>BNJV01002557.1_pt1:135000-1365722 | contig 1365722 bp, 1643 predicted proteins | sample 8540591 | NCBI WGS metagenome assembly BNJV01 (sample SAMD00202457, study PRJDB9452) | human saliva metagenome | host: Homo sapiens
GATTCGTGGTATTTATTTTGAAGGACCTTACTTTACTGAAAAATATAAGGGAGCTCAAAACCCTGCTTATATGAAAGATCCTAGAATGGATGAATTTCGTGCTTGGCAGAAGGCTGCTAATGGTCTTCTTAATAAGATTGCTCTTGCTCCAGAACGTGAAGGTGTAGAAGACTTTGTTCGTACTATTACTGGAGAAGGTGTAACGGTTGCTCTTGGTCACTCTAATGCAACATTTGAGGAAGCTAAAAAGCTGTTGATGCTGGTGCAAGTGTATGGGTTCATGCCTATAACGGTATGCGTGGCTTAACACACCGTGAACTTGGGATGGTTGGTGCCATGTATGAATTGCCACATACTTATGCAGAATTGATCTGTGATGGTCATCACGTAGACCCTAAGGCCTGTGATATTCTTCTTAAACAAAAGGGTACTGAAAATATTGCTCTTATTACAGACTGTATGACAGCTGGTGGTTTACAAGATGGTGACTATATGTTGGGTGAATTCCCAGTTGTAGTTGCTGATGGTACTGCCCGTCTTAAATCTACAGGGAACTTGGCAGGTTCTATTCTCAAACTTAAAGATGGTTTGAAAAATGTTGTTGAATGGGGGATTGCAAATCCTCACGAAGCTGTCATGATGGCAAGTTTGAATCCTGCAAAATCTGTTCATATTGATGATGTCTGTGGACAAATCCGAGAGGGTTACGATGCTGACTTTATCGTTCTTGATAAAGATTTGGAATTGGTAGCAACTTATCTCGATGGTGAAAAACGTTATCAAGCATAGAAATATAAAGCAGTGACTAGTCTTAGTTGCTGTTTTTTTGTTAGCTGTATTTCTTGTGTGATTTCGTAAATTAGAAAGACTTTATGGCTGTTACTGAAAACGAGCAAATTTCTTTCATTGTGCAAAAAAATTCGCTATAATATACCATACAAAGGAAATGAAACTATGTATCGAGTTATAGAAATGTATGGGGATTTTGAGCCTTGGTGGTTCATAGAAGGATGGGAAGAAGACGTCATAAAGAGTAAGAAATTTGAAAATTACTATGACGCTTTGAAGTACTATAAATCTTGTTGGTTTGAGCTGGAAAAGAAAATTCCGCTTTACAAAAGTCGTGGAGACTTAATGACTATATTTTGGAATCCAGAGGATAAACGTTGGTGCGAGGAATGTGACGAATTTCTGCAGCAATATCATTCGCTGGCTTTGCTTGAAGATGGGCAAGTCATCCCAGACGAAAAATTCCGACCAGGTTATGAGAAACAAACTGGTTTAGAAAGCCATAGAACTTGTCGTATAAAAAAAGATGGAACAACTTTTTAATAAAGTTGTTCTTTTTTTGTATTTTCTTCGAATAATAAACTGAGGAGGAAATATGGTACAAGCACTTGCACAAGAATTGATTAGTCTCGCAAAAAAGAATGGAGCGCAGGACATTTATTTTGTTCCCAAGAATCAGGTTTATGAGCTACATATGCGAATTGGAGATGAAAGACATCTAATTAACACCTATGATTTTGAAAAGTTGGGGTCTGTCATTAGTCACTTTAAGTTTATTGCGGGGATGAATGTTGGCGAAAAACGTCGTAGTCAGCTTGGCTCCTGTGACTATCAGCATGGCGACAAGGTTTCTTCACTCCGTTTATCAACTGTAGGAGATTATCGTGGATACGAGAGTCTAGTAATCCGACTTTTACATGACCAGGAACGTGAGTTACGCTTTTGGTTTCACGATCTTAAGGAACTTGAAAAAGGCTTTAGACAACGAGGCCTTTACCTATTTGCTGGTCCTGTAGGAAGTGGGAAAACGACTCTGATGCATGAATTAGCCAAGTCATTGTTTAAAGGACAGCAGGTTATGTCGATTGAAGATCCAGTCGAGATTAAGCAAGAAGAGATGCTACAATTACAACTTAATGAAGCTATCGGACTTAGCTATGATAATTTGATAAAGCTCTCCTTGCGCCACCGGCCAGATCTTCTAATTATTGGAGAAATTCGAGATAGTGAAACAGCCCGTGCTGTTGTACGAGCTAGTTTGACAGGGGCTACAGTATTCTCGACCATTCATGCAAAGAGTGTTCGTGGGGTTTATGAGCGTCTCTTAGAACTTGGTGTCAGTGAAGATGAACTGGCGGTTGTTTACAAGGTGTTTGTTACCAGAGACTAATCGCGGGAGGAGGAATGATTGATTTTGCAAATGGAAATTATCAAGAACACCAGGCAGAAAAGTGGAATGGGCAAATTGACCAACTTCTTAAAGAAGGACATATCACTGCCTTTCAAGCTGAAACGGAGAAAATTAGCTACCAGTAAGCAGAAGAAAATCATCACTCTCTTTAATAATTTGTTCTCGAGTGGTTTTCACTTGGTAGAGATCATTTCCTTCTTAGATAGAAGTCATTTGTTGGAAAAGGAATATGTATCTCAGATGCGCTTAGGACTCTCGCAGGGAAAATCCTTCTCGGAAATGATGGGGACTTTAGGTTTTTCGAGTGCGATTGTCACACAACTTTCATTGGCTGAAGTTCATGGAAATCTTCATTTGAGTTTAGGGAAAATTGAAGAGTATCTTGATAATCTTGCTAAGGTCAAGAAAAAGTTAATCGAAGTGGCGACCTATCCAGTCATTTTGTTAGCTTTCTTATTGCTCATTATGTTGGGTTTGCGAAATTATCTCTTGCCTCAATTAGATAGTAGTAATATAGCTACATTAGTGATTAGTAACCTGCCACAGATTTTTCTCGGACTGACTCTAGTAGTAGCACTCGCATTTTTAACAGGATTGATTTTCTACAGAAAATCTAGGAAGATACAAGTCTTTTCTTTTCTAGCTAGAATTCCTTTTATCGGTGTGTTTATTCAGTATTATCTGACGGCCTATTATGCTAGAGAATGGGGAAATATGATTGGACAAGGATTAGAATTGTCACAGATTTTCCAGATGATGCAGGAGCAGGGAAATCCACTTTTTAATGAAATTGGTTTGGATTTATCTCAGTCATTACAAAATGGTCATGAATTTTCTAAAGTTGTTCAAGATTATCCCTTCTTTAGAAGAGAGTTGGGATTAATCATTGAATATGGAGAGGTCAAATCCAAGTTGGGAAGTGAATTGGAAATCTATGCGGAAAAAACGTGGGAATCATTCTTTACCCGAGTCAATCGGACCATGAACCTAGTTCAACCGCTGGTCTTTATTTTTGTAGCCCTGCTAATCGTTTTATTGTACGCAGCCATGTTGCTGCCAATGTATCAAAATATGGAGGTAAATTTTTAGATGAAAAAAATGATGATGAAATTAAAAGAAGCAAAGGTAAAAGCTTTTACTCTGATCGAAATGAGGGATAGTAAAATTATTGATTTTTTAAGAAAATAAAGAAAATAACACACCCTGATTTGAAATGAGGGATAGTAAAATTATTGATTTTTTAAGAAAATAAAGAAAATAACACACCCTGATTTGAAATGTTAGTGGTTCTTCTTATCATTAGCGTCCTACTCTTGCTTTTTGTGCCAAATCTGACGAAGCAAAAGGATGCAGTGAATGACAAGGGGAAAGCGGCTGTCGTCAAGGTGGTAGAAAGTCAAGCAGAACTCTATAGTCTGGATAAAAATGAGAATGCCAGTCTAAGCAAATTACAGGCAGATGGACGTATCACTGCTGAGCAAGCAAAGGCCTACAAAGAATACCATGCAAAACAGAACACAAGTCAAACAGTTGCGGATTAAGGCATTTACCATGCTTGAGAGTCTATTGGTATTAGGGATTGTTAGTCTGTTAGCTTTGGGCTTGTCGAGTTCAGTTCAATCCACTTTTGCGGCTGTGGAAGAACAGATTTCTTTATGGAGTTTGAGGAACTTTATCGGGAAACACAGAAGCGAAGTCTGGCTAGTCAACAAAAGATGAATTTGATTTTAGAAGAGACAAGTATTGGAAATGGCTATCAGAAATTAGCCATCCCTAAAGGAATTCAATTGCAGTCTAATCAGTCAATTTCCTTTGACAAAGCTGGTGGGAATTCGTCTCTGGCTAGCGTGAGATTTCAAACAAGGAAAGAAGTAGTTCGCTACCAACTATATCTAGGAAATGGAAAGATTAAACGTATTCAAGAAGCAAAAAATTAAGGCGGTTATTTTACTGGAAGCAGTGATTTCACTAGCTATTTTTGCCAGTATAGCAACCCTCTTGCTGGGACAAATTCAAGAAAGTAGAAAAAGAGAAGTAGAACTTCTAAAACAGGAAGAAGTTTTGCGAGTGGCTCGGATGGCTCTGCAGACGGGACAAAAGCAGTTGACTGTCAATGGCCTTACGGTTCATGTTATCTCGAATGAGCGAAGTTTGGAGGTATACCATGGAACGGAGAAATTACTGGCGATTCAAGATAAGTAGAGTCAGAGCTTTTACACTTTTAGAATCTTTGGTTGCCCTTCTTGTAATTAGTGGTAGCTTGCTTCTTTTTCAATCTATGAGCCAACTCTTAGTTTCAGAGGTTCGCTACCAGCAGAGAAGTGAGCAAAAAGAATGGCTCTTATTTGTAGATCAGCTAGAAGCAGAGTTGAATCGAGCCCAATTTGAAAAGGTGGAGAATGATAGACTTTACCTCAAACAGGAAGGAAAATCTATCTCTATGGGGAAATCAAGATCAAATGATTTCCGGAAAACAGATGCTAGTGGACGTGGCTATCAACCCATGGTCTACGGTCTGAAATCAGCTCGAATTCAAGAAAAAGGGCAGGAGCTGCACTTTCACTTTCAGTTTGAAAAGGGACTAGAGAGGGAATTTATCTATCGTGTTGAAAATGAAAAAAGTTAGAGCTGGAGTTCTCCTTTACGCTATTACTATTGCTGGAATTTTTAGTCTTTTGTTGCAGTTTTATCTAAATCGGCAAGTAGCACATCATCAGGATTATGCCTTAAATAAAGAAAAACTTCTTGCATTTGCAATGGCTAAGAGAACCTATGAAAAAGCTAATTTTGAAAATGGAGAGCAGTCATTTAATATAGGAAAGTCAACTTATCGTAACGACGAAAACTTCTTCACAGCGACTATTGACACAGGAAAAAATCAGTTTGAATTTCACTTTTCTCCTTTAAAAAAGACCGGCCAAAAGTCTGAGAAAACCGAAGACAAGCCCAAAGAAGGAAATGAGGAGAAAAAAGAAGAAGGGAGCAAAAAAGAGACGGCTAAGTCTTCCAACCTAGCACCTTTAAAGAACTAAACAGAGTAGTTTGGACGAGGTTTTTACCTGAAATCATGCTATAATAGATACATATGGAGGACAGAATATGTCAAGTGTAAAATTGTATCTAGTGCGTCATGGGAAAACAATGTTTAATACGATTGGGCGTGCTCAAGGTTGGAGTGATACTCCTTTAACAGCTGAAGGTGAGCGAGGTATTCACGAATTGGGAATTGGTTTGCGTGAGTCTGGCTTAACCTTTGAGCGTGCTTATTCAAGTGACTCAGGGCGGACCATTCAGACAATGGGAATTATCCTTGAAGAACTTGGTTTGACAGGGCAAATTCCTTATCGCATGGATAAGCGAATTCGTGAATGGTGCTTTGGTAGTTTTGATGGTGCTTATGATGGGGACTTATTTATGGGGATTATTCCTCGTATCTTTAATGTCGATCATGTGCATCGTTTGTCTTATGCAGAGCTAGCTGAAGGTTTGGTAGAAGTGGATACAGCAGGCTGGGCTGAAGGCTGGGAAAAACTAAGTGGTCGTATTTGGGAAGGTTTTGAAGCTATTGCCAAGGAAATGGAAGCCAATGGTGGAGGAAATGCCCTCGTAGTCAGCCATGGAATGACTATTGGAACCATTGTTTATTTAATTAACGGCATGCATCCGCATGGTCTTGATAATGGAAGTGTGACGATTCTCGAGTACCAAGATGGTCAGTTCTCAGTTGAGATTGTTGGGGACCGTAGCTACCGTGAAATTGGACGAGCTCAATTAGACGAGCAAGATAGTTCAGAACAATAAAATTCAGTACTAAATGAAAATGATTCAATAGAATGCTGATGTCGTCATTGCACAAGCTTGCGAGAGCTGAGTGCTTTGACAATAGCATTCTTTTTTGTTAGAATAGCATCAACATGAAAGCATAAGAAGGGACTGACAGAGCTGTCGTTCCCTTTTGTCTATCTTATAAGGGGGAAATATGCTGTTTCAGAAAATAAAAGCCTATAAATGGCAGACTCTGGCTTCCTTGGTTATGACAGGATTAATGGTCGCGAGTTCACTCCTGCAACCACGTTATTTGCAGGAAGTTTTAGAGGCCTTGCTAACAGGTGATAATGAGGCTATTTATAGTATCGGTTTTTGGTTAATCCTTGTTGCCTTGATTGGTCTAGTCGCAGGTGGAATTAATGTTGTATTAGCAGCTTACATTGCTCAAGGAGTTTCGTCAGACTTACGGGAAGATGCCTTTCGTAAGATTCAAACTTTTTCATACGCTAATATTGAGAAATTTAATGCAGGGAACCTTGTTGTTCGTATGACCAACGATATCAACCAAATCCAGAACGTAGTCATGATGACCTTTCAAATTCTCTTTCGACTGCCGCTTTGTTTATCGGTTCCTTTATTCTAGCAGTCGCGACCTTACCTTCTCTGTGGTGGGTGCTAGTTCTCATGGTCGTTCTGATTGTTGCCATAATGGGTTTTATGATGGGAGTTGTGGGACCACGCTTTGCAAAATTCCAGACCTTACTAGAGCGTATCAATGCCATTGCTAAAGAAAATTTGCGTGGTGTGCGTGTGGTTAAGTCTTTTGTCCGAGAAAAAGATCAGTTTGATAAATTTACGCAGGTGTCAGATGAATTGTTGGGAGAAAACCTTTATATCGGTTATGCCTTTTCTGTTATGCAACCTGCAATGATGTTGATTTCTTACGGGGCTGTTTTTCTCTCAATCTGGCTTGTAGCAGGTATGGCAGAGTCAGATCCATCAGTAGTTGGTTCCATTGCTTCCTTTGTGAACTATCTGAGTCAGATTATCTTTACCATCGTCATGGTTGGATTTTTGGGGAATTCAGTCACTCGTGCTATGATTTCCTTCCGTCGTATTCGTGAAATCCTGGATACAGAACCGGCTATGACCTTCAAGGATGTGGAAGATGAAGAATTGGAAGGAAGTCTCAGTTTTGAAAATGTGACCTTCACCTATCCAAATGATGCAGAACCTATCCTAAAAGATGTATCCTTCGATATCGCAGCTGGTGAAATGGTTGGGGTTGTCGGAGCAACTGGTGCAGGGAAATCAACCTTGGCTCAGTTGATTCCACGATTATTTGATCCTCAGCAAGGTTCGATCAAGATTGGTGGAAAGGATATTCGGACAGTTAGTGAAGGGACGCTTCGTAAGACAGTTTCTATCGTCCTACAAAAAGCCATTCTCTTTAGTGGAACTATCGCAGATAATCTCAGACAAGGTAAGGGAGATGCGACAGTTTCAGAAATGGAACGCGCAGCTCGCATCGCCCAGGCCAGTGAATTTATTAGTCGTATGGACTTGGCCTTTGAGAGTCCGGTTGAGGAACGTGGGACTAACTTTTCTGGTGGACAAAAACAAAGAATGTCTATTGCGCGTGGGATTGTCAGCAATCCTCGTATCTTGATTTTTGATGATTCAACCTCTGCCCTTGATGCCAAATCGGAACGTTTGGTTCAAGAAGCCCTCAACAAGGATTTGAAGGGGACGACTACGATTATCATCGCACAAAAGATTAGCTCTGTTGTGCATGCTGATAAAATTTTAGTGCTTGACCAAGGTCGCTTGATTGGTCAAGGCAAACACGCTGACTTGGTTGCAACAAACCCAGTTTATCGTGAAATTTACGAGACGCAAAAAGGAAAGGAGGAGTAGGATGAAGACATTTGAATTCTTTTGGAACTATTTTAAAGTTTATAAGATATCTTTTGTCGTTGTTATTGCTATGATTATCATTGCAACGATTGCACAAGCCCTCTTTCCAGTATTTGCAGGTCAAACAGTCACAGAACTGGCTAATTTGGTTATAGCTTATCAAAATGGAAATCCTGATATGGTTTGGCAAAGTCTATTAGGACTCTTGATTAATCTTGCTTATATTTTGATTGTGCTCGTGGTGTCGAGTCTTATCTATATGGTTTTGATGAGCCGTATTATTGCCGAATCGACAAATGAGATGCGTAAGGGCCTTTTTGGCAAACTTTCTCGCTTGACTGTTTCCTTCTTTGACCGCCATCAAGATGGTGATATCCTGTCACGTTTTACCAGTGATTTGGATAACATCCTACAGGCTTTTAACGAAAGTCTGGTGTCTGTGATGACCAATATTGCCCTTTATATTGGCTTGCTGATTGTCATGTTCGCAAAAAATGTGACCTTGGCTTTGATTACGATTGCTAGCACTCCAATAGCTGTCATCATGTTGATTGTCATTTTGAAATTGGCAAGAAAATATACCAATCTCCAACAGAAAGAAGTTGGGAAGCTCAATGCTTATATGGATGAGAGTATTTCGGGTCAGAAAGCCGTTATTGTTCAAGGCATTCAAGAAGATGTAATCGCTGGTTTTGTCGAGCAAAACGAGCGTGTTCGAAAAGCAACCTTTAAGGGAAGAATGTTTTCAGGAATTCTCTTTCCTGTCATGAACGGAATGAGCTTGGTCAATACAGCTATTGTTATTTTTGTCGGTTCAGCTGTTTTACTGAATGATCAGAACATCGAGACAGCGACAGCTCTGGGTTTGATTGTCATGTTTACCCAGTTTTCTCAGCAATATTACCAACCCATTATCCAATTGGCGGCGAGCTGGGGAAGTTTGCAACTGGCCTTTACAGGTGCAGAACGTATCCAAGAAATGTTTGATGCAGAAGAAGAAATTCGTCCTCAAAATGCTCCAGTCTTTAACGAATTAAAAGAAGGTGTGGAGATTCGTAACGTGGACTTCTCCTACCTGCCAGGGAAACCGATTCTAAAAGATGTTAGCATTTCAGCTCCAAAAAGGGGAAAATGATTGCGGTTGTTGGTCCGACAGGTTCGGGGAAAAACAACCATCATGAACTTAATCAATCGTTTTTTTATGATGTGGATGCAGGTAGTATCAGCTTTGATGGAACAGATATTCGCGAGTTTGATTTAGACAGTTTGCGAAGTAAGGTGGGAATTGTCTTGCAGGATTCAGTTTTATTTAGCGGAACCATCCGAGACAATATTCGCTTTGGTGTCCCTGATGCTAGTCAAGAGATGGTAGAAGCAGCAGCTAAGGCTACACACATCCATGACTACATCGAAAGCCTGCCAGATAAGTATGATACTTTGATTAATGATGACCAGAGCGTCTTCTCAACTGGCCAAAAACAGTTGATTTCCATCGCTCGTACCTTGATGACAAATCCACAGGTCTTAATTTTGGATGAGGCAACATCAAACGTGGATACTGTAACAGAGAGCAAGATTCAAAATGCCATGGAAGCTATTGTGGCAGGAAGAACTAGTTTTGTGATTGCCCATCGCTTGAAAACTATTCTCAATGCAGATCAGATTATTGTCCTTAAGGATGGTGAGGTTATCGAACAAGGAAATCACCATGAATTACTCAAGCTTGGAGGCTTTTACTCCGAACTGTACCATAATCAATTTGTTTTTGAATAATACTCTTCGAAAATCTCTTCAAACCACGTCAGCGTCCCCTTGCCGTATATGTGTTACTGACTTCGTCAGTTCTATCCACAACCTCAAAACGGTGTTTTGAGCAACCTGCGGCTAGCTTCCTAGTTTGCTCTTTGATTTTCATTGAGTATAAGCAAAAAAGTTGTCCTAATTTTGGGCAACTTTTTCTGATAAAAAAATTTTATCACGGACTTAAAAAATACATATTAGACAGGAGTGGGCAAGGATGATAAGATAAGATTATCAATAGAAAAGGAAAGGAAATCAGTGATGGCAAGAACAGTTGTTGGAGTAGCGGCAAACCTATGTCCTGTGGACGCAGAAGGAAAAAATATTCATTCATCAGTCTCTTGTAAATTTGCTGAGAGTATTCGTCAGGTTGGCGGACTTCCTTTGGTCATTCCGGTTGGTGATGAGTCGGTGGTCCATGACTATGTAGAAATGATTGATAAACTCATCTTGACTGGGGGACAAAATGTTCATCCTCAGTTTTATGGTGAGGAAAAAACAATTGATAGCGACGACTATAACCTAACTCGCGACGAGTTTGAGCTAGCTCTTCTACAAGAAGCCTTGCGTCAGAACAAGCCAATCTTAGCCATTTGCCGTGGTGTTCAGCTTGTCAACGTTGCCTTTGGTGGGACACTCAATCAGGATATTGAAGGTCATTGGCAAGGCCTACCTTTTGGGACTTCACATTCTATTGAGACAGTGGATGGCAGTGTTGTATCTAAATTGTTTGGCAAAGAAAGTCAGGTTAATTCAGTGCATCGTCAGAGCATTAAAGATCTGGCACCCAATTTCCGTGTGACGGCTGTGGATCCACGTGATCAAACTGTTGAAGCAATTGAATCCATTGATGAGCACCGTATTATTGGTCTCCAGTGGCATCCAGAATTCTTGGTCAATGAAGAAGATGGCAACTTAGAATTATTTGAGTATTTATTGAATGAATTATAACGACTAGAATCCTAGTCGTTTTTTTATTCGTAGGGTTTGATGCTTCAAGTTTTTTAATTTTATACAATTTTACGCAAACGTTTGAATTATGATAAAATTTGAGGAAATTCAGTATAAAAACTTGAAAAAATCCAAGGTAAGCGTTATGATAGAAAAGAAGAAATTTTGGAGGAATACTATGTCACATATTAAATTTGATTATTCAAAAGTATTAGACAAATTTGTTGCACCGCATGAAGTGGAATACATGCAAGCACAAGTTACAGCAGCAGACGAATTGATCCGTAAAGGAACTGGTGCTGGTAGCGACTTTTTGGGTTGGTTGGACCTTCCTGAAAACTACGACCGCGAAGAATTTGACCGCATCTTGAAAGCTGCTGAACAAATCAAAGCAGACAGCGATGTTTGGTCGTTATCGGTATTGGTGGATCATACCTTGGAGCGAAAGCTGCCATTGACTTCTTGAACCACCACTTTGCAAACTTGCAAACAAAAGAAGAGCGCAAAGCGCCACAAATCCTTTACGCTGGAAACTCAATCTCATCAACTTACCTTGCTGACTTGGTAGAGTACGTTTCAGATAAAGACTTCTCAGTAAACGTGATTTCTAAATCAGGTACAACAACTGAACCAGCCATCGCTTTCCGTGTCTTCAAAGAACTCTTGGTTAAGAAATACGGTCAAGAAGAAGCGAACAAACGTATCTACGCAACTACTGACCGCCAAAAAGGTGCTGTTAAGGTTGAAGCAGATGCTAATGGCTGGGAAACATTTGTAGTTCCAGATGACATCGGTGGACGCTTCTCAGTATTGACAGCAGTTGGATTGCTTCCAATCGCTGCGTCAGGTGCAGACATCAAAGCCCTTTTGGAAGGTGCTAACGCAGCTCGTAAAGACTACACTTCTGATAAGATTGCTGAAAATGAAGCTTACCAATATGCTGCAGTTCGTAACATCCTTTACCGTAAAGGCTATGCAACTGAAATCTTGGTAAACTACGAGCCATCTCTTCAATACTTCTCAGAATGGTGGAAACAATTGGCTGGTGAGTCAGAAGGTAAAGATCAAAGGTATTTACCCAACTTCAGCTAACTTCTCAACAGACTTGCACTCATTGGGTCAATTTATCCAAGAAGGAACTCGTATCATGTTTGAAACAGTTGTTCGTGTTGACAAACCACGTAAGAACGTGATCATCCCTACATTGGAAGAAGACCTTGACGGACTTGGCTACCTTCAAGGAAAAGACGTTGACTTCGTTAACAAAAAAGCGACTGACGGTGTTCTTCTTGCTCACACTGACGGTGACGTACCAAACATGTACGTGACTCTTCCTGAGCAAGATGCCTTCACTCTTGGTTACACTATCTACTTCTTCGAATTGGCAATCGCCCTTTCAGGTTACTTGAACGCTATCAACCCATTTGACCAACCAGGTGTTGAAGCATATAAACGTAACATGTTTGCCCTTCTTGGAAAACCAGGATTTGAAGAATTGAGCAAAGAACTTAACGCTCGTCTATAATAGATTCAACAAAGAGTGGTTTTACCACTCTTTTTACTATTTCTCGAAAAGAGAAATTGGACTCTGGCAAGACTTGTGATATAATATAGAGAGCAAAAAGGCAGACGCTAGAGACTTTATAGGAGAAGCTATGTCAAAAGATATTCGTGTGCGTTATGCACCAAGTCCAACAGGACTACTACACATCGGAAATGCCCGTACAGCATTGTTTAACTACTTGTATGCACGCCACCATGGTGGAACTTTTATCATCCGTATCGAAGATACTGACCGCAAGCGCCACGTCGAAGACGGTGAACGCTCTCAGCTTGAAAACCTTCGTTGGTTGGGCATGGACTGGGATGAAAGTCCAGAGACTCATGAGAACTATCGCCAATCTGAGCGTTTGGAACTCTATCAAAAATACATCGACCAATTGCTAGCTGAAGGAAAAGCCTACAAATCTTACGTTACAGAAGAAGAGTTGGTAGCAGAGCGTGAACGCCAAGAAGCAGCAGGTGAAACACCTCGCTATATCAATGAATACCTTGGCATGAGTGAAGAGGAAAAAGCGGCTTACATCGCAGAACGTGAAGCAGCAGGTATCATCCCAACGGTTCGTTTGGCAGTTAATGAATCTGGTATCTATAAGTGGCATGATATGGTCAAAGGTGATATCGAATTTGAAGGTGGCAATATCGGTGGGGACTGGGTTATCCAAAAGAAAGATGGTTATCCAACATACAACTTTGCCGTTGTGATTGATGACCACGATATGCAAATTTCTCACGTTATCCGTGGAGACGACCACATTGCTAACACACCAAAACAGCTCATGGTTTATGAAGCGCTTGGATGGGAAGCACCAGAATTTGGTCACATGACCTTGATCATCAACTCTGAAACTGGTAAGAAGTTGTCTAAACGTGATACCAACACCCTTCAATTTATCGAAGATTACCGTAAGAAAGGTTACCTTCCAGAAGCAGTCTTTAACTTTATCGCTCTGCTTGGTTGGAATCCTGGTGGGGAAGACGAAATCTTCTCTCGCGAAGAACTGATCAAGCTCTTTGATGAAAACCGTCTCAGCAAGTCTCCAGCTGCTTTCGACCAAAAGAAAATGGACTGGATGAGCAATGAGTACATCAAGAATGCGGATCTTGAGACTATCTTTGAAATGGCCAAACCATTCCTCGAAGAAGCAGGACGTTTGACAGACAAGGCTAAAAAATTGGTGGAGCTCTACAAACCACAAATGAAGTCAGTTGACGAAATCGTTCCATTGACGGATCTCTTCTTCTCAGACTTCCCAGAATTGACAGAAGCTGAGCGAGAAGTCATGGCTGGTGAAACTGTTCCGACTGTACTTGAAGCCTTCAAAGCCAAGCTCGAAGCCATGTCAGACGATGAGTTTGTGGTAGAAAATATCTTCCCACAAATCAAAGCAGTTCAAAAGGAAACTGGTATCAAAGGGAAAAATCTCTTCATGCCAATCCGTATCGCCGTTTCAGGAGAAATGCATGGTCCTGAATTGCCAGATACCATCTACTTGCTTGGACGTGAAAAATCAATCCAACACATTGAAAAAATGTTGGCTGAAATTACAAAATAGTAGATAAAAAGAACTCAAATATTGAGTTCTTTTTATATGTATACCTGTTTGAAAATGCAAAGATTTTAGTGTATAATATGAATTGACAGGGCAAGGAAATAAGTTAGTGAGATGGTATTTTTACAGCTAGACTCGGCTTAGTCTAATATTATTCCTAATGTTGGTCAGTCTACTTATTTTTTCTTTGCGTTTTGCTGAATAGAAGCAGAAATTCTTTTGTTCATGCAGTTACCAACCCTTACAATGACTTTGTTTTCGATCACCAGAGTTTCTCTAAAAAGATTTTGGTCCAATTTGTCCAGCTTTTTAGAGAACCTATCAACTCTTTCTTCTCCAAAAATAGAAAGAAATCGGATTTGTCCTGTTACCTTGCGTTAAGCAAGGTTTTTTTGTGGAATAGTACTAGGCAATTTACGATTTTGTTTTGTAGTGGTATAATATTAACTATCCTGATGAATAGAGGAACTCAAATGAAAGAATTTAACAAATCAATCAAATTAGAGCATGTGGCTTATGATATTCGTGGTCCAGTTTTGGAAGAAGCTATGCGCATGCGCGCAAATGGAGAAAAAATTCTTCGTTTGAATACAGGGAACCCAGCTGAGTTTGGCTTTACAGCTCCAGATGAGGTCATTCATGACCTAATTATGAATGCGCGAGATAGCGAAGGTTATTCAGATTCAAAAGGAATCTTTTCAGCTCGTAAAGCGATTATGCAATATTGCCAACTAAAAAATTTCCCTAATGTAGGTATCGATGATATCTACCTTGGAAATGGGGTTAGTGAGCTAATTGTTATGTCTATGCAGGGGCTTTTGGATAACGGCGATGAAGTTTTGGTTCCTATGCCTGACTATCCTCTTTGGACAGCAGCGGTTAGCTTGGCTGGAGGAAATGCCGTACACTACCTCTGTGATGAAGAAGCTGAATGGTATCCAGACCTAGATGATATCAAGTCTAAGATTAGTTCAAATACCAAGGCTATTGTGTTGATCAATCCAAATAATCCAACTGGGGCTCTTTATCCCAAAGAACTCTTGCTAGATATCATTGAGATTGCTCGTCAAAATGACTTGATTATCTTTGCAGATGAAATCTACGACCGTATGGTTATGGATGGCAATGTCCACACACCAGTAGCAAGTTTGGCTCCAGACCTTTTCTGTGTCAGCATGAATGGTTTGTCTAAATCTCACCGTATCGCTGGATTCCGTGTAGGATGGATGGTCTTGTCTGGACCTAAACATCACGTAAAAGGCTACATTGAAGGTCTCAATATGCTTTCAAATATGCGCCTCTGTTCGAATGTACTTGCCCAGCAGGTAGTTCAAACCTCCCTTGGTGGTCATCAGTCGGTGGATGAATTGCTCTTACCAGGTGGTCGCATCTATGAGCAAAGAAACTTTATTTATAATGCGATTCAAGATATTCCTGGTTTGTCTGCTGTTAAACCAAAAGCAGGTCTTTATATCTTCCCTAAAATTGATCGTAATATGTACCGTATCGACGATGATGAACAGTTTGTCCTTAATTTCTTGAAACAAGAAAAGGTGCTTTTAGTACATGGGCGTGGCTTTAACTGGAAAGAACCAGATCACTTCCGTATTGTTTATCTACCACGTGTCGATGAGTTGGCACAAATCCAAGAGAAGATGACTCGTTTCTTGAAGCAGTATCGTAGATAAGGCTTTCATAGCAAAAAAGCTGGAAACATTTGTCAGAGCTATTGACAAATAAGTAAGAATCAGATAGAATAGTAAAGTATGTTTAGTAACTGATCACTTTATAGCCGGCTAAACGAATACAAAATCTATGAGGAGGTATTCATCGTGAAACGTACTTATCAACCAAGTAAACTTCGTCGTGCGCGCAAACACGGATTCCGTAACCGTATGTCAACTAAAAACGGTCGTCGCGTATTGGCAGCTCGTCGTCGCAAAGGACGCAAAGTTTTGGCTGCATAATCCAAACAAATGAAACAAAGAAGTCAGTAGGAACTCGAGCCTACTGACTTTTCTGTTTATCTAAAAGAGAGAAACTTCTATAGCAATTGATGTAATCTGAAAACTGTAGAAGATTGCATGGAAAGATGATCAATAGAAAAAAGCTCAAAATCAGAAGATCAATTCTCTGATTTTGAGCTTTTCTTTATTCTTTCAAATGATAAGAGTAGCTAGCAACGACGACATCTTCGTGCCATCTGAGAGCATATTTTAATTTGAGGCTCATTTGATTGTGGAGGATATTTTGCCAAGGTTTGTTAGGGATAAATTGGGGTACTAGAACTGTAACTGTGTAGTTCTTTTTCTTGGCTTCTTGAGAGATTTTTCGAACATATCGAACTGTAGGTGTGATGATATCGCGATAGCTAGTAGTAATATTTGAGAGTGATATTTGGGAAGTAGTCGGCAAATTCTTGGAGGATTTCTTGGTCTTTTGCTTCAGTTTCTTTGGTGGAAATGTGCATGGCCAAAACCTCATCTCCAATACTTTGAGCGTAGTTAATCGCTCCAACGCTGACTCGAGTAACATTTCCTACTAAGACAAGGACGACATTACCATCGTAGGTTTTCTTTTGAATTCCTTCATAAAGTCGAAGTTGTTTGGCCACCTTTTGGTAATGACTGTGGATAGACAAAAAGAGGAAGGTTAAGACTAGGATAATTGGGAAGAATGGCCAGATATCTCCAAGTCTGAAGAAGAGTAGGATAAGAACGATAGCGTAACAAATGATAGCACCGAGGATGTTAGCAAAGGCAGATTTTAAGAAATGAGAACCTTTTTCTTTTTTCCAATGGCGAATCATCCCTGTTTGAGAAAGTGCAAAAGGTACGAAAACTCCAATAGTATAAAGAGGAATCAAGCGTTCCGTATTTCCGTTAAAAATGAGCAGAAGAATCATAGCGCCAAAGGCCAAGGTTAGAATCCCGTTTGAGTATCCTAAGCGATCTCCCTTCTCCATAAAGAGATGGGGCATGTACTTGTTCTTGGCCATATTGTAAGCTAACATAGGGAAGGCCGAAAAACCAGTATTTGCAGCGACGGCTAGGATTAGGGCAGTTGAAAATTGGAAGAGATAATAAACAATCTGACCGAGAGCTGAATCCCCTAAAATTCCTTTAGCCATTTGTGAGAGGATTGTTTCTCCGTGTTGAGGAGTAATCCCCATCCAGTAGTTAAGGAAGGTAATTCCAGCAAAGAGAAATCCAAGAATCAGAGACATGATGGTCAGTGTTTGAGCTGCGTTCTTTTCTTTGGGAGTCTTGAAAAATGGAACAGCATTTGAGATGGCTTCAACCCCGGTTAATGAAGCTGAACCGCTAGTAAAGGCTCTTAAAATCAGGACGATTGAGAGACTTGGGACAGTTTGACCAATTGCGGAAGTTGCATGATAGCTGAGAGAACCTGTCAATAGCTGGAAGAGACCAAACAATAAGAGGAAGACCGTACTAAAGATAAAGAGGTAGACAGGAATCATCAGAGAACTAGCAGATTCCTTCAAGCCTCGCAGATTCAAAGCATGAGCAAACATACTAGAAAAATGGAGATGTGGAGGTTGTAAGGGTGAAGGGCAGGAAGTGCTGCTGTGATCGCATCAGCCCCTGCAGCCACGGATACGGCTACTGTTAGCATATAGTCAACAAGCAGGCTTCCCCCAGCAATCAAACCTAACTCAGGGGAGAGGTTTTCTCGAGTAACCATATATGCACCTCCACCTTGAGGGTAGGCATGGATGATTTGTCGATAAGATATAGTCAAGCTAGCTAATAGCAAGAGGACAAAAATGCCGATAGGAAGACTCCACCAAATAGCGAGGGGAGAAAGACTAGCCAAGGCAAGGACGACCTGCTCAGGTCCATAGGCGATAGATGAAAGGGCATCGCTTGAGAGCATTGCAAGTGCTTGTGTTTTTCCAAGTAGTCCTCCCTCGCCTTCAGTTAAGGACTTAAGAGGACGACCAATAAAGGTATATTTTAGTTTTGTAAACATTTTCTTTCCTTTTCTGAAATTTTCAACAAGAGTTATTATACTGCTATGAAAATAAGTCGTCAAGAAAAAGTGAGTGATTTTAAAATATTTTTTCCTATAAGGATGCGACTAGTTTTTTGGTATAATAGAAGGTAGAAAAAACGAGGGAATATAAATGATTTTTGATACACATACCCACTTGAATGTGGAAGAGTTTTTAGGAAGAGAAGCAGAAGAAATAGCCTTAGCAGCTGAAATGGGTGTGACTCGAATGAATATTGTTGGATTTGACAAACCGACTATTGAGCGTGCTCTAGAATTGGTGGACAAGTATGACCAACTCTATGCAACGATTGGTTGGCATCCGACAGAAGCAGGGACCTATACAGAAGACGTTGAGAATTACCTGTTGGAAAAACTAAAACATCCTAAAGTGGTAGCTTTGGGTGAGATTGGTTTGGATTATCACTGGATGACAGCGCCTAAAGAAGTGCAAGAGAAGGTTTCCGTCGTCAGATTCAGCTATCTAAGGAATTAAACTTACCTTTTGTGGTCCATACCCGTGATGCGCTAGAAGACACCTATGAGATCATTAAGAGCGAGGGAGTTGGTCCACGTGGCGGCATCATGCATTCCTTTTCAGGTTCTTTGGAGTGGGCTGAGAAGTTTGTGGAGCTTGGCATGACTATTTCATTTTCTGGAGTCGTGACCTTCAAGAAGGCAACAGATATTCAAGAGGCTGCTAGGGAACTTCCTTTGGATAAGATTTTGGTAGAAACGGATGCCCCTTACCTGGCTCCTGTTCCTAAACGTGGCCGTGAAAACAAGACAGCTTACACGCGCTATGTAGTGGACTTTATTGCAGACTTGCGTGGCGTGTCAACAGAAGAATTAGCGGCTGTGACAAGTGCCAATACTGAACGAATCTTTGGATTGGAAAGTAAATCATGAAAGAGAAAATTTCCCAAGTCATCGTAGTTGAAGGACGCGATGATACAGCCAATCTCAAACGTTATTTTGATGTGGAGACCTATGAGACTCGTGGCTCCGCTATCAATGAGCAGGATCTTGAAAGAATCCAACGTCTACACCAACATCATGGGGTGATTGTCTTTACAGATCCTGACTTTAACGGAGAACGCATTCGTCGAATGATTATGACGGCCATCCCTTCAGTTCAACACGCCTTTCTTAGACGTGATGAGGCAGTGCCTAAGTCCAAGACCAAGGGGCGTTCTCTAGGAATCGAACATGCCAGTTACGAAGACTTGAAAACAGCACTAGAACAAGTCACAGAGCAGTTTGAAGTAGAAAGTGACTTTGATATTAGCCGTAGTGACTTGATTCGCTTGGGTTTTCTAGCAGGCGCAGATAGCAGAAAACGCAGAGAATATCTAGGAGAAAGTCTACGTATCGGTTATTCCAATGGTAAACAACTTCTTAAACGTTTGGAATTGTTTGGCATTAGTTTAGCAGAAGTTGAAGATGTTATGAAATCGTATGAGAATTGAGAAACTCCCCCAAAATGTAGGGGGAATATGATACAATAGAAGTAAGCATATACGGTATAATCAGGCTTGCTTGCAAGCATTAGAAAGTAACTCCATAGGATTTGTGCTAAGTGGAGACAATGAGGGAAAGTTATGGGAATCTTTGATTTTTTAAAAAAGACAGAAGCAACAAAAACAACTGAATCCAATAAGGAAGCAGAAGAGGCGAAAGGCAATACTTGCGTGGGTGTGCTAGATTTGTTCCCGATGAAGGAAACGAATCAATTATTGATTGTTGGGAGTCTAGAAGGTAGTCTCAAGGTTGGGGATCAGTTGCAGTTTTGCAATCCTGACCAAGGAATGGACGTTCTTGGTACTGTAGAGGTTAAAAAACTCAGCAGTCAAAACAAAGATGCAGATAGTCTAACTGATGAAGTGCTTGCCCATCTAGTGGTTGATAGGATTCCTTCTTTGGATAAACTGAAAAAAGGAAGTGTGCTTTTTAGTTCAGGTGTTGAGGAAGAGCAAAAATTATCTAGCTATTCAGATGCTCTTTATCGTGCTTTTGTAGCCATCCAAGAGGGTCAGTTGACAAATGAAGACTATTTGGCAGCTAGCCTTGATGACAGTGTAGAGATTTTACGTCTCTTTTTATGGAAATGCCGTCAAAATCAGGAAACTGAAAGTGAAGAAAGCTATCAAGCTAACACCCGCAAGTTGGAGCGTCTAGCAGAAATTGTCAAGGATAAGTTGTTAGCAGCAGATTCTGTTTATGCAGTTTATTCAGAAAAAACAGGCGAACCCTATCTTTTCTCAACGACCTATGACAGGGGAGAAGAGGGATACCTATGTACTGATCCCATGATCATGCTTTTGACACCATCTTGGTATCGCCAATTCAAGGAAACCATTGATAGTCGACCAAACTCAGTCGTAAAACTGATTGAAAATACGGAAGATAAAAAGGGATTGAGAATTTCCTTGGGACAGCCTTTTACTTAAATGGTGCCTTGGGATCAATCTTTAATTCCAAGGAAGTTAGCATCAGTGCTTCAGCCTTAGTCCAAAAACCAGATTTTTCTGATTTACCAGAAATACAAGTTCCTGTAATGAACCCTGACTTGGTAAGATGGATGTTGTTGATGGGGCAACTAGATTATCCGATTACGGAAGAGCAAGAATTACTTTATAAACTCTATTATAAGTTCTTCTCTGAAGCTATGCCGAAAGCAAAGTTCTTAATTCCTTTAGATGCGGCTTCGGAATTTAAGGGCGATAGTCAGGAAGGAAATTCCTTTGTCTTGGAAAAAGATTCTAGTTTTAACATTCCAGTTAAAGAAGGAAAAGATGGCAGAAATTCTGTGCCAGTATTTACCGATTGGAAACGTCTGCGAATGGTCTTTGACGAAAAATGGAATGGCATGATTGAAGAAGCGGGAGGCATGATTGAAGTTTTTGACTATGCCATTAATCCAACGGAGTATTATGAAGCGGGTGCTTATGTTAGCCTAACAGCTTTTAAAGAAATGCAAAAGCTCAGTGAGGAACTAGAAGGCAGAGCTAACGGTTAGAAAGTTTTTCAATATTAGAAAAGAGAATAAATGAGAATTGCAGATTATAGCGTGACCAAGGCAGTGCTGGAGCGTCACGGTTTTACCTTTAAAAAGTCCTTCGGGCAAAATTTCCTGACGGATACCAATATCCTTCAAAAAATTGTGGATACGGCTGAGATTGATGACCAGGTCAATGTCATTGAGATCGGGCCCGGGATTGGTGCCTTGACGGAGTTTTTGGCTGAGCGTGCTGCTCAAGTCATGGCTTTTGAGATTGACCACCGCTTGGTACCAATCCTAGAGGATACCCTGCGGGATTTTGACAATGTGACCGTAGTCAACGAGGACATTCTCAAAGTTGACTTGGCGCAACATATCCAGAATTTCAAAAATCCTGATTTGCCAATCAAGGTAGTAGCCAACTTGCCTTACTATATCACGACGCCTATTCTCATGCACTTGATTGAAAGTGGCATTCCTTTTAGTGAGTTTGTGGTTATGATGCAAAAAGAAGTGGCAGATCGTATCTCTGCTAAGCCAAATACCAAGGCTTACGGCAGCTTGTCGATTGCAGTTCAGTATTACATGACCGCCAAGGTTGCCTTTATCGTACCTCGTACGGTCTTTGTGCCAGCACCAAATGTAGACTCAGCTATCCTGAAAATGGTACGTCGCCCAGAACCGGCTGTAGCAGTGGAAGACGAGAAATTCTTCTTTAAGGTTTCCAAGGCTAGTTTCACCCATCGTCGCAAACTTTGTGGAACAACTTAACAGGATACTTTGGCAAAACTGATGAAATCAAGGATAAATTGACTAAGGCTTTGGACCAGGCAGGATTATCCCCGAGTGTACGCGGTGAAGCTCTTGGCTTAGAAGAATTTGCTAGTCTAGCAGATGCGCTTAAAGGACAAGGACTCTAAGATGCAAGGACAAATCATTAAAGCTTTGGCCGGCTTCTACTATGTGGAGAGTGATGGTCAGGTTTATCAAACACGCGCGCGTGGAAATTTTCGTAAAAAGGGGCATACGCCCTATGTTGGAGATTGGGTAGATTTTTCTGCGGAGGAAAATTCCGAAGGTTATATTCTCAAGATTCACGAACGAAAAAATAGTCTGGTTCGCCCACCCATTGTCAATATTGACCAAGCTGTGGTTATCATGTCGGTTAAAGAACCAGATTTCAACAGTAACTTGCTGGATCGTTTCTTGGTCCTTTTGGAGCATAAGGGCATTCATCCTATCGTTTATATTTCTAAAATGGACTTACTAGAGGATAGGAGAGAACTGGATTTCTACGAGAAAACCTATCGTGCTATTGGTTACGATTTTGTGACTAGTAAAGAGGAGCTCCTACCCTTGTTGACAGACAGAGTGACAGTCTTTATGGGGCAGACAGGTGTTGGAAAGTCAACCCTCCTTAATAAAATCGCACCTGACCTTAATCTAGAGACGGGAGAAATCTCTGATAGTCTGGGTCGTGGTCGTCATACCACTCGAGCTGTTAGTTTTTACAATCTCAATGGCGGGAAAATCGCAGACACACCAGGATTTTCATCTCTGGATTATGAAGTATCAACAGCAGAAGACCTTAATCAGGCCTTTCCAGAGATTGCTAGTATCAGTCGAGACTGCAAGTTCCGTAGCTGTACCCATACCCATGAGCCGTCCTGTGCGGTCAAGCCAGCTGTAGAAGAGGGTATCATTGCAACCTTCCGTTTTGACAACTACCTGCAATTCCTCAGTGAGATTGAAAATCGCAGAGAAACCTATAAAAAAGTCAGCAAAAAAATTCCAAAATAAGGAGAAACCTATGTCTCAATACAAGATTGCTCCGTCAATTCTGGCGGCGGATTATGCCAACTTTGAACGTGAAATCAAACGCCTAGAAGCAACTGGGGCAGAATACGCCCATATCGATATCATGGATGGTCACTTTGTACCTCAGATCAGCTTTGGTGCAGGTGTAGTCGAGGCTCTTCGTCCTCATAGCAAGATGGTTTTTGACTGCCACTTGATGGTATCAAATCCTGAACATCATCTAGAAGACTTTGCGCGTGCAGGAGCGGATATTATCAGCATCCATGTCGAGGCAACTCCTCATATCCACGGGGCTCTTCAAAAGATTCGTTCTCTCGGTGTTAAACCTTCGGTTGTCATTAACCCAGGTATGCCTGTTGAAGTCATTAAGCACGTGCTTCACCTAGTTGACCAAGTTTTGGTCATGACGGTTAACCCAGGTTTCGGTGGGCAAGCTTTTCTCCCTGAAACCATGGATAAGGTACGTGAATTGGTGGCACTTCGTGAGGAGAAGGGTTTGAACTTTGAAATCGAAGTCGATGGTGGGATTGATGATAAAACCATTGCTCAAGCCAAGGAAGCTGGTGCAACAGTCTTTGTAGCAGGTTCTTATGTATTTAAGGGAGATGTCAATGAACGAGTGCAAGCTCTCAGAAATCAACTGGACTAAAACTGCAGTTTTTGCTGGTGGAGACCGTGGTCACTACCGGACAGATTTTGGCTGCTTTGTTGGTGTGGATCGAGGCTCGCTTTGGGTACTGGAGGAAAAACTTCCTCTTGCTTTAGCAGTTGGGGATTTTGATTCTGTGACTGTAGAAGAACGTCAGTTGATTCAAAAACATGCCCAGCACTTTGTCCAAGCCCAGCCAGAAAAAGATGATACCGATCTGGAACTAGCCCTCTTAACGATTTTTGAAAAGAATCCTCAGGCTCAGGTGACCATTTTTGGTGCCCTAGGTGGTCGCATCGATCATATGCTGGCCAATGTCTTTCTACCCAGTAATCCCAAATTGGCACCCTATATGCGCCAAATAGAGATTGAGGATCGGCAAAACTTGATTAGCTATTGCCCAGAAGGGACCAATCAGCTAGAGCCCCGTTCAGACTACGATTATCTAGCCTTTATGCCAGTTCGGGATAGCCAGTTGACCATTCTTGGTGCCAAGTATGAGTTGACAGAGGAGAATTTTTTCTTTAAAAAAGTGTACGCTTCTAACGAATATATAGATAGGAAAGTTTCGGTAACATGCCCAGATGGCTATGTGGTCGTACTGCATAGTAAGGACAGGAGATAGGATGGAGATTGTATTACTACTGTTATTAATTGCTAACCTAGTCGGCCTCTTTCTCATTTGGCAAGGGCAGGACAAGCAGGAGCAATATTTGACCAAGAGTTTAGAAGATCAGGCAGATAATCTCTCAGACCAGCTGGATTATCGCTTTGAACAAGCTCGACAGGCCAGTCAGCTGGATCAAAAAAATCTTGAAGTGGCTGTCAGTGATCGCTTGCAGGAAATGCGAATCGAATTGCACCAAGGTCTGACTCAGGTTCGGCAGGAGATGAATGAGAACCTCCTCCAAACCAGAGATAAGACTGACCAACGCCTCCAAGCCTTGCAGGAATCAAATGAACAACGCTTAGAACAAATGCGCCAAACGGTCGAGGAAAAGTTAGAAAAGACTTTGCAAACACGCTTGCAGGCCTCTTTTGAGACAGTTTCCAAGCAACTAGAATCTGTCAATCGTGGCCTTGGAGAAATGCAGACGGTTGCGCGTGATGTTGGTGCGCTTAATAAGGTCTTATCTGGTACAAAAACTCGAGGAATTTTAGGTGAATTACAACTGGGACAGATTATTGAAGATATCATGACACCTGCCCAGTATGAACGAGAATTTGCAACGGTTGAAAATTCGAGTGAGCGAGTCGAGTACGCTATCAAGTTGCCTGGGCAAGGCGACCAAGAATATGTTTATCTACCGATTGACTCTAAGTTTCCATTGGCGGATTATTACCGTCTAGAAGAAGCCTATGAAGCAGGTGACAAGGACGAGATCGAGCGTTGCCGTAAGTCTCTCTTAACGAGTGTTAAGCGTTTTGCAAAGGATATCAAGAGTAAGTATCTGGCGCCACCTCGAACAACCAATTTTGGAGTATTGTTTGTCCCGACAGAAGGTCTCTATTCAGAGATTGTTCGCAATCCGATTTTCTTTGATGATTTGAGACGAGAGGAGCAGATTATCGTTGCAGGGCCAAGTACCTTGTCAGCCCTTCTTAACTCTCTATCAGTTGGCTTCAAAACTCTCAATATCCAAAAGAGTGCCGACCATATCAGCAAGACTCTTGCCAGCGTCAAGACCGAGTTTGGCAAGTTTGGGGGGGTTTTGGTCAAGGCACAAAAACATCTCCAACATGCCTCTGGCAATATTGATGATTTATTAAATCGTCGTACTACAGCTATCGAGCGAACGCTCCGTCACATTGAGTTATCAGAAGGTGAGCCTGCGCTTGATCTACTCCAGTTACAAGAAGATGAGGAAGAATATGAAGATTAGTCACATGAAGAAAGATGAGCTTTTTGAGGGCTTTTACCTAATCAAGTCAGCTGACCTAAGACAGACACGTGCTGGGAAGAATTACCTGGCTTTCACTTTCCAAGATGACAGTGGGGAAATCGAAGGAAAACTCTGGGATGCCCAACCTCATAATGTTGAGGCCTTTACGGCAGGGAAGGTTGTTCACATGCAAGGTCGTCGTGAAGTGTACAACAATACGCCTCAGGTAAATCAAATCACTCTTCGCTTACCACAACCTGGCGAACCAAATGACCCAGCAGATTTTAAGGTCAAATCACCAGTTGATGTTAAGGAAATCCGTGAGTATATGGCACAGATGATTTTCAAAATTGAAAATCCTATCTGGCAACGAATCGTTCGAGCTCTCTATACCAAATATGATAAAGAATTTTATTCCTATCCAGCTGCCAAAACCAACCATCATGCCTTTGAAACAGGACTTGCTTATCATACGGCTACTATGGTTCGTTTGGCAGAGGCAATTGCAGATGTATACCCACAACTCAATAAGAGCTTGCTCTATGCGGGGATTATGCTCCATGACCTAGCCAAGGTTATTGAATTGACTGGCCCAGACCAGACAGAGTATACAGTTAGAGGGAACCTTATCGGACATATTGCCTTGATTGATAGTGAAATCACCAAAACAGTAATGGAACTGGGCATTGATGACACCCGAGAAGAAGTGGTACTTCTTCGCCATGTTATTCTCAGCCACCATGGTTTGCTAGAGTATGGTAGTCCTGTTCGTCCTCGTGTGATGGAAGCTGAAATCATTCATATGATTGATAATTTAGATGCTAGCATGATGATGATGTCAACAGCTCTCGCCCTTGTTGATGAGGGTGAAATGACCAATAAAGTCTTTGCTATGGACAATCGTTCTTTCTATAAACCAAATTAGACTAGAAACTAAAAAAATGAGCTTTATTTAAACAATAAAGTTCGTTTTTTTGCTTTAGTGTGATATAATGAGAAAAAGACTAATTAAAAAGAATGGTGAATAACTAATGAAATTAAGAAGAAGTGATCGGATGGTTGTTATTTCCAATTACTTGATTAACAATCCATACAAATTAACCAGTCTCAATACCTTTGCGGAAAAGTATGAATCTGCCAAATCTTCTATTTCAGAAGATATCGTCATCATTAAGCGCGCCTTCGAAGAAATTGAAATCGGGCATATACAAACGGTGACAGGTGCTGGTGGTGGAGTTATTTTTACACCATCTATCTCTACCCTTGAGTCCAAAACCATCATCGAAGAGCTACGCGATAAACTTTCAGAGAGTGACCGTATTCTTCCAGGTGGCTACATCTATTTATCTGACCTATTAAGCACCCCAGCTATTTTGAAAAATATCGGTCGCATTATTGCTAAGAGCTTTATGGATCAAAAGATTGATGCTGTTATGACTGTTGCGACCAAAGGGGTTCCGCTTGCAAATGCGGTAGCAAATGTTCTCAATGTACCGTTTGTCATTGTTCGTCGTGACTTGAAAATTACTGAGGGTTCAACTGTTAGTGTCAACTACGTTTCAGGTTCTAGTGACCGTATCGAAAAAATGTTCCTTTCAAAACGTAGCCTCAAAGCAGGAAGTCGTGTCTTGATTGTCGATGACTTCTTGAAGGGTGGAGGAACCATTAACGGGATGATCAGCCTTTTGGCAGAGTTTGATTCAGAGTTGGCTGGAGTAGCCGTCTTTGCTGATAATGCGCAAGAAGATCGCGAACAACAGTTTGATTACAAATCACTCTTGAAGGTTACCAACATTGATGTGAAGAATCAACAAATTGCTGTTGAAGTTGGAAACATCTTTGACGCAGAAAAATAAGAATGAACTTAAAATACAAAGGTTGGAACTTTCGTCCCAGCCTTTCTTTGATAATGGATATAAAGGAGTCCTATGAAAACACCATTTATTAATCGTGAAGCCTTAGAAAAAATTGTTGAAGAGTTTCCAACCCCTTTCCACCTCTACGATGAAAAAGGGATTCGCGAGAAAGCACGCGCAGTAAACAAAGCCTTTTCTTGGAATCAGGGCTTTAAAGAATATTTTGCAGTCAAGGCGACTCCGACCCCAGCTATCTTGAAAATCTTACAAGAAGAAGGATGTGGAGTGGATTGTTCTAGTTATGTAGAACTCTTGATGAGTCATAAGCTAGGATTTTCTGGTTCTGATATGATGTTCTCATCCAATAATACTCCAGATAGAGAGTATGCTTATGCCCGTGAATTAGGTGCGACGATTAATTTAGATGCTTTTGAAGATATCGAACATTTAGAGCGTGCAGCAGGTATCCCAGAAATCATCTCTTGCCGTTACAATCCCGGTGGAGTATTTGAACTAGGAACGGACATTATGGATAATCCTGGCGAAGCTAAGTTCGGGATGACTAAGGAGCAACTTTTTGAAGCCTTTGCTATTTTGAAAGAAAAGGGAGCTAAAACCTTTGGGATTCATTCCTTCCTAGCTTCCAATACAGTGACTCACCTCTACTATCCAGAATTAGCACGTCAGCTCTTTGAGTTAGCAGTAGAAATCAAGGAAAAGTTGGGTATTTCGCTGGACTTTATCAACCTTTCTGGAGGTATCGGAGTCAACTATCGTCCAGATCAAGAGCCAAATGACATCGCCTTGATTGGTGAGGGAGTTCGTCAGGTTTATGAAGAAGTTCTTACGCCAGCAAGTCTTGGTCAAGTTAAGATTTTTACAGAACTAGGGCGCTTTATGTTGGCACCCCATGGCATTCTCGTTACAAAAGTGACTCATAAAAAGAAAACCTACCGTACCTATCTAGGAGTAGACGCGTCAGCTGTCAATCTTATGAGACCAGCTATGTATGGTGCTTATCATCACATTACAAATATGATGCATCCTGATGGTCAGACTGAAGTGGTTGATGTTGTTGGTTCTCTTTGTGAAAACAACGACAAGTTTGCAGTAAATCGTGAGCTACCTCAAACAGAAATTGGTGATTTGTTAGTGATTCATGATACAGGTGCCCATGGCTTCTCTATGGGATACCAGTACAATGCTAAACTTCGTTCAGCAGAGATTCTCTATACAGAGGATGGAGGTGCTCGACTAATCCGTAGAGCAGAGCGACCTGAGGACTATTTGCGACTCTCTATGGGTTTGATTTTGACAAGGATTAGAAGAATTTTGAAAATTATGAAAGTTGAAAGTGAAAAACAGATTGTTTTCTAAAAAATAGACAAAATCTATTGTTTTTCCTTTCAAGCATGATATAATAAAATTATAAAACGGTTTCAAGGAAGGTGACGTTATGTCAGAAGAAACAATTGACTATGGACAAGTGACAGGAATGGTGCATTCGACAGAGAGTTTTGGGGCGGTAGATGGCCCTGGAATTCGATTTATTGTCTTTTTGCAAGGCTGTCAGATGCGTTGCCAATACTGCCATAATCCCGATACATGGGCTATGGAAACCAATAAATCTCGTGTACGAACAGTAGATGATGTTCTAGAAGAAGCGCTTCGTTATCGTGGTTTCTGGGGAGACAAGGGAGGTATCACAGTCAGCGGAGGAGAAGCCCTCTTGCAGATTGATTTCTTGATTGCTCTCTTTACTAAGGCAAAAGAAAAGGGTATCCACTGTACCTTGGATACTTGTGCCCTTCCATTCCGTAACAAACCACGCTATCTAGAAAAGTTCAACAAGTTAATGGCCGTGACAGACTTGGTTCTCCTTGATATCAAGGAAATCAACGAAGCACAACACAAGATTGTGACCAGTCAAACCAATAAAAACATTCTGGCTTGTGCCCAGTACTTGTCAGAAATCGGTAAACCTGTTTGGATTCGTCACGTTCTTGTACCTGGATTGACAGACCGCGATGAAGATTTGATTGAACTTGGTAAGTTTGTAAACTCTCAAAAATGTTGATAAGTTTGAAATCTTACCTTATCACACCATGGGTGAGTTCAAATGGCGTGAACTTGGGATTCCATATTCCCTTGAAGGAGTTAAACCTCCGACAGCAGATCGCGTCAAGAATGCTAAGGAATTGATGGATACAGAAAGCTATCAAGATTACATGAAACGTGTTCATGGATAAAAATAAGCCTGATGGGAACATCGGGCTTTTAAGTTTACACAAATAAATATAGATAAGACTAAATTAAACAAAATAAAATTTTTATGATTTATATGACAATACAGATTTTATAAAGATTTAAAATTCTGAAAAAAATCCGAAAATTATTGGTTAAGATATACTTGTTTAAAACGATGAAACAACAAATTGAATAGGAGAAGTCTATGGAACAAAGTATTACCATTAATAATCTATGTAAGTCATATGGTCAAACTCAAATTTTAAAAGATATTTCTTTTGAAGCAAAAGCAGGTAGAGTAACTGCTTTCCTAGGTCCAAATGGAGCTGGTAAAAGTTCAACCTTACGTATTTTATTAGGATTAGACAAAGCAACATCTGGACTTACCAAAATTGGAGATCAAACTTATAAGGAATTAAAATTTCCTCTAAAGATTGTAGGAGCTTCATTTGACAGTGTAGGTTCTCCTGATGATCGGACTGTTTATCAACATTTGAAAATTGTTGCTGCTAGTAATGGGATATCCAGTCAGCGAATTGATCAAGTCTTGGATATGGTGGATATTAGCCATAAGAAAAAATCTAAAATTGGGAAATTATCATTAGGAGAAGGACAACGTTTGGGGATTGCAACAGCTCTATTAGGAAATCCTCAGTATCTGATATTGGATGAACCGACAAATGGGTTGGATCCAAGAGGAATTCGGTGGTTTAGAGAGTTTATAAAAAAACAAGCTCAAGAAGGGAAGACGGTCTTACTGTCATCTCATATATTATCGGAAGTGGAAGCAGTGACAGATGATGTGGTCATCATAAATAAAGGCAAAGTTCTTATAAAAGGGACTTTACAAGAAGTGATGAGAAATCTTTCTTCACTGGAGGAAGTTTTCTTTAGTTTAACAGAGGGAGGAAAGTGACATGGCACTTATTTACTCTCTTCATTCTGAAATATTGAAATTACTTTATAAGAGAGCTACTCATGTTGTACTATTCTTGATACTAGTATTTCAAACGTTTTTAGCAAATATTGGTGCTTCTCAAATTGTTTCAGTTGGTATCCATGCTACACCAGAGACAAATCCAGAGTTAGTAGAAGCTATTCCCCCTATTGAATTTTTAGGATTTGATGTTACTCTAATTGGTATTTTTTTTATGATTATCTTAGGCTCAATCTTCGGAGCTGAAGAGTATAAAGATTCTGCTATTCGCACAAGCCTCCTCTCTAATACGAGTCGAATTACTCTCCTAGTTTCAAAGACATTAATTTGGCTGGTATTTTCTTTTGTCATTTCCTTCCTATCAATATTTCTGACGATTAACATGACACATTATGTTTTAGGACAAGATGGTTTATTGCTTTTTTCACTAAATGGGACAGTTTGGTTCTATATGTTTTTGGACAGTATAGCTTGGACATTGTTGGGACTTTTAGCCTATATTCTGGCTTTAACATTTAAAAAAGCCCTTGTTCCCCTATTGTTTTTGCTTCCTCAAGTCTACAATTTAGGAACATTCTTAGCCGACCATATATCAATTGCAAAATTTCTTCCAGTTTCATTGAGCTATGGACTGATTGCTACATCTCCACAAATGTTAGAACAGAATAGTTTACAAAATATTTTGCTTTTACTTTGTTGGAATTTGTCATTCTTGGCTTTGGCAATTTACCGCGTACTTCAGTCAGATATTGGAGGAGGAGAATGAGTTGAAAGAGCAATTTAAAAGTGAGTATCTCAAGTTTATGATGAATCCTTGGCATTGGTTGATTATAGGTGCTCTATTACTTTGCGTTCCGCCGATGGTTATTTTTTTAAATAGTAAACCGGATCAGTTGACCCTATACTTTGTTTTGGAACAGCTACTGCAAAGTCTCTATCTAGGACAGGCAGGTTTCATTAGTCTAGCGGTCCTATTTATAGGTCAAGAATTTACAGGTTCTAGCCTTCGTACCAGTTTTCTTACCTGTCCAAACCGTTTGAAATTTATAATATGTAAACTAGCTATTGTGTTATGTGTGGAAATTGTATTATTGCTAGCTGTAATATCAGTATGTATACTATTTGCTCAAGGATTTTACAATATCAATCTTTTGAGCAATATTAAACATGTTCTAACAATTCTATTTCCAGTTTGTATTTCTATTCTAACCTTCGCTCTTTTAAGTGGTATTTTTGTATTTGTTTTCCGATCTTTTACCTTAATTTTGGGAATAAGTTTATCACTTTTATTGGGACTAGGACAAATGTTATTACAATTCAGTTCCTTATTTAGAAATTTACCCTTACTAGCTAGTATGAACTGTTACTATATCCATCCTTTATCACTTTATTATCCAGTGTGGCAAGGCTTAGGGATACAAATAGTTTGGTTATTACTTGTTTTTGTAGTTGCTGCACTGATACTTAGAGAAAGAAATGTACGCTAAAGATAGGGGTTATCCTGTCTTTTTCTCAGTTAGTGTTATAATATATTCAAGGGGGTGAGTTATGGCTTACAAAATATTAGTGGTAGATGATGATCTTGCTATTCTTCGCCTAATTAAAAAGGTACTAGAATATGAAAAATATGAAGTAGTCATACGAAATAACATAGAAGAGATTGATCTTTGTGATTTTACAGAATTTGACTTGATTTTGTTAGATATTATGATGCCTGTTAGTGGTTTAGAAATCTGTCAGATGATTCGCAATCAGATAACTGTTCCTATCTGTTTTATAACTGCTAAGGATATGGCTGAAGATTTGGTAGCTGGAATTAATGCAGGCGCCGATGATTATATTATGAAACCTTTTAGTATGCAGGAGCTTTTAGCGCGTGTGAAAATGCACCTACGTCGTGAAGAACGGACTAAAGGAACTGCTCATCAGATAAAAAGCGGGAACCTTGTACTATATACTGATAGTAAGGAACTATTTATAAAGAAGGATAAGGTTCCATTGACGAGAAGGGAATTTGATATTGTCAGCCTTCTAGCAAGTCACCCAAATAAAATATACTCAATTGAGGAAATTTATAATTATCTATATCCACAAAGTTCAGAAGCTCTTTTACGTTCGGTTTCAGAGTATATTTATCAAATTCGTCAAAAGCTGAAACCTTATCAATTAAATCCGATTAAAACCTTGTACGGTGGAGGATATCAATGGGTAGAATCAAAAGTTTTAGACAATTAATTCGAGAAACTTGTTGGAGAATTATTTGGCAGTTTGGTCTTGGTTTGTTATTAGCTTATCTTATTCCCTTAGCTTCTGTCTCCATACAAATAATGGAGGATGGGAAGCCTCTTAAAAATAATGATGTTCAATCATTTTTTTTCAATGTGTCATCATGGATATATATTTGTGTTTTATTAATTATTCTAATAAGTTATCACATTGGTAAATTGTTGAAAAAACTAAGTTATGAAATGAATTTGATTTATGAAAATAGTATGTGGCTAGAAAGCGAATGTACAGAAAGATTAACAGTTAAGGAATTTTATGAGACAGGAAATCGAATTATTGTGATGCAAGATCGTATTCGACAGCTATTAGATGATGAGAAGCAACAGAAAGAAGATTTGATGTTTCAGGTTTCAGCAGCTTCTCATGATTTAAAGACACCTCTAACTATCATCAAAGGGAATGCAGAATTTTTGCACACTTCCACTAAAGATGAGCAGTCTAAAGAATGTTTGGCAGATATAGTTCATGCTAGTCAACGCTTGCTTACCTATTTTAACCAGTTGATTCATTATTCTAAAACTTACTATGATGATGAGACAGACTGGACGGAGTATTCCTCTTCAGATTTTATCAATGAATTAGAGAAAGAAGTCTCTTTTTTGATAAAAAATCAGATGAAGTTTTCTTTTGAACAAAATTTGAAAGGAACTGAAAGCTATTTTATAAATCCATCTCTTCTGATTCGTGCAATACAAAATATTTTAACAAATGCTTTGGAGTATGCAGATAAACAGAATCCTAAAATTAAAATTAGGGTAGAGCAAGAGGGGAAGGAATTAAAAATAGGGATATGGAATAATGGCTCTGAATTTCCAGATGAAGTTTTAACTAATTTTGGGAAGCTCTTTTATCGTATGGATAAAGCTAGAACGGTCAAAGAGCAACATTTTGGTATTGGACTTAGTTTTGTATGTAGAGTTGCAGAACTGCACAAAGGCCGAGTTGAGCTTAGAAATAGAGACGAGGGAGCAGAAGTTTTAATGGCTCTTAATTGTATTAAATCAAAGAAATTGACTTACTAATTTGTTGCCATAGGATTTAAATAAATTAAGATGTGAAAGTAGATAATAAAAACGAATGAAGATAAACAGTTAATGAAAACCATTTATCTTCATTCGTTTTTTTAATTATTTGATAATACACGTAGCTTTATCTCGAATGTTGTTTTCCAGCATTGCGTTTTTTGTTTTTCTTCTTGTTAGAAGTTGAAATTACTGCTGCTGATTCAGGAGTCACATCCTTGCGAGCGCTTGAAGTTTTGCTTACTTTTGGTGGGTTCTTTGCTAATTCTTCGCGTACTTTTTTGCGAAGTTTTGGACGAATGATGTAGTTGACGATGAATTGTTGAAGGATCATCATGAAACCACCGACAACCCAGTAAAGTGTGACGCTGGCTGGAGAGAAGATTGAGAACATGACGATCATCATTGGACTCATGTAAATCATTTTCTTGAGTTGTTCTCTTTGAGTCTCGTCTTCAACTCCGTGTAGAGAAAGGAGTGATTGGATGTAGTAGAGAACACCTGCGCAGGCGATGAGAATCCAACTTGGAGATCCAAGTGCGATTCCTAAGAAGCTAGCTTCAGAAACACCTTCTGTGTGTTGAGCAGCAAAGTAGATAGCAGAGAAGAAAGGCATTTGAATGAGGATAGGGAAACATCCTACACCACCAAACATACTAATACCATGCTCTTTTTGAGCAGCAAAGAGAGCTTGTTGGGCTTCTAGTTTTTCTTCTTGAGTCGTTGCTTCTTTGAGACGAGTCTGATGTGGCTCAAGGACATGCTTGAGGGCGTTCATCTTCTCAGAGTGAAGAGTCGCTTTCCATGATTGGTAGATACCAAGTGGGAGGATAATCAAGCGGACGATAATAGTTACGATGATAATCCCAACACCGAAACCGAGACCTTGATTATTAGCGAAGTATTTGATAGCTTCTCCCATCGGGGCACCCAAGAAATCCCAAACGGGACCAATTGGCTGACCTGTTGCTTTATCAACCTGAACGCAACCTGTCAAGACTAATAGCATAGCCACTCCCATGACTGAGAGGGCGATTCGTTTAATTGATTTCACTGTTTTTATTCCTTCTTAAAAAATTATACCTTTCTATTCTACTGTTTTTTTGGAAAATATACAATAGTTCTAGAGACCTAATTTGCGACTTTGAAGTCGGAATAGGAAGGAAAGTTGCTCAATTGGACGTCGAGATAGGTCACTTTTGAGAAAGGAGTTGGTCCTTTTCGGATCTCTTGGATGAATTTAGCCATGATAGCAGAAGATTCAGCTTGGGCAAGAATTTCAACGGTTCCGTCATCGTTGTTCCAGACCCGACCGGTGATTCCACCTAGTTCGAGAGCAAGGGTATAAACACCCCAGCGAAAGCCAACGCCTTGGACGCGTCCCTGTGCAATCATTTTGACCTTTTGCATACCAAACCTCCTTGATTGTGTTATAATATTTCTATGACTATTATAACCTCTAAAGCTAATTCTGTGGTAAAAAATGCCAAGAAATTGCATCAAAAAAAATATCGAAAATCTTCTTATTTAATTGAGGGTTGGCATTTGTTTGAAGAAGCTATTCAGGCTGGTGCAAAGATAGAGAAAATTTTTGCCTTGGCAGAACATGGGGGGAAATTAGCTGACTATCCTCAGACAGTCTTTGTGACGGAAGAAATCTTGCTTGATTTGGCTGATTCCCAAACACCTCAGGGCATTGTAGCTATTGTTCAAAAGGAAGAGGAGCAGTTGCCGGATTTGACCTCAGGTAAATATCTTTTCTTAGAAGATGTGCAGGACCCCGGAAATGTGGGGACTATGATTCGGACGGCAGATGCGGCAGGTTTTTCAGGAGTCATTGTCTCAAGTAAATCAGCAGATATATATAGTCTCAAAACACTTCGTTCCATGCAGGGTAGCCATTTCCATTTGCCGATTTATCGCATGTCTGTAGAAGCATTTGTTGAAGAGGCTAAAAAGAGAAGCCTACCAATTCTAGCAACCACCTTATCCCAAAACTCTAAAGATTATCGTGAGCTTGCTCGGCAAGAGGATTTTGTCTTGGTTATGGGAAATGAAGGGCAAGGCATTAGTTCATTCATGGCAGATCAGGCAGATCAACTGGTTCACATCAGCATGAAAGGGCAGGCAGAGAGTCTCAATGTCGCCATCGCTGCAGGCATACTCATGTTTTATTTGAGTTAAATAATTTTATTTGTTATAATCAATAAAAAGAATTCATAAGGAGAAAAAAGATATGAATCAAACAATTATTCAAGAACGTTCTGGCTTGAATCAATTTTATGCAAAAGTCTATGCTTTTGTAGGGATTGGGATTGCCCTATCTGCACTTGTTTCAGCCTTAATGCTAACAACCTTCCAAGACCTTCTTGTTCAGTTGATGCTTAATGCCCGCATATGGTTAATCGTAACAGGAGTCGTTGAAATTGCTCTTGTAATTGCAGCCAGTAATATGGCTTATAAAAATAGCCCAGCAGCTCTTCCGATGTTTCTCATCTATTCAGTAGTGAACGGTTTTTCACTGAGTTTCATCGTATCGCTCTATCTACCAGGAACAGTTTTGACAGCTTTTATTTCCAGCGCAGCCCTCTTCTTTGTCATGGCTGTTATTGGAGTTGTGATTAAAAAGGATTTGAGTGGTATCGGACGTGCTTTGATTGGAGCCTTGGTAGGTCTCATCTTGGCTATGATTGTCAATGTATTTTTAAACAGTGGCCTTTTCGATTACATCATCAGTATTGTCATGGTTCTTGTTTTTGCAGGTTTGATTGCTTGGGATAACCAAAAGATTCGCTATGTTTATGAAGAATCAAATGGTCAAGTTGCAACAGGTTGGGCAATTTCATTGGCACTTAGTCTCTACCTCGACTTTATTAACATTTTCCTTAGCTTCTTGCGTATCTTTGGAAGTGACGATTAATACTTTTAGAGCTCAAATGAGCTCTTTTTTCTTTTATTTTTACTGATAAAAAGGTATAATCTTTATTATTATTCAAAAGGAGGAGCATATGAAGAAGAGTTTTATCCATCAGCAGGAAGAGATTTCATTTGTGAAAAATACCTTTACCCAGTATTTAAAAGATAAGTTAGAAGTAGTAGAAGTACAAGGGCCAATCTTGAGTAAGGTTGGGGACGGGATGCAAGATAACCTTTCAGGGATTGAGCATCCAGTATCTGTTAAGGTTTTACAAATTCCAGACGAAACTTACGAGGTGGTCCATTCGCTTGCTAAGTGGAAACGCCATACTTTGGCACGTTTTGGTTTCGGTGAAGGAGAAGGTCTCTTCGTTCACATGAAGGCTCTTCGTCCAGACGAAGATTCACTAGATGCGACTCACTCGGTTTATGTTGACCAGTGGGACTGGGAAAAGGTTATTCCAAACGGGCAACGCAATCTAGCCTACCTCAAAGAAACCGTTGAAAAGATCTATAAGGCTATTCGTTTGACTGAGCTAGCAGTTGAAGCACGATATGATATTGAGTCAATCTTGCCTAAGCAAATTACCTTTATCCATACAGAAGAGTTGGTTGAACGTTATCCAGACTTGACGCCAAAAGAACGTGAAAATGCTATCTGTAAGGAGTATGGTGCTGTCTTCTTGATTGGTATCGGTGGTGTATTACCGGATGGAAAACCTCATGACGGCCGTGCGCCAGACTATGATGACTGGACAACTGAGTCTGAAAATAGTTATCATGGCTTGAATGGAGATATCCTTGTCTGGAATGATAACTTGGGTGCAGCCTTTGAATTGTCTTCAATGGGAATTCGTGTCGATGAAGATACTCTCCGTCGGCAAGTAGCTATTACAGGAGATGAAGACCGCCTTTCTTTGGAATGGCACAAAGCTCTCTTAAACGGTCTCTTCCCATTGACAATTGGTGGAGGAATTGGTCAATCACGTATGGCGATGTTCTTACTTCGTAAGAAACATATCGGTGAAGTTCAAACCAGTGTTTGGCCACAAGAAGTCAGAGATACTTACGACAATATTCTTTAAACAATCGAACCGAGAGGTTCGATTTTCTTATTTCATCAGAATTTGGTATAATATACCTTATGAAAATCGTATCAGGAATCTACGGAGGACGTCCTTTAAAGACGTTAGACGGAAAAACAACGAGACCAACATCTGACAAGGTCCGAGGAGCTATTTTCAATATGATTGGTCCCTACTTTGAAGGAGGACGTGTACTAGATCTCTATGCTGGCAGTGGTGGTTTATCCATCGAAGCAGTTTCAAGGGGTATGTCAAGTGCTGTTCTGGTCGAGAGGGACAGACGGGCCCAGAATATTGTGGCAGAAAATATCCAGATGACCAAAGAAACCTCAAAGTTTCAATTATTGAAAATGGAGTCCAGTCGTGCATTGGAGCAGGTAGATGGTGTCTTCGATCTCATCTTTTTAGATCCTCCCTATGCGAAAGAACAGATTGTGTCCGATATTGAAAAAATGGCAGAGAGAAACCTTTTTTTCAGAAGATGTCATGGTGGTTTGTGAAACCGATAAATCAGTAGAACTTCCAGAAGAGATTGCCTGTTTGGGCATCTGGAAGGAAAAAAATATGGGATTAGTAAGGTGACAGTCTATGTCAGATAAGATTGGTTTATTCACAGGTTCGTTTGATCCGATAACAAAGGGTCATTTGGATCTCATTGAGCGTGCAAGTAAGCTCTTTGATCGCTTGTATGTTGGAATTTTTTTATAATCCACACAAAAATGGATTCTTACCGATAGAGAGTCGTTTGAAGACGGTTGAAAAAGCAGTGGCACATCTAGAGAATGTCCAAGTTATCGCCTCTCATGATGAATTAGTAGTTGATGTTGCTAGAAAACTGGGTGTCAATGTTCTTGTTCGTGGTTTGCGTAACGCTGCGGACCTTCAGTATGAAGCCAGTTTTGATTTTTACAATCATCAATTAGCAGGAGAGATTGAGACAATCTATCTTCATAGTCGCCCAGAGCATATCTATATCAGTTCTTCAGCGGTGAGAGAACTATTGAAATTTGGTCAAGATATCAGTGAGTATGTCCCAAATGCTGTCTTAGAGGAGTTAAAACATGAAGAAAAAAACTAGATGGCCCATATATCTAATTATTGGGCTTATTATCACATTTATAGCTTTTACAGTGCCCCTGCCTTATTACATTGAGGTTCCAGGGACTTCAGAAGATATTCGAAAAGTCTTACAAGTCAATAATCAAACTGACCAAGAGGAAGGTTCTTACCAATTTGTAACAGTTGGAGTTAAGCACGCTAGACTGGTTGACTTGGTTTATGCTTGGCTGACACCTTTCACGGACATACATAGTGCCAAAGAGATGACTGGTGGTTCATCAGATACAGAATTTATGCGAATCAATCAGTTTTACATGGAAACTTCGCAAAACATGGCCAAATATCAAGGTCTGAAATCTGCTGGTAAGGAAATAGAGCTCAAGTACCTGGGTGTCTATGTTTTGACTGTGACAGACAATTCAACTTTTAAGGGAATTCTCAATATCGCTGACACCGTAACAGCCGTCAATGATAAGACTTTTGAAAGCTCCAAGGAGATGGTCGACTACGTCAATTCTCAAACTCTTGGTGATAAAGTTAAGGTTACCTACGAGGAAGACGGAAAAGTCAAAACGGCTGAAGGGAAAATCATTACTCTTGAAAATGGGAAAAATGGTATCGGAATCGGCTTGATTGACCGTACAGAAGTGTCAAGTGATGTGCCAATCAAGTTTTCAACTGCAGGCATTGGTGGTCCTAGTGCTGGTCTGATGTTTAGTCTATCTATCTATACGCAAATTGCAGATCCAACTCTTCGCAATGGACGCATTATTGCCGGTACAGGAAGTATCGATAGAGATGGGAATGTTGGTGATATTGGTGGAATTGACAAAAAAGTTGTTGCCGCATCTAAAAAGGGAGCTACTGTATTCTTCGCTCCTAATAATCCCGTTTCTGATGAAGCTAAAAAGGCAAATCCAAACGCCAAAAGTAACTATGACACAGCTGTAGAAGCGGCTGAAATGATTAAAACCGACATGAAAATTGTTCCAGTCAAAACACTTCAAGATGCGATTGATTACTTGAAAAACAATCCATAAATTATAGTGTGAACTCATAGACTAGCGTAGAAAAAGAGAAGATGGTATAATAGGCAGATGATTCAATTGTTTTTTACCCTCAGTAGTCATATGTTTTTTGTCTACCTAGTTTTTCAACTTTTAAAAGATTTGGTCAAATGGGATCAAATTTTGAAGGTGACTAAGGACAATGCGAGGAAGGTACGACTTTTGGTAGTGTTGTGTAGTATCGGTTTAGGATATCTGATTAGTTCTTTTTTCCTAAATCTCTACCAATTATGGCAAGAAGCAGTACGGACATTATTCTAAACTCGAAAGTAAAGGAAAATATTTATGGAAAAAATTGTAGTTCGAGGTGGTGATAATCGCCTAGTCGGAAGTGTCACCATTGAGGGTGCGAAAAATGCAGTTTTACCCCTACTTGCGGCAACTATTTTAGCAAGTGAAGGAAAAACAGTTCTAAAAAATGTTCCGATTTTATCAGATGTATTTACCATGAATCAGGTGGTTCGTGGATTAAATGCGAAAGTTAATTTTGATCAAGATGCACACATTGTTGAAGTGGATGCAACAGATGATATCACAGAAGAAGCTCCTTATAAGTATGTCAGCAAGATGCGTGCGTCTATTGTAGTCTTGGGTCCAATCCTAGCTAGAGTTGGTCACGCTAAAGTTTCGATGCCAGGTGGATGTACGATTGGTAGTCGTCCTATTGACCTTCACCTTAAAGGTTTGGAAGCAATGGGAGCTAAGATCACCCAAACAGCTGGTTATATCGAAGCTAAGGCAGAACGCTTGCATGGAGCCCATATCTATATGGACTTTCCTAGTGTTGGGGCAACTCAAAACTTGATGATGGCTGCAACCCTTGCTGACGGGGTAACTGTTATTGAAAATGCTGCGCGTGAACCTGAGATTGTAGATTTAGCTATTCTTTTAAATAAAATGGGAGCTAAAGTAAAAGGCGCGGGAACAGAGAGCATTACAATTACAGGTGTTGAAAGTTTGCATGGTGCAACACATAATGTTGTTCAAGACCGCATCGAAGCAGGGACCTTCATGGTTGCTGCTGCAATGACGGGTGGAGATGTCCTGATTCAAGATGCTATCTGGGAACACAACCGTCCCTTGTTGGCGAAATTACAGGAAATGGGTGTTGAAGTCATCGACGAGGATGAAGGTATCCGCATCCGTTCTCAACGTGAGAAATTGAAAGCAGTTCATGTCAAGACCTTACCACATCCAGGATTTCCAACTGACATGCAGGCACAATTTACTGCTCTTATGACGGTCGCTCAAGGAGAATCAACTATGATTGAGACAGTCTTTGAGAATCGTTTCCAACATCTAGAGGAAATGCGTCGAATGGGCTTGCATTCGGAAATCATCCGTGACACAGCTCGTATCGTTGGCGGGCAACCCCTCCAAGGTGCAGAAGTCCTGTCTACGGACCTTCGTGCTAGTGCAGCCTTGATCTTAACAGGTCTTGTAGCCGAAGGTGAGACAGTTGTTGGGAAACTTGTCCATTTGGATAGAGGCTATTATCGTTTCCATGAAAAGTTAGCTCAGTTAGGAGCTAATATTGAACGGGTAAGTGTGGAAGCTGATGAAGATGAATAAAGAAGTATCTTATGTGCTACGTCGATTTCTATTGGTCATTATTGTTTTGCTTCTAGGGGTCTTGGCGCTTGGAATTGGCTTGATGATTGGCTACGGTATCTTAGGCAAAGGTCAGGACCCATGGGCAATTTTAGCACCAGAAAAGTGGCATGAGTTAATTGCGAAATTTACAGGAAAATAGGCTGGGGGACCAGCCTTTTTCTAAGAACAAAAACTAAGGAGAAAAGATGAATAAAAAAACAAGGCAGGCCCTAATTGGCCTCTTGCTCTTTTTGCTCTTGTCAGCAGGAAGCTACTATATTAAACAAATGCAGTTTTCCAACACTGCACCACAAACACAAGCAAAACAAAAATCACAGTCGTCTGATACTCCAAGTCAAGAACTGGCTGAAAGTGTACTGACCGATTCGGTCAAAAAACAAATAAAGGGGTCCCTTGAGTGGAATGGAGCCGGAGCCTTTGTAGTCAATGGAAACAAAACAAATCTAGATGCAAAAGTTTCAAGTAAACCCTATGCTGATAACAAGACAAAAACTGTGGGTGGGGAGACGGTTCCAACTGTGGCTAACGCCCTCATGTCAAAAGCTACAAGACAGTACAAAGATCGTGAAGAAACCGGGAATGGTTCGACTTCTTGGACCCCAGCAGGATGGCATCAGGTCAAAAACTTAAAAGGAACCTATAATCACGCTGTAGATAGAGGGCATTTATTAGGCTATGCCTTGATTGGTGGTTTAGATGGTTTTGACGCTTCTACTAGCAATCCAAAAAATATTGCTGTACAAACAGCCTGGGCCAACCAAGCACGAGCTGAAGATTCGACTGGACAAAACTACTATGAAAGTCTAGTACGAAAAGCTCTAGATAAGAATAAACGAGTGCGTTACCGTGTTACGCTATTGTATGCAACTGAAGATGATCTAGTACCATCTGCTTCTCAGATAGAAGCCAAATCTTCTGATGGTGAATTAGAGTTTAACGTTGTAATTCCAAATGTTCAAAAGGGGATTCAGTTAGACTACCGAACAGGAGAAGTTACAGTCACAAAAGACTAATAGATAGACAGTCCCTTATTGTTTCGATAAGGGATTTACTATAGAAATCGAAAATTAATGTGTAGAAGTTGAAAAATATGGTATAATAGTCTCAATTATACTTTTTAGGAGAAGGAAAATGGAAGACCCGAGCAGTCAGGATTTGTTACTGCAGTTTGTATTATTAGTTGTTTTGACCTTTTTAAATGCTTTTTTCTCTGCTACAGAGATGGCTATGGTTTCTCTTAGCTGTTCACGTGTTGAACAAAAGGCAGAAGAAGGAGATAAACGCTATATCCGTTTGCTAAAGGTACTTGAAAACCCAAATCACTTTTTATCAACCATTCAAGTTGGTATTACCTTAATTACGATCTTGTCAGGGGCTAAACTAGCAGATTCTCTTGGAGAATTGATAGCTTCTTGGATGGGAAATAGCGAAACAGCGCTCGCAATCGCAAGCTTCCTGTCACTTGCTTTCTTGACCTATATCTCTATCGTTTTCGGTGAGCTCTATCCCAAACGAATTGCGCTAAATCTTAAGGATGCCTTGGCTATCCGAACAGTGCCATTTATTATCGCTCTCGGTAAGATTGTGAGTCCATTTGTTTGGATGTTATCAGCATCAACTAATCTCTTGAGTCGTTTGACGCCAATGACATTTGACGATGCAGATGAAAAAATGACTCGTGATGAGATTGAGTATATGCTTACCAATAGTGAAGAAACCTTGGATGCAGATGAAATCGAAATGTTGCAAGGAATTTTCTCGCTAGATGAGCTCATGGCGCGTGAAGTCATGGTTCCTAGAACTGACGCTTTCATGGTAGATATTCAAGATGACACTCAGACGATTATCGAAAGCATCTTAAAACAAAACTTTTCTCGAATTCCTGTCTATGATGATGACAAGGACAACGTGATTGGTTTGATACATACAAAGAGTCTGCTAAAAGCAGGGTTTACCGATGGTTTTGATAATATTGTATTGAGAAAGATATTACAGGAACCTCTATTTGTACCAGAAACTATTTTTGTGGATGATTTATTAAAAGAATTGAGAAATTCACAAAGACAAATGGCTATTCTTCTCGATGAATATGGAGGAATGGCTGGTTTGGTAACACTTGAGGATCTCCTTGAAGAGATTGTTGGTGAGATTGATGATGAAACTGACCGTGCTGAAGTCTATGTTCATACTATCGGCGAGGACACTCATATTGTCCAAGGGACAATGAATTTGAACGATTTCAATGATTATTTTGATGTCGAACTTGAAAGTGACGATGTAGATACCATTGCTGGTTATTATTTGACAGGTGTGGGAACTATTCCAACATCAGAAAAACTTAGTTATGAGTTAGATAGTGGCAACAAGCATATCACCTTGACAAATGACAAAGTAAAAAATGGTCGTGTAACCAAGCTTAAGGTTCAAATTCAAGAGCTTGAATCAGAAGAAGAAACTGAATAAAACAAAAGCTTTATCAGAGAAAACTGATAAAGCTTTTTTAAACGTTAAAAAGAAAAGACTCCGTTAGGAGTCTATATTTAAATAGAGGCGGAGTATTCTTATTCGCTTGATTTTTGTCTGTTTTGTTTATTTCAATATTATACCACTAGCGGCAACTAGTCATTTTTATTTGCTCAAAAAACACCCCCGCCCCAAACTTGCCCCAAAAGATTTTTAAAGTTATCCTTTTTTATCCTAAAGGAAAAACAAAAAAGTCCGATTTTACGGACTTTCTTTTCGGATAAATTACTATAAAATAGTATAAAAAAGGCGGTAGACGGATTTGAACCGACGATCAAGCTTTTGCAGAGCCGTGCCTTACCACTTGGCTATACCGCCTTAACTTTTAATATTATACCTTGAAAATTTCTTCCCGTCAATAGTTTTCTTTTCTGAAAGCATAAGATTTATAGCCTTCAAAATCTATACGACAAAATATTCTGAAAATTCGTTTACTTTTTACGAAAACTGTGGTATAATCTTCAATATCCACAATTTAAAACGAGGAGTTTGAAAATATGAAAAAAAGTCGGATTCTTGCGGTAGCAGGAGTAACCTTGCTTGCAGCAGGAGTGCTTGCTGCATGTTCAAATACGAATTCAAATGCAGGCTCAAGCAATACAAAATTAGCATCAGATTATAAATATGTTTATTCAGTTGATCCTGAAACATTGGATTATGTTGTTAACAACGTTGATTCTACTTCTTTTGTTACGACAAATGCGGTAGATGGTTTGCTTGCTAACGATAAATATGGCAACCTTGTACCATCGATTGCTGAATCATGGACAGTTTCACAAGACGGTTTGACTTACACTTATAAAATCCGTAAGGATGCTAAGTGGGTTACTGCTGAAGGAGAAGAATACGCTCCAGTTAAAGCCCAGGACTTTGTGACAGGGTTGAAACATGCGGTAGAAGGAAAATCAAAAGGTTTGTCTGTTATCAGTTCTTCAATTAAAGGGCTCAGCGCTTACATTAACGGTGAAACAAACGACTTCTCAACTGTTGGTGTAAAAGCTGTTGACGATAACACTCTTGAATATACATTGAACCAGCCAGAAACTTTCTGGAATGACAAAACAACAAACGGCGTGATGATGCCAATCAACGAAGATTTCCTTAAATCAAAAGGGGAAGGCTTTGGTGCACCTACAGATCCATCTTCTATTTTGTATAATGGACCGTTTGTTTTGAAATCAATCACAGCTAAGTCTTCGATTGAAATGGCTAAGAACGATGCTTACTGGGATAAAGACGCTGTTAAAATTCAAAACATTAAATTTACATACTGGGATGGTAAAGACCAAGATGTCGTTGCTAAAGGATTCTCAGAAGGGCAATACAGCAAAGCTCGTATCTATCCTACTAGCTCAACATACGAAAAATATGCATCTGAGTTCAAAGATAACATCTACTTTAGCGAACCTGGATCAGCTATCGCTACTGTTAGTGTGAACTATGGCCGTTCAACATATAACCACACTTCAAAAACAACAGATAGCCAAAAAGAATCTACAAGAAAAGCTTTGCTAAACAAAGAATTCCGTCAAGCCCTTAACTTTGCGGTAGACCGTAATTCTTACTCAGCTCAGACAAATGGTACAGAGGGAGCTGCGGTTGGAATCCGTAACACTTTCACACCATATGACCTTCAAGTTGGGGACAAACAATTTGGTAAACTTGTAGAAGAAAGTCTTGCGAAGACAAACTCAAGTACATGGTCAAACGTATCGCTTGCTGATTCGCAAAATGGTCTTTACAACGAAGAAAAAGCTAAAGCTGCCTTTGCAAAAGCAAAAGAAAGCTTGAAAGCGGAAGGAGTAGAATTCCCAATTCATTTGGATGCTCTAACAATCCAAGAATCTACAGCTGTTGTAAACCGTGTTCAATCACTTAAACAATCAATTGAAAACGTACTTGGTTCAGACAATGTTGTCATCGATCTTCAACAAATGACTCAAGCAGAAGCATTACCACTTTCATTTAGTGCTCCAACAGCCAAAGAACAAGATTGGGATATTCATACTTTGACTGGATGGAATCCAGATTATCAAGATCCATCAACATTCTTAGACCAGTTCACGATTAAAGGCGGAAACACTCGCTTGCTCATGGGTATTGATAAAGATACTGATGCATCAGTTATCCAAAAACTTGGTTTGTCTGACTATGAAAAATTACTTGACTATGCAAACAAAGAAAATCAAGATGTTCAAAAACGTTACGAAAAATATGCCCTTGCTCAAGCTTGGTTAACAGACAACGGTTTGACAATTCCTGTAATGGCAGGTCCAAAAGAAACCGCTGTGTCATTTGTTTCTAAAGTTATTCCATTTACTTCTTCTTACTCAGCTGCGGGTCTTAAAGGAGAAACCTCAGGTTACTTGAAGTACACTGAGGTTGGTGAAAAACCTATTACAAAAGAAGAATACCAAAAAGCTCGTGAAAAATGGCTTAAAGAAAAAGCTGAATCAAACGAAAAAGCTCAAAAAGATTTAGCAAGTCACGTGAAATAAATAATGCTCATTAGAACTTTCTCTCCAAAAGGAGAAGGTTCTTTTGGGATTTTAAAGGAAATAATATGAAAAAATATGTTTTTATGCGTATCTTGCGGTCGTTAGTTTCTATCTTTTTAGTAACGACCTTGATTTACACAATCATCTATACGATGGTTCCACGGAAGTTGATCTTCAAACAAGATACTAACTACAATAAAATTGCAACCACAGCTGATAAACGCGATAATTATGAAAATACTGTTTATGAGCGTATGGGTTATATCGAGTATTACGATACGAAAGAGTTGCAGGAAAAAGCTAGTAGCATTGACCCTTCTGTAACCGTTGATGCAAACGATACAAATAAAGCTATCTACGAAAAATACATCCAACAAATTGGTAACGGTTGGACTTTGGGTGAGTTTACAGAGAGCGGTCAATTCTATGCTACTCGTGAAATCCCTATTTTTGAGCGTGTGTTCAAATTCTATGCAAACTTGCTTGATATTGACCATACAAACAAGATTCAAGACCCAGAAAATCCTAACTTAGAGCGTTATTTGCGTTTTGAAAACGATCCAGCTATTGGATGGTCTTTAGTAGGTTCAGGGACTAAACATAAGTACCTTTTGTACTTCAACAGTCAGTTCCCATTTGTTCATCAAAATTTTGTGAACTTGAACCTAGGAGATTCTTACCCAACTTATGCAAATACTCCTGTACTTCAAGTTATCACACAAGGACAAGGACAAACGAAGACATCTGAAGTTCAATTCCCAACTGGGAAGAAACTTCATCAGTCAATATCTACACAAGAACTTACAAATCACCAAGTCAGGCTGATGCACGTGAAGTAGCTAACTACGGTAAGGATGATCCATACACCGCTACTGAAAGTAATTATCAGTATCCATCAATGATTGCAAGTTCTGCTATCACTGGTTTGATTGGTCTTGCTATTTCATATGCGATTGCAGTTCCTCTTGGTTCGGCAATGGCTCGTTTCAAAAATACTTGGATTGATAGCCTCTCTACAGGTACTTTGACTTTCTTGATGGCCCTTCCAACGATTGCACTTGTATATATCATTCGTTTGATTGGTTCTTCAATTGGATTCCCAGATTCATTCCCTATCTTGGGTGCTGGAGACTGGCGTTCATATGTTTTACCTGCAGTTATTCTTGGTTTACTTGGAGCACCTGGTCTAGCTATCTGGATTCGTCGTTACATGATTGACTTGCAATCTCAAGACTTTGTTCGTTTTGCACGTGCAAAAGGTCTATCTGAGAAAGAAATTTCAAATAAACACATCTTTAAGAACGCTATGGTACCGCTCGTTTCTGGTATTCCAGGTTCTATTATTGGTGTTATCGGTGGAGCGACTCTTACTGAAACAGTCTTCGCCTTCCCAGGTATGGGTAAAATGTTGATTGACTCTGTAAAAGCGTCAAATAACAATATGGTTGTTGGTCTGGTCTTCATCTTTACAAGTGTCTCAATTTTCTCTTACTTAATAGGAGATATTTGGATGACTATTATTGACCCTCGTATTAAGTTGACAGAGAAAGGAGGCAAATAATGTCTACAATTAGTAATGATAAATTTCAATTTGTAAAACGAGATGATTTTGCCTCTGAAGCAATTGACGCTCCTGCCTACTCATACTGGGGATCTGTTTTTAGACAGTTTTTGAAGAAAAAATCAACAATCATCATGCTTGGTATTTTGATTTCCATCGTATTGATGAGTTTCATCTACCCAATGTTCTCAGATTTTGACTTTAACGACGTAAGTAAAGTAAATGATTTTAGTGCTCGTTACATTAAGCCAAATGGTGAGCATTGGTTTGGTACAGATAGTAACGGTAAGTCTCTCTTTGACGGTGTCTGGTTTGGAGCTCGTAACTCTATCTTGATTTCTGTTATTGCGACCTTTATCAACGTTGTAATCGGTGTTATCGTCGGTGGTGTTTGGGGAATTTCAAAATCAGTTGACCGTATCATGATGGAAGTTTATAACGTTATCAATAATATTCCATCACTTTTGATCGTTATTGTTTTGACTTACTCTATTGGTGCAGGTTTTTGGAATTTGATTTTTGCCATGAGTGTAACCACTTGGATTGGTATTGCTTATATGATTCGTATCCAAATTATGCGTTACCGCGATTTGGAGTACAACCTTGCTTCACGTACACTTGGAACACCAACCTATAAGATTGTCATTAAAAATATCATGCCACAATTGGTATCTGTGATTGTTACTACTATGTCACAAATGCTTCCTGCATTTATCTCATATGAAGCTTTCCTATCATTCTTTGGACTTGGCTTGCCAATCACAGTACCAAGTTTGGGACGTTTGATTTCAGACTATTCTCAGAACGTGACAACAAATGCTTACCTCTTCTGGATTCCATTGACAACTTTAGTTTTGGTATCCTTGTCACTTTTCGTAGTTGGTCAAAATCTAGCGGATGCTAGTGATCCACGTACACATAGATAGGAGTAGACATGACAAAAGAAAATAATGTAATTTTGACTGCTCAAGATATTGTCGTGGAATTTGACGTTCGTGACAAGATTTTGACAGCTATTCGAGGTGTCTCCATCGATTTGATCGAGGGAGAGGTTCTCGCTTTGGTTGGGGAATCAGGTTCAGGTAAATCAGTTTTAACAAAAACCTTCACAGGAATGTTAGAAGGAAATGGCCGTATTGCACGAGGTAGTATTAATTACCGTGGACAGGACTTGACCAGCCTTACATCTAATAAAGATTGGGAACAAATCCGTGGTGCCAAGATTGCAACCATCTTCCAAGATCCGATGACCAGTCTTGACCCAATTAAGACAATCGGAAGTCAAATCACTGAAGTAATTGTTAAACACCAAGGGAAAACAGCTCAAGAAGCAAAAGATTTGGCTATTGACTATATGAATAAGGTTGGTATCCCTGACGCTGAGAGACGTTTTAATGAATATCCATTCCAGTATTCTGGTGGGATGCGTCAACGTATCGTTATCGCAATTGCTCTTGCCTGTCGTCCAGATGTTCTCATCTGTGACGAGCCAACAACAGCCCTTGATGTGACTATTCAAGCTCAGATTATTGACTTGTTGAAGTCGCTTCAACAGGAATATCACTTTACAACAATCTTTATTACCCACGACTTAGGTGTCGTAGCAAGTATTGCTGATAAAGTTGCAGTTATGTATGCTGGTGAAATCGTCGAGTATGGTACAGTTGAAGAGATTTTCTACGATCCACGTCACCCCTATACTTGGAGCCTCTTGTCAAGCTTGCCACAGTTGGCTGATGATAAAGGAGAATTGTATTCAATTCCGGGAACACCTCCATCACTTTATGCTGAATTGAAGGGAGATGCTTTTGCTCTTCGTTCAGACTATGCGATGAAGATTGATTTCGAAGAAAGCTCCACAGTTTGCAGTATCAGATACTCATTGGGCGAAAACATGGTTGCTTCATGAACAGGCTCCAAAAGTTTCAAAACCAGCAGTGATTGAAGACTTACACGATAAAATTCGTGAAAAGATGGGCTTTGCTCATCTTGAGGACTAGGAGGAAGGAAATGTCTGAAAAATTAGTAGAAATTAAAGACTTAGAAATTTCCTTCGGTGAAGGAAGCAAAAAGTTTGTAGCTGTTAAGAATGCAAACTTTTTTTATCAACAAAGGAGAAACTTTCTCACTCGTTGGAGAATCTGGTAGTGGTAAGACAACAATTGGTCGTGCTATTATCGGTCTGAACGATACCAGCAAGGGAGATATCATCTTTGATGGTAAAAAAATTAATGGTAAAAAATCACGTGAACAAGCAGAGGAATTAATCCGTCGCATCCAAATGATTTTCCAAGACCCAGCCGCAAGTTTGAATGAACGTGCGACAGTAGACTATATCATTTCTGAAGGTCTTTACAACCACCATTTATTTAAAGATGAAGAAGAAAGAAAAGAAAAAGTTCAAAATATCATTCGTGAAGTAGGGCTTTTGGCTGAACACTTGACTCGTTATCCTCATGAGTTCTCAGGTGGACAACGTCAACGTATCGGGATTGCACGTGCTTTGGTAATGCAACCTGACTTCGTTATCGCGGATGAGCCAATTTCAGCCTTGGACGTTTCTGTACGTGCCCAGGTTTTGAACTTGCTCAAGAAATTCCAAAAAGAATTAGGCTTGACTTATCTCTTTATCGCCCACGATTTGTCTGTAGTTCGATTCATCTCTGACCGTATCGCGGTAATTTATAAAGGTGTCATTGTTGAAGTTGCTGAGACTGAGGAATTGTTTAACAACCCAATCCATCCATACACGCAAGCACTTTTATCAGCTGTTCCTATTCCAGATCCAATCCTGGAACGTAAAAAAGTTTTGAAAGTCTATGATCCAGATCAACATGACTATGAAACTGACAAACCTTCTATGGTAGAAATTCGTCCAGGTCATTACGTTTGGGCTAACCAGGCAGAATTGGAACGCTATAAAAAAGAAATGAAATAATCAATAAGGTTTTATAATCTCGCTAGAAGGATTCTAGAAAGATTATGAAACTTTTTTATTTTACAGATAAAAGCTTGATTATCTACAAAAATTTGATATACTGAATTCAATAAGTCCTGATTTGTTAGAAACGAGATGAACTAGGGGAGAATCGCATGGATCAACAACCAAATTTTTTTACCAACATGGCAAGAGCAATTGGAGTATGTCTTTGGGTAAAAGGGATGGAAGTACTGACTGAGAAGAAGGAATCTGAGCCAAAAGCCCTAGAGATTGCTAAATTTCTTACGGCTTATAAAATGCTATCTACTCTGCCTTGGATTGTGGGACTTCCTAGAAAGGAAGATAAAAAATGAAATTTATTTTGGATATTTTGTTTTATATCTTAGTGAAGCCACTGATTGCAATTGTAGAATTCATTTGGTATCTCATTTGCTTGATTTTTTATGATTTCCTTATGAATGTATTGTATCTGATTTTTAATTGGTTTTTTAGTTTGTTTTAGAAACTAAAAATTGGGAGTAGTTACTTATAGATACTCCTATATAATTTTATTATCATAAAAAAGGATGGGAATACTCCCTCCTTTTTTGTTTATATCAATAAGATTAAGGCGAAGTTTTAAAAAGTTGATGCAATTGACAGATTTGTAGAGAGTCTAGGAAATAGACTAGATTTAGTTTAATCCATTTATGATGGTATAGGTAACTTTTCAAAGGTGATCACATCACCCTTTTGAGTTGCAAGTTGGATACGATTATCTTTGAGGCGACTAGCTTGAACTTCCTTGCCATTAATTTTGATGATGCTAAATTCGATATTTGGATAGTCTACGACTAAGTCTCCACCAACATTAGAAAGGAAGGACAGCGTTTCAAGATTTTTCTCTTTCCATTTCATGTTGACTTCAAAGTTACCACGAGCGACTAAGCCTGATACTTGACCGTCTTTCCAAACATCTGGAAGGGCTGGTAATGGGGCAATGTAGCCTGTGTGAGATTGAAGGAGCATTTCTGCCATACCGCTGGTTGCACCAAAGTTCCCATCAATTTGGAAAGGTGCGTGCGTATCCCAGAGGTTTTCTAGAGTTGAAGATCTAAGCTGTTCTGCCAACAAACGGTGGGCACGATTTCCATCTAGGAGACGGACCCAGAGGTTGATTTTATTGGCCTTAGACCAACCAGTTCCACCATCTCCACGATGGTTTAGAGTTGCGCGTGCTGCTTCCAGATATTCAGGCTGATCTTTGCCAAATAAGGTTCCTGGGAAGAGCCCAACCAGATGAGAAACGTGACGGTGATGATTTTCAATTCCTTCATTAGTGAATTGAGGGCTGTCTTCCTCGTACCATTCCTTGATACGGCCATCTTGGTTGATATGAAGTGGTTTGAGCTTGTCAAATTTCGCCTTCACTTCGGTCACCAAATCTTGGTCGACATTGAGATGATTGGCTGCTTCCATATAATCATGGAATAACTGCCAAACTAGAGATTGGTCAAAGGTATTCCCAATAGTGATAGTTCCATGCTCTGGCGAGTAGGATGGAGAAGAAACCCAACGGTCACTAGATTTGTCGTAGTGCAAGAAGGAATTCCAGAACTTGACTGTTTCCTTGAGCATTGGATAAATCTTTTCTTTGAGATAAGTTTCATCCTTGGTGAATTTGTAGTAGTCATAGACGTTCTGCATCATCCAAGCATTGGCAGCTGGAGACCAACCCCAATAGTAGTTCCAACCAGGAGTAGTCCAGCCAAATGGTGTCGCCTGAGTATGAACCAACCAACCGTTTCTTGACCTTCTTTTGACTCGATACCTGCATATTCTTTAGCAGCGATACGACCATAGTAGCGCATGTCATCGATATAATTGATCATTGGCTTAGCCGTTTCTGCAAGATTGTTCATGTAGGCAGGCCAGTAGTTCATCTGTAGGTTGACATTGAGGTGGTAGTCAGAATTCCAAGGTGGATTATCTACTGCATTCCAGACTCCTTGCAAGTTGGCAGGGAGGGCATCTGTCCGGTTACGAGAAGAACTGATTAGTAGGTAACGTCCGTATTGGAAGAAGAGTTCTTCTAGTTTTTGTCCTTTTGTTGGATTATAGGTTTGGAGAGCTTCTTTTGTAGTTTGATTAGACTTGCTACCACCGAGGTTTAGTTGAACACGATTGAAAAGACTTTGGTAATCCTTGATGTGGTCATTTTTCAGAGTCTCGTAGTCTTTGGCTTTGGCAGCTTCGACGATAGATTTGACAGTTTTTTCTACATCAATATCCTTGCGGTAATTGGTTTTCGGATTTTGAGCAAAATTAGTCTTGGCACTGAGTAGCAGTGTTGCATAACTTGCTCCCGTAACTGTCAAATAACCATCTTGAGCAGTAACTTGTCCATCTGTCTTGATACCAAGATAAGAGGCAAATTTAAGACCGTTGTCTTTGACAGTTCCCTTGAGCAAAATACCATTAGAATCAACGCTAACAGTCCCTTGTTTGTATTTAGAATTCTCCCAAGAATAATCTCCATTAGCAATCAAATCTTCTGTCAAGCTATTCCAAAGAGTAAAATCAAGAGTCTTATCTCCCTTTTTAGTCAAGTGGGTGACAGTAACATCATCCGGATAGCTAGAGAAAGTTTCGTGCTTAAAGTTTGTACCGTCTTGGGTATATGAAGTGGTCGAGATGGCTTCAGAAATATCTAAGCCACGATGATAGTCAGTAACATTTTCCAAGCCCTTCTTCTGGTTATTAAAGACCATGAAGATATCACCGAAGGCTAGGTAGCGACCGTATTGGGCATTGTTTGGCCCAACCAAATTTCTCTCTGCTAGTTGTTTGGCTTTTTGACGGTCACCGTCTTCTAAGGACTTACGGATTTCGGCTAAGACTTTGTAGCGGTCCTTGTAGTTTCCTCCGTTGTAGTCTTGACTATCTGGCTGTGGGCCTCCAGACCAAAGTGTTTTTTCGTTGTACTGGATTCTTTCCTCACCGACGAGTCCGAAAACCTTGGCACCCATTTCTCCATTTCCGACTGGGAGGGCTTGTTTTTCCCATCCATCATAGGATTGAGCAGCTGGTTGGTCGTATATTAGTTGATAGTTATATTTATTTTCCATAGATTTTTTTAATATTGAAGTAGGTAGTATAGTTGAGATTTATGATTTTACTATAGCAGACACATTAACTTATTGCAAGGCTTTAAAGACCTCATTTGTTTATTTTAAGGACAGTGTGTATTTTAGATTTTATAATGGATGATAAGCAAGTTTTTTTATAGGTAAGGTGAATTAAAATGTTGGTCAGTTGCTTTCTGAAAGCGTAACTCAAACTAGTCAGGCGTAGGACTTTATGGTATAATATAGAAGATTCAAAGAAACAGGAGAAATGTTATGAACCTTATTTTAGCAATTGTATTGATTCTTTTGGCTTTTCTAGGAGGAGCTCTTGGAGGTATGTACTTGGTGCGCAAGCAAATCGAAAAAGAATTTGCGGATAACCCACGTTTGAACGCAGAAGCAGTTCGTACTCTGTTGAGTGCAAACGGTCAAAAGCCAAGTGAAGCCAAAGTACAACAAGTTTACCACCAAATCATTCGCCAACAAAAAGCAGCCCTTGCTAACAATAAAAAGAAATAAATAGGAAAAGTCTGGGATGAAAGTTCCAGACTTCTCACTATGTTTGACTGATATTTAGAGACAAGACTTTTTCCTTGCATTCTATTGATATTTGATTATGATTAAGAAGGAGACAACTGATGATGAATCAGTCGGTCGGAAATTTCAGTAAGAAATGTAATGATAATGAACTATCAATCAGAATAATATGACTAGAAAGAAGACTATATGGATAATCGACCAATCGGTTTTTTGGACTCTGGTGTTGGAGGCTTAACTGTTGTGCGTGAGCTTATGCGTCAGCTTCCTCATGAAGAAATCGTTTATATTGGAGATTCGGCACGGGCGCCATATGGCCCTCGTCCTGCTGAGCAAATTCGTGAATATACTTGGCAGTTGGTCAACTTTCTTTTGACCAAGGATGTCAAGATGATTGTCATTGCTTGTAATACAGCAACAGCAGTCGTCTGGGAAGAAATCAAATCCAAACTTGATATTCCTGTTCTTGGAGTGATTTTGCCTGGTGCTTCAGCAGCTATCAAAGCAAGTCAGGGTGGGAAAATCGGAGTGATTGGAACACCGATGACCGTACAATCAGATATCTATCGTCAAAAGATTCATGACTTGGATCCAGATTTGCAGGTTGAAAGTCTGGCTTGCCCCAAATTTGCTCCTTTGGTCGAGTCAGGTGCTCTATCGACCAGTGTGACTAAGAAAGTCGTATACGAAACCCTACGTCCTTTGGTTGGAAAAGTGGATAGCTTGATTTAGGTTGTACTCATTATCCGCTCCTCAGACCTATCATCCAAAATGTCATGGGCCCTAAGGTACAACTAATCGATAGTGGAGCGGAGTGTGTTCGCGATATTTCGGTCCTACTCAATTATTTTGAGATTAATCGTAGTCGAGATGCGGCACCACTTCAACACCGTTTTTACACAACTGCAAATAGCCAAAGTTTTGCTCAAATCGGAGCAGAATGGCTGGAAAGAGATATTCATGTGGAGCATGTAACATTATGACAAACAAAATTTATGAATACAAGGATGACCAAGACTGGTATGTTGGATCCTACAGTGTTTTTGGTGGCATTCGTACTTTGACGGATGATGAGTTAGAGTTTCCGCTATTTGATTTGGCCAAAATCTTTCGAGATGATGAGCGAGGATTTCCACTTTCAGTCACAGTTTTACGATATGGTTCAGTCTATCGCTTACTCTCTTTTGTGGTAGATATTCTCAACCAAGAAGCAAATCGAAACTTAGAAGTTATTCAACGCCAAGGAGCTTTGCTCTTAGTGGAAAACGGAAAGCTCTTGCATGTGGAATTGCCTAAAGAAGGAGTGAATGTTCAGGACTTTTTCGAGACAAACAAGGTCAGAGAAACCTTGCTCATAGCGACTCGTAACGAGGGTAAAACCAAGGAATTTCGTGCTATCTTTGACAAACTTGGCTATGATGTGGAGAATCTCAAAGATTACCCAGATCTGCCTGAAGTTGCTGAAACTGGTATGACCTTTGAAGAAAATGCTCGCCTTAAGGCTGAAACCATTTCTAAATTAACAGGTAAGATGGTTTTAGCTGATGACTCTGGGCTCAAAGTTGATGTGCTTGGTGGTCTCCCAGGTGTTTGGTCAGCTCGCTTCGCAGGAGTGGGAGCCACTGACCAGGAAAACAATGCTAAACTCTTACACGAATTAGCCATGGTCTTTGAACTCAAGGACCGTTCAGCGCAATTTCACACAACCTTGGTCGTTGCTAGCCCAGGTAAGGAAAGCTTGGTCGTCGAAGCTGACTGGCCAGGTTACATTAACTTTGAACCTAAGGGTGAAAATGGTTTTGGCTATGATCCGCTCTTCTTAGTAGGAGAAACTGGTAAATCATCAGCCGAATTAACTCTTGAAGAAAAAAATAGTCAATCCCACCGTGCCTTAGCCGTTAAGAAACTTTTGGAGGTATTTCCATCATGGCAAAGCAAACCATCATTGTAATGAGTGACTCCCACGGAGATAGCTTGATTGTAGAAGAAATACGTGACCGCTATCTTGGAAAAGTCGATGCTATTTTTCACGATGGTGACTCGGAACTTCGCCCAGATTCACCACTCTGGGAAGGAATCCAGGTAGTCAGAGGAAACATGGATTTTTATTCAGATTATCCAGAACGCTTAGTGACTCAGCTGGGTCCTACCAAGATTATCCAGACTCATGGGCATTTGTTTGATATTAACTTCAACTTCCAAAAGCTTGATTTCTGGGCTCAAGAGGAAGATGCAGATATCTGTCTTTATGGGCACTTGCATGTTCCAAGTGCTTGGATGGAAGGGAAGACTCTCTTTCTAAATCCTGGTTCTATCAGTCAACCACGTGGAACAATCAGAGAATGTCTCTACGCTCGTGTGGAGATTGATGATAGCTACTTTAAAGTAGACTTTTTGACACGTGACCATGAGGTATATCCAGGCTTGTCCAAGGAGTTTGCTCGATGATTGCCAAAGAATTTGAACAGTTTTTACTGGAGCAAGAGGAAACCTTTTTAACTCCTGCTGAAAATTTGGCTGTGCTCATTGATTCTCACAATGCAGATCATGCAATTCTCCTTCTTAGCCAGATGACCTATACCAGAGTACCAGTCGTGACTGATGAGAAAAAATTCGTCGGAACTATTGGTCTTAGAGATATTCTTGCTTACCAGATGGAGCAGGGATTGAGTCAGGAAGCCATGGCAGATACGGATATCGTACACATGACCAAGAAGGATGTTGCAGTGGTAGCTCCAGATTATACATTGACAGATGTTTTACATAAGTTAGTGGATGAATCATTCCTACCAGTTGTTGATAAGGATGGAATCTTCCAAGGGATTATTACACGGAAATCAATCCTTAAGGCTGTCAATGCCCTTCTGCATGATTTTAGTAAGGAATATGTGATTCGAAGCAAATGAGAGAATGGATTTCAGTATTTTTAGAAGAAAAGCAAAATCTATCTAGTAATTCTAAGCAGTCTTATAAGTATGATTTGGAGCAGTTTTTGGATTTTGTTGGAAAACAAATTTCAGAGACAAGTTTAAAAATCTACCAAGCTCAATTATCAAATTTTAAAATGAGTGCCCAAAAGCGGAAAGTTTCTGCTTGCAACCAATTTCTTTACTTTTTATACCAGAAGGGGAAAATTGACACCTTTTATCGTTTAGAATTGCCGAAACAGGCTGAGAAAAAGCAAGTTCAGTCAGAACTTTTAGACCTCAGTTCTTTCTGGCAAGAAAGTGCTTATCCAGAAGGACGCTTGCTAGCCTTGCTAATAGTAGAGTTGGGCCTCTTGCCTAGTGAAATTCTAGCCTTAAAAACAGGGGATGTGAACCTGGATTTTCAAGTTTTGAGAGTCAATAAAGCTTCTCAACAAAGAATCCTGAGCCTTCCCCAAAATTTGCTTGCAGAGTTAGAGCCCTTGATGGGGCAGACCTATCTCTTTGAAAAAGCTGGGAAATCGTACTCCCGTCAATGGGCTTTTCGTCAGTTGGAAGCTTTTTTAAAGGAAAAAGGTTTTTCAGATTTATCTGCCCAAGGATTGAGAGAACAGTTTATATTAAGACAAATCGAAGAAAAGGTTGACTTGTACGAAATCGCTAAAAAATTAGGATTAAAGACAGTCATGACCTTAGAAAAATATAGATAATGGATATTAAATTAAAAGATTTTGAAGGGCCTTTGGACTTGCTCTTACACTTGGTTTCAAAGTACCAGATGGATATCTATGATGTACCGATTACAGAAGTTATCGAGCAATATCTAGCCTACATATCGACCTTACAAGCCATGCGTTTAGAAGTTGCAGGCGAATACATGGTGATGGCTAGCCAACTCATGCTGATTAAGAGTCGCAAGCTCTTGCCAAAGGTTGCAGAAGTGACGGATTTAGAGGATGACCTAGAGCAGGATCTCCTTTCTCAGATTGAGGAATACCGTAAATTTAAACTTTTGGGAGAGCAGTTGGAAGTGAAGCACCAAGAACGAGCTCAATATTACTCAAAAGCACCTACAGAGTTGATCTACGAGGATGCAGAACTTGTGCATGATAAGACGACGATTGATCTTTTCTTAGCCTTTTCAACCTTACTGACCAAGAAAAAGGAAGAATTCTCGAAAAGTCACACAACAATCTTACGGGATGAGTATAAGATTGAAGATATGATGGTCATCGTTCGAGAAGCCTTGGTTGAAGGTCAACAATTATGCTTGCAGGATTTGTTTAAAGAAACCAAGGATTTACAAGAAGTCATTACACTCTTTAGCAACCTTGGAGTTGATTAAAACCCAAGAAATTCTCTTGATTCAAAAAGAGAGTTTTGGAGATATTTATCTCATGAAAAAGAATGAGGAAAATCAAGTAGAGTAGAGTCAAGCTTGATAGAGAGGAAATATGAGTACTTTAGCAGAAATAGAAGCACTCCTGTTTGTAGCGGGGGAGGATGGCATTAGAGTCCGTCAGCTGGCTGAGGTCCTATCGCTTCCACCGACTGGGATTCAGCAAAGCTTAGAAAAGTTAGCCCACAAGTATGAAAAAGACCAAGATTCCAGTTTAGCCTTGATTGAGACAGGTGGTGCCTACAGATTGGTGACCAAGCCACAATTTGCAGCGGTCTTAAAAGAATACTCTAAGGCTCCAATCAACCAAAGTCTATCTCGGGCTGCCCTTGAAACCTTATCCATCATTGCTTACAAGCAACCCATCACACGGATTGAGATTGATGCTATTCGGGGGGTTAATTCAAGTGGAGCGCTAGCTAAGTTACAGGCCTTTGAGTTGATACGAGAAGACGGGAAAAAGGAAGTTCTCGGACGCCCTAATCTCTATGTGACGACGGATTATTTCCTGGATTATATGGGGATTAATCGCTTGGAAGAGTTGCCCGTGATTGATGAGCTTGATATTCAAGTACAAGAAAGCCAATTATTTGGTGAAAGGATAGAAGAAGATGAGAATCAATAAATATATTGCCCACGCAGGAGTGGCCAGTAGGAGGAAAGCAGAGGAGTTGATTAAGCAAGGTTTGGTAACCGTCAATGGACAGGTAGTACGTGAACTAGCGACAACCATCAAGTCAGGCGACAAGGTTGAGGTTGAAGGTCAACCCATCTATAACGAAGAAAAAGTCTATTATCTGCTTAACAAACCACGTGGAGTGATTTCCAGTGTGACAGATGACAAGGGACGTAAGACGGTTGTCGATCTTTTGCCTAATGTGAAAGAGCGTATTTACCCTGTGGGTCGCTTGGACTGGGATACCTCAGGTGTCTTGATTTTGACTAATGATGGGGATTTTACAGATGAGATGATTCACCCTCGTAATGAGATTGATAAGGTCTATGTGGCGCGTGTTAAAGGAATTGCCAACAAAGAAAATCTCCGTCCTTTGACTCGTGGAGTTGAGATTGATGGCAAGAAGACTAAGCCAGCTGTTTACGAAATTCTCAAAGTAGATCCAGTAAAAAACCGCTCAGTTGTTCAGTTGACCATCCATGAAGGGCGCAATCACCAGGTTAAAAAGATGTTTGAAGCTGTTGGCCTCCAAGTGGATAAACTCTCTCGAACTCGTTTTGGACATCTAGACTTAACGGGTCTTCGTCCAGGAGAATCACGTCGTCTTAATAAAAAAGAAATCAGCCAATTACACACCATGGCTGTAACCAATAATAAATAATGAAAAAAATTTTAATTGCACCAGTGCGTTTTTACCAGCGATTTATCTCGCCTGCTTTTCCACCTTCTTGTCGCTTTGAACCGACTTGTTCGAACTACATGATACAAGCTATCGAAAAGCATGGGGCTAAGGGAGTTCTGATGGGATTGGCACGGATTTACGGTGCCACCCTTGGTCCGAAGAGGGTAAGGATCCCGTACCAGATCACTTTTCTTTAAAGAGAAATTCTAAATAAAAGAATCACATTTGTGATTCTTTTTTATTGGAGGAAATAAGTTACAAGGTAAAATGTTGATTTCTACTACCTTTCTCCTATAAAAAGTGGTAAAATGGTTGAAAGAAAGAAGGGACTAAAATGACAACATTATTTTCTAAAATCAAAGAAGTAACAGAGCTTTCTGCTATCTCAGGTCATGAAGCGCCTGTACGTGCTTATCTTCGTGAAAAATTAACACCTCACGTGGATGAAGTGGTGACTGATGGCTTGGGTGGTATTTTTGGGGTTAAGCACTCAGAAGCAGCCAATGCACCTCGTGTTTTGGTAGCCTCTCACATGGATGAAGTTGGTTTCATGGTTAGTGAAATCAAAGCAGACGGTACCTTCCGAGTAGTCAGCATTGGTGGTTGGAACCCAATGGTTGTTAGCAGCCAACGCTTTAAACTCTTCACACGTCAGGGCCGTGAAATTCCAGTAATTTCGGGTTCAGTTCCTCCACATTTGACTCGTGGCACAGGTGGACCAACTATGCCAGCTATTTCAGATATCGTTTTTGACGGTGGTTTTTCGGATAAAGCAGAAGCTGAAAGTTTCGGTATCCGTCCAGGAGATACAATTGTTCCGGATAGTAGTGCGATCCTAACTGCTAATGAAAAAAATATCATCTCAAAAGCTTGGGATAACCGTTATGGTGTTCTCATGGTTAGCGAGTTGGCTGAAAACTTGTCAGGTCAAAAACTAAGAAATGAACTTTACCTTGGCGCGAACGTCCAAGAAGAAGTTGGACTTCGTGGAGCCCATGCATCAACAACGAAATTTGATCCAGAAGTTTTCCTTGCTGTGGACTGTTCACCAGCAGGTGATGTCTATGGTGGACAAGGCAAGATTGGTGATGGAACCTTGATTCGTTTCTATGATCCAGGTCACTTGCTTCTCCCAGGCATGAAGGATTTCCTTTTGACAACTGCTGAAGAAGCTGGAATCAAATACCAATACTATTGTGGAAAAGGTGGTACAGATGCAGGAGCAGCTCATTTGAAAAATGGTGGTGTTCCATCTACAACAATCGGTGTCTGCGCTCGTTATATCCACTCTCACCAAACACTCTATGCTATGGACGATTTCCTTGAAGCTCAAGCTTTCTTACAAGCCTTGGTTAAAAAATTAGATCGTTCTACAGTAGATTTGATTAAAAACTATTAAACAGAAAAGATGGAAGTGATAGTATGGAAGAACCAAACCTAGAAACCTTGATACGAGAACTTTACAACAATGCTCGTCAAACATTGAGCGCAGATTTAGTGGTTGCACTCCTAGAAACTGCTAAGCAGTTGCCCAGCACCAATGAACGCTTGCTTGCAGTCCGACTTTCGGGACTAGTCACACTTGAACTTCTCAAGAATCCCAAGACTCCTGCGCCAGAGTTAGTCAATCTGGCCAGCTTTATCCAAAAGGAAGAAGCTAGGTACAAGGGGGCAGCTGCCTCCTCCTTTATGATTGGAGAGCTATTTAAAATGCTTTGATTCGTTCGAATCAAAGCATTTTTTTGTCTTAAATTTGTTCAGCTAAAACCTTTTCAGCAAGGTTCATAGCGTGGTCTGACACACGAGTGTAGTGTGAAATGATATCGATAAAGTTGACACCTGCTTGTGTAGAACATTCACCGTTGTTGAGACGTTTGATATGAGTCTTACGAAGGACGCGTTCCATCTTGTTAATAGCTTCATGACGTTCGATAAGAGACTCTGCCATCTCGAGGTCGTTATTTTCTACACTTTCGAGAGCATCTTTAACAAACTCACTTGTTTGACGATAAATTTCTTCCAACTCTTCTAGGGCTGAGTTAGAGAATTGAACATTCTTACGTTGCAAGTAGTCATTAAGATTAATTAATGCTTCTGCGTGGTCTCCGATACGTTCCAAGTCACGAGAAGAGTCAAGGATATTTGTTAAGACTTCACTCTCTTTTTGACTCAAAGCTTCACTAGAAAGAGTAATGAGGTAGCGCGTTAATTTCTCATCGATTGTATTGATAGCTTCTTCAGTTTTGTGTCCTTTTTCAGCTACTTTTTCGTTAGAATTGATGATGTAGTCGTAAGAAAGGTCAAATGCTTTTACAGCATAGTTTCCAAGGTGCAAGAGTTCTTTCTTGGCATTTCCTAGGGCGATAGAAGGAGCTTGTTGGATCAGTTGTTCATCCAAGTAAAGAGGTTCATACTTAACAACTTCGTCTTCACCAGGGATTAACTTAGTTACAAAGTAAGCCAAAGCACCGATGAATGGGAACTGTACAATGGTATTACTTACGTTGAAGGCACCATGTGAGAAAGCGATAGTCATCTCTGGTGAGAGGTGAAGTAAAGCTTGGAAGTACTCAATCATCGAAGTGAATGGGCCCAACAAGATTAAGCAGAGGATGGTTCCCAAAACGTTAAAGGTAACGTGCGTTGCTGCAACCCGTTTAGCAGAAACGTTTGCTCCGGCTGCTGCGATAATAACCGTTAAGGTTGTACCGATATTATCCCCGAATAAGACAGGTAATGCCCCTTTGAGGTCGAGGAAGCCACCTGCATAGAGACCTTGTAAAATCCCGATAGTTGCAGAAGATGCCTGAATCAAAACGGTAATGACTGCACCAGCCACAACTCCCAAGATAGGATTTTGCCCCAAGGTAACCATGTATTCCTTGAATTGAGGTAAGTCTTTAAGAGGACTCATCCCAGCACTAATGAGGTTGAGGGCATAGAAGATACCACCAACACCAAAAAGGATACGTCCAATATTGTTTACGGTTCGATTCTTTGTAAAGAATAAGAACATGGTTCCAAGGAAAATCAAGGGTAGGGCATACTCGCCAAGTTTGAAACCGATGATGAATGATGTTACGGTTGTCCCGATATTGGCTCCCATGATAATCCCGATAGCCTGTCTAAGAGTTAAGAGACTAGCGCTGACCAGTCCAACTGTGATAACCGTTACACCGGTACTCGACTGAATCAGGGCAGTAACAACAATCCCCACTAGGACCCCTAAGAAGGGATTACTTGTGTACTTATCAATGTAATAACGAAGGCGATCTCCAGCAGCTTGTTGCAAACCATCTCCCATGGTCTTGATACTATACAAAAATAGTCCCAGACCACCTAAAAAGTGAAAAATTATTTCCTGCCAATTAATGGACATTTCCTTTTTCCTCCGAAAAATAATCGCGGAATTTCTCCCATTCTATTTTAAAGGATTAATAGCAATCTAACAAGTAGTAAATGAAGTTTTTTAAGAAAAATGCTAGTAAAAGTAGAAAAATGCTTCTGATTGTCTAATTTATATCATTTATTCACTCCTTTATAGATATTTATGGGCAAGTGTTGACTCTTCCTTTAAATAACGTAAAATAAAAATGAACAGTTCTGCTATTTCAAGAGCAGTTACTTTTTTTAAAACAAAAAATAAAGCGCTTACTTTTGAAAGTAAAAGGAGAAAAAGATGAAGAATCCATTTTTTGAGCAACGTTGTCGCTATAGTATTCGAAAATTATCTGTGGGTGCCTGCTCCTTGATGATTGGATCGGTTTTGTTTGCTAACCAGGCTTTTGCAGAAGAAGTCGCCCTTCCAGCAAATGAGACCACGACCACTGCTGTGGCTGCAGAACAAGCAGCAAATAGCACAACAGAACAACCAGCAACTGCTACAACAGAACAACCAACAACAGCTTCACCTGAAGTCTTGAAGCAGTTGGAGGAGACAGAAAACAAGGTTAGTGAACAGCCTATTTCAGAAGAAAAACCAACCTTGGACCAATTGACTACAGCTGATAAGGAAGCAACTAGCCCAGTTACTGAAACTCCTAAGGTTGAAGAAACACATGCAACTACAGAAAATAAGCCAGAAGAAAAAGCTACTGTTTCTGATGTTCCTAAGAAAGAAGAAAAAAGTCTCCGACCAAAAGAAATTAAGTTTGACACCTGGGAAGATTTGTTAAAATGGGAACCAGGTGCCCGCGAAGACGATGCTATTAACCGCTCTTCAGTAGAACTAGCCAAGCGCTATCGTGGACATGTTGTCAATGAAAAAGCTAATAAGGATGCCAAGGTTGAGGCTCTTGCTAATACCAACTCTAAGGCTAAAGATCATGCTTCTGTAGGTGGTGAAGAGTTTAAAGCCTACGCTTTTGACTACTGGCAATACTTGAATTCAATGGTCTTCTGGGAAGGCCTCGTTCCGACTCCAGATGTGATTGATGCTGGTCACCGAAATGGTGTTCCTGTGTTGGGAACTTTGTTCTTCAACTGGTCAAATAGCATTGCGGATCAAGAAAAATTTGCTGCAGCTCTTCAACAAGATGAGGATGGAACTTTCCCTATCGCTCGTAAGTTAGTTGATTTGGCTAAATATTATGGATTTGATGGATACTTTATCAACCAAGAAACAACAGGAGATATCGTAACGCCTCTTGGTAAGAAAATGCGTGACTTCATGCTTTATACCAAGGAGTATGCTGCCAAAGTCAACCACCCAGTCAAATATTCTTGGTACGATGCCATGACTTATGAATATGGTCGTTACCATGAGGATGGACTTGGTGAGTACAACTATCAATTCATGGAAAAAGAAGGCGATAAAGTGCCTGCAGATCACTTCTTTGCAAACTTTAACTGGACTAAAGAGAAAAATGATTACTCTGTAACAATGGCGGAATGGATTGGACGCAGTCAGTATGATGTTTTTGCAGGTTTGGAATTGCAACAGGGTGGTTCTTATAAGACAAAAGTAAAATGGGATGCCCTTTTTGATGAAAATGGAAAACTTCGCTTGTCACTTGGACTCTTTGCGCCTGATACTATTACGAGTCTTGGAAAGACTGGAGAAGACTATCACAAGAATGAAAATATCTTCTTCACAGGCTACCAAGGAGATCCGACTGGTCAAAAACCAGATAACAAGGACTGGTACGGCATTGCCAACCTCGTAGCTGACCGTACACCAGCAGTAGGTCGTACCTTTACAACATCCTTTAACACTGGACATGGTAAAAAATGGTTTGTGGATGGTAAAATCTCTAAGGATTCTGAATGGAACTATCGTTCTGTATCAGGTGTTTTGCCTACATGGCGCTGGTGGCAAACTTCATCAGGAGCTAAACTTCAAGCTAATTATGACTTTGAAGATGCCTACAATGGAGGAAACTCACTCAAGTTTGCAGGTGATTTAGCTGAAAACACCAATCAAGATGTTCGTCTTTACTCTACAAACTTGAAGTAACAGATAAAACAAAACTTCGGGTCGCCCATAAAGGTGGTAAGGGAAGCAAGGTTTATGTAGAGTTTGCGACTCAGAAAAACTATACTTATGGTGGAGAGAATACTCGCAAAGAACTGACTCTATCTGACGATTGGACAAAAGACGAATTTGACTTGAGTGAATTGGCTGGGCAAAAGATTTATGGGATCAAACTCACCTTTGAAAATACTGCAACTGTCAGGGATTACCAATTCAATCTAGGAGAGTTGACTGTTACAGATAATCAAGAGGCTCCTCAAGCACCAACAACTCTAACAGTAGCTAAGCAATCTCTTAAAAACGCACAAGAGGCAGAAGCCATTGTTCAATTTAAGGGCAATAAAGATGCTGACTTCTATGAAGTTTATGAAAAGGATGGCGATGCTTGGCGTCTATTGACAGGATCATCAGCAACTACTATTTACCTACCAAAAGTCAGCCGTTCAGCTAGTGCGACTGGAACCAATCAAGAGTTGAAGGTTGTTGCAGTTGGTAAGAATGGTCTTCGCTCTGAAGCTGCAACTACAAACTTTGACTGGGGCATGACTGTCCAAGATACAAGCCTTCCAAGACCACTTGCAGAAAATATCGTTCCCGGAGCCACTGTTATTGGAAGTACTTTCCCAAATACAGAAGGTGGAGAGGGTATCGAAGGTATGTTGAATGGGACCATAACTAGTCTATCTGACAAATGGTCTTCTGCTCAGCTAAGCGGTAACGTTGATATTCGTTTGACACAACCACGCCGTGTTGTTAGATGGGTCATGGACCATGCTGGTGCTGGTGGAGAATCCGTCAACGATGGTTTAATGAATACGAAGGACTTTGACCTTTACTACAAGGATGATGCTGGAGAATGGAAACTAGCCAAGGCTGTTCGTGGCAATAGAGCTCATGTTTCAGATATCACCCTTGATAGTCCAATTACTGCGCAAGAATGGCGCTTGAACGTCATCACATCTGACAATGGAACACCATGGAAAGCCATCCGTATCTACAACTGGAAGATGTATGAAACTCTTGATACGGAGAGTCAAAATATTCCAATGGCTAAAGTTGCAGCGCGTGTCCTAACGGACAATAAGGTTCAACTTGGTTTCTCAGAAGTTCCTGCTGGAGCAACAATTACAGTCTATGACAAGGCAAATTCACAAACTCCAATCGCTACCTTAAATACAGTAGTTGGAGGAGATTTGGCGACAGATTCATTGACCTTCGAAAAACGTCCGAGCCTTCTTTACTACCGTACACAATTGCCAGGTAAAGAAATCAGTAATACCCTTGCTGTAACAATTCCTCAGGATGAGAGAAAGATTAAGGCTGTCAGTCTAGAAGTAGCACCTAAAAAAGCAACTTATCAAAATGGTGAGGAGTTGAATCTTAAAGGTGGTCTTCTCCGTGTCAAATACGAAGGGGAAGAAGCAGATGAAGTCATCAACCTCAGTCATGCAGGTGTAGTTGTTAACGGCTATGATTCTCACCATCATGGTGAACAAGAGTTAACAGTGACCTATCTTGGTTTACCGGTTGCAGGAAGCTTCAAGGTTCAAGTGACTGGTGAAGAAACTGGTCCAAAAGAAGTCGCAGCCTTGTATATTAGCAAACAACCGAAAATTGACTACTTGGTAGGCGATGCTCTGGACTTATCAGAAGGACGCTTTAAGGTCTTGTATGACGATGAAACTGAGACAGAACATAGCTTACAGACGAGGGAGTCGAAATTACAGGCTATGATTCTCAAAAAACAGGCCGTCAAAAACTTCAGTTGCACTATCAAGGTCAAACTGTCGACTTTGATGTCCTAGTATCACCTAAAGCAGCTGTCAACGACGAATATCTGAAGCAAGAAATCACATCTGCTCAAGGACGTAAAGGAACGACAGCTTATACATTTGCGGATGCAGAAAAACAAGCAGCTCTCGTTGAGAAGATTGAAGCAGCAAAAGCTATCCTAGAAAACCACGACGCTAGTCAAGAAGCAGTTAACCAAGCCTTGAACGACTTGAAACAAGCTGGTGCTGACTTGAATGGTGTACAGCTTTATCAAGCAGCTAAGGAAGAACTTGAAACTCTTCTAGGGAAAGTTCGTGAGAAAAATGCAGATGATCCAATCATCGCTCAAGCAGAAACTCTCATTGGTTCAACAAATCCTACTCCAGAAGCCTTTGCGGACATGAAAGAAAAGCTGAATAAGAAACTAACTCCTGCAGAAGAAAGCCATCATGTAGGTAGCTTAGAAGATGAAACTGCTCCAACAGTTGAAGCTTTACCTGAGTTAGTGGTTGAGACAGAAACTCAAGTCTTCGAGCGTCAAGAACGTCCGTCAGGAGACCTCTTATTGGGTGAACGTCGAATCGTTCAGGCAGGTGTAGAAGGTCAGACTCGTCGTCTGATTGAAGTGGATGCTAAAGGCAAACGCACTCTTCTTAAGACAGAAGTAGTCAAAGAAGCAGTGGCAGAAATTACTGAAGTTGGTACGAAGGTAGAAAGTCGTGTTCAGCCAGTGGATGGAGTCAAAGATTTGACCATTAGCAACCCAGCACTAGTGATTGAGGAAGAAACAGTTGCATACGGACATGAAGAACGACTAAACCCTAGTCTTAAAGCAGGTGAACGTCGCCTGGTTCAAGCAGGGGTTGAAGGGCTTCGTAGAAATCTTGTAGAAGTCGATGCAGAAGGCAACCGTAGTCTTAAGGGGACAGAAGTAGTTAAAGAAACCGTAACTGAGATTGTTGAGATTGGGCCAAAAGTAGCTAAAGCTCCAACTACCCAACCAGTTGAGTCTACTCCAGCGGCTCAGGACACTAAGAAGGAAATTACAAAAACAGAACCTAAGACTGAAACATCCGTTGCGCCAGTTCAAATAAGTCAAGCAGCGAAGCAAGAACCAGCAAAAGCAGAAGCACAAGTTGAGAAACCTGAAGGAAAACAACTTCCAAATACAGGTGAAGAAGTCGATGCGAATCTCCTTGCCCTTGGATTGGTTGGAGTTCTGGGTGGTTTCGGATTACTTGCCCAAAAGAAAAAAGAAGATTAAGTTATATAGTGTATCTAACATTTATTTCATACAGTAAAAAGATTTGACTATTAGTAGTCAAATCTTTTTTTAGACTTGCTGAGGTGAAAAACGAGAAGTACCTATCGTTGCTTGAGGGATTCTCTATATTTACCAATGAGAAATGGTTCAGGGGAAAAGTTTAAGGTTTTGCTATCTCTTTTATTGATTTTGTGATATAATTAACACGTAAAAAAAAAGAAGGAGTCATATCTAATGGCAAAATTGACTGTTAAAGACGTTGACTTGAAAGGGAAAAAAGTTCTCGTTCGTGTTGACTTCAACGTACCTGTAAAAGATGGCGTGATCACTAACGACAACCGTATCACTGCAGCTCTTCCAACTATCAAGTATATCCTTGAACAAGGTGGACGTGCAATCCTCTTCTCTCACCTTGGACGTGTAAAAGAAGAAGCAGATAAAGAAGGTAAATCACTTGCTCCTGTAGCTGCTGACTTGGCTGCTAAATTGGGTCAAGAAGTTAAATTTATCCCAGGTGTTACTCGTGGTGCTGAATTGGAAGCAGCTGTTAACGCTCTTGAAGATGGACAAGTTCTCTTGGTTGAAAACACTCGTTACGAAGATGTTGACGGCAAGAAAGAATCTAAAAACGATCCTGAACTTGGTAAATACTGGGCATCACTTGGAGATGGTATCTTCGTAAACGATGCATTCGGTACAGCTCACCGTGCACACGCATCTAACGTTGGTATCTCAGCAAACGTTGAAAAAGCAGTTGCTGGATTCCTTCTTGAAAACGAAATTGCTTACATCCAAGAAGCTGTTGAAGCTCCAGAACGTCCATTCGTGGCGATCCTTGGTGGTTCAAAAGTTTCAGACAAGATCGGTGTTATCGAAAACTTGCTTGAAAAAGCTGATAAAGTTCTTATCGGTGGTGGTATGACTTATACATTCTACAAAGCTCAAGGTATCGAAATCGGTAACTCACTTGTAGAAGAAGACAAATTGGATGTTGCTAAATCTCTTCTTGAAAAATCAAACGGTAAATTGATCTTGCCAGTTGACTCAAAAGAAGCGAATGCATTTGCTGACTACACTGAAGTGAAAGACACTGAAGGTGAAGCAGTAGACCCAGGATTCCTTGGTCTTGATATCGGTCCTAAATCAATCGCTAAATTCGACCAAGAATTGACTGGTGCGAAAACAGTTGTATGGAACGGACCAATGGGTGTATTTGAAAACCCTGACTTCCAAGCTGGTACAATCGGTGTGATGGACGCTATCGTGAAACAACCAGGCGTTAAATCAATCATCGGTGGTGGTGACTCAGCTGCTGCAGCGATCAACCTTGGACGTGCAGACAAATTCTCATGGATTTCTACTGGTGGTGGAGCTTCAATGGAACTCCTTGAAGGTAAAGAGCTTCCAGGACTTGCTGCTTTGACTGAAAAATAAGAAAACCTAAAGGAGAACTCAGGTTCTCCTTTTTTTTGCGCTCTTTTAAAGTTTGGGGGTGTCGAGGGATAATTGGACAGAATCCAAAAAAAACAGTAAAATAGAGGAATACTAATCTAAATGAAATTTGAGTGATGAACGTGGAAAAAAGAGGGAATCTTACTAAAACAGCTATTTGTGGTATTATCAATGTCACCCCAGATTCTTTTTCTGATGGGGGCCAATTTTTTGCTATTGAAGAAGCCTTAAAACAGGCTCGAAAATTGATAGCTGAAGGTGCTACTATCTTAGATATCGGTGGTGAATCTACTCGACCTGGAAGCAGCTATGTTGAGATAGAAGAGGAAATCCAACGTGTCGTTCCAGTCATTCAAGCTATCCGTCAAGAAAGTGATGTCCTGATTTCGATCGACACTTGGAAGAGTCAAGTAGCAGAAGCAGCCTTAAAGGCTGGTGCCAATATAGTCAATGACATCACCGGCCTTATGGGTGATGAGGTCATGGCGAAAGTGGTTGCTAAAGCAGGAGCTCAGGTAGTCATCATGTTTAATCCAGTCATGGCACGCCCTCAGCACCCTAGTTCACTTATCTTCCCTCATTTTGGATTTGGAGAGACTTTCACAAAGGAAGACTTGGCTGAATTTGAACAACTATCTGTTGAAGAATTGATGGCAGCTTTCTTTGATCGTGCATTGGCAAGAGCGAAGGAAGCTGGTATTACAAAAGAAAAGATCATGCTGGATCCGGGGATCGGCTTTGGCTTGACTAAAAAGGAAAATCTGGTACTTTTACGTGACCTTGATAAATTGCACGAGATGGGATATCCAATCTTTTTGGGAGTCTCTCGCAAGCGCTTTGTCATCAATATTCTTGAAGAAAATGGATTTGAAGTCAATCCAGATACAGAAGTAGGTTTCCGCAATCGTGATATTGCTTCGGCTCATGTAACCAGTATTGCCGCTAGACAAGGTGTGGAAGTGGTGCGCGTGCACGATGTAGTCAGTCACAAGATGGCAGTCGACATTGCATCAGCTATCCGCCTAGCAGATGATGCAGAAAATTTAGATTTGAAACAATATAAGTAAGATGAATAAAAATGAAACGAATCAGTGGATAGTAAACTATCGGACAGACCAACCTCATTTTGGTTTGGAAAGAATGGTAGAGCTTTTAGCTTTACGTGGCAATCCTCATCTCAAGCTTAAGGTTATCCACATAGGTGGAACCAATGGTAAGGGATCTACCATAGCTTTTTGAAGAATATGTTGGAAAAGATGGGACTAAGAGTTGGTGTCTTTAGCTCTCCCTATCTGATTCATTATACCGACCAGATTGCCATTAATGGAGCATCTATCCCAGAAGCGAGATTAGAAGTCTTAATGTCTGAATATCGTTCACTACTTGAAGGGGAGCATGCTCAAGTCTTACAAGGAACGACAGAATTCGAGATTATCACTGCTATAGCCTATGATTACTTTGCTTCTGAGCAGGTTGATGTGGCGATTATGGAAGTTGGTATGGGTGGACTTTTGGATAGTACCAACGTCTGTCATCCTATTCTAACAGGTATCACGACCATTGGGCTGGATCACATAGCTTTACTTGGTGATACTTTGGAAGCCATCGCAGAGCAGAAAGCAGGCATTATCAAGCCAGGAGTTCCCCTTGTAACGGGGAACATTGTCCCAGAAGCCTTGGCGGTTATTGACCAGATTGCGAAAGCGAAACAAGCTCCTAGACTTGCCCATGGAGATGACTATCAGCTCAATCATTGTGAGAGTACCTTAACGGGCGAAATCTTCGACTATACAAGTACGCTTAGACAAGGTCGCTTTCAAACAGGTCTGCTTGGTTTGCACCAGATAGAGAATGCTGGAATGGCACTAACTTTGTTGGATGCCTATTGTCATGAGACTGGGCGAGAATTGCCAGAAAATTATTTAGTGGCTCAAGCTTTAGAGGAAACAAGCTGGCCTGGACGTTTAGAAGTTGTTTCTAGAAAACCCTTGATGATTTTAGATGGGGCCCACAACCCCCATGCAATCAAAGCTTTATTAGCTACCCTGAAAGAACGATTTGCTGACTATCACAAGGAAATCCTCTTTACTTGTATTAAAACCAAGGCTTTAGAGGATATGTTAGATTTATTAGAAACCTTGCCAGATACTGAGCTTACGCTTACTCACTTTGATGATGGTCGAGCAACGGATGAAGAAGTACTAAAGAAAGCAGCTGATTCTAGAAATCTTAACTACCAAAGTTGGCAGGCGTTTCTAGATCAAAATATGCTAGACGATGAAGAGAAAAAAACAGTTAGGATCATCACGGGCTCCTTGTATTTCTTGAGCCAGGTGAGAGCCTATCTGATGGAGAGGAAAAACTAGAGAATGGATACACAAAAAATTGAGACGGCTATCAAAATGATTATCGAGGCAGTCGGTGAAGATGTCAACCGCGAAGGATTGCAGGAGACACCTGCTCGGGTAGCTCGCATGTACCAAGAGATTTTTTCAGGTCTTGGGCAAACTGCTGAAGAGCACCTGTCAAAATCCTTTGAGATTATTGATGACAATATGGTAGTGGAAAAGGATATTTTTTTCCATACCATGTGTGAACACCACTTCTTGCCATTTTATGGGAAAGCCCATATTGCTTACATCCCAGATGGCCGTGTAGCAGGTTTGTCGAAGCTTGCACGTACAGTTGAAGTTTATGCTAAAAAGCCACAAATTCAAGAACGCTTGAATATCGAAGTAGCTGACGCCTTGATGGAATACTAGGAGCTAAGGGAGCTTTTGTTGTGATTGAAGCAGAGCATATGTGTATGAGTATGCGAGGTGTCCGAAAACCAGGAACTGCAACCTTGACAACAGTAGCTCGTGGAGTCTTTGAAACGGATAAAGACCTCCGAGATCAAGCATACCGTTTGATTGGACTATAAGAAATCTGTTTTAAGTAGATTTTTCTAGAAAGGACTAGTTATGGATCAATTGCGCATTAAGGATCTGGAAGTTTTCGCCTTTCATGGACTCTTCCCTAGTGAGAAGGAATTAGGGCAAAAGTTTGTCATTTCAGCTAGCTTATCCTATGATATGACCAAGGCTGCGACGGAGTTGGACTTGGAGTCTTCTATCCATTATGGAGAACTTTGTCAGCAATGGACGACTTGGTTTCAGGAAGTAAGTGAAGACTTGATTGAAACAGTAGCCTACAAACTAGTAGAACGCACTTTTGAGACCTACCCTATCGTTCAAGAAATTGAGCTAGAACTTAAAAAACCATGGGCACCTGTCCATTTACCACTAGATACCTGTTCAGTGACCATCCATCGTCGTAAACAACGAGCTTTTATCGCACTAGGAAGTAATATGGGTGATAAGACAGTTAATCTTGAGCAAGCAATTGACAAAATGCGAGCTCGTGGCATCCATGTTCTCAAGGAGTCTAGCGTAATTACGACTGAGCCTTGGGGCGGGGTAGAGCAAGATAGCTTGCCAATCAAGTCATTGAAGTGGAAACCTGGTTGCCAGCTCCAATCTTGTTAGAAACCTTGTTGGCGATTGAGTCAGAAATGGGACGAGTTAGAGAGGTACATTGGGGACCACGCTTGATTGACTTGGATTTGCTCTTTGTAGAGGACCAAGTAATCTATACTGACGACCTCATCTTGCCACATCCCTATATTCCCGAGCGCCTTTTTGTCCTAGAATCCCTTCAAGAAATAGCTCCGCATTTTATTCATCCAGTGCTAGGACAACCAATTCGTCACTTATATAGTCAATTGGAGAAAGAAAATGCCTAAGTTTTCCGAAACATATAGTAAATGGAGAAGTCTAGGGGAAGGTGCGCTAGCTATTATCCTTGGTCTTCTCCTGATTTGTTTTGGGCAGATAGTACCGAGGTTGAGCTACCAGCTATTGATGGGGTACTTTTCCTTGTCGGCTATTTGGCATTTATTGACACGATGGTTCCAGGAAAAGTCCCGTAGAGAAAATATTTTTGTAACCATAGCCAAGCTCTTTCTTGCAGTCATCCTATTTGATTCAGTCATCCTGCAAGGGATAGCCCTCTATCTCCTTGTGATGATTATCGGAGGTTATCAACTGTTTACAGGTCTGATCAGTCTGATTACTTGGTTGATTTACCGAAATAATCATATCCATCCAAGGGTCAATTACTTATTTGATGCTGTGTGGATGATGGGATTTGGTCTCTACAGTATCTCCCCTTTCCATGATGCAACAAATTTTGAGTTGCTTCTGTTAGGTTTTTACTTAATCATGTTGGGGTCGAGCAGTTTCAGGGATGGTTTATTGTTTGAAAAAGGGAGAAGCAATCCCAAGCTGAAGCGCAGAATGAGAATGACACTGCCTATATTTGTGACAGCTTTGATTCCCATTAACACCTTACGAAAGTGGAATGAAACTTTAGCTAACCATCAACCTGAAGAAATTCAATTACATTCAGAGAGAAAAAATGAAAAATCAGTTGATCTAGAAATTTTCATCCATGCTTCAGAATCCTCATTCTTTTTAGCCATGGGGCATGTGGATATCTGCTATCAAGGTCAGGTTATTTCCTATGGTTCTTATGATCCTCACTCAGAGCGTTTGTTTGGTACGATTGGTGATGGAGTCCTATTTAAAGCCAATCGAGAAAAGTATATCGAGCTCTGCAAGAGAGAAAGTCAGAAAACTCTATTTGCTTATGGTTTGAGCTTGTCTCAACAACAGAAGGAAGCAATTGAGGAACGATTGAGAGATATAGAAAATCTTTTAATCCCTTGGGAACCAAGTTCGCAGTTGATGAAAAGAAGAGAAGGAGAAATCAAACATACTTACTCTTATCAATTGAAACATGAAGCGGATGCTAGTCTCTATAAGTTTAAATCGTCTAAATACAAAACCTATTTTGTCCTTAGTACCAATTGTGTTCTGCTAGCAGATTCCATCGTTGGAGAAGCTGGGACAGATATCCTGAGCCCGCAAGGGTTCATCGTTCCTGGAACCTATCAGGATTATCTAGATTTAGAATTTAAAAACCAAGTGGTATCGTGGTCAGTCGATCCGTTTATTAACAAAAATAAAACTCTAGTCAGGAGACTAGAGTTTTTAAAATAGGTCATTTTCTTCAGGGAGGAGAATGGTTTCCTTTCCATCCATATCCATCACAAGTACTTTGGGTGGATACAAAGGATCAAAACGATGATTGAAATCAAAGTCAATCGTTGTAGGCAGATGTTTACTAGAAAAGCGGAAGGTGATAGAGCCTTCGTTATTTAATAGTCGAAATTCCAATTCATCTTCTAATTCAAAAACATGCTTTAAAAAATGATCGATAATATACCAGATTGAGTCAATCACATCATCTGGGAGATTAGTTACTACCCCAAAACTAGCACAACGTCGATTTGAATCCGTAAAAGCCATCTTTGCCTCCTACTTCATTTTTTATTATCATACAGCAATCATCTTTAAAAATCAAGAAAAGTAAACTGATTTCAGAAAATATGATTTACAATAAAAATTTTTCAAAGAAACTTTATATATCCCTTGAAAATGCTTACAATAAATGGTAAACTAAAGGTAGTGTAAACATGAAAACAAAATTTTCAACATTAGAAAGGAAATGGTATGAACACAGATGATACAGTAACGATTTATGATGTTGCCCGAGAAGCAGGAGTTTCAATGGCAACCGTTAGTCGTGTAGTCAATGGCAACAAAAACGTCAAAGAGAACACTCGTAAGAAAGTTCTAGAGGTTATTGAACGCCTGGACTATCGTCCAAATGCAGTCGCCCGTGGCTTGGCAAGCAAACGAACAACAACAGTTGGGGTTGTCATTCCTGATATTACTAACACTTATTTCGCTGCTCTCGCAAAAGGGATTGATGACATCGCAGAGATGTACAAGTACAACATCGTTCTTGCTAATAGTGACGAAGATGATGAAAAAGAAGTAGCCGTAGTGAACACACTCTTTTCAAAACAAGTTGACGGTGTTATCTTTATGGGCTACCATTTGACAGAGAAGATTCGTTCAGAGTTTTCACGCTCACGTACTCCTGTCGTTCTTGCAGGAACAGTGGATGTTGAACACCAACTTCCAAGTGTTAACATCGACTATAAGAATGCTACTGCGGATGCTGTTCGTCATTTGTTGAAACGTAATAAAAAGATTGCTTTTGTGAGTGGTCCCTTAGTAGATGATATTAATGGTAAAGTTCGCTTGGTTGGTTATAAGGAAGCTTTGAAACAGGCTGGAGTCAACTATAGTGAAGGTCTTGTATTCGAATCAAAATATCGCTATGATGATGGGTATGCCTTGGCAGAACGCTTAGTTTCTTCGAAAGCAACAGCAGCTATTGTGACTGGTGATGAATTGGCGGCAGGTCTCTTGAACGGCTTAGCTGACCATGGAGTCACAGTACCAGAAGACTTTGAAATCATTACGAGTGATGATTCGCAAGTTGCTCGCTTTACTCGACCAAATCTGACAACTATCGCACAACCTTTGTATGACCTTGGTGCGATTAGTATGCGTATGTTGACGAAGATTATGCATAAAGAAGAGTTGGAGGAACGTGAAGTTCTTCTCCCTCACGGTTTGACAGAGCGTAAATCAACACGTAAAGACTAAAAACAAATCCCAAGAAATCATTGATTTCTTGGGATTTCTTATCCTTCCATATATGCTCGGAGTTGGTCGCCCTTTAGTCCAGCATTAATTGCAATAAGGAGTTTAAGACGTGCTTTCTGAGCATTTAATTCTTTTACAAAATAAACACCATCATTTTGAAGGCAAATACCTCCGCCTTCATAGGCATAAACAGGTTCTGCAATCCCATTGAAACAACGAGAAACGAGTGCAATAGGAAGTCCTGTTTGACAGAGAGATTTCAGTTTTTGGGCAGTTTCTTTAGGAACATTCCCAGCTCCAAAAGCCTGGATAATCAGTCCATCTAACTGATCGACAGGAAGCAGATCGAGAAGCTCTTCGGTCATGCCTGCATAAACAGGTACGATAGGAACCAATCCCTGAATGTGATCAAGGTCAAAACGAACACGAGGTTCTGCCGTTTTGAAGTAGAGAATTTCATGCTTCATAATGAGCCCAAGTGGCCCATGAGTCGGTGTTTGAAAGGTACTAACATTCGTCGTATGCGTCTTGGTCACATACTTAGCAGCGTGAATTTCGTCGTTCATAACGACTAGCACACCCTTATCTGAAGCCTTGTCATCGCTCGCAACACGCAAGGCGCTAAGATAGTTATAGACACCATCACTTCCCAGTTCATTGGAAGATCTCATAGCCCCTGTCAAAACGATAGGTATTTGAGGGACCTCCATGGTGTCGAGAAAATAGGCTGTTTCTTCTAGAGTATCTGTCCCATGTGTGATGACAACCCCATCGTATGCAATTGCTTCTTGTTTAATCTTTGGTAAAGAGCTAACATATGCTTGGGCTTGATGTGTGGACTAGGCAAATTTAAAAAATCTAAGGAATGGACTTCGACGCCTTCAAGTGGATTAGAGATGTGATTCATAGGGTTGTCAGCACTAGTTCTTACAGCTCCAGCTTCATCTGCCTGCATGGAAATAGTACCACCAGTATGTAAAACAAGGATTTTCTTAGTCATGATTCACTCACTTTTTCTGAATTGTGGTATAATCATTGTATCATAAAAGAAAGGAATGAGATAGGATGGAAGTCAAAGCCGTTTTTTTTGATATTGATGGAACGCTTGTAAATGATAGTAAGAGTGTTTTGAAGTCCACTAAGGAAGCTATCAAGATTGTGAAAGAACAAGGGGTTCTTGTTGGAGTAGCTACAGGGCGAGGACCTTTTTTTGTTAAGGATTTGATGGACGATTTGGACCTGGATTTTGCAGTGACCTACAATGGCCAATATATCTTTAACAAAGACCGTGTTCTTTTTGCTAGCCCTATTGATAAGAGGAGCCTCAGACAAATCATCTCTTATGCTAAGGAAAATCGAAAAGAGATTGCCATGGGAACGCGACAAGACGTTGTCGGTTCTCGGATTATGTCCTTTGGGCTCAGTCCTCTTTCACAACTCGTCAGTCGTTTTGTACCAAAATTCTTGACTCGTACTGTTAGTCATTCCTTTAATCGTATGGTCAGTAAGGCCCTTCCTCAGAAGGAAGATGATTTGCTGAACTTAATCAACCAACCGGTCTATCAGGTGCTTATGTTGATGACACCTGAGGAAACCAACCGTGCTGCTGAAGAATTAAATCATCTCAAGTTTACCAGAAGTAATCCTTTTGCAGCTGATATTATCAATCAGGGAAATTCCAAGTTAGAAGGAATTCGCCGTGTCGGAAAGAGTACGGTTTTGATCTCAATCAAGTCATGGCTTTTGGTGACTCAGATAATGACTTAGAAATGTTGGCGGGCGTTGGGATGTCTGTTGCCATGGGAAATGGTAGTAGCAGTGTGAAAGAAGTTGCCAAGCATATCACTGCCAGCAACCAAAATGATGGGATTCACAAGGCTTTAGAATATTTTGGAGTCTTGGCTTCTGAAAAAGTCTTTGTCAGTCGTGACTATCATTTCAACAAGGTCAAGACCTTCCATCGTATGATGGATGAGCGAACTCAAGAAGAACCTATAGCTTGGGATTTAGAAGGGGCGACCCACCGTGCTGGCTTTAAGATTGAAGAGTTAGTTGAATTTGTCCGCGCTGCCAGCAATTCTGAAGAGGAATTCCAACAAGCCGTACAAGATTTACATCAAGCACTTGATAAAGCAGCAGAAAAAGTAAGTAAATCAACACCAGCTGAGAAAGCCTCGTTGGTCAAGTAGATGCTTTGATTGATACGCTCTACTTTACTTATGGCAGTTTTGTTTTAATGGGGGTAGACCCAGAGAGAATCTTTGAGATTGTCCATCAAGCCAACATGGGTAAAATCTTCCCAGATGGTAAGGCTCATTTTGATCCTGTGACGCACAAAATTTTGAAACCAGACAACTGGAAAGAAAAATACGCCCCAGAACCTGCTATCAAAAAGGAAATAGAACGCCAAATAAAGGCTTATGAACGTCATAAGGAAAGAAAAAACCAAAAATAAAAGGAGCATCTGCTCCTTTTATTTTTGGTTTATAAAGTTTTATCCTTGTCTCGAACAACGAGAAGGTCAACGCTTGTATGGCGTAGGATATATTCTGATGAAGATCCGACAAGCAAACGTTCGAAGGCGTTAAGCCCTGTTGCACCAACCAAAATCAAATCAACATGTTCTTGTTCAGGAATTGTTTTGGCCAAAAGAGTTTTAGGATTTCCCATTTCGATGACAACTTTAATATCTGTAAGACCAGCGTCTCGTGCACGTTTTTCATATTCTGCCATCAAGTCTTGGGCTTCAACTTGTAACTCTTCATAAACTTCAGCATCAAATGTTGAAATGCTTTGAAGAGCCCGAGTATCGATTACATGGGCGATGGTTAGTTTAGCCTGGTTACGCACAGCTGACTGAACTCCCTTAACAAAAGCCAAATCAGCTTCTTTAGAGCCGTCGACTGCTACCATGATGTTTTCGTAACGTTGTGTCATAGCAAAAACCTCCTCATTTCTTATCACCCTCATTGTAATCCTTTTCACTAAAAAAGTAAAGTAAAAAATGATAGGAAGGAAAACGCTTTTGACTTTGGGTTTAAGAGTGCTATAATTAAATGTGAGAAACAAGAGGGATTGATATGACAAAAATTGCAGTACTTTCAGATATTCATGGAAATACAGGAGCGTTGGAAGCTGTCCTCGTAGAAGCTGAGAAGGCAGGAGTAGAAGAATATTGGCTCTTGGGCGATATTCTCATGCCAGGGACGGGACGAAAAAATATCCTCAGACGATTGGAGGAATTGCCGATTACGGTTCGGGTTCTGGGGAATTGGGAAGAAAGTTTGTGGCGGGCTGCTCACCGAAAATTGGATACAAGTAGGCCCAGTCATCGCTACCTTTTGCGTCAATGTCAGTATATCATGGAAGAAATTAGTCTAGATGAGATTGAAGAACTTCAGGATTTTCCTATGCACACCCATCGCCAGTTTGGAAATCTAAAGGTGGGGATTAGTCATCATTTACCGGATAAAAATTGGGGAAGAGAACTGATTCATCTTGGGAAGCAGGAAGATTTTGATCGTTTGGTGACTAATCCTGACTGCGATATTGCCATCTATGGTCATATCCACCAACAATTTTTACGTTATGGAAGTGGTGGACAACTCATTTTGAATCCAGGTTCGATTGGGCAGCCTTTCTTTTTATCAGCAAGTCTGCGCGAGGACTTGCGAGCCCAGTATATGATTTTGGAATTTGATGACAAAGGATTGAGAGATATCGACTTTCGTCGTGTTGATTATGATGTTGAGGCAGAACTACAGCTGGCTAGGGAGTTACAATTACCCTATTATCAGGTGTACTATGAAAGCTTAGTCAATGGAATTCACCACACTCATAATCAAGAATTACTCCATGAAATTGCTCAAAATGAAGGACATGATGCAGAATTGGATGATTGGCTTAGTCGTAACTCTTGACATTACAACTATAGAAGCTATAATAAATATAAGAGAAGAATGAGCTTAGTTAACGAAAAAGGAGGACTGCATGCAAATTTCAAGTCGATTTACCATCGCAACCCATATGCTAGTTATTATCGCCCTAAAAGGGAAGGAAAGTAAAGTAACCAGTGATTTTCTAGCTAGCAGTGTAGGAGTCAATCCTGTTATTATCCGTAAAACCTTGTCCCAACTGAAAAAAGCGGACTTGATTTCTGTTGCGCGTGGGACTGGAGGGGCAGAAATTATCAAAAATCTTGAAGATATCAGTCTCTTGGATATTTACCAAGCAGTTGAATGTCTCGGGAAAACGGGTCAACTCTTTAGTTTTCATGACAATCCGAATCCAAATTGTCCTATTGGAGCAAATATTCATGGGGTTTTGGATCAAAAACTCGATAAGATTCAGATGGCAATGGAGCAGGAGTTGGGTCAAACTAGTCTTGCTCAACTAGTGGCAGATGCAGAAGCAAGGATTTAAAGTTAAGAGGACCTAAGGTCCTCTTTTTCTATGTGGCTAATTATGATAAAATAGAATCTTTATAGGAGGAAGAAATGTATCTCGTTGTAGGAATTGTATTAGCCTTTATCCTGTCATTTTGGAAGGATAATAGAAGTTTGTGGAATCCAGTATTATTTTTATTATCTCTCATTTCAAGTTATTTTTATCTATCCTACCTTTTTTATAAAAATGGGTATGAGAATGTTCAGTTAGCTTTTTATGTATTTGCCTTTGTTTTACTTCCTTTTTTCCTTTTTCTGAGTGGAATCTTTTTAATCTATAATGGGATTATCTTGCTTAAAAAAGAAGGACGGTCAAAAGCTAATTATCTCTCCATGCTCCTTGGGATAGTCATTTTGGTGTTTTTTGCATTGATTTCATTTCGATTGGGAGATCGAAATGAATTATTTTATACCAATCACTTTCTAAACATTTTATTTGTATTCATTTTCTACTCCTACCTTATTTTTGGCTTTGCCTTTGCGGGCTTCATGTTGTATTCTATCTTGTATCTCTTTATTCCCAAGAGGAAGCATTATGATTTTATTATCATTCACGGTGCAGGTTTACTAGGTGGAGAAAAGGTAACACCTTTGCTAAAGAGGAGAATCGATAAGGCAGTAGAAGCTTACCACAAGTCTAAGAATCCTCATATCAAAATCATAGCCAGCGGTGGACAAGGGGCGGACGAAAAGATTTCTGAGGCCCAGGCGATTACAAACTATCTGCTTGAAGAGACAGATGTTCCCCGTGATGCGATTATCCTGGAGGACCAGTCAAGAACGACCTATGAGAATCTTTTTTTTCTAAGAAGCTTGGCGAGAAGCTGGTAGCAAGCCCCCAATTTCTTTTTGTGACAAATGATTATCATGTTTTTAGAACAAGTACCTATGCTCGTAAGCTAAAAATAAAAGGTGATGGTCTAGGTTGTCGGACAGCGGGCTACTACATTCCATCAGCCTTTATCCGTGAATTTGTAGCTCTATGTGTGAAATTGAAGTGGCTCTTTATGTTCTTCTACGGATTATTATTCCTAGCTCTTCTTTTATCCTATAAGGGAATTCTTTGGTAATAAGAAACTCTCCTTAATTTTTTAAGGAGAGTTTTTATGATAGAAATAGTTGAAAAAAGTAGACTAAAAAGCTTGATAACTGAAGAAAAAATGAAGTAGAATTATTTCAGCGCTTGTTCTAAGAAGTGATTATCTTATCGCCGATGTGAGAAATAGTTGAGAAGGTTTATCAAGGAAAAGATGGTCGGAACTATAAAGTATTTGGTTCTGAACGTCTGAGAAACCATGATTTTTAAGAGTCTCCTCAAGTTCCGAAATAATAAAACCATGGTTTTCTCCATCTGGTACGGTATAATCAGCGATAAATAGTTGACCTCCGGGAGTCAAATGTTCCTTAAACATGGCGAGACTGTCATCAAGATTAGGCATATGATGAAGAACACGACTGACGATAATGAGATCGAATGTTTGTTCTAATGGCTTATGCAATAAGTCTTGATAAATCAAGTCTATATTTTCAAGTTTTTGGTTTTTAATCTTGATACGAGCTTGCTCCAGCATTTTATCTGAAATATCAACCAAGGTCACTGAATTTACTTTTTGGCTAGAGGTAGAGAGATTAGACCAGTTCCTCCTCCAAAGTCTAGAATTGATTTACTTGATAAATCGTGCATTTGTTTTTCAATATTTTTTCTGATAAGTTCGGCAAGAAATTGATTTTTGGGAGAATCAAACGATTCGGCACGATGATTAAAATGATGTTCCATGTTAATAGTTTAGCATAAAGAGAAAACATTTTGAGATTATAGATATCTCTTGTTCAAAAAAAGTTTAGGGTTTTGACTGCTCTTTGGTTCTTTTTTTAAAATTGATGGGGACAGAAGGTTTTGAGGTTTAGCTTTATTAAGCTGAGAATATAAAGAAGAGAAAAACTAAAAATCATGTTATAATAAGAGGATAGAATCGTAAGAAAGAGTGGATGAATTTTGATTATTCCGACTTATAATTGGCAATTTTCTCCGCAGGTTGAGGATGCGGATTTTACAAAGATAGCCAAGAGTGCAGGCTTGAGTTCTGAAGTCGCTTGTTTGTTGTATCAACGAGGAATCAGGGATGAAAGCAGCCTGAAGAAATTTTTAGAACCTTCTTTGGGAAGATCTACATAATCCTTATCTCTTACATGATATGGATAAGGCAGTTGAGCGTATTCGCCAGGCTATCGAGCGAGGGGAATTGATCCTCGTCTATGGAGACTATGATGCGGATGGGATGACTTCGGCTTCGATTGTCAAGGAGAGTTTGGAACAATTAGGTGCAGAGTGTCTGGTCTATCTCCCTAATCGCTTTACAGATGGTTACGGACCAAATGCTAGTGTTTACAAGTACTTCATCGAGCAGCAGGGGGTGTCTCTGATTGTGACAGTGGACAATGGTGTTGCCGGGCATGAGGCTATTGACTTGGCTCAGTCTATGGGCGTAGATGTCATTGTGACAGACCACCACTCCATGCCAGAGGTTTTACCAGATGCTTATGCAATCGTCCATCCTGAACACCCAAAAACAGATTATCCTTTTAAACATTTAGCAGGTTGTGGCGTTGCTTTTAAACTAGCTTGTGCCCTCTTGGAGGAAGTGCAGGTTGAGTTGCTTGACTTGGTTGCCATTGGAACCATTGCGGATATGGTCAGCTTGACAGATGAAATCGTATCATGGTTCAATATGGTCTAGAAGTTTTGCGAAATACCCAAAGACTAGGCCTCCAAGAACTCTTTGAAGTTGCTGGAATTTCTAGCAGTGATCTTACAGAAGAGACGGTTGGTTTTCAATTAGCTCCTCGTTTGAATGCCCTAGGACGCTTGGACGATCCCAATCCAGCTATTGACTTACTGACTGGATTTGATGATGAAGAGGTGCATGAGATTGCCCTCATGATTCAAGAAAAAAATGAAGAACGTAAGGAAATCGTTCAGGCTATCTATGAAGAAGCTAAAAGCTTGGTAGACCCTAACAAAAGTGTTCAAGTATTGGCCAAGGAAGGCTGGAATCCAGGAGTGCTTGGGATTGTAGCTGGGCGCTTGTTGGAAGAGTTAGGACAGACAGTTATTGTTCTGAATATTGAAGACGGTCGTGCTAAGGGAAGTGCGCGAAGTATTGAAGCTGTCGATATTTGAAGCCTTGGATCCGCATCGTGCTCTCTTTATCGCCTTTGGTGGCCATGCAGGTGCCGCAGGTATGACGCTCGAAGCTGAACAGTTAGATGCCCTATCAGAAATTTTAGAAACCTATGTAAAAGACAAAGGGATAGATGACAAGGGCAAGAGTAAACTATATCTTGACGAAGAACTAGATTTGGAAAATCTGAGTTTAGATACAGTTAAAAGTTTCGAACGGTTAGCTCCTTTTGGAATGGACAATCAAAAGCCTGTCTTCTACATTCGAGATTTTCAAGTTGAAAATGCTCGTTCTATGGGAGCGGGAGATAGTCATCTGAAGTTAAAAATATCCAAAGGGAATGCGAACTTCGAAGTGGTTGCTTTTGGTCAAGGGTCGAAAGCGACAGAATTTGCGCAGACCAAACAACTGGAGTTAGCAGTCACTCTTTCTGTTAACCAGTGGAATGGACAAACAACCCTCCAGTTGATGATGGTAGACGCTCGTGTAGACGGTGTTCAACTCTTTAATATTCGTGGGAAGACTGCAGCTCTACCAGAAGGAGTACCAGTACTTGATTTTACAGGAGAATTGCCTGATATTTCTTCAAGTCAAGCTGTTGTGGTCAAGAATTTCCCAGAAGACATCGAAATTCTCAAGAATATTTTCCAGCAACATGATTTCTCAGCTGTTTACTTTAAAAATGATATCGATAAGCCCTACTATTTGACAGGGTATGGCACAAGAGAGCAATTTGCAAAGCTCTATAAGACGATCTACCAGTTTCCAGAATTCGATATCCGTTATAAATTAAAAGACCTATCAGCCTATCTAAAAATTGAGCAAATCTTATTAGTAAAGATGATTCAAATTTTTGAAGAACTTGGTTTTGTCACCATTGAAAATGGTGTGATGAAAGTCAATAAAGATGCGACTAAGCGGGATATTGCTGAAAGTCAGATCTATCAAAATCTCAAACAAACTGTTAAAGACCAAGAAATGATGGCACTAGGTACAGTACAGGAAATCTATGATTTCCTGATGAGAAAATAAAAGGAAAGAGGCTGAGGGAATCTATCTCAGCTTTTTTGTAGTCTCCTATAATTTTAAATGTTGTGTTCTTTAGAACGTCATGTAGTAAAAGTATACAGATTTGTAACATGACTACAACATAAATCTAAAACAACTGACATGTAAATCAGGTATGATTCTCTTATCAACATTAAAATTAAAAATAATCAATAAAATTTTAGGAGAAAATTGTTATGAAAAAAACAGTTGCTAAACTGACTCTTGGTTTAACATCTACAGCTATTTTGGCTACAGTTGGTGCTCAGACTGTTAGTGCAGACTCTTACGTTGTTCAAGATGGTGATTCATTTTTTGGTATTGCTGCTGCAAGTGGTATGGATCCTTATGTGTTGGCGGCAAATAATGGAAAAAGCATTTTTGATACCATCCACCCAGGTGATGTGCTAGAAGTGAGCGGTCTAACTCAAGCTAGCTATTCATACAATGCTCCGGCTTCTGAAGCAACTAGTACTGTGAATGGGGTAGCAGCTGAGGATGTTGTCGAAAATACTCCTACAAACTACGGGAACTCATATCCTGTTGGTCAGTGTACATGAGGCGTGAAAGAATTGGCGCCTTGGGCTAGCAACTGGTGGGGGAATGCCAATACTTGGGCAATCTACGCTAGTTCACAAGGCTTTTAAGACAGGAAATGTTCCTGTAGTAGGAGCAATTGCTGTTTGGGACGGTGGTGAATATGGTCACGTTGCTTATGTGACAGATGTTCAAAGTGAAACTTCTATTCAAGTATTAGAATGCAACTATGATGGTAGTGGAACTCAACCAATCGGAAACTATCGTGGATGGTTTAATCCGACTGCATCAAGAGGTACTGTAAGATACATTTATCCAAACTAAGAATACTTAAAAAGATTTAGAATTTCTAAATCTTTTTTTATTGTCTGAGTAATTACCCTGTTGCTATCTTTTGGCTTAGTAGATATTTGCTAAACAATATTACAGACTCTAAAGTGGGGAGAGATTTCGAAAATAAAGAAAGATGCAAAACAATCCGATTATTAGTATGAATGTTCTATACTTGAAATCCTGTCTTCATTTTGAAAATTAGTAAAAAAATGGTATAATGAGAGGAAAAGATTCGGATAAAAGTAAATTGAACTTTAAAAAAAGAGAGTTAAATAGACTCTACAAACACGTTATAGTAATACTTCGGAGGAAAAATGACCAATATTAAATTAACAACTTTGGGCGGTGTTCGTGAAAATGGTAAAAACATGTACATCGCAGAAATTAACGACTCAATCTTTGTTTTAGATGCAGGTTTGAAATATCCTGAAAATGAACAGTTAGGTGTCGATGTCGTTATTCCAAATATGGAATATCTATTTGAAAACAGCGACCGTATTGCAGGAGTCTTTTTAACGCACGGACATGCGGATGCTATTGGAGCGCTTCCTTATCTCTTGTCAGAAGTGAAAGTTCCTGTTTTTGGTTCAGAGTTAACCATCGAACTTGCTAAGCTTTTTGTTAAGGGAAATGATAGCGCTAAAAAATTCGATGATTTCCATGTTATTGATGAAAATACAGAAATCGACTTTGGTGGCACTGAAGTTTCCTTCTTCCGCACAACCCACTCTATTCCTGAAAGTTTGGGTGTTGTCTTGAAAACATCTGAAGGCAACATCGTTTATACAGGTGACTTTAAATTCGACCAAACAGCTAGTGAATCTTACGCCACTGACTTTGGTCGTTTAGCAGAAATCGGTCGTGAAGGAGTCTTAGCTCTTCTAAGTGACTCAGCAAATGCAGACAGTAATATTCAAGTGGCCAGCGAAAGTGAAGTTGGTGATGAAATTACTCAAACCATTTCTGATTGGGATGGACGAATCATTGTAGCGGCTGTTGCAAGTAACCTTTCTCGTATTCAGCAGGTCTTTGACGCTGCCGCAGATACAGGTCGTCGCGTTGTTTTGACTGGATTTGATATTGAAAATATCGTTCGTACAGCCATTCGCTTGAAAAAATTGTCATTGGCTAACGAAAGTCTCTTGATTAAACCCAAAGATATGTCTCGCTTCGAGGATCATGAATTAATTATCCTTGAAACTGGACGTATGGGTGAACCAATTAACGGACTCCGTAAAATGTCCATTGGTCGTCACCGCTATGTTGAAATCAAGGATGGAGACTTGGTTTATATCGTTACAACGCCGTCAATCGCTAAAGAAGCTGTGATGGCACGTGTAGAAATATGGTCTACCAAGCAGGTGGTGTCGTTAAACCGATTACTCAAAGTTTACGTGTATCAGGACATGGGAATGCGCGTGATCTTCAATTGATGATTAATCTTTTACAACCTCAGTATCTCTTCCCAATCCAGGGTGAATACCGTGAGTTGGACGCTCATGCCAAGGCTGCTATGGCTGTGGGGTTATTGCCAGAACGCATTTTTATCCCGAAAAAGGGTACAACCATGTCTTATGAACATGGGGACTTTGTCCCGTCTGGTGCCGTTACTGCAGGAGATGTCTTGATTGATGGGAATGCCATCGGGGATGTTGGGAATGTCGTTCTTCGTGACCGTAAGGTCTTGTCAGAAGATGGTATTTTCATCGTGGCTATCACTGTTAACCGTCGTGAGAAAAAAATCATCGCTAAAGCTCGAGTGCACACGCGTGGATTTGTCTATCTCAAGAAGAGTCGTGATATCTTGCGTGAAAGTACAGAGTTAGTGAACCAAACCGTTGAAGATTATCTCCAAGGTGAGGACTTTGACTGGGCTGATCTTAAAGGGAAGGTCCGTGATAATTTGGCCAAATTCCTTTTTGACCAAACCAAGCGTCGTCCAGCCATCCTCCCAGTAGTCATGGAAGCAAAATAAGGATTAAATAACAGTAGAGAAAGTCGAGTTTCGGCTTTTTCTTATCTTAAATGAATAAGGAGCAAGTTATGGCAGTAATGAAGATTGAGTATTACTCAGTAGTTTTAGATATGGAGTGGGGTGTAAATGTTCTATACCCTGATGCGTCTCGAGTTGAGGAGCCAGATTCAACAGATATCCCTGTTCTTTATCTCCTTCATGGGATGTCAGGAAATCATAACAGTTGGCTTAAACGGACCAACGTAGAGCGCTTGCTACGAGGAACCAATCTGATTGTTGTCCTGCCAAATACATGTAATGGCTGGTACACGGATACTCAGTATGGCTATAACTACTATACAGCTCTAGCGGAAGAACTACCTAAGGTGCTCAAACGTTTCTTCCCAAATATGACCAACAAGCGTGAAAAGACTTTTATCGCTGGTCTTTCAATGGGAGGTTACGGTTCCTTCAAATTGGCACTGTCAACGGATTGTTTCTCACATGCAGCTAGTTTTTCAGGCGCTCTCAGTTTCGAGGAGTTTTCTCCTGAAAGTCAAAATCTAGGCACGAATAATTACTGGAGAGGTGTTTTTGGAAAAATCACTGACTGGGTGAATAGTCCTTACTCACTTGAAACCCTTGCTAAAAAGTCAGATAAAAAGACAAAACTCTGGGTTTGGTGTGGTGAGCAAGATTTCTTGTATGCTGCTAATAATCTAGCAGTGAAGAATCTCAAGAAACTCGGTTTTGATGTGACTTATAGTCATAGTGCGGGTAGCCACGAGTGGTATTATTGGGAAAAACAATTGGAACGCTTTTTAGCTACTTTGCCAATCGATTTTGTTTTGGAAGAACGCTTGTCTTGATTTTAGCTTTCTTTTAGTTTGTTTCAGTAAAATAAAGAATCTATCTTTAGAATGGGGATCCATAACTTAAAGATGGGTTCTTATTTTTTTTAGAAAGGTGGGAAATCATGGGCTGGATTATTCGTGTTTTGTATCGATTTTTACTAGGAATTTTGCGTCTGTTTTGGCGTCTTTTATGGACTTTTATCCTCTTGATTCTCATCGTTTTTGGTGTTATCTGGTATGTGTCAGGGGATTTATCAGGCACCTTCAATCAAGTAACTAAACTCGTTCAAGTCGGTCAAGAAGGTTGGCAACAATGGCAAGAAACTGGCAAATTGCAAGGTTTATCTCAGACAGATAATCACCAAGATTCAGGAGCAAAATGGCCAAAGGCAGAAGCAACGATTTATATCGATCCTCAAATGGATGTGAGCTTCCAAAAAGCTTATGCTGAAGCTATTTCCAACTGGAATCAGACCGGTACTTTTAACTTTGTACTTGTAACAGAACCGGATCAGGCCAATATTTTCGCTACCGAAATGAACGATGGTTCGACAGCTGTTGCTGGCGAGGCAGAGAGTCAAACAAATCTCCTAACCAAACAATTCACTTCCGTAACCGTTCGTTTGAATCATTACTATCTATCTAATCCAAATTATGGCTATACGGATGACCGCATTTGCATACGGCAGAACATGAGCTAGGTCATGCCATTGGTTTGGAACATACCAATGAAGTTTCGGTCATGCAACCAGCGGGGTCCTACTATGGTATTCAGGCTCAAGATGTCCAAGCAGTTCAGGAACTTTACGAATCTGGAGAATAAGTATTTTTAAGCTCAAATAGGACTTCTTGATGTCAGCAATGATAAGGGGTTTTTGCTATAATGGAACTATGAATAACTTGATCAAATTAAAACTGGAGCTCTTGCCAACTAGCCCAGGATGTTACATCCACAAAGACAAGAATGGCACCATCATCTATGTAGGAAAGGCTAAAAATCTGCGTAATCGTGTACGGTCCTATTTCCGTGGAAGTCATGATACCAAAACAGAAGCCTTGGTGTCTGAAATTGTAGACTTTGAGTTTATCGTCACGGAGTCCAATATTGAGGCTCTTCTACTTGAAATCAACCTGATTAAGGAAAACAAGCCTAAATACAATATTATGCTCAAGGACGATAAGTCCTATCCTTTCATCAAAATTACCAATGAGCGTTATCCTCGTTTGATTATTACCCGTCAGGTTAAGAAAGACGGAGGACTCTATTTTGGTCCCTATCCTGATGTGGGGGCGGCCAATGAAATCAAGCGACTTCTGGATCGAATTTTTCCTTTTCGTAAATGTACCAATCCACCATCAAAGGTCTGCTTTTATTACCATATTGGCCAGTGCATGGCTCACACCATTTGTAAGAAAGACGAGGCCTATTTCAAAGCCATGGCCCAAGAAGTCTCTGATTTTCTAAAGGGTCAGGATGACAAAATCATCGATGACCTCAAGGTTAAGATGAATGTGGCGGCTCAAAGCATGGAATTTGAGTGTGCGGCTGAATACCGTGACCTGATTCAGGCCATTGGAACCCTTCGGACCAAGCAACGTGTTATGGCCAAGGATCTCCAAAATCGTGATGTCTTCGGTTACTATGTGGATAAGGGTTGGATGTGCGTTCAGGTTTTCTTTGTCCGCCAAGGTAAGCTCATTGAGTGTGATGTCAACCTTTTTCCATACTACAATGATCCAGATGAAGATTTCTTAACCTATGTTGGGCAGTTTTATCAAGAAAAATCACACTTGGTTCCTAATGAGATTCTAATTCCTCAGGATATTGATGAAGAAGCAGTTAAGGCTTTGGTGGATACCAAGGTTCTTAAACCCCAGCGCGGGGAGAAAAAGCAACTGGTCAATCTCGCCATCAAAAATGCTCGTGTCAGTCTAGAGCAGAAATTTAATCTGTTGGAGAAATCGGTTGAAAAGACCCAAGGGGCTATTGAAAACTTAGGACGATTGCTCAAGATTCCAACCCCAGTCCGTATCGAGTCCTTTGACAATTCCAATATCATGGGGACTAGTCCAGTCTCTGCTATGGTCGTTTGTCAATGGAAAACCGAGCAAGAAGGATTACCGTAAGTATAAAATCAAGACTGTGGTCGGACCAGATGACTATGCTAGTATGCGTGAGGTCATCCGCAGACGCTATGGGCGCGTCCAGCGTGATGGTTTGACACCGCCAGATTTGATTGTCATTGATGGTGGTCAAGGTCAGGTTAATATTGCCAAGCAGGTTATTCAAGAAGAGTTAGGGTTAGATATTCCAATCGCAGGTCTGCAAAAGAATGACAAGCACCAAACCCATGAATTGCTCTTTGGCGATCCTCTCCAAGTCATCGAACTCTCACGGACCTCACAGGAATTTTTCCTCCTGCAACGCATTCAGGATGAAGTCCACCGCTTTGCAATCACCTTCCACCGTCAACTACGTTCTAAAAATTCCTTCTCCTCTCAATTAGATGGGATTGAGGGCTTGGGTCCAAAACGCAAGCAGAATTTGATGAAATATTTCAAATCTCTGGCAAAAATTAAGGAAGCCAGCATAGATGAGATTGTCGCAGTTGGTATCCCAAGAGCAGTGGCAGAGGCAGTTCATCATCACCTGAATCCAGAAGTAGACTCAGCGTTAGCTCAAGTAGCTGAGAAGCCAGTTGAATATAAGGAATAAACCAGCAGAGGAATGTTTTAGCTTTAGTGGGTGCAAGCTAGTCAGATTTGTGGTAAAATAGATAAGATATGACAAAAGAATTTCATCATGTAACGGTCATGCTCCATGAGACTATTGATATGCTAGATGTGAAACCTGATGGTATTTACGTTGATGCGACCTTGGGAGGAGCAGGGCACAGCGAGTATTTATTAAGTAAGTTAAGCGAGAAAGGGCATCTCTATGCCTTTGACCAAGACCAGAATGCTATTGATAATGCGCAAAAACGCTTGGCTCCCTATATCGAAAAGGGCATGGTCACCTTCATCAAGGATAATTTCCGTCATTTGAAGGACCGCTTACATGACTTAGGTGTGACTGAAATTGATGGAATTTGTTATGACTTAGGTGTGTCAAGTCCGCAGTTAGATCAACGTGAACGTGGTTTTTCTTATAAAAAAGATGCCCCACTTGATATGCGAATGAATCAAGAAGCTAGCTTGACTGCTTATGAGGTGGTTAATCACTACGACTATCATGATTTGGTAAGAATCTTTTTCAAATATGGAGAAGACAAGTTTTCCAAACAGATTGCTCGAAAAATTGAACAGGCGCGTGAGCTTAAACCAATCGAGACAACGACCGAGTTGGCAGAGATTATCAAATCTGCCAAACCGGCTAAGGAGCTCAAGAAAAAAGGTCACCCAGCCAAACAAATTTTCCAAGCCATTCGTATTGAGGTCAATGATGAGTTGGGTGCTGCAGATGAGTCCATCCAACAAGCTATGGAATTACTAGCAGTGGATGGGAGAATCTCAGTTATCACTTTCCATTCACTTGAAGACCGTTTGACCAAACAGTTATTTAAGGAAGCTTCCACAGTTGAAGTTCCTAAAGGCTTGCCCTTTATTCCAGACGATCTCAAGCCCAATATGGAATTAGTCTCTCGTAAGCCAATTTTACCAAGTAAGGAAGAATTGGAAGCCAATAATCGTTCCCACTCAGCCAAGCTTCGAGTGGCAAGAAAAATTCATAAGTAAGAGGAAACAATGGCAGAAAACAGAGGAACAACGAGTCAATTGCTACAAGCTCGTATTAAACAATTTTCACGTGTTGAAAAGGCCTTTTACCTTTCAATTGCCATCACAGCCCTTGTCTTAGCAATCAGTGTAGTCTATATGCAGACAAAACTTTTCAGGTCCAGAGTGATTTGACAAGAGTCAATGCACAAATTGAAGAAAAAAAGACAGAGCTAGATGATGCCAAACAAGAAGTTAATGAATTGATCCGATCAGAACGTTTGACCGGAATTGCAAATTCTCAAGAGTTGCAATTGAATAATGAAAATATTCGATCGGCGGAGTAGTATATGAAATCCTGGAAAGAAAGAATCATACGCTTTGCTATTAAAAATCGTAAATCTCCAATGGAAAACCGCAGATTAGTAGGAAAGAATTTGAGCTTATTGACTGTCTTTCTATTTGCTGTTTTTTTGGTTAATTTTGCGGTGATTATTGGTACAGGCACAAAATTTGGGGTCAATCTGGTTAAAGAAGCAAATAAAGTTCATCAAACGACTCTGACTGTTCCTGCTAAAAGAGGAACCATTTATGATCGTAATGGAACTCCCATAGCAGAAGATGCGACCTCTTATAATGTTTATGCTGTAATAGATAAAGAATATAAGTCCGCTAATGGTGATGTTCTTTATGTAGAAGAATCACAGTACAACAAAGTGGCAGAAATTTTTCATAAATACTTAGATATGGAGGAGACTTACGTCAAAGACCAACTCTCTCAACCAAATCTCAAACAGGTTTCTTTTGGTGCTAAAGGGAATGGGATTACCTATGCTAATATGATGTCCATTAAACAGGACTTAGAATCTGCTAAGGTTGAGGGTATTAATTTTACGACTAGTCCAAATAGAAGTTATCCAAATGGGAAATTTGCATCATCCTTTATTGGTTTAGCACAGTTACATGAAAATGAAGATGGCACGAAAAGTCTAATTGGGACATCTGGTATCGAGAGTTCCTTAAATAGTTTATTGGCAGGGACAGATGGTATTATTACATACGAAAAAGACCGTCTAGGTAATATTGTTCCTGGTACAGAACAAGTCACCCAACAGACCGTAAACGGGAAAGACGTCTATACGACCCTATCTAGTCCTTTGCAGTCCTTTATGGAAAGTCAAATGGATGCCTTCCAAGAAAAACTAAAAGGCAAGTATATGAATGCGACCTTGGTTAGTGCCAAGACCGGAGAAATTCTTGCCACAACACAAAGACCGACTTTTGATGCGAATACAAAAGAAGGCTTAACGGATGACTTTGTTTGGCGAAATATTTTATATCAAAGTAATTATGAGCCAGGTTCAACTATGAAAGTGATGACCTTGGCTGCAGCTATTGATAATAAAACCTTTAATGGAGGAGAATACTTTAATAGTAGTGAATTAAAAATAGCGGATGCAACTATTAAGGACTGGGATGTTAATGATGGCTTATCAGCTGGAAGTATAATGACTTACTCACAAGGGTTTGCTCACTCAAGTAATGTGGGTATGACCTTGCTCCAACAAAAGATGGGGGATGCTACTTGGTTAGAATACCTTAATCGATTCAAGTTTGGAGTTCCAACTCGTTTTGGAATGCCCGATGAGTATGCGGGACAACTACCTGCAGATAACGTTGTTAATATTGCCATGAGTGCTTTTGGTCAAGGTATCTCTGTTACCCAAACTCAGATGTTTCGTGCCTTCACAGCCATTGCGAATGATGGGGTTATGCTAGAACCGAAGTTTATTAGTGCCCTCTATGATCCAAATGATCAGACTGTTCGTAAATCACAAAGAGAGGTTGTAGGGAATCCTGTTTCTAAAGAAGCGGCTAGTTTGACTAGGGAAAACATGATTTTGGTTGGTACAGACCCTATTTATGGGACCATGTATAATCGTAATGATAATAAACCAGTAATTACTGTTCCTGGTCAGAATGTTTCTGTCAAATCAGGGACGGCAGAAATTGCAGATGAGCAAAATGGTGGATATTTAAAGGGTTCTACTAACCATATCTACTCTATTGTTTCTATGCATCCATCTGAAAATCCAGACTTTATTCTTTACGTGACAGTTCAACAACCAGAACACTTTTCTACCCCTTGGTTTGGAGAGTTTGCTAATCCTATTCTTGAACGAGCTTCTGCCATGAAAGATATTTTAAATCTTCAATCAACTGCTAAGAATTTAGACCAAATAACTACTACAACTAGTTATGCTATGCCAAAAACTGATGATTATAGTCCTGGTGATATGGCAGAGGAATTACGACGCAATCTTGTTCAACCGATCGTTATTGGTTCAGGGACAAAAATCAAAGACAGTTCAGTAGCAGAAGGAACAAATCTAGATGCCAACGAACAAATCTTACTCCTTTCAGATAAGGTAGAAGTGATGCCTGACTTATATGGCTGGTCTAAGAAAAATGTTGAAACCTTTGCCAAATGGTTGAATCTTGAAGTTGAATTTGAAGGTACAGGAGAAATTGTTAAAAAACAAAATGTTCGTTCTAATACAGCTTTAAAAGATTTACAGAAAATAAAAATAACATTAGGAGATTAGAATGCTAGTTTCTATCTTTCCTGGGATCCTTACTTTTGTTCTTACAGTGGTAGGAATTCCAGCTTTTATCCGTTTTTACCGTAAAGCACAAATTACTGGTCAACAGATGCATGAGGATGTTAAACAGCACCAAGCAAAGCTGGGACGCCAACAATGGGAGGAATAGTCTTCCTCGTAACAAGTGTTTTAGTTAGTTTAGTTCTTGCACTTTTGACTAATCAACTAACCAACAATGTCGGAATGATTCTCTTTATTCTCGTTTTGTATGGTTTGGTTGGCTTCTTAGATGATTTCCTCAAGGTTTTCCGTAAAATCAATGAAGGACTTAATCCTAAACAAAAGCTCCTGCTTCAATTAGTAGGAGGAGTTATTTTCTATCTCTTTTATGAAAGAGGAGGGGATGTCTTAAATGTATTTGGGTATCCATTGCACCTAGGCGTTCTTTACATTTTCTTTGCTCTCTTCTGGTTAGTTGGTTTTTCAAATGCTGTTAACTTGACTGACGGAATCGATGGCTTGGCAAGTATCTCAGTAGTGATTAGTCTGTCTGCCTATGGAGTCATTGCTTATGTACAAAACCAGTTGGATATCCTCCTAGTGATTCTTGCCATGATTGGTGGTCTTCTTGGTTTCTTTGTCTTTAACCATAAGCCTGCTAAGGTATTCATGGGAGATGTCGGAAGTCTTGCTCTTGGAGGAATGTTGGCCGCTATTTCCATGGCGCTACACCAAGAATGGACCTTGCTCTTGATTGGGATAGTATATGTTTTTGAAACAACATCCGTTATGATGCAAGTTAGTTACTTTAAGTTGAGCGGAGGGAAACGCATCTTCCGGATGACACCAGTTCACCACCATTTTGAATTGGGAGGCTTTTCAGGTAAAGGTCAGCCTTGGAGTGAGTGGAAGGTCGATTTCTTCTTCTGGGGAGTCGGTATACTCGCTAGTCTTCTAACGTTAGCTATTATGTACTTGTTCTAAAAATAGAATGATAAATCATAGAAAAAGAGAAGGATTTTTTCCGTCTCTTTTTTTATTTTTTAATCCTTTTATCAAAAAAAGTAAAATTATGGTAAAATGGAAAAAAGAAAGATGAGACTATGAGTTATTTTAAAAAATATACATTTGATAAATCTAAGTTTAAGTTAGGGATGCGAACGTTTAAAACAGGAATCGCTGTTTTTCTGGTTCTCATGATTTTTGGTTTTTTTGGTTGGAAAGGACTTCAGATTGGAGCCTTGACTGCGGTTTTTAGTTTAAGAGAAGACTTTGATAAGAGTGTCCATTTTGGTACTTCTCGTATTCTTGGAAATAGTATCGGTGGCTTTTATGCCCTGATTTTCTTTCTTTTAAATAATCTTTTTCATGGCGCCTTCTGGGTAACCCTCCTTGTTGTTCCGATTTGCACCATGTTAACCATTATGACAAATGTTGCTATGAACAATAAAGCAGGTGTTATCGGTGGAGTTGCGGCTATGTTGATTATTACCCTATCAATTCCAAATGGTGAGACAGTTTTGTACGTATTTGCCCGAGTTTTTGAAACATTTATGGGTGTTTTTGTAGCAATTCTTGTAAATTACGATATTGATCGTTTACGGAGTATTTTACTGAAAAAAACAAAATAATGTCACAAGATATAACATTATTGATTGACGATTGATTTTATTTAGACTATAATAGACAGAAAGAAGGAAGTGTACATGAAGGAAAAAGAATTTCGCCGCAATATGGCAGTTTTCCCTATTGGTAGTGTTATGAAACTAACCGATCTTTCGGCGCGCCAGATTCGTTACTATGAGGACCAGGAATTGATTAAGCCTGATCGAAACGAAGGCAATCGCCGTATGTATTCTTTGAATGACATGGATCGTTTATTGGAGATTAAGGATTATATCTCTGAAGGCCTAAATATCGCTGCTATCAAGAAAAATATGCTGAACGTGAAGCGAAATCTAAAAAACCAGTCAGTCAAACTGAAGTGCGTCGCGCTCTTCGGAATGAGGTTCTCCAACAAAGTCGCTTTGCTTCTCAACAATCACCTTTTGGTCGCGGTTAGGCAACCGCTAGTCGTCATATATAAGGAGAAAAACCATGCCAATCACAGCTGCAGATATTCGTCGTGAAGTTAAGGAAAAAAATGTAACCTTTATCCGCCTCATGTTTTCAGATATTTTGGGAACAATGAAAAACGTCGAAATTCCTGCTACAGATGAACAACTAGACAAGGTCTTGTCAAACAAGGCTATGTTTGATGGATCTTCTATTGAAGGGTTTGTTCGTATTAACGAATCGGATATGTATCTTTACCCTGACTTGGATACCTGGACAGTCTTTCCTTGGGGAGATGAGAATGGTAGTGTCGCAGGATTGATTTGTGATGTCTATACGACAGAAGGAAAACCATTTGCAGGAGACCCTCGTGGAAACCTCAAACGTGCTCTTCGTCACATGGAAGAAGTTGGATTCAAATCTTTCAACCTTGGACCAGAACCAGAATTCTTCCTATTTAAGCTTGATGAAAACGGGGACCCAACTCTTGAGGTAAATGACAAGGGTGGTTACTTTGATTTGGCACCTACAGACCTTGCTGATAACACTCGTCGTGAGATTGTTAACGTCTTGACCAAAATGGGATTTGAAGTGGAAGCAAGTCACCACGAAGTGGCCGTAGGTCAACATGAGATTGACTTTAAGTACGATGAAGTCCTCCGTGCTTGTGATAAGATTCAAATTTTTAAACTTGTTGTAAAAACAATCGCTCGTAAACACGGTCTCTATGCAACCTTTATGGCTAAACCAAAATTTGGTATCGCTGGTTCAGGTATGCACTGCAATATGTCTTTGTTTGATGCTGAGGGAAATAATGCCTTCTTTGATCCAAATGATCCAAAAGGAATGCAGTTATCAGAAACTGCTTACTACTTCCTTGGTGGTTTGATCAAACATGCCTACAACTATACAGCTATCATGAACCCAACCGTTAACTCATACAAACGTTTGGTTCCAGGCTACGAGGCCCCTGTTTACATCGCTTGGGCTGGCCGTAACCGTTCACCACTTGTCCGCGTACCAGCTTCACGCGGAATGGGAACACGTTTGGAGTTGCGCTCAGTGGACCCAATGGCAAACCCTTATATTGCTATGGCTGTTCTTTGGAAGTCGGTTTGAATGGTATTGAAAACAAAATTGAAGCACCAGCACCAATCGAAGAAAATATCTACATCATGACTGCAGAAGAGCGTAAAGAGGCTGGCATTACTGACCTTCCATCAACTCTTCACAACGCTTTGAAGGCTTTGACAGAAGATGAAGTTGTTAAAGCAGCCCTAGGTGAACATATCTATACGAGCTTCCTTGAAGCTAAACGTATCGAGTGGGCGAGCTACGCAACCTTTGTCTCACAATGGGAAATTGACAACTACCTAGATCTTTACTAATGATAAATCAGAAAGATTGTCCGTGAGGACAATCTTTTTTTCTTGCATTTTATATCGAGGTGTGATATATTTTATATAAAGAAGTGCGATACATCGAACTACATAGGGGGTTGCTTAAATGGAATTAACAGATAAGATTAGGCGGGTATACCTTCCCATGACTGAAACGGGTTTTTATATTCTATTCTGTCTGCAAAAGGAGAACCATGGTTATGGTATTACCCAAAAGGTCAAAGAGATGACAGATTCACAGGTTTCAATTAGTCCTGGAACCATGTATGGAACCCTGTCAAAGATGGAAAAGGATGGTTTGATTTCCTTTGTCCGAGAAGAGGAAAAACGAAAAATCTATCAGATAACAGACTTGGGCCGAAAAGTTTTAGAGATTGAGTTGAAACGTATTGAACGACTCTACAGAAACAGTCGGGAGGAGCTTTGATGGAAAAGAAAGTTTATAGGATTTGTACCATTGCGAATTATGATAGAGAAGCTCTCTATCTCAGGGAAATGCATGCTCAGGGCTGGAAACTTAAGGAAGTAAGTTACTCTAACTTAGTAGTTGCGGTTAAGTATACTTTTGAAAAGTGCCAACCGGAGCAGGTGGTTTATCAGTTGGACTTTTATCCTATGAAAAAGTCAGAGAGAGCTTCCTATTTACAACTATTTAAAGATTGTGGGTGGGAGCATATTACAGACTTTAATGGTTTTTCCTACTTTAGAAAGCTTTATTCTGGAGTTGAGTCGGATGCCGAGTTTGAAATTTATAATGACGCGGCCGGGAAGTTAGCAATGGTCAAGAAGATTTTAACAATGCGGATGCTTCCTGTTTTGCTTCTCTTTTCAGCGCTACTGCCGGTTTTCTCAAAGTTACTCAGTGGAAGAGGTTATTTCAGTTGGGGAATGTTTTTGATTGTTAGCATAGACTGTACTTTATTGATTGTTTTTGCGATTCAGATTTCTTATATTTGTTGGAGATTGTTTCAAAAGTGGAAAGAATTATCCGATAAATAAAATCATGCATGTTTTCTAATTTGGAGGTCAGAAAATGAATAGCAAAGTACAATTTCGAATGTTTACCGTTTTTGATTTGGATAAGGTAGAGGATTATTTGCATGAGATGCATTTGAAAGGTTGGAAATATAAATCGAATCGTTTTGGTTTTTTCTATTTTGAACAATGCCGACCAGATGATGTGATTTACCGTGTGTGGAATACTAGCTACCTTAGAAAAAATGAGCTAGATGTACAAAGTATTAAGGATAGAGGATGGGAATTTGTGAGAAATTGTTCTTATTCTGTTTTTCGAAAAGCAACTTGTGATGTAGATTTAAATGATCGATTTTTCATGGACAATCGTCTTAGATGGGATGGTGTGAAATCTGGACTTCGTACATCTACAGTTTCTATCTCTGGCGGTCTAGTTGTTTGTATGAGCCTGTTTCGCGAAAGTCTCTCTCAGTCTTTCTTCGTTATTTTTGCCTTATATGCTCTCATGATTTCTTATCTAATCTATAGTTTTTATAGACTGAGACGAAAATATCTGGTTGATTGACATTGGTTTCTAGGTCCTCAGACTGATTTTTAGCACTCTTGATAAAAGAGTGCTAATTTTTTGTGTTTTTGTCTTGACATTCTCTTTTAAGGGTGTATAATAGAATCATAAGTTAGCACTTGAATGTATCGAGTGCTAAAAGATCTATCAGAGAGGAGTAGCGAGATGGTTACAGAACGTCAGCAGAATATTTTAAATCTGATTATTGACATCTTTACCAAAACGCACGAACCTGTTGGATCCAAAGCCTTGCAAGAGTCTATCAACTCTAGTAGCGCTACCATTCGAAATGATATGGCAGCTCTAGAAAAGCAAGGTTTGCTTGAAAAGGCTCATACTTCCAGTGGTCGGATGCCGAGTGTGGCTGGATTTCAATACTATGTCAAACACTCTTTATCCTTTGACCGTTTAGCCGAGAATCAAGTTTATGAGATTGTAAAAGCTTTTGATCAGGAGTTCTTCAAACTTGAGGATATCCTTCAAGAGGCAACGAAAATCTTGACAGACTTGAGTGGTTGTACGGTTGTAGCGCTGGATGTCGAACCAAGTAGGCAGAAGCTAACAGCTTTTGATATCGTTGTCCTCGGGCAACATACAGCTCTTGCTGTTTTTACACTTGATGAGTCTAGAACAGTTACCAGTCAGTTTTTGATTCCGAGAAACTTCTTGCAGGAGGATTTAAATCGCCTCAAGACTATGATTCAGGAACGTTTCCTGGAACAGACTGTTTTGGATATTCACTACAAGATTCGGACAGAGATTCCGCAAGTTATCCAACGTTACTTTACAACAACGGATAACGTCATGGACCTCGTCGAACATATCTTCAAAGAAATGTTCAATGAAAACATCGTGGTTTCTGGGAAAGTCAATCTTCTGAATTTCGCTAATTTAGCGGCATATCAATTCTTTGATCATCCGCAAAAAGTAGCATTGGAAATTCGAGAGAATTTGATTGGAGACCAGATGCAAAGTGTCCGAGTTGCGGATAGTCAAGAATCTTGTCTTGCTGACTTAGCAGTGATTAGCAGTAAATTCCTGATTCCCTATCGTGGATTTGGAATTCTTGCGATTATAGGTCCGGTCAATCTGGATTACCAACAATTGGTTAATCAACTCAACGTTGTCAATCGAGTTCTAACCATGAAGTTGACGGATTTACCGCTATCTTAGCAGCAATCACTATGAAGTGAATTAAGATTGAAATCATTAAAGGAGGCGAAAATGGCCCAAGATATAAAAAATGAAGAAGTAAAAGAAGAGGAAGTTGTGGAAACAACTGAAGAAACAACTCCTGAGAAGTCTGAATTGGACTTGGCGAATGAACGTGCCGAAGAATTTGAAAACAAATACCTTCGAGCTCATGCAGAAATGCAAAATATTCAACGCCGTGCCAATGAAGAACGCCAACTCTTGCAACGCTATCGTAGCCAAGATTTGGCAAAAGCAATTTTGCCGTCACTTGATAACCTAGAACGTGCTCTTGCTGTTGAAGGGTTGACAGATGATGTGAAGAAGGGCTTGGAAATGGTCCAAGAAAGTTTGGTACATGCTCTGAAAGAAGAAGGAATTGAAGAAATTCCAGCAGATGGAGAATTTGACCATAACTACCACATGGCCATCCAAACCTTGCCTGCAGATGACGAACATCCAGCAGATACCATCGCACAAGTCTTCCAAAAAGGCTACAAACTCCATGACCGCATCTTACGCCCAGCCATGGTAGTTGTCTACAATTAGGCTAGAAAACTTGAAATCTTGTCCGAAACGACAATAAACTATGAAAGAATGATAAGAAACGGTTCGGCTTTACCAATAGTGAGCGTAGCGAACCAAAGGCGATACTCTTCGCCGTGGCGGTATTTTCGCAAACTTTGAGACCTGAGGCTCAAAGTTTAGTCAAAGAGATTGACGAAGTCAAGCTCTGACGGCGTCGCCACTTAAGAAGAGTATCAAAAAGAAAAAAGAATATAAAATTTAAGGAGAAAAACACATGTCTAAAATTATCGGTATTGACTTAGGTACAACAAACTCAGCAGTAGCAGTTCTTGAAGGAACTGAAAGTAAAATCATCGCAAACCCAGAAGGTAACCGCACAACTCCATCTGTAGTTTCATTCAAAAACGGTGAAATCATTGTTGGTGACGCAGCAAAACGTCAGGCAGTCACAAATCCAGATACAGTGATCTCTATCAAATCTAAAATGGGTACTTCTGAAAAAGTTTCTGCTAACGGTAAAGAATACACTCCACAAGAAATCTCAGCTATGATTCTTCAATACTTGAAAGGTTACGCTGAAGACTACCTTGGTGAAAAAGTAACCAAAGCAGTTATCACCGTTCCAGCTTACTTTAACGATGCTCAACGTCAAGCAACTAAAGACGCTGGTAAAATTGCTGGTCTTGAAGTAGAACGTATCGTCAACGAACCAACTGCAGCAGCCCTTGCATACGGTTTGGATAAGACTGATAAAGAAGAAAAAATCTTGGTATTCGACCTTGGTGGTGGTACATTCGACGTATCTATCCTTGAATTGGGTGACGGTGTCTTCGATGTATTGGCAACTGCAGGGGATAACAAACTCGGTGGTGATGACTTTGACCAAAAAATCATCGACTACTTGGTGGCAGAATTCAAGAAAGAAAATGGTATCGACTTGTCAACAGACAAGATGGCTCTTCAACGTTTGAAAGACGCAGCTGAAAAAGCGAAGAAAGACCTTTCTGGTGTGACTTCAACACAAATCAGCTTGCCATTTATCACTGCTGGTGAGGCTGGACCTCTTCACTTGGAAATGACCTTGACTCGTGCGAAATTCGATGATTTGACTCGTGACCTTGTAGAACGTACTAAAGTTCCAGTTCGTCAAGCCCTTTCAGATGCAGGTTTGAGCTTGTCAGATATCGACGAAGTGATTCTTGTCGGTGGTTCAACTCGTATCCCTGCCGTTGTAGAAGCTGTTAAAGCTGAAACTGGTAAAGAACCAAACAAATCAGTGAACCCTGATGAAGTTGTGGCTATGGGTGCTGCAATCCAAGGTGGTGTCATCACTGGTGATGTGAAAGACGTTGTCCTTCTTGACGTAACTCCATTGTCACTTGGTATCGAAACAATGGGTGGAGTATTTACAAAACTCATCGACCGCAACACAACTATTCCAACATCTAAATCACAAGTCTTCTCAACTGCAGCAGACAACCAACCAGCCGTTGATATCCACGTTCTTCAAGGTGAACGCCCAATGGCAGCAGATAACAAGACTCTTGGACGTTTCCAATTGACAGATATCCCAGCTGCACCTCGTGGTATCCCACAAATCGAAGTAACATTTGACATCGACAAACGGTATCGTATCTGTTAAGGCCAAAGATCTTGGAACTCAAAAAGAACAAACAATTGTTATCCAATCTAACTCAGGTTTGACAGACGAAGAAATCGATCGCATGATGAAAGATGCAGAAGCAAACGCTGAAGCAGATAAGAAACGTAAAGAAGAAGTTGACCTTCGTAACGAAGTAGACCAAGCAATCTTTGCGACTGAAAAGACAATCAAAGAAACTGAAGGTAAAGGCTTCGATGCAGAACGTGATGCTGCACAAGCTGCCCTCGATGAGCTTAAGAAAGCCCAAGAAGACAACAACTTGGACGAAATGAAAGCAAAACTTGAAGCATTGAACGAAAAAGCTCAAGGGCTTGCCGTTAAACTCTACGAACAAGCCGCAGCAGCGCAACAAGCCCAAGCAGGAGCAGAAGGCGCACAAGCAACAGGAAACGCAGGCGATGACGTCGTAGACGGAGAGTTTACGGAAATAAAATAGTCCAGTGGACTATTTTATCCCGAGCTTGAAAATCGGGGAGCGAGGCGTTAATAATGAATACTCACTCTTGTGATTGTCATTCTACGACAATCGCTATGCGTCTTTCCTAAATGCCTAACTAGTAAATGATAAGAAGAAATCCAGAGGTTGCAACCCAGCCTCTGTTTTTCGGTAAAATGGGACGACGCTAATATTTTAGTTCGTTTCGCAACACTAGAAAGAAAGGAACAAAGAGTGTTCGCAACTGAACACGGGTTCCAAAGTTTCTAATTCAATATAAAAGAAAGGAACAAAGAGCGTTCGGGGAATTGAACTCGAGCGGAAAGCTTGGAAATTAGATAAACTACCTAAGAAATCAGGATTTCTTGTCGGTTTCCTAAATTTCAGTCGCTTTCTGTTCGCTCTTAGTATCTTGTATGAACAATACTGAATTTTATGACCGTTTGGGCGTTTCAAAGAATGCATCTCAGGATGAGATCAAGAAAGCCTATCGGAAATTATCTAAGAAATATCACCCAGATATCAACAAGGAGCCTGGTGCTGAGGAAAAGTACAAGGAAGTTCAAGAAGCTTATGAGACCTTAAGTGATGAACAAAAACGTGCTGCTTACGACCAATATGGTGCTGCTGGAGCCAATGGTGGCTTTGGTGGTGCAGGCGGTTTCGGTGGTTTCGACGGTGCAAGTGGTTTTGGCGGCTTCGAAGATATTTTTTCAAGTTTTTTCGGCGGAGGCGGTTCTTCTCGCAATCCAAACGCACCTCGTCAAGGTGATGATCTCCAGTATCGCGTCAATTTGACTTTTGAAGAAGCCATCTTTGGTACTGAAAAAGAAGTCAAATACAACCGTGAAGCCAGCTGTCGTACATGTAATGGATCAGGTGCTAAGCCTGGAACAAGTCCAGTTACTTGTGGACGCTGTCACGGTTCTGGTGTTATCAATGTCGATACCCAAACACCACTTGGTATGATGCGCCGTCAAGTAACCTGTGATGTCTGTCATGGTCGCGGAAAAGAAATTAAAGACCCATGTACAACTTGTCATGGAACAGGTCATGAAAAACAAGCTCACAGTGTCCATGTGAAAATCCCAGCAGGTGTCGAAACTGGTCAACAAATTCGTCTAGCTGGTCAGGGTGAGGCAGGGTTTAACGGCGGACCATACGGTGACTTGTATGTTGTTGTTAATGTTGAGCCGAGCGACAAATTTGAACGTGAAGGAACAACTATTTTCTACAAGTTGAACCTCAATATCGTCCAAGCAACTCTTGGTGATACTGTCGATATCCCAACCGTTCACGGTGATGTTGAATTGGTGATCCCAGAGGGAACTCAAACCGGTAAACGATTCCGCCTGCGTGGCAAGGGAGCTCCGAGCCTACGTGGTGGTGCTGTTGGTGACCAATATGTCACTGTTAATGTCGTGACTCCAACAGGCTTGAACGAACGTCAAAAAAAGCAGCCTTGAAAGAATTCGCAGCTGCAGGTGATTTGAAAGTTAATCCAAAGAAAAAAGGCTTCTTTGATCATATTAAGGATGCCTTCGAGGGTGAATAAAACAAAAAAGAGCCATAAGGCTCTTTTTTTGTTTGTAGTTAGTAACGGAGAAAAGATTCTCTGACTGATCTGCTATTCAGAACTTTGGCTGAACAAGCCAGCTTCATCCATTTCCTGGATGAGATGCTTGAGTTCTGCTTCCTTGCCAGGTTTCACAGTTACGGTATCAATGTGCTTAATCGCCGAATTATCCTGGATATCCACCAAGGTCAAAGCTTTTTCATAGAATGCGATTCCCTTTTTCATGCTTTCCGAATCCTTCAGAGTTAGACTTGTATAAGAAGAATGTGATTTTTTTCCGTTTTCTCGGAAATACTTCTCGCCTTCCTCCCCTAAAAATTGGGATAAACCATGATTGAATAAGTTGTCCTCTACTGAATGGTAGGAAATATCTCCTGTGTTTAGGACATAGACTTTGAGTCGGTTTTTAGTCAGGTTTGGACTTTCTTTTAGAACTGGGTGGCTATTGACAACATCATCAGAGAAAGTCACATAAAAATCTAAGCCTCCTCCCTCGTATTGATAGCTGCCATTTGATTCTACTTTCTCAGGAGGTAGGTCAAGGGAGATAAAGATTTGTTTTAAGGCTTCATTTCCTTTTCTGATGTCACTCGGTGAGGCCTTGAACAGATTGGCCAGTATTAGAAATGCCAGGGTTGCAAGAAGGCAGAGGCCGCCAGAAATAATCAAGATGACTTTTAAAAACAGTTTCATTTTTAGTCCCTCACTTTTCTGTTAGGATCTGGTAATCCAAGGTGAATTTAAGGGGATATAAGAAAAGTTGGAAACTTTCTTTTTCTTAGTCTTCTTCAGTTTCTCGTAGTTCTTTTATCACAGCAAGTCTTGCTTGGAGGTCTTTTTCTAAGACTTTAAATTTGTAAGTGAGGTCTTCTTGGTATTCCTTGATGATTTCTTTTTTTGTTGATTGATAATTTGAAGGCTATTTTTGAATGACATCCAAATCATCTTTGATTGCTTCAACGCGATCAGTTGTATCTAAAACTTCTTCAGTGATAACTTCACGATTTTTAACGAGGAGGTAAGATCCGACTGCTGATCCAGCAAAAAGTAGTAAATTTGATAGTTTCATAGTGACTCCTTAAGCATTTTTGATCGTTTCAGCGACTTGGGCAAGTTTGTCAAAGTCAGGTTCATGGGCAACAAAGTCAATTTTTAGGTCATCATCTGAACTATAACGAGGAACGAGGTGGACATGGGTATGAAAAACGGTTTGTCCAGCGACTTCTTCGCAGTTGGCGATGATATTCATGCCTTCAGCTTGAGTAGCCTTCATAACCTTTTGAGCAATGACTGGAATCTTTGCAAAGAGTTGGCTAGCGCTCGTCGCATCCATTTCTAAAAGGTTGCGATAGTGTTCTTTAGGTACGACCAAGGTATGACCAGGTGTTACTTGAGAAATATCAAGAAAGGCAAGGACTTGTTCATCTTCATAAACCTTGGATGCCGGGATTTCTCCGGCTAAAATCTTACAAAAAATACAATCTGACATAAAAACCACCTCTAGTGTATTGAATTTTGATATAATATAGCTACATTATACCAGATTCGGAGAAAATATGTTAGAAATTAAATCTGACAGGAGGCTATGTTCATGTCCCTGTCTTGAAAGATGTGTCCTTTACAGTTGAGAGCGGACAGTTGGTAGGTTTGATAGGTTTGAATGGTGCGGGGAAATCTACGACTATCAATGAGATTATTGGTCTTTTGACGCCCTATAGTGGGGAGATTAAGATTGACGGGTTGACTCTAGGAGAGGATGCTACGAGCTATCGTAAGAAGATTGGTTATATCCCTGAAACTCCTAGCTTGTATGAAGAACTAACTCTCAGAGAACATATCGAGACAGTTGCTATGGCCTATGGTATCGAGCAAACTATCGCTTTCGAACGTGTAGAGCCCCTTCTAAAAATGTTTCGTTTGGATCAGAAATTGGATTGGTTTCCAGTTCATTTTTCCAAAGGAATGAAGCAGAAGGTTATGATTATCTGTGCCTTTGTCGTAGATCCAAGTCTCTTTATCGTAGACGAGCCTTTTCTCGGCCTCGATCCCTTGGCAATTTCAGACTTAATTCATCTTCTAGAAGTAGAAAAGAAAAAAGGCAAGTCCATTCTCATGAGTACCCACGTCCTTGATTCGGCTGAAAAAATGTGTGATTCTTTTGTCATTCTGCACAAAGGTCAAGTGAGAGCCAAAGGAAATCTCCAACAACTCCAAGAAGCCTTTGATATGCCAGAAGCAAGCCTCAATGATATCTATTTGGCTCTGACCAAAGAGGAGGAGCTATGAAGGACTTGTTTTTAAAACGAAAGCAGGAATTTCGCAAGGAATGCTTGGGCTATCTCCGTTATGTACTCAATGATCATTTTGTCTTATTTTTGTTGGTGTTGTTAGGATTTTTGGCCTACCAGTACAACCAGTTGCTTCAACACTTTCCTGAGAATCACTTCCTAATCCTAATTTTGATTGGGATTATATCTATTTTACTTTTGCTTTGGGGTGGTATTGCGACTTATCTAGAAGCACCTGACAAACTATTTCTTTTAGTTGCTGAAGAAGAAGTGAGAGAACACATTCAGAAGCAAAGTCTGATTTCTTTTATCTTTTGGGTCAGTGTACAGACTCTCTTTTTGCTCCTGTTTGTCCCTTTATTCTTAGCCATGGGTCTTGGTTTGCCGATTTTTGGAGTCTATCTCCTTGTCTTGGGAATCGCAAAATACGTGATTTTTCATCGGAAATCCAGCAAATTTATTCTTGCAAATGGACTTGATTGGGATTATGTCATTGCACAAGAAAGTAAACGTAAGCAGTTCTTGCTTCGATTCTTTGCCCTCTTTACCCAGGTTAAGGGAATTTCAAATAGTGTTAAACGCCGAGTTTATCTGGACTTTATCCTCAAGGGAGTTCAGAAAGTACCAGGGAAAGTCTGGCAGAATCTTTATCTCCGCTCCTATCTTAGAAATGGAGATTTATTCGCTCTTAGTCTGCGACTCATAATCCTATCTTTGACCGCTCTTATCTTCATTGAGCAATCTTGGATTGCAGTCGCAATTGTAATTTTATTCAATTATCTTTTGTTATTCCAACTTCTAGCCCTCTATCATGCCTTTGACTATCAATATTTGACGCAATTATTTCCTGTAGGTAAGGGGCAAAAAGAGAAAGGCTTGAAGGAAATTTAAGAGCGATTGGGATCTTTGTCTTAATCTTGGAAAGTCTCATAGGATTGGTTGTTTTTAAGGATAAGATACTTGTCTTCGCTCTTGTGGGAGCAGGCCTTGTATTGCAATATCTTTATTTGCCATATCAACTGAGAAGATTGGTTGACGAATAGCATAAAAATTAGTAGAATAATAAGGAAACTTTATTCGGAGGAAAGAAATGGACTTGGGTGATATTGAGCTTACGCTAACCCCGATATCTGGGAAGAGCGGAAAAGCTTATATGGGAAGTTATCCTGATGGAAAACGTGTTTTTATAAAAATGAATACTTCTCCAATCCTGCCTGGTTTAGCAAGAGAGCAAATTGCGCCGCAATTACTCTGGAGCCGTCGTTTGCCAGACGGTCGTGATATGTCTGCTCAGGAATGGTTGACAGGGAAAATTTTGACGCCAAGTGATATGAACCGTAAACAAATTATTGATATTTTGACACGTTTACACCGTTCACGTCCCTTAATGACCCAGTTGACACGCTTGGGATATGCGATGGAAACACCTTCGGATTTACTTCAGTCATGGATAAATAAGGCTCCTGATGCATTGAAAAATAACCAGTATCTACGTCTGGTACTGAGTGATATGCGTGAGAACCTTCCTGGGTTTAGAGAAGATTATGCAACTATAGTCCATGGGGATGTCCGTCATAGCAACTGGTTTGAGACAGAGAGTGGCTTGATTTATTTAGTAGATTGGGATTCCGTTCGCTTGACTGATCGTATGTTTGATGTGGCCTATCTGCTCTGTCATTATATTCCAGAGTATCAATGGCAAGAGTGGCTAACTAATTATGGTTATAAGTATAATCAAACTGTCTTGAATAAGTTATATTGGTACGCTCAACTGTCATTTTTGAGCCTCATTACTAAATACTATGAAATCAAGATTTGGATAATGTAAATCGGGAAATCTATGCTTTGCGTACCTTCCGAGAAAAGTATGGAAAGAAAAAATGAGAGTTAGAAATCGTAAAGGTGCAACTGAACTGTTAGAGGCTAGTCCGCAGTACGTTGTTTTAAATCCCACAGAGGCTAAAGGTAAGTGGCGAGATTTGTTTGGCAATGACAATCCAATCCATGTCGAGGTGGGTAGCGGCAAAGGTGCTTTTGTAACAGGAATGGCCAAACAAAATCCGGATATCAACTATATCGGGATTGATATTCAGAAATCTGTATTAAGCTATGCTTTGGACAAGGTGCTAGAAGTTGGAGTTCCCAATATCAAACTTCTATGGGTTGATGGTTCAGAATTGACCAATTATTTTGAAGATGGCGAAATCGACCGCTTGTATTTGAATTTCTCGGATCCATGGCCTAAAAAACGTCATGAGAAACGTCGTTTGACCTACAAGAGCTTCTTGGATACCTTTAAGCGAATCTTGCCTGAACATGGTGAAATTCATTTCAAGACAGATAATCGTGGCTTGTTTGAATATAGTTTAGTGAGCTTTTCACAATATGGTATGAAGCTAAATGCTGTTTGGCTTGATTTACATGCCAGCGACTTTGAAGGAAATGTCATGACTGAGTATGAGCAAAAGTTCTCAAGCAAGGGCCAAGTCATCTATCGAGTTGAGGCAGAATTTTAAGAAAAAAGCTTGAAATCAAGCTGTTTGAGTGCTTATGCTTTACATTAGTACATAAAAGTGCTATACTGATAGCAAGAATATAAGAAAGAGAGGCGGGGAGATATCTTCGCCTCTTGCTTATGAGGAGGTGGACGCAATCGCAACGATCGTTGAATTAGTCAGAGAAGTCGTAGAACCTGTCATTGAAGCTCCTTTCGAACTCGTAGATATCGAGTATGGAAAGATTGGCAGTGACATGATTCTTAGTATTTTTGTAGACAAGCCTGAAGGAATCACCTTGAATGATACGGCAGACTTGACTGAAATTATCAGTCCTGTTCTTGATACTATCAAGCCTGATCCCTTCCCAGAACAATATTTCCTAGAAATTACCAGTCCAGGATTGGAGCGTCCTTTGAAAACCAAGGAAGCAGTCGCTGGAGCGGTTGGGAAATACATCCATGTCGGACTCTATCAAGCCATCGACAAGCAAAAGGTTTTTGAAGGGACCTTGTTGTCCTTTGAAGAGGACGAGTTGACTATGGAATATATGGATAAAACGCGCAAGAAAACAGTTCAAATTCCATATAACTTGGTATCAAAAGCACGTTTAGCAGTAAAATTATAGAAAGAAAGGATAGCTTTTGAGAATTCAAAAGTAAAGAACATGAGTAAAGAAATGCTAGAGGCCTTCCGCATTTTGGAAGAAGACAAGGGAATCAAGAAAGAAGATATCATAGACGCAGTAGTAGAATCACTTCGTTCTGCTTATCGTAGACGCTATGGTCAATCTGATAGTGTAGCTATTGATTTCAATGAAAAGACAGGTGACTTTACTGTTTATACTGTCCGTGAAGTTGTTGATGAAGTATTTGATAGCCGTTTGGAAATTAGCTTGAAAGATGCCCTTGCCATTAATTCAGCCTATGAGCTTGGTGATAAAATCAAATTTGAAGAAGCACCAGGAGAGTTTGGTCGTGTAGCAGCCCAATCTGCTAAACAAACCATCATGGAGAAATGCGTAAGCAAACACGTGCCATTACCTACAATACTTACAAAGAGCATGAACAAGAAATCATGTCAGGTACAGTTGAACGTTTTGACAACCGCTTCATTTACGTCAACCTTGGAAGCATCGAAGCTCAATTGTCAAAACAAGACCAAATTCCTGGAGAAGTCTTTGCTTCCCACGATCGTATCGAAGTTTATGTCTACAAAGTGGAAGACAACCCTCGTGGAGTTAACGTCTTTGTAAGTCGTAGCCATCCAGAAATGATCAAACGTTTGATGGAACAAGAAATTCCAGAAGTTTACGACGGAACTGTTGAAATCATGAGCGTAGCCCGTGAAGCAGGTGATCGTACGAAAGTTGCGGTTCGTAGCCACAATCCTAACGTTGATGCTATCGGAACAATCGTTGGACGCGGTGGTGCTAACATCAAGAAAATCACTAGCAAATTCCACCCAGCTCGCTACGATGCTAAGAGCGACCGCATGGTACCTGTAGAAGAAAATATCGATGTTATCGAGTGGGTAGCAGATCCAGCTGAATTTATCTACAATGCCATTGCTCCTGCCGAAGTTGACCAAGTTATCTTTGATGAAAATGATAGCAAGCGTGCTTTGGTCGTCGTTCCAGATAACAAACTATCTCTTGCAATCGGTCGTCGTGGACAAAACGTTCGCTTGGCAGCTCACTTGACTGGATATCGTATCGATATCAAGTCTGCAAGTGAATTTGAAGCTATGGAAGAAGCGGGTCAAGTTGATTTCGCTGACACAGACGAATTGACTGAAGAATAAAAGCTGCAAGAGGAGGGAAAGATGAAAACAAGAAAAATCCCTTTGCGCAAGTCTGTTGTTTCTAACGAAGTAATTGATAAGCGAGATTTACTTCGTATTGTCAAGAATAAAGAAGGCGAAGTCTTTATCGACCCGACAGGCAAGGCTAATGGCCGTGGCGCTTATATCAAGCTAGACAATGCAGAAGCCCTAGAGGCTAAAAAGAAAAAAGTCTTTAACCGTAGCTTTAACATGGAAGTTGAAGAAAGTTTTTATGACGAGTTGATCGCTTATGTTGATCACAAAGTAAAAAGAAGAGAGTTAGGACTTGAATAAGCAAAAAGTAAGTAATCTCTTGGGACTTGCTCAACGAGCAGGGAAAATTATCTCGGGTGAAGAAATGGTTGTCAAAGCCATTCAGGAACAGAAAGCTAAGCTGGTATTTCTAGCGCATGATGCTGCTCCCAACCTGACCAAGAAGATTCAAGATAAAAGTCACTATTATCAAGTAGAAGTTGTAACCGTGTTTTCAACACTGGAATTAAGCATAGCAGTTGGAAAATCGAGAAAGGTTTTGGCTGTGACAGATGCTGGATTTACAAAGAAAATGAGGTCTCTTATGGAATAGAAGAGGAGGACATGATTTGTCTAAGAAAAGATTGTACGAAATCGCAAAAGAACTTGGAAAAGAAAGTAAAGAAGTTGTAGCGCGTGCAAAAGAGTTGGGCTTGGAAGTGAAGAGCCACTCGTCAAGCGTTGAAGCTGATGCTGCTAAAAAAATCGTTGCTAGCTTTAAGCCTGCTGCCCCTAAAGCAGAAGTAAAACCTGTAGCACCAAAAGCAAGTGAAGCGAAGGTGGAAAAGAAATCTGAAACACCAGCAGCTCCTAAGGAAGAAAAAGTAGTAGCTGCTAGACCACAAAGCCGAAACTTCAAGGCAGAGCGTGAAGCTCGTGCAAAAGAGCAAGCAGAGCGACGCAAGCAAAACAAGGGCAACAACCGCGACCAACAACAAAACGGGAACCGTCAAAAAAATGAGAACCGTAATGGTGGAAAAACAGGTCAAGGAAACCGCGACAACCGTCGTTTTAATGATCAAGGGAAGAAACAACAAGGTCAGCAAAACCGTGGCAATGATCGTCGCCAACAAGCGGAAAATCGTCCGAACCAAGCTGGTCCACGTATTGATTTCAAGGCTCGTGCAGCAGCCCTGAAGGCAGAACAAAATGCCGAATACGCACGCTCAAGCGAGGAACGTTTCAAACAGTCACAAGCAGCTAAAGAAGCTTTGCTCAAGCTAATAAACGCAAAGAACCAGAGGAAATCTTTGAAGAAGCTGCTAAGCTAGCTGAACAAACTCAGCAAGTGGTTGAAGTAGCTCCTGTAGTCAAAGAGCCTGTAGTGGATACACGTCGTAAAAAACAAGCCCGACCAGACAAAGATCGTGATGATTACGATCGTGAAGAAGATGGTCCTAGAAAACAACAAAAGAATCGAAGTAGTCAGAATCAAGTGAGAAATCAAAGAAATAGTAACTGGAATAACAATAAGAAAAATAAAAAAGGCAACAAACAAAACAATCGTAATCAGGCTCCAAAATCTATTACAGAACGTAAATTCCATGAATTGCCAACAGAATTTGAGTATACAGATGGTATGACTGTTGCGGAAATCGCAAAACGTATCAAACGTGAACCAGCTGAGATTGTTAAGAAACTATTTATGATGGGCGTTATGGCCACTCAAAACCAATCTTTGGATGGGGAAACAATTGAACTCCTCATGGTTGATTACGGAATTGAAGCTAAACAAAAGGTTGAAGTGGACAATGCCGATATCGAACGTTTCTTCGTAGAAGATGATTATCTGAATGAGGATGAGTTGGTAGAACGTCCACCAGTTGTAACAATCATGGGACACGTTGACCATGGTAAGACAACACTTTTGGACACTCTACGTAATTCACGTGTTGCTACAGGAGAAGCTGGTGGTATCACTCAGCATATCGGTGCCTATCAGATTGAAGAAAATGGTAAGAAGATTACCTTCCTCGACACACCAGGACACGCGGCCTTTACTTCCATGCGTGCACGTGGTGCTTCTGTTACCGACATTACTATCCTAGTCGTAGCGGCAGATGACGGGGTTATGCCTCAGACTATCGAAGCCATTAACCACTCAAAAGCAGCTAATGTTCCAATTATCGTTGCTATTAACAAGATTGACAAACCAGGTGCCAACCCAGAGCGCGTTATCGGTGAATTGGCTGAACACGGTGTTATGTCAACAGCTTGGGGTGGAGATTCTGAGTTTGTAGAAATCTCAGCTAAATTCAACCAAAATATCGATGAACTCTTGGAGACTGTTCTTCTTGTGGCTGAAATCCAAGAACTCAAAGCAGATCCAACCGTTCGTGCCATCGGTACCGTTATCGAAGCCCGTTTGGATAAAGGAAAAGGTGCGGTTGCAACCCTCCTTGTTCAACAAGGTACTTTGAACGTTCAAGACCCAATCGTTGTTGGTAATACTTTCGGACGTGTCCGTGCCATGACCAATGACCTTGGACGTCGTGTTAAGGTTGCAGGACCATCAACACCAGTATCTATTACAGGTTTGAACGAAGCACCTATGGCGGGTGACCACTTTGCTGTATACGAAGATGAAAAATCTGCTCGTGCAGCTGGTGAAGAACGTGCTAAACGTGCTCTTATGAAGCAACGTCAAGCTACTCAACGTGTCAGCCTTGAAAACCTCTTTGACACTCTTAAAGCTGGTGAACTCAAGTCTGTTAATGTCATTATCAAAGCCGACGTACAAGGTTCAGTTGAAGCCCTTGCTGCTTCCCTTCAAAAGATTGATGTGGAAGGTGTAAAAGTTACCATCGTCCACTCAGCAGTTGGTGCCATCAACGAATCTGACGTTACTCTTGCTGAAGCTTCAAATGCCTTTATCATTGGTTTCAACGTACGTCCTACACCACAAGCTCGTCAACAAGCAGAAGCAGACGATGTAGAAATCCGTCTCCACAGCATCATCTACAAGGTTATCGAAGAGATGGAAGAAGCTATGAAAGGGATGCTTGATCCAGAATTCGAAGAAAAAGTTATCGGTGAAGCAATCATCCGTGAAACCTTCAAAGTGTCTAAAGTCGGAACCATCGGTGGATTTATGGTTACTAGCGGTAAAGTTACCCGTGACTCTAAAGTCCGTGTTATTCGTGACGGAGTCGTTATTTACGATGGTGAACTTGCAAGCTTGAAACACTATAAAGATGATGTCAAAGAAGTTACAAATGGCCGTGAAGGTGGTCTCATGATTGATGGCTACAATGATATCAAGATGGATGATGTGATTGAAGCTTATGTCATGGAAGAAATCAAGAGATAAAATTTTTGCTCCTTTCTTAGTGGTGAGGGACGCAAGCAAACCGATGGTTTCATTGCTTATTATTGAGCCTAGAGTCTCAAAAATCCCCAGTGATTGAACTGAATTATCAGCCCAATCACTTTCACCACGGCGAAAGAAGCCGATGAGTTCAAATTGAACTTCGTTCCAATTTGAATTGAAAATCAATAAGTTTAGAAAAAGCTAGGTCTGCTGGCCTAGCTTTTGGTTCAATAGAGAGGAAGGAACAGCATGGGAAATCATTTCCGTACGGACCGTGTGGGCATGGAAATCAAACGTGAAGTCAATGAGATTTTGCAAAAGAAAGTCCGTGATCCTCGTGTCCAAGGTGTGACCATCACAGATGTTCAGATGCTAGGCGACTTGTCTGTAGCGAAGGTCTACTACACTATTTTGAGTAACCTTGCCTCAGATAATCAAAAAGCTCAAATCGGGCTTGAAAAAGCAACTGGGACTATCAAACGTGAACTCGGTCGCAATTTGAAATTGTATAAAATTCCAGACTTAACTTTCGTTAAAGACGAATCCATCGAGTATGGAAACAAGATTGACGAAATGTTACGCAATCTGGATAAGAAATGAGAAAGAGGGACAACCCTCTTTTTTGTTACTTTAAACATGATGATAGATTAACTAATTGCCCTTCTTAAAAGTCGGTTAAAAAAATGTATTAATCTCTAAGAGTATGATATGATAAAGCTGGACTTGAATGAAAAATGGAGATATAGATGGCTAAACAAGATATAGCTATAAAAGTTTACAACAAGTTGTAAAGCTTCCTGTCGTGAAAGTAAATAGAGAAAAATTTTTAGTTGAGAAGTTTTCTAAAGAATTAGATAAGAAGGATATTGCCAAATTGTTAGAACAAGGTCCTCCTTCATTATTACCCCAGGAAACCTTAGATAGGGTAGCCAGGTCCTGCATAAAGGATAATGTTTTACGAGCAAGTGGAACATCTGTTCTAGCAGGTCTACCTGGAGGTATTCTAATGGCGCTTACTATTCCAACAGATGTTGCTCAATTTTATGCTTTTTCATTAAAGTTAGCTCAAGAATTGGGATATATTTATGGATATGATAATCTCTGGGCTTCTCGAAATGAATTGAGTGAAGAAGCCAAAAATACTCTATTACTTTATCTAGGGGTCATGTTTGGGGTAAACGGAGCAGGTGCCTTGCTTCGTTCTGGTGGAGTTACAGTCGCTAAACATGTCATGAAGACAGTTCCCCAGAAGGCTTTGGCTAAGACTTTGTGGTATCCTATTTTAGAAAAAGTTTTAAAGATTTTTGGTGTTACTCTTACAAGGAGAGGTTTGGCAAAAGGGATGGGGAAAGCGATTCCTATTCTAGGAGGATTTATTTCGGGAGGTTTAACCTTTGCAACCATGAAACCGATGGGTGAAAGATTGCAAAAAGAATTATCTAAATTGGTTAACTATTCTGAAGTGCAATACCAAAATGATATGGCAACTATTCGAAAAGAGGCTGAGATAGTCGAAGCTGACTAAGATTAAAAACTAGCAATACTTGTATTGCTAGTTTTTTAATCTTTTCCCTTATGGTATAATAAGAAAAGAAAAATCAGTAAAGAATGTAATGGAGGTTGTGATGGATAATATTATTGATGTATCTATTCCTGTTGCGGAAGTGGTGGACAAGCATCCCGAGGTTTTGGATATTCTTGTGGAACTCGGTTTTAAACCTCTTGCAAATCCTTTGATGCGCAATACTGTAGGGCGAAAAGTATCGCTAAAACAAGGTTCAAAGCTTGAAGGAACTTCTATGGATAAGATTGTACGAACATTAGAAGCAAATGGTTACGAAGTGATTGGATTAGACTAATGACAGATGAACGAATTCATGTCCTTCGGGATATTTTATTAGAATTGCACAATGGAGCCTCTCCTGAATCCGTTCAGGAACGCTTTGATGCAACCTTTTCAGGTGTATCAGCCATCGAGATTTCCCTCATGGAGCATGAGCTGATGAACTCTGATTCAGGTGTGACATTCGAGGATGTCATGGAGCTCTGTGATGTCCATGCCAATCTTTTTAAAAATGCTGTTAAGGGCGTCGAGGTTGAGGATACCGAACATCCAGGTCATCCTGTTCGTGTTTTTAAGGATGAAAATCTAGCCTACGTGCAGCCTTGATTCGTGTTCGTAGATTGCTAGACACTTATGAGTCGATGGAAGACGAGGAAATGCTGGCGGAGATGCGTAAGGGTTTGGTTCGCCAAATGGGACTTGTAGGCCAGTTCGACCGTCACTATCAGCGTAAAGAAGAGCTTTTCTTTCCAATCATGGAGCGTTATGGACATGACTCGCCTCCAAAGGTCATGTGGGGAGTGGATGACCAAATCAGGGAACTCTATCAAAAAGCTTTATCTTCTGTTAAATCTTTGCCAGAAACAACCATTGCAAATGTAAAAGAAACCTTTGAAGCTTTTGCGACAGAGTTTGAGAGTATGATTTTTAAGGAAGAGTCTATCCTTCTCATGATTCTACTCGAATCCTTTACCCAGGATGACTGGATTCAGATTGCTGAGGAAAGTGATGCCTATGGTTATGCTATCATCCGTCCGTCTGAAAAATGGGAACCAGAACGTCAGAGCTTTGTTGAGGAAAAAAGAGAAGAGGAGCCTGTACAGTTAGATAAGTCAGATGGCAAAGTCCAGCAAGTCATTGATACGCCAGAAGGGCAGTTTACTATTACCTTTACACCTAAGGAAAAGGAAGCGGTGCTAGACCGTCATAGTCAACAGGCTTTTGGCAACGGTTATCTCTCGGTTGAACAAGCAAATCTTATCCTCAATCACTTGCCTATGGAGATTACCTTTGTTAATAAGGATGATATCTTCCAGTATTACAATGACAATACGCCAGCAGATGAGATGATTTTCAAACGTACGCCGTCCCAAGTCGGGCGAAATGTTGAGCTTTGTCATCCACCCAAGTACCTTGATAAGGTAAAGACCATTATGAAAGGTCTTCGTGAGGGGGAAAAAGACAAGTATGAGATGTGGTTCAAGTCTGAGTCACGAGGTAAGTTTGTCCATATCACTTATGCTGCGGTACACGATGAAGATGGAGAGTTTCAAGGAGTCTTGGAGTATGTTCAGGATATTCAGCCTTACCGTGAGATTGATACAGACTACTATCGAGGAATAGAATAAGGAGAGACGATGAGTTACGAACAAGAATTTATGAAGGAATTTGAAGTCTGGGTCAATACTCAAATCATGATTAATGAAATGGCCCTCAAAGAAAGCCAAAAAGTCTATGAAGAAGACCAAGATGATCGTGCTAAAGATGCCATGATTCGCTATGAAAGCCGCTTGGATGCCTACCAGTTTTTGCTAGGCAAGTTTGAAAATTTCAAGGCAGGTAAGGATTTCCATGACTTGCCAGAGGATTTGTTTGGTCAGAGACATTATTAAGGTCTATAAAAAAAGTGTGGTCTATAAACCACACTTTTTACATATGATGGGTATGCTTGGTAATCCATTGTTCTGTTTTTATTTTTAACCAAAATGAATAGATTCCAAGAGTGATAATCGTCAGTAAGAACCATTTGATCCAATTTCCAAATAACTGGGTACCAGTTCCATCAAAGTATAAACGTTGACCATCGATGACAGTATGTCTGACTTTCCAATCTTGCATAAAACAAACGGCCCAAGGTGTAGCAATCCCTAGAGTTAAGGTGATGATGAAAAAAGCGACAATCGAGTGCCCGATAAAGCTGAGTAATCCACCGTCAAAATAACTTTCTTTGTTCATTTAGAGTCTCCTTAGAATTTTATGAAAAAGTAAATCGTTACTTTGAGGTATTGTAACACAAGAGGAGATAGGAGTCAATATTTCTTGAAATGAGGTATATATAGTTCAAACAAAATTAGCATTCACGATTTGTCCTACTTATCTTTTTGTGTTACAATGTTAGCATGAAAACGAAAAATATCATTAAAACAGGTTTGGCAGTGGTAGGACTTGGAGCACTTGCTTTTGGAGCTAAGAAAGTAGCTGATGAGCACAAGCTCATGAAGACGCAAGAAGAGTTGACTGCGATTGTGCGTGACTACTTTTCAGTGATGGGTGAAATCGCGACTCTCTATGTCCAAGTATATGAAAGCAGCCTAGAGCGTCTCGTTGGCGGTGTCATTTTTGAAGATGGTCGTCACTATACCTTTGTCTATGAAGATGAAGATCTCATCTACGAGGAGGAGGGCTTATGATTTCTCCTAACGGTTTAGAAGAATTAGCGAATTTAGTAGAGCAGGATGGCAAGAAGGTCTTCCTTTTTGTTGCGGATTGGTGTGGCGATTGCTGTTATATTTATCCCGCCTTGCAAGAGATTGAAGCGGCAAATCCAGAGTTTACTTTTATACGAGTAGACCGTGATGAGTACATGGAACTTGCTAAACTTTGGGATGTATACGGGATTCCAAGTCTTGTTGTTTTAGACAATGACAAGGAGATTGGTCGCTTTGTCAATCGTAACCGTAAAACTAAGGAAGAGATTAATGACTTTTTAGCAGGATTGAAATAGGAGAAAAGAATGATTTTTACATACAATAAAGAATATGTAGGCGATGTCCTTATGGTCATCGTGAAAAACAGTGGTGACGCCAAGCTAGATGCTGAGCGTAAAGGCAATATTGCACGTGTTTTTCTCAAAGAAACTGGTGAAACTGTCGCTTGGAATATTTTTGAAGTTTCTAGCTTATTTGAGATTGAGAATCGTGGCCAAGTATTTCTAACAGACAATCAAGCAGCTCGTTTGAATCAAGAACTACAGGCTCAAGGATTTACTGAAGAAATCATCAATGACAAGGAACCAAAATTTGTCGTTGGAGAAATTGTAGAGATGGTTGCGCATCCAGATAGTGATCACTTGAATATCTGCCAAGTTGCTGTTGGAAATGATAAAACTGTACAAATCGTTGCGGGTGCTCCTAATGCGCGTGTCGGCTTGAAAACCATTGTAGCTCTTCCAGGAGCGATGATGCCAAAAGGCAATCTCATTTTTCCAGGGGAACTTCGTGGAGAAAAGAGTTTTGGGATGATGTGTAGTCCTCGTGAACTTGCCTTACCAAATGCTCCACAAAAGCGTGGTGTTATTGAATTGTCAGAAGACCAAGTTGTTGGAACTCCATTCGATCCAGCTAAACACTGGACAGCTTAATTGGTAACGAGTATCTATTAAACTAGATAGGAGAAAGTAAGATGGCAAAAAATGTAGTGATTACAGGTGCAACATCAGGTATTGGTGAAGCAATCGCGCGTGCCTATCTAGAAAAAGGTGAAAATATTGTTCTCACAGGACGTCGAACAGAAAGGCTTGAAGCTCTAAAAGCTGAGTTTGTGGAAAACTATCCGAATCAAAAAATTTGGACCTTTCCTCTAGATGTAACCGATATGACAATGGTTAAAACGGTTTGTTCAGAAATTATTAAAGCAGTAGGTTCGATTGATGTTTTAGTTAATAACGCTGGACTTGCTTTAGGCTTAGCTCCATATCAGGACTATGAGGAGTTGGATATGCTGACTATGCTGGATACCAATGTCAAAGGTTTGATGGCAGTTACTCGTTGCCTTTTACCTTCCATGGTTGCAGCTAATCAAGGTCATATCATTAATATGGGTTCAACCGCAGGTATTTATGCCTATGCGGGTGCAGCAGTCTATTCAGCAACCAAGGCTGCAGTCAAAACTTTTTCGGATGGCTTAAGAATTGATACCATTGCTACAGATATCAAGGTGACCACTATTCAACCTGGAATTGTAGAGACGGATTTTTCAAAAGTTCGTTTTCATGGAGATGATGCACGGGCTGCGACTGTTTACCAGGGGCTTGAAGCCTTGCAAGCGCAGGATATCGCTGATGCAGTAGTTTATGTGACCAGTCTACCACGTCGTGTACAAATCACAGATATGACAATCATGGCCAATCAACAAGCTACTGGATTTACAATTTACAGAGATTAATATTATTTTTAAAAAAGTTACAAATGTTGTAACTTTTTTTGATTTCCTTCGAATAGATAAGTAGGAGGATGAAAAATGTATAATAAAGTTATTCTTATTGGAAGAATTGTGGCAACGCCAGAATTGCACAAAACCAACAATGACAAGTCTGTAGCTCGTGCGACGATTGCCATTAACCGTCGTTTTAAGGATCAAAACGGGGAACGTGAAGCGGACTTCATCAATTTTGTGGTCTGGGGGAAATTGGCTGAAACCTTGTCTAGCTACGCGACTAAAGGCAGTCTCATTTCTGTCGATGGGGAGCTTCGTACTCGTAAGTTTGAGAAAAATGGTCAGACCAACTATGTGACTGAAGTTCTCGCCACAGGCTTCCAACTTTTGGAAAGTCGCGCCCAACGTGCGATGCGTGAAAATAATGCTGGTCAAGACTTGGCAGATTTGGTTTTGGAAGAGGAGGAACTTCCCTTCTAATCTTATAAGAGTTTGAGAGCTTTCTCAGACTCTTTTTTATGCTATAAATCAGCTTTTTTTCTTGACTATTTCTGACTAAGTGATACAATAGAACTATAGATTAGCACTCGCGCGTTAAGAGTGCTAATAATATGATTATCTTATGGAGGAAAGCAGATGTTGAAACCATTAGGAGACCGTGTGGTCTTGAAAATTGAAGAGAAAGAACAAACAGTCGGAGGTTTTGTCCTCGCAAAATCAGCCCAAGAAGAAACGAAAACAGCTACTGTAGTGGCTACTGGACAAGGTGTTCGTACCTTGAGCGGTGAGTTAGTCGCTCCAAGTGTAAAAGTTGGAGATCATGTTTTAGTTGAAGCTCATGCGGGTATTGATGTTAAAGATGGGGATGAAAAATACCTCATCGTGGGTGAAGCTAGTATCTTGGCAATCGTTGAAGAATAGAAGGAGAAAGTAAGTATGGCAAAAGACATTAAATTTTCATCAGATGCTCGTTCAGCTATGGTACGTGGTGTTGATATCCTAGCTGATACAGTTAAAGTAACCTTGGGGCCTAAAGGCCGTAATGTTGTTCTTGAGAAATCATTTGGTTCACCATTGATTACCAATGACGGTGTAACCATCGCTAAAGAAATCGAGTTGGAAGACCATTTTGAAAATATGGGAGCCAAATTGGTGTCAGAAGTGGCTTCTAAAACCAATGATATCGCTGGTGATGGGACAACTACTGCAACAGTTTTGACCCAAGCTATTGTTCGTGAAGGGATCAAAAACGTTACGGCTGGCGCAAACCCAATCGGTATCCGTCGTGGGATTGAAGCAGCGGTTGCTGCAGCTGTAGAAGCCTTGAAGAACAATGCTATTCCTGTTGCAAACAAAGAAGCGATTGCGCAGGTCGCTGCCGTTTCATCTCGTTCTGAAAAAGTTGGTGAATACATTTCTGAAGCCATGGAAAAAGTTGGTAAAGATGGAGTTATCACTATTGAAGAATCACGTGGAATGGAAACAGAACTAGAAGTCGTAGAAGGAATGCAGTTTGACCGTGGGTATCTTTCACAATACATGGTTACTGATAATGAAAAAATGGTTGCAGACCTTGAAAATCCATACATTTTAATTACTGACAAGAAAATTTCAAATATCCAAGAAATTTTGCCACTGCTAGAAAGTATTCTTCAAAGCAGTCGTCCACTCTTAATCATAGCTGATGATGTTGACGGTGAAGCTCTTCCAACTCTTGTCTTGAATAAGATTCGTGGAACTTTCAACGTCGTTGCTGTTAAGGCTCCTGGTTTCGGTGACCGTCGTAAAGCGATGTTGGAAGATATTGCGATTTTGACAGGTGGAACTGTTATTACCGAAGACCTTGGTCTTGAGTTGAAAGATGCTACTATTGAAGCTCTTGGTCAAGCAGCTAAAGTATCTGTCGATAAAGATAGCACTGTCATCGTAGAAGGTGCTGGTAATCCTGAAGCAATTGCTAATCGTGTAGCTGTTATCAAGACACAAATCGAAACAACAACTTCAGAATTCGACCGTGAAACTCCAAGAACGATTGGCCAAATTATCAGGTGGAGTAGCAGTTATCAAGGTCGGCGCTGCAACTGAAACTGAATTGAAAGAGATGAAACTCCGCATCGAAGATGCCCTTAACGCTACCCGTGCAGCAGTGGAAGAAGGTATTGTTGCAGGTGGTGGTACTGCCTTAGTGAATGTCATTCCAGCTGTTGAAGCTTTAGAATTGACAGGTGACGAAGCAACAGGACGTAGCATTGTTCTTCGTGCCTTGGAAGAACCAGTTCGTCAAATTGCCTACAATGCAGGCTATGAGGGTTCAATCGTTATTGATCGTTTGAAAAATGCAGAAGCTGGTACAGGCTTCAACGCTGCAACAGGTGAATGGGTGAACATGATTGAAGCAGGTATTATCGATCCTGTTAAGGTTAGCCGTTCAGCCCTTCAAAACGCAGCTTCAGTAGCAAGTCTTATCTTGACAACAGAAGCCGTTGTGGCTAACAAGCCAGAACCAGTAGCACCAGTTCCAGCTATGGATCCTTCAATGATGGGTGGTTACTAATAAATAAAAACAGGTAGAAATCATAATTTCTACCTGTTTCTTTTGAATCACTTAAAAAGAGGGAGCTCAGCTTCCTCTTTTTTTATCTGAAAATGTTAAGGTTTGATAACTTCAGCTCCACCCATGTATGGACGAAGGACTTCAGGAATAGTAACAGTACCATCTTCGTTTTGATAGTTTTCAAGAATAGCAGCAACGGTACGTCCAACAGCAAGTCCAGAACCGTTCAAGGTGTGGAGAAGTTTAACCTTACCATCGGCTTCATCACGGTAACGGATTTGCGCACGACGTGCTTGGAAATCTTCTGTATTTGAACAGCTTGAGATTTCACGGTAAGTATTTTGTGCTGGAATCCAAACTTCCAAGTCGTAAGTCTTGGCAGCTGAGAAGCCCATATCTCCAGTAGAGAGAGCAACTACACGGTATGGCAAGTTGAGTTTTTGAAGGATGTTTTCAGCGTTGGCTGTCATCTTTTCTAGTTCTTCGTATGATTCTTCAGGCTTGGCAAATTTCACCATTTCAACCTTGTGGAATTGGTGCAAACGGATCAAGCCACGAGTATCACGACCAGCAGAACCAGCCTCTGAACGGAAAGATGGGCTCATGGCAGTAAAGTAGATTGGTAGATCTTTGCCATCGATGATTTCATCACGGTAGTAGTTAGTTAAAGGTACTTCAGCGGTTGGAATTAAGACAAAGTTGGTATCGCTGAGTTCAAAAGTATCTTCCTTGAATTTTGGATATTGTCCGGTACCAAACATAGAATCATGGTTGACTATGTAAGGTGTGATGACTTCTGTATAACCTTCTTTACCATGTTCATCTAGCATAAAGTTGTAAATAGCACGTTCCAAGCGAGCTCCGAGGCCCTTATAGAAGAGGAAACGAGCTCCAGTAACTTTTCCACCACGTTCCCAGTCCAGAATATCAAGATCTTCACCAAGATCCCAGTGAGCTTTTGGTTCAAAGTCAAACTCACGAGGAGTTCCCCAACGGCGAACTTCTACGTTATCATCTTCGTCTGCTCCAATAGGAACACTGTCAGCTGGGATATTTGGAAGAGTAGTAGTGAATTCTGTTAATTTAGCATCGATTTCTGCCAATTCAGCATCCAGAGCTTTTACTTCGGCAGAGAGGGTTTGCATAGCTGCAATCTTGTCGTCTGCATTTTCCTTGTTACGTTTAGCTTGTGCAATCTCAGCAGAAACTGTGTTACGTTCAGCCTTGAGGGTTTCAACCTTAACCAAGATGTCACGTCGTTTGGCATCGATTTCTTTCATCTCGTTCAAGATAGCAGCATCTACACCACGTGTAGCTAGTTTCTGCGACAGCATCAAAGTCTGTACGAATACGTTTGATATCTAACATATAAACTCCTTTATGAAAAAAGCACACCCGACAAAGCGTTGGAGTGGCAGGGCCACGGTTCCATCCAACTTCACAGGTGTGCACTTGATTCTGTATTTAGTTTGCAACAACGGTAGAATTTCAATTAAGTTTTCTATCTGCTCACAGCACCCGCAGACTTTCTGAAAGATCAACTTAACCTACTTATCCGTTTCTATGATTATACTAAAGTTTCTATTTTTTTGCAAATAGATTTTTGATTTTACGTCCAATGATTTGGATTAAGGTTGGAAGCTTGACAACCTTGTCATTGCCTAGCTTTTCACGAGCAATTTTAAGAATTTTTCCAGAGTCTTTTGAGGCAAAGAGGAATTTTCCTTGGTCAGTGAAGACTTCGAAATGACGACTGACCTTGCGCCTAGAGACATTGGCTCCGATTTGATGAACGCTGGACCATGGAATCTGAATGTAATCCTCAACATTACGGTCTGCGTAAAATTCTAAAGCCTGATCTCCAACCAGAAATTTTCCAACCTTTCCTGAAATGGAAAGATAGGAGGTTCCAGTAGTTTGTAGGTCAACGACTTTGTTAAGAGATTGTGCCATCTTTAGTCTTCCTTACTTTCACCAAAAAATGCCTGGTAAAGAGCCTTGATGGCTGCTTTCTCTTGGTCTTTGTGGACAACGAACATGATAGAAACTTCGCTAGACCCTTGGGACATCATTTGGATGTTGATATTATTTTCAGACAAGGCGCGAGTAGCAGTAGCAGTTACCCCGATATGACGCTTCATCTTCTCACCAACGATCATAATGATTGAGAGATCATGTTCAATTTCAGCGTGGTCTACCTCTGCTTTTTGAACAAGTTGACGAAGAATTTCTTCTTCTTTGATAGGAGTCAATTCCCGTGAACGTAAAATGATTGACAAGTCATCGATACCAGTTGGCATATGTTCCCAACCGATATTTAAGTCTTCAAGGATTTGAAGAACTTTACGACCAACCCGATTTCACGGTTCATAAGGTACTTAGACATATTGATGCTGACAAAGCCAGAGTCACCTGCGATTCCTACTACTGGGAATTTATCGCTACTATGTTGTAGTACGATACGAGTTCCGGGATGGTCAGGGTTATTGGTGTTCTTGATAACCAAAGGAATTTTCCCGCGATAGGCAGGCAAGAGAGCTTCGTCATGGAGCACTGAGAATCCTGCATAGGCCAATTCACGCATTTCACGGTAAGTCAATTCAGGAATTGAGTGTGGTTTGTGAATAATACCAGGGTGAGCCGCAAAAATCCCATTAACATCAGTAAAGTTCTCGTAAAGGTCTGCTTTAACACCAGCAGCAATGATAGAACCTGTGATATCAGATCCTCCACGGGAGAAGGTACAGATTTGATTTTCTTTTGTGACACCGAAGAATCCAGGAATAACAAGGACTTCTGTACCGTTATTGAGTTCCTCGATTTTATCATAGCTTGAAGGAATGATACGTGCATTTCCAGGTTCGCTCGTAACAACGATACCAGCTTCTCTAGGATGAACATAACGCGCCTCCAAGCCATTTGGTTAAAGTAGGCTGCAATCAACTTGGCATTGTTATTTTCTCCAGCTGCTAGAAAGGTATCATAGAGAAACTTATTATCTTCAATTGGAAGAGTAGCTAGAGAGCGAATGCTTTTTGAAATTTTATCTAAAACGGCTGGTTTAAGATCTAATTCACTAACCATAGCAGCATAGCGATCAATAATCCAGTTCTGGCTTTTGCTAATATCATTTCCAGCTACATAGTCGCGGTAGTATTTAATCAAGGCATCTGTAACTTTAGTATCTTCAGAATTGCGTTTACCAGGGGCAGATACAACCACAAAACGACGTTCTGGGTCACTTTTGACAATATTTAAAACTTTTTCTAATTGACTAGCAGAGGCAAGTGAACTTCCTCCAAATTTTACAACCTTCATAAGAACTCCTCAGTTAGTATTTTATACGATTATAGCAGAAAGAAGGGCTTTTTTCAATCTGGAATACGAAAGGGTTATCTTATAAGAGAGCTGTATCCATAAGGTTAGAAACTTTTCTTTCGAAATCGGCTGATACACTTTTAATCGATTTTTGCTTGTGTAAATAGAAATAAAAAGATATACTTTGAAGATAAAATAATTTAATCAGCTTTTTAAATTAAAGGAGTGACTATGAATCATATTATCTTTCAAATTCAAGACGATTTAGCGGTGATTACATTAAATCGTCCCGAGGTGGCAAATGGTTTCCATATTCCTATGTGTGAAGAAATTTTAGAAGTACTGGAATTAGCTGAAAAAGATGATTCAGTTTCATTTATTCTAATCAATGCTGCTGGTAAGGTGTTTTCTGTCGGTGGAGATTTAGTTGAAATGAAACGTGCCGTTGATGAGGATGATATTGCTTCCTTAACTCGAATTGCTGAATTGGTCAATACTATTTCTTATAAGATTAAACAGATTCCTAAACCTGTTATCATGGAGGTGGATGGAGCAGTTGCTGGAGCTGCAGCCAATATGGCCTTGGCAGTTGATTTTTGTATCGCATCTGACAAGTCTAAATTTATCCAGGCTTTTGTAGGTGTAGGATTGGCTCCTGACGCAGGCGGGTTATTCTTACTGACAAGATCGCTCGGTGCAACTAGAGCAACTCAATTAGCTATGACAGGTGAAGCTTTCACTGCTGAAAAAGCAATGGAGGCAGGAGCTCTATATCGTCTATGTACTAGTGAACAATTAGAAAAAACAAGAGAACAATTGTTGAAGAAGTTGAGACGTGGTTCTTCAAATTCTTATGCAGCAATTAAGAAGCTTGTTTGGGAGAGTGAGTTCAAGCGGTGGCATGAATACGCCCAACTTGAATTGGAGCTACAAAAATCACTATCCTATACGGAAGATTTTAAAGAAGGTGTTCGGGCACATTCTGAAAGAAGACGTCCAAAATTTGTCGGGAAATAAAAAATACTTGCACTATTCTTTGAAGTTTGATATACTTTTCTTGTCAAATGTTTTGATTATTAAACTTTTTTTGGTAAAGGAGGGAAGAGAAATGGACTACCAACAAGTCAATGACTATTTAACATCAATTTTTAACAACGTCCTAGTAATCGAGGAAGTAAGTTTGCGAGGTAGTCGTTTCAAAGACATCTCTATCAAAGAAATGCACACGATTGATGTTATCGGTAAGTATCCAGAAGTGACTCCAAGTCAGGTGTCCAAAGAGTTGATGGTAACTCTAGGGACTGTGACAACGAGTTTAAATAATTTGGAACGAAAAGGATACATCGAACGTATCCGTTCAGATCAAGATCGTCGTGTAGTACATCTGCATTTGACAAGAAAGGTCGCCTCGTTCATCGTCTTCATAAACGTTTCCATAAGGCCATGGTCGAAAGAATTATCGAGGGCATGAGTCCTGAAGAGATTGAAGTTATGGGAAAAGGGTTGACTAATCTTTATCACTTTTTGGAGGATTTGAAGTAATGGCTTTTGCAAAAATAAGCCAGGTCGCTCATTATGCTCCAGAGCAGATTATCACTAACGAATACTTGGCTCAGGTCATGGATACGAGTGATGAATGGATCTCAAGTCGGACAGGGATTAAAGAACGTCATATTTCTAAAACAGAATCAACAGGAGATTTGGCTACAGAGGTTGCAAAGCAACTTATAGACAAGGCAGGGATTTCTGCTGAAGAGCTAGATTTTATTATTCTTGCTACTATGACACCTGACTCGATGATGCCATCAACCGCAGCTCGTGTTCAGGCAAAGATTGGCGCTCATAAGGCTTTTGCCTATGATTTAACAGCCGCTTGCAGTGGATTTGTTTTTGCCCTATCAACTGCAGAAAAGTTCATTTCTTCAGGAACATATAGCAAGGGTCTGGTTATCGGTAGTGAGACCATGTCAAAATCTTTGGATTGGTCTGACCGCTCAACAGCTGTCTTGTTTGGAGATGGAGCTGGTGGTGTACTACTTGAGGCAAGTGACCAAAAACATTTCTTAGCTGAAAGTCTCAATAGCGATGGTTCTCGTGGTGAGTGTCTCACTTATGGACAGACAGGATTGATTTCACCATTTTCGATTCAAGAAGAACCAGATGTTTTCTTGAAAATGGATGGGAGAGCAGTTTTTGACTTTGCAATTCGAGACGTGGCTAAATCTATTAAACAGACCATCGAAAAAAGTCCAATATCAGCAGATGAACTCGATTATCTCTTGCTTCATCAAGCTAATATTCGAATTTTAGATAAGATGGCTAGAAAAATCGGTGTCGATCGTGACAAACTTCCTGCTAATATGATGAAGTATGGAAATACCAGTGCGGCAAGTATCCCGATTTTACTTTCTGAGTGTGTAGAAGAAGGGCTCATCAATTTAGATGGTAGCCAAAAAATTCTCTTGTCAGGTTTCGGTGGAGGTTTGACATGGGGCACACTTATTGTTACAATTTAGGTAATCATGTGGTGATCACATTGTTATAAAAAAACTATTTATTTTAAAGGAGTCTATCATGGCAGTATTTGAAAAAGTACAAGAAATTATCGTTGAAGAACTTGGAAAAGATGCATCAGAAGTAACACTTGAATCTACTTTTGATGATTTGGATGCAGATTCATTGGACTTGTTCCAAGTAATCTCTGAAATCGAAGACGCTTTTGATATCCAAATCGAAGCAGAAGACAACTTGAAAACAGTTGGCGACTTGGTTGCTTACGTTGAAGAGCAAACAAAATAATTAGAATAAATAAAGAAGGAGTAGGGGAGACCCGCTCCCTCTTGTTTAGGTAATAGTTTGACCGTCAAATTATAATAAAGTCGAACTATTACGTAAGCAAGACTTATGGAGGCAATATGAAAACACGTATCACTGAACTATTAAATATTAAATATCCTATCTTCCAAGGTGGAATGGCCTGGGTGGCAGATGGCGATTTGGCTGGAGCTGTTTCAAAAGCTGGTGGTCTCGGAATCATTGGTGGAGGAAACGCACCTAAAGAAGTTGTTAAAGCTAATATCGATAAGATTAAATCTTTAACAGATAAACCTTTTGGTGTTAACATTATGCTTCTGTCTCCATTTGTAGATGATATTGTTGACCTCGTTATTGAAGAAGGGGTTAAGGTAGTCACAACTGGTGCAGGAAATCCAAGCAAATACATGGAGCGATTCCACGAGGCAGGGATTACCGTTATTCCTGTAGTCCCAAGTGTAGCTTTGGCTAAACGCATGGAAAAATCGGTGCAGATGCCGTCATTGCTGAAGGTATGGAAGCCGGCGGACATATTGGTAAATTAACAACTATGACCTTGGTTCGCCAAGTTGCGGCGGCTGTTTCAATTCCTGTTATCGCTGCAGGTGGTATTGCAGACGGCGAGGGAGCTGCAGCTGGATTTATGCTTGGTGCAGAAGCTGTTCAAGTAGGAACTCGTTTTGTAGTTGCTAAAGAATCTAATGCTCATCCAAACTATAAAGCTAAGATTTTAAAAGCCCGTGATATTGATACAACGATTTCAGCACAACATTTTGGACACGCAGTTCGTGCCATCAAAAACCAATTGACTCGTGATTTCGAGCAAGCTGAAAAAGATGCCTTTAAACAAGAAAATCCAGACTTAGAAATCTTTGAACAAATGGGCGCTGGAGCCTTAGCTAAGGCTGTTGTCCATGGTGACGTGGATGGTGGTTCAGTAATGGCCGGTCAGATTGCAGGTTTGGTATCGAAAGAAGAAACTGTTGAAGAAATCTTAAAAGATATCTACTATGGTGCAGCTAAGAAAATTCAAAAAGAAGCCGCTCGTTGGGCAGGAGTTACAAGAAATGACTAAAACAGCCTTTCTATTTGCAGGTCAAGGAGCCCAGTACCTTGGAATGGGACGTGAACTATACGACCAATATGCTATCGTCAAGGAAACAATCGACCAAGCTAGCCAGGTCTTAGGATATGACCTTCGTGACTTGATTGATAATGATGAAACGAAGCTAAACCAGACTCGCTACACGCAACCAGCTATTTTAGCTACTTCAGTTGCAATTTACCGACTTCTAGAGGAAAAAGGTTACCAGCCTGATATGGTGGCAGGTTTGTCTCTTGGAGAATATTCAGCCCTTGTAGCTAGTGGTGCCTTGGATTTCGAAGATGCAGTGGCTCTAGTTGCAAAACGTGGTGCTTATATGGAGGAAGCAGTACCTGTAGGATCAGGGAAAATGGTAGCTGTACTCAATACACCAGTTGAAGTTATCGAACAAGCTTGTCAAGATGCTTCTCAATTTGGCGTTGTGACTCCAGCTAACTACAATACTCCAAGCCAGATTGTTATCGGTGGTGAGGTAGCTGCAGTAGATCGTGCAGTTGAACTTTTGCAGGAAGCGGGAGCAAAACGCTTGATTCCTCTAAATGTTTCTGGACCTTTCCATACAGCTTATTGGAGCCTGCAAGTCAAAAATTAGCACAAGCCCTGACAGCAGTTGAATTTTCTGACTTTGCTTGTCCTCTTGTTGGAAATACAGAAGCAAAGGTCATGGAAAAAGAACGAATTGCTGAACTTTTGACTCGTCAAGTTAAGGAACCTGTCCGTTTTTATGAAAGTATTGCAGTCATGCAAGAAGCGGGTGTCACTCATTTTATCGAGATTGGACCTGGTAAAGTTTTGTCAGGATTCGTCAAAAAGATTGATAAAACAGCTCAACTTGCAAATATTGAAGATCAAGCAAGTTTACAAGCACTCTTAGAAAATTAGACCAAAATAGTAGAAGTTCTGAAAGGAGAAAAATGAAACTAGAACAGAAAAATGTCTTTATTACAGGCTCAAGTCGAGGAATTGGTCTCGCCATTGCTCACAAATTTGCTAGCTTGGGAGCCAACGTTGTCTTGAATAGTCGTGGTGAAATCTCCGAGGAGCTTCTAGACGAATTTAAACCTTACGGGGTGAAGGTCCTTGCTATTTCTGGTGATGTTTCTGACTTTACGGATGCAAAACGCATGGTAGACCAAGCGATTGAAGTGCTAGGCTCAGTTGACGTCCTAGTGAATAACGCTGGGATTACTCAAGACACCCTCATGCTGAAGATGACAGAAGAAGATTTTGAGAAGGTCTTGAAAGTCAACCTAACGGGAGCCTTCAACATGACGCAAGCAGTCTTGAAGCAGATGATAAAAGCACGTGAAGGGGCCATTATCAATATGTCTAGTGTCGTTGGTTTGATGGGAAATATCGGTCAAGCAAACTACGCTGCATCTAAGGCTGGTCTAATTGGATTTACGAAATCAGTAGCACGTGAGGTAGCCAATCGTAATGTGCGTGTCAATGCCATTGCACCAGGAATGATCGAATCTGATATGACTGCAGTTCTATCTGATAAGGTAAAAGATGCCATGTTGGCACAAATTCCGATGAAACAATTTGGCCAAGCTGAGCAGGTGGCAGAGGTCACAGCCTTTCTTGCAATCCAAGATTATCTAACGGGACAGGTCATTGCAATTGATGGTGGACTTACCATGCAATAAGAGTTAAAATAGAGGTATGAAAATGAAACTAAATCGTGTAGTAGTAACAGGTTATGGATTAACATCTCCAATTGGGAATACGCCAGAAGAATTTTGGAACAGTTTAAAGAATGGAAAGATTGGGATTGGTGAAATCACCAAGTTTGATCACAGTGCTTTTGACGTCCATAATGCAGCAGAGATTAATGATTTTCCTTTTGACAAATATTTTGTAAAAAAAGATACCAATCGTTTCGACGACTATTCTTTGTATGCCTTGTATGCAGCTCAAGAAGCAGTAAACAATGCAAATCTTGATGTAGAAGCACTTGATAAAGACCGCTTTGGTGTTATTGTTGCATCAGGTATTGGTGGAATCAGAGAAATCGAAGACCAAGTTCTTCGACTTCACGAAAAAGGTCCAAAACGTGTAAAACCATTGACACTTCCAAAAGCCTTGCCAAATATGGCAGCAGGAAATGTTGCTATGCGCTTTGGTGCCAATGGTATCTGTAAATCTATCAACACAGCTTGTGCTTCATCAAATGATGCTATCGGAGATGCCTTTCGTTCTATCAAGTTTGGTTTCCAAGATATCATGTTGGTTGGTGGTTCAGAATCATCTATTACTCCATTTGCGATTGCAGGTTTCCAAGCCTTAACAGCTCTTCAACAACAGAGGATCCAACTCGTGCTTCTATTCCATTTGACAAAGACCGTAATGGATTTGTCATGGGTGAAGGATCAGGTATGTTGGTTCTTGAAAGCTTAGAGCACGCAGAAAAACGTGGAGCAACTATCCTTGCCGAAGTTGTTGGTTATGGAAATACTTGTGATGCCTACCATATGACTTCACCACATCCAGAAGGACAAGGTGCTATTAAAGCTATCAAACTTGCCTTGGAGGAAGCTGAAATCACACCAGACCAAGTAGCCTATGTCAATGCTCACGGTACATCAACTCCAGCTAATGAAAAAGGAGAAAGTGGAGCAATTGTAGCAGTTCTTGGTAAGGAAGTACCTGTATCTTCAACCAAGTCATTTACAGGACACTTGCTCGGTGCAGCAGGTGCAGTTGAAGCCATTGCAACAATTGAAGCAATTCGTAACAACTATGTTCCAATGACAGCTGGAACAACAGAATTATCAGACTACATTGAAGCAAATGTTATTTATGGACAAGGCTTGGAACGTGAAATTCCTTATGCTATCTCAAATACTTTTGGATTTGGTGGGCATAATGCAGTTCTTGCTTTCAAACGTTGGGAGAATAAGTAAAAATGAATTTAAATGAAATCAAAGACTTGATGGCACAATTTGACCGGTCAAGCTTGAAAGAATTTTCTTATAAAAATGGAACGGATGAGTTGCTCTTCAGCAAGAATGAAGCAAAACTTGTTACAGAAACAAGTCCAGCACCTCAACCAGTGGTTTCAGCAGCTGCGCCTACAGTTGCACCACAAGCTCCAACTACAGCACCGGCTGTAGAAACTGTTCCAGAATCAAACACTACTGAATCTGTAGCTGAAGGAGACCTTGTAGAAAGTCCGCTTGTTGGAGTTGCATACTTGGCTGCCGGACCAGACAAACCTAATTTTGTTTCAGTCGGCGATACTGTTAAAAAAGGTCAAACCTTGGTCATCATCGAAGCTATGAAGGTTATGAACGAAATTCCAGCACCTAAAGACGGTGTCGTAACAGAAATTCTTGTTGCTAATGAAGAAATGGTTGAGTTCGGGAAAGGCTTGGTACGTATCAAATGATTGATATTCAAGGAATTAAAGAAGCTTTGCCCCACCGCTATCCCATGCTCTTAGTGGATCGTGTTTTGGAAGTCAGTGAAGATACAATCGTTGCTATTAAAAATGTAACGATTAACGAACCTTCCTTCAACGGACACTTTCCAGCCTACCCTGTAATGCCAGGTGTCTTGATCATGGAAGCTTTGGCTCAGACAGCAGGTGTTTTGGAATTGTCTAAACCAGAAAACAAAGGGAAGCTTGTCTTCTATGCTGGTATGGATAAGGTTAAGTTTAAGAAACAAGTTGTTCCTGGTGATCAGCTTGTCATGACAGCAACTTTTGTCAAACGTCGTGGCACAATCGCCGTAGTAGAAGCGAAGGCAGAAGTAGATGGTAAGCTTGCAGCAAGCGGTACTCTAACCTTTGCTATTGGAAACTAGGGAGGTTTTCCATGTTTCGTAAGATTTTAATTGCCAATCGTGGTGAAATTGCTGTTCGTATTATTCGTGCGGCACGAGAGTTAGGAATCGCAACAGTCGCTGTCTATTCGACTGCTGACAAGGAAGCTCTCCACACGCTTTTGGCTGATGAGGCTATCTGTATCGGCCCTGGGAAGGCTACAGAATCTTATCTGAACATCAATGCCATCCTTTCAGCTGCAGTCTTGACTGAAGCTGAAGCTATTCACCCTGGATTTGGTTTCTTAAGTGAAAATTCCAAGTTTGCAACCATGTGTGAAGAAGTTGGTATTAAATTTATCGGACCATCAGCTGGTGTCATGGATGTCATGGGAGATAAAATTAACGCCCGTGCTCAAATGATTAAGGCAAACGTGCCTGTCATTCCAGGATCAGATGGAGAAGTCCATACTGCAGAAGAGGCCCTGGCTATTGCCGAAAAAATTGGTTATCCAGTTATGCTGAAAGCTTCAGCTGGAGGTGGTGGTAAAGGGATTCGTAAGGTTGAAAAGGCAGAGGATCTTGTGTCAGCCTTTGAAACAGCTTCTAGTGAAGCCAAAGCCAACTTTGGTAATGGGGCTATGTATCTTGAGCGTGTGATTTATCCTGCTCGCCACATTGAGGTACAGATTCTTGCTGACCAGATGGGACATGTTATTCACCTAGGTGAGCGTGACTGTTCGCTTCAACGGAATAACCAAAAAGTTTTAGAAGAAAGTCCTTCGATTGCTATCGGGAAAACACTGCGTAATGAAATTGGTGCTGCAGCAGTCCGTGCAGCGGAGTCGGTTGGTTATGAGAATGCTGGTACCATTGAATTCCTACTAGATGAAGCAACTGGCAAATTCTACTTTATGGAGATGAATACGCGTGTCCAAGTAGAACACCCGGTAACCGAATTTGTTTCAGGTGTAGATATTGTTAAGGAACAAATCCGTATCGCAGCAGGTCAACCATTGACTTTGAAACAAGAAGACATTGTTCTAAAAGGACATGCCATTGAGTGCCGTATCAATGCAGAAAACCCAGCCTTTAATTTTGCACCAAGTCCAGGTAAGATTACCAATCTTTATCTACCAAGTGGTGGTGTGGGCTTGCGTGTGGATTCAGCAGTCTATCCTGGTTATACCATTCCGCCATACTATGATAGTATGATTGCTAAAATTATTGTTCATGGGGAAAATCGTTTTGATGCACTCATGAAAATGCAACGAGCTCTTTATGAACTCGAAATTGAAGGGGTTGTCACCAATGCTGATTTCAGCTCGATTTGATTTCAGATCGTCGCGTGATTGCAGGAGACTACGACACCTCATTCTTGATGGAAACTTTCTTACCACACTATCAAGAGAAAGAATAATGTAAAAAGAGTATGAGACTGAAAAGGGGGATGTATGGCTCTATTTAGTAAAAAAGATAAATATATACGAATTAATCCCAATCGTTCACTTAGAGAAAAGCCCCAAGCTAAACCTGAGGTTCCAGACGAACTCTTCTCAAAATGTCCAGGTTGTAAACACACCATTTACCAAAAAGATTTAGGAAGTGAGCGTATTTGTCCTCACTGTGGCTATACCTTCCGTATCTCAGCTCAAGAGCGTCTTGCTTTGACCATCGATATGGGAAGCTTCTTAGAGATGTTTACAGGAATTGAGACGCAGGATCCATTGGAATTTCCAGGTTACCAGAAAAAATTAGCTTCTATGCGTGAAAAAACAGGTCTTGATGAGGCTGTTGTTACAGGAACTGCTTTGATCAAGGGGGAAAAGGTAGCCCTCGGAATCATGGATTCCAACTTTATCATGGCGTCTATGGGAACAGTCGTTGGTGAGAAAATCACTCGATTGTTTGAATATGCAACAGTTGAAAAATTACCAGTTGTATTGTTTACAGCATCTGGTGGAGCACGTATGCAAGAAGGGATTATGAGTTTGATGCAGATGGCTAAAATCTCTGCAGCAGTCAAACGTCATTCCAATGCAGGTCTCTTTTATCTGACTATCCTAACGGATCCAACAACTGGAGGTGTTACAGCTTCCTTTGCTATGGAGGGTGATATCATCTTGGCAGAGCCTCAAAGTTTAGTAGGATTTGCTGGACGTCGTGTCATTGAAAATACCGTAAGGGAAGATTTGCCAGAGGATTTCCAGAAGGCAGAGTTTTTGTTAGAACATGGATTTGTGGATGCGATTGTTAAACGGAGAGAATTGCCAGATATGATTGCTCGATTAGTAAGGTTACATAAGGGGGATTGTTGATGAATATTGCAAAAATCGTCAGAGAAGCACGTGAACAAACCCGCTTAACTGCCTTGGACTTCGCAACAGGAATATTTGATGACTTTGTAGAGCTACATGGTGATCGCTCTTTCCGAGATGATGGTGCTGTTATTGGTGGTATCGGTTGGTTGGGAGACCAAGCAGTAACTGTTGTTGGAATTCAAAAAGGTAAAAGCTTACAGGATAATCTTAACCGCAACTTTGGACAACCTCATCCTGAAGGTTATCGAAAAGCCCTTCGCTTGATGAAGCAGGCTGAAAAATTTGGTCGTCCTGTTGTAACCTTTATCAACACTGCTGGTGCCTATCCTGGTGTCGGAGCAGAGGAGCGTGGTCAAGGTGAAGCTATTGCCCGTAACCTTATGGAGATGAGCGATCTTAAGGTGCCAATTATTGCCATTATTATCGGTGAAGGTGGCTCAGGAGGGGCTTTAGCTCTTGCAGTAGCTGACCGTGTTTGGATGTTAGAAAACTCGATCTATGCAGTTCTCAGTCCTGAAGGCTTTGCGTCTATTCTTTGGAAGGATGGCAGTCGTGCCATGGAAGCTGCAGAGTTGATGAAAATTACTTCTTTCGAATTGCTAAATATGAAAATTGTTGATAAGGTTATCTCTGAGGTAGGTCTATCAAGTAAAGATTTGATCAAGCAAGTCAAAGAACAACTCCGAGCAGAACTTGATGAACTTGGTAAACTGCCACTAGATCAGCTCATTGAGGAACGTTACCAACGCTTTAGAAAATACTAAAAAGTAAGCTAGAACTGAGAAATAGTTCTAGCTTTTTGGATTCTATAAAATACATTTCAGGATAAAAAATTGACTTTTTTAAAAATAGCTGTTAATATAATAAAAGATATTTATGCTATAAAAATAAGTCAACAAAGATTTTTTGGAGTGAGTATGAAAAAACTAGGTCATTTGGGAATCTATACATTACTGGTATTTTTATCAATTTATCTACTAGATTTCAGTAGTCTTTATCTGGCTAAGATGTTTGTCTGGGGTATGGATGGCTATTCTATTATTGTAGCAGTAGAGCAACTAATTCTTTTAGGTCTAGTTATTTATTGGCTTAAAAAGAAAAGAATGCTCTATATTTTTGAAAAAAAGGGCTCGAAGAAATCCAGATTCTTTTACCTTTTAGTTAGTTTAGTGGCTGCTTATTTTGTCCGTCAGTTGTTAAGTGCTTTTTACTTACAGTTTAGTCGCTTCATTAATAACAACTATATCTTTGAAGACCTTCTTTCGGTCCTATCCTTCAGTGAGCAATCTACTATTTTAACGACTTGCTTCTCTTTTATCTCAGTTGTCATTTTGGGGCCTATATTGGAGGAGATTGTTCATAGAGGCTATTTTATGAATACCTTTTTCCCTAAGTCCAAATACTACTTGGATGTCATCTTATCAGCTCTTATATTTGGGCTCAGTCATTTGGTATTGTCCCATCGCGACCCCATCAGTTTGATGATTTATTGTTTTTTCGGTCTTTTCTTTGCTTTAGTTTACCGTTGGACAAAGAATTTAAAAATCACCATCCTGTGCCATAGTTTTATAAATTTTCTCATCCATGCAGACTTCATCTGGTTATTTCTTTCTAATTTAATCTATAATCGTTTTTTTAGATAGAATTTGAGGAGACAAATAAAAAAGTGTTTGATATCTGTCAAACACTTTTTTTTATTTAATTTTCTTCAGTTACAAATTGACTGAGCAGTCCGTTAATGAAACGAGCTGATTTTTGATCCGAAAAGCTTTTTGCAAGCTCAATAGCTTCATTCACAGCTACGAGTTGAGGAGTATCAAAAGAAGTAATTTCGAAGACTCCTAAACGCAATAGATTCTTTTCTACTAAGGTTAGACGGTCAATCGTCCAACCAGCCTTTAAATGCTGAGTGATTTGTTTATCTAGTTCCTCTTTTTGAGCTTGAACACCAGATACAAGATCGATTAGGAAACTAGGGAGTTTTACCTCGTCGTCTTCTCGATCATGAGTATAAGCGAAGCGACAAGCAGTTTCAATATCAGAACCATATTCAAGACTCATCAGTGCTTGGAAGGCACATTTTTCTTAGTTCGCGTCTGGATTCTAATAATGGACTAGTCATTGAGGAAGTCCTCATCAAACAAATCTGTCAATGCTGGTTTCGGTGTTTTTATCTGGTGCAATACCAGCAACGTGAATGTTTACAGCTGAGAGTTCGATGTCAGCCATATTACGAACGGCATCTTTTACAGCTTTTTTTGAATAGCCATTGCAACTTTAGGTACTTTGACACCATACTCGAGATAGAGATAGATGTCAGCTGTTAGCTCTTCTTCGGATTCTTTTTAGATAGACGCCGCGACCGAGTGAAAGTTTTGAAAGGGTGTCAGATACTGATTTGTTTGAAAAAGAGTGGACACCATCAACTTTAGCTGTAGCGATAGCAATGATTTTTTTCAAGTACACGTGGGGCGATAACGATTTCGCCTAATTGTTCTTCAATTCCCATAGAATGACCTCTTTCTAGAGATTAGGCACGAGAAACGTAAGTTCCTTCTGCAGTGTTGATAACGAGTTTTTGTCCTGCTTCGATGAAGTCTGGAACGTTAACGACAAGTCCAGTTTCCATTGTAGCTGGTTTACCAGAACCGGTAACAGTAGCACCTTTAATAGATGGTTGAGTTTCAGCAACTGTCAATTCAACAGTTGTAGGTACTGTTACACCGATTACTTCAGTTCCGTAAAATTGAATTTTAACTTCAGAATTTTCAAGGATGTAAAGCAATTCGTTTTCAACATTTACAACAGGAATTTCGTATTGGTCGTAAGTTTCAGTGTTCATGAAATAAGCTGTATCATCCATTTTGTACAAGTATTGTGCTGGTACAGTTTCGATAATCGCTTGTTCAAATTTTTCCTCTGGACGGTAGCTAGTTTCAAATGTTGAACCAGTACGGACATCACGCAGTTTCATACGCATGATAGTGTTTCCTTTACCTGGTTTGTGGTGGCTAGCTTCCAAAACGCGGATCAATTTTCCGTCAGCTGTTTCAAAGGTCATACCAGCCTTTAATTTACTTGCTTCAATCATGTTTTTACCTCTTTAATAAAATAATTTACTCTTTATTGTATCATAAGTCGTGAGATTTCTCAAATATCAGGGAAGTGAGATTAGTTGACAGGAACGATGTTTCCTTCTTCATCTTTAGTTACTAATACGTACTTGCCATCGACTTCAATGTAGAAGTTCTTGCTTGCAGTTTGTCCAGTATTTTGAGTTGGAGCTTGTCCATTATTTTGGACAGGAGCCTGATTTTGAGCTTGTTGGCTGAGTTGTCCACCGAGAGTTTGACCGAGATTCATTCCCATAAACATATTCATACCATTGCCATTACCTTCATTGTTAGCTGCAGCAATAAGGGCTTCGTTACGAGCACGACGTTCTTCAATTTCGATGGTATTGTATTTCATAGCAACGAGTTCGCTATCAAGTTTACGAACAATTTCTAGACTTTCTTGGTCGTAACTGAGATCTTCAAGCAAGATATTGGTTGCTTCGATACCATAAAGTCCTGTCCAAACCTTGTTAACTTCTTGTTTAGCTACTTCATTAAAGTATCTTGGTTAGCATTTAGGCTATAGATATCAACTCCGTTTTCATTGGTATACTTAGCGATAGCAATTGCGATTTTTGGAGAGATATTTTGTCGAAGTGTTCCTTGAGCAATATCTTGGATTGTAAATGGTTTATGATCTTCAATTTGTTGACTAATAGAGCTAACATAGAAAAGAACTGGATCCGCAACCTTAATATCAAACAAGCCGTAGAAACGAATGTTGAGCAATTGTTGGTAACGTTCACTGAAATACTCTACAGCATTTTGGGTACCAAATTTATTCCCTGCAATTGGTTGCATACGGATAAAGATGATTTCTTGTCGAGTAATAACTTGTCCACCAAAAGAGAAGCGGTTTTTGAAGTTTTCCCAAGTACCCTTGATTCCACCTTTTTCAAGGAGCCAAGCGTTATCACCTGCACGCCATTCATGGCTTCCGGCTTCAAGTACATCCCCTAGGAAGGTACCGTTATTGACAAGAACAGCAACATATCCTTGAGGGACAATAACAACAGAACCGTCTGTTAAAAGACCAGTATTTTGGTTGCTTTGTCTTGAACCACCGTCAGGATCTTTTGTAAGCAATTGTCCCTTGATGGCCATGACGTCTGAAGAGACGTGGTCTGGAAGTACAACGGCTTCCTTGAATTTGCTATCATTAAAACTATTTAGCCCAGCTGAAAGGGCAGCACGAATAAATCCCATAATTTCCTCCTAATTATAAAGTTCGTCTTCATCCACAACTTCATAGGTATCAAGAACCCATTGATTTGGACTACGTGTGAGTTCAGCTCCGCAATAATCACATTGACTAATAGCTGAGATTTTAAGTGGAGCACCACAGTTTGGACAGTGGTCGCTAACAGCTTCATCTTGAACATTGTTTTCAGTTTGGCTACCATGTTTGCGGATGAAGTTCATTTGATAAACTGTAAATAGATCTTGTTGAGGATCTCCTTCGATAACCTTACGAGTCTTATCTTCGATGACATAGTCTCTCAAAGTAGTTGAAAGGATAACCACTAAAGTATCATTTCCATCTGGATTTTCGTAGAAATCTTTGATTCGAACATTTTCAACGTAAACACGTTCCAAAACATTCGTTGTTTGAGATTGGATATAGTCTTCCAGTTGAGCACTGTGTTGAGAATAGAGGCTAGCACTTTCAAGTGAGCGCACCAAATTCCAATCTTTTTTAGTCCAGGCTGCCTGTAATTGGATGTAAACTTCTCTAACCCATGAAGTGAAAGCATCCGCATCAAAGTTTGGATCACCATGGTGTACACGATTAATAGCCAAGGTGTTATTTTCAACTCGACGGTGAAGTATTGGTTCAACATTGTATCCAGTTGAGTTTCCGTATGATTTACCAGATGACGAATTTTGGTCACTCAAATATTTGATGAGCATGAAGAGTAGGAAAGCCCCAACACCAAACATGATAAGAATGTTCATTCCGGTCCCTAGAGAACCTCCTGAACTTGAGTATCTATTGTTAGAATGATAACTGCTTCGTGAAGAAGAACTACTACTAGAACGACTTCGGCTACTGCTACTACTTCGAGAGCTGCTGCGGCTAGAGCTACCACTTCGAGAATGTCCGACACCCGCATCTATTGATTGAAGAGGTGTCACAAAGATAAGAAGCAAGAAGGTAGCGATAAGAGTATATAACTTTTTCATATGTCTCCTAACTATGTGAGTACAAAAATAGTTTTTGGTAAATTATATGTCTATAAAGAGTTTTTGAGTTTTATAGTTTTATTTTCAATAAACCATCCTATAATCCAACCACATACGAGTAAATAATTCTCGATAGCACCAATCGCATTAACAGGAGAATGATATTCAATAAAATTTAACAAATGATTTGTTCCTATTCCTATACCACCAATGATGAGGGCAAGAAGGGCAATTCTCAGGTAAAACCAATCGTATTTAATATTAACAGCAAGAATAATAATTAAAACGGCTAGATTCCAAATTCCAATTTCTCTTTGCCATCCTGCAGAAATACCGTAACCAGAATGCTCTCCCATATATGATGGGAGAAAGATTTGTAGAATGGAAGCACCCAACATGGCGACAATAACTAAGATAAATAGTACTCGTAAATTTGTTCATTCATTCTCCTTATTCTATTTTTAGTAGAAAAGGCTATTAACGAAAGTATATTTACTCGTTCTCTTTCAACTTAGCCAATTCTTGGGCAAGTAGTTTAAGAGCTACTTGTGGGTTGGCTTGGCCTTTGGTTGCTTTCATGAGGAATCCTGTGAAGGCCTTGTCAGCGTTTCGTTTTCCTGACTTGAAGTCGGCAACAGCAGCTTCATTATCCGCAAAGACTTGATGAATAATTGGAATCAAAACATCAGGATCTGAGATTTGAACTAAACCAGCTTTTTCCACGTATTCACGAGCTCCACCGCCGTTTTTAGCTAGGTGGACAAAAACTTTCTTGGCAATCTTAGATGAGATAGTACCGTCTTCGATGATAGCAATCATTTCTACCAAGTTTTCTGGTGTCAATTGGATTTGTTCTAGTGTCTTGCCTTCCGCGTTCAAGAACTGAGCGACTTCACCTTGGAGCCAGTTAGAAACTTGTTTAGCATCACCACCGAGGGCGACAGCTTTTTCAAAGAAATCAGAAGTGACTTTATTGGCAGTCAACTGGCTAGCATCGTAGTCTGATAGACCAAGGTCAGATACGTAGCGAGCACGGCGTTCTTTTGGAAACTCTGGCAATTCAGTACGCATTTCCTCAATCCACTCATCTGAGATTTCAAAGAGTGGTAGGTCTGGTTCTGGGAAGTAGCGGTAGTCTGCAGCACCTTCCTTGACACGCATGAGGATAGTTGCTTTGTTCGCTTCATCATAACGGCGAGTTTCTTGTCGAATTTGACCACCTGAGCGAAGAATTTCAGCCTGACGTTGCACTTCGTATTCAAGTCCCTTGCGGACGTTAGAGAATGAGTTCAAGTTTCAACTCAGTCTTGGTACCAAATTTCTCTTGACCATAAGGACGAAGAGAGATGTTAGCATCTACACGCATAGATCCTTCTTCCATCTTAACGTCGGAAATACCAGCATATTGGATCACTTCCTTGAGGGCTGTTAGATAAGCGTAAGCTTCTTCAGGAGAACGCATGTCGGCTTCAGATACAATCTCAATCAATGGCACCCCTTGACGATTAAGGTCGACATAAGAGAAACCATCTGTTCCGTGAGTATTTTTACCAGCATCTTCTTCCAAGTGGGCACGCTCAATACCGATTTTCTTAGTTGTTCCGTCTTCTAGCTCCACTTCAATCCAACCATTATAACCGATTGGCTCATCAAACTGAGAAATTTGGTAGGCTTTAGGATTATCAGGATAGAAGTAGTTCTTGCGGTCAAAGTGCATCTTCTTGTGGATGTCCATGTTGAGGGCAAGAGCTGCCTTGATACCAGCATCGACTACACCCTTATTGAGAACTGGCAGTACGCCTGGAAAAGACCAGTCAATCACGTTTGTATTGGCATTTTGGTCATTTCCAAAGTGGGCAGAAGTAGGTGAGAAGATTTTTGAATTGGTGTTGAGCTCTACGTGGACTTCAAGTCCAATGACTGTTTCAAAGTTCATTAGTTATCACCTCCAAAAATCACGGGTTGTTGTTTGTGGTAGTCTGTTGTTGCTTCAAAGGCAGCAGCAACTTGGTAAATGGTTTCTTCAGAATACTTCGGACCAATCAATTGTAAACCTACTGGTAGACCTTGAGCAAATCCTGCAGGAATCGAAATTCCTGGTAGACCAGCCAAGTTAACTGGGATTGTCAAGAGATCCGCCAAGTACATAGCAACTGGATCGTGGTTGAGCGAATCCAAGTCAAAGGCCACGCTTGGAGATGTTGGACCAAGGATGAGGTCGTAATCTGCAAATACTTTTTCGAAATCTTGGATAATAAGGGTACGAACTTGACCAGCTTTCTTGTAGTAGGCATCGTAGTAACCTGATGAAAGACTGAAAGTACCAAGCATGATCCGACGTTTCACTTCGTCACCGAATCCTTGGCTACGAGTGTTCACATAGATCTCATCCAAGTTCTTAGCATCTTCAGCACGGAAACCATAGCGGATACCGTCAAATCGTTGCAAGTTTGATGAAGCTTCAGATGAAGCGATGATGTAGTAAACGGCAACTCCGTATTTAGAGTGTGGAAGGCTCACTTCTTCAACGATAGCACCTAGCTTTTCAAAGTGCTTAGCGGCGTTGAGGATGGTTTCTTTAACTTCTGGATCAATACCTTCACCAAGGTATTCCTTAGGAAGGGCAATCTTCATACCCTTGATGTCTTGACCAATCTTAGAAGTAAAGTCTGCTACACGAACAGGTGCAGAAGTAGAGTCTTTGGTATCTTCGCTGGCAATCGCATTGAGCAATAGGGCGTTTCCTTAACAGTTGGAGCAAAAGGACCAATCTGGTCTAACGAGCTACCAAAGGCAATCAGACCGAAACGTGAAACTGTTCCGTAGGTTGGTTTGAGACCAACAATCCCGTTGAAGGCAGCAGGTTGGCGGATAGAACCACCAGTATCAGAACCAAGTGATAAACGGACTTGTCCTGAAGCTACAGAAGCTGCGGAACCACTAGATGATCCACCAGGAACCTTGCTGTGGTCCCAGGCATTTTTAGTTGCACCGTAGTAAGATGTTTCACCAGAACCTCCCATGGCAAACTCGTCCATATTGGTTTTTCCGACAACAATCATGCCCTTAGATTTTGCATTGGCAACAGCTGTCGCATCAAAGATTGGCTCGTAGTTATAAAGCATTTTTGAGGCTGCAGTTGTCAGAATGCCGTCTGTAGAGATATTATCCTTAACGGCTAGTGGAATTCCTGAAAGGACATTGTCAGCGTCGATTCCAGCCTCGTCAATAGCTTTAGCTTGAGCAAGAGCTTGCTCTTCAGCGATAGTGACAAAGGCATTGATAGCTTCTTCACGCGCCTTGATATCTTCAAGCGTTGCTTGTGTTAGTTCTGTTGCTGAAATTTCCTTAGAAACAAGGAGGTTGTGCAGCTCTTCAATCGTTTTATTGTTAAAAGTCATTAGGCATCCCCTCCATCGTCTAAGATTGCTGGCACCTTGATATAGTAGTTTTCTTTTTCGGGTACATTTTTAAACAAGAGATCACGGTCAGTTCCTTTTTCAGCAACATCCGGTCGCAATACTGTCTTACGATCAGCCATGGTAGTCGTTGGTTCAACACCAGTTGTATCAACTTCACTGAGCAACTCAACCATATCAACAATTTTAGACAAGGTTGTCGCAAACTCAGCTGTTTCTTCTTCTGAGAATTTTAATTTTGAAAGATTGGCAACGTGCGTTGCCTCTTCTTGCGTAATTTTCATCTTTTATCCTTTCGTGAAATGATGATTCTTTATCTGTTCTATTTTACCATATTTTCCTATAAATAAGGCAAGTCAAACTGAAAAGAAACAGAAATTGAAAAATACTTTTTATTTCGATATAATGGTTGAAATTAGAAGAAAGAACAACAGTCGTTTTTAGTTGGTAAAAAGAATGTATCATTAACCCAACTAGAACACGTTAAGGATGGCACATGAAGCTTTGGGAGTTACTTTTTACCAGTAAAAAGACAGTCCCTCCTCATTTGGGAGCATTCTACTTTTTACTACCTACTTCTCTGGTAATCATAGCTTTTTTATCGATTCGCTATGCAAGCTCTAAACGTTACCGAGAATTTTGGTATTGGGGACAATTGATTCAGTTGCTCATTATCAACGCTTGGTATATTGCTGCACGCCTGCCCCTATCTGAGGCTCTCCCTTTTTACCATAGTCGCATGGCTATGTGGATTATTCTTTTTGCTCCGGATAAGACCTTTTTCAAGCAATATTTTGCCTTAGTGGGAGTTTTTGGTTCTATCATGGCTTTAGTTTATCCAGTCTTTTATCCTTTCCCTTTCCCTCATGTTTCGTCTGTGAACAATGTTTTCGGACACTGGGCTCTCTTGGCTAACTGCTTGATTTATCTTGTTAGATATTATAAAGTTGAAAAAGGGGATACTTGGAAAATATGCCAGATGACTTTTGGGATCAATGCCATTATTTTTCTAGCCAACCTCTTGACAGGAGGAAATTATGGCTTTATGAGTAAGCCACCTGTGATTGGGGATCATGGCGCTTTGGTTAACTATCTCATAGTGACCAGTATGATGACAGGAGTTGTCATCCTCATCAATCAACTTGTTAAATACAAACATAAGAAAAGTTAATGTACAACTGAGTTCGTTGCCTTAAGGAGATTTTATGCATCATTTTATTACAAGAACCCAAACAACACCACCTCCTATTCCCATTTTTGGTATGGAGTCATGATAGGCCTTCTTGCTTTGTCTATTTATGCTTCTCTTACTTACTACAAAAATCCCAAATTTGTTCGATTGTTTAAGTGGATTCAAATAGCGCAACTGCTAGCGCTCTATACTTGGTATATTGGATTTGGGATTCCGTTTTCGAATAGCCTGCCTCTTTACCATTGTCGTTTGGCCATGTTCGCTGTTGTTTTCCTGCCAGATAAGTGGAAAATTAAGCAGTATTTTGCCCTTTTGGGAGCCAGTGGAGCAGTATTTGCCTTGGGCTACCCTGTTTTTGACCCCTATGATTTTCCGCATATTACCAGTTTTTCTTTCCTGATTGGCCATTATGCCCTCTTGGTCAATTCCCTGGTCTATCTCATGAATCACTACGATAAGACCTTGCTGAAAAAGTATCGAATTATCGCCTACACTTTTATTCTTAATCTTTTTCTAGTTGGAGTCAATCAAGTGACAGGTGGGAACTATGGGCTTTTGAATGCCACGCCTTTTATTCCAGATGCCCCTATATGGATAAAGTATCTTCTGGTTTCAATCATTCTTTCTTCAGCCCTAGTACTTTTTGATATCTTGTTCAAGAAACGTTGGCAAAAGAAAATTGCTCTAGAAAAAATTAAATTTTGAAGAGATTGTAACTAGCGATACAAAATGAATATTGAACAAAAGAATCTGAAGAGCAGGTCTAGTATCTTGACCTGCTTTTTCTTGTGTAAGCAATTGAAAAACTCTCTAAAATCCGATATAATGGAGTGTTGAAAGGAATGTTAGGGTCCGATGTAATAAAGAGTGATTATAAATTGAAATAATTAAAAAAGTAGAAAGAAAGAGAAGCTATGAGTATTCAAGAAGAAATTAAAAAACGCCGTACCTTTGCCATCATCTCTCACCCGGACGCTGGGAAAACAACCATTACTGAGCAATTGCTCTATTTTGGGGGAGAGATTCGTGAGGCAGGTACTGTAAAAGGGAAGAAAACAGGAAACTTTGCTAAGTCAGACTGGATGGATATCGAGAAACAACGTGGGATTTCGGTAACCTCATCTGTCATGCAGTTTGACTACGATGGGAAACGGGTAAACATCCTAGATACTCCAGGACACGAGGACTTTTCAGAAGATACCTATCGTACCTTGATGGCGGTGGATGCTGCGGTCATGGTAGTGGACTCTGCCAAGGGTATCGAGGCCCAAACTAAGAAATTGTTTGAGGTTGTCAAACACCGAGGGATCCCAGTCTTTACCTTTATGAACAAGCTGGACCGTGACGGTCGTGAACCACTAGACCTCTTGCAAGAATTGGAAGAAGTCTTGGGTATTGCAAGTTATCCAATGAACTGGCCAATCGGGATGGGGAAAGCCTTTGAGGGGCTCTATGACCTCTATAACCAACGCTTGGAACTCTACAAAGGGGATGAACGTTTTGCCAGCCTAGAAGATGGCGATAAACTTTTTGCTAGCAACCCATTCTACGAACAAGTGAAAGAGGATATCGAACTCTTGAATGAAGCAGGAAATGAATTCTCAGAGGAAGCCATTCTTGCAGGTGATTTGACACCAGTCTTCTTTGGCTCGGCCTTGACTAATTTTGGGGTGCAGACCTTCCTTGAAACTTTCCTTAAGTTTGCTCCAGAGCCTCATGGACACAAGAAAACAGACGGTGAACTTGTCGACCCTTATGATAAGGATTTCTCAGGTTTTGTCTTTAAAATTCAAGCCAACATGGACCCTCGACACCGTGACCGTATCGCATTTGTTCGTATTGTATCGGGTGAATTTGAGCGTGGTATGAGTGTCAATTTGCCTCGTACTGGTAAGGGAGCTAAACTTTCTAATGTCACCCAATTTATGGCGGAAAGTCGTGAAAATGTGACTAATGCCGTAGCTGGAGATATCATCGGGGTTTATGATACAGGGACCTACCAGGTTGGAGATACGCTTACTGTTGGCAAAAACAAGTTTGAGTTTGAACCACTACCAACCTTCACGCCTGAGATTTTCATGAAGGTTTCACCTAAGAACGTTATGAAACAGAAATCATTCCACAAGGGAATGGAACAGTTGGTACAAGAAGGAGCCATCCAGCTTTATAAGAATTACCAAACAGGCGAGTACATGTTGGGTGCTGTTGGACAACTCCAGTTCGAAGTGTTCAAGCACCGTATGGAAGGCGAGTATAATGCTGAAGTTGTCATGACTCCAATGGGTAAAAAGACAGTTCGTTGGATTAAACCAGAAGATTTAGATGAACGTATGTCTTCAAGTCGAAACATCTTGGCCAAAGACCGCTTTGACCAACCTGTCTTCCTTTTCGAAAATGACTTTGCCCTCCGCTGGTTTGCGGACAAGTATCCAGATGTGGAGTTGGAAGAAAAGATGTGATTCAGTAAGTCTACTTGATTGCAAAACAATCTAAGTAGACTACGGCAAGTCCTATAAGACTTGTCTAACTGCCTCACTAACTCATCGGCGAAAAATAATCATTTTCGCCTCTTCGTGTCGTAATAGTTAGAAAGTAGTCTAGCTACCTGCCTCATTAACTTAGTTTGGAATCACTCAAAGAATAAACAAAAAGACTAGGAAACTATTGAATTCCTAGTCTTTTTTTAGTAGTGGAACCTTCATTTATTGAATGGCATCTATACCAACAACCTTGATAAGGAATGTAAGGAGGATAAGCAATAGAATGCTGACTCCATTATTCACTAGGTGCAGTAGGATAGACATCTCTAGTCGTTTGGTGCGATAAGCAGTCCAAGTTAGGACTGCAGACATCCATCCATAGATCAAGAAAGAAGGAAGATTATTTGGGATATGGGCTATAGTGAAGAGAAACCAACCGAAAATATACCCAATTTTTTCGTATCCTTCGAAGAGTTTAGTAGGGATGATACCTCGACAGATAACTTCCTCACAAATAGGTGCCACTATTGCAACCACGAAAATGCTGGAAATTAGAGAGCTTTCTGACATGATGCTATTGATAGCCTCTTGATTCGAAGTAGTTGTTTGCTTCAGAAGTTGTAACCAAATCGCACCAATCAGATTTCCTGTGACAATGGCTACATAACTAAGAGCGATTCGAGGGGCGTCATTAATAGTAAAGAGTTTTGATTTTAGATTTAATAACTTACTTTTGTGAGCACCATATAAAAAGAGTGTAACAATAGCGGTAGAGACAAGCCCCACTATTAGAGATGACCAGATAGATCCAAGTTGAGTTTTTTGAAGTAACATTACAGTCACGATAGGAACTTGCGATAGGCACATAGCGACAAGAAAGATTCCTAGCCAAATCAATCGTTTACGATAATCTTTAAAAAAATTCATTCATATATCTCCTAAAAAATTTATTTCATTATAGCATACTTTGGATAGGAATTCTATTAATTACCAGAACATAAGCGTAGATAAAACAAGTAAGATGTTTCGAATTAAATGACTATAGAAGGATAAATCTTGTCTTAAGGTTTTAGGAAATAAAAAGTTTAGAAAGCTGACTCCCAAAAGGATATAAAAACTGACAGAAAATATGGTTAAAGGATTGTGCAGAAAAAATAAACTAAGAAAGATAAGAGTTGTTAGCCTGCCTGTCTTTTTATGAGTTGGTAATTTTCTCCATTTGTTTAACGGCAGAAAGGTAGCAATATCAAGTCCGAAAAGGAAAAAGAAAGAGATGAGTAACAAGTCAACGATTTCTTTTTGTAGTAGAGTGTCAGTGCTTATGCTTTCAAATAAAATAAAACAGACTCCAGCAAGGTTAATGATAACCATGCTGCTATACAATAAAAAGAAGGATCGACTACGATTATGTAGTTGACTTTTTAGATGATTATGTCCTGAAAGATAGTGGATAAATGTACAGATACCTGCTAAAAACAGTAAGAGAAGTAAAAAGTAAAAGCAGGATTGTTTGAGTGTTAAAGCAATACCAGGCCAAACTAAGCAATTACAGCAGCCTAAGTATACCAAGGAAATCAATAAAAGAAGTTGGATTGATTTGTTCATTTTTTCCATATAAAACCCCTACGTTTTTTTAAAATTATAACTAAAATGATTCATGAAAAATCATCTTTTTCCCAAGTGTTATTTTTTGACTCTCAATTGTCTTTTAAAAATCTTATCAACAGAAAAAAACATCCCTCATTTTTTGAAGGATGTGCTTTTTGATAATAACATTGCTAACGCTTAGACCAGGTTCGCTTCATAAAGAGTAATATGATTGGATAAATTTCAAGACGTCCTGCAATCATTGCAAAGGATAGGAGGAGTTTTGAAAATGGACTAAAAATTGAGAAACTTGAGGTTGTTCCGAGAATTGGGCCGATATTGTTAAAGCAACTGAAAACGGCACTCGTAACAATCATTAAATTGTTAGCATCTAAACTGATAATGAACATTAAGCTGAGTAGAATCATAATGTAAACTACAAAGTACTTGAGAATTTTGTGTTGGGTGTCCTTATCAATTACCGTTTGGTTAACATGGAGAGTTAAAACACGGTGAGGGGATATGGTAGACAAAAATTGATTTTTAGCAATTTTAGCTAGAATAACTCCACGCATTACTTTGAGACCACCAGCAGTAGATCCAGCAGAACCACCAATCGCCATCAGCATCAGTAAAATATATTGTGAAAACAAAGGCCAATTTGTAATGTTGCCGTAACCGAAACCAGTTGTAGTGATGATATTAGAGACTTGGAAGAAGGCCATCTCAAAACTTTGTGAAACGCCACTATAAAGGTGGAGTGTATTGAGAGTAATTAAGCCGGTAGAAACGACGACAATCAAGAGATAAGCACGAAGCTCCTCATCGAAAAAGAATTCCTTGACTCGACGAAGCATGAGATAGTAGTAGAGGTTGAAATTGACACCAAACATCAAGACCCCAACACTCGTCAGATAGGTAATGAGAGAACTATTATAGTGGGCAATTCCATCATTGTAAACAGTAAAACCACCAGTCCCAGCGGTTCCCATAGCGATAACAAAACTATCGTAGAGTGGCATACCGGCAAGATAATAAATCACTACAAAGAGGGCGAACATTGCCAGATACAGGATGTAGAGGATTTGTGCTGTATTTTTAGCTTAGACACCACCTTACCAAATACTGGTCCAGGGACCTCGGCCTTCATAACCTCTAAGTGGCTGTTTTTAGCATTGTCCATAATAGCTAGGGCAAAAACTAGCACCCCCATACCTCCGATGAGGTGGGTGAAACTTCTCCAAAATAGAAGAGAACGGCTTAAGACAGAAACGTCATTTAAGATAGTTGCTCCCGTAGTAGTGAAGCCGGAACTAGTTTCAAAGAAGGCATCGATAAAATTGGGGATTTGACCTGAAAAGACAAAGGGAAGGGAGCCAAAGAAAGACCAGAGGATCCAACATAGGGCAACAATTAAGACACCTTCTTTAGCATAGATACGTTGTTTTTTAGGCTTTTTGATGATTCCGAGAAGACCTAGGACAACAAGAATCCCGATGGTAGAGAAAAGAGCTGTAAAAACTTGATTAGATTCTCGATAGTAAAGAGCAATACCAACCGGAACTAAAAGTAGACCAGCTTCAATCAAGAGTAGCTTTGCAAGAAGAAAGCGTACCATACTTCTATTCATAGCTTACCTCTCTAACAAATCATAAATCTTGGTGATATTTGAAAGCAAAGTGATAACCACTAGCTTATCACCGACCTGGAGGGTATCTTCTCCTGTTGGGAAGATCGTTTTTCCATTGCGGATAATAGCAGCAATCAAGACATCCTTTTTGAGTTTCAATTGAGATAAAGGCTTGCCAGTCATTTTATTGGCTTCCTTGATCAAGAATTGAAGAGTTTCTACCTGTCCATTTGCTAGATGGTGCATAGCTTGAAGATCAGAATATTGCGCATTTACACGACCATGGATAAAGTGCATGATGGTATCAACAGCGATTGTCTTAGGCGTGATAATACTTGAGAAATCTGTTGCGTGGATAATTTCTAACAAGCTAGTGCGGTTTACTTTGGTAATATTTTTCTGAACACCTATGTTATCCAAGAACATAGAGGTAATGATATTTTCCTCGTCGACTCCTGTCAAAGTGGCAACAGCATCATAGTTTTGTGCACTTTCTTCTAAGAGGGTGTCCTTAGTTGTTCCATCACCTTGGACTATATAGAGTTTAGGGAATTTTTCGCTGAAAAAGGCAGCTCTTTCAGGATTGACCTCAATAACCTTGGTATCGATACGACTGTCTTTTAACATACCTAAGAGATAGTAAGCAATTTTCCCAGCTCCTATGATGAGTAAACTCTTAACAACTCGAGATTTGATATAGTTGTGGAAGAGCATCATATCGACACGACTTCCTGTCACAAAGATACGGTCTTTATCTTCTAAAATCATATCTCCACTAGGAATCATGAGTTTGTGGTCACGTTCGATAGCACAGACAATAACATTACCAAACTTTTTACGGAAATCAGCAATAGACATCTGACAAATATTACTGAAATTTCGTACCTTGAATTCCATTAAGCTGACTAATCCACCTGCAAAACGCTCAACAGAAAGAGCATTAGGGAAGTCTATAATGTTGGCGATAGCACGAGCTGCTAGGAGTTCTGGGTTTACAATGAGTGAAAATCCAAGAATATTTTTTTCTTTGAAATAGGGATTGGAATATTCAGGATTGCGGACACGAACAATAGTTTCTTTAGCTCCCATTTTTTTGGCTAAAACAGCCGAAACCATATTGACTTCGTCGTATTGAGTCATGGCAATGAAAATATCACAATCTTGAACATTGGCTGCTTCTAACATAGCAAAGTCAGCTCCGTTACCTGCGATTCCCATAATATCAAAACGGCTGGTCAAGTATTTTAGAACAGTTTCGTTCTGTTCAATTAAGACAACATCATGGTTGTCAGCAACCAGTGAACGACAGAGGGCAGAACCTACTTTTCCCCCTCCGACAAGAATAATCTTCATAGTTAGTTAACCTACTTTTTCAATATGTCTCTATCATACCTTTTTTTAGAAAAAAATGCACTCAACAACCGACTGTTTCCTTGTTTAATAAAGGGATTAGGGGAATTCGAATAAATATTTTGCTTTAAACATCATATGTTTATGAAAAAACTTGTTCCGAAAATTCTTAATTTATGTAAATTCTATGATATTGCTTGCTGAAAGTTGAAATTTTAACTTTTGTAAATATGTTTGTAAAAAAATGAAAAAAATCAAGTCATTTCTATTGACAATCAGGCTGAAAGTGATATACTAAAAAAGTAGTTTCGCTGATTTACTTCAAACCTGTTGTGAGGTAAGTTAACGATGCCTTAACCACGCTGTTTGCTGAGCTTGACTCCGGGCAGTGTGGCTATTTTTTTGCACTAGTGAGAGGAAACAAGGCATGGCCAATCATATTGTATTGTTTGAACCACAAATTCCACAAAATACGGGAAATATTGCACGTACCTGTGCAGCAACGAATGCGCCCCTTCATATTATCAAGCCTATGGGCTTTCCTATTGACGACCGTAAAATGAAGCGAGCTGGGCTGGACTATTGGGACAAACTTGATATTTATTTCTATGATAGTCTAGATGAATTTATGAGCAAAATGAATGGACAACTCTACTTGATTTCCAAGTTTGCAGAAAAGGTCTATTCAGATGCAGATTTCACAACAGAAGGGAATCATTATTTTCTCTTTGGTCGTGAAGATAAGGGTTTGCCTGAGGAATATATGCGTAAACATCCTGAAAAAGCTCTTAGAATTCCTATGAATGATGAACATGTTCGTAGCCTGAATGTTTCCAATACAGTCTGTATGATTGTCTATGAGGCCCTTCGTCAACAAAACTTTGTGGGTCTCGAACTGGTTCATACCTACGAAACTGATAAGTTGAAATAAACACTGATGAGAGATAAAATGCTTGCGCTTGCAAGCTTTTTTTGTTATCATTAGAGGGTCTTCAGGGCTGGGTGAAATTCCCGACCGGCGGTGACTTTATTAGCTATTTTGGCTTACTCGTCGTTGTCTTGTCTCGATATACTTTAGTATTATCTTCGACTGCGACGCCTAGATTAATCCAAAATAGCTAGTAAAAGAAGTCCGCGAGCGCAAGCTGATGTGGTGAAATTCCACAACCGACAGTATAGTCTGGATGGGAGAAGACGAAAGGATGGCTTTGTCTATTCTGTTTCAGTATATAATAGAAAAGAACCAGTTTTGTTATAAACTTAGGTTGTTTTTTGAGATAGGAAAGAGAGTAGATAGGGAGAAACTTTCCAACTTCTTCTGATTTTATAGAAAATTGGAGGAACCTGTTATGACAAACACACGTCGACTTTCGACCATTGCAATTTTATCGGCACTTTCATTTGTGTTGATGTACTTTGACTTTCCGCTTTTACCAGCGGCGTCCTTCTTGAGGATTGAGTTTAGTATCTTACCAGTTCTTGTAGGCTTGGTAGTCTTGGATTTACCAGCGGCTTTAGGGGTGCTCTTACTTCGTTCCCTATTGAAACTCCTTCTAAACAATCAAGGGGTTAGTACCTATATAGGTTTGCCAATGAATATTGTCGCACTAGGAGTCTTTGTACTTGCTTTTGGTTTGATTTGGAAAGAAGAACGAACAGCCATTCGTTTTGCCCTAGCTTCCCTAAATGGCACGATTGGTATGACTCTGGCAATGCTAGTGTTGAACTACGTTTATGCTGTACCTTTGTACGCAAAATTTGCTAACTTCGATATTGAGAATATTTTAGGACTTAGTAATTACTTGTTGGCAATGGTCTTACCATTTAATTTGATTGAAGGAGTCATCTTTGCCCTCTCATTCTGGTTACTATTTGTCCTATTGAAACCAACCTTGAAATACTATGAAAGATAAACAAACATATTTCACAAAGGGCTCTTCGCCCTTTTACTTTTTGTGATTATTGGTTATATGGTAAAGTTCTACCCTGAAATGTTGGTCAACTTTGATCAACTGATTCAGACAGCGATTCGAGGAGACTTGCCTGAATTTCTAACCTTGCTTTTTAGAGCGATCACGCATCTAATTGATATCCCGGTCATTATCACTTGGGTCTTACTTGTCGCTTTTGTTTTCTATCGTAAGCAGTGGAAGATGGAAAGTTTTCTCATGTTGGGAAATCTGACTTTGGCTGGACTCTTGATTGTGACCTTTAAGAATATTTACCAAAGACCACGGCCAGAAATTTTACATCTAGTAGAAGAAAAAGGTTTTTCGTTCCCTAGCGGACATTCTCTGGCAGTAACGATTATGGTAGGAACTTTGATTGTGATTTTCAGTCAAAGGATTAAAGACAAGCTTTGGAAAAGAATCGTCCAAGTCTTACTAGGATTCTATTTATTAAGTGTACTAGTATCCAGAGTCTATCTGGGAGTTCATTATCCATCAGATGTTCTTGCCAGTCTTTGTGTTGGCTTAGGGGTTCTATTTATTGAATTTCCATTTTATGACAAACTCCGTTTCCAATGGCGTTTTAAAGGCAAGCAGAAGTAATGATAGGAAGCACTCAAATAGAGTGCTTTTTTGACGTGAAAAAACTGTTTCTTAAAGTAAACGGTTTAAAAAACATATAGATTTTAGATAATCATTTAAACGAAAAAAATCTCAAAAAAATTGATTTTTCCTACTTGAATTTTAGACAGAATAGTGTATAATAAATGGGTATGTATAAAACATACTTGTGGGAGGTAAAAATCTCTAAATTACCGCCAAAACCACAAAGGAGGATTTAAAAATGGCTAAAAAAGTCGAAAAACTTGTAAAATTGCAAATCCCTGCTGGTAAAGCTACACCAGCTCCACCAGTTGGACCTGCTCTTGGTCAAGCTGGTATCAACATCATGGGATTCACAAAAGAGTTCAACGCTCGTACAGCTGATCAAGCTGGTATGATTATTCCAGTTGTTATCTCAGTATACGAAGATAAATCATTTACTTTCATCACTAAGACACCACCAGCTGCTGTTCTTTTGAAAAAAGCTGCAGGTGTTGAAAAAGGATCAGGTACACCTAACAAAACTAAAGTTGCTACAGTTACTCGTGCACAAGTACAAGAAATTGCAGAAACTAAGATGCCAGATTTGAACGCAGCAAACATTGAGTCTGCAATGCGTATGATTGAAGGTACTGCTCGTTCTATGGGATTCACTGTTGTTGACTAATCAATAACTTCCCTATATAACCCGCAAGACTTCATCATTTCGAGAAGTGACGTGGGAGATGAAAATCGATTGAACCACTTACAAGGAGAATAGAAAATGGCTAAAAAAAGCAAACAACTTCGTGCTGCTCTTGAGAAAATCGACAGCACAAAAGCATACAGCGTAGAAGAAGCTGTAGCTCTTGCAAAAGAAACTAACTTTGCAAAATTTGACGCAACTGTAGAAGTTGCTTACAACTTGAACATCGACGTAAAAAAAGCTGACCAACAAATCCGTGGAGCAATGGTATTGCCAAACGGTACTGGTAAAACATCTCGCGTTCTTGTATTTGCACGTGGTGCAAAAGCTGAAGAAGCTAAAGCTGCTGGTGCAGACTTCGTTGGTGAAGACGACCTTGTTGCTAAAATCAACGACGGTTGGTTGGACTTCGACGTAGTTATCGCTACACCTGACATGATGGCTCTTGTTGGACGTCTTGGACGTGTCCTTGGACCACGTAACTTGATGCCAAACCCTAAAACTGGTACTGTAACAATGGATGTTGCTAAAGCAGTTGAAGAGTCTAAAGGTGGTAAAATCACTTACCGTGCTGACCGTGCAGGTATCGTACAAGCTATCATCGGTAAAGTTTCATTTGAAGCTGACAAGTTGGTTGAAAACTTCAAAGCATTCAACGAAACAATCCAAAAAGCTAAACCAGCTACTGCTAAAGGAACTTACGTAACAAGCTTGACAATCACAACTACTCAAGGTGTTGGTATCAAGGTTGACGTTAACTCACTTTAATTAGTAATAAACAAAAAGGTTGAAGGCAATTAAGTCTCAACCTTTTTTTCTATAAAAAAAGGTAAGAATACGTATTATTTCTAATCAATTTGATATTGTAAAGTATCTAGATAGAAAATTCAGAAAATTGTTTCTTTTGTCTTGAAAATTTTTGAAAAAATGGTATTATAGAAACAAGTCATTTTAAGAGAACAGAAAGGGGAACAATGGAGAAAATCATTTTAGATTCACCAAAGTCGGGATCAGAACTTGTTTTGGAAACACTCCGTGATTTAGGAATTGATACGATTTTTGGTTATCCAGGCGGAGCCGTATTGCCTTTGTATGATGCTATTTATAATTTTAAAGGCATTCGTCATATTTTAGGTCGCCATGAACAAGGATGTCTTCATGAAGCTGAAGGTTATGCTAAATCAACAGGAAAACTTGGTGTTGCAGTCGTCACAAGTGGACCGGGAGCTACAAATGCCATTACGGGTATTGCAGATGCTATGAGTGATAGTGTTCCCCTTTTGGTCTTCACTGGTCAGGTGGCAAGAGCTGGTATCGGTAAAGACGCCTTCCAAGAAGCGGATATCGTCGGTATTACCATGCCAATTACCAAGTACAATTATCAGGTTCGTGAAACAGCAGATATTCCACGTGTGATTACAGAAGCGGTGCATATCGCGACAACAGGTCGTCCAGGTCCAGTCGTCATTGATTTACCAAAAGATGTTTCTGCGCTTGAGACTGATTTTATCTACTCACCAGAAGTAGTGTTACCAAGTTATCAACCAACCGTTGAGCCCAATGATATGCAAATCAAGAAAAATCTTGAAACAGTTATCTAAAGCTAAAAAAACCAGTATTACTTGCTGGTGGTGGAATCAGTTACGCAGAGGCTGCCACAGAGTTGATTGAATTTGCAGAACGGTATCAAATTCCGGTTGTAACCAGTCTTTTGGGACAAGGGACAATTGCAACTAGCCACCCACTGTTTTTGGGGATGGGGGGAATGCATGGTTCCTTTGCGGCTAACATTGCCATGACAGAAGCAGATTTCATGATTTCTATCGGTTGCCGTTTTGATGACCGTTTAACTGGAAATCCTAAGACCTTTGCAAAGAATGCCAAAGTAGCGCATATTGATATTGATCCTGCAGAAATTGGTAAAATTATTGCAGTCGATATCCCAGTTGTTGGGGATGCGAAAAAAGCTCTGCAACAATTACTTGCAGAACCAGTTGTTCATAACAATACTGAAAAATGGATTGAAAAGGTCACAAAAGATAAAAATCGTGTTCGATCTTATGATAAGAAAGAACGAGTCGTCCAACCGCAAGCAGTCATTGAACGCATCGGTGAGTTGACCAAGGGGGACGCCATTGTTGTAACAGACGTTGGCCAACACCAAATGTGGACAGCTCAATACTATCCTTACCAAAACGAGCGTCAACTCGTAACTTCAGGTGGACTAGGAACCATGGGATTCGGAGTTCCTGCAGCCATCGGAGCAAAAATTGCTAATCCAGATAAAGAGGTCGTTCTCTTTGTCGGTGACGGTGGTTTCCCCAGATGACCAACCAAGAATTGGCAATCTTAAATATCTATAAGATTCCAATCAAAGTCATCATGCTCAATAACCATTCGCTTGGGATGGTTCGTCAATGGCAAGAAGCATTCTATGAAGGACGAACATCAGAGTCGGTCTTTGATAGCCTCCCTGATTTCCAATTAATGGCTCAGGCTTACGGGATTAAAAATTATAAATTTGACAATCCTGAAACCTTAGAGACGGATTTGGAAGTCATCAAAGAGGATGTACCAATGTTCATCGAAGTAGATATTTCTCGTAAAGAGCATGTCTTACCGATGGTACCAGCTGGTAAGAGTAATCATGAGATGTTGGGGGTGAAGTTTAATGCGTAGAATGTTAACAGCCAAACTTCAAAACCGTTCAGGTGTTCTCAATCGCTTTACAGGAGTCTTGTCAAGACGTCAAGTTAATATCGAAAGTATTTCTGTGGGTGCAACGGAGAATCCTAATGTATCACGAATTACTATTATCATTGATGTCGCATCGAATGATGAAGTGGAACAAATTATCAAACAACTTAACCGTCAGGTCGATGTTATCCGTGTTCGTGATATCACTGATAAACCTCACCTAGAGCGAGAAGTTATCTTGGTTAAGATTGCTGCACCAGCTGAGAAGCGAGCAGAAATTTTGGCCATCATTCAACCTTTCCGTGCAACTGTGGTCGATGTAGCTCCAAGCTCCATTACCGTTCAGATGACGGGAAATGCAGAAAGAGTGAAGCTTTGATTCGTGTCATTCGACCATACGGTATCAAGAATATTGCTCGTACGGGTGCAACTGGATTTACCCGTGATTAATACTCTTCGTAAATCAGATTCAAACTACGTTAGCGTCGCTTTGCCGTAGGTATATGTTACTGACTCCGTCAGTCTTATTTACAACCTCAAAGCAGTGCTTTGAGCAACCTACAACTAGCTTCCTAGTTTGCTCTTTGATTTTCATTGAGTAAAAGAATCCAACCTAAATTTGTTAATTTAGCCTATCAGGCAATAAAAGTAGAAAAGAGAGAAAAAACTATGGCAGTTCAAATGGAATACGAAAAAGATGTAAAAGTTGCAGCACTTGACGGTAAAAAAATCGCCGTTATCGGTTATGGTTCACAAGGACACGCCCACGCTCAAAACTTGCGTGATTCAGGTCACGATGTGATTATCGGTGTACGTCCAGGTAAATCTTTTGATAAAGCTAAAGAAGATGGTTTTGACACTTACACAGTAGCAGAAGCAACTAAATTAGCTGATGTTATCATGATCTTGGCTCCAGACGAAATCCAACAAGAATTGTACGAAGCAGAAATTGCTCCAAACTTGGAAGCTGGAAATGCCGTTGGTTTTGCACATGGTTTCAACATTCACTTCGAATTCATCAAAGTTCCTGCAGATGTTGATGTCTTCATGTGCGCGCCTAAAGGACCAGGACACTTGGTACGTCGTACTTATGAAGAAGGATTTGGTGTTCCAGCGCTTTACGCTGTATACCAAGATGCTACAGGAAATGCCAAAGACATCGCTATGGACTGGTGTAAAGGTGTTGGTGCAGCTCGTGTAGGTCTTCTTGAAACAACATACAAAGAAGAAACTGAAGAAGATTTGTTTGGTGAACAAGCAGTTCTTTGCGGTGGTTTGACTGCACTTATCGAAGCTGGTTTTGAAGTCTTGACTGAAGCTGGTTATGCTCCAGAATTGGCTTACTTCGAAGTGCTTCACGAAATGAAATTGATCGTTGACTTGATCTACGAAGGTGGATTCAAGAAAATGCGTCAATCAATCTCTAACACAGCTGAATACGGTGACTATGTGTCAGGTCCACGTGTGATTACTGAACAAGTCAAAGAAACATGAAAGCCGTTCTTGCTGATATCCAAAATGGTAAATTTGCCAACGACTTTGTGAACGACTACAAAGCTGGTCGTCCAAAATTGACTGCTTACCGTGAACAAGCTGCTAACCTTGAAATTGAAAAGGTTGGTGCAGAATTGCGTAAAGCAATGCCATTTGTTGGTAAAAACGATGATGACGCATTCAAAATCTACAACTAATTTTTGAGAATAAAGATAGAAGGCGAGTTGGGGGTACCTAACCCGCTTTTTATCTTGAAAACGAATTAAGGAGAAGATTATGCTTAGTGCAAAAGATGTGGTAAAAGCCCATAAAGTATTGAGTGGTGTAGTAGTCAATACACCGTTAGAATATGATCATTACTTATCAGAGAAATACGGAGCTAAAATTTATCTCAAGAAAGAAAATGCTCAACGTGTTCGGTCATTTAAGATTCGTGGTGCTTATTATGCGATTTCTCAATTGACCAAGGAAGAACGTGAACGTGGTGTAGTGTGTGCTTCAGCGGGAAATCACGCCCAAGGAGTTGCTTACACATGTAATGAGATGAAGATTCCTGCAACTATCTTTATGCCAATTACAACACCTCAACAGAAAATTGGTCAGGTTCGTTTCTTTGGTGGTGATTTTGTAACCATTAAATTGGTAGGAGATACCTTTGATGCGTCAGCCAAGGCAGCTCAAGAGTTTACAGTCGCTGAAAATCGTACTTTTATCGATCCCTTTGATGATTCCCATGTTCAAGCAGGACAAGGAACTGTTGCCTACGAGATTTTAGAAGAAGCACGCAAAGAATCCATTGATTTTGATACTGTTTTGGTGCCTGTAGGAGGTGGAGGCCTTATTTCAGGTGTTTCTACTTATATTAAAGAAACAAATCCTCAGATTGAGATTATTGGGGTAGAGGCCGAAGGAGCTCGATCCATGAAGGCTGCATTTGAAGCTGGAGGACCAGTCAAACTCAAGGAAATCGATAAATTTGCGGATGGGATTGCTGTGCAAAAGGTAGGACAGTTGACTATGAGGCAACGCGTAAACATGTAGAAACTCTTATAGGAGTGGATGAAGGTTTGATTTCTGAAACCTTAATTGATCTCTACTCTAAACAAGGTATCGTAGCAGAACCTGCTGGTGCTGCTAGTGTGGCGGCTCTGGAAGTACTGTCAGATTATATAAAAGGTAAGACCATTTGTTGTATTATTTCTGGAGGAAATAATGACATCAACCGTATGCCGGAGATGGAAGAACGTGCCTTGATTTACGATGGCATCAAGCATTATTTTGTAGTGAATTTCCCGCAACGTCCTGGAGCCCTTCGAGAGTTTGTAAATGATATCTTGGGACCGAATGATGATATCACACGTTTTGAGTATATCAAACGTGCTAGCAAGGGAACTGGACCTGTTTTGATTGGTGTAGCTCTAGCGGATAAGCACGATTATGCGGGTTTGATTCATCGAATGGAAAAATTCGACCCGTCTTATATTAACTTAAATGGGAACGAAACCCTATATAATATGCTTGTTTAATATCCTATAAAATTTTTATCATATTATTTGCCTAACCTATATGCGAGTGCTATAATGTAAGTGAAGAAAGGGGGAGATTCCCATGGTTTTACCAGTTATACTTGTTCTATTAATTCTAATGCTTATTGTGGGAGTTACTCTAGTAAGTTCTGTTTATGTCGTTCGTCAACAATCTGTTGCTATTATCGAACGATTTGGTAAATATCAAAAGTTAAGTAATAGTGGTATTCATCTGCGAGCACCATTTGGCATTGACAAAATTGCAGCTCGTGTACAGCTACGCCTTTTACAAAGTGAAATCGTGGTTGAAACCAAAACCCAAGATAACGTTTTTGTGACCATGAACGTCGCAACTCAATACCGTGTAAATGAGCAAAACGTTACAGATGCTTACTATAAATTGATGAGACCGGAAGCTCAAATTAAATCTTATATTGAAGATGCATTACGCTCATCTGTTCCTAGATTAACTTTGGATGAATTGTTTGAGAAAAAAGATGAAATTGCATTAGAAGTTCAAAAACAAGTAGCGGAAGAAATGTCAACGTATGGGTATATTATCGTTAAGACACTCATTACCAAAGTTGAGCCGGATGCAGAAGTCAAACAATCAATGAACGAAATCAATGCCGCTCAACGTAAGAGAGTGGCCGCTCAAGAATTGGCTGAAGCAGACAAAATTAAGATCGTTACAGCGGCAGAAGCTGAGGCAGAAAAAGATCGTCTCCATGGTGTGGGGATCGCAGAGCAGCGGAAAGCAATTGTTGATGGACTTGCTGATTCTATTAAAGAGTTAAAAGGAGCTAATGTCGAATTAACTGAAGAACAAATTATGTCAATCCTATTAACCAATCAGTATTTAGACACATTGAATAATTTTGCAGACAAACAAGGAAATAATACTATATTCTTGCCAGCAAATCCTAATGGAGTTGAAGATATACGGACCCATATATTATCGGCTTTAAAAGCCAAATAATCATGTTCTGAGCGCTTTAATTCAGTGTATGTATGCGTTTTTATTGACAAATACTATAAAAACATATAGAATGAAATAGCGCAAAGAAAAAATAGGAGAATAACATGGCTAAGTCTAACTTTGAAAAAGTAGAATCAGTTGTTAGCTGGGTTCGTGATAAGAAAATCACAGGGTATCGTATTTCTAAGGAAACAAATGCACGTGAAATGTCTATCATTGCTTTAGCTCAAGGACGTGCAAAAGTTAAAAACATTTCCTTTGAAACAGCCCTCGGCTTAATTGATTTCTACGACAAAAATCATGAAAAATTTGAAGATTAGTCTTTGGATATAGGCAGGTTCGAAAAGAATCTGCCTTTTCATTTTTGGAAATAAAAAAAGACTGCTATTGCAGTCTTTTTCTTATCCAAGATAGCGTTGTAAAAATTCTCTGGTGCGTTCTTCTTTAGGATTGGTAAATAGATCTTCAGGTTTGCCTTCTTCTGCAATAACCCCCTTATCCATAAAGATAACACGGTTTGATACATCGCGAGCAAATTCCATTTCATGGGTTACGACGATCATAGTCAAGCCTTCTTGAGCTAGTTCTTGCATGATTTTGAGAACTTCACCGACCATTTCAGGGTCGAGGGCTGATGTAGGTTCGTCAAAGAGAATGGCATCAGGATTCATAGAAAGAGCGCGAGCAATAGCCACACGTTGCTTTGACCACCAGAAAGTTGCTTTGGTTTGGCTTGCCAGAAACGTTCTCCCATACCAACCTTTTCAAGGTTTTCTTTTGCAATTTTCTCTGCCTCTGAGTGGTCACGTTTGAGAACAGTTGTCTGTGCCACAATCGTATTTTCGAGAACATTGAGATTTTCAAAAAGATTAAAGGACTGGAAAACCATACCTAGTTTTTCACGGTAGTGAGTAAGGTTATATCCTTTTTCAAGGACGTTTTCACCGTGATAAAGGATTTCACCTTCAGTTGGAGTTTCGAGAAGGTTGATAGAACGTAGGAAGGTTGATTTACCACTACCGGAACTTCCGATGATAGAAATCACTTCTCCTTTATGAATAGTGAGGGAGATGTCTTTTAGGACCTCGTTTTGTCCATAGGATTTTTTGAGGTGTTTGATTTCAAGAATGGGTTGATTCATTATTTCAAATCCTCCGTTTGCATTTGGTTAGCACCTGTTGTGTAGGTATCCATATCCATACGTTTTTCAATGTAACGGAGAATACGCGTTACTGTAAAGGTAAGGACAAAGTAAATAACTGCGATGATGGTAAAGGTTTGGAAGTATTGGTAGGTTTGTGTTGCTACTGTATTTCCTGAGAAGTAAAGTTCTACAACAGAGATAACATTCAATACAGAAGTATCCTTGATGTTGATGACGAACTCATTACCAGTAGCTGGTAGAATATTTCGAACAACTTGAGGCAAAACAATCTTACGCATGGTTTGATTATGAGTCATACCAAGTGCAGTTGCCGCTTCGAATTGTCCCTTATCAACAGCCAGAATACCACCACGAACGATTTCTGTCATGTAGGCACCCGTATTGATAGAAACGATAAAGATAGCAGCCAGTGTTCGGTCTAGGTTGATACCAAAGGCTTGTGCAGTACCATAGTAGATAACCATGGCTTGTACAATCATAGGAGTACCACGGAAAATTTCAATATAGACGTTGAGAATCCAGCCAATTAGATTTTGGATTACGTAGATAAATTGATTTTCAGATTGAGGTGCAGTACGGAAGACACCGATAGCAAGACCAATGATGAGACCGACGATAGTACCGATAATGGAAATGAGAAGAGTAATACCTGCACCACGCAAGAGTTGTTGCCAGTTCTCAGATAGAATTTTAGCAACTTGGCCAAAGAAATTACTGCTGTTTTCTTCAGTAGTTGTAGCTTGAACAGGTTGTTCTTTAATCATACGATCCATTAGCGCAACTTGTTCTTCTTTAGAAATGGTTTCAATGCTAGCGTTGATTTGACTGATACGTTTGTCGTCTTTACGTAAACCGATAGAGATAGATGTATCTTCCTCCCCAGTTTTAAAGCCAGGTTCAGGTTGAATCATTTTGAACTTAGCGTTTGCTGATTCGGCAGTTAAGGCTTCTGGACGTTCAGAAACATAGGCATCGATGACCCCAGCTTCAAGAGCTTGTCGCATTTGAGCAAAATCACCCATAGCAGTTTCTTTCTTAGCACCTGAGATTTGTGAAATCAAGTCATAAAGGTAAACACCTTGTTGAGAAGTGATTTTTGCTCCGCTAAAATTCTCTAGTGATTTAGCATTAGCATAGGCAGAATCCTTCTTGACCAAAAAGTACTGGTTCGCTAGTGTAGTAGCTGCTTGAAAAGGCAATTTCTTGTTTGCGTTCAGCAGTTGGGCTCATACCTGCAATAATCATATCGATTTTACCAGAGGTAAGGGCTGGAACGAGTCCTTCCCATTTAGTTTTTACAACCAAAGGTTCTTTGCCGAGGTCCTTAGCAATCTTTTTAGCGATTTGGACATCATACCCGTTGGCATATTGATTGGTTCCATCGATTTTGACGGCGCCGTTACTATCGTCGTCTTGAGTCCAGTTGAAGGGAGCGTAAGCTGCCTCCATCCCGATGCGTAAATATTCATCGGCTTGGACCTGGCTAACTAGTCCTAGGGTAAGGGCTAGGCTAGCAAGGATAGTTAAGCATAGTTTTTTCATGTTTTCTCCTATTTCTAGTCTAAAAATGGCTCCCTCTATTGTATCTAAAAATGGTGAGATTTTCAATACAAGTAAACCCTTACTTGGAAAAAAATGATATAATGAAAAAAAGGTCAAAAGAGGCTATATTATGAAAAAAAGATGGTTAATAGTACTTATATTTACTTGTCTGATAATTGTTCCAAAATTGGTTTTTGCCGTGGATTTTAGCATTCCATCATATAAAGGAGAACTGTATATTCATGCAGATAATACAGCGGAATTTAGGCAGAAGATAGTTTACCAGTTCGAGGAGGATTTTAATGGCCAAATCGTGGGGATTGGTCGTGCAGGCAAGATGCCTAGTGGATTTGAAATTGTTCCTCAGCCAAAGGTTGAGGCCTTTAAAAATAGTCATAAAATCGAAAATCTTACTAGCGAAGTGACAGAAGAAACGAATGGTTATACTGTTAAAGTCTATAATCCAGGTCAGGAAGGGGACAGGGTCGAAGTGGAACTTACCTGGCAATTGAAAAATCTTCTTTTCCTATATGATGATATCGCTGAATTAAATTGGCAACCCTTAACAGATAGTTCAGAATCTATTGAAAAGTTTGAGTTTCACGTAAGTGGAGAGAAGGGGGCTGAAAAACTCTTTTTTCACACAGGGCAACTCTATAGAGAGGGAAGGGTTGAACAGAGTGGTCATGACTATACTATTCGTTTAGACAATCTTCCGTCTAAGCGCGGAGTTGAGTTGCATGCATACTGGCCTCGAACTGATTTTGCTAGCGCTACGGATCAGGACTTGAAAGGGAATCGTTTAGAAGAGTTTAATAAGATAGAAGACTCGATTGTTAGAGAAAAAGAGCAGAGTAAACAACTCGTTACTTGGGTGTTTCCTTCAATACTTTCCATCTCCTTGTTATTGAGTATCTGCTTCTATTTTATTTATAGAAGAAAAATCACTCCTTCAGTCAAATATGCCAAAAATCATCGTCTCTATGAACCGCCGATGGAATTAGAGCCTATGGTTTTATCTGAAGCTGTTTACTCGACCTCCTTGGAGGAAGTGAGTCCTCTAATTAAAGGAACAGGCAAATTCGACTTCAACCAGCTTATTCAGGCTACCTTGTTAGATGTAATTGACCGTGGGAATGTCTCTATTATTTCAGAAGGAGATGCAGTTATTTTAAGGTTGGTAAAAGAAGATGGCTTGGCAATCTTTGAGAGAACCTGTCTAAATCTGGCCTTTTCAGGTAAAAAAGAAGTTGCTGTTTCTGATTTGTTTGCGGATTATAAGGTCTCTGAGAGTCTTTACCGTGGAGCAAAAGCTGCTGATGAAAGACGGATTCAAACAAAAGGTCGTAAGCTCAAATCCTCTTTCGAAGAAGCATTGAAAGAGATGCAAGAAGGAGTGAGAAATCGGGTTAACTTCTGGGGGCTCCCAGATTACTATCGTCCTTTAACTGGTGTGGAAAAGGCCTTGCAAGTGGGTATGGGACTTTCTACTATCCTACCTCTATTTATCGGATTTGGTTTGTTCTTGTACAGTTTAGATGTTCATGCTTATTTTTACCTCCCTTTGCCAGTACTTGGTTTTCTAGGTTTAGTTTTGGCTGTTTTCTATTATTGGAAGCTTCGACTAGATAATCGTGATGGTGTCCTAAATGAAGCAGGAGCAGAAGTCTACTATCTCTGGACCAGTTTTGAAAATATGTTGCGTGACATTGCACGACTGGATCAGGCTGAATTGGAAAGTATTGTTGTTTGGAATCGTCTATTAGTGTATGCAACTTTGTTTGGATATGCTGACAAGGTTAGCCATTTGATGAAGGTTCACCAGATCAAAGTTGAAAATCCAGATATCAATCTCTATGTAGCCTATGGCTGGCATAGCATGTTTTACCATTCAACAGCGCAAATGAGCCATTATGCCAGTGTCGCAAATACAGCAAGTACCTTTTCTGTATCATCCGGAAGCGGTAGCTCTGGTGGTGGTTTCTCAGGCGGTGGCGGTGGTGGAAGTGTTGGTGCTTTCTAAATAAAACTCAACACAGCCTTTAAAAGTATGATATAATGGAGGATAGAAAAAGGAGTAATCTATGTATCTTATTGAAATTTTAAAATCTATCTTTTTTGGTATTGTTGAAGGAATTACGGAATGGTTGCCGATTTCGAGTACTGGTCACTTAATTTTGGCAGAAGAGTTTATCCAGTATAAAGATCAAAATGAAGCCTTCATGTCTATGTTTAACGTAGTCATTCAACTGGGTGCTATCCTAGCCGTCATGGTTATCTACTTTAACAAACTTAATCCTTTCAAACCAGGTAAGGATAAAGTTCAAGTTCGTAGAACCTGGCAATTATGGTCCAAAGTTTTTGTTGCGACCCTACCTCTTCTCCTAGTCTTTAAGTTTGATGATTGGTTTGATACTCACTTCCATAATATGGTTTCAGTAGCCATCATGTTGATTGTTTATGGGGTTGCCTTTATCTATCTTGAAAAACGTAACAAAGCGCAAGCGATTGAGCCAACAGTTACTGAGTTAGACAAATTACCATACAAAACAGCATTGTATATCGGTCTTTTCCAAGTCTTGGCCCTTCTACCAGGGACTAGCCGTTCAGGTGCAACTATCGTAGGTGGTTTGTTGAATGGGACTAGTCGTTCAGTGGTAACAGAATTTACCTTCTATCTAGGAATTCCAGTTATGTTTGGAGCCAGCGCTTTGAAGATTTTTAAATTCATCAAGGCTGGAGAAGTCTTGAGTTTTGGTCAATTCTTCTTGCTTTTGGTAGCAATGGTAGTGGCTTTTGCAGTCAGCATGGTTGCCATTCGTTTCTTGACCAGCTATGTCAAAAAACACGACTTTACAGTGTTTGGAAAATACCGTATTATCCTTGGTAGTGTGTTGCTACTTTATAGCTTTGTTCGATTATTTGTATAAGAAAAAAACCTTGAGGGTAGATTCCTTCGAGGTTTTTAAAATCCAGTCACAGTGACTCCTAATAAACGGATGCCTTTATCCTTATCACTGAGTGTTTCGTGGAGTTGAATAATGCATTGAGCAATTTGGTCTGAATCTTGTGTTTGCTGATCTAGGGTTTTTCGCTTAGTCAAAGTAGAGAAGTCAGCGTAGCGAATTTTTAAGATGACAATCTTGCCACTTTTTTCATATTTTTGAAGACTAAGAGCGACTTTTTCCGAAAGGAGAGTTAGCTCTTTTTTGATATCTTCTTCCAGACTAAGAATCTTACTATAGGTTTTTTCTTTGCCGATAGACTTACGGATACGATTTGATTTGACGGGCGAATTATCAATACCACGAGCCTTACGATATAGATCAAAGCCGAGTCTTCCGAAACGATCAATGAGAGTGATTTCAGAAATCTCTAAAAGGTCAGTACCCGTATATACACCCATTTGATGGAGTTTCAACCGTTTTCTTGCCCACACCGTGGAATTTAGCGATATCCATTTGTTTGAGAAAATCTTCAGCTTCATCAGGAAGAATGACTGTCAAACCACGAGGCTTTTGATAGTCACTTGCCATTTTAGCTAAAAATTTATTGTATGATACACCAGCAGAAGCTGTTAATTGTAATTCATTCCAGATATCCTGCTGAATTAAACGAGCAATTCTAACAGCAGATTTGATACCGAGTTTGTTTTCAGTTACGTCTAGATAGGCTTCATCGATACTCATAGGCTCAATTTTATCTGTATATCGTTTGAAAATAGCTCGTATCTGTTGACCGACAGCAGTATATTTTTCGTAGTTTCCGGAAATGAAGACGGTTTGCGGACAACGCTCATAGGCCTCTTTGGAACTCATAGCTGAGTGGATGCCAAAGGCTCTCGCTTCATAACTACAAGTCGAAACAACTCCGCGACCTCCTGTTTTTCTTGGATCGCTACCAATAACAACGGGTTTCCCTTTAAGCTCAGGATTGTCACGAATTTCTACAGCAGCAAAAAAGGCATCCATGTCAATATGGATGATTTTGCGGGATAAATCATTCATCAATGGAAATATGAGCATGGACTGTCCTTTCTTTGATGGATTTTCTAGCTTCATTATACCCTTTTTCTGAAAAAATAGGAAATAGCTAATTATTTTTCAAAACTATAATACAGTTTGTAAGAAAAAAACAACTGTATTATAAAAGAAAGTGTTAAAAAAGAGCGATTTCACTTGTTGAAATCGTTTACTGTGTGTTATACTGAATACATGAATGTAACAGATGACTGTTACTAGAAAGAAAAAAGAGGACATTAACATGGTTGTTAAGACAGTTGTTGAAGCACAGGACATTTTTGACAAAGCCTGGGAAGGCTTTAAAGGTGTTGACTGGAAAGAAAAAGCAAGTGTATCACGCTTTGTACAAGCTAACTACACACCTTACGATGGAGACGAAAGCTTCCTTGCAGGACCAACAGAGCGTTCACTTCACATCAAAAAAATCGTAGAAGAAACTAAAGCACACTACGAAGAAACTCGTTTCCCAATGGACACTCGTCCAACATCTATCGCTGATATCCCTGCAGGATTCATCGACAAAGAAAACGAAGTTATTTATGGTATCCAAAACGATGAACTCTTCAAATTGAACTTCATGCCAAAAGGTGGTATCCGTATGGCTGAAACTACTTTGAAAGAAAATGGATACGAACCAGACCCAGCTGTTCACGAAATTTTCACTAAATACGTAACAACTGTTAATGACGGTATCTTCCGCGCTTACACGTCAAACATCCGTCGCGCTCGTCACGCTCACACTGTAACTGGTCTTCCAGATGCATACTCACGCGGACGTATCATCGGTGTTTACGCACGTCTTGCTCTTTACGGTGCAGACTACTTGATGCAAGAAAAAGTAAACGACTGGAATGCAATCGAAGAAATCGATGAAGAAACAATCCGTCTTCGTGAAGAAATCAACCTTCAATATCAAGCATTGCAACAAGTTGTTCGCTTGGGTGACCTTTACGGAGTTGACGTTCGTAAACCAGCGATGAACACTAAAGAAGCTATCCAATGGGTAAACATTGCCTTCATGGCTGTCTGCCGTGTGATCAACGGTGCGGCTACATCTCTTGGACGTGTGCCAATCGTATTGGATATCTTTGCAGAACGTGACCTTGCTCGTGGTACATTTACTGAATCAGAAATCCAAGAATTTGTTGATGATTTCGTTATGAAACTTCGTACAGTTAAATTTGCTCGTACAAAAGCTTACGACCAATTGTACTCAGGTGACCCAACCTTCATCACAACTTCAATGGCTGGTATGGGTAACGACGGTCGTCACCGTGTTACTAAGATGGACTACCGTTTCTTGAACACTCTTGACAACATCGGTAACTCTCCAGAACCAAACTTGACAGTTCTTTGGACTGATAAATTGCCATACAACTTCCGTCGCTACTGTATGCACATGAGCCACAAACACTCTTCAATCCAATATGAAGGTGTTACAACAATGGCTAAAGATGGATACGGTGAAATGAGCTGTATCTCATGCTGTGTATCTCCACTTGACCCAGAAAACGAAGAACAACGTCACAACATCCAGTACTTCGGTGCTCGCGTTAACGTTCTTAAAGCTCTTCTTACTGGTTTGAACGGTGGTTACGACGATGTTCATAAAGACTACAAAGTATTTGATATCGAACCAATCCGTGACGAAGTTCTTGAGTTTGAATCAGTTAAAGCTAACTTTGAAAAATCTCTTGACTGGTTGACTGACACTTACGTAGATGCTTTGAACATCATCCACTACATGACTGATAAGTACAACTACGAAGCTGTTCAAATGGCCTTCTTGCCAACTAAACAACGTGCTAACATGGGATTCGGTATCTGTGGATTCGCCAACACTGTTGATACATTGTCAGCTATTAAGTACGCTACAGTTAAACCAATCCGTGACGAAAATGGCTACATCTACGATTACGAAACAATCGGTGAATACCCACGTTGGGGTGAAGATGACCCACGTTCAAACGAATTGGCAGAATGGTTGATCGAAGCTTACACAACTCGTCTACGTAGCCACAAACTTTACAAAGACGCAGAAGCTACTGTATCACTTTTGACAATCACATCTAATGTTGCTTACTCTAAACAAACTGGTAACTCTCCAGTCCACAAAGGTGTATACCTCAACGAAGATGGTTCAGTGAACTTGTCTAAACTTGAATTCTTCTCACCAGGTGCTAACCCATCTAACAAAGCTAAAGGTGGATGGTTGCAAAACTTGAACTCACTTGCTAGCCTTGACTTTGGTTATGCAGCTGACGGTATCTCATTGACAACTCAAGTTTCACCACGTGCTCTTGGTAAGACTCGTGACGAACAAGTTGATAACTTGGTAACAATCCTTGATGGTTACTTCGAAAACGGTGGACAACACGTTAACTTGAACGTTATGGACTTGAACGATGTTTACGAAAAGATCATGTCAGGTGAAGACGTAATCGTACGTATCTCAGGATACTGTGTAAATACTAAGTACCTCACTCCAGAACAAAAAACTGAATTGACACAACGTGTCTTCCACGAAGTTCTTTCAATGGATGATGCATTGAGCTAAGATTCATAAATAGTAAATCAAAAACCAGTCACTTTGACTGGTTTTTTTGCTATAAAAAAATATTTTAAAAAAATTGGTCAAAATTGGTCAAATCTATTGACTATTACTGACCAAAGTGATAAACTAAGAACATAAGGATTAGGAAATCCTTAGAAAACCTTGGTTTTAAGGTGACTGTTTATGTTATCTTAAGATCAAAGTATGGGTAAAACCTAGAAAAGAGGTGCAACCTATGTTTAACATTAGTATTTTTAGAATTCCAATTACAAAATTTTTATTGGATAAAGAAGAACCAGAAATTATACGTAGAGTAGCAAGTAGCTAGTCTAAATTTTTTATAACAAAGGTCAGAGAAAGTCAAAGTGATTTAACTAACTAATTTTGAATTTAACGAGGTATGAAATATGAATAACAACTTTAATAATTTTAACAACATGGATGATTTATTTAACCAATTGATGGGTGGTATGCGTGGATACAGTTCTGAAAATCGTCGTTACTTGATTAACGGCCGTGAAGTAACTCCAGAAGAATTCGCGATATATCGTCAAACAGGTCAACTTCCAAGTGAAGGAAGGGATCAAGCTCAATATGTTCAAGGTAAAGCCATGAAACAAGATGGTATTCTTGCAAAACTTGGGCGTAACTTAACAGCAGAAGCACGTGAAGGCAAGCTGGATCCGGTTATTGGACGTAACAAGGAAATTCAAGAAACATCTGAAATCCTTTCTCGTCGTACTAAGAACAATCCTGTTCTTGTTGGTGATGCTGGTGTTGGTAAAACAGCAGTAGTAGAGGGCCTTGCACAAGCTATTGTGAATGGGGATGTCCCAGCTGCTATCAAGAATAAAGAAATTATCTCTATTGATATTTCAGGTCTTGAAGCTGGTACGCAATACCGTGGTAGCTTTGAAGAAAATATTCAAAACTTGGTAAACGAAGTTAAAGAAGCTGGAAACATTATCCTCTTCTTCGATGAAATTCATCAAATCCTTGGTGCTGGTAGCACAGGTGATGGTCAAGGATCTAAAGGACTTGCTGATATCTTGAAACCAGCTCTTTCACGTGGGGAATTGACAGTGATTGGTGCAACAACTCAAGATGAATATCGTAATACAATCTTGAAAAACGCTGCTCTTGCTCGTCGTTTCAACGAAGTGAAAGTTAATGCTCCATCTGCTGAAGATACTTTCAAGATTCTTCAAGGTATTCGTGATCTTTATCAACAACACCACAACGTCATCTTGCCAGATGAAGTATTGAAAGCGGCTGTTGATTATTCTGTTCAATATATTCCACAACGTAGCTTGCCAGATAAGGCTATCGACTTGGTCGATGTGACAGCTGCTCACTTGGCAGCACAACACCCAGTGACAGATGTACATGCTGTGGAACATAAAATTGAAGAAGAAAAAGCTAAACAAGAAGCTGCAGCTGCTAAAGAAGATTATGAAGCAGCTTTAAATGCAAAAGTACGTATCGAAGAACTTGAAAAGCAAATTGCTAACCATACAGAAGATCACAAGGTTACAGCGACTGTAAATGACGTAGCTGAGTCTGTAGAGCGTATGACAGGTATTCCTGTTTCACAAATGGGTGCAACTGATATTGAACGTTTGAAAGATATGGGCAACCGTTTGCAAACTAAGGTTATCGGTCAAGACAAGGCTGTTGAAGCAGTAGCACGTGCAATTCGTCGGAACCGTGCAGGCTTTGACGAAGGAAATCGCCCAATTGGTAGCTTCCTCTTTGTAGGTCCAACTGGTGTTGGTAAAACTGAGTTGGCTAAACAATTAGCACTTGATATGTTTGGTACTAAAGATGCTATCATCCGTTTGGACATGTCTGAATACAGCGACCGCACAGCCGTTTCTAAATTGATTGGTACAACAGCTGGTTATGTTGGTTACGATGACAACAGCAATACTTTGACAGAACGTGTTCGTCGTAATCCATACTCAATTGTCCTTCTTGATGAGATTGAAAAGGCGGATCCACAAGTCATCACCCTTCTCCTTCAAGTCTTGGATGATGGTCGTTTGACAGACGGTCAAGGTAATACTGTCAACTTCAAGAATACTGTAATCATTGCTACTTCGAACGCTGGCTTTGGTTATGAAGCGAACTTGACAGAAGATGCTGACAAACCAGAACTCATGGATCGTTTGAAACCTTACTTCCGTCCAGAATTCCTCAACCGTTTCAATGCTGTCATCGAATTCTCACACTTGAGCAAGGAAGATCTTTCTAAGATTGTTGACTTGATGTTGATTGATGTCAATAAGACACTTGCTAAGAAAGAAATCGACTTGGCAGTGAGCGATGCAGCCAAGAATACATGACCGAAGAAGGTTATGATGAAGTCATGGGTGTTCGTCCTCTCCGTCGTGTGGTTGAACAACAAATCCGTGATAAAGTGACAGACTTCCATTTGGATAATCTTGATGCTAAACACCTTGAAGCCGACATGGAAGATGGGGTTTTGGTCATTCGTGAAAAAGCCTAAATTAAAATTTTGAGTGTAAAAAAGGAACCAGTTGAAAAAATTGGTTCCTTTTTGTTAAATGACATGACGCTCAAAGGCATCATCTGAGATTCCTTGTTCAAGAATCAATTTTGCCCATTCCTTAGCAGAGAAAAGGCTATGATCCTTGTAGTTACCACAAGATTCAATGGTTGTTCCTGGGACATCCTCCCAAGTTGTGGTTTCAGCGATTTCCTTTAGTGAATCCTTGATGACTGCAGCGATTTCAGCGCTAGTATGACGTCCCCACATAATCATATGGAAACCTGTACGACAACCAAATGGGGAACAATCAATCATACCATCAATGCGAGTACGGATGAGCTTGGCTAAGAGGTGCTCGATTGTATGAAGGCCAGCAGTCGGGATAGAGTCTTCATTTGGTTGAACCAAGCGGATATCAAAATTAGAAATGATATCTCCTTTAGGACCTGTTTCTTCTCCGATTAAACGAACATAAGGTGCTTTGACAATGGTGTGATCAAGTTCAAAACTTTCAACAATAACTTCTTTTGACATGGTATTTCCTTTCATTTTTCTTCTTTCATTATATCATAAAGAATTGTTTGAGAACTGTCAATAAAAGAACTTTTTCTCAGCTGGTTTTCAGAAAAGTTTCTCATAAAAAAATATTTTCAAATCAATTTGAAAAATTCTGAAAATTGTATTGACACTTGGCTAAAAAGGGATTATAATGTATAAAAAGTCATAAAGGAGTTTATTATGAAATTTTCAAAAGTAATGGCCCTAGCAGGAGTGACTCTGTTAGCGTCAGGTGTTTTGGCGGCTTGTTCAGGTTCGAGCGCAAAAGGTGAGAAAACTTTTTCTTACACGTATGAAACCGACCCAGACAACCTCAACTATTTGACAACTGGTAAAGCAGCAACTTCTAATATCACTAGTAACGTCATTGACGGTTTGATGGAAAATGACCGCTACGGAAACTTTGTGCCATCAATGGCAGAAGATTGGTCTGTATCTCAAGATGGTTTGACATACACTTATACAATCCGTAAAGATGCTAAATGGTATACTTCTGAAGGTGAAGAGTACGCAGCTGTGAAAGCTCAAGACTTTGTAACTGGTCTTAAATATGCAGCTGACAACAAGTCAGAAGCACTTTATCTCGTTCAAGATTCTATTAAGGGTCTGGATGCATATGTGAAAGGTAAAGTTAAAGACTTTTCTGAAGTTGGAATCAAAGCAATTGATGATCAGACTGTTCAATATACTTTGAACAAACCTGAAAGCTTCTGGAACTCTAAAACAACTATGGGTGTTCTTGCACCGGTCAATGAAGAATTCCTTACTTCAAAAGGAAGTGACTTTGCCAAAGCAACAGATCCAAGTAGTATCCTTTATAACGGTCCTTACTTGTTGAAATCATTGGTAGCTAAATCTTCAGTAGAATTTGAAAAGAATCCAAATTATTGGGATAAGGACAATGTTCATATTGATAAAGTAAAACTATCATTCTGGGATGGTCAAGATACAAACAAACCTGCAGAAACCTTTAAGGCTGGTGGTTTCTCAACGGCTCGTCTATTCCCAACAAGTGCAAGTTATCCTGAAACTGAAAGAGTTTAAAGACAATATCGTTTATACACCACAAGATTCTTCAACTTACTTAATTGGTACCAATATTGATCGTCAGTCTTATAAATATACTTCTAAGACTACAGATGAGCAAAAAACTTCAACTAAGAAAGCTCTCCTTAACAAAGACTTCCGTCAAGCGATTGCCTTCGGTATTGATAGAACAGCTTATACTTCTCAAATCAATGGAGAAAGTGGAGCGACAAAACTTCTTCGTAACTTGTTCGTACCACCAACATTTGTTCAAGCAGATGGTAAAAACTTTGGTGAGTTAGTTAAGGAAAAATTGGTGACTTATGGTGACGAGTGGAAAGATGTTAACCTAGACGATGCTCAAGACGGTCTTTACAGTCCAGAAAAAGCAAAAGCAGAATTTGCTAAAGCTAAGACAGCTCTCCAAGCAGAAGGTGTTCAATTCCCAATTCACTTGGATATGCCGGTAGACCAAACAAGTACTACAAAAGTACAACGTGTTCAATCATTGAAACAATCACTTGAAGCAACATTAGGAACTGATAACGTAGTCGTTGATATCCAACAACTTCAAAAAGATGAAGTTCAGAATGTCACTTACTTTGCTGAGTCAGCTGCTGGGGAAGATTGGGACCTTTCAGATAACGTTGGTTGGACTCCAGACTTTGCAGACCCATCTACTTACCTTGATATCATCAAACCATCAGTCGGTGAAAATACTAAGACTTACCTAGGCTTTGATGCAGGTACAAATAATGCAGCAGCCAAACAAGTTGGTTTGGAAGACTACGAAAAGATGGTTGTTGAAGCTGGAAATGAAAACACTGACGTTTCTAAACGTTATGACAAATATGCTGCAGCCCAAGCTTGGTTGACAGATAGCGCTTTGATTATTCCAATAGCTTCTCAAACTGGACGTCCAATGTTGTCTAAGATGGTACCATTCACACTTCCATTTGCATACTCAGGTAACAAGGGAACAAGTGAGGCACTCTTGTACAAATACCTTGAACTTCAAGATAAACCAGTAACTGCTGAAGAATATCAAAAAGCTCAAGATAAATGGAAGAAAGAAAAAGAAGAATCTAATAAAAAAGCGCAAGAAGATCTTGCAAAACATGTAAAATAAAAGAAAGTGGAGTTAGTGATTAACTCCACTTTTTGGTTAAAGAAATACCTAAGAAAATTACTCTTAGGTATTTAGTGATTATTGTTGACCTCGTGGATTTTGATTTTGTCGAGGATTTTGTTGAGGTGGCTGATTCTGTTGATGATTTTGATTAGTATTTGGTGTCGAAGGGTTTTGGGTGGTGTTAGAGTCAGTAGTCTCAGTGACAGAGGTTTGACTTTCAGTCGTTACGTTTGAAACTTCTGTAATAGGTTGTTGGGGAGTTTGGGTTATCCAATTATTTCGTGCACCATTCTTAAAGACGTAATCTCCACTTCTATAAAGTCCTTCTGGCATGGTCCAATCACCAGGATGATCATTCTCAGATAGATACTGCATCATAGAACGATAGATGCTAGTGGCAACAGTAAAACCATCACCAACGATTGGAGTAAGACGGTTAGTATAACCTGTCCATACAGCCATTGAATATTTTCGAGTGTAACCTACAAACATTTCATCAGGTGCAACGAATTGACTAGTCTTAATCTGATTTTCAATTTCTTCATCTGTGTAGTTAGATGTACCTGTTTTACCTGCTTGTGGGAGCCATGATATATAGGCGTCATGCCCTGTACCAGAGTATAATACAGTTTTCATCATTTCAGTCATCATATAAGCAGTTGTTTCTTTCATTGCACGAGTACCTGCATCAGAAAATTCCTTTGAACTGCCATCACTAAAAACAATTTTATTAATGTACATTGGTTTGTGATAGATACCACCATTAGCAAAGGCAGCATAAGCGGCAGCGATTTTTTCACTGCTTGCTCCATATTTCTTACTGGATTCGGTTGTGTTACTTGAAATAGCGTTAACGTAAAGCATAGACGGGTAATCTATACCAAGTCCATTTAAGAATGTTTTTGCTTTGTCTAGTCCGACTTTTTCGAGCGTTGCTACAGCTGGAACATTTCGAGATTGTTGAATTGCAGTTTGTAGTGTAATATTGCCATAATAGCCACGATCCCAGTTATAAACGGGAGTGTTAGTACCCGGGAAGTTATATGGCACATCCTTTACCATGTATGCAGTAGAGTCATAAATATCATACTCTAATGCAGGGGCATAATCTGTGATTGGTTTCATGGTAGAACCCCAGTCACGATTGGTTTCAACTGCTTGGTTAAGACCAAACGATACGTTACTGGCTTGGTGACGTGAACCAAGCTGAGCGATCACTTTACCATTTGAAACATCGACAATAGTAGAAGCTGCTTGAAAATCATCGTCTGGGTACTCGACATACTCGTTAGTATTGTATACATCCCAGAGTCGTTTGAACATCTTGGTCTACGTTGGTGTATACATCCATTCCAGTAGTTAAAAGGTTATAGCCTGTTTCATTTTCTACTTGTTCAATCACTTCTTTGAGGTAATTGTCTAAGTATGGAGGATAGGAGTTGCTTCCTTTAAGACTTTGTAAACCATCAGTGATAGGTGTATTTATAGCCGTTTCATATTGTTCAGCTGTTAAATAACCTTGCTTTTGCATCTCTGATAGAACTAGATTACGACGTTCAGTGGCTTCTTCTGGATGAGAATAAGGGTCGTACTGGTTTGGTGCTTGAGGCATTCCAGCGAGAAGAGCAAGTTGTGGTATTGATAGGTCTTTTAAATCTTTACCATAGTAATTTTGCGCAGCAGTCTGCATACCATAGTTACCGTTTGACATGTATACCTTATTGATGTAATATGTCAAAATTTCTTGTTTAGTAGCTGTTCTCTCTAATTGAATGGCTAACCAAGCTTCCTGAGCTTTACGTGAGATTGTTTGATCTGACGAAGATGTTGAGAAATATGTTAATTTAATTAACTGCTGAGTCAAGGTTGAACCACCTTGAAGACCGTTGCTTCGAAGGTTTCGTAAGAAAGCACCTATGATACGGATACTATCAATCCCTCTGTGGTTGAAAAAGCGATGGTCTTCAATAGAGACAATTGCATTAACAAGGTCTGTAGGGATTTCACTACTTTGAGCATTCACACGACGCTCCGCTCCCAAGTCCGCAATTAATTCATTTTTATTATCGTAGATTTTACTTGAAGTTGTTGCGACTAGTTTGCTTTCAGAAAGTTCGGGTGCTTTAGATACATAGTAGAAGAAGATACTTCCACCAATCAGTATCGAAGCAAGAAAGGCAGCTAAGAAACCGATTCCTAGATATTTAGCAATACGCAAAATTAGTTGTTTATTCATATTGTTTTACCACCTAGTAAATGTTTTTTGACGATATCGAGAAAAGGTATTTGAGGAAAGGCTTGTTGTTCAATCACATAACCGTGTTCTCGAATATAATCAAGCGGCATTGATTTTTTCCCCATATCCTGACGATAAAAACGGATGAGGTCAATTGCCGGTAATAAATACGTTTCCTGATAAGAAGAAAAATGGATTAAGACGAAGCAAATTCCTTTTTGTTCAAGGACCTGTTCCATATGCTGAATCTGATGAGAATGAAAGTTTTTCATCGGAAAAGCTTTTTTTTGTTTGGTTTCCTTGGCTTCGAAATCGATATAAAATCCTTCATAAACACCCGAGTAGTCAGTTGTTGATGCCTGTCTAAAGTAGGCTTCGACAATTTTAGTTCGACTCCGCTGAGGATAGTCAACTCGTACAATTTGAATCGGGGTTGGCTTTTTATGAATGACTGCCATTCCGTGTGAGAGATAGTAGTCGTTCGTAGCGTTGATCATCTTTTCAAAACTCATTCCTCGATTTGCGAAATTTTTAGTTTGAGGTAGGGAAGTTTTGCTTGATTTAGATGAAAGTTTATGTGGATAGTTGACCATAATCCTCCTTATTGGTACAATAACATCACTCTATTATACCACAAAGGTCTTTAGAAAGGGTGAAAAAATGCATACAGCCTTGGTTTTGGGATACTCAGCTTTTGATTTGGGATTGTTTAATGAAAAGGATATCCGTTTAAAAATCATCAAAAAAGCTATCCGTAGAGACTTGGAAAGATTAGCTGAAGAAGGATTGAAATGGCTAGTGTTTACGGGGACTCTTGGATTTGAACATTGGGTTTTAGAAGTTGCTAAGGAGATTAAAGAAGACTATGGATTTCAACTAGCGACTATTTTTGACTTTGAAACACATGGATCAAATTGGAATGAGACCAATCAAGTTAAATTAAGTGATTTTAAACAGGTTGATTTTATTAAGTATGCTTACCCTGCTTATGAGCATAAAGGTCAATTGAGAGATTATCAGATTTTTTTGCTCGAAAATACAGATGGTGCCTACCTTTTTTATGACGAAGAAAATGAAACAAAACTGGGATTTTTTTACGAACAGATGAAAAAGAAAGACAACTATATTACAAAAATATTAACATTTGAGGATTTAAACGAAGTAGCCGAAAATTTTTCCGAAAATTGAGGCTTTGACCTTGCTTTTTGTTTGCCTTTTTTTATATAATAATACTAGTAACTGAAAACGGAGAGAAACATGGCGAGTATTATTTTTACAGCAAAGGATATTTTTGAACAAGATTTTGGAAGAGAAGTACGCGGATATAGTAAAGCAGAGGTGGATGAATTTTTAGATGATGTCATCAAAGATTATGAAACCTATGCAGCTCTCGTGAAATCACTACGATTAGAAATTGCAGAGTTAAAAGAAGAATTGTCAAAGAGACCTCAGGCAACATCTGTGACTACTGAATCTGTGGATTTAGGAAGTACAACTTCTATGACCAACTTTGATATCTTGAAGCGTTTGAATCGTCTTGAAAAAGAAGTATTTGGCAAACAGATCGTAGAAAACTCTGATTTTTAAGAATCATACAGTTGTGCAATTTTTGGATAATCGCGTGGAAAGTTTATCTTTTCATGAGGAAAGTCCATGCTAGCACAGGCTGTGATGCCTGTAGTGTTTGTGCTAGGCGAAACCATAAGCCTAGGGACGAGAAATCGTTACGGCGAGTGAAGAGACTAAGTTTTCGGATATGTTTTAGTAGCTCTGAAAGTGCCACAGTGACGTAGTCTTTCTGGAAACAGAAAGAGTGGAACGCGGTAAACCCCTCAAGCTAGCAACCCAAATTTTGGTCGGGGCATGGAGTACACGGAAACGAACGTAGTACTCTGACCACTAGTGGCTTTTGGCTGTTAGTGGTAGACAGATGATTATCGAAGGAAGTGGTCCTAGTCGCTTCTGGAACAAAACATGGCTTATAGAAAATTGCATATAGGTTGGGGCTGAGAAATCTTTCTCAACCTCATTTTTTAAAAGTGAACAAGAGAAAGGTCTTTAAAGACTGACATGAAACAAACATTTAATTTAATTGCGACTGCTGCGGCAGGCTTAGAGGCGGTGGTAGGTCGAGAAGTGCGTGCACTGGGCTATGACTGCCAAGTTGAGAATGGTCGCGTTCGCTTTGAAGGAGATGTGAAGACAATCATTGAAAGTAATTTGTGGCTACGAGCTGCAGATAGGATTAAGATTGTTGTTGGAACTTTTCCTGCAAAAACATTTGAAGAACTTTTTCAAGGAGTGTTCGCTCTTGATTGGGAAAACTATCTTCCGCTCGGAGCACGTTTCCCGATTTCTAAGGCTAAGTGTGTCAAATCAAAACTTCATAACGAACCTAGTGTCCAAGCTATTTCTAAAAAGGCAGTTGTTAAGAAACTACAAAAACACTATGCACGACCAGAAGGTGTTCCCCTGATGGAGAATGGTCCTGAGTTCAAGATTGAAGTTTCCATTTTGAAGGATGTAGCGACTGTTATGATTGATACAAGTGGCTCTAGTCTTTTCAAACGTGGGTATCGAACAGAAAAGGGTGGTGCTCCAATCAAGGAAAACATGGCGGCGGCTATTTTGCAATTGTCTAACTGGTATCCAGATAAACCTCTGATTGATCCAACCTGTGGTTCTGGAACCTTCTGTATCGAAGCGGCTATGATTGCTCGTAATATGGCACCAGGCTTGCGCCGTTCCTTTGCTTTTGAGGATTGGAACTGGATTAGTGACCGTTTGATTCAAGAAGTCCGCACAGAAGCAAGTAAAAAAATTAATCGTGAGATTGAACTAGATATCATGGGCTGCGATATTGATGGCCGCATGGTAGAAATTGCGAAGGCAAATGCTCAGGTAGCAGGAGTTTCTAAGGACATCCTCTTTAAACAGATGAGCGTTCAGGATTTGCGAACGGACAAGATCAATGGAGTTATTGTTTCGAACCCACCGTACGGAGAACGCTTGTCAGATGATGCAGGAGTAACTAAGCTCTATGCTGAGATGGGAGAAGTATTTGCCCCACTTAAAACATGGAGTAAATTTATCCTGACTAGTGATGAAGCTTTTGAAAGTAAATATGGGAGTCAGGCAGATAAAAAACGGAAACTCTATAACGGTACCTTGAAAGTTGATTTATATCAATATTTTGGTCAACGTGTGAAAAGGCAAGATGTCAAATCAGAAAGGAAAACAGATGAGTAAGAAAAAACGTAACCACCATCATAAGGGTGAGCAAGAATCTAAATTTGAATTTGAAGAAGCTAAAGATTTAACGGTTGGTCAGGCCATTCGTAAGAACGAAGAAGTTGAAGCAGGTGTAACTCCAGATGACACGGTTTTAGACAAATATATCAAACAACACCGTGAAGAAATCGAAGCTGATAAGTTTGAAAATTTACAAACCAAAAAGGACCAAACAACTCAAAGCTTGGATGAGATGATCCAGGAGGTGAGAGAAACGACTGAACAAGAAAATACATCAAGTTCAGAAGAGGAAACAATTGCAGATGCAGTAGCTGCAGAGACCGCGGAGATTGTAGCTCAAGATGTTGATGTTGAAGAAACAAGAGTTCTAGAGCAACCTTTTAAGGATGAATTGGAAGCTGTTGAAACAGCTGAGTTCGACAACTCTCAAGTCGCACTAGTTAATGAAGAAAATAAAGAACAACTACAACCCTTGTCTCGTTCTGCTCAGCCTATTGAGAAGCCAAAAAGTAAGAAAAAATTGGCAATCCTTTCAGCCATTATTTTAGTCTTCCTCTTGATTCTTGGAGGTTCCTATTACGTTTATCGACAAATTTCTCGTTCTTCTCAAGAAATTCAAACGCAAGCGGCAGATTCAGGTCTGGTAAGTAATCAGTCAGTTTTGGAACAATTTAATACTCTCTACGATACATTCTATACCGATGAAAACAAAACGGCTCTTAAAAATAGCCAGTTTAGTCAACTGAATCAGTTGAAGGAACTTCTAGATAAACTTGAGGGAGCTAGAGAATATACTCTAGTCAAATCAAAATATGATAGCTTGGAAACTCAGATAAAAGCAATCCAAGAAGTGAATTCTCAATTTGAAACTCCAGCTATTACAGATGGTGTCTTGGATACAAATGCGAAAATCAAAACAGATGCGAAATTTACAGATATTAAGACTGGTAATACAGAAATTGATAAACTTTTAGATAAAGCAATCAGCCTTGGTAAGAGTCAATTAGCAAGTATAACAAGTACAGCTACAACAACAGTTGCTAGCCAGGAAGATTCAAGTCCAACTACAGAAAGCAGTCCCTCTACTTCAGTAGGTGATACTGCTGCATCTACTAATGGTGGTCTGTCAAGCGAAGGCGTTAATTTGCAAAGAGGCGTTAGTCGTGTACCGTATAATCAATCAGTTGTCAAAGATAGTAGTAATGCAGCCTGGACATTTGCTGATGGTGTCCTTGAAAGAATTCTCGAGACATCACGTGCGCGTGGCTATATCACGGGTAACCAATACATTTTAGAACCTGTAAATATCGTTAATGGTAATGGTTATTACAACCTTTACAAACCAGATGGAACTTATCTCTTCACTCTGAACTGTAAGACAGGTTACTTTGTAGGGAACGGTTCTGGCCATGCGGATGATTTGGACTACTAGTCAATTGTTATAAATTCTTTCTTTTCACAGATAAACATGATAAAATAAAACATATTAAATAAGAGGAGTGTCACATGACAAAAGCAAACTTTGGTGTTGTTGGTATGGCCGTAATGGGTCGTAACCTTGCCCTTAATATTGAATCTCGTGGTTATACAGTTGCGATTTATAACCGTAGTAAAGAAAAAACAGAAGATGTTGTTGCTTGCCATCCTGAAAAGAACTTTGTGCCAAGCTATGATATCGAAAGCTTCGTAAACTCAATCGAAAAACCACGTCGTATCATGCTCATGGTTCAAGCAGGACCTGGTACAGATGCGACCATCCAAGCCCTTCTTCCACACTTGGATAAAGGCGATATCTTGATTGACGGAGGAAACACGTTCTACAAAGATACTATCCGTCGTAACGAAGAGTTAGCGAACTCTGGTATCAACTTCATCGGTACAGGTGTTTCTGGTGGTGAAAAGGGTGCCCTTGAAGGTCCTTCTATCATGCCTGGTGGACAAAAAGAAGCTTATGAATTAGTGGCTGATGTTCTTGAAGAAATCTCTGCAAAAGCTCCAGAAGATGGTAAACCTTGTGTAACTTACATCGGTCCTGATGGAGCTGGTCACTATGTAAAAATGGTTCACAATGGGATCGAGTACGGTGATATGCAATTGATCGCAGAAAGCTACGATCTTATGCAACACTTGCTTGGTCTTTCTGCAGAAGACATGGCTGAAATCTTTACTGAGTGGAACAAGGGTGAATTGGACAGCTACTTGATTGAAATTACAGCTGATATCCTTGGACGCAAAGACGACGAAGGCCAAGACGGACCAATCGTAGACTATATCTTGGATGCTGCAGGAAACAAAGGAACTGGTAAATGGACTAGCCAATCAGCTCTTGACCTTGGTGTGCCATTGTCACTCATTACTGAGTCAGTATTTGCGCGCTACATTTCAACTTATAAAGAAGAACGTGTACACGCTAGCAAGGTGCTTCCAAAACCAGCAGCTTTCAAATTTGAAGGAGACAAGGCTGAGTTGATTGAAAAAATCCGTCAAGCCCTTTACTTCTCAAAAATCATCTCTTACGCACAAGGTTTTGCCCAATTGCGTGTAGCTTCTAAAGAAAACAACTGGAACTTGCCATTTGCGGACATCGCATCTATCTGGCGCGATGGATGTATCATCCGTTCTCGTTTCTTGCAAAAGATCACAGATGCTTACAACCGTGATGCAGATCTTGCTAACCTTCTTTTGGATGAGTACTTCTTGGATGTAACAGCTAAGTACCAACAATCAGTTCGTGATATCGTAGCTCTTGCTGTTCAAGCAGGTGTACCAGTACCAACCTTCTCAGCGGCAATTACATACTTCGATAGCTACCGTTCAGCTGATCTTCCAGCGAACTTGATCCAAGCACAGCGTGATTACTTTGGTGCCCACACATACCAACGTAAAGACAAAGAAGGAACATTCCACTACTCTTGGTATGACGAAAAATAAGTAGGTCAGCCATGGGGAAACGGATTTTATTACTTGAGAAAGAAAGAAATCTAGCTCATTTTTTAAGTCTGGAACTCCAAAAAGAGCAATACCGAGTTGATCAGGTAGAAGAGGGACAAAAAGCCCTCTCCATGGCTCTTCAGACAGACTATGACTTGATTTTACTGAATGCTCATCTAGGGGATATGACAGCCCAGGATTTTGCAGATAAGTTGAGTCGGACCAAGCCAGCTTCGGTTATCATGGTCTTGGACCATCGAGAAGAATTGCAAGATCAAGTTGAAACAATCCAGCGTTTCGCTGTTTCATATATCTACAAGCCAGTCATTATCGATGATTTGGTGGCTCGTATTGCAGCAATTTTCCGAGGTCGGGACTTTATCGACCAACACTGTAGTCAGATGAAGGTTCCAACATCCTATCGCAATCTGCGTATGGACGTAGAACATCATACCGTCTATCGTGGCGAGGAGATGATTGCCCTGACTCGTCGTGAATATGACCTTTTGGCTACCCTTATGGGAAGCAAGAAGGTTTTAACTCGTGAGCAGTTGCTGGAAAGTGTTTGGAAGTATGAAAGTGCGACCGAAACCAATATCGTGGATGTTTATATCCGTTATCTACGTAGCAAACTTGACGTAAAAGGTCAAAAGAGCTACATTAAAACCGTGCGTGGTGTGGGTTATACCATGCAAGAATAGAAAAGCAGTTGCAGTTATGTAACTGCTTTTTTTGAACTTATTATATATTGACATATAGTCTTGTCTTTGCTACAATCATTTTGGAGGAAACAAGAATGAAATTTTTGAAAAAAATGATGCAAGTTGGACTAGCGCTATTCTTTTTCGGCCTGTTAACTACAAGTACAGTATTTGCGGATACTACAGGTGGACAGTTTGTTGATAAGAACAATAGAAAATATTATATAAAAGATGACCATAAAGCAATCTATTGGCATAAAATAGACGGCAAAACCTACTATTTTGGTGATAGAGGAGAAATGGTTATCGGTTGGCAATACATAGAAATTCCTGGGACAGGTTACCGAGATAATTTGTTAGATAACCAACCAGTTAATGAAATCGGCCTTCAACACAAGTGGTACTATTTTGGACAAGATGGGGTCCTACAAGAATTTTTCGGCTGGCAACAATTAGAGGCTAAGGATTCGTTAAATGTTGGCAAAAAACATGGTGAAGGCTTTGAAGGCCCAGAAGTTCTTAAATTAGCAAACTATTACTTTGACCAAGACCATTCTTTAAAAACAGGTTGGCTTTACGATCAGTCTAACTGGTATTACCTAGCAAAAACAGGTTCTTCAGGAAAAGACTACCTTGGTGGAGAAAGACGTGCTGGTTGGATCAACGACAATTCAACTTGGTACTATCTTGATCCAACAACTGCTGCAATGCAAACTGGTTGGCAGTACTTAGGTAATAAATGGTATTATCTCCGTTCATCAGGAGCTATGGCGACAGGCTGGTATCTAGATGGTTCAACTTGGTATTACCTAGATGCTCAAAACGGTGATATGAAAACTGGCTGGATTTATGTCGATAATACTTGGTATTACCTCCGTTCATCAGGAGCTATGGTGACAGGTTGGTTCCAAGTTAATGGTAAATGGTACTATGCTTATAGTTCAGGTGCCTTAGCTGTGAATACCACTGTAGGTGGCTACTACGTCAACTACAATGGTGAGTGGGTACAATAATGAAAACAAGCGATTGTGAAGGAAACAATCGCTTTTTTTGTGAAAATATAATAAAATAGAAAGGAATAAAGTTCTAAAATTTTATCTAGAAACAGATGATATTCATCTGATAGTAGGATTAAATGACAAAAGAAGTTGGTGTCGGTCAGGCACATAGTAAAATTATTTTAATAGGAGAGCATGCGGTGGTTTATGGCTACCCAGCCATCTCTTTACCTCTTTTAGAGGTTGAAGTGACTTGTCGTGTGGTTCCAGCAGCGACACCATGGCGTCTTTTTGAAGAGGATACCTTGTCCATGGCAGTTTATGCTTCTCTTGAGTATCTAAATATCAAAGATGCTTGCATTCGTTGTCAAATTGACTCGGCTATTCCTGAAAAGCGGGGGATGGGTTCTTCAGCAGCCATTAGCATTGCAGCCATTCGAGCGGTATTTGATTATTACCAAGCGGAACTTCCACATGACGTGTTAGAGATTTTGGTCAATCGGGCGGAGATGATTGCCCATATGAATCCTAGTGGTTTGGATGCCAAGACTTGCCTAAGTGACCAACCTATTCGTTTTATCAAGAATGTAGGTTTTGAAGAATTAGCCATGGATTTATCAGCTTATCTGGTCATTGCAGATACTGGAGTTTATGGACATACTCGTGAAGCTATCCAAGTCGTGCAGAGCAAGGGCAAGGATGCCTTACCTTTCTTTCATGCACTAGGAGAGTTGACCCAAGAAGCAGAAGAAGCAATAAAAACAAAAGATGCTGTGAAGCTGGGAGAAATTCTAACCAAAGCTCATGGAAATCTAAAAGAAATCGGAGTTAGTAGCCCTGAGGCAGATGCCTTGGTTGAAACTGCCCTTGAACATGGAGCTCTAGGAGCCAAGATGAGTGGTGGTGGTCTAGGAGGTTGCATCATTGCCTTGGTTGCTAATGTAAAACAAGCGCAAGAACTCGCGGAAAGATTAGAAGAGAAAGGAGCTGTTCAGACATGGATCGAAAGCCTGTAACAGTACGTTCCTATGCCAATATTGCTATTATCAAATATTGGGGTAAGAAAAAAGAAAAAGAGATGGTTCCTGCGACTAGCAGTATCTCTCTGACTTTAGAAAATATGTACACGGAGACGACACTTTCTCCATTACCAGTAGATGCAACCGCTGATTCCTTTTACATCAATGGTCAATTGCAAAATGAAGCTGAACATAAAAAAATGAGTAAAATTATTGATCGCTACCGTCCTGAAGGAGCAGGTTTTGTTCGTATCGATACCAAGAACAATATGCCAACAGCGGCAGGTCTTTCTTCAAGTTCTAGTGGTTTGTCTGCTCTAGTCAAAGCCTGCAATGCTTACTTCCAATTAGGGCTAGATCGTAAAGAATTAGCTTTGGAAGCTAAGTTCGCATCTGGTTCTTCATCTCGTAGTTTTTATGGTCCCTTAGCAGCTTGGGATAAGGATAGTGGAGAAATCTATCCTGTCGAAACTGACTTGAAGCTAGCTATGATTATGTTGGTCTTGGAAGACCAGAAAAAACCAATCTCTAGTCGAGATGGCATGAAACTCTGTGTGGAAACCTCGACGACTTTTGATGAGTGGATTCGTCAATCTGAACAAGACTACAAGGATATGTTGGTCTACCTAAAGGAAAACGACTTTAAAAAAGTTGGGGAATTAACAGAGAAGAATGCTCTAGCTATGCATGCGACGACAAAGACAGCAAATCCGCCGTTCTCTTATCTGACAGATGCGAGTTATGAGGCTATGGATTTTGTTCGTCAGCTTAGAGAACAAGGAGAATCTTGTTACTTCACCATGGATGCGGGGCCTAATGTAAAGGTTCTTTGTTTAGAAAAAGACTTGGAACATCTATCAGAACTCTTAGGTCAACGCTATCGCTTAATCGTTTCAAAGACAAAGGATTTGAGCCAAGATGACGATTGTTAAAACTTGTGGGAAGCTCTACTGGGCTGGTGAGTATGCCATTTTAGAACCAGGACAGTTGGCACTAATAAAAGCTATTCCCATCTATATGACAGCTGAGATTGAGTCCTCAGAAGTTTATCGACTCTACTCAGATATGTTTACTTATAGTGTAGATATGCGCCCAGATTCTTCCTATGCCTTGATCCAAGAAACAGTTGCCTTGGTGGAGGACTATCTGACTGCCCAAGGAGTTGACTTGCAGCCTTTTTCCCTAGATATTCGTGGGAAAATGGAGCGTCAGGGCAAGAAGTTTGGTCTGGGTTCTAGTGGTAGCGTCGTTGTATTGGTTATCAAGGCCATGCTTGCTTTCTATGATAGACCAGCTGAAAGAGACCTCTTATTTAAACTGGCTAGTGCTGTACTTCTTAAACGTGGGGACAATGGTTCTATGGGAGATATTGCCTGTATCGCTTCAGAAGACCTAGTCCTCTATCAGTCGTTTAATCGAGAAACAGTAGCACAATGGCTAGAGAAAGAAGACTTGCCAACTGTATTAGCACGTGATTGGGGCTTTCTATTAGAAATGTTGAACCGACCTTGAAATTTGATTTTATGGTTGGTTGGACCAAGGAAGTAGCTGTGTCTAGCCATATGGTCAAGCAAATCAAGGATAATATGAACGCTATCTTCTTGCAGGCTTCAAAAGAAACAGTAACTAACTTGGTAAAGGCTTTGCAGATGGGGCAAGAAGAAACCGTTATTGACTTGCTAGAACAAGCCAGCCAACTTTTAGAAGGCTTGAGTTCAGATATTTACACGCCTTCGCTCAGACAATTAAAAGATGCCAGCAGAGACTTGAAAGCTGTTGCTAAAAGTAGTGGCGCCGGTGGTGGAGATTGCGGCATTGCCCTTAGTTTTGACCAAGATTCGACCACATTACTGAAAAAACGCTGGGCTGATCTAGGGATTGAGCTCTTATATCAAGAAAGGATAGGACATGACGACGAATCGGAAGGATGAGCACATCCGCTATGCCCTTGAACAAAAAAGTTCTTATAATAGTTTTGATGAGGTGGAGTTAATCCACTCCTCACTACCCTTATATGACTTAGATGAGATTGATCTTTCGACAGAATTTGCAGGGCGCAAATGGGACTTTCCTTTTTATATAAATGCCATGACAGGCGGTAGTGACAAGGGCAGAGAAATCAATCAAAGTTGGCTCAGGTGGCAGAGGCCTGTGGAATTTTATTTGTGACGGGTTCTTACAGTGCGGCACTTAAGGATCCATCGGATGACTCTTTCTCTGTCAAGTCAAATCATCCTGACCTCCTCTTTGGAACCAATATTGGCTTAGACAAGCCTGTTGAATTGGGGATACAGACGGTAAAAGAGATGAATCCCCTCCTCTTGCAAATCCATGTTAATGTTATGCAGGAATTACTCATGCCAGAAGGTGAGCGTCAATTTAGATTGTGGCAAAGTAATCTGAAAGATTATGCTGAACAAATCTCTGTGCCCCTTGTTTTAAAAGAGGTCGGCTTTGGCATGGATGTAAAGACCATTGCTAAGGCGTACGAAATGGGGATACGTACAGTTGATTTGTCTGGCCGTGGGGGAACTAGTTTTGCCTATATCGAAAATCGTCGTAGCGGTCAACGGGACTACCTCAATGATTGGGGGCAATCGACCATGCAGGCTCTTATCAATGCCCAAGACTGGAAAGATAAGATGGAGCTTCTGGTAAGTGGAGGGGTTCGCAATCCACTAGATATTATCAAATGCTTGGTCTTTGGAGCAAAGGCAGTTGGGCTATCACGCACCATGTTAGAGTTGGTCGAAAACTACCCAGTAGATGCCGTTATCTCTATTGTTGAAGGTTGGAAGGAAGACCTACGCTTGATTATGTGTGCTCTTAATTGTTCAAAAATTGAGGATTTACAAGAGGTCGACTATCTCCTGTATGGAAAATTAAAAGAAGCAAAAGACCAAATGTGAGGAGGTCGGGATTTTGGTCCCGATCTCTTTATCATTCCTCAGACTGATGTGACTTTTTGGTTTTGTGATACAATAAAATAGAGAGGACGGATACATGCGAAAATTTCAAATTTTTCTATTTATTGAAGCTTGTTTATTGACAGGAGCTCTGATTATGATGGTATCAGAGCATTTTTCCCGTTTTCTGCTGATCTTGCTCTTGTTTTTACTGCTGATTCGATACTATACTGGAAGACAGGGTAATAACTTCATATTAGTGGCAGTGAGCATCCTATTTTTCTTTATCATCATGCTCAATCCTTTTGTCATTTTAGCCATCTTTGTGGCCTTGATATACAGCCTGTTCTTGCTTTATCCTATGATGAATCAGGAAAGAGAAGACACCAATCTGATTTGAAGAAGTAGTGACGGTGAAGAGGGAGAAAAATCGCTGGTTTGGGAACCTCCACCATTTTTCAAGTTACCAGACTTGTCGCTTTGATGATATCAACCTTTTTCGTCTCATGGGGAAGGATACCATTCATCTAGAGCACGTGATTTTGAGCAATCATGATAATGTCATCATCTTGAGAAAACTGGTCGGTACGACTAGAATTATCGTACCAGTGGATGTAGAAGTCAGCCTCAGTGTCAATTCTCTGTACGGAGATTTAACCTTCTTTGACCAGCCTAAACGTGCTTTACGTAATGAGCAATTTCATCAAGAAACCAGAGATTATCTCAAGAGTCCCAAGAGTGTGAAGATTCTTTTGACAACCATGGTTGGAGATGTTGAGGTGGTGAGAGGATGAAAAAGCAACCCTATATTTTAATTGGACTCACCTCATTTCTCTTTGTTGCCTTTCTATTTCGAAGCATTTTTAAGGTTCTGGATTTAGAGTGGAGCTCTCTCTTTCAGGATCTAGAAAAGACAGAAAAAATCGTGTTTCTGACTTTGATGTTTAGTTTTGCCCTAGCCTTTTTGTTTGTCCTATTCTGGACAATGGTTGATGAAATTTCTAAAAGAAGAATACAAGCAAATCTCAAATGTTTGCTAGCTGGTAAAGAGATTAAAAGTCTGGGAGATGCAGATTTAGATGCAAGTTTTAAAAACTTGTCAGGAAAGCTTGGTTTGTTGACAGAAGCTATCCAAAAAGCAGACAATCAGGCCTTGGTCAAAGAAGAAGAAATTGTTGAAAAGGAGCGCAAGCGAATCGCGCGTGACTTGCATGATACGGTCAGCCAAGAAATTTTTGCTGCCCATATGATTTTATCAGGCCTCAGTCAACAAGCTTCCAAAATAGACAGAGAGAAGATACAAACACAACTCCAAAGTGTCACAGCTATTTTGGAAACTGCCCAACGAGACTTGCGTATTCTACTATTGCATTTGCGTCCTATTGAACTGGAACAAAAGAGTTTGGTGGAGGGGATTCAGGTACTCCTCAAAGAGCTAGAAGAAAAAAGTGATTTGAAGGTAAGCTTTAAAAATCAGGTAACGACATTACCTAAAAAGATAGAAGAGCATATTTTCCGTATTGTCCAAGAATTGATCAGTAATACCCTTAGGCATGCGCAGGCTTCTTGTCTGGATGTTTACCTTTATCAAACCGAAACCGAGTTACAATTGAAGGTGACAGACAATGGTCGTGGTTTTCAGCTAAATGATGGAGACGAACTGAGCTATGGTTTACGAAATATCAAAGAACGAGTGGAAGATATGGCAGGGACTATACAACTATTAACAGCACCTAAGCAAGGTTTGGCTGTTGATATCCGTATTCCCTTGCTTGATTTGGATAAATAAGAGGAAGTAAGATGAAACTATTATTGGTAGATGACCACCAAATGGTGCGTCTTGGTTTGAAAAGTTATTTTGAATTACAAGATGATGTAGAGGTTGTGGGAGAAGCGACCAATGGCGCAGAAGGAATTTCTATGGCCTTGGAGCTTCGTCCGGATGTGATTGTCATGGATATTGTCATGCCTGAAGTCAATGGAATTGACGCTACCCTAGCTATCCTCAAAGAATGGCCAGAGGCTAAATCTTGATTGTGACTTCTTACCTAGACAATGAAAAAATAATGCCGGTTCTGAATGCTGGAGCTAGGGGCTATATGCTCAAGACTTCTAGTGCGGATGAATTGCTGCATGCTGTTCGTAAGGTAGCAGCTGGTGAATTTGCTATTGAACAAGAGGTGAGCAAGAAGGTGGAATACAACCGTAATCACGTCGAACTACATGAAGATCTGACAGCTCGTGAACGGGATGTCCTTCAGCTAATCGCTAAGGGCTATGAAAATCAGCGAATTGCGGATGAGCTTTTTATCTCCCTAAAGACTGTTAAAACACATGTTTCGAATATTCTGGCTAAACTTCAGGTTAGTGACCGTACACAGGTAGCTGTTTACGCCTTTCAGCATCACCTGGTAGCTCCTGACGAATTTTAAGGAAGCTAAGATGTAACTCAAGCATGGATGAAAAGCGCATCCATTACTTGAAAAAATTCGCTACTATATGGTATAATGGACTGTATTAAAAATTTTAAGGAGAAATGACAGAATGTCTGTATCATTTGAAAACAAAGAAACAAACCGTGGTGTCTTGACTTTCACTATCTCTCAAGACCAAATCAAACCAGAATTGGACCGTGTATTTAACTCAGTAAAGAAAACTCTTAACGTTCCAGGTTTCCGTAAAGGTCACCTTCCACGTCCTATCTTCGACCAAAAATTTGGTGAAGAAGCCCTTTACCAAGATGCAATGAACGCTCTTTTGCCAGACGCTTATGAAGCAGCTGTAAAAGAAGCTGGACTTGAAGTAGTTGCTCAACCAAAAATTGACGTAACTTCTATGGAAAAAGGTCAAGACTGGGTTATCACTGCAGAAGTTGTTACAAAACCTGAAGTTAAATTGGGTGAATACAAAAACCTTGAAGTATCAGTTGATGTAGATAAAGAAGTAACTGACGCTGATGTAGATGCACGTATCGAACGTGAACGCAACAACTTGGCAGAATTGGTAATCAAAGATGGTGCTGCTGAAGACGGCGACACTGTTGTTATCGACTTCGTTGGTTCTATCGACGGTGTTGAATTTGACGGCGGAAAAGGCGAAAACTTCTCACTTGGACTTGGTTCAGGACAATTCATCCCTGGTTTCGAAGACCAATTAGTTGGACATTCAGCTGGTGAAACTGTTGACGTTATCGTAACATTCCCAGAAGACTACCAAGCAGAAGACCTTGCAGGTAAAGAAGCTAAATTCGTAACAACTATCCACGAAGTTAAAGCTAAAGAAGTCCCAGCTCTTGACGATGAACTTGCAAAAGATATCGACGAAGAAGTTGAAACTCTCGACGAATTGAAAGAAAAATACCGTAAAGAATTAGCTGCTGCTAAAGAAGAAGCTTACACTGATGCCGTTGAAGGTGCAGCAATCGATAAAGCAGTTGAAAACGCTGAAATCGTAGAACTTCCAGAAGAAATGATTCATGAAGAAGTTCACCGCTCAGTAAATGAATTCCTTGGCAACTTGCAACGTCAAGGTATCAACCCTGACATGTACTTCCAAATCACTGGGACTACTCAAGAAGACCTTCACAAACAATATGAAGCAGAGGCTGAGTCACGTACGAAGACTAACCTTGTTATCGAAGCTGTTGCGAAAGCTGAAGGATTCGACGCTACTGAAGAAGAAATCCAAAAAGAAATCGAGCAATTGGCTGCAGATTACAATATGGAAGTTGCTCAAGTACAAAGCTTGCTTTCAGCTGACATGTTGAAACACGATATCACAATCAAAAAAGCTGTTGAATTGATTACAAGCACTGCAACAGTAAAATAATCTAAAAAGATAAAAAGCCCACCGGATTCGGTGGGCTTTCTTGTGCTTTATTTTCCGAAAAATTCTTGAAGGTCATCCTGGCTAATTCCAATCATTGCTGGAATACTGGTCCAGTTGTCCTCGGTTAGAATGTAGGATTGCTGAGAATCAGTCTGCTTAGAGGTTTCAAGAATAGGCTCATTTACTTCTTCAGAGCTTTTAGTTAAGTCGCTGAAACGTTCAATTAAATAGGTCTTGCGAGCTGTTCCGATGTGCTTGGTTGCATAGTCAAAGGCCTGTAGTTCACCAAGTAGGATGAGTTTGCTTTTGGCGCGAGTGATAGCAGTGTAGATGAGATTTCGCTCCAGCATGCGCTTGCTAGCACTGGTAATTGGTAAAATAACAACTGGAAACTCACTCCCCTGTGACTTATGGATACTCATAGCATAGGCCAGACGAATTTTGTACCATTCATTTCGAGGATAGGAAACCTCGTTGCCATCAAAATCGATGATAATTTCATCTTGCTTAGATTCAGTGTATTTTCCAGGAATCAGGTCAGTAATATAGCCTAAATCTCCATTAAAGACATTGATTTCAGCATCGTTGACTAGATGAATGACCTTATCGCCTGTGCGATAATGAAACTGACTTGCTTCAAAACTAATTTGTCCCTTTTGAAGAGGATTGAGCAGTTCTTGCATGAGTTGATTGATGGCATCAATTCCTGCTGTACCACGATACATAGGCGCTAGAACTTGGATATCACGAGCAGGAATGCCACTTCTAATAGCAGCATCTAGGATTTTTTCAATGGTCGCAGGGATATGGTTGCTGGCGATTTCAAAGTAGGAACGATCTGCTTTTTTCTGAGTGAAATCTGCAGGCAAGGTGCCCTGTCTAATCTGACTAGCGAGAGTGACAATGGTTGATTCTTCGCTCTGACGGTAGATTCTTTCCAAGCGTGTTTGAGGAATGCTTGGAATTTGGAGTAAGTCAGCCAAGACTTGACCAGGACTAACCGATGGCAACTGGTCACTATCGCCTACGATGAGAATTTTACTATTAGAGGAGATGTTGGAGAAGAGTTGGTTGGCTAGCCAGGTATCCACCATAGAGAACTCGTCTACGATGATAAAATCAGCATCTAGATAATCTTCCAAATGACTGGTATCGTCGTCTCCAGTCATCCCCAAATGGCGGTGAATCGTTGCACTTGGCAAGCCTGTCAACTCATTCATACGACGAGCCGCGCGACCAGTTGGAGCAGCTAGGAGAATCGGTAGACTACTTTCTTTCTAAGGTCGAGCCCCTCTAATAGGGCGTAAACACCAATAATCCCATTGATAACAGTGGTTTTACCCGTACCAGGTCCACCTGTCAGGATAAAGACCTTGTTTTGGATAGCGTCGCAGATTGCCTGCTTTTGAATAGTATCGTATTGAATGCCTAATTCTTCCTCAACCGTAGCAATATGCTCTTGGATGATTTCTGTTTTTTGTTTATTACTTTCTTCCTTTTCAAGGATACGAATGAGGTGATTATGGATCCCTTCTTCAGCGAAAAAGAGACTGTTATCAAAGATTTTCGTATCAACCTGTTGAACTTTTTCTTCTTCAATGAGATTGGATAATTCTTGTGCAAGTTGACTGGGTTCTAATTCAACAGGACGTGAGGATTCAAGTAGGGTTAGAGTCTTTTCTAATAGATCTCTGGCTTCAACATAAGTATCCCCGCTTTCCATACAGGCGTTTAAAAGACTATGAACGAGCCCTGCTCGGAAACGTTCTGGAGCCTGACTCTCAATCCCCAATTCCTGTGCCAATTGGTCAGCAATAGTAAAGCCCAAGCCCTTGATATCTTCTACCAACTGATAAGGATAATTTTCAACGATATCGATGGTTTCCTCTTTATAGGTATCCTGGATTTGAATAGCTAATTTATTGGGAATGCCGTAGTTAGCAAGCTTGGCCAAGACCATTTCTGTTCCGTAGTTGAGGCACAGAGTGGAAACGAAGGCTTCACGACTTTTAGAAGATAGTCCTGAGATGGTTTCGAGTTTCTCAGGATGCTCTAGGATTTCATCAATGGTATTTTCTCCATAGAGTTCCACAATCTTTTGGGCAGTTTTGAGCCCAATCCCTTTGAAATGACTGCTGGAGAAATACTTAACTAAGCCCTTGCTAGTCGGTTTTGCTCTTTCATAACGGGTAATTTGTAGCTGCTCTCCGTATTTGGAGTGTTGGACAATCTGCCCCCAAAAAGTGTATTCTTCTCCCTCGATGACATCAGCCATGGTCCCTGTAACAATGATTTCGAAATCATCAAAGTCCTCAGCATCGGTATCCTCGATATCTAAGAGGAGAATACGATAAAAATTACTGACATTTTCAAAAATAATACGTTCAATCGTACCTGTAAAATAGACTTCCATATAATTCCTTTACAATCATGAATAAAACCATATCATTCATAATAGAATGAGAAGAGGCTGAGATTAGTATTCTCGGCCTCTTAGTATTTTAGACTGTTCCGATACGTTTGAGTGGCCAAAAACGGAATTTAGCCTCCCCGATGATATCTTTTGCTTTAAAAGTACCAACATGTCGACTATCACTAGATACTAGACGGTCATCACCCAGTAGGAGATACTCTCCCTCTGGAACAGTGTAGGTAAAGCTTGTATTGGAATTAGAATCTAGGGTAAAGGCCTGGGCCTTCTGAGCTAAAGCTCTAAAGTATTCTCCCTTTCTTCCATCCCAACCATCTCCAGTATAGGTAGATTGGAGTTTGTCCTCTTTAAATCGTTTGAGGTATTCTGCCAGATATGGTTCATCAGTTTCTTGACCATTGATATAAAGTTTGTCGTTTTCAAAACGTACGGTATCACCTGGTGTACCGACAACACGCTTAACGATATCCTTGTTTCCATCATCCTCATGGGCAACTACGATATCGAAGCGATTGATAGGGAGGTGTTTGACAACAAAGAGGATTTCTCCATCAGCTAGAGTAGGGTCCATTGAGTGTCCTTCTACACGCACATTACTCCAGAGAAAGAGACGACTAAGCCCTACTAGTGCGATAAGTAGAATAATAACTCCCCATTCTTTTAAAAAATTTATAATATATTTCATAATTTACCTTTCTAGCATTTTTTTTGCTTTTTCAGTATTTTTAAAGTGTAGTTTGGCGCAGAAGTTGAGTCCCTGCATACCATAAGCACGAAGGACTTGGCTAGCTATCTTGTCAGAAGCCGTTCCAGCCCCGCTTGGAAGTTGAAATCCAAGTTCTCGTCCTAGGTTTTCAAGATTTTCTAGAAAGAGGTCACGCGCGAGGATGGAGCTAACAGCTACAGCCAAGTATTTACTTTCAGCTTTTTCCTCAAGTGTAACAGGATTTTCGAAATGATTGGCTTCATTTTTTAGATACTTATCATAGTTTTGAGCACTCGTAAAGGCATCAATAACAATCTTTTCTGGTTGAACTCCCTTTTGAAGGAGGAGAAAAATTGCTTGATTATGAAGAGCTACCTTGACAGAAACAGCATTGTAGCGCTCACCAATGACTTCGTTATACTTACTTGGAGAAAGTAGTAGTGCCTGATGTTGGATTTTTCCTTCAAAATGGGAGCTATCTGACGGATTTTTGAATCTGTCAGTGTTTTGGAATCCCCTACACCGAGTTTTCGTAAATAGTCATGCTGGTCAGGAGTTACAAAGGATGCCACTACAGCTAGACCACCGAAGTAGGAACCATTTCCGACTTCATCTGTTCCGATTAAGGGGAAATTTTGTCCGCTAACAACTTGCGCTACCTGATAACCAAATAAGCTAGCATAGTTTTCAGCAGATTCACCTTGCAAGAGAACTTTTCCAGATGTATAAATGGAAACACTGGCTTGGGGAAGCTTGAAAAAGTAGCGAATATAAGGATTTTTACTTGGAGCGAGGGTTTGTTCATGCTTTTGAACAAAAGCTTGAATTTCCTTTTCACTCGGAGTCAATGTGATACTTGCCATAGTCTCTATTGTACCATAAAAGCAGTAGAATTGGTTAAAACTGACAAACTTAGTGAAATTTGGTATAATATCGTGAGGTGAATTTTATGGCAAATTTAAATCGATTCAAGTTTACATTTGGGAAAAAAACATTAACGCTGACAACTGAACATGACAATCTTTTTATGGAGGAGATTGCTAAGGTTGCGACGGAAAAATATGAAGCAATCAAAGAACAAATGCCTGGAGCTGATGATGAGACAGTAGCTATCCTTTTAGCAGTTAACTGCCTATCTACTCAGCTTAGCCGTGAGATTGAGTTCGATGACAAGGAGCAAGAATTAGAATCGCTCCGTTATAAGGTGGTTGCGGCTAAACAAGAACAGAGCAAGATTGAGGACTCTCTATGATTTCCATCCTACTCTTAATAATCCTTGCTTGGAGCTTTTATATTGGCTATCGCAGAGGAATCGTATTACAAGCTTTTTATCTTGTAGCGACGATTGTTTCCGCTTATTTAGCAAGCAAGTCTTACCAGTCTTTAGGGCAGAAGTTCAATTTACTAATCCCTTATGCTAATCCACAGGAAGGACAGGGAACATTCTTTTTCCCATCCAATCAACTTTTCCAATTGGATAAGGTCTTTTATGCAGGTATCGGTTTCCTCTTGGTCTTTACAGCCTTTTACTGCATCGGTCGCTTTATTGGTCTTTTTGTAAACCTAGTGCCAACTAAGATACTTGATGGGAAATACTACCGTATCGGTGCGGGTGTTCTATCTGTTGGAGTGACTTTATTTGTCCTTCAGATGATGCTAACCATCCTCGCGACTGTTCCATTACAAATTGTTCAAAATTCACTTGAAAATAGCTTTGTAGCTAGACATATCATCCAAAGCATTCCATTCACAACCAGTTTGATTAAGCAGCTTTGGATTACTAAAATAATCGGATAAAAAGGGCGGGAACTATTCCTAGCCTTTTGTTTACAATTTCAAAAGTAAGAGATTGATTAAAAAAAGTTAAAAACAAGAAAAGCCATAACTTTTGACTAAGGAAATAAGATGAATACAAAAATACTAGAAACGTTAGAATTTAACAAGGTCAAAGCTCTATTTGAGCCTCATCTTTTGACGGAGCAGGGACTAGAGCAGTTAAAAGAACTTACTCCAACGGATAAAGGTGACAAGATAAAACAAGCTTTTGCAGAGATGAAGGAGATGCAGGAGCTTTTTGTCGAACATCCTCATTTCAGCATTTCGGTGACAAAAGATATTGCAGCGACCTGCAAACGTTTGGAGATGGGTGCTGACCTTAATATTGAAGAATTTCTCCTTCTCAAACGTGTTATATTTTCCAGTCGTGAATTGAAAAACTTCTATGACAATCTTGAAAATGTACGCTTGGATCACTTAGCAAATTGGTTTGAGAAATTTCATGATTTCCCACATCTACAGGGCAATCTCCAAGCCATCAACGAGGCTGGATTTATTGAGAATTTTGCAAGTGAAGAACTAGCACGAATCCGCCGTAAAATCCATGACAGTGAGAGCCAGGTTCGTGATGTCTTGCAAGACCTTCTCAAGCAGAAGGCGCAGATGTTGACAGAAGGGATTGTCGCTAGTAGAAATGGTCGCCAAGTTCTTCCAGTTAAAAATACCTATCGGAATAAGATTGCTGGGGTCGTTCACGATATTTCTGCCAGTGGGAACACAGTTTATATTGAACCTCGTGAAGTAGTTAAGTTAAGTGAGGAAATAGCTAGTCTTCGTGCAGATGAACGCTATGAGATGATGCGTATCCTCCAAGAACTCTCTGAACGAGTAAGACCGCATGCGGCTGAAATTGCCAATGATGCCTGGATTATTGGACGTTTGGATTTGATTCGCGCTAAGGTACGCTTTATCCAAGAAACTGGAGCAGTGGTACCTCAAGTCTCTGAGGAACAGGAAATCCAACTCCTCCATGTTCGCCATCCTTTGGTTAAGAATGCTGTCGCAAATGATGTGCACTTTGGGAAGGATTTGACAGCTATCGTCATCACTGGTCCTAATACTGGTGGTAAGACCATTATGCTCAAGACCTTAGGATTGACGCAAGTCATGGCCCAGTCTGGTTTGCCTATCTAGCTGATAAAGGCAGTCGTGTAGGGATTTTTGAAGAAATTTTTGCAGATATCGGAGATGAACAGTCCATTGAGCAAAGCCTCTCAACTTTCTCTAGTCACATGACCAATATCGTTGATATTCTTGGTAAGGTCAACCAAAACTCCCTCTTGCTACTAGATGAGCTTGGAGCAGGTACGGATCCCCAAGAAGGGGCTGCTCTTGCCATGTCAATCCTAGAAGATTTACGCTTGCGTCAGGTCAAGACCATGGCAACCACTCACTATCCTGAACTTAAAGCCTATGGTATTGAAACGACCTATGTTCAAAATGCCAGTATGGAATTTGATACAGCTAGCTTGCGCCCAACCTATCGCTTTATGCAAGGCGTACCAGGTCGAAGCAATGCCTTTGAGATTGCCAAACGTCTAGGCTTGTCGGATGTCATTGTAGGTGACGCTAGTAAGCAAATTGACCAAGACAATGATGTCAATCGCATCATTGAGCAATTAGAAGAGCAGACACTTGAAAGCCACAAACGTCTTGAAAATATCCGCCAAGTTGAACAAGAAACCTCAAGATGAATCGCGCACTTAAAAAACTTTACAATGAGCTTAATCGTGAGAAGGAAACAGAACTCAATAAGGCGCGTGAGCAAGCTGCTGAGATTGTTGAATTGGCTCTGGCAGAAAGTGATGTTATTCTAAAAAATCTTCATAGCAAATCTCAACTAAAACCACATGAGATTATCGAAGCCAAGGCTAAGCTCAAAAAATTAGCTCCTGAAAAAGTTGACCTTTCTAAAAATAAGGTCCTACAAAAAGCCAAGAAAAAACGAGCTCCAAAAGTTGGAGATGATATTATCGTTTTAAGCTATGGTCAACGGGGCACCTTGACCAATCAACTCAAGGATGGACGTTGGGAAGCACAGGTTGGCTTGATTAAGATGACGCTTGAAGAAAAAGAATTTGACTTGGTTCAAGCTAAGCAAGAAGCGCCAGTCAAGAAGAAACAAGTCAACGTCGTCAAACGTGCAGCAGGCAAAGGTCCACAGGCTCGACTAGACCTTCGTGGCAAACGCTACGAGGAAGCCATGGAAGCCTTAGACGCCTTTATCGACCAAGCTCTGCTCAACAATATGGCCCAAGTAGATATCATCCATGGTATCGGTACGGGAGTCATCCGTGAAGGTGTAACTAAGTACCTCCAAAGAAATAAACAGGTCAAGAGCTTTGGCTATGCACCGCAAAATGCAGGTGGAAGTGGAGCTACCATCGTAACCTTTAAAGGTTAGAATATTATTTTCAGAAAATTATAAGAAAATTTTCTGAAAGCAATTGACAAGGACAGTTTTTTCTTGTAAAATAAGTAAAAATCAAATACAACACCGAATGAAGTTTAATAGAAGTGGAAAGTCCTTTGACCTTCCATGACTGTAAATGGACGGAACTCTGGAGAGACCGTAAAGGCACCGAAGGGGCAAGGCAGGCAACTGCTCAAACTCTCAGGTAAAAGGACAGAGCAATGATAGAGCGCTTTTTGGCATTTATCGATGCATTCCAGAGTACATGTTAGTAAACATGTGCTCTTTCTTTTGGGTTGAATAGATAGGAGAATGGTATGTTAAGTTTGCTAAAAGAGCTGGATGCTCTGGTATGGGGCCCACCCCTTTTGATTTTATTGGTTGGTACAGGGATTTACTTGACTCTTCGTTTAGGGCTTTTACAAATCTTGCGTCTCCCTAAGGCCTTCCAGCTTATTTTTACCAAGGATAAAGGACATGGTGATGTTTCGAGCTTTGCTGCCTTGTGTACAGCCCTAGCAGCAACTGTTGGTACAGGAAATATTATCGGGGTTGCAACAGCTATCAAGGTCGGTGGCCCAGGAGCCCTCTTTTGGATGTGGATGGCTGCTTTCTTTGGAATGGCAACCAAGTATGCTGAAGGACTACTTGCTATCAAATACCGGACCAAGGATGACCATGGTGCGGTAGCAGGAGGACCGATGCACTATATCCTTCTAGGGATGGGCGAAAAGTGGCGCCCCCTTGCAATCTTCTTTGCTGTAGCTGGAGTATTGGTTGCACTTTTGGGAATCGGTACTTTTACCCAGGTGAATTCCATTACAGAATCCGTTCAAAATACGGCTAGTATTGATCCGACAATTACTGCACTTGTTTTATCTATTTTCGTAGGGATCGCAGTCTTTGGTGGACTCAAGTCCATTTCTAAGGTATCAACTACAGTTGTTCCTTTTATGGCTATTATCTATATCTTGGGAACCTTGACAGTTATTTTCTTTAATATCGATAAAGTACCGGCAACACTTTCACTGGTTCTCACATCAGCTTTTTAGTCCCATAGCTGCAGTGGGAGGATTTGCAGGAGCTAGTGTTCGGATGGCTATTCAAAAATGGTGTGGCGCGTGGGGTCTTCTCAAACGAGTCTGGCTTGGGTTCAGCTCCGATTGCGGCTGCAGCAGCCAAAACAAATGAACCGGTGGAGCAAGGTTTGATTTCCATGACAGGAACCTTTATTGATACCTTGATTATCTGTACTTTGACTGGTCTGACAATCTTGGTGACTGGAGTTTGGAATGGCAATTTGGATGGGGTTGCTCTGACTCAATCTGCTTTTTCTACAGTATTTTCTTTCTTTGGACCTGCTCTTCTAACAATCTTCTTGGTGCTTTTTGCCTTTACAACGATTTTGGGATGGAATTATTATGGAGAGCGTTGCTTTGAGTTTCTATTTGGTGTTCGTTTTATCTGGCTTTATCGAGTGGTCTTTGTACTCATGGTCTTGCTGGGAGGATTTATCGAGCTGGATATGGTCTGGGTCATTGCGGATATTGTTAATGCCCTCATGGCTCTACCAAACTTGATTGCTATCTTGGCCTTATCACCAGTCATTATCGCTGAGACCAAGAAGTATTTTGATAAATCATAAAACCTTAATTCTTTTTGTTGCTTATACACAAGATAATGCCTTAGATGTTGTTCTTGGTGTCAGTTTGGCAACTCTCTGTAACTATGCCAATAATCTTGCTAATACGCTGATTAACCCAGAGTTACAACCTTATGCCTAAGAATAGAAAAAATGGAGTCTGAACTTTTCAGACTCCATTTTTGTATGCTTTTTTAATGGTTTTTATGCTATACTGATAATAACATGACTATTGGAGGTTCACATGAAAAAACTCCCCTTGGCCTTTTCAGGGTGCTTATTGGGATTGGCTGGAGCAGGCAATCTCATCCTGGATATTTTTCCACTATTATCCCACGTCTTTAGTTTGTCAGGCTTGATTTTATGGTTTTATTTTTTATACAGTCATCTTAGTGATTGGCAAGAAAGCCAGCAAGAACTTAAGAAAGCTCCTCTATTATCGGGAATGGCGACCTTTCCCATGGCAGGGATGATTTTATCGACCTATTTGTTGCGAATTCTACCAGTTAGCTTGAACTTCATTGCGCAGGTTCTCTGGTGGTTTGCCTTTCTACTAGATGTAGGCTTAATCATCTACTTTACTATCAATTACGTACAAGTTAAACCAAGGACGAGCGCAACGCCAAGTTGGACGGTTCTTTATGTGGGAATCGCAGTGGCAAGCTTGACTTACCCAGTAGTAGGGATAGTTGGTATTGCATACGGAGCTTGGATTTTTGGTTTTATCTTAACCCTTATTCTGTATCCTCTCATTTATCAAGATTTGAAAAGAAATCCATTGCCGCTGCCTTTACTAGGGCAAGAAGGGATCTATTGTGCTCCATTTTCTCTCCTGTTGGCATCACTGGTTCGGATAGGAGGCCCAGGTCTTCCTAGCTGGGTTTTACTGGCCATGATTCCTGCATCACAGGCTTTCTTTTTCTTTGTTCTTAGTCGCTTACCGAGAATTCTAAAACAGGGATTTCAACCAGCCTTTTCAGCCCTGACTTTCCCAACCATCATCACGGCAACTTCCTTGAAAATGGCCCAGGGCATTCTGCAGTTTCCGGTCCTCAACTTCCTCGTTTGGTTAGAAACTATCATTTGTTTAACAATCCTTGTCTACGTATTAGTCGAATATGTGAGATATTTAAGAAACTAGCAGCCCCCCTAGCACGGAGACGTGTTAGGGGTGATTCTATCTTGAACGTGTAAATCAATTAGTTCAGCTTTCTCCTACTGTTCTTCATGTTCGGATAAAAAACAATAAGTCATAGTCCCAAAGACGGCTCCAATACTAATACCAAAGATCAGTAAGGGGATCATTATCTCTGTTTGAATGATTTTTTCCAAGAATGTTGAAAAGGGCATCTGCTGAACGAAGAGTTTATGAAAGAGAAGCAGGGTAAATAAGCCAATCTCAATACTTATAAATACCAACCAACTACGAACTTTATTTGGTGTTTGCTATAAGTTTTGTAGATGATTTCTGATTTATCATCCTTTTCAAGATGAAGCTCTTTGACGGCTCTTTGAGCTTTTATACTCATGAACCAAATGAGTCCAAAATAGATGTAAGGCATAACCGATCGAACAATTTCTATAAAGCGTCCAAACAGAATATAGAACAGGAAGAGAAAGAAGGAAGAGTAAAAGATTAGGACCATGGAACGGGCGCAAGCCTTGTAGATAATCTCTTGTCGGCATTCATCAAAGGGTCCTTGGATATGAAAGAAATTTCGAACTAAGCGAGTGGTTAAGTCTTCTTTTTTCATGGTAGTGACCTCTTAATAACCTTCTTTTTGTTTAACTTCTTTAAAGAGTTGATAGAGAGTATAGAAATAGACCAAACTAAAAATGATACAGATAGTTAGAAATAGGAGATATCTCCAATCCATAGAATTCGTTAACAGTTGTGGAAAAGATATAAGGATAAAGCAGAGTGATGCGTTTAGGAGGCGTATTTTTTTTGATTTGATTTTCTGAAATCTTTGTCCTTTGTTCAAGACAGGAAGGGCTAAGAGGAAAATGATTAGAAAAGGGCGCGTAATTTGGCCATAAACTAGGAAAACTGTCATAAAGATACTGACCAAAATATGGCTGAGAATTAAAGTTTGTAGTGATTTCATAAGTTTCCTCCTAATCGATGTCTTGATCTTCTCTTGCTTTTTGAATACGAAAAGTGATGACAATATGCACTGTTAACCCGAAAAAGAAGGCTGCAACGATGGTTGACAAGATACTTCTTGTATTCAAGAGATCGGTAAGATAGCTTTTGCTATCATCCATTAGGATATTGAGAAGTGGCATCCCAAAGAACATGGCTATTCCATAGACCAGACCAGCTTTAAGTCCAGGATTACGTAACTGTTTCTTTTCCTTCTGGCTCAACATATCAGGATCGATAGCAGCAATACCAGTTTTTTTAGTTTGAGTAGTGACATAAAAAGCACAAACCAAGGAAACCAGAAAAATAATGATTGGATATCCGAAAGCGACCATTTGGGGATATTTATAAGCAAGAACAAAGGGAATGAGATTTCCTAAAGTCATGAGGTAAAAGAGAATCATAAAGACTTTATTCCCAATGTGGTCAGCCTCACGTCGTTTGTGTTCATCAAGTGGCCCTGAAATGCCATAGATACGTTTGATTAGTTTTTCATAGAGGGATTCTTTTTTCATGGGTGATTTCTCCTAAATGAACGATGTTATTTTGTTTCTTTTACGAATTGATAGAGATAATAAAGATAAGTAATAGAAGAAAGGATAGCGATAGTTAGCAATAAATAAAATTTCCAATCGTTTGAAATAACCGTCAGTTGTGGTAAGGATAGAATCATAAAGAATAGTGCTAAGTTGAGTATGCGCGTTTTTTGAGAGTCGATCTTTAGGTAAGTCAATCCTTTGTTGAGTGCTGGAACAAAGACTGGAAGGAGGACTATATCGTAGATTGGCAAGTTCCCTGAAACGATGATGAAGATGAGCAGTGAAGCAAACAAAAGATGATAGGTAAGTAAAGTTACTAGTGATTTCATAGGGCACCTCCTAATTCTGGTCTTTTTAGCTCTTGCAATACGAAGTGAGTCGACAATATGTATCATCACTCCGAAAAAGAAAGTTCCCAGTATAGTTTTAAAAATATGTTTTGTATTTAGAAGAGAACTGATAAAATTTGGATTTTCACTTGTTAGGGTATCAATGAGTGGAATTATAAAAAATATAACTGTTCCATAAATCGAACCTGCTTTCAGACCAGGATAACGTAACTGCTTCTTTTCTTTTTTCATGAGTTTCCTCCTAATCATTATCCTGATCTTCCTTGGCTTTTGCAATGCGACGGGAGATGAAAATCTGTATGACCACTCCAAAGAAGACAGACTGGAGGATACTTGAAAAAATATTTTTAAAAGCGAGAAGAGACTGAAGATAGTCCTGACTCTCACCTAGCAGTATAAGGAGAAGAGGGGTTGAAAAAAAACTCATTAATCCATAGACTATCCCCGCTTTCAGACCAGGATAGTGTAGTTGCTTACTTTCTTTCTCAGTCAGCATATCTGGTTCAATAGTTGTAATCCCTGTTTTTTGCATTTGGTAGGTGACATAGCCAGCAGCGATGAGGGCAATCACTAAAATCAGAGGAGGATAGACTAGAGCCACTAGTTGAGGAAATTGATAGGCCAGAACAAGCGGAATAAGATTGCCGAAAATCATCAGATAAAAGAGAATCATAAAGACTTTATTTCCGAGGCGGTCAGCTTCGCGCCGTTTGTATTCGTCCAGTGGATCAGAAATACCGTAAGTGCGTTTGATGAGCTTTTCAGTGAAGGTTTCTTTTTTCATTTTTCTTCTCCTTTTTAAAAATCGTCCTCCCAAAAGAGACTGTTGAGGTCAGTTTGGAGGCTTCGAGCGAGATTGAGACAAAGTTCCAGGGTAGGATTATACTTGTCGTTTTCAATCATGTTAATGGTTTGTCTCGAGACACCGATATCCTTGGCGAGCTCAAGCTGGGACATGCCCAGTTCCTTGCGGAATTCTTTCACACGATTCATGCTTCCTCCTTTTAAGATTGTGTCACATATATTTGACTATAGTATATTCTTTTAAAAATAAAATGTCAACTATTTTTGACATATTTTTGTAAAATAAAAAAAGATTGGTCTAGCCAATCTTTTTATTTTAATTCTGACGCATCTGGTAGGTAAGAACCACCGAGATAGGTCTTGCTGAGTTTTTCAAGGGTTCCATCTTGGTAGAGTTCTTTAAGAACCTTGTCAAACTGTTCTTTAAATTCTTTTTGGTCACTTGAGAAGATAATGTAGTTGTTTGGATTGTCGTTGCTTTCCAAGTCGACTACGTTCAAGTCTAAACCTCGGTCTTGGATAATCTTTTGAACAGAGATTTTATCAAAGATAAGGAAATCAAATTCACCGTTAGCAAGGTCAGTCAGACGTTTAGCGACATCTTCACCAGAGTATTGGATGGTTGCTGGATTGTCGGAGTGGCTTTGGTTCCAGTCTGTAACGACTTTGGCAGTAGAAGTTCCTGTATCATCCTGAGTTGTTTTACCAGCGATATCTTGCAGAGAGGTAAGAACCTTGTCTTTTCTGCTTACAAGAACTAAAGGATTTTTAGCGATAGGTAGTGAGTAGAGGTATTTATCTGCTCTCTCTTTGGTATAGCTCAAGTTGTTGGCAGCAGCTTGGTAACGGCTAGCATCCACTCCAGGGAATATACTTTCCCAAGCTGTTTTTTGAAATTCAATCTTGTATTGGTCCAGTTTTTCATCGACCGCTTTTAAAACTTCAACATCATATCCAGTTAGGTTTCCATCTTTTTCAAAATCAAAAGGTGGGATGTCCCCGGCAGTTGCTACGACAATGGTTGTAGGACTAGCAGTGGAAGTAGAAGTACTTTCTTGTTTAGATTGTCCACAGGCAACCAACAAGGGACTAATGGCTAATAATAAGAATAATTTTTTCATAAGAGTCTCCTTTACTTAATGGTATCTAGCTTACCAGACAATCAGTCAGATATCCAATATATATTTTTTATGGAAGTGATAGAGAAATATTATAATTTCCAGTTTTGTAGTAAACAACTCAAGTAAGAAAAAAGATAATTTGTTTCACTAATGAAAAAACTCTGCAAGCTCTTTCAGAATGTGGTAAAATGGAAGCAATAGAAATAGAAAAGGAAATCAATTATGAAATTTCTTGAGTTAAATAAAAAACGTCATGCGACCAAGCATTTTATTGATAAACCTGTCGATCCTAAGGATGTTCGTACAGCTATCGAAATCGCAACCTTGGCACCAAGCGCTCACAACAGTCAGCCTTGGAAGTTTGTTGTGGTTCGTGAGAAAAATGCTGAACTAGCAAAATTGGCTTACGGTTCAAACTTTGAGCAAGTAGCATCTGCCCCTGTAACCATTGCCTTGTTTACAGATACTGACCTAGCTAAACGAGCTCGCAAGATTGCCCGTGTTGGTGGAGCAAAGAACTTCTCAGAAGAACAGCTTCAGTACTTTATGAAAAATCTTCCAGCTGAGTTTGCGCGCTACAATGAACAACAAGTCAGTGACTACTTAGCTCTTAATGCAGGATTAGTTGCGATGAACTTGGTTCTTGCCCTGACTGACCAGGGAATCGGTTCAAACATTATTCTTGGTTTTGACAAATCAAAAGCTAATGAAGTCTTGGAAATCGAAGAACGCTTCCGTCCTGAGCTTTTGATTACAGTAGGATACACAGATGAGAAATTAGAACCAAGCTACCGCTTGCCAGTAGATGAAATTATCGAGAAAAGATAGGAAGTAAAAATGACAGTTATTGATTTTACAGCAGAAGTAGAAAAACGCAAAGAAGACCTCTTGGCTGACTTATTTAGCCTTTTGGAAATCAACTCAGAACGTGATGACAGTAAGGCAGATGCGGAGCACCCATTTGGACCTGGTCCGGTAAAAGCTTTGGAGAAATTCCTTGAAATTGCAGACCGTGATGGATACCCAACAAAAAATGTTGATAACTATGCAGGTCATTTCGAGTTTGGTCAAGGAGAAGAAGTTCTCGGAATTTTTGCCCACATGGACGTAGTGCCAGCAGGTAGTGGTTGGGACACGGACCCTTACACTCCAACTATCAAAGATGGTCGCCTTTATGCGCGTGGTGCTTCTGACGATAAGGGGCCAACTACAGCATGTTACTACGGTTTGAAAATTATCAAAGAATTGGGACTTCCAACTTCTAAGAGAGTTCGCTTCATCGTGGGAACTGATGAAGAATCAGGTTGGGCAGATATGGACTACTACTTTGAGCATGTAGGACTTGCAAAACCAGACTTTGGTTTCTCTCCAGATGCTGAATTCCCTATCATCAATGGTGAAAAAGGAAACATCACAGAATACCTCCACTTTGCTGGTGAAAATACTGGTTCAGCTCGTCTTCACAGCTTCACAGGTGGTTTGCGTGAAAACATGGTACCTGAATCAGCAACAGCAGTCGTTTCAGGTGACTTGGCTGACTTGCAAGGGAAACTAGATGCCTTTGTTGCAGAGCACAAACTCAGAGGAGAAATCCAAGAAGAAAACGGTCAGTACAAGGTGACTGTAATTGGTAAATCAGCCCATGGTGCCATGCCTGCTTCAGGTGTCAATGGTGCAACTTATCTTGCTCTCTTCCTCAGCCAATTTGCTTTTGAAGGACCTGCAAAAGACTACCTCGATATTGCTGGTAAGATTCTCTTGAATGACCATGAAGGTAAAAACTTGAAAGTAGCTCATGTGGATGAAAAGATGGGAGCCCTTTCTATGAATGCGGGTGTTTTCCGCTTCGATGAAGCAAGTGCTGACAATACTATTGCCCTCAACTTCCGTTATCCAAAAGGAACAAGCCCAGAGCAAATCAAGTCAGTTCTTGAAACCTTGCCAGTTGCTTCAGTTAGCCTTTCTGAACATGGGCATACTCCTCACTACGTACCAATGGAAGATCCACTCGTTCAAACCTTGTTGAATGTTTTTGAAAAACAAACAGGTCTTAAAGGTCACGAACAAGTCATCGGTGGTGGGACATTTGGACGATTGTTAGAGCGTGGTGTAGCCTACGGTGCTATGTTCCCAGATTCTATCGATACCATGCACCAGGCCAATGAATTTATCGCCTTGGATGATCTTTTCCGTGCAGCAGCCATCTACGCTGAAGCTATTTATGAATTGATCAAATAATGCTCTAGAAGTCTGAGATTTTATGCTTGGACTTCTTTTTGGAGGGAAACAGATGTCTCAAATCGAAAAAATCAAGCAAGCCATCATGGCTGATCCACAGAATGCCAGCTATACTGAGCAAGGCATCGAGCCACTATTTGCAGCACCAAAAACAGCTCGTATCAATATCATTGGCCAGGCGCCTGGTCTCAAAACCCAAGAAGCAGGGCTCTACTGGAAGGATAAAAGTGGCGACCGCTTGCGAGAGTGGTTGGGTGTAGATGAAGATACTTTTTACAATTCAGGTTACTTTGCAGTCATGCCCATGGATTTCTATTTTCCGGGACATGGGAAATCTGGTGACTTACCGCCTCGTCCAGGTTTTGCAGAAAAATGGCATCCAAAACTTTTGAAGGAGTTGCCAGATATTCAATTAACGCTCTTGATTGGACAGTATGCCCAAGTCTACTATCTGCATGAAAAGGTCAGTGGCAAGGTGACGGACCGCGTACATCGGTTCAAGGATTATTTGCCTGATTATTTCCCTCTGGTACACCCATCACCACGTAATCAAATCTGGATGAAAAAAAATCCTTGGTTTGAGTCGGAAGTGGTGCCCGATTTGAAAAAAAGAATTAAAATAATTTTAGGAGAAAAAGAATGAAAGAAATTTCCTTCGATGAATTTTACCAGCTTTATCAAAATGAGCAACTTTCTCTAGTGGACGTGAGAGAAGTAGAGGAATTTGAAACTCTTCATTTAGAAGGTGCTCGTAATTTCCCTCTCAGCCAACTAGCGGATACTTATAAACAACTGGACAAAGACCAGCTTTATTACGTGATTTGTAAATCAGGAATGCGTTCAGCACGCGCTTGTCAATTTTTGGCAGAACAAGGCTATGAGGTTACAAATGTCCAAGGTGGCATGGATGCTTTAGAATAAGAAAAACTTCCTTTGAGACCGAAAATAAGAACGGTTTTAAAGGGATTTTTTTGCTCTAAAAATCAGAAAATTGAAAACATTTTAGAATTATTTCGAGATAGCCTTTTCATGCCTTTAAACATGTTATACTAAGAAAGTATTTTAATTTTATAAGGAGAGTTTATGGCTAAAAAAGGTGCTTTAACAGGATTACTTCTGTTTGGAATATTTTTTGGAGCAGGTAACTTGATTTTCCCTCCAACTCTAGGCGCACAGTCTGGAGAAAACTTTCTTCCTGCCATTGCAGGATTTGTATTTTCAGGTGTTGGGATTGCCGTCCTAACCTTGATCATCGGGACCCTTAATCCTAAGGGCTATATCTATGAGATTTCTAAGAAAATCTCTCCATGGTTTGCGACAGTTTATCTAGCAGCTTTGTACTTGTCGATTGGTCCATTCTTTGCCATTCCACGTACAGCAACAACATCTTTTGAGGTCGGTATCAGTCCCCTTCTAGCTGAAGCAAATAAGGGTTTAGGTTTGATTATCTTTACCATTCTCTACTTTGTTGCAGCCTATTTAATCGCCTTGAATCCTTCAAAGATTTTGGATCGTATTGGACGAATCTTGACTCCAGTATTTGCAATTTTGATTGTTATCTTGATTATTCTTGGAGCCTTTAAATACGGAGCAAATGCACCACAAGCAGCGTCAGGTGCTTATCAAACTTCAGCCTTTGGTGCTGGCTTCTTAGAAGGATACAATACACTTGATGCGCTTGCTTCTGTTGCCTTCAGTGTTATTGCCGTACAAACCTTGAAACAACTTGGTTTCTCAAGTAAGAAAGAGTACATTTCAACTATTTGGGTAGTTGGAATCGTTGTAGCTCTAGGATTTAGTGCTCTCTATATCGGGTTAGGTTTCCTTGGGAATCACTTCCCAGTAACAGAAGAAGCGATGAAGGGTGGAACTCCAGGAGTTTATATCTTGTCACAAGCAACACAAGAAATATTTGGTTCGATAGCGCAATTTCCTTGCAGTCATGGTATCTGTGACTTGTTTCACAACAACTGTAGGCTTGATTGTATCAACAGCTGAATTCTTTAACGACCGCTTCCCACAAATCAGTTATAAAGTTTATGCAACTATCTTTACCTTGATTGGTTTTGCTATCGCAAATCTTGGTTTGAGTGCCATTATCAAGTATTCAGTACCAGTGCTAGTTGTCTTGTATCCAATCACGATTGCGATTGTCATGATTGTGATTGTTAACAAATTTATCGCCCTATCTAAACCAGGTATGCAGTTGACTATTGGACTTGTCACAGCTATTGCCGTTGCCAGTGTTTTAGGATCTACATTTAAGATTGACTTTCTTGCAAATATCGTTAATGTTCTACCGTTTGCAGATGCTTCCCTACCATGGCTAGTACCAGCAATTGTTGGAATCTTACTTTCTCTCGTTCTTCCAAATAAACAAGAAAGTGAAGCGTTTGAAATGGAATAAAAAAACTTGGCGTTGGCCAAGTTTTTTTCTATTACTCTTAGTTCGTTTTTTCCTTATAACCAAGGTCTGTTAACATTTTCTTAGAGGCTTTAAAACTAACGTTTTTCCCAACACCTGAGTATTCTTCTGGTAAAGCTTTTCTAAGTTCATCTAGGCTTGCAACTGAAAGGTCAATCTCAAGATCTTGTACGACTTTACCATCTTTAATCTCGACAGATAAAGTTACCCCCTTGAGGCCCTTATATCCTTTATAGGTTTCTTCGACTACATTTTTTAAATCATCTGCAGTATTGTTTAGGACTTCGGGGTCAGCGACATTGTGAGCAGTTTGTTTCACAACGTTATCACCGTCAACTGTATAGGTCAATGTTGACTGGACACCAGGCTGAGAATCGTTCACAAAGGTAGCAGTTTTTAATTCTGATTTCTTTTCAGTTGTTTCAGCCTCAGTGGTTTTTACCTCAGTTGACTCTACTTTTGAAGAGTTAGAAGTTGTTGATGATTGTTTTGAACATCCCAACAAGAATGCCAACGGTAGAGCTAAGAGAAGCGTCATTTTGAAAAATTTATTCATATTTTTTCCTTTCTTCCTAAGAACTACTTTTATTATACCACAAAATACTTTTGTATTCAAATTATCCTAGTTTTCTATTTTCACACATACTAAGATGTAAAAAATGATATAATGGTAGCAAGAGGTGAAGAAATGAATCAAACTGTAGAATATATTAAAGAATTGACTGGTATCGCATCGCCAACAGGTTTTACGCGTGAAATTACGACTTATTTGGTTGAGACGCTTGAAAATCTTGGATATCAACCTGTCCGTACTGCTAAAGGTGGAGTGAATGTCACTGTTAAAGGTAAAAATGACGAACAACATCGCTATGTAACCGCCCATGTAGATACCTTGGGTTCCATTGTTCGTGCTATTAAACCAGACGGTCGCCTCAAGATGGACCGTATCGGTGGCTATCCTTGGAATATGATTGAAGGCGAAAACTGTACAGTCCATGTGGCTAGCACAGGAAAAACAGTTTCAGGTACGATTTTGATCCACCAAACTTCTTGCCATGTCTATAAGGATGCGGGAACAGCTGAACGTACTCAGGACAATATGGAAGTGCGTTTGGATGAAAAAGTGACCAACGAAAAAGAAACACGTGCACTCGGTATCGAGGTTGGAGACTTTATCAGCTTTGACCCTCGAACAACCGTGACTGATACAGGCTTTATCAAGTCTCGTCATTTGGATGACAAGATCAGTGCAGCTATTCTCCTCAATCTCCTTAAAGTATACAAAGAAGAAGGGATTGAACTTCCTGTTACTACGCATTTTTCTTTTTCAGTATTTGAAGAAGTGGGGCATGGTGCTAACTCAAGTATTCCTAGTCAAGTTGTCGAATATCTGGCTGTGGACATGGGAGCGATGGGAGATGACCAGCAGACAGACGAGTACACAGTTTCTATCTGTGTTAAAGATGCTTCAGGTCCTTATCACTATGAGTTCCGCCAACATCTGGTTGCTCTAGCAAAAGAGCAAGACATCCCATTTAAATTAGACATCTATCCATTTTACGGTTCAGACGCTTCTGCAGCCATGTCAGCTGGAGCAGAGGTCAAGCACGCGCTTCTAGGAGCTGGTATTGAGTCAAGTCACTCATACGAGCGTACTCACATCGATTCTGTAGTGGCTACTGAGCGTATGGTAGATGCTTACCTTAAGAGTGACTTGGTGGACTAAGATGTGCTTGATTTGCCAACGAATTGAATTAATTAAGTCAGGTGACAATCCCTACTTTGTAAAAGAACTGGAAACAGGCTATGTTGTCATCGGAGACCACCAGTATTTTGAAGGCTACACGCTCTTTCTAGCCAAGGAACATGTCACAGAATTACATCACCTACATCCAACTGTCAAACTCCGCTTTTTAGAGGAAATGAGTTTGGTTCAGGAAGCTGTCTCTAAGGCTTTTTCTGCTGAAAAGATGAATGTAGAGTTGTTGGGAAATGGAGACGCTCATGTTCACTGGCATATTTTCCCTAGACGAGAGGGTGATATGAAGGGGCACGGTCTTAATGGGCGTGGTCCAGTCTGGTGGGTTCCATGGGAAGAAATGATTGCTGAAGAATATCAGGTTAAGGGAAGCAAATTAGAAGACTTGATTGCAAGATTGTCTGAGACTTTAAACCAGATGATTAAATGAAAGGATAACAGATGAAAAAAAGATACCTTATCTTATCAGGATTATTAGCATTGACATTGGCAGCTTGTTCACAAGAAAAATCAGCAACTACAGATGCCAAGTCTTCTGCAGAGCAAAAAACTGTACAAGAAGGAACCGCGGGAAGTAAGTCTCAGGAAGCTAGTCAAAAGAAAGCAGAAGTGGTTAACAAAGGAGACCACTACAGTATTCAAGGTAAGTACGATGAGATTGTTGTTGCTAATAAGCATTATCCAATGTCAAAAGATTACAATCCTGGAGAAAATCCTACCGCTAAGGCAGAACTGTTGAAACTCATTGCAGCTATGCAACAAGCAGGATTCCCGATTAGCGACAACTATAGTGGTTTTAGAAGTTATGAAACTCAAACTCAGCTTTATCAAAACTATGTAAATAAAGATGGCAAGGCTGAAGCTGACCGTTATTCTGCAAGACCTGGTTACAGTGAACACCAAACTGGCTTAGCTTTTGATCTGATTGGAACAAATGGAGACTTAGTCACTGAAGAAAAGGCAGCCCAATGGCTATTGGACCATGCTGCAGACTATGGCTTTGTCGTTCGTTATCTCAAAGGTAAGGAAAAAGAGACAGGTTATATGGCTGAGGAATGGCACCTTCGCTATGTTGGTAAAGAAGCCAAAGAAATCGCTGCAAGTGGCCTCAGTTTAGAAGAATATTACGGCTTTGAAGGTGGAGACTATGTTGATTAGTCGCAAAATACCTTGCAAGAATGCTTGAAATTTGATAAAATATTTAGTAATTAAATAGGAATCTGCAAGACTAGTATCTCAGGGGAAGTATATCAGGGAGGAGAGCCGTGACTGAAAGCTCTCTATATGAAAGCTGGGTGAATTCACTTGCGCAAGGATTCAGAAATAAAGGTCTGACTTGTCAGATGAAAACGGATGGTACCGCGTGTCAACGCTCCGAGTGGAGTTTTTGGCATGTGGTTTTCTTTTTTTTCTGATAATCGACTGATGGAGGAATTATGTCAACTATTGAAGAACAATTAAAAGCGCTTCGTGAAGAAACGCTAGCTAGCTTGAAGCAGATTACTGCTGAAAATGAAAAAGAGATGCAAGAATTGCGTGTCTCAGTCCTTGGGAAAAAAGGGTCACTGACCGAAATCCTTAAAGGGATGAAAGACGTTTCTGCAGAAATGCGTCCTGTTATCGGGAAACACGTCAATGAAGCGCGCGATATCTTGACAGCTGCCTTTGAAGAAACAGCTAAGCTCTTGGAAGAAAAGAAAGTCGCAGCTCAACTAGCAAGTGAGAGCATCGATGTGACACTTCCAGGTCGACCTGTAGCGAATGGACACCGTCATGTTCTCACACAAACCAGTGAAGAAATCGAAGATATCTTCATCGGTATGGGTTACCAAGTCGTGGATGGATTTGAAGTAGAACAAGACTACTACAACTTCGAACGTATGAACCTTCCAAAAGACCACCCAGCCCGTGATATGCAGGATACTTTCTACATCACAGAAGAAATCTTGCTCCGTACCCACACATCTCCAGTTCAGGCGCGTGCGATGGATGCTCATGACTTTTCTAAAGGTCCCTTGAAGATGATCTCACCAGGGCGAGTATTCCGTCGTGATACAGACGATGCGACCCACAGTCACCAATTCCATCAAATCGAAGGTTTGGTTGTAGGAAAAAATATCTCTATGGCTGACCTACAAGGAACGCTTCAGTTGATTGTCCAAAAAATGTTTGGTGAAGAGCGTCAAATCCGTTTGCGTCCATCTTACTTCCCATTTACAGAGCCTTCTGTTGAGGTTGACGTCTCATGCTTCAAGTGTGGTGGAGATGGCTGTAACGTATGTAAGAAAACAGGTTGGATCGAGATTATGGGTGCCGGAATGGTTCACCCACGTGTCCTTGAGATGAGTGGTATCGATGCAACTGTATACTCTGGTTTTGCCTTTGGTCTTGGTCAAGAGCGTGTAGCTATGCTTCGTTACGGAATTAACGATATCCGTGGATTCTACCAAGGCGATGTCCGCTTCTCAGAACAGTTTAAATAAGATTGAAACCTAAAACACAGTCCTATACAGTTCTAGTCATTTTCTCTCGGTGAGAAATGGCAAGAGCTTACTCGAAGAAAAAGAAAGGAATTGAAAAGGTCTCGATTGATGAGATCTTACGATCAGAATTATGTTAGTATCATACAAATGGTTAAAAGAATTGGTGGACATTGATGTGCCATCACAAGAGTTGGCTGAAAAAATGTCAACCACAGGGATCGAAGTAGAAGGTGTGGAATCACCAGCTGCCGGTCTCTCAAAAATTGTCGTCGGAGAAGTCTTGACTTGCGAAGATGTGCCAGAAACACACTTGCATGTCTGCCAAGTTAACGTTGGCGAAGAAGAAGCTCGTCAAATCGTCTGTGGAGCACCAAATGTGCGTGCAGGCATCAAGGTTATGGTGGCTCTTCCGGGAGCTCGCATTGCGGACAACTACAAGATTAAAAAAGGTAAAATCCGTGGCTTAGAGTCACTAGGGATGATCTGTTCACTTGGTGAATTGGGGATTTCTGACTCAGTTGTACCAAAGGAATTCGCAGATGGCATCCAAATCTTGCCAGAAAATGCCGTTCCAGGTGAGGAAGTCTTCTCATACCTAGACTTGGATGATGAAATTATCGAACTTTCTATCACTCCAAACCGTGCAGACGCTCTTTCTATGCGTGGGGTAGCGTATGAAGTAGCAGCGATTTATGACAAGTCAGTTAACTTTAAAGAATTTGCTCTTTCAGAAACAGACCAAGCTGCAGCGGACGCTCTTTCTGTCAGCATTGACACAGACAAGGCACCTTATTATGCAGCTCGTATCTTGGACAATGTGACCATCGCACCAAGTCCACAATGGTTGCAAAACCTTCTCATGAATGAAGGTATCCGTCCAATCAATAATGTGGTCGACGTGACTAACTATATCCTCCTCTACTTTGGTCAGCCTATGCATGCCTTTGACTTGGATACCTTTGAAGGAAGTGAGATTCGTGTGCGTGAAGCGCGTGCTGGTGAGAAATTAGTGACCTTGGACGGTGAAGAACGTGAGTTGGAAACAAATGACTTAGTGATCACTGTTGCTAACAAGCCAGTTGCCCTTGCAGGTGTTATGGGTGGTCAGGCTACAGAAATCTCTGAAAAATCTAGTCGTGTCGTCCTTGAAGCTGCTGTTTTCAATGGCAAATCTATCCGTAAGACTAGTGGTCGCCTCAACCTTCGTTCAGAATCTTCTTCTCGCTTTGAAAAAGGCATCAACGTGGCAACTGTCAATGAAGCCCTTGATGCGGCAGCAAACATGATTGCAGATCTTGCAGGTGCGACAGTGCGTAAGGGGATCGTTTCAGCAGGGCAGCTTGATACTTCAGATGTGGAAGTTTCTTCAACTCTTGCTGACGTTAACCGTGTTCTTGGTACGGAGCTTTCCTACGCGGATGTAGAGGATGTCTTCCGTCGTCTTGGCTTTGGCCTTTCTGGAAACGCTGATCGCTTTACTGTTAGTGTTCCACGTCGTCGTTGGGATATTACCATCGAAGCGGACCTCTTTGAAGAAATCGCTCGTATCTATGGTTATGACCGCTTGCCAACTAGTCTTCCAAAAGACGATGGGACAGCAGGTGAATTGACTGAGACTCAAAAACTCCGTCGTCAAGTTCGGACTATTGCTGAAGGAGCAGGATTGACAGAAATCATTACTTACGCTCTGACAACTCCTGAAAAAGCGGTTGAGTTTACGACTGCACCAAGTAATTTAACGGAGCTCATGTGGCCAATGACCGTGGACCGTTCTGTTCTCCGTCAGAATATGGTTTCTGGTATTTTGGATACAGTTGCCTACAACGTAGCGCGTAAGAACAAAGACCTGGCTCTTTATGAGATTGGAAAAGTCTTCGAGCAAACGGGTAATCCAAAAGAAGACTTGCCAAATGAGATCAACAGCTTTGCCTTTGCATTGACAGGTTTAGTCGCTGAAAAAGACTTCCAAACTACAGCCGTTCCGGTTGACTTCTTCTATGCCAAGGGAATCTTGGAAGCCCTCTTTGCTCGCTTGTGTCTTGAAGTGACCTATACAGCAATATCTGAAATCGCTAGTCTCCACCCAGGACGTACAGCCTTGATTTCACTTGGTGACCAAGTAGTCGGTTTCCTCGGTCAAGTACACCCTGTTACGGCTAAGGCTTATGATATTCCTGAGACTTATGTAGCTGAGCTTAACCTTTCAGCTATTGAGACAGCTCTTCAACCAGCTAGCCCATTTGTGGAAATTACTAAGTTCCCAGCAGTTAGCCGTGATATTGCTCTTCTTCTCAAAGCAGAAGTGACTCACCAAGATGTAGTTGATGCTATCAAATCTGCAGGCGTGAAACGTTTGACAGATATCAAACTCTTTGACGTCTTCTCAGGTGAAAAACTAGGACTTGGTATGAAGTCAATGGCCTATAGCTTGACATTCCAAAATCCAGAAGATAGCTTGACAGACGAAGAAGTTGCTCGCTACATGGAAAAAATCCAAGCATCACTTGAAGAAAAAGTAGACGCAGAAGTGCGTTAAGAACCTTCAATCCATCCCTAGGGGTGGATTTTTTAATTCTTGTTAGTATTTAATATTGGAAAGACAAAATAACTTTAGGACTAAAATCTATTAGTTGAATTTCAGTTTTTGATATAAAAGATTTTCAGTACATTCCATCAATAAAAATGTAAGTAAATCCTTGCAATATCTACTATAAAAAGAATATAATGTGTATAATAAATTTAAAGGAGTAGATGATGCTCGAAGTAAGAAATCTAGAAAAAAGTTTTGGGCCTAAGCAAGTTTTGTTTGGTGTTGACTTTCAAGCACGACCAGGGCGTATTTTGGGGCTGGTTGGGAAAAATGGAGCTGGAAAAACAACTATTTTTCACAGTATTTTGAAATTTTTGGATTATCAGGGAGAGATTCAATTTGATGGCCAGGAAATTCGTCAGGAAACCTATGCTCGCATTGGCTATCTACCCGAAGAACGTAGTCTTATGCCTAAATTGACAGTCCTTGAACAAGTGCGTTATTTGGCAACATTAAAAGGCATGGATGCAAAAGAGGTCAAAGAAAAACTCCCTCAATGGATGGAAAAGCTAGAAGTCAAAGGAAAACTGACAGATAAAATCAAGAGTCTCTCAAAAGGAAATCAACAGAAGATTCAGTTGATTATCACTTTGATTCATGAACCTGACTTGATTATCCTCGATGAACCCTTTAGTGGCCTGGATCCAGTTAATACCGAACTTCTTAAGCAGGTTATACTCAAAGAAAAAGAACGTGGAGCGACCATTATCTTTTCTGACCACGTCATGACCAATGTCGAAGAGCTGTGTGATGATATCCTGATGATTCGTGATGGGCGTGTCGTCTTACATGGACCGGTCCAAGATGTTCGTAATCAATACGGCAAAACACGACTTTTTGTTTCAAGTGAAAAAAATCAGGAAGAGTTGGAAAATCTCCCACATGTCACTCATGTTAGCTTGACCAAGCAGGGGACTTGGAAGCTTATTCTAGATGACGAAAATGCTGGACAGGAGCTCTTTGCTATCTTGACTCAAGGACACTATATTGCGACCTTTGACCAGCAAGCTCCGACAATCGATGAAATCTTTAAACTAGAATCAGGGGTGGAAGTATGAGAAATATGTTAGTTGTAATCAAAGAAACCTATCTGCGTCATGTCAAATCCTGGAGTTTCTTCTTTATGGTAATCTCGCCATTTCTCTTTATCGGCTTGTCTGGAGGAATTGGTTATCTCCAAGGTTCCTCTCTAGCTCAAAATAATAAAGTAGCAGTTGTTAGTTCGGTTCCTGCTGTAATAGAGGGGTTAAAATCGACCAATGGCATTAACTTTGACTATAAGGATGAAGCAAGTGCTCAAGCTGCTATCAAGGATGAAAAAATAAAAGGCTATCTAACCATTGACCAGGAGAACAGTGTCCTCAAGGCAGTCTATCATGGGGATACTTCACTAGAGAGTGGTATTAAGTTAGCTGTGACTGCTAAGTTGAATGAACTTCAATCCCAACTCAACCGTTCAGAGGCACATTTATCTCAAGAACAGGAAAAACGTTTGGCACAAACAATTCAATTTACAGAGCAGATAGATGAAGCCAAGGAAAATAAAAAGATGGTCCAAACCTTTGCAGCTGCGGGACTTGGTTTCTTCCTCTATATGATTTTGATTACTTATGCTAGTGTTACTGCTCAAGAAGTAGCCAGCGAGAAAGGAACCAAAATCATGGAAGTGGTCTTCTCAAGCATTCGTGCTAGCCATTATTTCTACGCCCGCATGATTGCCTTGCTTCTAGTCATTTTGACTCATATTGGTATTTATGTTGTAGGCGGACTTGGAGCTATCTTATTCTTTAAGGATATGCCTATCTTGGCTAATTCAGGTATTCTAAATCACTTGGGAGAAGCCTTTTCGATCAATACCTTGTTGTTTGTCTTAGTCAGTCTCTTTATGTATGTGGTCTTGGCTGCCTTTCTGGGCTCAATGGTTTCTCGACCTGAAGACTCTGGTAAGGCATTATCGCCTTTGATGCTTTTGATTATGGTAGGTTTTATTGGAGTAACCGCCTTAGGAACTTCTGGGGACAATTTGATTTTGAAAATCGGTTCTTACATCCCATTCGTCTCAACCTTCTTTATGCCTTTTAGAGCTATTAATGGTTATGCAAGTAGTTTAGAAGCATGGATTTCGCTTGCTATAACGGTTATTTTTGCAGTTACTGCAACAGCCTTTATCGGACGCATGTATGCTAGTCTAGTTCTTCAAACAGATGATTTGGGGATCTGGAAAACCTTTAAACGAGCTTTAAGTTATAAATAAAATATCGGACCTGTGAGTGTATCTCCCAGGTCTTTTAATTAGCCTAAATATTTCACATTAATTTCTTCTAAACCTTTGACTATTAGGCAAAATTATCGTACAATAAAGAGTACATGATAAAATGAGACCAGAGTTTGTATGCTTTGGCGTTAGTAGTAAAAAATGAGGAGAAACGCTTTGGAATTAGAAGTATTTGCTGGGCAAGAAAAAAGTGAACTATCTATGATTGAGGTGGCTCGTGCCATCTTGGAACTCCGTGGTCGCGATCACGAAATGCATTTTAGCGATTTGGTTAATGAAATCCAAAACTATCTTGGTACCTCTAATAGCGATATTCGTGAAGCACTACCTTTGTTCTATACAGAATTGAACTTTGATGGTAGCTTTATCTCTCTTGGAGATAACAAATGGGGCCTTCGTTCATGGTACGGAGTTGATGAAATTGACGAAGAAATTATCGCTCTTGAAGAAAGTGATGATGAAGAAGTCGCACCTCAAGCTAAGAAAAAACGTGTTAATGCCTTTATGGATGGTGACGACGATGCCATTGATTATGGTGCAGATGATCCAGAAGATGAGGATGCTTATGAAGAAGATCCAGCTCTTTCTTACGATGATGAAAATCCAGATGATGAAAAGAACGAAGTAGAAGCCTACGACGCTGAAATCAACGAAATTGCACCGGATGACCTTGGCGAAGATGTTGATCTTAACGAAGAAGATGACGAAGATGTTGAGGATGAAGAAGAATAACACTAAAAGGCAAGGAAATCTTCCTTGTCTTTTTGCAACACTATATCTTACTAAAAGCAAGACACTGAAAATCTGATATTCGAATGTATTTGACAAATGAGTCAAATTGAGGTAAGATATTGTTCGGGCACCTCTTTTAGAGGTCGGAGCTCCCTAGTAATTAGGGAGCTATTTTTGTTTTTCTGGGAACTTTTATCCTGGATTGTGTTATTGATGAAGGTCTTGTTTCCTATTTCCCCTACTAGTAAATAAGACCTTAAGCATTTTAGAAAGAGGAATCTATGTCTACGAAATATATTTTTGTCACTGGTGGTGTGGTATCGTCTATTGGGAAAGGTATCGTTGCAGCGAGCCTTGGACGATTGTTGAAAAACCGTGGTTTGAAAGTAACCATTCAAAAATTTGACCCTTATATCAATATCGACCCAGGGACCATGAGCCCTTACCAGCACGGAGAAGTATTTGTAACAGATGATGGGGCTGAGACGGATTTAGACTTGGGTCACTATGAGCGTTTTATTGATATTAACCTTAATAAATACTCAAACGTGACAACTGGTAAAATCTACAGCGAAGTTCTTCGCAAGGAACGTCGTGGTGAGTACCTTGGGGCAACTGTCCAAGTTATTCCTCATATTACAGATGCCTTGAAAGAAAAAATCAAGCGAGCTGCTCTTACGACTGACTCTGATGTTATTATTACAGAGGTTGGTGGAACAGTTGGCGATATCGAGTCCCTTCCATTCTTAGAAGCTCTTCGTCAGATGAAGGCAGATGTCGGCGCTGATAATGTCATGTATATCCACACAACCTTGCTTCCTTACCTCAAGGCAGCTGGGGAAATGAAAACCAAACCAACTCAACACTCTGTTAAAGAATTGCGTGGTTTGGGAATCCAACCAAATATGTTGGTTATTCGTACTGAAAAACCAGCAGGACAAGGGATTAAAAACAAACTAGCCCAGTTCTGTGATGTGGCGCCAGAAGCTGTTATCGAGTCATTGGACGTGGATCATCTTTACCAAATTCCACTTAATCTGCAAGCACAAGGAATGGATCAAATTGTTTGCGACCATTTGAAAATAGATGCACCTGCAGCAGATATGACAGAGTGGTCAGCTATGGTTGATAAGGTCATGAACCTCAAAAAACAAGTCAAGATTGCCCTTGTTGGTAAGTATGTTGAGTTGCAAGATGCCTATATCTCCGTTGTTGAAGCCTTGAAACACTCTGGTTATGCCAATGATGCAGAAGTCAAGATTGATTGGGTCAATGCGAACGATGTGACAGCTGACAATGTGACAGCTGACAATGTGACAGAACTCCTATCTGACGCTGACGGAATCATCGTGCCGGGTGGTTTTGGTCAACGTGGAACAGAAGGAAAAATTGAAGCGATTCGCTATGCGCGTGAAAATGATGTACCAATGCTAGGAGTCTGCTTGGGTATGCAGTTGACCTGTATCGAGTTTGCCCGTAATGTCTTAGGTCTTGAAGGAGCTAATTCAGCAGAGCTAAATCCTGATACCAAATACCCTATCATCGATATCATGCGTGATCAGATTGATGTTGAGGACATGGGTGGTACCCTTCGTTTGGGACTTTATCCTTCTAAGTTAAAACGTGGTTCTAAGGCAGCGGCCGCTTATCATAACAAAGAGGTGGTACAACGCCGTCACCGTCACCGTTATGAATTTAACAATGCCTTCCGTGAACAGTTTGAAGGAGCAGGTTTTGTCTTTTCAGGAGTGTCACCAGACAACCGCTTGGTCGAAATTGTTGAAATTCCAGAAAACAAATTCTTTGTGGCTTGTCAGTACCACCCAGAGCTTTCAAGTCGTCCAAACCGCCCAGAGGAACTTTACACTGCTTTTGTAACAGCAGCAGTCGAAAATAGTAAATAGTCATTATTAAACCTTTGAGAGTCATCTCAGAGGTTTTTATTTTTTTTCATTATCATGAAAATCTGGAAAATCAGTTCTGAATTTGGTAAGATAAGGGTATGGATTTTGAAAAAATTGAACAAGCATATACTTATTTACTAGAAAATGTCCAAATCATTCAAAATGATTTGGCGACTAGCTTTTATGACGCCTTGATAGAACAAAATGGGATCTATCTCGATGGTCAAACCAATCTGGAGCAAGTCAAAAAAAATAACCAGGCCTTAAAACGTTTGGCACTTCGAAAAGAGGAGTGGTTACGGACCTATCAATTCTTACTAATGAAGGCGGCGCAAACAGAACCTCTTCAAGCCAACCACCAGTTCACACCGGATGCGGTTGGTCACTTGATGATTTTTATCATAGAGCAACTTTTTCCTGCTGAAAATGTGAGTCTATTAGAGTTGGGTTCTGGGATGGGAATTCTGGGAGCTAGCTTCTTAACGTCCATGAACAAAAAGGTAGATTATCTGGGAATAGAACTTGATGACCTCCTGATTGACTTGGCGGCAAGCATGGCGGAAGTAATGGATCTTCAAATGGGCTTTGTCCAAGGAGATGCAGTACGTCCACAAGTATTAAAAGAAAGTGACATCATTGTGAGCGACCTGCCTATCGGTTACTATCCAGATGATCAGACAGCCTCACGTTATCAAGTAGTGGCTAAGAATGAACATACTTATGCTCATCATTTGTTAATGGAACAATCTCTCAAGTATCTCAGAACAGGAGGCTATGCAATTTTTCTAGCTCCAACAGATCTCCTGACAAGTCCTCAGAGCGAACTTTTGAAATCATGGCTGACTGAACAGGCTCAACTAGTAGCAATCATCGCTTTACCAGAGGATCTCTTTGCACAGGGAGCTCAGTCTAAAACAATCTTTGTTCTACAGAAGAAGACGGGAGAAGCGATTGAACCATTTGTTTATCCACTTACGAGTCTTCGTGACCCTGAAATTTTGATGGAATTTAAAGAAAATTTTCAAAATTGGTGTCAAGAACATGAAATCTAATGTAAATTTTGATATAATAGTTGAAAACGCTTAAAAAGGGGAAACATTATGACAAAAACCATTGCAATTAACGCTGGAAGCTCAAGCTTGAAATGGCAACTTTACCAAATGCCAGAAGAAAAGGTGCTTGCAAAAGGTTTGATTGAGCGAATTGGATTGAAGGATTCTGTATCAACAGTTAAGTTCGATGGTCGTTCTGAAGAACAAGTTCTTGATATTGAAAACCATACTTTGGCTGTAAAAATCTTGCTTGATGACTTGATTCGTTTTAATATTATTAACTCTTATGATGAAATTACTGGTGTTGGACACCGTGTCGTTGCAGGTGGTGAGTACTTCAAAGAGTCTACAGTTGTTGAAGGCGATGTCTTGGAAAAAATTGAAGAGCTAGGACTTCTTGCTCCATTGCACAACCCTGCAAATGCTGCTGGTATTCGTGCCTTCAAAGAATTGTTGCCAGATATCACAAGTGTAGCGGTCTTTGATACATCATTCCACACAACAATGCCAGAAAAAGCATACCGTTATCCATTACCAACTAAGTACTATACAGAAAACAAAGTTCGTAAATACGGTGCGCACGGAACAAGTCACCAATATGTTGCTCAAGAAGCAGCAAAACTATTGGGCCATCCACTAGAAGAATTGAAATTAATCACTTGCCATATCGGTAATGGTGCTTCTATCACAGCTATTAAAGGTGGTCAATCAATTGATACATCAATGGGATTCACTCCACTTGGTGGTGTTATGATGGGAACTCGTACAGGGGGATATTGACCCAGCTATCATTCCTTATTTAATGCAATATACAGAGGACTTTAACAAGCCTGAGGATATCAGTCGTATTCTTAATCGTGAGTCAGGATTGCTGGGTGTTTCAGGCAAGTCTAGTGATATGCGTGATGTGATTGCTGCAATGGAAGCAGGGGATCATGATGCTGCTTTGGCCTTTGAAATGTATGTTGACCGTATCCAAAAACATATTGGCCAATACTTGGCAGTCCTAAATGGAGCTGATGCCATCATCTTTACTGCTGGTGTTGGTGAAAATGCAACGCTTGTCCGTGAGAAAGTCATCTCAGGAATTTCTTGGTTTGGTTGTGATGTAGATCCAGAGAAAAATGTTTTTGGTGTTACTGGAGATATCTCTACTGATGCTGCAAAAATTCGTGTCCTTGTCATCCCAACTGATGAAGAACTTGTTATTGCGCGTGATGTGGAATGTTTGAAAAAATAAACGATAAGAAAATCGACCTTCTCGATAGAGAGGTCGATTTTTATGTTGTTGACGAGTATTTACCATTTGGTAAGCGAAACCTCACCACTGTTGAGCCAGATTTTTGCACCAGTTGCTAATTCTATCTGCAGTTGGCCCTGATCCGAAATGTCACACGCTTTTCCCGTGATTATTTCTTGATCTTTTTTGAAGGAAACTTCTTTTCCTAAAACAATTGATTGTTTTTTAATATAGATAAAGTAGCTCGTCGGCATCTGTTTCGTAGAAACATCTCCAAATTTCAGCAATCAGTTCATTGCGAGTAATGGGGCTGCTTTGAGAAAAGAGACTTCCAGCTTTTCCCTGCAGATTTTTGGGAAAATCAGCGATAGAAAAGTTGATTCCAACACCAATAATAACATCTGTAACAAGTCCGGTTTCGACAGAAGTAATAGCTTCAGTTAGAATACCGGCTATTTTTTTCTGATTTAGATATAGATCATTTACCCACTTGATATTTAAATCAATCAAGCTTAGATTCTTAACAGCCTTATAAATAGCAGCTGCAGTCAAGAGTGTGTAAGCTGGTAAATCCAGATAAGAAAGATTGGGTTTAAGGTGGAGGGACATATAGATTCCCCCTTTTTCTGGAGAATAGTAAGGGCGTTGGAATCGACCACGTCCCATTGTTTGGCTAGTTGATAGATAGAGTGTATCTTCCTTGGCACCAGCTTCCATGGCCTCCTTGGCATCGCTCTGGGTCGATTTGGTGATAGGTTTAAATTGAACGGAGATGGGACTATTGGCTTCGATGTCTTGAGGTAAGATAAGGTCACCACGAAGCAGCTTGTAGCCACGGTTTTTGATGCTGTCAATTTCTAAACCTTCCTGTTGGAGACGCTGAATCGCTTTCCAAACAGAAGTTCGAGAGAGGTTTAATAGTTCAGCAATTTTTTCTCCACTTAAATAATCAGTTTCACTAGCTAATATTTTATAAACTTCTTGGTAAGATTTCATGGTAGAGCCTTTCCGGGAAAATTAATTTAATTGTACCATAATTTTACAAAAGATAGACTGCTTTTATGAGAGGAATCCTCGTTCCCTATAAAGTTTTACCAAGTTTTAGTTAGGATGATATAGACAAAGTGGTTTTCAAATTCTTTGAAAAATGGTAAAATGTTTTAATAGTTTATATATCTGAGCTCTAAGGCACAGAGAGAAAGGATCTGTTGTGAAATCAATAGGTATCATTGAAAAATTGAAAGGCTTCTCTAAGCAAGAACTTATCTTGCTAGCTGTTATTCTAAGTATTTTCTTGCCTTTTTATATTTTCGTCATTATTTTTATCGCTTATTTAATAGGTCTGATATTTACAGGAGAAATGAAGGGGATTCTAAAACGACTCTCTAACCATGCTATTCTTCTTTTATTTATTGGCTATAGTGGTGTCATCTCTCTTCTGGCTCAAAATGTCATGGGGATGGTTGCTACTTTAGGAATGTTCCTCTTTGCAATTTTCTTTTACTATTACCAGGCTCATCTAACCCCTAAATTTTTTAGATTAGTATTACAAGGGATTTTATCGCTTAGTGTGCTAGCCTCAGTTTTCGCAGCTCTGGAGCATTTTCAAATCGTTAAGAAATTTGATTATACCTTCTTATCTCCTAAGATGCAGGTTTGGCACCAGAACCGAGCAGAAGTAGCCTTCTTTAATCCTAACTATTATGGGATTATCTGCTGTTTCTGTATCATGATTGGTTTTTATCTGATTAGTACGACTAGATTAAGATGGTTGAAAATCTTCTCAGTGATTGCAATCTTTGCTAATTTGTTTGGACTCAACTTTACTCAAAATAGAACGGCCTTTCCAGCTATCATATTTGGTGCGATTATTTATCTTTTCACTACCATTAAAAACTGGCGTGCTTTCTGGTTAAGTATTGCAGTCTTTGGTATTGGTTTGGCCTTTCTTTTCTCAAGTGACTTAGGAGTTCGAATGGGAACACTTGATTCATCTATGGAAGAACGAGTATCTATCTGGAATGCGGGGATGACCTTATTCAAGCAAAACCCTTTCTGGGGAGAAGGTCCACTAACATACATGCATGCTTATCCACGTATTTTTGCACCTTATCATGAACATGCGCATAGTATCTATATCGATACGATATTGAGTTACGGTGTAGTAGGTACTGTCTTGTTAGGGATTGCTTCTTCAGATTCAATCCGAAAATTAATTGATATGAGTCAAGTACCAAGTAAACGACCGATTCTTGGACTCTATCTTTCATTTTTAACAGTGGTTGCAGTGCATGGGATTTTTGATTTGGCCCTCTTTTGGATCCAATCATCATTTATCTTCCTTCTAGTGATGTGTAGTCTACCACTCAAACATAGTATGATTGCAGAACTTGTTGATTAACAAAAAAGATAGTAGAAATTTCTATTTCTACTATCTTTTTCTTTTTGTTGCAATTATTGAATAGCTTGAAGCAAGTCTTCAGCTTGTTGTTTCAAAGAAGCAGCAACGCTGTCTTCGAGAACTAATTTACCATCTGTCCAAGCAGAATCATTGATACGAGCTGCAGTAAATTCACCTACAATTTGTGTACGGATGAATGGCATGAGGTCTTTGTAAATCGCAAAGAGTTGCTCATGGCCTGCATTTGCTACAGAAGATACAGTAACGATTTTGTCTTGAAGTGCGGATGGACCACGGGTCTCAGACAAATCAAGAGCACGTGAAAGCCAGTCAAGCAAGTTTTTCACTGTTCCAGGAATTGAGAAGTTGTAGACTGGAGAGAAAATCCAAATAGCATCAGCAGCTAGAACAGCTTCGCGAGCTGCTGCTACAGTTGGAAGAGTTGGAACTTCAACTTCTTGGTTGAAGAGAGGAATGGCTGAGTAGTCAAGATAGTTTACCTCAGCTTTTCCAGCAAGAGTTTTTTCAGCTTCTAGGGCCATTTGGTGGTTAAAAGATGCTTCACGAAGTGAACCAACGATAAATAATACTTTTTTAGACATGATATATCTCCTTTTAATTTTTCAGAGCTTTCTCTGTTGTTATAATTAATGTTACAACAAAGAAAAATTATTTGCAAATCATTTGCTCATAAATTAAAAATCAATGAATTGTAAGATTAAATTTCTAAATGACGCATGCAGCTAAGCTTGTGGAATCAATGGTTGGCGCTTTAGTTTGAAAGTCTAAAAATATCTGGGATATCAAGAAGCCCTCCCTTTATTCACTTGTAATTCACTTGGATAGATGGTAAATAGACGAGTGAAAAAGAGACAAAAAAAAGAAAAAAATTCCCTATTATTTCAGTATACTATTGGGCTAACCTTGCTGGCTCTAGTTGTGACTTCTTCCTTTTTCTATTTGGTATGGCTCAGTATGAAACCTTATCAAACTGCAAAAGTCGAAGGGGAAAAACTTGCCAAGCAGTATGCGAATCTAGAAACGGTTAGCCAAGTTGATATCTTTAATGGTTTAGAAAGCTATTATAGTGTTCTTGGTCAAGATAAGAACCAGAAACCAGTTGCTGTCTTAATAGAGAAAAGTAGCAATAATATTTACGTATATCAACTAGAAAATGGGACTTCTCAAGAAAAAGCAGAAGCAGTTGTCAAAGAAAAAGGAGCAACTGAGATCGACAAGATTACTTTTGGACGCTACGCTGATAAGCCTGTCTGGGAAATCAAGTCTGGAGGAGACTATTATCTAGTAGATTTTGAATCTGGTGCCTTAGTCGAAAAGGAGAAACAATGAAATTATCCAAACGTGTCTTAGAAATGGAAGAAAGTGTCACTCTGGCTAGTGATGCAAAGGCTAAGAAATTAAAAGCTGAAGGAAAAGACGTTCTTTTCTTAACTTTAGGTCAGCCCGATTTTCATACTCCTGAAAATATTCAAGACGCTGCTGTTGCAGCCATTCGAGATGGGCGTGCTTCTTTCTATACGGTAGCTTCAGGTTTGCCTGAGTTAAAAGCAGCAGTCAATACTTATTTTGAACGTTATTATGGTTATTCTGTAGCAGCTAACGAAGTCACCTTTGCTACAGGTGCCAAGTTCTCTCTCTACACTTTCTTTATGGCTGTAGTTAATCCTGGAGATGAGGTCATCATTCCTACTCCTTACTGGGTCAGCTATGGAGATCAGGTTAAAATGGCTGGTGGTGTGCCAGTTTTTGTCCAAGCTAAGGAAGACAATCATTTTAAAGTGACGGTAGACCAATTAGAAGCAGCTCGTACAGATAAGACCAAGGTCTTGGTCCTTAACTCACCATCTAATCCGACCGGTATGATCTATTCTCGTGAGGAACTTTTAGCCATCGGAAATTGGGCAGTTGAACACGATATTCTCATTCTGGCAGACGACATTTATGGTCGTTTGGTCTATAACGGGAATGAGTTCATCCCAATCTCTAGTCTATCAGAAGCTATTCGTAAGCAAACCATTGTCATTAACGGGGTTTCAAAAGCCTATGCTATGACAGGTTGGCGGGTAGGTTATGCAGTTGGTGATCCAGAAATCATTGCTGCCATGAGCAAATTGACAGGACAAACAACTTCAAATCTGACAGCAGTATCTCAATATGCAACAATCGAGGCCTTAACTGGACCGCAAGACTCTGTAGAAACCATGCGCCAAGCTTGAGGAACGTCTCAATACCATCTATCCACTCTTATGTGAAGTCCCTGGCTTTGAGGTTGTCAAACCGCAAGGAGCTTTCTACCTCTTCCCAAATGTTAAAAAAGCTATGGAGATGAAAGGCTATACAGACGTAACAGCATTTACAACGGCCATACTTGAAGAGGTGGGGCTAGCCTTGATAACAGGTGCTGGATTTGGAGCACCAGAAAATGTCCGTCTCAGCTATGCGACAGACTTGGAAACTCTTAAAGAAGCTATTCGTCGCTTACACCAATTTATGGAAAAATAAGAAGCTTAACCTCCGTCTTAATAACGGAGGTTTTTATTTTTAAAAACTTAGGAATTTCTGTCAAACTAGCTAGCTATCAGGCATTATTTGTGGTACAATAATGAGTAATAATGTCTTCGGACAAGTTTAACGATAAAGGAAGATAGATTATGACAAAACGTGTAACAATTATCGAAGTAAAAGATTACGTTGGTCAAGAAGTGACCATCGGAGCTTGGGTTGCCAACAAATCAGGAAAAGGGAAAATTGCCTTCTTGCAATTGCGTGACGGAACAGCCTTTTTCCAAGGAGTTGCTTTTAAACCAAACTTTATCGAAAAATTTGGAGAAGAAGTAGGTCTTGAAAAATTTGACACCATCAAACGTCTAAGCCAAGAAACTTCAGTCTTTGTAACAGGGGTTGTAAAAGAAGACGAACGCTCAAAATTTGGTTATGAGTTGGATATTACAGACATCGAAGTGATCGGTGAATCTCAAGATTACCCAATCACTCCAAAAGAACACGGTACAGATTTCTTGATGGACAACCGCCACTTGTGGCTTCGTTCACGCAAACAAGTAGCTGTCATGCAAATCCGTAATGCTATCATCTATGCAACTTATGAGTTCTTTGATAAGAATGGTTTCATGAAGTTTGATAGCCCAATTCTTTCAGGAAATGCTGCAGAAGATTCTACAGAACTCTTTGAAACAGACTACTTTGGAACACCAGCCTACTTGAGCCAATCTGGTCAGCTTTATCTTGAAGCGGGTGCTATGGCACTTGGTCGCGTCTTCGACTTTGGTCCAGTATTCCGTGCTGAAAAATCAAAAACTCGTCGTCACTTGACAGAGTTCTGGATGATGGATGCAGAGTACTCATACTTGACACATGATGAATCACTTGACTTGCAAGAAGCTTATGTCAAAGCTCTTCTTCAAGGCGTTTTGGACCGTGCTCCTCAAGCCTTAGAAATATTAGAGCGTGATACTGAGCTCTTGAAACGCTATATTGCTGAACCATTCAAACGCATCACTTACGATCAAGCCATTGACCTCTTGCAAGAGCATGAAAATGATGCAGATGCTGACTACGAACATCTCGAGCATGGCGATGACTTTGGTTCACCACACGAAACGTGGATTTCAAATCACTTTGGTGTACCAACCTTTGTCATGAACTACCCAGCAGACATCAAGGCCTCTACATGAAACCAGTTCCTGGTAATCCAGACCGCGTTCTTTGTGCGGACTTGCTCGCACCAGAAGGGTACGGAGAAATCATCGGTGGTTCAATGCGTGAGGAAGACTACGATGCCCTTGTTGCGAAGATGGAATCACTTGGTATGGATCGTACAGAATATGAATTCTACCTTGACCTTCGTAAATATGGTACAGTCCCACACGGTGGATTTGGTATCGGTATCGAGCGTATGGTAACCTTCGCAGCTGGTACAAAACACATCCGTGAAGCCATTCCATTCCCACGTATGTTGCACCGTATCAAACCTTAAGAACTATAAAAACGCCAGATGGCGTTTTTACTTTAAATGAAAGAGGTGGAGAAAATGTAGGCAACTCTAAGTAAGTCTTTTAGAAAAACTCATATTACTTATTGAAAGAGAGAAAACGATGTTTAAAAGAACTTACAAACGCAATATTCCACTCTTAGCAGGTCTGGAATTCACTTCTTATTTTGGAATCACCAGTTTTTGGATTTTGTTTTTTATCCAAAATGGTCTTTCCTTACTTCAAATCGGTCTATTAGAAAGTATCTTTCATGGGACGAGTCTCTTGTGTGAAATCCCGTCTGGTATGTTGGCCGATCGATTTAGCTACAAAACCAATCTCTATTTGGCTCGCTTGGCCAGTATTGTATCCTCTATCTTGATTTTGTTTGGTCAGGGGAATTTTTGGATCTATGCTCTTGCTATGATGGTCAATGCTTGGTCCTATAATTTTGATTCGGGGACCAGCACCGCTTTCTTATATGATTCTGCGGTAGAAGCGGGTCAAAAGGACCGGTATCTTCAGATTTCTAGCTTTTTGTCTGGTGTAGCAGAAGTAACTCGAACCTTAGGTACAGTTGTGGCAGGCTTCTTTATTCACGGAGCATTGGCTTGGACCTATCTGATTGCTATTGGATTTCATTTCTTTCTATAATCTTGATTTATTTTATGAAAGAACCAATGGCTAAGAGAGAAAAAAATGAAGCCTTAACCTTTAAAACGATTGTCCTGCAAGTTCGAAAAGAATGGCATGAAAAACCAGTTCTCTTTTATTGGATGATGACTTATCAGCTAGTCGGAACACTCATGTGCATGTTTTACTTTTACTATCAGCAGAAAATAAGTGACTTAGCAGGATGGCAGGTTTCACTGGTCATGCTGATTGGTAGTGGCTTAAATCTTATAGCAGTTTATGTAGCTAGTCAAATCGGAAAAAAATGGAATAGCAATCGAGTTTTTCCGACTCTTGTTGCACTAACGGGCTTGGCCTTACTATTGGTATTTTTTGGAACTCCCTTTGCTTTTCTTCTCGTATATCTTTTAACCGATACACTCTATGCAGTTTATCAACCAATCTATTTTAATGACTTACAAGGCTATTTACCGTCCAGTGTAAGAGCAACTATGCTTAGTATCAATTCTATGCTCTTTAGTTTATCTATGATTGTCATTTTCCCATTGACAGGTTGGTTGATTGATCGTTGGGGTCTGGTAGCTGTCTTTTTAGTTCTAGGTCTTATCTTACTATTAACCTATCCTATCTTAAGAATTGGTCTAAAAAGGATGGGCAAGCTATTAAAGCAGGACTTAATAACTGAATAAAGCATGAAACCCTATTTGCCCAAAGAGCCTTCTTGTGATAAAATAACAAGAAGAAAAGGAGAAGAGCATGATTGATGTAGAAGAAATTCTAAGCAAGATGAATCCCAATCAAAAGATCAACTATGACCGTGTCATGCAAAAGATGGTTCAAGTTTGGGAAAAAAATGAAGAAAGACCAACTATTCTCATGCACGTCTGTTGTGCTCCCTGTAGCACCTACACTTTAGAGTATTTGACCAAGTATGCGGATGTGACCATTTATTTTGCAAACTCAAATATTCATCCCAAGGCTGAGTATCACAAGCGTGCCTATGTGACCAAGAAGTTTGTCAGTGATTTCAATGAGCGAACTGGCAATAAGGTCCAATACCTAGAAGCTCCTTATGAACCAAATGAATATCGTAAACTGGTTCGAGGTTTGGAAGAAGAACCTGAAGGTGGGGACCGTTGCAAGGTCTGTTTTGACTATCGCTTGGACAAGACAGCGCAAGTGGCTATGGACTTAGGATTTGATTATTTTGGATCTGCCCTAACCATCAGCCCTCACAAAAATTCACAAACCATCAATAGTATTGGGATTGATGTGCAGAAAATCTACACCACTCACTATCTTCCGAGTGATTTTAAGAAAAATCAAGGTTATAAACGCTCTGTAGAAATGTGTGAAGAGTACGACATTTATCGCCAATGTTACTGTGGCTGTGTCTATGCAGCTCAAGCTCAAAATATTGACTTGGTACAGGTCAAGAAGGATGCAACCGCCTTTATGGTTGATAAGGATATCGAGAAAGACTATTCTCACATCAAATTTACTGTTACAAAGTTAGATATTTAAAGTAAAACCTGCCTCAAGGCAGGGTTTTTGCTTTTAAAAAAACGAGGTCAGGATTTTAATCCTGACCTCTGACAACTTTACCGATTCTTTAGTTCTACGTAGCGTTTGTACCAAATGTTGACATAGGCTTCTGAGAAGGGACCTCGTTCATTGTTGATCCAGTCAACAAGAATCTTAACATGCTCTTTCAAAATATAGTCTAAATCATCAGGATAATTCATCTTACGCTTGTGACGTTCATACTCTTCGACGTCCAAGAGGCGTTTCTCACCATCTGTAAAAACTTTAACATCTAAATCATAATCGATGTATTTTAAAGCTTCTTCGTCTAGATAATAAGGGCTAGCCATGTTGCAGTAGTAGGAAATCCCATTATCACGAATCATGGCGATGATATTAAACCAATATTTTTTGTGAAAGTAAACAATAGCCGGTTCTCGAGTCACCCAACGACGACCATCACTTTCGGTAACAAGTGTGTGGTCGTTGACGCCGATAATAGCGTTCTCTGTTGTTTTTAGTACCATGGTGTCTCGCCAAGTACGGTGAAGACTCCCATCATGCTTATAACTTTGAATTGTAATAAAGTCGCCTTCTTTTGGAAGTTTCATAACTAACCAACTTTCTACAATTTATAAGTTTATCGTTTACTATTGTATCACATTTTTGTTTAAAGTTCTTAGTTTTTCCATGAAAAAATTAAAGATATTCTCTAAGAGCGCTGGCTATGTTCGAAAAATCAAAGCCTTTTCTTGCCAAAACTTGTGTCAAACGTTGCTTCAGTTCGTATCCTTCATACTTACGTGAATATTTTCGATATTGTTTATCCAACTCTTTAAAAATAAGTTCCTGAACAGTTTCCTCTTCTACCTGACTATCCAGTTGGTCAAAGGCTGTTTTGGCTTCTGAGTAAGAAAATCCTTTATTGGTTAGGCTTTGGATAATCTTATCTTGTAGAGCGCGGGCAGGTAATTTACCCTGATATTTTTTCAGTAGTTTTTCGGCTGTACGCTCTGCGACTTCCGCCATATCAAATTCTTGTAAGACTTCTTGGATGATGGATTTGGCAACTCCCTTTTGAGAAATCTTCTGCATCAGCATATAGCTTCCCTTATCTCCTGATAGCTGATTGGAATTGATGATAGCATAAGCATACTGACGGTCATTTATCCAGTTGTCATCTTTTAGAGATTGGATGACTTGGGGTATGATTTTCTCATCGATTTCATGTTTACTTAGATAATCTCGGACTTCTTTTTCAGTGCGAGCCTTGAAGGATAAGTGGTAGAGAGCCAAGTTTTTTCCGTAGGAAAATTGTGCAAAGGTCTGAATGTCTGCAAACTCCTCTGGACTAATTTCTTTATCCTTGGTCAACATAAAGCGAACAATGGTATCCTCGGTAATGTAGCAAGTTTTGTCGCTATCAAGCTCTAGCAGATAAAGTCTTTTTTTCTTTTCTAGTTTTGTGATTTTCATGTTTCTATTATAGCGTATTTTGTGATAAGATAGGGATATGAATCTTAAAGTCAAACAAAAAATTCCATTAAAAATCAAGCGCATGGGGATTAACGGGGAAGGTATCGGATTTTACCAGAAAACACTCGTTTTTGTTCCAGGTGCCCTCAAGGGCGAAGATATCTATTGTCAGGTCACTTCTGTCAAGCGTAACTACGTTGAGGCTAAACTGCTTGAGGTCAATAAAAAATCCAAGTTTCGAGTAGTCCCAGACTGTACTATCTATAATGAGTGTGGTGGTTGTCAGATCATGCACCTACATTATGACAAGCAGCTAGAGTTCAAGACAGATCTTCTTCATCAAGCTCTAAAAAAATTTGCCCCTGCTGGCTATGAAAACTTTGAAATCAGACCAACCATTGGCATGCAAAAACCAAAATATTATCGGGCCAAACTACAATTTCAAACTCGAAAGTTCAAAGGCCAAGTCAAGGCAGGTTTGTATGCTCAGAATTCCCATTATTTGGTCGAGTTAAAGGACTGTCTGGTTCAAGACAAGGAAACGCAAACTATTGCCAATCGCATCGCTGAACTCTTGACTTATCATCAAATTCCGATTACGGATGAACGGAAAATCCTTGGGGTTCGGACCATCATGGTTCGTCGAGCACGGAAAACTGGAGAAGTCCAGATTATCATTGTAACCAATCGTCAATTGAATCTGACTCAATTTGTGAAAGACCTAGTCAAGGATTATCCTGAAGTAGTGACTGTTGCAGTCAATACCAATACTGCTAAAACAAGTGAGATTTATGGGGACAAGACAGAGATTATTTGGGGGCAGGATAGTATACGCGAGGGTGTATTAGACTATGAGTTTTCTCTTTCACCTCGAGCTTTTTATCAGCTCAATCCTGAACAGACGGAGATTCTCTACAGTGAAGCTGTTAAAGCATTGGACGTGACTGAGGACGACCATCTGATCGATGCCTATTGTGGTGTTGGGACCATTGGTTTTGCCTTTGCTAAAAAAGTCAAAAGTTTGAGAGGAATGGATATTATTCCAGAAGCTATTGAGGATGCCAAAGAAAATGCCAAGCGTATGGGTTATACCAATACTCATTATGAAGCAGGAACTGCAGAAGAAATTATTCCTCGTTGGTACAAGGAAGGCTATCGTGCCGATGCTTTGATTGTGGATCCGCCGCGTACTGGTTTAGATGATAAGCTCTTGGATACTATCGTCAAATACGCTCCTGAAAAGATGGTCTATGTTTCCTGCAATGTATCTACCTTAGCGCGTGATTTAGTCCGTTTGCTAGAGGTTTATGACTTACATTATATCCAGTCCGTTGATATGTTTCCACACACGGCTAGAACAGAAGCAGTGGTCAAATTAACGAGGCGTAAGTCAGCTTCCAAATAGAAAGAATAACTGGAAAGTTTTTGAAAAGAAGGCTTCTAGTTACAGAGTAAGATTTGCAAGCTCCCTCTATTTATGATAAAATAAGTAGAAAATAAAATGAAAAAAGAGGTATGTGAAATGTCACGTAAACCATTTATCGCTGGTAACTGGAAAATGAACAAAAACCCAGAAGAAGCAAAAGCATTCGTTGAAGCTGTAGCATCAAAACTTCCTTCATCAGACCTTGTTGAAGCTGGTATCGCAGCTCCTGCTCTTGACTTGACAACTGTTCTTGCTGCTGCTAAAGGTTCAAACCTTAAAGTTGCTGCTCAAAACTGCTACTTTGAAAATGCTGGTGCTTTCACTGGTGAAACTAGCCCTCAAGTTTTGAAAGAAATCGGTACTGACTACGTTGTTATCGGTCACTCAGAACGTCGTGACTACTTCCACGAAACAGACGAAGACATCAACAAAAAAGCAAAAGCAATCTTCGCTAACGGTATGCTTCCAATCATCTGTTGTGGTGAGTCACTTGAAACTTACGAAGCTGGTAAAGCAGCAGAATTCGTAGGTGCTCAAGTTTCAGCTGCTCTTGCTGGATTGACTGCAGAACAAGTAGCTTCAACAGTTATCGCTTATGAGCCAATCTGGGCTATCGGTACTGGTAAATCTGCTTCACAAGATGACGCACAAAAATGTGTAAAGTTGTTCGTGACGTTGTAGCTGCTGACTTCGGTCAAGAAGTAGCTGACAAAGTACGTGTTCAATACGGTGGTTCAGTGAAACCTGAAAACGTTGCTGAATACATGGCTTGTCCAGACGTTGATGGAGCTCTTGTTGGTGGTGCATCACTTGATCCAGCAAGCTTCTTGGCATTGCTTGACTTTGTAAAATAAGCCTCAAATATCTGAGACAGACAGTTCCCTCTCTCGAGGTTAAGACTGCCTGTCTTCTTTTTAGTAAAAAGGCGTGCGTAAGCACGCTCTTTTCTGCATTTTGAATGAAAAAGAAAGGAGAATTATGCTTTATATTTGGTCTTATCTCAAACGCTATCCTAAGTGGTTAGTGTTAGACTTTCTCGGGGCGATTTTCTTTGTTATTGTCAATCTGGGTCTACCGACTGTTCTGGCCCGCATGATTGACCAGGGAATCAACCAAGGAGACAAGGGTAAGCTCTATTTGGGCTATCATCATGTTGGTTATTATCGTCCTGGGAACATGTGGGCGGATTGTTCTAGCCTATGCTGCAAGTAAATTGACCACCAATATGGTTAAGGACATGCGAAATGATGTTTATGCTAAGCTGCAAGAGTATTCTCATCACGAATATGAACAAGTCGGTGTATCTTCACTAGTCACTCGTATTACCAGTGATGCCTTTGTCCTCATGCAGTTTGCGGAACAAACGCTTAAGTTGGGTGTTATCACTCCCATGATGATGTTGTCGAGTATTCTCATGATTTTCTTGACGAGTCCTTCACTAGCCTGGATTGTCGCTTTTTCCGTTCCTTTTCTAGCTGTAGTAGTCATTTATGTGGCGGTAAAAACGCGTCCCTTATCTGAAAAACAACAGAAAACTTTGGATAAGATTAACCAGTATGTCCGTGAAAATTTGATGGGGCTACGAGTGATTCGTGCCTTTGCTCGTGAAGATTTCCAAGAAAACCGTTTCGAAGAGAAAAATGCAATCTATGCGGATAATTCCAATCGCTTGTTCAAATTAACTGGTTTGACGGAACCACTATTTGTGCAAATCATTATCGTTATGATTGTGGCTATCGTTTGGTTTGCTTTGGATCCTCTCAAACAGGGAAGTTTGCAAATTGGGGATTTGGTAGCCTTCATCGAGTATAGTTTCCATGCTCTCTTGTCCTTCCTTTTTTTGTCAAACCTCTTTACCATGTATCCACGTACTGCCGTATCTAGCGAGCGCTTGAAGGAAATCATGGACATGCCTATTTCCATTGATCCAAATGAGGATGGAATTCAAGAAACAGAAACACATGGTTACTTAGAATTTGATAATGTGACCTTTGCCTATCCTGGGGAAACAGAAAGCCCTGTCTTACACAACATTTCCTTTACTGCTAAACCGGGAGAAACCATTGCATTTATCGGTTCAACTGGGTCAGGTAAGTCTACTCTGGTTCAGTTAATTCCTCGTTTTTACGATGTTACACTGGGGAAAATTAAGGTCGATGGAGTTGATGTTCGAGATTATCGACTCAAATCTCTCCGTCAGAAGATTGGATTTATTCCACAAAAGGCCTTGCTTTTTACTGGGACTATCGCAGACAATCTCCGCTATGGGAAAGAGGATGCTAGTCATGAGGACTTGCACCAAGCAGCTGATGTAGCCCAAGCCAAAGACTTTATCGAAAGTCGAGAAGAAGGTTTTGCAACTCATCTGGCAGAAGGCGGAAGCAACCTATCAGGTGGTCAGAAACAACGCTTGTCTATTGCCCGAGCAGTCATCAAGGGTCCAGACATCTACATCTTTGATGATTCTTTCTCAGCCTTGGACTACCGTACAGATGCTATCTTGCGCCGTCGTCTCAAGGAAGTGACTCAGGACGCAACGGTATTGATTGTTGCACAACGTGTTGGAACCATTATGGATGCGGACCAGATTATCGTCCTTGATAAAGGTGAAATCGTTGGTCGTGGCCGTCATGAAGAATTAATGGAAACCAATGACATCTATCGAGAAATTGCTGAGTCGCAGCTGAAAAATGCGTCTCTAACAGAAGAATCGGAGGTAAAGGATGAAACAACAATCTAGTCTAGCTCGTCTATGGAGCTATTTAAAAGCCTACCGTTTCTCTGTTTTCTTTGCAGTCTTTTTGAAGATAGTCAGCGTCATTATGAGTGTTATCGAGCCTTTCGTATTGGGGCTTGCCATTACAGAGTTAACCAGCAATCTTCTTGATATGGCAAATGGTGTTGCAGGAGCGGGGGTCAATACCAGCTATATCGCAGTAATTCTAGTGATCTATCTCTTGCGTGGCCTTTTTTATGAGTTGGGTTCTTACTACTCAAACTATTTCATGACCAATGCTGTCCAGTCTATGATACAGGATTTGCGAAATGAAATGAGCGAAAAAATCAACCGTATCCCTGTGTCTTACTTTGACAAGCACCAATTTGGAGATTTGCTGGGACGTTTTACTAGTGATGTAGAGACCGTATCTAATGCACTCCAACAATCCTTCTTACAGATTGTTAATGCAGTCTTTACCATTCTTTTTGTTATGGGAATGGTCCTCTATCTCAATCTTCAGTTGGCTATCATTGTTATCTTGTCGATTCCAGTGACTTATTTTGGAGCTAAAACGATTCTAAATCGGTCGCAGCCATACTTTAAACAGCAGGCAGCTATATTGGGACGTATGAATGGATTTGTACAGGAAAACTTGACAGGTTTCAATGTTTTAAAACTTTTCGGACGAGAAGAAAATTCTCAAGAGAGATTTGAAAAGATTACGGATGAATTGCAACAAGTCGGATTTAAGGCGAGCTTTATTTCAGGATTGATGATGCCTGCCCTTCACATCGTATCTGATTTAACCTATCTGATTGTTGCAGTATTAGGTGGATTGCAGGTTATTGCAGGGCGCTTGACGATTGGTAATATGCAAGCTTTCGTTCAGTATGTGTGGCAAGTCAGCCAACCGATCCAAATATCACTCAATTAGCTGGACAAATGCAAAGTGCTAAGTCTTCGCTTGACCGTGTCTTTGAAGTTTTAGATGAACAGGAAGAAGTCCAAACTGCTCAAGTGAAAGAACTAGCACCATTGACAGGTCAAGTTAGCTTCAAGAATGTTGATTTCCAATATGTGGAAAACAAACCATTGATTCGCAATTTTAACTTAGATGTTGAACCTGGAGAGATGGTAGCTATCGTTGGACCTACAGGAGCAGGGAAAACAACCTTGATTAACCTTCTCATGCGTTTTTACGATGTGACAGCTGGTGCCATTTTAGTGGATGGCCAAGATATTCGTGACTTGTCTCGTCAGGACTATCGTCGACAGTTTGGGATGGTCCTACAGGATGCCTGGCTCTATGAAGGCAGTATCAAGGAAAATCTTCGCTTTGGAAATCTTGAGGCAACAGATGAAGAAATCGTTGAAGCTGCTAAGGCGGCCAATGTTGACCACTTTATCCGCACCCTTCCTGGTGGCTATAACATGGAGATGAACCAAGAATCAAGTAATATTTCTCTTGGTCAGAAGCAGTTGTTAACTATCGCGCGTGCTCTCTTGGCGGATCCTACAATCTTAATTTTGGACGAAGCGACCTCATCAGTCGATACTCGTTTAGAACTCTTGATTCAAAAGGCCATGAAACGTTTGATGAAGGGGAGAACAAGCTTGTCATTGCCCATCGACTTTCGACAATTCAGGAAGCTGACAAAATTTTGGTACTGAAAGATGGACAGATAATCGAACAGGGAAATCATGAAAGTCTTTTGGCTGCAAAAGGTTTCTATTATGATCTTTATCAAAGTCAATTTTCTAGTAAAAACAGAGAAAATAGCTAGGGTAAATAGCCACTCATTTTCTTAAATTATCAGTCAATTACAACTTTTTTAATATGGGTTAATTTTCTTGCTTTTGTCTACTAGGTGTAGTATACTGAGGTAGTAATCAATAAATATGGTTACAAAAATAATATTATGAGGTGAGAAAAATGGTAGAATTGAAAAAAGAAGCAGTAAAAGATGTAGCAACATTAACTAAACCAGCGGCAGAAGCGCTAGTAAATACAAAGGAAGTTTTGAATCAAGCCGTAGCTGACTTGTACGTAGCACATATCGCTCTTCATCAAGTACACTGGTACATGCGTGGACGTGGTTTTATGGTATGGCATCCTAAAATGGATGAATATATGGATAGTCTAGATGCTTACCTTGATGAAATCAGCGAACGTTTGATTACACTTGGTGGCAAACCATACTCTACTTTGACAGAATTCCTTCAACACAGTGAAATCGAAGAAGGAGTTGGAGAATTCCGTAACGTAGAAGAAAGTTTGGAACGTGTCCTTGAAATTTATCGTTACCTTATCACTCTTTTCCAAAAAGCATTGGATGTAACAGATGAAGAAGGTGATGATGTAACCAATGATATCTTCGTTGGTGCTAAAGCTGACCTTGAAAAAACAGTTTGGATGCTTGCAGCAGAATTAGGACAAGCACCTGGTTTGTAAGATACTGCATTTTTCTAAAAATCCGTAGAAGTTTTCTACGGATTTTTTCTATTCAAGAGGGCATTCCAAAACAGTCTTTTTTGAAGATTTTTGATAAAATAGAACTATCAATGAAAAGGATGAAAGCATGACAAAAAAAATCGTAGCCATCTGGGCTCAAGATGAAAAGGGTGTGATCGGGAAAGAGGATCGTTTGCCTTGGCATTTGCCAGCAGAGTTAAAACATTTTAAAGAAACAACCTTGAATCATGCCATTTTAATGGGCCGTGTAACCTTTGATGGAATGGGACGACGATTGCTTCCAGGACGTGAAACCTTGATTTTGACGCGCAATCCCGAAGAGTCAATTGAAGGAGCACTGGTTTTCCAAAATGTTGAGGATGTTTTAGACTGGTATCATCATCAGGCTAAGAATCTCTATATCATTGGTGGCAAGCAGATTTTTCAGCTTTTTGAACCTTATCTCGATGAGATTATTGTGACACAAATTCATGCTCAAGTTGAAGGGGATACCTATTTCCCAGAAGATTTGACTTGACTGCTTTTGAGACTGTTGCAAGCAAATCTTATTCCAAAGATGAGAAAAATGTCTATGATTTTACCATCGAATATAGAAAGAGAAAGGAAGTCTAATGGAGCGTAGTATTTTTGGATTTTTTACAGCTCTTTTGTGTGCTGTCTGTCTTGTAGCTGGAACACACGCTTTTCGTAAAAAGCGCTTTGGACTTGCTACTCTACTCTGGCTTAATGCCTTTACAAACTTGGTGAATAGCATTCATGCTTTTTATATGACCTTATTTTAGATAGAATGAATAGTTAGAACGGAAGGGAATCATGTCTACAAATAGGAAAAATGATATGATGGTTTATTGCTCATTTTGTGGCAAAAGCCAAGAAGAAGTTAAAAAAATAATTGCTGGGAACAATGCCTTTATCTGTAATGAATGTGTGGAGTTGGCTCAGGAAATTATTCGTGAGGAGTTGGCTGAGGAAGTTTTGGCGGACTTGTCTGAGGTACCAAAACCAATCGAACTCCTAAATATTTTGAACCACTATGTGATTGGTCAAGATCGTGCCAAACGTGCTCTGGCAGTGGCTGTATATAACCACTACAAACGCATCAATTTCCATGACACTCGTGAAGAGACTGAAGATGTGGATTTGCAAAAGTCAAACATTCTAATGATTGGCCCAACTGGATCAGGGAAGACTTTCCTTGCTCAGACTCTTGCTAGAAGTTTGAATGTACCATTTGCCATTGCTGATGCAACAGCTCTTACTGAAGCTGGTTATGTGGGTGAGGACGTTGAAAATATCCTCCTCAAACTCTTGCAGACAGCTGACTTTAACATTGAACGTGCAGAGCGTGGGATTATCTACGTTGATGAGATTGACAAGATTGCCAAGAAGAGCGAGAACGTATCCATCACGCGTGATGTATCTGGTGAAGGTGTGCAACAAGCCCTCCTCAAGATTATCGAAGGTACAGTAGCAAGTGTTCCTCCACAAGGTGGACGCAAACATCCACAACAAGAAATGATTCAAGTAGACACCAAGAATATCCTCTTCATCGTGGGTGGTGCCTTTGATGGAATCGAAGAAATTGTCAAACAGCGTCTTGGTGAAAGTTATCGGTTTCGGACAAAATAGCAAGGCTATTGATGAAAACAGCTCATACATGCAAGAAATCATTGCAGAAGATATTCAGAAATTCGGTATTATTCCTGAATTAATTGGACGCTTGCCTGTCTTTGCAGCCTTGGAGCAGTTGACAGTAGATGACTTGGTTCGCATTTTGAAAGAGCCAAGAAATGCCTTGGTTAAACAATACCAGACCTTGCTTTCATATGACGATGTGGAGCTTGAATTTGACGATGAGGCTCTCCAAGAGATCGCTAACAAAGCTATTGAACGTAAGACTGGTGCGCGTGGTCTTCGCTCAATCATCGAAGAAACCATGCTAGATGTTATGTTTGAAGTTCCAAGTCAAGAAAATGTGAAAACTGTTCGTATCACAAAAGAAGCAGTTGATGGAACAGCTAAGCCAATTCTAGAGACAGCCTAGAGGTGACTATGGAAATCAATACACACAATGCTGAGATTTTACTGAGTGCTGCCAACAAGTCCCACTATCCGCAGGATAAACTTCCTGAAATTGCTCTTGCAGGACGCTCAAATGTTGGTAAATCGAGCTTTATCAATACCATGCTCAATCGAAAAATCTAGCTCGTACCTCTGGAAAGCCAGGGAAAACACAACTACTTAATTTCTTTAATATTGATGATAAGATGCGTTTTGTAGATGTGCCTGGTTATGGTTATGCCCGTGTGTCCAAAAAGGAACGCGAAAAATGGGGACGCATGATTGAGGAGTACTTAACCACTCGAGAAAATCTTCGAGCAGTGGTTAGTCTCGTTGACCTCCGTCATGATCCGTCAGCAGATGATGTACAGATGTACGAATTTCTTAAATATTATGAGATTCCTGTCATCATTGTGGCCACCAAGGCAGACAAGATTCCGCGTGGTAAATGGAACAAGCACGAATCAGCCATTAAAAAGAAATTAAACTTTGATCCAAGTGATGATTTTATCCTCTTTTCTTCCGTAACAAAAGCAGGAATGGACCAGGCTTGGGATGCTATTTTAGAAAAATTGTGAGGAATACATATGGCAAAAACAATTCATACAGATAAAGCTCCAAAGGCAATCGGACCTTACGTTCAAGGAAAAATCGTTGGCAACCTTTTGTTTGCTAGCGGTCAAGTTCCTTTATCTCCTGAAACTGGAGAAATCGTAGGAGAAACGATTCAAGAACAGACTGAACAAGTTTTGAAAAACATTGGAGCTATTTTGGCAGAAGCAGGCACAGATTTTGACCATGTTGTTAAAACAACTTGTTTCTTGAGGGATATGAACGACTTTGTTCCTTTCAATGAGGTATACCAAACAGCCTTTAATAAGGAATTTCCAGCTCGTTCAGCTGTGGAAGTAGCTCGTCTTCCTCGCGATGTAAAAGTCGAAATTGAAGTCATCGCTGAGATTGGATAAGCGAGTTGAAGTTTGGTTCTTCCAAACTTCTTTTGATATAAGGAGATTATGATGACAATGAAACAACTTCACCTGGTGATTGTAACAGGGATGAGTGGTGCAGGGAAAACTGTAGCCATTCAATCCTTTGAAGATTTAGGATATTTCACCATCGATAATATGCCGCCAGCTCTCTTGCCAAAGTTTTTGCAGTTGGTAGAGACCAAGGATGACGACCACAAGTTAGCCCTAGTGGTGGATATGCGTAGTCGTTCTTTCTTCTCAGAGATTCAAGCTGTCTTGGATGAATTGGAAAACCAAGATGATTTGGACTTTAAAATCCTCTTTTTGGATGCGGCAGATAAGGAATTGGTGGCACGCTATAAGGAAACTAGAAGAAGTCACCCTCTAGCAGCAGATGGTCGTATCTTGGACGGGATCAAGTTGGAACGCGAACTCTTGGCGCCTTTGAAAAATATGAGTCAAAACGTGGTAGACACAACAGAGTTAACTCCTCGTGAACTCCGTAAAACTATTGCAGAGCAATTTTCGGACCAAGAACAAACGCAGTCTTTCCGTATCGAGGTCATGTCTTTTGGGTTTAAATACGGAATTCCAATTGATGCTGATTTGGTATTTGATGTTCGCTTTTTACCAAACCCATACTATTTTCCAGAACTTCGTAATCAGACGGGTGAGGACAAGGCGGTTTATGACTATGTGATGAATCATGAGGAATCTGAGGATTTCTACCGCCATTTATTGGCCTTGATTGAACCAATCCTACCTGGCTATAAGAAAGAAGGAAAATCTGTTTTAACCATTGCAGTGGGATGTACAGGTGGGCAACACCGAAGCGTTGCATTTGCCAAACGATTAGCCAATGATTTGGCGAAACATTGGCCTGTAAATGAAAGTCATCGTGATAAAGACCGAAGAAAGGAAACGGTAAACCGTTCATGAGAAAACCAAAAATTACGGTGATTGGTGGTGGAACCGGGATCCCTGTTATTTTAAAGAGTTTACGGGAAAAGGATGTTGATATTGCAGCCATTGTAACCGTTGCTGACGATGGAGGTTCTTCAGGAGAGCTTCGTAAGAATATTCAGCAATTGACTCCTCCTGGGGATCTTCGCAATGTTCTTGTGGCTATGTCAGATATGCCAAAATTCTATGAAAAGGTCTTTCAATACCGTTTTTCTGAGGATGCAGGCGCCTTTGCAGGTCATCCCCTAGGAAACATTATTATTGCTGGTCTTTCTGAAATGCAAGGTTCAACCTATAATGCCATGCAATTATTGAGTAAATTTTTCCATACCACAGGTAAGATTTTCCCATCAAGCGACCATCCTTTGACACTCCATGCTGTCTTTAATGATGGGACAGAGGTGGCTGGGGAAAGTCATATTGCAGACCATCCAGGAATGATAGACCATGTCTATGTGACTAATACTCTGGATGATGAAAAACCCCAAGCAAGTCGTCGAGTTGTTAATACCATTCTCGAGAGTGATATGATTGTTTTGGGACCAGGTTCGCTCTTTACATCGATTTTGCCAAATATTGTCATTGAGGAGATTGGACAGGCACTTCTTGAGACCAAGGCTGAAATTGCCTATGTCTGCAACATCATGACCCAGCGTGGAGAGACAGAACATTTCTCAGACAGTGATCACGTAGCAGTTTTGCATCGTCATTTGGGTCGTCCATTTATCGATACCGTACTTGTTAATATCGAAAAGGTTCCGAGAGATTATATGGATACCAACCGTTTTGATGAATATTTGGTTCAGGTTGACCATGATTTTGAAGGTTTGCGTAAGCAAGTACCTCGTGTCATTTCATCTAACTTCCTACGTTTGGAAAATGGTGGAGCCTTCCATGATGGTGATTTAATCGTAGATGAGCTCATGCGAATTATACAGGTGAGAAAATGAGTTTCACAGTAGCAGTAAAAGAAGAAATCCTTGGTCAGCACCATCTGAGTCGCTATGAGTTATCAGCTATTATCAAGATGTCTGGTAGTGTAGGTTTATCTAGCTCTGGTTTGACATTATCCGTCATTACAGAAAACGCTAAGTTAGCTCGTCACCTCTATGAATCTTTCCTGCACTTTTATTGCATCAAGTCGGAGATTCGTCATCATCAGAGAAGTAATCTTCGGAAAAATCGTGTTTATACCGTGTTTACTGATGAGCGGGTTCAAGAACTTTTAGCGGATTTACGTTTAGCTGATTCTTTCTTTGGCCTAGAGACTGGGATTGATCCAGATATTTTAGGAGATGAGGAAGCTGGACGTGCTTACCTTTGTGGAGCCTTTTTAGCAAATGGGAGTATTCGGGATCCTGAGTCAGGAAAGTATCAGTTAGAAATTAGTTCCGTCTATGTGGACCATGCGCAAGGGATTGCTTCGCTTTTGCAGCAGTTCTTGTTAGATGCCAAGGTTATCGAACGAAAAAAGGGAGCAGTAACCTATCTCCAAAGAGCCGAAGATATAATGGATTTCCTGATTTTAGTGGGAGCCATGCAGGCGCGTGATACTTTTGAAGGGGTCAAGATTCTCCGAGAAACTCGTAATGATCTCAATCGTGCCAATAATGCAGAGACAGCTAATATCGCCCGAACAGTTTCTGCAAGTATGAAAACCATCAACAATATCAGTAAAATCAAGGATAGAATTGGCTTGGATAATCTTCCAGCAGATTTGCAGGAAGTAGCACATCTGCGTATCCAGCATCCAGACTATTCTATTCAACAATTGGCAGACAGTTTGACAAATCCACTCACCAAAAGTGGTGTCAATCATAGATTGCGAAAGATCAATAAAATTGCAGATGAACTTTAAAACCACGAATCCTTTGATTCGTGGTTTTTTCTTATAGACTAGTAGAGTGTTTTGGTTGTACTTTTTGCTCTGGGTCAATGTAGTTAATGGCATTGTTAACTGCAGTAGGTGCTTCACCTAGACCTGTCGCAATCAAGTCAATTTTACCTTCGTAGTAGCAGCAGTCTCCAATAGCGTAAATTCCAGCTTGGCTTGACTCTTGTTTACTGTTGACGATAATCTTATGGCGATTCAGTTCTAATCCCCAATTTTTAAGGTTACCGACAGAAGATTTGAAACCATAGTTGACAAAGAGGTGGTCCAATTCAATGGATTCAGTTTCATCGGATTTAACTTTTGTAATTTCAAGCTTATCTAAAGTTTTTCCATCTCCAAGGAGTTGACTTGGCACAAATGGTGTTTTGATACTTACAGATGATTCTTGTAAAGCTTGTACACTATGTTCGAGAGCGCGGAAGTTATCTCTACGGTGAACAAGTGTAGTAGGAGCAATCTTTTCAAAAGCTAAGGCCCAGTCCACAGCAGAATCTCCACCGCCCAGAATAGTTACTTTCTGACCAGCATATTGTTGAATATTAGAAACGTGATAGTGGATATTTTCATAACCTTCAACGCCTTCTAATTCAAGTGGGCGAGGTTTAAAGGCACCACCACCCATAGCGATAATAACAGCTTTGCTAGTGTGACTTCCTTTAGTGGTTGTGATATTAAAGATACCATCTTCTTTTTCAATCTCAAGAACGGTTTCGTTGAGATGAACAGGTGTCTCAAATCCTTTTAGTTGTTCTAAGAGACGATTCGTTAGTTCTTCTCCTGTAAGGTTTGGGAAACCTGGAACATCGAGAATTTGTTTTTCAGGATATAAGATAGCAGGTTGACCACTAGTTGAGTGAGAGAATCGATGATTTGTACTTTGGCTTGACGAAGATGAGTATAAAAGGCTGCGAAAAGACCAACAGGTCCACCACCTACAATGGTGATATCATATAGTTCAGACATGGTTTCTCCTTAATTCATTTCTATCATTTTATTCTATCATATTTTCTACCAATTTAAAATCAAGTAGGGGGAGAAAATTTTCATAGAAAATGGTATAATGAAGAGAAGCTTTTTTTATGGAGAGGGGTCCCAGGATGAATTTTCAGCAATTATCTAATCTCCAATACTGGTCTAGTTTATTTTCCAGTCCTTGGAGTATTGTGATAAATTTGATTGATATTCTAATCGTTGCTTATATCTTATATCAATTTACAAAATCAATTGCAGGAACCAAGATTATGATTCTGGTTCGAGGGGTTTTAGTCTTTATCTTAGCTCAGATAGCAGCTAACTTTTTAGGCCTGACAACTATTTCCTGGTTGATTAATCAATTGATTACTTATGGAGTTATTGCAGCGGTTGTTATCTTTTCTCCAGAAATTCGGACAGGTTTGGAGCGATTAGGTAGGGCTACGGATTTCTTTTCCACTACTCCAATGAGTTCAGAAGAACAGATGGTTCAGGCTTTTGTCAAGGCAGTTGAATACATGAGTCCACGTAAAATAGGAGCACTGGTCTCTGTTCAGCGTGTCAGAACCTTGCAGGAATATATTTCCACAGGGATTCCTCTAGATGCTAAAATTTCTGCAGAACTCTTAATCAATATCTTTATCCCAAACACACCTTTACATGATGGTGCAGTCATTATAAAAGGTGATCGAATAGCTGTAACATCTGCTTATCTTCCACTTACTGAGAACACTGGTATTTCTAAGGAGTTTGGGACACGACACCGTGCAGCCATTGGTTTATCAGAAGTTTCAGATGCCCTTACTTTTGTTGTATCAGAAGAAACTGGGGGTATATCCATCACCTACAATGGTGTCTTTAAACATGATCTAAGTTTGGAAGAATTCGAGAAAGAACTACGTCGTATTTTGATACCTAAGGATTCAGAAGAACCAACTTTAAGAGAACGTATTTTTGGAGGGTGGAACAATGAAAAGAAATAGCCTTTATATCATCTCCTCGCTCCTCTTTGCTTGCGTTTTATTTATCTACGCTACCTCCATTAATTATCAAAATAATAATAATGCAAGACCAGTTCGAACAGAAACCTATACCAATACGGTAGTCAATGTACCGATTGATATCCAGTACGATAGTGAGCAGTATTTATTAGTGGTTTCAGCTCAGAAGTTACTGTATTTCTAACTGGATCCAATCGAGTGACCTTGGCTAGTGAGATGCAAGAAAGCACTCGTAAATTCAAAGTGACTGCGGATTTGTCACAAGCCACAGAAGGAACAATCGAAGTTCCCTTGACCATTGAAAATCTCCCAAGTGGTTTAACGGCTGTAGCAACGCCACAAAAAATTACAGTCAAAATTGGTAAGAAGGTCACTAGAGATAATATACCTGTTGTTCCTCAAATTGATTCTAGTCAAATCGATGAGCGTATTATAATCGAGCGAGTTACTGTTTCAGATGAAAAAGTTTCAGTAACTAGTGATGCAGATACACTGTCTAAGATTGATCGTATTGTTGCAGTTTTGCCAACGAGTGAAAAAATAACTGGGAATTATTCAGGGTCAGTACCTTTACAAGCTGTCGACAAGAATGGGACCGTTTTACCAACAGTTATTACTCCTTTTGAGGTTACTATGAAAGTAATAACTAAACCAGTCCGAACAACAAATAGTTCAACGACAACAAGTAATGCTTCAACTGCTGAAAACTCATCAACGACAGCAGCAGAAACGAAGCCAGATACTTCAAAGCAAAATTAATATTAAACTAGAAAAGGATTATAAAAATGGGTAAATATTTTGGAACGGATGGAGTCCGTGGAGAAGCAAACGTAGAATTGACGCCAGAATTAGCCTTTAAACTAGGCCGTTTTGGAGGATATGTTCTTAGTCAACATGAGACAGAAGCGCCTAAGGTTTTTGTAGGACGTGACACTCGTATCTCAGGTCAAATGCTTGAAGCAGCGTTGATTGCTGGGCTCCTTTCAGTCGGAATTCACGTTTATAAGCTTGGAGTTCTTGCAACACCTGCTGTTGCTTACTTGGTAAAAACTGAGGGAGCAAGTGCTGGGGTTATGATTTCTGCAAGCCACAATCCAGCCCTTGATAATGGAATTAAATTCTTTGGTGGAGATGGCTTTAAGCTAGATGATGACAAAGAAGCAGAAATCGAGGCCTTACTAGATGCTAGCGAAGATACTCTTCCACGTCCAAGTGCCGAAGGACTTGGTACTGTAGTTGATTATCCAGAAGGCTTGCGTAAATATGAAGCCTACCTTGTTTCGACTGGAACTCCTCTTGAAGGAATGAAAGTGGCTTTGGACACTGCAAACGGAGCAGCTGCAACAAGTGCCCGCCAAATTTTTGCAGACTTGGGTGCTCAATTATCAGTTATCGGAGAAACTCCAGACGGCTTGAACATTAATTTGAATGTTGGTTCAACTCATCCAGAAGCCTTGCAAGAACTTGTAAAAGGAAGCCAATCTGCTATTGGATTGGCCTTTGATGGTGACAGTGACCGTCTGATTGCGGTTGATGAAAATGGCGAAATTGTCGATGGTGACAAAATTATGTACATCATCGGTAAATACCTCTCTGAAAAAGGCCAATTGGCACAAAACACTATTGTAACAACAGTCATGTCTAACCTTGGTTTCCATAAAGCCTTGGATCGTGAAGGTATCAATAAGGCAGTCACTGCTGTTGGAGACCGTTATGTCGTTGAAGAAATGAGAAAATATGGCTACAATCTTGGAGGAGAGCAGTCAGGTCACGTTATCTTGATGGACTACAATACAACTGGTGATGGTCAACTTTCAGCAGTTCAATTGACTAAGATTATGCAAGAAACAGGTAAGAGCTTATCTCAGTTGGCTTCAGAAGTAACGATTTACCCACAAAAATTGGTCAATATCCGTGTTGAAAATGCCATGAAAGAAAAAGCTATGGAGGTTCCAGCTATCAAGGCTATTATTGATAAGATGGAAGAAGAGATGGCAGGTAACGGACGTATCCTCGTTCGCCCAAGTGGAACTGAGCCACTCTTGCGTGTCATGGCCGAAGCTCCAACAACTGAAGAAGTAGACTACTATGTGGATACTATTGCCGAAGTTGTGAAAACAGAGATTGGAATTTAGGAAAGTTAGCAGAAAATAAGAAAATATGTTACAATGTCAAAGTAAATTGTAACCATGGAGAATATGATGAATTTAAAACGTGAACAAGAATTTGTTAGTCAGTATCACTTTGATGCACGTAACTTTGAATGGGAAAATGAAAACGGAATTCCTGAAACAAAGGTTGATGTCAACTTCCAACTACTTCAACATGATCAAGAAAACCAAGTGACTTCTCTCGTAGTTGTTTTGAGCTTTATGATTGTCTTTGATAAATTTGTAATCAGTGGCACTATTTCCCAAGTTAACCACGTAGAAGGTCGCATCGTAGACCAACCAAGTGATTTCACTCAAGAAGAAGTTGAGACACTTGCTCGTCCTTGTTTGGATATGCTAAACCGTTTGACTTATGAAGTGACGGAAATTGCACTAGATTTACCAGGAATTAATTTGGAGTTTTAAAGAATGAAATTAGCGGTCATAATAGACTCATCTGCTTTCTACAAGCGGAAACCTTGCGGAAAGAAGATTTATTTGTGCTAGACATTCCTGTGAATATCGACGGACAGGAGTATGTTGAAGGTGTAAATCTAACCGCTCAAGAATTTTATGAAAAAATGGCTCGTTCATCTGAGCTACCTAAAACAAGTCAGCCAAGTATTGCTAAGTTGGATGAAATTTTGTCATCATTGAAAGAAAAAGGTTATACTCATGTTCTGGGTCTCTTCCTTTCTTCAGGAATCTCAGGATTTCACCAGAATATCCAATATATGACGGATGAGTTCGAAGGATTAACCATTGCTTTTCCTGATACTCGTATTACAAGTGCTCCTCTAGGTTTCATGGTGGAGAGTGTATTTCAATGGGTGGAACAGGGTGATGACTTCCAGTCTATACTAGATAAGTTAACAGAACAGATTGAAAATACTTCTGCTTTTATCATGGTAGATGATTTGAATCATCTTGTAAAAGGTGGTCGTTTGTCAAATGGTGCAGCTATTTTAGGAAACCTTCTTAGCATTAAACCAATCCTCTATTTCAATGACCAAGGTGTTATCGAAGTTTATGAGAAGGTTCGTACAGAGAAGAAAGCAGCTAAACGTCTAGTTGAAATTGTCAAAGATGTGACAAGTAACGGAAACTACCAGATTATGGTAATTCATGGGAATGCCTCTCAAAAAGCAGCCGATTTACGTCAGCTATTGCTAGATAGTGGAGTAGCTACAGATGTTGAGATTGCAACCTTTGGTAGTGTCATTGGAACCCACCTGGGAGAAGGAAGTATCGCTTTAGCATACACACCAATCGTCTAGATTGTTCTTACAGGCTTTGTATCTTAGAATTGAACACGGACTATCTGCATCTTGAAAAAAGATGCCTGTCTTGCCTTTCATGGAAAGTCGGCGCCATTCCCTATTTTTCATGGGCAGTTAACGTCCTTTGTATCTTAGAATTGAACACGCCTGGAACCCTGTGTGAAAAAGATAGTTCTTCCAAGGAGAAGAAACTCCTTGATCAGAACTCCTATTTTCACTTTGTGTTCTTACAGGCTTTGTATCTTAGATAGGAGTAAAGATGAGTATTCGAGTAATTATCGCAGGTTTTAAAGGGAGAATGGGGCAATCTGCGTGTCAGATGGTTTTATCTGATCCTGAGCTTGAACTTGTAGCAGTATTGGATCCTTTCGAAACTGCAACAGAATGGCAGGGAATTCCTGTATTTAACGATAAGGCTGGCTTAGAGGGCTTTGAAGCAGATGTCTGGGTGGATTTTACAACACCAGCAGTTGCCTATGAGAATACGCGTTTTGCTCTTGAAAATGGCTTTGCTCCAGTAGTAGGAACGACAGGTTTCACTAGTCAAGAGATAGAAGAACTAAAAGATTTTTCTCGTTCCAAAGGTTTGGGTGGATTAATTGCTCCTAACTTTGCCTTGGGTGCTGTCTTACTCATGCAATTTGCGGCACAGGCAGCTAAATACTTCCCAAATGTAGAGATTATTGAACTTCACCATGATAAGAAAAAAGATGCTCCGAGCGGAACAGCTATCAAAACAGCTGAGTTGATGGCACAAGTTCGTGAGTCTATTCAACAAGGTGCTAGTGACGAGGAAGAACTCATTGCGGGAGCACGTGGAGCTAACTTTGATGGTATGCGAATCCATTCGGTTCGTTTACCAGGTTTGGTAGCTCATCAAGAGGTCATTTGGCAATCAAGGAGAGGGATTGACTCTGCGTCATGACTCCTATGATCGTAGCTCCTTCATGACAGGGGTGAATTTGGGAATCAAAGAAGTTGTCAAGCGTCATGAGCTTGTCTATGGATTAGAACACTTACTATGAAATTAACAAAAATGCCTTCTGAATTTCAGAAGGCTTTACCAGTATTAGAAAAAATTAAAGAAGCAGGATTTGAAGCTTATTTTGTTGGTGGCTCTGTTAGGGATGCCTTACTCAATCGTCCCATTCATGATGTGGATATCGCGACGTCATCATATCCAGAAGAAACCAAGCAGATTTTTCCACGCACAGCTGATATCGGTATTGAGCATGGGACCGTTTTGGTTTTAGATGGAGATGAAGAGTACGAGGTCACCACTTTTCGAACAGAGGATGTCTATGTAGACTATCGGAGACCAAGTTCCGTTTCTTTTGTTCGTTCACTCGAAGAAGATCTCAAACGCCGAGATTTCACAGTCAATGCCTTCGCCTTGGATGAGACAGGGGAAATCGTCGATTTATTTGACGGTCTCAAAGATTTAGAAAATCAAGTTCTGCGAGCTGTCGGTGTAGCTAGTGAACGCTTCAATGAAGACGCGCTACGCATCATGCGTGGCTTTCGTTTCCAAGCTAGTCTTGGTTTTGAACTCGAGCAAGAAACGTTTGAAGCGATGAAGACCTTAACACCACTCTTAGATAAAATCTCTGTGGAGCGCACCTTTGTCGAGTTTGATAAGCTTTTACTGGCTCCCTATTGGCAAGTAGGTTTATCATCTATGATTGAGAGTCAAGCTTATGATTATCTTCCAGATATGGCTGGTAGTCAGGAAAAACTCCAGTCTTTGTTTGATTTAGAAAAAGATTTTACTTTTGAATCTTCTGAGCAAGCTTGGGCAGCACTTTTATGGGTTTTAGAAGTGGAAGATGCTCAAAAGTTTTTGAAACATTGGAAGACTTCACGCCAATTTGCTAAGCAGGTACAGGATTTGCTGTCTATTTTGGCTCTCCGAGAAGAAGGGGAGCTAGGTAAACGTGATTGTTACCGTTTGATTTGGACTTGCTTCTACAGGCTGAAAATCTTCGCAGAGCTCAAGGGAAGGAAGTCAACCCACAAGCGATCACAGAAACCTACGAGAGCTTGACTATTCATGATAAGAAAGAGATGCAAATTAATGGTGGCATTCTCATCAAGGAATATGGCTATCATCCAGGTCCTGAATTAGGGGATGTTTTAGAGGAAATTGAGTACGCTATTGTGGATGGTAATCTAGATAATGAAGTGGAAGCCATTCATGCATACTTAAGGGAGAAAAAATGAGTGATTTTATCGTTGAAAAACTAAGTAAATCCGTTGGTGACAAGACCGTTTTTAAAGATATTTCTTTTATCATCCACGACTTAGATCGCATCGGTCTTATTGGGGTCAACGGAACTGGGAAAACGACCCTTCTAGATGTGCTTTCAGGTGTTTCAGGTTTTGATGGCGATATTAGCCCTTTTTCAGCAAAGAGTGATTACAAGATTGGCTACCTGACTCAGGATCCAGATTTTGATGACAGCAAGACTGTCTTGGATACTGTCTTATCAAGTGATTTGAAGGAAATCCAGTTAATACGTGAGTATGAACTGCTCATGCTTAACTATAGTGAGGACAAGCAGGCTCGTTTAGAACGGGTCATGGCGGAGATGGATTCCCTCCAAGCATGGGAAATCGAAAGTCAGGTCAAGACTGTTCTCAGTAAACTAGGCATTCAAGAATTATCAACTCCTGTTGGAGCTTTGTCGGGTGGTCTTCGTAGACGGGTTCAATTGGCACAAGTGCTTTTAGGAAATCATGACCTCTTGCTTCTTGATGAGCCAACCAACCATCTGGACATTGCGACCATCGAGTGGCTGACACTTTTCTTGAAGAATTCCAAGAAGACCGTCCTCTTCATCACCCACGATCGTTATTTTCTGGATGCTCTTTCTACGCGAATTTTTGAATTGGATAGAGGTGGATTAACAGAGTATCTGGGGAATTACCAAGATTATGTCCGTCTCAAGGCTGAACAGGATGAGCGTGACGCAGCTCTTCTTCACAAAAAGGAACAATTTTACAAACAAGAATTAGCTTGGATGAGACGGCAACCTCAAGCTCGTGCGACCAAGCAACAAGCTCGTATCAATCGATTCCATGACTTGAAAAAGGAAGTTTCAGATACTAGCCTTGAGACAGACTTGAGCATGAATTTTGAAACTAGCCGTATCGGTAAAAAAGTTATCGAGTTTAAGGATGTTTCCTTTGCCTATGACGATAAACCGATTCTGAAACATTTTAATCTTTTGGTACAAGCCAAAGACCGTATCGGAATCGTCGGGGACAATGGTGTTGGGAAATCAACCCTTCTTAACCTTATTGCAGGAAGACTTGAAGCTGCTGAAGGACAAGTTATCATCGGTGAAACAGTTCGTATTGCTTATTTCTCTCAACAAATCGAAGGTTTAGATGAAAGTAAGCGGGTTATCAATTACCTGCAGGAAGTTGCAGAAGAGGTTAAGACTAGCGGTGGTACTACGACTTCAATCGCTGAGTTACTAGAACAATTTCTCTTCCCACGTTCAACTCACGGCACCTTGATTGATAAGCTGTCAGGTGGAGAGAAGAAGCGTCTGTACCTCCTCAAATTACTCCTTGAAACCCAATGTGCTTCTCTTGGATGAACCAACAAATGACCTAGACATTGCGACCTTAACAGTTCTAGAAAATTTCTTACAAGGTTTTGCAGGACCAGTCTTGACAGTTAGTCACGATCGCTATTTCCTTGATAAGGTAGCAACTAAGATTCTTGCTTTTGAAGATGGAACCATCCGTCCTTTCTTTGGCCATTATACAGATTATCTAGATGAAAAGGCCTTTGAAGCAGAAGCAGTAACTCAAATCCAAAAGGCTGACAAGGAAAAAGTCGTCAAAGTCCGTGAAGAGAAGAAACGGATGACTTACCAAGAAAAGCAGGAATGGGCAAGTATTGAGGGTGACATCGAAGCCTTGGAAAACCGCATCTCTTCTATAGAGGAAGAAATGCTAGCAAATGGGTCTGACTTTGGGAAACTAGCTACCCTTCAAAAAGAATTAGACGAGAAAAATGAAGACTTGCTGGAAAAATATGAACGCTATGAATATTTAAGTGAGTTAGTATAATGGAAGAAACAATTATTAAATGGAGTAGTAAGAAAATCGTCTTGAGCCTTATTCTTTACCTACTAGAATTGGCTCTTCTACTTTGGATTTTTTCGTTTTTGATGAGCTATCCCGAAGAAGCACCTGCGGGATTGGTGGCTTTAATTCTCTTTATTGGTTTCTTAATCATCATCGTTGGCTTCATTTTGTATCAACATTTGCGACGGCTTTTTTCTGATAAAGAGTATTTGAAATGTACGGCTCAAGGATTTTCCTATAAACCATATCCAAAGAAAGACTGGCAGTTTTATTCCTGGGGACAGGTAGAAAAGTTTGCTCTCACGAAAATTAAGGGTAGTAGAAATGCAAGGGATTTTTATATAATTGAGGTTCAGTTTTATGACAAGGAACTTTTAAAATCCAACTTTTTCTGGTATCGTCTTCGAAGTAGATTTACAAGTTCAAAACATTCTAACGTTTTGAAAATCCCAATCTATTTACTGGATGTTGGATTACCTCGTAGAGTATTTGAAACCATGGCCTACTATGAGCGAGAGTGGCGCATCCAACAAAATCGTCAACGCAACCAAAACTCTAAAAGCAAAAAGAAGTAAGTACTTCTAGCAACAATTGAAGAAAAAATGAGAAGTCTTGAACCAAGTATCAAGGCCTCTTTCTATTTTGCTTTTCTAGGAATTATGGTATAATAGGGAGTAAAAACTTTAAAAGAAAGAAATGCTATGAACTTAAAAGATTACATTGCAAGTATTGAAAATTACCCACAAGAAGGAATTACTTTCCGTGATATTAGCCCATTGATGGCAGATGGAAATGCCTACAGTTACGCTGTTCGTGAAATTGTTCAATATGCTACTAATAAAAAGATTGATATGATCGTAGGACCAGAAGCTCGTGGATTTATCGTTGGATGTCCAGTCGCTTTGAGTTGGGAATTGGTTTTGCGCCTGTTCGTAAACCTGGCAAGTTGCCACGTGAAGTCATTTCAGCGGACTACGAAAAAGAATATGGAGTTGACACTTTGACTATGCACGCAGATGCTATCAAACCAGGACAACGTGTTCTTATCGTAGATGACCTCTTGGCAACAGGTGGTACTGTTAAAGCAACCATCGAAATGATTGAAAAATTGGGTGGAGTCGTAGCAGGTTGTGCCTTCTTGATCGAACTGGATGAACTCAAAGGTCGTGAAGCTATCGGAGATTACGACTATAAAGTGCTGATGCATTATTAATGAAAAACAGTCCCTAGGGCTGTTTTCTCTTCATTTGATATAAAAATAAGCTATATCTAGTTAGAGAAAAACTATAATTGAAAACTATATCTTCTTACAGTATAATAAAGGGAAAGAGAAACGTCAGCATTTTTCCCCGTTGACGATACCATGTTTACTTGAGTCCAATATGATACAGTAAGGAGATTTCTATGCCGATTCGAATTGATAAAAAATTACCAGCAGTTGAGATTTTACGAACGGAAAATATTTTCGTCATGGATGACCAGAGGGCGGCTCATCAGGATATTCGACCACTGAAAATTCTGATTTTAAACTTGATGCCACTGAAAATGGTTACAGAAACTCAGCTTTTACGCCATTTAGCCAATACTCCTTTGCAGTTAGATATTGACTTTTTATATATGGAAAGTCATCAGTCGAAAACAACTCGTTCTGAGCATATGAAGACTTTTTATAAGACCTTCTCAGAAGTTCAAGACCAGTATTTTGATGGCTTGATTATTACAGGTGCTCCAGTTGAACATCTCCCTTTTGAAGAAGTGGACTATTGGGAGGAATTTACTAAGGTTATCGATTGGTCTAAGACTCATGTCTTTTCAACCCTGTATATTTGCTGGGGAGCACAAGCGGGTCTATACTATCGCTATGGCGTAGATAAATACCAGATGGACCAAAAGCTTTCGGGGATTTATCCTCAAGATGTTTTGAAAGAAGGTCATCTCCTATTGAGAGGTTTTGATGATTTATATGTATCCCCTCATTCTCGCCATACAGAAGTCCACAAAGAAGATATCCTGAATAAAACAAATCTAGAGATTTTAGCATCAGGAAAAGAGGTGGGTATCTCTATCCTTGCGAGTCGAGATTTGAGAGAAGTTTATAGCTTTGGGCATTTAGAGTATGATCGCGATACGCTTGCAAAGGAATATTTTAGAGATCTAGATGCTGGTTTAGATCCACATATACCAGAAAATTATTTCAAAAATGATGACATTCATGAACTCCCATGTATGCGTTGGAGTTCATCTGCAGCTCTCTTCTTTAGTAACTGGGTAAATTATGCAGTTTACCAAGAAACGCCGTTTGAGTGGAAAAGTGTGGAAGATGATGTGTCTCATTTTGGATATTTATAAGAGGAATTATGACATATTTAGATGCTTTCAAATCAGGAAACTTAGTGTTACCGAGTGACCTGCTCTTACATTACAATCAACTGTTCTCGTCAAGCGATGATTTCTTGGTTTGGCAATTCTTTTACCTACAGAATACAACGGTTTTAGGTGAATTGTCTCCAAGTCAGATTGCTGAAAAAAATCGGCAAAAATGTCACTGAAGTCAATCAGGCTATTTCACGATTGACTGAGAAAGGGTTGCTTCAATACCGAACCATTGAACTTAATGGCGAAATAGAAGTAATCTTCGATGCAACTCTTGCCTTGGAGCGCCTAGACCAACTTTTTGAAAAACAAGCTCCAAACCAGGTGCAATCTGCTCCAAATGATTTAAAGAGCTTGGTAGATACTTTCCAACAGGAGCTAGGTCGTCTATTGAGTCCCTTTGAAATCGAAGATTTGGAAAAGAGTTTGAAAGAAGATGGGACTAGTGCAGACTTAATAAAAGAAGCTCTACGTGAAGCTGTTTTGAATGGAAAACCAAACTGGAAATATATCCAAGCAATCCTACGAAACTGGCGACATGAGGGTATTAAGAGTGTAGCCCAGGTAGAGGCGAAACGTCAGGAAAGAGAAGCGACTAATCCTCAAAATGTTCAAGTTTCATCTGATTTTAAAAATGCCATGGACCTTTGGAAAGACTAATATTTAGCAATAAAAAAACTTGCCTAATGGCAAGTTTTTTTATGCTCTTAATAACTAAGCCCCCAGACACTGACTGAACGCTCAGCAACTGGGAAGTCGCCGTATCCTTCGGCAGTAATAGTTACTTGTTCTGGATGGTTCCCAAGCAAATCAACAAATGTTTGATTTGCCCACTTTTGACTGACAAACATAGTTTTGTAATTTTCTTGAGCGTTTGAGATAAGAACGGCGATAGGTGTTTGGTCGTCAATGCCAGAACGGACCCAACCGATACAATTAGGGTCATCAAAGTAGTCCGTTTGCTCACCGTAAGCTAACTCTTTTCGGATAGTAAGTAAACGATCAAGGACATCTTTGAAATCTTGCTGAGCAAACTGGCCAGAAATACCATAGTAGTCTCCGTAAAAGACACAGGGAAGCCCCTGTTCACGCAAAAGAATGAGAGCATAGGCTGCTGGCTTAAACCATTCTTCAACTGTAGATTCGAGGGCTTGACCGCGTTGGGTATCATGGTTATCGACAAAGGTCACAGCTCGATCCGGATTGATTTGAGCCAGACTATCATCAAAGATAGTTGTCAAATCATAATTAGACCCTGCCTGGCTTGCTTCAAAGAGATTCATATGAAGGCGAACATCAACAAGGTCAAAGCGTTCTTCAATCTTTTCAAGGTAGTCTAGGTTGGCATCCTTGTCTGGATTCCAGAATTCTCCAAAGACATAGAAGTCTTGTCCATACTTTTCTTTTATATCACGAATGAAATTGCGCATAAAGAATGAATCAATGTGCTTAACAGCATCTAAGCGGAAACCTGATACACCAGTCGTTTCGATAAACCAATCTGCCCAGTCATAGATATTCTGAATGACTTCGGGGTGTTTGAAATCCAGGTCTGCGTACATGAGATAGTCGTAGTTTCCATTCTCATTGTCGACTAGTTCTTCATGAGCCCAACCTTTGTTTTCTCCTTGAATAAGATAGATACCAGACTTACGTCGTTTTGCATCATAGTCAGTTCCTGTGAAGTGGTACCAGTGCCAGTGAAAATCGTTGTAGGTATTTGTCTGCCATCAAAAGTAAAACCGGTCCAACCATTGATGGTGAAAGGTTCTCCTAGTTCGATTGTGCGGTCTTCTGGGTCGACTTCAATAACCTGGAAGGATTCTAAATGATCTGCAGCTGCCTTGTGATTTAAGACGACATCAGCCATCGGTTGGATTCCATGAGATTTCAGTGTTTGAATGGCTTGGAGATAATCTTCTTTGAAGCCATACTTGGTACGAACAGTTCCTTTTTGGTCAAATTCACCAAGGTCGAATAGATCATAGACTCCATAACCAACATCTTTTTCGTTTGTAGCCTTGAAAGCAGGTGGCATCCAGATGTTACTAATTCCTAAGTTAGCTAGGTGTTCAGCATCGTTAGTTAGTCGTGTCCAGTGTTTTCCGTCATGGGGGAGATACCACTCAAAATATTGCATTAGGGTTTGATTTTTCATAGAAAGTCCTCATACTTAACAATTTGACAATCATTTTACCACAAAGCCAAGGAATACGCAAACGTTTGCGCTAGAAAATATACTCTAGCTCTTTTATGTCCATTTTTTACAAAAGCTTTTATAGAAGAAAGATGCTATCTGATGGAAAAGAGTGATAAATAGCTTCAATTCCTATGGAATCAATGGAGAAATCACTTTCTATTTTTGTGAATTTTCAACAAATTTGATATAATTGTATCTATGAATAAAGTATTCGTCAGTCGGCGTGTCGAAAAAAAGCTCCATAAAGGTCAGGTTCTTTTGGAAGAAGTTGATTTTCTAGACTTATCTGAAACTAATCAAGAAGTTGAGCTTTTCAGCCAAAGCAAAGAATTTTTAGGAAAGGCTTACTTATCCAGTCAAAACAAGGGGATTGGTTGGTTTGTAACCAACCAGAAAGTTTCTTTTAATCAAAAGTTCTTTGAAAGCTTATTTGAAAAAGCCAAACAAAAACGTTCTTCCTACTATCAAGATGAGTTGACAACTGCCTTTCGTTTGTTTAATCAAGAAGGCGATGGTTTTGGTGGAATGACGCTGGACCTCTACGGAGATTATGTTGTTTTCTCTTGGTATAACTCCTATATCTATGGTCTTCGCCAAGAGATTATGGCAGCCTTTGCTCAGGTATTTCCAGAAGTCTTGGGTGCCTATGAAAAGATTCGCTTTAAAGGTCTAGATTATGAGTCTGCCCATATCTATGGTCAAGAAGCAGCTGAATATTTCACTGTTCTTGAGAATGGAGTCTTGTACCAAGTCTTTATGAATGACGGCCTAATGACAGGGATCTTCTTGGATCAGCATGAAGTTCGTGGGAGCTTAGTTGATGGTTTAGCCATGGGGAAATCCTTGCTCAATATGTTTTCCTATACAGCAGCCTTCTCAGTCGCTGCAGCTATGGGAGGAGCTAGTGAAACAACCTCTGTAGACCTAGCCAAACGTTCAAGAGAACTATCAGAAGCTCATTTTCATGCTAATGGTTTGAGTCTAGACAATCATCGATTGCTTGTCATGGATGTCTTTGAATACTTTAAATATGCTAAGAGGAAGGGTTTGAGCTACGATGTGATTGTTCTGGATCCGCCTAGCTTTGCCCGAAATAAAAAACAAACCTTCTCTGTAGCTAAGGATTATCATAAATTGATTTCCCAAAGCCTAGAGATTTTAAATCCAGGTGGAATCATTATTGCTAGTACCAATGCTGCTAATGTTTCCCGTCAAAAATTCACAGAACAAATCGACAAGGGATTTGCAGGTAGAAAATATCAGGTCCTTCAAAAGTATGGACTTCCAGCAGACTTTGTCTACAACGAAAAAGATGAAAGTAGTAATTACCTCAAGGTGATTACCATGAAGGTTAGTAAATGAAATTAATTGTTTCTGTAATGCCAAAAAGTTTAGAGGAGGCTCAGGCTATTGATGTGACGCGGTATCACGATGCCGATATCATTGAGTGGCGAGCAGACTTCTTACCCAAGGAAGCTATCTTGCAGGTAGCACCCGCTATTTTTGAAAAATTCGCAGGTCGTGAGCTTGTTTTCACCTTGCGTACTCGTGCTGAGGGTGGTCAAATTGAACTCTCTTCAGAAGAATATGTTCAAATTATCAAGGAAGTAGCCCAGCTTTATCAACCAGATTATATTGATTTTGAGTATTTTAGCTATAGAGATGTTTTTGAGGAAATGTTGGAATTTCCAAACCTTGTCTTGAGCTACCATAATTTCCAAGAGACACCTGAAAATCTAATGGAAATCTTGTCTGAGTTGACAAGTTTAAACCCTAAAGTTGTGAAAATAGCAGTAATGGCTCATACAGAACAAGATGTATTGGATTTGATGAACTTTACACGTGGCTTTAAAACACTGAATCCAGAACAAGAATATGTAACAATTTCTATGGGGAAAGTTGGTAAGGTCTCACGTATTACTTCGGATGTAACGGGCTCTAGCTGGTCTTTTGCAAGTCTGGATGAAGCTAGTGCGCCAGGACAAATTTCTCTATCTAGCATGAAAAAAATTCGGGAGATTCTAAATGAAGATTGATGGCTACACACGTTTAGCAGCTGTAGTCGCAAATCCCATTAAACACTCCATTTCTCCCTTCATTCACAATACAGCTTTTGAGGCAACCAGTACTAATGGTGTTTACCTTGCTTGGGAAGTAAAAGGAACTGACTTGGCAGAAACAGTTGCCAATATTCGTCGTTATCAGATGTTTGGAATTAATCTTTCTATGCCCTACAAGGAGCAGGTCATTCCTTATCTGGATGAGTTAAGTGAAGAAGCTCGTTTGATTGGTGCTGTCAATACGGTTGTGAATCGAGAGGGAACTTTAATTGGATATAACACAGATGGCAAGGGATTCTTTAAGAGCTTGCCTTCTTTTAAAATATCTGGAAAAAGAATGGTTCTGTTAGGGGCAGGTGGTGCAGCTAAAGCAATTTTGGCGCAGGCAATCTTAGATGGGGTCAGTCAGGTTTCTGTCTTTGTACGATCGGCTTCAATGGGAAAAACAAAACCTTACTTAGAGAAGCTACAGCATGAAACAGGATTTAGAGTAGATTTGTTTGCCTTAGAGGATGCTCAAGAGCTCCAAGAGAACATTCGAAAAGCGGAACTCTTGGTCAATGCGACCAGTGTGGGTATGGATGGAGCATCTCAGCCAATCCCAACAAGTATTGTTTTACCAGAGAAGCTATTGGTAGCAGATGTGATTTATCAACCCTTTGAAACACCATTTCTAAAGTGGGCAAGGAGCCAGGGAAATCAGGCTATTAATGGTCTAGGTATGTTGCTCTACCAAGCAGCTGAATCTTTTCAGTTATGGACCGGCAAGGAAATGCCAACAGATCAAATCTGGGAATTATTAAAACAAAAGTATCAATAAAGAAAAAGGAGAACTGCTATGAAAATCAAAATAGACCTTCCCCACCATCCCTATGATATTCAGATTGAAAAAGGATGCTTGTCTCAAGCAGGAAAATGGTTGCGGGAACTTTGGCAACCGCAAAAAGTCGTTATCATTACCGATAACCATGTGGCTTCTCTCTATGCAGAAAAAGTTAAATTGAGCCTAGAGGATGCGGGTTTTCAAGTGGCAGTTTGACTTTCTAGAGGGTGAAGAGCGAAAAAATCTAACAACGGTTCAAAAGGCTTATGAATTTCTAGTTAAGCAAGACTTGACTCGTAGCGATGGTATCGTAGCTCTAGGTGGTGGAGTTGTTGGTGATTTGGCTGGCTTTGTAGCCTCAACTTACATGCGAGGTATTCACTTTGTTCAAATTCCGACCAGTTTGACTGCTCAAGTGGACTCTTCAATCGGTGGTAAGACAGGAGTGAATACTCCTTTTGCCAAGAATATGGTAGGAACTTTTGCCCAGCCAGATGGCGTTTTGATCGACCCAACGGTTCTTGAAACCTTAGGGAAGAGAGAATTGATTGAAGGAATGGGTGAAGTCGTTAAATATGGCTTAATTGAAGATCCAGAACTCTGGGACCTATTATCTGATATGGATGGTTCTGTAGAGAGTATTTTGGAGCATTCAGAAAGTTTGATTGAACATTCTTGCCAGGTCAAGCGCAAGATGGTAGTTGAGGATGAATTGGACAATGGTATTCGTCTGTATCTCAATTTTGGTCACACAATTGGCCATGCTATCGAAGCGACTGCTGGTTATGGACGTGTCATGCATGGTGAGGCAGTAGCGATGGGAATGGTTCAGGTCTCTAAGGTAGCCGAACAAAAAGGTCTCATGCCAGTGGGAATCACTCAGTCAATCCGAGAAATGTGTCAGAAATTTGGTCTTCCTGTTGATTATGAAAACTGGGATGTTGATAAGCTTTATCAGGCCTTGACTCATGATAAAAAAGCGCGTGGTAACACCATGAAATTAGTCTTGGTACCAGAACTTGGTTCAGCCACTATTCACCCCGTCTCACTCGAAGAAATGAAAGATTACTTGGTAAAATAAGGAGAATGTATGAGATATTTAACAGCAGGAGAATCACACGGTCCTCGTCTGACAGCAATTATTGAAGGAATTCCAGCAGGTCTTCCTTTGACTGCCGAGGATATCAATGAGGATCTCAAACGTCGCCAAGGTGGTTACGGTCGTGGTGGTCGCATGAAGATTGAGAGCGATCAGGTGGTCTTTACTTCTGGCGTTCGTCATGGAAAGACGACAGGAGCTCCCATTACCATGGATGTCATTAACAAAGACCATCAAAAGTGGCTGGATATCATGTCTGCAGAGGATATTGAAGACAAGCTTAAAAGCAAACGAAAAATCACTCATCCTCGCCCTGGTCACGCTGACTTGGTAGGAGGTATCAAATACCGCTTTGATGATTTGAGAAATTCCTTGGAACGTTCATCTGCTCGTGAAACGACTATGCGAGTGGCAGTTGGGGCTGTGGCTAAACGACTATTGGCTGAGCTTGATATTGAAATTGCTAACCATGTTGTTGTCTTTGGTGGTAAGGAAATCGATGTTCCAGAAAACTTGACAGTCGCAGATATTAAGAAACTAGCTGCCCAGTCAGAAGTTTCTATCGTCAACCAAGAACGTGAGCAGGAAATCAAGGACTATATTGATCAGATTAAACGTGATGGAGATACCATCGGCGGTGTTGTTGAAACGGTTGTCGGTGGTGTTCCGGTTGGTCTGGGTTCTTATGTTCAATGGGATAGAAAACTAGATGCAAGACTAGCTCAAGCGGTTGTCTCCATCAATGCCTTTAAGGGAGTGGAGTTTGGTCTTGGTTTTAAAGCAGGTTATCTCAAGGGTAGCCAAGTCATGGATGAAATCATCTGGTCACCAGAAGATGGCTATACTCGTCGTACCAATAACCTTGGTGGTTTCGAAGGTGGTATGACCAATGGTCAACCGATTATTGTTCGTGGGGTTATGAAACCAATTCCAACTCTCTATAAACCATTGATGAGCGTTGATATTGAAACCCATGAGCCTTATAAGGCAACGGTGGAGAGAAGTGACCCAACCGCTCTTCCAGCAGCAGGTGTTGTTATGGAATCAGTCGTAGCAACAGTTTTGGCCCAAGAAATTCTAGAGAAATTCTCTTCTGATAATCTGGAGGAATTAAAAGAAGCTGTTGCTAAACATCGGGAGTATACAAAGAATTATTAAGGAGTTCTTATGGCTAAAACCATCTATATCGCAGGATTGGGTTTGATCGGTGCTTCCATGGCACTCGGAATCAAGCGGGATCATCCTGATTATGAAATTTTAGGATACAATCGCAGTCAGGCATCTAGAGATATTGCCTTGGAGCGAGGGATGATTGATCGTGCGACGGATGATTTTGCCAGTTTTGCTCCACTTGCAGATATCATCATTCTTACCTTGCCAATCAAGCAAACCATTGCTTTTTTACAAGAATTGGCAACTTTGGAACTAAAAGAAGGTGTCATTATTTCTGATGCTGGATCGACCAAGTCAGCAATCGTGGCTACAGCTGAGAACTGTTTTGCAGATAAGCCTGTTCGCTTTGTAGGGGCTCATCCTATGGCAGGGAGTCATAAGACAGGAGCGGCTTCTGCCGATGTTAATCTTTTTGAAAATGCCTACTATATCTTCACACCTTCGAGCCTAACGACTCCAGACACGCTTGAAGAAATGAAGGACTTGCTGTCAGGTCTGCACGCTCGTTTCATTGAAATCGATGCTGAAGAGCATGACCGAGTGACTTCTCAGATCAGTCATTTCCGCATATCTTAGCCTCAGGATTGATGGAACAAACTGCCAAATATGCTGAAGAGCATGAGATGGCCCGATGTTTTGCGGCAGGTGGTTTCCGTGATATGACTCGAATCGCCGAAAGTGAGCCAGGCATGTGGACTTCTATCCTCTTATCTAATCGAGAGACTATTATTGAACGCATCGAGAATTTCAAGGGTCGTTTGGACGAGATTGAGCAAGCAATCAGCAAGGGGGATGAAAACCAAATCTGGAACTTTTTCAATCAAGCGCGTGAGCAACGCCAAGCTATGGAAATCCATAAACGAGGAGGAGTAGATAGCTCATTTGACCTCTATGTCGATGTTCCCGATGAGGAAGATGTTATCTTGCGCATCTTGGAATTGCTACGAGGAACTTCCTTGGTCAATATCCATATCAATGAGGAAAACCGTGAAGATATTCACGGGATTCTGCAAATTTCCTTTAAGAATGCTCAGGATTTAAAACGTGCTGAGCAAGTCATTACAGAAAATACAAATTACACAGTCGTTATTAAATAAGGAGGACAATTATGTCAAATATTTATGATAGTGCAAACGAACTAAGTCGCGGACTACGCGAATTGCCTGAATACAAGGCGGTTAAGGAAGCTAGAGATGCTATCCAAGCCGATGCAGAAGCTAGCAAAATATTTGCAGATTATATTGCTTTTCAGCATGAAATCCAAGTGATGGCCCAAACTGGTCAAATGCCAGACGCTTCTTTCCAAGAAAAAATGGAATCTTTTGGCAAGCAGATTCAAGGCAACTCTCTTTTATCAGCTTTCTTTGCCAAACAGCAACAACTTTCTATTTATCTATCTGATATTGAAAAAATTGTTTTTGAACCAATTTCAGAACTTTTAAAATAAGAATTTACCTCATAAAGTCAGGAATTTTTAAGAAATTTCTGACTTTTTATGATAAAATAAGAAAAAGTATTGTCAGTATGAGGACCACTATGAAATTAAAAACAAACATTAAGCACTTAAATGGTAGTATTCGGGTACCAGGAGATAAGTCCATCAGTCATCGCTCGATTATTTTTGGAAGCTTAGCTGAGGGTGAGACTAAGGTTTATGATATCTTGCGTGGTGAAGATGTCCTATCAACTATGCAAGTTTTTCGTGACCTCGGCGTTGATATTGAGGACAAGGACGGTGTCGTTACCATTCAAGGTGTTGGGTTGGATGGATTGAAAGCCCCTCAGAATGCTCTCGATATGGGGAATTCTGGGACCTCTATTCGTTTAATTTCAGGCGTACTTGCTGGCGCAGACTTTGCAGTAGAGATGTTTGGAGATGATAGTCTTTCCAAACGTCCTATGGACCGTGTGACCCTTCCTTTGAAAAAAATGGGAGTTAGCATTTCTGGTCAAACAGAGCGAGACTTGCCACCTTTGCACTTAAAAGGCACAAAAAACTTAAAACCTATTCATTATGAATTGCCGATTGCCTCTGCTCAAGTTAAGTCAGCCTTGATTTTTGCGGCTTTGCAGGCTCAAGGTCAGTCTGTCATCATTGAGAAGGAGTGTACTCGTAATCATACAGAAGATATGCTGCGTCAATTTAGTGGAGACTTGAGTGTCGATGGTAAGAAAATCACTGTTCAGGGACCACAAAAACTAAGTGGGCAAACGGTTGTCGTACCTGGAGATATTTCTAGTGCAGCCTTTTGGTTAGTGGCAGGTTTGATCGTCCCAAATTCTCGAGTGGTACTTAAGAACGTTGGTATTAACGAAACACGAACAGGTATTATCGATGTTATCCGTGCTATGGGTGGGAAACTAGAACTTACTGATATTGATTCCATTGCTAAGTCTGCAACCTTGACTGTTGAAACTTCAGATTTGAAGGGAACAGAGATTGGCGGAGCCTTGATTCCACGTTTGATTGATGAACTGCCGATTATTGCGCTCCTTGCAACCCAAGCTCAAGGGAAAACGGTTATCAAAGATGCTGAAGAACTTAAAGTCAAAGAGACAGACCGAATTCAGGTTGTTGCAGATGCTTTAAATAGCATGGGGGCAGCTATCACCCCTACAGCAGACGGAATGATTATCGAAGGAAAATCTACCCTCCATGGAGCCAGAGTAAATACCTTTGGTGACCACCGTATCGGCATGATGACAGCCATTGCAGCGCTCTTGGTTTCAGATGGAGAAGTTGAATTGGATCGTGCAGAAGCTATTAATACTAGCTACCCAAGCTTCTTTGATGATTTGGAGACTTTGATTCATGGCTAAGGTTTTACTAGGTTTTATGGGTGCAGGAAAATCTACTATTGCTAGAGGATTAGATCCTGACTTTGTAGACATGGATGCCTTGCTTGAAGACCGACTGGGGATGCCAATTGCTCGTTTCTTTGAAGAAAAAGGAGAAGCAGCCTTCCGTCAGATAGAAGAAGAAGTTTTGGCTGACCTACTAAAAATGGACCAAGTCGTGTCTACTGGTGGTGGAGTGGTCATTTCTCAGAAAAATCGTGCCTTGCTCAAGCAAAATTCAGACAACATCTATCTTAAAGCAGATTTTGAGACCCTTTACCAGCGAATTTCAGCTGATAAGGACAATCAACGCCCACTATTTCTGAACAATAGCAAGGAAGATTTGGCTGCAATTTTTAATGAAAGACAGGCTTGGTATGAGGAAGTGGCTAGTAAAGTTATCGATGTGTCCAAGCTAAGTCCAGAGGAAATTATTGAGGAATTGATATGAAAATTGCCTATCTAGGTCCCAAAGGATCTTTTTCGCACCATGTTGTGCAGACGGCTTTTCCACATGAGGAACTAGAGCCTTTTTCAAATATTACAGACGTTATCAAGGCCTATGAACAAGGTTTGGTGGACTATTCAGTAGTGCCAGTTGAAAATTCTATTGAAGGTAGTGTTCATGAGACCCTAGACTATCTTTTCCATCAAGCTCGCATTCAAGCTGTGGCAGAGATTGTTCAGCCAATCCATCAACAGCTGATGGCAGTACCAGGGCAATATAAAATTGAGAAAATCTTTTCTCACCCACAAGCATTGGCACAAGGGAAGAAATTTATTGACGAGCATTACCCAGACGCTCAATTAGAAGTAACGGCAAGTACAGCCTATGCTGCTCGGTACGTTTCCGAACATCCAGATCAACCATTTGCAGCTATTGCTCCAAAAAGCTCTGCTGAAGAATATGGATTAAAACTGGTCGCTCAAGATATTCAGGAAATGGAAGCCAACTATACTCGCTTTGGGTTTTGGGGCCTAACTTACCACAAATCCCTTTGGAAGCAAGTTCTGAAAAGATGAGCCTGGCCTTGACCTTGCCGGATAATCTACCAGGAGCATTATATAAGGCACTTTCTACCTTTGCTTGGCGCGGGATTGACCTGACTAAGATTGAGAGTCGTCCCCTTAAAACAGCCTTGGGTGAATACTTTTTTATCATTGATGTAGACTATGCTGATAAAGAATTGGTCTATTTTGCTCAAAAAGAATTAGAAACGATTGGAATCCAGTATAAAATACTAGGATCTTACCCTATCTATACCATACAGGATAAAGGGAAGGAGAAGGAATGACTAGAGAGAATCCTCTAACACACCATGAAAAATTACGTTATGACTATCTCTTGAAAAATATTCATTATCTAAATGAAAGGGAAAGAAGAGAGTTTGCTTTTTTGCAAGCAAAGTTAGACGGTCAACAAGACGTCCGTCCGGTTGAAAAGGAAGAGACAGATGAATCAGAATATCAAGGCTTTTCTGAATCTAACACCGGTCTACCAAGTTATACAAATCGTACTCGTGCAAGCCGACGTACTAGTCAATCTCAACCAAAAGCTAAACTTCCAAAGCAAAAGAAACAAAAGAAAAAAAGAGGTTTTCGTTTTAAACGCTTATTTGCTTGGTTAGGGATGTTATTGCTTTGTGTAGCAGTAGGAATGATCGTCATGTTCTTAAAGGGATTTCAATCAGCGAGTCCGAATAGTTCAAGTGGTCCCAAAGATGCCAAAGCTGCTCAGGTTGAAGTCTTCAATGGACAGGATACTCGTGATGGAGTTAATATTCTTATTTTGGGTACGGATGGACGTATCGGACAAGATAGTTCGGAAACTCGGACGGACTCTGTCATGGTTTTAAATGTAAGTGGTAAAGATAAAAAATTGAAGCTTGTTAGCTTTATGCGTGATAACTTGGTCTATATTGATGGGTATAGTCAAGTCATCAATGGTCAAAAACAGACCGATCATAAATTAAACTTAGCCTACGAATTAGGGGAACAAGAAGGTAAACAAGGAGCTGAAAGGGTTCGTAAGGTGCTCAAGGATAATTTTGATCTAGACATCAAATATTATGCCCTTGTCGATTTCCAAGCCTTTGCAACAGCCATTGATACGCTTTTCCCTGATGGTGTGACCATTGATGCTCAGTTTTCAACTCTAAATGGGGTCCCAGTTACAGAAGCGACTGTAGGAGATGACTTGCACGCGACGGAAACTGAGTCACCGACTCAAACCATTCGAGCTGGGAAACAACAGATGAATGGTTCGACTCTTCTCAACTATGCACGTTTCCGTGATGATGATGAAGGGGACTATGGCCGTACTCGTAGACAGCAACAAGTCATGACTGCTGTTTTACAACAAATTAAAGATCCGACAAAACTTTTCACTGGTTCGGAAGCTCTTGGTAAAGTATTCGCCATGACCTCTACAAACCTTCCATATACTTTCTTATTGACCAATGGTTTATCAGTCCTTGAAGGTGCGCAGAATGGTATTGAAAGATTGACAGTTCCAGAACTTGGAGACTGGGTAGACGACTTTGACGTATACGGTGGTCAATCCCTTCGAGTGGACCAAAAAGCTTACCAAAATAAACTGGCCCAGATGGGATTTAGATAAAATATAAAATGAATCAGAGCTTGAGGTACCTATAAATAGGTATCTCAAGCTTTGATTTTTCACATGGTCAGATGGATTTATAAACTATTTTTATGGTATAATAGAATGATGTATTCTATAGAAGAGGAAGAGAATGAGATGAGTGATTTAAAGGCAATTCAAGCTCGTAGCCTAGAGATGGCTGAATATTTTGTCGCCTTTTGTAAAGAACACGGATTGCTCTGTTATTTGTGTGGTGGAGGAGCTATTGGAGCTCTCCGAAATAAAGGTTTTATTCCTTGGGATGATGATTTAGACTTCTTTATGCCTCGCAAGGATTATGAAAAATTAGCAGAGCTATGGCCTCGTTATGCGGACGAGCGTTACTTCCTATCAAAAAGTGATAAAGACTTTATCGACCGCAACCTCTTTATCACTATTCGAGACAAGGAAACAACTTGCATCAAGCCTTACCAACAAGATTTAGATCTCCCACATGGCTTGGCTCTGGATGTTCTTCCCTTGGATTACTACCCTAAAAATCCAGCTGAACGTAAGAAACAAGTACGTTGGGCCCTGATTTATTCTCTCTTTTGTGCACAAACCATTCCAGAAAATCATGGAGCCCTCATGAAATGGGGTAGTACCATTTTATTAGGATTAACTCCTAAACTGCTTCGCTATCGTATCTGGAAAAAAGCTGAGAAAGAAATGACTAAGTATGGACCAGCTGAAAGTGATGGCATCACAGAATTATGCTCAGGTCCAGGTTACATGAAGAAGAAATACCCAATTCAAGCCTTTGAAGATAATATTTTCTTACCTTTTGAAGGAACAGAGATGCCTATTCCAGTTGGTTACGATGCCTATCTCAGCACAGCTTTTGGAGACTATATGACACCACCACCAGCTGACAAGCAAGTACCTCACCATGATGCTGTTATAGCAGATATGGATAAAAGCTATACAGAATATAAGGGAGAATATAATGCAAGAAAAAATTAGTATCATTGTTCCTGTATACAACGTAGAAAACTATCTTGAACGATGTGTTGAGTCGATTTTAAAGCAGACTTATACGAATTTTGAATTGCTTCTTATTAATGATGGTTCGACAGACCAGAGTGGTGAACTATGTGATCAACTAGTTTCTAAAAATGGAAATATCAAGGTTTTTCATCTTGAGAACGCTGGAGTCTCTAATGCTAGAAATGTAGGTATTCAAAACTCAACAGGAGAATGGATAACTTTTGTTGATAGCGATGATTTTATTACCAATGATTATTTGGAAACTTTAATAAGTGCAGTTGATGGTGATGATTCAATTGGATTTAGTATAGCTCGCCTCCATCATATAAAAAATGGTCAAATTACAGAACTACCAGTTTTTTCAGGAAAAGAAGAAAAGTGGTCGACAGAGCAGACAATGAGAGAATTATTGACGACAAGTAAAACTTCTTTTTTCCCTGTTGCAAAATTATTTAAAAGAGAGATTATTTCAGATTTTACATTTAATACAGACTATCATTTGGCTGAGGATGCTTTGTTTTTAACAGAAGTTTTACTAAAAACCAAATGTACAAGCGTATTTATTGACAAACCAATCTACTATTATGACCATAGGCAGGGTAGTGCAACAACTTCTGTCAATACTCATGTATTTGATACCATAGAAGTCTATAAGATTATTATTTCGGATGTTTTTCAAATATTCCCACAACTAAAAACTGAATTAGTGAACAGGGAGTGTTGGTCCTATATCACTGTGTACGATAAAATAATCTTTACAGAATCAGATCAATATCGAACAGAAAAAAATAAGTTGCGAAAGTGGATTATCAATCATTTGTCTGAGATATTAAAAGATCCTTATTTTACTAATTTTCGAAAAATAGCCGTTTTGTCTCTCCTTGTTTCTCCATGGATTTATAAACAAATTGTCGGCTTGAATCAATAATGTCATTTAAAGGAGTTGAAGATGAATTTTTCAAAAACGAATGAATGCTTTGAAAAATCAAAATTTTGGATTTCATATCTGTTTGTTTTTATATCGATTTTAAGCATGAGTTCCTTAGTCTATAAAGTAACAAATCCTGTTTATAAGGGATTATCAGCGGTTGTTGTTCTTTGTATTTGTTTAACCTTATTATTAAATTGGAAACGAATAGAAATCGATAAAAAGTTCCTAGGTTTATTTGGGCTTTTGGCGGGGAGCCATCTAGTAGCAACATTGGTTAATCGCTCGGGCCACTTGATGGGAAATATGGTTGAAATCTTCTTTATGATTACCTACATTTTACTATTTACCATGGTGAATTTAGAGTATCTTAAGAAGTTAATTCGCTTGATTGCAGGAACGGTTCAAATTGTTTCTTTTTTCTCAGCCATATTTGCTTTTGTTCTTTTAATATTTAGAGTCTTAATATTATTTAAAATTGGAGAACAATCCTATTATTATGGTGTTATGAATGGACGCTTGTGGGGAATTGTTAATCCAAATGCAAGTGCTATTTTTTCTTATATCAGCATTGTTTTTGCTTTGTACCTTATTCATAAAGGAAGTAAATACTCAGTTTATCTAAAGATAAACAATCTGATTCAGTTAATCTATTTTGCAACCATGCAGAGTAGAGGAGCACTCTTATCAGTCATTTTGATGCTTGGAATTTATTGTCTTTTTATTTCTAGAGGAAAATTACTCAAAAAATGGTTTACTTTTCTAGTAGCTAGTATATTACTCACAGGTAGCAATATTGGTATTAGTTATGTAACTTCTATATACATTTCAGCAACTAAGGCAACTGTAATTGACTTGAATAAAGGCAAATCATACTCAGAGACAGATTCGGACATAGCCAAGAAAAACGGGGAACTTCACCTAATCGAGACGACACCAAGTGGACGTACTTATATTTGGAAAAATGCTATTAAAATGGGAAATGCAAAACCGTTATTTGGCTATGGTGTTCGAAATGTTACCGATTACTATACAGAGTACTTTAGCAAATTTGAAATTCAGAATTCACTGATTGGTGGGAATTTCCACAATATATTTGTAACAATTTTTGTAAGTTCAGGATTATTAGGTTTACTTTCTTTCATCATTTTAATAAGTTATATCGCTGGAAGATTTGTTACTTATTTAATTGTGTCTAAGAAGAATAGCGAAAAATTTATTATGATTCTATTTTTTGGTATTTTATTTGGACAATTGTTTGAAAGTCAGATTATGTATTCTACAAACTTTATCAATATTATTTTCTGGTTAGTGATTGGCTATGGTTTAACGGTCTGTTCGAAAGAAAAAAATATCCGTTATGAGGAAGTGACAGATATTTCTGAAATCCAACAGATGGAATTAGGAATCATGGAGTATATTCATGAAGTTTGTCAGAAAATTGGTGTTAAGTATTTCTTAGCTTATGGTAGCTTAATTGGCGCAGTTCGTCATCAAGGTTTTATTCCATGGGATGATGATATGGATATTTGTATGCTTCGAGATGATTATGAAAAATTACAAGATTATCTGATTGCACATCCAGACGAGAGATACGAAGTCATGTCTTATAAAAATAATATCAATTATGTTTATCCTTTTATGAAGGTTCAAGATAATCGAACCTACCTACTTGAGGAAGATGTGCGAATTGATTCAAATATGGGTATCTATGTAGATATTTTCCCTGTAGATGGTTATGAAGATGATCAGGCGTTTAAGGATAAAATGACTAAAATCATCAAGAAACGCCAGTTAAGTTGTTATACTTTCAAGGGAATTACGAATACTAAAAGTGTAGTAAATTCAATGATCCGCTATATTTCTGTTATTATCTTTTATTTCACAAACACAAATAAGTACGTTTCTCAAATCGATGAATTGGCAAAATCTAGAAAAGTAGAAGATTATGAACAAGTAGACTACCTTATCTATAAAGATATGAATAAACCTGTTTGGAAACGAGAATGGTTAGAAAATGTTGAAATTGGTAATTTTGAAGGTAAGGAATTCATGATACCAAAACACTACCATGAAATTCTTACTTCAGATTATGGAAACTATATGCAGTTGCCACCAGTGGAGCAACAAGTTTCCCATCATGACTTCAAACTATGGAAAATTGTAGAGAATGGATAATATTTTTTCATCTTAGGAAAGAGTAAAAAATAGGAGTGACAAAGATGTCTGAGAGAATTTTAAGTCTAGAAGAGATTAAGCAAGTAGAACTTGATATTCTAGAGTATTTACATAAAATCTGTGAAAAACATGATATTAAATATTTTATCGATTTTGGAACCTTGCTTGGGGCTGTACGTCACAAAGGCTTTATTCCTTGGGATGATGATACAGACATTTCTTTAGCTAGAGATGAATTTGAAAAGTTATACGAAGTTCTAAAAAACGATAACCACCCATACTATAAGCTGATTTCTTTTAGAGAAACGAAGGGTTATCCATATAGTTATATGCGTGTTTACGATATTCGAACACGGAGAGATTCGAATCTTTTAGATCCAAGTGTTGTGCTTGGAACTTGCGTAGATGTCTTCCCGTACGATGGTCTTGTTACAGACGAACAAGATCGTAAGAAAATGAAACTCTATAAACAACTAATTCGTCTATCGTCTTTGAACTTTAAAGGAATTAAATACGAAAACGGAGGGATTAAAAATCTTCCTCGTTATATCGCGTCAGCAATATTCAGATTTACATCTCCTCAATTCTGGAATCAAAAGCTAGAACAACTTGCCTTAAAATACAGTGTTGAAAATTCTACAGACTTGGTTTGTTCAACTTATGATTCATACTATCCAGCTGGCATTAAAGCAGAATGGCTGTATGATACAATTGATATGCCATATGAAAATCTAATCCTAAAAGTACCAAGAAGATATCATGAGATTCTTGTCTATGAATTTGGGGAAGATTATATGACTCCACCTCCTGCTGACAAACAGATACCAGGAAATGAGAAGAATTATTGGATTGATTAATGAAAGAGTATATAAAAAAGAGAAAGTTGAATACCATATGAAAACTATTAAAAAAACAATATTACTTAGTGCCTTGATCTTATCGGCATCAATAATTCAAGCACAGACAGTGAATGCAGATACTATTTCAACAGGTTCAGGGAATCGTATCCACTTTATCAATACAAAAGCTAACTCTGGAAGTGATGCTATTTTACTAGAAAGTAATGGTCACTATGCTTTGATTGATATGGGAGAGGATTATGACTTTCCGGATGGAACGGATACACGTTATCCAAATCGATGGGGAATTTCTATTAACAATTATCAAGTTTTGGAAGATCGGTTGATTCGACATCTTGATCAATTAGGTGTCAAGAAATTAGATTTTATATTAGGAACTCATGTTCATAGCGACCATATAGGTGGAGCAGATGAAATTCTTAATCGCTATCAAGTCGATAAATTCTATTTGAAAAAATATTCAGATCAACGAATTACAAGCACTTGGGGATTGTGGGATAACCTTTTCAATTATGATAATGCTCTTCGTGCTGCACAGAATAAGGGTGTTACATTAATTCAAGATATCAAAGATCAGGATAGTCATTTCAAATTTGGTGATATGGATATTCAACTTTATAATTATAAAAATGAATATGATGCTGATGGAAACCTAAAAAGAGTTCTTGATGATAATTCCAATTCAATTGTTGCAGTAGTGACTGTAGCAGGAAAAAGAATTTATCTTGGTGGCGATTTGGATAATGCTGAGGGAGCTGAAGATAAATTAGGGCCTGTTATTGGAAAAGTGGATATGATGAAATGGAATCACCATTACGATGCCAAGGTTTCTAATACAATTGGTTTCATTAATCACCTTTCTCCTAGTATGATTATCCAAACAACTGGAGGAGATATTAACCTCGCTTCAACGAGAGACTATCTAAAAAATAAAAATATTCAAGTGATTCATGCATCAAGTAAAACTCAGGATGCAACTGTATTTGATATTAGTGATAAAGGCTTTACAAATGTTTCAGGAGATTTTCCGAATATTCCTACTGTTGAAGAGAAATGGTATAAAGAAGATGGTTACTGGAAGTATCGTTTAAAAGATGGTCAGATGGCTATCGGTTGGCATGATATTGCTGGTGCTACATATTTCTTTAACGGAAAGGTCAAATGCAGAGTGGTCGTTGGCTCCGTATCACTGACGAATGGAATGGAGAACCAAAATTTAATGATTACTACCTAAACAATGATGGTAAAATGCAGACGGGTGGTTGGTTCTATCATGATAATACTTGGTACTATATCCAGTCAAACGGTGCAAGACGTTACAATGAACTAGCTGAAATTGGTGGTCAAAAATACCTCTTTGATAAGGATGGTAAAATGCTAACTGGCTTACAAGTCTTCAATGGTAAAAAGCTGTTGTTTGCAAGTAGTGGTGCTCTTCAAACAGAAGGAACAGCATCTGGTTGGCAAAAAATAGATGGAAACTGGTACTACTTTGATGAAGAGGGAACTCGAATCGTTGGAAAAAAAGAAATCAATGGAGCTACCTATTATTTCAATCAAGAAGGGGTGATGAAAACCGGTTGGATCTTTATTGAAGGTCATTGGAACTATTTTGCAAGTTCTGGAGCTATGAAAACCGGTTGGGTTAAGGATAAGGGTACATGGTATTATCTGGATAAAGACGGTGTCATGCTAACGGGTCTTCAAGAGATTGATGGCACTCGTTATTACCTCAATGCAAGTGGAGCTATGCAGACCGGTTGGAAATGGCTCGATAACCATTATTACTACTTCGCAACTAGTGGGTCTATGAAGACAGGTTGGCTTAAAGATAAAGAACTCTGGTACTATCTAGATAAAGACGGCATCATGTTAACAGGTCTTCAAGAGATTGATGGAACCCGATATTACCTTAATACAAGTGGAGCCATGCAAATTGGTTGGAAATGGTTAGACAATCATTATTACTACTTCGCAACCAGCGGAGCAATGAAGACAGGTTGGTTCAAAGAAAACAGTCTTTGGTATTATCTAGATAAAGAAGGTATCATGCAAACTGGCCTACAAGAAATTGAAGGTGTTCGCTACTATCTAAATGCAAGTGGAGCCATGCAAACGGGCTGGAAATGGTTCGATGACTCATACAGATACTTTACAAATAGTGGAGCAATGAAGACAGGTTGGCTCAAAGAAAATGGTCTTTGGTACTACCTTGATACTGAAACTGGTCAAATGGCTACAGGAATCCATAAAGTAAATGATGAAACTTACTATTTTGATGCTAATGGAGCCATGCAGACTGGATGGAAACAACTTGATGGTAAATGGTATTACTTCCAAACAGATGGTTCACTTTTAAGAAATGGCACAACACCTGATGGCTATAAGGTTAATCGGGATGGAATTTGGTCAACTACTATTGAAGAAGAAACTACTCAGGAACGAACAGTTGAAAGTAGACAAGGTCTCACTTTCGAAACAACTGAAGTTGTGACAGAACAGTCTAAGTCTGAAAGATATCTTCAAAGCTTGAGGGAAACAATCAGTCTACTGAACCTAAAACACAAACTAGTGAAGAAAAAAATTAGATTTCTAATCATTATGAACAAAATTTTCCTATAAACAAAACACCTATAAAGCTTATTAAGCTTTATAGGTGTTTTGTTAACTTCGTTTAATTTTAGCACGAACTAGATCAAGCGCATAATGAAGTGTTTTATCTTTGATAATAAAGAGTGTGATAGCGTAATAGATACCACAAGCTACGATTGTAGAAAGAACCATGCTAATCATCTTCATCGTAACTTCATAACTATGAACTTGGAAGAGGGTTTTAAAAACATAATAAATTGGGATGAAACCAAGTGACACGATTGTGTAGCGAGCCAAGGTTGTAAAAATCTCTCTCAAATCCAATAGTTTGTGCTTTTGAATAAAGCGAATTTCTAGCAGAACTACGATTGATTCAGCTATAATGGTTGTTCCGATGTAGTATTCAGGAGTAAAGATATTATTGAAAAGGAGTAGTGAGTTGAGAATCACATTGGCGCCACCTCCGATAAAGTAAAAGGCAGTCAAACGATTTTCATGGTCATTAATAAAGATAATCTGTTTTCCAAGGATTAATTCGATGGCCCAGATAATGGTACGAAAGGCAAAGACACTCGTTACGATTCCTGCTTCTAGATATTTCTCAGAAGAGTAGATAACTGTAGCATAGGTTCCTAAAACCATAATACCAATACTGGTAGGGACCATGAGGAAGTAAAAGAGTGACGCGCCCTGATTGACCAAATTTTTATAAGAAATAAAATCTTTTTTTCCTAGATAATAACCAAGTCGTGGTATACTTACGTTGATAGCTCCACTAAGAACACTAGCAATCAGCATAACGATGCTGGAAGCGATGGTGTAATAGGAGATGAAATTCTCATCAGGTCCTTTAGTAATGAACATACGATCCAGCAAGGTATAGAGCATATTGGCATTTGCTAGAAGGAGCATGGTTAAGAGTGGTTTAGATGATTTGAGAAGTTCGATGAACTCAATCTTAACAAAGGATACCTCTCGTTTAATCCAGAGGAAGCTGAGTAGATAGTTGATGATAGTTGTCACACTCATGATTGTAGCATAAGGGACGATGTCATCAGGTGTCTTGACGAAGGTAAAGATAGCAACCAACATTCCAATCCGGATAACCAGTGTTTTATAAAGAATAAAAGAATAGTTCTCGTAGGCTTCATTCATCCACTCGATATTTAGGAATTGAAAGAGGGCTTGGACTCCAAGGATATAGTAAAGGATTTTTAGATTGATAATACTGGTATCAAAGTGAATAAAGAGGAAATAGATAGCTGTTGTCAGAATTGAAGTAATCAGGGAAATATAGAATAACTTAGAGAAGACATAATTGATCTTATTCTTATCATCTTTAACTTTACTGATAGCTCGAATCCCATAATTGTAAATCCCAAAAGCGGCAAGTGGAATAACAAAACTTGCCCAGGTGTTAGCAGTGTTAAAGTAACCGTAATTTGATTTACTAAGAATCCGTGTTAGATAGGGATTAGTAATCAATGGAAAAACAATATTTAAAATATTGACCAGTAAGCTAGCCAAAGCATTAACTTTTATATTTTTCATGAAATTTTCTTTCTTATATTCTAAACTAGATACTAGTATTATATCACATTCCAACGCCATTCTTTTGATAAAATCATTTAAATCTTGTATAATAGATAGAACTGAAAGTATGAGGTTACGAACTATGAAAATGAAACAAATCAGTGATACGACTTTAAAAATCACGATGTCTTTAGAAGATTTGATGGATCGTGGAATGGAAATCGCAGACTTTCTCGTTCCACAGGAAAAAACAGAAGAGTTTTTCTATGCAATCTTGGATGAGTTAGAAATGCCAGACAGCTTTTTGGATACAGGAATGCTTAGTTTCCGAGTGACACCGAAGCCTGATAAGGTCGACGTCTTTGTGACGAAATCTAAGATTGACCAGAACTTGGATTTTGAGGATTTGGCAGATCTTCCAGATATGGATGAGTTAGCGAAAATGTCTCCAGATGAATTTTTGAAGACTTTGGAGAAAACCATGGCAGAGAAAACTAAAGAGGATATTGAAGCCATTCAATCTTTAGAGCAGGTTGAAAAAGAAGAGGAAGCATCAATTGATGAAATTGCTGAGGTGGATGAAGGGAAAAAAGAACCTTATATCTACTACATCTTACGTTTTGACAACCTAGCTAGTTTAGTTTCTTTTGCTAAAACGGTTGATTACCAAATGGAGACTTCAGAACTCTACAAGATGAATGACCAATACTATCTAACAGTTTTGGTTGATGTAGAGGATCATCCAAGTCTTTATCCAGCATGGTTATTGGCACGTATGCGCGAATTTGCGGATGATAGTGATATCAGTCGCTCAGTCCTTCAAGAATATGGACAAGTCATCATCAATCATGATGCTGTTCAAGGACTTCAAAAGGTCTAAAGATAGATAAAAATGAGGCAGGGATATAAATTCTCTGTCTTTTTTGATTAAAAAGTAGAAGAGTCAATAGGACTTAGGCCAATGTCCCTAGCTTGCTAAAATGATGAAAAAAGGATATCATAGAAGGAAGTAAGCGAGGTAAAGTATGGACCAAGGACATTTACAAAAAGAGGTAGAGGAAATCCTAGAAGATGTATTGGCAAAGGCTTCTCTCCATGAGGGAGCTCTCTTTGTTTTGGGCTTATCTTCTAGCGAGGTGATAGGAGGTCGCATCGGGAAAGCCTCTAGTCAAGAAATTGGAGAATTGATTGTTCAAAAAATCTTAGAAATCCTATCAACTAGAGGGATTCATCTAGCAGTTCAGGGATGCGAACATGTTAATCGTGCCTTGGTAGTGGAACGAGAGGTCGCAATCAAATACAATCTGGAGATTGTGAGTGTTCTGCCTACTCTACATGCAGGGGGTTCTGGTCAATTGGCTGCCTTTCGCTATATGAAAGACCCAGTTGAGGTTGAATTTATCAAGGCAGATGCAGGGATCGATATTGGTGACACAGCTATAGGGATGCATATCAAGCATGTTCAAGTGCCTATACGTCCAGTCTTGAAATCAATCGGTCATGCACATGTAACAGCCCTTGCTAGTCGTCCGAAATTAATCGGTGGGGCGCGTGCTCAATATCTACAAGACAATATTAGGAAATTGTAAAATGGAAAAGAAACAAGTTGAAAAGGTTATAAAATATTCTATTAGGAAATTCTCTGTCGGAGTTGGTTCTGCTGTTATTGGGGCTTTGCTTTTTGGTGCTAATAATCTCTTGCTTGATCAAGTAGCGGCTAATGAAGTTTGTGAGCCAAATCAGGTACACTATCGCTATTTGGCAGAGCAAGAGCTGACAGAAGCTGAAAAAGCCCTTATTCATAAGGAACTCCCTTCTGATTTACAACAAGATGATTTTGTTTATCTTGTCTATAGAAAAAAAGAAGTTAATACGCAACATTTACCAAATACTGGAAGTAGGGAGTTAGGTCTCGTTGGTCTTGGTTTTGCGACAGCTTCATTAGCTGTACTTGTGATCTCTAAGAAGCGACGTAATAAGATAGCAGGTATTCTATTTATTGGTGCACTTGGGGGTAGCTACTTTGTTCCTCAGACGATTCAAGCTTTTGAAAATCAAATTCTTTTATCTTATAACCAAACAATCTCTGCTTGTAGTCAAGAAGATTTAGCCAACGGAGTCATTCAAATTGATGGATATGACTATATTGGTTACTTCAAAGAAGCTGATTTGAAGGTTTCAATGCCTGAAAATAATCAAGACAATAACTTGATTACAGATAAAGTGACACAAGAAGCTCGTGAAGGCGAATCACTTGTTCAACCAGAGCTTCCAACCTACAGCGAAGAGACTACAACTACAGCAACACAGGGAGAAACTCAAGGAAGTGAATCTCTCGTTCAACCAGAACCTCCTGTTCATACAAGTGAAGAAACAACTGAGGACACCAAAGAAGAAGCTCCTATTGGTGAGTCCCCTGTCAAACCAGAGTCTCCAGCCCAACCAGAGAATAGTACAGCCAAGGGTACTCAAGAAGAAGGTCATGTAGGAGAAACCCCAATCCAACCAGAACTCCCAGCCTATACAGGCGAAGTAACTGCTAAAGGAACTCAAGAAGAAGGCCATGTAGGCGAATCTCCAATCCAACCGGAACTTCCAGAATATACAGGCGAAGTGACAGCCAAGGGTACTCAAGAAGAAGGTCATGTAGGCGAATCTCCAATCCAACCAGAACTCCCAGCCTATACAGGCGAAGTAACAGCCAAGGGTACTCAAGAAGAAGGTCATGTAGGCGAATCTCCAATCCAAACGGAATTACCAGCCTATACAGATGAAGTAACAGCTAAAGGGACTCAGGAAGAAGGACACGAAGGTGAACCCCTCATTCAACCGAGCTTGCCAGAATACAATGTGACTGAGTCAACTGTGACTGAAACAGAAACTGTTACAATTCCATATTCTACAGAATACCTATCGGATTCTAATCGCTATACAGACGAAGAAAGTGTTGTTCAAAAGGGTGAAGCTGGTAGTCAACTCATACATCGTGTCTACAAAACTGTAGATGGGGAGAAAGTTGGCGAAGCTATCAGCACTAGTACGGAAGTTGTTAAAGCTCCTGTAGCTGAAAAAATTAGTCATGGAACCAAACCAATTGAAGGCCAAACCGAAGAAGTTTCTGTTGAAGAAGTTCCTTTTAAAACGATAATGGAACAAGATTCTAGTCTACTCAAGGGAACTGAAACAGTTGCTCAGGTAGGTAAGAATAGTAAGAAGAAAATTACCAAAGTTTACAAGACTATCAAGGGTGTGAAAACTGCAGATGCACCTACTGTTTCAGAAGAAGTTCTTGAACAGGCACAAGACCACATTATCAAAAAAGGTACTAAGGAATTAGAAAAACCTACTCTAACATTAACTAAAGTTGATACAGAAGAATTGAGTCGCAGTGCAAAAGCAACTTATAACCTTAAGAAACCAGATGGTGTGACGATTAAGTCTATTCAAGCAGTATTGAAAAAAGGCGATCAAGTTATTAAGACATTTGCTATTTCAGAGTCTAATCTTGCGACAGCTTTAGCTGATCTAGATTACTACAAGGATTATACACTTGCGACAACTATGGTGTATGATCGTGGTAATGGTGATGAAGAAGAAATTCTTAAGGAAGAACCACTGAGAATCGACCTTAAAAAAGTCGAAGTCAAAAATATTAAGGAAACAAGCTTAATCAGTGTGGATGACCAAGGCAATGAGAGCGATAGTAGTCTCTTGTCCGAGAAACCATCGAATGTTAAGCCTTACTACTTAAAAGTTACCACTCATGACAATAAGGTTACTAAACTAGCTGTTGATAAAATCGAAGAAGTTACTGTAGATGGAAATAAACTTTACAAAGTAACTGCTAAAGCACCAGATTTGATTCAACGTACTGCAGAGAATCGTTTCACTGAAGAGTATGTACACTATTTACCTAAGCCAAAAGCTCACGAAGGTGATGTTTACTACGACTTTAATGAACTTGTAAAAGCTATGCAAGCCAATCCTACTGGTACATTTAAACTTGGTAGCAATATGAATGCTAATAATGTACCAGCTGCTGGTAAATCTTATGTAACCAATGCCTTTAAAGGTTCATTGGGAAGTACTGATGGTAATAAATTTGCTATTCATAATATCACTAGACCATTATTTGGAAACATTGAAGGTGGATCTGTCAAGGATCTCTTACTAGAAAATGTCAATATTGATATGCCTGGAGTTGATCGAGTAGCTCCAATTGCTAATGTCATCAAACAATGCAACTATCGAGAATGTCAAAGTAACAGGAAGTGTTGTTGGTAATAATGATGTAGCTGGTATTATCAATAAAATTGATGGTAGTGGAAAAGTAAGTAATGTCGCCTTTATTGGTAAACTTCACGCTGCTGGTAATAGAGGAGGCTATTTAGCTGGTGTACTTGGTGAAAACTGGAAGGGTGTCGTTGAGAAAGCCTATGTTGATGCTGAAATCACTGGTAACAAAGCAAAAGCTGCAGGTCTAGTCTATTCATCTCAAAATGGTGCTAATAACTACACGGTTGGTAAAGAAGGGGTCCTTAGAAATTCAGTTGCTAAAGGTTCTATCGAACTAAAAGAAGCTGTTCAATCTGGTGGATTGCTGGGAACCAACTGGGCCTTAGGTACTATTGAAGACAACATCACTATGATGAAAGTCAAAACCGGTGAGATGGTGTTTGGTCACTCAGATATTGATGCTGACGACTACTTCACCTATTCAAGAACCAAACGTAATTATAGTGTTGATGGCGTGAGTGAAGGTAAGAAATCCTTTAACAATTCACGTAAAATTCCAAGCATCTCACTAGCAGAAGCCGAGAAGAAAATCGAAGCAATGGGAATCACTGCTGATAAATTTATCAGCAGCAAACCTATTGAAGACAAGCTTAATAATAGTCTTAACAAAGACGATCAATACAAAGCAATTGATAGTTATGATGCGAATCGTGAGCTAGCTTACCGTAATATTGCAAAACTTCAACCTTTCTATAATAAAGAGTGGATTGTCGACCAAGGGAATAAATTGGCTGCTGGTAGTCCTCTCTTGACTAAGGAAGTCTTGTCTGTTACTGCCATGAAAGGTAATACTTTCGTGACGGAATTAGCTGATGCTGATCATATTATGATCCACTATGCAGATAAGACAAAAGATGTCTTCAGCATTACGCCGAAAGACTCTAAGGTCAAACAAGTCAAAGAGTACAGCATTGCTGAACTTGGTGAAGTTGTTTATACTCCGAATATGGTTGACAAGGACCGTAGTGATCTCATCAATGATATTGTTGAAAAATTGAGTCCTGTGCAATTACAATCTGACCCAATCTACACGCACCTTGGTAGAACTGGTCCAAACAAGGTCAATGCTATTAAGAACCTTTATCTTGAAGAAACCTTCAAAGAAGTCAAGGATAATCTTACTAAATTTGTCAAGCAGTTGGTTGAAAATGAAGATCATCAATTAAACACAGATGAGGCTGCTAAGCGTGCACTTGTCAAGAAAGTTGATGATAACAAGGCAGCGGTTCTTCTTGGTTTGTCTTACCTCAATCGTTATTATGGAGTGAAGTTTGATGATTTCAATATTAAGCAACTCATGTTGTTCAAACCAGACTTCTATGGTAAGAATGTCAGTGTGTTAGACCGTTTGATTGAAATTGGTTCAAAAGAAGACTATGTAAAAGGAACTCGCACACATGATGCCTTCCGTGAAGTAGTTGCTAAACATACTCTTTCTGGTAACCTAAATGACTTCCTGAAATATAACATGGAACTCTTCACAAAAGATACAGACTTGAATGATTGGTTTATAAAAGCAACTAAAGATAATGTCTATATCGTGGAACCAAAAACAACAAATCCTGATTTTGCAGATAAGAAACATAGAGCTTACGAAGGCTTAAATAACGATATGCATGGCAAGATGATTTTACCACTCTTGAACTTAAAAGATGCCCATATGTTCTTGATTTCAACATATAATACCATGGCCTATAGTTCATTTGAAAAATATGGTAAGAACACTGAAGCAGAACGTAATGCCTTCAAAGCTGAAATTGACAAGGTTGCGAAAGGACAGCAAAATTATCTAGACTTTTGGTCACGTCTATCTTTAGATAAAGTCCGTAATCAACTTTTGAAGAGCAATAACATGGTTCCAACACCTGTACTTGATAACCAAAACTATAAAGGTATCAGTACCGACCGTTATGGTCATACAAATGGTGGTAAAGATGTGGCACCTATCCGTGAATTGTATGGTCCGACCGACCGTTACCATGCGACTGATTGGCGTATGGGAGCTGTGGCTCGCGTTTATGCGAATCCATATAAGGATGATTCTGTCTTCTTTATGGTGACGGACATGATTAGTGATTTTGGGGTGTCTGCCTTTACTCATGAAACAACTCACGTAAATGACCGAATGGTTTACCTAGGTGGCTCAAGACACCGTGAAGGAACAGATCTTGAAGCATTTGCTCAAGGAATGTTACAAACTCCGTCAGTATCAAATCCAAATGGTGAGTACAAAGCCCTAGGTCTCAACATGGCTTATGAACGTCCAAACGATGGAAATCAATGGTATAACACTAATCCAAATGACCTTAAATCACGTGACGAAATTGATCGTTACATGAAGGGCTATAATGATACGCTCATGCTTCTGGATTATCTTGAAGGAGAAGCTGTCCTCAATAAAGCAAATCAAGATTTAAACAACGCTTGGTTCAAGAAAGTAGACAAACAATACCGAGGAAATAATACTAAGAATCAATTCGATAAGGTACGTCCTTTGAGTGATGAGGAAAAGGCTATTCCATTACGTACAGTATATGACCTAGTAACTAACAACTTCATGACCAACCGTGGCCCAGGTAACAGGGTTTATAATCCATCTGACTTTGATTCTGCTTATGTCACTGTTCCAATGATGTCTGGTATCTATGGTGGAAATACTAGTGAAGGTGCTCCTGGAGCAATGTCCTTCAAACACAATACTTTCAGAATCTGGGGTTACTATGGCTACGAAAGGCTTCCTAAACTATGCTTCTAACATGCTAAAAGCTGAATCTAAGAAAGCTGGTAAAGATACTCTAGGTGATGACTTCATCATTAACAAGATTTCTGATGGAAAATTCAATAATCTTGAAGATTGGAAGAAAGCTTACTTCAATGAAGTTGTGACAAGTGCCAAACATGGAATTCAATCAATTGAAATCGATGGTACAACTTACAACTCTTATGAAGACTTAAAACAAGCATTTGCTGAAGCAGTTGATAAAGATAAGGCTACTCTAAGTAAGGGCTCTGTCAAATTTGGCAACACCGTATCACTTAAAGAAAAACTCTTTAAGAAACTTCTTCAACAAACAGATAGCTTTAAAACTTCTATCTTTAAATAATCAATTGACTCTCACCTGCTAAACAGGTGGGAGCTTTTTGTGTCCCAAAAGATGCCTTATTTTCCAAACAGATTTCAAGTATTTTTAGGGTGATAGGTATATAATAGAGCTATAATACAATATCTATATTCATATGATGAGCGAGAAAGGTGATGAAAATGAAAAAATGGCAAGCAACTATATTGGTCTGCGCTAGTCTGGTTTGTCTATCGGCTTGTAACAATCAGATGGAGAGCCAAGCTGATAAGCAAAACGGAGACAAAAATGCACAAGCTAGTTCTCAAATTGCAAAACAAGGAGAAGCAGTTACAGACTTTTCACTGACGGGAGTTGATGGGAAAACCTATCGCCTATCAGATTATAAAGGCAAAAAGGTCTATCTCAAATTTTGGGCATCTTGGTGCTCTATTTGTCTAGCTAGTTTACCTGATACTGATGAGCTTGCGAAAGAAGCAAGTGATGACTATGTCATCTTGACAGTGGTTTCTCCTGGTCAAAAAGGAGAGCAGTCAGAAGAAGGCTTCAAGAAATGGTATCAAGGCTTGGACTATAAAGATTTACCAGTATTGTTAGATCCTTCGGGACAACTTTTAGCGAGTTACGGAGTTCGTTCTTATCCGACTCAGGCTTTTATCGATAAAGAAGGCAAACTAGTCAAGACCCAGCCAGGTTTTATGGACAAGGAAACTATTTTACAGACGCTAAAAAGCATAGATTAGAGGCTCATCATGAATGATAAATTAAAAATAATTGTATTCATTGGAATCATCATTTGCATTATTATTGGATTTTTATTTCTTTTGGAAAAAAGGAGCGCAAGCTACACAGATACCACTCAAATCGAGAAGGCAGCAGTTAGTCAAGGACAAAAGGCCAAGAAAAAAACTGATTCAAGTAAAGATGCTGACTTACATGATATCTATCTAGCGGGAGGTTGTTTCTGGGGAGTTGAAGAATATTTCAAGAGTAGCAGGTGTGACAGATGCTGTTTCTGGCTATGCGAATGGCAGAGGAGAAACAACCCAGTATGAATTGGTCGGCCAAACAGGCCATGCTGAGACTGTTCATGTGACCTACGATGCCAATCAAATTTCTCTAAAAGAAATCTTACTCCATTATTTCCGCATTATCAATCCAATTAGTAAGAATAAGCAAGGAAATGATGTGGGGACTCAGTACAGAACGGGAGTTTACTATAAGGACGAGCAGGACCTAGAAGTCATCAATCAAGTCTTTGAGCAAGTTGCTAAGAAGTATGACCAGCCTCTAGCAGTTGAAAAGGAAGCCTTAAAAAATTTTATCGTGGCTGAGGACTACCACCAAGACTATCTCCAGAAAAATCCTAACGGCTATTGCCATATCAATGTCAATCAAGCAGCCTATCCTGTCATTGATGCAAGTAAATATCCAAAACCGAGCGACGAAGAATTAAAAAAAGTCCTGTCTCCAGAGGAGTATGCTGTGACTCAAAACGGTCAAACAGAACGGGCCTTTTCAAATCGTTACTGGGATAAATTTGAAGCAGGTATTTATGTGGATGTTGCGACTGGCGAACCCCTCTTTTCTTCGAAAGATAAATTTGAATCGGGCTGTGGTTGGCCAAGCTTTACCCAGCCTATCAGTCCAGATGTTGCGACCTATAAGGAAGACAAGTCATACAATATGGTCAGAACAGAAGTTAGAAGTCGAACTGGCGATTCTCATCTAGGACATGTCTTTACAGATGGGCCTAAGGACAAGGGAGGGCTACGATACTGTATCAATAGTCTATCCATCCGTTTTATTCCTAAGGATCAAATGGAAGAAAAAGGTTATGGTTATTTGTTGGATTATGTTGAGTAAGTTTTCTCAACCATATTAGTTAAAAAGCCAGATCTCCTGTTTGGGGTCTGGCTTTTATGGTATACTTAGGATATGCATAGAAAAACAGTGATTGATTTTAGGGCTTTGGGTGAGCGATACACCTTTACTAAGCCTATCAAAGAGTTAAAAACGATAGATTTAGCAGAAGTGAAAGACTTACTGGCACAAGTAGAAAGCTACCAAGAGCAAGGTTTTTATGTGGTTGGTTATGTTAGCTATGAGGCTGCACCTGCTTTTGAGAAAAAATTAGCAGTTCACAAGGCTCCTTTACTGGGAGAGTATTTGCTTTACTTCACAGTCCATGATAGTGTAGAAAAATCCAGCATACCTCTGACTTATGAGAAGGTGGATTTGCCGTCAAACTGGCAGGAAGTAACATCTGCAGAGAACTATGAAAAGGCTATTGCCCAAATTCATCATCATTTAAGCCAAGGCGATACCTATCAGGTCAATTTTACTGTTCAACTCAAACAGCATTTAAGTGCCAATCCTTTTACTATCTACAATCGCATGGTGGTGGAACAGGAAGCAGGCTATAATGCCTATGTTGAACATGACGACATGGCAGTGATTTCCATGAGTCCAGAACTCTTTTTTGAACAAAACGGCCGTGAGTTGACGACTCGTCCTATGAAGGGGACGACTAAACGTGGTCTGACTGATGATGAAGACTTGAAAGAGGCCGCTTGGTTGGAGCAGGATCCCAAAAATCGCTCAGAAAATATGATGATTGTGGACCTCTTGCGCAATGATATGAACCGTATTTCTGAAGTGGGAAGTGAGCACGTGGACCGTTTATGCCAGGTGGAGCAGTATTCAACGGTTTGGCAGATGACTTCGACCATCAAGAGTCAGTTGCAATCGGATGTTGATCTAGTAGAAATCTTCCGTTCTCTATTTCCATGTGGCTCCATCACAGGAGCACCCAAGATAGCGACCATGAAAATTATCAAGAACTTGGAACTACAACCGCGTGGAGTTTACTGTGGGACGCTAGGACTCTTACTTCCCAATGGGCGACGGATTTTTAATGTGGCTATTCGAACCATACAACTCTACAAGGGCCAAGCTATCTATGGTGTCGGTGGAGGCATTACTTGGGATAGTAATTGGGAGTCAGAATACCGTGAAGTCCAGCAAAAGGCGGCTGTTCTTTACCGAAAACAGCCTCGTTTTCAACTAATTACGACAGGGAAAATTATCCAGAAGAAATTACTTTTTGAAAAGCAACATCTAGAAAGACTACAAAAGGCTAGTCGTTACTTTGCCTTTCCATTTGATGAAGCTGGTTTGATAGAAGAAATAGAGAAGGAATGTCAGGCTTGTGACCTCCACCAAGACTATCGTTTGCGAATCAGTCTCAGCAAATCTGGAGCAATTGAAATCGAACGACAAGTATTAACACCACTTAGTCCTAATTTCTGTCAGGCAAAACTTTGTCTGCAAGAAGCTGATTTGGACCAGGCCTTTACCTACTTTAAGACGACACACCGACCGCATTTGACAGTGGGAGAGCAGGAAATCATCTATTACACTGTTGATGGAAAATTGCTTGAAACCTCTATTGGCAATCTGGTTTTGAAAATGAATGGGAAACTCTATACACCGCCAAGTCAACTAAGTCTTTTACCAGGGATTTATCGTCAACACTTGCTTGAAAGCGGACAAGTAGAAGAGAAGATCTTGACCATAGAAGATTTGGCACAGGCAGAAGCCATTTATGGCTGCAATGCAGTTAGGGGCTTGTATGAGTTGTCTGTAAAGGAGAACTAAATGAAATTAATATTTTTACACGGTTTGGGACAGTCCGCAGATAGTTGGAAAGAAGTTCAGGATTTGCTGACAGATTATCCCTCTGAAGCCCTAGACTTATTCCCTTCAGGAGTTGGGACTTATCAAGAAGCCAAGGAACGCATTTTTCAGCACTTATCAATGGAAACAGAACCTTTTGTCTTAGTTGGTTTATCCATAGGGGCCGCACTTGCATTAGAATTGTCAAGTTACGATCTGCCAAATCTTCAGGCCTTGGTTTTGTCAGGATGTCCACTGAAATTAGCAGGTAACATTCCTTTTTACATTCAGTTGCTGATATTCAAATTGCTTCCTAAGAGGATATATGAGAAGCAGGGGGCAGATAAGGCTCTTATGGTTGGAGTTTCCGAGGAATTAAAAACACTTGATTTAAGAGAGATTGCACGGAATTGTCCCTATCCAAGCTTGTTGATCTGTGGTAGTCAGGATAAGCCTAATCTCAGTTCAATGAAAAGTATTCATGAACTGATGCCAGATTCTCAGTTTCAGATCATCCCTGACGGCCCTCATGTCTTGAATAAGGCAAAACCAAAAGAGTTTGCAGAATTAACCAGAAGTTTTCTTGAATTGCTGAAACAAGTTTGATAAAATAATATTGAGATTGATATTATAATTTTAGGAGAAAATCATGAACAAACGTCATTTATTAAAACTAGGCTTAGCTTCTTTACCTGCCCTAGCTTTGTTTTTACAACCTGTTGTGGCAGATGAAAGTATCCATTTTTCAAGCTGTAAGGAAGCTTGGGAGAATGGATATGCAGATATTCATAAGGGAGAACCAGGTTATTCTGCCACTCTGGATAAGGATCATGATGGAATCGCTTGTGAATCGAAGAATGCGCCTAAGGGAGTTTTAAAAGAGAAAAAGACGAGTGCATCTCAAGCTAACAACAATGTAGCACCAAATAGTGCAGTATCTGCTCCTAGTGCAGCAGCTGTAAGTGGCTGGGTTCGTCAGAATGGATCTTGGTACTATTTTTCTGAAAATGGAAAACCAGTGACAAATACTTGGCAGGGGGCTTACTACCTCAAATCAGATGGAAGAATGGCTGAGAATGAGTGGGTATACGATAACTATTACCAAGCTTGGTATTACCTCAAATCAGATGGATCTTATGCCCGCAATACTTGGCAAGGAAGTTACTATCTCAAATCAGATGGTAAAATGGCTCAGGGTGAATGGATTTATGATTCATACTACCAAGCCTGGTATTACCTCAAATCAGATGGATCTTATGCGTATAATACATGGCAAGGTGCATACTACCTCAAATCAAATGGGAAAATGGCACAGAGTGAATGGGTTTATGATTCTTCTTACCAATCTTGGTACTACTTAAATCAGATGGATCTTATACTCGTAATGCATGGCAAGGAAACTACTACCTCAAATCAGATGGTAAAATGGCAAAAAATGAGCGAGTTGATGGCGGACGCTACTATGTAGACGCCTCTGGTTTGTGGAAACCATAGAATAGAAAAAATTTGGGAAATCAATGCAAACCTTTGCACTGATTGGCAGATTTTGTTATACTAGTACTGTAAGCATTTTCAATTGAGAATAAGGAGAAAAAGATGAGTCAAAAGATTATTGGGATTGACCTTGGTGGGACATCTATCAAGTTTGCTATTTTAACGCAAGAAGGAGAAATCCAAGAAAAATGGTCTATCAAGACTAACATTTTGGATGAAGGAAGCCATATCGTAGACGATATGATTGAAACTATTCAACATCGTCTGGGCTTACTTGGATTATCTGCTGAAGATTTTCGTGGAATTGGTATGGGTTCACCTGGTGTGGTTGACCGTGAAAAAGGAACTGTTATCGGTGCCTATAACCTCAACTGGAAAACTCTTCAACCAATCAAAGAAAAAATGGAAAAAGCCTTGGGTATTCCATTCTTCATCGACAACGATGCCAACGTAGCTGCTCTTGGTGAGCGTTGGATGGGTGCTGGTGAAAACCAACCAGACGTTGTCTTTATGACACTTGGTACAGGTGTTGGTGGCGGTATCGTGGCAGAAGGGAAATTGCTCCACGGTGTCGCAGGTGCTGCAGGTGAACTTGGACATATCACAGTTGACTTTGACCAACCAATCGCATGTACTTGTGGTAAAAAAGGCTGTCTTGAGACAGTAGCTTCAGCTACAGGGATTGTCAACTTGACTCGTCGTTATGCAGATGAGTACGAAGGCGATGCAGAATTGAAACGCTTGATTGATGACGGAGAAGAAGTAACAGCTAAAACTGTCTTTGACTTGGCAAAAGAAGGGGATGACCTTGCTTTGATTGTTAACCGTAACTTCTCACGTTACTTGGGTATTGCATGTGCCAATATTGGTTCTATTCTAAACCCATCAACAATCGTTATCGGTGGTGGTGTTTCAGCTGCAGGAGAATTTCTTCTCCAAGGCGTACAAAAGGTTTATGATGAAAATACCTTCCCACAAGTCCGCACAACAACTAAGCTAGCTCTTGCAACTCTTGGAAATGACGCTGGAGTTATCGGAGCAGCATCTCTTGTCTTGCAATAATAATTAATAAGTATTAAAAGGAGAAAATCACTATCTTGAAGCGAGTGATTTTCCTCCTTTCTTTTTTTATGCTATACTAGTTAAGAATAAAAGTTGAGGTAAGGGTAAATGACAAAAGCAGATAAGATTTTTAAAGAAAATATTGAGCGAATTCTCAATGATGGTGTCTTTTCTGAGCAAGCTCGTCCCAAGTACAAGGACGGAACAGTTGCCAACTCTAAGTATATAACTGGAGCTTTTGCAGAGTATGATTTGTCAAAGGGTGAATTTCCAATTACAACCTTGCGTCCAATTGCTATCAAATCAGCTATTAAAGAAGTGCTTTGGATTTACCAAGATCAATCAAATAGCCTAGAAGTTCTCAATGACAAATACAATGTTCACTACTGGAATGACTGGGAAGTTGGAGATACAGGGACCATTGGTGAGCGTTATGGGGCTGTGGTTAAGAAGCACGACATCATCAATAAAATCCTCAAACAGTTGGAAGCCAATCCTTGGAACCGTCGTAATATCATTTCACTTTGGGATTATCAGGCCTTTGAGGAGACAGATGGCCTTCTTCCATGTGCCTTTCAGACTATGTTTGATGTTCGTCGTGTGGATGGGGACATCTATCTAGATGCGACCTTGACCCAGCGTTCTAATGATATGCTGGTAGCTCACCACATCAATGCCATGCAGTATGTGGCTCTTCAAATGATGATTGCCAAACACTTTGGTTGGAAAGTTGGAAAATTCTTCTATTTTATCAACAATCTTCATATCTATGACAATCAATTTGAACAAGCTCAGGAACTGCTCCGTCGTGAGCCTTCAAACTGCCAACCACGCTTGGTCTTGAATGTACCAGATAAGACTAACTTTTTTGATATTAAAGCAGAAGATTTTGAGTTGGTTGATTATGATCCAGTGAAACCTCAGTTGAAGTTTGACCTAGCTATTTAAGAACATAAAAAGAAGTTGGAAAAACCAACTTCTTTTTTGTTTATTAACGTGATACGCGACGGCGAGCTGCTTTTTTACGGTTTTCTTCGATGAAAGCTGCTTTTTGTTCTTCTGGTTCAATCACTTTCTTTTTGAATGCGTATACTGCACCTGCAACAGCAGCAACAGTTCCTGCAACACCTGTTACGAGACCTTTAGCAAATCCTTTAGCCATGAGTCTTCCTCCTTTTATTTATAAATCAGACGGAAATAGCTCAAGAGATAGCATTTTTCTGCCTGTCCATTTTGTGATATAATAATAGTAACGAAAAAATGGGAATTTTTCAAGGAAAAACGATGAAAACAAAAATAATTGTGATTGTTGGTCCAACAGCTGTTGGAAAGACAGCTCTAGCCATTGAAGTTGCTCAGCGGTTTAATGGCGAAGTGGTTAGTGGAGATAGCCAACAAGTCTATCGAGGACTAGATATTGGGACAGCCAAGGCTAGTCCGGAGGAGCAGGCAACTGTCCCTCATCATTTGATTGACGTTAGAGATGTAACCGAGTCCTACTCGGCTTTTGATTTTGTTTCAGAGGCCAAGGCAGCTATTGAGGATATTCAAAGTCGTGGTAAACTTGCTATTATTGCTGGTGGGACAGGACTTTATATCCAAAGCCTGCTAGAAGGATATCATTTAGGTGGAGAGACACCACATGAGGACATTTAGCTTATCGTGCTAGTCTAGAGCCTTTTTCAGATGAGGAGTTAGCCCATCTGGTGGATCAAGCAGGCCTTGAAATTCCCCAATTTAATCGTCGCCGTGCTATGCGTGCCTTGGAAATTGCCCATTTTGCTCAAGATTTGGAAAATCAAGAAAGTCCTTATGAAGCTCTGATTATCTGCTTGGACGATGAGCGCAGTCAATTGTATGAACGGATTAACCATCGTGTGGATTTGATGTTTGAAGCTGGACTATTGGATGAAGCTAAGTGGTTGTTTGAGCATTATCCAGATGTGCAGGCTGCTAAAGGGATTGGCTACAAGGAACTTTTTCCCTATTTTCGAGGGGAGCAAAGTTTAGAGGAGGCTAGTGATAGTCTCAAGCAGGCGACTCGTCGTTTTGCCAAGCGTCAGTTGACCTGGTTCCGTAACCGCATGCAGGTAACCTTTTATCAGATTGGAGAATCTGGTGTGAAAGAGCGTATTTTCAGCCAGATTGAGGAGTTTTTAGATGATTGAAACGGAGAAAAAAGAGGAGCGAGTCCTGCTCATTGGTGTTGAACTCCAGGGCATGGACAATTTTGACCTCTCCATGGAAGAACTGGCTAGTCTAGCAAAGACGGCAGGGGCAGTTGTAGTAGATAGCTACAGACAGAAGCGTGAAAAATACGACTCCAAGACCTTTGTCGGTTCTGGTAAGTTAGAAGAAATTGCTCAAATGGTGGACGCAGAAGAAATCACGACTGTCATCGTCAACAACCGTCTGACACCTCGTCAAAATGTCAATTTAGAGGAAGTCTTGGGTGTTAAAGTTATTGACCGTATGCAGTTGATTTTGGATATCTTTGCCATGAGAGCTCGCAGCCATGAAGGAAAACTCCAAGTTCATTTGGCTCAGCTCAAGTATCTCTTGCCCCGTTTGGTGGGTCAGGGGATTATGCTCAGCCGTCAGGCAGGGGGGATTGGTTCTCGTGGTCCAGGTGAAAGTCAGCTGGAGCTTAATCGTCGTAGTGTTCGCAACCAAATCACAGATATCGAGCGTCAACTCAAGGTCGTTGAGAAATCGGGCGACAGTTCGAGAAAAACGTTTGGAGTCAAGCACTTTTAAGATTGGTTTGATTGGCTATACCAATGCTGGTAAGTCAACTATTATGAACACCTTGACCAGTAAGACCCAGTATGAAGCAGATGAGCTCTTTGCGACTTTGGATGCGACGACTAAAAGCATCCATATTGGTGGGAATCTACAGGTGACTTTAACTGATACTGTTGGGTTTATTCAAGACTTACCGACAGAGTTGGTGTCCAGTTTCAAGTCGACCTTGGAAGAAAGTAAGCATGTAGACCTTCTAGTTCATGTGATTGATGCCAGCAATCCTTACTATGAGGAACATGAAAAAACAGTTCTTTCTATCATGAAAGACTTGGACATGGAGGATATTCCTCGTCTAACCCTTTATAACAAAGCAGATTTGGTGGAAGATTTCACGCCTACTCAAACGCCTTATGCAATGATTTCTGCTAAGTCTAAAGATAGTCGCGAACAGCTGCAGGCTTTACTGCTAGATAAGATCAAGGAAATTTTTGAACCCTTTACGCTACGCGTGCCTTTTTCTAAGTCCTACAAGATTCACGACTTAGAAAGTGTTGCTATCCTAGAAGAAAGGGATTATCAAGATGACGGCGAAGTCATCAGAGGCTATATTGCTGAGAAAAATAAATGGAGATTAGAGGAATTTTATGACTGATATCAAAACATTAGCTCTCAAGTATGGTGGCTATACTAGTCTAGACAAGGTCTATCTGGACCAACTTTTAGCTGGTAGGTCTGAAGAGGAGCAGTTAGCTCTCATTACACCTCCACCTAGCGTGGTTAATGCTTACTTTGCTGAACTCTACCAGAAAAAAAGTCCTCAAGCTGCGACAGATTATTTGCAGAAGTCAGCCAAGAGTTAAACCTCTACAATGTTGAACCAAGTTTTACTGAAGAAAGCAAGCCCTTTATCCGTCTCAATCTATCAGGTAAATCCTTTGGATTTTGCTATGAGAAAGAAGGGCTAGGTCGGATTTTCTCAGAAGCTGAGGAAGCAATCACAGCTGACTTGCTCTTTGAGATTGCGCAAATTTTTCCCCATCAGCTGGTCTTTGAGGAGTCTGGAAAGATTTACATGAAGGCTGCTGGAAATGAGGAAGTTGTTAGTGTAGAAAATCTCACAGCTTTAACTGACTTGGAGAACTTAGCAGATGGTCGCAAGCGTCTCAAAGGTTATAGTCAAGAGGATTTACTACAAGAGGCTAAAGCATTTTCTGGTAAGCTTTATTATCGCTCAGAAAACCGCACTGCTATGTTATATATTGATTAATTAGAAAGTATCGAATGGATATTCAATTTTTAGGAACGGGGGCTGGTCAGCCCTCTAAAGCCCGCAACGTTTCCAGTCTCGCACTGAAACTCTTAGACGAGATTAACGAAGTCTGGCTTTTTGACTGTGGCGAAGGAACGCAAAATCGCATTCTGGAAACTACAATTCGACCACGCAAGGTCAGCAAAATTTTTATCACTCACTTGCATGGAGACCATATCTTTGGTTTACCAGGTTTTCTTTCAAGTCGTGCTTTTCAAGCCAATGAAGAGCAGACAGATTTGGAAATCTATGGACCTAGAGGCATCAAGTCTTTTGTTTTGACTAGTCTACGTGTGTCTGGGTCACGTTTGCCCTACAAGATTCATTTCCATGAATTTGACCAAGATTCTCTTGGGAAAATCCTTGAAACGGATAAGTTTACCGTTTATGCAGAAGAGTTGGATCACACGATTTTCTGTGTCGGCTATCGTATCATGCAAAAGGACCTAGAAGGGACCTTGGATGCTGAGAAACTCAAAGCTGCTGGTGTGCCATTTGGACCCCTCTTTGGAAAAATCAAAAACGGTCAGGATGTTGTCCTAGAAAACGGCACCGAGATCAAGGCAGCAGATTATATCTCAGCACCACGACCTGGTAAGATTATTACCATTTTGGGAGATACTCGAAAAACAGATACCAGTGTGCGTCTTGGTGTCAATGCAGATGTTCTTGTCCATGAGTCCACTTATGGCAAGGGAGACGAAAAGATTGCCCGCAACCACGGTCACTCAACCAATATGCAGGCTGCTCAGGTAGCGGCAGAAGCAGGAGCCAAACGACTCTTGCTCAACCATATCAGTGCACGCTTCCTTTCAAAAGACATTAGCCAGCTTAAGAAAGATGCTGCAACGATTTTTGAAAATGTCCATGTGGTTAAAGACCTAGAAGAAGTTGAAATCTAGAAGATTGAGAAAGGAAAAGTATGCGTACTGTTCTCATAACAGGTGCTAGTGGTGGTCTAGCCCAAGAAATAGTCAAACTCTTGCCTCAAGACCAACTCATCTTACTCGGCAGAAATAAGGAAAAACTAGTTCAGCTATACGGGAATCATCCACATGCAGAATTGGTCGAGATGGACATTACCGATGCTCAAGCCCTAGAAGACCTAGTAGCTGAACTCTACCAGCGCTATGGAAAGATTGATGTTTTGATTAATAACGCAGGATATGGGATTTTTGAGGATTTTGACAAGATTTCTGATCAAGATATTCATCAGATGTTTGAGGTTAACACCTTTGCTTTAATGAATCTGTCTCGGTTGGTTGCAGCTCGTATGAAGGAGACACGAAAAGGCCATATCATCAATATCGTTAGTATGGCTGGTTTGATAGCAACTGGCAAGTCTAGTCTATACTCTGCGACCAAGTTTGCGGCCATCGGTTTTTCAAATGCTCTTCGCCTTGAGCTCATGCCCTATGGTGTCTATGTGACGACGGTTAATCCAGGCCCAATTCGTACGAGCTTTTTCAACCAAGCTGACCCAGATGGTAAATATCTAAAATCGGTTGATCGCTTCCTACTAGAGCCAGATGCAGTAGCTAGAAAGATTGTCAAAATCATAGGAAAAAATAAACGGGAACTTAATCTCCCAGTCTTGCTAAATCTAGCCTATAAGTTTTATACTCTCTTTCCCAAGTTAGCAGATAAGTTAGCTGGAGAGACCTTTAATTATAAGTGATGAAGCTGTTCCCTTGAGGAATGGTTTTTTTCTATAACTTTGGGTGACTATTCATCAAATAATCCCTGAAAATACTGGTAGTTTTCCCTTATTAGATAGCTTTGAGGTATAATAGAGATAAGAAAGTTCATTAGAAAAATGAAGTCCCAAACCAGCTAACTTACCCTAGATAATGACCTATGTATAGTCGGAGGTCGACAATGGAATTATTGACAATTGACCAAATCATTTCCCTTACACAAGAAGAAACACAAGGACTGGACCCTGAGATAAGAGAAGGGATTGTCCTGAATAAAACAGATTTGCCAGTGTCTGAACTGGATCGTTTGAAAAGCCAACTTCAAATCCAAGATTTGGATCCGATTTTTAGGAAGTATATTCTGGCCTATAACTGGGGGCAGATAGGTTTTTTAAGTTACCAATTTGGATATGGGGACAGCACTAGTCTTACTTGGCTAATCAATCGCAATTTGGAATACCATGATTACTCAACTCTACAAGAAAGCAGCTTGATCATCATTGCAAATGGAGATCCCTACACTGTTTTGCTGGATTATCAATCTGGGGCGGTCTATGCTGTTGATGCAGAGATGACATATGATGAAAAAATATGGCTGTCACCAGATTTTCTAGCATTTGTTAGAGCCATGGGAACGGCTCAATCTGCAGTTTGGGAAGGATTGTGAAAGTGACTTCATCCACTTGATGACTAGAATAGGCCATGCGTCCAGTTTGATATTCTGGCAGAGTCTGGTCGGATTTTATGATTGAAAATAGAAGGAGCAGGTCATGGAATTTATAATAGCTGAGGAAGGAATTCCTCAAAATATCGGATGTCAGGGAGCCTTGATTGCCTATTATGGCAGTGAGATAGAATTTCATTATGAAACCGTGCCGCCACACGGGGATGAGATTTTTTCTGCCAAGTTGCCCTTGTTAGAACTTGAACTGCCCTTTTGGATCTATGGGAGAAATCTCATATTTTTAGACGCTTACTATCTTTTAGCTGAAACTGTTAAGATAGGAACGTGGGATCCGATAACCAGTATACTCATCAACATTCATATGGGGAAATACGCCAGCCTAGACCACTGGTACAATAATATATCTATTGAGCAAGACGGTCTTGAGTTGAAAAATAATTATGATGGACAAGTCCTGAATTTGAAAACTGTTGACAATCTTCATTGGCTTGCCCTAGATGCTAAATCAGAAGAAAGGAACTAAATATGGCAAAGAAAAGAGTTACATTACCAAAAGAGTTTAAGGATTTAATGGATGAAGGAAATATTGAAGCCCTTAAAGCAGTCTATGATCGTTGTGAATTAACCGCTCATGATGGAAGATTTAGCTTATGTACACCTCTGCATATGGGAGGAGTCCCAGATGAATTGGTTATCTGGCTTGTCGAACAGGGCTTGGATATCAATATCCCCGATTATTATGGAGCGACTCCTTTGTACCGTCAGGCAACCATGGGGAGAGATACTGTAAAACTCTTGCTTGAATTGGGGCAGATATTGGAAAACCTAATACCTATGGTGAGACCCCCCTACATGTAGCAGCTGAGTTTTTCCATCCTAAGACTGTCAAACTTTTGATTGATAAGGGAGCAGATGTCAATGCTAAAAATGATATGGGAAGAACCCCACTAGCTTCAGTCTTGATGGTTTGTCGGGGGATTTATATTGCTCAAACAGCTGAAATCGCCACAATGCTACTGGATGCTGGTGCTAAGAAAACGCCAGCTATGAAAGAAAAGGTCGAAAATATCGGGAAGGATTTTGAGTTTCATAGAGAAGGAATCAATCCCGACTATCTAGAAGCCGCAGATCAGGGTCTAGAAAAACTTTATGCTTTGTTTGATGTTAAGCCAGTCGCCAAACGAATAACCCATGATGGCAGTGCACCAATCTTGGTCAAAGAAGGAATTTGGGAGGAGCAATATGAGGAACTTTGGTCTTTCTTGATTCCTTCAAGTGGAGCAGCAAAAACTGTTCAGGGAGAAGTTATCCGTATCCCAGGCAGAGTTCGAGATGAACTGGATCGCAATGGTGGGGTCAACTGGGACAGGGACTATAGAAAAATGCTTCAGGCTCTCCCTCAATACTTGTCTCTAGGAAGCTCTCTTTCAGAACAAGAATTAGCAGAGACTAAAGAGCTTATTGCTCAAGTTCATGGGAAAGATTTTGATGACGAGCATCGCCTAGACCGCCTGTGTCAGCTAGCTCTCTCTTGGATTAAGCAAAATCCTGAGCCCATTTCCCTAGAAAAAACAAGTTATAATCGTTAAAAAGCATTGGAAGATAGATAAAACAAAGAAATCATGGTGAAATGATGCAACTAATTGACAAAGTTAAAAAAATAGAAACTTATATTTGTGAGTATTTTGAAGACTGGGATTTGGATGATCCTGCGGAAGAGGAATACCTGGCTGATTATCAGAAAATTTCTGGCGCTTCCGAGAAAGAGCTTCAAGCCTTTGAGGAAAGACTTGGTATTCGTCTACCTAGTGACTTCAAAGAGCTTTATAGCTACAAAAATGGGAGTAAATACTTCTCTATTTTACCTTGTGTAATTGACCAGAGAGAGCTGCCTTTTTCTCTCATGAGTTTGCAGGAAATGGAAAGTTGTAAAAAATACTTTCAAAATAGAGATGCTCTATTAACAGAATTTCCCGACTATTTTTCTAGTCAAGACCTGGAAAATATGCGTGATAGCAGGATTAAGCCCTATCTTTTTAATAAAAAATGGCTTCCTTTTGCCCAGTATTGTGACTCTTGTTATCTTATGCTGGATTTTGATCCAGACCAGGAGGGTCAGGAAGGACAGGTTATTTGCTACATCCATGATCCTGATGAAATTATCTATGTAGCAGAAAGTCTTACGGAGTTGATTGAAGAGATAATGGATGAGATCATATGAACGGACAAATGTATCAAATAGCCTGTATCGTAGCAGCCGCTAGGAAGGCTTAAAAAGTGGTAAAGAAATATGCTATAAGCCTGAAAAATATACAAATAAGTTGAGCTTTCAAATTTTGCCGTCAGAAAATGGGGAAGCTACAGAACTTTCTGTATCTGATTGGTTTGAAAACCTTAAGGAAAAAGGTTTGAAGGACTTAAAATTATTTTGTCCTATTTCAGTTGAAGACAGAGGTATTTTAGGATTTTCCAATACAACACAGAGTGCAATTCTCTGTTTTTATAAAGATGGGAAGGCTAGCTATTTCCAACCGAATTGGGAATCTGCTTCCCTAGGAAGGGGCTGGAATGTTACCTACACCGAGTATGAATGGGAAAGATCTCCTCAAGACATTCCCCACTATGAAAATAATATGGAAGAATTTAAGGACGTCTTGGCTCGTATAGAAAATCTAGCAAGTAAAATTGAATGTGAGAACTTTGCCAAAGTCTTTCACTCTGCCAGAAACTTTTTACTAGACCCAGAATCTGGTAAAGGACTGGCAGAACCTCAAATTCCACCGCAACATCTAAGCATATTTAGAGCTGCAAGTGCAGCGGATGTTTTTGGAGGAATGGGCTCCTGGAATGATGAACCTGGATGGCTTGCACAAGATAAAGGACTGGGTCAAGTATACGATGAACTTTCGGATCAGTTGCTCAGAAATATTCGATTAGCCATTCTATTTGCCATCAATGAATGGTGATTGTTTATACTCTTCAAAAATCAAATTCAAACCACGTCAGCTTCGCCTTGCCGTACTCGAGTACAGCCTTTGGCTAGCTTCCTAGTTTGCTCTTTGATTTTCATTGAGTATTAGGAGGAAGAAAATGGAGAAGTTAAAGTTAAGCCTATTGAAAAAATGGGAACTAGAAAAGGACTACAATAGTGTTCTCAATTCTGTCATGTTAGATGATGGTAGAGCCTTGGTTTTAACCAGTGAAAAGGAAAATTCTAATTGCTACTGTCTGCTTGAAGTATCGCCTCTGGGGGTGAAGGAGATAGATGCTTGGGCTTGTGACCAGGTTTGGGAGGAAGAACCTCTACTCTTTACAGATGGACAAAATATTGGCATCATCAAGGCTGGGCGAGAAATCGCCTACTACACTGGTGATTTTTCTCATCCAGAAATCATTGGCATAAAGGATTCGCAGAGTATACTTCCTAAAAAGGCTCAAGAGCGATATTTTCAGATAGTATCAGATAGCGACCAGATACCCGTGTGTTTTGAAGATCAAGTTTATACAAATCAGGCAAGAAACTTTGCCCTTTTAGAATTTGATAGAGAGAAAAAGCAGGCGAAGTGGACCACTTATTCGCATATTGATAAAAACGGTTTAAACCACCACGACACGAGCTCAAATGCTAGTCCTAAAATCGATAGTCTGAAATATTGGCAGCAAGAGCTCTATGCCTTTAGCTCTGGAGAAAGTCAAACCTCTGTCAATAAATGGGGCATGGACTATTATGCCCTTGTTAAAATATCTAGTGATGGTCGTATTATCGAAAAGTTATTAGAATCTGAACATTTAAAGGCTTCAGGTAAAAAAGCTGGTGTCAATGGAATTTTTACGGATTCGCCTTATCTTATCCTGAGCCCCCTATTTCAGAATGATGACTGGAAGGGCAAGCAAAAGCTATTTTCTCTGGCAACGAGAGAATGGTGCGACATAGCCTTGCCTAGAGGAATGAGTAAACACAAGCTTCAAAATATGACAAACAACTTTTGTTTAACCTTCCTTTACGACAGAGGATTAAAAGAACTTGCTCTTTGTCAGATTGACTAGGCTGTAAATTGGAGTTAGGAATATTCTTAGAATAGATGAAGAAAATAAAAAAATTAAAAATGTTAAAACATCTTGACATTTCATCGATTTAGAGTATAATAAAAAATGTAAAGAGCTCTTGACATTGTTTTGACAGATTGGAGGAACAGGACTATGAGAAAAATGGATGAAATGGACAGAGCGATTCAGCTACGTTCTGAGGAATGGGGTTATAAAACGGCTCTATTTGGCTTATGTGGATGGACAGTATTTAATATTTATCAATCTATTACAAAAGGCATTGAACTTGAAATGTTACCATGTCTGATTTTATGTTTATCTATTTCTGTTCAAGGATTTACACAAATTGCCATAAAACAGAAAATGGTTGATGGTGATGAAGATTTTAAAGAACCTAATAAACTTGTTCAAGGAGTAATTTTGATGGTTGTTATCCTTATCGTAGTTTTGGCAATTGGCATTTATTGTTTTCAGAAAGACTAATGCTGTATGAAAAATAATATCAAACAGCTAAGAAAGTCTGAAGGACTACGTCAGGAAGATATGGCAAAAATATTAGGCGTTAGTCGACAAACCATTATTGCTATCGAGAATGACAAGTACAATCCTACACTTGAACTAGCAATGAAAATTGCAAGGTTGCTACAACTACATGTTGAAGAAATTTTCATTTTAGAAGATTAAAGATATCAGATAGCATTTATTCTAATCATCTGATTCGTAATGATGGAGAGTTTTCCGGTTCATGGAAACTCTCTTTTAAAGCTCATAAAGAGTCTACTCAATTTTACCCTTGTCCATCTATATATCTATCGTAAAACTGGTATAAAAATTGTAAATCGAATCTTAAAGTAGTATACTAGAACTAGCAATTATCAAAACGTTTGCGTTTTTGTTGATGATGATTATTTAGGAGACAAGACATGGAATTGACAGCCATTTATCATAGACCAGAATCGGAATATGCTTATCTTTACAAAGAAGATCAGTTGCATATCCGAATCAGAACAAAGAAAGATGATATTCAAAAGGTCATTTTGCATTATGGGGATCCCTTTATTTTCATCGAGGATAAGTATGAAGCTAAGAAGGAAATGACCAAAGTGACTTCAGATGCTTTATTTGATTATTGGCAGGTTACAGTCTCGGTTCATTTTGCACGGATTCAGTATCTCTTTGAACTCCTTGATAAGGAAGACAAGGGTGTCTACTATGGTGATAAGGGTTGTATGGAACATACTCAGGAAAACTTGGATGCTGAAGGAAATGGCTTTAAACTTCCATACATTCACGAAATCGATGGTTGCCAGGTTCCAAGTTGGGTTTCAAATACTATTTGGTATCAGATTTTTCCGGAACGCTTTGCTAATGGAAATCCAAACCTAACTCCAGATGGAGCTCGAGGGTGGGATGCAGAGATTAAGCCTGGTAGAGATGACTTTTTTGGTGGAGACTTGCAAGGAATTATCGACCATTTAGACTATCTTAAAGATTTGGGAATCACTGGACTTTATCTATGTCCGATTTGAAGCTACAACCAATCACAAGTACGATACGACGGATTATTTTGAAATTGACCGTCATTTTGGAGACAAGGAGGTCTTTCGTAATCTAGTCGAGGAGGCTCATAAACGGGGCATCAAGATCATGCTTGATGCGGTGTTTAACCATATCGGTTATCAGTCGGCTCAGTGGCAAGATGTTCTGAAGAATGGAGAAAATTCCCCTTATAAAGACTGGTTCCATATTCAAGAATTTCCAGTTACTGAGGATAAACTTAAGAATCCAAGAGAATTGCCATACCATACCTTTGCCTTTGCCAGCTATATGCCTAAGTTAAATACGGCAAATCCTGAAGTTAAAAAATTTCTTTTAAGTGTTGCGACCTACTGGATTGAAAATTTTGATATCGATGCTTGGCGTTTGGATGTTGCCAATGAAATTGACCACCAGTTCTGGAGAGATTTCAGAAAGGCAGTTCTTGCTAAAAAGCCTGATTTGTACATCTTGGGTGAAATCTGGCATACTTCTCAGCCTTGGCTAAAAGGGGATGAGTTCCATGCAGTTATGAACTACCCACTTTCTGAAAGTATCAAGGATTATTTCTTGCGTCAGCATAAAAAGACAGAGCAGTTTATTTCAGAAATCAACAGCCAGTCTATGTACTACAAGCAACAAATTGCTGAAGTTATGTTTAACCTTTTAGATTCTCATGATACAGAGCGTATCCTCACAACTGCCAATGGAAATATCCAGCATGTCAAGGCAGCCCTAACCTTCCTTTACCTTCAAAAAGGGACTCCTTGTATCTATTACGGAACAGAGCTGGCACTAAAAGGTGGACCAGATCCTGATTGTCGTCGTGTCATGCCATGGGATCGTGTCTCTGAGGACAATGATATGCTGAATTTCATGAAGCAATTAATCAAGATCCGTAAGGAAATTTCAAGCATTATTCAGCATGGTTCCTATAGCTTGCAAGAAGTGAAACCAGATGTTATTGTCTTGGAATGGACCTACGAAGGTAAAGCAGTTCAGGCTATCTTTAATCAGTCTAAGGAAAATTTTGTCTTGGATAGAGATTCAGTTGATTTAGCGAGTCATTGCCAGCTTGAAGATGGACATCAAGTCATCTTGCCAGCTGGTTTTGTGGTTTATATGATAGACTAGCATGGTTCATTGGGGTATTATGCCATATCAGTGAAAAATAATTTAGAAGGTTGTTTCTATAAAGGAGCGACCTTTTATTTTGTATATGATTTAGTAATTTTACATAATGCCTCAATACAGTTTTTTGTGTCCATAATTTTCTACTAATTTTAGTAATCATAGTCTGAAGTATGCTTTTTTCGAGAAACTATTGATGTATCTATTGTAATTGTATAAAATATGAATGAAGATGATGACTCATGAAAATAAAGAGCAAGGATGGGCGAACATATTGATTGATAATCGAGTAAGAGAATTCAACCAAAACTGGCATTTTAAACTCAATGCCAATGTAAAAGACGCTATCAAACCAGATGCCGATGTATCAAGCTGGAAGAAATTAGACCTTCCTCATGACTGGAGTATTTACAATGACTTCGATCATGATTCTCCTGCCCAAAATGAGGGTGGACAACTTAATGGTGGTGATGCTTGGTATCGCAAGACCTTTAAACTCGATGAAGAAGACCTCAATAAGAATGTTCGTATCACATTTGATGGGGTTTATATGGATTCTCAGGTCTATGTCAATGGCCAGCTAGTTGGTCACTATCCAAATGGTTATAACCAATTCTCATATGACATTACTGACTATCTCCATAAAGACGGTCGCGAAAATGTCGTCGCAGTCCATGCCATTAATAAACAACCAAGTAGTCGTTGGTATTCAGGAAGTGGTATTTACCGTGATGTTAACCTTCAAGTTACAGATAAGGTCCATGCTGAAAAGAATGGAACAACCATCTTAACACCAGACCTTGAAAAACAACAGAATGGCAAGGTTGATACTCGTGTAACAAGTAAGATTGTCAACACTGATGACAAAGACCATGAAATTCTTGCTGAATACCAAATTATTGAACGTAACGGTCAAGCTGTAACAGACTTGGTTCGTACAGATAGCCAAGTCTTGAAAGCACATCAGTCAACAAGCTTGAATGCTATTTGCAAGTTGATAAACCAAAACTCTGGACTGTTCTTAACGATAAACCTGCCCTTTATGAATTGGTGACTCGTGTCTATCGTGATGGCCAATTGGTCGATGCTAAGAAGGACTTGTTTGGTTATCGTTACTACAACTGGACACCAAATGAAGGCTTTTCTTTGAATGGTGAACGCATCAAATTCCATGGAGTTTCTCTTCACCATGACCATGGAGCTCTAGGGGCTGAAGAAAACTATAAGGCAGAATACCGTCGTCTGAAACAGATGAAGGATATGGGTGTGAACTCTATCCGTACAACCCACAACCCAGCTAGTGAACAAACGTTGCAGATTGCTGCAGAGCTAGGTTTGTTGGTCCAAGAAGAAGCCTTTGATACTTGGTACGGTGGTAAGAAACAATATGACTACGGACGTTTCTTTGACAAAGACGCCACTCACCCAGATGCTAAAAAAGGTGAAAAATGGTCTGACTTTGACCTACGTACTATGGTCGAAAGAGGAAAGAACAACCCTGCTATCGTCATGTGGTCTATCGGTAATGAAATCGGTGAAGCAGACGGAAAACCTCGTTCTTTAGCAACTGTTAAACGCTTGGTGCAAGTCATCAAGGCAGTTGATAAAACACGCTATGTCACTATGGGAGCGGATAAGTTCCGCTTTGGTGATGGTAGTGGTGATCATGAAAAGATTGCAAATGAACTTGACGCAGTTGGATTTAACTATTCAGAGGATAACTACAAGAAGCTTCGTGCGAAACATCCAAATTGGTTGATTTACGGTTCTGAAACTTCTTCTGCGACTCGTACTCGTGGTAGCTATTTCCGTCCAGAGAGTGAGCTAGCTCATAGTAATCAAGCTTATCGTCATTATGAGCAATCAGACTATGGTAATGACCGTGTTGGTTGGGGTAAAACAGCCACTGCATCTTGGACTTTTGACCGAGACAATGCTGGTTATGCTGGTCAGTTTATCTGGACAGGTACTGACTATATTGGTGAGCCTACTCCATGGCACAACCAAAACAACACACCAGTTAAGAGTTCTTACTTTGGTATCGTAGATACAGCTGGTATTCCAAAGAATGATTACTACTTGTACCAAGCCAATGGGTTTCTGTTCAGAAGAAACCAATGGTTCACCTCCTTCCTCACTGGAATTGGGAAGATTCTACCCTAAAAGAAAATGTAGCTGATACTGATGGTAAGATTCCTGTTCGTGCATTTTCAAATGCTGCTAGTGTTGAACTGTTCTTGAATGGTGAGTCCCTAGGTAAGAAAACCTTTAACAAGAAACAAACAAGTGATGGACGTACTTACCAAGAAGGTGCCAATGCGAATGAACTTTACCTTGAGTGGAAGGTTGCTTATCAACCTGGGACCTTGGAATCAGTTGCACGTGATGAAGAAGGAAATATCATTGCTCGGGATAAGATTACGACTGCTGGAGAACCAGCAGGGGTTCGTTTAGTCAAGGAAGAAAATGCTATCGCAGCTGACGGAAAAGACCTCACTTATATCTACTACGAAATTGTTGATAGTAAAGGGAATGTAGTTCCTACTGCCAATAACCTTGTTCGCTTCCAGTTACATGGTCAAGGTCAGATTGTTGGTGTGGACAACGGGGAACAAGCAAGCCGTGAACGTTACAAAGAACAAGCAGATGGTTCATGGGTTCGCAAGGCCTTTAACGGTAAGGGTGTCGTGATTGTCAAATCAACTGAACAAGCAGGGAAATTTACCTTGACTGCCCATTCTGATCTCCTGAAATCTGGTCAAACAACCATTTTTACAGGCAAGAAAGACCAAGAGGAAAAAACTGTTTTAGGTACAGAGGTGCCTAAAGTTCGTACCGTGATCGGTCAAGCACCAAAACTACCTTCAAAAGTAGCATTTATTTACAGTGATGGTAGTCGTTCAAAACTTCCTGTAGAATGGTCAGCAGTTGATGTTAACAAACCAGGTATTGTGACTGTGAAAGGTGTGGCAGATGGACGCGACGTCGAAGCGCGTGTTGAAATCTTGGCACTCGAAACAGAATTACCTGTAGTTAAGAGAATTGCACCAAGTACCGACCTAAGTGAAGTTGACAAATCTGTTTCCTATGTAGTATCGGATGGTACTTTAGGAAGCTATGATGTTGATAGATGGGAAGTGGCAACTGAAGATCAAGCTAAACTAGCGATCCCAGGATCTCGCATCCAAGCTAAAGGAATTTCTGGTGAAGATGAAATCGCTGCGACTTTTGTAGTTTCAGAAGGAGAAGAGGCTAATCCGGTAATACCAAGTGTAACTGTGGCGGATCAAGCGGTTGAAGGTCTTTCAACTGACCAGCCTGTAAAATACCGCAAGCTTGCTATGGCGTAGCTTTGCCAGAGGTCAAAGCTTTGGCTGAAAATGCTCAAGTAACAGTTATTCAAGCTAACGAAGCAAATGGTATGCGTGCAAGCATTTATGTTCAACCAAATGATGGTGGAGCTCTTCAAACATATGCTATCCAATTCTTACAAGAAGCTCCGCAGATTGAACGTTTGAGCCTAGAAGTTGAAAATGCGGATGCACTAAAAGAAGACCAAACAGTTGGCATCAAGGTAGCGGCACACTATCAAGACGGTACTCAGGCTATCTTAAAAGCTGACAAAGTGACTTTTTCAACTACAGGTGAAGGAGATGTAGCAGTTCGTAAAGGTATGCTTGAATTGCACAAACCTGGTCAAGTAACTCTGAAAGTTCAATTTGAAGGAGCAGAAGGTCAGATTGACTTGAACATCCAAGCGAATACTGAAAGCAAAGTCGTCCAAGCTATTCGCCCAGTCAGCGTAGTAACAGGTTTGAACCAAGAACCAAGTCTACCCGCTACAGTAACTGTTGAGTATGACAAAGGATTTCCAAAGGTTCACAAGGTAAATTGGCAAGCAGTTACTAAAGAAGACCTTGCTAAGTACCATACCTTTGATGTCCTAGGTAAAGTAGAAGGAATTGAGAAAGAAGCGCATGCTAAGGTATCTGTCGAAGGTATCATTGCTGTCGAAGAAGTGAGCGTAACTACTCCAGTTGCAGAAGCTCCTCAACTTCCAGAGAGCGTTCGTACTTACCACTCAAATGGCCAAGTATCTTCAGCTAAGGTAACTTGGGACGCAATTGACCCAAGCCAATATGCAACTGAAGGTAGCTTTACAGTGACAGGGCATGTGGAAGGTACTCAATTACCAACAAAACTTCATGTTCGTGTGTCTGCTCAAACTGAAACTGGTGCTAACATTTCTGACCAGTGGACAGGTTCAGAGTTGCCACTTGCCTTTGCATCAGACTCAAATCCAAGTGACTCGGTAGCAAACGTTAATGATAAACTAATCTCATTTAATGATCAACCGGCAAACCGTTGGACAAACTGGAACCGTACAAGTGAAGCATCAGTGGGAATTCTCTTTGGTGATTCTGGTATCCTGTCTAAACGTTCGGTTGACAACCTCAATGTTGCTTTCCACGAAGACCACGGTGTTGGTGCACCTAAGTCTTATGTCATCGAATACTATGTAGGAAAAGATGTTCCAACAGTTCCTAAGAATCCAAGCTTTGTAGCTAGTGAAGACCACGTCTTTAACGATGATAAAAACTGGAAACAAGTAACAAATCTTAAAGCTCCAGATCAAGTGAGAGCTGGAGAAATGACTCACTTTAGCTTTGATAAAGTCAATACCTATGCGGTTCGTATCCGTATGGTTAGACCGGATGGTAAATGGGGTACTTCTATCACAGAAATTCAAATCTTCTCTAAACAAGTAGCTGCAGCCAAGAAAGCTCAAGCGCAAATTCAAGTTGATGGAAAAGATTTACCAAACTTTAACCCAGGCTTGACTGACTACTATCTTGAAGCAAGCCAAGGAAAAGCTCCGGCTGTTACAGCAAGTGTGACTGAAAATGGTATTGCAACAGTTGTACCAAGCGTACGTGAAGGAGATCCAGTCCGTGTTGTTGTCAAGGCTGAAAACGGTGATATCCTAGGTGAATATCGCCTACACTATAAGGTGACAAGTGATTGTTAAAATATAGAGTAAATCAAAGTAGAGAGAACTACAGTGTTCTCTCTCTTTTCTATCTTATATTTGCTTTTATTCTCCCTTCAAAAGAGTTATAATAAAGATGAAAATAGGAGAAGAGGAGGAGATAGGATGGCTTATATTGAAATGAAAAACAGCTATAAGAGGTATCATACTGGTGATACAGAAATCGTAGCTAATCGAGATGTCAACTTCGAGATTGAAAAGGGAGAACTAGTCATTATCCTTGGGTCATCTGGTGCAGGGAAGTCAACAGTTTTAAATATTCTTGGTGGTATGGATACAAACGATGAAGGGCAAGTCTGGATTGATGGAACTAATATCTCGAATTTCACTTCTCATCAGAGAACTAACTATCGTAGAGATGACGTTGGCTTTGTTTTTCAGTTTTATAACTTGGTTTCTAACTTGACTGCCAAGGAAAATGTTGAGCTAGCTTCAGAAATTGTTGCCGATGCCTTGGATCCTGAGCAGGTTTTAAAGGACGTAGGATTAGGACATCGTCTCAATAATTTTCCAGCCCAGCTGTCTGGCGGTGAGCAGCAACGGGTATCCATTGCTCGAGCCGTGGCTAAAAATCCTAAAATTCTCCTTTGTGATGAACCAACGGGAGCTTTGGACTACCAGACTGGTAAGCAGGTTCTAAAGATTCTTCAAGATATGTCACGTAAGAAGGGTGCTACCGTTATCATCGTGACCCATAATGCCTCCCTAGCTCCTATAGCCGATCGGGTGATTCAGATGCATGATGCCAGTGTCAAGAGTGTTGTCCTCAATCCTCAACCACAGGATATTGATGATTTGGAGTACTAAGATGAAAAGAAAGACATATTGGAAAGACCTGCTCCAGTCTTTCACAGGTTCAAAGGGACGGTTTTTATCCATCCTAACTCTGATGATATTAGGTTCTTTAGCCGTGGTTGGTCTCAAAGTAGCCAGTCCCAATATGGAGCGAACAGCTTGGGATTATCTGAAAGATACCAATGCGGCAGATTTGACTATCATAGCAGATTATGGTCTAGATCAGGCAGACCAGGAAGAATTGCAAACTCTATTGGGAGCAGATGTTGAATTTGGCTATATGACAGATTTGACTCTGGCAAACAGTGAAGATGCCATACGGATCTTTTCAAATACTGAAAAGATTTCAAAATTTCAAGTAACGGAAGGGCGTTTGCCTGAGCAAGAGGATGAATTGGCCTTGGCGGACTTTTGGAAAGATCGTTATCAGATTGGTCAAGTCATTCAGTTAGGCCAAAAGAAGGGCAGCAATTCTCAATTGAAGCGGGATAGTTATACCATTACAGGCTTCGTCCACTCTCCAGATATTTTCTCAAAATCGGATATGGGGAGTTCAGCCAGTGGTAATGGGAACTTAGCAGCCTATGGTGTCGTAACTGAAGCAAATTTTAAGAGCTCTGTTTACACGATTGCTCGTCTTCGTTTTGCTAGCCTGACAGATGTCAATCCTTTTTCAAGTGATTACGAAAGAAACTAGAGGAAGAAGGAGCAACTCTCAAAGACCTAGTTGCTGATAATGGACAAGCGCGACTAGAGAAAATGAAGAAGAATGCCCAAGAGTCCCTTGATGAGGGCAAGAAACAGCTGGACGAGGCTGAAACCAACTTGACGGCTGGCAAGAAACGCCTGCAGGAAATCGAAACGCGTCTACAAGCTCAAGAAAATCAAGTGAGCCAACTACCAGAACCACAAAAAAGTCAAGCATCTAGTCAGTTAGAAGAAGCAAAAGACCAACTAAAGCAAGAAAAGGAAAAGCTGAGCCAAGCCGAAACAGATCTTACTAAGGAAGAGGCTAAGTGGCAGACCAGTCAGGATGAGGTCAATGCTCTAACAGAACCAACCTATCATGTCTACAATCGAAAGAGTTCTCCTACTGGTCAAGGTTATCTCATGTATAGTAACTCGGCTATGAGTATTCGTGCCGTAGGGAATATCTTTCCAGTTGTTCTCTATGCCGTTGCAACCATGGTTACCTTTACTACCATGACACGATTTGTAGACGAGGAAAGAACCAATGCAGGAATTTTCAAAGCTCTAGGATACCATAGCAAGGACATCATCGCTAAGTTTGTGATTTATGGTCTGGTTGCTGGTACTCTTGGAACCCTTCTAGGAATTTTGCTTGGTCACTACATCCTAGCACCTACTATTTCGCATATCATTACTGAGCGAATGATTGTTGGTGAGAGTCAGCAGTATTTCTATTGGACCTATAGTTGCTTAGCTCTGGCTCTAAGCTTAGTAGCTAGTGTCTTACCTGCTTATCTTGTATCTCGTAGAGAGTTGCATGAAGAAGCAGGGCAATTATTACTACCCAAGCCACCAGTCAAGGGTTCTAAATCCTCTTGGAGCGAATGACCTTTATCTGGTCTCGTTTGAGTTTTACCCAAAAGGTTACGGCTCGTAATATCTTTCGTTACAAGCAACGTATGTTGATGACCATTTTTGGGGTTGCAGGATCAGTAGCCCTCCTCTTTGCAGGGCTTGGCATTCAATCCTCTGTGGTTGGAGTGGTCGACAGACAGTTTAAGGATTTGCAACAGTATCAGATGATTCTCTCTGTCAATTCTAGTGCAACAGATTCTGATAAGGCCAAGCTAGAAGAAAAATTGAACAATTATGAAGTAGAAAACTACCGTTTGATTTTTTCCAAACAGATTGAGGAAGAGTATCCTGACAAGGCTGGGATTCAAACCGTAACTCTCATGGTGACGGAGCAAGATGACCTAACTCCCTTTGTTCAATTAGAAAAAAATGGGGAAAAGCTGAGCTTATCTAATGGAGTTGTCTTGACAGAAAAATTAGCCCAGTTGGCAGGAGTTTCCGTGGGTGATAGTGTCCAGATAGATGAGAAAACTTTTAAAGTAGGAGCAATCACCGAGCACTACGTAGGCCATTTTGTCTATATGAATCAGGCAACCTATGAGAAAATTTATGGTCAAACTCCTAAGATGAATACTTATCTGGTCCAACTTAAAGATAATAGTGAAGGGAATACTGAAAGAGTTGCGGGAGAATTTATGGACCAGGCAGCTGTCAATGGTGTCGTTCAAAATGCTTCAACCATTCAGCTCTTTGAAAGTTTTGCCGATTCTTTGAATCAAACCATGGCGATTTTGGTGCTGGTATCGGTGCTACTAGCTATTGTGATTCTCTATAATCTGACCAATATCAATGTTGCTGAACGGATTCGGGAACTCTCAACCATTAAGGTTCTTGGTTTCCATAATAAAGAAGTCACTCTTTATATTTATCGAGAAACAATCATATTGTCACTAGTTGGAATGATTGTAGGCTTGTTTTCAGGTTTTTATCTCCATCAATTTCTCATTCAGATGATTGCACCAGGGACCTTCCGCTTTCAACCAAACGTAGGCTGGGAAGTTTATCTAATCCCAGTTCTAGCAGTTAGTGTCATTCTGACCATCCTGGGATTTTTTGTAAATCACTATCTCAGAAAGGTCGATATGCTAGAAGCCCTCAAGTCGGTAGAATAGGTTTTTTATAACAAAAAACAAATAAGAAAGCCCTTTGTGGCTTTTTTATTTTCATAAAAATGGTAAAATAGTAAGAGTAGAAATGGAGTTCTAGAAATGAAACGAATTGATCAATTTAAAAATAAGAAAGTATTAGTCCTAGGTTTGGCTAAATCTGGTGAATCTGCAGCTCGTCTCTTGGACAAGCTAGGTGCCATTGTGACGGTTAATGATGGTAAACCTTTTGAGGAAAATCCAGCAGCTCAAAGCCTTTTGGAAGATGGGATTAAGGTTGTAACTGGTGGCCATCCCTTGGAATTGCTAGATGAAGATTTTGCTCTCATGGTGAAGAATCCAGGAATCCCTTATAGCAATCCAATGATTGAAAAAGCACTAGGGAAAGGCATTCCAGTCTTAACTGAAGTTGAGTTGGCTTACTTGATTTCAGAAGCACCAATCATCGGTATAACTGGTTCAAATGGGAAGACAACGACGACAACCATGATTGGAGAAGTTCTGACTGCGGCTGGGGGAAATGGCCTCTTATCAGGGAACATCGGTTATCCTGCTAGTCAAGTGGCCCAAACTGCGACAGATAAGGATACCCTTGTCATGGAACTTTCTTCTTTCCAATTAATGGGAATCCAGGAATTCCATCCTGAAATTGCTGTTATCACCAACCTTATGCCAACACATATTGACTATCACGGTTCTTTTGAAGCTTATGTTGAAGCAAAGTGGAATATCCAAAGCAATATGACAGCAACTGATTACCTAGTATTGAACTTTAATCAGGAATTAGCCAAAGAACTTGCGACAAAGACAAATGCGACTGTAGTGCCATTCTCAACACTTGAAAAGGTCGACGGAGCTTATCTTGAAGATGGTCTTCTCTACTTCCGTGGTGAAAAAGTCATGGCAGCTGATGAAATCGGTGTTCCGGGTAGCCACAATGTGGAAAATGCTCTTGCAACCATTGCTGTTGCTAAACTTCGTGGTGTGGACAATGAAACCATCAAGGAAACCTTGTCAGCCTTTGGTGGTGTGAAGCACCGTCTCCAATTTGTAGACGAAATCAAGGGTGTGAAATTCTACAACGATAGTAAGTCAACCAATATCTTGGCAACTCAAAAAGCCTTGTCTGGATTTGACAATAGCAAGGTTGTTTTGATTGCCGGTGGTTTAGACCGTGGTAACGAATTTGACGAATTGGTGCCAGATATTACTGGACTTAAGAAAATGGTCATCCTCGGCCAGTCTGCAGAACGTGTCAAACGTGCAGCCGATAAGGCAGATGTAACTTATGTCGATGCGACAGATATTGCAGATGCAACCCGCAAGGCTTATGAAATTGCGGAAGAAGGAGATGTGGTTCTCCTCAGCCCTGCTAATGCTAGCTGGGACATGTATGCTAACTTTGAAGTACGTGGAGATCTTTCATCGACACTGTAGCGGAGTTAAAGGAATAATATGAAAAAAATAGTATTTACTGGTGGTGGAACGGTTGGACACGTTACCCTCAACCTTTTGTTAATGCCTAAGTTCATCGAAGATGGTTGGGAAGTCCATTATATTGGTGATAAAAACGGGATTGAGCATCATGAAATCCTCAAGTCAGGTTTGGACGTCACCTTCCATTCTATTGCTACAGGGAAATTACGTCGTTATTTCTCATGGCAAAATATGGTTGATGTCTTTAAGGTTGTGTTTGGAATTATTCAATCGCTCTTTATCATGCTTCGACTTCGTCCACAAGCTCTCTTTTCTAAGGGAGGATTTGTATCTGTTCCTCCTGTTATCGCAGCGCGAGTATGTAGAGTGCCAGTCTTTATCCATGAGTCTGACCTCTCTATGGGCTTGGCCAATAAAATTGCCTATAAGTTTGCGACTAAGATGTACTCTACTTTTGAGCAAGCATCTAGTCTGACTAAGGTAGAGCATGTAGGAGCTGTGACTAAGGTTTCTGGTCCTAAGGTGGAAGAACCTGAAGAAATGGTAGACATTCGAACTTTTTCAACGACAAGTTACCAACCCTTCTTTTCGTCGGTGGTTCTGCTGGTGCGCGTGTCTTTAACCAATTAGTTACAGACCATAAGGAAGAGTTAACTAGTCGCTACAATATTATCAACCTGACAGGGGATGCTAGTTTAAATGAACTCAGTCAAAATCTCTATCGTGCTGACTATGTGACTGACCTCTATCAACCGCTCATGAATCTAGCTGATGTGGTCATTACTCGAGGTGGTGCAAATACCATTTTTGAACTCCTTGCCATGACTAAATTGCATGTCATTGTCCCTCTAGGACGTGAAGCTAGCCGTGGGGACCAAATCGAAAATGCAGCCTATTTTGTGAAAAAAGGCTATGCAGAGGAATTGCAAGAGAGCGATTTGACCTTGTCTACTTTGGAGAAAAAAGTAAATCAACTTTTGACTAACAAAGAGATTTACCAAAACACAATGAAGAATTCTCAGGAATTAAAATCTGTGGCAGATTTTTATGAGCTACTAAAAAAAGATTTATCATAAGGGAAATTGATGTCAAAGGATAAAAAGAATCAGGACACTCAAGGCAAGGAATTGTCGGAGTGGCAAAAACGAAATCAAGAATATCTTCAAAAAAAGGCTGAAGAAGAGGCAAAACGAGCTGCGGAAGAAGCTCGTGAAAAAGAAGAACAAGCAGCAAAGTCTGCTTCTCAAAATACTCAAGAATTGTCAGAATGGCAGAAACAAAATCAGGAGTATTTGAGTAAAAAAGCGGAAGAGGAATCTGTAAGTTCTGATGAAGTGGACGAAGAATCCGAAAAATCTGAAGAGAAGGATTCGGATACTAGTGATGAAACTTCAAATGAATACAAGGATGTAGAGGAAACTGAGGCTCCACAAATAGAATCTGAGAGTCAGGACCAGGCAGGGGAAGAAAATGCTGGTGCAGAGGTTAAGAAAGAGAAAAAAGTTAAGACCAAGAATAAGCCTCCTAAACCTCCCATTCCATCGATTCATATCTGGCGAGCAGTTACAATCCTCGTCCCAAGTTTCTTAATCTTGTTCTTGTCTATTTATCTTCTAACTCCTTTGTCTACTCTGAAACATATTGAGGTTACGGGGACTGTTCAGACAACTGCAGACCAAGTCAAAGAAGCTTCTGGTATTCAGGATAGTGACTATACGCTTAGCTTGCTCTTAAATAAAGATAAGCATGCTGAAATGGTTAAATCAGATCGCTGGATTGAATCGGCTAAGATAGTTTATCAGTTCCCAGTTCACTTCACCATTGAAGTGAAGGAATTTGAAATTGTAGCCTATTCTGTTTCAGGTGATAACTATTATCCAATCTTATCTAGTGGAAGTATTGAATCAACAGCTGTTAATGCGGCTAACTTACCTGAAAAATACATATCTGTTCTCTTTAATGATGAGGAACAGATAAAAACCTTAATTTTTCAGTTAAATGATGTTAGTCCAGAAATTAAGCAAGAGATTCAGAAGATTGAACTTGCGCCAAGTAAGGCAACTAGTGACCTTCTAAAGATTACTATGTATGATACAGATGAGATTTTGGTGCCATTATCAGAAGTAGGGAAGAAATTACCCTACTATAGTAAGATAAAATCACAGTTAACAGTTCCTAGTGGAATTGATATGGAGGTAGGTATCTATAGCTATAGTCTAGTGGATAAAGCTCTGGATGACGAAAGAATCAAAGCTAAAGAAGAGGAAAAGAAGAAACAGGAAGAAGAGAAGAAAAAACAAGATGAGCAAGGAAATCAGGATCAAACAACACAAACGACTCAAACCACTCAAACAACACGAAGTCGCTAAGCTTCAAACGATGTTACTCAGTTTGATGACTGATAATGTCTTAGACTAATTCAGTTACTTGTTTTTACTTGACAACTACCGCTTTAAATAATAGAATAGTAAAAAACCTTTAAAGCAGTCCAGAGAGGCAGCTAAGGTTAGACGGTGAAAGGGTGGAGACTACCCATTTTTCGTGGAACCTTGCTGTAGGCAGGTTCCTTTTTTCATGCTCTCTCGCTGACAAAGGTAAAAGGAGAAAAGTATGCGCGAATCTCGTCCGGTTATTGCTCTTGATTTTCCAAGCTTTGATGCAGTCAAGAAGTTTTTAGCACAATTTCCAGCAGAAGAGAGCCTCTATCTAAAGGTAGGTATGGAGCTCTATTATGCTACAGGTCCGGAAATTGTTTCTTATTTAAAAGACTTAGGTCATAGTGTCTTTCTGGATCTTAAACTCCATGATATTCCCAATACGGTTAAGTCAGCCATGAAGGTTTTGTCTCATCTGGGTGTTGACATGACCAATGTTCATGCCGCAGGTGGTGTAGAGATGATGAAGGCTGCGCGTGAAGGTCTTGGAAAAGAAGCCAAATTGATTGCTGTTACCCAGTTGACTTCAACTTCTGAAGAACAAATGAGAGACTTTCAAAATATTCAAACTAGTCTTCAAGAATCAGTCATTCATTATGCCAAGAAAACTGCTGAAGCCGGTTTAGATGGTGTGGTTTGCTCGGCTCAGGAAGTCAAACTCATCAAAGAGGCGACAAGCAAAGATTTTATATGTCTGACACCAGGTATTCGACCAGCAGGCGCTGCAGTTGGAGACCAAAAACGAGTCATGACGCCAGCAGATGCTTATCAGATTGGTAGTGACTATATCGTTGTCGGACGCCCAATCACTCAAGCCACGGATCCAGTAGCAGCTTATCATGCTATCAAGGATGAGTGGAACCAAGACTGAAATTAAAGAAATAGATTATAAAAACAAAAGGAGTAGACCATGACACTTGCTAAAGATATTGCTAGCCATCTATTGAAAATTCAAGCCGTTTACCTCAAGCCAGAAGAACCTTTTACCTGGGCATCTGGTATCAAATCACCAATTTATACGGACAACCGTGTGACGCTTGCTTATCCAGATACTCGTACCTTGATTGAAAATGGTTTTGTGGAAGCTATTAAAGCAGAATTCCCAGAAGTCGAAGTGATTGCAGGAACAGCGACTGCAGGTATTCCGCATGGTGCCATCATCGCCGACAAGATGAACTTACCATTTGCCTATATCCGCAGCAAACCAAAAGATCATGGTGCTGGAAACCAAATCGAAGGTCGTGTAGCCCAAGGTCAAAAAATGGTAGTTGTTGAAGATCTTATTTCAACTGGTGGTTCAGTTCTCGAAGCCGTTGCAGCTGCCAAACGTGAAGGAGCTGATGTTCTTGGTGTTGTGGCTATCTTCAGCTATCAATTACCAAAAGCAGATAAGAACTTTGCAGATGCTGGTGTCAAACTGGTGACTCTTTCAAACTACAGCGAGCTCATTCACTTAGCTCAAGAAGAAGGCTATATCACACCAGAAGGACTTGCTCTCCTAAAACGTTTTAAAGAAGACCAAGAAAATTGGCAAGGATAACTTTTTTAGTTCAATTACTTAACCGATGTTTAACATCGGTTTTTTTAGTTGACAAATGTAGATTTTAAGAGTATACTACTAATTGTAATTGACAAATGTAGATTTTGGAGGTATGCTGATGCAGATTTCGGATGCAGAATGGCAGGTCATGAAGATTATCTGGATGCAGGGGAAACAGACTAGTACTGATCTCATAAAAGTATTAGAGAAAAGGTTTAGCTGGTCCAAATCCACGATACAGACACTCTTGGTTCGTTTGGTGGAGAAAGAATGTTTGACTCGGGAAAAGCAGGGCAAGTCCTTTGTCTATTCGGCCCTTTTAACTCTAGACGACAGTAGAGGTTTAATGGTTCAGGATATCAAAGACAAGCTTTGTTCTCGCAGGATGAAGCTCTTGCTAGCTGATTTGATTGAAGAATGTGACTTTACCCTAGCTGACTTGGAAGGCTTGGAAGAAGTGATTTCAAAGAAAAAAGAGAGTGCTGTGGCAGAAGTAAGATGTAATTGTATGTAAAGGAGACGCTATGTTAAATCTATTTGTATCTATTGTTGTTTTAGGAATGATTACTTTTATCCTCTTTTGGTTTTTCAAAAAACCGCAAGAAGATGCTAAGAGAGCCCAACAAAAGAATGGCTATCAGGAGATTCGAGTGGAGGTCATGGGGGGCTATACTCCAGGAACTATTATTCTCAAAAAATCACAACCAGCTCGTATTATTTTCGATCGAAAAGATCCTTCACCTTGCTTGGACCAAATCGTTTTTCCAGACTTTGGAGTGCATGCTGATCTGCCTATGGGAGACCAATATGTGGTTGAAATCACTCCTGAAGAAGCAGGTGAGTATGGTTTCTCTTGTGGCATGAATATGATGCACGGTAAGATGATTGTAGAATAGGAGAATGATATGACTGAAATTGTAAAAGCAAGTCTTGAAAATGGTGTTCAAAAAATCCGTATCACGGCAGAAAAAGGCTATCATCCAGCCCATATTCAACTACAAAAAGGGATTCCTGCTGAGATTACCTTTCATCGTGTGACACCATCAAACTGCTATAAGGAGATTCTCTTCGAAGAAGAAGGAATCCTAGAACCAATCGCTCAAGATGAGGAAAAAGTCATTCGTTTTACTCCTCAAGATCTGGGTGAGCATGAATTTTCATGCGGCATGAAGATGCAAAAGGGAACATATACTGTTGTTGAAAAAACTAAAAAGTCTCTCAGTCTTTTACAGCGTTTTTGGATTACTAGTATCTTTACTGTGCCTCTTGTGATTCTCATGATTGGGATGTCTACAGGAGGAATTAGTCACCAAGTCATGCGTTGGGGCACCTTTTTAGCCACAACACCCATTATGCTGGTAGCTGGAGTTCCATATATCAGAAGCGCCCGGGCTAGTTTTAAAAAGCACAATTCCAACATGGATACCTTGGTTGCTCTGGGAACCCTAGTGGCCTATTTCTATAGCTTAGTTGCCCTCTTCACTGGTCTGCCCGTTTACTTTGAAAGTGCTGCATTTATCCTCTTCTTCATTCTTTTGGGAGCAGTTTTTGAGGAAAAAATGCGAAAAAATACTTCGCAGGCAGTCGAAAAATTATTAGACCTACAAGCAAAAACAGCAGAGGTTTTGCGTGATGATGTTTATGTTCAAATCCCTCTAGAACAAGTCAAAGTTGGGGATCTCATTCGCGTTCGACCAGGTGAAAAAATTGCCGTTGATGGGACTGTGTTAGAAGGTGAAACGAGTATTGATGAATCAATGGTGACTGGGGAAAGTATTCCAGTCGATAAATCAGTTGGAGATGCTGTTATTGGGTCAACTATCAATAATAGTGGTACGATCATCTTTAGAGCTGAAAAAGTGGGTTCTGAGACTATGTTGGCTCAGATTGTGGACTTTGTGAAAAAAGCGCAAACGAGTCGTGCTCCTATTCAAGATTTGACAGACAAGATTTCTGGGATTTTTGTACCAGCAGTTGTCATTTTAGGACTTCTTACTTTTTGGATCTGGTTTGTTTTCCTAGGAGAAAGCTTTGTGACGTCACTTCTCTACGGAGTTGCTGTTTTGATTATTGCCTGTCCTTGTGCACTAGGACTCGCGACACCGACAGCACTCATGGTTGGAACAGGACGAAGTGCCAAGATGGGGATTCTTCTCAAAAATGGTACAGTTTTACAGGAAATCCAAAAAGTCCAAACGGTTGTTTTTGATAAAACAGGAACCTTGACCGAAGGGAAGCCAGTAGTGACAGATGTTATTGGTGATGAAAAAGAAGTGCTAAGTTTGGCTGCTTCACTGGAAGATGTATCTCAACACCCGCTAGCTCAAGCTATTGTTAATCGTGCGTCTGAGCTAGGAATTAGCCTTTACCCAGTGGAAAACTTCCAAGCCTTGCATGGAAAAGGTGTGACTGGGATTATTAATGGTAAACAAGTCTTGCTGGGGAATGCTAAACTTTTAGCTGACCTTGCTATTCCACATGATTATCAAGAACGATTTGATTTGCTTGAGAAAGAAGCAAACAGTTGTCTTCCTATCCGTAGATGGTGAGTTAAAAGGCTTAATTGCCTTGCAGGATGTCCCTAAGGAAAATGCCAAAGAAGCTATTGCTAAATTGAAAAAACGTGGTCTTAGAACGGTCATGCTTACCGGAGATAATGCTGGAGTAGCCCATGCGATTGCAGAGCAAATTGGAATCGAAGAAGTGATTGCAAATGTCTTGCCAGAGGAAAAGGCACATGAAATTCACAAGCTTCAAAAGAATGGCAAATTGGCCTTTGTTGGAGATGGTATCAATGATGCGCCGGCCCTCAGTGTAGCGGATGTCGGAATTGCCATGGGCTCTGGGACAGATATTGCCATTGAATCAGCAGATCTTGTCCTTACAACCAACAATTTACTAGGATTGGCACGTGCTTTTGATATGAGTAAGAAGACCTTTAATCGTATTCTACTCAATCTTTTCTGGGCTTCTATCTATAACCTCATTGGTATTCCGATTGCAGCAGGAGTGTTTTCTGTTCTTGGTTTGGTACTCAATCCAGAACTTGCAGGATTAGCCATGGCCTTTAGTTCAGTCTCTGTTTTAATTAGCTCTCTTATGCTTAATTTTACTAAAGTCGATTAAAAAGGCGGTCTTAACCGCTTTTTTGCTATTCTAAAACAGATTTTCAAAACGTTTTCAATCTGTACTGTAATAGAGAATGAAAGTTTCTGAGCACATTCTTATGAAACTATAAGTAAATGTGATAAATTAGGAGTGTAAATTTACTGAATCGTTTTCAAAAAACATATAAAAGCGCTTTTATTATTCATCAAATTAACTTTTAAGGAGAGTTATCATTATGACTCAAGGGAAAATTACTGCATCTGCAGCAATGCTCAACGTATTGAAAACATGGGGCGTAGACACTATCTACGGTATCCCATCAGGAACACTCAGCTCACTTATGGACGCTTTGGCTGAAGACAAAGATATCCGTTTCTTGCAAGTTCGCCACGAAGAAACAGGTGCTCTTGCAGCGGTTATGCAAGCTAAATTTGGCGGATCTATCGGTGTTGCAGTTGGTTCAGGTGGACCTGGTGCGACTCACTTGATCAACGGTGTTTACGATGCAGCTATGGATAACACTCCATTCCTTGCTATCCTTGGATCACGTCCAGTTAACGAATTGAACATGGATGCCTTCCAAGAGCTTAACCAAAACCCAATGTACAACGGTATCGCAGTTTACAACAAACGTGTAGCTTACGCAGAGCAATTGCCAAAGTAATTGACGAAGCTTGCCGTGCTGCAGTTTCTAAAAAAGGTCCAGCTGTTGTTGAAATCCCAGTAAACTTCGGTTTCCAAGAAATCGATGAAAACTCATACTACGGTTCAGGTTCATACGAGCGTTCATTCATCGCTCCTGCATTGAACGAAGTTGAAATCAACAAAGCTGTTGAAATCTTGAACAACGCTGAACGTCCAGTTATCTATGCTGGTTACGGTGGTGTCAAAGCTGGTGAAGTGATTACTGAATTGTCACGTAAAATCAAAGCACCAATCATCACAACTGGTAAAAACTTTGAAGCTTTCGAATGGAACTACGAAGGGTTGACAGGTTCTGCTTACCGTGTTGGTTGGAAACCAGCTAACGAAGTTGTCTTCGAAGCAGACACAGTTCTTTTCCTTGGTTCAAACTTCCCGTTTGCTGAAGTTTACGAAGCCTTCAAGAACACTGAAAAATTCATCCAAGTCGATATCGACCCTTACAAACTTGGTAAACGCCACGCCCTTGATGCTTCAATCCTTGGTGATGCAGGTCAAGCAGCTAAAGCTATCCTCGACAAAGTGAACCCAGTTGAGTCAACTCCATGGTGGCGTGCAAACGTGAAGAACAACCAAAACTGGCGTGATTACATGAACAAACTCGAAGGTAAAACTGAGGGTGAATTGCAATTGTATCAAGTTTACAATGCTATCAACAAATACGCTGATCAAGACGCTATCTACTCAATCGACGTCGGTGATACTACTCAAACATCTACTCGTCACCTTCATATGACACTAAGAACATGTGGCGTACATCTCCACTCTTTGCGACAATGGGTATTGCCCTTCCTGGTGGTATCGCTGCTAAGAAAGACAATCCAGATCGCCAAGTATGGAACATCATGGGTGACGGTGCATTCAACATGTGCTACCCAGACGTGATCACAAACGTTCAATACGACCTTCCAGTTATCAACGTTGTCTTCTCAAATGGTAAATATGCCTTCATCAAGGACAAATACGAAGACACAAACAAACACTTGTTTGGTTGTGACTTCCCTAATGCTGACTATGCGAAAATCGCTGAAGCGCAAGGTGCTGTAGGATTTACAGTTGACCGTATCGAAGACATCGATGCAGTTGTTGCAGAAGCTGTTAAATTGAACAAAGAAGGTAAAACTGTTGTTATCGATGCTCACATCACTCCACATCGTCCACTTCCAGTAGAAGTACTTGAGTTGGATCCAAAACAACACTCAGAAGAAGCTATCAAAGCCTTCAAGGAAAAATACGAAGCAGAAGAACTCGTACCATTCCGCCTCTTCTTAGAAGAAGAAGGATTGCAATCACGCGCAATTAAATAATTCCTCTCGTCGAAAATCAAATGTAAATATTGTAGATTATATTCTTTGATTTTCTTAGAGCAGAACTTAAAAAGATCGGAGCAATCCGGTCTTTTTCTTTTGTGTCTTTTCTGTTAAATTAGATTCATTAGGATATTTTAAGGAGAAAAAATATGCCAACTACTTTCTTTCTATTATTTGGTTTAATGGATTTAGGCTTTGCTGCTTTTACCTATTTTATGTTTGACTATTTTATCTTGAGTAATTATAGAAATGCCAAGAGATGTACGGAAAAAACCGAAGGAGTTATTATCAGATATTCTTATGCTCTTTATAACGGGATTAGCCTTCCAGTGGTTGAGTACACTGTCAACGGGAATCAATATAAGGTCGTCGGGCCAAAATTTCTATCTGCTATTTCAACTACAATCAGCACTCCCCTAGGTTCAATCGTATCTGATGTTAAGATGGATAATTTTGAAGATGGGGAAATCCCTCAGGTTTTAAGATACAAAATTTATAGGAACAGTTTTATTTCCCTAACCAAATCACCTTTAGAGGAGTATTTCCCAGTGGGTAGTAAGGTTGCTGTTTATTATGATCCTAAAAAACCAAAATATTTCTACGTAGAAAGACCTTTAAAACCAGGTCGTTTTGCATGGTTGTTCAAATATTCTGTCTACCTGTTTATTTTTATGATGATTGCCATGGCATTCTTTACGGTGTTTATTCTTCCAAATCTTGTGAACTAATAGTTTCTTATAGACTTTTAAGAAGTATGAAATCCATATCGTTACTATTTTTATAAAATCTTCTCCCTACTTTATAAGATAAGAAAAAGAGTTCAATTAGGACTCTTTTTTTGCTATAATGAGGGTGAAAAATTAGACAGGAGATGTAACATGTCAGAACCATTATTTTTAAATTCCGTAATGCAAGAAAAAATCTGGGGTGGTACGAAACTTCGTGATGAGTTTGGCTACGACATTCCAAGCGAAAAAATCGGAGAATATTGGGCAATTTCAGCTCACCCAAATGGTGTTTCTAAGATAGCAAATGGCCGTTTTGAGGGAACTGACCTAGCTACTTTATATGCGGAACACCGTGAGTTATTTGGCAACCGTCCAGAGCCAGTATTTCCACTCTTGACCAAAATCCTCGATGCCAATGACTGGCTCAGTGTTCAAGTCCACCCTGATGATGCTTATGGATTAGAACATGAAGGCGAACTTGGAAAGACAGAGTGCTGGTACATTATCGCAGCAGATGAAGGTTCAGAGATTATTTATGGTCACAATGCCAAGTCAAAAGAAGAGCTTCGTCAGCAAATCGAAGATAAAAACTGGGATGCTTTGTTAACCAAAGTACCTGTAAAAGCTGGAGATTTCTTCTATGTACCAAGTGGCACCATGCACGCTATCGGTTCAGGTATCTTGATTCTTGAAACACAACAGTCTAGTGATACAACCTACCGTGTCTATGACTTTGATCGTAAGGACGATAATGGTAACTTGCGCGAGCTTCACCTCGAAAAATCCATCGATGTTTTGAATATCGGAGAGCCTGCTAATAGCCGACCTGTAACAGTTAAAGCAGATGATTTGCGTTCGACTCTTCTTGTATCTAATGATTTCTTTGCGGTTTACAAGTGGGAAATCACTGGAAAAGTGGACTTTGAAAAGACAGCTGACTACAGCTTGTTTAGTGTCTTGGCTGGTCAAGGGAAATTGACTGTAGATGGTAAAGACTATCCAATCCAAAAAGGTAGCCACTTTATCTTACCAAGTGATGTTGAAGCTTGGACGTTGGAAGGAACAGATTTAGAATTGATTGTAAGCCATCCATAAAAAGAAAGGACTTGAGGAAAAAACTCAAGTCCATTTTTATAGTTACATAAACTGGGCAATAAAAACCACGATGATGATGATTGGGATAATGTAACGAAGAAGGAAGAACCAAACTTTGAAAAGCCCTCGTTTCCATGGTGTTTCATCTAGATGAAGTTCTTTCATAGCTAATGCTTTTTTGAAGATATAGCCTGTAAAAAGTGATAAACAGAGGGCACCAAAAGGCATGAGGAGATTGGATACTAAGAAATCCATGGCGTCAAAGAAGGTCTTTCCAAATATTTGGACATCTGCCATGACACCGTAGGAAAGGGCTGAAGGGATACCAAAGACAAAAGTCAATACCCCTAAAATCATACTCCACTTAGCACGTTTTCGATTGTCCTGATTGGTGATGTTACCAACGTTAATCTCAAGCATGACGACTGAAGAAGTTATCGTCGCAAAGAGGAAGAGCAAGAGAAAGAGAATATAGAAAATCGTACCAAACGGCATATTGTCAAAGAGTTATGGTAAGACGATAAAGAGGAGACTAGGTCCACCTTCAGACTGGATATTAAAGGCTGACATAGCAGGGAAAATCGCAAGTCCCGCCATGATCGATACAGAAATGTTCAAGGCTACGATGGAAATTCCTGATTGGACCAGATTGGTCTTCTTGTCCAGGTAGGAAGCGTAGGTCAGCATGGCTGTAACTCCAAGGGATAGAGCAAAGAAAGATTGGCCCAGTGCATAGAGGAGTCCAGCACTTGTCAGTTTTGAAAAGTCCGGTTTGAGGAAGTAAACGACACCATCCATTGCATTTGGCAAGCTGAGAGAACGCCCGATAATAACGACAAAGATAATAAAGAGCAGAGGCATCATGACCTTAGAAGCTCTTTCAATTCCTTTTTGAACGCCGTGTGAAACGATGAAAATATTCAAGAAGATAAAGGCTGCTTGGGCTCCTAGGGCAATAACTGGATTAGAAATGATAGAAGAGAATTGCTGGGCATAATCTCCAATTCCGATGAGGTGGAATAATCTTCCAATTTCGATACCAAGGTATACCAGAATCCAACCCCCAATAACACTATAAAATGAGAGAAGGATGAAAAGGGCAAAGGCGCCAATCCAACCAATAAAATTGTATTTATGATTGTTTCCAAGCTTACCAAAGGTTTTGATTGCTGATACGCCAGCGCTTCGACCAAGGGCAAATTCAGCCAGTAAGAGAGGAAATCCAATCAAAAGTGTCGAGATGAGAAAGACTAGTAAAAATCCTCCACCACCATTGGCAGCAGTCATGTAAGGGAACTTCCAAACAGCTCCAAGACCAATAGCAGAGCCAGCAGACGCAAGAATGAAGCCCAGTTTCGAGCCCCATTGCGATTTTTCAGACATCGTTAAAACTCCAATCTATTTTCTAAAATAAGAAAAGGCTACTTGAGTTGTCAAATAGCCTTCTTTCAATGGCTCTTTATGAGCTTTTTATTTGATTGATAGACTTGATTATCCTATCATGATTTTTGAAGTCTGTCAAGAAAGCGATTTTCAAGTTTTCAAAAGTTTCTCAAAAAGTTAAAAATTTTTCGTAAAACCACTTGACTCTGACCTAAGGGGAGGGGTTATACTATCCTTGTAAGGAGAAAATCATGTACCATATCAAAGAAGCTGCGCAGCTTTCAGGCGTCTCTGTAAAGACCCTGCATCATTACGATAAGTTAGGACTCTTGGTTCCTTTAAAGTCGGAAAACGGCTATCGAGCCTATAGTCAAGATGATTTGGAACGACTTCAGATCATTCTTTATTACAAATATCTAGGCTTTTCTTTAGAAAAAATAGCAGAGCTGTTAGAAGAAGAAACTTCAGATTTATTGCCCCATCTGATTAGGCAATTGGACTATTTAACTCGAGAAAGGCAACGTCTGGATACCTTGATATCTACCTTGCAAAAAACCATACAAGAACAAAAAGGAGAAATAAAAATGACCATTGAGGAAAAATTCACTGGATTTAGCTATCAAGACAACCAAAAATACCACCAAGAAGCAGTAGAGAAATATGGTCAGGAAGTCATGGACCAGGCTCTCGAGCGTCAAAAAGGACGAGAGGATGAAGCTACAACAGCCTTTAATCAAATCTGTCAAGCCTTGGCACAAAATCTACAATCTGGTCTGCCGATAACAGCATCTGAAAACCAAGAGGAAGCAGCCAAGCTCTTGCAAGCTATTCGTACTTATGGATTTGACTGTTCTATGGAAGTCTTCGGTCATATCGGAAAAGGCTATGTCTATAATCCAGAGTTTAAGGAAAATATTGACAAATTTGGGCCAGGAACAGCACAGTACACATCAGATGTCATTGCTCACTATGTCCGAACTCAGACAAAATAAAAATCGGCGGAGTAATCTCTGCCGATTTCTTACTTTAAAGTTTAATCAAAATGCAAACTTCCTGCCACCCAGCCGGTGCAGAGGGCAGAAGTGATGTTAAAACCACCTGTGTGGGCGTTGATATCCAGTACCTCGCCAGCAAAGTGGAGCCCAGATACGAGCTTACTTTCCAGAGTTTTAGGATTGATTTCCTTGAGACTAACGCCACCTTTAGTTACAAATGACTTGGCAAGGGACATCTTTCCAGTCACAGGAATCTTGAGGGACTTGATAGATTGGAGAAGTTGGTCTCGCTCTTTTTCAGTTAGTTGTTTGACTTTTTCCGGGTATCCTTGTACCAAGAATTCTGCCAAGCGTTCTGGCAATAAAGATTTCAAGGCATTTTTCAGGGATTTTTCACGATTTTCTTCTAGAAAGTTTACTAAGTCACTTTCAGAAAGTTGCGGCAAGACATCTAAAGAGAGGATTTCACCACCCTTGACAAAGCTTGACATACGTAGAGCAGCAGGACCTGACAAACCAAAGTGGGTAAAAAGTAGGTCATGAGTAATGATATGCTTGCCATAGCTTAGAGTCACATCGTCTAGTGAGATTCCTTGCAAAGCCTTGTGTGAAAAATCTGTCAGCAAAGGACTCTCGGCCGCTTCAAGTTCGGTAATGGTATGTTTAAAGTGACGAGCAATCTCATGGCCAAAACCGGTCGAACCAGTGGAAGGATAGGACTTTCCACCTGTTGTGACAATGAGTTTATCACAAGTGAAAGTCTGGTCTGCTGACTTGAGGACAAACTGGTCGTCTATCTTTTTAACAGAAACAATCTCTGTTTGAGTCATGACTTGTCCGCCCAATTCCGAGATTTTCTTTTCTAAAGCTTCGATAATAGTCCGAGATTTGTCGCTAGCAGGAAAGACACGCCCGTGATCCTCTACCTTTAGTTTGACGCCATTTTCCGTAAAAAAGTTGATAATATCATGGTTATCAAACTGGGAGAAGACGCTGTATAGAAAGCGCCCATTTCCAGGAATGCCGGCTAATAGGTCATCTAGGGTTCCGTTGTTGGTAACGTTGCAACGACCACCACCAGTTCCAGCTAATTTTTTTCCAAGTTTTCTATTTTTTTCGATGAGAAGTGTTTTCTGCCCGTAAAAGCTACTGGAAATAGTAGCCATCATTCCAGCAGGACCACCTCCGATGACAATCGTATCAAAATGTTTCATAAAAGTATTGTACCATAAAAAAACAAGAGATGATAAGTCATCCCTTGTTTAATTGATTAACCAATTTCATATCCCATGAGAAGTCCACCTTCTTCTGCATAAAAACTGCAGAGTCCAGAAGTTGGGAGAATTTTAATATTCGCTGCTGGGAATTTTTTTCACGCAAGAGCTCTGAGAGCTGCTGGCAGAATTTTTTTCATTACTGCGGTGAGCCATGACGATACGGCCACCGGCATAGCCAGCTTTAATTAATTCTTCATAAGCAGCTTGGAGGGATTTTTTAGCACCACGAGCCTTTTGGAGTAGTTCTAAGGTTCCGGTTTCACTTGCTTCACCAACCATACGAATATTGAGAAGTCCGACAACTGTTCCAATCAGTTTGCTTAAGCGACCGTTTTTAACGAGGTTATCAACTTTAGCAAGAACGAACAATAATTTCGTTTTTTCTTGGTAAGTAGTAATAACTTCAACCACTTCTTCAAAAGAAAGTCCTTGGTTGATCAAGTCATTGATTTTCTCAACAATTAGGTCAACTTCCCCACCAGCAGACAAACTATCAATAACGTGAATCTGAGTGTCAGGGTGGTCTTCGAGATAAATGTTTTTAGCTAATTGAGCGCTATTGTGGCTACCAGAGAGAGTTCCTGTGATGGTCACTACAAAAATATGTTTGGCACCTTCAAATGCTCGTAAATAATCATCAGGACTAGGGCAAGCTGATTTAGAAGCTTCAGAAGTCGCATACATAGTTTCCATCATCTGATCAATATCCAGATTGGCATCATCGACAAAGACCTGGTCCGCTACTTGAATCGTTAATGGGACACTGACAAATTCAGTATCAAAAGCAGGATTTGCCAGTTGACGATAATCACAACCAGAGTCAGCTATAATCTTCCAAGTCATAGAATTTCTCCATCTTTATCACTTATACATTGACAAAGGTTCTGTCTTTTTTTACAATTATATCATGAAAGCCCTTGAAACAAAAGTAGTACCTCTCTGTTGTCACAAGTAGAAAGAAATTGTTATGTCTGAACGTAAAATATCTGAAAAATCGCTTGAAAATCTTAGAAAGTCCAATCAAGAATCTAATTTGCTAACCAGAGAAGCGATTGAAACAGCTCTTTTGCAACTCTTGGAGAAAAAGGAATTAGCTAAGATTAGCATTTCTGAGCTAGTCAAACGTGCTGGCGTTTCTCGTGCAGCCTTTTATCGAAACTATGATTCCAAAGAAGAGATTTAGAAAGTATCTTTAAACGCAGCGTCCATAATATCATGGAGCAACTAAGTCATTACGATGTCAAGACGGATCTCTATCTGGTTTGGGTTCATCTTTTCCGAGAAGCCAAGAAAGAAGCCAAGGTTATTCAGCTTGCCCTGGACTATCACTTGGAAAAAATCTTTGTTCAAGCTATGCAGGATTTTTTGGAAAAATATTATGGAAAATCAAAGGGTGTTAGCAGTTATCTGCATTCTTTTTGGAGTTCTGCTATCGTATCCGTTTTGCTAAAATGGATCAAGGATGGAATGAAGGTTCCTGCTGAGAAAATTGCAGATTTACGTTTGCCATTTTTCAAAAAATAAGTTAAGAGGAGAAAAACTATGACAGAAAAAAGACTGGCTTGGGATGAGTATTTCGCTGCTCAAGCTCTATTGATTGCCAATCGTTCAACCTGTAAACGTGCTAAGGTAGGAGCCGTTTTAGTTAAGGATAATAAGGTTATTTCAACAGGCTATAATGGCTCTGTATCAGGAACAGAACATTGTATTGACCACGACTGTCTGGTGATTGAGGGCCACTGTGTCCGCACTCTTCATGCAGAGGTAAATGCTATTTTACAAGGGGCAGAGCGTGGCGTTCCAAAAGGCTTTACAGCCTACGTTACTCATTCCCATGTCTCAACTGTACCAAGCAACTCCTTCAAGTAGGTTGCGAGCGTGTTGTTTATATCAACCAATACCGTATGGATGACTATGCCCAACATCTTTATCGCGAAAAAGGGACAGAGTTAACCCATTTACCACTTGAAACAGTACAAGCAGCTCTCCAAGAGGCTCACCTAATCTAGAAATTATAAAAAATAAATGGTTTAGAAAGCTTTTTAAGCCATTTTTTGATATAATAAGAAGAATAAATTGAAAGAAGGAATTCTGAAAATGGGAAAACTTGAAGTTATTAATCATCCACTGATTCAACACAAATTGTCAATCTTGCGTCGCACTGACACTTCTACAAAAGCTTTTCGTGAGTTAGTTAACGAGATTGCAATGTTGATGGGATATGAAGTACTTCGTGATCTTCCACTTGAAGACGTTGAAATCGAAACACCTATCACAAAAACAGTTCAAAAACAATTGGCTGGTAAAAAATTAGCGATTGTTCCAATCTTACGTGCAGGTATCGGGATGGTAGATGGACTATTAAGCTTGGTCCCAGCAGCAAAAGTAGGACACATCGGTATGTACCGTGATGAAGAAACCCTTCAACCAGTAGAATACTTGGTAAAATTACCTGAAGATATCGACCAACGTCAAATCTTTGTGGTTGACCCTATGCTTGCAACTGGTGGGTCAGCAATCTTGGCTGTTGATTCCCTTAAAAAACGTGGGGCTTCAAACATCAAGTTTGTCTGCTTGGTATCTGCTCCTGAAGGAGTAAAAGCTCTCCAAGAAGCTCACCCAGATGTAGAAATCTTTACTGCAGCTTTAGATGAACGTTTGAACGAACATGGCTATATTGTTCCAGGTCTTGGTGATGCAGGAGACCGCTTGTTCGGTACCAAATAAGATTCTAAGCATAGAGTAAACTGCTTGTTGGTTTTAGTTTCGAAAGGAGGTTGAATTTTTGTGTCTTTCTATAAAGAATAGAGCAAAAATTTGACCTTTTTTGACCAAAAAGATATAATAATCCTGTATCGAGTCGTTTGACTAAGAAATATTGAAATCAGAAGGAGAAAAGAATGATTCCTGTAGTTATTGAACAAACAAGTCGTGGAGAACGTTCATATGACATATACTCACGTCTTCTAAAAGATCGTATCATCATGTTGACTGGACCAGTCGAAGACAATATGGCAAACTCAGTTATCGCCCAATTGCTTTTCTTGGATGCCCAAGATAGTACAAAAGATATTTACCTTTATGTAAATACACCAGGTGGGTCTGTATCAGCTGGTTTGGCAATCGTTGATACCATGAACTTTATCAAGGCAGATGTCCAAACTATCGTTATGGGGATGGCTGCTTCAATGGGAACAATTATTGCTTCAAGTGGAGCAAAAGGTAAACGTTTCATGCTTCCAAATGCAGAGTACATGATTCACCAACCAATGGGTGGTACAGGTGGTGGTACTCAGCAAACAGATATGGCTATCGCTGCTGAACACTTGCTAAAAACTCGTAAGACTTTGGAGCAAATTCTTGCAGATAACTCTGGTAAATCAGTTGAGCAAATCCATGCAGATGCTGAACGTGATTACTGGATGAGTGCTCAAGAAACACTTGAATATGGTTTCATTGATGAAATTATGGCTAATAATTCGTTGAATTAATCTACTAAAGCAAACTCGACTGGGTTTGCTTTTTTTGGTATAATAAGAGGAAGATTACTAGAAGGAAGATGAATTATGTTTCAAAAAGAAAATCGGTCTGGTCTGATTATCTACCTATACTATAATCGTGATGCAAAAAAACTCGCAAATTATGGCGATATTTGTTATCACTCTAAAAAACACCGTTATCTGCAACTTTATGTTCCAACAGAAGAAGTAGAAGACCTGGTAGGTCGTTTAGGTAAAGAGAAATTTATCAAAAAAGTGAGACGATGTCATATCCAAGAATTAGAAACTCCTTTCGTTGGTAACCTCTATAAAAACACCGAAAACGTTATCATTTAAAAAAAGAGATAAAGTTGTTGACAATTTTCTGATAATTCGGTATATTCTTAACATGTAATTTAAATTAAGAAATCAAAAGGAGATAAACATGAAGAAAAAATTCGCATTATCACTTGTAGCTCTTGCAAGTGTAGCTGTTTTAGCAGCCTGTGGAGAAGTGAAGTCAGGAGCTTCAAATACAACTGGTAACCCAATTGATGAAAAAGTTGTAAAAATTGGTTTCAACTTTGAAGAAACTGGAGCTGTAGCGTCTTACGGTTCATCTGAGCAAAAAGGTGCTCAACTTGCGGTTGATGAAATCAACGCAGCAGGTGGTATCGACGGAAAACAAATCGAAGTAGTAGATAAAGATAACAAATCTGAAACTGCTGAAGCTGCTTCTGTTTCAACAAACCTTGTTACTCAATCTAAAGTTGCTGCAATCGTAGGACCTGCGACTTCAGGTGCAACTGCAGCAGCAGTAGCAAATGCTACACAAGCTGGAGTTCCATTGATTTCTCCAAGTGCTACTCAAGATGGTTTGACAAAAGGTCAAGATTTCCTCTTCATCGGAACATTCCAAGATAGTTTCCAAGGAAAAATCATCTCAAACTACGTTTCAAACAAATTGAACGCTAAGAAAGTGGTCTTGTATACAGATAACTCAAGTGACTACGCTAAAGGTATTGCAAAATCTTTCCGTGATTCATTCAAAGGTGAAATCGTAGCAGACGAAACATTTGTATCAGGTGATACAGACTTCCAAGCAGCTTTGACAAAAATCAAAGATAAAGACTTTGATGCAATCGTATTGCCAGGTTACTATACAGAAGCTGGTAAGATTGTAAACCAAGCTCGTGGTATGGGAATTGATAAGCCAATCATTGGTGGTGACGGATTTAACGGTGCAGAATTTGTTCAACAAGCAACTGCTGAACGCGCATCAAATATCTACTTCATCTCAGGATTCTCAACTACTGTTGATGTTTCAGATAAAGCAAAAGCCTTCCTTGAAGCTTATCGTGCAAAATATAACGAAGATCCTTCAACATTTGCAGCTCTTGCTTATGACTCAGTTTACCTTGTAGCTGATGCAGCAAAAGGTGCAAAAACTTCAGTTGATATCAAGAACAATCTTGCTAAAACACAAAACTTTGAAGGTGTTACAGGTCAAACAAGCTTTGATGCAGATCATAACACTGTGAAAACAGCCTTCATGATGACCATGAATAATGGTAAAGTAGATGCGGCAGAAGTCGTAAAACCTTAATTTTATAGATATCGTAAATGGGGAATGAGCTTTTACTCACTCCCTGTTTCAGTATTTATAAAGGGATTATTTTTTTTTATAAAATCCTAAAAATAAAACTTAGAAAGAGTGAACCATATGCTTCAACAACTTGTCAATGGTTTAATCTTGGGTAGTGTCTATGCCTTGCTAGCCCTGGGTTATACTATGGTTTATGGAATTATCAAGCTTATTAACTTTGCCCATGGTGATATCTATATGATGGGTGCTTTCATGGGTTATTTCTTGATTAATGCCCTCCATTTAAATTTCTTTTTAGCCTTAATTTTGTCCATGATTGGTTCAGCTATTCTCGGTGTTATCATCGAGTTTCTAGCCTACCGTCCACTCCGACATTCAACCCGTATCTCTGTATTGATTACTGCTATCGGGGTATCCTTCTTGCTTGAGTATGGAATGGTATATCTAGTAGGTGCCAATACACGTGCCTTCCCTCAAGCAATCCAAACAGTTCGTTATGACTTGGGTCCAATCAGTCTAACAAATATTCAATTGTTGATTTTGACAGTTTCGATTGTCTTGATGATCCTTTTGCAACTCATCGTGCAAAAAACAAAAATGGGGAAAGCCATGCGTGCCGTATCTGTAGATAGTGATGCAGCTCAATTGATGGGTATCAACGTAAACCGTACAATCAGTTTCACCTTTGCCTTAGGTTCAGCTCTGGCTGGTGCAGCAGGTGTCTTGATTGCCCTTTACTACAACTCTCTTGAACCATTGATGGGAATGACTCCGGGTATTAAATCATTCGTGGCTGCCGTTTTAGGTGGCATCGGTATTATTCCTGGTGCAGCTCTTGGAGGTTTTGTAATCGGACTATTGGAAACTTTTGCAACAGCCTTCGGAATGTCAGATTTCCGTGATGCTATCGTGTACGGAATCTTGCTATTGATCTTGATTGTTCGTCCAGCTGGTATCCTTGGTAAGAATGTGAAAGAGAAGGTGTAAACAATGAAAGAAAATTTAAAAGTTAATATTCTCTGGTTGCTCCTTTTGTTGCTTGGATATGGTGTGATTAGCTTATTAGTTTCGTTTGGTATTTTAAACCTTTTCCATATTCAGATTCTAGAACAAATCGGTATCAATATTATTCTTGCAGTAGGACTTAACCTTATCGTTGGTTTTTCTGGTCAATTTTCTCTTGGACATGCTGGGTTCATGGCTATCGGTGCCTATGCAGCAGCCATTATTGGTTCTAAATCTCCAACTTATGGTGCCTTTTTTGGAGCTATGTTGCTTGGTGCTATCATTGCTGGTTTGGTTGCCTTAGTCGTTGGAATTCCTACCCTTCGTTTGAAGGGGGACTACCTTGCAGTTGCGACACTTGGGGTTGCTGAAATTATCCGTATCCTAATCGTCAATGGTGGTGATTTAACAAACGGAGCTGCTGGTATCCTTGGTATTCCAAACTTTACTAATTGGCAAATGGTATACATTTTTGCCGTGATTACGACAATTGCAACGCTGAATTTCCTTCGTAGTCCAATCGGTCGTTTAACCTTGTCTGTTCGTGAAGATGAAATTGCAGCTGAATCTGTCGGGGTCAATACAACAAAAATCAAAATTATCGCATTTGTCTTTGGAGCTATGACTGCAAGTATTGCAGGTTCCCTTCAAGCAGGATTTATCGGTTCTGTTGTGCCAAAGGATTATAGCTTTATCAACTCTATCAACGTTTTAATTATCGTTGTATTTGGTGGTTTGGGATCAATTACAGGAGCAATTGTCGCTGCGATTGTTCTTGGTATTTTGAATATGTTCCTTCAAGATGTGGCTAGCGTTCGTATGATTATCTATGCTTTGGCCTTGGTACTCGTTATGATTTTCAGACCAGGTGGTCTTCTTGGAACATGGGAATTGAGCCTATCAAGACTCTTTAAAAAAGGTAAGAAGGAGGGACAAAACTAATGGCATTACTTGAAGTAAAACAGTTAACCAAGCATTTTGGTGGTCTGACTGCTGTTGGAGATGTAACTCTAGAATTGAACGAAGGTGAACTTGTTGGCTTGATTGGACCGAACGGAGCTGGGAAAACAACTCTTTTCAACTTGCTGACAGGAGTTTATGAACCAAGCGAAGGAACAGTAACCTTGGATGGCCACTTATTAAATGGTAAGCAACCTTATAAAATCGCATCTCTTGGTTTAGGGCGTACCTTCCAAAACATCCGCCTCTTTAAAGACTTGACAGTTTTGGATAACGTTCTTATTGCATTTAGTAACCATCACAAACAACATGTTTTTGCAAGTTTCTTGCGTTTACCAGTTTTTTATAAGAATGAAAAAGAATTAAAAGCTAAAGCCTTAGAATTACTAAAAATCTTTGATTTAGATGGTGATGCTGAAACCTTAGCTAAAAACTTAGCCTATGGCCAACAACGTCGTTTGGAAATTGTCCGTGCCCTTGCTACAGAACCTAAAATCCTCTTCTTGGATGAGCCTGCAGCAGGTATGAACCCACAAGAAACTGCAGAATTGACTGAGTTGATCCGTCGCATCAAGGATGAATTCAAGATCACCATCATGCTGATTGAACATGATATGAACTTGGTCATGGAAGTCACTGAACGTATCTACGTACTTGAGTACGGTCGTTTGATTGCTCATGGGACACCAGATGAAATCAAGAACAATAAACGTGTTATCGAAGCTTATCTTGGAGGTGAAGCCTAATGTCTATGTTAAAAGTTGAAAACCTCTCAGTTCACTATGGTATGATTCAAGCTGTACGTGATGTGAGCTTTGAAGTTAATGAAGGAGAAGTTGTTTCACTTATTGGTGCCAATGGTGCTGGTAAAACTACTATTCTTCGAACATTATCAGGCCTTGTACGTCCAAGTTCTGGTCGAATTGAATTTTTAGGACAAGAAATTCAAAAGACACCAGCTCAGAAAATTGTGGCATCAGGACTTTCTCAAGTACCAGAAGGACGTCATGTCTTCCCTGGTTTGACTGTTTTGGAAAACTTGGAGATGGGAGCCTTTCTTAAGAAAAATCGTGAAGAGAATCAAGCAAATTTGAAGAAAGTCTTCTCTCGTTTCCCTCGTTTGGAAGAACGTAAAAATCAAGATGCGGCTACTCTATCTGGTGGTGAACAGCAGATGCTTGCCATGGGACGTGCACTCATGTCAACACCTAAACTTCTTTTATTAGATGAACCATCAATGGGGCTTGCGCCAATCTTTATCCAAGAAATTTTTGATATCATCCAAGATATTCAAAAACAAGGAACAACAGTTCTCTTGATTGAACAAAATGCTAACAAAGCACTTGCTATTGCAGATCGAGGCTATGTACTTGAAACAGGTAAGATTGTCCTATCAGGAACAGGAAAAGAACTCGCAGCATCAGACGAAGTCAGAAAAGCATATCTAGGTGGCTAAAAAGGTCCGGGGGACCTTTTTAGTCGGTGGAAAAGGATTGCTTAGTAATCTTCGTATAGTCTGGGAGACTAGTTTAGGTTGTGGATGGAGATTGCGCATGCAATCCCTCTATAGTCTGGGGGACCTTTTTAGTCGGCGGATAAAGATTGCAAAGCAATCATACAATCTACATAAGTATAAGATTAAGGGCTCTAAGTTGAGCTCTTTTTCGTAAAGTCCTTCAGATTTTTCTGAATCTTGAAAAAGAAATGAAAGCGTTTGATAGCTTTCCGTAAAAAGTGTATAATAAAACTATAAACATAAAGGAGATTTCCTATGGCAGTAAAAGATTTTATGACTCGTAAGGTCGTATATATTAGCCCAGATACGACTGTAGCACATGCAGCAGACTTGATGCGCGAACAAGGTTTGCATCGTCTTCCTGTTATTGAGAATGATAGATTAGTTGGTCTAGTAACAGAAGGAACTATTGCTGAAGCTAGTCCATCAAAAGCAACTAGTCTTTCAATCTTTGAGATGAACTACTTGCTAAACAAGACAAAGGTAAAAGACGTCATGATTCGTGATGTTGTTACTGTTTCAGGATATGCTAGTTTGGAAGATGCAACCTATCTCATGTTGAAAAATAAGATTGGTATCTTACCAGTTGTTGATAATGGTCAATTGTATGGCGTTATAACAGATCGAGATGTATTCGGAGCCTTTCTTGAAATCGCTGGTTATGGTGAAGAGGGTGTTCGTGTTCGTTTTATCACAGAAAATGAAGTTGGGGTCTTAGGCAAGATTATTTCTTTAATTGTTGAAGAAAATCTTAATATCTCTCACACTGTTAATATTCCACGTAAAGATGGTAAAATCGTTATTGAAGTACAAATTGAGGGAAGCATTGATCTTTCTTCATTAAAAAGAAATTCGAGGATGAAAATATTCTCGTAGATGAAATTACAAAAACTTCTGCAAAAAAACTCTAAAAAGTAAACAATTATTGTTTTATACTTGCGAAAAAAATTTTTTTCTAGTATAATAGTTTATTGTGAGCAAACCTCACTTACCCCATGCAAAGACTTGGGGTCATTAGACCAAAAGGAGGAACATATCAATGGCTAAATACGAAATTCTTTATATCATTCGTCCAAACATTGAAGAAGAAGCGAAAAACGCTTTGGTAGCACGTTTTGACTCTATCTTGACTGACAACGGTGCAACTGTTGTTGAATCAAAAGATTGGGAAAAACGTCGTCTTGCATACGAAATCCAAGATTTCCGTGAAGGACTTTACCACATCGTTAACGTTGAAGCAAACGATGACGCAGCTCTTAAAGAGTTTGACCGTCTTTCAAAAATCAACGCTGACATTCTTCGTCACATGATCGTCAAACTTGACGCGTAAGAAGGTAGATTATGATTAACAATGTTGTACTTGTAGGGCGTATGGTACGTGACGCTGAGTTGCGTTATACCCCATCAAATGTAGCAGTAGCTACTTTTACTCTTGCAGTAAACCGTACATTCAAGAGTCAAAATGGTGAACGTGAGGCTGATTTTATCAATGTCGTAATGTGGCGCCAACAGGCTGAAAACCTTGCTAACTGGGCTAAAAAAGGCTCACTTATCGGGGTTACAGGTCGTATCCAGACTCGTAGTTACGATAACCAGCAAGGACAACGTGTCTACGTGACTGAAGTCGTAGCTGAAAATTTCCAAATGTTGGAAAGCCGTAGCGTGCGTGAAGGTCAAACTGGTGGAGGTCATTCTGCATCAAGTTCAAATTATTCAGCACCTACACAATCAGTACCTGACTTTTCACGAGATGAAAATCCATTTGGAACAACAAATCCCTTGGATATTTCAGACGATGATTTACCATTCTAATGGACAATTAAAACTATAAAGGAGAGAAAAACATGGCTCAACAACGTCGTGGCGGATTCAAACGCCGTAAAAAAGTTGATTACATCGCAGCAAACAAAATTGAATATGTTGATTACAAAGATACTGAGCTTCTTAGCCGTTTCGTTTCAGAACGTGGGAAAATCCTTCCACGTCGTGTAACTGGAACTTCAGCTAAAAACCAACGTAAAGTAACAACAGCTATCAAACGCGCTCGCGTAATGGCTTTGATGCCTTTCGTAAACGAAGATTAAAGAAAAGACCCGGGTGGGTCTTTTTTTCAGGTCCGGGGGACCTCTTTTTTACGAGATAGTTTTTTTCTGACCTTAGCGTGCTATAATGGTAATAGAAAGAGTAAAGGTTGGTAAGTCAAAGATGAATTGTACGATTAGAAATATGATTAAGTCTGACATTGAATCCTTATCTCATGGATTTATGAATCAAGGTTGGCCTGGTAGAGAGGAAATTTTGGCTAGATATTTTCTGGAACAGGAAAGTGGGGAGAGAGAAGTCTTAGTTGCAGAGATTGATGGTGCTGTAGCGGGCTACGTTACCATTTTACCCTCTGCTAAACATGGTCCTTTTGTAGAAGTCTATCCAGAATTATCAGATTTTAATGTGTTTGAGCCTTTTCGAAATCAAGGGATTGGGAATCAACTGCTAGAAGAAGCAGAAAAACGAGTAAAACTCGTATCGGATAAGGTGACGCTTGGTGTTGGGCTCCACTCAGGTTATGGACCTGCTCAGAGATTGTACATCAAACGAGGTTATATTCCAGATGGGACAGGTGTCTGGTATCGAAATCAACCCTTGGAAATGAATGCAACTAGCCAAAATAATGATGATTTGGTTTTGTATCTAGTAAAGGAATTCGGATAAGAGAAAAGGACTTTATTGGGGATGTGGGATTTGCCTACTTTATGGTATAATGGAAAGAGTGAATTGAAGGAGGTATTATAATGGATGCCAAGTTAAGATACAAGGCTAAGAAGATTAAGATTATCTTTTTTGATATAGATGATACTTTACGAAATTCAAAGACAGGTTTTGTTCCAAGTAATATTCCAACGGTTTTTCAACAATTACGCGAGAAGGGAATCTTGACAGGAATTGCGACTGGTCGGGGCTTATTTGGCGTCGTACCAGAGATTAAAGCCCTCAAACCTGATTTCTTTGTAACCTTGAATGGTGCTTATATTGTGGACAAAAAGGGCAATGTCATATATAGTAATAAAATTGCTAGAGATAAGGTTGAAGAGTATATTGCTTGGACTAAGGAAGTAGGAATTGACTACGGCTTGGTCGGTAGTCATGCAGCTAAACTATCGAGACGAACTGAGATGATTAGCCAGGCTATTGATCCAATTTATCCTGATTTAGAGGTGGACCCTGATTTATCAAAAAGAAGATATTTATCAGATGTGGACATTTGAGGATCAGGGAGATGACTTAACTTTGCCTGAAAGTTTAGCATCGACTTTACGTATGGTACGCTGGCATGAACATTCGTCAGATGTTGTGCCGATTTCCGGTTCAAAAGCAGCTGGAGTTGCCAAGGTGGTTGACCAATTAGGTTTAAAACCTGAAAACGTTATGGTTTTTGGGGACGGTCTTAACGATTTAGAACTCTTTGATTATGCAGGCATTAGTATTGCTATGGGAATTTCTCATGATAAAATCAAAGAAAAAGCAGATTATATTACAAAAACATTAGAAGAAGATGGCATTTTTGATGCCTTAGAAGGATTTGGTATGGTAGAAAAAGAATTACATTTTCCACAAGTAGACATTGAAGCAGTAGATGGTCCAATTGCGACTATTAAAACAAACTATGGAGATATGCGTATTAAGCTTTTCCCTGAACATGCACCAAAAACAGTAGCCAACTTTATCGCTCTGTCAAAAGATGGTTACTATGACGGAGTCATTTTCCACCGTATTATCAAAGACTTTATGATTCAAGGTGGAGACCCAACTGGAACTGGTATGGGTGGCGAGTCTATCTATGGTGAGTCATTTGAAGATGAATTTTCAGAAGAGCTTTACAATGTTCGCGGAGCTCTTTCTATGGCAAATGCTGGACCAAATACAAATGGTAGCCAGTTCTTTATCGTGCAAAATCAACACTTGCCTTATTCTAAGAAAGAAATTGCTCGTGGTGGCTGGCCAGAACCAATTGCGGAAATTTATGCTGAACAAGGTGGGACTCCTCACCTAGACCGCCGTCACACAGTATTCGGTCAACTTGCGGATGAAGCTTCTTATGAAGTTCTGGATGCAATTGCAGGTGTAGAAACAGGTGCCATGGACAAGCCAGTTGACGACGTAGTCATTGAAACTATTGAAATTGAGGACTAGAATGAAAATCGGTGATAAGCTAAATGGCCGTATTACTGGGATTCAGCCCTATGGTGCTTTTGTTGAGCTAGAGACAGGAGTGACTGGACTGATTCATATCTCAGAGATTCGGACAGGATTTATCGAAAATATCTATGAAGTTTTAAAAATCGGTGATGAAGTCCAGGTACAGGTAGTAGATTTTGATGAATATACTGGGAAAGCTAGCCTTTCCATTCGTACCTTGGAAGAAGAAAAGCATCAACTTCCTAGACGGAGACGTTTTTCGAATGATCGCATCAAACATGGTTTTGCACCGCTTGGTCGCATGATGCCTATTTGGACTCGAGAAGCCTTGGAGCATTTAAAGAAAAACAGTAATTGATAAATTTCTAACCATCTTTGATGTTATTTAATTTGTGGCAATAGAAGTATGAACGAAGAACAATTATTAAAATCAGGAGAGCGCATTAACCAACTCTTCTCTACAGATATCAAGATTATTCAAAATAGAGAGGTTTTCAGCTATTCAGTGGATAGTGTTCTCCTGTCTCGTTTTCCTCGTTTTCCTAAAAATGGGTTGATAGTGGATTTCTGTGCAGGTAATGGAGCTGTTGGACTATTTGCCAGTAGTCGTACCAAGGCTAAAATTCTCTCTGTAGAAATCCAAGAACGCCTAGCTGATATGGCTGAACGGTCGGTTCGTTTAAATGGCTTAGAAAATCAGATGCAGGTTATTTGTGATGATTTGAAAAATATGCCTAGCTACATTCAGGGGAGCAAGGTCGATTTGATTTTGTGCAACCCTCCCTATTTTAAGGTGGACGCAAATTCTAATCTGAACGAAAGCGAACACTACTTGTTGGCTCGGCACGAAATTACGACCAATCTAAAAGAAATTTGTCGTAGTGCCCAGAGTATTCTCAAATCAAATGGGCGTCTAGCCATGGTTCATCGTCCTGATCGTTTGTTAGATATTTTAGAAACCCTTCAACAACACAATTTAGCTCCAAAGCGGCTGCAATTTGTTTACCCTAAACGGGAAAAGGAAGCCAATATGCTTTTGATTGAGGCTATCAAAGATGGCTCCACTAGTGGCTTTAAGGTTTTACCACCACTCATTGTTCATAATAGTGATGGCTCCTATACACCAGAAATTCAAGAGATTTATTATGGATCATAAGGCTTATATGTATGTAGTTGAGTGTCGTGATGGTTCTTACTATACAGGCTATACAACAGATGTTAAGAAACGAGTTGCTGTCCACAATAGTGGCAAAGGAGCCAAGTATACACGAGCTCGATTACCGGTAAAACTCATCTATGCAGAAGGTTTTGATAGTAAGGAAGAAGCAATGTCGGCTGAAGCCCTACTCAAACGGAAGAAGCGTTCTCAGAAGGAAAGCTACCTAAACGATAATCAAAATAAAAACCTAGTGAATGCTTTTAACCTATAAAGAGAAGCCCTTTAGGCTTCTCTTACTTTTGTCAAAAATTGAAAAAAATGCTACAATAAAGAGAATAAAGAAACGAGGTATTATCATGTCTAAGATTCTAGTATTTGGTCACCAAAATCCAGATTCAGATGCTATCGGCTCATCTGTAGCCTTTGCTTATCTTGCGAAAGAAGCTTATGGTTTGGATACAGAAGCAGTGGCTCTTGGAACTCCAAATGAAGAAACAGCTTTCGTATTGGACTATTTTGGTGTGGAAGCACCACGCGTTATCACATCAGCTAAGGCAGAAGGTGCAGAACAAGTTATCTTGACTGACCACAATGAATTCCAACAATCAGTTTCAGATATCGCTGAAGTAGAAGTTTACGGTGTTGTGGATCACCACCGTGTAGCTAACTTTGAAACTGCCAGCCCACTTTACATGCGTTTGGAACCAGTAGGATCAGCATCTTCTATCGTGTACCGCATGTTCAAAGAACATGGTGTAGCAGTGCCAAAAGAAATTGCAGGTTTGATGCTTTCTGGTTTGATTTCAGATACCCTTCTTTTGAAATCTCCAACAACTCATCCATCTGATAAGGTGATTGCACCTGAATTGGCTGAATTGGCTGGTGTGAACTTGGAAGAATACGGTCTTGCAATGCTTAAGGCGGGTACTAACTTGGCAAGCAAATCAGCAGAAGAATTGATCGACATCGATGCTAAGACTTTTGAATTGAACGGAAACAACGTTCGTGTGGCTCAAGTGAACACAGTTGATATCGCTGAAGTCTTGGAACGCCAAGCTGAAATCGAAGCAGCTATCCAAGCAGCAAATGCAGCTAACGGTTACTCTGACTTTGTTTTGATGATTACAGACATCGTCAACTCAAACTCAGAAATTTTGGCTCTTGGTACCAACATGGACAAGGTAGAAGCAGCTTTCAACTTCAAACTTGAAAACAATCATGCTTTCCTTCCAGGTGCCGTTTCACGTAAGAAACAAGTGGTACCACAATTGACAGAAAGCTTTAATGCATAATGATAGGTGGGGAAACCCATCGTTAAAAGGAGTTTCGACTCCTTTTTTGCTAGGAGGAGATCATGTTAGAAAATGGCGATTTGATTTTTATAAAGGACTTGTCAGATATGGGACAGGCCATTCAGGAATCTACTGGGAACTATAGCCATGTGGCCATTTTTTTAGACGGCTTCATCTATCATGCAACTACGGAAGGTGGAGTCATTGCCCAATCTCCTGAAGATTTCTTTGAAGCTGAGAAAGTCTATGACCTTTATCGCTATGCGAAGATTGATTGCCCAGAGGTTAAAAAGCAGGCAGAGAGCCTTTTGGGTTCACCCTACAATGCTTCCTTTTACCCAGATGGGGATGGTTTCTACTGTTCCCAGTTTGTAGCAGAAATTCTCCCTATTTTTGAGAACATTCCCATGAAGTTTGGGGATGATACACAGGAAATCAGTGATTTCTGGAGAGAATATTATCGAGAGTTGGGGCTTCCTGTACCTCTGAATCAGCCTGGCACTAACCCAAGTCAATTAGCAACATCACCACTTTTAGTTTGTAAAGAAAGGAATCTTTATGATTCAGATTTTTAATCCATCTCGTTTGACACGACAATCATTCTTTAGAAAATTGGTTGATTATCTTGATCAGCATGATGATGTTATTCTCCGTGAAATCAAGGCTCAGTTTCCAGGTGTTGCAGTTGACAAGTACTTGGAAGAATATATTAAGGCGGGATTGATTTTGAGAGAAAATAAACGCTATTCTCTCAATCTCCCATTTCTAGAATCTACAAATTCTCTTGAACTAGACAAGGAAGTCTTTGTGAGAGATGATAGTCCAATCTATCTAGATATCCTGGAGAAACATTTTCAGACGGAATTACGCAATCAAACCAATGCAGCAATCCTAGAAGAGGATACGGATTTTGCTAGGGAAAAGATGACCTTGTCTAATTACTTTTATAAGGTTAAGCACCAGTATCCACTGACCGATGATCAGCAGGCACTCTATGCTATTTTAGGAGATGTCAATCCTGATTATGCTCTCAAGTATATGACAACCTTTTTGCTTAAATTTCTCAAAAAAGACCAACTCATGCAGAAACGTCGTGATATCTTTGTCGATAGTTTAGTTTTGTTAGGCTACATCATTCAAAATGTAGAGGGGAAATATGAGCTAGCTGTAGAATTTGACAAAGAAAGACTCATATTTATAAAAAAATAAAGGCTAGGAAATTTTCTAGCCATCTTTAAGTTCTTATAGATAACGTTCTGCGATAGTTGCATCTCCAGGGTAGTCTTCCTTCTTGCCTTGGACGATTTGATAGCAATCAGCTCCTTTACCAGCGATAATGACAGCATCCAGTTCTTGATTTGTAACAGACATCGCAGTCTTGATGGCTTGCTCACGGTCAGCAATCTTTTCAACAGGACGATGGATGTAGCTACTAATTTCATCAGCAATGGCCAGTGGATCTTCATAGTTTGGATCGTCAGCCGTTAGAAATACTTGAATTTCAGGATGTTGATCAAGGAGAAGTCCAAAGTCCTTACGACGGCTTTCTCCCTTGTTTCCTGTTGAGCCGAGTACTAAAGCAATCTTTCCAGTCTGATGTGTTTCAACGACTGAGATCAATTTCTTCAAACTGTCACCATTGTGGGCGTAGTCTATGAAAACTTTTGCGCCATTTTTTTGAGTGAGAACTTCCATACGGCCAGGGACGCGTGTTGTAGCAATCCCTTTTTTGATGTCTTCAAGACTAGCACCTAAACGAAGACAAGCCAGTCCAGCTGCGACAGCATTCTCTTGGTTGAAGTGTCCAATTAGTTGGATATCATAATCGCCAGCTAATTTACCAGTAGCTGAGAAGCTAAAGGCTTTGGAGTTTTCAATTTGATTACTTGACTGGCTACCGTAGAAGTCATGCTCTTGGTTCTCAACTTGTTCTTTCAGAACAGAGAAGTGATCCATATCGCTATTAATGACAACTGCTCGGCTATTTTTCATCAAGAGACGCTTGTGATAGAAATAGTCTTCAAAGGTCGGATGCTCAATAGGACCAATATGGTCAGGACTAATATTGAGGAAGACACCGACATCAAAAGTGAGGCCGTAGACTCGTTTCACCAGATAGGCTTGGCTGGATACTTCCATAATAAGATGAGTTCTTCCATTATCAACTGCCTGGGCCATCATCTCAAAGAGATCAATGCTTTCAGGAGTTGTTAGAGCAGATTTAAAGAAAGTCTTACCGTCCAAAGTAGTGTTCATGGTTGACAACATAGCTGGACGATATTCTTGATTTAAGATGTTATAAGCAAAGTAAGCTGCCGTTGTTTTTCCTTTAGTTCCAGTGAAAGCAAGAAGTTTTAATTTCTCTTGGGGCTTGCCATAAAACTCCATGGCAATCAAACTCATGGCTTTCTTAATATTGCTAACGACAATAACGGGAATACCGACTTCATAGTCCTGTTCTGCTACATACCATCCAAGTCCTTGTTCAATTGCAGAAAGGAGAAATTCTTTTTTGAAGGCTGCTCCTTTGACAAAAAAGAGACTATTTTCTCGAGCTTTTCGGCTATCGTAGCAGATGCTATCAAAAACGACATCACTGTAATAATAATGGTAATGTCCTTGGTTAATAATCTCACGGAAGAGATTGTCTTTCTTTAAAATATCTAATACGGTTTCAATCTTTATCATACTTTCTATTGTAAACTGAAAGTCTGAATTTTACAAGTAACAAGGAAAAGTTTATAATGGAAGATAAGGAACATTTCCTAGTTATTAAAATTGAATGAGGAAGTTATGTCTAACGAAAATAATCATCAGCAGGCCCAGATGTTACGAGGGACTGCCTGGCTAACAGCAAGTAACTTTATCAGTCGCCTCCTCGGAGCTATTTACATTATCCCATGGTATATCTGGATGGGGACTTATGCTGCAACGGCTAACGGTCTCTTTACCATGGGCTATAATATCTACGCCTGGTTCTTGTTGATTTCGACAGCAGGTATTCCAGTTGCAGTTGCTAAGCAGGTTGCCAAATACAATACCATGCAAGAAGAAGAGCATAGTTTTGCCCTGATTCGAAGTTTCTTGGGCTTTATGACTGTGCTAGGACTTGCCTTTGCCTTGATCTATACCTCTTTGCACCTTGGTTGGCGGACCTTTCCGGAGTCGGTAAGGACTTAATTCCAATTATGCAAAGTTTAGCGTGGGCGGTCTTGATTTTCCCATCTATGAGTGTTATCCGTGGATTTTTCCAAGGGATGAATAATCTCAAGCCTTATGCTATGAGCCAAATCGCTGAGCAGGTTATCCGTGTTATTTGGATGCTCTTAGCAACCTTTATCATCATGAAACTTGGTTCAAAAGATTATCTATCGGCGGTTACCCAATCTACCTTTGCGGCTTTTGTGGGAATGGTAGCTAGCTTCGCTGTCTTACTTTATTTCCTTTACAAGGAAGGTTTGCTTCAAAAAGTATTTGAAACTCGAGATAAGATTGATAGTAAGAGTCTACTGGTTGATACGATTAAGGAAGCTATTCCTTTTATCATAACAGGTTCAGCTATTCAACTTTTCCAAATCTTGGACCAAATGACCTTTATCAATAGCATGAAGTGGTTTACCAACTATAGTAATGAAGATTTGGTTGTCATGTTTTCTTATTTCTCTGCCAATCCTAATAAAATCACCATGATTTTGATTTCGGTTGGAGTTTCGATCGGTAGTGTTGGTCTGCCTCTCTTGACTGAGAACTATGTCAAGGGTGATTTACCAGCAGCTTCTCGGTTGGTGCAAGATAGTATTACCATGCTCTTCTTATTCCTACTACCTGCAACGGTTGGAGTAGTCATGGTGGGAGAACCGCTCTATACAGTTTTCTACGGTAAACCTGATAGTTTGGCTTTGGGCTTGTTTATCTTTGCAGTCTTGCAGTCAACAATCCTAGGTTTGTACATGGTCTTGTCACCAATGCTTCAGGCTATGTTCCGTAACCGTAAGGCAGTTCTATATTTTATCTATGGTTCGCTTGCTAAGATTGTTTTACAACTACCATCAATAGCGATTTTCCACAGTTATGGACCATTAATTTCAACGACCATCGGTCTCATCATCCCAATTGTTTTAATGTACCGTGAAATCTGTCAAATTACAGGTGCACGCCAAAAGATTATCTTGAAGAGAACAATCTTAGTCACTATTTTAACTTTAGTCATGTTTATCCTTGTTGGATTCTTGCAATGGATTATCGGCTTTGTCTTCCAACCAACTGGACGCTTCTGGAGTTTCATCTATGTCGCTCTAATCGGTGTAATAGGTGGTGGGCTCTATGGATTCATGAGTCTCTATACTCGTCTCTTAGATAAGGTTATTGGAAAGGCAAAAGCTGACCAGTTGAGAGCACGATTAAAATCATCATAATGCTTTATAAATAAAACGAACAATTTGAACTTTTAAAGAAAAAATGTTTAGATTGTTCTTTTTTTCTTTAAAAAATACATAAAAAAATATAAAAATATAGAAAAATGTAAATTTTTAACGCATAAACGCTTGACTAAAAAAAACTTTAACTGTATAATGATACAAATATTTAAATTTGGAGGTTCTGGAGATGAAAAAGTCTAAGGCAAAATATCTGACGTTGGCAGGCGTCGTCTTAAGTGCTGGTTTACTATTGACTGCTTGTGGTAGTTCAGCTAGTTCTACAAAGACTTACAATTATGTATACAGTAACGATCCTTCTAGTCTTAACTATCTAGTAGAAAACCGTGCAACAACAGGTGATGTTGTCACAAACTTGGTAGATGGCTTGATGGAAAACGACCAATATGGAAACTACATTCCTTCATTGGCAGAAGATTGGTCTGTTTCCCAAGATGGTTTGACTTATACATACAAACTTCGTAAGGACGCCAAATGGTACACAGCAGATGGTGAAGAGTATGCTCCTGTAACAGCACAAGATTTTGTGACAGGTTTGAAATATGCTGCAGATAAAAATTCAGAAGCCTTGTATTTAGTGCAAGATTCTGTTGCTGGTCTGGCTGACTACGTTAGTGGGAAAACAACAGACTTTTCAACAGTTGGAGTTAAGGCTATTGATGACCATACTGTTCAATATACTTTGACTCAACCAGAACCTTATTGGAATTCAAAAACAACTGCAACTATTCTGTTTCCAGTAAATGCAGACTTCTTGAACTCAAAAGGGGATGATTTTGGTAAAGTGGATCCAGCAAATATCTTGTATAATGGTCCATTCATCCTCAAATCATTCACATCTAAATCTGTACTTGAATACAAGAAAAATCCAAACTACTGGGACGCAAAAAATGTATTTGTAGATGATGTCAAGTTGACATACTATGATGGAAGCGACCAAGATGCGCTTGTTCGTAACTTTAGTGAAGGTGTCTATAGTTTCGCACGTCTCTACCCCAATAGTTCAAGTTTTGCAGGTGTACAAGAGAAATACAAGGATAATATCATCTACAGTATGCAAACTGCGACATCCTACTATTATAACTTTAACCTAGATAGAAAATCTTATAACCACACCTCAAAAACGACAGATGCTGAAAAGACAGCTCAACAAGAAGCAGTCTTAAACAAATCATTCCGTCAAGCCATTAACTTTGCTTATGACCGTACAGCTTATGGTGCTCAGTCACAAGGGGAAGAGGGAGCAACAAAGATTATCAGAAACTTGCTCGTTCCACCTTCCTTTGTAACTCTTGATGGTAAAGATTTTGGTGATGTCGTCGCTTCTAAGATGGTTAACTATGGTCAAGTATGGCAAAATATGAACTTTGCGGATGCACAAGATGCCTACTATAATGCTGATAAGGCCAAAGAAGCTTTTGCACAAGCCAAAAAAGAATTGGAAGCTAAAGGCGTACAATTCCCTATTCACCTAGACTTGCCAGTAGACCAATCATCTAAGAAGGGTGTCCAAGAGGCAAGTTCCTTCAAACAATCTATCGAGTCTGTTTTGGGTGCAGATAATGTCGTCATCGATATTCAAATGCTGACTACAGAAGAAATGGATAGCATTGGTTACCTTGCCAATACAGCTGCTCAAAAAGACTATGACCTCTATAATGGTGGTTGGAGTCCTGACTATCAGGATCCATCAACTTATCTTGATACTCTTAGTCTAACAAGTGGTGGTTCATTGCAAAACCTTGGCTTAGAACCTGGTGAAAGTAATGCTAAAGCGACTGCGGTTGGCTTGGATACCTATACTAAGATGTTGGAAGAAGCAAATGCTGAACAAGATTTGACCAAACGTTATGACAAATACGCAGAAGCCCAAGCTTGGTTGGTGGATAGCTCTCTCACGCTTCCAAGTGTATCTCTTGGTGGTACACCAGGAATCAGAAAAACAGTACCATTCTCTGCTGCCTTCTCTCAAGCGGGTAACAAGGGTGTGGAATCATACAAATACGTTAAACTGCAAGATAAGATTGTCACAACAGCTGAGTATGAAGAAGCTAGACAAAAATGGCTAAAAGAAAAAGAAGAATCTAACAAGAAAGCTCAAGAAGATCTTGCCAAACACGTTAAATAATGATTTTTAACAGAAAAACGATAACTTTAGAAAAGGTTATCGTTTTTTATATAGTTTGAAACTATAACTAGCTCTTGAAAACAAGAAAATGAGTAGATGGAAATAAGTGGTACAATAGTTAGTATAGATTTGGAGGTATTGTATGAGTAAATCATTTCACATCAACACAATTTTAGCACAAGCAGGGATCAAGTCTGATGAAACAACAGGTGCTTTGGTGACACCTATTCACTTTTCAACGACTTATCAGCACCCAGAATTTGGTCAATCAACGGGATTTGACTATACCCGCACAAAAAATCCAACTCGTAGCAAGGCAGAGGAAGTCTTAGCAGCTATTGAATCAGCCAACTATGCTCTAGCAACTAGTTCAGGTATGTCTGCAATTGTGTTAGCCTTTAGCGTTTTTCCAGTAGGAAGCAAGGTTTTGGCTGTCCGTGACCTTTACGGTGGTTCTTTCCGTTGGTTCAATCAAGTGGAACAAGAAGGACGTTTCCACTTTACCTATGCCAACACAGAAGAAGAATTGATTGCTGAACTAGAAAAGGATGTGGATGTACTTTATATCGAAACGCCAACCAACCCTTTGATGTTGGAATTTGATATTGAAAAATTGTCAACATTAGCTCATGCTAAGGGGGCTAAAGTTGTCGTGGACAATACCTTCTACAGTCCAATCTATCAACGTCCAATTGAAGATGGAGCAGATATCGTCCTTCATTCAGCAACAAAATACCTTGCAGGACATAATGATGTTCTAGCTGGGGTGGTTGTGACAGATAGTGCGGATTTATACGAAAAACTCTTTTACAATCTCAACACAACAGGGGCTGTTTTGTCACCATTTGATAGTTATCAATTGATTCGTGGTCTTAAGACTTTGTCACTTCGTATGGAGCGCTCAACAGCTAATGCTCAAGAAATCGTAGCCTTCCTAGAACAATCACCTGCTGTCAAAGAAGTTTTGTATACAGGACGTGGGGGGATGATTTCCTTTAAAGTAGCTGATGAGAAGCGTATTCCTCATATCTTAAATACCTTGAAAGTATTCTCTTTTGCTGAAAGTTTAGGTGGGGTTGAAAGTCTGATTACCTACCCAACTACTCAAACCCATGCAGACATTCCTGCAGAAGTTCGCCATTCTTATGGATTGACAGATGACCTCTTACGCTTGTCTATTGGTATTGAGGATGCGAGAGATTTGATTGAAGACTTGCGTCAAGCCTTGGAAGGATAAGACTATGGGAAAATATGATTTTACGACCTTGCCCAATCGTTTTGGACACCATACCTACAAATGGAAAGAAGCAGAAACTGACCGAGAAGTATTGCCAGCCTGGATTGCTGATATGGACTTTGAGGTGTTGCCTGAGATTCGTCAGACAGTCCATGACTATGCAGAGCAATTAGTCTATGGCTATACCTATGCTAGTGATGGGTTGATTGAAGCTGTTCAAAATTGGGAGGAAAAACAGCACGGTTATCGCTTTGATAAGGATGCTCTAGTCTTTATCGAAGGAGTAGTACCTGCCATTTCAACAGCTATTCAAGCCTTCACCAAGGAAGGCCAAGCAGTCCTCATTAACACGCCGGTATATCCTCCTTTTGCTCGCAGTATTAAGCTCAATAATCGTAGACTAATCACCAACTCTCTAGTAGAAAAAGACGGACTTTTTGAGATTGACTTTGATCAATTGGAGAAAGATTTTGTCGAAGAGGAAGTAAAACTCTATGTTCTCTGCAACCCTCATAATCCTGGTGGACGTGTTTGGGAGAAGGAAGTCTTAGAGAAGATTGGACAACTTTGTCAAAAACATGGAGTCTTGCTAGTTTCAGATGAGATTCACCAAGACTTGGCCTTGTTTGGAAACAAGCATCAGTCATTCAATACGGTAAATGAAGCCTTCAAAGAATTTTCACTTATTTTAAGTAGTGCCACCAAAACTTTCAACATTGCAGGAACCAAGAATTCTTACGCTATCATCGAGAATCCAAAGTTGAGACTTGCTTTCCAAAAACGCCAGCTTGCTAATAATCAACATGAAATCTCAGGTTTGGGATATTTGGCAACAGAAGCAGCGTATCGCTATGGGGAAGATTGGTTGTCAGAACTTAAAGAACTGATTGAGAAGCACATTAATTATGTAGTCGATTTGTTTGGTAAAGAAACTAAAATCAAGGTCATGAAACCTCAAGGGACCTATCTCATTTGGCTTGATTTTTCAGACTATGATATTAGCGATGAAGAACTAAGAAAACTCTTGAGAGACGAAGCCAAGGTTATCCTGAACAGAGGCCTGGACTTTGGTGAAGAAGGAGCTCTCCATGCTCGCTTAAATGTAGCTATGCCTACATCTGTCTTGGAAGAAGTCTGTCAACGAATCATTGCCACTTTCAAATCATTAAAAAACTAGCCTTTTAGGAGAAAAGTACTCCTAGAAGGCTATTTTCATAGACAGAAATGTGATATAATTAAGAGATAAAGTAAAGGGGAAACTATGGCTAAATTGATTCCAGGAAAGCTTCGAATGGAGGGAGTAGAACTCTACGAAACTGGTCAGATTGAAATCATTAAAGAACAGGACCATCGCATCTATGCGCGTGTAGAGGATGAAGAAATCCGTTATAGCTTAGATGATGATTTGATTTTTTGTGCCTGTGATTTTTTCAAAAAAAGAGGCTACTGTGTTCATTTGGCAGCACTGGAATATTACCTTAAAAATGATCGGCTAGGACAGGAAATCTTGCTCAATCTGGAGGCTAATCAGGAAGAAAAGGAAACTGTTGAGACACAAGTAACTTTCGGAGGAAAATTCTTGGAGTCAATCCAAGCACCTAGTCAGTCTGACCTCTATCAGCTTTCTGCACAGGGTCAGGTAGAAGCAGGTACCAATCGTATTGTTTGGACTTTAAGAATTGGCCTTTCTAAGCAAGACAAGTTTTATGTGATTAGGGATATCCCTCTTTTCTTAAAAGTCATAGAAGCCTCTAAACCATACATGATAGGAAAACATTACGAGACCTCATTAAGACTTGAGTATTTTGATAAAGCCAGCCAAGAAGTTTTGAATTTCTTGCTAGGACTGGTTGAGGAGAAAACGGACAATCCTATTTTTTTTCCAAATCAAGGGCGACATCTCTATTTCCCTAAGACTTTTTTTGAGCAAGGTGTCAGTCTTCTGATGGGATTAGATGTATTCCAATTTGATCATCAGCTTACAACTTATTATCATCTTCTTTTCCAAGATTTTGATGGTCAAGCAGGTTTGTTTTCTTTTGAGATTGAAGAAAAATCCAACTATTATGAGATGGAAATCCTAGAACGGACAGGGGGCAATGTCTTTTATGGGGGACAAGTTTTATTCTCTAAAGGCAATTTTTACCTATTGACGAAAAACAGGCTAGTTTATTAGATGCTCTTAGAAAAGTTCCTTTAGATCATAGTGGTAGAAAGATTTTACAGTTTGATACTAGTGATCGAGATCTCTTAGCTTCGACCTTGTCCCAGTTTAAAGAGCTCGGAAAAGTAGAGGCACCTGACTCGCTTCACATTCAATCTTTCCGCCCCACTTTCTACATGGAACGAGAAGAGGACGGATCTATTCGTTTAGATATGCAGTTCCAATATGAAACTTGCTTAGTAACTACTCGAAATGAACTAGAGAATCTCCCTTTTGCGAGTGATATTCAACTAGAAAAACAGATTTTTCAGTTGGCCTTATCTGCTGGTTTTGAAGCGGATTTTCGTTCATGGCGTCAAAGTTTAAAAGCTGATGCAGTTCATACTTTCTTTCGAGAAGTTTTACCAGCCTTTACGATGCTTGGAGAATTAAAGATTTCTGAGAGTATGCAGGAGCTTTATCGAGTCCAGAAACCTCAAGTCCACATCTCGTCCATGGGAAGTCTTCTAGAAATTCAATTTGATTTTCAGGATATAGATCAAGAAGAAATCAATCGAGCGATGAAGGCTCTGGTTGCCAAGCAAGATTATTATATTTCTTCCACTAACCAGGTTTATTATTTCGACGAAGAGACCAAGCGTATTCGTCAGGATTTAGATGATTTGGGAATTGGAGAGATAGAGAGTGATTCTTTCCATGCACGCAAATCTTTAGCTTATACCCTTTCTCATCTTTTTAAGGATCAGGACCAAGTAACATTTACCGAAGAATTTAGGCATTTGGCGCACGATTTGACGCATCCAGAGGATTTCCGATGACAGCTCTGAATATCAAAGCTGATCTCAGAGATTATCAGAAAAAGGGGATTCAATGGCTTCAAATGCTTCACCATTATGGATTTGGTGGGATTTTAGCGGATGATATGGGACTTGGCAAGACCTTGCAAGCTATTGCCTTTCTGAGTAGCCAGATGCACGAAAAAAGCCGAGTCTTAATTCTTGCTCCATCTGGTCTCATCTATAACTGGGCTGACGAGTTTCAAAAATTTGCACCGAATTTGGATGTGGCTGTTGTGCATGGTTTAAAACCCTATCGAGAGGCTATTTTAGCAGAAAAACATCAGATTTATGTGACCAGTTATGCTACTTTTAGGCAAGATAGCGAGATTTATCAGGATTTATCTTTTGACTTTCTATTTCTAGATGAAGCCCAGGTGATGAAAAATGCCCAGACTAAAATTGCGAAAACGTTGAGAAAGTTTGTTGTTCCATCAGTCTTTGCTCTATCGGGAACACCGATTGAAAATAACCTTGGCGAATTGTGGTCTATTTTTCAAATAGTCTTGCCAGGACTTTTACCAGCAAAAAAAGACTTTATGAAATTACCGGCTGAGAGAGTGGCTCAGTTTATCAAACCATTTGTCATGCGTCGTAAAAAAGAAGAAGTCCTAACTGAATTGCCTGACCTGATAGAAGTCGTTTATAAAAATGAACTGGAAGATCAGCAAAAGGCGATCTATCTAGCTCAACTACAACAGATGCAAGAACGTATAGAGCATGTGACAGCTGCAGAATTTCAACGAAATCGAGTTGAAATTCTAACAGGACTCATGCGTCTTCGCCAGATTTGTGATACTCCAGCCCTATTTATGGAGGATTATAAGGGAGATAGCGGGAAACTTGATAGTTTACGAGATCTACTAAGTCAAATTGCTGAGGGAAATCATCGTGTACTCATCTTCTCCCAATTTAGGGGGATGCTTGACCACATCGAAGAGGAACTGCTTAAACTTGGTTTAACATTCTTTAAGATTACTGGCTCTACACCATCACAGGAGCGTCAAGAAATGACCAAGGCCTTTAACCAAGGTGAGCGCGATGTATTTTTGATTTCTCTAAAAGCTGGTGGTGTTGGTCTCAATCTTACTGGTGCTGACACAGTTATTCTGGTCGACTTATGGTGGAATCCAGCAGTTGAATCACAGGCTATTGGAAGAGCTCATCGTATGGGACAAGAACAAGCTGTTGAAGTTTATCGACTAGTAACTCGTGGAACAATCGAAGAGAAAATTCAAGAGTTACAGGAAGAGAAAAAAAATCTGGTCTCAGAAGTCTTGGACGGAACAGAGTCTCGTGGAAGTCTGACACTTTCTGAAATTCAAGAAATATTAGGAATTTCTGAAGCCAAGACTTGAAAAATCAAGACTTTACGCTATAATGGAGTATTGAAAGGAAATAAAAATGAAGCTAGAACGATTTCCAATAGTGTCAGATGATGAAATTATGCTGACAGAGATGCCGTTTATGAATTTATATGATGAGTCGGATCTCATTAGTAACATTAAGGGAGACTACCAAGATAAAAACTACTTGGAATGGTCACCAATTACTACTGAAAAAGAGTCACCGACTAAGGCACCAGAGAAATTGACTGAAAAAAAGGAAAAAACCTACGCTGAACTTGCTCGTGAAGAAGCCAGAGCTGATTTGAAACGAAAACGTTCAGCAAAGTATTTGACCCAAGATGTTAGTTTTACAAAACGCTATAAATCTTCAAATAATGTAGTAAGGCAAGCAAGTCAGCCAACAGCTCCTTTCCAAAAGGAAAATCCAGGTGAGCTTACCAAATATAGTGACAAACTAAAACAAAGCCATTATATTTTGGCTGAAATAGCTCCACAGATGCAACAAACAAGTAAAGAAGAGCATCTGGGACCAAAGAAAAATAATTATGATTTTCTAAAGAAAAGCCAGATTTATAACAAAAAAGTAAATCAAACAGAAAAAGAACGTAAAATTGCTCAAGAGTTGAACTTGACAAATATGACAGAGTAAAGGGGAAAAAGATGGCAAAAACCTATCATTTTATCGGAATTAAAGGATCAGGAATGAGTGCCTTGGCTTTGATGTTGCACCAAATGGGGCACAAGGTCCAAGGATCTGATGTTGAAAAATATTACTTTACCCAACGTGGACTAGAGCAAGCAGGGATTAAAATTTTACCTTTCGATGAGAAAAATCTTCAGGGTGATTTAGAAATTATCGCTGGGAATGCCTTTCGTCCAGATAACAACGTTGAAATCGCCTATGCAGACAAGAATGGTCTAAGTTATAAACGTTATCATGAGTTTCTTGGTAGTTTTATGCGTGACTTTATCAGCATGGGAGTTGCTGGTGCACACGGTAAGACTTCAACAACCGGGATGCTTTCTCACGTCTTGTCACACATTACTGATACTAGCTATCTAATTGGAGATGGTACAGGTCGTGGCTCTGAAAATGCCAAGTATTTTGTCTTTGAGTCAGACGAGTACGAGCGCCATTTCATGCCATATCACCCAGAATACTCTATCATTACCAACATCGACTTTGACCACCCTGACTACTTCACAAGCTTAGAAGATGTTTTCAACGCCTTCAATGATTATGCAAAACAAATCAGCAAAGGTTTGTTTGTCTATGGTGAAGATGCTGAGTTGCGTAAGATTACATCTGATGCTCCAATTTACTATTATGGTTTTGAAGCAGAAAACAATGACTTTGTAGCCAGTGACTTGCTTCGTTCTACTACAGGTTCAACCTTCACCGTTCACTTCCGTGGTCAAGAGTTAGGTCAATTCCACATTCCAACTTTCGGACGCCACAATATCATGAATGCTACTGCAGTGATTGGTTTGCTTTATACTGCTGGTTTTGACTTGAATCTAGTGCGTGAACACTTGAAGACTTTTGGTGGGGTGAAACGTCGCTTTACAGAAAAAATTGTCAATGATACTGTTATCATCGATGATTTTGCGCATCACCCAACTGAAATTATCGCAACTCTAGATGCTGCACGTCAAAAATACCCAAGCAAGGAAATCGTTGCTATTTTCCAACCGCATACCTTTACTCGTACAATTGCTTTGTTGGATGATTTTGCACAAGCTTTGAACCAGGCTGACGCAGTTTACCTAGCACAAATCTATGGATCTGCTCGTGAAGTTGACCATGGTGATGTTAAGGTTGAGGATTTAGCAGCCAAGATTGATAAAAAACATCAAGTTATCACTGTTGAAAATGTGTCTCCGCTCTTAGACCATGACAATGCTGTATACGTCTTTATGGGAGCAGGTGACATTCAATCATATGAATACTCATTCGAACGTCTCTTGTCAAATTTGACAAATAATGTTCAGTAAGGAACAAGATGGAATTTCCAATTAAAATTCGAGAAGCCACGCATTCAGATATGGAACAAATTTGCTTGATTTCTAATTGCACAGCAGGTTCTCGAGAAATAACAAATAGAAAAATGATAGAAGAACGTATCCGCAGTCATGCGGATACGTTTCTCTTAGCTAGTCTTGATGATGTGGTAATTGCTTATATCCTAGGAACAGATCTTGCTAATTCCTCACTAATCAGATGGATAGAAGAGTTGGCAAATGTAGAACTTATCAGTGATAGAAATTATGTGATTGCTGATTTATCTGTTCATCCGGATTATCAGAGGCAAGGATTTGGAACCTTATTGCTAGCAGCCTTCAAACAAGTTGTTCTTCAACAAATAGTCCCGGTATTTATCTTCTTTGTGAGGATGAATTGCTAGCCTACTTTGAAATGAATGGATTTGTGGAACAAGGGATTATAGAAGGAGAAAGGAGCAGTGAGTTTGCCTTTCTCATGCATTGGCAAAATCCCTATTATCAGGAGGAAATATGATTATTCGACAAGCTAGATTTAGCGATTTAGACCGTATTTTAGAGATTGAATTAGAGAATTTTTCAATTGAGGAAGCCATACCTCGATCTGTTTTTGAAGCTCATCTAAAAGAGATTAAGACTAGTTTTTTAGTGGCCGAAAAAGATGGAGAGATACTCGGTTATATTGAAGGGCCAGTGGTTCCTCATCGCTATTTACAAGATCAGTCCTTCACAGAGGACATACAAGATCACAGTCATAGAGCAGGTGGTTATATATCTGTTACATGTTTGTCTGTTGCAAAGAAGGCTCAATCCTTAGGGCTGGGAAGAAAACTACTGGCAGCCTTGAAAGAGGTAGCTCTTAAGCATGAGCGAGAGGGAATTAATTTGACCTGCCATGACTACCTTATTGATTACTATGAGAAGCATGGTTTTGTCAATGAAGGTAAGTCTAAGTCCCAATTTGCGGGAGAAGAATGGTATGATATGGTCTGGGAAAATAAGAATTAATAGTAGAAAAGCTTATAAGGTTGCTTTTCTCTAGTTTTTAAGATATAATATTATGGATTATCAACAAGGAGGTAAATACCTTTGAGCGAAAATTCAAATGAAGAAGAAAAGTTAAGTTTTAAAGAGCAAATTTTACGCGATTTAGAACGACTAAAAAAAGAGGCAAATGGGGCGGAACAAACTGACGACCTTTTTTCAGCTTTAGCAGATTCTTCTGAATCAACTCCAGAAAAAAAAGAACCAGGTATTTCTGAAGAAGAATTAATTGCACAATCAATTTCAGCTGTTGATCAGTTAATTGATAATGCACCAGTTGTTCCTCCACGTTCAACTGATACAGAAGAAACTCCTGAAGAGGTAGTTGAGTCACCTCAAACAATCTCAGAAAAAGAAGAAAAACATTCGATTCCAACTAGGGTTTCAGTTTCTTACAAAACTCAAGATGCTTCTCCAGAAGCAACTGAAACTGTAAGCTTTTCATCTAGCAAAGAAGAGTTCGCGAATGAAAATCATGCGGATGTTGAAACTGAAACTGCAGAACTTCCTAGAAGAAGTCGTAGAGAGTCTGTGAAACCAACCAAGAAAAAGAAAAAATCTCACTTAAAAGGATGTTTAGTGACAGTATTTCTATTACTGATTTTATTCAGTGTAGGTGGTTTCTTTGGTCTTCGTTATGCAGAATCGGCCTTGCAACCTGTAGATCCATCATCTAAACAATTTGTAAAGGTTCAGATTCCAAATGGTTCTAATACTCAGGAAATTGGTTCAATATTAGAAAAATCTGGCCTAGTTAAGCATGGTATGCTTTTTACTTTATATGTAAAATATAAAAATTATACAGAATTAAAGTCAGGTTTTTATAATTTGCAGAAGAGTATGAGCACTGATGAATTAATTAAAGCCTTGCAAGTTGGTGGGACTCCAGAGCCTCAAGAAGTAGTATTTGCAAATTTAACTATTCCAGAAGGTTATACGCTTGAGCAAATTGCACAAGCTGTTGGACAACTTCAAGGTGATTTTAAAGAACCATTAACAGCAGATGCCTTTAAGGCAAAAGTTCAAGATGAAAACTTTATTGCTCAAGAGGTTGCAAAATATCCAAATCTTCTCGAAAGTTTACCTACAAAAGATAGTGGTGTTCGATATCGTTTAGAGGGTTATCTTTTCCCTGCAACATATAGTATTAAAGAAGGTACGACTGTTGAAAGTTTAATTGATGAAATGTTAGCTGCTATGGACAAAAGTTTAGCTACACATTATACTACTATCAAAGAAAAGAACTTAACAGTAAATGAGCTCTTAACGATTGCTTCACTTGTAGAAAAAGAAGGAGCAAAAACAGAGGATCGTAAGTTGATTGCGGGAATTTTCTACAATCGCTTGAACCAAAATATGCCACTTCAAAGTAATATTGCTATCCTTTATGCAGAAGGAAAACTTGGTCAAAAAATCAGTCTTGCTGATGATGCAGCTATTGATACATCAATTGATTCACCATACAATGTCTATACAAAAGTAGGTCTTATGCCTGGACCAGTTGATAGCCCGAGTTTAGATGCTATCGAATCAAGTATCAATCAAACAAAGAGTGATTATCTATACTTTGTGGCCAATGTTCAAGATGGTAAAGTTTACTTTGCCACAACATTGGAAGAACATGACAAAAATGTTCAAGAACATATCAATGGTAAATTAAACAAATCAAATAGCACAAACTAAAATTATGTGGTTTTCCACATAATTTTGCTTTAAGAAAGTAAATTTTATTGAAACAATCAAAAGAAAGTTGAGAAAAATGGTAGAAAAAACTTATCCAATGACATTGGAAGAAAAGGAAAAACTCGAAAAAGAATTAGAAGAATTAAAATTAGTACGTCGTCCAGAAGTCGTAGAACGTATCAAGATTGCTCGTTCATACGGTGATTTGTCAGAAAATAGTGAGTATGAAGCAGCTAAGGACGAACAAGCCTTTGTTGAAGGACAAATCTCAAGCTTGGAAACAAAAATTCGTTATGCAGAAATCGTGAATAGCGATGCAGTTGCGCAAGATGAAGTTGCTATCGGAAAAACTGTAACTATCCAAGAAGTTGGAGAAGACGAAGAAGAAGTTTACATTATCGTTGGTTCAGCTGGTGCAGATGCCTTCGCAGGAAAAGTATCAAACGAAAGCCCAATCGGTCAAGCCTTGATTGGTAAGAAAACAGGTGATATCGCTACAATCGAAACACCTGCTGGAAGCTATGACGTTAAAATTTTAAAAGTTGAAAAAACAGTTTAATAGGGTAAAAAAGAAGGAGTAGATACAGGGAAAGCGCTTCCTATCACTCCTTTTCTTCATTCTAAAAACTTGAGGAGACTAGATGAATTCAGAAAATAAACATAAAAAGAAAAGTAAAATGGAACGTGGATTAACAAACCGCCACGTTCAAGTTATGGCCATTGCGGGAACAATCGGGACTGGACTATTTTTGGGAGCTGGTCGCTCTATCAGTTTAACGGGACCTTCGATTGTCCTTGTCTATATGATTACGGGTGGTTTTATGTATCTCATGATGCGAGCTATCGGAGAGATGTTGTACCAGGACCCAGAGCAACATACCTTTATCAATTTTATTACTCGTTATCTAGGTAAGGGCTGGGGCTATTTCTCAGTTTGGTCTTATTGGTTATCGGTGGTCTTTATCGGAATGGCTGAGATTACAGCCATCTCGCACTATGTTCAGTTTGGTTTCCATCCTGGCCATCTTGGTTGATTCAGGTTGTCTTTCTAACAATTTTAGGACTGGTCAATTTGATTGCCGTTAAAATCTTTGGTGAAGTAGAATTTTGGTTTGCCATGATTAAAATTGTGGCTATTCTTGCCATGATTGCGACAGGTGTTTTTATGGTTTTGACCGGCTTTGAAACTCCTTATGGTTCAGCAAGCCTGACAAATATCAGCGAGCATTTCTCCCTTTTCCCAAATGGTGGTATGAACTTTGTCATGGCCTTCCAGATGGTTTTCTTTGCCTACTTGATGATTGAATTTATCGGTGTTACCACATCTGAAACTAAGGATCCAAGAAAAGTATTGCCTAAGGCTGTTAAGGAAATTCCTTTGCGAATTATCTTCTTCTACGGTGGAGCACTCTTAGCTATTATGTCTATTATTCCTTGGCGTGAGCTTTCTGCAGCAGATTCACCATTTGTAACGGTATTTGAACTTGTTGGTCTTAAGTGGGCGGCTGCTTTGATTAACTTTGTTGTCTTGACTTCAGCAGCGTCAGCATTGAATTCAACCCTTTACTCAACAGGTCGTCACTTGTATCAGATTGCCCATGATTCACCCAATCGTTTCTTGAAAGCTATTAAGGCAGATACCCTCTCACGCCACAACGTTCCTCAGAATGCAATCATTGCTTCTGCCGTATTGATTGGTTTTGCTGCCTTCATCAATGTACTTCCTGGCGTATCAGATGCCTTTGCTTTGATTACAGCTTCTTCATCAGGTGTTTATATTGCCATCTACATCTTGATCATGGTAGCCCATCTCAAATATCGTAAGTCTAAGGACTTTATGGCAAATGGTTATCTCATGCCCCAATATCGTTTGTTAAATCCTCTGACCATGCTCTTCTTTATCTTTGTGTTTGGAACACTCTTCCTACAAGAATCAACTGTAATGGGAGCTCGAGGTTCAGCAATCTGGATTGTTGCATTCGGTATATACAGCCAATGGAAGTTTAGAAAATAAGTCAGAAGCTCATCAACTCAGGTTGGTGAGCTTTTTTTAGTTTGACAGTTATTTAAAATAGGAATATAATCAAGGCGTAAGTGTCTTTGAGGAGGGTTTGATGCACATTCGATTGGAAGATACAGAGTCTCAGAAAGCGCAAAAAATCGGAGAGTTGGTTCGCTCTTATAATCGTTCCAAAAGGGAAACAGCTGAAAGTGAGCCACTTAACCTTTATGTTGAAGATGATAGCGGTGAACTCCTAGCTGGTTTAGTAGCAGAGACCTTTGGAAATTGGCTAGAAATCGAGTATTTATTTGTGAAAGAAGAATTGCGAGGACAAGGAATTGGTTCCCAACTATTGCAGCAAGTAGAGAGTGAAGCTAAGAAGAGAAACTGTCGCTACGTTTTTGTGAATACGTATCAGTTTCAAGCGCCAGCCTTCTATCAGAAACATGGTTACCAGGAAGTCTTTGCCTTAAAAGACTATCCCTGTACTGGACAAAGGCATTATTATCAAAAAGATTTATAAACAGACATTGGACGCTTAAAGAGATTGTTCACATAATGATGGAGGTAGGTTGATGGATATCATACTGGATATGGGTAATGTTCTACTGGAATGGAACAAGGATAAGATTTTGAAAGCTGTAGCTAAAACTCAGAAAGATTATCTAATTTTAGACAAGGCTATTTTTCAGTCGGGGCTATGGGAAAGGTTGGACCTGGGGACCTTGACTCGGGAAGAATTGGTTGATAAGGTTCTTTCCCTATTAGGAGATTGCTATCAGAAAAAGGTTGAAGAAATCATTTGGAACTGGCCTGCCTATATCGATATTTACACGGAAGTCTTTCCGCTTCTTGCACGTTTAAAGGAAAATGGCCATCGTATTTTTGTCCTATCTAATACCTCACCAGTTTTTTATGAATTATTGAAAGATCAACTAGCACCTCTAGAAAAGATTTTAGATGGATTTGTTCTTTCCTGTGATATCAAGGCTATCAAACCTGATCGAAAAATGTTTGAAGAAATCCTCCGTAAATATCAGTTGGATCCTTCAAATTGTATTTTTCTAGATGATGTAAAAGATAATACCAACATGGCTGAAAGTCTAGGAATCAGAGCCTATCAAGTCAAACAGAGAAGTGACGTTGTAGATATTTTGAAAAAATTTGAATAAACAGAAAGAGGCTGGGACAAAAGTCCTAGCCTCTCAATTGTCTTTGGATTGTCGAGCAAGACGCAGTGGTTGAGTGGGCTCTACTACGCTGATTTCATCAGCTTTTACAGCCCTACTCAACTGTGCGGAGGTGGGACGACGAAATCGAATTCTACCGAATTACCGATTTCTGTCTCACTCTCTTTTGTTAAAAAAATCGTACAAAACGACATATATATATTGCATAATGTAAAATATATGATATAATAAAGTTGAAAAAAGAAGCGCAACTTTTAAAATTAAGGAGGAGGTTACAAGTGGCTAAGAATTTAAAATTAAAACTAGCTCGAGTAGAGCTTGATATGACACAAGGTGATTTGGCAGAAGCTGTAGGTGTGACTCGACAGACTATCGGCTTGATAGAAGCTGGAAAATATAATCCTAGTCTATCCCTTTGCCAGTCTATTTGCAGATGCTTAGGTAAAACGTTAGACCAATTATTTTGGGAGGAAGAAGATGAAAAATAGATTTTATTATTATCAATTATTAGATGAAAGAGAAGAGCAACTGATGAATAAAGCGGGAGCTGAAAGTTTCTATATCTCTATAGCTTTCTTGCTTTTATCTTATATGATTACAGTATTAGCACCAAGTCTTTTTAATCCGAGAATGATTCTCATCATTATCATTATTGGAACTTCTTACTTTTTCGGCCGTGCTCGAGATTTGGGTGTGAACTACTATAGTCGTTTTCATTTTACAATTATAGGGTGTTTGCTGGTAACTCTCGCTATTACGACTCTTTTGATGTTGCAGAATTATCAATTCAATATCGAAATTTATCAGCACAATCCTCTGAACGTTAAATACTTCTCTGCTTGGATCATTACCTATCTACTTTATCTTCCTTGGGTCTTTCTTGGAAACTTTGGATTAAAAAGTTATGGTGAATGGGCTCAGAAAAAGTATGAAAAAGATATGGATAAGCTCGAGAGCATGGAATAGCTTGTTAGCTTTTTATCAATATCGAGAAAATGTGATATAATAGTACTAATTTATGAGAAAAGAAGAAACATTTTCATCTTTTTACAAATAGGGAAGAAGGATAGTATATGTACCCAGATGACAGTTTAACTTTGCACACAGATTTGTATCAGATTAACATGATGCAAGTTTACTTCGACCAAGGGATTCATAACAAGAAAGCGGTTTTTGAAGTTTATTTCCGCCAACAACCTTTTAAAAATGGTTATGCTGTTTTTGCGGGTTTGGAACGAATTGTGAAATACCTTGAAAATTTGCGTTTCTCAGATAGCGATATTGCTTATTTGGAGTCACTTGGTTATCATGGTGCCTTCTTGGAATATCTCCGTAATCTAAAATTAGAATTGACTGTACGTTCTGCTCAAGAAGGGGACTTGGTATTTGCCAATGAACCGATTGTTCAAGTGGAAGGTCCTTTGGCTCAGTGTCAATTGGTTGAAACAGCTCTCTTGAATATCGTCAACTTTCAAACATTGATTGCGACCAAGGCAGCTCGTATTCGTTCAGTCATTGATGATGAACCTTTGATGGAATTCGGAACACGACGTGCGCAAGAAATGGATGCGGCTATCTGGGGAACTCGTGCGGCTGTTATTGGTGGTGCCAATGGAACTAGTAATGTACGTGCAGGTAAGCTCTTTGGTATTCCGGTTTTAGGAACTCATGCCCATGCTTTAGTTCAAGTTTATGGAAATGACTATCAGGCTTTCAAGGCTTATGCCTCAACGCACAAAAACTGTGTTTTTCTAGTAGATACCTATGATACTCTTCGCATCGGTGTTCCAGCAGCTATTCAGGTTGCGCGTGAACTTGGTGATAAGATTAATTTCCTTGGTGTCCGCATTGATTCTGGAGATATTGCTTATATTTCTAAAAAAGTTCGTCAGCAACTGGATGAAGCAGGATTTACGGATGCTAAGATCTATGCATCCAATGATCTTGATGAAAATACCATCCTTAACCTCAAGATGCAAAAAGCTAAGATTGACGTCTGGGGTGTAGGTACTAAACTCATCACTGCTTATGACCAACCAGCACTTGGAGCAGTTTACAAGGTTGTTGCTATTGAAGACGAGAATGGTCATATGCGTAATACCATTAAACTTTCAAATAATGCAGAGAAAGTTTCAACACCAGGTAAGAAACAAGTTTGGCGCATCACCAGTCGTGAAAAAGGCAAGTCAGAAGGTGATTACATTACCTATGATGGTGTCGATGTTGCTAGCATGACTGAAATCAAGATGTTCCATCCAACCTATACTTACATCAAGAAAACTGTCCGTAATTTTGATGCTGTTCCTCTCTTGGTAGACATTTTCAAGGAAGGTAAGCTGGTTTATGACTTACCAAGTCTGCCTGAAATTCAAGCCTATGCTCGTAAGGAATTTGATAAGCTCTGGGATGAATACAAACGCGTACTGAACCCACAACACTATCCTGTGGACTTGGCTCGTGACGTATGGCAAGACAAGATGGACTTGATTGATAAGATGCGTAAGGAAGCTCTAGGCGAAGGAGAAGAAGAATGAGTTTGCAAGAGACCATTATCCAGCAACTAGGCGTGAACCAGTGATTGACGCCCAGGAGGAAATCCGTCGTTCGATTGACTTTTTAAAACGATATTTAAAGAAGCATCCCTTCTTAAAAACGTTTGTGCTAGGCATTTCTGGAGGTCAAGACTCGACCTTAGCTGGACGTCTTGCCCAACTAGCTATGGAAGAAATGCGAGCAGAAACAGGTGATGATAGCTATAAATTTATCGCAGTTCGCCTGCCTTATGGAGTGCAAGCTGATGAAGCAGATGCTCAAAAAGCCCTAGCTTTTATTCAGCCAGATGTCAGTTTGGTAGTGAATATCAAGGAATCTGCTGATGCTATGACGGCAGCAGTGGAAGCAACAGGAAGTTCTGTTTCCGATTTTAACAAGGGGAATATCAAGGCTCGTAGTCGTATGATTGCCCAATATGCCCTTGCGGGTGCCCATAGCGGAGCTGTTATCGGGACAGACCATGCTGCGGAAAATATCACAGGTTTCTTTACTAAATTTGGTGATGGTGGTGCAGATATTCTCCCACTTTATCGCCTCAATAAACGTCAAGGAAAACAACTCTTGAAGGAGCTTGGAGCTGATCCAGCCCTCTATGAAAAAGTTCCAACAGCAGATTTGGAAGAAGAAAAACCAGGTATTGCAGACGAAGTAGCCTTGGGAGTCACTTACAATGAAATTGATGATTACCTCGAAGGCAAACAAGTAAGCCCAGAAGCCCAAGCAACCATTGAAAAATGGTGGTACAAAGGCCAACACAAACGCCACCTACCAATCACAGTATTTGATAAGTTTTGGGAGTAAAAACCTCCAGTGGATGTTTTTACCCTGAGCCTAGAAATGAGAAAGCGAAGAAGGTCCGGGGGGGCCTTTTTCACTTTATAACTTGAAATAGGAGAGTGAGAAAGTTCAATGCAAGTTTGAAGCCATCCATAGAATAGAAAGAGAGTTACCATTATGAAAGCAGTAGGGACACAAACTATAGAGACTGAACGTTTGATATTAAGAAGATTTGTGGAAGATGACGCTCAAGCCATGTTTGATAATTGGGCTTCACGCTCAGAAAATCTGACCTATGTGACTTGGGATCCACACCTGAATGTTGAACAAACTCAAAATTCTATTGGCAATTGGGTAAAATCCTATGACGATCCAGATTATTACAAATGGGCCATTTGTCTCAAAGAAAATTCGGACCATGTCATTGGAGATATTAGTCTTGTCAGTGTGGATGAAACTAACTCTAGCTGTGAGATTGGATATATCTTAGGGCAGGACTACTGGGGACGAGGACTCATGACAGAAGCCTTGAAAGCTGTCTTATCATACTGTTTGGATAAGATTGGATTTGAACGAGTTGATGCTTGCTATGTAAGTTTAAATCCCGCTTCTGGACGTGTCATGGAAAAAGCAGGTATGACTTTTTGGAAGACTGTTCCAAATGCAGTTGAACGAAAAGGTTATATAGCTGATAAAATTTATTATCAAATCAAAAAATAAGATGGAAAAGTTTAGCTTTTCCATCTTATTTTTTATAAAATACTTTTTAATCAAAATAAAGCAAATCTTTGCTGGTACTTGTAAAGAGGTCAAAGCCGTCTTTCGTCACAACACCACAGTCTTCGATACGAACACCGACTTTACCAGGAATGTAGATACCAGGTTCAACTGAGAAGCACATACCTTCTTCGATAACCATGTCGTTTCCTTCCATGATTGAAGGGAATTCGTGTACATCCATACCAATACCATGACCGAGACGGTGGTTGAAGTACTCACCGTAGCCAGCTTTTTCGATTACTTCACGAGCTGCGCGGTCTACTTCATGAGCTGTCACACCAGGTTTGATAAAGTCAAGGGCAGCTTGTTGGGCTTCAAGAGTCAAGTTGTAAATATCCTTCTTGAATTGGTCTGGTTTACCAACAGCGACTGTACGAGTCATATCTGATGCATAACCATTGACCATTACACCGAGGTCAAAGAGGAGAAGGGCATTGTTTTCAACCTTATTGGCTCCAGGAATACCATGAGGGTTTGCAGCGTTATCACCTGTCAAGACCATAGTATCAAAGCTCATTTCATAGCCTTCGCGTTTCATGGCAAAATCGATTTGCGCAATGATATCAGTTTCCGTATTATCAAGAGAGATATTGTCAAAACCAACTTTAACAGACTTATCAGCATAGACACCTGCTACCATCATCTTTTGCACTTCGTCTGCTGATTTGATCAAGCGCATGCGTTGGATTAATGGAGTTAAGTTCTCAAACTCAGCAATTTCAAAGACAGATTTTAAACCGTGATATTTAGTCAAGATAAGATTATCAAACTCAACTGCGACACGTTTGAAATCAAGCTGTGGCAAGGCGTTTTGGATTTTCTTCCAAGGGTTTTCAGAGTCTACATAACCAACAACTGGGAATGAGACAGTGCTAGTTGCACGCTCAACTTCAAGAGCTGGAACAAAGAGAAGTGGTTCCTGGTCAGCAAGGACAAAGAGGAACATTTGGCGTTCGTGTGGATCACTGTAAAAACCAGTGAGGTAATTGATAGTGACGGGGTCAGATACGACTGCGACGTCTAACTTTTCAGATTCGAGATATGTTACAATTTGTTGTAATTTAGACATATGTTACCTTCTTTCTACCCCTCTATTTTTGCAAAAATTAGTAGAAAATGCAAGGGAGAAGGGGAAAAGAGCCTAAAAAAATTCCAACAGCCGATGGCATGCTGGAATAGAAAGATTAGTTGAATTCTGCCTTGCTTTTCACATCGCTATATTCTTCAGCGACTTCTTGGCTCAGGATATCCTCATAAGCTGGAAGGACGATGTCCTGACCATACTTTTTCTTGAGGGCAGTAGTGACCAAGCGATAGGCTAAGTTTGCATTACGGGATAAAATAGGTCCGTGGAAATAAGAACCAAAGACATTTTTATAGTGAACACCTTCACCGATCTTTTCTTCATTATTTCCATTTCCGTATACGACCTGCCCGAGTGGTTTTTGGTCATCTGAGAGGAAGGTACGGCCTTGGTGGTTTTCAAAACCATAATAGGTTTCATCAAATTCTTCGTTATGAATTTTAATGTCACCAATAAAGCGGTTGTTGGTTTGGTTGAGGGTGTAGTGTCCCATGACACCTAGACCTTCGATACGTCTTCCAGAAGCTTCAATATAGTATTGACCCAATAGTTGGAAGCCACCGCAGATAGCAAGGACAACACCATCATTTTGGATAAAGTTATCGATGTTTTCTTTTTTAGCAGGTAAATCACCAGCAATGATACTTTGTTCAAAGTCTTGGCCACCACCGAAAAAGGCGATATCGTAATGATTTTCATCGAAATCATCATGAAGTGAAACGATGTCAACTGTTACATGGGCACCAAGCTTTTCAGCTACGTACTTGAGCATGAGGATATTCCCGTTATCTCCGTAGGTATTCATGAGGTTACCATAGAGGTGGGCGATATTTAGCTGGTAAGGATAGTTGCCGTCTTTTGAGGAAAGTGAAGTATAAACCATTAGTTCATCTCCTTTCTAACAAGCTGACGATTGGCTAGTAATTCTCGGAATTCCAGCATGGCCGTATAAGTCGCAAGGATATAAGCATGCTTGCAGTCTTGAGCTTCAATCGTTTTAAGAACTTGTTCCAGACTACTTGTTTCAGTGATTTTATCAGCTGGGTAGCCAGTCACTCTAAGACGACGAGCAATTTCAGAATGACGCACGCCACCAGCGTTGATTTCTGGAATGTCCATGTCAGTAATTTGTTCAAAATCAGCATCCCAAATCCAGCTGGTATCAATCCCGTCTGCATAATTCGCATTTAGGAGAACAGAAAGGCTAAACGGATAAGGAGCCAATTTAATCATTTCAATAGCTTGAGTAGCACCAACAGGATTCTTGATGAGAACCAGCGTGCACTCCTTATCACCAATATGGAAGGTCTCCTGGCGACCGAATACAGCGCGACTTTTGTCAAATCCTTGCTTAATCAGTTGAGAATCAGCACCAAGGTAACGCGCGATAGCTACCGCAGCCAGAGCGTTGTAGATATTGTAGAGTCCACCGATTTGAATACCGTATTCCTGTCCGTCAATAACAAAGCGAGAACGATTGTTGGTTAACTCAACCAATTCTGTCAGACGGTAGTCCAAGTCAGGACGTTTACATCCACAGTTTTCGCAGATATAAGCTCCTAAGTTGGCATAAGTATTAAGCTCATATTTCAAAATACTTTGACAGTCTGGGCAGAGAATACCTTCAGTATTGTAGTGAGCAAGTTTTGCTGGACCTTTTTCCAAATCAAAACCAAAATACTGAACAGGATTTGGAATTGCAGGTTTGTAGAAAAGAGGACTGTCACCGTTTAGCAGAACAGTAGAAGTAGGAACTTTTCGAATAGCGTCCAAAATCATGTTGTAGGTCGTATAAATCTCACCGTAGCGGTCCATCTGATCGCGGAAGATATTGGTGATGACGAAAAGACTAGGCTGGATATAGTCACAGATGTGTGAGAGACTAGCTTCATCGATTTCAAGCACTGCAATATTTTTTCCAGTTTTTGAAGATTTTGCAGTCAAGAAAGTTGTCGTAATCCCTGTGATCATGTTGGCACCACTTGGATTAGTTAAAACTTGGCCATAAATTTCCCTTAGGATACCGACCGTGAGAGCAGTCGTCAAGGTTTTCCCATTGGTACCAGTTACTACAACAATCTCATAGTTCTTCGCTAAATGCTGTAAAATATCTTTATCAAATTGAAGGGCAAGTTTTCCAGGGAGCGTACTTCCACGTCCAAGACGACTCAAGATAAAATGAGAAGAACGTCCAGCCAGAAGGCCCAAAGTAGTTTTTAATTTCATGTTTCTATTATATCATAAAAGCCAGAAAAGATAGATTTGAGATTTTAGATAAAAAAACAACCCTAGGAGGGTTGTTTTTCATAAGTTTATCTTAGCTTAAATCGCAAACAAGTCATTCAAGTTTTCAGCCAAGGTTGGGTGAGTGAAGATTTGTTTTGTGAAGTAAGTGTATGGGATCTTGTTGTCCATAGCAACAGTAATGATATTGATGATTTCTTGAGAACCTTCAGAGAAGATAGTTGCCCCGAGAATTTCTTTGGTTTCAGTGTTGACAACTGCTTTGAAAGCTCCACGAAGGTCCCCATTTACATGACCACGAGGCATAGCAGCGACAGGGATTTCCTTAACAGCGTATGGAAGTTTCAATTCAGCAGCTTGGCTTTCAGTCAAACCAACTTGTGAAAGTGCTGGTGTGATGAACATAGTGTTTGGTACATTGAGGCGATTTTCAAGTGTGTAGCTACCATCGCCAGCAAGGTAGCTATAAACAACACGGAAGTCATCGAGTGAAATGTAAGTGAATTGAAGTCCACCGTTGACATCTCCGACTGCAAAGACGCCAGGAACGTTTGTTTGGCAGTGTTTGTCGACCTTGATTGCACCACGCTCAGTTAGTTCAATGTCTGTGTTTCAAGTTGAAGTGGTTCCACATTTGGTTTGCGTCCTGTTGCGTAGAGAAGGGCATCGAAACGATAGGTTTCTTTTTCAGTTACGACAAGGACTTGGTCGCCATCATTTTTGATTTCAGTAGTATGGATGTTTTGAAGGAGTTCAATTCCGTCTTCTTCCATGTACTGTTTAGCAAGAGCAGCGATAGAAGGTTCAGCACGAGGCAAGAAAGTATCCAAAGCGTCTAAGACGGTTACCTTGCTTCCAAGTTTGTTGTAGAGACCAGCAAATTCAAGACCGATATTTCCACCACCGAGGATACCAAGTTTTTCAGGCAATTTGTCCAAGTTTTGGATGCCTGTTGAGTCAAAGACGTTTTTACTTGTAGCAAGACCTGGGATTGGTAATACATTTGAAACAGCACCAGTGTTGATGACGATAGTTTCAGCTGTTAGTTCTTGTTTTTCATCACCAGCTTGAATTTCGATGACTTTATTAGAAACAAAGTGAGCTTCAGCATCAATGATATCAACGCCTGTACCAGCAATAGTCGCATAATTTTTTCCATTGAGGCGTGTAGTAACCGTATTTTTAGTAGCCATGACTTGATCAAATGAAAGGTTCTTTTCAGCTGCAACTAGCAAAGTTTTTGTTGGGATACAACCGATGTTGATACAAGTTCCACCGTACATAGCTTTGCTACGTTCGATAAGGGCAACTTTTTTACCAGCTGAAGCTAGTTTCCCAGCAAGCGTCTTACCAGCCTTACCAAATCCAATGACAATTAAATCGTATGTTAACATTTTTAAATCCTCCTGTTTGATTTTCATTCTAGCACAAGAAAAAAACTTTTGCACAAATCTGCTACGGGAAAAAATATCCAAACAAAATAGTCTCGAGAATGCTTTGATGAATCGAGTTCAAAAGATAGAAAAATCGTTTACATGATTTAATCAGGTGGTTAGACTATCTTTTGCCCCGGTCTTGTGTTATACTAGATAAGTTGCAAAAAAGCAGTACTTTTCTTTAGTGGAAAAGAAGCAACACGGTCTTTCATAAAAGGTATGAAAGTACGTCATGACAAGAAAAGTATAAACTAAGCGCTATAGGATGGCTTCGCACCATCTTTAGAAAGAAGAATAACGTGAAATTTAATGAATTTAATCTTTCTGCGGATTTGTTAGCAGAAATCGAAAAAGCTGGATTTGTAGAAGCAAGTCCTATCCAAGAGCAAACCATTCCCTTGGCCCTTGAAGGAAAAGACGTTATTGGTCAAGCTCAAACAGGTACAGGGAAAACTGCAGCCTTTGGCTTGCCAACACTTGAAAAAATTCGTACAGAAGAAGCAACGATTCAAGCTTTGGTCATTGCACCAACTCGTGAATTAGCCGTTCAAAGCCAAGAGGAACTCTTCCGCTTTGGTCGTAGTAAGGGTGTAAAAGTCCGTTCAGTATATGGTGGTTCAAGTATTGAAACAAATCAAGGCGCTTAAGTCAGGTGCTCACATCGTTGTTGGAACACCAGGTCGTCTTTTGGATTTGATCAAACGCAAGGCCTTGAAATTGCAAGACATTGAAACGCTCATCCTAGATGAAGCTGACGAAATGCTCAACATGGGATTCCTTGAGGATATTGAAGCTATCATCTCTCGTGTCCCAGAAAATCGTCAAACTTTGCTCTTTTCAGCAACTATGCCTGAAGCTATCAAACGCATCGGGGTTCAATTTATGAAAGACCCTGAGCATGTGAAGATTGCTGCCAAGGAGTTGACAACAGAATTGGTGGACCAGTACTATATCCGTGTCAAAGAACAAGAAAAATTCGATACTATGACTCGTCTCATGGACGTAGAGCAACCAGAACTGGCAATCGTATTTGGTCGTACCAAACGTCGTGTGGATGAATTGACTCGTGGTCTGAAAATCCGTGGTTTCCGTGCAGAAGGAATTCATGGAGATTTGGATCAAAACAAACGTCTTCGTGTCCTTCGTGATTTTAAAAATGGTAACCTTGATGTCCTCGTTGCAACAGACGTAGCGGCTCGTGGTTTGGATATTTCTGGTGTGACCCATGTCTATAACTATGATATTCCACAAGATCCAGAGAGCTATGTTCACCGTATTGGTCGTACAGGTCGTGCTGGGAAGTCAGGTCAATCCATTACTTTCGTAGCACCAAATGAGATGGGCTACCTCCAAATCATCGAAAACTTGACCAAGAAACGCATGAAGGGCTTGAAACCTGCTACAGCAGAAGAAGCCTTCCAAGCTAAAAAGCATGTTGCGCTGAAGAAGATTGAACGTGACTTTGCGGATGAAACTATTCGTGGCAACTTTGACAAATTCGCAAAAGATGCTCGTAAATTGGCAGCTGAATTTAGCCCAGAAGAATTGGCCATGTACATCCTTAGCTTAACGGTTCAGGATCCAGACAGTCTTCCAGAAGTTGAAATTGCACGTGAGAAACCATTACCATTCAAACCATCTGGTGGTGGATTTGGAGCAAAAGGCAAGTCTGGTCGTGGTGACGACCGTCGAGATCGTGATCGCCGTGGCAATGGTCGTCGTGATGATTTCAAAAAAGGCAGTCGCAAGAACGACCGCTTTGAGAAGGAAAAACGTTACCGTAAGGATAATAAAAAACCACGTAATACTTCAAGCGAGAAGAAGACAGGCTTTGTGATTCGTAACAAAGGAGATAAATAACAAAAAAAGCGGTTCACTGTGGTGGATCGCTTTTATATATAAGGAGACCTATAGTCAAGAAAATAATCATACGAGAGTTTGTATTCATATATTTGTTATCTTGTAATATTATCTTATCAAAAATTTAGGAAGCTGTCAATAAGAAAATAAAAAAATTAGCAAAAATTTTCGAATACGCTTGAATTGCAATTCAATAAACAATTTTCAGATAATTGTTGAAATAGTCGCAATTTTATGATATACTGAAAGCGATTATATGCGAGGTAAAACATGGCAAATTTATTAGAAAAAACAAGAAAAATTACGTCTATCTTGAAGCGTGCGGAAGAAAAGCTTCAAGACGACCTACCATACAATGCAATTACACGTCAATTGGCTGATATTATTGACTGTAATGCCTGTATTTTAAATAGTAAGGGACGTCTTCTAGGATATTTTATGCGCTACAAGACCAACAATGACCGTGTAGAGCAATTTTTCCAATCAAAGATTTTCCCTGATGAATATATCCAAGGGGCTAACATGATCTACGATACGGAGGCGAACCTCCCGGTGGAGCATGATTTGACCGTTTTCCCAACTGAAAGTCGTTCAGATTTTCCTGATGGATTGACTACGATAGCTCCAATTCATGTCTCTGGTATCCGCTTGGGTTCTTTGATTATTTGGCGTAATGATAAGAAATTTGAAGAAGAGGACTTGATCCTTGTTGAGATTGCAAGCACTGTGGTTGGTATTCAATTGTTGAACTTCCAACGTGAGGAAGATGAGAAAAACATTCGCCGTCGTACAGCAGTTACAATGGCAGTTAATACTCTTTCTTACTCTGAATTACGTGCAGTATCTGCTATTTTAGGAGAGCTAAATGGCAATGAAGGACAACTGACAGCTTCAGTCATTGCTGATCGCATCGGTATTACTCGTTCTGTGATTGTCAACGCCCTTCGTAAACTTGAATCAGCAGGGATTATTGAAAGTCGTTCCCTTGGTATGAAAGGTACATACCTTAAAGTGTTGATTCCAGACATCTTTGAAGAAGTGAAAAAGAGGGACTATTAATGGCTAAGGCTTTAATTTCAATTGACTACACAGAAGATTTTGTAGCGGATGACGGCAAACTAACTGCAGGAGCTCCTGCGCAAGAAATTTCTGAAGTGATAGACAAGGTGACACGTTTAGCATTTGAACGTGGAGATTATATCTTTTTTACAATCGATGCCCATGAAGAAAATGATGTTTTTCATCCTGAAAGTAAACTCTTCCCGCCACATAACATTATTGGGACTAGTGGACGAAATTTGTATGGCAAGTTAGCCGACTTCTATCAGGAGCATGCTGATGATAGTCGTGTTTTCTGGATGGACAAGCGTCACTATTCAGCTTTTTCTGGCACTGATTTGGATATCCGTCTCAGAGAGCGTAAAGTGGATACTGTCATTTTGACGGGAGTTCTTACAGATATCTGTGTCTTGCATACGGCGATTGATGCTTATAATCTTGGTTATCAGATAGAAGTTGTGAAACCAGCAGTAGCATCCATTTGGCCTGAGAATCATGCCTTTGCACTTGGACATTTTAAGAATACACTTGGTGCGAAATTGCTTGATGAAAATTTGCTTGAAATTACAGAATAATACATTTCAAGATGAAAAAATCTGAAAAAAGTCTTGACAATTTTTTTCAAAGTTGATATACTAGTAAAGTAATCGACGCGGGGATGGCGGAATTGGCAGACGCGCAGGACTAAGGATCCTGTGACCGCTTTAGGTCGTGAGGGTTCAAGTCCCTCTCTCCGCATAGGAAAAGAGCTAGCTTTGGCTAGCTTTTTATTTTTCATAAAGAAGAGCAAATATATTTTTGCTCTTTTTTTGTTATTTCATAAACATTTCATATTTGAATATTATAATGGATTTACAAATATGGAGGTGCTATATGAATCCCACTCAAAGAGCTTGGGCTTATGTCAGCAGAAAACGACTGAGAAGTCTCATATTATTCTTGATTCTATTTGTTTTATTGGCAGGAATTTCAGGTTGTTTGACGCTTATGAAGTCCAACAAAACAGTAGAAAATAATCTCTTTCGCTCACTGAATACATCTTTTTCTATTAAAAGAATAGAAGCAGATCAGACTTTTCAACTATCTCAACTAGACGAGCTTAAAAAGATAAAGGGTCTTGAGAAGATTTCACCTGAGCTAGAAACAATAGCCAAGTTAACTGACAAAGAAGTCGTTACTGGAGAACAAAGTATCCAAAGGGATGATTTGACAGAGGCTGAAAAAAATCTCATCAGTTTGATAGCTTTAGAAGATTCCTCTAAGGATGTCTCCTTTACTAGCTCTGCCTTTACCCTTAAAGAAGGAAGGCATATCCAAAAAGGGGATAGCAAGAAAATCTTAATCCACGAAGATTTAGCTAAGAAAAACAATCTTAAAGTAGGAGATAAGATTAGCTTAAATCCTGGTCAAGTAGAAGGAAATAGTGGACAAAGGCTAGATTATGAAATCATGGGTATTTTCACTGGTAAGAAGCAAGAGAAGTTTACCGGTCTATCATCTGACTTTAGTGAAAATACGGTTTATACAGACTACGAAAGTAGCCAAACTCTTCTTGGAAATAAGGAAGATCAAGTCACTGCAGCCCATTTCTATCTTGAAAATCCCAAAGATATGGATGACATCATTCAAGAGGTTGAAAAGTTATCTCTTGAAAATCAAGGCTTTCAAGTGGAAAAGGAAAATAAGGCCTTTGAACAAATCAAGGATTCCGTTTCGACCTTCCAAACCTTCCTACAAATTTTCCTCTATGGCATTATGATTGCTGGTGTAGGAGCGCTGGTCTTGGTCTTGTCACTTTGGTTACGAGAGCGAGTCTACGAGGTTGGTATTTTATTGGCGCTAGGAAAAGGAAAAATAGCAATCTTTAGCCAATTCTGCCTAGAAGTTATCCTGGTTTCATTGGTAGCTATCCTACCTGCATTTGTGGCTGGAAATGCCATAACTTCCTATCTCTTGAAGACTGTACTAGCAAGTGGCGATCAAGCCACACTACAAGATACGCTGGCAAAAGCAACTAATCTTTCAACAAGTCTTCTTTCATTTGGAGAATCTTATGCCTTTCTACTTGTGATTAGCTGCTTGTCAGTTGCACTTTGTTTCCTATTTTTATTTAGAAAATCACCTAAAGAAATTTTATCATCCATCAGTTAATAAAGGAGAAATCATGACTTTACTACAATTACAAGATCTTACTTATCGTTACAAGAACACTGCAGAAGCAGTATTATATAAAATCAATTATGATTTTGAACCAGGCAAGTTTTATAGTATTATTGGAGAATCTGGAGCAGGGAAATCGACACTCTTATCTCTCTTAGCAGGACTTGATAGCCCAGTCGAAGGTGCTATTAAGTTTGAGGGAAAGGACATTCGTGAACAAGGTTATTCTTATCACCGTATGCACCATATCTCGCTCGTTTTCCAAAACTATAACCTCATTGATTATCTTTCTCCATTGGAAAATATCCGCTTGGTCAATAAAAAGGCCAGCAAGGAGACTCTTCTTGAACTTGGTTTAGATGAAAGTCAAATCAAGCGGAATGTTCTCCAATTATCAGGTGGACAGCAACAACGTGTTGCCATTGCTCGTAGCCTTGTATCTGAAGCACCAGTGATTTTAGCAGATGAACCAACAGGAAACTTGGATCCTAAGACAGCTGGAGATATCATCGAACTCCTCAAATCTCTTGCTGAGAAAAACAGGTAAGTGTGTGATCGTTGTGACCCACAGTAAGGAAGTAGCACAGGCGTCAGATATTACACTTGAATTGAAGGATAAGAAACTGACTGAAACAAGAAAAAAATAGTAACTAAAACTTTTAAACATATTAAAAACGGAAGTAAATCTAGAAAGGAATCGTATGTTACACAACGCATTTGCCTATGTCACAAGAAAAATTTTTTTCAAGTCGATTGTGATCTTTCTTATCATTCTCTTGATGGCTAGTTTGAGTTTGGTCGGTTTATCTATCAAAGGAGCAACAGCCAAGGCTTCTCAAGAAACCTTTAAAAAAATATCACCAATAGTTTCTCCATGCAAATCAACCGTAGGGTCAATCAAGGTACTCCACGTGGTGCTGGGAATATCAAGGGTGAAGATATCAAAAAAATTACTGAGAATAAGGCCATTGAATCCTACATCAAACGGATTAATGCTATCGGTGATTTGACAGGCTATGAACTGATTGAAACGCCTGAAACCAAGAAAAATCTAACTGCAGATCGAGCTCAACGTTTTGGAAGTAGCTTGATGATAACAGGAGTCAATGACTCTTCTAAAGAAGACAAGTTTGTGTCAGGCTCTTACAAACTGGTCGAAGGTGAGCATTTAACAAACGATGACAAATACCAAATTCTCATGCACAAAGACTTGGCTGCTAAACATGGCTGGAAAGTTGGCGACAAGGTCAAACTGAACTCCAATATTTACGACGCAGATAATGAAAAAGGAGCCAAGGAAACAGTAGAAGTAACGATTAAAGGACTCTTTGATGGACATAACAAATCTGCTGTGACCTACTCACAAGAACTTTATGAGAATACAGCTATCACAGATATTCACACAGCTGCTCAGCTCTATGGTTATACTGAAGATACAGCTATCTATGGCGATGCTACCTTCTTTGTGGCTGGAGATAAGAATCTAGATAGTGTCATGCAAGAATTAGGCTCTATCAACGGTATCAACTGGAAGATGTATAGCTTGATTAAGAGTTCATCTAACTATCCTGCCCTTGAACAATCTATCTCAGGCATGTACAAGATGGCTAATCTTCTCTTCTGGGGTAGCTTGAGCTTCTCTGTTCTTCTACTCGCTCTCTTACTGACACTATGGATTAACGCCCGTCGTAAAGAGGTTGGAATTCTCCTTTCAATTGGTCTAAAACAAGCAAGTATTCTAGGACAATTTATCACAGAAGCAGTTATGATTGCAATTCCAGCACTAATTTCAGCTTACTTCTTAGCTAACTATACTGCTCGTGCCATTGGAAATACAGTGCTTGCAAATGTCACATCAGATGTGGCTAAGCAAGCTAGTAAGGCAGCCCAAGCCTCTAATCTTGGTGGTGGTGCAGAAGTGGACGGCTTTAGCAAGACACTTTCAAGTCTGGATATTTCCATTCAATCTTCTGACTTTGCTATTATCTTTGTACTTGGCTTGGTTCTAGTGGTACTAGTTATGGCACTTGCTTCAAGTAATCTCCTATTTAAACAACCAAAAGAACTCTTGTTGGATAGTGAATAAAAAACTTGCTACCTATTCTCACTCAAATGAGATATAATATAGGTAGCATTTTTGATAGAAAAGGATTTATATGAAAATTCTAATTGTAGAAGATGAAGACATGATTCGTGAGGGAATTAGTGATTACTTGTCGGATTGTGGCTATGAAACGCTTCAGGCTGCAGATGGTCAAGAAGCTTTAGTGCAGTTTTCGAACCATCAAGTTGCTCTGGTTCTCTTAGATATTCAAATGCCTAAACTCAATGGTTTAGAGGTTCTGTCAGAAATCCGTAAGACCAGCCAAGTTCCTGTCTTGATGTTAACAGCCTTTCAGGACGAAGAATATAAGATGAGTGCCTTTGCTGCATTAGCAGATGGTTATTTGGAAAAGCCTTTTTCTCTATCTTTATTAAAGGTACGAGTGGATGCCATCTTTAAACGTTATTATGATACTGGTCGTATTTTTACCTATAGAGACACCGAAGTAGACTTTGACAGTTATAGCGCCAAAGTGGCTGGCCAAGAGGTTGCAGTGAATGCAAAAGAACTGGAAATTTTAGACTATCTGGTTAAAAATGAAGGTCGAGCCTTAACACGGTCGCAGATTATCGATGCTGTATGGAAGATGACAGATGAGATCCCTTTTGACAGAGTGATCGATGTCTATATCAAGGAACTACGGAAAAAATTGGATTTAGACTGTATTCTTACCGTGCGCAATGTTGGTTATAAATTGGAGAGAAAATGAGACGTTCAGGTTTATTTAAAAAAATTTTTATCTATACCTTCTCGGTATTTTCTACCTTGGTCATTTGTTTGCATTTGGCCATCTATTTCCTCTTTCCTCCGACCTATCTCAGTCATCGTCAGGAGAGCATAGGGCTCAAGGCTACAGAAATTGCACAATCCCTCCAAGGAAAGGACAGTCAAACTATCCAGGAAGTCCTTGACCTTTATTCTCAAAGTAGCGATATAAAGGGAACCATCAAGGGTGAGATGACTCAGGATAAGTTGGAAGTCAAGGATAATCTACCCATAGATAAAGAAAGACAGACGGCTTCCTTGGTCATTGAGGAAAGAGAAGTCCAATCTAAGGATGGTCAGACCTTGACCATACAGTTTATTGCTTCTATGGATCTGCAGAAAGAAGCAGAAGACATCAGTCTTCAATTTCTGCCTTATACTTTATTAGCGTCTTTCATCATTTCGCTCCTCATCGCCTTTATCTATGCGAGAACCATTGTTGCTCCTATTTGGAAATCAAACGAGTAACTCGACGTATGATGGACTTGGATGTAGAAGTACGCTTGCGCGTGGATTCAAAGGATGAAATTGGGGATCTCAAGGAGCAAATCAATAGTCTCTATCAGCATCTCTTGACAGTCATTGCGGATTTGCATGAGAAAAATGAAGCCATCCTCCAGTTAGAAAAGATGAAGGTCGAGTTTTTACGAGGTGCTTCCCATGAACTGAAAACACCTCTAGCTAGTATGAAAATCCTTCTGGAAAATATGAAAGCCAATATTGGACGCTATAAAGACCGTGACTATTACCTAGGAGTTTCTTTGGGTATCGTTGACGATTTGAGCCACCATGTGCAGCAGATTTTATCCCTTTCCTCCGTACAGGAATTACGAGATAAAAAGGAGCAAATCAACCTTCTGGATATGACCAATCTTCTATTGATGGATTATGACTTGTTGGCTAAAGAGAGAAACATCACTGTAGATAATCAAGTCACTAACCAGAAAGTTTATCTAAATCCTTCTGTACTCAAGCTGATTATTTCAAATCTGATCAGTAATGCGGTGAAGCATTCTATCCAAGGTGGCTATCTCAAAATCGGTGATAAGGATGGCTGGATATTTATTGAGAACAGTTGTACACTTGAGGAACAAGATAAATTTGAACAATCCTTTACGGCTTCTAGTCGACAAAGTAGGGAGCTGGATTGGGACTATTTGTGGTCAAGAGTTTATTGGAAAACGAAGAAATTGACTATCATTTTGAAAGAGCCGATGATCACCTAGTATTTTTCATGAAGCTACCACAGGTCAATCCAGAAAGTGATTAAGAAAGGGTTTACATCTATCTAATTGGAAGAAATTCAATCTAAAGTACGGGAAAAACTAGATTTTTTTATCAAAAAGTGATAAAATGAACAATGTAAATGGGATATCCCATAAAAATATACAGGAGGCCTGATAAAATGGCAATCGTTTCAGCAGAAAAATTTGTCCAAGCAGCTCGTGACAACGGTTATGCAGTTGGTGGATTTAACACAAACAACCTTGAGTGGACTCAAGCTATCTTGCGTGCAGCAGAAGCTAAAAAAGCTCCAGTTTTGATCCAAACTTCAATGGGTGCTGCTAAATACATGGGTGGTTACAAAGTTGCTCGCAACTTGATCGCTAACCTTGTTGAATCAATGGGTATCACTGTACCAGTAGCTATCCACCTTGACCACGGTCACTACGAAGATGCACTTGAGTGTATTCAAGTTGGTTATACTTCAGTTATGTTTGATGGTTCACACCTTCCAGTTGAAGAAAACCTTGAAAAAGCTCGTAAAGTTGTAGAATTTGCTCATGCAAATGGTGTATCAGTAGAAGCTGAAGTTGGAACTATCGGTGGTGAAGAAGACGGAATCATCGGTGATGGCGAATTGGCTCCAATCGAAGATGCTAAAGCAATGGTTGCAACTGGTATCGACTTCTTGGCAGCTGGTATCGGTAACATCCACGGTCCTTACCCTGCAAACTGGAAAGGTCTTGACCTTGACCACTTGCAAAAATTGACTGAAGCTGTACCAGGATTCCCAATCGTATTGCACGGTGGATCAGGTATTCCTGATGACCAAATCCAAGCAGCTATCAAACTTGGTGTTGCTAAAGTTAACGTTAACACTGAATGCCAAATCGCATTCGCTAACGCAACTCGTAAATTTGCTCGTGACTACGAAGCAAACGAAGCAGAATACGACAAGAAAAACTCTTTGACCCACGTAAATTCTTGGCTGACGGTGTAAAAGCTATCCAAGCATCAGTTGAAGAACGTATCGACGTATTCGGTTCAGAAGGTAAAGCTTAATCTAGCTTAACCATATAAAACAGAAACCTACCCCTGAGGGTGGGTTTTTTGTGTTTGAAACTATAGAGAATATGTTGGGGAAGAATCTATCTAAAGTTGCTAAAAGAGTCTAATTTTTGTACAATAATGCTATGAAAAAACTGAAAAAATGGAGTCTTGGCTTTCTTAGTTTCATTCTTTTGTTTTTAGGGGCAACATTTATCTTTCACCGTATCAGTTTAGAAAAGGAACAAGCCTCGCTAACACCTGTGGGACAACAAGTTCTTGTCAATGGACACCAAATGAATGTTTACGTTGAAGGGGACGGTCCAGAGACCATAGTATTTCTATCCGGTGCTGGAATTGCTTCTCCAATCTTGGATTTTAAGGATGTGTCGGATTCCTTATCAAAAAAATACAAGGTAGTCATCGTGGAACGTGCTGGCTATGGTTACAGTGATGATAGCAATCAATCAAGAGATGTGATGGAAGTTTTGTCTGAGACTCGGCAAGCTCTGTCACAAGCAAATGTAAAAGGTCCTTTTATCATTCTGTCTCATTCTATGGCTAGTCTTGAGAGTCTGGCTTGGCAGGAGCAGTATCCTGATGAAGTGAAAGCCTTGGTTGGTCTGGATTGGGCATTACCAGCAAGTTATGAAGATTTAAAGGATAATCAGGCCTTGCTTACTGTGGCTTATTGGAGCAGTAAGATTGGCTTATTACGCTATTTTCCTGAGTCCTTTTATATAAAAAATCCAACTCTGACTGAAACTGAACGACAACAATATAAATTACTAGCATATAAGCAGTTGATGTCACAAGCCATGCTTCATGAATCCCGTTTGGCAAAGGGAAATGCCAAGAAAGCTCCCTCTAGCATTAATCCGAAAATTCCCACCTTATTACTGGTTTCTAACGGTGAAGGCACGACCTTTAGCCAATCAGAATGGCAGCGTTATGCAGAGAAGTTTTCTAGTGACCAGTCTAATGTTCAAGTCATCTATATGGATGCGCCTCACGAACTTTATCATTATCAAAGTCATGAAATAGTTTCTCAGATTGAAGATTTTTTAAAGAGTCATTGATGGTTTAGAGGTCATTTTAATTTTAGACTGCTGACAATAATTAAATGCTGAAGGATTAACAGTAGAATCGTTAATTTTTTCAATTAAAAAAAATTCTTTTTCTTACCAAAAAACCTGCCTCTAATGGCAGGTTTTTTGGTATTTTAAGGAGACTATTAAGCCAGAATTTTGGACTAATACTCTTCGAAAATCAAATTCAAACCACGTCAGCTTCGCCTTGCCGTACTCAAGTACTGCCTACAGCCAGCTTCCTAGTTTGCTCTTTGATTTTCATTGAGTATAAAAATAGCACTTTAAGAGAGAAATCTCTAATTTTATAATTTATAAGCAAACGCTTGCATTCCTTTTTTTATTGGATTATAATAGGTTGGTATAAATCCTTCTGTAATAATATTGAGAGGGTGTAGAAAGTAAGGATTTAGAATATTTGTGGTCAAATACAATGTTGCTTCTTACGATAGGGAGATAGGTATGGCAATGATAGAAGTGGAACATCTTCAGAAAAATTTTGTGAAGACAGTAAAGGAGCCAGGTTTGAAGGGGGCTTTGCGTTCCTTTATTCATCCTGAAAAGCAGACCTTTGAAGCGGTCAAGGATTTGACTTTCGAAGTACCCAAGGGGCAGATTCTAGGCTTTATCGGAGCTAATGGGGCTGGGAAGTCGACAACCATCAAAATGCTAACAGGGATTTTGAAACCGACATCTGGTTTTTGTAGGATTAACGGCAAGATTCCCCAGGATAATCGCCAAGATTATGTCAAGGATATTGGAGTCGTTTTCGGACAACGTACTCAGCTATGGTGGGATTTGGCACTGCAAGAGACCTACACGGTTTTGAAGGAGATTTACGATGTGCCAGACTCGCTTTTCCATAAGCGTATGGACTTTTTGAATGAAGTATTGGATTTGAAGGAATTTATCAAGGATCCTGTGCGGACTCTTTCACTAGGTCAACGGATGCGGGCGGACATTGCGGCTTCCTTGCTTCACAATCCCAAAGTTCTCTTTTTAGATGAGCCGACTATTGGTTTGGATGTGTCGGTCAAGGATAACATTCGACGTGCTATCACCCAGATTAATCAGGAGGAAGAGACAACTATTCTCTTGACCACTCACGACTTGAGCGATATTGAGCAACTCTGTGATCGGATTTTTATGATTGACAAGGGGCAGGAGATTTTTGATGGGACGGTGAGCCAGCTCAAGGAGACCTTTGGCAAGATGAAGACTCTTTCCTTCGATCTGACGCCAGGTCAAAGTCATCTCGTCTCTCATTATGAAGGCTTACCTGATATATCCATTGATAGACAAGGAAATAACCTGACTATTGAATTCGATAGTTCCCGCTACCAGTCAGCTGATATTATCAAGCAAACCTTATCTGATTTTGAAGTCCGTGATTTGAAGATGGTAGATACGGATATTGAAGATATTATCCGTCGCTTCTATCGAAAGGAGCTCTAAGATGGTCAAATTGTGGAGACGTTATAAACCCTTTATCAATGCGGGGATTCAGGAGTTGATTACCTATCGAGTAAACTTTCTTCTTTATCGGATTGGCGATGTCATGGGGGCTTTGTGGAATTTTATCTCTGGAAGGCTGTCTTTGATTCCTCGCAAGAGCCTTTGATTCAGGGCTTCAGTATGGCGGATATCACCCTCTATATCATCATGAGTTTTGTGACTAATTTATTAACTGAGTCAGATAGCTCCTTTATGATCGGTGATGAGGTAAAAGATGGCTCTATTATCATGCGCTTATTAAGACCAGTCCATTTTGCAGCCTCTTATCTTTTCACCGAGCTTGGTTCCAAGTGGTTGATTTTTATCTCTGTTGGACTGCCATTTTTAAGTGTCATTGTTTTGATGAAAATCTTATCTGGGCAAGGGATTGTAGAAGTACTGGGATTAACGATTCTTTATCTCTTTAGCTTAACGCTGGCTTATCTGATTAACTTTTTCTTTAATATCTGTTTTGGTTTTTCAGCATTTGTGTTTAAAAATTTATGGGGTTCTCAAGTATTTAAGGCTTCACTAGTATCCTTTATGTCAGGAAGTTTGATTCCTTTGGCTTTTTTTCCAAAGGTCATTTCAGATATTCTCTCCTTCTTGCCATTTTCATCCTTAATTTACACTCCAGTCATGATCATTGTTGGGAAATACGATACCAGTCAGATTCTTCAAGCACTTTTGCTTCAGCTTTTCTGGCTTATAGTGATGGTGGGCTTGTCTCAATTGATTTGGAAACGAGTCCAGTCATTTATCACCATTCAGGGAGGTTAGGATGAAAAAATATCAACGTATGCATCTGATTTTTATCAGACAGTACATCAAGCAAATCATGGAATACAAGGTAGATTTTGTGGTTGGTGTGTTGGGAGTCTTTCTGACTCAAGGCCTGAACCTCTTGTTTCTCAATGTCATCTTTCAACACATCCCCTCGCTAGAAGGTTGGACCTTTCAAGAGATTGCCTTTATCTATGGATTTTCCTCAATTCCAAAGGGATTAGATCATCTCTTTTTTGACAATCTCTGGGCTTTAGGTCAACGACTAGTTCGAAAAGGGGAGTTTGACAAGTATCTGACTCGTCCTATCAATCCTCTCTTTCACATCCTCGTTGAGACCTTTCAGATTGATGCCTTGGGTGAACTTTTGGTCGGTGGAATTTTACTAGCGACAACGGCGACTAGCATTGCTTGGACTCTTCCCAAATTCCTGATTTTTCTAGTTTGTATTCCTTTTGCGACCTTGATCTATACTTCCCTGAAAATTGCAACAGCCAGCATCGCTTTTTGGACCAAGCAGTCAGGTGCCATGATTTACATTTTTTATATGTTTAATGATTTTGCCAAGTACCCGATTTCCATTTATAATTCCCTCCTTCGTTGGTTAATTAGCTTTATTGTGCCCTTTGCTTTTACGGCCTACTATCCTGCCAGCTATTTCTTGCAGGACAAGGATGTCTTCTTTAATATCGGTGGTTTGATTCTGATTTCTCTTGTTTCTTTGTTATTTCCCTCAAACTCTGGGATAGGGGATTAGATACATACGAAAGTGCAGGTTCGTAAAAGGAAGAATCTCAAAGCCTTGTCTCAGGACAGGCTTTTTTAATTGTGATGAAAATTTCTTGACATCCTTCCTTATAGTGCTATACTAAAAGGGTAATCGCCGATTTAGCTCAGTTGGTAGAGCAACGCACTCGTAACGCGTAGGTCACAGGTTCGATCCCTGCAATCGGCAGAGTAAAAGAAGTCCACTTGGACTTCTTTTTTTCTTTTTATAAGATTCTAACCACATAGTCTATCATAACTACCACATAGACAAAAGCTGTTGTTTGTGATTTTTATTTCTGTTATAGTAGTAACTGTCAAAGGGAGACAAAGCTTCCTAACAAATTAGAAAATGAGGTAATATTATGAAAAAAGTATTAGGTATCGGATTGTTAGTAGTTGCAGCAGTAGTCTTGTATTTTGGTTTTGTTGGATGGCCAAGTTTGGATGTTAACATCTGGGCACTCTTTCCAGTAGGTCTATTTCTATTCTTTACTCTTGAGAATCTAGTGAAAAAAGATTATAAAGCTAGTCTCATGTGCTTGATTATTGCTTTTATTATTGCAAATGCTATTCTTGATATCTTACCACTTTCAAGTGGTTTGGTTATCGGTGCTGGTGTTCTGGCTTGTGTGGGGATTGGTTTCCTCGTTCCAGAAACTAATAAGAAAGAAGAGTAACAAAAAGTCTCGAGATTTCTCGAGACTTTTTCTTTATTGACCTGCGTAATATTTTTGAATACCTTTGACAATACCAGCTACCAATCTATTTTGATAAGCATCACTGCGGACTTGTTGGTTTTCATTGAAATTGTCAATATATCCCAATTCCAATAGAACGGCTGGTTTGTCAGTTTCTCGAAGGACCGCAAAACTACTTTGTAGGAGTCCTGCATCCTTGGCACCAGTTTCAGCTAGGAGTGAAGAGTGGATATCAGCAGCAAGGCGATTGCTTTCACTGATACGGTCTGGATGGTTATGCCAGTATGGATTGATCTTAGAAGGATAACCTGCAGCTTCTTCATAAGAATAAGTTTGAATTCCAGAACGATTGGAAACAGGACTTCCACTGGCGTTAAAATGAATACTGATAAAGATATCTGAGTCAGTATTATTAACCATTTTTGAACGCTCGGTGACAAAGTCGACAAAAACATCACTATCTCTTGAAGAAAGAACAGTATAGCCGAGACCTTCAAGCTCCTTGCGTAGTTTGGTAAACTTGCATATTTAGTTCTTTCTCAGTGATGTTATAATAAGATGCACCGGGGTCTTTACCGCCGTGTCCTGGATCTAGGAAGATGATATTGTTATATTTACCCTTTTTAAAACCACGACTTACAGAAGTTTCACCAATCCATTTCCCATTGCTTTGGAATTGATGAGTTTGTCCATCGATCTTATGGGTCCCTGTAACATAGACTCCATTTTCATCTACATAGTAGCGAGCTTTATAGTAGCTGTCGTCAATCCATTCGCTCTTAGCCATGTAGCCACCAGCTTTAAGGTAGTAAGATCCAATCCATTCACGCGCTGCGTATACACCACCTGACTTCAAATAAAACCAACTATTGTAGTTTTTATCGAAAATCCATTCTTTTTCAGCCATTGCACCACTATCTTTTAGATAGTAGCTACCTTGCCATTGGTTGCTTGCCATGATGGCATCTTTGTTAAAGTAGTACCAGGTACCACTAATTTTATCCCACTTATTTTTGATTAATTTACCAGAGGCAAGAGCATAGTACCATTGTCCATCTTGTTTGACCCAAGAATTCTCAGCCATGGCGCCACTATTGGTAAAGAGATAACCGTCAAAAATGGTGTTGCTGAGCATGACTCCGTCTTGATCAAAATAGTACCAGACACCACCGATTTTTTCCCATTTTTGTTGAGAAATTTTTCCATAAGCGTTAGCGTAATACCATTTATCTTGGAGTTTACTCCAACCATAATCGACCATAGCCCCGCTACTAGTCAGGATATATCCGTCAAAAATAGTATCGTTCAGCATGATGCCATCTTTGTTGAAGTAGTACCATTTTCCTTGAATTTTTTTCCAGTTAAGAACAGGGGCATTATTTTCAAAGAAACGCCAGTGGTTTTCCTCTAATACCCAACCTTCTTTTTTGACTTCTGGAGCCTTGTCTTCCTCTTTCTTAGCTGGAGTTTCACTTGGATTTGTTGTAGAAGTTGTTGGTACGCTTGAACTTGCGTCAGTTGAGTGAGCAGTTTCCTTAGTTGAAGGTTCCTTCTTTTCGACCTTATCAGTTCTTGTATTCTCTTGAGTTGTTTCTACCGTTGTAGTTTGTACTTTACTTTCTTCAGCTAAAGCTGGGTTTGTTGCAAATCCTAGATAAGTAAGCGTGATGGCGCTTGCCAAGAGTGTTTTTTTCACTTTTTTTATCTCCTATTTTTTTTTTAATAATCTCTTTTTAAAAACGTCATTAGAAAAGCACCTCATATAGAACCTTGAGTCGCCAACTATTGAGGTGCTGGCAAAATTTATAGTAGTTATTTCATCATGAAAATTTGAACAATCATGATGATGTAGATGAGCAATGTAAGTAGAAATCCAGCTCTCCAAAAGAATTTAAGGAATTTTGGATAATAAAAACTACGTTTTTTTCTCAAAAAGAAAAAGGTTAGAACGATAGCGAGCAAAGATAACGCTGTTCCCAAAATGGGAAGTTGATTGTGTGTAAAAACCTTAGCACTGATATAATAATATTCAAAAATCAGAAAAGGGAAAGCCAAATCAGCAGCATTGATACCTCTTTTCTTTAACTTAAAAAGTCTGCTTAGAATAATCGACAGAGCCAAGGTTAGTACCAAAAGCAAGACGGAAGAGAGTTTCATTAAAATCATAACAATATTGTATCATAAAATTTTGAGAATAGAAAAGTAAATTCCTTGATTTATCACTGTTTAATCAAAAAGTCATTAGTAAGAAACAGATTTTATACTTCCTTCTTGTTTAAAATAAATCGTGTATTTGATATGATGATAGTTTGAGTCTTCATTATAAATCTTTTTTATGGTGACCATAGAAAAAATATATTAGTCAGAGGAGAAGAATAGTAGTAGAATGAGTAGCAAATAAAACAAAGGAGTTTCTTATGAAATTAGTTACGTTATGGTCAAAACTCTCACTAGGCATTCAATTATTGGTGGCTTTGGTCTTAGGTGTTATCGCTGCGGTCATCTGGCCACAATTTGCAGGCTTTTTATCAATTTTTAGGTCAAGCCTTTTATTAAATTAATCAATATGGTTATCATTCCGCTAATCTTCCCAACCATCGTTGTTGCAGTAGCTGGAGTTATCGGAAAAATCTTTTGGAAAAAAATCTTGACCAAGAGTTTGGTTTACTTTTTTTGCCATAACAACTGCCATTACGCTCTTGTTTGTTTTTCTCTAGTTACTATTTGGGATTTGGACAAGGTGTGAACATTGGTCAAACTGGTGGGAACCTTGATGGGATTGCGAACAATGTCAAGTTCAGTGAATTTTTTTGCTTGGTTTTATTCCATCAAATATCGTCAAATCTCTTTCAGAAGGTGCTCTTTTGCCAATTATCGTGTTTGCTATCTTTCTTGGTTATGGAATTGGGAATCTTAAATCTGAGAAATCTCAGAAAATTATCGAAGGTTTCCAAATCTGGATTGAAGCCATCTACAAAATTGTTGCAGTGATTGTTAAACTATCACCGATTGGGATTTTTGGATTTATCGCCAAAGATGTTGCAACGACAGGAGTTGATAAATTGATTGGGCTTGGTCAGTTTGTAATTGGAACTTATCTGGCTTATGCTGTTTTGGTTCTCCTTATTTTCCCTTTGATTGCCGTCTTTTTTAAAGTACCGTATTTATCAGCCTTTCGTGAAAATTGGAGTCTCTTAACTTTGGCCTTTATTACTGGAAGTTCTAGTGTGGTCTTGCCATCACTTCTTAAAGATTTGAAAAAACAGGGGCATGACGAGCATACAATTGATTTAGTTGTTCCTTTAGGATATACTTTTAACTTAGAAGGAGCAGCAGTTTATTTCTCAGTAGCGACAATTTTTATCGCCCACGCCTATGGTATTCAATTTTCTTTATCAAGTCTCTTGTTTACTGTTTTATTGTTGACTTTGATTGGAAAAACTGCAGCAACTGTGCCATCAGGAGCTATCGTAGTTCTATTAGCTGCAGCACCTCAATTGGGCTTGCCAGTTGAAGGAGTGGCCTTGATTTTTGCAGTTGATTTCTTTGTCAATGCCGGCCGTACCATGATCAATGTTTTGGGTCAAATCTTAACAGTTAGCGTTATTGAAAAAACAGAAGGATATATTTTAGAAGAAGAAAAGGAAAGCCAATTATCAGTCAGCTTTTCTTAAGGAGATATAAATAATGAGTGAAGCAAAAGTTTATGTGATTCATGAGAATCTAGAATGGACTCAACATTTAGTGAAATGGTTGGAAGAATTAGAAGTCCCGTATGAACTATGGGATTTGTCTAGTGGGATTTTAGATTTGCAAAGCCCACCGCCGCAAGGTATCTTTTACAATCGTATGTCTGCCTCTTCTCACACAAGAGGACATCGTTATGCTCCAGAATTTACAGAGCAAGTGATTACTTGGTTAGAAGCACACGGACGCAAAGTTGTGAATGGTACCGGTGCTATCAACCTTGAAATTAGTAAAATCAAACAATATTTGAAGTTAAACGAATCTGGTATCGAGACTCCTGCAACAGTTGCGGTTTTGGGTCAAGAGAACATTATTGAAGCAGCAAGAAATTAAACATTTATCCTTTGATTACCAAGCACAATCGAGCAGGTAAGGGATTAGGGGTTCAACTCTTCCAAAATGAAGAGGAACTTGAAGCTTACGTCAATAGTCCCCTCTTTGAACCATCAGTGGACGGGATTACCTTGTTACAAGCTTACATCAAGCCAAGTGATGGACGTATCCGTCGTTCAGAGTTTATCAATCAAAAATTCCTCTATACTGTTTCGATCGATTCTTCAGATGGATTCCAACTGTGCCCAGCAGATGGTTGCCAAATCGGCAAGAGACCAGAGCAACTAGAAACGTCTGAAAAATTCCAGATTACAGAACCTCTACCAGATGACCGAAGAGAAGCTTATGAGAATTTCTTGAAAAATGCTCAGATTGAAGTTGCGGCGATCGAATGGGTTCAATCAGAGAGTGGAGACATTTATGTCTATGATGTAAATACCAACACCAACTACAATCCTACCGCAGAAAAAAATGCCAATATTTTTGCTCACCAACATTTGGCTCACTATCTAAAAACAGAATTGCAAGCCATCACTAGTGGACAATAAAGTAGGACATTCAAAAATCCCCCAGTATCAAATGACTGGGGGATTAATTTGTTTATACTCTTCGAAAATCTCTTCAAACCACATCAGCTTCCATCTGCAACCTCAAAATAGTATTTTGAGCTGCCTTCGTTAGTTCTATCCACAACCTCAAAATGGTGTTTTGAGCAACCTGTGGCTCGCTTCCTAGTTTGCTCTTTGATTTTCATTAAGTATTAATCGATAAAAAATTATTGATTTGCTTTAAAGTCTGGATCCTTCAAACTTTGAACACTGGCATTGATGACAGCACCGATAATTAATATCTTTGCAATGATAATGAACCAGAACATCATGACGACGACGACAATCGAACTGAAAAATCTAACGTCAACGAGATAATTGACATAATTGTTGAAATAAGCTGCAAAGATGTTTAATAAAGCAATCGTCGTAACTAGTACAAAGAGACTTCCAGGTATGACGTAGCGAATCTTACTTACTTTAACATTTGGTAGGAAATAATAGAGCATGATTACGATTGCAAAAAGGAAGGCATAAATCAGCGGTCCTGTAAAATCTTGTAGATATGAAAACAGAGCACTCTCAGATTTCCAGTAGTTTTTAAGCAAATCCAATAGCATATGGCCAAACATACTAAGGAATAATGCAAGCGCAAAGAGAATTTGAAGTCCAAAGCTAACTAAGAGGCTCATCATCTGATGTGAGATAATTCCTCTATTTTTTGCGATTCCATAGGCTTTATTAAAAGCCTTTTGAAGAAAATTCATGGATTTGGAGAAAGTCCAAAGAGCTGATAAGATAGCAAAACTCAGTAAACCTGTCGATGGTTGAGTCAGAACTTCTCTGACAATCTTTGCAACAACTTCATAGATTGTATCTGGTAAAAATTCCTTGATGGTTAATAGAAAGTTTGAGATGGGAATTTGAAAGTAGGGTAAGATATTGACCACTATCATGAGTAAAGGGAAGATTGAAATCAACCAATAGTAGGCAACAGCAACGCTGGTTAGCTCGCTATCAGAGGCTTGATAGTAGTGTAAAAAAGCTTTTAATAATGGTCTATCGTTCAGCTGTTTCCACAACTTTTTCATTTCACAAACCTCCAGTTTTTCTTGTTTTGTATAGACTTTAATTTCTTCGAACTAATTCCATCATATCGTAAGGTAAGGTATTAGCAGATTCTTTTAAGGAATAGGTTTCTAAATTATTGACATTTTGGCGTAGCTTTTTGGCATACTGAGCTGAGATGAGTTTTTGAGCTTCGTATTCAAAGATACACTTACGTTCAAGGTAGTAACCTCTAAGCATTTCATCGATGTTATTGGGTTTGATACGATTGATAACCCGTTCCACAAAGGCGCCACTCGTAATATGACTGGTTTCACGGAGACGAGATTCCTGCATGAAGCTGATCAGAGAACTTTTATAAATCCCTTTAAGGTTTCCAAACTTTCGATGATGATTTCAGTGTTGGCTAGGTAGAGTTCAGCAATCTGGTCATAGTCAATGGCCAGAAGTCTTTGGGTTTCTTTGTTCTTCAAGGAACGAAGGGTTTTGCCAAATGTAAGCAACTCGTGTAGGAGAAAACGTATAATCCGAATAGAAACAAGGAAGTAGTAGGTTATTCGAGAAGCGAAGTTTCGTTTAATATTTTTCTCCATGCTTTTCAGATAACGTTGGTAGACACGATATCCTCTTTCGCCGATTTTGCCTTCTTCATAGGCTTGCTCCAAACCATCGCTCTCGATACTGAGAATCAGTAGTTTGAGAGCTTCCCAGTCTTCCTGGATTTCCTTGTTCTCCTGACTGAGGATGAGATTTTCAATACGTCCATGATAATTGTCAATAGCCGCATAGAGTGGAACCTTGTTTTTTGTGTTCTCTAAATCCTTCTCTAACTCCATGGCGACATCATTTAAGATAGCGATGTGCATGAGCTGATCCTTAGATGGTTCTTTCTCTTCGGAAAGGTGTGGAAGTACCAGTAATCCCGTAAGGAAACTGACAAGTGTTACACCAGCTACGAGGAAGAGAAGAAGAGGATATTCTTGTTCTAGATTAGACGGTATCAAAAGGATAGTGGCAATGGATACAGTTCCCTTGACGCCAGAAAAGGTAAGGAGAAGCATATCTTTGACATACTTATCTAAGCTTTATGAAGTTTCTTAATCCGAAAAGCGTAAAAGCCGTAGATCATCACAAAGCGGATGGCAAAGAGTAGGAAGGTCAAGAGAAAAACGCTGACTAAGAGAAGCACTTTGTTGTAAAATGCACTCTTAAGAATTGGTTCAGCAATCATTTCCAGTTCCATCCCAAGAATGACAAAGACAGAACCATTGAGCATGAAGGTTACAGTGTGCCAGACAGTCTCGGTAACAGTATCAACCTGGGCTTCAAGCAAGTTGATTTTTTTGAAACGACTGGCTTTCAAAATCCCAGCGACTACAACGGCGATAATACCTGAGACATGAATCTCTTCAGCTATGAAAAATGTCAAGAGGGGCAAACTGAGTTCTAGCAAGAGCTCGCTTGCGATATCTGTTGCGCGGACACTAAGTAAAAAGGTATGGAGGAAGCGATTGATTAGGGCTGTTATAAAGCCGACTGCAAAACCTCCAACAATGGAAATAGCTAATGAAGTTCCGGCTTGGGTGAGCGAAAATGTTCCTGTTGTCCAAGCGATGAGAGCCACACGAAAGGCTACTAGACCAGAAGCATCATTAAGAAGACCTTCCCCTTTTAAGATATTAGAAACCCGTTTTGGAAAGGAAAAACGTTGAGAAAGGGAAGCGAAGGCAACTAGGTCTGTAGGCCCTAAGGCAGCACCAACTGCTACACAGGCTGCTAATGGTAGGCTAGCCCAAAGGACATGAGCGAGTCCACCCATGCTCAGAGCTGATATAAAGATAACTGGGAAAATCAAGTAGAGAACGATTCTCCAGTGCTTTAAGATAGAGGTTACATCTGCTTCTTGAGCTTCACGAAAGAGTAGTGGGCCAATGACTAAAGCCAGAAACAACTCAGTATCTAAGTGATATTGGTTGTTAGGTAAGCAAAGCCCAATTCCAATCCCTAACAAAATTTGAATCAGGGGCATGGGTAAAAAGGGAAGAAGTTTATTGGTCGTGCTAGAAACAATAAGAACTAGTAAAAATACTAAGAGATAAAAAAGTAAATTCATCTTCTACCTCCTTATTTTTGTTTGCGACAAGCTTCAAAAAGTTCCTTTTGTTCTTGGATTTTTTGATCAATCTTCGAGCAGTCCTTATGCTCGATTTTCTTCTGACAACGCTCCATTTCAAGTGAAATCATTTTTTTCTTGATTTTCAACATCTTCTTGCTCATATGGGCTTCATCTAACATACCAACTGCACGTTCATGTTGGGTTGATTCGACGAAGTTATGCCGGAGAGTTTCAATTTTGTCTTTTAGGTATTGTTTATCCATGTCGATACCTTTCTATCTTTTCAATCATAACTAAAAAAGGAGGATTGTTAATTTGGTTGAGGGTGCGATAGATAGTGGCAGTGTATTCTTGTTGTGGTAAGTGACAGACAAAATCCATGACTGCATCCCGTTCTATATCTCCGCCTTCATGCCCGTAATAAATCATGATGGCTATTCGTCCGCCTTTAACGAGCATCTGACAGAGTTTCAAGTGCCTCAATGGTTGTGTGAGGTTTAGTAATAATAGACTTATCGGCAGAAGGAAGATAACCTAGATTAAAGATGGCTGCCTTCACCTCAGTTACAAACTGATCTACGGTTTCATGACCTTGGAGAAGTAATTCAACATTGGTCAAACCGGCTTCTTGTAGACGTTGACTTGTTTTTTGAAGAGCTTGTTCTTGTATATCAAAAGCGTAGACTTGTTTAGCTAATTTAGCAAGAAAAAGTGTATCATGTCCATTTCCCATTGTTGCATCTACAACAACATCATCTTTTGTGATGACTTGGGCAAGAAAATCATGCGCCAATTCAAGTGGTCTTTTCATTCATAAACTCCTGTTTTACAGCCTTGCATCCTTGGACACTACCTCGACGTCTCATTTCAGCTTCAATGCTGTTTAGAACTTCCCATTTGTTGAGACTCCACATAGGACCAATCAGCATGTCTCTAGGTGCATCTCCTGTTATGCGATGGATAACAATATGTTTTGGAATAATTTCTAGTTGGTCACAGATAACCTTGACATATTCATCCTGACTCATGAGCTGCAAACGACCTTCGTGATAATCTCGCTGCATCCGAGTATTCGTCATAAGGTGAAGTAGGTGTAGTTTAATCCCTTGGATATCATTATCAGTCACACAACGACGAACATTTTCCACCATCATGTCATGAGTTTCACCTGGTAAACCATTAATCAAATGAGCTACAATTTCAATCTTGGGATATTTTCTCAAGCGCTTAACCGTTTCCACGTAGAGTTCATAGGAGTGGGCACGGTTAATCAATTCAGAAGTTTCCTCATAGGTTGTTTGTAAACCTAACTCTACAGTAACATGCATTCGTTCTGACAGATCTGCCAAGTATTCGATAGTCTCATCAGGCAGGCAATCTGGTCGTGTACCGATATTGATTCCAACAACACCAGGTTCATTAATAGCCTGTTCATAGCGTTCACGAATCACTTCGAGCTTTTCATGAGTATTAGTAAAGTTTTGGAAATAGACTAGATATTTTTTTACATCTGGCCATTTACGGTGCATAAAGTCAATTTCCTTATAAAATTGCTCGCGAATAGGAGCATCAGGAGCAACGATTGCATCTCCAGAACCAGAAACAGTACAAAAAGTACAGCCTCCATGTGCTACAGTTCCATCTCGATTGGGACAATCAAAGCCAGCATCAATAGGGACTTTAAAAGTCTTTTCTCCAAATAAATTTCGATAGTAATCATTCAAGGTATTATAGGATTTCATAGCTAATATTATATCAAAAAAGACCCGCAAACTCAAAGTCAGCAAATAAGTGAGAGATATTGAAATGATTGGACAGAAAAAAATTTTTAAAAAAGCCTTTACAAAAAAATAAAAAGTGGTATAATTAAGTCACAAACAAGTGCAAACGTTTTCGTAAAACGTTTGCCTAATAAATATAAAAGGAGATTTGAATGATGAAAGATACATTCAAAAATGTCTTGTCTTTCGAATTTTGGCAAAAATTCGGTAAGGCTCTAATGGTGGTTATCGCTGTTATGCCAGCGGCTGGATTGATGATCTCAATCGGTAAGTCACTTGCAATGATTGACCCAAACCTTGCTCCCCTAGTTATTACTGGTGGCGTACTAGAGCAAATTGGTTGGGGAGTTATCGGTAACCTTCATATTTTGTTTGCCCTCGCTATTGGAGGAAGCTGGGCTAAAGAACGTGCTGGTGGTGCTTTTGCGGCAGGTCTTGCATTTATCCTTATTAACCGTATCACTGGTACAATCTTCGGTGTATCAGGGGATATGTTGAAAGATCCTAACGCTATGGTTTCAACAATCTTTGGTGGATCTATCAAGGTTGCTGATTACTTCATTAGTGTACTTGAGGCACCAGCCCTTAACATGGGGGTATTTGTAGGGATTATCTCAGGTTTTGTTGGAGCGACTGCATTTAACAAATACTATAATTTCCGTAAACTTCCTGATGCCCTTCATTCTTTAACGGGAAACGTTTTGTACCATTTGTAGTTATTCTTCGCTCAGCAATCGCTGCAATTCTTCTTTCAGCTTTCTGGCCAGTTGTTCAAACAGGTATCAACAACTTCGGTATCTGGATTGCCAATTCACAAGAAACAGCACCAGTTCTTGCACCATTCTTGTATGGTACTTTGGAACGCTTGCTCTTGCCATTCGGACTTCACCACATGTTGACTATCCCAATGAACTATACAGCTCTTGGTGGTACTTATGATGTGTTAACTGGTGCAGCAAAAGGCACTCAAGTATTTGGACAAGATCCACTTTGGCTTGCATGGGTAACTGACCTTGTAAACCTTAAAGGTACTGACGCAGGTCAATACCAACACTTGTTAGATACAGTACATCCAGCTCGTTTCAAAGTTGGACAAATGATTGGTTCGTTTGGTATCTTGATGGGTGTAATTGTGGCTATCTACCGTAACGTTGATCCAGATAAGAAACACCAATACAAAGGTATGATGATTGCAACTGCTCTTGCAACATTCTTGACAGGGGTAACTGAACCAATTGAGTACATGTTCATGTTCATCGCAACACCTCTTTACCTTGTCTACGCTCTTGTTCAAGGTGCTGCCTTTGCAATGGCTGATATTGTTCACCTTCGTGTGCACTCATTCGGCTCAATCGAATTCTTGACTCGTACACCATTAGCTATCAATGCTGGTCTAGGTATGGATATCATTAACTTTATTTGGGTAACAGTACTTTTTGCAGTTATTATGTATGTTATCGCTAACTTCATGATCAAGAAATTCAACTACGCAACTCCAGGACGTAACGGAAACTACGAAAATGCTGAAGGTTCATCAGAATCTGCAGTTGCTGGTGAGTCAAAAGTTGCAGAAGCTTCTCAAGCTGTAAACATCATTAACCTTCTTGGTGGACGTGCTAATATCGTTGATGTGGACGCATGTATGACTCGTCTTCGTGTTACTGTAAAAGACGCTGAAAAAGTCGGAACAGAAGAACAATGGAAGGCTGAAGGAGCTATGGGTCTTGTCATGAAAGGACAAGGTGTTCAAGCTATTTATGGACCTAAAGCTGACGTTTTGAAATCAGATATTCAAGACCTTCTTGATTCAGGTGAAGTGATTCCTGAAACTCTTCCAAGTCAAATGGCAGCAACTCAAAGATGCTGTTGTATACAAAGGTGTGACTGAAGAAGTTTACTCAGTTGCTGACGGTCAAGTGATTGAATTGGACCAAGTGAAGGATCCTGTATTCGCACAAAAAATGATGGGTGATGGATTTGCAGTAGAACCAGCAAACGGAAACATTGTATCTCCAGTATCAGGTACTGTATCAAGCATCTTCCCAACTAAACATGCTCTTGGTCTTGTGACTGAAGCAGGCCTCGAAGTACTTGTTCACATTGGTTTAGACACAGTAAGTCTTGAAGGAAAACCATTTACAGTTCGTGTTGCTGAAGGACAACAAGTTGCTGCAGGTGATCTTCTTGTCACAGCTGACTTAGGTGCTATCCGCGAAGCTGGTCGTGAAACTACAACTGTAGTTGTCTTTACAAATGGCGATGCAATTAAATCAGTTAAATTAGAACAAACAGGTTCTCTTGCAGCTAACACACCAGTTGCAAAGTAGAATTGTAATATTTAGGAGGTTGGAAGTATTTTTCCAACCTCTTGTTTATAGGAGAAAAGCATGAAGTTTTTAACACTCAATACTCATAGTTGGATGGAAAAAGATCCTGAAGAAAAATTTCAGCTCTTGTTGCAAGATATCCTTGAACACAAGTATGATTTGATTTGTTTTCAGGAAATTAACCAAGAAATCACCTCAGAGCAAGTAGAGGCTGGTCCACTTTATCATCCGTTACCTTCAGCAGAACTGATTCACCAAGACCACTATGTCCGCCTTATGGTAGAGAAATTAGCTGAAAAAGGACTGAAATACTATTGGACATGGGCTTATAACCATATCGGTTATGACCGCTATCATGAAGGTGTTGCAATCCTATCTAAAACACCGATTGAAGAGCGTGAGATTTTGGTTTCAGATGTGGATGATCCGACAGATTATCACACACGACGAGTTGCTTTAGCAGAAACAGTAGTTGAAGGTAAAGAACTTGCTGTTGCGAGTGTCCATCTCTCTTGGTGGGATAAAGGCTTCCAAGAGGAATGGGCGCGTTTTGAAGCAGTTCTGAAAGAATTAAATAAGACTCTCTTACTAGCAGGTGATTTCAATAATCCTGCTGGCCAAGAGGGTTACCAAGCTATTTTAGCTAGTCCACTAGACTTGCAAGATGCATTTGAAGTTGCAAAAGAAAGAAGTGGTAGCTACACCGTTCCGCCTGAAATTGATGGTTGGAAGGGAAACAGCGAACCTCTTCGAATCGATTATATCTTTACAACAAAGGATGTGCAGGTAGAAAAACTTCACGTGGTCTTTGATGGTAAAAACAGTCCACAGGTGAGCGATCATTACGGTCTACAAGCAACACTATCTTGGAAAGACTAAATAAGGATTTTTAGTAAATAAATAAGTCCCCCTTCTGTCAGTAGAAGGGGGATTTATTTATTTAAAGAGTTAATATAGTTAAAGTTTTTAGTTGAATAACTTGTAAAATAAGATAAAATCCTTTAAAATAAAAAGTGTTGGAGGAATTTATGATTGTAAATCAAATTGTGCGTATGATCCCGACGCTAAAGGTAAATAATAGAAATTTAAATGAATCATTTTATATTGAGACTTTGGGTATGAAACCCTTGCTTGAAGAGTCAGCTTTCTTATCATTAGGAGACCAGTCAGGCATAGAAAAGTTAGTTTTAGAAGAGTCACCGAGTATGAGAAGCCGTAAGGTTGAAGGGGTAAAAAATTAGCTAGATTGATTGTAAAAGTAGAAAATTCATCTGAGATTGAAGCGCTACTAGCTAGAATGGAAAAGCTTCCTCAACTCTATAAAGGAAACAAGGGATATGCTTTTGAGGTTCTTTCTCCAGAAGGCGATTGTGTCCTTGTCCATGCGGAAGATGATATTAGAGATTTGGAAAAGGTTGAAGAAGAAGTCACTTTTTCAAAAGACGAGAACATGCAATATTTGACGGCGTTTGAAATCTCAGTGGAAGTTAACTTGCCAGAAGATACAAGCAGCCTACTTGAAAAAGAAGAAATCGAAAATCGAATCGCTTTTAGAGAAGCTCAAGGCGGTGATTTACTTGTTGAAAATAACGTAACTTGGGACTTGTCTATGTTGAAATTCCAAGTGAAAGAACTTGACCTAGCAAGTCTTCGCCAACGTTTTGAAGCTACAGGTGACTTTATTCCTAAATCTGAGAAGTTCTTCCTAACTAAGGATACCAACAATGTCGAATTGTGGTTTGAAGCAGTATGAAACAAAAAATCATTCAAAAAATAGAGCAACAAATTGAGGCAGGGATTTATCCTGGTGCCTCTTTTGCGTATTATCAGTATGGCGTTTGGTCTGACTGGTATCTAGGTAAAGCAAATCCAGAAATTGCTGAGAAGACGCGTGAAGGGTTGGTCTATGATTTAGCAAGTGTGAGCAAGGTCGTCGGAGTAGGAACGGTCTTAACCTTCTTGTGGAAGGAAGGTAAGATTGAGCTCAATCAATCCATAAAGGCGTACCTTCCAGAGACGGATTATCCAGACATCACCGTTCGACAATTATTAACTCATGCGACGGATTTAGATCCTTTTATCCCTAATAGAGATCAGCTCTCAGCAGACCAACTTAAAGATGCCATGTTTCATCTGAATCGTCGAGAGAAACGAGCTTTTCTCTACTCGGATGTGCACTTTCTCTTGCTTGGTTTTCTCTTAGAATCCTATTTTGAAAAGGACCTGGATCAGATTTTACAAGAGCAAGTTTTGGATCCATGGAAGATGAAGGAAACGAGGTTTGGTCCTGTAACCAGTGCTGTGCCGACTGTTCGTGGTCAGAAAGCAGGAGTGGTACATGATCCCAAGGCGCGTTTACTAGGTAGACACGCTGGGAGTGCAGGTTTATTTTCAACTGTTCATGATTTAAAAATCTTCCTAGAGCATTATTTACAGGATTCCTTTGCTGAAGACTTAAGTCAAAATTATTCAGACTTGGATGACAAGGAACGTTCATTGGCTTGGAATATAGAAGGTGAATGGTTGGACCATACAGGCTATACTGGAACTTTATCATGTGGAATCGAAAGAAACAAGAGGCAGTAATCTTTCTCTCTAACCGAACCTATGAAAAAGATGAGCGTGCCCAGTGGATATTGGACCGTAATCAAGTCATGGACTTAATACGTGAAGCAGACTAGGGAGGACTTATGTCTAAAGCTTTAAAAGGAACTCTATTTACAGTCATTGCAGGTATTGCTTGGGGACTGTCAGGAACCAGTGGGCAGTACCTGATGGCTCAAGGAATTTCTGCTCTTGTTTTAACCAATATTCGTTTAATTATCGCAGGTCTTCTCTTGGTTCTTTTATCTTATATAAAATCTAAAGAACAGTTTTTGGCTTTTCTGACGGATAAATCAAGTCTGTTTTCTCTCTTGTTATTTTCTTTGTTTGGGCTCTTTTTAAATCAATTGGCCTATTTATCAGCTATTCAGGAAACAAATGCTGGTACAGCGACAGTCCTTCAGTATGTCTGTCCAGTTGGAATCTTAGCTTATACTTGTATAAAAGATAAGGTAGCCCCTACACTTTCAGAAATTCTGTCTATGATTTTGGCTATAGGTGGAACTTTTCTCATTGCAACCCATGGGCAGTTGGATCAGCTTTCTATGACACTAGCTGGACTCTTCTGGGGTTTGTTCTCAGCTCTGACCTATGCTCTTTATATCATTTTACCCATTCATTTGATTCAAAAGTGGGGAAGTATTCTAGTCATTGGTGTTGGGATGACCATCTCTGGGTTTGTAGCGGTGCCATTTACTGGGATTATCGGTGCTAGTGTCCCCTTAGCTTTTGATACCATTCTAGCTTTTGCAGGTATTATCCTTATTGGAACAGTCTTTGCCTATACAGCCTTTCTTAAGGGTGCCAGTATGATTGGACCGGTCAAGTCTAGTCTTTTGGCATCTATTGAGCCCATCTCGGCAGTGTTTTTTGCCTTTATGATTATGGGGGATATCTTTTATCCAGTAGATTTTCTTGGTATGACAATGATTTTACTAGCTGTAACCATTATTTCATTGAAGTATTTAATGTTAGAAAAGAAACAGAATCCAAAAAGGTCATAAAAAATCCACTCTTTATTTGAGTGGATTTTTTATGTTTAGAGATTTAAATATTTAATCTTTATTTTCGTATGGTAAAATCAAGTTCAAGATGATACCTGTCATAGCTGAAAGAGCAGTCCCAGAAAGGGTAACTGGACCAAGTTTGAGGATTGCTCCACCAAGTCCAAGTACCAACATCGCACTTGCGATGATTAGGTTACGCATTTGACCAAAATCAACACGTTCCTTGATCAAGACTTTCAAACCGTTGCTTGCGATAACCCCGTATAGAAGGATTGACATACCACCAAGTACAGCGTTTGGAATTGTAGAAATCAAGGCAGTAAATTTACCAAGGAAGCTAAGGGCAATAGCGATAAAAGCAGCGTTACGGATAACAGAGACAGAAGCGATGCGAGTCATACCAATAACCCCTGTATTTTCACCGTAAGTCGTATTTGCTGGTCCACCAAGGAAGGCAGAAACAGAAGTTGCGATACCATCACCGAGAAGGGTACGATGAAGACCTGGGTCTTTCAAGAATTGGCGTCCACAGATTTGACCTAGAACGGTGTGGTCACCGATATGTTCTGAAATGGTTACGATAGCGATTGGTAAGATGGCGATTGTTTCAGGACCAAAGTAAAGGTCGTATTGTTTGAAGGCACCACCTGTGCTAAATGGTAGGTAGAAGCCTGGAATTTCGAACCAGTTAGCTTGAAGAACAGGAGTGAAGTCAACTAAGCCAAGTACTAGCGCGAAGAGATATCCACCAATAATTGCAAAGAGGAAAGGAATGATACGAAGGAAACCTTTTCCTTTTGTATTGATAAAGGCAGCGATGAGGAAGGTAACCACAGCTACAAGAGCATTTTTCCAGTTGCCGTCAGCTACAAGACCAGCATTGGTTACGGCAGAACCAGCAAGCCCAAGACCGATAACGATAATCATTGGTCCGATAATGATTGGAGGCAAGAGTTTATCAATCCATTTTGTACCTGCGAAGCGAACACTTGCAGCAACAAGGACATAAACAAAACCAGTTAGGATAACCCCTGTCTGAGCAGCAGATACATCACCCCCCATTTCTTTCATGGCAAGTGACATGGCTGTAATAAAGGCGAAAGAAGAACCAAGATAAACAGGAACTCTAAAACCTGTTGCAATCATATAGATGAGGGTACCAACCCCTGAAGCAAAGAGGGCAACGGACACAGGCATTCCCAAAATGAGTGGGACCAAAATTGTTGCACCAAACATAGCAAAAACGTGCTGGAAGCTGAGAAGAATTCCCTTACCAGCAGAAGGACGTTGGTCGACGTCTAATAACAAATCAACAGTTGATTCTTGTTTCATAAATACCTCACTTTTTGGGCATCAAAAAAAGAGCCCATTATTTTTACAGCAATAGGCTCTCAGAGTAAGACTTCATTAAAAAAAATAATTGACCACATTTTTAATGAATGTTATGTATATCTGCGTCTTCGTCACCTCACGGGATGACATTAAAAAAACCTTTGCTTGTGATAGTATAGCAGAAAAAAATGATTTTTGTAAATCATTTTTTTCCCGAGCCCAGAAATCAGAAAGCGAGGTATGATTTTTGTAAATCATTTTTTTCCCGAGCCTAGAAATAAGAAAGTGAGGTTGATTCTGCAGATTTATGTATAATTCCTTTAAAGCGGACGTTTATTTGGCATACCTGCTTTTCTTGGATATTTATTTGGAGTTTCTTTTTTTCTTTTCTACCACAGTAATATAGCGAGGGTCTCCATTGGGAAGAGTATAGCTGATGTTGTCCTCAACTTTGCTAAAGAGAAGGGTAAGAGCGTTTTTTGCCTCTGTCAATTCCTCGGGTGCATTGCTTGCCTTGAGTGCCAGTAATTTTCCACCGATTTTTAGAAAAGGAATGGTTAATTCAGATAAGACCTGCAGGCGAGCAACTGCTCGAGCTGTGACGATATCAAACTGGGCACGAAAATTCTTGTCTTGACCGAAATCTTCTGCACGTCCATGGTAGAAGTGAACATTTTCTAAGTCTAACTCTTGTGCTAAGAGATTAAGGAAGTTGATTCGCTTGTTTAGAGAGTCAATAATGGTTATATCTAACTGAGGGTAAAGAATTTTCATAGGAAGGCTTGGAAATCCAGCACCAGCTCCAATATCTAATAACTTAATTTCCTGATTTTCAATCAACCCTTGCAGGATAGGTGCAATCGAATCATAAAAATGCTTGAGATAGACTTCTTCCTTATCCGTAATGGCAGTTAGATTGATTTTTTCATTCCACTCGACTAAGAGTTCAAAATAACGCTCAAATTGTGCTTTTTGCTGGTCAGTAAGAACAATATTTTGTTCAGTGAGTAATGTGTAAAAAGTTTCTGGTTTCATAGTTATATCCTTCTTGTATATCATCTTATTTTACCACAAAAACATGGAAATTTGATATACTTGTACTAATCAAAAGGCAGAAAGGAGCTTTATGATGAATTGGATTTTTTATGGACTTCTTGCGCTAATTATTTTCTTGGTAATTGACTGCTATAATAAATTGGTGAAAAATCGTATGCAGACCAAGGAAGCTTGGAGTCAGATTGATGTTCAGTTGAAGCGTCGAAATGATCTCTTACCGAACTTAATTGAAACAGTTAAAGGTTATGCGAAATATGAAAACTCTACTCTGGAAAAAGTTACTCAACTTCGAACACAAGTAGCTGCAGCAACTACACCCGCGGAAGCCATGAAAGCTAGTGATGCACTGACTCGTCAGGTATCTGGTATTTTTGCGGTTGCAGAGAATTATCCTGACTTGAAGGCTAGTAGCAATTTTGCTCACTTACAAGAAGAACTGACTAACACAGAAAATAAAATTTCTTATTCACGTCAGCTTTATAATAGTGTCGTTAGCAACTACAATGTTAAATTAGAAACTTTCCCAAGTAATCTGGTTGCGACTATATTTGGCTTCAAGGCAGCGGATTTCCTTCAAACTCCAGAAGAAGAAAAGGCTGTGCCTAGAGTTGATTTTAGTGGTTTAGGTGACTAAGATGCTGTACAAACAAATCGCTAGTAATAAACGAAAAACTTGGGTTCTATTAATTGTCTTCTTTCTTTTGTTAGCCTTGGTTGGTTATGCTGTTGGTTTTCTCTTCATAAACTCAGGAATATGGGGAGTGACCGTAGCCATGATTATCGGTTTCATCTATGCCTTGACCATGATTTTTCAATCTACAGAGATTGTCATGAGTATGAATGGTACGCGTGAGGTTGATAGGAATGAAGAACCTGTTCTCTATCATGTTGTTGAGGATATGGCTATGGTAGCTCAGATTCCTATGCCACGAGTTTATGTTATTGATGACCAAGGTTTGAATGCTTTCGCCACAGGTTCGAATCCTCAAAATGCTGCTGTTGCTGCTACGTCAGGACTTTTAGAGATCATGAACCGTGAGGAGTTAGAAGCCGTGATCGGCCATGAGGTTAGCCATATTCGCAACTACGATATTCGTATTTCAACTATTGCTGTTGCTCTAGCTAGTGCGATTACGCTATTATCAAGTATGGCTGGTCGTATGATGTGGTGGGGAGGTGCTGGCCGTAGTCGTAGAAGTAATGATCGTGATAGTTGGGGACTTGAAGTGATTATGTTAGTAATTTCTCTCCTATCCATTGTTTAGCGCCTTTAGCAGCAACTTTAGTGCAATTAGCTATTTCTCGCCAGCGGGAATTTTTGGCGGATGCTTCGAGTGTTGAACTAACTCGTAATCCTCAAGGGATGATCAATGCTTTACAAAAATTAGACAATAGTCAACCCATGAGTCATCATGTGGATGATGCTAGTAGTGCGCTTTATATCAATGATCCTCAAAAACCAAGTTTCTTGAAAAAACTATTTTACACTCATCCACCTATTTCAGAAAGAATTGAGCGTTTGAAACATATGTAAAAAAACATCCAGAGAAAGTTCTCTGGGTGTTTTATTTCCAAAAGTTAAAGATCTTGTAAATCAACTATTTTTAAACCATGCTCTGTCAGACTATAGATACTCGTACAAATTTCTTTTAAGAAACGTCGATCATGCGAAACAGTGACAAGACCACCAGAATAATTGGCAAAGAGTTTTCTGATTTCAGGTTGTGAAGTTGGAGAAAAGTTTCGTGTTGGTTCATCCAGAATGAGAAAGTTTGGTTTTCTCAGCACTAAATTCAAAAGAAGGAGTTTGCCTTGTTGGCCGCCAGATAAGGAGCGGACTTGCTGGTGCATCTCTGGATAGCTGAAATTAAGACTAGCTAAGTGAGATTGGATTTTCTGTATTTCCTCTTTGTGTCCAGTTTGGCTGAGAAATTCTACTGGGGATAGATCCAATTGCAGTTTTTCTTGGTAATTTTGTGGCATAAAACCAAGCGAATTCTCTCTTTTGCCGCTTAGTAGTTGATGTAACTTTGCTAAAAGAGTGGATTTGCCAACGCCATTGGGACCGATAATGCCGATTTTATCTTGACCACGGACAGTCAATTGTAGCCCTTGAGACAGAATTCGTTGGCCAATGGATAAAGTCTCATTTTCTAGTCGAACTAAGACTTTTGAAGCCGCTAATGGCTCTATATCTGAAAAGAAAAGTTGGATTTGTTCCTCTTCAAGTGGCTTTTGGGTCATGGACTGAGCTACTTTTTCGTAGCGTTTTTCTTGAGAAAGAACATTTTTCATCTTTTTAGCTAATAGGCGGCCCGCAACATCATTTTTAGTGTTACGCAAGGCAGTTTCTACTTTTTGCTTGACTCTGCGATGCTTTTCCATGGTTTTTTCATAGGAACGTTGGTCGTTGGCAGCTTGCTGGCTTTGTCTGGCAAAATGAGCCTTTCTCTGTTCACTATAGCGATCATAGTCTAGATGTTCGACTAGGGTTTCAGCTTCCTTTCGATGCTTGACCAGTCGTAAATGGATAATGGTGTCTGCTGTTTGAGAGAGAAAGTCTTCATCATGAGAAATGAAAATAACTGTTTGCCTGGTTTTTATGAATCTGTTTTTTTAGCCAATCAACCATCTCTATATCCAGGTCATTTGAAGGTTCATCTAAAAAAATAAAATCTCAAAGGGTTTGGCAAATTCATGGATGAGCTGAATTTTCAAAGCTTCACCACCCGAGAGACTACCAATTTCTTGGTCGCTTGCAAAACGGTCGCTATCAAAGTGCAACTCCTCAGCCAAACGATAAAGAATGCTGTAGTCTAAATCAGCAGAATCCAAAAAGAAGTAGTCATGTAAAGTTTTCTTTTTCAGGTCCTCAGGTAGTTTTTGAGGAATGTAAGCCAGTGATTGAAGGTCAGATTGGATTTCTCCCCTGATAGAGAAATCAGCTAATTTTTCTCCCATTAAAGTTCGAAGTAAGGTTGATTTTCCATTTCCTTCTTCGCCTATAATAGCGACCTTTTCTCTGTCTTGGATGTTAATGTTTAAATCGGAAACAAGGTCTCTTAAATCTTTGTTTTGTGTAATGGTCAGATGATTGATGTTTATCATATTATTGCACTTTCTAGAATGTCCATATTGCATAACAAAAAGCTCTACTTTATCTAGTAGAGCCAATCGTCTATGTCAAAAAATCCTCTTTTAAAAAGGCTGAAAATCCACCACAAAAAAGAGTACGCAAAAAGAGACAAGAACAAGATCTACTAAATAAAGGTTCTTTATTTGATAGACTTAGTTGTTCATGTCTCCCTTACCTCCGAGTATTGTTGCAATCATCATACTCTTTTTGAGAAAATTTGTCAAGATTAAGCCAGAAAATCCTCTATTTGTTAAAAACCAAAAACAGGTCCATAGAGTGTTAATGTATGTTTAACGTGATCGAAGTGGAACTTGTCATAGTTTCTCCAAGCAGTGCGAGCTTGATCGTTTAGTTTTAGTGAGCCAAGTCCAATCAAAAGACTAGTCCGTTGGTAAAAGCTTTCCAGTTCAATTAGAATAGCATTGTCTAATTTCTCAGCTTTTTTGAGTGCTCTGAGAATCTCATCAATATTTTGTTGTAAGCGTAGGTCATCAGGTAAGCCTTGTTTACAACTTTGTATTGTTTGATTTAATTCTGAAACGAGTTGATAGGCTTCAGTTAAAAGAACTTTGTCTTCCATATGAGCGTCCTCCTTTGCTCATGTATTGATGCCTATAGTATAGCACAAAAAATAAAATTGTCATAATAAATATATCAAAAAATAGAGAATGATTTTTTGAAAGTTTAGTTGCCTTGCTTACGCTCTTTTCATGGTATAATCAAGGGAGTAAATCTTTATGGAGGAAGTATGAAATTAAATATTCAAGAAATTCGTAAGCAGCCTGAAGGCTTGCACTTTGAGCAAACTTTAGACTTGGCAACTGACTTACATGCTCGTAATCAAGAAATTTTAGATGTAAAAGATATCAAAGCAGTAGGGAAGGTTCAGTACGAAGACCGAATGTTTTTCCTAGACTATCTCTTGTCATATACAATTGTCCTAGCTTCTAGCCGTAGTATGGAACTGGTAGAATTGAAAGAATCATATCCAGTAACGGAAGTCTTTATGGAAGGTGCTACCAATCAACTGGACCAAGAAGTTCTAGATGATGACTTAGTTTTACCGATTGAAAATGGTGAAATTGACTTGGCTGAAAGTGTTTCAGATAATATCTTGCTCAATATTCCAATCAAGGTCTTAACAGCTGAGGAGGAAGCTGGTCAGGGATTTGTCTCTGGAAATGACTGGCAAATCATGACTGAGGAAGAATATCAAGCTCAACAAGCAGTCAAAAAAGAAGAAAATAGTCCTTTTGCAGGTTTGCAAGGGCTGTTTGATGGAGATGAATAGATGGTTTTATCCAAAAAACGTGCTCGTCATGTCATAGAAGAAATCATTGCTCTTTTTCCCGATGCGAAACCAAGTCTAGATTTTCGCAATCATTTTGAACTCTTAGTTGCAGTCATGTTGTCTGCTCAAACGACAGATGCAGCAGTAAACAAAGCGACTCCAGCTCTTTTTGAAGCGTTCCCTACGCCTCAAGCTATGGCAGAGGCTAGTGAGAGTGAAATTGCAAAACATATTTCTCGTTTAGGTCTGTATCGAAATAAAGCTAAGTTCCTCAAGAAATGTGCCCAACAACTTATGGATGATTTGGTGGTCAAGTTCCTCAGACCAGGGAAGAATTAGAAAGCTTAGCTGGTGTTGGTCGTAAAACAGCTAATGTTGTCATGAGTGTTGGCTTTGGAATTCCGGCTTTTGCAGTAGATACTCATGTTGAGCGTATCTGTAAACATCACGATATCGTTAAAAAATCAGCTACGCCACTTGAAGTTGAAAAACGTGTCATGGAAGTCTTGCCACCAGAAGAATGGTTGGCGGCCCATCAGGCTATGATTTACTTTGGTCGTGCCATCTGTCATCCCAAAAATCCAGAATGCGAACACTATCCACAATTGTACGATTTTAGTTCTTTATAAGACTTAGCATTGAATGTTTTTGCTTGCTTTGCACTAGGCTTTGTGATATAGTAAGGACAATAAAATATTCCTTTAAACCTGTCCCGTGAGGCAGGCAAGGAGCTGGATTAAGTAGAAGAGTAAGTCTATACTGTTTACAGTAAGGCTCGCTTAGTTATACATTCTCAAGTCTCCTTGAAAAAGGAGACTTTTCTTTTTGGAGGTTTGTCATGAAGACAAAAGAAGTTGTAGACGAATTAACCGTCAAGCGAGCAATTACGCGTATCACTTATGAAATCATCGAACGCAATAAAGATTTGAATAAGATCATTTTAGCGGGTATCAAAACACGTGGTGTCTTTATTGCTCACCGTATCCAAGAACGTTTGGAACAATTGGAAAATATCTCTGTTCCTGTTGTAGAGTTAGATACTAAACCTTTCCGTGACGATGTTAAGAGTGGTGAGGATACTTCATTGATTTCTGTCGATGTGACAGATCGCGAAGTCATCTTGGTGGATGATGTGCTCTATACAGGTCGTACAATTCGAGCTGCTATCGATAACATTGTCGGACATGGTCGCCCAGCGCGCGTGAGTCTTGCGGTGTTAGTTGACCGTGGACACAGAGAATTGCCAATTCGACCAGATTACGTTGGGAAATATTCCAACCAGTCGTTCTGAAGAAATCATCGTTGAGATGACAGAACTTGATGGCCAAGATAGAGTTTTGATTACTGAAGAAGCTTAATAGCTAAAGGAGTAGCCATGTCAGAAAATCAACAAGCACTCAACCATGTGGTGTCCATGGAAGATCTCACTGTGGATCAGGTTATGAAATTGATTAAACGAGGGATCGAGTTTAAAAATGGTGCTCAGATCCCTTACGAAGACCATCCCATTGTTTCTAATCTTTTCTTTGAAAATTCGACAAGAACGCATAAATCCTTCGAAGTTGCAGAGATTAAACTGGGATTGGAACGACTTGACTTTGATGTGAATACAAGCTCTGTAAACAAGGGTGAGACACTCTATGATACAATCTTGACCTTGTCTGCACTTGGTGTAGATATCTGTGTTATTCGGCACCCAGAGGTTGATTATTACAGGGAATTGATTGAGAGCCCAACCATTACGACATCGATTATCAATGGTGGTGATGGCTCAGGGCAACATCCTAGTCAGAGTCTGCTTGATTTGATGACAATTTACGAAGAATTTGGCCGTTTTGAAGGGCTCAAGGTTGCCATTGCTGGTGACTTGGACCATTCACGTGTTGCCAAGTCCAATATGCAGATTTTGAAACGTTTAGGTGCTGAACTTTACTTTGCAGGACCTGAGGAATGGAGAAGTCAAGAGTTTGCAGATTATGGTCAGTTTGTAACTATTGACGAGATTGTTGACCAGGTGGATGTTCTGATGTTGCTTCGAGTTCAACATGAACGCCACGAAAGTGGAGCAGTCTTCTCAAAAGAAGAGTATCATGCTCAACATGGCTTGAACCAAGAACGCTATAATCGCTTAAAAGAAGAAGCAATCATTATGCATCCGGCTCCTGTGAATCGGGATGTGGAAATTGCCGATCATCTTGTTGAAGCACCAAAATCACGTATTGTTCAGCAGATGACCAACGGTGTATTTGTAAGAATGGCTATTTTAGAATCCGTATTAGCAAGTAGAAATATTAACTAACACAAGACGTTAAAAGACGCCTGAGAGCGTCCACGAGAGGTGAATTATGACAAAAAGACTTCTAGTATTAGAAGATGGAACAATCTTTGAAGGTAAAGGCTTTGGAGCAGATATCGATGTGACTGGTGAAATTGTCTTCAATACAGGGATGACAGGTTACCAAGAATCAATCACTGACCAGTCCTACAATGGACAGATTTAACTTTCACTTATCCTTTGGTAGGAAATTATGGAATCAACCGTGATGACTACGAGTCTATCAGTCCTACTTGTAAGGGAGTTGTAGTTTTCGAAGAGGCGCGTAGAGCTAGTAACTGGCGAAACCAAATGACGCTGGACGAATTCTTGAAGGCTAAGAAAATTCCTGGAATTTCAGGCATTGACACTCGAGCTCTTACAAAGATTATTCGTAAACATGGTACCATGAGAGCGACTCTTACACATGCTGGCGATAGTATGGATCACATTGCAGATCAACTTCAAGCAACTGTCTTACCGACTGATAATATCAGACAAGTTTCTACAAAGACTGCTTATCCGGCTCCAGGAGTTGGTTTGAGCGTTGTTTTAGTAGACTTCGGCCTTAAACACTCTATTTTACGAGAGCTATCTAAACGTGATTGTAACGTGACTGTAGTTCCATACACAACTACGGCTGAGGAAATCTTGCATTTAAACCCTGATGGAGTTATGTTGTCAAATGGTCCTGGAAATCCAGAAGATGTACCAGAAGCTCTTGAGATGATCCGTGGTATTCTCGGGAAAATTCCAATCTTTGGTATCTGTATGGGGCATCAGCTCTTTGCGATGGCAAATGGTGCTAAGACCTATAAAATGAAGTTTGGTCACCGTGGTTTCAACCACGCAGTACGTGAAATTGCAACTGGGCGCGTGGACTTCACAAGTCAAAATCATGGTTATGCAGTTAGCCGTGAGGATTTACCAGAGCACTTAATCATCACCCATGAAGAAATCAATGACAAGTCAGTTGAAGGCGTACGTCACAGATATCTACCAGGTTTCTCTGTACAATTCCACCCAGACGCAGCTCCTGGACCACATGATGCAAGTTATCTATTTGATGAATTCATTGAAATGATGGAAGCATTCAAACAAACAAACTAAAGACGAGTGAGAAATCGTCGGAGAATTTATGGAATTGAACACGGACGGAAAGCTCGGAATTTAGATAAACCAACAAGGATAGAAATCCTTCTATGGTTTCCTAAATTCAGTCGCTTTCTTATCGTCCTTTGTATCTTATTTAATGGCAATCAGAGAGTTGCCGAATAGAAAGGAGAAGGGTGGTCCGTATTTGCTGAACTGAATACGGGCTACGGACGGTGCTAAAAAGATAGTTATTTCTAGAACTAGCAGTTCTTCGTCATAACTCCTATTTTAGCTTTGTCCGCTTGACGCCCTTAATATCTTATAAATGCCTAAACGTACTGATATTCAAAAAATTATGGTGATTGGTTCTGGTCCGATTATTATTGGTCAGGCTGCTGAGTTTGACTATGCTGGAACCCAGGCCTGCTTGTCTTTGAAAGAAGAGGGGTATGAGGTTGTCTTGGTTAACTCAAATCCTGCAACCATCATGACAGATAAAGAGATTGCAGACAAGGTCTACATCGAACCGATTACACTTGAGTTTGTGACTCGTATTCTCCGTAAGGAACGTCCAGATGCTTTGCTTCCAACTCTTGGAGGGCAAACAGGGCTTAATATGGCCATGGAATTGTCTAAATGGTATCTTGGATGAGCTTGGAGTAGAACTTCTCGGGACTAAACTGTCTGCCATCGACCAAGCAGAGGACCGCGATCTCTTTAAACAATTGATGGAGGAACTCAAGCAACCAATTCCAGAATCAGAAATTGTCAACACAGTTGAGGGAGCAGTTGCCTTTGCAGCAACTATTGGCTACCCAGTTATCGTCCGCCCAGCCTTTACTCTAGGTGGTACTGGTGGTGGTATGTGTGCCAATGAGGAAGAATTGCGTGAAATTGCTGAGAATGGTTTGAAGTTGTCACCTGTTACCCAGTGTTTGATTGAACGTTCTATTGCCGGTTTCAAGGAAATTGAGTATGAAGTCATGCGTGACTCAGCTGATAATGCCCTTGTTGTTTGTAACATGGAAAACTTTGACCCTGTCGGGATTCACACAGGGGACTCTATCGTATTTGCCCCTGCGCAAACCATGTCCGACTATGAAAACCAAATGCTTCGTGATGCTAGCTTAAGCATTATTCGCGCTCTCAAGATTGAAGGCGGATGTAACGTTCAGCTTGCGCTTGATCCACACAGCTTTAAGTACTATGTCATCGAAGTAAATCCTCGTGTATCTCGTTCTTCAGCTCTTGCCTCAAAGGCAACAGGTTATCCAATTGCTAAATTGGCTGCTAAGATTGCGGTAGGGTTGACCTTGGATGAAGTTATTAACCCAGTTACAGGTTCAACCTATGCTATGTTTGAACCAGCCCTTGACTATGTGGTGGCTAAGATTCCACGTTTCCCATTTGACAAGTTTGAAAGGGGAACGTCGTCTTGGTACCCAGATGAAGGCAACTGGAGAAGTTATGGCCATCGGTCGGAACATCGAGGAATCTCTCCTTAAAGCTTGTCGCTCTCTAGAAATTGGTGTCCATCATAATGAAATGCCTGAGCTTGCAGATGTTTCAGATGACGCCTTGATTGAAAAAGTTGTCAAGGCTCAAGATGACCGTCTCTTCTACGTATCAGAAGCTATTCGTCGTGGTTATACACCAGAAGAGATTGCTGACTTGACTAAGATTGATATTTTCTACCTTGATAAACTCTTGCATATCTTTGAGATTGAGCAAGAATTGGGCGCACATCTTCAGGATGTCGATGTCCTAAAAACAGCAAAACTCAATGGTTTCTCAGATCGTAAAATCGCAGAACTTTGGGGAACTACAGCTGATCAAGTTCGCCAACTTCGTTTAGAAAATAAGATTGTCCCAGTTTACAAGATGGTAGATACTTGTGCCGCAGAATTTGAATCAGAAACTCCGTACTTCTACTCAACATATGGATGGGAAAATGAGTCTATCAAGTCTGATAAGGAATCTGTACTTGTCCTAGGTTCTGGTCCAATCCGTATCGGTCAAGGGGTTGAGTTTGACTATGCGACAGTTCACTCTGTTAAGGCAATCCAAGCTGCTGGCTACGAAGCCATCATTATGAACTCAAACCCAGAGACAGTTTCAACAGACTTCTCTGTATCTGATAAACTCTACTTTGAACCATTAACGTTCGAAGATGTTATGAATGTTATCGACTTAGAGCAACCAAAAGGCGTTATTGTTCAGTTCGGTGGTCAAACAGCTATCAACCTAGCTGAGCCATTAGCAAAAGCTGGGGTGACTATCCTTGGTACTCAAGTTGCTGACTTGGACCGTGCGGAAGACCGTGACCTCTTCGAACAAGCCCTCAAAGACTTGGATATTCCACAACCTCCTGGACAGACTGCAACCAATGAAGAAGAAGCAGTACTTGCTGCTCGTAAGATCGGTTTCCCAGTTCTAGTTCGCCCTTCATATGTTTTGGGTGGACGTGCCATGGAAATTGTAGAGAATGAAGATGATCTTCGTTCATACATGCGTACTGCGGTTAAGGCAAGTCCAGACCATCCTGTTCTTGTTGACTCTTATATCGTTGGACAAGAGTGTGAAGTCGATGCTATCTCAGATGGACAAAATGTTCTTATTCCAGGTATCATGGAGCATATCGAACGCGCTGGTGTCCACTCAGGTGACTCCATGGCGGTTTACCCTCCTCAAACCTTGTCGCAAAAGGTGCAAGAAACTATCGCAGACTACACCAAACGTCTAGCAATCGGCCTCAACTGTCTCGGGATGATGAATATTCAGTTTGTTATCAAGGATGAGAAAGTCTACGTTATTGAAGTTAACCCTCGTGCCAGCCGTACTGTTCCATTCCTTTCTAAAGTAACCAACATCCCTATGGCTCAGGTAGCGACTAAGTTGATTCTTGGTCAAAGTCTCGAAGAGCTTGGTTACCAAGATGGACTTTACCCAGAAAGTAGTCGCGTTCATATCAAGGCACCAGTATTCTCCTTTACCAAGCTAGCTAAGGTAGACAGTCTGCTTGGACCTGAAATGAAGTCAACAGGGGAAGTCATGGGTTCTGATACCACTCTTGAAAAAGCTCTCTACAAGGCCTTTGAAGCTTCTTATCTTCACTTACCAACCTTTGGTAATGTTGTCTTCACTATCGCAGATGATGCAAAAGAAGAAGCACTTGATTTGGCTCGTCGTTTCCAAAATATTGGCTACGGAATCCTTGCTACTGAAGGAACAGCAGAGTTCTTTGCAAGTCATGGATTGCAGGCACAAGTCGTTGGAAAGATTGGTGATGATGAACACGATATTCCAAGCTATGTCCGCAAAGGAAAAATTCAAGCAATCATCAATACAGTTGGTACCAAACGGACAGCTGATGAAGATGGTGAGCAAATCAGACGTTCAGCAATTGAACATGGAGTTCCTCTCTTTACAGCTCTAGACACAGCAGATGCAATGTTAAAAGTATTAGAAAGCAGAAGTTTTGTCACAGAAGCCATCTAAATAAAAAAATGATTCTCGTAAGGGAATCATTTTTTATTTTATGAAAATGTTGTTACCATTTTCACAAGAAAAAAATAATCTAGAAAAATATAAAAAGCAAAAAAATAAAAAAATATAGTAAAAAAATTAGAACATATTCAAATAAATCCTGTTAAAAAGTAGCATTATATCAAGCATGCATAAAAAAATATAATAAAAAAATTTAGATCTCAGATAATGAAAACTATTCCAAAGTAAACGTTTTCAAGGGCATATAATTCTTTGAACTTATCTTAAGCTTATGATATGATAAAGGAGCTAAAGCCAGAATATAATTATTGTATAAAAGGTACAAAAATTATAAAATTCTGACTCCTAGTAAAATAAAAGATTTATAAAGGAGAACTTATCAAGATGATAAGAAAGGAACAACAACGCTTTTCTTTACGTAAATATAAAGTTGGTGTTGCATCGGTATTTTTAGGAACCACTCTAAGCTTTCTAATGGCAAATGGTGGTGAAGTAAAAGCTTCAGAAATTCCTGCACAACCAAGTTCTGAAGAAAAAACAGAGTTGGTGAAAAAGGATAGTAGCGAGGATTCCTCTAAAAAGGAACAGAATGTTGTAGAAAATGTTGCAACAAGTGAACTTGCTGAGACAAACAAGGTTGAAGAAGGAAAAGCAGCTTCTGAGGCTAAAACAGAAGAAGCTAAATCTGAACCAGTGTCTTCAGAAAAAGCAGAAGAAGTAAAACCTGCTTCAACTGAGACTGAGATTGCTAATAAGGAAACTGCTAAGCCGGTTGAAAAAGCTGAAGAAACTAAGCCAGCTGTTTCAGAAGGTGATAAACCTAAAGTTCGTAATCGTCGTGCTACAACGGAAGATGCAGTTTCTGGAGACCACAACTCTAACCCTTTAGCGGTAAGTACTTACTTAAAAGATGGGGAAAAAGTAACTCCAGAAATCAAAGATGCTAACGGTGCAACTGTAAGATCTCAAACGGTACCAGCTGGTTATTCTGCTAAAGAAGGAGATTGGTACACATACGCTATCTGGGATTTAACTAGATTCAATGAACGTTATGGTACAAAATACTATGCTCGTGCTTATAAGAGATTTGATGAATCTACAGATACAACTGTTGAATTAATCGATAAAACGACTGGGAATGTAGTAGAAACAAGAACGGTTACTTCATCAAGTGGCGTTCAAAAATTCACTACTACCACAGCTGCGTCTAATAGTGAATTAACCTTCCAAGTAGATTATAAAGCTGGACTTGCTCAAGAAAAAGGTAAAACAATTCAACCATTCATTCAAAATGGGTATGAAGTTGGAAAGAGTATAACAGATTTAGTGGCTGCTGGACACCAATTGACACCTGCAGAGCAAGCACTTCATACTGCGGTTTATAACGCTCGTACAACAACAGATATTCTAAACGTTGTTGAACCAGCTTATAACGGTCGTTTAATTACGGATTCAAATGATAAAATACCAGAGGCAATTAATAAAACAACTTACTATAAAGTAGTTGACAAAAACAATCCAACATTCAATGCAAATAAAACAGATGTAACTGTTCAAGATTATAAAGAAAATGGTAATGAAGTAGATTTAGCTAGATATGCAACTAAAGCTATGGAAGGACAAAGCTTCACAGCATCTGGTGAACGTCAATTTGATGGATATAAATTGTATCAAACAGCTGATGCAAAAGATAAATCTGGTTATGTCAGTCGTCCTTATACTGTTGGGACGAAATTTATGGATGCAGACCGTTATGGTATTAAACGGATTAAAGAAGTTGTTGGAGAAGATGGTTCAGTAGTTATTCGTGTTTATCTTCTTGATCCAAAACAACAAAGTAAACGTTCTGATGGTTCATTAAGTACTGATGGCTACATGTTGATTGCTGAAACTAAACCAATTAAACCAGGTGAAGCTAATACGCAAGAACTAGTTGTTAAAAAATCACCTCTTAATACGATTGCACATACTGTAACAGATCCAAAAACTGGAGCCAAAACAAACTATCCTAACGGTAAAGAAATTACATTCGATTTCCAAAAAGCTGCAGGATATACGCCATATAAATCAGTATTCGTACCATTCTTAGGAGACGGGATTGGACACGGTTCAGCTAACGCACAATTAGAACGTGGAGTTGGTGGTATCGGTACAAACGTTGACTTGCTTAACACTTTGACGCCACATAAACAACCGGTCTACTACTATGTAAAACGCGAACCAGCAAAAGTTACACCAGAATTCGAAAAAGAGCTTGCTGGACGTGTATTAACAGATGGAGAATTCAGCTTCAAGTTAACAGAAGAAAAGAGTACTCCAGATAAACATGAAGAAACAGTTACAAACAAAAATGGCAAGGCTACATTTAGTGAATTATCATTTAGCAATCCTGGTACCTATAAATATAAGATTACAGAGTTAAAAGGTTCTGATACAAATGTTGATTACGATGCGATGACAGTTACTATGACTGTTACGGTAACTGAAAAAAATGCAGTGGGTGATCTCGAAGCTACAGTTAAGTACAGTTCTGAAGGTGGATTTAGTGCAGACGCTAATGACAAAATCTTTAACAACTATGTAGTTTCACCAGTAGTTACTAAGTTTGATTTACGAAGAAACTCGCAGGTCGTAAACTTAAGGAAGGTGAATTTAGCTTCGTCCTTAAGAATGCAGCAGGTGAAGAAGTTGAAACTGTTAAGAATAAAGAAGACGGAACTGTTACCTTCTCAGAATTATCATTCGATAATACAAAAGTTGGTACCCATACTTATACAGTAGAAGAGGTTATCCCAGCTACTAAAGAATTAGGAATGACTTATGACACCATGAAAGCAACGCTTACTGTGGAAGTTGCAAAAAATGGACATACCCTAACAACTGTAACAAATGTCAGCTCAGCAGGTGGTGTGAATGAGAATGGAGACTCAACAGATGGAACGGAAGATAAAGAGTTTAACAATAAAATAACTCCTCCAGAAACACCTGAGTTCCAACCAGAAAAATTCGTTCTTAACAAAGAAAAATTTGATATCACTGGTACAAAACTCGTTGACGATGATGATGAGTTGACAGACGAGTACGCAGATACAAATTCAAACCCTTATGCTGACAAAACTACTAACAACGAAGCAGAAAACATCAATACGAAGGTTGTTGAACGCGGTGAAAAATTAGTTTACCAAGTATGGTTAGATACTAAGAACTTCAGTGATAGAAACAATATCCAATCGGTTGGAATCTCTGATACCTATGATGCTGATAAATTAACGGTTAACTCTAGTGAAATCAAGGCTTACGATAGTGAAACTGGTAATGAAGTCACTGATAAGTTTGATATTAAGGTTGAAAATGGTGTTATTACAGCAACATCTAAGACTTCTGTAAACAAATCATTAGGTGATGTAGATAATACACAAGTTATCGATACAACTAAATTTGCATTTGGTCGCTACTATAAATTTGATATTCCAGCAACAGTTAAAGATTCAGTTCCAGGTGGAGCAGATATCGAAAACAAAGCCAACCAAATCGTTCATGTTTACAACCCAGTAAGCAAATCTGTAGAGAAACCTGAAAAACCAACACAAAAACGTGTTAATAGTGTTCCTATCGAAGTAGAATTTAACTTCACTAAGAAACTTGAAGGTCGTGAACTGAAAGCTAACGAATTTAACTTTGTTCTGAAAGATTCAAAAGGTAAAGAAGTTGAGACCGTTAAGAACGATGCAGATGGTAAAGTAAAATTCAAAGCTCTTAAATTTGAAAAGAGTCAAGTTGGTGAACATAAATACACTGTTGAAGAAGTAGCTGGAACTGACGCAACTATTACTTATGATACGATGAAGGCTGAAGTTAAAGTTACTGTTTCACATGATGGTACTGCAAAAGCTTTAATCGCAAATGTAACTGAACCAGCTGATAAAGAATTCAATAATACAGTTACACCACCAACTGAACCTAAGTTCCAACCAGAGAAGTATGTCTTGAATACAGAGAAATACTCTATTACAGACAACAAATTGTTGGATGACGATAAAGAGTTGGAGGATAAGTATAAAGATACTAATACCAACCCATATACCGATCAAACTAATAACAATGAGGCTGAAAATATCAATACCAAGACTGTTAAACGTGGAGATAAATTAGTTTATCAAGTTTGGTTGGATACTACTAAATTCACAACTGATAACAAGGAAAAAGTACAATCAGTTGGAATTACGGATGATTTCGATGAAACTAAGGTTGATGTTGATGGTACTAAGATCAAAGCCTACGATTCAGTATCAGGTGATGATGTAACAAATAAATTTGATATTACAGTTGAAAATGGAGTAATGACAGCGACACTTAAAGCTGGTAATACTAAGTCACTTGGTGATGCAGAAAATACTCAAATTATCGATACAACTAAATTTGAGTTTGGACGTTACTACAAGTTTGATATCCCGGCAGTTGTTAAAAATGATGTTGATGGTGGAGTTGATATTGAAAATACAGCGACACAAGTAGTCAATTACTACAATCCAGTTACTAAGAAAGTTGAAAAACCAGAAAAACCAACTGAAAAACGTGTGAACAGTGTACCAATTTCAGTAGAATTTAATTTCACTAAGAAACTAGAAGGTCGTGAACTGCAAGCCAACGAATTTAGCTTTGTTTTGAAAGATTCAAAAGGTAATGAAGTTGAAACAGTTAAGAATGATGCAACAGGAAATGTTAAATTCTCAGCCTTAGAATACAAGAAGGGTGAAGAAGGTGTATACAACTATACTGTTGAGGAAGTTGTAGGAACAGATGCGACTGTAACATATGATACTATGAAAGCAGAAGTGACTGTAACAGTATCACATGATGGTACAGCTAAAGCTCTCATTGCAACTGTGACTAATCCAGCTGACAAAGAGTTCAACAATACTGTAACACCACCAGAAGAACCTAAGTTCCAACCAGAAAAATATGTTGTAACTAAAGAAAAATACGATATTACTGGTGACAAACTACTTGATGACGATAAAGAATTAACAAACAAGTATACTGAAACAAATACTGATCCATATGTTGATAAAGATAACAACAATGAAGCAGAAAACTTAAATACTAAGACTGTTAAACGTGGTTCTAAATTGGTTTACCAAGTATGGTTAGATACAACTCAATTTGATGCTAATAACAGAGATAATATTCAATCAGTAGGAATTTCTGATAACTACGATGAAGCTAAATTAACTCTGAATGAAGCTGATATTAAGGCCTACGATTCTGTAACAGGAGCTGAAGTAACAGATAAATTTGATATTGCGGTTAATAATGGAGTTATTACAGCAACTCTCAAGCTGGTAACACTAAGTCATTGGGGGATGCAGAAAATACTCAAATTATTGACACAACTAAATTCGAATTTGGGCGTTACTACAAATTTGACATTCCAACAACAGTTAAGGATGATGTAGCTGCAGGTGCAGATATCGAAAATACTGCTGCTCAAGTGGTGAACTACTATAATCCAATTACTAAGAAAGTTGAAAAACCTGAAAAACCAACACAAAAACGTGTCAATAGTGTTCCAGTTCCAGTGGAAATGAACTTCACTAAACGTTTGGAAGGTCGTGAACTTCAAGCAAATGAATTCGAATTCGTCTTGAAGAAAAACGGCGTTGAAGTTGAGCGCGTGAAGAATGATGCTACTGGTAAGATTGTCTTCAAGGCTCTTGAGTTCAGTCGAGATGATCTTGGTAAGACATACAACTACACAGTTGAAGAAACTCCTGGTACAGATGCATCTGTCAAATACGACACAATGGTTGCTACTGTGAAAGTTGTTGTATCTCATGATGGTACAGCTAAAGCAATCGTAGCTAATGTAACAGATGCTGTTGATAAAGAATTCAACAATACCGTAACCCCACCAACTGAACCTAAGTTCCAACCAGAGAAATATGTTGTTTCTGAAGAGAAATACGATATCACAGGCGACAAGCTCGTTGATGATGATAAAGAGTTGGCAGACAAGTACGCAGATACCAATGCGAACCCATATGCGGATGATGCATCAAACAACGAAGCTCAAACTTGAACACCAAGACTGTGAAACGTGGCGACAAGTTGGTTTACCAAGTATGGTTGGATACAACTAAATTTGACGCAAACAACAAGGACAACATCCAATCAGTAGGAATCTCAGATGACTACGATGAAACTAAGTTGAATCTTGACGCTACTAAGATTAAAGCTTACGATTCAGTAACAGGCGCAGAAGTAACAGATAAATTCGATATTACTGTGAACAACGGTGTGATTACTGCAACCCTTAAAGATGGCTTCACGAAGTCACTTGGCAATGCAGAAAACACACAAGTGATTGACACAACTAAATTCGAATTTGGACGTTACTACAAGTTCGACATCCCAACAACAGTGAAAGCTGATGTACCTGGTGGTGTAGATATCGAAAATACTGCGGCTCAAGTAGTCAACTACTACAACCCAACTACTAAGAAAGTTGAGAAACCAGAAAAACCAACTGAAAAACGTGTCAACAACGTTCCAGTTGAAGTAGAATTCAACTTCACGAAACGTTTGGAAGGCCGTGAGCTTAAAGCTAACGAATTCAGCTTCGTTCTTAAAGATTCAGAAGGTAAGACTCTTGAAACTGTAAGCAACGATGCATCAGGTAATGTTAAGTTCTCTAAACTTGAGTTCAAGAAAGACCAAGAAGGTGTACACAACTACACAGTAGAAGAGGTTAAAGGAAGCGACGCAACCGTTACATACGACACAATGAAAGCGAATGTAACAGTCACAGTGAAACACGATGGAACAGCTAAAATTCTGATCGCGACTGTAGGCGACATTGCGGATAAAGAATTTAACAACCGTGTAACTCCTCCAGAAACTCCTGAGTTCAATCCAGAGAAATATATTCTTAATGAAGAGAAATTTGATATCACTGGTAATAAACTCCTTGATGATGATAAAGAGTTGACTGATAAAGTAGTTGATACCAACAAAGATCCATATGTGGACAATGTTGATAATAATGAAAAGCAAAATATCAATACTCAAACACTCTATAAAGGTGATAAGGTTGTTTACCAAGTATGGTTGGATACAACTAAATTCACAGAAGGTCACAATATTCAATCTGTAGGAATTACAGATAAATATGACAGCGAAAACTTGGATGTTAATGTATCTGAAATTAAAGCTTATGATTCAGTAACTGGTGAAGATGTAACAGCTAAGTTTGATATCTCAATTGTGGATGGTGTCATTACTGCTACATCTAAGGCTGACTTGACTAAGTCTCTTGGAGATGCGGAAGATACACAAGTAATTGATACTACTAAGCTAGCGTTTGGTCGTTACTATAAGTTTGATATTCTTGCACGTATCAAGGACACTGCTAAGGAAGGTGTAGATATTGAAAATACAGCTTCTCAAATCGTTCACCAATACGATCCAACTAAGAAATCAGTTGAAAAACCAGAAAAACCAACTGAAAAACGTGTTGTTAATATCCCAGTAAAAGTTGAATTCAACTTCACGAAGAAATTGGAAGGTCGTGCGTTGAAAGCTGGTGAATTCAGCTTCGTATTGAAAGACAAAGATGGCAACGTGATTGAAACCGTAAGCAACGATGCTGAAGGTAAGATCAAGTTCTCAGCTCTTGAGTTCAAACGTGGTCAAGAAGGCACTCATATCTATTATGTAGAAGAAGTGAAAGGTACAGAGGCTGGAGTTGAGTACGATAAGATGGTAGCGACTGTTGGAGTTACTGTAACTAAGGATGGTAAAGTGTTGACCCTTACTTCACAAATGCCGGAAGACACTGAGTTTAACAACAAGGTGACACCGCCAACACCGCCAACACCGCCAACACCGCCAACACCGCCAACACCGCCAACACCGCCAACACCGCCAACACCGCCAACACCGCCAACACCGCCAACACCGCCAACACCGCCAACACCGCCAACACCGCCAACACCGCCAACACCGCCAACACCGCCAACACCACCAACACCGCCAACACCACCAACACCACCAACACCACCAACACCACCAACACCACCAACACCACCAACGCCGCCAACGCCGCCAACACCGCCAACACCGGTAACACCGTCAACATCAGAAAAACCTAAAGGTCCTGAATTGCCAAATACTGGTGAACAATCTAAATCTGGAGTTGTTGCACTTGGTGCTGCGCTTGGTCTCGTAGGTCTAGGTTTGGTTGCAAAACGTAAAAAACGTGAAGACTAAAATTGACAAGTTATCTGTTCTAAAATGATGAAGTATAAATTATAGTCGTATAAAAAGAGGCTTTACTCGGAAGAGTGGGGCCTCTTTGTTACTTTGTAAAAAAACTAGTTTCTTTCTCTAAAATACACTAGTCTTGTTGCATTTTAGAACTGACTAGGATTACAAAACTAAGAAGCAAAGAAAATTCTATAATTGCTCATTGAGAAGATTGATTACCTGTTTAAGATAGGTTGTTAATAAATTTAGTAACTTCGTGAAGAACTTTCAAAACTCTAAGTTATGAATGGGAAATAAGTTTTTTTGAATCTATAGGGCAATCTTAATAAGGTTGAATCTTAAATATTTGTAGTTCAAATTTATATTTTGGAAATAAATTGAAAAATATTCAGAAATTATACGAAAATTAATTGTATTTACATATTTTTTTGATAAACTTAATATGAATTTTATAAAATAAGATTTTTTTCTAAAGAAAAATTTTTTTAATTTAAAAAAAGGAGTTTGTCATGTCATCGTTAAAGAATAATAAAACAATCAAGTATGCCTTGAGAAAAACCTCAGTTGCTTTGGTTCTGTCGCAGTCGCAACAGTGATTGCTGCTGCAGGTATCGCCACTGTATCAGCCAATGAAACTTCATCAGCAACTACACCTGTTGCTTCAACTACAGCAGTAGCTGGAGAAGAAACAAAAGAAGTTGCGGTTCCAGAGAAGTTGGAAGAAGCTAAAACTGCTGCAACAAATGAAGGTCTTGAAGTTAAAGAAACTGAGACTAAAAAGCAAGATTCTGAGGAAGCTGCTGCTAAAGATTACGAAAAACAAGTTACTGATATTCATAAAACTGTAGCTGATTATAAAGATGAAGTAGCAGCAAATCAAGAAGCTTATGAAAAAGAAAAAGCTGAAGTTGATGCTAAAAATGCTGCTACACAAGCAAACTACGATAAAGAGCTTGCGGCTTACAACGAAAAACTTACTGCTTACCAAAAAGAATTGACTGAAAAAACCGCAGAAAAAACAGCTGTAGAAAAAAGTAATGAAGAAGCTCGTGTTGCTTATGAAAAAGCTCTTGAAGAATATAACACAGCACTTGCAGCATACAATGCATCTGTAACAGCAAATCAAGAAGCTACTGGAAGTAATAAATTAGCTCAAGCAGAATATGAAGCTAAATTAGCTGACTACAAGACTAAAAAAGCTGATTATGATGAAGCACAAGCTGCTTACTTGATTGAGCTCGAAATTTACAACAAGAAAAAAGCACAATACGATGATGCTAAAGATGCCTTTAATAAGATGGTTGCAGAGCGTGGTGGAAATCCTGAGAAATACAAACAAGATTTGACATTCCTCTCTGAAGGACTTGCTGATGGCGAAACAACTAAAATCACACACCAAACAACTGGATTAACAACTTACTTGACAAAAGAAGGTCAATCTCGTATGTACGGTGATGGTAAAGCTACTAAGATGTATGAAACTAAGAATCTACAAGATTCTGATTTGACAACTACAAACCCATATGCTAACAATGAAATCGAGTGGGGAGTTGTAAAAGTCGGAGATAAATTTGATGTGACATACACAGGACTTACTCAAGCTAAAATTGTAAAAGGTAGCGAAGAAAAAGGTATTGCAAAAGTTGTTTATAAATACGAAGTGAAGAGCCTTCCATCATCAGATGGAAAAGGAATCGTTCAAATTTATAACGATCCAGCAGTTACAATGACAATTGGTGGCTCAACAGATACTGAAAACCCAGTAACTGTTGGTGTTGACATTGAGTTTTACGATGAAAATGACCAATTAATTGATTTGTCACAACACAATGCAATCCTTGCCCTTAACTCACTTAACCACTGGAATGGTGCATCTTATGTTGAAAATGACAAACCTCGTCCTCTAGTTGTTGAAGCTAAAGATAGCGAAGGCAATACAGTTCGTGGAACTTGGGATCCATATTCAGATGGAAGTGAACCAAAACTTGATGGTGCAGACGTTGTTGTGAAAAGCGGTAAAGCTGACTTCGGTAGTGCAGAAGTTGATATCAATGCTGATAATCCTTTGAAAATTGTTGCTCAAAAAGCAACATGGGTTGATGATGCCTTTAAAGTAACTGAAGAAACAACAGTTGATGCTACAACAGTGAACGCATCTGGTGGCGGAAATGGTCACTCAGTTGGTACTGAAGATTACACATTCGGTGATAAATCAGACGTTATCGGTTCTTACACTGTAGACGCTAAATCAGGTGTTTTGAGATACACACCAAAAATGAAACACCAAGATACTCCTCACGTTGAGTCTGTAAACATTGGTGAAAAAGAGTTTATTAAACTTCCAAATTCAAGTGTAGACCAAGATTCATCGACAAAAGAAGTATCTGCTAAAGAACAAAACCAATACATGGCTCAAGGTGCTACATTTAATGCAGACTCTTCAAGTCAAACTAAGGGTTGGGATGATCCTAAGAGCCCTTACCTTTACTATGGTGGTGCTGCTGTTATTTTGAAAGATGGTCATCTTGAATTTACAGCAAAAGGTGCTAACGCAACAGGCGAAGCAACTCTCTATTGGTTCTCTATCAACTCAAACGTTGGCTTCCCTCAAGATCCAGGTGAAGAGCCAGTTAAACCAACAGAACCAACACCTCCAGTTAAACCTGAAAAACCAGAATTGACAGAAGTACCAACTGTTAAAGAAAAACCAGTTCCACCGACAGAACCAGAATATAAAACTGTACCTGTCTTACCAAGTGAACCGGTTAAACCAGAAGCACCTGAGTTGGTGAAGGATCCTGTTAAGAAAGAAACAGAAAAACCAGTTGTTGAATGGAATAAAAATGTTGTGCTTATCAAGGAAAATGAAAAACCACAACCTAAGCCAGAGCCTAAGCCAGAACCAAAACCAGAGCCTAAGCCAGAACCAAAACCAGAGCCTAAGCCAGAACCAAAACCAGAGCCAAAACCAGAGCCAAAACCAGAGCCTAAGCCAGAATCAAAACCAGAGCCTAAGCCAGAATCAAAACCAGAATCATCTAAGAAATTATTGCCAAATACTGGTTCAGTTGAACAATCATTCATGACTTATTCGGCACTTATTGGTTTAGCTACTGCAGGTTATGCATTATCAAGAAAGAAAAAAGAAGATTAATTTATTCTAAGAATCTTTTGAAAAGAGAAGACTAATTCAGTCTTCTCTTTTTTATCAAGTTTCACCTATAAAAATTAAAAAAATAAAACCGTTTTCACTTGACAAAAATTGGTCTATACCATATAATAAAATAAAGAAATATGGAGGAACAATTATGAAAGTTATTCAAGTGAAAAATCCTGAAGAAGGTGGAAAAGTAGCTTTTGATATTTTAAAAGAAAAGCTAGCAAACGGTGCTAAAACATTAGGGCTTGCGACAGGTAGCAGCCCGCTTGAATTTTACGCAGAAATCGTTAAGAGTGATCTTGATTTTTCAAATCTTACTAGTGTGAACTTAGACGAATATGTAGGCTTAGATGGAGATAATCCTCAATCCTATCGTTACTTTATGCAAGAAAATCTTTTCAATAAAAAGCCATTCAAAGAAAGCTTTTTACCGCGTGGTGTCAAAGACAATGCAGAAGAAGAAGTAGAACGCTATAACCAAATTCTTGCAGATCATCCAGTCGATTTGCAAATTTTGGGAATTGGTCGAAACGGTCATATCGGATTTAATGAACCAGGCACACCATTTGATAGCCAAACTCACCTTGTAAATCTTGATCAGTCTACTATTGAGGCTAATGCTCGTTTCTTTGAAAAAATCGAAGACGTCCCAACACAAGCTATCTCAATGGGAATCAAAAATATCTTAGATGCTAAGTCTATTCTTCTATTTGCTTATGGTCCTTCAAAAGCAGAAGCTATTGCAGGAACTGTTGAAGGTCCAGTGACTGAAAATCTACCAGCAAGTAGCTTACAAAATCATCCAGATGTAACCATTATTGCGGATGCAGAAGCGCTAAGTCTATTGAATCAATAATATTTATACTATACTATAGAGGGAAGCTATTCAAAATTCATTTGGATGGCTTTTCATTTTGAATATATTAAATTTGTCTGACTCCCTAGATTTCTAGTGGATAATTTTACGAAAAATGTACGTTAAACAATAGAATGTTATAAAAGGATTGGAAATTAAAAAAATAATTAAAAAAATATACTAAATAATAGGCTTTTTAACGCCTGAATTTATTGACTTTTAAATTGAAATATAGTACTATTGTCTTGGATTATTTAATAATTCAATATATTTAAAAAAATAGGGAAAGAAGGAAATATTTAATGGTGAAAAAGTTAAAGAAAAAGCCGTTTATAATATTTTTTGTATCAGTTCTGACCTTCTTGAGCGCATTGTTCTTATCGACCAATGTCGCTTATGCAGATGGGAAAGAATTAACGGGTGTAGTAACTGATATCAGTGTCCTCAATATGTCGGATTCCAAATTGGAACCGAATAGTGACGGTACTTATCAGATTATTACCAATCGTTCAAATCAGTTCTTTGTTCAATTTGACCTCAAGCAATATGATGGTAAATTGGCCAATGGCGATTACTTTGATGTAGATATTCCTACACCGGTAACTGTCTACAATGGAACGACTGAATTGTTCGATAAAGAAACAAAAGTTAATATTGGTACAGTAGTTGTTACTGCTAATGGTGATAACCAAGGTGGTAAGGCACGTGTTACTTTGAAGAACCTTGATGAGTTCCAAGCTAAACAGGCGGGGATACCGTTAAAGGCGTGAAAGGAAATTATGCAATTACTTTCTTGTTCAAGAGTGACCAAACAGCAACGCCGCTTACTTTTGAAAACAAGGGTGTTGGTAAAACAATCACACATACCTTTACATCTAAGACAGTTGACAGCAAGCAAGAAGGTTTCGAAAACTATGCTAAGGTTGGTAACGATGTAGTAAGTAAAGAATGGACTTCAGCAAAGTTGGCAGCTATTGGTTCAGTAGGTAAAGGTGATGTATACTCTCCATGGAGAATTCGTGTCAATACTGGAAGACAAGACTATGGTAAAAACCTAGTTTTGAATGACTTCCTTCCAAATACATCTGAGTTTGCTCCTATCCAGTATATCCCAGAATCATTGGTAGTTTATTCATCTGCTACATTGAACGATGGTACTTCTCAAGTTCCGTCTGATGCTAAGAAGATGGTAGAAGGTACTGACTATACTGTAGCTTGGAATGAGAACTATACTCAGTTTAAGCTTATCTTTGCAGATGGTTCTAAATCATACTGGGTTGAGTATCATACAACTACACCTGGTGATGGTAGAAAAGTTCAAAACGTTATCCAGTTGACTACAGCAGATGGAACTCCACTTACTTATCGTAGTAATCGTCCACAACAAAAATTTGAAGCTGAACGTGTATCTCTTGTAAAAGGACAAATCGAAGCTTCTACAGCCTTCAAGATTAAGATCAACAAGACAAATGCCTTCACATTGGTTCCAGTTGCAGGCGCAGTTTATACTGTTAAGTCAGAAGACGGAACTATCTCTACAGAATTGACTACAAATGAAAAAGGTGTGGCAATCTCTGATGAGTTTGATCAGAAATATGTCGGTAAGACATTCATTATCAAAGAGAAAACAGCTCCTGCTGGATATACTCTTGATGAAAAAGAATATAAGGTAGTTCTTGGAGCCGAAGGTTCTAAGATTAACCTTCAAGACGAACCAATCGCAGCAGATTTCTCAATTACTGCTAAGAAAGTAATTGCTGGAAATCGTCCAGTAGCCTTGAAAGAAGGTGAGTTCAAGTTTGATTTGTACAATGCAAACAACTTGACTACTCCAATTGCTTCAACAACAAACAAAGCAGATGGAAGCATCACATTTGAAGGTTTGAAAGCTAAAGGTCCTGGTACCTACAACTATGTCATCAAAGAAAATACTGAAACAAAAGTTCCTGGTATCACATTTGATGAAAACTCATACGAAGTAACAGTCGTTGTTAAAGCTGAAGGTGGAACACTTAAAGCTGAGGTTACAACTCAAACACCTACTTTAACAAACACATATGAGCCATCACCTGCTCGTGCTACATTCAAAGCAACGAAAGAATTAGTTGGTAAAGAACTTGCTAAAGAACAATTTGAGTTTGAATTGAGCGAAGGTGGAAAAGTCATTGCAACATCATCAAACGGTAAGACAGTTAATGGTGTTGAAGCAGCAACAGATGAAGTAGTCTTCTCAGTTCTCTATACTGAAGCTGGAGACCACGAATATACAATTACAGAAAAAGCTGGTACAGCAGAAGGAGTTACATACTCTAAAGAAAGCTACACAGTTCATGTTAAAGTTGTAGATAATGGTGAAGGTAAACTCGTAGCTACTGTTACAGAAGCAGATGAAGCTCGTAAGTTCACAAACACTTATAAAGCAACTCCAGCAGAAGCTGTAATCAAAGCAACTAAAGAATTAGTTGGTAAAGAACTTACTAAAGAACAATTTGAGTTTGAATTGAGCGAAGGCGGAAACGTCATCGCAACATCATCAAACGGTAAAGAAGTTGAAGGTGTTGAAGTTGCAACAAACGAAGTAGCCTTCAAACTTTCATACACTGAAGCAGGCAATCACGAATACGTATTGACAGAAAAAGCTGGTTCAGCAGCAGGAGTTGAGTACTCTAAAGAAAGCTACACAATCCACGTCTCAGTAGCAGATAACGGAGAAGGTAAATTGGTAGCAACTGTTACAGAAGCAGATTCAACTCGTAAGTTTACAAACAAATATAAAGTATCACCAACAGAAGCAGTTATCAAAGCAACTAAAGAATTAGTTGGTAAAGAACTTGCTAAAGAACAATTTGAGTTTGAATTGAGCGAAGGTGGCAACGTAATCGCTACATCATCAAACGGTAAAGAAGTTGAAGGTGTTGAAGTTGCAACAAACGAAGTAGCCTTCAAACTTTCATACACTGAAGCAGGCGAGCACGAATACGTGTTGACAGAAAAAGCTGGTTCAGAAGAAGGAGTTACATACTCAACTGAAAGTTACACAATCCATGTCTCAGTGGTAGACAACGGCGAAGGTAAACTCGTTGCAACTGTAAAAGAAGCTGATGCAGCACGTAAGTTTACAAATACTTACACTACAACAACAGAAGCTCCTACAACAACAGAAGCTCCTACAACAACAGAAGCTCCTACAACAACAGAAGCTCCTACAACAACAGAAGCTCCTACAACAACAGAAGCTCCTACAACAACAGAAGCTCCTACAACAACAGAAGCTCCTACAACAACAGAAGCTCCTACAACAACAGAAGCTCCTACAACAACAGAAGCTCCTACAACAACAGAAGCTCCTACAACAACAGAAGCTCCTACAACAACAGAAGCTCCTACAACAACAGAAGCTCCTACAACAACAGAAGCTCCTACAACAACAGAAGCTCCTACAACAACAGAAGCTCCTACAACAACAGAAGCTCCTACAACAACAGAAGCTCCTACAACAACAGAAGCTCCTACAACAACAGAAGCTCCTACAACAACAGAAGCTCCTACAACAACAGAAGCTCCTACAACAACAGAAGCTCCTACAACAACAGAAGCTCCTACAACAACAGAAGCTCCTACAACAACAGAAGCTCCTACAACAACAGAAGCTCCTACAACGACAGAAGCTCCTACAACGACAGAAGCTCCTACAACGACAGAAGCTCCTACAACAACAGAAGCTCCTACAACAACAGAAGCTCCTACAACGACAGAAGCTCCTACAACAACAGAAACTACTACAACGACAGAATATCATAACCCACATGGTAGAGGTGACGGTAGCACTACAACAACAACTACAACAACCACTACTACTGAAGAACCAGGTCGTCCAGGAAACGGAGATGGAGATGGTGCTGGTAGAACAACTACAACTCCAGAACCAGGTCGTTCAACAACAACAGAAGAAGGACCAACTCTTCCATTTACTGGTGAAGCTACAAGCCTAGTACTTGTATTGGCAGGTGTGGTAATCTTGTCAGGTACTGTAGTAATGAAACGTAAATTTTCTAAATAATCATACTTAGAAAATCTATAATTTCTTGAAGAGGACTATATGGTCCTCTTTCTTTATGAATCAAAATTAATAGGTTACACTATTTTTTCTTGACAATTTTCACCAATTCATGTAGAATAGAATGGATCTTGAACTTGAAGGGAGTGAAAAAAATGTCTAAAACAGTAGTACGTAAGAATGAATCTCTTGACGATGCTCTTCGTCGTTTCAAACGTGCGGTTACTAAAGCTGGTACTCTTCAAGAAACACGCAAACGTGAATTCTATGAAAAACCTTCTGTAAAACGTAAACGTAAATCAGAAGCAGCTCGTAAACGTAAAAAATTTTAATTAATAAGAAAGGCTAGACTTGTCTAGTCTTTTTTAGTACAGTAGATAGAGGAAAGTGGTTCTTATGAGAGAGTATGTAAAAGAATATCAAAGATGCGTGAAGATCATTTTAAAGATTGGGGATATTATTCTGATCCGATAAACTTGCAGGATTTTGAAGAGTCGAACCAAAAAATATTTGAGAAGTATTTGAAAAATTCGAAAGTAATGTCCGATGATATTTTAAGGACAAAGTTCTACAGTATTCTATTGTTAGATGATATCAAGTATTTTGCATATTATATAGCATTCTCATATAGAGACTATAATCAGTTAAATAATGCTCTGTGGCAAACAGGAAGAGAAGAACTAATAAGAGGTGGTTTGCTTGCAAGTTGAACAATCTATACTGCTGGAATTTTGAGGGGATTATTTACCTCTTTTGCATGTAACGATTTTTCAGTCATTCCATCATTTGTCCCCAAAGATTTACCCTTGTTGAAAGGGACTTATTATCCAGAAAATGTGATTAATATTTTATACGCTCTTTATTATCAAGATGAAGAAAGATTATTCGACTCTCTCTTGCAAGCACAACAGTTTTTAGTGAAGAAAAAACGATCTGGTATGGATGAATTTTCTGTCTGATATTTTATAAGTTTGGCAAGAAAAGATGCAGTTGCATTAAGTGAGTCCTTACAAAATTTATGCCTAGTTTATCAGAGACGATGGTACCTTTATGAAAAGATTGATAAGTGATTTGCGGATGAGGTTCATGGTCTTTACCGATTGTTAAGATTTTTTGATTATGGATTGTTTGAAGCAATCAGAATATCATCTCATAAGAGTTTTTTGAAAGACTTTGAAGAATGGCAAGTTCAAAATTAGTTTCCACAAGGCCGACAGTTCTATGTATATCCTGAAGATTTGGCTGACGCCAATAGAATACTAACAAATGAACTCCCAAAAATCTGTATAGAAAAATCAGGGACGGACTTGGTGATAGATTTTGATAGATTTGCGGAAGATTTGGCTCAACTAATTTAACAAAGTACTAGAAGACATACTTATTTAAGCTTTTTATAATTAATTTAAAAGTAATACCTCAAAAACTGTTAAAAACATAAACTTCCACCTACAATCTGATATAATAGTAAGAGAACTCTATTGAAGGAGAAATATATGTCGGTTATAGTTAAAGAAATGATTGATAAGCTCAGATTAGATATTGTCTATGGTGAGCCAGAATTACTTGAAAAAGAAATCAATACGGGCGATATTTGTCGACCAGGTCTCGAAATGACAGGCTATTTTGATTACTATACCCCAGAGCGGATTCAACTATTGGGGATGAAAGAGTGGTCTTATCTGATTAGCATGTCCTCTCACAACCGCTACCAGGTATTGAATAAATTGTTCCAACCAGAAACACCTGCTGTTATTGTTGCGCGTGGCTTAGTAGTTCCAGAAGAAATGCTAAAGGCTGCTAGAGAATGTAAAATCGCGATTTTAACAAGCCGTACAGCAACCAGTCGTCTATCTGGTGAATTATCAAGTTACCTGGATTCTCGCTTGGCTGAACGTGCAAGTGTGCACGGTGTCTTGATGGATATCTATGGTATGGGTGTTCTGATTCAAGGTGATAGTGGTATCGGTAAGAGTGAAACCGGACTTGAGTTGGTCAAACGTGGTCACCGTTTAGTTGCAGATGATCGCGTGGATATCTATGCTAAAGATGAGATGACACTTTGGGGTGAGCCTGCAGAAATCTTGAAGCATTTGTTAGAAATTCGTGGCGTTGGTATCATTGATATCATGAGCCTTTATGGGGCTAGTGCAGTTAAGGATTCTTCACAAGTTCAGTTAGCGGTTTATCTAGAAAATTACGATACGGATAAGGTCTTTGACCGTTTAGGAAATAACGCTGAAGAATTAGAAATCTCAGGTGTCTCTATTCCGCGTATTCGAATTCCGGTAAAGACAGGACGCAATATTTCTGTCGTTATTGAGGCAGCTGCCATGAATTATCGTTCAAAGGAAATGGGCTTTGATGCGACACGTCTTTTTGAAGAACGATTGACAAAACTAATTGAAAGGAACGAGATGAAAAATGATTGATCCTGTTGCTTTTCAAATTGGTCCATTAGGGATTCGATGGTACGCACTCTGCATCGTTTCAGGTCTTATTTTAGCAGTCTATCTTGCATGTAAAGAAGCACCAAAAAAGAACATCTTATCCGATGATATTTTGGACTTTATTTTAATTGCTTTTCCTTTGGCTATTATTGGTGCTCGACTTTATTATGTCATTTTTAAATTTGACTACTATAGTCAGCACATGGGAGAGATTTTTGCCATCTGGAATGGTGGTCTTGCCATATACGGCGGTTTAATCACCGGAGCAATTGTACTCTATTTCTTTGCTGATCGTAGATTAATCAATACCTGGGACTTTTTGGATATTGCTGCTCCAAGCGTTATGATTGCTCAGAGCCTTGGACGTTGGGGTAATTTCTTTAACCAGGAAGCCTACGGAGCAGCTGTTGAAAATCTTGATTACCTACCTAGTTTTATTAAGAATCAGATGTATATCGATGGCTCCTATCGACAACCAACCTTCCTTTATGAATCTGTCTGGAATCTCATTGGGTTTGCATTGATTATTATTTTTAGACGTCGATTAAAGAGTATTCGTCGTGGTTATATCACTGCCTTCTATCTAATTTGGTATGGATTTGGACGTATGATCATTGAAGGTATGCGAACAGATAGTCTCATGTTCTTTGGACTTCGAGTATCTCAATGGTTGTCAGTCCTTCTAATTGGACTTGGAATTTATATTATTTATTACCAAAATCGGAAAAAAACACCATTTTATAATGTAAAAAAGGAGAATTAAAATGTTAGAAGTTGCTTATATCATTGTGGCAATTGCCTTGGTTGTATTCTTAGTTTATTTGATTATTACCCTTCAAAAAGTTGGTCGTGTAATCGATGAAACTGAAACTACTGTTAAAACCTTAACTTCAGATGTAAATGTTACTCTACATCACACAAACGAACTACTTGCAAAGGTCAATGTTCTTGCTGATGACATCAATGTCAAAGTTGCAACCATTGATCCTCTTTTTACAGCAGTTGCAGACCTTTCTGTTTCTGTTTCAGACCTAAATGAGCAAGCTCGTGTCTTGAGTAAAAAAGCTTCATCTGCAGGTTCAAAAACTTTAAAGACTAGTGCTGGCTTGTCTGCCATTCGTGTTGCAAGTAAATTTTTTAAAAAATAAAAAGGAGATAACTCATGGGTAAATTATCATCAATCCTTTTAGGAACTGTTTCAGGTGTTGCAGTTGCTTTATTCCTAACAAGTGAAAAAGGGAAACGTGTGACTAGTCAGGCACAAGACTTTATTGAAGATTTGAAAGAAGATCCTGAATACGCTAAAGAACAAGTCTGCGAAAAGCTGACTGATGTCAAAGATCAAACCAAAGAATTTGTTCTTAAAACAAAGGAACAAATCGAATCTGGGGAAATTACTCTCGATACCGTCCTCGATAAAGCAAAATATCACGCTCAACAAGCTACTGAAGCTTCGAAAGAAACCTTGAACAGTCTCAAAGAACAACTGGAAGAAAAAGTAGTTGTTGAAGACCAAGAAGATGGTCAAGAAATTGTCATCGATATTCAAGAAGACTAAAATAGAAACACCATTCCTGATTTTCAAATAAATCAGGAATGGTGATTTTTTTCTTGAGTGCACTCTTTGTGGTATAATAAATACTATGCAGAAGAAACCGACATCCGCTTATGTACACATTCCATTTTGTACACAAATCTGTTATTATTGTGACTTTTCAAAAGTTTTTATCAAGAATCAACCGGTGGATAGCTATCTAGAGCATCTACTGCAAGAATTTCATTCTTATGATATTCAAAAATTATGTACACTCTATATTGGAGGAGGAACACCGACAGCCTTGTCTGCGCCACAGTTAGAGCGGCTTCTGGATGGATTAACTAAAAACTTAGATTTGTCAGTCTTAGAAGAATTGACCATTGAGGCCAATCCTGGTGATTTGGATGCTGATAAGATTGCTGTGTTGAAAAATTCAGCAGTCAATCGTGTTTCACTAGGTGTACAGACCTTTGATGACAAAATGTTGAAAAAAATAGGGCGTAGTCATTTGGAGAAGGATATTTATGAAAATATCGACCGCCTCAAATTGGCTGGTTTTGATAATATCTCTATTGACTTGATCTACGCCCTTCCTGGGCAAACCATGGACCAGGTTAAGGACAATGTTGCTAAGGCAATTGCCCTTGATATTCCTCATATGAGCCTCTACAGCTTAATTTTAGAAAATCATACGGTCTTTATGAATCGTATGAGACGAGGGAAATTACCTCTTCCTAAGGAAGAATTAGAAGCTGAGATGTTTGAGTATATCATTTCAGAGCTAGAAAAAGCTGGCTTCGAGCATTATGAGATTTCTAATTTTTCTCAACCAGGATTTGAAAGTCGTCACAATCTTATGTACTGGGACAATGCCGAGTATTATGGTATTGGTGCAGGTGCATCTGGCTATGTAGATGGTGTTCGCTATAAAAATCATGGGCCTATTCGCCATTATTTAAAGGCGGTAGAAGAGGGGAATGCTCGTTTTAACGAAGAACACCTGAGTCAAAGGGAGCAAATGGAAGAAGAGATGTTTCTTGGTCTTCGCAAGAAATCCGGAGTTTCCATTGCACGCTTTGAAGAAAAATTCGAACGGTCTTTCCAAGAACTTTATGGGGATATCGTCAAAGACTTGATTCAACAAGGTCTCATGCAGATTGATGGCGATCGTGTTCGGATGACTAAGAGAGGTCTCTTCTTAGGTGATACAGTAGCAGAACGATTTATATTGGAGTAAAATTATGGGCTTAACTTATCAAATGAAGATGAAAATTCCTTTTGATATGGCTGACATGAATGGTCATATCAAACTACCAGACGTTATCTTGTTGTCATTACAGGTATCAGGGATGCAGTCAATTGATCTGGGAGTGAGCGACAAGGATGTTTTAGAACAGTATAATCTAGTCTGGATTATCACAGATTATGATATCGATGTGGTACGCTTACCTCAATTTGCTGAGGAAATCACAATTGAAACGGAAGCCTTGACTTACAATCGTCTATTTTGTTACCGCCGCTTTACCATTTACGATGAAGCTGGTCAAGAAATTATTCACATGGTAGCTACCTTTGTCCTTATGGATCGTGAGAGTCGTAAGGTTCACCCTGTAGAACCAGAAATTGTCGCACCTTATCAATCTGAGTTTTCTAAGAAATTGGTCCGTGGACCAAAATACACAGAGTTACAAGACGCGATTAGCAAGGACTACCACGTTCGTTTTTATGACTTGGATATGAATGGTCACGTCAATAACAGCAAATATCTGGACTGGGTTTTTGAAGTTATGGGGGCAGATTTTCTGACCAATCATATTCCTAAAAAAATCAACCTCAAATATGTCAAGGAAGTTCGACCAGGTGGTATGATCAGCTCTAGTTATGAATTGAATGGACTGGAAAGCAATCACCAAGTTACAAGTGATGGCGACATCAATGCTCAGGCAAAAATAACTTGGCAAGAAATTAACAAAGATTAGAAGGAAATGTATGACTTATAAAGGCTATTTGATAGATTTAGACGGAACAATCTATAAGGGGAAAGATAGAATCCCAGCAGGTGAAGCTTTTGTTCATGAATTGCAAAAAAGAGAGATTCCTTATCTCTTTGTGACAAATAATACCACTCGTACACCTGAAAGTGTTCAGGAGATGTTAGCCAATCAGTTTAATATCGACACACCTGTATCGACAATTTATACTGCAACCTTAGCGACTATTGATTACATGAATGATTTGGGGCTTGAAAAGACAGTTTATGTGATTGGAGAAGCAGGGCTCAAGGAAGCGATACAAGCAGCTGGTTATGTTGAAGATAAAGAAAATCCTGCCTATGTGGTTGTAGGTTTGGACTGGCAGGTAGACTATGAAAAATTTGCTACGGCAACCCTAGCTATCCATAAAGGTGCTCATTTTATCGGCACCAACCCAGATTTGAACATCCCAACGGAACGAGGCCTTTTACCTGGTGCTGGTTCACTGGTCACTTTGCTCGAAGCAGCAACCCGCGTAAAACCAGTTTATATTGGAAAACCTAATGCGATTATTATGGACAAAGCTGTTGAACACCTAGGGCTTGAGCGCCAAGAAATTGTCATGGTGGGGGATAATTACCTGACAGATATTCGAGCTGGTATTGACAATGGAATTCCTAGTCTTTTGGTAACGACAGGATTTACAAAACCTGAAGAAGTAGCAGACCTACCAATCGCTCCAACCCATGTTCTCTCAAGTCTAGCGGAGTGGAATTTCGATGAAAACTAAGTTAACTTTTGGAGGAAGTCTCCTTTTCCTCCTTTCGCTTTCTATTTTATTGACCATTTATCTAGCTTGGTTGGTTTACCCTCTGGAAATTTCTTGGTTACACCTAACCAGTCGTGTTCCTTTCCAACCTCAGACAATCCAGCATAACTTTAATGTTTTGATGGATTATTTGACCAATCCATTGAATCAAGCATTGAAAATGCCAGATTTTCCTTCTTCTGCTTCAGGCATCCATCATTTTGCAGTTGTCAAGGGGCTCTTTCACCTAGCCCAAGGAGTAGCGATAGTTACCCTACCGATTTTCTATCTTTTTTGGAAGGAAGTCATTCAGAAAGGTTTTCTGTCTCTATATCGCAGAGGCCTCTTGATTATGCTGTCTCTACCTCTGGTTCTTGCTTTAGTTGGTATTTTCATTGGATTTGAACAATTCTTTACTTTATTTCATCAAATCCTTTTTGTGGGAGATGATACTTGGCTTTTTGATCCAGCAAAAGATCCAGTCATTCTCATCCTACCAGAGGACTTTTTTCTTCATGCCTTTCTTTTATTTTTCTGCTTGTATGAATTGATTTTTGGATTTATGTACCTTAAAAGTCGAAAAATAGGCAATTAAAAGAATAAATGCATAAAAAAATGTTTTTAAAAGAATGTGCGAAAAACCTATTTTTCTTGAAAAAATAGGTTTTTTTACGGAAATAACTAGTCAAGCGCTTTAATTTTTTGTATAATAGAGTGAGAAAAGTATGCAAAGAAGAGAATAGCATGATTACACTATTTTTATCACCAAGTTGTACATCATGTCGTAAGGCAAAGGCTTGGCTAGATAATCATAAGGTGCCTTTCCAAGAGCACAATATTATGACCAGTCCTTTATCAAGAAAAGAGTTGCAACACATTCTTTCCTTGACCGAAAACGGTACCGATGACATCATTTCAACTCGTTCAAAAATTTTCCAAAAGTTAAATATCGATGTGGAAAGTATCTCGGTGACGGAGTTGCTTAGTTTAATTGAGCAGTACCCTAGTCTTTTGCGTCGTCCTATTATCATTGATGATAAACGTATGCAGATTGGCTTTAATGAAGATGAAATTCGTGCGTTTCTTCCTCGTAGTTATCGTAAGCAAGAATTGAAAGAAGCTACATTGAGAGCTGGTATTAATTAGATGAATAAACAGTATAGTTACCCACTAGATTTGTCGTGGAGCACTGAAGAACTTGCTTCAGTGCTTTCTTTTTTTAATGATGTTGAAGCTGCCTATGAAACTAAGGTAGAAGCAAAAAGACTTTTAGATTCCTACAAGGTATTCAAGTCAGTCGTTCCAAGTAAGAGTGAAGAAAAACGTTTGGGACGTGAATTTGAATCAGTGAGTGGATATTCTTTCTACCGTGCAGTCCAATTGGCAAAAGAAAAAGGAGAAGGGAAGATTTCACTTGGAAAATAAATTTACATTTGCCAAAGAAATTGTTAGGGAGGCTGGAGAGTATATTCTCCAGCATATGAAAGAAGATCTCCATGTTGAGAGAAAATCTTCGCCTACAGATTTGGTCACTAAGTTAGATAAAGAAGTTCAAGCCTTACTTATTGAGAAAATCCGTTCTTGTTATCCCGATGATTTATTTTGTGCAGAAGAAGGTTGCCTGCGTGCAGCAGTAGAAAAAGGTTCTGTTTGGATTATCGATCCCATTGATGGGACCAACAACTTCGTTGCACAAGGTGAAGATTTTGCCATTATGCTAGCCTATTTTGAGGATGGTGTTGGGAAATTTGGGATTATCTATGATGTTATGAAAGGTGACTACTACCATGGTGGAGGAGACTTTCCTCCTTGTCGCAATGATGAACCTTTACCAGCATTTAAAAAGAAACCTTTGAGAGAATTTTTGGTGGCTGGTAATTCTGGTATGCTAGAAACCAACGAATGGGGCTTAGCAGACTTGGGAAATGCTGCACTAGGCACACGAGTTTATGGCAGTGCTGCGATTAGTTTTGCAAAGGTGTTATCAGGACGACTACTAACGTATATCACTTATCTTCAACCCTGGGATTATGCAGCAGCAAGTATCCTAGGTGAAAGTTTAGGTTATAAGGTTCTTACGATTGCTGGTGAGGAAGTTGATTTCCAAACACGGCAGGCCGTTATGATGGTACCAGTCGAGATGCAAGATGAAATTCAATCCTATATCTACGAAAGGAAATAATCTTAAATGCAATTTCCAGAAGGATTTGTAAAAAAATATGAAACAATATTGGGAGATGAGGCAAGAGCTTTTCTTGCCTCTTTTGATGATGAAGCCGTTTCTGCTTTTCGTGTCAATCCCTTAAAAGAAAGTCAAGTTTCTTTTTCAGACGCTATTACAAATACACCTTGGGGCTACTATGGTAAGGTTTCTGGAAAGTCTCCAGAGCATGTAACTGGTCTGGTCTATTCCCAAGAACCGGCTGCACAAATGGTGGCGCAAGTAGCTCAGCCAAGTCCTGGCATGAAGGTCTTGGATTTGGCAGCAGCACCTGGTGGTAAATCGACACAATTGGCAGCCTATCTAGCAGGTGAGGGGCTCCTCGTTTCCAATGAAATTTCAAGTAAGCGAGCAAAAATACTGGTTGAAAATATGGAACGTTTTGGTGCGACAAATGTTGTTATAACCAATGAATCTGCAGACCGTTTAGCCAAGGTTTTTAAAGGCTATTTTGACCTGATCGTTTTAGATGCACCTTGCTCAGGAGAAGGGATGTTTCGTAAACAACCTGATGCCATGGACTATTGGAGTGAAGAATACCCAAGACAGTGTGCTAGCCTACAACGTGAGATTTAGAAGATGCGGTTACCATGTTGGCTGATGGTGGTCGTTTGGTTTATTCTACCTGTACATGGGCTCCAGAAGAAAATGAAGAAATCATTAGCTGGCTCATGGATAATTATGACTTTGAACTCATTCCAGTAGAACATATAAATGGTATGTCACAAGGAATCAACCAAGCTGAGACAGCTAGAATGTACCCTCATCACTTTAAGGGAGAAGGTCAGTTCGTGGCCCATCTTCAGTTTAAAGGTCAAAACAAGGCTGGGAAGTTCAAACCTTCTAAATCAAACCTATCTCATGAACAGATTTCCTTATGGCAGGATTTTGAGAAGAAACATCTGAAAGAAAAACTGACCGGTGTTCTACAAGTTTTCGGTGACCAGCTTTATCTCTTGCCAGAAGTCTTACCAGATTTGGGTAAGCTTAAGATTGCTCGTAATGGTCTTCATCTCGGGACTTTTAAGAAGAAACGTTTTGAACCAAGCTTTGCACTTGGATTAGCTTTAAAACCAAGCCAAGTCAAACAATCAATTGAAATTCATCAAGAAGACTTCGTTAAATACGTGGCCGGTGAGACAGTTCAATCGTCTGAAACTCTGCCAAATGGTTGGTACCAAGTTTTGGTTGGAGGGAATGGTCTGGGCTTTGCTAAAGTGACCGGAAATACTCTAAAGAATTATTTCCCTAAGGGCTTGAGGTTTAAGGTAAAAAACTAGTCAAAATCAGTATTCTATGTTATAGTGGAAGTATGGATTTTTCGTGAAAAACATTAGAAAATAAGGGCGAAAATCCGGGTTATTCATCATTATTTTCAAGGAGACAAATAGTGAAAAAATTTAAAAAACTCACCATTTCTCTTGCAACTCTTTTACTTGCTGGTTCGCTAGCAGGGTGTGCAAGTTGGATTGACCGTGGGGAGTCTATGACGGCTGTCGGGTCAACTGCCCTTCAACCTTTAGTTGAGGCAGCTGCTGATGAATTTTCGTCAGCTCACATCGGTAAAACAGTCAATGTTCAAGGTGGTGGATCTGGTACAGGTCTGTCTCAGGTTCAATCAGGAGCAGTAGATGTTGGGAACTCTGATGTATTTGCTGAGGAGAAAGACGGGATTGATGCTTCTGCCTTGGTGGATCATAAGGTTGCTGTTGCAGGCCTAGCTGTCATTATCAATAAAGAAGTAGATGTCGATAATCTAACGACAGACCAGCTCCGACAAATCTTTACAGGAGAAATTACCAACTGGAAAGAAGTTGGTGGGAAAGATCTAGCTATTTCAATTATCAACCGTGCGGCGAGTTCAGGTTCTCGTGCGACCTTTGACAGTGTGATTATGAATGGTCAGTCAGCGGTGCAAAGTCAGGAACAAGATTCAAACGGTATGGTCAAATCAATCGTTTCTCAAACACCTGGGGCTATTTCCTACCTAGCATTTGCATATGTTGATGATTCAGTTGGAACAATCAAACTCAATGGCTATGAACCGACTTCAGAGAATGTAACTACTAATAATTGGCCTTTGTGGTCTTATGAACACATGTATACACTTGGTGAGCCAAATGAATTGGTTGCCGAATTCTTAAACTTTGTCCTTTCAGACGAAGTTCAGAACGGAATCGTTAAAGGAATGGGCTATATTTCTGTTAAAGAAATGAAGGTCGAAAAAAAGATGCTGCAGGTACTGTGACAGCGATAGAAGGGAGTCAATAATGAATCAAGAAGAATTATCAAAAAAATTGCTCTCTCCTTCAAAAAAACTCTCGTCTTGAGAAATTAGGAAAAAGGGCTAACCTTTGCCTGCCTCTCTTTGATTGTTATCATTGTGGCTATGATTTTTAATCTTTGTAGCCCAAAAAGGTTTGTCGACCTTCTTTGTCAATGGTGTGAATATCTTTGATTTTTCTCTTTGGTGCAACTTGGAATCCATCAGGTAAGCAATTTGGTGCCCTTCCAATGATTTTTAGGTTCCTTTATTGTTACCATCCTATCTGCTCTTATCGCAACACCATTTGCCATTGGGGCAGCAGTCTTTATGACAGAAGTATCACCAAAAGGAGCTAAGATTTTTGCAACCTGCTATTGAACTCTTAGTTGGGATTCCTTCAGTAGTTTATGGATTTATAGGTTTGCAGGTCGTCGTACCTTTTTGTACGTAGTGTCTTTTGGTGGAACAGGTTTTGGTATTTTATCGGGGATTTTTCGTTCTCTTTGTTATGATCTTGCCGACTGTAACCTTTATGACAACTGATAGCTTACGTGCTGTTCCTCGACACTACCGTGAGGCTAGTTTAGCGATGGGTGCAACTCGTTGGCAAACCATTTGGCGTGTGACCTTGAAGGCTGCTCGTTCAGGTATTTTCACAGCAGTAGTCTTCGGAATGGCGCGTGCTTTCGGTGAAGCCCTTGCGATTCAAATGGTTGTTGGTAACTCAGCAGTTGTTCCAACTTCATTGACAACGCCAGCAGCGACTTTAACATCTGTATTGACTATGGGAATTGGAAATACAGTTATGGGAACTGTTGATAATAATGTTCTTTGGTCACTAGCCTTAGTATTGCTCTTGATGAGCTTGGCCTTCAACAGTGTGATTAAATTGATTACGAAAGAAAGAGGAAAGAAAAACTATGCACGCTAAGAAATTAGATAAACTTGCAACAGCTGTCCTCTATACCATCGCAGGAATCATCGTGACAATTCTAGCTTCTTTGATTCTTTATATTCTAGTTCGAGGCTTGCCTCATGTTTCATGGTCATTTTTGACAGGAAAATCATCTTCTTATCAAGCAGGTGGTGGTATTGGAATTCAGCTTTATAATTCCTTCTTCCTTTTGGTCATCACCTTATTCATTTCTGTACCATTATCCATGGGGGCTGGAATTTATTTGGCTGAGTATGCTAAAAAAGGCCGTGTTACCAATTTCGTTCGTACCTGTATTGAGATCTTGTCTTCTCTACCATCTGTTGTTGTAGGTCTCTTTGGTTACCTTATCTTTGTAGTCCAGTTTGAGTATGGTTTTTCAATTATTTCTGGTGCCCTGGCTTTAACTGTTTTTAACCTTCCACAGATGACACGTAATGTTGAAGACAGTTTGAAGCACGTTCACCATACACAACGTGAAGCTGGTTTAGCACTTGGACTTTCTCGTTGGGAAACAGTCCTTCATGTCGTCATTCCTGAAGCTCTACCTGGAATCGTTACAGGTGTAGTACTTGCATCAGGTCGTATTTGGTGAAGCTGCAGCTCTTATCTACACAGCAGGACAATCAGCACCAGCACTTGACTGGTCTAACTGGAATGTCCTAAGTGTATCTAGTCCTATCTCTATCTTCCGTCAAGCAGAAACCTTGGCTGTTCATATCTGGAAAGTCAACAGTGAAGGAACTATTCCTGATGGAACTCTTGTTTCAGCAGGTTCAGCTGCGGTGCTCCTCATCTTTATCTTAATCTTTAACTTTGGAGCTCGTAAACTCGGAAGCTATCTACACAAGAAATTAACCGCTGCCTAAAGGAGAAGCCATGTCGAAATATAATTGGGATGAAAGGCATATCATTACTTTTCCAGAAGAAAAAGTGGCCCTCTCTACGAAGGATTTACATGTTTACTACGGTAAAAACGAATCCATCAAGGGCGTGGATATGCAATTCGAAAAAAATAAAATTACGGCCTTGATTGGTCCATCAGGGTCTGGGAAATCAACTTACCTACGCAGTCTCAATCGTATGAATGATACCATTGATATTGCTAAGGTGACAGGACAGATTCTCTATCAAGGAATTGACGTTAACCGTCCTGAAATTAATGTTTATGAAATGCGTAAACACATCGGAATGGTGTTCCAACGTCCAAATCCATTTGCTAAATCAATCTATCGCAACATCACCTTTGCACATGAACGTGCAGGTGTTAAGGACAAGAAAGTCCTAGATGAAATTGTTGAAACCTCACTTCGCCAGGCTGCCCTCTGGGATCAGGTTAAAGACGACCTTCATAAGTCAGCCTTGACGCTTTCAGGTGGTCAGCAGCAACGTCTCTGTATCGCGCGTGCTATTTCTGTAAAACCAGACATTCTCTTGATGGATGAGCCGGCGTCAGCCTTGGATCCGATTGCGACAGCTCAGCTTGAGGAAACTATGCTGGAGTTGAAGAAGGACTTTACCATCATTATCGTGACCCACAGTATGCAACAGGCTGCTCGTGCAAGTGACTACACTGGATTTCTACTTGGGTGATTTGATTGAGTATGATAAGACTGCTAATATTTTCCAAAATGCTAAGCTACAGTCTACTAATGACTACGTAACAGGACACTTTGGTTAGAAAGGGAACAGTATGACAGAACCAATTTTGCAGGTTTCAGACCTGTCTGTTTATTACAACAAAAAGAAGGCTTTGAATAGTGTTTCCTTATCATTCCAACCTAAGGAAATTACCGCCCTTATCGGTCCCTCTGGATCTGGGAAATCAACACTTCTAAAGGCTATCAATCGTATGGGAGATTTAAATCCTGAAGTGACGACAACTGGATCAGTGGTTTATAATGGGCACAATATCTATAGTCCGCGTACTGACACGGTTGAATTGCGTAAGGAAATCGGGATGGTATTCCAACAACCTAATCCATTCCCAATGTCTATCTACGAAAATGTTGTTTATGGTCTCCGCATTAATGGGGAAAAAGATAAGAACGTTTGGATGAAGCTGTGGAGAAGGCTTTACAGCGTGCTTCAATCTGGGATGAAGTTAAGGATCGCTTGCATGACTCTGCTATAGGTCTTTCAGGTGGTCAACAGCAACGTGTTTGTGTAGCCCGTGTCTTGGCGACTAGTCCAAAGATTATCCTTTTGGATGAGCCGACCTCAGCCTTAGACCCTATCTCGGCTGGGAAAATCGAAGAAACCCTTTATAGTCTCAAGGACAAGTACACCATGCTTTTGGTTACTCGTTCCATGCAGCAAGCATCTCGAATCTCTGATAAAACAGGCTTTTTCCTTAATGGAGATTTGATTGAATTTAACGATACCAAGGAAATGTTCCTCTACCCACAACATAAGGAAACAGAAGATTACATTTCAGGTAAATTTGGATAAGGAGAAAAAGATGTTACGATCTCAATTTGAAGAAGATTTAGAGAAATTGCACAACCAATTCTACGCCATGGGTCAAGAAGTTCTTTCCCAAATCAATCGTACAGTACGAGCTTTTGTGACACACGACCGTGACTTGGCTAAAGAAGTCATCGAGCAAGACGCAGAAGTCAATGAATACGAATTGAAACTTGAAAAGAAATCATTTGAAATCATTGCCCTTCAACAACCAGTATCACAAGACTTGCGTACGGTGTTGACAGTCCTAAAAGCTGTATCAGACTTAGAACGTATGGGTGACCACGCAGTCTCCATTGCTGAAGCTACCATTCGTATGAAGGGTGAACAACGTATTCCAGCAGTTGAGGAAGAAATTAAAAACATGGGACGTGATGTGAAAGCCTTCGTGGAAACAACTCTCGAACTTTACCTTAACGGATCAGTTGATAAGGCATACGAAGTTGCAACCATGGATGAAAAAATTAACCATTATTTCGAAAATATTCGTGACCTTGCAACTGAAGAAATCAGAAAAAATCCAGATGCTATTGTCACAGGACGTGATTACTTCCAAGTCATTTCATACTTGGAGCGCATTGGTGACTATGCAAAGAATATCTGTGAATGGGTTGTTTACTTTGAAACAGGTAAAATTGTCGAATTGTAAAATTGATTAATTATACACAAAAAGGAGCTAAATAATGAATATAAGCTCCTTTTTTGATAAAGAAAATGAAAAAAATAAATAAATATTAAAAGTATACTTGACAAACGAGGTTTTCTGGGTTATAATTATACAAAATTGACAGAGAGGTTGTTTATTTATGAAATTTAAAAAATGGATATTTGTATTATGTAGTTTTCTTGCAAGTTTCTTTTTAGTAGCTTGCCAATCATCTAGCTCAAGTTCACAGTCTGCAGTAGAGGCAATCAAACAAAAAGGGAAATTGGTGGTTGCAACAAGTCCAGACTATGCACCATTTGAGTTTCAAGCACTTGTAGATGGTAAGAACCAAGTCGTAGGTGCTGATATTGACATGGCGCAAGCAATCGCTGATGAACTTGGAGTGAAATTGGAAGTTTCAAGCATGAGTTTTGATAATGTCTTGACTAGTCTTCAAACAGGAAAAGCAGATTTGGCCATTGCGGGAATCAGTGCAACTGAAGAAAGAAAAGAAGTCTTTGATTTCTCAATTCCATACTATGAAAACAAAATTAGCTTCCTTATCAGAAAGGCTGATCTTGAAAAATACAAGGATTTAGATTCTCTAGCAAGTGCAAATATTGCTGCACAAAAAGGAACTGTCCCTGAATCTATGGTTAAAGAGCAACTTCCTAAAGCGCAGTTGACTTCATTGACAAATATGGGAGAAGCTGTTAATGAACTTCAATCAGGTAAGGTTGATGCTGTTCATATGGATGAACCAGTTGCTCTAAGCTATGCTGGTAAAAACTCTGATTTGGCTGTTGCTACAGTAAGCTTGACCATGAAAGAAGGCGAAGCAAATGCTGTAGCTATCAAAAAAGGCAATTCAGATTTGAAAGAAGTAGTTGATAAGGTGATTCAAAAACTGAAAGATGACGGTACTTATCAAACTTATCTTGAAAAAGCTGCGAAGCTAACAGAAGTAGAACAATAAAAAATAACAGAGTTGGACTCAGTCCAGCTCTGTTTTTAAGTATTTTAGTGTTACTTCAATATTTTCCAAGGAAACCTTTGCAAAGTGATAGGGACAAGTCCCTATGTAGGATGATTCGAAAAAGTCGAGATTTAAAGGACTATGTTTGAGACTTGCAATCTTAGGATAGTCTCTAAGATCAAGTAAGACTCCATCATGGAGAGGATAGATTGGCAAGGAAATGGGATAGTTATTTAAAAGTTGTTGGATGTGCTCCTGACTTTTTTCCTGAAGTGCTAATCTTGCTAGTCTGTTTTTCTCAAAGAGTTGACTATCAATATAAAGAGATAAGGCTTTTTGCATGATAAGGTTGTTATCATAGTCCAGAATATTTTTATAAGTTACAAAAACATCCTTGATAGCATTTGGAAGAAGAAGTGCAGTTATCCGGAGGGCTGGAAAAAGACTCGTAGAAAAAGATTTAATATAAATGACCAAATCATGCTGGTCCAGATAATGAAAGGTTTGTCCCATTTTAGGATCCAAGTCACCTAGATAGTCATCTTCAACGATATAGATCTGGTGTTTTGCAGCCAAGTCAAGGATAGCAAGTTTTTCCTCCTCAGAATAGGAATGGCCCAGAGGATAGTGGAAACGGGGAATAGTATAGAAAAACTTAATCTTTCCACTCTTAAACTGTTTCTCTAGTTCGTTTAGGTCAATACCGTCCACCCGACGTTCAATGGTTTGATAGGGAATATTTTGAGCTAGTAGTAGTTGATTCATCCGATGATAGGTCGGTTGTTCAACCAGTATTTCCTGAGCTTGACCTGGAAAATCAATCTGAGAAAGAATAAACAGTGCTTGCTGGGTTCCAGACGTCATGACTAACTGGTCTGCCTTACTATAAATCGCTTGATCAAAAAGTAATGTCTGAACAGATTTTCGTAATTCTTCTAAGCCCTCTTGGTTTTCATAGTAGTTGTAGAGATAATTTTCTCGTCCAATCAAGCTTTCATTGACGCAAAGCCGAAAATCATCATAGGCAGCCACATGTTCATCGTTAACGGAGATAATGAGGTCTTCGTGACTGGTTTGTTGCTCTAAAACATAATAACCACTCTGAGGTTTGGAGTAGATGTAATTTTCGTATCGAAGTTCCATGAGTGCACGCTGAATGGTGTCTTTACTACAGTGGAAATCTTGACTGAGTCTTCGAATAGATGGCAGGCGACTTCCTGTCGCAAATCTACCTGATTCTATCTCATTTTTTAGATAGTGCACGACTTGTTCGTACTTGCTTTCTTGCTTCATCCCAGACCTCCCTTGATTTTGTTACATTGTACCTTTTTTTTAAACGTTTGGCAATGTTATACTTTTCGAAAATTAAATTCAAACCGCGTCAAGGTCGCCTTGCCGTATATGTAGGTCACTGACTACGTCAGTTCCATCTACAACCTCAAAACAGTATTTTGAGCTGACTACGTCAGTTCCATCTACAACCTCAAAACAGTATTTTGAGCTGACTACGTCAGTTCTATCTACAACTTCAAAACAGTGCTTTGAGCAACCTGCGGCTAGTTTCCTAGTTTGGTCTTTGATTTTCATTGAGTATTAAAAAGCAGTCTAGCATTCAATTCTAATCAGAAATGTGATATACTTAGTAAGTAAAATTTCAAGAAGAGTGAGATGATAAAGGTGCAAGAACCAGTTAAATTATTCCAATACAATACTTTGGGAGCTTTGATGGCAGGACTTTACGGTGGAACTATGACCGTTGGTGAATTGCTTGAACATGGAGATTTAGGGCTAGGAACCTTAGATTCCATTGACGGGGAATTGATTGTCTTAGATGGAAAGGCTTATCAAGCTAAGGGGTCAGGTGATAAACCTGAAATCGTAGAAGTGTCGCCAGATGCACTGATTCCTTATGCGGCAGTCGTACCTCACCAGGCAGAAGTTATTTTCCGCCAGCGTTTTGAAATGACTGATCAGGAACTAGAAAAACGTATTGAGTCCTACTATGATGGAGAAAATCTTTTCCGTTCGATTAAGATTCATGGTGATTTTAAACACATGCATGTTCGCATGATTCCAAAATCAACAACTGAAACAAAGTTTGCTGAGGTTGCAACTCATCAGCCTGAATATAGCTGTGACAATGTTTCAGGAACAATTGTTGGATTCTGGACACCTGAAATTTTCCATGGCGTCAGTGTTGCTGGTTACCATTTGCACTTTATCTCAGACGATTTAACCTTTGGTGGCCACGTTATGGACTTGTTATCAAGGAAGGAATTGTAGAGGTAGGAGCTGTTGACCAGTTGGATCAACGTTTCCCTGTTCAGGATCGTAAATATCTCTTTGCTAAGTTTAATGTAGATGAGATGAAAAAAGATATCGAACAAGCAGAGTAAGAGGTGCAAGGTATGAAAATTCATGTAATAATTACTATGATAGCTTTAGTTGTATTTCTTATAGCAGCCATTTGGTATGCAAAAAAGAAATACAAGATTAACCTTTCGGTACTAGGTCTTGGGGCAGTGGCTTTCTTTGTTTCTTCTCAAGTCTTGGAGAAAATCGTTCACCTTTTGGTGCTTCATCCACAAAAAGACGGAACCATTTCGCTCATGCAGGAGCACCCTTTTTTATATGTCCTTTATGGAATTGCTATGGCAGCTATCTTTGAAGAAACTGCTCGCCTTGTCTTCTTTAAATGGTTAGAGAAGAAGAGAAACTTAGAAGATTCAGATGCCCTTGCTTATGGGTTGGGGCATGGAGGTTTGGAATTGCTCTACCTCGGAATGGGAAGTTTGATTAGTCTTTTGATCCTCCTTTCATTATTAGAGTCTTCAAATCCCGATGTAGCGAATCTCCTTCCAAAAACTACACTTGAAGCAGTTCAGTCCCTATCTGTATGGCAAGTTTATTTACTAGGTGTTGAACGCATACTTGCTCTGGTGATGCAAATCGGACTCTCTTTCTGGGTTTATCAAGCAGTTCGTCAAAAGAATTGGATTTACTTAGTAGCTGCCTATGGTCTACATGCCCTATTTGATTTGGCTCCGAGTCTTTCACAGGTTGGTTGGATTTCTAATCCACTAATAGTGGAAGGATTACTAGCCGTGGAAGTTGTCTTATTTGTATACTTTACAAAGTCAATTTTTTATAAAAAACAATAAACGAAAAGAGGCCTAGCCTCTTTTTAATATTGTCAGAGAAAAAGCTTAGAAAATCATCGAAAAAAATCGCTAAAAATGGTATAATGGAATGGATTTTATAAAAGGATAAGAAAAATGACTGTATTAGATAAATTAAAAGAAACCTTAGAAGGAATTGACATTCGATTCGATGAGCCGTTGAAAACTTATACCTATACAAAAGTTGGGGGGAAAGCAGATTACTTAGTTTTTCCTCGTAATCGTTACGAGATGGCTCGTGTCGTTAAATTTGCCAATCAAGAAAATATCCCATGGATGGTTCTTGGAAATGCAAGTAATATTATCGTTCGTGAAGGTGGCGTTCGTGGTTTTGTCATCATGTGTGACAAGTTAAATAATGTCACAGTTGATGGTTATACGATTGAGGCAGAAGCTGGAGCTAACTTGATTGAAACGACTCGTATAGCTCTTCGTCATAGTTTGACGGGTTTTGAGTTTGCTTGTGGAATTCCAGGAAGCGTCGGTGGTGCTGTCTTTATGAACGCTGGTGCCTATGGTGGTGAGATTGCTCATATCTTGCAATCGTGTCAGGTTTTAACAAAAGATGGTGAAATTGAGACTTTAGCTGCCAAAGACTTAGCCTTTGGTTATCGTCATTCAGCCATTCAAGAATCTGGAGCAGTCGTCTTATCAGCTAAATTCGCACTATCTCCAGGAAATTATGAGACTATCAAACAAGAAATGGATCGCTTGACCCACTTACGTGAACTCAAACAACCTTTGGAATATCCATCTTGTGGCTCTGTCTTTAAACGTCCGGTTGGGCATTTTGCAGGTCAATTGATTTCAGAAGCTGGTTTGAAGGGCTACCGTATCGGTGGTGTCGAAGTCTCAGAAAAGCATGCAGGCTTTATGATTAATGTAGCTGATGGGACTGCAAGAGACTATGAAGATTTAATTGAGTCTGTCATTGAAAAAGTTAAAGAACATTCAGGTGTTACCCTCGAGCGAGAAGTTCGTATCCTGGGTGAACACGAATAACATTATTACACATTATACAAAGATTGGGATTTTATCGCTAGATGAGATTTAGGGCATTTTATGTCTAAGCTTCTTTCTAGCATTCAAAAAGGTCCCAATCTGTTAATTTACGAAGAAAAAGGAATTTAGAGGAATTGAAAAAACCAATTATCGAATTCAGAAACGTTTCTAAAGTTTTTGAAGATAGCGACATCAAGGTTCTCAAGGATATTAACTTTGAGTTGGAAGAAGGAAAATTTTACACACTGCTAGGAGCGTCTGGTTCAGGGAAATCAACTATTCTCAATATCATCGCAGGTTTGCTGGATGCAACGACTGGTGATATTTTGTTGGACGGCGTGCGAATCAATGATATCCCGACCAATAAGCGCGATGTTCATACGGTTTTTCAGTCTTATGCTTTGTTCCCACATATGAATGTCTTTGAAAATGTTGCCTTTCCATTGCGTTTGCGTAAGGTCGATAAGAAAGAAATCGAACGACGTGTGCTTGAAGTTCTCAAGATGGTACAGTTGGAAGGTTTTGAAAAACGTTCTATTCGTAAGCTTTCTGGAGGACAACGTCAGCGTGTAGCAATTGCGCGTGCGATTATCAACCAACCACGTGTGGTCCTCTTGGATGAGCCTTTGTCAGCTCTTGACCTGAAGTTGCGAACCGACATGCAGTACGAATTACGTGAATTGCAACAACGCTTGGGCATCACTTTTGTCTTTGTTACTCACGATCAGGAAGAAGCTCTGGCCATGAGTGACTGGATTTTTGTCATGAATGACGGTGAGATTGTTCAGTCTGGGACACCAGTTGACATCTACGACGAGCCTATCAACCACTTTGTAGCCACCTTCATCGGTGAATCAAATATCTTGCCAGGAACTATGATTGAGGACTACTTGGTCGAGTTCAATGGCAAACGATTTGAAGCGGTCGACGGTGGGATGAAGCCAAATGAACCGGTCGAAGTCGTCATTCGTCCAGAGGACTTGCGTATTACCCTTCCAGAAGAAGGAAAGCTTCAAGTGAAGGTCGATACTCAGCTCTTTCGTGGGGTTCACTATGAGATTATCGCCTATGATGAACTCGGCAATGAATGGATGATTCACTCAACTCGTAAGGCCATCGTTGGTGAAGAAATTGGTCTGGACTTTGAACCAGAAGATATCCACATCATGCGTCTCAATGAAACAGAAGAAGAGTTCGATGCTCGTATCGAAGAGTACGTAGAAATCGAAGAACACGAAGCAGGTTTGATTAACGCTATTGAGGAGGAAAGAGATGAAGAAAACAACCTCTAAACTCTTTGTAGTGCCCTACATGCTTTGGATTGCACTCTTTGTATTGGCACCGTTGGTATTGATATTTGGACAATCATTTCAACATCGAAGGCCAGTTCAGTTTAGAAAACTATAAATCTTACTTTGCGTCACAAAACTTAACCTATCTCAAAATGAGTTTTAACTCAGTGCTCTATGCAGGGATTGTGACTCTAGTGACGCTACTTATCAGCTATCCAACAGCTCTCTTTTTGACTCGTCTTAAACACCGTCAACTCTGGCTCATGCTAATCATTTTACCAACCTGGATCAACCTACTTCTTAAGGCTTATGCCTTTATCGGGATTTTTGGGCAAAATGGTTCTATTAATCAATTCCTAGAATTTATCGGAATTGGTTCTCAGCAGTTGCTTTTTACAGATTTCTCATTTATTTTTGTTGCAAGCTACATCGAGCTTCCATTTATGATTTTGCCCATCTTCAATGTTTTGGATGATATGGATAACAACCTCATCAATGCTAGCTATGACCTCGGTGCAACCAAGTGGGAAACCTTCCGTCATGTCATCTTCCCTCTCTCTATGAACGGGGTGAGAAGCGGAGTCCAATCCGTATTTATTCCGAGCCTGAGTCTTTTCATGTTGACCCGTTTAATTGGAGGAAACCGAGTGATTACCTTGGGGACTGCCATCGAGCAGAACTTCCTAACCAACGACAACTATGGTATGGGTTCAACTATCGGTGTTGTTCTTATCCTGACCATGTTCATCACTATGTGGGTGACTAAGGAAAGGAGAGAACGATGAAAAAAATATCAAATCTTTACCTAGCCTTTGTCTTTATCGTCCTCTATTTGCCAATCTTTTACTTGATTGGTTATGCCTTTAATGCTGGGGATGATATGAATAGCTTTACAGGCTTTAGTTTGTCTCACTTTGAAACCATGTTTGGCGATGGAAGACTCATGCTGATTTTGGTTCAAACCTTTTTACTTGCCTTTCTATCAGCCTTGATTGCGACAGTGATTGGTACCTTTGGAGCTATCTATATCTACCAATCACGCAAGAGATACCAAGAAGCATTTCTATCACTCAATAACATTTTGATGGTTGCTCCAGACGTTATGATTGGTGCTAGTTTCTTGATTCTCTTTACACAACTCAAGTTTTCACTTGGATTTTTGACAGTTCTTTCTAGTCATGTGGCCTTCTCGATTCCTATCGTAGTGCTCATGGTTTTGCCTCGATTGAAAGAGATGAATGGAGATATGATTCATGCGGCCTATGACCTTGGAGCTAGTCAGTTCCAGATGTTCAAGGAAATTATGCTTCCTTACCTAACACCGTCTATCATTGCAGGTTACTTCATGGCTTTCACCTATTCCTTAGATGACTTTGCCGTGACCTTCTTTGTAACGGGAAATGGTTTTTCAACTCTCTCAGTTGAGATCTACTCTCTCGAGCTCGTAAGGGAATTTCGCTTGAAATCAATGCTCTTTCAGCCTTGGTCTTTCTCTTTAGTATTATCCTGGTTGTCGGCTATTACTTTATTTCGCGTGAGAAGGAGGAGAAAGCATGAAACGACTCTATTCATTTTTAGCAGGAATTTTAGCCATTATCCTCGTCTTGTGGGGAATTTCTTACCATCTTGATAGTAAAATCAATAGTCGTGATAGTCAAAAATTAGTCATCTACAACTGGGGAGACTATATCGACCCTGAACTTCTGGAGAAATTTACAGAAGAAACAGGAATCCAAGTCCAGTACGAAACCTTTGACTCTAACGAAGCCATGTACACGAAAATCAAGCAGGGTGGAACAACCTATGATATTGCTATCCCGAGTGAGTACATGATTAACAAGTTGAAGGACGAAGATCTCTTAGTTCCACTTGATTATAGTAAGATTGAGGGAATTGAGAATATTGGTCCAGAGTTTCTAAACCAGTCATTTGACCCAAACAACCAGTACTCTATCCCATACTTCTGGGGAACTTTGGGAATTGTCTACAATGAAACCATGGTGGAAGAAGCACCTGAACATTGGGATGACCTCTGGAAACCAGAATACAAGGATTCAATCATGCTCTTTGATGGGGCGCGTGAAGTGCTTGGGTTAGGTCTTAACTCACTAGGCTATAGCCTCAACTCTAAAGATCCACAACAACTGTCACAAACGGTCGATAAACTTTATGAGCTAACTCCTAATATCAAGGCTATTGTAGCCGATGAGATGAAGGGTTACATGATTCAGAATAACGCTGCCATCGGTGTGACCTTCTCAGGGGAAGCTAGCCAGATGTTGGAAAAGAATCCTAACCTCAAATACGTCGTACCTACAGAAGCAAGTAACCTCTGGTTTGACAATATGGTGATACCAAAGACAGTTAAGAACCAGGATGCAGCCTATGCCTTCATCAACTTCATGTTGAAACCCGAAAATGCTCTCAAAAATGCAGAATATGTCGGTTATTCAACACCAAACAATGCTGCTAAGGAAATGCTCCCTGAGGAGACAAAGAGGACAAGTCCTTCTATCCAGATGCAGATACTATGAAAAATCTGGAAGTTTATGAGAAATTTGACCATAAATGGACAGGAATTTATAGTGACCTCTTCCTACAATTTAAGATGTATCGGAAGTAGGAGCTTTCCAATTGTCGTAAATAATTTCAATTAAAGTAAAACAAAACAAAACCTAGCTATGTGTAACTAGTAAAGTTTCTATAGCTAGGTTTTATTATTGTTACAAGTGTTAAGTAGTAATAATTTGTGAATCGTGTTATAATTTTTCTAATCATAAGGAATCTATCTTTTCATAGAAAAAGTGATTTGGAAAGTATTTGTAGGAGTATTATGTCTATTTCGTTTACTTATTGTGGAGTTGCATGTGGAGTCATTTCCGTAGATGACAAATTTTATATAGGAATTGACCCAGATTTATCTCCTAAAGATACTTTAGTTCAATTTAACGGTTTTGTATCTAAAAAACAAACTGATGTTAATAACGACATGAAGTTACTTGATAATGTTAATGTTTGGTTAATAACTCATTGTCACCAAGACCATTTAGATGAAGTTGGCAAAGGATACCTGAAGGATAAAACTGTAATTACTCCCAACAGAAAAATCACAAAAGATTTGTCATGTTTAAAAAGTATAGTTTTAAGTTGGGGAGAAGAGCAGTTGTTTTCAGTTGATGAATATCAAATTGCTATTAAAGCTGTACCGGCTTATCATGCGAGTAATTATATAATGCAAAAAATAGTTGGAAAAGTTAATGGATATCAAATAACTATCACAAGTCCTTTGCAAACTAAAATAATCTACTTTACAGGTGACACGATTTTATATCCAAGGATAACAGATTTTGTTCCTCAAAAAATTGATGCTATTTTTGCAAATCTTGGAGCTGTTAAATCTGATTCATTTGGTGGTCCATTCACAATGAATTTAAAGATGTTACAGCAATTAGAAACTATACTTCAGCCCCAAAATATCTATCCAATTCATATTGATGATTATAGTCATTACCAGACGACAAAAACAGAAGTTGAAGATTCCAATTATACAGTCCTATCTGTAGGAGAGACGATTACTATATAAGCTTCAGAATCTATTACTTGGTGTAGTATCGGTAAAATTATAAAACTTGACTAATTTCTATCAAAACGATATAATAAGAAAGTTGAGAATTGATTTTCTCTCCATCTTAGTTCAGAGAATTGGCGGTGCTGCGAGCCATCTAAGATAGAAAATCATGCTACTCGATTGTAACAATTGCATAAGAATCAAGAATGACAAGTTCATTGAATGAAGGTGGTACCGCGGTTTTTCGCCCTTCGTGATATGGATTTGTCTTTTATTTTTGGAGGTGCTTATGAAGACATTTCTTGTCAAACAAAAATTTCGCCTAGGTGGTGAACGCTTTGATATCAAAGATGAAATGGGCAATGTTGCCTATCAGGTTGAGGGTTCATTTTTAAAGATTCCAAAGACCTTTACCATCTATGATGCAGTTGGTGAACAGGTTAGTGAGATTAGTAAAGAAATTCTTACCTTCATGCCACGCTTTGAGATTCAACTCAGTAATGGAGATAGTTTTTATATCCGAAAGAAGTTGACTTTCTTTAGAGATAAGTATGAATTTGACAACCTTGGTCTTCGTATCGAAGGAAATATTTGGGATTTGAATTTTAAACTCCTAGATGATCGTGATCAAGTGATTGCGGAGATTGCCAAGGAACTCTTCCATTTAACCTCTACCTATACCGTAACAGTCTACGACGAATCTTATGCAGACCTAGTTATTTCCCTCTGTGTCGCTATCGACTATGTAGAAATGCTAGAAAGAGACTCAAATTAGTAAAAAGGAGATACATATGAAACAATTATCTAGTGCACAAGTCCGCCAAATGTGGCTTGATTTCTGGGCAAGTAAAGGACACTCAGTAGAACCATCTGTTAGCTTGGTTCCAGTAAACGACCCAACCCTTTTGTGGATCAACTCAGGGGTCGCAACCCTTAAGAAATACTTTGATGGAACTATCAAACCTGAAAACCCACGTATTACCAATGCTCAAAAGGCAATCCGTACCAATGATATTGAAAACGTAGGGAAGACTGCTCGTCACCATACTATGTTTGAAATGTTGGGGAACTTCTCAATCGGGGATTACTTCCGTGACGAAGCAATTACGTGGGCATATGAGCTTTTGACAAGTCCTGAGTGGTTTGACTTCCCTAAAGACAAACTTTACATGACTTACTATCCAGATGACAAGGATTCATACAACCGCTGGATTGAAGTGGGAGTAGATCCAAGTCATTTGATCCCAATTGAAGACAACTTCTGGGAAATCGGTGCTGGACCTTCTGGACCTGATACAGAAATCTTCTTTGACCGTGGAGAAGCCTTTGACCCAGAAAATATCGGTCTTCGCTTGCTTGCAGAAGATATCGAAAATGACCGTTACATCGAAATCTGGAACATCGTTTTATCACAATTTAACGCAGACCCTGCGGTACCTCGTAGCGAATACAAGGAATTGCCACACAAGAACATTGATACGGGTGCTGGTTTAGAGCGTTTGGTAGCGGTGATTCAAGGGGCTAAGACCAACTTTGAAACAGACCTCTTCATGCCAATCATCCGTGAAGTGGAGAAATTGTCTGGTAAGGTTTATGACCAAGATGGCGACAACATGAGCTTCAAGGTTATTGCAGACCACATCCGTTCTCTTTCATTTGCGATTGGGGATGGTGCCCTTCCTGGAAATGAAGGTCGTGGTTATGTCCTCCGTCGTCTTCTCCGCCGTGCCTCTATGCATGGTCAAATTGGGCATCAATGAGCCTTTCCTTTACAAACTCGTTCCAACTGTTGGTAAGATCATGGAAAGCTACTACCCAGAAGTGCTTGAAAAACGTGACTTTATCGAAAAAATCGTTAAGAGCGAAGAAGAGTCATTTGCCCGCACTCTTCACTCAGGTCAACACTTTGCAGAAACCATCGTAGCAGACTTGAAAGAAAAAGGTCAAACGGTTATCGCTGGTCAAGACGTCTTCAAATTGTACGATACATACGGATTCCCAGTAGAATTGACAGAAGAAATCGCTGAAGAAGCAGGAATGACTGTCGATCGTGAAGGCTTTGAAGCAGCCATGAAGGAACAACAAGAACGTGCGCGTGCGTCAGCTGTTAAAGGTGGCTCAATGGGTATGCAAAACGAAACCCTTCAAAACATCACTGTAGAAAGTGTCTTCAACTACAATGCTAGTCAATTGCCTTCTAAGTTGGTGGCTATCGTAGCGGACAATGCGGAAGTAGAAGCTGTATCTGAAGGAACAGCGTCACTGATCTTTGCAGAAACACCATTCTACGCTGAAATGGGTGGACAAGTTGCGGACCACGGTCAAATCTTGGATGCTGCAGGAAACGTCGTAGCGACGGTGACAGATGTTCAAAAAGCACCAAATGGACAAGCCCTCCATACTGTTGAAGTTCTTGCTCCTCTTTCTTTGAACCAAGAATACATCTTGGCTATTGATACCAATCGTCGTCATCGTGTCATGAAGAACCACACAGCCACTCACTTGCTCCATGCGGCTCTTCACAATATTCTAGGTCACCATGCCACTCAAGCAGGATCTCTTAACGAAGTGGAATTCCTCCGCTTTGACTTCACTCACTTCCAAGCAGTGACTCCTGAGGAGTTGCGTGCCATTGAGCAACAAGTCAATGAGAAGATTTGGGAAGCCATTGCAGTGGAAACTGTTGAGACAGACATTGACACCGCTAAAGAAATGGGAGCGATGGCCCTCTTTGGTGAGAAATACGGTAAAGAAGTCCGTGTTGTCAGCATTGGTGATTACTCAGTTGAGCTCTGTGGTGGTACTCACGTAGGCAATACTTCTGAGATTGGCCTCTTCAAGATTGTCAAAGAAGAAGGGATCGGATCAGGAACTCGCCGTATCTTGGCAGTGACTGGTAAGGAAGCCTTGAAGCTTATCGTGAACAAGAAGATGCACTGAAAGCAGTCGCAGCAACCTTGAAAGCACCTCAACTCAAGGAAGTACCTCACAAGGTGGAAGGTCTTCAAGAACAACTCCGTCAATTGCAAAAAGAAAATGCAGAATTGAAGGAAAAAGCAGCAGCAGCGGCAGCAGGTGATGTCTTCAAGAATGTACAAGAAGCAAATGGCCACCGTTACATTGCCAGCCAAGTTTCAGTATCAGATGCAGGTGCCCTTCGTACCTTTGCGGATAACTGGAAACAAAAAGATTACTCTGACGTCCTTGTTCTTGTCGCAGCTATCGGTGACAAGGTCAATGTCCTTGTAGCCAGCAAGACAAAAGAGGTCCATGCAGGTAATGTGATCAAAGAATTGGCTCCAATCGTCGATGGACGTGGTGGTGGTAAACCAGACATGGCCATGGCAGGAGGAAGCAACCAAGCGAAAATCCAAGAATTGTTGGATGCGGTAGCAGGTAAATTGTAAGAAAGCAAAGATCTATCCAGTAGGGTAGGTCTTTTTTTATGAATAAGAAAAAACTCCTCACTGGAGTGAGGAGTTAAGTAGTTACTTGAAATTAAACAATCCCTTGCGCAATCATAGCGTTTGCTACGTTTTCGAAGGCAGCGATATTTGCACCTGCAAGGTAGTCAGTTCCAAGACCGTAAGTTTCTGCAGTTGTTTTAGCAGTATTGAAGATGTTAGTCATGATATCTTTCAAACGACCGTCAACTTCTTCACGTGTCCATGAAAGGCGAAGGCTGTTTTGGCTCATTTCAAGAGCAGATACAGCTACACCACCAGCATTGGCAGCTTTAGCAGGTCCGTAAAGGATTCCATTTTCCTTGTAGACTTTGATAGCTTCAAGGTCGCTAGGCATGTTAGCTCCTTCAGATACACAGATAACTCCTTGAGCAACCAAGCGTTTAGCAGCTTCACCGTTGATCTCATTTTGAGTCGCACATGGAAGAGCGATATCATAGTTTCCAGTGTAAGTCCATACAGAACCTTCGTGGTATGTAGCAGTTGGTTTTTCTGCAGCATACTCAGTCAAACGAGCACGACGTTTCTCTTTAACGTCTGTAAGAAGGTCGAAGTCGATACCATTTTCATCGATGACATAACCGTTTGAGTCAGAGACTGAGATAACAGTTGCACCAAGTTCAGTTGCTTTTGAAGAGCGTATTGGGCAACGTTACCAGAACCTGAAATCACAACTTTCTTACCAGCAAAGCTGTTTCCGTTAGCTTTAAGCATTTCTTCAGTGTAGTAAACCAAACCGTAACCAGTTGCTTCTGGACGAATCAAGCTACCACCAAATCCAAGAGGTTTACCAGTCAAGACACCAGCATCAAATTGGTTGAGGCGTTTGTACTGTCCGTAAAGGTAACCAATCTCACGTCCACCTACACCGATATCACCAGCAGGTACGTCAAGAGATGGTCCGATGTATTTTTGCAATTCAGTCATGAAGCTTTGGCAGAAGCGCATCACTTCAGCATCAGTTTTGCCTTTAGGATCGAAGTCTGATCCACCTTTACCTCCACCGATTGGAAGTCCAGTCAAAACGTTTTTAAAGATTTGTTCGAATCCGAGGAATTTCAAGATTCCTTGGTTAACAGTTGGGTGGAAACGAAGTCCGCCTTTGTATGGTCCAACAGCTGAGTTGAATTGAACACGGTAACCACGGTTAACTTGAACTTTCCCATCACGGTCAACCCAAGGAACACGGAAAGAAATTACTCGCTCTGGCTCAGTGATACGTGCCAAGATATTTTCTTCAATATACTCAGGGTGTTTTTCAAAGACAGGCTCCAAAGTGCTGAAGAATTCTTCAACCGCCTGGAGAAATTCAGCCTCATGCCCGTTACGAGCTTTTACAGTTTCAAACACGCTTTGGATATATTCTTTAGCAGATGTCATATCGTTCTCCTTTTTGTTGTCATATTTTATTACATGAGACATTATAGCAGAAAAATTTTTCACTGTAAAGGAAAAAACACAAATTTTCTAAAAATTCTTTCAATTTAGCAACAGCTCTATTTTTCAGCTAAAAAAGCTAACATTTTTATAAGGTCAGTTTTATTAAAAAGGTCCTATCAAAGTATGGTATAATAGTAGAGATATAAAGGAATCTGGAGGAATAGAATCATGGTATCAACTAAAACACAGATTGCTGGTTTTGAATTTGATAATTGCTTGATGAATGCAGCAGGAGTAGCCTGTATGACAGTTGAGGAATTGGAAGGTGTTAAAAACTCAGCAGCAGGAACCTTTATCACAAAAACAGCAACCTTGGAATTTCGTCAGGGAAATCCTGAACCACGTTATCAAGATGTTCCACTAGGTTCTATTAACTCGATGGGTCTCCCAAATAATGGGTTAGATTATTATTTGAACTATCTATTAGAGTTACAAGAAAAAGAACCAAACCGTACTTTCTTTCTGTCTTTAGTTGGAATGTCTCCACATGAAACTCATACTATTTTGCAAAGGGTGCAAGAGAGTGATTTTCGTGGTCTAACTGAACTTAATCTCTCATGTCCAAATGTTCCAGGTAAGCCACAGATTGCCTATGACTTTGAAACTACAGATCGTATCTTATTAGAAGTCTTTGAGTATTTTACAAAACCTCTAGGAATTAAACTTCCACCTTATTTTGATATTGTACATTTTGATCAAGCAGCAGCTATTTTTAACAAATATCCACTCAAGTTTGTCAATTGTGTCAACTCTATCGGAAATGGTCTTTATATTCAAGATGAGTCGGTCGTGATTCGCCCTAAAAACGGTTTTGGTGGGATCGGTGGAGAATACATCAAACCTACTGCCCTTGCTAATGTCCATGCTTTCTATCAACGCTTAAATCCAGAAATCCAAATCATCGGAACTGGTGGTGTGCTTACAGGACGTGATGCCTTTGAACATATTTTATGTGGTGCCAGCATGGTACAAGTAGGAACTACTCTTCATAAAGAAGGAGTAGGTGCTTTTGAGCGTATTACCAAGGAACTAAAAGAAATTATGGTGGAAAAAGGTTATCAAAGCCTAGATGATTTCCGTGGTAAATTGAATTATATTGATTAAACAGAAGCTATACTATAAAGAAAGGAGAATAGATGCTAGCCATAGAAGAAAGCCGAAAGCTATCCCTATCAAATTTACCTAGTTTGACCCTGTTTACAGGGGCTGATCAAGGACAGTACGACATCATGAAAACTCAGGTTCTAAAGCAAATCGGCTACGATCCTGCAGATTTGAATTTTGCTTATTTTGACATGAAAGAAGTAGACTACAAAAGCTTGGAACTAGAGTTGGTCAGTCTTCCTTTCTTTGCGGATGAAAAAATTGTTATTTTAGATCATTTTGTCGATATAACGACAGCTAAAAAACGCTATCTAACTGATGATGAGCTTAAGTCTTTTGAAGACTATCTGGAAAATCCTTTACCTTCAAGCAAATTAGTAATCTTTGCTGAAGGGAAGTTGGATAGTAAGAGACGTTTGGTCAAATTGCTCAAGCGGGATGCGACAGTTTTTGAAGCCATCGAGCCAAAAGAGCAAGAAATACGAGCTTATTTTCAAAAGTGGGCTCAGGAATTAGGACTGACTTTTGCTGGAAAGTCTTTCGAACAGTTGCTTATCAAATCAGGTTTTCAATTCAATGAAATTCAGAAAAATCTACTCTTCTTACAATCTTACAAGGATAATGGTGACATTACAGAAGAAGACATTGTTGAAGCTATACCAAAGACTTTGCAGGATAATATCTTTGATCTAACCCAGTTGATTTTAGGGAAGAAGATCGATCAGGCGCGTGATTTAGTGAAGGATTTGACCTTGCAGGGAGAAGATGAGATTAAACTGATTGCCATAATGCTGGGGCAGTTCAGACTCTACACACAGGTTAAAATTTTGCAAGAGTCTGGTCAGACAGAATCTCAGATGGTCAGCAGTTTAGGTCACTATCTTGGTCGCAATCCTAATCCTTACCAAATCAAATTTGCCCTTCGTGACACACGAGCTTTGTCCTTGAATTTCTTACAGGATTCTATCCGTTATCTTATTCAAGCAGATTATCAAATTAAGACTGGTGTTTACGAAAAAGGCTACCTGTTTGAGAAGGCTTTGTTGCAAATTGCAAGCCAGTCAAATTGAGCAAATAACTTGAAAAAATAGGTTGTTTGCGTTATCATTTTTATATAAAAAGAAAAAGAGGTATTACAGATGGCTATTATCTTACCAGATCTTCCATACGCTTACGATGCATTGGAACCATACATTGATGCTGAAACAATGCACTTGCACCATGACAAACACCACCAAACATACGTAAACAACGCAAACGCAGCTCTTGAAAAACACCCTGAAATTGGTGAAGACCTCGAAGCATTGCTTGCTGACGTAGAGTCTATCCCAGCTGATATTCGTCAAGCGCTTATCAACAACGGTGGTGGACACTTGAACCACGCTCTTTTCTGGGAATTGATGACTCCTGAAAAGACAGCTCCTTCAGCAGAACTTGCAGCTGCCATTGATGAAACTTTCGGTTCATTCGAAGAATTCCAAGCAGCTTTCACTGCAGCAGCAACGACTCGTTTCGGTTCTGGATGGGCATGGTTGGTTGTTAACCAAGAAGGTAAACTTGAAGTGACTTCAACTGCAAACCAAGACACACCAATCTCAGAAGGTAAGAAACCAATCTTGGGCTTGGACGTTTGGGAACATGCTTACTACGTGAAATACCGCAACGTTCGTCCTGACTACATCAAAGCTTTCTTCTCAGTGATTAACTGGAATAAAGTAGACGAGCTTTACGCAGCAGCTAAATAATAGTAACACTAACACCTTTGGTTAGAATTTTATCTACCTTAAAAGGTGTTTTTTGTTTGCTTTGATTAGAAGTATCTGCCTCATGATTTTCCTTTGTTGGATAGGCTTTATTTATGGTATAATGATAAGATAGAAATCGAAGGAGAAATCATGAATATTCAACAATTACGCTACGTTGTAGCTATTGCTAATAGTGGTACTTTTCGTGAAGCAGCTGAGAAGATGTACGTTAGCCAACCGAGTCTATCTATTTCTGTAAGAGACCTAGAAAAAGAACTTGGCTTCAAGATTTTTCGCAGAACCAGTTCTGGAACTTTCCTTACTCGTCGCGGTATGGAATTTTATGAAAAGGCACAAGAGTTGGTCAAAGGATTTGATGTTTTTCAGAACCAGTATGCCAATCCTGAAGAGGAAAAGGATGAGTTTTCAATAGCCAGCCAGCACTATGATTTCTTGCCACCAACCATTACAGCTTTTTCGCAACAATACCCTGAATATAAAAATTTCCGTATTTTTGAATCTACAACTGTTCAAATCTTGGATGAAGTAGCCCAAGGACATAGTGAGATTGGGATTATTTACCTCAATAATCAAAACCAAAAGGGAATCATGCAACGGGTTGAAAAGTTAGGACTTGAAGTAATTGAATTGATTCCTTTCCAAACGCATATCTATCTGCGTGAAGGGCATCCTTTAGCCAAGAAAAAAGAGTTGGTCATGGAGGATTTGGCTGATTTACCAACAGTTCGATTCACGCAGGAAAAGGATGAGTATCTTTATTACTCAGAGAACTTTGTAGATACAAGTGCTAGCTCACAAATGTTTAACGTAACTGACCGCGCTACCTTAAATGGAATTCTTGAAAGAACAAATGCTTATGCGACTGGTTCTGGATTCTTAGATAGCGATAGTGTGAACGGAATCACCGTTATCCCATTAAATGATAATCTCAATAACCGCATGGTTTATGTGAAACGTGAAGAAGTAGACTTGAGCCAAGCGGGAACCTTATTTGTAGAAGTTATGCAAGAGTATTTTGATCAGAAGAGGAAAGCATGAAAAAAAGAGGAATAGTAGCAGGGATTATAGCAGCCTTGATTGTATTAGATCAATTGGTAAAGGCTTATGTCGTTCAGAATATTGCTCTTGGTGAAATCAAGTCATGGATCCCAAATCTAGTCAGTTTAACCTATCTGCAAAATAGAGGAGCAGCCTTTTCGATGCTTCAAGATCAACAGTGGTTTTTTGCAGTGATTACCCTGGTAGTCATGGTTGGAGCTATCTGGTATTTGCACAAGCACATGGAGGATTCCTTATGGACTGTCTCCGGATTGGTTTTGATTATTGCAGGTGGTCTAGGGAACTTTATCGATCGCATCAGTCAAGGATTCGTTGTGGATATGTTTCACTTAGACTTTATCAATTTTGCGATTTTCAATGTGGCTGATAGTTATCTGACAGTAGGAGTAGTTGTGTTATTGCTTGCAATGCTAAAAGAGGAAATGAATGGAAATTAAAATTGAAAAAGGCGGAGTACGCTTAGATAAGGCTTTGTCAGATTTGACAGAACTATCCCGTAGTCTCGCCAATGAACAAATCAAGTCTGGTCAGGTCTTGGTCAATGGACAGGTTAAAAAAGCTAAATACTCGGTTCAAGAAGGGGATATTATCACTTATCAAGTTCCAGAACCAGAAGTTTTGGAGTATGTGGCTGAAGATATTCCCTTAGAAATCATTTATCAAGATGAGGATGTAGCAGTAGTCAACAAACCTCAAGGGATGGTTGTTCATCCAAGTGCTGGGCACACATCTGGTACCTTGGTTAATGCCCTTATGTATCATATCAAGGACCTATCAGGCATTAATGGTGTATTGCGTCCAGGGATTGTCCATCGTATTGATAAGGATACTTCAGGTCTCTTGATGATTGCTAAAAACGATGAAGCACACTTAGCACTAGCTCAAGAATTGAAGGACAAGAAGTCTCTTCGTAAATATTGGGCTATTGTTCACGGTAATCTCCCAAATGACCGAGGAGTCATCGAGGCACCAATCGGACGTAGCGAAAAAGACCGCAAGAAACAAGCTGTTACCGCTAAAGGGAAACCAGCAGTGACACGTTTCCAAGTCTTGGAACGCTTTGGTGATTATACATTGTTGGAATTACAACTGGAAACAGGGCGGACTCATCAAATTCGTGTCCATATGGCATACATCGGTCATCCTGTTGCTGGAGATGAGGTTTATGGACCTCGTAAAACTCTAAAGGGACATGGGCAATTTCTCCATGCCAAGACACTTGGTTTTACCCATCCAAGAACTGGTGAAACCATGGAATTTACTTCCGATATTCCAGCTATCTTTAAAGAGACTTTGGAGAAACTTCGAAATAACTAAACAAAAAAGGACTCAACTGAGTCCTTTTTATTTGCGTTTTTTCTTAGCTTTTTTCATTTTGTTAGCCATGCGTTTCATTGATTGTTTCATAGCAAATTCACCGATTTTACCTTTGAGGCCTCCACCGAGCATCTGGCTCATATCAGGCATACCAGCTCCTCCGAGAGCAGACATATCCGGCATACCACCTTGTCCCATCATACCTTCAAGGGCTGACATATCCATGCCACCAGGCATGTTTAGGAAGGTTGTTAGGGTTGATGCCCATCTGTTTCATCATCTTGTTCATGTCACCAGACATGACACCTTGCATGAGTTGTTTGGCTTGGTTAAAGTCCTTGATAAATTTGTTGACTTCGATGAAGGTGTTACCAGAACCAGCAGCGATACGACGCCGACGACTTGGACTGAGCAAATCAGGATTTTCACGTTCTTCCGGAGTCATAGAAGATACGATGGCGCGTTTGCGAGCAATTTGTTTTTCGTCCACCTTCATATTTTGGACGGCAGGGTTATTGGCCATACCAGGAATCATCTTGAGCAAATCTTCCATTGGCCCCATATTTTGTACCTGATCCAACTGATCAATGAAATCGTTGAAATCAAAGGTGTTTTCACGCATTTTTTCAGCCATTTCAAGGGCTTTTTGCTCATCGTATTCTTGGGAAGCTTTCTCAATCAGAGTCAGCATATCTCCCATACCGAGAATACGGCTAGCCATACGGTCTGGGTGGAAAGTTTCAATATCGGTAATCTTTTCACCAGTACCAGTGAACTTGATTGGTTTACCAGTGATATGGCGAACAGAAAGGGCAGCACCACCACGAGTATCCCCATCAATCTTAGTAAGGATAACCCCAGTAACTTCTAATTGTGCGTTGAATTCACGTGCAACGTTGGCAGCTTCCTGACCAATCATGGCATCGATGACCAAGAGAATTTCATTTGGTTGAGCCAAGGCTTTAACATCACGAAGCTCATTCATGAGAAGCTCGTCGATCTGTAAACGACCGGCTGTATCAATCAAGACATAGTCGTTATGGTTGGCTTTAGCTTGCTCCAAACCTTGGCGAACAATCTCAACTGCAGGCACTTCAGTCCCAAGAGCAAAGACAGGAACATCAATTTGTTGTCCCAGTGTTTTGAGCTGGTCAATAGCAGCAGGACGATAGATGTCGGCCGCAATCATTAAAGGACGAGCATCCTCTTCCTTTTTGAGTTTGTTAGCGAGCTTTCCGGCGAAGGTTGTTTTACCAGCACCCTGCAAACCGACCATCATGATAATGGTTGGGATTTTTGGAGACTTAATAATCTCAGCTGTATCAGAACCAAGAACTTCCGTCAACTCTTCATTAACAATCTTGATGATTTGTTGAGCAGGATTAAGGGTATCAATGACTTCGTGCCCAATCGCGCGTTCACGAATTTTTTTGATAAAGTCCTTAACCACTGGCAAAGCAACGTCGGCTTCTAAAAGAGCCAGACGAATTTCCTTGGTTGCTTCTTGAATATCACTCTCTGTGATTTTTCCTTTTTTACGTAGATTTTTAAAGACGTTCTGCAAACGTTCTGTTAAATTTTCAAATGCCATATTTTTCTCCTATTTACTCAATTCAGTGGAAATCGTCCGAAATGTTGCAAACACTCTAGTTCTTCGGGTGTGACTTCTTTCATGATTTCATTTGGATATCCCCAACAGCTAAAACCTATTTGCATAGCTTTGGAGATATCATTGGGCGAGATAATCTGTAGTCGAGTAGGAAATGGTTCCTCTGCGGCTAATAGTTTGCAAGGTATTCCTTGATAAATAACTAGACTGTCCATGATTACTCCCGATTGTCAATACTTGTTAAAATCTCTAGTTGCTCTTGCAAAAAAGCATCTTCTGGATAACGCTCCAAAATCTGATCAAAAATCTGACTGCGAACAATGTAGTCAGAGTACATATGAAGCTTCATTTCATAATCTTCCAGTATTTTTTCTGTACGTTTGATATTGTCATAAACAGCCTGGCGACTAACGCCGAATTCTTCAGCGATTTCAGCCAAACTATAGTCATCTGCATAGTAGAGTTCGATATAGTTCATCTGCTTATCAGTCAAAAGGGCTGCATAAAATTCAAACAGAGCATTCATTCGATTGGTTTTTTCAATTTCCATAAGATTTATTATACCAAAAAATAGCCTGAACTGCTAGTAATGGATTGATTTTAGAGATAAGTGAGAAAAAGTCGTTTTAATGGTTATTTTCTGACTATGAATCCTTTTTTTGGTATAATGGAGTGTATTATAATGTTTTAGAAAGAGGTTCTTATGAAAGAATTAGAAACCGTGTTAGAGCAACGTTTTGATCTTGTTTTTTCAGATAAACAATTACTTGAAACAGCTTTTACTCACACTAGTTATGCCAATGAGCACCGCCTCTTAAAAATTTCACACAATGAACGCTTGGAATTTTTAGGAGACGCTGTTCTGCAATTATTGATTTCCGAATATCTGTACAAGAAATATCCAAAAAAACCAGAAGGTGATTTATCTAAACTTCGTGCTATGATTGTCCGTGAGGAGAGTTTGGCTGGTTTTGCCCGTGATTGCCAGTTTGATCAGTTTATAAAGCTTGGTAAAGGAGAAGAAAAATCAGGTGGCCGCAATCGTGATACCATCTTGGGCGATGCCTTTGAAGCCTTTTTGGGTGCCCTCCTTTTAGATAAAGATTTGCTTACGGTAAAAAACTTTATCTACCAGGTAATGATTCCTAAGGTCGAAGCTGGTGATTTTGAAATGATTAAAGATTACAAGACTCACCTCCAGGAATTGCTTCAAGTAAATGGGGACGTTGATATTCGTTATCAGGTGATTTCGGAAAATGGACCTGCGCATGATAAGATGTTTGAGGTGGAAGTCCTTGTTGAAGGGAAAAGTCTTGGAACTGGTCAAGGACGTTCAAAAAAATTAGCAGAGCAGGAAGCCGCAAAAAATGCAGTTGAGGAAGGGCTGGATTCATGTATTTAAAGGAAATTGAGATTCAGGGGTTTAAGTCCTTTGCTGACAAGACCAAGGTTGTATTTGACCAGGGGGTTACAGCAGTTGTAGGACCTAATGGTTCTGGAAAATCAAACATCACGGAAAGTCTGCGTTGGGCACTTGGTGAATCTAGTGTAAAAAGTTTACGTGGTGGCAAGATGCCTGATGTCATCTTTGCAGGAACAGAAAGTAGAAAACCTTTAAACTATGCTTCTGTGGTTGTTACCCTAGATAACCAGGACGGCTTTATCAAGGATGCAGGCCAGGAAATTAAGGTAGAGCGCCATATCTATCGTACAGGAGATAGCGAGTACAAGATTGACGGAAAAAAAGTCCGTCTTCGTGATATTCATGATCTTTTCTTAGATACTGGTCTTGGGCGCGATTCCTTCTCTATTATTTCCCAAGGGAAGGTCGAAGAAATCTTTAACTCTAAGCCTGAGGAACGTCGCGCTATCTTTGAAGAAGCTGCCGGAGTCTTGAAGTATAAGACTCGTCGCAAGGAGACGGAAAGCAAGCTCCAACAAACTCAAGACAATCTAGACCGTTTGGAAGATATCATTTATGAGCTAGACAATCAAATCAAGCCCTTAGAAAAGCAAGCAGCAACAGCTCGTAAATTTATAGAATTAGATGGTCAGCGTAAGGCAATCTACTTGGACGTTTTGGTTGCACAAATTCAAGCCAATAAGGCAGAATTGGATCTAACTGAAGAAGAATTAAACCAAGTTCAAGAACTTTTGACGAGCTACTATCAGAAACGTGAAGAGTTAGAAGAAGAAAATCAAACACTCAAAAAGAAACGTCATGATTTGCAAGCTGAAATGTCAAAAGACCAGTCCACACTGATGGATTTGACTGGTCTAATCAGTGATTTAGAACGGAAATTGGCCTTGTCTAAACTGGAGACAGAGCAGGTTGCTCTCAATCAACAAGAGGCTCAAGCTCGTTTAGCTAGTTTGGATGAAAAGAGAAATGCTCTTATTCAAGAGAAGGAAGAAAAAGGAGCAAATCTCAGTCAGTTAGAAGAAAATCTAGCTCTCAATACGAAAGAACTAAATCGTTTAGAAGCTGAGTTGTTAGCTTTTTCTGATGATCCTGATCAGATGATTGAGCAACTGCGTGAGCGCTTTGTTGCTTTCTTGCAGGAAGAAGCAGATGTTTCTAACCAGTTGACACGGATTGAAAATGATCTTGAAAATAGTCGCCAACAGACTCAAAAGCAAGAAGAACAATTAGAATCCTTGAAGGAACAATTGGCTTCTGCCAAGTCCAAGGCTAGTGAGCAAGAGCTTGCCCTTAAATCAGCTAAAGAAGAAGTACAAAGCTTACTTGCTGACTATCAAACCAGTGCTAAAGAAGAAGAAGCACAAAAACAGGCTTATCAACATCAACAAAATCAACTTTTTGACCGTTTGGATAGCCTGAAAAACAAACAGGCCAAGGCACAAAGTCTGGAAAACATTCTTAAAAATCATAGTAATTTCTATGCAGGTGTTAAGAGTGTTCTACAAGAAAAAAATCGCTTGGGTGGTATTATCGGAGCAGTCAGTGAACATTTAACCTTTGATGTTCGTTATCAGACAGCTCTTGATATTGCGCTTGGTGCAAGTAGCCAACACATCATCGTTGAAAATGAACAGGCAGCGACTAAAGCTATCGATTTCCTTAAGCGAAATCGAGCTGGTCGTGCGACTTTTCTACCTTTGACAACTATTAAGGCTCGTAGTATTTCTGGTCAGAATCAAGATGTGATTGCCTCAAGTCCAGGTTTTCTTGGTATGGCAGATGAACTGGTTACCTTTGATGCCAAGCTTGAAGCAATCTTTAAAAACTTGCTAGCTACAACAGCTATCTTTGATACAGTTGAGCATGCACGTGATGCAGCTCGCAAGGTGCGCTATCAAGTTCGGATGGTAACACTAGATGGTACAGAACTACGAACTGGTGGTTCTTATGCTGGTGGTGCCAATCGTCAAATAACAGCATTTTCATTAAACCTGAATTGGAGCAGTTGCAAAAAGAGATTGCTCAAGAAGAAAAGCTCCTTCGTCAGGAAGAAGAAAATCTGAAGTCAGTTCAAGAAGCCTTGAATACTCTCAGTCAAACTTTGGAGACTATTAAGTCCCAAGGGGAGCAAGCTCGTATAGAAGAGCAAGGTTTATATCTGGCCTATCAACAAACTAGCCAGCAGGTCGAAGAACTTGAGACACTCTTGAAACTTCAGGAGCAAGAATTAACGAATCTCAGAGGTGGAGATTGGCAAACTGAAAAAGAAAAATGCCAAGAACGTCTCACAGTTATTGCAACTGAAAAGCAAAAGCTGGAATCTGAAATTGAAGAAATTAAGTCCAATAAAAATGCGATTCAGGAACGTTACCAAAACTTACAGGAAAAACTGTCCCAAGAACGTCTTCATAAGACAGAAATGATAGGACAAAAACGTTACGAAATTGCGGATATTGAGCGTATCAACAAAGAGCTTGAATATCTTGATATAGAGCAAGAAGAGATTGAACGTCTTTTGCAAGAAAAGGTAGACAATCTTGAAAAGGTTGATACGGAACTTTTGACCAAGCAGGAAGCAGAAGCCAAGAGTCAAAAGGAAGAAATTCAACAAGGATTGATTCGTAAGCAGTTTGAACTGGATGACATTGAAGGCCAATTGGATGATATTGCCAGTCATTTAGAACAAGCTCGTCAGCAAAATGAAGAATTGATTCGTAAGCAAACACGTGCGGAAGCGACCAAAGAAAAAATTACGGACCGCCTTCGTTATCTTCAAGGTCAACTGACTGAAGAATATCAGATTAGCTATACGGAAGCTTTAGAAAAAGCGAATCAGTTGGAAGATTTAGCAATCGCTGAACAAAAGGTTAAGGATTTGGAAAAATCCATTCGTTCACTTGGTCCGGTCAATTTGGATGCCATTGAACAGTTTGATGAAGTGCATGAACGTTTGGAATTCTTGAATAGTCAGCGAGATGACATTCTTTGTGCTAAGAATTTGCTTCTTGAAACCATTACAGAGATGAACGATGAAGTGAAAGAACGCTTTAAGTCAACCTTCGAAGCTATTCGTGAGTCCTTTAAAGTGACCTTCAAGCAGATGTTTGGTGGTGGTCAAGCAGACCTAATCCTGACAGAAGGAGATTTATTGACTGCAGGTGTCGAAATCTCTGTGCAACCACCAGGTAAGAAAATCCAATCCCTCAACCTCATGAGTGGTGGGGAGAAAGCCTTGTCAGCTCTAGCTTTGCTCTTCTCAATCATTCGTGTTAAGACTATTCCATTTGTAATTTTGGATGAGGTAGAAGCTGCACTTGACGAAGCAAACGTTAAACGCTTTGGTGATTATCTCAATCGATTTGATAAAGACAGCCAGTTTATCGTCGTTACCCACCGTAAGGGTACAATGGCAGCAGCAGACTCTATCTATGGGGTGACCATGCAAGAATCTGGTGTATCAAAGATTGTCTCTGTAAAACTAAAAGATTTAGAGAATATGGATGCTTAGTTAGTGCTCGTTACAAACTTTCAAGCTAAGCATTTAGAATGACCTTTAAGAAGTCAGAAGGGTTACAAAAATAATTTGAGGAGCTTATATGGATTTTGATCTATTCCTAATGGTTTGTAATTATATTGGGACAATAGCTTTTGCTGCGTCAGGAGCCATCAAAGGATTTGGTAAACGTTTAGACATTTTTGGGATTAGTTTATTGGCAATTGTAACGGCAGTAGGCGGAGGGATTTTGAGAGATTCTATTATCAGTCGTTTTCCCTCCGCTCTCGCAGATCCTGGACCGATTTATGTCTCGATCTTTGTAGCGGTTATCATGTATATCTTTGTGACTTCCAAACAAGCCAATACTAGTCATGAAAAAAAATTCTATAAGTGGTTGAGAGAAGCTTATCTCATCTTTGACTCGATTGGGTTGATTATCTTCTCTCTAATCGGGGCAACAGCTTTAGCTGATAGTAAATTGAATTTAATGTCTGCTGGGATTTTGGCTTGTTTAACAGGGGCAGGTGGTGGTATTATCCGAGACCTCCTGATCAATGAAGTTCCAAGTGTTCTAAAAGAAGATATCTATGCCCTTCTATCTTTTGTAATTGGCGTTATTTATTACTGGTTGGCCTTTGTCCTCCATTTTCCAAGAATTACTGCCTTTATCATTCTCTCAATTGTCGGTTTTGTGATTCGACTCTGTATTATTAAGTTTAAGCTCTCTTTGCCAAATATGGATAAGAGAACTTTGAACTAAGGAATAAACGAAACTTATTTATATAGGCGTCTAATCTCGTATGGATTAGGCGCTATTTACTTTTTCTATGGTATAATAGAAGATAGATTTACTACTGGAGAATAGAAGGATTTATGATTAAACTAGTCGCAACTGATATGGACGGGACTTTTCTAGATGAAGCTGGCCAATTTGATATGGAGCGTTTAAAAGCTCTCCTTTCATCATACAAAGAGAGAGGTATCTATTTTGCTGTAGCATCAGGGCGTGGTCTTTTGTCCTTAGAGAAACATTTTGCGGATGTCAAAGATGAGATTATTTTTATCGCTGAAAATGGGAGTCTCGTTCGTTTTCATGGAGAGGACCTTTATGAAGCAACCATGCCTCGTGATTTTTACCTATCAACATTTGAAAAACTAAAGACTTCACCATATTTTGATGAGAAGAAGATGCTTTTGACTGGTAAAGAGGCTTGTTATGTGCTTGATACGGTGGATGAAACCTATCTTATGTTTAGCCATCATTATAATGAAAATATCAAAAAAGTAGCCAGTCTCGAAGATATTACCGATGAGATTTTCAAATTCACAACGAACTTTACTGAAGAGACAGTAGAAGCCGGAGAAGCTTGGGTCAATGAACATGTGCCTGGTGTTAAGGCTATGACTACAGGGTTTGAATCAATCGATATTGTTCTAGACCATGTTGACAAGGGAGTCGCTATTGTCGAATTGGCTAAGAAATTAAATCTGGATATGGATCAAGTGATGGCTTTTGGTGATAACCTCAACGACCTTCACATGATGCAAGTGGTTGGGCACCCAGTCGCACCTGAAAATGCTCGTCCAGAGATTTTAGAACTTGCTGAAACAGTTATTGGACACCACAAGGACCAATCAGTTATTGCTTATATGGAGGAATTGTAATGGCAGATATTAAATTAATTGCTTTTGGACTTAGATGGAACCTTGCTGACGACAGACAAGAAATTAACTGATCGTACCAAGGCAACTTTGAAGGCTGCGCGTGAACAAGGGGTCAAGGTAGTTCTAACAACTGGACGTCCTCTCAAAGCTATGGATTTCTTCCTCAAAGAGCTTGGTACAGATGGTCATGATGACGAATATACTATCACCTTTAATGGTGGATTGGTTCAGAAAAATACAGGTGAAATTCTTGATAAGACAGTCTTTTCCATCGATGATGTGAGCCGTATTTATGAAGAAACTGAAAAACTAAATATTCCCTTAGATGCTATTTCTGAAGGCATCGTTTATCAGATTCAATCTGACCAGGAAAGTTTATATGCTCAGTTTAATCCTGCTTTAACCTTTATTCCAACCGCCTTTGAAGATTTGTCTAGTCAGATTACTTACAATAAATGTGTCACTGCCTTTCCTCAGGAACCTTTGGATGCAGCTATTCAGAAGATTTCTCCTGAATTGTTTGACAAATATGAAATTTTTAAATCACGTGAACTCTTGCTAGAATGGTCACCAAAGAATGTTCATAAAGCGACAGGACTAGCTAAGTTGATTGAGCATTTAGGGATTGATCGAAGTCAAGTGATGGCTTGTGGAGATGAAGCCAATGACCTATCGATGATTGAATGGGCAGGTCTTGGTGTAGCTATGCAAAATGCTGTTCCTGAAGTTAAAGCAGTTGCAAATGTGGTAACACCTATGTCCAATGACGAGGAAGCAGTCGCCTGGGCTATTGAAAAATATGTACTGAAGGAGAATTAAAGTATGGGATTATTTGACCGTTTATTTGGGAAATAGAAGAACCAAAAATTGAAGATGTCGTTAAAGAAGCTTTGGAAAACTTGGATCTGACAGAACCTGGCGACGAAGTTACAGAATCTGTAAGCAAGGAAGCTGAAGAGGAAAATACTGAAGAAATCGACCAAAGTTCAGAATTTGAGGAAACTTATTCTAAAGAAGCTAGTGAGTCGGAAGAACCAGTAGCAGAAACTACTACAGAAACAGTTGAACCAATAGCAACTCCTCAGGAAGAAATTCAACTTGAAGAAGAAACTGAATGTCATTGTTGTCAGGAAGAGTCAGAGTCAACAGAAATTGAAGAAACTAAAGAAAGCGCTCAAGAGGTAGCAGAGTTTGTTGCAGAAAAATCTGAGTCACCAGTCGAAGAAGTACCTTCAAGTGATAGTGGCGAGGAAGAATCTGATCAAGTTCAACCAGACGAAACGGAAGCAGACACTTCTGAAGAAGTGGAAGAAGATGTAGTAATCGAAGAAATTTCTCAAGTTCAAGAGACTGTACAGGAAAAATATGACCGTAGTCTCAAGAAAACTCGTACGGGATTTGGTGCTCGTTTGAATGCCTTCTTTGCTAACTTCCGCTCTGTTGATGAAGAATTCTTCGAAGAACTAGAAGAACTGCTTATCATGAGTGACGTTGGTGTTCAGGTAGCTTCAAATCTTACTGAAGAATTGCGTTACGAAGTCAAGCTTGAAAATGCCAAGAAACCTGATGCCCTTCGTCGTGTCATCATCGAAAAATTGGTAGAGTTGTATGAGAAGGATGGCAACTACAACGAAAGTATTAATTTCCAAGATGGTTTGACAGTTATGCTCTTTGTAGGTGTGAATGGTGTCGGAAAAACAACATCTATTGGTAAGCTTGCTCACCGTTACAAACTAGCTGGCAAGAAAGTCATGCTGGTTGCTGCAGATACCTTCCGTGCTGGTGCAGTTGCTCAATTAGCTGAATGGGGACGTCGTGTGGATGTTCCAGTGGTTACAGGACCAGAAAAAGCTGATCCAGCCAGTGTTGTCTTTGATGGGATGGAACGAGCAGTAGCAGAAGGTGTTGATATTCTCATGATTGATACAGCTGGCCGTTTACAAAACAAGGAAAACTTGATGGCAGAGTTGGAAAAAATTGGTCGCATCATTAAACGTGTCGTTCCAGAAGCTCCGCATGAAACCTTCCTAGCTCTGGATGCCTCAACAGGTCAAAACGCTCTTGTACAAGCCAAAGAGTTTTCAAAAATTACGCCTGTTACAGGAATTGTCTTAACCAAGATTGATGGAACTGCCCGAGGTGGTGTTGTTCTGGCTATCCGTGAAGAACTCAATATTCCTGTTAAGTTGATTGGATTTGGCGAAAAAATCGATGATATCGGTGAGTTTAACTCTGAAAACTTTATGAAGGGCCTTCTAGAAGGTTTGATATAAAAGAAAATCCTGCAAGAATTCTTGCAGGATTGTTTTTGATTATTCTAAACGACCATCTTTACGATAGGAGATATCTGGTTGGCGGCTTTGTCGTAGACATAGTGGCGGTTGAACAGATCGTCTGAAAACAGTAACCGAGTGCGTACTACCCACCTCCTATGTCAGGACTGAAGGTTTTACAGCTTGCTGGTTGTGCTCAATCATGATGTGATTACGGTAGGCAACACCACGCAGATGTTTGCCGCTGCGGTCGTAAACGATAGTGAGAAGTTGAATTGTTAAAGAAGGGGAAAGACCGTCTGATAAGGCTTAGGATAGTGTTTTCAGACGGCATGGTGTGATTTTTGTTAGATTTGCTAAATAATAAATATTTTTAAAATTGGTTATTCAAAATTTTTTAAATTTCCTCTAGTTTTTCTTTCATCAAGTTTTCTAGCCAGTCTTCAAATTTTTCAAATTCAGTATCCTCTTCCCACTCTTCAGGAGGAATATCAGGAAAAAAAACACCAAAATTTTCATTTTCTTTTGTAAGAAGGAAACCAGCTTGATCGCCAGTTCTTGGAGTGGAAATAGTAATTAAGATATTAGGGAATAAATTACAATCAGTTCCTTCAAAAACTTGTTGTGACCAATCATAAAGCTCTTTAGGAGCTAAAAAATCGAATCCAGGTAGTAACTCATCTTGAAACAAAGTACAAGATCCTACTGTTAGAAGAAATTCTCTATATATTCTAGGGAATGTGACCTTATATTTTTTTCAAAATCATTTATCTCATCTAAAGAAACATCATATCTTTTTTTAAAAAAATAAAAATTTGATTTTTCCATAATTAATTAAGTTTCCATTACTAGATTTGATTAAATCTTGTATATCTACAAGAATTTTTTTGAAATTATCCATAAATTAATATCCTTCATTCAATTTTTATATCTATTATCTAGGAACAATCTAGTTAATTATTCCTGTTGAGGGTGCTATTTGGCAAATGTGTTCGTAAGGCAGCCCCAGTACCGTGTATAGTTCCAGTATGAGGGTGTTTCACAGGAGCGAGATTCCACCATGTATTTGAACCACCATTTTTAAGTGGAATTATATGATGAGGAGTGGCTCCTGCAGGCCATGTATGCCCTGTTCCAAGTTCCCACTTTCGTATTAAGCTTTTTTGTCTTCGAGAAAAGTTTCTACGCATCATGCGATTTTGTTGGACGCTTCTTTGTTTTGCACTAGGTAGTTTATCCTTAATCAAACATTTTTGTCTTTGACTAACAGGAATCAGTGACCACTTATCAACATCATCCATAATATCATCATACTGGAATAATTCTTCTAAGCTTCTTATTCCGTTTTCTCTTCAAACCTAATGGACCAAACCAAGCATTTGTATTAGAAGCAAAACTATACAAATTGCTCCCACCTAATAGTAAGATAGGATCCTGGTTCACAAACCGACCCGTTTCAGGCTCGTAGTATCTGAAGAAGTTGTAATGAAGCCCCGTCTCACGGTCGTCATACTGGTTCTGCAGGCGGAAGGAGTGGTATGCGCTATCCGTTACCTTGGTTTCCTCTTTCAGACGACCTTACTGGAACATTGGGTATCAACTCACCCTAGGACGACTATTTGAATTCCTGTTTAATCAAAATTAATTAATATTAAATGTATAATTAAATTTATTTATCAAATGCGGTTGGATCAAAAACAGAGATATATTTTATATTCATTTTGATAGCTTCTTCGAACGGAGGGTCATCTTCAGAAACTTCCAGTGCAATTCCTTCAATAATTTTTGAAAAAAAAGCTTCTTCACATTCATCGTAATAGAAACCTAAATTAGAATTTAAGATATCATTAATGGGCATTCCTATTTTAATAGTTCTGAATTTGCCTTGATATCCTTCTAATGCAGAAATTTTATAAATTTCTCCTGAAGTAATATCTACGTTAATTTCAATTGGAATATCAGTAAATATATATCTGCATGAATAAACATTAGTTTGAAAAAAATTTTAATTTTTCCATTTAACATATTTTTTTATTAATGATACTGGAGTAATTTTTTTATATTGTCTTTTAATCTGACTCCCCCTAAACTCTTCGCGGGGATAATTTCATCATAAATATTCATTATCAACCTTTCGTATTATTCTGAAGGAAATCTTTGTGTTTCACCTTTACCAGAAGATATTTTCCAATAAGGTGCTCCCTCATAATGCCTAGGGCTCCCTGGGTGGTATTGAATGTAACGAACAGTAAATTCATTACCTCGTGAATTTTATTCTCTTAATGTAAATCTTTTATTGCCTCCACGAATTTTACGCATTACGTCTTGCTGTATAGTTTTTTCATTTGAGGATCAAATTTGTTGTGAACCATCAAAATTTGTATCTAATCCATCTGTATATTTCTCAAGATCAAGGTTATATAGTTTTTTTAAATTTCTAATCCAGATGACAAATTCAAAGAAAATATTGATGTTTTCATCCGTTATTTCAAATATCCCATTGTCTTGATGGGAGTCTTGGATAGCTGAAATAATTCTTTTAAATATTTCTTCATTTTTTATAATTTCCTCAATAGGTAACTTTTGTAATCTATTAATAAAAAATAACTCATCTTCAATACTTAAAATAGAAGGTAAGTTTTCTAATTTTTCATTTAGTTTGAAAATAGAATTCATATGATTTCCTCGTTAGTATGGCGAATTTTTTAAAGGCATGTGAGCTCCATTAGGGTCCGATTTAAATAGTCCCTGTCGTACTGCGCATCGCTCCAGTCGGTTTCGGACAGGCCGTTTTGTTCGTTCTCTTCCTTGCTCGGTACCCTCCATTGGTGTTAGGGGATAAGTCGGCCGTTTTCGTTATGGTCGAAGCAGGTAAGAATGGGAAAGGTCGTCTGAAAATCATTTCATACAACCATGTAAGTTAAAAGTTTATTGTAACTATTTTTTCATGATTATTTTCTTCCCAGTATTGTTTGTAGAAAGATAATGCATCATGTATTAAATGATATAACTCACTATTTCTATCCTTTAGTTTATTAATATTATTAAAATTCAAAATAATTTCTTTCTCTTGAATCCAACTTAAATCTCTCATGCATTCGTCTAAAGCATCTAGATTTGATCCAAAAATAGCTCGGAAAAATTAAGTTCTTGATTTAATATATTTAAAAAAATTTTGTTTTTGTTTTTTTAATTTTTAATAAATTTATATCTATGATTTTTTTATTGGTATTCATAATGCAACCTCTCTATGCTTCCTGCTAAATAGGTTCAAATATTTGCAGAATTGGTACAATTTTTCCGTTTTCCAAGGTAGTAGAATCTGTTATAAAGAAACATCGTGAATAATTTTTGTCAAAAATATAAGAATACTCATAGAAACATAGAGAGTCTAGATCTTCTAAATCACTTGAAATTTGTGTGCTTGGTGCTAAAAATACAGGAGTTGTTTGATCTTTATAATTATAGTGTCGAAGTATATATAGGTCATCTACGGGAAATAAATCACATATTTTAATTGGTGTGCATAGGTTGCCTTCTCCTAGATGAAAAGGCCTTTTAAATATAAAGTAGGTTTTATCTTTTAGATTTCCATTTACCATTATTTTCTTTTTTCTAATGTTGCCTTTAAAAAAAGTATATATTAAACGTCGTACAATTCTTTTAGATTGTTTTTCATCCAAAAGATTTTCATAACAAAATTCTTTCATAAATTAATCCTCCTTCCTTCTGAAGAGCTGTTATTGCATCTTTCCACCATTGCGTTCCTGGGCGGAGAAACGGCAGGTCAGTTGAACGTTGTACAGCCTGTTCCGTGATTCGATTGAATGGGTTCAATTTTCAGACGACCTCTATGTTAACTGCCAATGAGATTGTTAAAGAGCAAATAGTTCAGACGACTTCAAAGAAGGTTTTGAGGCCGTCTGAAAAGCGGAAACTGCGTGCGTGCGTTCCGCACATACCCTATGTCAGGATTGGAGGTCTCATGCGGGCTACTGTTTGCTATTTATCATATATTTCCAAATTTTCTAATTCACCTTCATAAGTTATTTGGGCAGATATTTCCATATCAGGAAGAAACGAACCAGAATAGTATATAAATACTAAATCATCAAAATATGCTGTAATATTGATAATCATTAAATCATTTGCTAATTCTTTATTATCGAATTCTGTTGGTTCATAATCACTTTGCTCATAACAAGCTTGATTAATCTCTATTGAAATGTCTCTTATTAAATTATCAATGTTTATTCCTTTAAAAAAGTTCTCTACCCTATCAAGAATTGGATAAATTTGGCTTTCTCTTTGTATATCTCCTGATTCATCATCAATAAAAAAATGGGTATATCATACGGTTGCCTATCACTAGGCGATAAAGATATTAAAGCAGTAGCTTTACCGTCATTAATTTTTAAATTTTTAATCATGGATTAAATCCTTTCTAGGGTTGAAATTTAGAAAATAATTCATATAATCAACATTTTGACGATTTTCGTCTACGAGTAATCAAATTATAAATAAAATCTTTTATCTTACTTCCTGCTTTTTTTGTTTGTAGAATCTTACCATCTGGCATTCGTTTCCATTTATAGGTTTTCCCAGTATTTGTTGCACGATATTCGGCATTTACTCCTTTCTCTCCCACAAAATCCCTAATAGCTGGTTGACATCCAGGTCTACATGGGTTTAATTCTCCTTTCATCTTTATGGTATCCCCTGACCGTACCATGTCTTTAATATCTGCTAGAAACTTTCTTTCTGTATGGGTCTGAAGTGCTTGTTGTTGATTCAAACGACCAGTTCCCACTCCATTACCACTCGTATAAGAATTAGAAAAAATTGTTTTCTATCTCTAATAAGCTCCCCAAACATGGAATGTGCCAATCCCAACGGGTCAACCCAAGTCTGTGTACTTGGCGCAAACGAATAAAGATTTTCCCCACCCAACAACCCAATCGGATCATGATTCACAAACCGCCCGCCTCAGGCTCGTAATACCTGAAGAAGTTGTAATGCAGCCTGTTTGTTTCGCGGTCGCAATACTGGTTCTGTAAGCGGAAGGGTTGGTATGCATTATCCATTACCTTGGTTTCCTCTTTCAGACGACCTTGCGGTTTTTTTGGACCTCGATCTAACTACAGTTAATAAAATTAAATGAATGTATCAGAACACTTGTGTAGTTTATATTTTTCCCAATGAAAATTACTAATATCGTCTTCTGAAGCATTCGCTATCTTTGACTTAATAGAATATTCCATAAATTTCTTTCTTTGTTGAGTTAAGTCATCCTCATTTTCCCAGCAACTCATACATTCATCGCAACAGAGAAATAATTTATTAGAGTCAATATTTTTTTTAATAATTAATCTACCTTGCCCATCGCATATGGGGCACTCTCTAAACCAAAAATAATCAGTACTTATCATGATGAGTCTCCTGTAATAATTTTATTGGTGCCGTTCATTACAATAATTTTGACTTTTGTAAGAATTGCTCCTGTATCTCTGTCATAGCCGATTGGCTGATTCATTTCTACGTTATCTGTATCTTTTTCTGAACTGTGGGGATGGGGTCGTCTGAAAAGCAGAACCCGTGTGCGTGTATACCGCACACACCCTACATCGGGACTGGAGGTTTTGTGCAGGCTACGGTTTACTTAATAAATTTATTGAATATTCCAATTAAAAATATTTAAATGGATAAACATTAAATAAATTATTACTTATACTATTTACTGAATTTATAAACTCAGTTTTTATGTTATCCGTTAGTGTCTCTCCTTCATCTAATAGGTGTTCTAAATCTCGGTATAAGAAAGCCAACTGGATAAATTGTGAGAAACCTATCCCTAAATTTGTAAATCCAGATCTGGTATACTCTCCAGCATCATGATTATAATGAAAAATGGTATTATCTATTTTATTTAAAAACCATCCATCTCCCTGTCCTGCTTGTCCAATACTCCAAAAACACCTTGATATTTCGGGATAATTACACTCTAAGTATCTATTTTCATTTAAAGCCTCTTCATAATTAAAAAGAGAAATATCAGGTATTATTTCTACTTCCTGATACTTAGCAATAAATAACAAATAGTTATTATCCAGCTTAGGAAGTTTATCTAACTTTTTAATTTCTACTTTACGCTTAATACATATATTAAAAAAATCCTCGGTCAATAATTTTAATTTGAACATAAAAAGTATACTCCATAAATTTTTTTGCTTGATAGAAAGATATTTCCTTCAATACCATATCGTTAATATTTTTTCATTCTTCTCACTGCTTTTGAATTTAATGGCAAAATGCCTTCAAAAGCAAAGTCGGTTTCACCCTCCAAAAATTTCAAACCATGTATCGGATTGACCGACCGGTCGCCACCTACCGCACCCTTAAAGGCCGGGAAGTTATAAATAGAGTTGGATAGTACTTGTTATTTTTTTTTGTGTTTCGACACTAATTTCCTGGTTAAAATTTTGGATTAATTTTAAAAAATCAATAATTAATTTGATTTGAGTAGTGTTAAATATCGTACTTTGGTTTCTTAGGGCAATATAAAAAAATTCAACAACGTAACCATATAAATGAAATTTAGATAAATTAGAAAAAAATATATTTTTAAACAGCAAGGAGTAAAAATATAATAAAAGCCTTATTAGTATAAGCTTGCCACTCTAGTGATTCAAGTATTGAGAGAAAAATCATCGTATGTTATCTCAATCCAAGTTTTTAGTAGATAGTTGCATTATAGAAAATATATAAAAGTTATCACTATCATCAAAACTTATGATATTGTTTTTTTATCAACTTTGAAAAATTGGAAAAAGTAGTCCTAATTTTTTTCCTCTAGATAATTTCGTTCTTGTATATAGTTTACCTCCGTAAGAAATTTTTTTCAAATTCACAATATACTCCTAAGTCTTTGACAAACTTTGAAATATATTCTAAAAAAATCATAAATTATATTGATTTCATCTTTGGTTAAAGATTGCAGTAAATCAAATAGTTCACTTACTTCTCCTTGGGATATGTTAGAATAATAGCTAAATAAATCTATGAAACTATCATTATCCATACTAGGGTTTTCTATTGAGCTTAGTAAAAAGTGTATTTAAATGTAAGGCATTTTTCATTTTTTTGTTTATCTGACATTTGATTTTTTTAATTAATAGAATTAGATTGTTTTTTTCATGTCTTACTTTCTACATTTTTAAGGTATGGCACCATTTGATAGATTTATAATCTATTTTTTTATTTACGCTTTTTAAAAATCATTTAATAGTTTTTACTATCTTCTCTTTATTTTTCGCTGGATGAGTTAATTGCAATTCTAACGGCATTTTTCTCCAAATTCATTTTTGTATATTTTTTTATCAGATCCATTATCAAGGAGTATTTTCACCATTTCTATATTTCCAAACATGCATGCATAATGTAGGGGTGTATATCCTAAGTCCCCTTTAAGATCGATCAATGCTCCATTTTGAAGAAATACAAGAGCATCATTTAAAGAATTATTTCTGGCAGCAATATGCAAAACTGTATCATCCATACCTCCTACTTGATTTATATCTTCAATAGTGTCACCCAAAAAATCAGGATGCGTTTCATATTTTTTTAAAATACATAACAATTCTTTTTTCATTAACAATACCTATAGTTGTAAGTTGATAAATTTAATATCTTGATCTTATTTATTACACGTAACGCAATTTTCTTTATGCTCTTTTTTAGATTGTTTAATCTGTTTTTACGTTCTTGTATTTTTTAAGCATGACCGTCCTGGCCGTATTCATAGGCGGTTTTGGCTTAGATTGTTACGGAATAAATATTTCAGACGACCTTAATGTATGCGTTAGGAGAAGGCTAATTCTATTTACGCTTGTTTTAAATATCCTTCTTTTTAATAAAAAAATATCCTAAAAAAATTTCATGGCCAAAACCGTCATCAAATTTAGAGTAAACAATGTTAAAAATTTCTTTATAATTAAAAATCAGATGAATATTCATGTAACCATGGGAAATTTTTCTAAATTTAAATCTGGATAATTTTTTTAAATGTATTTTTCATATTTCGACTTATAAATGCATATGTTAGGTATAAAAAAACTATATAGATTATGTAATTCAGAACTTATGTCTGGGTATGTTACACATATTGATAAATCGTTATCTTTCAGAATATCTTTTGCCATTAAATTTATATTATTAATGTAAAAATATTGCAGTATTTAAAAAGAACAAATTCAACTGTTTTTGGGGATAGTATTTTTCAAAAAAATGGTTTTTCTCTTCCAGTTCTAGTAATCAAAGGAATTTCTTCAAATTCAACAGGATGTTTAAGTAATTTAAATATTTCATCATACTGATATGATTTTTCAGTTTTTGCTAACTTTGTTAATAGTTTTAAGTATTCCATTATGTATTCCATCCTTTTGGAGTGCCTCCAATTTTTTTTAAAAATGTTTCTGGAGTATGCCCTTTTAAAATATTAGGATTTTCCATTACCTCATCAATATTTTTAATTGGTCCCTTACCTTTTTTTAGTGTTTTTTTGGCTTTTTCACCGCATTTTCCAATGCACTGCTTAATAGCCTTTCTCTTTTTTGCAATCAGTTTACCTATTCCTAAAATAATAGCTCTACCAATGCGAATCACTAATCCCCAAAATAATCCATAAGGATCAATCCATCTCTGTGCATTGGGTGTTGATCCATATAAATTATCTCCTCCGTCTAGTCCAATTGGATCCTGATTGATGAATCTGCCACATTCTGGCTCATAATGCCTGAAGAAGTTGTAATGCAACCCCGTCTCACGGTCGGCATATTGGTTTTGCAGGCGGAAGGGCTGGTATGCGCTATCCGTTACCTTGGTTTCCTCTTTCAGACGATCCTAGCCGGTGTAGTTGCCGAACCAAACCAGATTGCCATCCTTATCGGTCATCTCGTGCGGTATACCGATTTGGTCGCAGTGGAAGTAGTGGGTTTGTTGGCCGCTTTCTTGAAGATTTCGGCTTTAACCAGTTGGTCATGCAGGTCGTAGAAATAGTTCTGCACTTCGTCGTCGGAGAGTTCTCGGTGGATGAGGTTGCCGAGGTCGTCGTAGTAATAGATCTTGCCGTTGTAGGTTTTCAGGCGGTTGTCCGGGACGGTAGGGCTATTGTTGTCGGACAGGATATTGTGCGCGGGGTCGAAGTAGCCTGTACTTTTTCAGGTAATCCGAAGAGACTGAGGTCATTTGAACAGAAACCGCGTGCGTACCGCAGCCCTACGTCAGGATTGGAGGTTTTGTGAGGGCTACGGCTTGCTTGATTCACCCCACGTTTACTCAGGGATTTATACGCTAGCTTGGTTAGTTTTTTATTTTAACTATTTGTTTTCATGTTTATTTTTGGAATTCTGCTTTTCATTATGTATATCAGTGAGTAGGTTAGTAATAGACATCCCATTTTTTTGAGCAAGTAGAGCCCATTTTTCCGCTTCGTCTAATTTGTTTTTGTCTTTACTGTCTTGGTAATGATCAAAGAATATATAGGCCAAACCATATTGTGCTTGAGTATTGCCTAATTCGGCTGATCGAATTAACCAAAATATAAATTTATCATTGTTAAATTCATAAAAAGCAAAATAATTAGCTAATTTTGATGCTGCTTGACTATTGCCAGAGGAAGCATCAATTTTTAACTTTTCCAGATCAGTTTTAGAAATATACATACTGTCATTTATTGAAATGTTGGCATTAGATTTCATGTCTCTATCCTTACTGTATGAGTTATTATAAGACGTTAGAAAAATACTTAAAAAATAAATTTAAGGATTTTATGGCTTAAATGTAACATATTTACCTCCATTTAATACTTCTCCTGTAACTGCACTAACATTTTCTGTTGCACCACGTACAGGTGCTTTTAATTCTTTAGCCAATTTTTGAGCAAATGAATTGTCCCCTTTCCCTGTTTGACAAGCAACTAATGTTACTGGTTTCCCTTCAGAATATTGGGGATGTTGTTTAATTAACTCTGCTAATTGTCTTAGGGTAAACAAATTTTGAATGGGTCCATTAGTGGCTACAATACTACTATTACCATGTGCTCCCATTAAAAAATCACCTTCGGGAAAATTTTCTCTCGGGATGTTATCAACGTAAGTTTTTGCTTCATCTTGCACAAGGTTTATGTCCAAACCAGTTTTTGAACAATTATCACATTTGTTCATTAGTCCTAATGGATCATTCCATTTCGTTGTATTAGGTGCAAATTGATAAAAATTTTTCCCACCCTTCAATTTGATAGGATCTTGATTCACAAACCGACCCGCATCAGGATCGTAATACCTGAAGAAGTTGTAGTGCAGTCCAATTTCACGGTCGGCATACTGATTTTACAATCTAAACGGCTGGTATGCGCTATCCGTTACCTTGGCTTCCTCTTTCAGACGCCCCCAGTCGGTATAGTTGCCGAACCACAGCAAATTACCGTCCTTGTCAGTCATTTCTCTCGGGATGCCGATTTGGTCGCAGTGAAAGTAGTAGGCTTGTTGTACGCCTTCTCCGTCTTCGGTTGTCCAATCGCGAACCTGTGCTAAAGGATTGTAGGAATACAGATTGGTGTAGATATAGGTATATCTGCCGTCCGGTTGGATTTCCTGCAAGAGGTGGACCAATCCGATGGGCTATCTAAAGGCTCCCAGCCCTTTTAGGAGGCCAGTAATATCATAGACGAAGGCCTCTTCAGACATTATCAGGATTCTTACTAAACTAATAAAACCATCTCCTCGTTATTTTTACTGCCTTCTAGCAAAGATAGGAGTATTAAAAGTATCTTTTGAAATAATTTATTGCCTTATAAGAGCTTATACCATAATGGTTTATACACTCAATAAACCAATATAGATTATCACAATTTCTATCTAATTCTTCTGATTTAAATGGAGTAAGAATCAAACGATAAATATAATTTAATTCTATATTTTTTTATCTTTTTTTATTTAAAGTTGACCATTTTTTTAATAGTGCAATCTCAATAACTTCCTTTCGGTATTTTTTTCTAAGTTATCAACAGTTTCATCATAATATCTCCAATAATTTTTCTGCGCTATCTACATAAGGTTTATAGATACTTATACATAAAATTGGATTCTCTATAATAATATCTAATATAGAAAGCATAATCTTTCTATAAATTTGTTCAGTATTATTATCAATTAATAAATTGATAATTTCTAAGAAATATTTTTTTCCATCTGATTTCTCTTATTTATCCACTTGTTGCAGTAATTCTTAATATAGCTAGCAAAGGGTTAGATGTTGCACATGCATACTTTGGTTTCCCAAAACGGTTATCTTTTGCTAAATTTAGAGTTTCTATGTTTGTTAAGAGGAGTTTATTGTCCTTGACCAAGAATTTCTTCTCCAATTATTGCATCTAACTCTATCCATGCATCTTCAAGTTGATTAACAATAGAAGATTCATTTTTTTATTTGGATCGTCTTTTAAATTGAGATACCAAATATGTGTTAATTTCGGTATTTCATATAAAAATAGATGCTAGTCTTTTTTTCAATTAGATTATGATTATGAGTATAATGCTTTATTTCATTTAAAAATTTTTTTAATAATTCTTGATAGTCCTTTACATCGAATTCAAGATCCATTCTGACCTTATAAATAAAACTATTATTTTCAAGTTTTTTTCTAATAATTCTTTCATGGTAAACTCCTTTAAGTTATACAAAACCAAGGATTGCTTCTGCTGGAATAGTTTATTTATTTTTTTAAAATAGTTAAGCGTTCACTCCAATAGAAATAGATAACACATCTTCCTCATTGCCGAGTAGAGATATATCGATAACTTTGTCTATTTTATGACTAAAGAATTTTTAAACAATAAAAAAATTAGGTTTGTTTATTAATTCTAGCCAATTGCTAATATTTTTTTATTTTGATAATAAACAAGGGAATACTTCTATTGGTATTTTTAGCCGAATCATTTATTCCTCCATAAAAAGTATACATAAGCAATGTCATTATCCTCTGGTGCAAGAAAATTTAATATTTCATTTTTTTATCGATAAACTAAAAATTCTCTTTTGATAATTCTATATTTCTATAGGGGGTAAAAAGTACGATTTATTATTTCACATGAGAGTGGATATGGAATGATTTTTTTCAGAATCTGAAATTAAATTATTTAAAAAAATGAATTTCTTTCATTTTTTTCATTAAATGATTCTGTTTTTAAAGTAAAGATCTTATCTTCTAAAGTTGTCATGATACTATTTCCTATGTTGTACGGTTACATTATCTTTGTATTATTCCCAAGAAAATGTACCATTCCCATTATTTCTTTTTGACTAAGATTTCCATCCGTTTTGGCAGTAGCTACATGCCAGCGTGGACAAGGATGTTTTGCAATCTGAACGGTTGGTGCGCATACTTGTAAACTCGCTCATCTTTTTCAGATGACCTTGATATTTTGTTGGGTCTTGACCCAACCTACGCTTGCTAGAAACATTTACAGTTATTTGGATTTTGATTAGCTTTATATAGTTTGAAGGATTTAAAATTAGCAAATTATAAAAGAATTCAGATTTAAAATGAATGTATTTAACTCTCTCTTCCATAACTTAATGCTCTTAGAAAAGTATAATGATATAGCTGGCTCTTCAGATAAAAAACATGCATAACTTTTTTCGATTGGTAAAACTTCCAAGTCATCCATTCCTTCAAAAGCTAGAGTACAAGTTTTGTTTGGTTGGTATCTATGACGAATAGTCCAAAATTCTGATATATCTAAATCATTTCCTTCTGATTCTTTCAAAACAATCCAGTTATGGTTATGTAATTGGTCTCTTAAATCTTCAATATGATATTTCATAGTATATTTCCCTCTAGTTATACTACATCCGGGTCGTAGGCGTAGCAGCGGTTAAGTACGGTACAAAAAAGATCGTCTAAAAATATCGAATCTTACTTTTTGGTTTTTTTCTTAGGATTTAATTCTTCTTTACGTTGCTTATAAAATTGCCAATATTTTTTGTCTTCCATAGAGAAAGGTGTGTAACGTAGCTCATTATAAGTTAGGTCAAAATATTTATAGGCATTTTCCATATCACCTAATTCGTAATAAACGATTCCTGTCCATATAAACACACCTGCTGCAGGTTCATCTTTTCGTGCCTCAAGTGCAATTAACATCCACTCAAGAGCTTTTTGATAATCACTTAATTTTTTATAGCTTCCTGAAATACCACAGGCGATTGCCGAAGTAGGCTCAACGAATTGAGTGGCTGGTTTAGGTAAAAGTTCCCATGCTTGATTCAGAATATCAATGCGTTCCTCCGGCGTAGTAGCATCATTTGAGTTACATACAAAATCATTGATTTGTTTGTTTAATTCATAATTTACTTGATCTAAATACATAATTTCTCCTTCTTATGTGCATTCTTTAAAGAGTATTTATTACCATGTTGGTCCGGTTGTGTACCTGTGCCAAGGGTTCGTAGGAATCCGGGTCGGTGTAGAGATAGGTATATCTGCCGTCCGGTTGGACTTCTTGCAAGAGGTGGCTGCCGTCCCAAACAAATCCGGTTTCCTCTTCGAGGCCGTCTGAAACTTCTTCGTTTTTCAGACGCCCTTTGCCTATCCTTCTGCCCAAGGCGTCGTAGGTGTAGGTCCAAGTCTCTTTCGTACCGTCTTTTTTGAAGATTTCCGCCTTAACCAGTTGGTCGTGCAGATCGTAGAAGTAGTTCTGTACTTCGCCGTCGGGCAGGACGGTGGCGGTACGGTTGCCGTTGAAGTCGTAGTGGTAGCGGACGGTGGCGGTAACGGGCAGATACAGCATATCGTACTGCGCATCGCGCCAGTCGGTTTCAGACAACCTTTGGCATTTGTTGGGTCTTGACCTAGCCTATGTTTGCTGAATAAGGAACTCTTCAAATTGAGTTGGCAAAGAGGGATGAATATCATGTAAATCAATAATTATAATTGAAATTAAGTCATCAATATCTCCTCCTTCTTTTGCAATTTCTTCCTTTTCGTAATCGTACATAGTATAGATAATAAGATTTAAAAAAAATCTAAAACCTTCTGAGCTTGAATCAAATAATTTCCATGCTTGGACACGTTTACTTATTAATGAATTTAATGATATAGAGCTGTTATAATAATTTTTCACTTGCTAATAAAAAAAACTTAATGATATATCAGTATTTTTTTATTATTTAAAAAAATATTTTTTTCTTTAATGTTAATCTGTGAATTATTTTCATAAAAATTTTTTTAGGAAATCTCTTAGCTTATTAATTAAAAAAATTTCATTTTTCTGGTTTTTTTCTAAAAAAACTCAGAAATATTATTCATAATTTCATTTATATCATACATGACTATTTTTTACCTTTCATTCTTAAGAATCTTAATACCCATGCACAACTACTACACGGTGCTTTAAGTGTATCATCAGCAAGATTATAAGCTTCTGATGTTCCGTTTTTAACGATTTTTCTTAAATCAGATATTTTTTTATAATAGCCTTAACCCCTTTTTTTGATAGTCCTAATGGATCAATCAATCCCAGCGCATTCATCGAAAACTGATAAAAGTTTGTCCCTCCCATCAATCCAATCTGATCCTGATTCACAAACCGCCCGACGTTCGGCTCATAGTACCTGAAGAAGTTGTAATGCAGCCCCGTCTCGCGGTCGGCATATTGGTTTTGCCGTCTGAACGGCTGATTCGCATTCAGATAGACGCGTTCGTCCTTTTTCAGATGACCCCAGCCGGTTTAGTTGCTGAACCATAAGAGGTTGCCGAAGTGGTCGTAGTAATAGCTGCTGACGTTGTAGGTTTTTAGGCGGTTGTCGGGGACGGTAGGGCTATTGTGATCGGACAGGATATTGTGCGAGGGGTTGAAGGCGAACACTTCATTACCCGCTTTGGTAATCCGACCCAGTTTGTCGTATTCAAAATGGGTTGTTCCCGTCCGTTGGTCGGTACTGTGGGTCAGGTTGCCGGTACGGTCGTAGCCGTAGCTGCGTTTGACGGCCTAAGCTGATGCTACTGAGTTCTTACCTATCTCGGTCTGAGTCAGGTCGTTTAGTGCGGCGATTTGTTTTATGAAGCTAACTGTGTGCTTTAGGAGAATCTCTCTATACGAGCTATGACTTGTTTATTAGATCTTAATCTAATTCGCTCGCTTTGGCTTAGTAAAATGGTTGATCTTCTTTCGTAACAGTATGCTTTAACTTATGTTTTCAAGTAAATAATCAAATAACTGGTTTGCAATAAGTTCTGCGTGGGTATTTATAACGGGGAATTCAAAGTAATAATATTGAGATTCATATCTTTCTAATATGTAGCTGGGAATTAAAAAATTTATTATAGCAAGAAGATATTTCTTTTTATAGAATTAGAAATATCTTCTAATTTATTACTTATATTAGTTATGTCAAAAAATAGCTCACTAAAACCATTATCAATATTATTAATTGTAATAAATGGATATTTATTTTGATTGCAAAATTCCCAGAGGTCAGTATAATTTTGATCTTTTTTATAAATAAATTTATTCATATAGTCCTCTTATTTGAATTTGAAGTCAGTTACATTCTTCCTTTTTCCAGCTTTATCAAATATTGCCATGTAGTGAATAGTAAGCCCATCTATTTTTTTGCTAACCCCAATGGGTCAACCCACTCCTGCACATTCGGCGCAAAAGCATATAAATTCTCTCCACCTTCCAACCCAATCGGATCCTGATTCACAAACCGACCCACATCAGGCTCGTAATACCTGAATAAGTTGTAATGCAGCCCTGTTTCACGGTCGGCATACTGGTTCTGCAGGCGGAAGGGTTGGTGAGCAGTTCTGAATATGTTGGTTTCATTCTTCAGTATGACCCAACCGTAATAATTGCCGAACCAAACTAGATTGCTATCCTTATCGGTCATCTCTCACGGGATGCCGATTTGGTCGCAGTGGAAGTAGTGGGTTTGTTGTCAGCTTTCGCCGTCTTCGTTGGTCCAGTTGTGTACCTGTGCGTACCTCACATGCCCTATGTCAGGATTGGAAGTTTCATGCGGGCTACAACTTACTTATTCATCTTCATAAGCATCACCATAGCTTTGAAAAGAAGAATCTAACCAAAACCATTCTTTTTTATTTGAAACTAATTTTTCCAGTAGTTCTGTAAATGATTTAGCAATAATGGGAGACTCATCAGGTGTAGCATGAGTTTCTATAAAACTATCATAACAAAAACCAAATCTTTTTTCATTTAAGTCTATACTGATATATTGACTGAGCTCTTGTGAAGATGCAATCATGAACCAATCATTACTGATATCATCTGCCAACTCCTCCCAAATAACATCATCAGCTGGATATAGAATTTGGTTTGTTGGTTGCAATTCTGAAAGTGAACTGATTCTTATCTCACAAGAAGTATCAATATTGAGAATAGCATATTCATAATTTTCATAAAAGAATTTTAAATCTTGTGGCAAAGGAAAAGCAAATTCTGGTTTCGATACTGCTTTCAAAAATTGATGACTACTTTTTTGTTCTAATTTTTCAATTAATTCTTTGATTTTCATAAAATACTCCTTAGGACTCAGAGTTTTTGTTCAGGCTACGTCTTGCTAATTACTTTAATTTAGATATGTATAGAATGCCATTTCCCATCATAACTATCAAATTCTTTTACATTATCTAATTTCCAGAGACCTGCCTGTTTTTTGAATTTATAAAGTCTTTGTGCTTTCATTCCAGCGTAAAGCACATCACTTTTTACAGTTATAGAGCTACCTTTTTCTTCTATTTCAATGATTTTCTCGTTGTTCGGATTAAATGTTGGAGGGTAGTTAACAGTCGTACATTCTAACTTTCCCATTTTTCTTGGTTTATCTGTTAGGTATTTATCGTATATTTCCTTTAGTGTTTGTTTCAATATCTCATCAGGAATATCTGTACCTGCATCAATATGCTTATTAGCATTATCTTCCCATTTATACATTTCCATCAGAAAACTATTTAATACAGTTTCAATACTTTCATTCATAATTTAATCCTTTTTAGTTTTGTTTAAGTTGTTTGTACGAAGAATAATCCACCAGATAGATCTCGATTTATAAAAAAATATCCGATGTTCTCAGTTAGATAAAAAAATTTCATTTATTTTTTTCAGGTAGATCCATTCCTAAGATTTGACCTATGAAAATGTATTTTTTTCTAAAAAAATCATCACTCTCTTGCTGTAAATATTCAGGTTGACCTCCTAAAAAACTCATTTCATCTAAATTCTCAATAGGATTAATTGGATAAAATTTATCTAGGTTAAACTTGAACTGATTTTTATCTCCGACGACAACTCTCGTGTATCCTTGAATAGCATCGTCAATTTCAGTAATGTAGTCAAGAAAAATAATCTTCTTTATCATAATAAGAAAAAACGTAAATTGCTTTATCTTTATATTCCATATCCTGAAAATCTGTTTTAAATTGAGGTGCGATAGTTAATAGATTTTCAATTGGTATAAAAGCAACCAATGCTAACTCATGACCATCTGGCGCTATCACTTTATTTGAATAGTCTAAATCTAGCCCAACTAATATAATATTTATATTGGGTTTACTATCTAAAAAGTTAAAATTAACGTATCCATTTTTGTTCATTTAAATTCTCCTAAAAATTTAAGGGTATTTCTTACCTGCTTTTTTCAATTTTCTAAGAAATTTCTTGGTTTCTTTTCTTAATCCTCCTCCTCCAGAAGTTTTAGGTTTGAAACGATAATCCGCTAAATCTTATTAATTAATTGATATTTATCAATATTTTTAATTCGTCTGGTAGTTTGGCACCATTTCTATATGCCTTTTTAGCCCAAATATGGCTTTTTCTTTATTGCCTTGCGTGAAAAATAAATCGGCTGAATTGGATTGGGCAATTGGCTGTCCATTTTTTGCCGCTATCTCTAGCCATTTAAATTCCAAATCTTGATCTAAAGATACAAACATATGGTATTGATATAATTTGAATGCTGAGTTTTTATCTCCATTAGTGGCGTTCTTTTCGAGAATTTGAATTTCTTCATCTGAAATCCAATAAGTACTACCTGTTGATATAAAGTTAGTCATTTTAAATTTCTTTCCGGATGTTGTTTACATGATATTAAAGGGGTTAATAACAAAAATAAAATTAAGAAATTTTTTAGTATTTCCATAGTTAGCATGTTCCTTACTTATTTTTTTACTTTGAGGAGTAAAGCTTCTCATGGTGACTGGTTTGCTTGTATCTTGCGAACGATAAGCCTTCATTCCCATCGGTGTTAATTTCCCGTTACTTGGAAACCAAAGATATTCATTTGATGCTTTAACTGTAGTATTTAATTCATTAGCAAGTTGTTGTCCAAGAGGGTTTGCTCCTTTTCCTGTATTACAGGAAAAAATCTCAACCGTCATACCTGATTTATAGTTAGGATTTTTTTTAATTCTCGCTGCTAATTTTTTAGCATCTAATCTTTCACCTGTTGCCCCATCTACCATCAATGAAGGCTTACCATGCCTCCTACTTGGAAAGTATTCGGTTTATTGGCAACTTTTTGAGTGTAAGAGTGTATGTCTTCATTACTTGGGAATAAATTCATATTAACTCCAGCTAAACCTAACCAATCGATCCATACTTGGGTATTAGGCGCAAACCAATACAGATTATCCCCACCCATCAACCCAATCGGATCCTGATTCACAAACCGACCCGCATCAGGCTCATAGTACCTGAAGAAGTTGTAATGCAGTCCCGTTTCAAGGTCGGCATATTGGTTTTGCAGGCGGAACAGCTGGTATACGCTATCCGTTACCCTGGTTTCCTCTTTCAGACAGCCCCAAGCGTAATAATCCCAAAACCAAACTAGATTACCGTACTTATCGGTCATCTCATGCTGGATGCCGATTTGGTTGCAGTGGAAGTAGTGGGTTTGTTGGCCGCTTTCTTGAAGATTTCAGCTTTAACCAGTTGGTCATGCAGGTCGTAGAAATAGTTCTGCACTTCGTCGCCGGTCAGTTAGCGGTGGATGAGGTTGCCGAGGTCGTCGTAGTAGTAACTTGTGCCGTTGTAGGTTTTCAGACGGTTGTATTAAACGGTTGGGCTAACGAGTTATTTAATCAAATTTATTTTCAAATCGCATAAAAAAACATCCCTTATATATATTTAATGAAAGAATATTATCATTATTTTCAATAATATATATTTTTTCATATAGAAAATTTGGAAAATCGGCCAATACATCTGTAACTGCACTATCTATTGCTTCATACTCATCATCTGTCAGTGGTGAATCAATATATACATAAAGAGTAAATAATTCTTCAGTCATATCAAATGCAATAAGTCTGACTTTGTTACAAATTGCTCCAAGAAAAGCCGTTTGCATACTTAAAATAATTTCTTTTCTTTTCATAACTAATTCCTCAAATAAAATTATGTGCATTCTTTAAAGAGTATTTATTACCATGTTGGTCCGGTTGTGTACCTGTGCCAAGGGTTCGTAGCTGTCGGGATTGATGTAGATATAGGTACATCTGCCGTCTTGGTGGACTTCTTGCAGTAGATAGCTGCCGTCCCAAACGAATCGGGTTTCCCCTTCGAGGCCGTCTGAAAAATAGAAACCGCGTACGTACCCCACACACTTTACATCGAAATTTGAAGTTTCATGCGGGCTACGGCTTGCTATTCACTCCACAATGTTTCTTTAAATAAACTATCAAGGGATTCATATAATATTTCCATTTCTGATGAATCATGATAATAAATAAAAATATGTCCCTGTTGATCCATTAAAATGGGATTGCCTGAACCATCATCTGATATTGCATAAAGTTTATTCATTGGTTGTTCATGTAATTCTAAAAGTTTTCGAAATCCCTGAGTTAATTCGATAACTGTTTCTTTTCCAATTAATGTTGAATTATGAAAAGCATGGATATCCAAACCAGCGCTTGCGCCACCGAATTTTTTAATAAATTCAATGTAATCATCGTGAAATTTTATTCTTAAAATATTTTCAGCATGTTTAATTTCCTCACTACTAGCGGGTATCCCATTAAGCTCAGGGTAATCTTGAAAATATTTAATAAGTGAATTCATTGTTTCTTGGCTAATCATTTAATACCTCTTCTTGATAATTCTTTTAAAGCTTAATCGTACCAGAACTCGTGCTTCCATTGATTAAATTCATCTCTTTTGTCAACACCGCCTTTATTTCCTAATGGATGCAAAGCCTTGGAATTTTCGCGATGACAGCGTTCAGGCATGGCAATAATAGGACCTTGGCTTTGTTATTTATAGTGGTGAAGAATAATTGTATTTACCTTTTTGTCAACAGGAGACTTATCGAAGGGTCTTTTGTTTTAAATAGGCAGGATTTTTTACTTGAGAGTCTGATAAATGTTGTAGTCCTGTATATCCTATAACAGACAAAGTTAGTCCTGTAGAGCTTGTAAAGGGTATAGGTATTCTATTCAGACCAAATAAATCTAGCCAATTAAATCATAAGATGCAAAAAAGTAAAGATTCTCTCCACCCAACAACCCAATCGGATCCTGCTTCACAAACCGACCCTCATCAGGATCGTAATACCTGAAGAAGTTGTAATGCAACCCTGTCTCACGGTCGGCATATTGGTTTTGCAGCCGGAATCGACTTCGGCAAACAGCAACCGTGCGCCGAAGTCGGGAGAGGCGATTGGTAGTGGACGTCTGAAAAACAAAAAACACGTGCGTGCGTTCCGTTCGCACTCTACATCGGAATTGTAGGTTTCATTGGCTACAGCTTGCTCATTTATAGAGACTGGATTAATTCTATATATCTGTCTGTTTTTTTATCCCAAAAAATGTACAAATAAGTAGTATCATGCTTCAACTTCGATATATCTAACTGCCCTAGAAACATTGCGGGAATATTATCAATGATAGGCCAATCAGGCTCCTGTAACCATTTGGGATGTTTATCCATGCAAATGAAATGTTCCTTGATAATCTTTTTAAAAGTGGTCACCGTCTTAGGTTTGTATTTATCATACAAGGAATTTAAATAACTCATATCAGCTGGTATCCAGATAGGAATAGCCTCAAAAATCAAATCAAAAATTTTTTCTGTCGTTGAATTCGAAGAGTACGAGATATGCTTGTAATCTAAAATTTCCCTGAAAATATCCATCAAATTTAACTTTGCATCAAGAGATGTCAAATCCTGACTAATTAAATATTCATAAGTGGAATTACTATTCATATAAGGTTTAGCTTTAGTATTTTCCAACAGGGAAATTAATTCTTGATTGGAAGACAACGCCATTTCCAATTCTTCAGTTGATAATTTTTCTTCCACAAAATTCTTTAAAATTTCTATTGCTTTCATAGCTAATCTCCTAGATTTCTATAAGGGCCAAGCGCTGCATGTTGTTCTCTAGTTACTTCTCTCAAATTAAAAGGACTATGCCTATCTGCAAGACCTAAGCGTTGCGGTACATGATGATGCAACTCCATGGGATTTCCATTTGCATCTAAAGGAGCACTTCCGTAATCGTAGCGCACCAGTTCCTTGCCGTTGAAGGTGACGGAGGTGGGGCTGTGCACCGCTATCGGGGGAAGCGATTTGGCAGAGATCGTCTGAAAAACAGAAACCGCGTGCGTGCGTACCTCACACACCTACGTCAGCAATGAAGGTTTTGTCAGGGCTACGGCTTGCTATTTCAAGATTGAAGGCTTCATGCGAGCTACGGCTTGCTACGCTTACTATATATACACGACGCTACGCCAGTTTATTAATTATCAGGATTTTCTTCTAAATAATTTAAAAACTCCTCAAATGATTTCGCAATAACAATTGAATTTTTTTTAAAATTAGCTTCCCTTGATATATTTTCACTCCATACGTCCCTTACATAATAAATAATTTGCCAACTATTTTTTTCTAAACAGAGGTAATTAGCTCCCCAATCAAAAGCAAAAGGAATCAAAGTCCTAGGTAACTCATTAAGTTCCCATTCATTTATCGCTCTTCCTTCTAATGTAAAATCTGGATCATCCTCAAACTGCTTAGAATATTTCATTGGAATAAAGTCGCGAATTTCAATATAATCATAATCAATATCATCATTGACAAAACAAGAAAGATTGGGAGTACCTCCATTCCATTTGAAATAATGTGATTTGAATGAAGCTGGAAAAGATACTTCTAATTTTTTTTCAACTTCATTAAAATCGTTTTCAGATAAATTTTTATCGCAATCATAAAAATTAAGCATAACAACCTCCTTTAACAATATAACAAGCAGCAGTTTTTTTCTTTTTCCTTCCTTTTTTGGAGGGTTTTCCTACCTAAATGTTATTTTTTTATAAATTTTTGATTAGATTTCCCATCTCATCATATTCATAAGCAAAATCCATCACTTTATTATCATTAATATATTTCTCAAATTTAATTAATTTTTCCATCTTTATAAAAACCCAATATAATAAGATATAGTCTCTTTGCTTTTTTTGGATATTGTCTACCTTATCTAAATTGATTTCATCATACAATTTTGCAGGATGGTTATACTTAGGAAAAGTCATTCCTAAATAGTATCTAACAGTCAAATCATTATATTGAGTATTTTTTTTAAGTGGTTGTGACATTTTTTTAAAGCTCCTGTCAAAAAGCAAAAACAGTTCCAATCATTCCAATCAGTAACTTTTTTTCATTTTACTTGCTCCAATTTTTAAACCGTATTTTTACAAAGATATACTCTATAGTGTTTAAATCTTTATTAAATCACGTTTCTAGAGGGGATATAGCTGTAAAATATTACATATATACCGTGTTGTTAAACCAAGACGGTAGCAAAAAGGTACCAAAAATTAAGGTTTCGGAGCTTATAAACTTAAGAAAGTTGTCTCAAGTATTTGGCCTTTTTTTATTGTCTTTTTGTAACAAAGTGACGTAGTCACTTTTAGTGTGGAATAGGTGAGATAAAAAAACAGTGTTTCGGTTTTGGTCAATGAAGTAAAGCAAAACATATTGGTCTATAATTTTTCCTCGTGAGGGATACTTGCTGTTAATTTTTACTCCGATTTTCTCATCAGCGTCAAATCATGCTTCAGGAAAAATCTCTAAACTTTTTAAGCTGTCTAAGATTTTAGCCACAGTATTTTTGGCGGATTGAGGGGAGAGAAGTACCGTAGCTATATAGTCGTGTATATTGTCGATAGCTTCCTCGACCTCTTTTGAAGCAATCACTTTATAAGCCATAACGTACCCTCATATCGTCTAGGGAAGTTCCTTCGTCTGCCTCGTATTCTCTCAAGGCACGCTCAGATTGGGCTTGTAATTCTTTAATTAACTGTTCTCTATGTAGATCTTCGGCCGTCTTAATAGGTAAATCTTGCTCCAGGACTATTTGCTCCACAAATAAAGAAATAGCATCTGTCATTGTCATGCCCTTTTCCTTGATAATTTTCGAGCTTGTTCCATAGTGGCTTCATTCAGTTTAAAATTGTATTGTTTCGATAAAGTTATAGCCATGATATAGCTCCGTTCGATACGTTATAGATTGATTATATATTAGATATAGATTTTAATCAAAAAAAAAAGTTCTGTTTGATGACAGAACTAAGTTATTTCAATAGACGTCGTAGTACTTTAGTTTACTGACGTACTGAGCGGTCAAGAAAGCATAATACAGAAAATGCAAGCATCCAACCAAAAAGTGTTTTTCTCATAGCGTTGCCTCATCACTAAATATATACCACAGCTTATTTTTTAGCTGCGATTTCCTCGACGGTCTTCTTTTTGAAAAATTCAATTTTTTCAATCGGAGTCATATTGCGATATGTTTTGATAAAATCACGATAAATCAGGTACTTTTTATCAGGATCAAGTAAGTCATTAAAGAGGTTAATAACTCCAGTTTTAAAGGTATCAATATCCTCAATAACAAGAAGAATATAAGGCGATTTTTTATATTAGATGGATGTTATAGTTATCCCTGAGATGAATTTTTTATAAGGACCTCTTGGAATGTGGGTTCTTATAAACCCACTCATCTTTTTTCAGACGCCCCCAGGCGGTGTATTCGCTGTACCATACCTGTGTTTTTGAAAATTCATGCAGGCTACGGCTTGCTGATTTATATAGGGTAGCTCAAAGATTTTATGAAATCATTTATTTCATCTTCATTAAAAGCTATTTTTCAAGATATTCTTTCTCATAAAAAAAATAAAAATCTAATAAATATTTTTCTTGAATAATCATCTAAATTATTTTTTTAATTTTTCTCAATTAGCATAAAAAAATTTATTGGGTTCTATTAATTTTTGTTATTAGTACATTTAACTCAAAAATCACAATTTTTTTGCTTAAAAATATTTAGATTTTTGAAAAAAATCAAATCAGCAATTTCCTGTTTTTTTGTAGGTCATTAAAGTTAAGTATAGATATTGCTCTCAGAAAATCAGAGATGCTTTTGAACTACTATAAATTTATTATTGGATAATATATATTTAATAAATTTAAATTCATTCTCAGTAATTTCTATTTTATTTGGGAATATTTCTGATAATAAATACAATGCTCTACGTATTCTTTTAGATGGTAGCGAATCTAGTAGTATAATTATTTGACTGAAATCTTCTTGTTCTAAAGAAGATTCAATCATATTTTGTATATAAAAATCACTATTGCGCATAATTATCATGCTCCTATATCAATATTAAACTTCACATTGCTCCTACAAGACTTCCTCCTACCACAAAAGCACCACATACTCCCGCCGTTGAATATATACAAACACTAACTAGCACAACAGTTCCAACAAGGGCGATTGCTGTTAAAGCATCATTATTAGTAGATGTTTGTCTTCAGTGGAGCAATTAGTGAATTTTGTTACGGGAGAAGAAGGAGGAGGTGGTTTGTCGCAACCATTATCTACTCACTCTTTTTCGGCTTTAGCTAGTTTACTATACGCAGCATTCAGTAGCTTTACATGACCTCGGACAGTATCTCTAAGAGCTTCTCCTGGACCAATTCGCCACGGTAAATTATTAGGATTACTCTCAAGTGCGGGAATACGTTTTACATATATTTCATATTTAAGATTTTCTATTTTAGCTGCAATTGATGCACATTTCTGAGCATTATATAAACCAAAAATATCAACCCATCCCTGCACGTTCGGCGCAAATTGATAAAGATTATTCTCACCCTTTAATTTGATCGGATCCTGATCCACAAACCGACCCACATCAGGATCGTAATACCTGAAGAAGTTGTAATGCAGTCCGGTCTCTTCATCGAAGTATTGGTTTTGCAAGCGGAAGGGTTGGTAAGCACTATCCGTTACCTTGGTTTCCTCTTTCAGACGCCCCCAGGCGGTGCATTCGCTGTACCACAACAGATTGGCGTCCTTATCGGTCATCTCACGTAGGATGCAGATTTGGTCGCAGTAGAAGTAGTGGGTTTGTTGGTGGTTTTCGCCTTCGGCATTGGTGTGGTTGTGTACTTCTGCCAAGGGTTCGTAGCTGTAGGGATCGGTGTAGATATAAGTATACCTGCCGTCCTAAACGAATCCAGTTTTCTCTTCGAGGCCGTCTGAAGCTTCTCCGTCTTTCAGACGACCTTTGTTTATCCTTCTGCCTAAGGCATCGTAGTGTACGCCCAAGTTTCTTTCGTACCGTCTTTCTTGAAGATTTTGGCTTTAACCAATTTGTTGAGGCTCGTCTCAATCTACAGCTTGCTTATTATTAATAATAGATTTTTTAGCTATATGTATTAGATCTTTATAATTTTCCATAAAAGGTTCTTCTAATGTGGATTCTAATAAGCAATCTAAGTCATATAATATTTTTTGCTCAGCTTCATCAATAATTTCATTATTTTCAACGAACTTAACAAGACATTCAAAAAAAACTAAGACTTCATAGTTGTTTAATTTAATAATATAATCGTTGGACTCTTTTTTAATTTCCATAATATTATAATGCTCCTCGAGAAACTACATTTTGTAAATGACTGGTAATGAGATTGTTAAAGAACCAATATTTCAGACGACCTTAAAGAGAATTGTGAGGTCGTCTGAAAAACAGAAACCGTGTACTTGCATACCGTACACACCCTACGTCGAGACTGAAGGTTTTATGAGGGCTACGGCTGTCTGAATTTTTATCTTACAGGATATTGCCGTCGGGTCGGCTGATATTAAATGTCAAATAATCATATTCTTGAATATAGAACCGTGTATTGATCTCCTAACTCCAACTTGAGTTTATTAAATAATTTTTCACCTTCGTATTTAAAAATATTTTCTTTCTCTATATTTTCAAATCCAGAGTTCAGAGGTTCATCTATATTTAAGGTTTTATCATATTTATGTGCCCACTCCAACAATTCTTCAGCAAGAGACTTTGATATTGGTAAAGAATATGGATCTATATTTCCAAAATTATCATCCTCCATACCCCATATGGGAAAACAGCCATAGTCAGGCATCAATTTAATTTTTTTCATTTTATCGTCCTATCTTATTATTCCACCTGCCGAATTTACACCGACAATAACCCCATTACTTCCAGTAGAAACCGCTCTACGGCTTGCTTTGAAATCTATTTTTGAACGTAAGAAATTTATCATATGAATTTAGTTGTTCAGCAGAATAATTTTCCATAATTTCAGCATTATCACTATCTACAATAGAAACAAAAAATATGACATTCTTTGTTTTTTTCTTATCTATATTTTCTATCGCTTTTTTAAATCCTTCTATAATTGAATCATATACTTCCGCCTGATATTGCTCAAAATTACCTTCTGATATTAATGTATTTGCATCATTAAGAATATTTTGAATCTCATTATTGAATACACTATCTATTTTCTCAGGAACCTCTCCAAGTCCTATTGCAAATTGAGGGTAATACCATTTAATAAAAGGCTGTTCTTCTTTTGGGTATTTTACTTTTTCTATTTCGTAGTGAGAAATAGTGTTAGCAGCCCAACCCAGATATGAACAATAGTCATCAATATATAATGTATAGGCAAAAAAACTTCATTAGAATTATATCTTTCTAATACAAATTTAAATGTCTCTGTAACTCCTTTAGATACATTCTGGATTAAATCTTGAATTATATAATTACTTAAAAATACTCATTTTAATTTTTCCTTTTATAAATTTTTTTGTTATCAATCAGTTTCTATGCATATTTACTACGTGATCCGTATTTTTCCAAAAACCTTACCACCAATTCTAGTTAATTGTTTACTCATGTATCTATCTGTTTGAGCATTGTTATACTTAATTTCCTATTTTTTTAAAATAACTAATATTTTTTTACCCAAAAAGGGTGTTGTTAATCCCCAAATTCCTCCGAATATCAATCCTTCAAGGAGCATAAAATTCTCTCTTTTGATTTGAATAGCTAATCCCAGCAACATCCCAATTAACATTTGAAATATGGATAGATATTTAATATTTTTTTCTTTCTAATTCTAAATGAAATAAAATAACTAGAAAGAAAGAGATAATCGGAAACACGACCAACTTAACTATCGTGTTATCCCCATAATAAGCCATCCATAACCAAATGAAAAAAACCAAGAAATTAAAAATACTTATCCAATACTTTTTGAATAAATTCTTTAAATTTAATTAATATGGAAGTTCTTTGGCTATGATGTTTACAGCATGGCCTTGAGTTATATTTGTTCATATAAAGTTAAATTCTTTTCTGTGCTTTTATATATATCTGTATAGAAATAAATTCTATTATCTTTTATCTCTTTCAGATAAACCAAGTCTTCGATACCCCCAATATACTCAATTGATAGATCATCTAAATTTAATGTTGCAAGCCTAAATCCAACAACGCAAAATCGTCTAATGAAAACTGGAATATATATTTTTCTATTGAAATACAACAAAGGCCCTCCAAACCCCTGTTCTTTAATAATAACTTGACCGTTAATGGATAGACTTCCAACTAAGGGAGAACCCTGATTTACTTCCATCAAATCAAGGTAGCTGACTTCCCAATTGTCAAACAAAAATTTTTCTTGAAAGTCTAAAGGAGTTTCAAGAAAAATTTTTAACTTAGGCATTTTTATAAATTGCTCCTGATTCATTGTCTGATTAACCTTTCTAAGTCATTAATATATTTGTGTTTATCCACTAAGAAAACCTAAACCTTGAGGTGCAGCTTTGCCTTCAATAATAGTTGTTCCTAATAGCCGTCGCAGCAGTAGCCGTGGAAATCGGGTTATTAACGAATACAATTACTTTTAACAAGCTATAATTACTTAAAAACAAATCATTTATGTTTATTTGTAATTAAGTTGCCTGCGACTAATAAATCATGATGAATTTTGCATACACACTCATCAATCCAGCCATAGTGAACATCATCATTAATAGAATAATAAACATCATCTGTTAAAACTTCCTTACCAACAGTTAGTCTATTTGCTAGTGATGCAAAAATACTTCCCTCCTGAGGCCAATTCGTACAACATGGCAATTCAAGTATAGTATTTCCTGCTTTTAATTCTTTATCTAGAATCAGTTGCAACTCTTCACATAATTTAAATTGACCGGATTTTTTCATAAAATCTCCTTCTACATGCGATGGTGTCATAATTATATCTGACATATATGTTTTTCTTTTTTTATTTGGCCTTATGGATTTAGATTGCATAATTGCATCGAATCCCGCGGGATTGGAAGTTTCATGCGGGCTACGCATACTAACTCAATCTAGTGGTCATTTTTACTATTGTTATCATTGTGTATCTCAATATTTTTTTATGTGCGAATAATAAATCTAAAAATTTTTAGATATATTCTTTGAGTCAGGGAATTTTTCTAGGATTTTTTTATGTTTACGAAATTATTAATTTCAAGTTGTGTAAATGACTTATTAGTAAAAATTGTAGATAGTGGGTATTTATATGAGGAAGGATTTTTTTAAAATATCCTCTATTGATAAATTACTTCCAAAAAAATAATTTTTCATTGGTAACACATAATTATCGAATATGGCAATAATTATCTCATTTATTTCATTTTCGGATGTTTCTGGATATAAAGAAATAATGCCAAGATCTTTAAAAAAATAGAATCAAATTTTTCCAAGTTCTGAGCCATGTACTTTAAAAATTACTTGGTGTGTCATTCTCATCAAAAAAATATCGTTTATTTCAGGATAAAAATTTTTGGGATAGTTGTACTTAATTCTATAAATTTTTTTGGTCTAGAATATTTTTTTCTCATTTATATAAGAAACGATAGAAAATGAGCATAATGCCCCAATTTTTACATGCTTACCTTTTTTTAAATTGGAAATTAATTTTTTTCCAAAAAAATGTCATTAAAAAAAAGTGAAATAATACAATCGTGTTTTTTAAATGAAATATGGTTAGCTTCTAAATATGAGCAGAAGCTATTTAATATTTTTTTCTTCATTTTTTATACCTCAATAAAATAAATGTTATATCTCTTTCATTTACATTAACAACTTTGCCTTTAGAAGTTAAAATAGTTCCTCCTCCTTTTGGCGTGTTGGGTCGGCAAACCGCCTTGGCCGTATTTGTAGGCGGCCTTGGCTTAGATTGTTATTGAAGAAATATTTCAGACGACCTCGAAAAAGGATTGGGGTCGTCTGAAAAGCAGAAACCGCGTGCGTGCAATCGCACATACCCTACGTCGGGATTGGAGGTTTCATGCGGGCTACGGCTTGCTATCTAAGTTCATTGAGTATTAATCATAGTCATAAAGGATAGCGGAACAATCATCTAAATTAATTACATTCTTTGTACTTAATATTAAATTATTGTTTCTAATAACCCCATATTGATATCCTTTTTTTCTCAAAATGGTTTTTAATCTTTTGAAGAATCAATTCTTTATTTGAGTTACTTTTGAAAGATATTCCACAAAATTTTTCTCCATTAGGTAAAGTGATTTCACAGTTGGATGAAATTAAACAAAAATCTTCCGATTCCAATTCAGGAATACTAAAAATTTCATCAAATGAATCTTCAAAACTTTGTATATCATAATTAATATATAAAAACACTCTATCAGGATTTTTGGTTGGGATGATTACCAACTATATCAACAGTGTTTTCTATTTGCTTTATTACATTAATTTTTATGGCTCACTTTTTTTCATTTAACACTTCCTATGCTTTCGTAATTATAAAAATAATATTTGTTAAACCTTCTTTTGCAAAAAAACTTTTGAGTAATGATCAACAAAATAATAAGTAGATTTAGGAATTATTTATTAACTGTTCGAGATATTCAATACTTCTGAATAAATTATGTTCACCTATTTGCTGTATCAAATTTGATGGACCCTCAAATAATATTTTTTTCTAAATACTTTTTTTAAGAATTATAAGCTCATCTTTTTTTAAGAGATTTAAAGCATGAGTGATGTTTTTTCTGCAGTAGGTATATTTATAATAAATTCTTCTATATTTATTGAATATCATCATTTCTAATGCCATTGCTGATGCCATCAATAATTTTTAGGCATTAAATAATTTATTCCTTCTGGTGAAAAAAAGATGATTGGTACTAAATTATGTTCATCAATAATAATTTTCTCTATTGGGGTATATTCGTAATACTTAAATTCCTCTTTAAATTCCTCTATTTTATAGATGTTTTCTCGATAGAGTTTTTTGAACAATCCTTCTTTAGGGTAATCTCTATAGGTAATTTTTAGGAAGGGCATATTTACCTCCATTGTCTTAGATAACTTTTACATTTATAGTGATTTTTCCAGCCGGTATAGTTGCCGAACCACAAGAGCTTGCCGTCCTTATCGGTCATCTCGCGCGGAATGCCGATTTGGTCGCAATGGAAGTAGTGGGTTTGTTGGCGGTTTTCGCCGTCCTCGGTTGCCCAATCGCGGACTTGCGCCAGCGGTTCGTAGGAATCTTGATCGGTGTAGATATAGGTATATCTGCCGTCCAATTGGACTTCTTGCAGCAGATGGCTGCCGTCCCAAATGAAGCGGGTTTCGTCTTCTAGGCTGTCGTCTGTTTTCAGACGACCTTTGCCTATCCTTCTGCCCAGTGCGTCGTAGCTGTACGCCCAAGTCTCTTTGCTGCCGTCTTTTTTGAAGATTTCGGCTTTAACCAGTTGGTCATGCAGATCATAGAAATAGTTCTGCATTTCGCCGTCGGCGAGTTCGCGGTGGATGAGGTTGCCGAGCTCGTCGTAGTAATAGGTCGTGCCGTTGTAGATTTTCAGGCGGTTGTCGGGGACGGTAGGGCTGTTGTGATTGGACAGGATATTGTGCGCGGGGTCGAAGGCGAATAGTTCGTTTCCGGCTTTGGTAATCCGGCCCAGTTTGTCGTATTCGAACTGGGTCGTGCCCGTCCGTTGGTCGGTGCTGTGGGTCAGGTTGCCGGTACGGTTGTAGCCATAGCTGCGTTTGACGGCATAGACCGATATTACTGCATTTTTAGCTGTTTCGGTCTGCGTCAGCTCGTTAATTGCGGCAATTTGCCTTTTCAGACGGCCTTATGAAGCTAACCGTGCCGCTTTAGGAGAATCTCTCTATACGAGCTATGAATTGTTTATTAGATCTTAATCTAATTCGCTCGTTTTGGCTTAGTAAAATGGTTGATCTTCTTTCGTAACAGTACGCTTTAACTTATGTTTTCAAGTAAATAATCAAATAACTGGTTTGCAATAAGTTCTGCATGGGTATTTATAACGGGGAATTCAAAGTAATAATATTGAGATTCATATCTTTCTAATATGTAGCTGGGAATTAAAAAAAATTTATTATAGCAATAGGATATGTCTTTTTATTGAATTAGAAATATCTTCTAATTTATTACTTATATTAGTTATGTCAAAAAAATAGCTCACTAAAACCATTATCAATATTATTAATTGTAATAAATGGATATTTATTTTGATTGCAAAAATTCCCAGTGGTCAGTATAATTTTTGATCTTTTTTATAAATAAATTTGTTCATATAATCCTCTTATTTAAATTTGAAATCAGTTACATGTGTCATTTTTCCAGCTTTATCAAATTTTGCCATGTAGTGAATAGTAACTCCATCTATTTTTTGATCCATTTTATTCCAACCTTTTCCTGCGTAACATCAATCGCCAATTTGATCTGCCCTAATTATCACATTTCCTTTTTCAGGTCGTTTTTTGACTTGATTCATAATTTTGCTTTCAAGAGTATTCCGAGGCTTGGTTCTACAGTTGATTTAGTGGATACGAATTTAGGTTTACGAGCAGAGGCTTTCTTTTTAAGTCCGAGAGGATCGATCCAATCATATACATTAGGTGAGAATATATAAAAATTCTCATATCCCAACAACACAATCGGATCCTGATTCACAAATCGACCTACATCAGGTTCATAATACCTGAAGAAGTTGTAATACAGTCCCGTTTCACGGTCGCAATACTGGTTTTGCAGGCGGAAGGGTTTGGTACGCACTATACGTTACCTTGGTTTCCTCTTTCAGACGGTCTCAGCCAGTGTAGTCACCAAACCAGATTACCGTCCTTATCGGTCATCTCTCTTGGGATACCGATTTGGTCGCAGTGGAAGTAGTGGGTTTGTTGTCGACTTTCGCCGTCTGGGGTTGTTCGGTCGAGGACTTGTGCTAAAGGATCGTAGGAATCTGGGTCGGTATAGATATAGGTATATCTGTCGTCTTGCTGGACTTCCTGCAAGAGGTGGCTGCCGTCCCAAACGAAGTGGGTTTGGTTTTTGAGGTCGTTCCCGCTTAAATCATGAGGGAATGACGTTTCTTAAATTTCTTCGTTTTTCAGACGACCTTTTAAATTGTAAGAACAAAATCCGCGTGCATGCCTTTGGGCCCATATACTACGTGCGGGCTACGGTTTGCTAAAATCAATCATATTTACCATAAATTTCATGAATATAATCTTCTCCTAATATTTCTTTTCTTTGTTCTATTGTTAATGCATTCCAAAGAGTTTTGTAGTACAACTTATGGATAATAGGATAATATGTATCCCCAAATTTTTTAATGATATTAATATCTTCTGAACGACTTGGATCGTGAAAAAAATTTCGTTTAGTTTATCCATTAAAAGATAAATTTCCATAATATCTTCTTTATTCAGAATTGTCATATATTTTTTTACTTGTGTATTCTTTTTTCATAAAACTTCCCAAAATAAATAATTTTTATTTAAAAATTGGATTTCTACCATCTAAGGTTAAATCTCCTTTATGAGCGTGTTCAATAAGTTTAGGATCGCGAGAGTTTTTTCTTGGAATGAAGTCCCTGGGCAGGCATCAAACTCTACATAATGTGTACCACGTCCTTGTTTTATACCAAGGTACTCTTCAATTTCTCGGGCACTCCTGTTTTTTTTTCATTTGTTTTTTAGTAACAGCAAATACTAGATTTTGATCACTAGCGGTAATATTTTTTGCATCACGTATACCGTTTATTCCTTTAGTATTAGTATAATGCCTCATCCTGGTTTTAGGCTGTCCAGGACAAGGATCATTACATTCTCCAACAGAAGATAAGCCCAGTGGGTCGATCCATGCCTGCACATTTACCGCAAAAGCATACAAATTCTCCCCGTCCAACAACCCAATCGGATCCTGATTCACAAACCGACCCGCATCAGGCTCATAATACCTGAAGATGTTATAGTGCAGCCCCGTCTCGCAGTCGCAATACTGGTTTTGCAGGCGGAAGGGTTGGTGAGCAGTTCCGGATATGTTGGTTTCGCTTTTCAGTTTGCCCCAACCGTAATAATCCCCGAACCAAACCAGGTTACCGTCTTTATCGGTCATCTCTCTTGGGATACCGATTTGGTCGCAGTTGAAGTAGTGGGTTTGTTGGCGGCTTTCGCCGTTTTCGTTGGTCCAGTTTCATACCTGCGCCAAAGGTTCGTAACTGTCGGGAGAGGTGATTTGGTAGAGGCCGGCTGAAAATATAAAATTACTTTTTCTTGGCACGAATTTTTTTCAACCCATTCTCCAAAATAGTAACTTTCTCGGGAGGAGTTCCCCTATCCAAAGCATTCCACCAATTATTTACTGGTTTAACAAATAATTGGAATCCTTCATCAGTTACATTAGACTTTCTAATAACGATATTTTCTTTAATAGAACCGTCCTCATTAAAAGGATCAATACCTATTAGTAAATCATTTTTTTTAAGAAAATTCATTAATGAAATAGTTGATTTTATAATACCTTCTTTATAATCAATATCGTTACTTCTGTTCAATAATAGTTGGTGATCAAATAAAACTATATCATTTACTTCCATAAGATTCCTTTCTATTTCAATAGGATAATTTCAAATAATACATCTGAAGGTGACGGAAGTGAGGCTGTGCGTCGCCTTCGGGTTAGGAGGTTTGGCAGTGGTCGTCTGAAAACCTTGCATTGGATTCAATGCTTTATCTAGATGGCGATTATCATGTTTTTTATTTAAGCATAGTTTATTTTAAAAACAACAAGCTTCCCCTCAGGATATTTACCTTCCCATCCACAAGGCCAAAACCCGTTAAAATAAGCATCCTCTATCATATTCCAAATAGGATGATTTTTCTTATATTTGTTGTTTAAATAACAATTAAATAAATCGGCATCTATATCACTAAATAAACTATCTTTTAATCCCTCCTCTAAGTGCAAGGAATTCAATTTGTTTTCAATTGCAGGAACAGCATATTCATCCCAAAAATTGTCATCTTCATCTGTAGATAGCTTTAAAATTAGTGAGTTTGATTCACGCAAATCCGCCCAAACAGTCTCTAAATCATACTGCTGATATGCATATCTTTGTGCTACTGAAATATCTTGAATGATTTTCCATTGGCTGTTTTTGATAATTACCTGATACTTCTAATAAATTATTTTTTTATAAATCCTAAGATTATATTCATAATGTTACTCCTTTTTTTATGTTAAGTAATTAATCCAATCTTGTTTTTGTTGTTGGTTTATATAAAGACATACTTCCTGACTTAAGTGCCTTATGAATTTTGGATTGTAATAATTGAATTTTTTTAGCCTTTTCTCTATCACATTTAGAATTTTTATCAATATTATCTACTATTTCCATAATTACTTGGTAATATCCTCTATGATAGCCCTTATGTTTAGAACAGGTAGTCCCTTTAGATAGAGATTCCGGTAACATAATTCCGTTACCTTTTCCATTAAGTTTAAATAATCCTTGTTTTTCTAGGCGTTGTAACAGTGGAGAATGATTAAACACCTCTACCGGAATTTTATGATGTGCTTGACGACCAGATCACCGAGTAGATTTAGTAATGCTTCTCCCAACAGCTGAGAATTATTTTTTAGCCCCCAAACATCAACCCACTCCTGCGCATTCGGCGCAAACCGATAAAAGTTAAATCCACCTTCCAATCCAATCGGATCCTGATTCATAAACTGCCCCGCATCAGTCTCATAATACCTGAAGAAGTTGTAATGCAGCCCCGTTTCACGGTCGGCATATTGATTTTGCAGGCGGAAGGGTTGGTACGCGCTATCCGTTACCTGGGTTTCCTCTTTCAGATGACCTCAAAGAAGGTTTTAAGTTCATCTAAATAGCGGAAACCGCGCGCACAGTCTACACACAAATCTACGTCAAGGATGGAAGTCTCATACAGGCTAAGGCTTTCTACTACTTGCTTACATAAAAGTACGAGACCAATCATAGGTATATCTAGATTACAGCAATTCTATTATAGGTAATTCAAGAATATCTTTCGTTGTTAACTCTCCAATTTTCTTTTCAATAAAAGACAACTTCCTATTTTTCACTAATTTGTCATCATGGAACGCATATTCGTAGATTTTTCCATTTGTTTTATTATAGACATATCCATAATAATCATCCTGATCATCCTCATCTTCAACAAAATTCATAAAGAATACTTCATCGTCTTGCTTTAATCTCTCTATTAATGCACTGTATAAGTTTGGCACCTCATTTACTACAAAATTTGTACATTCTAAAACACTTTCCAGCAAAATTTTAGAAGTTAATTCCTCAGACTCCATCAACTCAACTCCTATCGTTCTAAATAGTCTACTCAGGCTTGCATCCATTTATCTATATTTCTTAATATCCTGTAAGGTAATTATACTATTTCTTAAATCATCTAAAAATAACAATTGAATTTCATATTCACGTTTTAAATTTTCGTCCTCTATTTTGCCATCTTCGGAGTATGGGAAATTCGTTAAAGCATCTTTCCAGTTAATTACGTTTTCAGCACATGCAGCAAAGTAATAACTATCAGATGATTTTTGTTGTATACCTAGTAACATATTTCGAATCGAAGCTAATAATTCTATAGTTCCTTGTGTTTCTACCATATCATTTAATGGATCATCATCATCCCAATTTATTTCTTCTATAGCTTTTTGAGAGATTCCAATATTTATTTGGGAGAAATCATACCAACCAGCTTTAATGATAGCATCACAGAGTTCGTAGTTCACATTTGAATTAGTTATTTTAGTCATATTTTCATTTATTTTTTTCTCAATGATCAGTGCATTACAGCACCAAGCCGCAAACTTACATTTCTTTTGTGGATTCATTTGATCTAAAAGAGATTGTACTTTTTCAATATGTAATTCTATATTCATAACTCATCCTTTCGTTAATCATATACACCACCAGCACCGTCAACACTTTGTTATGGACAGATTGCGCCATTTCACTTAGTTTTGCATTTAACCCTAAAGAATCAATCCAACTTTGTGTATTGGGGGAAATTGATAGAAATTTTCTCCTCCTACCAAACCTATCACGTCTTGACTTACAAAACGTCCTGTTCGCTTTCGTCCTTGGCATTGGTGTGGTTGTGTACCTGCGTCAAGGGTTCGTAACTGTCGTATTGTAGGCCTAGGTAATGGTTTCGGACAGTCATTGGGCGTTGTAGCTGTAGCTTGTGGTGTAACCAACAAGAGAGAAATTTGGTAGAGTTCGCCTGAAAGTATGTTTTCAGACGAATTCTACATCAATCAGTAATGAAATTGTTAAAGAATCGATAGCTCAGACGCCTTCAAAGAAGATTTAGATGTCGCTTAAAAAGTAGAAGCCATGTGTATGGTACGCACATACCCCATACCATAATTAAAAGTTTCATACAGGCTACAGTTTGCTTTTTCTCATTCGAAAGAAAATTTTAACATTTTTGATAACCGATTTATAAAATATAGAATTGCCAAATGTTCATCTTGGTAACAATATTCTTCGGTTCTCAATCCTCTTTCAGAATAGAATATATGCCATTTTTTATTCTCTTCAACAATACATAATGATTCATCATTTACTTCATTGATTGAGTAACTATCTTCTGGTACTCCTTTATTTTTAAGATATGAATTCAATTCATTAATTTTTAACATTTTCCTATTATCACCTCTTCCAGATGCCCAGATTCTATATGATTTAACAGATTTTGGTAATTCATACTGTGTCCCTAATCCAATTTCTCCGAACAACGGCATAATTTTACTTGCAGCTACATTATCAATTGGTTTCAGTACCCTATATATGGTATAAGGTTTTCGATTAGAACCAAGAGGTAAGGATCTCATAGGGTATGGTGTTCCTACTGGAGATACAGATTGTCTCCGCCTGAAGGCCCAATCGGATCCTGATTCACAAATCGCCCAGCCTCAGGCTTATAATACCTGAAGAAGTTGTAGTGCAACCCCGTTTCACGGTCGCAATACTGGTTTTGCAATCGGAAGGGTTGGTAAGCAGTTCCTGATATGTTGATTTTTCGCTCTTTAGTTTGCCCCAACCGTAATAATCGCCGAACCACAGCAAATTGCCATCCTTATCGGTCATCTCTCTTGGGATGCCGATTTGGTCGCAGCGGAAGTAGTGGGTTTGCTGGCAACTTTCGCGTCCTACGGTAATGCGGCCGTAGCCGTCGTAGTCGTAGCAATTTGGTAGAGGTCGTCTGAAAAACATAAACCGCATGCGTACGTTCCGTACATATCCTACGTCAGGAATGAAGGTTTTGTGCGGACTACTGCTTGCTAGACCCAACCTACGCCTGTTGTTAGTTTTGCATAAATTAATGATCAATATAAAACGTCTAAATATTTGAAAGATTTAGATTTAGAGTTTTCTGTATTTGAAAAAAGGGGATCTTGAGGGAAGGCTCGACCTAATTACGTTTATTTTTATGAGACTGAAAATTTAGAGATTCTTAAACCATCTAATTCAAATGTGAAAATAATAGAAACTCCTCCTTCTGTTTTTATCTCACACTCATGTTCCCACTCCTCCCTTGATACAAATTTCCATTTAATATCGGCAAAAAACAAATATTGTACAAATTTTTCAATAGTTAATTTCCTATTAATTTTATATTTTTTAGCAATAGTTACACCTTTGAAACAAGGATCTATTGATAGCAAATAAATAACTTCATCCCTAAAACCAATTTCTAATCCCTTCCAAAAAATAGAAAAACCACTTTCTATATTATCGTCATCGTATAACCATTTAGACGAATGTTTGAATTGTTTCCGCTTTTGAAAACTACTATATGACATACCCACAGACAAATCTTCAAATCTGCCTGTTTTTAAGAAAGATGTGATATCCATAATAACCTCATTAACATTTTCCTAAATTTTTTAATTCCTCTTTTAGCTATATCCTTTCTTCTAGTGCTACTTTTTGGGTCATTTAAATCACCTTCAAAATCAGTCAGATCCTTTTTAAGCTGATCTTTTGCTGATTACATATTTTGTGAGTTGTCTTTCAGTTCAGAAATTATGTCATCAGTAACTTTCAATTTTTTGGAAGTAGCACTTTTCATATCACCAAAACATTTCCATACAATTACTCCGTTATCATCTAAGGTTAAAAGGGTTTCTGTTACTTTTTATTTCCTACAAAAATATCAGCATGAGGTCCTTTTAAACTAACATCCGAAAATCTATATGGTTACATTTTTGAAGTTGCTTTTGAAGCAAGGCCTAATGGGTCCACCCACGCCTTCGTATTCAGTTCAAAAGCATATAAATTCTCCCCACCTATTAACCCAATCGGTTCCTGATTCACAAACCGCCCTGCCTCAGGCTCGTAGTATCTGAAGAAGTTGTATTGCAATCAGAAGGGTTGGTGAGCAGTTCCGGATGTGTTAGTTTCGCTCTTTAGTTTGCCCCAACCGTAATAATCGCCGAACCACAGCAAATTGCCATCCTTATCGGTCATCTCCCTCGGTATGCCGATTTGGTTGCAGTGGAAGTAGTGGGTTTGTTGGCGGCTTTCGCCGTTTTCGTTGATGTGGTTTTGATAGGCGAAACCGCGTGCTACGTCAGGACTGAAGGTTTTGTGTGGGCTACGGTTTGCTATGGCTTACTTATGATTACCAGCTAGTAATAGGTCTATGCAAATTTGCCCAAAACTTTAATAATGATTGTTCAAAAAAACGAAATTCGGACAGATCTTTTTCTACAACTAGACCTAATTCTTTGAAAAGATATTTAGATTTCGTTCTCTCGATAACATCATATTGACTTAATAGTTCAGCAAACCCTTTTTTTGATGATATATCTATTTCATTATAGTATATTGCAAGCTCTACTTTCTTATCATTGAAAATTGTAACCTCAGTTAACTTTTCATTATCAAACCTTAGTACAAAAATTGTTTATCTCTATAATATTTTTTTACCTTCGGGATAACATTGTTTGATATGTCATATTTTTTTATAACATCTGATAGAGAACAATTTAATTCAAAATCGCCTACGCTCTTATAAGGAATAAATATTAATTTATCATGATTTAAAGTTGGGTTTTTTTAAGTTTACTTTTTTTGAAAGTCTGAGTACTTTTTACCTTTATTATCATATAAATCTCTTATACTCTCATCGTAAATTAATATCTGCAGAAACAAATTATCCTTATAGTCAACATATAAAAACTAAATTATATTTTTGGAAAAATAAAAAAATAATTTTTCTTCATCTGAAACTTCTATTAGAGGATCCTCCTCTTCTAAAAAAATTTTTTTCAAGATTTGAAAAGTTAATAACTTTTTCCATTTAAGCAAAATTCATCACAATTCCTCAAGGAGGATACAGTAATCAATTCTGAATCAGATTGTGTCTTGTGTTTTCTATCAAACTCTAATGAATAATTAGGATTATTTAAAATAACATCATCAAAGTCAGCCTTTTTTTGACCCAATACAATCCCATTTAACGAATTATTTAATATTTTCAACATAATACATATCCTTTCCTGTATTTGTCTATGTCAATTAGCTTCTCAGCCATCAGGAAAAATGACCTCTAGATAGAATGCCATTACTAATGGTAATGAGATTGTTAAAGAACAAATATTTCAGACGACCTCGAAAAAGAATTGAGGTTGTCTGAAAGGCAGAAACAGCATGATTACCGCTCCCATGCTACGGCGGAATTGAAGGTTTCATGTAGGCTACGGCTTGCTAAGTTGAAACTGAAGGTTTCATATTAATTATTAAGTATTTTGAATAAAGAAAATACCTGCTTGACTTCCAGATAGAAGTTTTTTCTTAATATTTTGGTCATAATAAAAATAACCAATACCATTCTGAAAAATATGTAACTTTTTATTTATATCTTCTTCTAATAATTGCAAGCAAAAACTAAACTTAGGAGAAGGATATATTATATCTTGTTCAAAATAAGGATTACCAAAAATTTTGGATACATCCAAGCCCATCCCTTTATCTTCAAAGAATAAATGTTCATCTTCATTGTATTTTGCATCAGCTTCTTTATCAACTTCATCAAGCCTTTCAAAAAATTTTCTTTCCAAAGAAATATTTCCTAAATCTTGATTGTTGATAGCTTGTTCCCTTTCATAAAGGATAGCGCAACTAAAACCATCATTTAGTAAAATCAAATCATCCTGACAATTAACAGTATATTTAGATGAAATAGAGTCTTTTACTCCTCCCAGTACATGCTCCTCTATAGAAATAAAAACAGAGATATAATAATTTCTACGAGGGAATACATTTTCAGGTAAAAAGTCAGAATAAAGAGTAAATAGATGCGTTTGATAGGCATCAGAATTTGGAACTTTAGGCCATAATTCTAACGGAATATGTTCAGCTCCTCCTCCAATATAACCAATACTATGTGGTGTTTTAGAAGAAGTAAAAAGTAATTTTGACATTTAAATTTCCTTTTTGCTATAATTCATCAAATCCAATAAATTCATAATAATTTTGCTCCTTCCATTCCTTCAAAGTATAAAGAAAAGGTAAGGAGAACATTTCCAATATTATTTCTTTTAAATTTTCTGACACCATAAATGCATCCATATACTTATACTTGGTAGACAGCAAAATATCCTTATCTGAATTAGTATATGCCTCCAGCGAAAAACCTTTTTCATCTCTTCCTAAATCTGGATAAACAATTTCATCCTCAATTTCCCAGCTAACTATTCTTACCAAATAATAGACTTCATTCGTCAATAGCTCACCTTTTGTATTGACAATAATTGCCTTGCTCATACCAAAATCATGATCAAACCCATATTTTTTTATAAATTCCAAAAAGCGCGCTGACATGATAAAGAAATCATTATATGGAAGAAAATCAAAAGTAACATCTCTTACTTTCTTTAAGCAGACATAAACCTTTTCAGGCATCGGAGGAATTTCTTGCCCCTTTACGAACCAACTCCATGGAAAGTCAAAATCAGGATGCGTTTTTTTAGGGTTAAATTCCTCTGATATCCCTAGGACTCCACTACTTACTCGTGGCAACCCCATTTTTCCTGCTTTATCCATACTTTGCAGAGCATATCCCCATACTAATAACTTTTTCATAATACCCTCTTAAGATAATCGTTTTGGTGAATTGGCAGATGAACATCCTCCAACAGATATGGACTTACTCAAACGTTTTTTCAATCTGTCCGATTTTGTCGTAGACGTAATGGAGGACGTCGCTTCTTTGGTTAGAGCTTTGTATCAGGTTGCCATGTCCATTTGGCTCCATATTTTTTTAGTAAATCAAAGCTAGCTTGAGGTCCCATGCTACCAGCTTTGTAGTCATGGAGTGGAGCACCATTTTCTGCCCAAAGTTTCTCGATACGGTCAATCAATTTCCATGATGCGCTGACTTCATCCCAGTGGCTAAAGTTGGTTGAATTATTGTTCAAAACATCATAGATCAGTTTTTCATATGGATCTGGTGAAGCACCTGTAGCAGTCGCATCTGTTCGATAGTCAAGAGAATTTGGCGCAAGGCTAAACTCTTCACCCACCTTTTTACCGTTAAGGCTAAGAGAGAATCCTTCAGTCGGTTGGATGTAGATGGTAAGCACATTCGGCGCTAGTGGTTCTCCGAAAATAGAATCCATTTGTTTGAAGACAATGTTAACGTGTGTTCCTTTTTCAGTTAGGCGTTTACCTGTACGGAAGAAGAAAGGTACACCACGGAAGCGATCAGTATCTACAAAGAATGAACCTGAAGCAAATGTTTCTGTCATAGATTCAGGGTTGACATTTGGTTCGCTACGGTAAGAGATGTATTTCATGCCATCGACTTTACCAGAACGATATTGGCCACGGATGAAGTGTTCTTTGAGTTCCTCGTCTGTAGGTTGGTAAAGGTTCTTGAAGACCTTGATTTTCTCCGCACGAATGTCATCCTTGGTAAAGCTTGCGGGCTTATCCATAGCTAGGAGTGATAGAAGTTGTAGAGTATGGTTTTGAACCATATCACGAAGGGCACCAGACTCATCATAGTAGCCACCACGTTCCTCAACACCTAGACGCTCTGCAAAGGTTATCTGAACGTTATCAATGTGCTCACGATTCCAAACATTTTTCACAAAAATCATATTGGCAAAGCGGATGGCAAAAAAATACTTTGAATCATTTCTTTACCGAGATAGTGGTCGATACGATAGATTTGATCTTCGTTAAAAGTAGCAAGGAGTTCTTCGTTTAGTTTGCTTGCAGTCTCATAATCTGTACCAAAAGGCTTCTCAACAATCAAACGTTCAAAGCCTTTACCGTCAACGATTTGCTCAGATTTGAGGTGTTTAGCAATGGTACCAAAAAATTGAGGTGCCATAGAGAGGAAAAAGAGCTTGTTGTGTTCAGTTTGATACTTTTCATTTAACTCAGCCTGAAGCTTACGTAATTCAATATAGTGCTCAGTGTCATTAACATCGTGACTTTGGTAGTAAAAATGACTAGCAAATGCTTGAGCCTCTTCTGCGCTATCTGCCAAGTCTAAGATAGATTCGACAACAACAGATTCGAAGTACTCTTTACTCCATGGTCTACGAGCAGTTCCAATAACAGCAAAATGATCAGATAGATTACCTGATTTGTAAAGTCTAAAAAGTGAAGGGTAGAGCTTGCGTTTAGCCAAATCTCCACTAGCACCGAAAATTGTTACAATAACTTTAGATGACATCTAGCTACCTAATTTCTATTTACTTTCCTAGTCCAGCTAGGCATGGGAAAACCCCATTTTCATACCCTTTATTTTATCATAATTTTCTAAAAAATCCAAAATTCCAATACAAGTGAGAAAAAAACTGCAAGGGAAACCTTGCAGTTTTTTTAAGCGTTGAGGACCTTGTCCAAAAATTCTTTTAGACGAGGGTGTTGTGGGTTATCAAAGATTTGGTCAGGGGTTCCATCTTCTAGAAATTCACCGTCTGCAGTAAAGATAACACGATTGGCAACCTTACGAGCAAATCCCATCTCGTGAGTTACGATGATCATGGTCATGCCTTGCTCTGCCAATTCCTTCATAACGTTAAGAACGTCGCCAACCATTTCAGGGTCAAGGGCAGAAGTTGGCTCATCAAAGAGCATGATATCAGGGTTCATTGCTAAACCTCGAGCAATAGCCACACGTTGTTTTTGTCCACCAGACAAACTATCAGGATTAGCATTTGCCTTGTCAGCAAGTCCAACCTTTTCAAGAAGCTCCATGCCTAATTTTTCAGCTTCAGCCTTGGTTAACAACTTATGCTCGATAGGAGCGAAAGTGATATTTTCCAAGACAGTCATATGTGGAAAGAGATTAAAGTGCTGGAATACCATTCCTACATTTTTCACGAACATGGTCCACGTTGGTTGCTTTGTCAGTCAAATCATAACCATTAACTGTGATATGACCTTTTTGTCCCCTCTTCGAGGAGATTCAAGCTACGCAAGAAAGTTGACTTACCTGACCCAGAAGGACCGATGATACAAACAACATCTCCTTCATAGAATTTTTGCTGAGATTCCTTTAAGGACTTTTGTTTTTACCATATTGTTTATGTAAATTATCGACATCGATTTTTTTAATTTAGCCATTATTGAATCCTCTTTTCTAAGCGTTTTTGCAAGTCTAGTAAGAAGAGTGATAATCACAAGATAGAAGACTGCGAGAATTGCATACATTTTGAAACTTTGGTAGTTACGAGCAATGATAATCTTACCAGTCTGGAAGAGTTCTACAAGACCGATCGCAGATACGATCGTTGTATCTTTCAATGCGATAACAAATTGGTTAACGAAGTTTGGAAGCATGAGTTTGGTTGCTTGAGGCAAAACAATCTTACGCATGGTTTTTCCATATGAAATACCAAGACTTCGACTAGCTTCCATTTGCCCAACAGGAACTGCCTTAATACCACCACGAACAATCTCAGCGATGTAGGCTGCTGAGTTTAAAGAGAGTGCAATAGTACCAGCGACAAAGTCATTGATTGGACTTTGTTGGCCTGTAAGGGACTCGATAAAGTTAGGAATGCCCCAGAAAATAAAGGCTGCAAGAATCATCAATGGAATACCACGGATGACGTCAACAAAGATTTCTGAAATCAAACGGAGTGATTTATATGGACTAACGCTAAACATACCGAAGATAATTCCGATAAAAATCGCAATTACAAATGAAATCAGTGCTAATGAAAGAGTAATTCCGAGACCACTGAGGAGTTGTTTGTAGTTGTTTTTCAACAAGCCCCAAATAGTTGTTTCATCAGAAGTTGAAGTTGTGGTAGTAGAATCGCTAGCTAAATATTTATCAAGAATCTTTTGGAATTCTCCATTTGCCTTAAGGTTTGCGAGTCCCTTGTTAAACTTCTCTAGCAATTCTGGATTGCTTCCTTTTTTAACAGCAAAGGCAGTTTCACCAATTGGAGTACCAGCGATTGGTGTTTTTAACTTTTGTCCTTGACTGATAGAATATTTAATAACAGGTTCGTCGTCCATGACAGCGTCAATTGAACCAGTGTTTAAACTATCATACATAGAAGCAGCATCTGAAAAGGTCTTGATTTTGTAACCGTATTTGCTTTGATTCTCTGTTAGGAAGGTTTGTGAAGCAGTACCGTTCTTGACACCGACTGTCTTACCGTTCAAATCTTCATAAGAAGAAATGGTACTTGATTCTTTAACACCGAGAATGGTGTTTGCTGTATAGTAAGAATCAGAAAAATCAAAAGTTTCCTTACGAGCATCCGTAACGGACATACCCGCAATAATACCGTCTGCTTGTCCAGATTGGACTGCGTTAATAGCTGCGTCAAAACCAGGGTTGGTAATTTCGATTTCAAAGCCTTGGTCTTCAGCGATAGCCTTGATTAGATCCATATCGATACCAGTGTATTGGTTGCTTGAGTCTTGAAAAACAAATGGTGCAAATGACGAGTCACTGGCAATGACATACTTGGTTTTTTCTGTATCCGCTTTTGCTAATCCTAGTGAAAAAATAGGAAATAAAATAAGCAGACATGCTAGTATTTTTTTCTTCATGTTATGTCTCCTTTCAGGGTATTTTCAAATTATAGCAGAAAAAATTGAATCCGGCAAATATTTTATATTTCTATGTTAGAAAATATAACATAAAGTTTATTGTGATACTGATTTTTTGATGTAAAAATTAAAAGAAGCCGAACACATATTGATGAGTTCGGCCTGTTCTATATAATGGGAATGATTAGCTTGACTTGTGCACCATTATTACTATTTTCTAAGTGCATAGTTCCATTATGAAGTTTCATGACGCGTTTGACGAAAGATAAACCAAGTCCATAGTGACTTTGTTGAGAGGGGGTTCTTGCTTGGTCATCTTTATAGAAAAGATTTCCAGCATTTTGTAATATGTTTTTTGAAAAACTAGATTGGTTATTCCATATAGTTAGAACTAATTGACTATTTTCTTGTGAAATTGTTAGGTGGATTTGTGCATCATTTTCTTTTTGATGTTGTATAGCGTTGTTAATAATATTTGTGATTGCTCGGAAAAATAAGTTGGAATGAATTTCAATTTGTGTCGATGGATTTATTGTGTTTGTAAAAACAAAGTGTGTATTTCTAGGAACTAACGGTGTGATATGTTCCTTTAATTGATGAGTTACTTGTTGAATTGATATCTTTTCAAGTTGAATATCATGGTCATAAAAAGTTTTGGAGTATTGGATGAAGTGATTGAAATAATCGTTTAACTGAATACTTGCTTGCTCCAGATCTTTTAGACATTCCATTACTTGGGGTGTTTGTTTGGTAGATTGTAGGAATTCAGCATTTCCTCTTATGACAGTTAGAGGAGTTCGAAGATCATGCGCAGCGCTAGATACTTGAAACATGAGTTCTTTTTTTTGTTCTTTTTCATTTTCAATCCTATTTTTTATATCAGATTGCATTTTTTCTATTAGATCATTTGTTTCAATAAACTCTTTAATCTGTAAATGCTGATTTTCATTTTTTGTGAAATATAGACCACTATGATAAACCATGTTCATTTCTTTTTGAATCTTGGTTAATAATTGTCGAATATTTGTTACAATGATAAGAATTAAAATGATGCAAAGATAAATCCAGGAACTTACGCTAAAAAATAAAGCAAAGAGATTGGCATTTTTCTCATTGATTCCAGATACAGAAGATAGAAGAGCAGGAACTATGTAAAAAAGTAAAAGACATAAAAGAAATTGCCAAATGATTTTAAGGTAGGTATGCTGAATGAGTTGTTTGATTGTCATTTCTTTTGCCATTTGTATCCTCCTCCCCAAACCGTTTTGATAGGATCAATTTGATGAGTCTTAAATTTTTGTCTGATTTGATAGATGTATTCGGTGATTGAACGTAGCTGTACATCAGAGCTTACAGGATAGAGGTAATCGTAAAGTTCCTCTGCGCTAAATATTCGGTTCTCATTTTTAGCTAAAAGGTAAAGTAAATCAAATTCTCGCTTAGTTAGAGAAATGCTCTTTGATTGATAATAAACTTCTTGACTATCTCGATAAAAAGTTATATCTGAAATCAATTCTTTTTTAGAGGTTTGGCACAATCTTTCCTCTCTCCGAAGATGCATTTGAATTCTTGCAATCAATTCCTTAATACTAAAGGTTTTGTGATGTAATCATCTGCTCCGGCTTGTATTCCTTTTAGTAAATCTTCTTCAAAATCTTTAGCGGTTAGAAATAGGATTGGAGTAGTAATTTGTGAACGAATGGAGCGACAAATCTCTAAACCAGAAATAGGCATCATGACGTCAAGTAAAATCAGATCGAACCCAGTAAAGTCACAAATATCGATCTCTTCTATATTTGACCGAGTTTATACGTTAAAGTTGTTTGCTTCTAATGCATTTCCAATTAATCGTAAGATTTTTTCATCATCGTCAATTGCTAAAATTTTATACTTCATAATCCCTCCAATTACTTGTGTATATTATAGCAAACATAGAAAGAAATTTGTTAGAAATGAAAAAATAATTATAAAAATGTTTATTCTGATTTTTTCCTGATATTCTCCTGATATACTTGCTCCAAGTGAAGGTGAAATTTCACAAAAAGTCAGAAGGGAAAAAGAATGAATGATAACAATTCAAAAGTTACATAAGGAATATAATAATAAAATTGTCCTTCAAAACGTGTCTTTCAAAGCCAAGAAAGGTGAGATTACTGGATTGATTGGACCGAATGGATCTGGAAAATCAACTTTAATTAGAATTTTACTTGGTTTAGAAAATAGTCAAACGGGAATGGCGTTGATCGATGGCAAAAAATACTCTCAATTGGGAGATAATCCTTTTGGTATTGTTGGATCATTCCTAGATAGTTGTCAACCTTATCCAACAAGAACAGGATTTCAGCATCTTCGGTGGATTGGCTTGGCTTGTGGCGTTGACAAAAATAGGTGCAACGAATGTTTAGACTTGGTGGGGTTAAGTGAAGCTAGAAATAAAAAAGTAAAGGACTATTCATTAGGGATGAAGCAACGTCTTGGTTTAGCAACAGCCTTATTAGCAAATCCTGACATTTTAATTTTAGATGAGCCAATCAATGGACTAGATCCAGAAGGTATACGCTGGGTACGTAATTTTTTACAATCTTTTGTCAGTGAAGGTAAAACTGTATTAATGACAAGTCATTATATGAGTGAGTTAGAATTAACTGTAGATCATTTGGTTGGTATTTCTAATGGGAAGATCGTTATTGATGCTCCTACCAAAGACATTTTGAAACAGTTTGGCTCTTTTGAGGAAGCATATTTTAAGGCGCTCGAAGGGAAAGAAGGTGAATAATATGTTGAAGCGTTCCTTTTTTAGTGACCTTTATAAATATAGTAGTTTACCTACTTTTAAATTTACTTTTTTTCTTATTTTGGGAGTCAGCATATTTTTTACAATTCAAAATATCCAGGTGATAAATGCCTTAGTAGAAGGAAATGGCCAAGCAGTTAACCTTGATCCATCTATGTTATCATCGAATCCAGTCTATACAGTCAGGGATGCTCTCTTATCTTCACCCTACCAAGCAAGTGTTATTTTCTTGCCAATCTTGGTTTCACTTGTTTATTCAACCCATTACCAATTTGGAGATGATTATTTTAGCCAATTATTGATTCCTAGCTGGAAAGTTCGTCTTACTGGTTTTATTACTAGTTCGATAGTCTTATCACTACTTTCTACTGTAATATTTTCGATAGTAAATGCTGTTGTTTTACTCACTTTTCTAGATTCAACTTTAAAAAACTATTTAGAATTCACATTGTTTGTAGATGTTACGGCAAGAGTTATGATATTTGCAATCGTTCTTACTTTATTAGCTTTACTTTTCGTAATAGTAACGAAAAAATCAATGACTTCATTAATTGCAGATGTTTTATTATTGGTAATCAGTTTATCAGGTATTCTAAGAGGAATTTCCCTCTAAAATAGAAAATCTATTACCTTTGATTGGAGCAAAGTCATTTGCTTTTGGCCGAGTTGAAGGGACTCAAACGAGCCAATTGTATGGATTTATTCTTTTAGTAGTTGAAGGTGTTGTATTCTTAGTATTGATAATTGTTGTAGAAAAGATGCGAATGGGGAGGAAGAATGGCAAGAATATTTATTAGTCTTATCGTCAAAAAATATAGCTTAAAACCCGTAAAGTATCAGATAGCTATACAGTCGCTTCTGATAGGTTTTGTGTACCTACTAAGTGTGTTACCAGTTGCAATCAATGGTACAATTTTAAATTTATCTTTAAAGCAAGCTCTTGTTTTTGCATCAATGCTCTCTGTTGCTATTGGGTGTGTTAATGCATTTGTAGAGTTACAATCACACGAATCAAAATTAGTTTATTTGGTGAGTGGAAAAAGAATCTTAAGTTCAATGAGTATCCTGTTCGTAGAGTTATGTGATGTGTTACTACAATCAACTTTATATTTCATTGTACTGCATATATGGTTCCATTTTTTAAGTAGCGAAAATGGTGTCGGTTTAGAAATTTTCAGTTTCTATTTGATTGGCTCCATCCAATACTTTTTAATTTCTTACTTTTTAAGTTATTTTTTCAAAAGTCCAATGGGGAGTTTAGCTATTTTATTGCTATTTCCTATTTTGTTACAACCTTTCATAGAAAGAGTAGTGGAACCAATGACTAGTTATCTATTTTACAATATTATTGCGGATACAATACTAGGGAGAGCTTCCTATTTGCAACTATGTGTTTATGCTATGGAATTGGTGTTTTCACTTGGAGCCACTCTTTACCTTTTGATAAGGAATCAAGAAGTTAAGTAGTCTCATAAAAATGATGCTGATGAACAAGCTTTGCTACTTCTGTAAGTCATTGACGTTGATGTTTATTACGTATTGCATTGTTTCAAATAAAAGACAAGACTTTCGAAGTAATATCGAGAGTCTTGTTTAGTCTTCACTTCTAATATGAGTCTATTTATATTGTTATTTAAACATGTACTGATTTACTGGATTATTTGTTACATCTTGTATTTCCCTTTTATTCCTCAACTCAGAGAATTCTGGTGATTTATGGTAAAATAAGGTCTATATATGTGAGGACAAAGAGATGATCAATAGAATTATAGACAACAAATTTAAACTTGTATCCAAATACCAACCATCTGGCGACCAACCGCAGGCCATTGAACAGTTGGTGGATAACATTGAGGGTGGAGAAAAGGCTCAAATCCTGATGGGGGCGACTGGTACAGGAAAGACCTATACCATGAGTCAGGTGATTTCCAAAGTTAATAAACCAACCCTAGTCATTGCCCACAATAAAACTCTTGCAGGCCAGCTTTATGGGGAGTTCAAGGAATTTTTCCCTGAGAATGCCGTCGAGTACTTCGTATCCTACTATGATTACTATCAACCTGAAGCTTATGTTCCCTCTAGTGATACTTATATCGAAAAAGATAGTTCAGTCAACGATGAGATTGATAAACTTCGTCACTCCGCTACATCAGCGCTCTTGGAGCGTAACGATGTCATCGTTGTAGCGTCTGTATCTTGTATTTATGGTTTGGGTTCTCCTAAGGAATACGCTGATAGTGTAGTAAGTCTGCGTCCAGGACTTGAAATTTCTCGTGATAAACTCCTGAATGAATTGGTCGATATTCAATTTGAGCGTAATGACATTGATTTCCAGCGTGGAAGATTTCGTGTACGTGGGGATGTGGTGGAAATTTCCCAGCATCTCGTGACGAGCATGCCTTCCGTGTTGAGTTCTTCGGAGATGAGATTGATCGTATTCGTGAAGTCGAAGCTCTGACGGGGCAAGTTCTGGGCGAAGTGGATCATTTGGCGATTTTCCCAGCCACTCACTTTGTAACCAATGATGACCACATGGAGGTAGCAATTGCTAAGATTCAGGCTGAATTGGAGGAGCAGTTAGCTATCTTTGAAAAAGAAGGCAAACTCCTCGAAGCGCAACGCTTGAAACAGCGTACAGAGTACGATATCGAGATGTTGCGTGAAATGGGTTATACCAATGGTGTCGAGAACTACTCACGTCACATGGATGGGCGGAGCGAAGGAGAGCCTCCTTATACACTTCTTGATTTCTTCCCAGATGATTTCCTGATTATGATTGACGAGAGTCATATGACTATGGGGCAGATCAAGGGAATGTATAATGGAGACCGTTCACGTAAGGAAATGTTGGTTAACTACGGTTTCCGTTTGCCGTCTGCCTTGGATAACCGTCCCCTTCGTCGTGAAGAGTTTGAAAGTCATGTCCACCAGATTGTATACGTTTCAGCGACACCTGGTGATTACGAGATGGAACAAACAGACACTGTGATTGAGCAAATCATCCGTCCAACTGGTCTTTTGGATCCAGAAGTGGAAGTGCGCCCAACAATGGGACAGATTGATGACTTGCTTGGTGAAATTAATGCTCGTGTTGAAAAGAACGAGCGTACCTTTATTACAACTTTGACCAAGAAAATGGCAGAAGACTTGACGGATTACTTCAAGGAAATGGGCATCAAAGTCAAGTACATGCACTCGGATATCAAGACTTTAGAGCGGACAGAGATTATCCGAGATTTACGATTAGGAGTCTTTGATGTCTTGGTTGGAATCAACCTTCTTCGTGAAGGGATTGATGTGCCCGAAGTCAGTCTAGTTGCCATACTCGATGCTGATAAGGAAGGCTTCCTCCGAAATGAACGTGGTCTTATCCAAACCATCGGTCGTGCTGCCCGAAATAGTGAAGGACATGTCATTATGTATGCGGACACTATGACTCAGTCTATGCAAAAAGCCATCGATGAAACAGCCCGTCGTCGTAAATCCAGATGGCTTATAATGAAGAACACGGCATTGTCCCACAAACTATTAAGAAGGAAATCCGTGACCTTATCTCTGTCACAAAAACTGTGGCTAAAGAAGAGGACAAGGAAGTTGATATCAATAGCCTTAATAAACAAGAACGTAAAGAATTGGTCAAGAAACTGGAAAAACAAATGCAAGAAGCTGTCGAAGTGCTTGACTTTGAACTGGCTGCTCAGATTCGTGATATGATGTTGGAAGTCAAGGCCTTGGATTAGGAAAAATGAATTTTAAATATGTTTAACTAGGAGAATGTAGTAATGAAAAAAGCATTAGTGTTGAATTTCAGTTTTATCGCTATTATCCTCTCAGCCTGTTTTATAAGTTTTATAGTCATTTTAGTAGTTATTTTTCATAATACTTTTTCTGGACCAAATCAAAAAGATATTGAGGTGGCAGCAAGCAGAACACTGAATTTATATGGTTTTAAAGGTGATGTGAAGGTTACGAAGTTTTCTAGACATAGATGGCCTTCTGAAGATTATGAAATTGAATATGATTACACTGAAGAGGTTAATGGTAGGAAAATCACTGTAAGTGACAGTCTAATTTATTTTCCTAAATCTCCAGGAAGGTCTAAACGGACGAGTGAAGAACTAGCCTACGACAGAACTACTAAAACGATGTTACGAGAATTCTCTGGGATAGCTGATCAATTACTCAATCAACATCCATACAGTGTGTCTAACAAAGAAAAGGTAGAGAGTTTTTTCAAGCAATATGAAAATCCCAACTTGGAATTCGTAAATAGTTACTGGAGTGTCGATGAGAGTGCCCAAAATATTGAAGAATATTACGCTCTCATAGAAAAGAATCGTAAAGATGGGAAAGCTTTTCAGGGGTTATATGATATTCCTATTGATGAATTTCTAGAAAAAGGAATTATTAAAGGAAGTATTAGATACAAAGACACGGTTTTAGAAGAGGGTGAAAAAGATTATTTTGATAGTGAAGGTGGACTGACAGAATTTATTTCAAATGGGATTGATAGTGCAGAGTTGCCAGATGCCATTTATACTGTCTCTTACTACTATGGTGCTAAAGGTTATCGTTCAGGAAGCAGTGTCTCTTTAAAAATTCAGAATCATAAACTTATAAGTTACGAAAAAAACAGAACTGGTAGGTTTTAGCTGATAAAATTAAACTTATCAGATTGTATCTCAAAAATGAGATTATAATATAAATATCTTTGAACAGTTATTAACACGAAAGATTAAGAGACGATAAGTAAGAATGACAATACACAGAAAACATCAAAAAAACACTATAAGCCAAATCAAAAAATAAGCTGGCTAGATAAAGTAAAATTGTGGTTTCTACTGCATTCAAAAATAGCTTTTCTATTAGATAGTAGTATATTTTTTTATTATCAGCTTTTTGGGATAATCTATTTGTTACTTGGGACAACTCTTGTTCCAAAACCATATCAAAAACCTCAATTGTGTCTTTCCACTTTATATGAATCTTATATTCTTAGTGCAAGCTTGATCATATTAATTTCGCAGCATATTGATAATAAAAAAAGAGAAGAAGAAAATGGGGAAAAATCAACTCAAATGAAAAAAATCATAAAAGAAAATTAAAAAAAGGAAAAAGAAATTATCCAGGGTAGAGAAGTTCAATCTGTGGTTAGAATCTCACAAGCTATTGGCCTTTTTAGTGGATTTTATAGTTTTATTATCAATAACTGGACTAATAGGTATTGTTTTTCAAGTAATTATCCTTATACCAAGTCCTTATAATCATATGAACTACATGTTTCCGCTCTACTGTAATATACTTTTGATATTTGCTAGATTCTATGCTTACTATCTGAGAGAAATTTGTTCAACTAAGAAAAATTTTAAAGATTATCTGGAACCGTTTCTTTATGTCAATAGTTTCGGTTTTATAATTCACTTGACAATGGGAATTGGAACACCGACTCACCACCACGTTTTACCCTCCCTCTTATCCGTTGACCACCGCTATATTTGGTTCCCTATAGTAACCTATATGGTCTTTTTTACCGTATCTGCTTTAATGATTTTATTTATGAAATATATTGAAAAGAAAAGGAGTTAATCATGAGAAAACATCTAAATATATTTAGGATTCTTTACCTATTGTTCTTGGTATTTGCCCTAATTCATTTTGTCCTAGGTTTATTTGGTTTAGCTTTTACCCCAGTTTTGTGGAATATCTGGTTCTTTGGTCTCTGCTTAACCCTATTTATTCATCCATGGACTATCTTCTATAAATCTAGAATCTTTCAATGGCATCATTTGATTTTTCAAGCTCTCAGTGGTTTTTTTGCACTTTTAATCTGGTTGATGATATTCTTTTTCCTATCTTTCATTCCAGACTCATCGATTCCTGTCAGTATAGACTATCAAGTTAATACTAAAGACAAGGAGATAAGGATTAATAGAGGATCTTTTCTGGATGATATTCGAGAATATCACGACTGGATTAATCCCTTGATTATGAAGTCTAAAATTAAATATATGATAGAGAATTAAAGATTAGAAAGTGAGTCCTATGTCCCGAGCACAATTAACCATTCTTACCAATATTTGTATGATTGAAGATCTAGAAAAGCAGCGCGTGGTTATGCAGTATCGTTCACCCGAAAGCAACCATTGGTCTGGCTATGCCTTTCCAGGAGGCCATGTTGAAAATGGAGAGGCTTTTGCTGAATCTGTTATTCGTGAAATATACGAGGAAACAGGTCTGACAATCCAAAATCCTCAACTGGTCGGCATTAAAAATTGGCCACTAGATACAGGTGAGCGCTACATTGTCTTTTGTTACAAGGCGACTGAATTTACGGGTACTCTCCAGTCCTCTGAAGAAGGAGAAGTGTCCTGGGTACAAAAAGACCAGATTCCAAATTTGGAACTGGCCTATGATATGTTACCTTTGATGGAGATGATGGAATCTCCAGACAAGTCTGAATTTTTTTATCGTCACCGTACAGAAGACGGATGGGAAAAGGAAATATTCTAATCTTTGACTAAATAACCTAGCTGATCCAAGGCCTTCTCGATATAGAGGAGGTCTTGTTTGCTTTCAGCCTCAACCAAATGGTAGTGTATTCCATCTGTTAATTCTGATAGGGGGCGAAAATCTGAAGATTCAGCTTGGTTTAAAAAGTGTTCTACATCTCGTCTACAACTCAACTTAAGAAGGGTTTCGATTTCACCGTAGACAGGATGGTCGATAAGAATGTTTTGCACCCGACCGCCGTTATCAACGATAGCAAGTAGTTCTTGCTCCATATCTTCCTCTTTGTGTTTAACCTTAAAGAGTTTATGAACAAAAGGATTGGCTTTATTTTCTTTATAGATATACCCACGATTGGTTGATAGGATAGGAGCACCGTCTGCACGAAGCACAGCGATATCCTGGACAATGATCTGTCGAGTCACGTGAAAATATTCTGCTAAACTTTGGCCGTTCATTGGCTTTTGAGCTTCTTTTAAGAGTTGAATAAGCGCTTCTTTGCGGTCTTTAGTCATGTTTTACTTTCTTAACGGCGTTTTTTTAAGGCTTTATACACAGCCAGTGCCAAGTAATAGTCTATCATACTATGAATAATAGTTCCAAAACCAACTAATACAAAGAGAACATAGAACATATTTTTTAGGTCTGTTCCTGTACTAGCATAGAAGATAATACAAGCAAAGACTTCGGCAATAGCGTGTACTAAACCAAGTACAAAGTTAAAAATCAAGGAAGATTTCTTATTGTCTAAGGTTTGAGGATGTTTTTGAAGGTAGAAAGCTCCCAGGGTACCAAAGAAGATATGAGAAAAAGCTCGAAGTACGATAACAATCGGATAACCGGCTAGTAAGAATCCAATACTAGAAGCAACAATGACAAAAATAGCCATCCATGGAGAGAGAAACATAGCAATGAAGATGGCCACGTGGCTTCCAAGAGTGTAGGAAGCGGGAGGAATAACGATTTTAAATGGCATCACTAAAGGAATCAAAATAGCGATAGCGGTTAGCAATGCAGTTAAAGTCATGAATTGGGTTTTCTTTTGTGTATTCATAATAACTCCTTTTTATGTGTATATACAGTTGTATAGTACACTAAATTATTTTTCAAGTCAAGAGGGAAATTGATTTTTGAGAAAAAAATAGATAAACTATAGTAAACTATCTTAGAAAACGGAGAGGTAAGATGATAGATATTGTATATCCGATTTTTGTCATTCATTATATATCTAAGCAGAAAAAAACAGGATTAAAAGTATCGAAATTTACAACATTTACAGCCTATAGCTTTTTGATGATTTCTTTAATTCGAATTGCTTTTGGAGCCTTTGGACTATTCATTTTCTCGATTCCCATTTTCGGGTTCCTCTATTTTGCTGTTATAGGTGAAATTCTTTTTCATATTAGCATCATTTATGGAATCATCTTACTATTCTTGTCATTATCACTTTTTTTAGACAGTCAAAAATCTGGTCAAGATATTCAAATCACGGAAAATACTCCATTCATATTTCATGTGTTAATGTTGATCTTTCATGCACTATTAATCTATAATACCTTGGTACCAATCTTTTCCATTTACTGAGAAAATATTTAAATATTCTTCTCTAAGTGGCAGTAGAATTGAGAAAAAACTCAATTTTTTTTACAAAAAGACTTGCTTTGAAGTAACAAGTGTGATATACTTATAAACGGTTTGAAAAAACTGCCTAAGACAGTAGGGGAGCTCGACTCATAAATATCCTACCGAGGACAAAACGTATCATGTAAAGAAGCGTATTGTACTTTCGTGTCTAGGTTTGGGCGCGTTTTTCTTTTGGAAAAATTCCCCAAGCAAAATAATTACGGAGGTGAACACACTAATGAGTGAAGCAATTATTGCTAAGAAAGCGGAACTAGTTGACGTAGTGGCTGAGAAAATGAAAGCTGCTGCATCAATCGTCGTTGTAGACGCTCGTGGTTTGACAGTTGAACAAGATACAGTTCTTCGTCGTGAGCTTCGTGGAAGCGAAGTTGAGTATAAAGTTATTAAAAACTCAATCTTACGTCGTGCAGCTGAAAAAGCTGGTCTTGAAGATCTTGCATCTGTTTTTGTTGGACCATCTGCAGTAGCATTTTCTAATGAAGATGTTATCGCACCAGCGAAAATCTTGAACGACTTTGCTAAAAACGCTGAAGCACTTGAAATCAAAGGTGGTGCAATCGAAGGCGCTGTCGCATCTAAAGAAGAGATTATTGCTCTTGCAACTCTTCCAAACCGCGAAGGACTTCTTTCTATGCTCCTTTCTGTACTTCAAGCGCCAGTGCGCAACGTTGCTCTTGCAGTCAAAGCGGTTGCAGACAACAAAGAAGACGCAGCTTAATCTTAAGCTACGCAGCGTAGCCTAGCTACAAAAAATATAAAAAATAAAATATAAACTTATTTGGAGGAAATAACAATGGCATTGAACATTGAAAACATTATTGCTGAAATTAAAGAAGCTTCAATCCTTGAATTGAACGACCTTGTAAAAGCTATCGAAGAAGAATTTGGTGTAACTGCAGCTGCTCCTGTAGCTGTTGCTGCAGCTGGTGCTGCTGACGCTGGTGCTGCTAAAGATTCATTTGACGTTGAATTGACAGCTGCTGGTGACAAAAAAGTTGGCGTTATCAAAGTTGTACGTGAAATCACTGGTCTTGGACTTAAAGAAGCTAAAGAACTTGTTGATGGTGCACCAGGTGTCATCAAAGAAGGCGTTCCAACTGCAGAAGCTGAAGAAATCAAAGCTAAATTGGAAGAAGCTGGAGCTTCAGTTACTCTTAAATAATAGAGTAACTACATTAGTAGCTTAAAAACATGATTAAACCGCTATTCTTAGGAGTAGCGGTTTTTCATTTTGTTTAAAAAGGGGCAAAAAAGGAAATGATATTAAATAGGTATGTCTATATTAGATGATTTAGAAAGGATTCTTTATGAAAAAAATTTACTTTTTAATTTCATTTTGTTATAATAGACTACAAGAAAGAATATCTTATCGGTAAATCCCAAGCGAGCCTGAGATAGTGAGAGTCAGGTGGTTGAGAGATAAGGGTGGCGCTTTTGATATATTTTTTAAAAATAATGAAGTAATAAATTAGGGTGGAACCGCGTTTCTGACGCCCCTAGGTCACTTGACTTAGGAGCATAGACACGGTTCTTTTTGAATTTCGTCAAATACCTAAGAGGAAAGGAACATAATGATTAAAGGATCTTGTTTATGTAAAGCAATCACCTACACTTTAGATGAAGAATTATCGGAAATAGTTTTTTGCCATTGCTCATTCTGTCGGAAAGCAACTGCATCAGCCTACACGGTTAACGCTAAAGTTAGTAGCAAAAATCTGGTATTGTATGGAAAAGAGAATTTGGTTACCTATAGTTCATCTCCAGGGAAACAACGTTATTACTGCCAGAAGTGTCACAGTCAAATTTTCACTACGCAAGAAAATATACCAGAAGTATGTGCTTTGAAATTAGGAACAATAGATGAATGCGATCAGAATTTACAAACTGTTCCTAAACGTCATATTTTTCAGGACCCAGCTTTTTCTTGGTTGCTTGATAAATGAATTTAAAAAGATAATATAAAATAGAGGAGTAAAATATGTCTAAAAAACTAACCTTTCAAGAAATTATTTTGACTTTGCAACAATACTGGAATGACCAGGGTTGTATGCTCATGCAGGCTTATGATAATGAAAAGGGTGCGGGGACGATGAGTCCATACACCTTTCTTCGCGCCATTGGTCCGGAGCCATGGAATGCGGCTTATGTGGAGCCATCACGTCGTCCTGCGGACGGTCGTTACGGGGAAAACCCAAACCGTCTTTACCAACACCACCAATTCCAAGTGGTCATGAAACCATCGCCTTCCAATATCCAAGAACTCTACCTAGAATCATTGGAAAAATTGGGGATCAATCCTTTGGAACACGATATTCGTTTCGTTGAAGATAACTGGGAAAACCCATCAACTGGATCAGCTGGTCTTGGTTGGGAAGTGTGGCTTGACGGTATGGAAATCACTCAGTTCACCTACTTCCAACAAGTCGGTGGTTTGGCAACTGGTCCTGTTACCGCTGAGGTCACTTATGGGTTGGAGCGTTTAGCTTCTTATATCCAAGAAGTAGATTCTGTTTACGATATTGAGTGGGCTCCAGGGGTTAAATACGGAGAAATCTTCCTTCAACCTGAATATGAGCACTCAAAATACAGCTTTGAAGTTTCTGACCAAGATATGCTTCTTGAAAACTTCGAAAAATTTGAAAAAGAAGCAGGACGTGCTTTGGAATTGGGGCTTGTTCATCCAGCCTATGACTATGTTTTGAAATGTTCACATACCTTTAACTTGCTAGATGCACGTGGTGCTGTTTCTGTTACAGAACGCGCTGGCTACATTGCCCGCATCCGTAACTTGGCCCGTGTTGTAGCCAAAACCTTCGTCGCAGAACGTAAAAAACTTGGTTATCCACTTCTCGACGAAGCCACACGCGCAAAACTCCTAGCAGAAGAGGAAGAATAAACAGAGTTACAAGAATAAAAAAGGCTAACAAAATGAGCCTACGTAGCCACCTAGTGGCAAGTCGAAGACTTGCTAAAGGGATAGGCACCGCCGTACTGCTTGATGGGGATTTTTGAAACCTTAGGTTCAAAAATCAGTTGACTAAATCCACTTTGATGTGACTGTTGGAAATTTATGTCAAGGAGACATAGGATTTTCCTACAGCCTCACAAAGTTAGTTAGTGACGTCCCCAGTACCTAAGGTGCCTGTCAAAAAGAAGAAGATGTAAAGGAAAAAACATGACAAAAAACTTATTAGTAGAATTAGGACTTGAAGAGCTACCTGCCTACGTTGTCACACCAAGTGAAAAACAACTGGGTGAAAAAATGGCAGCCTTCTTGAATGAGAACCGCCTTTCATACGAAGGAATTCAAACCTTCTCAACTCCACGTCGTTTGGCTGTTCGCGTACTTGGATTAGCAGACCAACAAACCGATTTGACTGAAGATTTTAAAGGACCTTCTAAGAAAATTGCCTTGGATGCAGATGGAAACTTCTCAAAAGCTGCCCAAGGATTTGTCCGTGGAAAAGGCTTGACGGTAGATGATATTGAATTCCGTGAAATTAAAGGTGAAGAATATGTCTACGTAACTAAACATGAAGCTGGAAAACCAGCCGAGGAAGTTTTAGCAGGAATTCCAGAAGTTTTAGCTGGTTTAAGTTTTCCTGTCAGCATGCACTGGGCAAATAATACCTTTGAATACATCCGTCCAGTTCACACGTTGACTGTTCTTTTGGATGATAAAGCACTTGATATGGATTTCCTTGATATCCATTCAGGTAGAGTCAGTCGAGGACATCGTTTCCTTGGACATGAAGTTGAAATCCGTCACGCTGATAGTTATGAAGAAGACTTACGAAAAGTCTATGTCATTGCTGATAGCATTGAACGCGAAAATATGATTCGTGAACAAATCAAGGCTATCGAAGCAGAACAAGGAGTTCAAGTACAGATTGATGAAGAGCTTTGAATGAAGTCTTGAATCTGGTTGAATACCCAACAGCCTTTATTGGTAATTTTGATCCTAAATACCTTGAAGTTCCAGAAGAAGTTTTAGTGACTTCAATGGAAACTCACCAACGCTACTTTGTTGTACGTGACCTTGAAGGAAATCTAAAACCAAACTTCATTTCTGTCCGCAATGGGAATGCCGAACACTTGGAAAATGTCATCCGAGGAAATGAGAAAGTCTTAGTTGCACGTCTGGAAGACGGAGAATTCTTCTGGCGTGAAGACCAAAAATTGAAGATTGAAGATCTTGTAGCCAAGTTATCTCATGTAACTTTCCATGAAAAGATTGGTTCACTTCGTGAGCATATGATTCGTACTGGGCAAATTGCTATCCTGTTAGCAGAAAAAGCTGGCTTATCAGTAGATGAAACACTTGATCTTGCTCGTGCTGCAGCCATTTATAAGTTTGACCTCTTAACTGGTATGGTTGGTGAATTTGATGAGCTTCAAGGAATCATGGGTGAGAAGTACGCTCTTCTTGCAGGAGAAAATGCTGCAGTGGCGCAAGCTATTCGTGAGCACTATCTTCCAGATTCAGCTGAGGGAGCTCTCCCTGAATCTAAAGTAGGAGCTATTCTTGCACTAGCTGATAAATTAGATACTCTCTTATCTTTCTTCTCTGTTGGTTTGATTCCATCTGGTTCAAACGACCCTTATGCCCTCCGTCGTGCAACACAAGGGATTGTTCGTATCTTAGAAGAATTCGGTTGGAATATTCCAATGGACGAGTTGATTGCAAGCCTTTATGCCTTATCGTTTGATAGTTTAACCTACGATAACCAAGAAGAAGTGCTGAACTTTATCAAAGCTCGTGTTGATAAGATGATGGGTTCTACTGCAAAAGATATCAAAGAAGCTGTTCTAGCAAGTTCAAACTTTGTTGTTTCTGATATGCTTGAAGTTGCAGAAGCTTTAACGGAAGCTGCAAAAACTGAAGATTATAAATCATCAGTTGAGTCTCTATCTCGTGCCTTTAACCTAGCGGAAAAAGCAGAAGGTTCAGTCAAAGTTGATACTAGTCTCTTTGAAAATGAACAGGAAAAAGAACTAGCTCAAGCAGTAGAAAATCTAGAATTGAAAGGTTCAGCTAGTGATAAATTAACGCAGTTATTTGCTCTTAGTCCTGTTATTGATGCATTCTTTGACAATACCATGGTTATGGCAGAGGATGTTGATGTTAAGAATAATCGTCTAGCTATTCTAACTGAACTTGTGAATAAAGCAAAAACTGTCGCTGCTTTTAATCTTCTTAATACAAAATAGAAATTAAAAAGTAGATTGGAGGTTCAAATATGACACCAGAAAAAATCGCTCGTATTAATGAGCTTGCTAAAAAGAAAAAAACAGAAGGTTTGACTGCAGAAGAGAAAGTAGAACAAGCCAAACTTCGTGAAGAATATATCGAAGGTTATCGTCGTGCGGTTCGTCACCACGTTGAAGGAATTAAAATCGTGGATGAGGAAGGAAACGACGTGACACCTGAAAAACTTCGTCAAGTACAACGCGAAAAGGGTTTGCATGGTCGCAGTCTTGATGACCCAAATTCATAAAGTAAATAAAACCTCGGTTAGTATAAGCTAACCGAGGTTTTTGTATTGAAAAAAGGAACCCAAAATGGTCCCTTTAGATTGGTTTTTAGTTACTTGCACCAGAAGTAGCATCAGCAGCTCCGTGGCCACCGTCACCATGTCCTCCAGCGTCAGATGCACCAGAAGTAGCATCTGTATCACCATGCCCTCCAGCAGGAGCAAATGGTCCGCTACCTCCTACCAAACGTTGACCAGTTTCTTTTAAGTACCAGTCAAGCCATGGTTGGAAGTTAAAGACGATTTCATTAATACCAGCATATGATCCATCTGGATAGTACATTGCTTGGTAGTTGTGAGTGTTGATAACACCTGCAGGTGAACCAGGAACGATTGTACGTACATATTCTTGGTTACCATTACGAAGTGTTCCGATAACCCATTCAACGTTTTTCATACGTGCTGGTGGAAGTGATCCGTGAACTGTAGACATACGGCTACCAGATTGAGATGGTACACGTTTCGCAAACATTGTGTCAGGATCTTGGTGAGCGTTGTTGTAGTAGAGGAATTGGTTGTTATCATCAGCATATGTCAATTCAAAAGGCATAGCTTTCAAGAACATATCAATTTGGTTAACTGTCAAGATACCATGGTCAAGTTTAACATATGTATCACCTGAAACAGCACCTGTGATTTCTGCAACTTTTTCTACCCAGTTTGGATCGTCTGGATCAACTTCTGTAATAGTTGTAGCGATTGGTTTGCCACAATCCAAGTCTTCTGGTTCAATTGGTTTTGGTTTTTTCAATTTAGAAACGACTCCTACGTATTTGACAAAGTTATCTAAGCAAGTTTCAAGGAATTTAACTGTTCCTTCGTTAATAATGTTTCCATTTGCGTCAAAAGCTTCTTTAGCTTTTCCAAGGAGGAATTCATTACCTGGCAATGTGTAGGCATTTACACCTGGTGCATCAAGAATTTTACGAAGGTGAACTTGAGCACGTGAAGTACCTTGGTCATAATATGAAGCGCCCACAATCATAACTGGTTTGTTTTCAAATGGATGAACTTCAAATGAAAGCCATTCAAGAACAGATTTAAGTGAAGCAGAAATAGTGTGGTTGTGTTCAGGAGTTGCGATAATGACACCATCTGCACGAGTGATTTTATTGTACAACACTCGTAATTGGAAGCTTTCATCCCATTTTTCATCTTGGTTAAACATTGGAACTTCATCGATTTCCAAAACTTCTAGTTCAAATTTAATTTTAAACTGACGACGGATGAATTCCAAGAGTTTGCGGTTATATGATTGATCGTAGTTTGATCCAACAAGTCCAACAAATTTCATTCTTTCGATCTCCTATCTTACAATTTTTCCCAATCAAAGTCTTCAGCATCTTTGCGAAGAAGTTCTTGTGCGTTACGCAATTTTTCAGTAACTTTAACAAAGATACGGAAGTCATCAAAGATGGCATCTAATTTTTTGATGACATCAAGATCTACTAAGTCACCATTCTGATCAAATGCTTGAAGAGAATGAGAAAGCAAGAATTCATCTGGGAGAACATTTGCTTTGATTTCAGGAGCATTTAGAATTTGACGAAGTTGCAATTGAGCACGAGAAGAACCAAGTGTACCGTATGAAGCACCTGTAATCATAACAGGTTTGTTTAAAAGTGGGAATACTCCATAGGAAATCCAAGCAAGAGCGCTCATAAGAACAGCTGGGATTGAGTGGTCATACTCAGGAGTACCGATAATAACACCATCAGCAGCTTCAATTTTAGCAACAATTTCACTAGCTTCGGCCGGAATTTGTTTGTCGGCTGGTTTGTTAAATACAGGTAGGTCTTTAATTTCTACCAATTCGATTTCAGCTTTATCTGCAAAGTGTTTTTGCATATATTGAAGCAGTTGGCGGTTTGTGGAACGTTTTGAGTTAGTTCCTACAATAGCAATAAGTTTTAGCATGAGCTTTCCTTTCTCTTTTTGCATTATTAATTATTTATCGTTGGATACCAGATGAACAAGCAAGTCGTCCATCTTTGTCAATGAGGATGGCTTCGATTCCATCAATGTTCTCGATTTGCCACATGATTGAAGCACTCCGTTCTCCGAACAAACGAGTGGTCCATATCTCACCGTCGACTGAGCGGTCGGATACAATGGTTAAACTGGCTAAATCTGTTTCGATTGGATAACCCGTTTCGCTATCGAAAATGTGATGATAATCCTTGCCATTGATTTCAAGATGCCGTTCATATATTCCAGAAGTAACGACGGATTTCCAGTAATAGATAAGGTCATCAGGTGATTACCACGTGGGTGATTTGGATCTTGAATACCGATTTGCCAAGGCTGTCCATTTTTGGCTTGGTTATTACCAATGGTCAGGATATTTCCTCCTAGATTGATAAGAGCAGAGGTAACACCTTTTTCTCTCAGGAAAGCAGCAACCTTATCTGCACTATAGCCCTTCGCTAAACATCCTAAGTCGATTTTCATTCCTTTTTTTTCTAGGAAAACTGTGGAATGTATTGAATCGAGTTTGATATAACGAGGGTCTATCAATGGTAGAACAGAAGCAATCTCTTCAGGACTAGCAACCTTTGCGTCGGAAAAACCAATACGCCAGGTTTGAACCAAAGGACCGATACTGATATTGAGATGACTACCAGGCGCTAGACTATGTTCTAAACCTAAAGAAATCAGCTCAAATAAATCAGGGTGAACCTTAACCGGGGCAATTCCTGCCTGATAGTTAACTTCCATCAATTCTGATGCAGTACTATTCGCATTAAAGCGAAATTCAAGTTCCTTTAGCAATTTAAAAGCTTGACGGAGAAGTTCGTCCGCATGTTCATGTACTAAGGAAATAGTAATCGTAGTTCCCATTAATCGCTCAGATGATGAACTGAGAGGCAAAGAATCAACTCCCTTCAAATTGATTGGAAAGAGCTTAAATCAAAAATTAAAAGCAATTTAAAGATTTATATTTCATTTCCATATATATAGAATATCATAAAGTCAGCGTTTTCACAAATTATTTTTTACAAAAAGTCAAGAAATATGCTTATAAGGTTTGTGACATTTTAAAAAGGACTGGGAATTAACGAAAATAAATTAATATAAAATAAGAAAATGTATGAAAAAATATCAATCCGGTCAAAAATCTTGTAAACGTTCACAGATAATGATATACTTGAGAGGTAAATAAAAAATAAAAGGTAGGATTTATCTTATGAGTAAAATCGTAGTTGTGGGTGCTAACCACGCTGGAACTGCATGTATCAACACAATGTTGGATAATTTTGGAAACGAAAATGAAATCGTTGTTTTTGACCAAAACTCAAACATTTCATTCCTTGGGTGCGGAATGGCACTTTGGATTGGTGAACAAATCGACGGTCCAGAAGGTCTCTTCTACTCAGATAAAGAAAAATTGGAAGCAAAAGGTGCTAAAGTTTACATGAAATCACCAGTTCTTTCAATCGACTATGATAATAAAGTTGTGACTGCAGAAGTAGAAGGTAAAGAACACAAAGAATCATACGAAAAATTGATTTTTGCTACTGGTTCAACTCCAATCTTGCCACCAATCGAAGGTGTAGAGATTGTTAAGGGTAACCGCGAATTTAAAGCAACTCTTGAAAATGTACAATTCGTTAAATTGTACCAAAACGCTGAAGAAGTTATCAACAAACTTGAAGACAAGAGCCAACACCTTGAGCGTATCGCCGTTGTTGGTGGTGGTTACATCGGTGTTGAACTTGCTGAAGCTTTCGAACGTCTTGGAAAAGAAGTTGTGCTTGTTGATATCGTGGACACTGTTTTGAACGGATACTATGACAAAGACTTCACTCAAATGATGGCGAAAAACTTGGAAGACCACAACATCCGTTTGGCACTTGGTCAAACTGTTAAAGCTATCCAAGGTGACGGTAAAGTTGAACGCTTGGTAACTGACAAAGAAACATTTGATGTGGATATGGTTGTCCTTGCGGTCGGTTTCCGTCCAAACACAGCGCTTGCTGATGGTAAGATTGAACTCTTCCGTAATGGTGCCTTCCTTGTAGACAAGAAACAAGAAACATCAATCCCAGGTGTATACGCTGTTGGTGACTGTGCGACTGTTTATGACAACGCTCGTAAAGATACTAGCTATATCGCTCTTGCATCAAATGCTGTACGTACTGGTATCGTAGGTGCTTACAACGCTTGTGGACATGAGCTTGAAGGAATCGGTGTTCAAGGATCAAATGGTATCTCTATCTATGGTCTTCACATGGTTTCAACTGGTTTGACTCTTGAAAGCAAAAGCAGCAGGATACAATGCTGTTGAAACAGGCTTCAACGATCTTCAAAAACCAGAATTTATCAAACATGACAACCATGAAGTTGCTATTAAGATTGTCTTTGATAAAGACAGCCGTGAAATCCTTGGTGCGCAAATGGTATCTCGTGATTCTGCAATCTCAATGGCTATCCACATGTTCTCACTTGCTATCCAAGAACATGTAACAATTGACAAGTTGGCATTGACTGACCTATTCTTCTTGCCACACTTCAACAAACCATACAACTACATCACAATGGCTGCACTTACAGCTGAAAAATAAATTGATGAATAGTCAAAAAAAGTAACTTCAATTTTGAAGTTACTTTTTTATATTTAAAATGATGAAATTTCATCTCGCGATGGGTAAGTGAAGCCTTCTCCAAGAATTTCATGGGCTTCTGTAATAGTGATAAAGGCCATAGGGTCAATCGTATGAATCATTTCTTTCATCTTCACAATTTCATTTCTTGCGACGATACAGTAGACAATCTTTAAATCTTTTTGGCTATAATAGCCTTGTCCTGAGATGAAAGTAACACCACGACCAAGTTCTTCATTGATTTTATCAGCTAACTCCATTGGTTTTTGAGTGATAATCATAAAGCCTTTACCAGCATAGCCTCCTTCGCCAATTAAGTCAACGACTCTTGAGATAATAAAGTCAAACAGAAGAGTGTAGGTTACGAGACGTAGGTCTTGGAATATGATTAAAATCAGCATCAGAATTAGAAAATCAAGTCCAAAAAGCAATTTTCCAATAGAGATATGGGTGTATTTGTTAAGAATACGTGCGACAATATCAGTTCCACCAGTTGTCCCGCCTGCGTTGAAAATAACACCGAGACCAACTCCAAGGAGCACACCCGCTACTAAAGATACAACAACCAGATCTCCTTCAAGGTTAAACTGGAGAGGAATCTTCTCAAAGATAGCTAACCAGACGGAGACGGCAATGGTTCCAAGTAGACTGGAATATAGGGATCTAAGTCCAAATATTTTCCAAGCTAGTAGGAAGAGAGGGATATTAATCAAGATATTCATCATCGAAATAGGGATGTTAAAGAGATAGTAGGTAATCAAGGTTATCCCCGTTGCTCCACCTTCGAATAAATGATGTGGAACAACAAAATATGTGAGTCCGAAGGCGAAGATAGCAGCTCCGAATATGATAGTTATTGTTGATTTAATTTGCCGTAGCATAGATCTCCCTCCTATTTTTGTACAAAAATGAAGTAGTAAGAGTTGGACTATAAGAATTTATTTTACAGTTTCATGGAATGAATTTTCTCAGAATCAGGTGTGACACGAAGTGTTTTTTGACCTGTATAAGTCACAAATCCAGGTTTGCCACCACTTGGTTTATTAAGCTTTTTAACCTCAATCATGTCCACTTGAACGAGATTTGAGAGGCGTCCTTTCGAATAGTAGGCTGCAAGTTCTGCAGCATCTGTCTTGACTTCGTCAGAAGGATTCAGATTTCCTGATATGACAACGTGGCTTCCAGGAATATCTTTAGCATGGAACCAAAGTTCCTCTTTTCGTGCTATTTTAAAGGTTAACTCTTCGTTTTGAAGATTGTTTCGTCCAACGAGAATAATGGTTTTACCATCACTAGCCAGATACTTCTCAGGTTTTTTCCGCTTCTGGATTTTCTCCCGTTGACGTCTTCTGATGAATCCAGTTTGGATTAATTCCTCACGAATTTCAGCAATCTCATCTAGTCCAGCCTGGTTAAGTACCGTTTCTACACTTTCCAGATATAGAATAGTAGCCTTGGTTTCTTCGATTAGTTCTGTCAAATATTTGACAGCCTCATTTAACTTTTGATAACGCTTGAAGTATTTTTGAGCATTTTGATTGGGTGTTAAAGCCTTATCAAGAGCGATAGTGATGGGCTGATTGGTGTAATAATTATCTAAGACGACTTGGTCTTGATCATTTGGAACCTGATGAAGGAAAGTTGTTAGCAATTCTCCTTTTTGTCTGAATTCCTCCGCATTTTCGGTAGCCTGCAACTCTTTTTTTTGCTTTTTCAGTTTTTGACGATTTTTTTGTAGTTCATTTTCAACTCGTCGAATAAGTTCACTAGCCTGCTGTTTCACACGGTCACGCTCAGCCTTGTCTTTGTAAAAAACATCAAGAAGTTGTGATAGGCTAGAAAAATGTTCCTCTATTTTATTCGAAAAAGGAACACAAGAAAAAGACTTATCTGTTAGGCAAGGTTTAGTTTCTTGTTTAAAAAAGTTACGGAAATTAGAAAGTTTATCATTAACTAATAAATTTTCCAATTCATTCGCCGTATCACGACCTAGTCCTTGAAACAGACTTTGAATGTTTCTCGCTGTTAATTCCTGTGTTTGGAGAATTTCAAAGAGTTTTTCATCCCTGATGGTAAAGGGGTTTCGAGCCTCTGTACTTGGAGGAGCTATATAAGTAGCACCGGGCAGGAGAGTACGGTAACTATTTTGAGAAAAACCGATATGCTTAATAACTTCAAGAATTTTGTGATTACTCTTATCGACAAGGAGAATATTACTATGTTTTCCCATAATTTCAATAATAAGTGTGGCTTGAATATCGTCTCCAATCTCATTCTTATTAGAAACAGTGATTTCAACGATTCGATCGTTTTCAATCTGCTCGATAGACTCGATAACAGCACCCTGTAAATATTTCCTTAAAACCATGATAAAGGTAGAAGGTTGAGCAGGGTTTTCAAAGGTCGGTTCTGTCAACTGGATGCGTCCAAAAACAGGATGAGCAGAAAGGAGCAGACGATGACTTTGGCGATTGCTACGGATTTGTAAGACCAATTCTTGATCAAAGGGTTGATTAATTTTTTGAATGCGACCGTTTAGTAGTTCAGCTCGCAATTCCTCAACCATGTGGTGTAAAAAAAATCCATCAAATGACATGGTTCTCTCCTTATGAATGTATTCCATAGTATTATATCAAAAAGGTAGAATAAAATCATAGAAATATGGTATAATAAAGCCAAGTAAAGAGAATCGAGAAACGCATGTATATTGAAATGGTAGATGAAACTGGTCAGGTTTCTAAAGAAATTTTAGCAAACTCAAGAAATTTTGGAATTTGCTGCTAAAAAAATTGGAAAAGAAGACAAGGAGATGGCAGTCACTTTTGTGACCAATGAACGCAGTCATGAACTCAATTTAGAGTTTCGTGCTACTGACCGTCCAACAGATGTTATTAGCCTTGAATACAAACCTGAATTAGAGATTACCTTTAACGAAGAGGATTTGGCAGAAGATCCTGACTTAGCAGAAATGATGTCAGAATTTGATTCTTATATCGGCGAGTTATTCATTTCAATTGATAAAGCGCATGAGCAAGCTGAAGAGTACGGTCATAGTTTCGAACGTGAAATGGGCTTTTTAGCTGTGCACGGTTTTTTACACATAAACGGTTATGATCACTACACTCCGGAAGAAGAAGCGGAGATGTTCGGTTTACAAGAAGAAATTTTAACAGCCTATGGACTCACAAGACAATAAGCGAAAATGGAAGAATCGCGACTTGCTCTCAAGTTTAGATTTTGCCTTGACAGGTATTTTTACTGCCATAAAAGAAGAGCGTAATATGAGAAAGCATGCAGTGACTTCTCTCTTAGTTCTACTTGCAGGCATTGTTTTTCAAGTTTCCAGAATTGAATGGCTCTTTCTCCTATTAAGCATTTTTTTAGTAATTGCTTTTGAGATTTTGAATTCTGCTATTGAAAATGTAGTGGATTTGGCTAGCCATTATCACTTCGATATGCTTGCAAAGAAGGCTAAAGACATGGCTGCAGGTGCAGTTCTTGTTGTGTCTTTATTTGCTGCAGTGACTGGACTTATCATTTTCATCCCTAGGATTTGGGATTTGCTATTTTAAACATTATAGAGGTAACTATGACATTTAAATCAGGCTTCGTAGCCATTTTAGGACGTCCTAACGTCGGGAAGTCAACTTTTTTTGAATCATGTCATGGGGCAAAAGATTGCCATCATGAGTGATAAGGCGCAGACGACGCGCAACAAGATTATGGGAATATACACCACGGATAAGGAACAAATCGTCTTTATCGATACACCGGGGATTCATAAGCCTAAGACTGCCCTTGGAGATTTCATGGTGGAGTCAGCCTATAGCACTCTTCGGGAAGTCGATACAGTTCTCTTTATGGTGCCAGCAGATGAGCCACGTGGTAAGGGTGACGATATGATTATCGAACGCCTCAAGGCTGCTAAGGTTCCTGTGATTCTAGTGGTCAACAAGATTGACAAGGTGCACCCAGACCAACTTTGGCACAAATCGATGATTTCCGTAGTCAGATGGACTTTAAGGAAATTGTACCGATTTCAGCTCTACAAGGAAATAATGTTTCGCGTTTGATCGATATTTTGAGCGAAAACTTAGAGGAAGGTTTCCAATATTTCCCGTCAGATCAAATCACAGATCACCCAGAACGTTTCCTAGTATCAGAGATGATTCGTGAAAAAGTGTTACACTTAACGCGTGAGGAAATTCCACACTCAGTTGCAGTAGTGGTTGATTCTATGAAACGAGATGAAGAGACTGACAAGGTTCATATCCGAGCAACCATTATGGTCGAGCGTGACAGCCAAAAAGGGATTATCATCGGTAAAGGCGGTGCCATGCTCAAGAAAATTGGAACCATGGCTCGTAAAGATATCGAACTCATGCTAGGAGACAAGGTCTTCCTAGAAACATGGGTCAAGGTTAAGAAAAATTGGCGCGATAAGAAATTAGATCTTGCCGATTTTGGTTACAACGAAAAAGAATATTAAGAAGAGGTGGGCAGGAGCCTGCTTCTTGTTTTTAAAGAAGGAGGAGCTATGCCTGAATTACCAGAAGTTGAGACTGTCCGACGTGGTCTGGAAAAATTGATTCTGGGGAAGAAAATTTCAAACATTGATATTCGTTACCCCAGGATGATTAAAACTGATTTGGAGGAATTTCAGAAGGAAATGCCCGGTCAAGTCATTCAATCAATGGGACGTCGTGGCAAGTACTTGCTATTCTATTTATCCGACAAAGTTTTAATCTCTCATTTGAGAATGGAAGGCAAGTATTTTTATTATCCAAACCAAGTGCCAGAACGTAAACACGCCCATGTGTTGATTCATTTTGAGAATGGTGGTACTTTGGTGTACGAGGATGTTCGTAAATTTGGTACCTTGGAACTGTTAGCACCCGAACTCTTGGATTCTTACTTTATTTCAAAAAAAATTGGTCCGGAACCGACTGAGAAGGATTTTGATTTAGGAAGTTTTAAACTAGCCTTGAAAAAATCTAAAAAACCAATCAAATCGCATCTTCTCGACCAGACTTTGGTTGCAGGATTAGGTAATATCTATGTGGATGAAGTACTTTGGAGAGCGAAAGTCCATCCTTCTAGAACCTCTAATAGTTTAACAGCACAAGAGGTTAGAAAAGTCCATGATGAAACGATCAATGTTTTAGGTCAGGCGGTTGAAAAGGGTGGTTCAACAATTCGTACTTATACCAATGCATTTGGAGAAGATGGCACCATGCAGGAATTTCATCAAGTATACGACAAGGTAGATCAACCTTGTTCGCGTTGTGAAACCATCATCGAAAAAATTCAATTAGGTGGTCGTGGAACCCACTTTTGTCCTAAGTGTCAAAGGAGAAAGTGATGGGAAAAATAATCGGAATCACCGGTGGTATTGCGTCAGGTAAGTCCACTGTTACAGAATTTTTAAGACAAAAAGGGTTTCAAGTTGTAGATGCGGATGCAGTCGTCCACCAACTACAGAAACCTGGTGGACGACTCTATCAGGTTTTAGTAGAGCATTTTGGGGAGAAGGTCCTTCTTGAAAATGGTGAACTGAATCGCCCCTTGCTTGCTAGCCTTATTTTTTCAAAGCCAGAAGAGCAGGAATGGTCTAAGAGAACCCAAGGTGAGATTATTCGTGAGGAGTTAGCTGCATTACGAAATCAGTTTGCTCAGACAGAAGCTCTCTTTTTCATGGATATCCCCCTACTTTTTGAGCAGAACTATGCTTCATGGTTTGACGAAACTTGGTTAGTCTATGTAAATCGTGATGTTCAATTGGAGCGATTAATGAAACGGGACCAAATTTCAAGAGAAGCAGCCGAATCCCGTTTAAACTCTCAATGGCCTTTAGAAAGAAAAATTAGTCTTGCTAGTCACAGTCTAGACAATAATGGCAATCAGGAACAGTTGATAGCTCAAGTAGTTCAGTTGTTTGAAGAAATGTGTCTATAAATTAACATTGTTAGGAAGGAGAATTTTGGTATTGTTTGTTCAAATCATCTTAGATTGAAATAGTATCAAATACAAAAAATCTAGTGCGTGTAAAAATTAATCTAAAATGCTCCTCTTGTGGCAGCATGAATTATCTAACCAGTAAGAACTCCAAAACACATCCAGATAAGATTGAAGTCTTAAAGTATTGTCCCAAAGAAAGAAAAGTGACTCTACATCTTGAATCTAAGTAGAAATTATGGTAAAATAATAGGGATTTTAAGGAGTTTGATATGTATAACCTATTATTAACCATTTTATTAGTATTATCTGTTGTGATTGTGATTGCAATTTTTATGCAACCAACTAAAAATCAATCTAGCAATGTATTCGATGCCAGTTCAGGTGATTTGTTTGAACGTAGCAAAGCGCGTGGTTTTGAAGCCGTAATGCAACGTTTGACAGGAATCTTGGTCTTTTTATGGCTAGCCATTGCCTTAGCATTGACGGTATTATCAAGTAGATAAGAAAATAATGGGCGGGACTAGGTCTTTGCCTATTTTTATTTTTTAAAGAAATAAGATTTTACACCAAAAAAATTTAACAATCTAGAAAGAAAACATGAAAGATAGAATAAAAGAATATTTAAAAGAAAAGGGGCGAGTCACTGTTAATGACTTGGCTCAAGCTCTTGGAAAGGATGGTTCCAAGGACTTTCGAGAGCTCATTAAAACCTTGTCCCTTATGGAGAGAAAACACCAAATTCGCTTTGAAGAAGATGGTAGTCTCACCTTGGACCAAAAGAAGAAGCATGAAATTACCCTTAAAGGAACTTTTCATGCTCATAAAAATGGCTTCGGCTTCGTAAGCCTTGAAGGCGAGGAAGACGATCTTTTTGTAGGAAAAAATGATGTTAACTATGCCATTGATGGCGATACAGTTGAAATTGTAATCAAGAAGGTTGCAGATCGTCAAAAAGGAACTGCAGCTGAAGCAAAAATTATCGATATTTTAGAACACAGTTTGACGACGGTTGTTGGTCAAATCGTTCTTGATGAGGAAAAACCCAAGTATGCAGGTTACATCCGTTCAAAAAATCAAAAGATTAGTCAACCAATCTACGTTAAGAAGCCAGCTATTCAGTTAGACGGTACAGAAGTTCTCAAGGTCTTTATCGATAAGTACCCAAGTAAGAAACACGATTTCTTTGTCGCTAGTGTCCTAGATGTGGTTGGACATTCTACAGATGCAGGGATTGATGTCCTCGAGGTCTTGGAGTCAATGGACATTGTGTCAGAGTTTCCAGAAGCTGTTCTCAAAGAGGCAGAAAATGTGCCAGACGCTCCATCAGAGAAAGATCTGGAAGGTCGTCTAGACCTAAGAGATGAAATTACCTTTACCATTGATGGAGCTGATGCAAAAGACTTGGATGACGCTGTTCATATCAAACCATTGAAAAATGGAAATATCGAACTAGGTGTTCACATTGCTGATGTCTCTTACTATGTGACAGAGGGTTCTGCTCTTGACAAGGAAGCCCTTAGTCGTGCGACCTCTGTCTATGTGACAGACCGTGTAGTTCCAATGCTGCCAGAGCGCATCTCAAACGGAATCTGTTCTCTTAACCCTCAAGTGGACCGCTTGACTCAATCTGCTATTATGGAGATTGATAAAAATGGTCGTGTTCGTAATTATACGATTACACAGACTGTTATCAAGACAAGTTTCCGTATGACCTATAGTGATGTCAATGACATCCTAGCAGGTGATGAGGAGAAGAGACAAGACTATAAGAAAATTGTTCCTAGTATCGAACTTATGGCCAAACTCCATGAGACTTTGGAAAGTATGCGAATCAAGCGTGGTGCTTTAAATTTTGATACCAATGAAGCTAAGATTTTGGTAGATAAAAAAGGCAAGCCAGTTGATATTGTCCTTCGTCATCGTGGTGTTGCTGAACGTATGATTGAGTCCTTTATGTTGATAGCCAACGAAACAGTTGCCGAGCACTTCAGCAAGCTGGACCTACCTTTTATCTATCGTATCCATGAGGAACCTAAAGCTGAGAAAATTCAGAAGTTTATTGATTATGCTTCAAGTTTTGGATTACGAATCTATGGAACTGCCAGTGAGATTAGTCAAGAAGCCCTTCAAGACATCATGCGTGCTGTTGAAGGCGAGCCATATGCGGATGTGTTATCAATGATGCTTCTGCGTTCGATGCAGCAGGCTCGTTATTCTGAGCATAATCACGGTCACTATGGATTAGCTGCAGGCTACTACACTCACTTTACCAGCCCAATCCGTCGTTATCCTGACCTTCTTGTTCATCGTATGATTCGTGACTATGGACGTTCTAAGGATGTAGCAGATCATTTGAACAGGTCATTCCTGAGATTGCCACCCAGTCTTCCATCCGTGAGCGCCGTGCTATCGAGGCAGAGCGTGAAGTCGAAGCTATGAAAAAAGCTGAGTACATGGAAGAGTACGTTGGTGAAGAGTATGATGCAGTTGTTTCAAGTATCGTCAAATTTGGTCTTTTTGTTGAGTTGCCAAATACAGTCGAAGGCTTAATTCACATCACTAATCTGCCTGAGTTTTATCATTTTAACGAACGTGATTTAACCCTTCGTGGGGAGAAATCAGGAATTACTTTCCGAGTTGGGCAGCAGATCCGTATTCGTGTCGAAAGAGCGGATAAGATGACTGGCGAGATTGATTTCTCCTTTATTCCAAGTGATTTTGATGTCATTGAAAAAGGTTTGAAAGGCTCTGGCCGTAAGGATAGAGGGCGTCGTTCAGATAAGAAAGAAGACAAGAGAAAATCTGGTCGCTTAGGTGATAAGCGCAAGCATTCTCCAAAAGACAAAAAGAAAAAAAGCAAGAAACCTTTTTATAAGGAAGTAGCAAAGAAAGGAGCTAAGCATGGCAAAGGGCGAGGGAAAGGTCGTCGCGCAAAATAAAAAGGCGCATCATGATTATACAATCGTAGATACGCTAGAAGCAGGAATGGTCCTGACAGGAACTGAAATTAAGAGTGTTCGAGCTGCTCGCATTAATCTGAAAGATGGGTTTGCCCAGGTTAAGAATGGGGAAGTTTGGCTGAGTAATGTCCATATCGCTCGTATGAAGAGGGCAATATCTGGAATCAGGAACCCGAACGTCGTCGTAAACTTCTCCTTCATAAAAAACAAATCCAGAAATTAGAACAAGAAACCAAAGGGACAGGGATGACCTTAGTTCCTCTTAAAGTTTATATCAAAGATGGCTATGCCAAGTTACTTTTAGGACTTGCAAAAGGGAAACACGATTACGATAAACGTGAGTCTATCAAACGCCGCGAGCAAGTTCGTGATATTGCGCGTGTTATGAAAGCTGTTAACTACCGATAGAAAGAGTGAAGAATATGGAAAAACTAGTTGCTTACAAACGCATGCCTGTCTGGAATAAAGACACCATGCCAGAAGCTGTTCAAAGAAAACACAATACTAAGGTCGGAACCTGGGGCAAGATTACCGTATTAAAAGGGACTCTTAAGTTTATTGAGTTGACCGAGGAGGGAGAAGTTATAGCTGAGCATCTCTTTGAAGCAGGTGCTGATAATCCTATGGCGCAACCTCAAGCATGGCACAGAGTAGAAGCAGCCACAGATGATGTGGAATGGTACTTGGAATTTTATTGTAAAGCAGAGGATTATTTTCCTAAGAAATACAATAGCAATCCAGTTCATTCGGAAGTTTTAGAAGCTATGGATACAGTAAAACCATGTAAGGCACTAGACCTAGGATGTGGTCAAGGAAGAAATGCACTCTTTCTAGCTCAACATGGCTTTGATGTCACAGCTGTAGATCAAAATGAGCTATCTCTTGAAATCTTGCAAAGCATTGTGGAGCAAGAAGATTTAGAAATGCCTGTCGGTATCTACGATATCAATTCAGCTAGCATTGGACAAACTTATGATTTTATCGTATCAACGGTTGTTCTGATGTTTTTACAAGCAGATCGCATTCCAGCTATTATTCAAAATATGCAGGAGCAAACCTCTATTGGTGGCTACAATTTGATTGTGTGTGCCATGGATACGGAAGATTATCCATGTTCTGTTAATTTCCCCTTTACCTTCAAAGAGGGTGAGTTGGCAAATTACTACAAGGACTGGGAATTAATCAAGTACAATGAAAATCCTGGCTATCTCCACCGTCGTGATGAAAACGGAAATCGTATCCAACTACGTTTTTCAACAATGTTGGCTAAAAAAGTAAAATAAATGAATAAAAGGGATAGAGAGCAGTCGTTTTCTATTCCTTATTTGTTACCCTAATAAGAAAGGAAAATCTCAATTTATGCTATACTAGAAGTAGGAGAAGTCGATGAAATTAAACAGAATTGTGATAGTTTTAAAACGATTCTGATCGACCACTATTCTTTCAGACTTTTTGCCTAGGAGGTCTTAAGATGACTAGCCTTTTAATTGAACTATACGACCGTCATACCATTGAGAAGAATGTCTACCAAGCTTTTGTCAGTGATTGTGATGAGATTTTATACCTTTCTACAAGAAAAATTGCTGAGGAAGATAAACTATCCTTGAAGCATTTTCTAATGGAACAAGTTCCACACTTAAAACAAGTACATTTCGACAATTTCACCTAGAAAAAATCTGCCAGGAATTAGACGTGTTTATCAATGATTTTGAGACAGTGACCATCGATGTTTTTGGTGGAGATAATCTATTAGCAATAGTTCTATATCAGTATGGTTTGGAGAAAGGTATTCCCATTATTGCTATGGATGTTGAACAAGGAAAGCAGTATGCCTGGGAAAGGGATAAGATTTATGATAAACAGTTAGAGATTCCTAGTTTATCCATTGAACAATTGATAGCTTTACGTGGTGGAAAAGTCCTTAAATCAAGAAGGCCTCAGCATTCTAATAAGCAAGTGCTAGCTATTAAAAAATTGGCCAAATATGCTATCGAAAATCCTGAAAATGGTACCAGATTACCCAATTCTTTGCACTGGCAAAAACAAATGATTTTCACGCTGAAACAGCAAAAGTTTTGGGAAGTAATGGAAAAATTTATTCTTACCCCAGTAGCTTGATTCCTTTGTTCACAAAAGCTAATTTATTGAAAGTAGAAGAGGAAACAACAGATACTGTCACTTATACATTCCCAACACCAGAAGCACATCTGTTATGTCGAACTAAAGGGCATATTTTAGAATTGTATATCTATTTACTAGTCCTTGAGTCGGAGTATTTTGATGAATGTATGATTGGTACTGAAATTGACTGGAATGGGATTTTCCCTGAGGCTGACAATGTTCAAAATGAGATTGATGTTATTCTTCGTAAAGGTCACTCTGTAGTTTTCATTTCTTGTAAAATGACTGATCTAGCAGTTGAAGCTATTAACGAACTTGAAGTTTATGCCAATCATTTTGCGGGTGACAATTGTTTGAAGATGATTGTTTGCTCAGGCAAGATTAACCCCGTTTACAGCCATCGTTGTCAAGAATATGGTGTAATGGTGATAAAGCAGGATCAAATACAGAATCTTATTCCCATGTTGCAGAAATATATTAGAAAACTTCTGAAATAGTTGAGAATTAAATGTGAAAAAGGTTGAGTTGGTCAGCCTTTTTCTGCTTTTTCTTTTCGAATGAATTAGAAAAGGAGAGTTTATGTTTTTAGCTAGAGATAAAAAAGGTCATTTAATCAACTCGTTAGAGAATGAAGTAAAGAGACAAGCTTATTATTGTCCAGCTTGCGGAACAAGTGTTCGCTTGAGAAAAGGGAAAAATGTACGAACGCATTTTGCTCATGAAAGTCTAAAAAAATGTGATTTTTTTCATGAAAATGAAGGGCCAGAACACCTGGAAAACAAGGAGCAATTGTTTTATTGGGCTAAGAAGAATGATGAGGTTGAAACGGAATATCCGATACCTGAACTGAAGCAGATTGCTGATATCTTTATCAATAAACAACTAGCCCTAGAAGTTCAGTGTAGTCCAATTTCTTGTGAACTTTTAAGGGAGAGAAGCAATGGTTATCGAAGTCTCGGTATTCAAGTTTTGTGGTTACTTGGAGAAAAACTATGGTTAAATGAGCGACTAACTCAACTTCAGAGAGATTTTCTTTATTTCAGTAATAACATGGGCTTTCATATTTGGGAGTTAGACCATAAAAGACGAGTTTTGAGACTTAAGTACCTACTCCATCAAGATTTGAAAGGAAAACTTCATTATCAGGTCAAGGAATTTTCTTATGGCAAAGGGAATCTTATAGAAATATTACGGACTCCTTATCAACAACGAAGCCTGATTTCCTTTTCAGTTGAGCAAGACAGGAACATCTGTTATTACATTCAAAAACAACTTTATTATCAAAATCCCTATTGGATGAAGCAACAAGCTCAAGCCTATTTGAGAGGAGAGAATCTTTTGAATCGAAAGAAACAGGACTGGTATCCCCAAGTAAGGCCGATAGAAAAAGGTTGTTTTTGCCAAATCAAACAAGATATTCATGATTATTATCGAAACTTTCAAGCTTATTATGAGAAAAATTCTCAAAATAAGCAACAAAAGCTCTATCCACCTGTCTTTTATCATCGTTATTTCCTGAAAAATATGGTAAAATAGAAAGGATGGAGGAAATTTATGGTATTACAACGAAATGAAATAGATGAAAAAGATACATGGGATTTGTCCACTATCTTTGAAACAGACCAAAAATGGGAAGAAGAACTAGCCCTTCTAACGGAAGATACAAAACAAGCAGCTGGTCTTGAGGGACATCTCTTGGATAGCGCAGAAAGCCTTCTTGACATTACAGAGCGTTATCTAGAATTGAGTCGTCGTCTTGAAAAACTTTATGTTTATGCACATATGAAAAACGACCAAGACACGCGAGTAGCTAAATATCAAGAATACTATGCAAAAGCAATGACTCTTTATAGTCAACTTGATCAAGTCTTTTCTTTCTATGAGCCAGAATTTATGGCTATCACAGAAGAGCAGTATCAAAACTTTCTAGCAGAAGAACCAAAACTCCAACCATATAAACACTTCTTTGATAAACTATTGCAAAATAAGGACCATGTCCTTTCACAACGTGAAGAAGAGTTGCTTGCAGGTGCTGGTGAAATCTTCGGTGCTGCTAGTGAAACCTTTGCTATTTTAGATAATGCAGATATCGTCTTTCCATTCGTTAAAGATGAAGATGGAAATGAAGTACAATTATCACACGGCGTTTATATGCGCTTGGTAGAATCTAAGAATCGTGAGGTTCGTCGTGGAGCATATGAAGCCCTCTATGCTACTTATGAGCAATACCAGCACACTTACGCTAAAACCTTGCAGACCAATGTTAAAGTGCAAAACTATCGTGCTAAGGTTCGTAACTATAAGAGTGCGCGTGAAGCAGCTCTTGCAGCTAACTTTGTGCCAGAAAGTGTTTATGACAATCTGGTATCTGCTGTACGTAAGCATTTGCCACTCTTACATCGTTATCTAGCTCTTCGCTCAAAAATCTTGGGTATTCCAGACCTCAAGATGTACGATGTCTACACTCCATTGTCTTCAGTGGAATACAGCTTTACTTATGAGGAAGCCTTAAAGAAAGCAGAAGAAGCTTTGGCAGTTCTTGGTGAAGATTACTTGAGTCGGGTGAAACGTGCTTTTAGCGAACGTTGGATTGATGTTTATGAAAATCAAGGTAAGCGATCAGGTGCCTACTCTGGTGGTTCCTATGATACTAACGCCTTTATGCTTCTTAACTGGCAGGATAACCTCGATAATCTCTTTACTCTTGTACATGAGACAGGTCACAGTATGCATTCAAGCTATACACGTGAAACCCAGCCTTATGTCTACGGGGATTACTCAATCTTCTTGGCAGAAATTGCTTCAACAACCAATGAAAACATCCTGACAGAAAAATTATTGCAAGAAGTGCAAGACGATGCAACACGCTTCGCCATTCTCAACAATTTCTTGGATGGTTTCCGTGGGACAGTCTTCCGTCAAACTCAATTTGCAGAATTTGAACATGCTATTCACCAAGCCGATCAAAATGGTGAAGTCTTGACAAGCGAGTTCTTAAACAATCTCTATGCTGACTTGAACCAAGAATATTATGGCTTGAGCAAGGAAGACAATCCTCAAATTCAGTACGAGTGGGCTCGAATTCCTCATTTCTACTATAACTACTATGTATATCAATATTCAACTGGTTTTGCAGCAGCTTCAGCCTTGGCTGAAAAGATTGTTCATGGTAGCCAAGAGGATCGTGACCATTATATTGAATACCTGAAGGCTGGGAAGTCAGACTATCCACTCAACATCATGCGAAAAGCTGGTGTTGATATGGAAAAAGAAGACTATCTTAATGATGCCTTTGCAGTCTTTGAACGTCGTTTGGATGAGTTTGAAGCCCTTGTTGAAAAATTAGGATTAGCATAAAATGGTTGAGTCATACAGTAAAAATGCTAACCATAACATGCGACGGCCTGTTGTTAAGGATGAGATTGTGGAATTTATGCGCCACAGACAAAAACAAGTGACCGGTTCTTTAAAAGAACTAGAAAACTTTGCTCGTAAGGAGAATATTCCTATCATTCCTCATGAAACAGTCGCTTACTTCCGTTTCCTTATGGAAACTATTCAACCAAAAAATATTTTAGAGATTGGGACAGCGATTGGATTTTCAGCTCTTTTAATGGCAAATCATGCCCCAAACGCAAAAATTACAACCATTGACAGAAATCCTGAAATGATTGGTTTTGCCAAGGAGAATTTCGCCAAGTTTGATAATCGCCAACAAATCACTCTCTTGGAAGGCGATGCGGTAGATGTCTTGTCAACATTGACAGAGACCTATGATTTTGTTTTTATGGATTCTGCAAAATCTAAATATATCGTCTTTTTACCAGAAATCCTCAAACATCTTGAAGTTGGTGGAGTAGTTGTCTTGGATGATATTTTCCAAGGTGGAGACATTGCTAAGGATATTATGGAAGTCCGACGCGGTCAACGAACCATTTATCGTGGTTTGCAAAGACTATTTGACGCAACTCTAAACAATCCGGGATTAACAGCTAGTCTAGTTCCTCTTGGAGATGGAATCTTGATGCTAAGAAAGAATCAAGCAGAAATAGAACTGCCTGATGTTGATTAATTTCAGATATTTTTAAGACAATTTAGTAAAATAGATAAGGTAAACATTTATCTAGAGTATAAGAAGGAGTAAACATGAAGAAAAAATTATTGGCTGGTGCCATCACTTTGTTATCAGTAGCAACTTTGGCTGCTTGTTCAAATAGCTCTCAAGGAGCTGACTTAATCAGTATGAAAGGTGATGTCATCACAGAACATCAATTCTTTGAAGAAGTTAAGAATAATCCAACTGCTCAACAAGTCTTACTTAACATGACCATTCAAAAAGTTTTTGAAAAACAATATGGTTCTGAAGTAAGTGAAAAAGAAGTAGATGACGCTGTAGCAGAAGAACAGAAGAAATATGGTGATAGCTATCAAATCGTTCTTTCTCGTGCTGGTATGACAGCTGAAAGTCGTAAGGCTCAAATTCGTACAAGTAAATTGGTTGAGTATGCTGTTAAGAAAGCTGCAGAAGCTGAATTGACGGAAGAGAACTACAAAAAAGCTTACGATGAGTACACACCAGAAGTAACTGCGCAAATTATTAAACTTGATAGTGAAGATAAGGCTAAAGAAGTTCTTGCTAAAGCTAAAGAATCTGGAGCTGACTTCGCACAATTGGCTAAAGATAATTCAACTGACGAAAAGACAAAAGCAAATGGTGGAGAAATCACTTTCGACTCTGCATCAACAGAATTGCCAGACGTTGTTAAAAAAGCAGCCTTTGCCCTTAATGTTGATGGAATCTCTGATGTGATTACAGCTCCAGGTACACAAGCTTATTCAAACAGTTTCTATATTGTTAAATTGACTAAGAAAACTGAAAAATCTTCTAATATCGATGATTATAAAGAAAAATTGAAGACAGTCATTCTTACTCAAAAACAAAATGATGCTACTTTTGTTCAAGGAGTCATTAGTAAAGAATTGCAAGCAGCAAATATCAAGGTTAAAGATCAAGCCTTCCAAAATATCTTTACTCAGTACATCCAAAGTGATTCAACAACAGAAACTACAACTACATCTTCTAACTAAAGATTAAGACTCTATCTTTCTATTAAGAAAGATAGAGTTTTTCATGTGCCGTCAAAATCTCTGAGTAAAACTAGGCAGAATTTAATAGAATGCTCAATAATCATAAATTCAGCTCATTAAAGGGTAAGAGTTTTTTTCTAAGTTAAAAAATGGTATAATAGCTAGAAAAACTAGAGTTAATAAAAAATTATATTTTGATAGATGGTGAAGTATGAAAATTAGTAAAAGGCACCTGTTGAATTATTCTATATTAGTGCCTATATTCTCTTGTCCGTTTTGGGCTTGATAGTGGTATATTCGACAACGAGTGCATCTTTAATTCAAGAAGGTCAGAGCGCCTTTCAATTAGTTCGAAACCAAGGTATATTTTGGATCGTTAGTTTGCTTTTGATAGCTGTTATTTATAAGTTGAAGCTAGGATTTTTACGAAACGAACGCTTGTTATTCATCGTGATGTTTTCAGAGTTAGTGTTGCTTGCTCTAGCGCGTTTGATTGGGATTCCTATTAATGGTGCTTATGGTTGGATCAAGGTTGGTCCTATTACCATACAACCTGCTGAGTACTTGAAAATCATTATTATTTGGTACTTAGCTCAACGTTTTTCAAAACAACAAGAAGAAATTGGTGTCTATGACTTTCAAGTTTTAACTCAAAACCAATGGTTACCAAGATCATTTAATGATTGGCGATTTGTACTCATAGTCATGATTGGTAGCTTGGCTATTTTCCCTGACCTTGGAAATGCGACAATTCTCTTCTTGGTAGCTTTACTGATGTACTCAATTAGTGGGATTGCTCATCGGTGGTTTGCAACCATTCTTGGTATACTGACTAGCGTTTCTTTTGTGTCATTGACGGCCATTAAATTGATTGGTGTTGATAAGGTTTCAAAGATTCCTGTCTTTGGTTATGTAGCGAAACGTTTTAGTGCCTTCTTTAATCCATTTGATGACGTCGCTGGTGCCGGACACCAATTAGCCAATTCGTACTATGCAATGGTTAATGGTGGCTGGTTTGGCTTAGGTTTAGGTAACTCTATCGAAAAGCGTGGTTATCTACCTGAAGCACACACGGATTTTGTGTTCTCGATTGTTATTGAAGAGTTTGGTTTTGTCGGAGCAAGTCTTATTTTAGCTCTCTTATTCTTCTTAATCCTCCGCATTATTTTGGTAGGTGTTCGAGCAAAAGATCCATTTAACTCAATGGTAGCGATTGGTATTGGTGGAATGATATTGATTCAGGTATTCGTCAATATCGGTGGAATCTCAGGATTGATTCCATCTACAGGTGTAACCTTTCCATTCCTTTCTCAAGGAGGAAATAGTCTGTTGGTTTATCTGTAGCTATCGCCTTTGTGTTAAATATTGATGCTAGTGAAAAACGTGCAAAACTCTATAGCGAATATGAAGCACAGCTTTAAGAAAAGTAACAAGGAGAAAAATATGTCTCTTCAAAAACTAGAAAATAACAGAAACAAAACTGTCGTGCAAGAAGAAGTTCAAATCTTGACAGATATGCTTGAAGATATAACTAAAAACATGCTTCCCGCTGAGACCTTTGACAAGATTATGCAGTTGAAGGAGCTATCATCAAAGCTAGACTATCAAGGATTGGATAAAGTAGTAAGAAGTCTTTCTAATGATGAAATGGTCTACATTTCTAGATATTTCTCTATTTTGCCACTTTTGATTAATATTTCTGAAGATGTTGACTTGGCATACGAAATCAACCATCTAAATAATATTGGCCAAGATTATCTCGGTAAATTATCAACAACCATTGAAATGGTCGCTGAAAAAGAAAATGCCGCTGAAATTCTTGAACATCTGAACGTTGTTCCAGTATTAACAGCCCACCCAACCCAAGTGCAACGGAAGAGTATGTTGGATTTGACAACTCATATTCATACGCTCTTGCGTAAATATCGTGACGTAAGAATGGGCCTTATTAACAAGGAAAAATGGCACAATGATCTTCGTCGCTATATAGAGATTATCATGCAGACGGATATGATTCGTGAGAAGAAACTAAAAGTAACCAACGAAATCACTAACGTGATGGAATATTACAATAGTTCCTTCCTTCAGGCGGTACCAAATCTAATGCTAGAGTATAAACGTCTAGCAAAAGAGCAAGGTATTGATCTAAACAAGCAAAACCTATTACTATGGGAATGTGGATCGGTGGAGACCGAGATGGGAACCCATTTGTAACGGCTGAAACACTCATGCGTTCAGCAACCATTCAAAGCGAAGTCATCTTCAACTACTATATCAGCAAGATTTCTAGTCTCTATCGTACTTTCTCTCTTTCTACTAATTTATCCAAGACAAGCAAGGCTGTTGAAGAAATGGCTGCGCAATCTAGTGATACATCTGTCTTCCGTGAAAAAGAACCTTACCGTCGTGCTTTTCACTTTATCCAATCTAAATTAATTCAAACGCTTTTGAATTTAAAAGAGTGGGCTCTTATTGGTTCATCAGCAGATGAACGACATCATGTTGAACGTCTCCTTGGTGCTCAAGGATACCAACAGGGAGAGATAACCGACTATATCAGTAGCCGACTTACAGGTGCTATCCAAGACTTAGCAGATGAGCGCCCACCCTACTATGAAACGATTGAAGAGTTTAAGCATGATTTAAATGTTATTAAGGATTCATTGCTTGAGAATAAAGCAGAAGCCTTGTTGACTGGTGAGTTTGCAGAATTACTAGAAGCAGTTGAGGTATTCGGTTTCTACTTGGCATCAATTGATATGCGTCAAGACTCAAGTGTCCATGAAGCCTGTGTTGCTGAATTGTTAGCATCTGCTGGAATCAATGACCACTATAGCGATTTGTCAGAAGATGAAAAGTGCGAGTTGCTTTTACATGAATTGTTAGAAGATCCTCGCATCTTGTCTGCGACTCATGCTGAGAAGTCTGAACTGCTCGAAAAAGAATTGGCTATTTTCCAAACTGCACGTGAATTAAAAGATCGTTTGGGAGAAGATGTTATTCGTCAAACAATTATCTCTCACGCAACTAGCGTATCTGATATGCTGGAATTGGCCATCATGCTCAAAGAAGTCGGTCTGGTGGATGCTGAAAAAGCTCGTGTTCAAATCGTTCCTCTTTTTGAAACGATTGAGGACTTAGATCATTCTGAAGAAACAATGAGAAAGTATTTCTCTTTACCACTTGCTAAGAAGTGGATTGCTTCTAGAGATAATTACCAGGAAATCATGCTTGGCTACTCTGATAGTAACAAAGATGGTGGATATCTCTCATCTTGTTGGACACTCTATAAGGCTCAAAAACAATTGACCGCTATTGGTGATGAATTCGGAGTCAAAGTAACCTTCTTCCATGGTCGTGGTGGTACCGTTGGCCGTGGTGGTGGCCCTACTTATGATGCCATTGCTTCACAACCACTCAAATCAATCAAAGATCGTATTCGATTGACTGAACAAGGTGAAGTTATCGGAAACAAATACGGAAACAAGGATGCAGCCTACTATAACCTTGAAATGTTGGTTTCAGCGGCTATCAACCGTATGATTACTAAGAAGAAGAGTGATACCAATACTTCAAATCGCTATGAAGCTATCATGGATCAAGTAGTGGAACGCAGTTACGATATCTACCGTGAGCTCGTATTTGGAAATGAACATTTCTATGATTATTTCTTCGAATCTAGTCCAATCAAGGCTATCTCAAGTTTCAATATCGGTTCTCGTCCAGCAGCTCGTAAAACGATTACTGAAATTGGTGGTCTACGCGCCATCCCTTGGGTATTCTCATGGTCACAAAGTCGTGTTATGTTCCCAGGTTGGTATGGTGTTGGTTCAAGCTTTAAGGAATTTATCGATCAGGATCCTAAAAATATCGAAACGCTTAGAGAAATGTATCAAAACTGGCCATTCTTCCAGTCTCTTCTCTCTAACGTAGATATGGTTTTGTCAAAATCTAACATGAATATTGCCTTTGAATACGCTAAACTATGTGAAAGTGAAGAAGTACAAGCAATCTTCTATACTATCTTAGATGAATGGCAATTGACTAAGAATGTTATCTTGGCCATCGAAGGCTACGATGAACTTCTGGCAGAAAATACATACTTGAAAGATAGTCTAAACTACCGTATGCCTTATTTCAACATTCTGAACTATATCCAGTTGGAGTTGATTAAGCGTCAACGTCGTGGTGAGCTTTCTTCAGATGAAGAAAGATTAATTCATACGACTATTAACGGAATTGCTACAGGATTACGTAATTCAGGTTAATATAAGCTCCATTTTCCAAAAACCGTAGGAATTTTCGTAATTTTTTAAAATTATTCATGAAAACCCTTGACAAGCTTTAGGAAAATGATATAATTTAAGCATTCAGAAAGTAATCATTGAATTTTTCTAGCGAGTCTGTGGTTGGTGGAAACAGATAAATGAAGATGATGAAAATTGGGCTGAATGTTATTAAGAATTTGAAATCATAAGAATTCGGTGAGCACACCTTACAGTGCAACTCGTTTTAGCGAGTAAGAGCGATAGGATAAGTTCCTATAATTGAGGTGGCACCGCGCATCGACGTCCTCACACAAGTTTTTTGTGTGAGGACTTTTTCTATGGGGAGGCAATTTTATGGAAATTAAGCGATGGCGACGCTTGGTAAAGTTATATTGAAAGTTAAATGAACATTACTAAGTTTAAGAAAAATAAGGAGAAATAGATATGAATAAACGTTTAATTGGTATTATCGTAGCATTAGCAGTTGTAGTTGGAGGAAGCTTGATCTACTCTAACTTGACGAAACAAGAAACTAAAACAGAGACAGTTAACAAGACAGCTAAAGTTGGTGTTTTACAATTCGTCAGCCATCCATCACTTGATTTGATTTACCAAGGAATTCAAGATGGACTTGCTGAAGAAGGTTATAAAGGTGACCAAGTTAAAATCGACTTTATGAACTCTGAAGGTGACCAAAGTAAGGTTGCGACAATGAGTAAACAATTGGTAGCAAACGGAAATGATGTCGTTGTCGGAATCGCAACACCTGCTGCTCAAGGTCTTGCAAGTGCAACAAAGATCTTCCTGTTATCATGGCTGCTATCACAGACCCAATTGGTGCTAACCTTGTACAAAACTTGGAAAAACCAGGCGGGAACATCACTGGTGTATCTGACCACAACCCTGCTGAACAACAGGTTGAATTGATCAAAACATTGACTCCTGATGTCAAGACAGTTGGAGCGCTTTATTCAAGTAGTGAAGATAACTCTAAATCACAAGTAGAAGAATTCAAAGCTTACGCTGAAAAGGCTGGTTTGAAAGTAGAAACTTTTGCAGTACCTTCAACGAACGAAATTGCTTCAACAGTTAATGTTATGACTGGTAAAGTCGATGCAATCTGGGTTCCAATTGATAACACAATCGCATCTGCATTCTCAACTGTAGTATCAAGTAACCAAACAGCTAAAAAAACCAATCTACCCAAGTGCGACTGCCATGGTAGAAGCTGGAGGTTTGGCATCAGTCGTTGTGGACCAACACGATCTTGGTGTTGCTACTGGTAAGATGATTGCCAAAGTCTTGAAGGGTGAAAAACCTGCAGATACACCAGTTAATGTCTTCTCAACTGGTAAATCAGTGATCAACAAGAAAGTTGCTAAAGAACTTGGAATTACTATTCCTGAATCAGTTATCAAAGAAGCTGGTCAAGTAATCGAATAAGAATAAAGGAGGAGTTGGAGACATCTCCTCCAATTTTTAGAGTAAAGGAAACGAATCAAACATGCTAATATCTATTATTTCACAGGGATTGGTCTGGGCTATCCTAGGTTTGGGAATCTTTATGACCTTTCGAATCCTGAACTTTCCAGATATGACAACTGAAGGTTCCTTCCCTTTGGGAGGAGCAGTTGCAGTTACTCTCATTACCCAAGGGGTTAATCCTTTTCTTGCGACTTTAGCAGCTGTAGGAGCGGGTTGTCTTGCTGGTTTAGCAGCGGGTCTTCTTTATACGAAAGGGAAGATTCCAACCCTTTTATCAGGAATTTTAGTCATGACTTCTTGTCATTCTATCATGCTCATGATTATGGGGCGAGCAAACCTTGGACTTTTAAATACCAAGCAAATCCAAGATGTTCTTCCTTTTTCATCTGAGATTAATCAATTACTGACAGGTTTGATTTTTGTGACTTTGGTCATTTTACTCATGCTTTTCTTCCTAGATACCAAACTTGGACAGGCCTATATCGCTACAGGAGATAATCCAGATATGGCTCGTAGTTTTGGTATCAATACAGGACGCATGGAGCTTATGGGTTTGGTCTTGTCAAACGGTGTTATTGCACTTGCTGGTGCCCTTATAGCTCAACAAGAAGGCTATGCCGATGTCTCTCGTGGTATCGGTGTTATCGTTGTTGGTCTTGCCAGCTTGATTATCGGTGAAGTCCTCTTCAAGAGTCTTACCCTAGCAGAGCGTTTAGTTACTATTGTTGTTGGTTCCATCAGTTATCAATTCTTGGTATGGGGGGTTATTGCTCTCGGTTTAACACCAGCTACCTCCGTTTGTACAGTGCTCTTATCCTGGCAACTTGCTTGGTAATTCCAACCCTTAAGGATAAATACTTGAAAGGAGTCAAATTAAGCAAATGACAGCAATTGTAGAATTAAAAAATGCCACAAAAATTGTGAAAAATGGCTTCGACGAGGAAAAAATTATCCTAAACGATGTTTCACTTGAAATTTATGAACATGACTTCATCACAATATTGGGTGGAAATGGAGCAGGGAAGTCAACCCTCTTTAATAGCATTGCGGGAACTCTACCATTGACAAGTGGTAGCATTCGTATCATGGGTGAAGATGTAACTCATTTTAGCCCTGAGAAACGTGCTAAGTATCTCTCTCGTGTTTTCCAAGATCCTAAGATGGGAACTGCACCTCGTATGACCGTTGCAGAAAACCTTTTGATTGCTAAGTTTCGTGGAGAAAAACGTAGCTTATTTCCAAGAAAACTCTCAGCCTATAAAGAAGAATTTCAAGCAACCATTGAGAAGGTTGGCAATGGTCTAGAGAAGCATTTGGATACTCCGATTGAATTTTTATCAGGTGGACAAAGACAGGCTTTAAGTCTCTTAATGGCAACACTAAAACGTCCAGAACTACTTTTGTTAGATGAACATACAGCTGCCCTTGACCCTAAAACAAGTGTTGCTTTGATGGAATTGACAAATGACTTCGTCAACAAGGACCATCTAACTGCTTTGATGATTACTCACCATATGGAAGATGCTCTCAAGTATGGAAATCGCTTGATTGTTATGAAAGATGGACAAATCATCCAAGATTTGAATAAGGATGAAAAAGCTAAAATGAAGATTTCTGATTATTATCAACTGTTTGATTAAGAATTCACATTAACTATAAGCTTAGAGGTAGTATTTACCTCTAAGTTTTTTGTTTTTGAAACGAATAGAAAACTTTAGCTATGATTTTTATTTTCAAGGTTATTTGCTTTTAAATAAAATTTTACTTTAAAAAAGTTCATAATCTATGAAATAGGAGTATGTAAAGGGTATGAAATGGTTTACTTTTTTTCAGAAATAAAGTATACTATATAAAGTAAACTGTGATAAAATGGAGGTATTGTCTATGGTTGACAAGAGAGTCATCGAAGAAATCAAAAACAATACCAATATTGTCGAAATCATAGGAGAAGTAATTTCCTTACAAAAATCTGGACGGAACTTTTTAGGGCTCTGTCCTTTTCATGGTGAAAAGACCCCTTCCTTTAACGTAGTTGAAGATAAGCAGTTTTACCACTGTTTTGGTTGTGGTCGTTCTGGAGATGTCTTTAAATTCATTGAAGAATATCAACAAGTAACTTTTGCTGATGCCGTGAGGATTCTAGGCGAACGTCTTGGGATACATCTTGAAACTCCTGCACACAATACTGCTCAACATACGTCCCCTCATCAAAATCTCTACGATATGCATGACAAGGCTGCACGCTTTTATCATGCAATCCTAATGACGACTAAAATGGGTGAGGAGGCGAGAAACTATCTCTATAAACGTGGCTTGACTGATGATGTCATTAAACACTTTATGATTGGTCTAGCTCCAGCAGAACGCTCTTATCTTTATCAGCGTTTAGCAGACGATTATAGTGAGAAGGACTTGCTGGATTCAGGTCTGTTTTATCTTTCTGAGAGTAATCAATTCTTTGATACCTTCCATAACCGGATTATATTTCCACTCTCAAACGGCCAAGGAAAGGTAATTGCTTTTTCAGGACGGATTTGGCAAGAGACAGATTCTCAAACTGCCAAGTATAAAAATAGTCGGGCGACGGCGATTTTTAACAAGAGTTACGAATTATATCATTTGGATAGGGTAAAAAAAGGCTCAGGTAAGGCTCCTGAAATTTATCTGATGGAAGGCTTTATGGATGTTATTGCAGCCTACCGTGCTGGTATTGAAAATGCAGTAGCTTCCATGGGAACAGCCTTGACTGCTGAACACGTTGAGCATCTCAAACGCTTTACAAAAAAAGTGATTATCACTTATGATGGTGATAAGGCAGGACAAGCAGCAACTGCTAAAGCTCTAGAGGAACTTGGTGATTTACCAGTTCAAATTGTTCAGATTCCAGACGCAATGGACCCTGATGAGTATTTACAAAAGAATTCTCCAGAGGATTTGGCTTATCTTTTATCCAATACTCGAATCAGTCCGATTGAGTTTTACATTCACCATTACAAACCAAGTAATAGTGAAAATCTTCAAGCACAGATTGATTTTATCGAGAAAATTGCACCTCTTATCGTCAAAGAACCTTCTATCACAGCTCAGAACACCTATATTCATTTACTGACTGATCATTTACCATCTTTTGATTATCAACAAGTAGAGCACATTATTAATGAAAGTCGTGTTAGACAGAGACAAGAAAAGGTTAAACAAGTCGTTAATCCGACACCAATTACTATGTCGGTTTCTAAACAATTGACGGCAGTCATGAGAGCTGAAGCGCATATTCTTTATCGTATGATGGAGCACCCCCTTGTGTTGAATGATTATCGTCTGAGAGATGATTTTGTATTTGAAACACCTGAGTTTCAAACCTTGTATGGTCTGCTGATTGATAATGGATCAATCACTTCGGAAGATTTGGCTAACCAGACTAGAGAAGTTGAAAATGCCTGGTACCAAGTGTTATCCTTGGATTTACCTTCTGAAATGTCTCCAGAAGAGTTAAAAGAAGTGGAAGAGTCGAGAAATCGTGCTCTGTTGAATCAAAAAAATCTGCAAATCAAAAAGAAGGTTCAGGAAGCTAGTCATGTAGGTGATACTGAAACTGCTTTAGAAGAGCTTGAACGCTTAATTGTCCAAAAAAGAAGAATGGAGTAAGAATGGCAAAAAAACAAAAAGAAGTAACAACTTTTGATGTCCAAGTCGCTGAGTTTATTCGTAACCATAAGAAAACTGGTACTGCGACAGATGACGAAATCAACAATGTCCTTGTAATCCCTTTTGCTCTTGATGTTGAAGGAATTGAAAACCTTTTGCAACGTATTCAAGATGCTGGTATTGCAATCACTGATAACGAAGGAAATCCAAGTGAGCGTGTCTTAAGTACAGAAGAAGAACCAGAACTCAGTGATGAGGATTTAATTGGTTCTACATCTGCCAAGGTTAACGATCCTGTTCGCATGTATTTGAAAGAAATTGGGGTTGTACCTCTTCTTACAAACGAAGAAGAAAAAGAGTTGGCCCTTGCTGTTGAAGCAGGCGATGTTGAAGCTAAGCAACGTCTAGCAGAAGCTAACCTTCGTTTGGTTGTGTCTATCGCGAAACGTTATGTTGGACGTGGCATGCAATTCCTTGACTTAATCCAAGAGGGGAACATGGGGCTTATGAAAGCCGTTGATAAATTTGACTACTCTAAAGGGTTCAAATTCTCAACTTATGCAACTTGGTGGATCCGTCAGGCTATTACCCGTGCCATTGCTGACCAAGCTCGTACCATCCGTATCCCAGTTCACATGGTAGAAACCATCAACAAGCTAGTTCGTGAACAACGTAATCTTCTTCAAGAGTTAGGACAAGATCCTACTCCTGAGCAAATTGCAGAACGTATGGATATGACACCTGATAAGGTTCGTGAAATTCTTAAGATTGCTCAAGAACCAGTTTCTCTAGAAACGCCTATTGGTGAAGAAGATGATAGCCATCTTGGTGACTTTATCGAAGATGAAGTGATTGAAAATCCAGTTGACTACACAACTCGTATCGTTTTGCGCGAACAGTTAGATGAAGTTTTGGATACTCTTACAGATCGTGAAGAAAATGTTCTTCGTCTTCGTTTTGGTCTTGATGATGGGAAAATGCGTACGCTAGAAGATGTGGGTAAAGTCTTCAACGTTACTCGTGAGCGTATTCGTCAAATTGAGGCAAAAGCTTTGAGAAAACTTCGCCAGCCAAGTCGTAGCAAACCGCTTCGTGACTTTATCGAGGATTAAGACAGAGGAGACTGAATATGGCGTACACTGAAGAGCAAATTGAAAACATCAAAACACGGATTTTGACAGCACTAGAAGAAGTTATCGACCCAGAATTAGGAATCGATATCGTCAACTTAGGTCTTATTTATGAGATTCGTTTTGATGGTGATACAGGAGATACAGAGATCGATATGACTTTGACAACTATGGGTTGTCCTTTGGCAGATCTCTTAACTGATCAGATTTATGATGCTATGACAGACGTTCCAGAAGTTACCAATGTTGAAGTTAAATTAGTTTGGTATCCAGCTTGGACGGTTGAAAAAATGAGTCGCTATGCGCGCATTGCTTTAGGAATTAAGTAGAAACATATCAAAAAGAGAAATAGTATAATTGTCAGGAATTTCCCTAGCTTTTATGCTATCTCTCTTTTAATTTGCTGATTTTCTTTCAAGAAAATGATATAATGGATAGTATGGAAAAAGAGAAATTACGCATCAATATGCTAAGTTCAAGTGAAAAGGTAGCAGGCCAAGGTGTTTCAGGAGCTTACCGTGAACTTGTGCAACTTTTGAAACGTGATGCGAAAGACCAACTAATTGTAACGGAGAATCTTCCTGTAGAAGCTGATGTTACCCATTTTCATACAATCGATCTTCCTTATTATTTGTCAACATTCCAAAAGAAGCGTTCTGGCCGCAGAATTGGTTATGTCCACTTCTTGCCGGATACCTTAGAAGGTAGCTTGAAGATACCATTCTTCCTAAAAGGAATCGTGAAGCGATACGTATTTTCCTTTTATGACCGTATGGAACATTTGGTTGTTGTCAATCCTACTTTCATTGAAGACTTGGTTGCAGCTGGGATTCCCCGTGAAAAAGTAACCTATATCCCTAACTTTGTGAATAAAGAAAAATGGCATCCACTTCCGGCAGAAGAAGTAAGTAAACTTCGACATGACATGGGGTTGAACGAAAATCAATTTGTGGTCGTAGGAGCAGGGCAGGTTCAAAAGCGTAAGGGAATTGATGATTTCATTACACTTGCTGAAGAGTTACCAGATATTACCTTTATTTGGGCTGGTGGCTTCTCTTTTGGTGGTATCACGGATGGTTATGAGCGTTATAAAAAAATCATGGATAATCCTCCAAAAAATTTAATTTTCCCTGGGATTGTTGCGCCAGAACGAATGAGAGAACTCTATGCTTTAGCTGATTTGTTCTTACTTCCTAGTTATAACGAGCTCTTTCCAATGACTATTCTAGAAGCTGCGAGTTGTGAAGCACCCATTATGCTTCGAGATTTAGATCTTTATAAGGTCATTCTAGAAGGAAATTACAGACCAACCACTGATGTGGAAGAAATGAAAGAAGCTATTTTGGAATACAGAGCGCATCCAGAAGCACTAAAAGAATTAAAAGAGAGGGCTAAGGCTATTTCAAAAGAATACTCAGAAGAGCATCTCTTAGAAATCTGGCTTAAATTCTATCGGGAGCAAGCAGCTTTAGGAAAAAAATGAGGTAGTATATGCGAATTGGATTATTTACAGATACTTATTTCCCACAGGTCTCGGGTGTTGCGACCAGTATTCGAACCTTAAAAACTGAGCTTGAGAAGCAAGGGCATGCAGTCTTTATCTTTACGACAACTGATAAGGATGTCAATCGCTATGAAGACTGGCAGATTATCCGTATTCCAAGTGTTCCTTTCTTTGCCTTTAAAGATCGTCGTTTCGCTTACCGTGGATTTACAAAAGCTCTTGAGATTGCTAAGCAATACAAACTTGATATTATTCATACGCAAACTGAGTTTTCTCTAGGTTTGTTAGGAATATGGATTGCACGAGAATTGAAAATTCCAGTTATTCATACCTATCATACCCAGTATGAGGATTATGTCCATTATATTGCTAAGGGGATGTTGATTCGTCCAGGTATGGTTAAGTTCCTTGTCCGTGGTTTTCTTTATGACGTTGATGGGGTTATTTGCCCAAGTGAAATCGTGCGAGACCTTCTATCAGATTATAAGGTCAAAGTTGAAAAGCGTGTTATTCCTACAGGGATTGAGCTAGCCAAGTTTGAACGACCTGAGATTGGACCAGAACATATCGCAGACTTACGTGATAAATTAGGCATTAAGGTAGATGAAAAGATGCTTCTAAGTCTTTCTCGAGTTTCTTATGAGAAGAATATTCAAGCAGTTCTTAAAGCTTTACCAGATGTCCTAAAAGAAGAACAAAATGTAAAATTGGTGGTAGCTGGTGATGGTCCATTTCTGAAAAATCTCAAGGAGCAAGCAGAGGATTTACAAATTCAAGATTCTGTTATCTTTACGGGTATGATACCGCCAAATGAGACGGCACTCTTTTATAAGGCAGCTGATTTCTTCATATCAGCTTCTACAAGTGAGACTCAGGGATTAACTTATCTTGAAAGTTTAGCTAGTAAGACACCTGTTATTGCCCATGGTAATCCTTATTTGGATAATCTCATCAGTGATAAAATGTTCGGAACCCTTTATTATGAGGAAAGGGACTTGGCAGGAGCGATTCTTGAAGCCTTACTTGCTACACCGTCAATGGATGAAAAACACTTGGCTGAAAAATTATATGAAATTTCTGCTGAGAATTTTGCTAGAAGAGTCCATGAATTTTATCTAGACGTTATTATTTCAAATAATTTTGCCAAAGAAACAGGGGCTGACGAACCTGTTACAAAACGTATTTTAAAGACAGTCTTCTATATCCCGCAACAGGCTGTTACTATGCCAGTTAAAGGTTCGAAGCGTATGCTTAAGGCATCTAGAAAACAATTAAGAAATTTAAGAAAATATATAAATGATTAATCGAATCAAAGAAAGGAAATAAAAATATGAAAAAGAAATTTATGAGAAGTGGTAGAGATCAAAAAATCGGTGGTGTATGCGCTGGTTTAGCTAATTATTTTGATATCGACCCTACAATCGTACGTGTTATTTGGGGAGTTTTAGCTTTCTGTTATGGTGCTGGACTTATTGCTTATTTAATCTTGTGGGCAATCGCTCCTGTATCAGATGAATATTAAGAACAGAGTATTAGAGTAAAGGAGAAAAAATGGCATTCGGTGATAATGGTAAACGTAAAAAAACTTTCTTTGAAAAACTAACAATGTTTGTCGTATTAATCATGTTGTTTGTTACTTTAGCAGGTATTTTTGCGACTGCAATTGGTGTATTTAGCAGATTCTAGATTGCTAGTTGTAGGATTTATTTCAAATAATTGGTGACTGGGATTTCCCAGCCCTTTTTAAAGTGAGAAGAGAATATGAGTATGTTTTTAGACACAGCCAAGATTAAAGTAAAGGCTGGTAATGGTGGCGATGGCATGGTTGCCTTTCGTCGTGAAAAATATGTCCCTAACGGTGGACCTTGGGGCGGTGATGGAGGACGTGGTGGTAACGTTGTTTTCGTTGTAGACGAAGGTTTACGTACTCTTATGGACTTCCGTTACAATCGTCATTTCAAAGCCCAATCAGGTGAAAAAGGAATGACAAAAGGGATGCACGGTAGAGGGGCAGAAGACTTAATTGTCCGTGTACCTCAGGGGACAACTGTGCGTGATGCTGAGACTGGAAAAGTCATCACTGATTTGATTGAGAATGGTCAAGAGTTTATTGTAGCTCATGGTGGACGTGGTGGACGTGGAAATATCCGTTTTGCAACACCAAAAAATCCTGCGCCAGAAATCTCAGAAAATGGAGAACCAGGTCAGGAACGTGAATTACAACTAGAGCTTAAAATCCTTGCTGATGTTGGTTTAGTTGGCTTCCCATCTGTCGGCAAATCAACCCTACTTAGTGTCATCACATCTGCAAAACCTAAGATCGGTGCCTACCACTTTACAACAATTGTTCCTAATCTTGGTATGGTTCGTACTCAATCAGGGGAGTCCTTTGCAGTAGCAGACCTTCCTGGATTGATTCAAGGTGCTAGTCAAGGTGTCGGCCTAGGAACTCAGTTCTTGCGTCATATCGAGCGTACCCGCGTTATCTTGCATATCATTGATATGTCTGCCAGTGAAGGACGTGATCCTTACGAGGATTATCTAGCGATTAATAAGGAACTTGAATCTTACAATCTTCGTCTGATGGAGCGTCCGCAAATCATTGTTGCCAACAAGATGGATATGCCAGAGAGTCAGGAAAACCTTGAAGAGTTCAAGAAAAAATTGGCTGCTAATTATGATGAATTTGAAGAATTACCGCCAATCTTCCCAATCTCAGGTTTGACCAAGCAAGGTCTTGCACCTTTATTAGATGCAACGGCAGAACTTCTTGATAAGACGCCAGAATTTCCAATTTACGACGAATCAGAAATGGAAGAAGAAGCATATTATGGCTTTGATGAAGAAGAAAAACCATTTGAGATTGGTCGTGATGATGATGCAACATGGGTTCTTTCCGGTGAAAAACTCATGAAACTCTTTAACATGACTAATTTTGACCGCGATGAGTCTGTTATGAAGTTTGCCCGTCAGTTGCGTGGAATGGGTGTAGATGAAGCTCTTCGTGCTCGTGGCGCTAAGGACGGCGACCTTGTTCGTATTGGTAAATTTGAGTTTGAGTTTGTAGACTAGGAGAAAGCTATGGGGGATAAACCAATATCTTTCCGAGATGCTGACGGAAATTTTGTTTCAGCTGCTGATGTTTGGAATGAAAAGAAGTTAGAAGAACTTTTTAATCGACTCAATCCAAATAGGGCTCTGAGACTAGCTAGAACCAAGAATCAAGCAGAAGGAAAAAAATCAGAATAAAAGAACCCGTGATATTTATTATCACGGGTTTTATAATTAACTAACTACTTTTGATAAGGAATTTCTAGACTAGACTGAGCAAGGTCCACAGTTAATTGATAATCTGTATTGTCACGTACCGTAATCTCAAAATCAGTAGTATAGAGTACAAGACGAAGAGTATCACCATCTTTGAGCTTGTAAATAGTTGGTTGTAGTTCAAATTGGAATTCCATCCATTCATCAGGCTTAACTTCCTCAATTTTCAGTAGATCATGACGATTTTGAAGATTGATATAGCCTTTTGTAATAACACGCTGAGCATTTGGAGTAAATGGAAGTTCACAAATATTTTCAAGCATGTGGTAACGACCGTTATCAATAGTACGAGCAGCCAAAACTCCTGGATATGGTTGTAAGTATTTCTTTTGACCAAGTTCGAGAAGTTGAGCAGAAAGTAAGCCTTTGTTTGTACTTGACTTGAGTCGAAGGTTCAGTTTAACACGCCCATTGATATGAAGGTCTTCAGTCACTGGAAGATCAATGGTAATCTGATTCACCTTACCTTGATAAAGTTCATTGTTAAAGGTTTGGTAAGTCTTCCAAAACGTTCGAAGTCAGAATCTTGATAATGATTTTCAATGACAGCTTCCTCAGTACCTAAAGAGAAAGCTTTATGGTCAGTTTGATTTCCAAAATCTTCAAGAGCTAGCCAGGTTTGTGGAATAGTGTTATCTTGCCAAACGACTCTTGGAAGCTGGTAATCAGTTTCTTGCCCCAATAATTTCTGTGTTAAAAGAGCATTCATGGATTCACGGAAATCAATAGACTGCCAGTTGTTCATATAAACATGAGCCCCGTTATGATAAAAGAGGTGTTTATTAATATTGCTTGGAAGAGCATTGAACATTTGATAGACATGTAGTGGTTTGACATTCCAGTCTTGTGAACCGTGAGTAAAGACAACTTCAGCCTTAACCTTAGAAGCGTTAAGAAGGTAGTTTCTGTCATGCCAAAATTGGTTATAATCTCCAGTTTTACGGTCTAGATTTTTCTTCAGTTCTTCTATGGATTTTTTATGAGCCTCGTTTCCTCGGATATAGTCACCAGCTAATAGGTTACGAGAATAAGTTAATTCATCTAATGAATCGAAGTCCTCCCCAGGATAGCCACCTGGGCTTGTCACAAGACCATTTTCACGGTAATAGTTGTACCATGATGAGATACCTGCTTCAGCAATAATGACTTCTAAACCATCAACTCCTGTAGTAGCCAGACCATTAGACATTGTTCCTAGGTAAGAAAGTCCAGTAGTTGCTACTTTACCATTTGACCAGTCAGCTTTTACTTGACGTTCACGACTATGGTCTGTGAAGGCACGGCATCGACCATTGAGCCAATCAATGACATTTTTATAAGCTTCGACTTGTCGGTAGTCACCATTGGTCATTTGACCTTGAGAATCCTTGGTACCAAGACCGGATACATAGATATTTGCAAATCCTCTTGGAAGGAAGTAGTCGTTAAGTGTGTAACTACTATTGATATGAGTGAGCTTTTCTTCAGCATCAGAAACGAGTGCTGCGTCCCCAACTGGTTCAACCAAGTCTAGGGTTGGCTTATCTAGCGTAATTTCATGTGGTTCCTTGACTTCTAGCACAGCTTCCATCTTGTAAAGGGCTTTATCGCTAGCCTTATCATTGGTTCCTTGATGGTAAGGACTTGCCGTCATAACAGATGGGATCTTCCCATTGTATGCTGGACGAATAATGTTTACCTTAATGAGATCAGGCAGACCATCCTTGTCAGAGTCAACGCGAGTTTCTACATAAACAACTTCACGAATGACATTGTTTGCAGAAAAGGTTGCCAAACTCTTACCATTGAAGTAGTGGTAGTTATTGTCCTCAGGAATAAGACCATCACTCACCAAATGGTCAATCAAGGTATTTCCCTTTTTAGTGCGCGTGTTAAGGAGTTGATAGAGATTATCAATCAAATTTCCGTAAACAATTGGGAATGCTGTATCTTCATGAAAAGCAATACTATCTTCAAAGTCTACTAAGTAACTGAATCCAAGTAACTGGAATGCTACAGTATAGAAATCTCTGCAGTTAAATCACGTTCTGAATTGAAGAAAGTGAGCAGATCAGTTTCTTTATCAACTGCTAGAGCGGAAAGTGGATAATCGGTATTTTTGTAATTGAAAAAACAAGTTCTAACAAAGGTTTCAAACTGTTCTTTATGTGAAGCTGATAGATCAAGTTTAAAGCCAAGATCAGATAATTCCTTTAGTGCTTGTTGATTTGTAACGGGATAATAACTAAATTGATTAAAACGCATTGATATCTCCTTTAAAGATTCATTCAAAAGTCATTATATCAAAAAAATATGGAAAATAACAGAAACAGTTGATAGATATGTGATAGGCGAGTGAAAAGAATCATATGTGGCTAGTATAAAGCCTTATTTCCATTTTTTGAGTATCTTATAAGGATATGCTATACTAGATATATGTTAGATTTGGAGAAATATGGCGTATTTATGTGGGAAGAGGAGAGGATTCTCTCTTTCCGACAAAAATTATTAGCTTGGTATGATGAAAATAAGCGGGACTTACCTTGGAGAAGAAGTAAAAATCCTTATCATATCTGGGTGTCTGAAATCATGTTGCAGCAGACCAGAGTCGATACCGTCATTCCCTATTACGAACGTTTTTTAGAATGGTTTCCAACTGTAGAGAGTTTAGCAACTGCACCTGAAGAACGCTTGTTAAAGGCTTGGGAAGGTCTTGGTTATTATTCTCGTGTTCGTAATATGCAAGTAGCAGCTCAACAGATTATGAATGAATTTAACGGAGAGTTTCCTTCAACTTACGAAGGTATTTCAAGTTTGAAGGGGATTGGTCCTTATACGTCTGGCGCTATTGCAAGCATTGCTTTTAATTTACCGCAACCAGCAGTTGATGGGAATGTCATGCGTGTTCTGGCTCGTCTATTTGAAGTCAAACACGATATTGGCAATCCAAGCAATCGTAAAATATTTCAAGCTATGACGGAAATTTTGATTGATCCTGATCGTCCAGGTGATTTTAACCAAGCTTTGATGGATTTAGGTTCTGATATCGAATCACCAGTTAATCCTAGGCCAGAAGATAGTCCAGTTAAAGATTTTAGTGCTGCCTACCAAAATGGAACAATGGATCGCTATCCCATTAAAGCACCAAAGAAAAAACCCGTTCCCATTTATCTTAATGCTTTAGTGGTACAAAATGGGAAAGGACAGTTTTTACTAGAAAAGAATGAAAGTGAAAAGTTACTCGCTGGATTTTGGCATTTCCCCTTGATTGAGGTAGATGAATTCTCGAAAGACGAAGAAGAGTTAAATCTCTTTAATCAGGTTTCCGAAGCATCTCTACCACTTGGACCATCACCTCAAGAAAGCTTTGAGCAGGATTATGATTTAGAGGTTGATTGGCGGGATACACATTTTGAAGAGGTTAAACATGTCTTTAGCCATCGAAAGTGGCATGTCCGAATCCTAGCCGGGCAGGTAGTTGAGAGTAAAGAATATAGTGACAAAGAAGTTGTTTGGTTAACTCCAGATGAGTTTGACCTCTACCCACTAGCAAAACCTCAGCATAAAATTTGGCAAGAGTATTCAAAAAGATGCTGACAACACTAGTCTTTCGTGTCTTCTTTGCATTTTTTTGGTATAATTGATACAAGGAAAAAGGTGACTATATGAAAAAAATATTGATTGTAGATGATGAAAAACCAATCTCAGATATTATTAAGTTTAATATGACCAAGGAAGGCTACGAAGTTGTTACAGCCTTTAATGGACGTGAAGCGATTGAACTGTTTGAAGCTGAAAAACCTGATATTATTATTTTGGACTTGATGCTTCCAGAAATTGATGGTCTTGAAGTGGCTAAAACGATTCGAAAGACAAGTAGTGTTCCAATTATCATGCTTTCAGCAAAAGATAGTGAGTTTGATAAGGTTATTGGCCTTGAGCTTGGCGCGGATGATTATGTGACTAAGCCATTTTCAAATCGTGAGCTACAGGCGCGTGTTAAAGCTTTACTCCGTCGTACGGAGTTAGTAGCAGTGGATAACCAAGAGGAAGATGCTAAGTTACAAAGCCTTCAAATTGGTGATTTAGAGATTCTTCCAGATGCTTATGTGGCAAAAAAATATGGGGAAGAATTAGACTTAACCCACAGAGAATTTGAATTGTTGCATCACTTAGCTTCTCATCTTGGTCAAGTTATTACCCGCGAACATCTCCTTGAGACGGTTTGGGGCTATGATTATTTTGGTGATGTTCGTACTGTCGATGTTACCATTAGACGTCTACGTGAGAAGATTGAAGACACACCAAGTAGACCTGAATATATCTTAACTCGTCGTGGTGTGGGTTATTATATGAGAAATAATGATTGATATAATTAAACAAACAATTTTAACCAGAGATTTCGTCTTTGTACTCATATTAATTGGTTTTATTATGCTTGTTAGCTTTCTCTTGCTTGAAGGCCGTAGAGATAATATTCGACTCAAACAGTTAAATCAAAAGATTAAAGATTTAATTGCTGGTGATTATTCTCAGGTATTAGATATGCAGGGGAATACTGAAATCACTAACATTACGAATAACTTAAATGATTTGTCTGAAGTAATTCGTCTAACTCAAGAAAACCTTGAGCAGGAAAGTAAAAGATTGCATAGTATCTTGTCTTATATGACAGATGGAGTTTTAGCCACCAATCGACGTGGTCAAATCACGATGATTAACGATATGGCTAAAAGACAACTTGGAGTTGAAAGTGATGACGCGCTCAATCAAAACATTTTAGAGTTGCTCAAGATTGAAGATGAGTACGAGCTTAGAGACTTAATTACGCAAAGTCCTGAAATGATGATTTATTCCCAAAATGTAAATGGGGAGTATATTAGTTTGCGTGTGCGTTTTGCCTTGATTCGTAGAGAATCCGGCTTTATCTCTGGTTTGGTAGCAGTTCTACATGATACGACTGAACAAGAGAAGGAAGAACGCGAGAGAAGGCTTTTCGTTTCCAACGTTAGTCATGAATTGCGAACTCCATTGACCAGTGTAAAATCTTACCTAGAGGCCTTGGATGAGGGTGCATTATATGAACCTGTTGCTCCTGATTTTATCAAAGTATCTTTAGTTGAGACCAACCGTATGATGCGAATGGTGACGGACCTCTTGCATCTTTCGCGTATTGATAATGCAACTAGCCATTTAGATGTTGAATTGATTAACTTTACAGCTTTCATTACTTTTATCCTAAATCGTTTCGACAAGATACGATCCCAGGATCAAGAAAAGAAATACGAGTTAGTTCGAGATTATCCGATTACATCGGTCTGGATTGAAATTGATACAGACAAGATGACTCAGGTAATAGATAATATTCTCAACAATGCCATCAAGTATTCTCCTGATGGTGGGAAAATTACGGTTAGCATGAAGACAACTGATGATCAGATGATTTTATCTATTTCCGATCAAGGACTTGGGATTCCTAAAGAAGATTTACCGAAGATTTTTGACCGTTTTTACAGGGTTGATAAGGCTAGAAGTCGTGCCCAAGGTGGTACTGGTTTGGGTCTTGCGATAGCAAAAGAAATCATCAAACAACACAATGGATTTATCTGGGCCAAGAGTGAATATGGCAAGGGCTCTACTTTTACTATCGTACTTCCATACGATAAGGATGCTGTGAAAGAAGAGATTTGGGAGGATGAACTAGAAGACTAGAATGAGTGATATCGGTTTTAAATATAGTATTTTAGCATCGGGTTCTAGTGGTAATTCCTTCTATCTAGAAACCCCAAAGAAAAAGATTTTAGTAGACGCAGGATTATCTGGCAAAAAAATCACAAGCTTATTGGCTGAGATTAACCGTAAGCCAGAAGATTTGGATGCTATCTTAATTACGCATGAACATGCTGACCATATCCACGGTGTTGGAGTCTTGGCGCGTAAATATGGCATGGATCTCTATGCTAACGAGAAGACATGGCAAGCTATGGAAAATAGTAAGTATCTAGGTAAAGTTGACTCGACTCAAAAGCATATTTTTGAGATGGGAAAAACTAAAACCTTTGGTGATATTGATATTGAGAGTTTTGGCGTTAGTCACGATGCAGCCGCTCCCCAGTTTTATCGCTTATGAAGGACGATAAAAGTTTTGTCATGCTGACAGATACAGGTTATGTCAGTGATCGTATGGCTGGTATTGTTGAAAATGCAGATGGCTATCTCATTGAGTCCAATCATGATGTAGAGATACTCCGAGCTGGATCTTATGCTTGGCGACTCAAACAACGGATTCTGTCCGATCTTGGTCATCTCTCAAACGAGGATGGAGCGGATGCCATGATTCGCACACTTGGGAATCGTACTAAGAAGATTTATCTAGGCCATTTGTCTAAGGAGAATAATATCAAGGAACTGGCCCACATGACCATGGTCAACCAGCTAGCTCAAGCAGACCTGGGAGTAGGAGTAGACTTTCAAGTTTACGATACTTCACCAGACACTGCAACACCATTGACGGAGATATAGCAAGGAACGCCGAGAGGTGTTCTTTTTATCTTGACTGAGCTCTTAAAAAGTAATACAATGGTGTTACCAATAGTTATAGGAGAAGAAACATGACGACTATTACATTAAAAGTTTCCGAAGCAGATAAAACATTTATGAAAGCAATGGCTAAGTTTGAAGGAGTTTCTCTCTCAGAGTTGATAAGGACAAAAACTTTAGAAGCTTTAGAGGATGAATATGATGCTCGTGTAGCAGATTTAGCTTATCAAGAGTATTTAGAAGATTTGGAAAAAGGGCTTAAACCCATTACTTGGGAAGAAATGATGCATGATCTAGGTCTGGAGGAAGATTAACTTGTATAAGCTAGTTCCAACAAGACGATTTATTAAACAACTAAAGAAATTAGATCGTTATACACAAATATTAATTACAAAGTATCTAGAAAATAACGTTTTAGAGGATCCAAGACGGCATGGGAAAGCTTTGGTGGGGAATCGAGGTGGTCAATGGAGGTACCGGATTGGTAATTATCGAGTTATTGTGCAAATTGTAGATGATGAACTGATAGTCTCTACTCTGGAAGTTGGTCATCGTAGAGATATTTATTAGAAATCCCATTAAACTATTTTATTTAATTTTTATAACAAGAGGAGTTTACAGATTGCAGAACAAGTGGAAGATAAAGGCCTATTACGATACTAGTATTATAATATTAGCTTTAATATCAGTTGTTTTAGTCATACTTGGTTTTACAGATTTAATTGATCTTGAGAAACCTCCATACAGTATTGTAGACTTAGTCATATGGTTTGTTTTTCTTGTCGATTATATTTGGAGATTTAGTATTTCCAAAAGTAAATGGTCATTTATTATAAACAACATTTTTGACTTGCTTGCAATTCTGCCTTTGAATGCTATTTTTACAGTTTTTCGTTTGGGGAGGATTTTCCGTCTTGCACGCTTAACAAAGTTAGTAAAACTAACTCGGTTATTAAGAATTATAGGTCTTACTGGCAAATTAGAGAAAAAGCTAAAAATTTTTCTAAGAACAAATGGATTAATTTACATTCTGTATGTCAATTTTTTTATCGTTCTAGTTGGTAGTTCAATCTTATCAGTTGTTGAAGAGAAGTCATTTTCTGATAGTGTATGGTGGTCACTTGTTACAGTTACAACTGTTGGATATGGGGATATTGTACCGAGTAGCCTATTTGGGAAATGGCTAGCTGTATTATTGATGCTAGTTGGAATTGGAACAATAGGAATGCTAACAAGTTCTTTAACTAATTTTTTTGTTAAGGATGAATCTAAAACTCAAATAAATCTTGATAAACTTTATAAGGAAATTGAGAATCAAAGACAATTAATAGAATCACAAGATAAGAAGCTTGAAGAGTTGAATCAGATGGTTAAAGAATTGCTGAAAAAATGTTAGCAAACAAATAGTTTTTCAACAGTCTATAAAATCAAAAAACGCATAATATCAGGAGTTCATAAACCTTGATATTATGCGTTTTAACATGAAATAAATTATTGGATTATCTCCTAAAATTCAATCTAAACTAAATTTCTTACAAACCAGCAAATTCTTTGATTTCTTGTGCAGACATAGAAGAATCACAACGAACCTTGATTTCTCCATTAGTAACATGTACAAATCCAGGTACTGTAGGGATTTCATAACGTGAGCGGAAGTCTTGCAATGCATCGAGCTGGCTTGGTTCTTCGCTGTTGATGAAGTAGATGTGTGCTTTTGTTTCGGCAACGACACCAGCTAAAGTTCCGGCAAATTTACGGCAGTAAGGACAAGTTTTACGGCCGATAAAGAAAGTTGCAGTTTCTTTTTTTTCAAGGGCTTCTTGCGCACGAGCTACAGTTGTAACTTCGAGATCTTTAATATCTTCTAAGAATTGTTCCATGAGTTTACCTCGCTTTCATTGATAAATCTAGTATGCCATAAAGTTTTTAAAAATGCTTAGATTTGATACGAAAAAAGATGAGATAGTCTATCTCATCTTTTTAAGTTGTTATTTTACAAAAGCGTTGATTTCAGCTTCAATATTTGCAATTTTAGTTTGTGAATCTTCATTGCTTTCACCAACCACTGCAATATAGAATTTAATTTTTGGTTCAGTACCTGAAGGACGAACAGCAATCCAAGAGCCATCTGCAAGAGTGTATTTCAAGACATCGCTTGGAGGAGTTGTCAAGGCTGTTACAGTCCCATCTGCAGCAGTAGATGTTTGAGCTTTAAAGTCTTCAACGACAGTGATTGTTGTTGCATTCCATTCTTTTGGAGCATTGTTGCGGAATTTAGCCATAATTGCTTGATTTGTTCAGCACCGTCAACACCAGAAAGAGTAACAGAGATTGTCTTTTCAGCATAGTATCCGTACTCTTTGTAGATTTCTTCGATACCGTCAGCAAGTGTCAAACCGCGTGAACGGTAGTAAGCAGCAAGTTCAGCAACAACAAGAACAGCTTGAATCGCATCTTTATCACGTACGAATGGTTTAATCAAGTAACCGAAGCTTTCTTCAAATCCCATCATGTATGTGTGATTGTGTTTTTCTTCGAATTCTTGAATCTTTTCGGCGATAAATTTGAAACCAGTCAAGACGTTGAACATAGTTGCGCCGTAGCTTTCAGCAATCTTAGTTACCAAGTCAGTTGATACGATAGATTTGCAAAGAGCTGCATTCTCTGGAAGTGTCCCAGCATTTTTGTGGGCTTCTAAGATGTACTTAGCCATGATAGCACCGATTTGGTTACCTGAAAGGTTGAGGTAGCTACCGTCTTTTTGAAGAACTTCAACACCGACACGGTCAGCGTCAGGGTCAGTTGCAACAAGAACATCAGCTCCAACTTGACGACCAAGCTCCTCAGCAAGGGCAAAGGCTGCTTGACTTTCAGGGTTTGGAGATTTAACAGTAGAGAAATCTGGATCTGGTGTTGCTTGAGCTTCAACAACCTGAACAGAGTCAAATCCTGCTTGAGCAAGAGCACGACGAGCCAACATTTCACCAGTACCATGAAGAGGAGTATAGACAATCTTCATATCTTTACCAAACTCTTCAATCAAGGCAGGGTTGATATTTACGTCTTTAACTTCTTTGAGGTATTCGGTGTCGACTGCTTCGCCAATAACTTCAATCAAACCAGAGGCTTTTTCTGCTTCTACATTAGCAACTTCAACAGCAAATGGATTTTCGATAGCACGGATGTAGGTAGTCAAAGCGTCCGCATCATGTGGAGGCATTTGGCCACCATCTTCACCATAAACCTTGTAACCATTAAATGGAGCAGGGTTGTGACTGGCAGTAATCATGATACCTGCGAAGCAGTTAAGGTGACGAACAGCAAATGAAAGTTCTGGAGTTGGACGGAGACTTTCAAAGACATAAGATTTAATACCGTGTTTTGCAAGAACAGCTGCAGATTCAAAGGCAAATTCTGGAGAGAAGTGACGGCTATCGTAAGCAATAGCTACACCACGTTCTTTCGTTCCCACCTTTAGATTCGATCAAACGAGCCAAACCTTCAGTTGCTTGACGGACTACATAGATGTTAATACGGTTTGTACCTGCACCAATCAATCCTCGCATGCCAGCTGTACCGAATTCAAGATTAGTATAGAAGGCGTCTTCCTTTGTTTTTTCATCCATATTTTCTAAATCTTGACGAAGGTAGTCAGGAAGTTCTGCAAAATCTACCCATTTTTGGTAATTTTCTTGATAAGTCATAGGAAATCTCCTTTATTATATATTCTAATCGGCTTCATTATACCATGAAATGAAGTTTTAGTAAAACGTTAGCATAAGTTTCTGATAAGTTGTAAAATGTAGCTTAGGAACAAGCCTTGAACGGCTTAAAGAAACATGCTATACTAACTGTATGATTATTTTACAAGCAAATAAAATCGAACGCTCTTTTGCAGGAGAGGTTCTTTTTGATAATATAAACCTACAAGTAGATGAAAGAGACCGTATTGCCCTCGTTGGGAAAAATGGAGCAGGTAAGTCTACCCTTTTAAAAATCTTGGTTGGAGAAGAAGAGCCAACCTCTGGTGAGATCAATAAGAAAAAGGATATTTCTTTATCTTATCTAGCCCAGGATAGCCGTTTTGAGTCAGAAAATACTATCTATGACGAGATGTTGCACGTTTTTGATGACTTACGAACTACTGAGAAACAGCTTCGTCAGATGGAGCTCGAGATGGGTGAAAAGACCGGTACAGATTTAGAAAAACTTATGTCTGATTATGATCGCTTGTCTGAGAATTTTCGTCAGGCAGGAGGATTTACCTATGAGGCAGATATTCGTGCTATTCTAAATGGTTTTAAGTTTGATGAATCCATGTGGCAGATGACGATTGCCGAGCTTTCTGGCGGTCAAAATACTCGTTTGGCTCTAGCCAAAATGCTCCTTGAAAAACCGAACCTCTTGGTTTTGGACGAGCCAACCAACCACCTAGATATTGAAACCATTGCCTGGTTAGAAAACTATTTAGTTAATTATAGTGGTGCCTTGATTATCGTCAGTCATGACCGTTATTTCCTCGATAAGGTTGCAACTATAACACTTGACTTAACCAAACATTCCTTAGATAGATATGTAGGAAACTACACTAGCTTTGTGGAGCAGAAGGAGCAAAAACTCGCAACTGAAGCCAAAAACTACGAAAAGCAACAGAAGGAAATTTCTGCCTTAGAAGACTTTGTCAATCGGAATCTTGTTCGAGCATCGACAACCAAACGAGCGCAATCCCGACGCAAGCAACTGGAGAAAATGGAGAGATTGGACAAGCCTGAAGCTGGCAAGAAATCAGCTAATATGACCTTCCATTCTGATAGAGTATCTGGTAATGTCGTTTTGACGGTGGAGAATGCTGCTATTGGCTATGATGGTGAAATATTGTCAGAGCCTATCAATCTTGACCTTCGTAAGATGAATGCCGTTGCAGTAGTAGGTCCAAATGGTATTGGAAAGACAACCTTTATTAAGTCTATTGTAGACCAAATTCCATTTATTAAGGGGGGAGAAGCGCTTTGGTGCTAATGTTGAGGTTGGTTACTATGACCAGACGCAAAGTAAGTTAACAGCAAGCAATACTGTTTTGGATGAACTCTGGAATGATTTTAGATTAACGCCAGAAGTTGAAATCCGTAATCGCCTAGGTGCCTTCCTTTTTTCTGGTGACGACGTTAAGAAATCAGTTGGCATGCTTTCAGGTGGAGAAAAAGCTCGCTTGCTCTTAGCTAAACTTTCTATGGAAAACAATAACTTTCTGATTCTCGACGAACCGACAAACCACTTAGACATCGATAGCAAGGAAGTTTTGGAAAATGCTTTGATTGACTTTGACGGTACTTTACTTTTTGTCAGCCATGACCGTTACTTTATTAATCGTGTAGCGACTCATGTGCTAGAATTGTCTGAAAATGGCTCAACCCTTTATCTGGGTGATTACGACTATTATGTCGAAAAGAAAGCAGAGCTAGTAGCTAGTCAAACGGAAGAAGCGGCAGCTGTTAAACAAGAAAAAGAAGTTTCTCCAGTTAATGATTACCAAGCTCAGAAAGAGAGTCAAAAAGAACTTCGTAAGTTAATAAGACAAATTGAAAGTCTTGAGACAGAAATCGAAGAGCTAGAAACCAAAGCACAAGACATTTCCGAACAAATGCACAGTACCAATGATGCAGATGAACTCATGCAGTTACAAGCAGAACTAGATATGATTAGCCAACGCCAGGAAGAAGCTATGCTGGAGTGGGAAGAATTGTCGGAGAAAGTTTAAAAATAAAAAAAGCAACAGGGTTGTTGCTTTTTTCGTTTATATCTATCCACCCTGAGGGAATCGAACCCCCATCTCAAGAACCGGAATCTTACGTGATATCCATTACACTAAGGGTGGAAACTTTAATTATTATATCAAAAAACAAGGTCTAACTCAAGAGTCATCTAAAACATGAATTTAAAGAATAGAAAAAGGATTTAGTATTCACTAAATCCTTTATGGAATTATTTTTTCTCAAGAAGTGCTTTGATTTCTTGAAGAACTTCCAATTCAGTTGGACCTGCAGGAGCTTCTTCAGCTTCTTTCTTACCAAGGCTTTGAGCTTTTTCAATTCCTTTAACAACAAAGAAAAGAACTGTACCAATAACGATGAAGTTAATAATAGCGCTCAAGAAGCTTCCGTAAGCAACACCATTCCATGAAAGTTCAGCGATACGGTCAACGTTCGCAGCTTTCAAAGCTGGGTTCAATAGAAGTGGAGTGATGATATCGTTAACGAATGAAGTTACGATAGCACCAAATGCAGTGGCGATGATCACACCGACAGCAAGGTCTACGACATTACCACGGAGCAAAAATGCTTTAAGATCTTTTAACATTTTCTTTTTCCTTTCGAAATTTTTCAGACTAGATTATATCGTAAATTTATATTAAATGCAAGAAAAGTGCTTATTTTTTTTTAAATACAAAAAGCTTACTAAAAACGTAGTTGAGAACAACCATCGTAACTTGTGCAATGAAGATTTCAACTGTATTAATTGTATTAATATCATTTCCAACAAAGTAACCAATAATTTGTGGAAAGCTTGTTACAAAAATAAAAGTTAATAGAAGATCTAATAGAAAGGTTACTAGTCTTGCAGAAGTAAATTTAATTAATCGATTAAACCAATTCTTTCTTTGTTGTTTAAATACAAATGTGTCATTGGTGAAAAAAGCAAATAGAATTCCAGCAATATTACCCAAAGCAGTCGCAACTAGTTCTTGTTGTGTTAAGTAGAAGACGATAATACGGACGAATATTGATACAATTGTAGTTGCAACACCGAAAAATAAATAAGACAGAATTTCATTATCGAAGAATTTTTTTATGTATTTTTTCATAAGATTAGTATAGCATAAAGCCTTTAAATATGCTATACTAATAAAGTTGACTTGCTCAACCCTTGGTGCTTAGCTTCTTTCACCAAGCATATTATACGCGGGATAGCCGCTAAAGGAGAAAATATGAAAAAACTAACTGTCCGTGATTTGGCAGATATTGCCATTGTCGCAGCTATTTATGTGGTTTTGACAATCACACCACCACTCAATGCCATCAGCTACGGGGCTTATCAGTTTCGTATTTCTGAAATGATGAACTTCCTAGCTTTTTACAATCCTAAGTACATTATCGGTGTTACTCTTGGATGTATGATTGCTAATTTCTTCAGTTTCGGACTCATTGATGTCGCTGTAGGTGGAGGTTCGACACTTGTCTTTCTAAGTTTAGGAGTCTTGTTATTTAGCAAATACAGTAAAGACTATCTTTTTAATGGATTGATTCGTAAAGATCATTTCTTCTTTTCAATTCTATTTTCAATTTCAATGGTAACAATCGCTGCTGAATTGCATATCGTAGCAGAAGCACCATTCTTCTTTACATGGTTCACTACTGGTATTGGAGAATTTGCTTCACTCATTGTAGGTGCAATAATCATTGGTAAAATTGGTCAACGAATAGATTTGACTAGATAAAGATATCACACCAAATATTTGTGAAAAGGGCTGAACGTTGTTCAGTCTTTTTCTTTGTCCATAAAACTAGTTGCTCAATAAAAGTGGTATAATAAGGTAAAAAGGCGGTTTGATTATGATAGATTATTTTTTGATTGGGATAAAATCGATGATGAAAAGCTCGGTTTTGACTTTTGCTATTTACTTTGTGTCCTTCCTTCTTTTACTAATTCTATGGCGTCGTTATGTCATTGTGCGTCAAAGTGGTGGAAACTTTTTTGCCCCGTTTCATATTGCTAAGGGAAGATTTTATATCCATAATGCTTATGTTTTTAGAAAGCGAATTATACCACTGAATAATATTAAAAAGATTGAGGTCCATTTTATTCCAAGTGTTAAATTGAATGGAGCTAGATATTTTTTGTGTATCCAACAAAAGAGCGGAAAAGCTCTAGCCTTTTTCTTTGGCAAGTCAAAAGAGTCTGAACAATTAGTGAAGAATTTAAAAAATGAAACAAAAAAATACAATATCAAGATTCGCAGTTTTGAATGATAGCTTTTAATTTCTTTTTAAATATTTCAGAAAGCCTTTCCATAAAATAAATTTTTATGTTATAATATTCACAAATAAAAGTTTTTAGGAGTTTATATGGTCTCTTCAGAATTTATCTCAAAAATTGAATTTGCTTGTAAGAAAAAGGAAAGTCTTTACTCGAATAGTAAATTCAAGTATGCTATCCGTTCAATGTTTGCTGGTGCATTCTTAACATTTAGTACAGCAGCTGGAGCTGTTGGTGCTGACTTGATCAATAAGATCGCTCCTGGTAGCGGACGCTTCCTTTTCCCATTTGTTTTCGCTTGGGGATTGGCCTACATTGTCTTCTTGAATGCTGAGTTGGTAACATCAAACATGATGTTTTTAACAGCTGGTAGTTTTTTGAAAAAAATTAGCTGGAGAAAAACAGCTGAAATTCTCTTGTATTGTACTTTCTTTAACTTAATTGGTGCGCTTATCGCTGGTTGGGGATTTGCACACTCAGCAGCTTACGCAAACCTAACGCACGACAGTTTCATTTCTGGTGTTGTAGAAATGAAACTAGCACGTTCAAATGAATTAGTATTACTTGAAGGTATTTTAGCGAATATCTTTGTAAATATCGCCATCCTTTCGTTCGTTTTGGTTAAAGATGGTGGAGCTAAACTTTGGTTGGTTCTATCAGCCATTTACATGTTTGTATTCTTAACAAATGAGCACATCGCCGCAAACTTTGCTTCATTTGCGATTGTGAAATTCAGTGTTGCTGCTGATTCAATCGCAAACTTCGGTATTGGAAATATTCTTCGTCACTGGGGTGTAACCTTTATTGGTAACTTTATAGGAGGTGGTCTACTGATGGGATTGCCTTACGCCTTCTTAAATAAGAACGAAGATACATACGTAGATTAAAAGTTGGATTGATTCCAACTTTTTCTTTTTGTTTTTCCATGCTATAATGAATGGAGAATAGTTTGATATAGAGGAAAAATATGAACGAAATTAAATGTCCAAATTGTGGGGAAGTTTTTACAGTTAATGAAAGCCAATATGCAGAGCTGATTTCTCAAGTTCGCACTGTAGAGTTTGACAAAGAATTACATGAGCGAATCAAGCAAGAATTGACTTTAGTGGAGCAAAAGGCCTTGAATGAACAACAGGCAAAACTCGCTCAAAAGGATCAAGAAATTGCCCAGCTACAAAGTCAAATCCAAAACTTCGATACAGAAAAAGAATTGGCCAAAAAAGAAGTGGAGCAAAGTGCTAGCCAAAGTCTGTTAGAGAAAGAAAAAGAAGTTCAAGCTCTTGAGAATCAATTAGCTACCTTACGCTTAGAGCATGAAAATCAACTACAAAAAACTCTTTCTGATCTTGAAAAAGAACGCGATCAGGTTAAAAATCAGCTTCTTTTACAAGAAAAAGAAAACGAGCTTTCTCTTGCTTCGGTGAAACAAAACTATGAAGCCCAGCTCAAGGCAGCTAGTGAGCAAGTTGAGTTTTACAAGAATTTCAAGGCACAACAATCTACAAAAGCTATCGGTGAAAGTTTGGAACAATATGCGGAAAGTGAATTCAACAAGGTTCGTAGTTTTGCCTTTCCTAATGCATACTTTGAAAAGGACAATAAGCTTTCAGCACGTGGTTCTAAGGGCGATTTTATCTTCCGTGATTTTGATGAAAATGGACTAGAATTCATTTCCATCATGTTTGAGATGAAAAATGAAGCGGATGGAACTGAGAAGAAGCACAAGAATGCCGATTTCTACAAGGAGTTGGACAAGGACCGCCGTGAGAAGAACTGTGAGTATGCTGTATTAGTATCGATGTTAGAAGCCGATAATGACTACTTTAACACAGGGATTGTGGATGTAAGTCATGAGTATGAGAAAATGTACGTCGTTCGTCCTCAGTTCTTTATCCAACTGATCGGGCTCTTGCGTAATGCGGCTCTTAACTCTCTAAAATACAAGCAGGAGTTAGCGCTTATTCGTGAACAAACATTGATATCACTCATTTTGAGGAAGACTTGGATGCCTTTAAGGTTGCCTTTGCCAAAAACTACAATTCAGCTTCCGTCAACTTCGGTAAGGCCATCGATGAAATCGATAAGGCCATCAAACGGATGGAAGAAGTCAAGAAATTCTTGACTACATCAGAAAATCAACTCCGCCTCGCTAATAATAAATTGGACGATGTTTCCGTTAAAAAATTAACCCGTAAAAATCCAACTATGAAGGCTAAGTTTGACGCCTTGAAGGAAGACTAGGAGGAACCTATGCAGATACGAAAAGCAACCATGAAAGATGCTGAAGCTCTACTGTCTTTATACGAAGACTTGGGCTATCCAACGACCGCTTCTAAGCTGTCTCGACGTTTAGAACTGATTCTTTCTCAGCCACATTATGGCTGTCTTTTAGCTGAAAGAAACGGAGAAATTTTAGGTTTCTTAGGTTATGCAAAGCTCTTCTATTTTGAAGCAGATGGATCTTACTATCGTATTTTAGCTTTGTCAGTTGCAAAAGAAACAAGACGACAAGGAATTGCTAGTAGGCTAATCGATGAATTGAAAAAACAAGCAGTAAAAGAAGGAGCTGAGGCACTGGCTTTAAATAGTGGATTAACCGCTGAACGAAATGCTGCACATCAGTTTTATCAGGCTGTTGGATTTGAAAAAGTGACTGCCGGCTTTGCCTTGCATTTAAAAACTCAACATAAATAAATCATGAAAAAAATGGTAGAGGGAACGAAGTAATGTCTTCAACAAAAGGGAAAACCTTATATTTTAATGAAAAGAGCATGGACTATGTAACATTTGGAAAAGGAAATCAACCTCTGGTGATTATACCAGGATTGGGCGATGGACTACAAACGGTTAAAGGTATGGCTATGCCTTTTTCAATCACATACCGTATACTTGCCGAACGTTACAAAATTTATGTTTTTTCTCGAATCAATGAGTTGAGGCAGGGTTATACTACACGGGATATGGCAGCAGATGTTGCAGAAGCAATGGAGGTATTGAATATTACCAGTGCCTATGTTATGGGGATTTCGCAAGGTGGAATGATTGCCCAATGGTTGGTGGCGAATTTCCCTAAAAAGGTTCAAAGCTCATTTTAGCTGTGACCACTGCAAAACTAAGGAATCTAGGCAGGGAGAGAATTAGTTGCTGGCTGAACCTGAGTCAAACAGGAACTTATAAAGATCTGATGATAGATATTGCTCGTCACTCTTACATGACTAAATCCTTTGGAAGATTTAAATACTTTTATCGAATAATGGGACTCTTTGGCCGCATTAAAGATAAAGAACGTATTGATATCCAGGCTGTATCTTGTTTGAAGCATGATAGTCTAGCTTTTTTGGAAAAAATTAGCTGCCCTACGTTAATCATTGGAGCAGAAAATGATGATGTTCTTGGCGTAGATGGTTCGCTTGGATTGCATCAGCATATCAAAGGTAGCCAACTGATTATTTTACCAGGGTGTGGGCATGCGCTATATGAACAGAATAAGGATTTCCAAAAGAGAGTTTTAGTATTTTTAGAAAGTTAATAAATGAACGGTATTATCAACTTAAAAAAAGAAGCGGGGATGACCTCGCATGATGCGGTTTTTAAACTGCGTAAGATTTTAGGGACTAAGAAGATTGGCCATGGTGGTACCTTGGATCCGGATGTTGTGGGCGTTTTACCCATTGCTGTAGGGAAGGCGACTCGCATGGTAGAATTCATGCAGGATGAGGGCAAGGTCTATGAGGGGGAAATCACTCTTGGCTATTCAACGACGACCGAGGATGCTAGTGGGGAAATTGTTGCAGAAACTCCTGTTTTAGCTCCACTGGATGAAAAACTTGTCGATGAGGCGATTGCGAGTTTGACTGGTCCTATCACTCAAATCCCACCGATGTACTCTGCTGTCAAGGTCAATGGTCGTAAGCTCTATGAGTATGCGCGTGCTGGTCAAGAAGTGGAACGTCCAGAACGTCAGGTGACCATTTATAGTTTTGAAAGAACCAGCCCAATTTCTTATGAGGATAAACTTGCCCGATTTACTTTTCGTGTAAAATGCAGTAAGGGAACTTATATCCGTACTTTGTCAGTCGAATTGGGAGAGAAACTTGGTTATGCTGCCCATATGTCTCACTTAACACGGACCAGTGCTGCTGGTTTGCAATTGCAGGACGCATTGACTCTAGAAGAAATTACTGCAAAAGTAGAGTCTGGTGAATTGGACTTTCTCCATCCTCTAGAGATTGGGACCGGTGACCTTGTCAAAGTTTTTCTTACACCTGAACAGGCAGAAGAGGTTCGTTTTGGACGTTTTATCGAATTAGAGCAAACAGAAAACCAATTAGCTGCTTTTGAAGGAGAGAAGCTTTTAGCTATTTTAGAAAAGCGTGAAAATCTTTATAAACCTAGAAAGGTTTTCTCTTAAGTATTTGACAAACCAATGATTTTTATCTACTAGTCCAAAGATGAGATCTTCTCATCTTTTTAAAATATTTGCAGATTAATAGTTTTAAAATTTTATGTCCTAAAAAACCATTGAAAATACAGTGTTATTTGACAGTTTGGCTTACTTATGATAAGATTTAACTTAAGAAAAGTTAGAGAAAAATAGAGGATATTATGAGTATTGAAATGACTGTCAGTGAGATTGCTGAAGTCTTGGGGCTATCCCGACAAGCAATCAATAATCGTGTCAAAGAATTACCTGAAGAAGATATTACAAAAAACGACAAAGGTGTCACTGTTGTTACTCGTAGTGGATTGATCAAACTTGAGGAAATCTACAAAAAGACTATCTTTGAAGATGAACCAGTTAGTGATGAAGTTAAGCAGCGAGAACTCATGGAGATTCTTGTTGATGAAAAGAATGCTGAAATCATCCGTCTTTATGAGCAATTAAAAGCTAAAGATAAACAACTGGCTGAAAAAGATGAACAGATGCGAGTCAAAGACCGCCAAATAGCTGAAAAAGATAAGCAATTGGACCAACAACAACAGTTAACCCTTCAAGCTATGAAGGATCAAGAAACACTTCAGTTGGAGTTGGATCAAGCTAAGCAAGAAGTACAAGCATCGAAGAAAGGCTTCTTTGCTCGCTTATTTGGAAAATAAGAAAAAACTGCTTGGTTTCTATAAATAGACCAGGTGGTTTCTTTTTACAAACTAATTAGGTACGATAAGATGGAAACATTAAGAGATTATATCTCATTTGATTTAGAATTTAACAAACACCAGGATAAGACTCATTTGATTCAAGTATCAGCGGTACATTTTAAAGACGGTGAAGAAGTAGGAGCGTTTGACTCTTATGTCTACACTGATGTTCCTTTGAAAAGTTTTATCAATGGTTTGACTGGTATTACTTCAGAGACTCTCAAGAATGCCCCAAAGGTAGAAGAAGTTCTCAAAAAGTTTCAAGATTTCGTTGGTAACTTGCCTCTTGTTGGATACAATGCTGCAAAGAGTGATTTGCCGATTTTACTAGAACATGGTTTGGACTATCGAGAACAATATTTAGTCGATCTTTACAATGAGGCACTTGAGCGACGTAGTTCTGATCTGCATGGAATTGCTAATCTAAAATTACAAACTGTGGCTAATTTTCTAGGTTTTAAAGGGCAATCTCATAATAGTTTAGAGGATGCTCGTATGACTGCTCGAGTGTATGAAGCTTTTCTTGAGTCAGATGAGAGTAGACTGTTACTCGATTCTCAGAGTAGTCTCAGTTCTAATCCATTTGGTGCCTTAGATCTATCACAGCTTTTTGATTAGGAGTTTTTATGAAACCTGAAAAACCGAAAAAGTTGGGTTTTAAAAAGATTTACCTAAATCTAGACAAAATCCTCTTTCTATTCTTTCTAATCTTTATGTTGGTTGACTATATCTGGTTGCCATTAAACTCAGTGATAGCTGGATTTTTGCTAAGTCAGACTGGATATTTGTTTATTTCCTACAACAATATTTTTGAGATTATAAAAAACGCACCTATAGTCAGTCTTGGCTTCGTAATCTTAATAGCCATCAATCTGCTGGTAGCCTATTTTCAACTTAGTATTCTCTTTATTGGAGCTCGCCACCTCCTATATCACGAAAAAAGAACTCTTATAGAATACAGTCGAAAAGTATTTCGTGAAAGCCTTGCTTTTATGAAGAAATTGACTATTTCAAAAGCTTTGTTCATCTTTATATTTGTAGCAATGCTATTTCCGTTTATCAGAAAGATATTTAAGATTTATTATTTCAATAAAATCGTAATTCCAGAGTTTATTCAAACCTACATGGAAGATAAGTACTGGATGTGGTGGGTAGCCATTATTAGCTTATCACTTTTATTCTTCTATGTTTCGGTTCGGTTGATGTTCGCATTACCAAAAGTCTTTTACGAAAAGATGTCAGTTAAGGACTCCGTTCTCTATAGTCTTGAAAAAACAAAGAATAACTTTTGGTTTTATGCCTGGCATTTATTCTTAATTATTGTAAAGACAAACCTATTCTTTTACCTACCTCTCATCCCTATATTATCAAGTCAGTTTATAGTGGATAGTATAACACAGAAAGAATCCTTAGTTCTTGCTATTATCAACTTTGTTCTCATCAAGAATTTTCACTATATGGCATTAACCTATTTCCTTGTTAAATTCTCTTCTTTTCTCACAGGAGAAGAACTTGACATTATGCCAAGACGGGAGAAGGACCATATCATGAGATGGGGTGTGATGGTCTGTGCAAGTACTTTCTTTGCAATTGAAGGATATAATTATCTAGAAGCTCCTGTAGTCAATCCACCACTTGTAATTTCCCATCGGGGCGTATCAAATGGCAATGGTGTACAGAATACCATTCAATCTTTAGAAAAAACATCTCAATTAAAACCAGATTTAATCGAGATGGATATCCAGGAAACCAAGGATGGCCAATTTGTCATGATGCACGATGCCAATCTTAGAGGTTTAGCAGGGATCAATAAAACGCCACAGGATTTAACCTTAGAAGAGTTACAAGAGATTGATATACACGAGAATGGTTATGAGACAAAGATTTCGAGTTTTGATGATTACCTGAATCGTGCAAACGAATTGCATCAAAAACTACTCATTGAGATTAAGACCAGTCACAAAGATAGCCCGCAAATGATGGATCATTTTCTCGAAAAGTATGCTGCAAAAATTAAGGTTTATGGTCATCAAATGCAATCCTTGGATTACCATGTTGTTGAGAAAGTAACCCAGTATGACAAGGATATTCCAATCTACTTTATTCTTCCTTACAATTCTGTTTTCCCTAGAACTAATGCAACGGGTTATACTATGGAGTACTCTACATTGGATGAATACTTTGTAACCAAGCTTTGGAATACAGAGCAGAAACTCTATGTATGGACAATCAATAGTTCTGAGTCATTTGATAAGTCTTTCCGCTTAGGTGTCAACGGCATGATAACGGATAACTTGGAAATGATTAAAGATGAACTAGAAACAGCTCAGGAAGATCCTGAGTATACAGACTTGCTTTTAAAAAAGGCAACTGAATTCTTTGCATTCTAATCAAAAAAGAGGCTGTTAACCAGCCTCTTTTTGTACGATATTAAAAAGGTAATTTACCTGCGAATGCACCAAGTTTCTTTTTGGTAGTTTCGTCAATTTGTTCGAGAGCAGCATTGAGTGCTTGGACAGTCATATCAGATAGTGTCTCAATATCTTCAGGATCTACGACTGCTGGTTCAAAATCGATCTTAACGACTTTTTTATCACCAGTTAATGTTACAGTTACCAGATTTTGAGCAGAAGTTCCAATAAATTCTGTTGCAGCAAGTTCAGCCTGACTTTGCTCCATTTGTTTTTGAAGTTTTTGAGCTTGACGCATCATGTTTTGCATATTCATCATGGCGGTAGTTAGCTTCCTTTTCTTTTATTTTCCATTTTATTTTAACAATTTTAATTGGAAAAGTCTAATTAAAATTTCAGGATTGCTATATATATATCAACCAATGGTTTAAGGTTTCTTTAAGCTTTCTATATTATTCTGAAGAACTCTATATTAACCGAGAGCTAGAAATGACAGATTAGAACTCAATTTTGCCAAAAATGTGATTTTGATACTAGTTTCTAGCTAGAGGGACCTAGTATTTATTTTAAGATAGTGCTAGATTATGATATAATAGAAAAGAATGAGTTTTTGAAACAAACCAAAGGAGAATCAATATGATTTACGCTGGAATTTTAGCAGGTGGAACCGGCACGCGCATGGGTATCAGTAATTTACCTAAACAATTTCTTGAGTTGGGAGACCGCCCAATTCTAATCCATACAATTGAAAAATTTGTCCTAGAACCAAGTATTGAAAAAATTGTTGTTGGAGTTCATGGTGACTGGGTTACACATGCAGAAGATCTAGTTGAAAAATTCCTTCCACTTCACAAGGACCGTATCATCATCACAAAAGGTGGGGCGGACCGTAATTCTAGTATTGAAAAGATTATTGAAGCCATCGATGCTTATCGTCCACTAACAGAAGATGATATCGTAGTGACGCATGACTCAGTTCGTCCCTTTATCACACTTCGCATGATTCAAGACAATATCGCTCTTGCTCAAAAACATGATGCGGTTGATACTGTGGTTGAAGCGGTGGATACTATCGTTGAAAGTACAAATGGTCAGTTCATTACAGATATTCCAAATCGTGCTCATCTATACCAAGGACAAACTCCACAAACCTTCCGTTGTAAAGACTTTATTGACTTGTATGGTTCTTTATCAGCAGAAGAAAAAGAAATTTTTAACTGATGCATGTAAAAATCTTTGTCATTAAGGGTAAAGATGTAGCCTTAGCTAAGGGTGAATACTCAAATCTAAAAATCACAACAGTTACAGACTTGAAGATTGCTAAAAGCATGATTGAGAAAGACTAAAAACATGATTAATCAAATTTATCAACTGACAAAACCAAAATTTATTAATATCAAATATCAAGAAGAGGAGATTGATCAAGAGAATCATATCCTTATTCGACCAAACTATATGGCGGTTTGTCATGCGGATCAACGATACTATCAAGGAAAACGTGATCCCAAAATATTATCTAAAAAGCTTCCAATGGCTATGATTCACGAGTCTTGTGGAATTGTTATTTCTGATCCCACAGGTACCTACAAAGTTGGCCAGAAGGTTGTCATGATTCCAAATCAACCACCTATGCAAAGTGATGAGGAATTCTACGAAAACTACATGACAGGAACCTATTTCCTATCGAGTGGCCATGATGGATTTATGCGAGAATTTGTATCTCTGCCTAAGGATCGTGTGGTATCATACGAAGATATCGAAGATACAGTTGCTGCCATTACAGAGTTTGTCAGTGTTGGCATGCATGCTATGAATCGTTTCATGACGGTATCTCACAGCAGACGTCAACGAATTGCTGTCATTGGTGATGGAAGTTTAGCTTTTGTCATGGCTAATATTATTAACTATACTCTGCCTGAAGCTGAGATTATTGTTATCGGACGTCATTGGGAGAAATTAGAACTCTTCTCATTTGCAAAAGAGCTTTACATTACTGATAGTATTCCAGAAGATTTAAGTTTTGACCATGGTTTCGAATGCTGTGGTGGTGATGGATGCGGGCCTGCTATTAATGACTTGATTCGTTACATCAAACCACAAGGGACCATTTTGATGATGGGTGTTAGTGAGTATAAGGTCAACATCAACACTCGGGATTCATTGGAAAAAAAGGCTTGTTACTAGTCGGCTCTTCACGTTCAGGAAGAATTGACTTTGAAAAATGCTATCCAAATGATGGAAATTAAAAAAAATTTGCCAATCGTTTGAAGAATATCATTTATCTAGAAGAACCAGTCAGAGAAATTAAAGATATTCACCGAGTTTTTGCAACTGACTTAAATACCGCATTTAAGACAGTCTTTAAGTGGGAAGTATAATGGAGGATGATTAGAAGGAAATCGTTAAAGCAAAGATTGCTTCCTTATTGTCAGCTGACGAAGAAATTCAGATCGTTGAACAATTGGGGGATGACCAATCAAAAACTATTTGGTTAAGACAACCTCAAACCAGTACATCGTTAAGTTTTTCGGTAAAGGTACTGATAAATTAATCGACCGTCAGAACGAGAAGTACAATCTTGAGTTGTTGAAAGATTTAAAATTAGATGTAGAAAATTATCTTTTTGATATCGAAGCAGGTATCAAGGTTAATCAGTACATCGAAAAATGCTGAGACACTTAATTTTTAATACCATTAAAACTAAATTTGAAAAAGATAGCTCCAATTTTACAAACGATTCATGCTTCTGGTAAAGAATTGAAAGGAGAGTTTGCTCCTTTTGAGGAAATTAAAAAATATGAATCATTGATTCAAGGGGAGATTTCTTATCCTAATTATGAAGCTGTCAGAAAGGCTGTATTTTTCTCTGAAAGAAGAGCTTGAACAAATTGGAATGGATAAGAAATCGTGTCATATTGATTTAGTTCCAGAAAACTTTATTGAAGGTCCAGACGGACATCTTTATCTAATTGATTGGGAATATTCATCTATGAATGATCCTATGTGGGATTTGGCAGCCCTCTTCCTAGAATCTGAATTTACAAGTGCAGAGGAAGAAGACTTCCTAAGTCATTATGAGAGTGATAAGACTCCCGTTTCTAGAGAGAAAATTCGTATCTACAAAATATTGCAAGATATTATTTGGAGTCTTTGGACTATTTACAAAGAAGAAAATGGTGCAGATTTCGGAGATTACGGAATCTCTCGTTACAATAGAGCATTAAAAGAATTAGAGTCTGAAGGAGATTTAAATGAAAACTAAAAATGGAGTTTCTTTTGGGCTACTATCAGGTGTGTTCTGGGGATTAGGATTAACTATTAGTGCTTATATCTTTTCAATATTCACGGATTTATCGCCCTTTGTAGTAGCAGCAGCACACGATTTCCTAAGTATTTTTATCTTGCTAGGATATCTTCTAGTTAAGGAAGGCAGAGTTCGTTTTTCAATCTTCTTGAACATTCGAAATGTCAGTGTTATCATCGGAGCTTTACTAGCCGGTCCGATTGGTATGCAGGCCAATCTCTATGCGGTTAAGTATATTGGAAGTTCATTAGCTTCGTCAGTCTCAGCTATTTATCCGGCAGTCTCAGTCTTGCTTGCCTTCTTCTTTTTGAAGCACAAGATTTCCAAAAATACAATTTTTGGTATCTTTCTAATCATTGCTGGGATTATTGCTCAGACCTATAAAGCAGAGCAGGTTAATTCTTTCTACATAGGTATTCTATGTGCTTTGATTTGTGCTTTTGCTTGGGGAAGTGAAAGTGTTCTGAGCTCCTTTGCTATGGAAAGTGACCTCAGCGAAATTGAAGCTCTCTTGATTCGTCAAGTTACATCCTTCTTGTCCTATCTTGTTATTGTGCTTTTCTCGCATCACTCATTTGCAGAAGTGGCAAATGGCCAATTGTTTGGTCTATTAATTGTCTTTGCAGCATTTAATATGATTTCTTATCTTGCCTACTATATGGCTATCAATCGATTGCAACCAGCAAAAGCAACTGGTTTAAATGTCAGTTATGTAGTTTGGACTGTCCTGTTTGCAGCGATGTTCTTGGGGACACCTCTGACTGTCTTGACCATTATAACTTCATTTGTTGTAATGGCTGGTGTTTATATTATCATTAAAGAATAAAGGAGAAAACGCGTGAAAGCGATCATCTTAGCAGCGGGATTGGGAACTCGTTTACGTCCTATGACAGAAAATACTCCCAAAGCCTTGGTTAAAGTCAATCAAAAACCTTTGGTTGAATATCAAATTGAATATTTAAAAGAACGAGGAATTGATGACATTATCATCGTCGTAGGTTATTTGAAAGAACAGTTCGACTATCTCAAAGAGAAATACGGTGTGCGTTTAGTTTTCAACGATAAGTATGCGGATTACAATAACTTTTACTCTCTTTACTTGGTAAAAGAAGAGTTGGCTAATAGCTACGTTATCGATGCGGATAACTATCTTTTCAAGAATATGTTCCGCAATGATATTGAACGTTCAACTTACTTTAGTGTTTATCGCGAAGACTGTGATAATGAGTGGTTCCTGGTTTATGGGGATGACTTCAAAGTTCAAGATATCATTGTCGATAGTAAAAACGGACGCATCTTGAGCGGTGTTTCATTCTGGGACGCTCCAACAGCTGAGAAGATTGTAGGATTTATTAATCAAGCCTATGAGAGTGGCGAGTTTGTTGACCTCTACTGGGATAACATGGTTAAAGATAATATCAAAGAACTTGATGTATATGTAGAAGAGTTAGAAGAAAATAGCATCTACGAAATTGATAGTGTTAAAGATTATCAAAAACTAGAAAAAATTCTTTCTTCGCAAAAATAAGCAACTTTTATGAACTGATACCTTACCTATTTTTACTTGACTTTTCATGTTTGATACAGTATACTAGTGAAAATTTAACCTTTAAGGGAAGTCCAGAGAGACTCACAAGGTGTCAGATAGAAAATAGATTACACAGACTTCGAGTAAACACAGTTTATTTGATTCATTTCTGTAAGTATCTTAACTGAAACCTTGCGATTGCAAGGTTTTTCTTTTTCTGAACCCCTTAAACTTTAAGGAGGAAAAGGTATGAATCCAAATTGTAAAAAACGCATGGGTGCAATTCGATTAGAAACTATGAAAGTAGTTGCCCAAGAAAAGATTTCACCAGCAATCTATGAGCTAGTATTAGAAGGAGAAATGGTAGAAGCTATGAGAGCTGGACAATTTCTTCATTTACGAGTTCCTGATGATGCTCATCTCTTGCGTCGTCCAATTTCAATCTCATCTATTGATAAGTTTAAGAAACAATGCCATCTTATTTATCGAATCGAAGGTTCTGGTACAGCAATCTTTTCAACCTTAAAAGCAGGTGATAGCCTGGATGTCATGGGACCTCAAGGAAATGGTTTTGATTTATCAGAATTAGACCAGCGTAGTCGTGTTCTCCTAGTTGGTGGCGGAATTGGAGTTCCGCCCTTACTTGAAGTTGCTAAGCAATTACATGAGTGCGAGGTGGAAATTACTACTGTACTAGGATTTGCTACTAAAGATGCCGTCATTTTGGAAGATGAATTAGCCAGATACAGCAAAGTCTTTGTTACAACAGACGATGGCTCTTATGGAATCAAGGGGAATGTCTCAGTTGTGATTAAGGAATTGGACAGTGAATTTGATGCTGTTTACTCTTGTGGAGCACCTGGTATGATGAAATACATCAATCAAACCTTTTACGAACATCCAAGAGCTTACCTATCTTTAGAATCGCGTATGGCTTGTGGTATGGGAGCTTGTTATGCTTGTGTGCTTAAAGTGCCAGATAGTGAAACAATTAGTCAACGAGTATGTGAAGATGGACCTGTATTTAAAACAGGCACAGTAGTTTTATAAGGAGAGTATCATGACTACAAATCGATTACAAGTTTCTCTACCTGGTTTAGAATTAAAGAATCCTATCATTCCCGCATCAGGCTGTTTTGGTTTTGGTCAAGAGTATGCCAAATACTATGATTTAGACCTTTTAGGGTCTATCATGATTAAAGCAACTACACTTGAGCCACGTTTTGGGAATCCTACTCCTCGAGTAGCAGAAACCCCTGCAGGTATGCTAAATTCTATAGGTCTACAAAATCCTGGTTTAGAGGTCGTTTTGTCTGAAAAGTTACCTTGGCTTGAAAGGGAATATCCAAATCTCCCTATTATCGCCAATGTTGCTGGATTTTCAAAACAGGAGTATGCAGCCGTTTCTCATGGAATTTCAAAGGCAAATAACGTAAAAGCTATCGAGCTCAATATCTCCTGTCCTAATGTCGATCATGGAAATCACGGTCTTTTAATCGGGCAAGATCCAGATTTGGCTTTTGATGTGGTTAAAGCAGCTGTAGAAGCGTCAGATGTTCCAGTCTACGTTAAACTAACTCCAAGTGTGACTGATATCGTAACCATAGCAAAGGCAGCAGAAGATGCCGGTGCTAGTGGTCTTACCATGATCAATACTCTTGTTGGTATGCGTTTTGATCTCAAGACAAGAAAACCAATCCTCGCAAATGGAACAGGTGGGATGTCAGGTCCAGCAGTCTTTCCAGTTGCACTTAAATTAATTCGCCAGGTAGCACAAACAACGAGTCTGCCAATTATCGGTATGGGGGGGAGTCGATTCAGCTCAAGCTGCCTTAGAAATGTATCTAGCAGGTGCTTCAGCAATCGGTGTCGGAACAGCAAACTTCACAAATCCGTATGCTTGTCCAGATATTATTGAAAATCTACCAAAAGTTATGGACAAATATAACATCGAAAGTCTGGAACAACTTAGGAAAGAAGTAAAGAGTAGCTTATAGTCTTTTAAAATTCGAAATGTTTTGAATGCCTTCTTCTTTTTGGTATAATATGACTATGATTGTAACAATACCTATTAAAACTGAAAAAGACATTGCAACTCCAGGACCGACTGTCCTAGTATTAGGATATTTTGATGGTATCCACTTAGGACATCAAAAATTATTTAGTATAGCTGGTGAAATTGCTGCAAAGAAAAGATTAAGCGTTGCCTTAATCACTTTTCATGAATCACCAAAATTAACCTTAAAACCCTATACACCAGAAAATTTACTTCATATCCTAAATGCAGAAGAACGTGAACGTAAGTTTAAACGAGCTGGTGTTGAAAATCTTTATCTGATGGATTTCTCAAGCCGTATAGCTAATATGACAGCTCAAGAGTTTGTAGATGCCTTTGTCAAAGAAGTTAAAGCAGATGCCATTGTTGTAGGATTTGACTATAGCTTAGGTTCTGATCGAAAATCAGCGGAAGATTTAAAAGAAATCTTTGATGGAGAAGTAGTTGTAGTACCACCTGTAGAAGATGAAAAAGGAAAGATTAGCTCTACTCGTATTCGTCAAGCCATCCTAGAAGGGGATGTGAAAGAAGCTGGGCAATTACTAGGAAGCCCTCTTCCGACAAGAGGAATTGTGGTACATGGTAATGCCCGTGGACGTACAATTGGGTATCCTACTGCTAATCTTGTCCTCTTAGACCGTACTTATATGCCAGCAGATGGTGTCTATACTGTTGATATCGAAATCAAGAGAAAACTTTATCGAGGGATGGCAAGTGTCGGAAAGAACGTGACCTTCGATGGAGAAGAGGAGCGCTTTGAAGTCAATATCTTTGATTTTGATGAGGATATTTATGGAGAGACTGTGACCGTCTATTGGTTGGATCGTATCCGAGATATGGTAAAATTTGACAGTGTTGAACAACTGGTCAAACAACTCGAAGAAGATGAACAAGCTGCAAGAAAATAAAAATATCAAAAAGTTCGAATAATAGTTCGAGCTTTTTATTTCTTCTTTAGAATTTTTAGAAATTATGCTATCTTCAATGAATCACCACTAATATTGAAAAATAAGTTTTAGTTTGATATAATTTAAATATCAAACTAAAGGAGTCTATAATGTTCAAGGAAAAACGAAACAAGGGATTCATCTCAGGTCTTGTTCTCTCATTATTTCTTTTTTCTATAGCTATTGTGATGGGATTTCTATGGAATTTGCATAAAAATCCGACAACTGCTTTTGCGACAAATAATGAATCCGGTAAACAAGTAAAAATGACTATCTATGACATTTACCCAGAAGTTATTGGTGATGTTGATGGTGGAAGCGTTGTTTATCTCGTTCAATATAGTCAAGAAGGAGAAGGTAAGTATGCAGTAGTTGAGGCTAAAGAAAATGATGCTGAGATAAAAAAATTAATAGATCAAGCAACAGCTGAAACTTTAGCTGAAAATCCAGGTACTTTGACTGGTACACAGTTACAACCCCTTAACACAAAAGCTAATACTTCAAGAAATAACAGAATTGTTGACTTAACTGGATTCTTAAGATCAATTCTAGAACCTAGTTCTACAGTTTATCAAAACATGAATACAAATGTTTATCTCAGTTTAACTGAACATTCACGAGATGGTTGGACATATGTTATAGGTGCTGTTGTTTTTGGCGGTATGGGAGTTTTTACATTAGTTGGTGCCTTCATTTTGCGAAAAAAATCAATTGCTTCATATGAGGAATTGTATCAGTCATATCCAGAATTGCAAGGAAATCTTGATAGTATTGCGGAAGAATCTGATTACTACGATCAGGATTTAAAAGTTATTCTATACAAAAACCATCTTATTACTTACTTTAAAGGGACACAAGCCGTTGATTTAAGAGAAATACAACAGATTTATCTAATTGAACAACGCTATCATCGTTATGGAGTTACAAACAAAGTATATCAATTGTGTTGCATTAACAAGAACAGTGGAAAGAAACAAAATTTGATTATTAAAACTACTAAGACAGTACAAGAACAATTGGAAGAATTCTGGAATATAATTTCTGAAAAATTTCCAGATATTTTCTTAGGAATCTAAAAAAAGCATCGTTAAAAGCGGTGCTTTTTTATAAGTAAAATTTTGGGAAAAATTGAATTTATAACTTGACATCTTAAATTTTAAATAGTAGAATGTTTACTAGTTAATTAAATGGTTAAACACTAGTTAAGGAGTTGTTATGAAAAAAAAATCTATTCTTTGGTTTTTGATTTGTTTGTTTGTTCTTTTCCTAGTAGCTTGTGGTCAACAAACAAGTCAAGAAAGCAAGGAAGCCAAGGGAATGAAAATAGTGACCAGTTTTTATCCAGTCTACGCCATGGTTAAAGAGGTTTCTGGTGATTTAAACGATGTTCGGATGATTCAGTCGAGTTCCGGTATTCATTCCTACGAACCTTCTGCAAATGATATTGCAGCTATTTATGATGCTGATGTCTTTATTTATCATTCACATACCTTGGAGTCGTGGGCAGGAAGTCTAGATCCTAGCCTGCAGAATTCCAAAGTAAGAGTCATAGAAGCTTCAGATGGAATGACTTTGGAGCGAGTTCCCGGCTTAGAAGATATGGATGCCGGGAAAGGGATTGACGAGAAGACCTTGTATGATCCTCATACATGGCTTGATCCTGAAAAGGTTGCAGAAGAAGCACAGATTATTGCTGACAAGTTATCCGAACAGGACAGTGCTAACAAGGAAACTTATCAGAAAAACGCACAAAGTTTTAGTGATAAAGCTCATGAACTTACTAAGAAGTATCAACCAATCTTTGAAAAATCAAGTCAGAAGACATTTGTAACGCAACATACGGCCTTTTCTTATTTGTCCAAACGGTTTGGTCTAAATCAACTAGGGATTGCTGGTATTTCTCCTGATCAAGAACCAAACCCAAGACAATTGACTGAAATTCAAGAATTTGTAAAGACTTATAAAGTCAAAACTATATTTACTGAAAGCAATGTTTCTTCTAAAGTTGCTGACACACTTGTAAAATCAACAGGTGTGAGTCTTAAAACTTTAAATCCTTTAGAGGCTGATCCACAAAATGATAAGTCTTATTTAGATAATTTAGAAGAGGATATTGCAATACTAGCAGAAGAATTGAAATGAGGAAATTATGAATAAAACAAAGAAATATTTAGCTGGATCAGCAGTAGTTATTGCGCTTAGTGTTTGTGCTTATGTTTTAAATCAGCACCAAGAAGCAGAGAAGAAGGAAGATAATCGTGTATCTTATGTTGATGGGAAAAACAATGAGTCTAAAAAAAGAACGAAAAATTTGACTCCTGATCAAGTTAGCAAAAAGGAAGGCATTGAGGCCGAACAAATTGTTGTGAAAATTACTGATCAGGGATATGTGACTTCTCACGGAGACCATTTCCATTACTATAATGGTAAAGTTCCTTTCGATGCGATTTTTAGTGAAGAACTAGTCATGAAAGATCCAAGTTATCAATTGCGTGATGAACACATCGTTAACGAAATTAAAGGTGGTTACATCATCAAAGTTGATGGAAAATATTATGTCTACCTAAAAAATGCTAGTCAAGCTGAAAATATTCGTACCAAAGAACAAATTGAAAAACAAAAACAAGAGCATACATCTGACCAAAAAAATGATTCTAAGGAAGTTGTGGCAGCTAGAGCTCAAGGACGTTATACAACTGATGACGGTTATGTTTTTAACGCTTCTGATATCATTCAGGATACAGGAGATGCTTATATCGTTCCCCACGGAGGACACTTCCATTATATTCCTAAGAGTGATCTGTCAGCGGGTGAATTAGCTGCCGCAAAGGCTTATTTATCTGGCAATAGTTCAGCTCTCAGTCAACCCTTGTCACTGACACCGAATAATGGTGTCTCTGCAACAGATGATGGTTATGTCTTTAACCCTAATGATATTGTCAGAGATACTGGCGATGCTTATATCGTACGACATGGGGACCACTATCACTATATCCCTAAATCATCTCTTAACAATCATCAAGCACAATCTAACACTCCAAGATTAGAAAGTCCTTCTAATTCTACACCAAATAATCCGTTACCACATGTTCACCATGAAGAAGAGGAACACGATCATGGTTTTGATGCAAATAGAATTATAAGTGAAGATTCAGAAGGTTTTGTCATGAGTCATGGTAATCACAATCATTACTTCTTTAAGAAAGATTTGACACCTGAGCAAATCAAGGCAGCACAAGATCATTTGAAAGCTAAGTCACCAGTGACACCAAGTCCAAGTCATGAGGACCATGGTGAAGACCATGATCACGGCTTTGATGCGGATAGAGTCATCAGCGAAGATGCAGCTGGCTTTATCATGAGTCATGGAGATCACAATCATTACTTCTTTAAAAAAGATTTATCCCCTGCTCAAATCAAGGCAGCACAAGATCATTTGTACGGCAATAAACATTCAGAAACTAGCCCAGATAACCACAGCAGTAAACCAGAAGAACACCATCATGATAACCATGGAAACCATCATGAGGAAGAACACGATCATGGCTTTGCAGCAGATCGAGTGATAAGTGAAGATGATAAAGGATTTGTCGTTTCTCATGGAGATCACAATCATTACTTCTTTAAAAAAGATTTATCCCCTGATCAAATTAAGGCTGCCCAAGATCACTTGCACGGCAATAAACATTCAGAAACTAGCCCAGATAACCACAGCAGTAAACCAGAAGAACACCATCATGATAACCATGGAAACCATCATGAGGAAGAGCACGATCATGGCTTTGCAGCTGAGCGAGTGATTAGTGAGGATGAGCAAGGTTTTGTGGTTTCACATGGAGATCATGCCCACTATTTCTTTAAGAAAGATTTGTCAGCAGAACAGATTAAGGCAGCTCAAGAACATTTGCATGGGCACCATCAGTCAGAGCCTGTAAAACCTCTTGCCAAGACTGTTGAAAGTTTCTCTCGAGATGCCAGTGATGAAGAAAAGGTAGCTTATATCTCTAAAACCTATGGTGTTCCGCTTGAAGCGATTCGAATTTCAAATGGATTCTTTGTATTTGGAAATCCAGACCAGGCTTACGACCCAACTCACATTCACCCTTACGCTGTTCGTAAGGAACACGTTCGTATTCCGCTTCAAACAGGAGATGCAGAGCTTGATTTCCTAAACGAACTCTATACAACTGCACTTCGTGATGGTGTCTCTCCATATAGTTTGCAGGTGGAAAATGGTAGCTTTGTCATTCCTCACGGTGATCATAATCACTACATCAAAGTACAAACTAAAGGCTATGAAGTGGCTTTGAAACATAAGATTCCTGCCTTGCAATCCAACTACCAACCAGGTGCCTTTGATGAAGCGACTGTTCAGAATAAAATTGATCAACTTCTAGCAGAAAGTCGTGAAGTTTACAAGGATAAACCAATTCAACAAAGACAAATTGAGCTTGCCTTGGGACAATTCTCTGAAAATATGAAGAAGCTCTCAACCAACTCTACAGCTGGTTATCTAGCTGCATTAGATCTCTTTGATAAGCAGTATATCCATGTTGATGCTAGTGTAAAACCAACAGAAATCAGTCCTTTAGATAAGAAATATCAAGCTTTAGTAGATAAGATTAATACCTTGGATACGGATGCTTATGGACTTCCTAAAAAAGATCTCTTGGCTCAACTCCAAGAAAATAAATTGGCTCAAGATGAGGCTGGTTTAGACGCAGTTGAAGCTAAACTAGAAGCTCTTCAGGACTTTAATGATCGTACTGGAGTTACAACAGTCGAGTACATTAAGTATTTCTATCAACATCTGTCAGATGATCGTTTGAATGATACTCTTAGAAATAAGGTTGCCAACTTAACTTGGACCCTTTATCAGTCACAATCCTTCCTTAAGGCGACTGACTTAAACAAACTCTTCCCTGAAATCTATCAAACAAAATTAGAGGTAGAAGAAGCTCTGAAGAATGAATCTGTTGCTCATAAGACTTCTGAAACGATCCTAGATACTGAAAAAGTGGATGGTCACAGTGCTAAAACGGCAGTTTATGAATTTTTGAAAGGTTTGTATGATGATATTAAGCCTGAGGAACAAAGCAATCATGTTCGAAAAGGTCAAGTAGAAGAACTCTTAACAAAAGCTGAAGAGTTAGTGGCTCAAGTCAAAGAAGAAGGCGTAAAAGCTTCACTTGCTGACGAAGTGAAAAACCTGAAAGTAGCTTTAGAGAAAGACGATGCAGACCTTGATGAACTAAACACACAAGTTCAAGATCTTCTAAAACGTATTTCACAAACCATTCAGACTGAACGTGAGAATGCCAACCAAGACCCAGAGGTTTTAGTTCTTTATCAAAAACTATACAACGGAGTTATTGCCCTTCATACTTATTTGGAAATGAATAATGGTTCTGATGCTGACTTTGAAAAAGTAGATGCCTTGTTTGATAAATTATCAGCTGCAAGCAAAGACAAGCAAGCTCTTCTAGCTCTTGCTCAAGAAATTGTCTCCTTAAACCAAGAATTTCAATCTAAAGTCAAGCCAGCTGAAGCTAACACCGAAACCGTCAATAAAGAAACAAGCGATAACCAAGCTGAGTCAACCTTAACTCCTGCAACTACATCTCCAGAAACAAGAGAAAAAGTAGCAGAATAACAAAAAGTTCAGTCAGCTACCGTGTCAAAAGTAGACTGCTGATAAAAAAAGAGGTCGGGAATTTTTTCCCGACCTCTTTAGTCTTTATAAGCTACAATTCCTATGATTGTATCAACAGCACGCTCCATTGTTTGTAGACTAACGTATTCAAAACGACCATGCATATTTTCACCACCGGCGAAGATATTTGGTGTAGGAATTCCCATAAAGGAAATTTTAGAACCGTCTGTTCCACCGCGGATAGGCTCGATAATTGGTGTAATATCAAGACTTTCCATGACTGCTTTAGCGATGGTGATTGGAGTCATATCCTTTTCAATGACTTCTTTCATGTTGTAGTACTGGTCTGTCAAAGTCAAGGTTACACGATCACTACCAAGTTCTTGGTTCATCTTATCAGCAATAGCTTGCATGGCAACTTTACGCGCTTCAAAGCTTTCTTTTTCAAAGTCACGAATGATGTAGCTAGCACGCGCTTCCTCAACAGTACCTGTTACATCCATGAGATGGTAGAAACCTTGATAACCCTCAGTCAATTCTGGTCGGTCACCAGCTGGGAGTTGGTTGTGGAAGTCGATGGCTAATTGGAGAGCATTGACCATTTGCCCTTTAGCAGTTCCTGGATGAACATTACGACCTTGGAAGTGAAGTTCTGCACCTGCAGCAGAGAAGGTTTCGTATTGCAATTCCCCAAGAGGGCCACCGTCGACTGTATAAGCAAAGTCAACATTGAAGTCCTCTGCATCAAATTTATTAGCACCAACTCCGATTTCTTCATCAGGGCCAAAGCCAACACGGATTTCACAGTGTTTAATCTCAGGGTGAGCAGTCAAGTATTCGATAGCTGTCATGATTTCAGCGATACCAGATTTGTCATCGGCACCGAGCAATGTAGTTCCGTCCGTTGTAATCAAAGTTTGGCCAGGATATTTCTCTAAGCTCTTAAAATCAGCTGGATCAAGTTTGAAATCTGAATTCCCAAGTTCGATAACTCCACCGTCGTAGTTTTCAATAAACTGAGGATTGACGCCTTCAGCATTAAAATCAGCTGTATCCATGTGGGAGATAAAACCGATCTTACGAGTCAAACTTGGGTCGTTAGCTGGTAAGGTTCCGATAGCAAACCGTTTGGTAGGTAGTAAACATTTTGCAAACCAACACGTTTCATCTCAGGGATGAGGACATTGGTTGCGAAGTCTACTTGACTTTGGGTACTTGGTGTAGTGGTTGAATGTTCATCAGAACGTGTATTGACTTTGACATAAGTCAAAAAACGCTCCAACAATGTTGGATATTTCATCGTAACTCCTTTTTTCCTTCTTTTAAAACCATTGTATCATAGAAAGAAGAGAAAAACAAAAGTCAGAAGGGAGATAACATCCTTATGTTAGCGTTTACTTATGGCAACTTTAGTGATACAATAAAAAGATAAAAATATCACAAGGATGTAGAGATGAAAAAAGCGATTTTAATGATGACATTTGGTTCCCCAGAAGAGATTACCTTTGAAGGAGTAGCCGACTTTTTTACCAACATTCGTCGTGGAGTTCGACCTCAAGATCACGAGATTCAAACACTTTATGATAATTATGTTCGAATTGGAGGAACTCCACTTCAAAAAATTACCCGTGAAGAAGTTTCCTTAGTAGAAGCTAGATTGGGAAATGAATATAGTGTCTATTTTGCCAATAAATTTTCAAAACCCTTTATTCCAGATGTGATTCGGCAAATGGAAGCAGATGGAATTGAAAAGTGTATTTGCTTGATTTTGGAACCACACTATTCCTTTTACTCTGTCATGGGGTACGAAAAGTTTCTGGAAAGCAAACAAATTCAGTTTTTAGTTATTAAGGACTGGTATCAAGAAGAAGCCCTCTTAAACTATTGGGCAGCTGAAATTGCTAAGATTTTAAAAGAAAAGGTGAAACAGGATAGATTTAAAGTCATCTTTTCTGCCCACAGTGTGCCCATTTTTGCCTTGGATTTTGGTGATCCCTATATCGACCAGATTTTCGAAAATAGCAAGTTAATTGCTGAGAAATTAGCCTTGAAACCAGAGCAATATACCAACACTTGGCAGAGTGAAAGTGATATTGGTATTCCTTGGATAAAACCAGATGTCTTGGAATATCTTAGAGAACAGGAAGAACATCCAGAGCATTATATTTTTGTACCTATTAGTTTTATTAGTGAACACATTGAAGTTTTGTTTGACAACGATGTGGAATGTCATGACTTGTGTCAGGAATTGGGTGTGAACTACCATCGTCCACCAATGCCAAATACTGATTCTCGTTTGATTGATGCCTTGGTCAATATTGTCCGAGCTAACGAACATAAAGAATTTAGAGAATTCCTCCCAGAAGAAGAGACCTTTGATGAATTAGTCCCTTCGGATGAAACTAAGAATATTTTAGATGAATCACAAGACTTACAAATGCCAGAATTTGTCAAAAATTAATTGAGAAAAAAGGTCGTGAAAATGTCAAGATGCCTTATTTAATCAAAAAAATGCTTGAAAAAGCTGGCAAATTACCCAAAGATTAAGTGAAAATAAAAAAGAACTGGTAAGGTTTGTTTCAAATATCTGCTAAGGCAGGATATAACTTAGAAGGTGAAATAAAAAGGATAAGATCTTTTTGCAGATCTTATCCTTTTTAGGTGACTAGCATTTTTTGAACTAGTTTTTTCTTATTTACCCAGACAAAATTGGCTGAACAACTGTGTAATGAGTTCATCTGGCGCTGCATCACCGGTGATTTTCCCAAGAATTTCCCAAGTACGTGTCAAATCAACTTGAAGTAAATCAACTGGCATACCGAGTTCAAGACCTTCATTAACTGCTTGCAGACTTTCAACTGACTTTTCAATTAATGAAATATGACGGGCATTTGATAAGTAAGTAGCATCTTGTTCGACCAAGCCAGCATTTTCAAAGAAGAGGTTGTTGATGCGTTCCTCGATTTTATCTATATTCTGATTTTTGAGGACTGAAATGCGGATGACATCATCTGGAAGCTCAGCAGTTTCAATCGCTTCTGGTAAATCAGTCTTGTTGAGAAGAATAATACGGTTGGTATCTTGACTAATTTCGAGAAGTTGTCGGTCCTGGGCAGTTAGAGGTTCACTGGCGTTTAAGACAAGTAGTACCAAGTCAGCTTCCTTGAGGGCTTTTTTGGAGCGCTCAACCCCGATCTGCTCGACGATATCATCTGTTTCACGGATACCAGCAGTATCAATCAATTTCAGTGGCACACCGTTGATGTTGACGTATTCTTCGATGACATCTCGTGTAGTACCCGCAATATCAGTTACAATTGCCTTATCTTCCCGTAGAAGGTTATTAAGTAGACTTGACTTCCCAACGTTGGGGCGACCGATGATGGCCGTTGAAATCCCTTCACGGAGGATCTTCCCACGGCGTGCTGTCTTTAGAAGATTGGTCAATAATTGTTCAAATTCTAAAGTCTTTTCACGGACAACAGCAGTAGTAGCCTCTTCCACATCGTCATACTCAGGATAGTCGATATTAACCTCAACTTGAGCTAGTGTATTAAGAATCTCCTGGCGAGTATTGTTAATGAGCTCAGAAAGGGAGCCATCTAACTGTTTGACCGCAATATTCATAGCCTTGTCTGTCTTGGCGCGAATAATATCCATGACAGCTTCAGCCTGAGTCAAGTCGACACGACCGTTCAAGAAGGCACGCTTGGTAAATTCACCAGGCTCTGCCAAGCGAGCACCTTCGCGGATAGCCAGTTGGAGAATTTCATTGGTTACGGCGATTCCACCATGAGTGTTAATCTCGATAATGTCTTCACGAGTGAAGGTCTTTGGAGATTTCATAGCACCAACCATGACCTCATCCATAACCTTACCTGTCTGAGGATCAACGATGTGTCCGTAGTTTAGAGTGTGGCTAGCAACCTTACTCAAGTCCTTGCCTTTAAAGATTTTCTGGGCAATTGTAAAACTATCCGTTCCGCTTAAACGAACAATCCCAATAGCCCCTTCACCAAGCGGTGTCGAGATTGCTGCGATGGTATCAAATTCACGTGTAATCATTTCATTTCCTTTTTACAATTTATATACAAATATCACTTAAAATTGTAACAAAATATAGTGTTTTATTCAACGAATGCCACTTATAAAGAAAAGCCTAAGCAAATTGCTTAAGCTTACTTAGTGCGCATTTCACCTTGTGGGAAATAAGTTCCTTCAGGCATATCGTTAATGATAACGTGAACAGCTGACTGAGGTGCTCCTGTGTTACGAACAACAGCTTCTGTAACTTCCTTAGCTAGGGCTTTCTTTTGCTCTAGAGTGCGTCCTTCAAATAAATCAATGCGTACAAATGGCATAATTGCGTCCTCCACTAGTTATTTGATTTCTTCTATTTTACCACATTTTGCCATTTAAAGCTTTGAGAAATTATGGTATACTAGAATGTAGCAAAAAATTTAGAAATGGACGTGAAATAGAAGCATGGCACAGTTGTATTATCGTTATGGGACCATGAATTCTGGAAAAACCATCGAGATTCTCAAGGTAGCCTATAACTACGAGGAGCAAGGAAAAGGAGTTGTGATTATGACTTCAGCTCTGGATACGCGTGACGGCGTCGGTTATGTCTCTAGTCGCATTGGAATGAAAAGACCAGCAATTGTTATTGACGAAACAACAGATATCTTTGGGTTTATCCGAGATTTACCTGAAAAGCCTTACTGTGTGCTTGTTGATGAAGCTCAATTTCTAAAACGTCATCATGTTTACGATTTAGCTCGTGTTGTCGATGAGTTAGATATACCTGTTATGGCATTTGGTTTAAAAAATGACTTTCGCAATGAGCTGTTTGAAGGTTCCAAACACCTCTTGCTCTTAGCAGATAAGATTGATGAGATCAAGACCATTTGTCAGTATTGCAAGAAAAAAGCGACTATGGTTTTGCGTACGCAGGACGGACTGCCAGTCTATGATGGTGAACAAATCCAGATTGGTGGAAATGAAACCTATATCTCAGTTTGCCGTAAACATTATTTTGCCCCTGAAATCAATAAGGAGAATAAGAAAGAATGAATATCTATGATCAACTACAAGCAGTAGAAGACCGTTATGAAGAATTGGGAGAATTGCTGAGTGACCCTGATGTGGTCTCTGATACCAAACGTTTTATGGAGCTTTCAAAAGAAGAAGCTTCTACTCGTGATACCGTTACAACCTACCGTGAATACAAACAAGTTCTTCAAAACATTGTCGACGCTGAGGAAATGATTAAGGAATCAGGTGGAGATGCGGATTTGGAAGAAATGGCCAAGCAAGAATTAAAAGACGCAAAGGCTGAAAAAGAAGAGTACGAAGAAAAACTGAAAATCTTGCTCCTTCCTAAAGATCCAAACGATGATAAGAACATTATCCTAGAAATCCGTGGTGCAGCTGGTGGAGATGAAGCAGCTCTCTTCGCTGGAGATCTTCTAACTATGTACCAAAAGTATGCTGAAGCCCAAGGTTGGCGCTTTGAAGTCATGGAAGCTTCTATGAATGGTGTTGGTGGTTTTAAAGAAGTGGTTGCCATGGTATCAGGTCAGTCTGTTTACTCTAAACTTAAGTACGAATCAGGTGCCCACCGTGTTCAACGTGTCCCTGTGACAGAAAGCCAAGGTCGTGTACACACTTCAACAGCGACTGTCCTTGTCATGCCTGAAGTGGAAGAGGTAGAATATGATATTGATCCAAAAGACCTTCGTGTAGATATTTACCACGCATCTGGTGCTGGTGGACAGAACGTCAACAAGGTTGCGACAGCCGTTCGTATCGTTCACTTACCAACTAATATCAAGGTTGAGATGCAGGAAGAACGTACCCAGCAGAAGAATCGTGAGAAGGCCATGAAGATCATTCGTGCACGTGTGGCAGACCACTTTGCTCAGATTGCCCAAGATGAGCAAGATGCTGAACGTAAGTCTACTATCGGTACTGGTGACCGTTCAGAGCGTATTCGTACATATAACTTCCCACAGAACCGTGTGACAGACCACCGTATTGGCTTGACGTTACAAAAACTTGACACAATTCTAGCTGGTAAATTAGATGAAGTTGTAGATGCCTTGGTTCTTTACGACCAAACACAAAAATTGGAAGAATTAAACAAATAATGAAATTAGCTCAAATATTTAAAGATTTTGAGGAAAAGTTAATAGCACAAGGAGAGGAAGCAGAAAGCCTCTCTTTTGTCTATCGTAGCTTAAAAAATATCTCTTTTACAAACTTTGTCTTTGCTCTCCAGCAAGAGGTAACTGAGGAAGATAAACACTTCGTAGAAGAAATTTACACAAAACTGGCAAATCATATACCTGCTCAGTACATTATCGGTCATGCTGAATTCTTTGGGATGCAGTTAAAAGTAGATGAGCGGGTATTGATACCACGACTTGAAACAGAAGAGTTAGTGGAGCTTATCCTAGCTGAAAATCCTGATGGACATCTCAAGGTCCTGGATATTGGTACAGGAAGTGGCGCAATTGCCCTTGCTTTAGCTAAAGATAGAGCAGATTGGTCGGTCACAGCTGCGGATATTTCACAGGATTCCCTAGAACTTGCAACAGAGAATGCTAACGCTCAAAATCTAAATTTCTCTTTTATCAAATCTGACTGTTTCTCCGAAATTTCTTCAAAATATGATATAATTGTATCCAATCCACCATACATTTCTCGAGCAGATGAGGTAGAAGTTGGTTTGAATGTTCTGAATTCAGAACCACATTTGGCACTTTTTGCTGATGAGGATGGCCTATCTATCTACCGTAGAATTGCGGAAGACTCCAAGGATTATCTAAATGATGGTGGTAAGATTTATCTTGAAATTGGCTACAAACAAGGTCAAAGTGTGCCTGCTCTCTTTATGGAAAATCTTCCAGAGAAACGAGTTCGTACTCTGAAAGACCAATTTGGCCAAGATAGGATGGTTGTCATTGATGATGGAGAAAATTAAGCAAGAGTTGGAAAAAGGTGGAGCTGTAGTTTTACCAACAGAGACAGTTTATGGCCTTTTTGCGAAAGCTTTGGATGAGAAGGCTGTTGACCATGTTTATCAGCTCAAACGTCGCCCTAGAGATAAGGCTCTCAATCTCAATGTTGCTAGTTTAGACGATATCTTGAACTTTTCCAAGAATCAGCCACCTTGTTTACAACAACTTGTTGAAAGTTTTCTTCCTGGTCCATTGACCATTATCCTAGAAGCTAATGACAAGGTTCCTTACTGGGTTAATTCAGACATGACGACTGTTGGATTTCGCATGCCGAGTCATCCCGTCACTTTAGAATTGATTCGTGAATTTGGTCCTTTAATCGGACCGTCTGCTAACATTTCAGGACGTGCAAGTGGTATTAGCTTTCAAGAGATTCTAAAAGACTTTGACCAAGAGGTCTTGGGACTCGAAGACGATGTTTTTTTGACAGGTCAAGATTCGACTATTATAGACTTATCTGGCAGCAAGGTGAAGATTCTACGCCAAGGTTCGATAACTCTAGAAGATATCCTTGCCATGATACCTGAAATTCCTTTTGAGGAGGTATGATATGCTACGTGATTTGAAAGCAACAGATGTTGCATCTATTTGTGAGATTAACAGAAAAGCTTAGGTTATGCTTTTAGTCCTGAAGAAACGGCTAGTCAATTTGCTAAGTTGTCTCAAGACTCTCATCACTATTTACTAGGTTTCGAGGATTCGTCCAGCCATGACTTGCTTGGCTATGTACATGCTGAAGTTTATGAATCCCTTTATTCAAAACCGGGTTTTAATATCCTAGCTTTAGCTGTTTTGCCCCAAATGCAAGGAAAAGGTATCGGGAAAACTTTACTACAAGGCTTGGAACAAGAAGCAAAAGATCGTGACTATAACTTTATTCGCTTAAATTCTGCAGACCATCGTACAGGTGCGCATGTATTTTACGAAAAGGTTGGATATACCTGCGATAAAGTTCAGAAACGATTCATTAAATTAATAAAAGGAGAAGACCTATGATTTTTGACAAAGATGATTTTAAAGCCTATGACGCGGATCTTTGGAATGCCATTGCCAAAGAAGAGGAACGCCAACAAAATAATATTGAATTAATTGCTTCAGAGAACGTAGTTTCTAAAGCTGTTATGGCTGCTCAAGGGTCTATCTTGACTAATAAATACGCCGAAGGTTATCCAGGACGTCGTTATTACGGTGGAACTGATGTAGTAGATATTATCGAAACTCTAGCTATTGAACGTGCGAAGGAGATTTGGAGCAAAGTTTGCTAATGTACAACCCCACTCAGGGAGTCAAGCCAACTGTGCAGTATACATGGCCTTGATTGAGCCAGGTGATACAGTTATGGGGATGGATTTGGCTGCAGGTGGTCATTTGACTCACGGGGCTCCTGTAAGCTTCTCAGGTCAAACTTACAACTTTGTTTCATACAGCGTTGATCCTGAAACAGAACTTCTGGACTTTGATGTCATCTTGAAACAAGCCCAAGAAGTAAAACCCAAACTAATCGTAGCTGGTGCCTCAGCCTATTCTCAAATTATTGATTTTTCAAAATTCCGTGAAATTGCAGATGCTGTTGGTGCTAAACTTATGGTTGATATGGCTCACATTGCTGGTTTGGTTGCTGCAGGTCTTCATCCAAGTCCAGTTCCTTATGCACATATTACAACAACAACGACCCACAAAACCCTTCGTGGACCACGTGGTGGTTTGATTTTGACCAATGACGAAGACCTTGCTAAGAAGATAAATTCTGCCATTTTCCCAGGTATCCAAGGTGGACCATTAGAGCACGTTGTTGCTGCTAAGGCTGTTGCCTTCAAAGAAGTCTTGGATCCAGCCTTCAAGGAATATGCTGCTAACGTCATCAAGAACAGTAAGGCTATGGCTGAAGTATTCCTGAAAGACCCTGATTTCCGTATTATCTCTGGTGGCACTGAAAACCACCTCTTCCTAGTGGATGTCACTAAGGTTGTAGAAAGTGGAAAAGTAGCTCAAAACTTATTGGATGAGGTCAACATTACCCTTAATAAAAACTCAATCCCTTACGAAATCTTGTCACCATTTAAGACTAGTGGTATTCGTATCGGAGCGGCAGCAATTACTGCTCGTGGTTTTGGTGAAAAAGAAAGCCGTCAAGTTGCTGAACTTATTATTAAAGCCCTTAAGAATGCAGAAAACGAAACTGTCTTAGAAGAAGTGAGAAGTGCAGTCAAATCCTTGACAGATGCCTTCCCATTATACGAGGACTAATATTATATGGATATTTATATCAAGAAAGCCATCATCCATCAGTTCAGCCCTGATGACACAGAGTTGTTCCTAGCGGATAAGTTTCTCAATATCACTCCCAAAATAGAGGAATACTTGCGTAAAAAAGTGGAGCGTGTGTATTCTGATGATGCTAAAACTGGTATTTTTGAAGAGGATAACCCATTTTTCAACAACATTACAGAAGATTTAATGGAAACATCTGTGACAATAGCTAACCTTTGGAAAGAGGAATTTTCTGTATCTGAAAATCAAAAGACAAACGATTTAGTCTTTGTCCAGTTTTCAAAAGAAGGAGTGGAACACTTTGCCTTCCTGCGAATTGCATTGCGTGAGACCTTGACACACTTAGGTGGTGAGGTTGATAATCCAATCAAACTGACTCAAAATAATCTACCAGGTTTTGGTACTGGAGCTGATGAAGCCCTTGTGGTTAATATTCAAAGTCGCAAGTATCACCTGATTGAAAAAAACGCATCAAGTACAATGGAGCTTTTTTTAAACTATTTTTTTCTGAGAATCTTATTCAAGCTCAACCAAAGATTTCACCTAAGAAGTCAATCAAGGAACTGGAAAAAAACGGCTCAAAAAAATTGCCGAAACCTTTAATGCGGATGATTTTTCAATTTCAATCCAAGGTTAAATCAGCAATCTTCAATAATATCGAAGAAAACAATGAACTTTCTCCAGAAAAAAATTAGCTAATGATCTCTTTGACAACAATCTTACTGCCCGTCTAAGCTTTTATTGACAGAGTCAAAGAAGCAGTACCTGAGCCAGTTCAGTTTGATGAGATTGATGCTAGTCGTCAGTTAAAGAGATTTGAAAATCAGAAACTTTCCTTGTCAAACGGGATTGAACTTATTGTTCCAAACAGTGTCTATCAAGACGCAGAATCTGTTGAGTTCATCCAAAATGATAATGGAACTTATTCTATCTTAATCAAAAACATCGAGGATATTCAAAATAAATAATGTTTAAACTTTTACGAAGAGTGCTGGTGCTAGCAGTCTTCCTTTTCGCTGGCTATAAAGCCTATCTCATTCGTCAGGATGTCAAACAAGTTATGACCTACCAACCTATGGTACGTGAAATCTTGAATGAAAGAGATACCCCAGCAAACGAAGAGCTTGTGCTCGCCATGATCTATACAGAAACCAAGGGTAAAGAAGGAGATGTGATGCAGTCAAGTGAATCTGCTAGTGGCTCTACCGATACCATAAACGATAACGCAAGTAGTATTCGTCAAGGAGTTCAAACCTTGACAGAAAATCTATATCTAGCTCAAGAAAAAGGAGTGGATGTTTGGACAGCCATTCAAGCTTATAACTTTGGGCCTGCTTATATTGATTTTATCGCCCAAAATGGGAAGAAAAATACGATTGCTCTAGCTAAGCAATACTCAAGAGATACAGTTGCACCTACATTAGGCAATACAACAGGAAAAACCTATCGCTACATCAATCCCATTTCTATCTTTCAGGGTGGAGAACTCTATGTCGATGGGGGAAACTATTATTATTCTAGACAGGTTCAGCTAAATCTCTATATTATGAAAATTTTTAATCTATTTTAAGCATCTAGAATCTCTAGGTGCTTTTATAAGTTTTCTTTAAGGATATTTTAATATGCTAGAGTGGAAAAGGAGGAACGTCTCATGCGAAAGAAATTCTTTCTGACGAGTGCTGCAGTTCTTATTGCGGTTGCAACATTGCAAAGCGCCCAGGCAGCTACTGATGTTCAAAAAGTCATTGATGAAACCTATGTTCAACCTGAGTACGTCTTGGGTTCTTCACTAACAGAAGTTCAAAAAAATCAAACACTAAAAAAACTAGGCTATGATGCCTCTAAAGATACTAAAGACTTGAAGACCATGACGCCCGATGTCTACTCAAAAATTATGAATGTCGCAAACGATTCAAGTCTTCAACTTTATTCATCAGCAAAAATTCAAAAATTAGGAGAAAAATCTCCCCTTGAGGTCAAGATTGAGACACCTGAAAATATCACTAAAGTAACGCAAGATATGTACCGTAATGCGGCTGTTACCTTGGGTGTGGAGCACGCGCGTATCACCGTTGCGGCACCAATTCCAGTTACTGGTGAAAGTGCTTTAGCAGGGATTTACTATTCCCTTGAGTCTAATGGTGTTCAGTTGCCTCAGGAAAATAAAAACTTGGCTCAGGAGGAGCTCAAGGCCTTGTCAGATATTAACGATGAAAACAAGGACAAATCTGGCTATGATGCCAATAAACTGAACGTAGCCCTTGCTGATATCAAGGCTGCAGTCGCTAAGGCTAAAGAGTCTAAAGGAGAGCTTACTGAGGATGATGTTCGTAAGATTGTCGAAGATACTTTGAAGAACTACAAACTGGATCAAGTTGTTACAGGCAACCAAGTCAATGTCATCATCAACTTTGCCTTTAATCTTTCTAAGAGCGATATTCTTAACAACGAAGACTTTACTAAGACGCTAAAAGATTTGAAACAAAGTATCGTTGCACAAGCAGGTGATAGTTTTAGCAATATCGATTTAAACTTTGATGCCAATAAAGCTATTCAAGACGGTGGTAACATCCTAAGCTCAATTTGGCAAGCTATCCTTGATTTCTTCAAGAGTTTTGGTGCTTAGGTCAATTCATGGTATAATAGATGGTAACAGGATTGTTGCCGTCTTTTTTTGTCGGCTTATAGAAAGTGAAAATTATGTTAAAGAAAAATGATATTGTAGAAGTTGAGATTGTCGATTTGACTCATGAAGGAGCTGGTGTTGCCAAGATAGATGGCTTGGTTTTTTTTGTGGAGAATGCTCTACCGACTGAAAAAATTCTTATGCGTGTCCTTAAAGTCAACAAGAAAATTGGCTTTGGTAAAGTCGAGGAATACCTTACGCAATCTCCACATCGTAATCAAGACTTAGATTTGGCTTACCTTCGTTCAGGCATTGCTGACTTGGGGCATCTAGCTTATCCAGAGCAACTCAAGTTTAAAACCAAGCAAGTAAAAGACAGTCTTTATAAGATTGCTGGAATCACGGATATAGAGGTTTCGGATACTCTTGGCATGGAAAATCCTGTCAAGTATCGTAACAAGGCTCAGGTTCCTGTTCGTCGCGTCAACGGTGTTCTGGAGACTGGTTTCTTCCGTAAGAATTCTCATGATCTGATGCCATTGGAAGATTTATATCCAAGATCCAGTCATTGACCAAGTTATTGTGGCTTTACGAGATTTGCTCCGTCGTTATGACTTAAAACCCTATGATGAGAAGGAACAGTCTGGCTTGATTCGTAACCTTGTGGTACGTCGCGGACATCATTCAGGTCAGATTATGGTTATTTTAGTGACAACTCGTCCCAAGATTTTCCGTGTGGACCAGTTGATCGAGCAGCTTATCAAGCAATTCCCAGCCATCAAATCTGTTATGCAAAATATCAACGATCAGAATACCAATGCCATTTTTGGAAAAGAATGGCGGGTTCTCTATGGCCAAGATTACATTACTGATCAAATGTTGGGCAATAGCTTCCAAATCTCTGGACCAGCCTTTTATCAGGTCAATACAGAAATGGCAGAGAAGCTTTATCAGACAGCTATTGATTTTGCGGAGTTAAGTGAAGATGATGTGGTGATCGACGCCTACTCAGGAATCGGGACTATTGGCTTATCTGTGGCTAAGCATGTTAAGGAAGTTTATGGTGTCGAAGTCATCCCCGAAGCAGTTGAAAATAGCCAGAAGAACGCAGAATTGAACGGTATCACCAATGCCCACTATGTTTGTAACACAGCTGAAAATGCCATGAAAGTTGGTTCAAGGAAGGCATCCAACCAACCGCCATCCTAGTCGACCCACCACGCAAGGGCTTGACTGAAAGCTTTATCAAAGCAAGCGCCCAAACAGGAGCTGACCGTATTGCCTATATCACCTGTAACGTCGCAACCATGGCGCGTGATATCAAACTCTATCAAGAATTGGGCTATGAATTGAAGAGAGTACAGCCGGTTGATCTTTTTCCACAAACGCATCATGTTGAGGCGGTAAGTTTGCTAGTCAAGGAGTAAAACGACGAAGATTAGCATTTACTTCCGCCCATGCGATAGCTGTCCGTGATTGACAAGTGCTAGCACGCAGACAGAACGGAGATAGCGAACCGCTGAGTGTGTCGCTCTGCTCGTAAAAGCTTAGAAACCTTTGAACGAAAGGGATAATGAAAGCCTTGATTGCAAGGCTTTTTGCTTTATGGTGGGTAAGTATCAGAGTGAGAAAATTTTTGGAATGAGTAGAAGTGATAGCTAGAAATTATCAGTTTCTATTTCCATTTACCCTGTGGGTACGTGTTTGTTTCCATTGACAAGGAGTTTGTGGGAATAGAAATGTACCCACCTTGTTTGAATCAAGTGAAGTGTAGTTGAAGGAAATCTGTTGAAAGCAATACTTCATTTTTACCGAATAAGTAATAATTTAGGCAACTTCAAATCGATTAAAAAAACTATTTTTAAAGGTTAAGAGTAGACAAAAATTGTCCACTCTTTTTTTGCAAACTCAATTTATCAATAAATGAAATGAGGGAATGTAAAATGAAATATTTTGAGGTTGAGTTAGAAAAATCCTGATGAATTTTTTAAAACTACAAACAGAAGATTTTTGTGAAAGCTAATCGCTTGCTACTAAGGAAGATAATCCAGAGCGTTACAGTCTATGAAGAAAAACTTCGTCATATCCTTTAAATCTGGCATCGAATTGGAAGTATGAGTCTCATTCCATAACTTTTTATATTGAACATATCATCTTGTTGTGTTATACTATAAATTGATATAAACAAAGATGTAGGAGGAACTGAAACTATGACAGCCTCAATGCGTTTAAGATAAGCTGGCAATAAAAAAAGCAGAATCTATACCCGATGATAGGCTTTTTTTGTTGTGCTTATTTATACGATATTGAGCATTCATTAGTTACGGTGAGGATATTGGTTATTTAACTATACCTTTATTTAACTATGTCTTTAATATGAATGTTTCCAAATTGTATGTATGCAGACCAAAAAGCCACATTGTGGGGTTTGGCCTGCATTTTTTTATTGCCTAGAATGCTATTCAAAATAGAAATTCAAGCAAAAATAATATGCAGGAGATAATATAAATGGAAAAAAATACAACAATTGGAAACGAAAAATTTTTATGCAATATGGGCAGGGCAAGCAGTATCATTAATCACTAGTGCCATCCTGCAAATGGCGATTATTTTTTTACCTTACAGAAAAAAACAGGATCTGCGATGGTCTTGTCTATGGCTTCATTAGTAGGTTTTTTTACCCTATGCGATTTTTGGGACCCTGCCATTGGTGTGCTAGTGGATCGTCATGATAGGAAGAAGATAATGATTGGTGCCGATTTAATTATCGCAGCAGCTGGTGCAGTGCTTGCTATTGTTGCATTCTGTATGGAGCTACCTGTCTGGATGATTATGATAGTATTGTTTATCCGTAGCATTGGAACAGCTTTTTCATACCCCAGCACTCAATGCGGTTACACCACTTTTTAGTACCAGAAGAACAGCTAACGAAATGCGCAGGCTATAGTCAGTCTTTGCAGTCTATAAGCTATATTGTTAGTCCGGCAGTTGCAGCACTCTTATACTCCGTTTGGGATTTAAATGCTATTATTGCCATCGACGTATTGGGTGCTGTGATTGCATCTATTACGGTAGCAATTGTACGTATACCTAAGCTGGGTAATCAAGTGCAAAGTTTAGAACCAAATTTCATAAGGGAGATGAAAGAAGGAGTTGTGGTTCTGAGACAAAAACAAAGGATTGTTTGCCTTATTACTCTTAGGAACACTATATACTTTTTGTTTATATGCCAATCAATGCACTATTTCCTTTAATAAGCATGGAACACTTTAATGGAACGCCTGTGCATATTTCTATTACGGAAATTTCCTTTGCATTTGGGATGCTAGCAGGAGGCTTATTATTAGGAAGATTAGGGGGCTTCGAAAAAGCATGTATTACTAATAACAAGTTCATTTTTTTATAATGGGGACCAGTTTAGCTGTTTCGGGAATACTTCCTCCAAATGGATTTGTAATATTCGTAGTTTGCTGTGCAATAATGGGGCTTTCGGTGCCATTTTATAGCGGTGTGCAAACAGCTCTTTTTCAGGAGAAAATTAAGCCTGAATATTTAGGACGTGTATTTTTCTTTGATCGGAAGTATCATGTCACTTGCTATGCCAATTGGGTTAATTCTTTCTGGATTCTTTTGCTGATAAAAATCGGTGTAAATCATTGGTTTTTTTACTATCAGGTATTTTTAATTATTGGCATTGCTATAGTTTGCCAAATGATAACTGAGGTTAGAAAAATTAGATTTAAAAATAAACAATATTGGAGGAATATTTATGTATCTTATTTTCATAACTCTTCCTGCTAAAATCGCAGGGTTTTTCCCTGCATACAAGCAAATGAAAGCATGCGATTATAGACAGGAGGAAATGTTATGGAATTAATATTAAAAAGCAAAAAGACATTCGTGTGGAATTCAAAGGACGCGATGTTTTAGATATAAATGAATTAGAAGTATATGATTATGACCGTATTGGTTTAGTAGGAGCAAATGGTGCTGGAAAAAAAGCACTTTACTCAGGGTACTTTTAGGAGAATTAACTCCCCCAGGATGTAAAATGAATCGTCTGGGTGAACTTGCCTATATTCCCCAGTTGGACGAAGTAACTCTGCAGGAGGAAAAAGATTTTGCACTTGTAGGCAAGCTAGGTGTTGAGCAATTAAATATACAGACTATGAGCGGTGGTGAAGAAACAAGGCTTAAAATAGCACAGGCCTTATCGGCACAGGTTCATGGTATTTTTAGCGGATGAACCTACGAGCCATTTAGACCGTGAAGGAATTGATTTTTCTAATAGGACAGCTAAAAATATTTTACAGGTGCACTGTTAGTTATTAGCCATGACCGCTATTTTCTTGATGAAATAGTAGATAAAATATGGGAACTGAAAGATGGCAAAATCACTGAGTATTGGGGAAACTATTCTGATTATCTTCGTCAGAAAGAGGAAGAACGTAAGAGCCAAGCTGCAGAATACGAACAATTTATTGCGGAACGTGCCCGATTGGAAAGGGCTGCGGAGGAAAAGCGAAAAACAGGCTCGTAAAATAGAACAGAAGGCAAAAAGGTTCTTCAAAGAAAAAAAAGTACTGAAGACGGAGGGCGTTTAGCTCATCAAAAAAATCAATAGGAAGTAAGGAAAAAAAGATGTATAATGCTGCTAAAAACCCTAGAGCACAGGATTGCGGCCTTAGGAAAAGTAGAAGCTCCGGAAGGCATTCGCAGAATTCGTTTCAGGCAAAAGTAAAGCATTGAGCTCCATAATCCATACCCTATAGTCGGTGCAGAAATTAATAAAGTATTTGGGGATAAGGCTCTGTTTGAAAATGCATCTTTTCAAATTCCGTTAGGAGCAAAAAGTGGCGTTAACTGGTGGTAATGGAATCGGAAAAAAACAACTTTAATCCAAATGATCTTAAACCATGAAGAAGGAATTTCTATTTCGCCTAAGGCAAAAAAATAGGTTACTTTGCACAGAATGGTTACAAGTACAACAGTAATCAGAATGTTATGGAGTTTATGCAGAAGGATTGTGACTACAATATATCAGAAATTCGTTCAGTGCTAGCATCTATGGGGTTCAAACAGAACGATATTGGAAAAAGTTTATCTGTTTTAAGCGGTGGAGAAATTATAAAATTGTTGCTTGCTAAAATGCTCATGGGTAGATATAACATCCTAATAATGGATGAACCCAGTAACTTCCTTGACATACCAAGTTTAGAGGCTTTGGAAATACTAATGAAGGAGTACACCGGAACTATCGTGTTTATCACCCACGATAAACGATTACTCGAAAATGTAGCAGATGTAGTTTATGAAATTAGAGATAAGAAAATAAATCTGAAACATTAAATTTAAGGTAGTCGCTGGTCAGTATAGTCTGTTCTGGTTGGCGACTCCATTGTTAAAGAGTATAAAGACTTTAGATTTTATGAATATTAAAAATAGGAACAGTCAATTGAACTGCTCCTATTTTTCTGCTAAATATATTGTAGTTTTTCTTTATATGTATAATGATAGATTAGCGGATTCTCATCTACGGTACTTACTTCAAATATGAAGAAGTGATCGCGGTTATCTCTGGACTTTTCCTTATTGAGGACAAAGTAATTCTTACGTGAAGTCGCCATTGTTTTTAGGATATCATCAGTTAGGAAGGTCAATGGAATATTCATGTTAGAGTAGCGGTAGAAGTCACGTTCAAAATCTTGGTAGCTCTCGCTATAATAGTCCATTTGTAGGTGATTACGCTGAAACTCAAGCTGATTCATAGAGCACCTCCTCGACAAGTTCAATACTAATAATGTCTTTTAATTTCAAATTGATGTGACCTGTTGTAGTTTTTTTATCAAAATGAAATCTTTGGTCAGACTTGGTATTGTTCCAGTGTAGGAAACACGCTTGTTTTTTTCAATCACTTGAATGCGTGTGCGTAGCTGCCCGGCGTATACTTGACTGAGGAGTAATAATTTCTTCTCTAGTGATAAGTCAGACATGTACGTTACTTTGTTTGTATCATCAGAGAGTGCTGATGCATGTTCAGATAGGAAAAAGCCCATCCATTTTTTTGCATCTTTGTATCCTGGTACTCTCTTGCTGATTGAAATGGTAAATATGAACGGTCAATCATATCAAATCCTTTTCTATGCAGAGGCAAGGGTATTTTTTTATCAAATTGAATCGTAAAACCTTGAATTCCCCCACCTGTGTAACATTCTTTAAAGCGATTGATTACCTCAGTATAGATTATCACAGATGAGCTTTGTTGGCTTAATGCTAAATGTAAATTCCAATGGTAATCGGTTTTCAGATTTAGCATGTACTAGTCGTATCGATATTTCAGTTGTTTTGAGTTTTTCTCGACGAAGTTTTTGAAGTTGCTGTTTCAACGATTCCATGTAAAAAAATCTTTCAAGCATTTCAATATCATTACATCCTTTGCTACGGATTTCTGAAAATTGTACTGTATTTTTTTCTTGTTTCATTTTAATCCCTCCAATCCACCCGCGGAATGACCACCGATAAGTTTACTGCGTTCAATATTTCTGGAACCTTCAGTTAGGACGGTTCCTTTTTGTATGGCTAAAAACCAAACTGTTCTCTGACAACATCAATAGCTGTCTGAAGTCTATTATCTTTTTCAATTTGTTCTACATCATCAAAGAGTGATAGTAGAGTATAGCTTTCATCTACGAAGCCACTATAAGATACACCAATTTGTCTCACTGCACCAGAGGTGTATTTTTTCGGAATAATACAAGTACATGACTCACCATTGTTTTGGGGAGATTTGCGGGTTCAATTTTATTCTGAGCATTTATAGATTTTTTCATCTCAGTCCTAGAATAGCCAATATGAATAGAAACGACAGTAGTCAATACTAGGGCTACTGTTCCGTTCCACAGTATCATTTAAAAATCATTTTCACACCCTTTCGTCTATTAGTATAGAAGAAAGCTCTCAGCACACGTTGAGGCGGTATCACTGCTTGTACGAGCTACGAAGTAGCATAGTAGAAACAGAAGGCCCACCATATTGAAGTAATATAAGTATTAAAAATCCTGTAGACCAATGCAAATTTTGGAGATGTAGATTATGGCTTCAAGTAAAGAATATTTAGATTTCATTTTGGAACAATTGTCCGAGTTGGAAGAAATATCATATAGAGCAATGATGGGTGAGTATATAATTTATTATCGTAGGAAAATCATGGGTGGAATTTATGATGATAGATTTTTAGTGAAGCCTGTCAAATCTGCAATAGCGTATATGCCGAATGTAGAATACGAATTGCCGTATGAAGGTGCAAAGGAAATGCTATTAGTAGATGATGTTGACAACAAAGAATATTTAACTGGCTTATTTAATTCAATGTATGATGAGTTACCTGAACCAAAACCAAATAAAAAGAAATAAGAAAATCCCAGTTTATCTAGGTAATACCATTTAACGATAACCTTATGTTATCGTTAAAAAGTTTATAGAACAGACAAGACTACCTGGCATAATTAGTGTTCACTCGTTTCATGTTGAGGTCGTACCACTGCTTGTACGAGCTACAGAGTAGCAAGATTTATAAGAGACTGTGACTGGGAAGTTTCAGTCTTTTTTGGTTTTAATGGTATAATGAGATTATAAATGTGTATAATATTTAAATTCTCTGGAGGACGCATAATGTTGAATTTAGTAAAAGGTCACCGAGTTAGCTTGGTAGAAAACCTGTTTGAATCATTTACAAAGTTAACTGAACATCATTTGATGGCGAATGTACACGCAGAAAAAATATTAGAGGTTTTTCAACACTTTATTGCGATTCATGACGAGCCCTTGTTTTTTATTTTGGAATTGCCTGTCAGTATTGATAGAGAAAAAGTAATAGCAAAGAATATTATCAAGGAATCCCATAAGGATGTTTATTATATTGATGGCTGTTCAAGAGAGGAATGCCTAGCACTGTTGATTAGATACGGTGATTTGCTTGTTAATGATGGACTAAGTAAGTTTGGATTTGGTGGGCATAAAAGTCATGATGAGATCATGCTTGATAGCTATAATGTTGTGACTATTTATAGTAAAGAACTATCGAAATTTAATGACTTTTTTGAACCTCATAATATTCAATTTGTAGAAGAACTAGTGACAGCTTGGAAAACTTTTTCTAAGACCTCACCAGGAATCTCTGAAATCTATGAATGTAATGGAAAAACTGTTTATGATTTGCCTACAGAATTATCTGAATGGGGAATATATTTAGCTGAAACTCGAACAGAATAGGCATATCTATAGGATTAGAAAGAGAATATTTCAATTCTTTAATACTAAAAAAATTTAACTTTAGTCAATTTATAGAACGAATAGAAGTAAATCTAGGTTTAACTGCAACTAGTAAGTTGCAGTTTTTTTATTTTGAATAATGATATAATAGAATAAGAAAAAAATGAAAACGCTATATATTTGAAAGTTGATTAGGAAACCAGGAAGTATGGAAACAATCGATATGATTATTAAATCATCAACTGAATTTTTATATCGATTTAGTTTATCAGCTTTCAGATACGGTGAGACACATATTAATTTTATTATTAGGGAAAGCGACTAGAAAGCATCGTATTAAGATATTTTTTTACATAGATGATATTACATTTTTGAATTATAACAAAGGAGTACTAACATGGCGAAATATACCGACGAAGATATTAGGAAATTAAATAAAATCACATTAAAAATAGCAGGTGATTATTTAGGTATAAGTTCACAGGCAGTTGCTATAGGTCTTAGAAATAATCTTCTTCCAATTGGTTTTGCAATTCATAACGAAGAAAGAGACAGACGTTTCACTGAGAGTTGGTCATATCATATTATTGCTGAAAGAATGATTTCATACAATCACGGTAAGCTATCAGAGATCCGTGTTGAAAATATTGAAACTAGTTTAGATAAAATTATAGAGGAATTTAACGGTTTAAAACAAGATCTACTTTTTATATTAAGCGAAAATGCAGAAGTGAAGAATTAGAAGTTTTTGAATTTGCGTTTTCGCTTGGTAAATATAAAAACGGTGATGTAAAATATAAGGGTAAAGGTGTTTCGAATGAAGATGATAAAGACCTTTTCTAGAGAAGAACTCTATGAAGAAATCTGGGAGATAAGTGCAAAGCAAGTTTCATTGAAATATGATTTAAGCTATTCAGACTTACTTAAGAAATGCAAAGAATTTGAAATCCCAATTCCAAAGGGTAGTTATTGGTATCGTAAGAATACTGGACAAGACTTAAGTGAACTTATTGTTCCATTACCACAAAATGACGTAAATGAAATTAATATTGATAGAAAAAGTCTAAAGAACAACAGAATAAAACCTGCTAAACATAAAGAGGAGAGTTCGGAAGATAAAAACGGAGATACTGTTAAACTTGATACAACTAGTATAAGAAGTTCATTATCATTTTTAGAGGACGATAAAATAGAGCTTATTATCGAAGCCGTTTCAAACCTAAACCAGTCTCCAAATAAGAGATTACATAAATATGTAGCTAATCTAAGAGATAAAATCGCAGAGTGGAATAAGAGGGAAAAAGCTGCTTCCTATCCTTACTTTGATTCTAGACACAGATATAATGATTTAAAAGAACCTAAATTTGTAAAAAATATTTCAGTAAATTCTCTTCCACGTTTATATCGCTTTTTAGATACACTAGTTACTGTAATTGAAAGAATCGGTGATAATGTAACTTCAAATTGGGATATTCAAATTGATAAGGATATTGTTCGTTTTGAAGTTATAGAATCAACAGACAAGTAAGTCATGAATTAACAAAAGAAGAAGCAAAAGAACTAGCAGAGTACAATGATAGCGTTAAGTTTAATAGATATGCTTTTAAACCAAGAATAAAGAAGTATGACTATATTCCAAATGGAAAATTTCGATTTAAGATAATAGATGGTAAATACATTAAAGATACTAAAGAATTCACACTTGAACAATCAATCCCAGAAATAATCGTTTTAATTTACCAAGAGTATTATAAAGTTAAGAACTTACGACTTGAACGTGAAGAGAGAGAAAGACTATACGAAGAAGAACAAGAGCGAAAAAGAAAATTACAAAATAGAATCGAAGAAGAGAAGAAGCGAACAATGTCTCTTCTGAATATGCTAGAAGATTTTCAAACAGCAAATGATTTAAGACTGATGGCTGATAAACTGGAGATAGTAGGGAAACTTAGTAAAGAGAAAATTGATTGGATTAGATCCAAAGCTGACTGGATTGACCCAATAGTTTCTTCAACAGACGAATTACTAGGAATTAGAAATCATGAAAATTCTAGAGAACAAAAAGAAAAATATCTGAGTGAGAAAAGGTACTACTGGTAACTTTTTAGTTAAAACATTTTAGCGAAGCGATAATAAAAGCCTTGATTTTAAGGCTTTTTTGCATTTTCCAATAAAGAACTTGACATTATTAGTTACTTCCACTACAATAGAATTACATACCATCGGTATGATAGAAAGGGACTAAAATGGCAAGGAATAGAAACTCACATGAAACTAGAAAAAAAATACTAGAGGTCTCTAAAAATCTATTTTTAGAAAAAGGATTTGATAATACGTCAATTCAAGATATCATAGATGGCTTAGGTGGATTAACAAAAGGTGTTATCTATCATCATTTTAAGTCTAAATATGATATTCTTCAAACAATCATTAGCGAAAATAATCAAGAAATTTTAAATTATAATTGGAGAGGAAATACTGGATTAGAAAAGATACAAAATTCTTTGATGGACTCTTTCTCTAATTTTGAACACCAAAGGCTCGTATACTCTGCCTCAATCATGCTAAGAAGTCCACGTTTGTTAGGAGAGCAGTATCTAGGTCTATTTTCTGATTTTTTACCGGAAATTAGAGAAAAAGTTTACGAAGGTGTTGAAGATGGGTCTATTAAAACAGAATATCCAGAAGAGCTAGCAGATTTAATTGTTTTGACTCTAAATATTTGGATTGGTTTTCAAATTTCCGTTTTTTCATTAGTGGAATTAAAGCGTAAAATGAATTTCATTAAACTTACTTTTGAAGGTCTAGGGGTACAGTTAATTTCTGATGAAATGATGGAGGTGATTTTTCAACTTATTCGATCACTTAAAAAAAATAGTAAATAAGTGGTCGCATGACATTCTTGTTAATACTAATTTCTATTTATGTATTATCAATTGAACGATCAATTTTACATTTTGATAATTAAAAAAATAACATACTTTAAGTGTGTTATTAAAAATCTATTATACATACCATAGGTATGTTTGTTTTTTTAGTGTATACATACCGATAGTATGTATAGTGACATTGTTTGAAAAAAATAAGCTTTATTTTTTTAAATATTTGTTGAGATTAGTTTGAATAGTTTATTCTTTATTTTACACTTTGGAGGAAAAGAATCTATGTTGTCGCTTATTAAAATTGAATTAAATAAAGTTTCTAAATCTAAATTATTTTTTTAGCCTGGTTGTGTCCCTTATTTATAGTGTTAGGTATTACAGCAATCATTATTATGGGGTTAGGTACTGACAATAAACTAGGAGAATTCACTGGACAGGATTCTAATGTTATTAGAATTACTGGTAAATGGGAAGGTTGGGCAATTGTAGCTTCATTGTTTTCATCTTTATTTACAAAAGCAGCATTTTTGATTTTTCGAATCTTATTTATTATCTACGATTATTATTGATGAATTTAAACGAAGAACAATTTTTCAGTTGTTTTCTTACCCTATTTCTAAAAAAAAGTTATTTTGGGGAAAAATTCTTTCAGTCATTCTAATAGCATTTATTGCTCATTTTTCTGCACATTTAGTGATTCAATTATTCATTAGATTCATGGCTGTTGTAACTGAATCTAGTTATATCCCTCTAGCTAGTCAATTAATTAACTTAGCTGGAATAACGTTTGCAACAGTACTAATAGGGTTACTACCATTTGTTTTAGGTATGATTAAACATTCAACAGCTATAACAATGCTTTCTGGACTTGGTTTAGCAGCATTACTTTCAAATGTAAGTCCAGGAAGTTTATCTAATAATATTGCTGATAACTTATTCTTTTTGATATTTGCAAGTTTCATAAGTTTAATGATTACTTCATTTTCAATTTTAAATATTTCAAGACAAGATATTAGTATCAAGTAACATACCTGAGTTTAATTGAAGGAAAGTGAGAATTCCTTGATGATTTCTATAAAAAAAGAGACTGTATAAGTTAGTATTTATGCTCCGAGAGAAAAAAATTCTTGCATTTAAAGCTAGATATAGAAAGAGAGATAGAAATGAGAAATATTGTTGAAATAAAAAGAAGTTTTTTTAAAACAATTGATAAAGAAGAAATTTTTAAGTGGTATCAACCTTCAAATTGCTGAAGGAGAAATCTATGGTTTTTTTAGGACCGAATGGTGCTGGAAAAAAACAACGTTAATGAAAATGTATGTTATCCTTATCAACAATTACATCAGGTAGTATTGAAATTTTTGGGAAAAATCTACAAGAACACAGAGAAGAAATCCTAAGTCAGATTGGAAGTATTATTGAATCACCAATTTTTTTATGATAACTGCACTGCAAAAAGAAATTTTTGGAAATTCACGCTCAGTATATGGGGAAAAATATTATTGAATCAGATATAATAAGAGCCTTAAGAATGGTCGGATTAAAAAATACGACTAAAAAAGTAAAAGATTTTTCGTTAGGAATGAGGCAAAGGCTTGGTTTAGCTCGTGCTTTTTTAACAAAACCTAAATTGTTAATTTTAGATGAGCCAATCAATGGTTTAGATCCAATAGGAATTCAAGAAATTCGAAATCTTTTGTTGTCGCTTTCTAAGGAGCATGGAATTACAATTCTAATATCGAGTCATATATTATCGGAAATTTCACAGATAGCAGATAAGATTGGTTTTATCAAAAATGGAGAAATGCTAGAACAGGTCTCTATGAAAGAGATTAGGAGAGAGAATATTGACTTAGAAGAATATTTTATGTCACATTTTCTAAATGAAATTAAGAATTATGAGGTAGATTAAGGATGAAACAATTGATAAAGAACCATCAGAAGGCTTTTTATGCTTTCATGATATTTAATATACTGGTCCCTTTAACTAATATTGCTTTTGCTTATTCTATTAAAGGTATTATTGATAGTGGTATGTCCCATAATAAAGAAGCCTTAACTCAAGCGGTACTAGTGGGAGCAGCTGTTATTTTCATCTATGCAGGACTGAACTTTATATCTCTTCGATTGAAAAATATACTTGTTAGGCAAATCATGTCAAGATACAAAAACAAGGTGTTCCAGTCTATTTTAGATAGAGATTATAGAGACTTTTCTAAAGAAAAATCAGGGAAATTTATTTCTGTATTAACCGAAAATATGAAGAAAATTGAGCAAGATTATCTACAACAGTATTTTAATATTTCAAAAAACCTCTCCTTGATGATTTTCTCACTCCTAGCTATGTTTATAGGTAATTGGTTTTTGACCTTATTGGTTATCATTGCTAGCATCATTCCGATGATGATTTCAGGATTTATTGGACAAAAATCAGCCTCTCTACAAAATAGTGCTATGATTGGAGATCAGAAGTATTTAGCTAAGGTTAAAGATATTTTAGCAGGATTTCTGGTTATTAAAAGTTTTAATGTTAAAGATGCTATTCGTCTGGATTATAGTCATGAAAGTGAAAAATTGGATGAGATATATTTTATAAAAGGAAAATTTGATGTTTTAGCAAATGTTATTTCTCAGCTTTCAGGGATGATTGTTTTTTTGGTAGCCTTTGGTGGAGGGATGTATCTCGTATTTAATGGCTATACCACAATTGGAAGTGTGACAGCTATTGTTCAACTAGTTAATTTTGTAGTAATGCCACTAAATGAAATTGGTATGGGAATGAGTAAATTCCGTGAAGGTCAGGCAACACTAGAGTCATTTGAGGTAAAAGATGTAACAGAACTCCAGACCGGTGAAATGAAAGAATATTTCGATGATGTTATTTCTTTTTCAAATATAGACTTTTCTTACCCTAATACTGAAGAAAAAATTTTTAATCATTTATCTTTGAAGATTCAAAAAGGGGAAAAAATTGCAATTGTAGGAATGTCAGGGAGTGGGAAATCAACTTTGCTCAATCTATTACTACGTTTTTACGATGTAACAAGTGGATATATTTCAATTGATAATCAAGATATACAAGCTATTTCAGCAGAGAGCCTTTATAACTTAATGACTATTGTTCAGCAAGATGTTTATATATTTGATGATACTTTAAGAGCAAATATTACTCTTAATCAATCCTTCACTGATGAGGAAATAAAGAAAGCTGTACAGCAGTCAGGTTTAGAAAGTTATGTTTTAGAAAATGAATTAGGTCTACAAGCTTTATGTGGAGAGAATGGATCAAATTTATCTGGGGGAGAAAGACAGAGACTTAGTATTGCGCGTGCCTTGATTCGAAAAACACCAATCTTATTATTGGACGAGGCAACCTCATCTTTGGATAATCAAGTAACTACTGAAATTGAAAGTTCAATCTTGGATATTCAAAATTTAACTGCACTTGTAGTAACCCACAAGTTGAATGAAAACATTTTGAAAAGATACGATAGAATTCTCTTTATGAAAGCAGGCGTCATTGTTGAAGATGGTTCTTTTTGTGACTTGATGGATAGGAGAGGTGAGTTTTATAAGTTGTTTGAGTTGAGTATGTAATTCTCTTTCGTTTTATAGTATAATTCTATAAAACACTCTATTACTTTCGTTATATAATATAGATGTTGACTAGCACCACATGTCGAGTGTGTAGCTTTGCTGGTAAAAGCCTAGAAAACTTGGTATGAATCAATAATGAAAAGCCTTGATTGTAAGGCTTTTTTGCATTTTTGTGATAGAATATAGGTAGTTGTAATCGACAGCAACTAAGAAGCAGTAAAATGTTATTCATAAAATAATCAAGATAAGGAAGATAAAATGACAGAAATTGACAAAAAGAATTTAAAAAATTATCTTTATTGTACATTTGGAATTACTTATATAGCTTGGGGACTTCTTGCTATATTTACACAATCTTATATTTTGGGATTAGAAACATTTATAGGGAGAATGTTACATATAGTAGGTGCACTTGGTCCAGCTATTGCAAGTGGCTTTTATTTGAAAAGGAATAATATAAAATTTCAACATTTTCTATTTAGTAAGAAAGGAAATAGTAGTATTTATTTCATTATTCATTTGTTAGCAATTTTGATACTATTTTCTGTATCTTCCTTAGAATTAAATGAAGTATCCATTTATCTGATGCCATTATTCTTTATACAACTAATTTTTTTGGTGGTGGACATGAAGAATTAGGATGGAGAGGTGTATTACAACCGTTACTTGATAAAAAAATATACTTATTGGCAATCTAATTTGATTGTAGGTTCAATCTGGGGAATTTGGCATCTGCCTTTATGGTTTATAGCTGGAGAAAGTCATCAAGGATTTCCTTTTATTTTTATTTTTTTATATACATTATTTTTTTAAGTTTTTGTTTTTAGGACTTCTTTACCGTCAAAACGAAATCTGTGTGGTACTGTATATTATTTCATGCATTCGCAAATTTGTTAAATCTCTATTTTTGTGTTGAAGATTAATCTTGCTTTTTATTATCATTTTTTTATAGCTTATTTAATTTATACAATATTGGCAAGTAATAGAATTAGTAAGGAAAAAGGATTTTAAATTTTAGAAAAGGAAGTATTATCATGGGAATATTCGATGATTTTTAAGTACAAAGAAAAATGCCAAAATGAAGAAAAAAAGTAATTGAGGTACTTAAAAAGATTTTTAAGAGCAATTCATCTAAATAATTATAGAGATATTATGGATTGTGTTGATGGTTCAGAAGTTGATGATGTAAGAGAGTTACTTGAATATATTGACGAGTCATTACAATTAAATGATTTTGATAAAATTGATGAATATGGTGTAGAATGTAATTTTCATCCGAATTATGAGTACTCCCAACTACAAGTTTATGAATTTAATGATCAAACTGGCTTTGTTGTTGAATATCAGATGACCTCCGAATCTGAATTAGTAGATTTAACCCTACAATTAGAATTTTTATACAATAATGATGGTTACAAAATAACTTCTATAGATGTAGATCCTGGATAAACCAAACTTAATTATCTTCGTTATATGATAAATGCGTATATTAAGGATAGATAATTTGATTGTAAGTTGCTTAAAACATCGGTTAGTTTTCAAATATTGAGAGATTAAAGATGTATCTATTGGAATTGTATCAAAATTATTATTTTAAAAAAATTTAGTCGCTTTTTGATTCTTTAGAAGAAGGGAAAGCCTTTGTATCTAAAATAACTGGATATACTCTAGAAAATGAAAATGATTTTGATCAAGGTAATAAAGTAGAAATAACGAACATTTAGATGAAAGGTTTAGAGTAAACATGAGTCTCTTATTTGAAGAATTTAAAACCATTTGTTTCCATTTAAATCGAGTCGGAATTACACCGACACTGATGGGTTCTTTGGGATTGGAGTTTAGAACGAAAGAAAATTGGGGGCCGTCTGACATTGACATTCATGTGCCTGGTGACCCTAGAGGTTGGGAAGCACCTGATCAACTCAGAATTTATGACTGGGACAAGATAATGAAAGTGATGAAAGACTTAGGCTACGTCTTAATAGATATTCATGAGCATGAATTCCAAAAGGATAGAGTGAGTGTTGAATTTGGAAGTATCGATTCCTTACTTGATTTTGCAGGAGTTTCGGAATCGGATATAGAGCTTATTCACATTGAAGGCATCACTTTTCGTCTTCCAAGTCTGGAGCAGTATCTAAGTATTTACAAAGCTTCTTCTCAAGACTCCTATCGAAATGATCACAATAACAATAAGGATTTTAAAAAGATCGAGTGGCTGGAAAGACATTTGTAAATTATCATATAAAAAGTAGTAAGTTGTAAGACTGGCTGCTATGTTATTTTTATCATCATTTTTATTGGTCATTTAATTTATTCTATATTGGCGAGTAATAGAATTAGTAAAGAAAAGAATTTTAAATTTTAGATCAGCTTAACTATTATCGAAAGTAACGATTGATTTATTTAGATCACTGCTTCTTTAAACAGATTAAACAAGGACGTATCTATTGAAAGTCTCACAGTAAGGAGTTTAAATATGAAATTCCATGAATTTGGGGATAAGAATTTGCCTTCTATCTTACTGATACATGGTGGTGGCAGTTCTTGGTGGAATTATCTTCGTCAAGCACGGATCTTGTCAGAAGACTACCGTGTTATTCTACCCACTTTGAATGGCCACGGCGAAGAATACCAACTTGATTATGTTTCTACTGAAGATTCTGCTTTGGAGATTCTAGACTATATCAAAGCAAACTGTGGTGGGAAGGTGTTTACGATCGGTGGTGTTTCTCTTGGTGGTCAAATTGCCATGGAACTTTTGTCATTAGACAGCGAGATAGCTGAGAAGGCAATAATAGATGGAACCCTCTGTATGCCTCAACCAAGGTTGGCTAAAATCAGCATCTTTCTAGTATCATTATTTGGTAAACTGATGTTCAGTAAATTCTCTTGTAAACTTCAATTAAGAATGATGAACAAATTTATCCTAAACTGGCTTATCCAGAGGAAATAAAAGCTTATTATTTGGAGGATTTGCCAAGGACACCTATCAAAACATTGGTGAGCATTTACAAAACCTATATGGGACGTTACAAGCTGAAGGAGACGATTTCTGCTAGTAAGGCTCAGGTTCTGTATATCTATGGTGAAAAAGAATTGAACTGTGTGAAAGCTTCCGCGAAATTATTTCAGCAGCTACATCCAAATACAATTTTGTATGAAGCAAAGGGGTATAACCATGGTTATCTATCAGCTTACCTGCCTCAAGAATGGATCGATTTGGTTGAGCCGTTTTTAAAGAGTGATCCATTGGAAATCTGATATGCTGTAAGGAGGAATCTTATGCTAGGAGCAATAGTTGGAGATATTGTAGGTTCTGTTTATGAATGGGACAATATTAAAACCAAGAATTTCCCATTATTTCGTGAGGATTGTTTTTTTACAGACGACACGGTGATGACCTGTGCTGTGGCGGAAGCAATCATGAATGGCGGACAGAAGGATGACTTCATCGAGGCCATGAAGAAGTACGGTAGAATGTATCCAAACGCGGATTACGGTGCCAGGTTTAACTGGTGGCTTATGACCGACAACCGTGAGCCTTACAATAGTTTTGGGAATGGGTCTGCGATGCGCGTTTCTCCGTGCGCTTGGATGATGGATGCCACAACAGGCGAGTTGCCGTCTGAGGTGAAACGTCTGGCGCAACTTTCTGCAGAGGTGACGCATAACCATCCTGAAGGAATCAAAGGAGCAATGGCTACAGCGGATGCACTCTATATGTGCCGTTATTTCCTTGGTGGTGATGGTAGCGATAACCTTGCGGAGATTAAAAGACGTATCAAGGAACATATCGAGAAAGAGTATGGATATGACCTTTCTAAAAAGTTAGATGAAATTCGTCCTACGTATCAATTCAATGAAACGTGTCAGGATACTGTTCCTCAAGCTATCGTTGCCTTTTTGGAGAGTACAGATTTTGAAGATGCGATTCGAAATGCGATTTCTCTTGGTGGGGACAGCGACACACTTGCTGCAATCACAGGAAGTATCGCCGAGGCAGCTTATGGAATTCCTGAGTGGATTAAGGACAAGGCCTATAGCTATCTCGATGAGCCTTTGAAAGAGGTGCTTAGACGATGGGAAAGGGAAGTTGGCTGAATTTTTAGAAATAAGGCTATCGCTCGGTAACATTTAAACACCAAAGAAGGCACTATAATCGGCTGCCTTCAATCTCAGAAAAATAACTTAATATGTGCGAAGTTGATGGCGTGACCAATGTGCACTTTGAAACAGGTGGAACCTGTGGATATATTTCCGATAACTGAGCATGTTGAGGCGTGTGCTCTCTCATTAGGAAAGATTTTCTGTGATGATTTGATTTTGATAAAGACTGATTTAATAAAAAAGTAGGTGATTTTAATGACTCGTTCACCAGAGAAATTTATTCTCGAAATGAAAGAAATAAATTCTAATATTGAGATCCTTGGAACGTATACCAAGGCCGTCGAGCGAGTCCAAGTCAAATGCAAGACTTGTGGAAAGATATGGAATCCGTTAGCATATAGTTTGCTCCAAGGGAAAGGGTGCCCATCATGTTCTGCAAAGAAAGGCGCAATAAATAATAGTGGTAAAACGGGATTAAAAACAACAGAGCGGTTCATAGAAGACTTAAAAGTTGTTGACGATTCTATAGAGGTACATGGTGAATATATTAATGGACATACAAATATAAAACTACACTGTTCACGATGTGGAAATGATTGGGAAGCAAAACCGTATTCGATTCTTGCTGGGCATGGGTGCCCACGGTGTGCAAAAAGCGGGACCAGCTTTATGGAACAAGCTATTCTACTATGTTTCCAAAGTGTACTTGGATCAGATAAGGTTCTTTCTAGAGATAAAAAGACGATAGGAATGGAAATTGATATCCTTATCCCTTCGCTGAAATTCGCAATTGAACCTGGTAACTGGTGGCTCCATAAAAAATCTATACAAAGAGATAAGCAAAAACGGGTTTTGTGCTCTGAAAAAGGGATCAGACTTATCACAATTTATGATAAATTCCCTAAGGGACAGACAGCACCTTTTGAGAATGATGTGTATACATTTGTAGAAGATTTAAATATTGCGAATCACTCAATTATCAGAAGTCTTATACAAGAATTATTTAGTGAAGTCGGCTTGGATGAAAAGATTGATGACGAAGAGTGGGAGCAGATTGAAAAAAATGCATACTCTAATGCAAAATCAATGACACACGATATTTTTGCGAGAAGGATGTCTGTTGTGAATCCGTCAATTGCAATTCTGGGCACTTATCAGAATGCAAATAGAAGGTTATTGATGCGTTGTAAGCAATGTGGATTTGAATGGGATGCTGTTCCGGCAAACTTACTTTCAGGAGATAGTTGCAGAAAGTGTGGAACTAAATTGGCGCATGTAAGTTTTGTAAATAGCCAGGAAGAATTTGAACAAAAGATTGCTATTGTTAATCTTAATGTAGAAATTATCGGTAATTACACAGGGAGACATTCGCCAGTAAAGGCTAGATGCAGAATCTGCGGTTATGAATGGGAGCCGATTGCGTCTAGTTTGCTTCGAGGAAGCAGTCATAAAGGCAGCAGATCATTGCATAGAATTTAAACATAACAAAGAGAAAATAATATGAAGTTAAGCAACCTTATTTGACGATCGTTAAAGAGGTATGCCTATTGACATTAACGTAATAATGTTGATGAGGGTTATCGATGGTTATATTGGAATTGTATCAAGGTGATTATCAAAAGGATTTAGTCGCGTTTGATTCTTTAGAAGAGGGAAAAGCCTTTGTAGCGCAAATTCCTGGCTATACTCTAGAAAACGAAGATGGTTTTGAAGTGGAGTATGTGAACCCTAAACACTTACCAGATTATATGGAAATTATCTTTAATGGAAATATTGTCCCTTTATCTAGATTTTCGTTTGATTCTGAAGAAAATATTGAGATTATTTGGAAAGAGATTTCGAATATATCCGCCAAAAACGATAAAGTGATCGAAGGCTATTTAAAAATAGATGCCTATGTCGTTAACAATCATGAAGTCAAAGCCTATGTCGAAGCTAGAGAAGCAAACTTCTGCAAGGCAAAAGACTTCTTAGAACGCAACGGATATGAAGTCGACAGAAGCTTTTTCGGAAGTGAAGACGGCGAAGCAATTCTCTACAGAAAACGCGACACCGAAGATTGGCACTTCCTATGTCACTTAGACCCAATGTTTGTAGAGATTGAAGATGTCGAGGGATATGTGAAAAAAGCGCTTGAAGAGGCCTTGTAAGGAGAATAATATGGTTGAATGTAAAGTGAATATCGTAGAGGCATTCGACCTTGATCAATTTCCGGGTTGGTGCAAGGCGATTCTGACGGATGCGAACGGAGTAGAGCATGCTTTCGTTGACAAGCTTCCAGTGTTTGGAATAGAAGAGGTGGAAGTTAGAAAACTTCCTTTAGAAAAATATATCACTGTTAAAGTAGTCTGTGATTTAGGAAACATCGTTGAAATTGATGCGTCAGTGCCACATGGGCTTGAAACAGAAGACGGCAACAGTCACTTTGTGGTCAGGAAAGACTTGATAAAATTCAATTAGGTCTACCAATTTTATAGAAATTTTTGAGGAATATAATGAATTATGTAGAATTACGCAAAAAATATGTCCTTTATAGATATGTTGCCATTGTCTTGGCTGTCATTTCTATTCTTTGTATAGCTTGGATGGTGAGAGATACCACTTTTCAAATATTGCTTATTTTATTAGTGAACGTTCTCCCGTTTCTTATTATGCTATTTATTAAAAAAAGCTATATAGGAGCTGGAACTAAACTTTTACATAAGGACCTGGATTTACCATCTTGGAGACAATATATAGAACACAATAAAAAGTCAAATAGAGCAATCATGCAGACCGATGCTTCTTTAACATCTGTATCATACTCATACATGACTGGTGATTTTAAGGCTGCTATTAAAGAAGCAACGGAAACACTAGCTAATTCGAAACTAAAACCAAAATATAGAGATTTGTTAAAAAGTTATCTCATTCGATCTACCATTCTTGCTCGACCTGATTTGAATAGAGAAGAGCTTGATGATATGTTAAACGATTTGACTATTACTGATCCTATGCTAGCTGACAAGACTAAAAATACGAGTTATGCTCTTCATGATTTGACGATTGCTCATAAAAGTAATGATTATTTTGAAGACTTGGATAATGAGTTTAAGTATCAAAAACTTGAAATTAGTTACTATCAGGCTTTAAATGCTAACATAAAAGGACAAGTAAATAAATCCAATGAATTATTTAGCAAACTAGCTCAGGAAGATCAAGAGTTATACATTGTTAAAAAAAGGCTAAAGAATTTTTACATAGTTAAGATTATAAACGATTCATAAAGAAATAAATCAATCGAAAGGAATTGTCGGTTGGTTTTTTAGTGCTGAATCTTGTAAACTTGCTAAATAAACTAGAATCAAGTACAATGAATTTAGATAGTTCTATATGTATAGTTTTTTACTCAATATAAATCTATCAGTCTAATACAGCATCAAAAAAGTGAATGAAGAAAAAGTTTCTTACTTGCTTTGCATTGTTTTTAAAATGTTTAAGGAGAACGATAGATGAATAAAATTATGATAATCATTAATCCAACCTCTGGAGGCGAAAAAGCCTTAGATTATAAGGTAAAGCTGGAAAATAAAGCTAGAGACTACTTTGAAGATGTCGAGATTAAAATTACGGAGAAAGCGCAAGACGCCACAAACTTTGCAGAAGAAGCGTCTCGGGAGCACTATGATGCGGTTCTTGTATTCGGTGGAGATGGTACTGTTAATGAAGTAATTTCTGGTATCGCGGAAAAAGACTACATTCCTAAACTTGCGATTATTCCAGGAGGAACTGGAAATCTCATTACGAAACTATTAGAAATCGATCAAGATATTGATGGTGCTATAGACGAGCTTGATTTTAATTCTACGAATAAGATTGATATCGGAAAATCAAATGGAAATTATTTGGTTATATCTTTAGTATTGGGTCATTACCAGAAGCGATCCATAACGTTGGGATAGAAGATAAAACAAAGTTTGGTATGCTCGCCTATGCGATTAATACCATGAAGTCTGTGGTTACAGATCAAGCATTTAACATTGCAGTTGAGACCGAAAATGGTAATTACATTGGCCCAGCCAGTCATGTCTTGGTTCTCCTAACAAATTATTTCGCTGACAAGAAGATTTTTGACGAAAACAAGGATGGCTACGCTAATATTTTGATTTTAAAAGATGCATCTATTCTTACTAAATTGTCAGTTATCCCTGATTTATTAAAAGGAGATGTTGTCGTGAATGAGAATATCGAGTATATGAAAGCTCGTCATATAAAAATTTCTTCAGATACTGAATTAGAAACGGATGTTGATGGTGACAAATCTGATAATTTACCAGTAGAAATCATGGTTCTAGGTCAGCATATCGAAGTTTATTCTCAACCTAAGGAATAAGAATATTAACCTTAACAAATGATTTAAATCAACGGATGCTGTGATATGTAGCTTCAATATTTCATTCTAGTTGATAGTAAGGAAAGCCTATGAAATTTAAAAGATTAGCAACTATCAGTCTTTGCTCAACGTTTCTTTTGACCTTAGTAGCTTGCAGTCAAACTCAAAATACAACTGATGGAACTAGTGATACTTCAGTGACTCAATCGCAGTCTAATCCGGTTTCCTGGAAAGCTACTTATAGCAATATGAACAGTAAGCCCAGTGAAGAAGAAGTTCGAAAAGCCTTGGCTACTCATTTGGATAAAGAAAGTGTGGATGCATTTTTCAATCTTGTCAATGACTACAATGAAACTGTTGGTTCAGTTGGATTAGCTGGAGATTTTTCTGCATTTACAAAGACTGAATATGACGTAGAAAAGATAAGCTATCTTTGGACACCGAAAAAAGGTGATTTTGTCGGGACTAACTGTCGTATCAACAGTTATTGTTTATTGAAAAATTCTATTGAAATTCCTAAGTTGGAAAAAGATGACTCCTTGTTATTCCTAGATAACGATGCTATTGATAAAGGAAAGGTCTTTGCTGCAGAAGACAAGGATGCTTTTGATATTTTATTCTCAAGAGTCAAGACTGAAGCGACGACAGATGTTAAGGTTCATGCAGCAAAGATGGAACAATTCCTCTCTCAATTTAAGTTTAATGAAAATGCAAGAATGCTATCGGTTGTTGTTCATGATGACTTGGATGGACAATCCCTCTTTATCGGCCATGTTGGAATTCTTGTACCAAGCGAGGAGGGCTACCTCTTTGTTGAAAAATTGACCTTTGAGGAACCTTATCAGGCTATTAAATTTGCGACCAAGGAAGATTGCTACAAATATCTAGATACAAAATACGAAAACTATACAGGTGAAGGTCTAGCTAAACCATTTATTATGGACAATGATAAGTGGGTTCAAGTCTAAAGGAAGTGAGTAGCATGGACATATTGCTGGGACTGGTCGTTTTATTCTTGATAGGGATATGGCCTATTACGGCAATTAATGGTAATCAGTACAAACCAAAAAATAATGAAAAATTTATTGGTTATATCAATCGATACGATGAAGATGGAGAACCCTACCAAGCTGAGGTTTGGGAAGTGACAGAAGATGAGGACTAGACATATGGAATTACAAGATTTACAGAAAAAGAACAAGAAATGATTAAAAAGGAATTAACTTTTTCTAAACTTAGCGATAAGGAAACAGCCGATAAGATAATCGCTCTAATTCCTCAAGAGATGATTAAGCGTATCCCGTTTTTTGTTAGAAAACATGCCATTACACGTACTGTCAAGAGAATTTCACTTGAGTATCCAGAATTATACGCCGTTGCTGAACAAGAAGGCCAACTTCCTGAAAAGGAAGCTCAAGAATTACGACAAATTCTTACAGATATTTTCCAAGAGAAAATGAATAAGCATAAGATTAAATAAGCTTTGAGATTTAAAAAGATATAGGAGTTGAGTATGGCTATTGATGGCGTTAAAATCATTGACAGTGATCAAGGTTATGACATTTACAATGAAGTAGTCAGTCGCTATAGAGACGGTGAACAGGTGGCGAACATTATAAAGGATATCCTCGATGAGGAGAAAGATTACTGCCAAACAGACTTATTTACAGAAATTTATTGGACAGCTCTTGCCTACTCACTGTGGAAGATTGGTCACCTGACAGATGATATCAGAGATAAAACCTTGGAGCTTCTCAGAAAAGGGGCTGATCCATTTTGGTTGGAAATAGATCCAAAGGCTTTGAAGCAAAGGCAAAAGGTCTTGGAAAAACTTGCAGTTCAGTTGCAAACTGAAAATCCTAGACCTCTAAAGGTCACTAAAGCCAAAACTAAACGCAAACCTTACTTTGAAGAAGGAGATATTCTTGCTGTTAAGTTCCAAGATGAGTATGGTCTTGTCTTTGTATCTATGGTTGAGCAGAGTCCTAGAAAGCTTGAGTACCATCTAGCTTGCACTCGCCTCTTACAAACAAAAAAGCCCACTATCGATGATTTTTTGACCAGTCAAATCTCCTGTAAGATGGACAATACGAAGTTTGCTCTGGATACAGATTGCTGGTTCAATCACAAAGATTTAGGGCAATTATTAGAGAATATTGAAAAAATTGGACAGGTGAAACTCAGCCCATTTAGTCTTTGGATGCTAGCACCTGCCCAAAATTTAGAAGATATTTATGAAGAAATCACAAGAGGTAAAGGTTCCTCTGGCCTTAGATTCATCGAAACCTATAAACTTGTCGACGATATTTTTCCAGTTTAATGCTTATGTGATAAAGTGGGAAATGGTCAATTATTCCCACATGCTGTGCTGGACTCTGACACCATAGCTATCTAGGGAACCATCTGAATTGAACTTGGATTCAATCCGGTATCTTTTCCAGAGGTCGTAATCTGCTGTTTGAATGGTTAGGATGTAGTTTGCGTCAGTCTCAGCGACATTATAATCAGTAGGATTGACTTCAAAGATATTGATTAATTTCGTGTTTGAAAGTCTTGGAGCTTGAGATTTGCTAGCTTGACATGATTGATGGAAATTTCTTCTAGTTGATTGTTATCCTTAGGTGTTCTGTAATAGGTGACGATGCAGTTTTTGAGTTGATCAGTATCTCTTCCCGTAGGAGTAAGGCTCATAAAGCCATAGGACTGATCATCCCGCTTGACTTCGAGAAGCTGACCGTAGTAGAAGTGGTCGTTTTTGGGGTTGGTAATCAAGCTCTCCGCGCTTTGATCTCCAAAGGTGAACCCCTGCTCCAAAAGCTCGGAAGCCTTGGTCTCGCCTATAATGACAGTGGTATCTTGAATGGTTACTGGAACAGGTTGAGCTGGAAGTCCACTCATCATCATGCAAAACATAAAAACATAACTCGTTAAAAAGGCTGTCCCGACAACAGCGTTGGTTGATGCATAGGCATGACTGTTATGAAAGTTTTTTCTTATAGCTAGTACAACAAATTTTCCAAGACTTTTTAAAATCATACTAACAAGTACGATAAAAAATTGTTTTTTCAAACATTCATAAATGGCTTGCGGGAAGCTATTATCATGATAGTAGAAGACAGCCAATACGAGTAGATTTACGATTAGATAGATTAGCAAGAACCAATGAATCTCTTTAATCGCATTAGCATCAGTAATTTCTTCATAGTCAACGTGAATTCTTCCTTGAACAGCATGGCCAAGTTTATAAATCCATTTGGGAATGTCTTTGCCTTTTTTAACCGCAACTACGAGTCTAATATAGAGATAGACGGTAAAGGATAAGGATAGAAAGAAAAGAGCATAAAATCCTAAAACAATACTAGTGAACATGACTACTTCCCCCTATTTAACATACAATAAAACAATTTCTTAGCTCCATTATAGCATTTTCTAGGGAAATAGAGCTAAAAACATCCGTATTATACTAACTGATTCAAAGGAGTAAAATCATGGGAATGATTGCCAATTATCAATATTTGTCGGACGATAAATTAAAACAAATAAAGCTACTTTCTAATGAGGAAAATGACTTGCTGGACTTGGCGGAGGATTATGCAGAAGAATATGAAATTTTTCTGGATATCGATAAAATGTGGGATGCCTTGGTCTTTGTCTTGACAGGATTTAGTAGTTCAGAATTTTTGGATGACAATCCCTTGAGAGAAGCTGTTTTAGGGGTGACTCCTCTAGAGGATGTATCTGAATATATCGCCTATACTGAAAAAAACAAGATAGCCGAGATTGTAGAAGCTATAGAAAGTTTTGACATGGACAGGGCTATGACTGACTTTAGTATGGAAGCCTGTAAGAAAGCGGATTTGTATCCTGATATTTGGGATTATCTTGAGGAAGAGGAAGAAATCAAGGATGATATTTTGACCTGCTTGTTAAAATGAAAGACTTTTACAAGGAAATCTTAAAGCTAAACGGGAATGTCTTAGTGACTATTTGTTAAGGTTTTTATAATCCATTAGAAAGGTAATCCTATGAATCCATATTTACAAAAATACATTACTTTAAAGAAGCAATATATAGCCCAAGAGGGCAATCCACCAAGTGTCTCAGCTCTTTATGACTTAGCTGATGAATTAGCCAAGTCTGATGATTTAGAAGCGAAGAAGGTCTTAGTTGACCTCTATGAACAATTGGGTCTCTATACTAGTGCCTATAGCTTATTTACCGAAATCTTAGACAAACCTGATCGAAAACAGATAAAGAAACTGAGCTGTTTACAAGAAATGAGTCAGAGTCATGGCGATCGTTTTGCCCTTCCTCGTCCTCTAAGAAAAGAAGAGAAGAAGCAAAGACAGGACTTGTTAAAAGACTTACCCCATTTTCTCTATCATCCAGATCCCTTAGCTACAGGTTCATTTGTTGAAGGAGAAGCTAAGGTTTGTCCATCTTGTGGGAAAGAAAGCAATGTTTATTATGCACTTATACCTTATAGTATAGAGGATATAGAATACCTTTGCCCATTTTGTATTGCAAACGGTCAAGCGGCCAAAAAATTTGATGCGGAATTTATCCAAGATGCCGAGTGGCAGGGTGAATTGGATCCAGAAAAGAATCAGCTGCTTTTTTGTCAGACCCCAGGGTACTCTAGTTGGCAGGGAGAATATTGGCTTTCTTGTTGCCAAGATTATTGTGCTTACTTGGGTACAGTTGGAACTCGAGAATTAAAGGACATGGGAATCGCTGAGCAAGTCTTGGCAGACTATGAAGCGCGTGAAGAATTTCAAGATATTGAAGAATACTTGGTTAAGGATGGCTCTCTCTGTGGCTACCTTTTTAGATGTCTCCACTGTCAAAAATACCAGATCTGGGTTGATGCAGATTAAATCGGATTGTGATTCACTATGAAAATTAAAGAGAAGACTGTAGTTGACATCAAAAGCAAGTTAGTTTTTTGATGATTGCTCTACTGGCTATACCGATTGTACTGATAGAAGGTAGTCCTTTCTTACTAATCGTTTTATTGGTTAGGAATTTGCTTTTAATGAGAAAGAAAAGAATCATAAAGGAGTAGAGAGCCATGGATAGAACGGTGATTATAGGTACTTTAATAGCTTTTGCAATCTTTAATCTGTTGCTAGGTCTGGGCTTTTATCTTTTTCTTAAGAAAAGGAGAGAGAATGGACAGTCATTGTACGAATCCCCTGTAAACCAACAAACTCGTACAGAAAAACTGGGTCTTGGCGAGATTTTGGTTTACCTGACCTTGATTGCTATTGCTGGGGTCTTTGCTTTTCAGACCTTAAATAGAGGTGGTGTGGGGAATTCTATTTTAGCCAAAATGATTATCCTCCCAGCTCTAATGGCCCTCTTCAATGCTCGAAAAAGGACTGGAAAGTCTTTACTTGCCCTCCTTATAACCTTTATGGTCTTTCTAGTAGGAGCCATGTTTAATCTCACGATTGGTTTGCCACCTCAAGCACCGATTTTGCAAATTAATGAAAGTAAAATCATTTTAGCAGAAACAAAAGCAAGTGATCTGATGGAAGCTGGATTTGATATCTATGTAAGACAAGGTGATGGTGGTAGCGACTACGAAGCCTTCCTGACAGATGGCAATTTCCAAAAGTATGCAGGAGATAAATCAGTCTCTATCGAAAAAGGCTTCAAACTTGATAGCAATGCTCTTCCCTACGCTCCCTATTTATTAGCAAAAGATGGGATAGTACTGGGGAGTATTTCCTTTTACGGTGCTGAGGATCAGGATGTAGCTTTAGAAGATTCTAAGGTTATTCAGGTTCGATTTGACAAGGACAGTATTGAGGCGGCCAAAAAACATTCTATCACTTTCAAGTTAAATGAACTTGACTTGACTACGCGACTGGACCTTCCTCTTGTTCAAGAAACTTTTAAAAAGCATCTATGGTCAACACCCCCATCACATACAAGTGATGTCACTCAATTATGGTATGGTTTAAAGTGGTCCAGCAACAGTGACTCACTATTTTGGAATGAATATTATAGCCTCATACGTCTGGATGAAAATTATATGATGACAGATTTTGAACTAGCTGCGCAAATAGCACGTGATGAGTAGATGGGTTTTTGAATAGTTGACTGTAGTTATAACTAATTAAGGAACTAATCGATTTAGTTCCTTTTTTTATTTCAATGTAAATATGAAAAAGTTTTCATTTTTTCCAAATAGTAAATTCACGAACGAAAAATCAAATTATTTATTAAAGTTTCACAAAATACTTTACAAGATAGTGAAAACATGATATAGTAATGAAGCTTAGAAAATGAGATGATGTTTTCTAGTAAATATAAACCCGAGTAAAAAATGCCTACGGACAGGCAGGGTTGAATGCCGAAGCGTGGTTGGAAAGCCACATTATTGATAGGGTTAAAAGCCTACTTTTATAAGTTGATGTTAGGGCACTTGTCCTAATTCGTATAGATTTGTTAGTGTGGTGAAAGCACACGTCATCTTGTGAAACGATCAATAAAGTACGTAATATTTGCTACTAGAGAGTTAGGAAACATCAGGAACAGACATACTCAAAAGAAACAAACATAAACACGTCAGTAGATTGTAGAGCAGGTGCCAACCTGCTCTTTTTTCATAAGTATCCTTTAGAGCCTTACATGGTTAAGGTGAAAAAACTATGATAAAGGAGTATGTCTTTATAATGTTAAATCAAAACCAAGCTCCCATCTATGAGGGATTGGTCAAGTTACGAAAAAAAAGAATTGTCCCATTTGATGTACCAGGTCATAAGCGTGGCCGTGGAAATCCAGAGTTGGTCGAACTTTTAGGGGAGAAATGCGTTGGTATTGATGTCAATTCTATGAAGCCCTTGGACAATCTTGGGCATCCTATTTCAATTATCCGAGAAGCTGAGGAACTAGCTGCAGAAGCTTTTGGTGCTACTCATGCCTTTTTAATGATTGGGGGCACAACCTCATCTGTTCAAACTATGATTCTCTCCACCTGTAAAGCTGGAGAGAAGATCATCCTTCCTAGAAATGTTCATAAGTCAGCTATCAATGCGCTCGTTTTATGTGGCGCCATTCCTATCTATATCGAGATGAGTGTGGATCCTAAAATCGGTATTGCTTTGGGACTTGAAAATGAGCGTGTGGCGCAAGCTATTCAGGAACATCCAGATGCCAAGGCTATCCTAATCAACAATCCAACCTACTATGGGATTTGTTCAGATCTTAAGGGGCTAACAGAGATGGCTCACGCTGCTGGAATGAAAGTTTTAGTAGATGAGGCACACGGTGCCCATCTGCATTTTACAGATAAACTTCCTCTATCTGCTATGGATGCAGGAGCAGATATGTCAGCTGTATCCATGCATAAATCTGGTGGTAGCTTGACACAAAGTTCACTTCTTTTAGTTGGAGATCAGATGAATCCTGAGTACGTGCGTCAAATCATTAACCTGACCCAATCAACATCAGCATCTTACTTACTAATGTCTAGTTTGGATATTTCACGCCGCAATCTGGCCCTTCGTGGTAAAGAGTCGTTTGAGAAGGTCATTGAGCTATCTGAGTACGCTCGTCGAGAAATCAATGCCATCGGTGGTTACTATGCCTACTCAAAAGAGCTAGTAGACGGTGTGTCCGTTTGCGATTTTGACGTGACCAAACTGTCCGTTTATACTCAGGGAATTGGGCTAACAGGTATTGAAGTTTATGATCTCCTGCGAGACGAATATGATATTCAGATTGAGTTCGGTGATATTGGGAATATCTTGGCCTACATTTCGATAGGGGACCGCATTCAAGACATTGAACGCTTGGTGGGTGCGCTAGCTGATATCAAGAGACTCCACTCACGAGATGGGAAGGACTTGATTGCTGGAGAATATATCCAGCCTGAGTTGGTGCTATCTCCTCAGGAAGCCTTCTATGCAGAGAGAAGAAGTTTAACCCTGGACGAGTCTGTGGGGCATGTCTGTGGGGAATTTGTCATGTGCTATCCTCCAGGAATTCCAATCCTAGCGCCAGGTGAACGGATTACACGAAAAATAGTGGATTATATAAAATTCGCCAAAGAACGTGGTTGTTCCCCTCCAAGGTACTGAAGATCCAGAGGTCAATCACATCAATGTCATCGAAAGAAAGGAGAACTAGATGGATTTATGGTTTTCTGAAGTTCATACCCCAGATGTGAAATTGTCTCTGAGAACAGCCAAACAACTTTACGCTGGAAAAAGTGAATGGCAGGATATCGAAGTTTTAGATACGCCAGCTTTTGGGAAGATTTTGATTTTAAATGGACATGTCTTGTTTTCAGATGCGGATGACTTTGTCTACAATGAAATGACGGTTCATGTGCCAATGGCTGTCCATCCCAATCCGAAGAAAGTCTTGGTTATTGGGGGTGGTGACGGAGGTGTTGCCCAGGTATTAACACTCTATCCTGAACTGGAACAAATCGATATCGTGGAACCGGATGAGATGTTGGTTGAGGTCTGTCGTGAGTATTTCCCAGACTTTGCAGCAGGACTTGATGACCCTCGTGTTACCATTTATTATCAAAATGGCCTACGTTTTTTGAGAAACTGTGAAGATGACTACGACATTATCATCAATGATGCGACAGATCCATTTGGCCATACGGAAGGGCTCTTTACCAAGGAATTTTATGGTAACAGCTATAGAGCTCTTAAAGAAGACGGTATTATGATTTACCAGCATGGTAGTCCTTTCTTTGACGAAGATGAGTCGGCTTGCCGCAGTATGCACCGCAAGGTCAATCAAGCCTTTCCAATTAGCCGTGTTTATCAGGCACACATCCCAACCAGTCCTGCTGGCTATTGGTTATTTGGATTTGCATCGAAAAAATATCACCCTGTCAAAGATTTTGATAAGGAAGGCTGGAAAAAACGCCAGCTATTCACAGAATACTATACTGCAAACTTACATGTGGGTGCCTTTATGTTGCCAAAATACGTTGAAGACATTTTAGAAGAAGAGGAAAGAAAAAAATGAGTCGTTTATTAGTTATCGGATGTGGGGGCGTTGCCCAAGTTGCTATTTCAAAGATTTGCCAAGATAGCGAAACCTTTACAGAGATTATGATTGCTAGCCGTACCAAGTCAAAATGTGATGATTTGAAAGCTAAATTAGAAGGCAAGACAAGTACTAAAAATTGAAACAGCTGCTCTTGATGCTGACAAGGTAGAAGAAGTAATTGCCTTGATTGAAAGCTACAAGCCAGAAGCCGTTTTGAACGTAGCTTTACCATACCAAGATTTGACCATTATGGACGCTTGCTTGGCAACGGGAGTTCACTATATCGACACTGCCAACTATGAGGCTGAAGATACAGAAGACCCTGAATGGCGTGCTATTTATGAGAAACGCTGCAAAGAGCTTGGATTTACGGCTTATTTTGACTACTCATGGCAATGGGCTTACCAAGAAAAATTCAAAGAAGCAGGATTGACAGCTCTTCTTGGTTCTGGTTTTGACCCAGGTGTAACCAGTGTCTTTTCAGCTTATGCTTTGAAACACTATTTTGATGAAATCCACTATATCGACATTTTAGACTGTAATGGTGGTGACCACGGTTATCCATTTGCAACAAACTTTAACCCAGAAATCAACCTCCGCGAGGTTTCTGCGCCAGGTTCTTACTGGGAAGATGGAAAATGGGTTGAGGTCGAGGCTATGTCTATCAAACGTGAGTATGATTTCCCTCAAGTGGGGCAAAAAGACATGTATCTTCTTCACCACGAAGAAATTGAATCACTGGCTAAAAACATTCCAGGAGTTAAACGTATTCGTTTCTTCATGACTTTCGGTCAATCTTATCTAACGCACATGAAATGCTTGGAAAACGTTGGGCTTCTTCGTACAGATGCTATTAACTTTAACGGTCAAGAAGTCGTTCCGATCCAATTCTTGAAAGCCTTGCTTCCAGATCCTGCAAGCCTTGGTCCACGTACAGTTGGAAAAACCAATATCGGTTGTATCTTTACAGGTGTCAAAGATGGCGTTGAAAAGACTATCTACATCTACAATGTTTGCGACCATCAGGAGTGCTACGCAGAAGTTGGTTCACAGGCAATTTCTTACACAACAGGTGTTCCTGCTATGATTGGGACAAAATTAGTGATGGATGGTACTTGGAAACAACCAGGAGTGTATAATCTTGAAGAGTTGGATCCAGATCCATTCATGGAAGCTTTGAATAAATACAGTTTGCCATGGGTTGTGGTTGAAAATCCACAAATGGTGGACTAATGAAGTTAGAACAAGTACCAACACCATCCTATGTCATTGATCAAGCAAAACTAGAGGAAAATTGCCGTATTCTACAAGAGGTTCAGGAAGAAGCGGGCTGTAAGGTGTTGCTAGCTCAAAAGGCTTATTCCCTCTATAAAACCTATCCTTTGATTAGCCAGTATCTTTCTGGTACGACGGCTAGTGGTTTCTATGAAGCTAAGTTAGCTAGAGAAGAGTTCCCAGGGGAAGTCCATGTTTTCGCGCCTGCTTTTAAAGAAGCAGATATGGAAGAGTTGCTTCAAATATCAGACCATATTGTCTTTAATTCAGAGAGACAGTTACGAAAATACGGTCAAACTTGTCGGGAAGCTGGTATTAGTGTAGGTCTACGCCTCAATCCTCAGTGTTCTACTCAGGGAGATCACGCGCTATATGACCCTTGTGCTCCTGGATCCCGTTTTGGAGTGACTTCAGATAAGATACCAAGTGATTTGCTGGACTTGGTGGACGGGCTTCATTTTCATACTCTTTGTGAGCAAGGGGCAGATGATTTAGCGACAACCTTGAAAGCTGTAGAAAAGCAGTTTGGACAGTATTTGCATGAGGTTAAATGGCTCAATATGGGCGGTGGACATCACATTACAAGAGACGACTATGATGTGGACTTACTGATTTCTGAGATTAAACGGATTCGAGAAACCTATAATCTTGACGTCTATATCGAACCAGGAGAAGCCATTGCACTTAATGCTGGATATTTGGCTACTGAAGTCTTAGACATCGTTGAAAATGGGATTGAGACTTTAGTCTTAGATGCTTCAGCAAGCTGCCATATGCCTGATGTTCTAGAGATGCCTTATCGCCCCCCATTGAGAAATGGTTTTGAAGCGCAAGAAAAAACTTATACTTATAGACTTTCTTCCAATACCTGTCTGACTGGTGATATCATTGGTGACTATAGTTTTGAAAATCCAGTTGAGATTGGGGATAGACTTTACTTTGAGGACATGGCAATCTATTCCTTTGTCAAAAATAATACCTTTAACGGTATTGGACTTCCAAGTTTGTATCTCATGGATAAAGAGGGTGAGTGCAGTCTAGTCAAAGCCTTTGGCTATCAAGACTTTAAGGAGAGATTATCATGATGGACAGTCCCAAAAAATTAGGCTATCGTATGCCAGCAGAGTATGAACCCCACCACGGGACTCTCATGATATGGCCTACTCGACCAGGGTCTTGGCCATTTGAAGGCAAGGCTGCAAAAACAGCTTTTTAGCCAAATCATCAAAAACTATTGCTCAGGGAGAAACAGTTTATCTTTTGGTGGAGCAGGACTATCTATTTGAAGCCCAATCCTATCTTGGAGATCAGGTTGTTTATCTAGATATCCCAACCAATGATGCCTGGGCTCGTGATACTGGTCCGACCATTCTCCTTAATGATAAAAGGGAAAAATTAGCGGTAGACTGGTCTTTCAATGCCTGGGGTGGTGCTGTGGATGGTCTCTACCAAGACTATGAAGCAGATGACCAAGTGGCCAGTCGCTTTGCAGAAGTCTTAGAGATACCTGTTTTCGATGCCAAACCTTTTGTACTGGAAGGTGGCGCTATACACAGTGACGGCCAAGGAACTATAATTGTCACAGAAAGTTGCCTTCTTAGTCCAGGTCGCAATCCTCATATGACTAAAGAAGAAATTGAAAAGAACTTACTAGAGAGTCTTGGTGCTGAAAAAGTCATCTGGCTTCCTTATGGTATTTATCAGGATGAAACCAACGAACACGTCGACAATGTAGCAGCCTTTGTTGCTCCAGCGGAGATTGTCTTAGCTTGGACAGATGATCAGGATGATACTCAGTATGACATGTCAGCAGCTGATTTGGCTCTTTTAGAGAAGGAAACCGATGCAAAAGGTCGGAGTTTCACTATTTATAAACTTCCGATTCCAGCTATTCATCAAGTAGTGACGGAAGAAGATTTGCCGGGCTATTCATATGAAGAAGGTGAAGAAGAACGCTATGCTGGTGAGCGTTTAGCAGCTTCCTATGTGAATTTTTACATTGCTAATAAGTCTGTATTGGTGCCACAATTTCAGGATGTAAACGATCAAGTAGCCTTGGATATTCTCAGCCAGTGTTTCCCAGACCGTGATGTTGTCGGAATTCCTGCAAGAGATATTCTTTAGGTGGTGGAAATATCCACTGTATTACCCAACAAATTCCAGAATAGGAGAAAAAGATGAGAAATGTAACGGTTGCAGCTATTCAGATGCAATGCGCTAAGGATGTGGAAACGAATATCCAAACAGCTGAACGTTTAGTTCGTCAAGCTGCTGAGCAAGGAGCCCAGATCATTCTTTTACCAGAATTATTTGAACGTCCCTATTTCTGTCAGGAGCGTCAGTATGACTACTACCAGTATGCCCAGTCGGTATCAGAAAATACAGCTATTCAGCATTTTAAAGGAATTGCCAAAGAGCTAAAGGTGGTTTTACCGATTAGTTTCTATGAAAAAGATGGTAATGTCTTATACAATTCCATTGCTGTCATTGATGCGGATGGAGAAGTACTAGGAGTTTATCGTAAAACTCATATACCAGATGACCATTATTATCAGGAGAAATTCTTCTTTACTCCTGGAAACACAGGCTTCAAGGTCTGGGATACTCGCTATGCCAAGATTGGTATTGGCATCTGTTGGGATCAATGGTTCCCTGAAACTGCTCGTTGTCTTGCGTTAAATGGTGCAGAATTACTCTTTTATCCAACAGCCATTGGTTCGGAGCCGATTTTGGATACAGATAGTTGTGGTCATTGGCAACGTACCATGCAGGGACATGCAGCAGCAAATATTGTGCCAGTTATTGCAGCCAATCGTTATGGTTTAGAAGAAGTCACTCCTTGCGAGGAAATGGGGGACAAAGTTCCAGTCTTAACTTCTACGGTTCATCCTTTATGACCGATGAAACAGGAGCTATCTTGACTCAAGCAGATAGACAAGATGAAGCAATCCTCTTAACCACTTATGACCTTGACAAGGGAGCGAATGAGCGCCTGAATTGGGGTCTCTTTAGAGACAGAAGACCAGATATGTATAAAGATATTGTCAGATGAGAAAAAGCCTCTTGGAGGCTTTTTCTTTATATACTATATTAATTTTTGATAAAGTATTAGAAATCTGATAAAATGAACATAGTGTAAGAATGATAAGAGGGACTGGAAAGCTCTCAATGAATTTTTCCTTTAATAATTAAGTCGTTATGACGGTAGATATGGGGAAATGAACTTTATATATGGTCAAGCAATGAACGACCACCAAGCGCCTGATCCAAATGCTTATTCGGTTTATTCGGATGAGTTCTTAGCAGAAATTTCTCAAGCTGAATTATTTTAACTGATATTCTGTCATTGTAATTACGGTAATTATTTGTTATAATACTTCAAAGGAGGAAATCAGATGGTAGTAAAAACAAGAAAACAAGGAAATTCAATCACCATTACCATTCCAAGTGAGTTCAATATTCCAAGTGGTGTTAAATACGAAGCGAAATTGTTACCAAGTGGTGAAATTATCTTTACTCCCGAAGAGTCTGGACATCAGATTTCTTATGTATCTGATGATGCCTTTGACTTAAATTTGGACAAAATTTTTGATGAATATGATGATGTTTTCAAAGCTTTGGTGGAAAAATGACAGTCTATCTAACAGAAAGGCAAATCGAAAAAATCAATGCTTTAGCAATTGAACGGTATTCACCTAATGAAAAAATTCAAACAGTTAGTCCTTCTGCCTTAAATATGATTGTCAATTTACCAGAACAATTTGTCTTCGGTAAACCTCTTTATCCAACAATTTTTGATAAGGCAACGATACTATTTGTCCAATTAATCAAGAAGCATGTTTTTGTCAACGCTAATAAACGAACTGCTTTCTTCGTTTTGGTGAAATTTCTACAGTTAAATGGTTATCGTTTTTCTGTAACAGTTGAAGAAGCGGTCGATATGTGTGTAACTATTGCAGTAGAATCCTTAACAGATGAAAGATTATCTAGTTACACCAAATGGATTTCTGAACATTCATTTAGTACTAATGGCCAAATTTAAGCTTGGATGTTTAAATCCTATAAGTAAAATAGATAAACAGACAGTATTAGAATTCTGTAATTCAGAAAACTAATCTTTTGAATATGTCAAATATTCAACCTTACTAAACAAGAAAAAGTAGCCCACTCAGGCTACTTTTTAAAATTCTTTGTAAACATAAGTATTTTCGGGTTTGTCTACTTTGATGAAGGAATGGACTTCAAGAATTGGGAGGACTTGGTTGAGTTCTTTGTGATAGTGATTCCTAATCTTACCTTTGACTCTCACCCAGGTGTTATTTTCGTACTGATTAGTGTTTCCAGTGGTCAAAAGGCCAAAAACTCCAGAATCAGCGATACAGTGCATAATACCAAAGCGAAAAACAAATTGACTATTGGTATGATTTGGATCGTTGTAGATAAAGCCAATAAACTCGATTTCCTTGCCTTCAAATTCGTTTGGAAAATCATAGATAGCTTCCATGACCTCCAGATAATTTTCATCATTGATAACTATACTAGATTGAGCTAAGTATTTATCAGCACTCTTTCGAATAATATTTTCATGAGCTGTTTGTGAATAAAAGCGACTGGTATCCGGCTTAAGATACTGACTGCTCGTTCCTTCACTTGCTTGGATTGCCTTGTCAGTTCCTTCCGACAAAGGGAAATAATATCCTTTTGCCGATACTGTTTGTGAATCCAGAGTGACGGTTGGAAAGGTAAATCCAACTAACAAGGGAAAACTTAAGAGGACAAAACTAGCAAGCTTGGCTGAAAAACTATGTAAGTGACTATGTTCTTTCAAACGCTTGAAGCAAATATAGGCTTGAACGATGGCTAGTAACAATGACAAAACCACGCTGATATAAGCCAGATAAGAGTAGTGGAGGTTTATATACTGATTGAGCTTACCTGATAGGTGCAGATAAAGGGTTAAGATAAAATAGCCAAATAAGATAAAAAATCGAATCATAGCATCACCCCGACTAGATAAGAATAGACAAGAACAACAAGAGTTACAATTGTCATGAATTGCCAAATAAAGCGAGTTTTGAGATAATTCTTCATCATGAGGAGGTTCTTGACATCAAGCATGGGACCTATAACCAGAAAGGCAAGCACTGGAGCAAAGCCAAAACTTGATAGAAGAGAAGATCCGATAAAGGCATCAGCTTCACTACAGAGGGATAGTAGGAAAGACAAGACCATCAAAAGAACAATAGCGAGCAGTGGTGTCGTACTGATGGATGTCAAGATACGAGTTGGAACATAGACTTGGACTATGCTTGCAAAAAGACAGCCAAAGACCAAGTAACGCCCCATATCGAAGAACTCATCAATAGCTTGGATAAAGACTTGAAGAAGTTTCTGACCTTTCGTTAAATGAGAAATCATGCTCATGACAAGCCAATCTATTTTCCTTTTGGATAGGTTCCTCCCAGACAAAACCAAGAAAGATACCCAATATAGTAGCAACTAAAATTGCGCCCAAAGCTCTTAGAAAAACCATTTGAATTGAATTACCAAAGGCTGAATAAGTCGCAAAAAGTACGATAGGATTGATGATAGGAGCCGTTACTAGAAAAGGTACCGCTGTATAGCTAGGAACCTTCTTTTCTAAAAAGCGATTGATGATAGGAACGATTCCACACTCACAAGAGGGAAAGAGAAATCCTATAAAGGTACCAAAAAAGATTCTCCCCAAACGATTTTTAGGGAGAAATGTATAAACCTTCTCAGGGGTGACGTAGACTTCGATAGCACCAGAGATAATGCTCCCCATTAAGACAAAGGGTAAAGCTTCAATGATGATTGATAGAAAAATAGCGCCAGCTTGTAACACACTAGAAGGTAGACTTTGAAAGAGTGTCATCTATTTTTTCTTTTCAGCTTTTTCTTTCTTTTCTTTGTCATCAGGAAATGTCACTTGCTTCAAATCAGGTAGTTTAGCGAACTCTTCGAACATCTTATCTAAGTCATCAGTTTTTGTAAATTTAACAGCCATAAGGCATACCTCGATTCTTTATGTTACCTCTATTATACTATTATTTCTGGGAAATAGTTATATTTTATAATCAACTTCCTTTTTATCTTTATAAAGTTGAAATAAAGCAACAAATTAATGAAAACATGCTTTCCTGCTTATGGTATAATAGTTTCATGGATAAAAAATATGAAAAAATTTCCCAAGATTTGGGTGTAACCTTAAAACAAATTGATACTGTCTTATCTTTGACAGCTGAAGGAGCAACTATTCCCTTTATCGCTCGTTATCGTAAAGACATGACTGGAAGTTTGGATGAAGTAGCTATTAAAGCTATTATCGACCTTGATAAAAGCCTAACTGCTCTCAATGATCGAAAAGAAGCAGTTTTAGCAAAAATCAAAGAGCAAGGTAAGTTAACCAAGGAATTAGAAGAAGCAATTCTTTCTGCCGAAAAATTAGCAGATGTCGAAGAACTTTATCTTCCCTATAAGGAAAAACGTCGCACCAAGGCAACCATTGCGCGTGAGGCGGGACTCTTTCCACTTGCTCGTTTAATCCTACAGAATGTTTCTGACCTAGAAAAAGAAGCTGAATCATTTGTATGTGAAGGTTTCGAGACTCCACAAGATGCTTTAGCGGGTGCAGTTGATATCTTGGTTGAAGCTCTCTCTGAAGATGTCAACTTGCGTTCAATGACTTATCAAGAGGTCCTTAGACATTCTAAGATTACTTCACAAGTCAAGGACGAAAGTTTGGATGAAAAGCAAGTCTTTCAGATTTATTACGATTTCTCAGAAACAGTTGCCAATATGCAGGGCTACCGTACTCTTGCCCTTAATCGTGGTGAGAAGCTAGGCTTTTTAAAGATTGGATTTGAGCATGCAGTTGATCGTATCCAAGCCTTCTTTGCTGCTCGTTTCAAGGTTAAGAACGTATATATTGACGAAGTTATTCAGCAATCTGTTAAGAAGAAGGTATTACCAGCTATTGAGCGCCGTATTCGCACTGAATTGACAGAAAAGGCAGAAGAAGGAGCTATCCAACTCTTCTCAGAAAACCTTCGTAATCTCCTTCTTGTAGCACCGCTAAAAGGGCGCGTGGTTCTAGGTTTTGACCCAGCCTTTCGTACAGGTGCTAAGCTTGCAGTAGTTGATTCGACTGGTAAGATGTTGACAACACAGGTTATTTATCCAGTCAAACCAGCTTCAGCGCGTCAGATTGAGGAAGCCAAGCGTGATTTAGCAGATTTGATTGGTCAATACGGTGTTGAAATCATTGCAATCGGAAATGGAACTGCCAGCCGTGAGAGTGAAGCCTTTGTTGCTGAAGTTCTCAAAGATTTTCCAGAAGTCAGCTATGTTATTGTTAGCGAAAGTGGAGCTTCTGTATACTCTGCTAGCGAACTTGCCCGTCAAGAGTTTCCTGAGTTAACCGTTGAAAAACGTTCAGCCATTTCTATCGCTCGTCGTTTGCAAGACCCACTTGCAGAATTGGTTAAAATTGATCCCAAATCTATCGGTGTTGGTCAATACCAGCACGATGTTAGTCAGAAAAAACTATCTGAAAGTCTTGATTTTGTGGTGGATACAGTTGTTAACCAAGTCGGTGTCAATATCAATACAGCTAGTCCAGCGCTACTTTCCCATGTTGCAGGGCTTAACAAAACGATTTCAGAAAATATTGTTAAGTATCGTGAAGAAGAAGGAAAAATCACTTCACGCGCCCAAATCAAGAAAGTTCCTCGTCTAGGTGCTAAAGCCTTTGAACAGGCTGCAGGTTTCCTTCGCATTCCTGAAAGCAGCAATATTCTTGATAACACAGGTGTTCACCCAGAAAACTATGCCGCAGTGAAAGAACTCTTCAAACGTTTGGACATTAAGGACTTAAACGAAGAAGCGCAAGCTAAGCTCAAGTCTGTATCAATTCAGGATATGGCTCAAGAGCTAGAACTTGGCCAGGAAACTCTTAAAGATATTATTGCTGATCTTCTCAAACCAGGTCGTGATTTCCGTGATTCTTTTGATGCTCCAGTCCTTCGTCAGGATGTCTTAGATATAAAGACTTAAAAGTCGGACAGAAGTTTGAAGGTGTCGTTCGTAACGTTGTAGACTTCGGTGCCTTTGTTGATATCGGTATCCATGAGGATGGACTCATTCATATTTCTCACATGAGTAAGAAATTTATCAAGCATCCAAGTCAAATCGTATCTGTGGGGGATTTGGTAACTGTTTGGGTGAAGAAAATCGATGTCCAACGTGAAAAAGTAAATCTGTCGCTCCTTCCACCAGATGACTCTAACGAATCTAACTGATTACGTTAGGCAAGTCTCTTTAGAAGACTTCGGAAAACCTTTCAAACACCAAGCTCAATGGAATACTCGTCTGCGGTCGACAGGTGGACGATTTTTCCCTAAGGATGGGCATTTGGATTTTAATCCTAAAGTCTATCAAGAGCTAGGGTTAGAAGTTTTTCGGAAGATTGTCCGTCACGAACTCTGTCATTATCATCTATACTACGAAGGTAAAGGGTATAAACATAAAGATATAGATTTTAAGGAACTGTTAAAAGAAGTAGATGGACTACGCTTTGTTCCCCCTTTATCAAGTGTTCGTCAAAAACCAGCTTTAGTTTATAAATGTCACTCTTGTGGCCAAGTCTATCAAAGAAAGCGTCGAATTGATACCAAACGTTATCGATGTGGTCTTTGTCATGGTAAACTTATCCTACAAAATCAGCCCAAGGACTGATGCAGGGTGTATTAGTTCATGTTATACTTACTTCAAGAATACCGAAAGAGGTAAAAATCATGAATAGAAAATTTTATAAAATGAGACGAAATCGCATGATATCAGGTGTACTTGCTGGTTTATCTGATAGATGGGATCTTGATGTGACTCTGGTACGCTTCATTTTTGCTATCTTTACAATCGCAAATTTTGGACTCGGAATCATCATCTACATCATCCTAGCCTATATCTTACCAACCAAAGAAGATATCGAAGCGGAGATGTACGGAACTGGCCCACGAAAGATGAAAGAAGCAGAACCAATCGATGATGATAAAGGTTGGTTTTGGTAAATCACTTTTCCATTCTTAAAAAACAAACCCTTGTAGTATCAAGGGTTTTTCTTTTGCTTGAAAATTTGTGGTAAACTAATAGTAGTTGATTTCAAAAAAATATCTCTATCTTACAAAAATGTAAGATTAAAGCTCCGAATGTAAGGTTATGTTATGGAACCAACTCTTTTTTTAGAGTACACTTATATCATAAAGATAAAGGAGCAAAACTATGAAAAATATTATACGAAAGAAACAAACAAGTAAACCGAGTCCAAAGGATATCGAGCGAGTTGAGTTCGGCATTCAAATAATGCAGGCTCAGTTTCAATTAATGGGATATTAAAAAGGAGAAGTTAAAATGATACTATTAGATGTAAAACACGTTCAAAAAGTTTATAAAACACGTTTCCAAGGCAACCAAGTAGAAGCTCTAAAAGATATTCACTTTACTGTAGAAAAAGGCGACTACGTTGCCATCATGGGTGAGTCTGGATCCGGTAAATCAACCCTACTCAATATTCTTGCTATGCTTGACAAGCCAACGCGTGGACAGGTCTTCCTAAATGGAACTGACACAGCTACCATTAAAAATTCTGAAGCATCAAGCTTCCGTCGTGAAAAGTTAGGCTTTGTCTTCCAAGACTTCAATTTGTTAGATACGCTTTCTGTTAAAGACAATATCTTACTCCCTTTGGTATTGTCTAGAAAGCCTATTACAGAAATGATGAAAAAATTGGTTGTAACGGCTGAAAATCTTGGCATCAATCAATTGCAGGAGAAGTACCCTTATGAAATTTCTGGTGGACAAAAACAACGGGTAGCAGTTGCACGCGCCATCATCACAGAACCAGAAATTCTTCTTGCTGACGAGCCAACAGGAGCTCTAGATTCTAAGTCATCTGCAGCTCTCCTTGATATCTTTGATCAAATCAATGAACAAGGACAAACCATTCTCATGGTAACCCACTCAACAGCAGCAGCTAGCCGTGCTAAACGTGTCCTTTTCATCAAGGACGGCATTCTATATAACCAAATCTACCGTGGTGAAAAAACTGATCGTCAGATGTTCCAAGAAATCTCTGACACCTTAACTGTTATGGCAAGTGAGGTGAACTAGTATGTTTCGATTAACCAATAAGTTGGCCATATCCAACTTAATCAAAAACCGCAAACTCTATTATCCTTTTGCTTTGTCTGTCATTTTGGCAGTCACTATTAGCTATCTCTTTTATTCCCTAGCCTTTAATCCTAAAATTGTGGATTTGCGTGGTGCATCCGCTATTCAATTTACCCTACAACTAGGGCTTGTCGTAGTGACACTTGCATCTGCCATTATCGTGCTTTATGCCAACAGTTTTGTCATGAAAAATCGGTCCAAAGAACTGGGTGTATATGGCATGTTGGGTTTAGAGAAACGCCATTTGATTGGTATGACCTTCAAGGAACTCTTGATTTTTGGTCTGGTAACAGTGACTGCTGGTATTGGGATAGGTGCCCTCTTTGATAATCTGATCTTCGCATTATTGCTTAAACTTGCAAAGATGAAGGTAGAGTTAGTTGCAACCTTCCAATGGTCTGTAGTGCTTTCAATTCTTCTAGTATTTTGTTTTATCTTTTTAGTCATTGTCTTCCTAAATGCCCTACGTATCATTCGTATGGATGCCCTCCAACTCTCTCGTGAGAAATCAAAAGGTGAAAAGAAAGGGCGTTTCCTAGTCCTTCAAACTTTAGTAGGGCTCATTGCACTAGGTGGTGGCTACTACTTAGCACTAAGCGTAACAGATGCTTTCAAAGCTGTCGCCACTTTCTTTGTTGCGGTTATGTTAGTTATTGTAGGAACCTATCTCTTATTCAATGCTGGTATTACAGTCTTCTTACAGTTGCTCAAGAAAAACAAGAGATATTACTACCAACCCAACAACCTCATCTCTGTTTCTAACCTCATCTTCCGTATGAAAAAAAATGCTGTCGGATTAGCAACCATTGCTATCCTTTCAACCATGGTTTTAATCACCATGTCAGCAGCAACCAGCATCTACAACGGTTCTGAAAATATGAAAAAACTCCTATATCCTCACGATTTTGATGTCAAGGGGCAAAATGTAGAAGTTGAGGATTTAGACAAACTTTTGACTCAGTATGCAAGTGAAAAGAGCTTAACGATTAGTAATAAAGATGTACTCAGCTATGCTAGCTTCGGCCTTTCTAGTCAAGATGGGACCAAATTAACCATCTTTGAAAAAGGGCAAAATAGTGTTATGCCCAAGACTGTCTTCTTAGTTTTCGACCAAAAAGATTACGAAAAGATGACTGGTCAGAAATTGAATCTCACTGGAGATGAAGTAGGGCTTTGGGCTCGAAATGACCAACTTAAAGGTCAGAAATCATTTAGTTTGAACAATCAGAATTATACGATCAAGGAAGCAATCCAGCAGGATTTTATTGCTGATCATGTTTCCAATCCCTATGTACTATTGGTATCGGATTATAACTATCTTGTAGTTGCTGACCTTCAAAGCTTTTTAAAACAGTTCCAGGATTCTGCTATATACACTCAGCTCTACGGTGGTATGGATGTAACAGCTAGTCTAGAGGAACAGTTAAAGCTATCTGATGATTTTGAGGAGTTTGCAAATAATTTTAGTCATAATCTCAAAAATGAAAAGGGTATGGTTTATGGTGGAGGCACTGCAAGTGACGCAATTGCCCAAATGAATGCTCTCTTTGGAGGAGTTCTCTTTATTGGTATTTTCCTCTCTATCATCTTTATGATTGGAACAGTACTTGTTATCTACTATAAACAAATCTCAGAAGGTTATGAGGATCGTGAACGCTTTGTGATTTTGCAAAAAGTTGGTTTGGACCAAAAACAAATCAAACAAACCATTAACAACCAGGTATTGACTGTTTTCTTCCTCCCTGTAATCTTTGCTTTCCTACATTTGGCATTTGCCTATCATATGTTAAGCTTGATTCTTAAGGTCATTGGCGTAGTAGATACCGCTATGATGTTAAGTGTAACACTTGCTATTTGTGGAATCTTTGCTTTAGTTTATGTGCTAATCTTTATGATAACTTCAAGAAGCTATCGTAAAATTATCCAGCTATAAAAAAATACCTCGATTTTTCGAGGTATTTTTATGATTTAAATACTAAACAACTGACCAAATAGATAAGTAACACCCATGGTCAAAAGACCAATACAAAGGTTACGAATCATAGCTGTTTTAGTGGGAGCTTTTCCAAGTTTTGCACTCGTATATCCAGTAATTAAAAGGGAAATTGCTACAATAACAACAGTAGCAGGGATTCGATAGTCACTTGGGAAGATGGTTATTGAAAGCATGGGTGGAAGACTTCCAAGAACAAAGGCGATAAAGCTAGACGCTGCAGCATGCCAAGGATTTGTGAATTCTTCGTATTCGATTCCGTACTTTTCTTCTACCAAGGCTTTGAGTGGATTTTTTAAAAAGGCCTTGTTGGTCAAGAGTTGAGCTGAAGTTTCACACTCACCATTTTGAAGATAAGCAGCATAGAGGGATTTTTTAGCGGCCTCGATATCTTTATCCAAAAGAAGTTGTTCGCGAGCTACTGCAGCTTCCTCTGTGTCTTTTTGAGTAGATACGGATACATACTCGCCACCAGCCATAGAAAAGGCACCAGCAAGAATTGCGGCTAATCCTGAGAGGAAGATAATCCAGATATTGTTAGTCGCACTGGCAACCCCTATAACAACTCCAGCGATAGAGATAATTCCATCATTAGCCCCAAGTACACCAGCACGTAAGATATTTAAACGGCCAGCAAAGTTTGCATCAATTTCATGTGTAATTTCTGACATAGTTTTCTCCTTTTTAAACATTATAATGTATACTTGAAGTGAACACAAACATCTTAAACTATCTGAAAAAAGTTCTACAATTCTAATTTAAGACAAAGTAAATAGAAGTAGCCATAGCTATTTCTTATGCCAAGATATAACAAAGTTGTATTTGTAACCTAGTGAGATAGGTGATACAATGAACATAATGAAATCTTTGGAGGTCTAAATATGACTCGTGAATTTAAATTTGAAACTCTGCAATTGCATGCAGGTCAAGTGGTAGATGCTACTACCAAGTCTCGTGCTGTTCCAATTTACCAAACAACGTCTTTTGTATTTGATGATACACAAGAAGGTGCAGAACTTTTTGCCCTTCAAAAAGCTGGAAATATCTATACTCGTATTACCAATCCAACAACATCGGCCTTTGAAGAGCGTATCGCAGCCCTTGAAGGTGGTGTTGGTGCTCTTACAACTGCATCAGGTATGGCTGCTATTACCTACACAATTTAGCTCTAGCCCACGCAGGAGACCACGTCGTAGCAGCATCAACCATCTACGGCGGTACCTTTAACCTCTTGAAAGAAACCCTTCCTCGCTATGGAATCACCACAACTTTTGTTGATATTGATAATCTAGAAGAGGTAGAAGCAGCGATTAAAGACAATACTAAACTTGTTTTGATTGAAACCTTGGGTAATCCAGTTATCAATATTCCAGATATCGAAAAAATCGCTGAAATTGCTCACAAACATCAGATTCCTTTGGTTGCAGACAATACTTTTGCTACACCATATCTTATCAATGTCTTTTCTCATGGTGTTGATATCGCGGTTCACTCAGCAACTAAGTTTATCGGTGGTCACGGTACAACTATTGGTGGTGTCATCGTTGATAGTGGTAAGTTTGACTGGGCTGCTTCAGGAAAATTCCCTCAATTAGTCGAAGAAGATCCAAGCTACCACAATATCAGTTATACTCGTGATGTTGGTGCTGCAGCCTTTATCGTTGCTGCTCGCGTGCAATTGCTTCGCGATATGGGAGCTGCCCTTTCACCATTTAACTCATTCTTACTCCTACAAGGTCTTGAAACACTTTCTCTCCGTGTAGAGCGTCATGTGCAAAATGCTGAGAAAATCGTTGATTTCCTTGTAAACCATCCAAAGGTTGAAAAAGTCAACTATCCAAAACTTCCAGAAAGTTCTTACCATGCCTTGGCTGAAAAATACTTACCAAAAGGTGTTGGTTCAATCTTTACCTTCCACGTTAAAGGTGGAGAAGCAGAAGCTCGTAAAGTGATTGACAACTTGGAAATCTTTTCAAACTTAGCCAATGTAGCAGATGCTAAATCATTGGTGGTTCATCCCGCAACTACAACACATGCTCAGTTGTCAGACTCTGATCTAGAAGCAGCAGGAGTAACTAAAAATCAAATCCGTCTCTCAATCGGTCTTGAAAATGTCGATGATTTGATTGAAGATTTACGACTAGCGCTTGAAAAAATCTAAAAATAACTAGTTTTTATTGAATTAAGCATCCTTCTCACGAATAATAAAGTGAGGAGGATTTTTATGTACAGTATTTCATTTCAAGAAGATTCGCTCTTGCCAAGGGAACGCTTGGTGACAGAAGGAGTAGAGAGTTTGAGCAATCAGGAATTACTAGCCATTTTATTACGAACAGGAACTCGTCAATCGACTGTTTTTGAAATTGCACAGAAGGTCTTAAATCAGCTAACATGTTTAACCGACCTAAAAAGAATGAGCCTACAGGAATTGCAGACTCTATCGGGTATTGGACGTGTTAAGGCTATCGAATTACAAGCTGTTATCGAATTAGGCTACCGTATCCATAAAAGGGAAACAGTGGAAATGGAGAGTATCCTTAGTAGTCGAAAGTTAGCTAAAAAGATGCAAGCTGAGCTTGGAGATAAAAAACAAGAGCACCTAGTAGCGCTCTATCTGAATACACAAAATCAAATCATTCACCAGCAGACTATTTTTATCGGGTCTGCCACGAGAAGTATTGCTGAACCAAGGGAAATTCTCCACTTTGCCATAAAGCACATGGCAACATCTGTGATTCTGGTTCACAATCATCCATCAGGAGCAGTAGTTCCTAGTCCTAATGATGACCATGTAACAAAACTTGTTAAAGAAGCCTGCGACTTAATGGGATTGGTCTTATTGGATCATCTTATCGTCTCACATTCCGATTATTTTAGTTACCGTGAGAAGACGGATATGATATAAAAAACCTGCATCATATACAGGTTTTACAATTCATTGACAACATAGTCAAAGCGTTTTATCTTTGGGGCGATTTTCAAAGAGGAATTCTGGATGCCATTGAACACCGAGGTAAGGGAAACCGTCCGTACTTGTTACAGCCTCGATAATACCATCTTTAGGGTCATGTGCAACAACCTTTAGATTCGGAGCTAAATCTTTGATGCTCTGATGATGGAAAGAGTTGATATGGGAGATTTCCCCATAGATTTCTCGAAGAATGGTATCTGGTTCAGTGACAAGGCGCTGAGTAGTGTATTCAGCTGAACTATCCTGCCAATGATCTTCGATATCTTGATAAAGAGTTCCACCCATCGCAACATTAAAGAGCTGGGTACCACGACAGACAGAAAAAATTGGTTTTTCCTGTCTAATGGCTTCTTTGATAAGTGCTAGTTCAAAAATGTCTCTTTGAAGGTGGTAATCATCGCTATCGATGACCTTTGGTTCACCGTAGTATTTTGGATCAACATTTTGACCACCTGTTAGGATTAATTTATCAATCAGGCTAATGTAGTAGCTAGCCATTTCTTCATCACCAATCGGTAGGATAATGGGAATTCCGCCAGCTTCTTTAACACCTTCAACAAAACCTTTTGCTGCATAACTGAGCATGATATCATCATCTCGATGAGTTTTTTCATTTCCTGTAATCCCAATAACTGGTTTTTTCATAAATACTTACGCTTTCTAATCCTCTTTACGCATGAAATAGAGGAGAGTTTGAAGTTCACTTGTTAGATCGACATACTGAACAACCACGTCTTTAGGAAGATGCAGGTGAACAGGAGAAACTGAGAATACCTTTGATGCCAGCATCAACCAACAATTCAGCAACTTCCTGGGATTTAACACTAGGAACAGTAAGAATTGCTGTTTTGATATTGGCGTTTTTTAACTTTTCCTTAATTTGAGAGATTCCATAGATTGGAACACCGTCAGGAGTCTCGGTACCAACCTCTGGATGATCATCTAGGTCAAAAGCCATAACAATTTTCATCTTATTACGCTCGTGAAAGCGGTAGTGGAGGAGGGCATGTCCCATATTACCAATACCTACAAGCATCACATTGGTAATAGAATTATCATTTAAGAGATCAGCGAAAAAGTTCATGAGCTTTTTAACATCATATCCAAAACCACGTCGTCCAAGTTCCCCAAAGTAGGAGAAATCACGACGAACAGTCGCAGAATCAATACCAATTGCCTCCGCTATTTGTTTGGAATTAGCTCTTTCAATTTTTTCAGCATTAAATCTTTTAAAAATACGATAGTAGAGAGATAGTCTCTTTGCTGTTGCTTTAGGAATAGCAGACTGTTTTTCTTTCACAAAATCACAACCTTTCTATCTACTATTTTATAGAAAGTTTGTGAAAAAAGCAACAATAACGAAAAAAAACTAAGAAAAATCTTAGTTTAGCTATTTTCGTGGTAAGATTTTAAAAAACGATAGAGATCACCAAGAAGCCCCTGATAGATTTCTACTCCATTATGTGTTAATGAAGTAATAAGGGTCGTATCAGGAAGAGTTACACAACCTGATAGAGAAAGCATAAGTGCTTCATAATCTTCATATTCTTGCACACGTTCAACTTTATAAGGATCCTTGTAAGTTAATCGAAACATAACGACCTTCTATCTTTCGCTTTTTGTAAATACACCACGTTCAACCAGACTATCCATCAAGAAGTAGAATTTCTCTTGGTGAATATGTGTTTCCTCAGACTTAAAAATATCAACTAAGCGGAGTCCAGATTTATCAGTGATATTAATCTTTGCGCCTGATAGGTCTTTATTGATGATAATCTTAAGCTGGAAACCGTCTCCACTATTTGGAACTTTTTCAAGTAGACGTGTGAGTTCATAATTACCAACTTTAGTTTCAAAGAAAGTATTATCTTTAAGAGTAAATTTCTTTACAGTTGGGCTAAGTGTGTAATCGTAACGGCAATTTTTAAGTTTAATTGTTTGTTCGAATGCCATTGAGTTATCCTCCGATGATATTTTTAAGAGTATTGGCGAGAGTTATCATCTCTCGTTCTGTGTTTTGAGGTGAAATGCTGACACGAACAGACTCGTGCAAGCGATGAGAATCTTCTCCATAGAGGGACTGAAGAACATGACTGACCTGAACCACGCCAGCAGTACATGCTGAACCAGTTGAAATAGAAATCCCTTCAAGGTCTAGACGAAGTAGCAGTAGGTCGTTGCGTTGTCCTGGAAATCCAATATTGAGGACATAGGGAAGTTGCTCTTTACCCTGATTTAGATAGTAGTTTGATCCATCCATTTCAGCTAGAAATGTTTCTTGTAGTTTTTGAACTTTTTCGAAATTAGACTCTATATGTTCAAGATCATCCTTTAGAGCTGCGACCATCCCTATAATTGCAGGAAGGTTTTCTGTTCCGGCTCTTTTTTTCTGTTCTTGATCGCCACCGTGTAGGTAGGAATCAAAATCAGTGGTAGCAGCATAAAGGAAACCAACGCCTTTGGGACCATAAAATTTGTGAGCAGAAGCGCTGAGAAAGTCAATTCCTAATTCTTCAGGTAGGATTTCAATTTTACCAACTGCCTGAACCGCATCTACATGATATACAGCCGAATGGTCATGTAATACTTTCCCAATTTCTGCAATAGGCAATAAAGTTCCTGTCTCATTATTGGCAAACATTGTAGAAACTAAAATAGTATCTTCGCGAAGAGCATTTTTGACTTGCTCTGCTGTGATTTCTTGATTTTCAGGTTCTAGAATTGTTACTTCAAACCCAAATTTTTCAACTAGATATTCAATTGGTTCAAGAACAGCATGATGTTCAATAGCAGTAGTAATAATATGTTTGCCTCGATCTTGATGGTTGAGGCAATAACCGATAATAGCGGTATTATTACTTTCAGTACCACCAGAAGTAAAGAAAATGTGTTGGGGCTTTGTTCCTAATAAACGAGCTAACTCTTGACGTGCTTCACGTAACAATTTACCCGCCTGACGCCCGTGACCATGAATACTAGAAGGGTTCCCATATGTTTCTTGCATGACTCGAGTCATTGCTGAGATAGCTGCAGCTGACATCGGTGTCGTAGCAGCATTATCCAAATATATCAAAAACTCACCTAATTTCTATTTAAATTTAAATAGTGGACTAACTGGTTTTCTTTCATGAATACGAACCATGGCATCACCAATTAATTCGCTTGCAGTAATGTATTGTACATTTTTTGGTTTTTTACTTTCTGTTACGACAGAATCTGTAACCAAGATTTCCTTAATATTAGCTGCATCAAGCAATTCTGCAGCACCGTCAACAAAAAGTCCGTGACTTGAAACTGCATAGATTTCAGTCGCTCCATCGCGTTCTAGGATTTTAGCAGCTTCAGAGAAAGTACGACCTGTATTTAGAATATCATCAATCAAGATTGCTTTCTTGCCTTCAACTTCTCCAATAATGTATCCATGGCTACGTTCAGAATCATCTTGAGCATAGTCGATGATAGCAATCGGTGCATCAAGGTACTCAGCAAGGCTACGAGCACGTTTTACACCTGAATTTTTAGGGCTAACAACAACCACATCTGAACCTGTCAAACCTTTATCACAATAATGTTTTGCAAAAAGCGGAATAGTGTAGAGGTTGTCAACAGGAATATCAAAGAAACCTTGAACCTGAACAGCGTGAAGATCAAGTGTCAATACACGACTAACTCCAGCTTTAACCAACATATTTGCAACAAGTTTAGCTGTAAGGGGTTCGCGAGAAGAAGCGATACGGTCTTGACGAGCATAACCAAAATAAGGCATGACAACATTGATTGTATTTGCACTAGCACGAACACAGGCATCAACAGTGATTAAAAGTTCCATCAAATGATTGCTAACAGGATAAGAAGTAGACTGGATGATATAAACATCATAGCCACGAACACTTTCTTCGATGTTAACTTGGATTTCACCATCTGAGAATTGACGTGATGATAATTTTCCAAGTGGAACACCTGCAGCATCTGCGATTTTTTGAGCAATTTCATGGTTTGATGAAAGTGAAAAAAGCTTCATATTCTTTGTATCTGACATTGATAAACCGTCCTCTATAAACTAAGTGAATCAGCAAAAGGAAACAATTTTAAAACAAGTGTTTTCTGTTACAGATTCTAATATTTTTTATCTCTTTTATTTTATCAAAAAAAATTGATTATTTCAGGATTTTTTCATATTTTCTATAAATCGTACTAATTTTGAAGGAGCTTTCTTGTATTCGATATCATTTGCCTGTAAAAACTCCTGAAAATCAAGACTTCCCTGGTCTCCATTTTCGACTTCCAACTCTAGTTCATAATCAACAACATCGAAGTAGCTACTTTGATCAAGTGCCATCAGTCCGATAGAGGTCTCTTTCTCATAACGAACAGTGGTTAAACAACCTAAAACAATCCATCCACTTGGTGAAACACCTCGATTTGAAAGTTCTTCTAAAATCATTCCCTGAGGAATCTTACATTCTTCTAAACATTTCTTTGCTTCTTCTAGAGTGAGAGCTTGATTGTATTCCATATTTCCAACTTTTTGAGGGATTTTTATGGTTAATTCGGCGCTATTTTCAAATGTACGAATGCGCATGGCAATCTTATGTTGACGAAGATAAAAATCAGGTGTATCTAAGTAGTAATTTTTTTGTGTAATTGGTGTAATTTCTGAAAACTGACCTTGCAATCTCTGATATTCTTCTTTACTGAGAAGTGTTTTCATTTCAATTTCTAAATGTTTCATTTTTTCAACCTTTTCTTTATATTTGAAAGCGATTTATGGTATAATAAGCATTGTATTTATTGTATCTGATTTTCACTAGAAAATCAAAAACTAGATAAATTATAGTGTAGAGAGAATTGGACGTAAGAGTTATATGATTACAGAATGGGAAGAATTTTTAGATCCTTACATTCAAGCTGTTGGAGAATTGAAAATTAAACTCCGAGGCATCCGAAAACAATATCGAAAACAAAATAAACATTCTCCTATTGAGTTTGTCACAGGTCGCGTAAAGCCAATTGAAAGCATCAAAGAAAAAATGGCACGTCGTGGGATAACCTATGACACGCTTGAACAAGATTTGCAAGATATTGCAGGATTGCGTGTGATGGTTCAATTTGTAGACGATGTGAATGAGGTTGTATCTATCCTTCGTAAAAGACAGGATATGAGAGTTGTTCAAGAACGAGATTATATCACTCATCGTAAGGCGTCAGGTTATCGTTCTTACCATGTAGTTATTGAATATACAGTCGATACTATAAATGGTGCAAACCATCTTAGTTGAGATTCAAATTCGTACCTTAGCTATGAACTTTTGGGCGACGATTGAACATTCACTCAACTATAAATACCAAGGTGATTTCCCGGAAGAAATTAAGGAAAGGCTTGAGATTACTGCCAGAATTTCTCATCAGCTAGACGAAGAAATGAGTAAGATACGTGCTGATATCCAGGAAGCGCAAGCACTCTTTGATCCTTTGCACAGAAAATTAAATGACGGGGTAGGAAACAGTGACGATACCGATGAAGAATACAGGTAAACGAATTGACCTTATTGCCAACCGTAAACCTCAGAGTCAAAAAGTTCTTTTTGAATTAAAAGATCGCTTAAAAAAGAATAATTTTATCCTGAATGATAAGAATCCAGACATCGTTATCTCTATTGGTGGAGATGGCATGTTACTGTCTGCATTTCATAAATATGAAAACCAACTCGATAAGGTGCGTTTTATTGGGGTCCATACTGGTCACTTAGGTTTTTATACGGATTATCGTGATTTTGAGTTGGATCAATTAGTCACAAATTTACAGCTGGATAATGGAGCTCGAGTTTCTTATCCGCTCTTAAGTGTTAAAATATTTCTTGAAAATGGAGAAGTCAAGTCTTTCCGAGCACTAAATGAGGCTAGTATTCGTCGAGCGGATCGCACTATGGTTGCGGATGTTATTATTAATCATGTTCCTTTTGAACGTTTCGAGGAGACGGCTTGACGGTTTCAACGCCAACTGGAAGTACAGCCTACAATAAATCACTTGGTGGTGCTGTCCTACATCCGACCATAGAAGCATTACAATTGGCGGAAATTGCTAGTCTGAATAATCGAATTTATCGAACACTTGGTTCTTCAATCATTGTTCCTAAGAAAGATAAAATCGAACTAATACCAACTCGAAATGATTATCATACTATCTCTATCGATAATAGTATCTATTCTTTCCGAAATATTGAAAAAATAGAGTACCAAATCGACCACCACAAGATTCATTTCGTTGCCACTCCAAGCCACACCAGTTTTTGGAATCGAGTTAAGGATGCCTTTATTGGTGAGGTGGACGAATGAGGTTTCAGTTTATTGCTGACGAACATGTCAAGGTCAAAACCTTTCTGAAAAAACATGAAGTTTCTAAAGGGTTACTTGCTAAGATTAAGTTTCGAGGTGGTGATATTCGAGTCAACGGGCATCCACAGAACGCTACCTATCTCTTAGATATTGGGGATGAGGTTGTCATTGATATTCCTCCAGAAGAAGGTTTCGAGACATTGGAAGCAATTGATTATCCGCTAGATATTCTATTTGAAGATGATCATTTCTTGATTATTAATAAACCCTTTGGTGTTGCATCTATACCTAGTGTCAATCATTCTAATACTATTGCCAACTTTATCAAGGGTTACTATGTCAAACAAAACTATGAAAACCAACAAGTCCACATCGTTACCAGACTTGATAGAGATACCTCTGGCTTGATGCTTTTTGCTAAACACGGCTATGCGCATGCTAGGTTAGACAAGCAATTGCAAAAAAAGGCTATTGAAAAGCGTTATTACGCCCTGATTAAAGGAGAGGGTCATCTGGATCCTCAGGGAGAAATCATCGCACCAATAGCCAGAGATGAAGATTCCATCATCACTAGACGGGTCGCAAAAGGTGGGAAATATGCGCATACTTCCTATCAGATAGTAGCATCTTATGGGGATATCCATCTAATTGATATTCGTCTCCATACTGGGAGAACCCACCAGATTCGGGTTCATTTCTCGCATATTGGATTTCCATTACTCGGAGATGACCTTTATGGTGGAAGTTTAGACCACGGCATAGAGCGTCAAGCGCTTCATTGCCATTACTTATCGTTCTATCATCCTTTCTTAAAAGAACAGTTGGAGCTAGAAAGCCCACTACCGGATGATTTAACGCACTTATTACACAGTTATCAAATAATAATTTATCTTAAAAGGAGTCAAAACTCATGGAAGTTTTTGAAAGTTTGAAAGCCAACTTAGTTGGTAAAAATGCACGCATTGTTTTACCTGAAGGTGAAGAACCACGTATCCTTCAAGCGACGAAGCGTTTGGTAAAAGAAACAGAAGTTATCCCAGTTCTCCTAGGAAACCCTGACAAGATTAAAATCTATCTCGAAATCGAAGGAATTACAGAAGGTTACGAAGTCATCGATCCAGAACATTACCCACAATTTGAAGATATGGTTGCTTCACTTGTTGAACGTCGTAAAGGAAAAATGACAGAAGAAGAAGCGAGAGAAGTACTCATCAATGATGTTAACTACTTTGGTGTTATGTTAGTTTATATGGGCTTGGTTGATGGTATGGTTTCAGGAGCTATTCACTCTACAGCTTCAACAGTTCGTCCAGCTCTTCAAATTATCAAGACTCGTCCAAATGTTAGCCGTACATCAGGTGCCTTCCTTATGGTTCGTGGTACTGAACGTTACTTGTTTGGTGACTGTGCTATCAACATCAACCCAGATGCTGATGCTCTAGCTGAAATCGCGATTAACTCAGCTATCACAGCTAAGATGTTTGGTATCGAACCTAAAATTGCTATGCTTAGCTATTCAACTAAAGGTTCAGGTTTTGGTGAAAGTGTTGATAAGGTTGTCGAAGCAACAAAAATCGCTCATGAGCTTCGTCCAGACCTTGAAATTGATGGTGAATTGCAATTTGATGCTGCTTTCGTTCCAGAAACTGCAGCTCTTAAAGCACCAGGAAGTAATGTAGCTGGACAAGCTAATGTCTTTATCTTCCCAGGTATTGAAGCTGGTAACATTGGTTACAAGATGGCTGAACGTCTCGGCGGATTTGCTGCAGTTGGACCGGTATTGCAAGGACTTAACAAACCTGTAAATGACCTTTCTCGCGGATGTAACTCTGACGATGTCTACAAATTAACTCTAATCACAGCTGCACAAGCTGTTCATCAATAAAATTTTTATCCCTCTTTTCCTCTTGGTAAAGGGGGATTTCCCTTTTATTTAGATACCATTCATCTGCAAAAATAGCTAAAATATGGTAAAATAGTCAGTAATCATATATGTTTTATAAAATAAGTTTGTATGAAGAAAAGGAAATAAAATGGCAACTATTCAATGGTTTCCTGGACATATGTCAAAAGCGCGTCGTCAAGTTCAGGAAAATTTAAAATTTGTTGATTTTGTGACGGTTTTAGTTGATGCACGTTTGCCCTTGTCTAGTCAAAATCCGATGCTGACTAAAATCATCGGAGATAAACCAAGACTATTGATTTTGAACAAGGCAGACCTTGCAGATCCAGTATTAACAAAAGAATGGCGTCAACATTTTGAATCCCAAGGCATTCAAACACTTGCCATCAACTCTAAGGAGCAAATTACAGTTAAAGTTGTAACGGAAGCTGCTAAGAAACTCATGGCAGACAAGATTGCTCGTCAGAAAGAACGTGGAATTCAAATTGAGACCTTGCGTACCATGATTATTGGGATTCCAAACGCTGGTAAATCAACTCTGATGAACCGTCTGGCGGGTAAGAAAATCGCTGTTGTTGGTAATAAACCCGGTGTTACTAAGGGTCAACAATGGCTTAAAACCAATAAAGATTTGGAAATCTTGGATACTCCAGGTATTCTTTGGCCAAAATTTGAAGATGAAACCGTAGCACTCAAGCTTGCTTTAACTGGAGCTATCAAAGATCAGTTGCTTCCAATGGATGAAGTAACGATTTTCGGTCTTAATTACTTTAAAACACATTACCCTGAAAAGCTTCAAGAACGTTTTAAACAAATGAATTTGGACGACGAAGCTCCAGAAATCATCATGGATATGACACGTATCCTTGGTTTCCGTGATGATTACGATCGCTTCTATAATCTCTTTGTCAAGGAAGTTCGTGACGGAAAACTTGGTAACTATACCTTAGATACATTGGATGATCTCAATGGCAACGATTAAAGAAATAAAAGACGCATTAGCAAAGATAACAGATCTTGAAAGTCCCCTTTTTAAGGAGTTTGAAAATGATTCTCGCTCAGGTGTACAAAAGGAAATTGAAAAGCGTAAGAAAGCTATTCAAGCTGAAATTGATGAAAATCTGCGCCTAGAAGGCATGTTATCTTATGAAAAAGAGCTTTACGCTCAAGGTTTTAGCTTAATTGCTGGTGTAGATGAGGTCGGACGTGGCCCATTAGCTGGTCCTGTTGTTGCTGCGGCAGTCATTTTACCTCAAAATTGTAAGATTAAAGGTTTAAATGACAGTAAAAAAATCCCTAAGAAAAAACACGAGGAGATTTTTCAGATTGTCAAAGAGAATGCCCTAGCAATCGGTATTGGGATTATGGATAATCATGTCATTGACCAAGTCAATATCTATGAAGCAACGAAACTAGCCATGAAGGAAGCTATCTCTCAACTTGAACCTCAACCAGAACACCTTTTGATTGATGCAATGAAGTTGGATTTGCCGATTTCTCAAACATCCATCATCAAAGGAGATGCGAATTCCCTATCCATTGCAGCTGCATCCATCATTGCTAAGGTTACAAGGGATAAGATTATGGATAACTATGACCAGGAATTCCCAGGTTATGATTTCTCAAAATGCTGGTTATGGAACGGCTAAACATTTAGAAGGTATAGAAAAGCACGGATTTACACCCATTCATCGCACAAGCTTTGAACCGATTAAAACGATCGTTTCAGAAGCTGAAAAAGATAATTAAAGGAGAAAATTATGGAGGAACAGTCGGAAACATTTAGTTCCAAGAAAGAATTTGCCTTTGCGTCAAGTACAATTCTATCTCAAGTAGGGCGAGGAATTATCGTTGGATTAGTCGTAGGCCTTATTGTTGGGTCGTTTCGGTTTTTGATTGAAAAGGGCTTTCATGTCATCCAAGGGCTTTATCGTGATCAAGATAATCTTGTACGTAACCTGTTGATGATTTCCTTGCTTTATCTTGGTATTTGCTGGCTTAGTGCCAAATTAACACGCTCAGAAAAAGATATTAAAGGTTCTGGTATTCCTCAAGTTGAAGCGGAGTTAAAAGGTCTCATGTCTCTCAATTGGTGGAGTGTCCTCTGGAAGAAATACATTCTAGGTATCTTGGCCATTGCGAGCGGACTCATGCTCGGTCGTGAAGGTCCCAGTATTCAACTAGGTGCCGTAGGAGGAAAAGGAATTGCCAAATGGCTGAAATCTAGTCCAGTAGAAGAACGTTCTTTAATCGCAGGTGGAGCTGCTGCTGGACTTGCCGCAGCCTTTAACGCTCCAATAGCAGGCCTGCTTTTTGTAGTAGAAGAAGTCTACCATCACTTTTCAAGATTTTTCTGGGTTTCTACCTTGGCTGCTAGTTTAGTAGCAAACTTCGTTTCTCTTCTCATCTTCGGGTTAACACCTGTTCTTGATATGCCTGATGATATCCCTCTCATGAGTCTAAGCCAGTATTGGATTTATCTGGTAATGGGAATTTTTCTTGGACTCTCAGGTTTTCTTTATGAAAAAGCCGTTCTGAATGTCGGCAAAGTTTATGAATGGATTGGCCAAAGGCTTCATATTGATAAAGCTTATCATCCAATTTTTGCTTTTATCCTGATTATTCCTGTGGGAATATTCCTACCACAGATTCTTGGAGGGGGTAATCAGGTTGTCTTGTCCTTAACGGAACAAGATTATAGTTTCCAAATTCTTTTAATTTACTTCATCATTCGCTTTATCTGGAGCATGATTAGTTACGGAAGTGGACTGCCAGGTGGTATTTTCTTACCGATTTTAGCATTGGGTTCATTACTTGGTGCTCTAATAGGTGTTATTTGTGTCAATCTTGGACTTGTTACCCAGCAGCAATTTCCTATCTTTGTGATTCTTGGAATGAGTGGTTATTTTGGGGCTATCTCAAAAGCACCTTTGACAGCAATGATTCTTGTGACGGAAATGGTTGGTGATATCCGAAACCTCATGCCTTTAGGGATGGTGACCCTAGTTGCCTATATTGTCATGGATTTGCTCAAAGGAGCGCCTGTCTATGAAGCCATGCTAGAAAAAATGCTACCTGAATCAGCAACTGATGATGGAGAAGTTACACTAATAGAAATCCCAGTTTCTGATAAGATAGCTGGTAAGCAGGTACATGAACTCAATTTACCACATAACGTACTTATCACAACCCAGGTACATAACGGTAAAAGTAAGACAGTTAATGGATCAACAAGAATGTATCTAGGTGATATGATTCATCTCGTAATTCCAAAAAGTGAAATTGGAAAAGTAAAAGATTTGCTTTTATAGAAGTATTATTTTACATAATTTTTTTATTACGAAAAAGTTATAATAAATTTTGAAAGGTTTCTCTATGAAAAAAATAAGGCAATTTTTGGTATATTTGCTAGGAACATTTATCCAATTAGTATCAGTTTGTCTAGTTTTCTTTCTATTGAATCGTTATTCTGTTCAGTCTAATGTATTAACTATTTCAGGAATCATTCTAGGTGGAATTTCTTCAGCTCTCTGGGGAATAATTGTTGCTAATCGATATTTTCATATTCATTTTAAGAAGATTTTTAAAAAGATTTTTTTAACATTCATACTAGTTATAAAACACTATTTATTATCTTTCTTCCTAATTATATTTGATTTTTCTTTCATATTGTTTGGTGGGAAAATGTTAGAATTTAACTGGTATCTCCCTTTTTTGATGTTCTTCAAATTTATTTTATTTGGAGGAATAGAAGAGATTGGATGGCGATATGTATTTCAACCAATTTTACAAGAACATTTGCCGTATTTCCTCTCCACAATCTTAACCTTTTTTAGTTGGGCTATTTGGCATCTGTTGTACTTTTACATAGATGGTTCTCTGGCAATATTACAATTGACGCCGTTTCTAATTGGATTACTGACAAATTCTTTCATACTATCAGCACTATATATTAAAACAAACAATCTCTGGATTTGTGTAATGACTCATTCAATTATTAATGTCTTGTCTCAACTAACCATAGATACTAATCAATACGAAACTTACTTGATAAAAATCTTCGTCATCTTAGTTTCGTGCTATATGGTAATGAATAAAAAAGAAGAGTATAGTCGTAACTGATTGTATTAGTAAACTTTCATTTTAATAAAATGAAATATAAAACTCCAAAACCAAATCAAATATGATTTGGTTTTTTTATGATAATAAGAATCAAATTTTACTTGAATTACATTTACTAGAGTTGAAGATCGACAGAGGAGCATTTAGCAAAAAGTATAAAAAAATTTTTAATCATAATAAATTAATTAAAAGAAAAACTAAAAAAATTTTTTTGGTAAAACTAAAAAAATTTATGTACAATTGACTTAACTAGAGCTAAACCATTGATAAAACTGAATTAGAAGGATAAAGTACACTCATTAAGCAGTTTACTTTATTTTTTTGTTTTGTACATTATTTTTAGAGTGGTATTTTTGTATATTTTCTAGTACATCACATACTCTAATCTAAGAAATTGTTTTTGTACATTTTTTACTCTAATAGGTGTAGAAGAAGTAGTGGTTCAATTGTACATTTTTTTGCTCATTTAATTTTTCTATTGAAAAAAAGCTATTGGATATTCATAGTCAATAAAATTTCGAACTTTCTTTTTATATTTTCCATTATAAAAGAATATTAGGAATAATCTGTTAATTTTTAGTTTTTTTGTTATTTTTTTGAGCAACAAAAAAACATAAAGTTATAATTTTGTGACAAATACCTTGAAAAACGAGTTGTTAACGTGATAGAATAAGGTTAGAAAGGAAATATAAAGGTATAGGAGATGAATAAACAAATTGGTAACAGAATAGCAGAATTAAGAAATGCTAAATCTTTTTCTCAAGAACAAGTAGCTGAAAGAATTGGAATAAGTAGACAAAAATATGCTCGTATTGAAAACGGCATTAATAGCGTGACATTGGAAATTCTTGTAAAACTAGCTAACGTTTTTGATGTCAATGTTAATGATATTACGAAAGTCCTTGAACAAGAAGCGTCTGTAGCTTATAGATCAGGAGAACAAAAACAATCAACACGTGATATGCTTTATATGATTGATTTATTCTATGCAAACAAGCGTTTGTATGAAAAATTAACTTATCAGGATAAGGAATAGGTAACTCAATGGATAGATTACGAGAAAAAGAGATCCGAAAGAAGGCAAATGAGATCAGAGAACAATGCACCACAACAAGGTATGGTATTTCAAATCTTTTCAAAGACTGTGAAATTTTAAAATCAAGCTTTTTCGCTATCCTATGGGTGAGGATGCTGATCTTGGTTTTACATTAAAGAGAGATAACGATATTATTATTTTTACGAATACAAGTATACGTCTTTCAAGGGAAATCTTTACACTTGCTCATGAAATCGGACACGCAGTTCTCCATTTTGAAAATAAAGAGGCTTTTTTTGATAATAATTCAACTGTGTCGGGTTCAGACGCTGATGAAAAAGAACATGAAGCAAATTATTTTGCAGCTTGCCTGTTGATGCCACAAGAGAAAGTGGAAAGCTTTATTGATTTCGAAATAGAGGATAGTGAAAGTATTTCAGCAAGAGATATAGCAAAAATGATGGTGGAGTTTAACGTTAGCTTTGACATGGTAGTTAATAGATTATGTAGTTTGCAGCTTATTGATGAACATAAAAAAACGTTATTGAATGTTGCTAAAGTAGAAACCAAAGTAGGGAATCTTATTAATTCAGTTGGTGGTGGTTCTGCTTTAAATCGACCTAGCGAGGAAATAGTCATTCCTGAAGAGTACTCAGAGTATGCACTCTATAACTTTAATAATGGGGCAATGCCGAAAGAAACATTGGAAAAAGTTTTAGGATATTATCATCTTTCACTTGAAGACTTTGAGGATGAAATTGAACAAAATAATATCTTTAGTCAGGAAGACGATGCAGAGGATATAAATTTGGATGATTTAATTGGAGGATTAAGTGATTGAACGCTTCACTGGATACAAATACTATTATTCATTTTTATAGAGCAGGATGTCAAAATATTCTTTTTGGGTATTTTGATTCTATCTATATTTGTGACCAAGTCTATTCAATTGAATTGAAAAACCATGGACAAGATATCCTGTCTAATGTAAACTTAGACATTCAAGCAGGGAAACTGGAATTATTTTCACAGGAAAAAATGGCTAGTAAAGGGATCCTCCAGCTTTTTAAGGAACACACTAAAGATCAAGAAATATTGTATAATTTGGGGGATAAAGGCTAGGCACATGCTATTGCTTTAGCAAAAACACTAGGGGCATGTTGTCTAGTCACTGATGATACAAAATTCGGTGGACCATATGCAAGTCTTTTGCAATTTGATGATGAAGTTATGCCTTTTACATTTGCGGAAGTTATTATTCTCTATTATATTTTTGGAACAATAGATGCTTCTAAAGCAATATCGTATTTTGATAAAATCAATATCACATCAACAATGAATTGGGATTTTGAAACACAGCTAAAAAATTTTTTAAGACGGTTTAACCCAAATAAGGATAGTAAAGATGCTAGGTGGCTCGATAAGGCGTTAAAGGAACAAAAAGTTAGCCTAAAAATATAAAAATACTAAATATGCGACAATCTTTAAAAACAAATAACCAATAGACATAAACGAAATCAATAAATTCTCTCAACTTTAATGCAATTGTATTGCCGATTATGTTATAATAATGGTAACGTGCTTCATAGAGTGATTTTTAAGCACATTTTAATAGCATTAAGCTAAAAAATAAACCGTATCAAACGGTTAAAAATGTTTTGATATAGGAAGGAAAACGATGATACAATCCATCAGCACACATTCTGTTGTCTTGGAAAGCGAGGCTTTCCAATGAGTAAAAATTTTTCTTCTGCAAGATTAAAATTTAGAAGTAAATACCTGACACGTGAGAAGTTAGAAAAATCATTCGTTCCAGTTGATGGCAAAATCTTAACTAACATTTCCATAAAAAATAAGGATAATGAACCGAATGAAGAGTTTTACAAGTGGGAGTTTATTTATGCTCTTATTGATGCCCAGTTATTCAATAAAGATTTGATTGGGACGGAGATTTATTTTCCTAAAGGAAACAAAAATTCTAATCCAATAAAAATTGATGCAGTCATTTTTTCTGATAGTAATTGGAGAAATTTATATAAAGAATATAGAGATAATAAGAATCAAGATGCACTTAGTGAATTGAGAAAACTTGCAATTGTCATGATTGAGTTCAAAAAAGAAAGTGATAAAACAATTGAACAGGTTTTTAATTCACAAATTAGAGCTGCCATCAAGGAGTCTGACAGTCTTTTTTTACATTAGGAGTTTATTACAATGAAGGTCGATTATATCTTTTTAAAAAAGATATCGGCGGAACAATCTCAAGGTATGATAACAGCAAAAATTTCCCAACTAGCCAGCGAATATTAGAACAATACCAGCTTGAACTAACTGATCCTTACCACGTTATTCCGAGTTATGATGAATTAGATAAAAAGATAAACGGTGTTAATTTAGAAAAATCACAGTTAAAAATAGAAGATTTAGATGTTGTTGATAGAATTTCCGATGAGAATCTTAGAAAATCGCTAAATAATATTTTAAGACAACTTTCTGAGGATAGTTTGTTTAACGAGGAAGGGTATTTACTTTTAATTCAACTGCTTGCGTTAAAAATTTTTGATGAAAATGAATCTGAAAAGTATGGTCAAGAATTAAAATTTTATATTTCTGAACATGAAATGCTAGTTAATGGAGATTTGTTAAAATCAGATACCAGAATTTTCATTGAACGCTTAAAGTCAATATATAAGAGTGCTAAAAAACAATATAAAAACATTCTTTCGGAAAATAAAATTGACTGGAATAATTCTCGTCATATTAGAGTGGCGCAAACAATTGTTCAGGAATTTCAACGATATTCTTTTACAAAATCATCTAGAGGTGATTTGTATCAACTGGTGTTTTATAATTTTGCAACCAAATTCAAGAAAGAAGAGAATGCACAGTTTTTAACACCAATTCCTATTATCGACTTTGTAGTTAGTTTAGTTAATCCTAAAAGAACAGAGACTATTTGTGATCCTTGTTGTGGAATAGCAGACTTTTTATCAGTGAGTTACGCTAATTCTGACTTCAAACTTAAAGATAACAACCTGTTCGGCTTGGATAACGACTATAATATGACAGTGCTTGCACAATTGAATATGCTATTAAATGGCGATGGAAATGCAAACATCCATTATGTTGAGGATAAAGGTTCAATCGACCATAAATTACTTGATGATGGAAAAATAATAGCTTTAGATGAAAATTATCATCTAAGTGGAAATTGGGATAATAGACCAGATGGAACGGAGTTGATGAAATATGATGTTGTTCTTACTAATCCACCATTTGGTAAAGGTCGTAATCTAGATTTAAAAAAATCTGAAGATCTTAGAGTAGCTAAATTTTATGAAACATACGAAAAATATATTGAGACCAATCCTAAAGATGGACTGGATTTAGGTGTTGTATTTTTAGAAAATGCCGTTCGCTCTATTAAAGAAAATGGAAGATTTGGTATAGTTTTAAGTAATAGCATAGCATCTAATAAGAGCTTTGAATTTGCTAGAGAGTGGCTTTTGCATCAAGTACGGATTGTAGCATTGATTGACTTACCTCCAAATATATTTGCAGAGACGGGTGTAAATACGACTATAATCATTGGCTACAAGCCACCTAAGTCAGAACTGGAAAATTTAATCAAAGATGATTATTCAGTTTTTGTAAGAGAAGTAGCGAATGTAGGATATACGAAAAAAACACTTAATAGAAACGTTATTTTTGAAAATGATTATAAGTTAAATCCAAAAACATTTGAAACAATAATAAATTCAGAAACAGGGGAGAATTTATTAAATGAGGATTTTTCAGAAATAATATCAGACTTCAGAGAATGGTGTTTACTTCAGGAAGACACATTACGAACAAAATTTTTATCGGGTAGGTAATTATGGAAAGTATTTTTATTACCTAAAGATATATCTATAAGTCAGATTTTATCAAACAAGAAAAAAATCTTTCGGCAAATAACTATAAAAAAATTGCAATAAAGAATATCAATATTGTAAAATTAGCTGAACTTTTTAAATGAGGAAATTCCTTATCAAAAAAAGGAATTGAAACTGGTTCAAGTTTATATTTGAGTAATTTAAAAATCATCAGTTAATTACATAAGGAATAGCTGCTTAGACAATATTAACTATGTAACTCAAAGCAACAAATCTTTGTACCTTAATGATAAAAAGTTAGTTGACAGTGAAAAATTCACTTTATCTGAGCAAGATATTTTTGTTGTCAGTTGATGCAAATATAGGGGATGCGTCATTGTTTTTATCAGAAAACCAGAACAAATATATATTTTCTTCAGGTCTGGTGAGATTGAATATTGGTCATGGTTTTAACAAATATTATCTATTTGCATTTCTAAGAGATGAATATTTTAGGAAACAGTTGGATGCAATGACTCCAAAGGGGTCTACAATTAGGCATTCTGGCAATAGATTTTTAGAATGTTTAATTCCTCTTCCCAATAATAATGAAACGTGGGTTATCAAACTTATAGAAAACTTGGTGAAAAATCTTACATATTCTGAAATACAAGCTAAAAATAATTTGCATAATATTTATAATATATATGATAATTTACTCTTGATAAATAAAAATGAACTCAAAAAGCACTACTATTTCTCAATTGTTTCATAATTTTAGGTTAGATGCTGGTATTCACTCAGAAGAAGTACAGAATTTTTTTAACTGTATTGAAACTTACCCTAGTGGTTTTTCATCACTTGAAGATTTGGGATATAAGACTAAAAGAGGTCCTAGTTTACAAAAGAGGGATATTGGACGTTCAATTATTTCTCGACGCTATATTCCAAATTATCCAATTTTAGTTTATCCTAGCGACATATCAAATTTTGGTTTTGTTGGAAGAACGTCATCTATAGGAACAAGTGGAAAGATATGGTTTTTACAAAAAGATGATATATTATTTTCTGCTGAGGGTAATATAGGAAAAACTTTTGCAATCTGTGATAACTCATTAAAGTTTACTACTAATATACATGGTATTATTATTACTCCAAAAACAAAGAAACACTCCATACAAAATACAATACTGATTACTACATTTTTAAATTATATGAAACACAAAGGTATTATGGATAAAATTTCCGTTGGTGGTCAAGGTGGAAGTTTTGCTGTTCAATATTGGGACATAATCAAGTTTCCAAATATTAGTAATGATAGTTTATCTGAAATATCTAAGTTATACTATAGCGGACAGAGCATAAATCCATTTGAATTTGACTCTGAAAAAATAAGGCATTTAGGAATATATGAGATTAGTAATCTCAGAGTATTATGCAGGTCCTTATTGGATACTATTCTGTCAGATATTAAAAATGATACATTGAAAGATAAAGACTATTATTTAAGCATTTTAAATGATTGATTTTATTAAAATTGAAAAAGACGATTTCCTTCCAGAAATCGTCTTTTCTGCTTTTTCGTCAACTGTAGTGGGTTGATGAAAAGATAACACCAAGAGAGGTCGAGATTCGTTCTCTCTTTTCGTATGTTCAAAGCGATGATTATGCCATTTTGAAGTTTTCATAGTTCTTAAAACCATAAGCATTCCGTTTGATAATCTTAATCAGGTTGTTGCTTGCTTCAAGTGTAAACTGGTATATATAGTTCCCTTTTTTTACTGTTCAATAGGCGTGAAGTTACCTACTTTTTTCCCAATTATGCGATGTTTTTTTCGTAAGGCGCATAAATAACATCATACTTCTTATTTATCGAAACAAGTCGTAGATAGTTTTTATGAAGGTACACTTTTTTTACATAGGTTTGATTGTTAAATTTCACTGCATAAATTTGTCCATCTTCGATATTTGTTGATTACTTAATCAATACCACATCGCCATCAGGTAAATCAGGCTCCATTGAATCACCTACAACCCATGAGACGAAATCATGAGGGATATTTTCGGTTGAATAAGTAAGAGTATAATCTCCATCACCAAAGTAGGAGTAGCCCGTTCCTGCAGAAAGACCTTCATAGGTTTTATAGCTGAAGAGATCAACAACTTTGTTATCGAATTTTTCTTGTTCTTCAAGTAATTCTGAGCAATAGACAACAACTTTGAAATCAAACAAGCTAAAAACAACTCTAAAGATCATTAAATTGATATTGGAGTGCTTTTTATTGCCAAAATGTACATTTGAAAAATTTTTAGTTTTCACTTAAATAAAGTACATTTTACAGAAGATGAACATCTTTAAAAATTTCCAGTGTTCACTTAAATAAAGTACATAATTGACAATGATTAGCTCAAAAAAATTTTTTGGTTATCTAAAATACAATTGCAAAAATTTAGATATTGCATATATCACCTATTACATTTTTCCGAAAAACTATAATTTTCTTGAAAAATATATCTAGCTATGCTATACTACTAGTATAGAAAGATTTGGAGAAAAACATGAAACGCGAGATCTTATTAGAACGGATTGATAAACTCAAACAAGTGATGCCCTGGTATGTTCTGGAATATTATCAATCAAAATTAGCCGTCCCCTACAGTTTTACAACCTTGTACGAATATTTAAAGGAATACGATCGATTTTTCAGCTGGGTTTTAGAATCTGGTATATCGAATGCTGACACCATGGCAAATATACCTTTAGATGTACTTGAGAATATGACAAAGAAAGACATGGAATCTTTTATTCTTTACTTACGTGAACGCCCTTTGCTTAATGCTAATACGACAAAGAATGGTGTCTCCCAAACAACCATCAACCGTACTTTATCAGCGCTTTCTAGTCTTTATAAGTACTTGACTGAGGAAGTTGAAAATGAACAAGGGGAACCTTATTTCTATCGCAATGTTATGAAGAAAGTTGCTACCAAGAAAAAGAAAGAAACTTTGGCTGCTCGAGCCGAAAATATCAAGCAAAAGCTCTTTTTAGGCGATGAAACAGAGGGTTTTTTGAATTATATCGATGAGGAATACCCCAAAACTCTCTCAAATCGTGCCCTATCCTCTTTTAATAAGAATAAAGAGCGAGATTTGGCAATTATTGCACTCCTTCTTGCCTCTGGTGTACGTCTCTCTGAGGCAGTAAATCTGGATCTTCGAGACCTTAATCTCAAGATGATGGTGATTGATGTAACTCGAAAAGGTGGAAAACGAGACTCGGTCAATGTTGCTGCCTTTGCTAAACCTTATTTAGAGCAATATCTCGCTATTCGAGACAAACGTTATAAGACAGAAAGACTGATACAGCTCTCTTTCTAACTTTATATAGAGGTGTTCCAAACCGTATTGACGCTTCTAGTGTCGAAAAGATGGTAGCCAAGTATTCAGAAGACTTCAAAGTACGCGTAACACCCCATAAACTGCGTCATACACTAGCAACTCGTCTCTATGATGCGACCAAATCACAGGTTATGGTCAGTCACCAGCTAGGACATGCTAGCACACAAGTTACCGACTTGTATACCCATATCGTTAATGATGAGCAGAAAAATGCCTTGGATAGTTTATAATGATACATAATATAGTTTATGTAATATTTAAAATAGAGCGATAGATTTTTGATTATCTAACGCTCTTTTTTTGTTATTATAAAAATTCAATCCAATAATTTCTGTGTGGCTCAATTATAACTGGCTTTCCCCAAAATGACTTTAGATAAGCCAGATTCGCAGGGGTTACGGGTCTTTTTTCTTCATTGTACTTCTCAGCACTTTCTTTCGTTAAAAAACATTTAACAGCTTCATATGGCGTACCGTCACTAGCTGTACGATCAATATCCATATAAGCAATTTCATCACCTTTTTGAGGACTGTCAGTAAGAAGTTTTCCAATAAAGTAGACTGTTTTATTTTTCATTAATTCATAAGCTTTACAATTTTCAAGTCGGTTATTCGCTGCTGCATACATAATACAAAAACTATCCACGATGTCTTTCATTGGCATTAACGCTTCTTTGCTTACGATGATTTCCTCAGGAGCAAGACCCCCAATAATCAAGTCTTTAAAATGAGCTTGCTGAATAACATTGTCTAAGGCCATTCCCAGAGGGATTTGTACAGCTTGAAAACCTAAAGGTTCTAACTCTTGTCTTTTCTTATCGAAGTGTTCTTGTGTGATACTGACATTCAAATCGTATGGATTTGTAGTTTCTTGTTTCTTAAAAAATGCTACCACAGTACGATCTAACTGTTCAAATAGACCAAGATTTTCAACTGGAATCTTTATCATTATTAATTTTTCCTCTATATATTTAAAATTTCCACTATATTATACTCTCATGATGATCGATTATCAAGTTTAAATAAAAAAGAAATCCACATTACATGGATCTCTCTTTCTTTATTCCACCACTGCCTCAGCAATTTCTTCTGCAGTGATTCCTGCGAAGTAACGACCTAGGTTAATGGTTTGAAGTGCTTTAAGTACATCTTCGCGTTCGTATTTAACACCACGAAGGACATCTTCTACTGCTGCTACATCTTCGATACCAAAGAAGTCACCGTAAATCTTAATGTCTTGAATTTTTGATTCAATAACATTAGCAAAGATTTCTACCTTACCGCTTGGGAATTTTGTGCCACGACGGACATTGTATTCAGGAGACTTTCCATAGTTCCAGTCCCAAGTCCCAAACTTAGTTTCTTTGATTCGATTAATTTCAGCCAATTCCTCATCTGAGAAGACATACTCTGTCATTTCAGGGTATTCTTTTTCATGTATTCCAAAAGTAAGTCACGAAATTCTTCTACAGTAATTTTTTCTGGCAATTCGTCTACGATATTGGTTACTCGTGCGCGAACTGATTTAAAACCTTTTGATTCGAACTTGTCTTTAGAAACCTTAAGTGCGTTAGCTAGGACTGACAAATCTACGTCAAATAGAAGACAACCATGGTGCATGATACGGCCATTGATATAGGCTTGTGCATTTCCACAGAATTTCTTACCGTCGATTTCTAAATCGTTACGGCCTGTAAATTCAGCTTTAACACCAAGTTCAGCTAAAGTATTGATAACTGGAGTAGAGAAGCTCTTGAAGTCAAAGGCCTTGTTTTCATCTTCTTTTGAAATGATTGTATAGTTAAGGTTGTTCAAATCATGGTAAACAGCTCCACCACCACTGATTCGACGGACTACTTCAATTCCATTTTCACGAACATAGTCACGGTTAATTTCTTCAACCGTATTTTGGTGACGTCCTACAATAATAGATGGTTTGTTAATCCAAAGAAGGAAGATTTGATCCTCGTCCAAAAGGTGTTTAAAAGCATATTCCTCTAAAGCAATATTAAAGGCAGTGTCGTTTGAATGATTGATAATGTATTTCATAGTATTTCCAAAAATCCAGTTTTTAAATTCTGTTCATAGCAATCCAATTTTCTAAAGTGGTAAAAAGAAATGTAATGATAACACGTTACATTTCTCGGAAAAATTGAGACAAGAGGCTCAATTTTAAGGCATGGAACTCTAATAGAGGTCGCTGCCGTCCGTACTACTTTAAGAAAATTTAGTTAAAAACTTATTTATTTTTTCTTAGGTGAATGGATGGCCATTCCAAGAACATCAGCAAATGCTTCGTACATAACTTCTGAGTATGTTGGGTGTCCGTGGATTGTCTTAAGCATTTCTTCAACAGTGATTTCCATTTCAATGATACTTGACGCTTCATTGATCAACTCTGCTGCTGCAGGACCAATGATATGAACACCAAGGATTTCACCATATTTCTTGTCTGCAATGACTTTAACGAAACCTTGAGCCGCATCTGATGCAATGGCACGACCGTTAGCCGCAAAGTTGAATTTACCAATTTGAACATCATATTTTTCACGAGCTTGTTCTTCTGTCAAACCAACTGCTGCTACTTCTGGAAGTGTGTAGATAGCTGCAGGAGTTAAGTTCAATTTGGCAACAGCGTGGTTTCCTTTAAGGGCATTTTCAGCGGCAACTTCACCCATACGGAAGGCAGCGTGAGCCAACATCTTAGTACCGTTGATATCACCTGGTGCATAGATACCTGGAACAGAAGTTTCCATGTATTCATTAACCTTGATACGACCACGGTCTAATTCAAACTCAACATCTCCGATACCTTCAAGATCTGGAACACGACCGATTGAAAGAAGGGCTTTATCCGCGATGATATCATCTTTTCCTTCAACCTTGATACGGAGCTTGCCATCTTCTTCGATAATTTCTTGGAGTTTTGTATCAGTCAAGATTGTCATACCTTTACGTTCAAGGATTAAACGAAGGTTCTTAGATACTTCCGCATCCATAGCTGGAACAATACGATCCATCATTTCGATAACAGTAACTTTTGAACCAAATGTCATGAAAGCTTGTCCAAGTTCGATTCCGACAACACCGCCACCAATGATGACAAGGCTTTCTGGAACTTCGTTCATTTCAAGGATATCATCACTAGTCATCACAAGAGATGATTCCATACCAGGAACGTTGATTTTGCTTACTTTTGAACCACCAGCAAGGATGATCTTCTTAGTTTCAAGCAATTCAGAACCATTTACCAAGACATTCTTATCTTTAGTAATAGTACCGATACCTTTATGAACATCAACGCCGTAGCTACGAAGTAGTCCTGCAACACCACCAACAAGAGTATTAACAACTTTAGATTTTGTTTCTAAAAGTTTGTCCATATCAACTGTGAAGTTAGGATTTTCAATCACGATACCTCGATTTGCAGCATGACCGATATTCTCGATAATTTCAGCGTTATGGAGGTAAGTCTTAGTTGGGATACATCCGCGGTTCAAGCATGTTCCACCAAGTTCAGATTTCTCAACAAGAGCAACCTTACCACCTAATTGAGCTGCTTTAATAGCAGATACATAACCAGCAGGTCCACCACCAATAACAACGATATCGTAAGCATCATCGCTCTTACCATCATCGTTTGAAGCACTTGCAGCAGGTGCTGGACTAGCTTCAGGTGCTGCTGCGCCAGCTGTTGGGATATTTTCCCCTTCCTCACCAAGATAACCGATAACTTCAGTAACAGGAACAGTTTCACCATCACCTTTAAGGATAGCGATCAAGTATCCATCTTCTTCTGCTTCTAATTCCATGCTGACTTTGTCAGTCATGATTTCCAAAAGGATTTCTCCTTCTTTTACAAATTCTCCGACTTTTTTATTCCATTGGACGATTTGTCCTTCTGTCATATCCACGCCGGCTTTTGGCATAATTACTTCTAAGGCCATATCTTACTTCCTTTATCTATATTTCTAATAATAAATACTTTAAACCAACATTGAGATTGGGTTTTCAATCAAAGCTTTCAGGTCTTTCATAAACTTAGCACCAGCCATACCATCTACGACACGGTGGTCAATTGTCAATCCAAGACTCATAATTGGACGAATCACGATTTCACCATTTACTACAACAGGTTTTTCAACTGTTGAGCTAACACCGAGGATGGCTGAGTTCGGTTGGTTGATGATAGGACCAAATGATTGAACACCAAACATTCCCAAGTTACTGATAGTGAAAGTTGAATTTTGCAATTCGCTAGGAGCTAGTTTACCATCCAAAGTACGTCCGATAACATCTTTAAATGCAACAACCAATTCAGACAAGGTCATCTTTTCAGCATTGTAGACAACTGGTGTCATAAGACCATTATCCATACCAACAGCCATCGCAAGGTTGACGTAGTTGTGGGTGATAATTGTCTTACCATCTTCCGTTAATGACGCGTTAATGTATGGGTGTTTCATAAGAGTCTTAACAACCGCTAGAGAAAGCAAGTCTGTAACAGTGATTTCTTACCAGTTGCTTCCATAATTGGATCAAGAACTTTCTTACGAAGGGCAAGCAATTCAGACATATCTACATCATAGTTAAGCGTAAAGGTTGGAGCAGTTAAGTATGACTCAACCATACGTTGAGCAATAACCTTACGCATAGGAGTCATCGGAATGCGTTCGATTTCTCCATAAGGCGTTACGTTGTCTGGAACTTCTTCCACTTTCTCAATTTGAGCAGGTGATTTAATGGTGTCATTTTCGATATTTTCAGGAAGATAGGCCAAAACGTCCTTCTTCATGATTTTACCACGATGACCTGTTCCTTGGATTTCTTGCCAAGCAATATTATGTTCTAATGCAATTCGTTTTGCGAGTGGTGAAATGCGAACCACGTTAGTGTCTTTATATGTTTCCACGTCTTCTTTGTGGACACGACCGTTTGCGCCTGAGCCAGAAATGTCATAGAGATTAATTCCTAAATCATCCGCTAATTTTCTAGCTGCAGGAGTCGCTCTTAGCTTATCATCAGCCATGACCTCTCCTATTCTATTTATGATGCAAAGGGCATCAAAAGTCACAGTGAAAATGGGAAAATTGACGAAGAAACTTTAGTTTCTAAGAAAGTTTATCTTTTTCACACAGACTTTAGCCCGAGTTCATTTTTAAGATATCAAGAACGTAGAGGACAAAGAAAAAATAGGAGATTGAGGCTGTGTTCGATGAACACAAGGAAATCTATCTTTTTTCACAGTCCTCCGTCCGGATTCAATTCTACAAGCAACTTGGATACACACGTATCTCAAGTTGCTACGATTGCCGCTATCAGGCGGTCAACCTAGTAGACTTACTAATTCGTTCGTCGAATAGAATCGATTCGACTCACTCATGTCGCATTTTATCTATTTCAAAATGAAAGATAAAACCACGAATATGTTACATAATTTATTTTATGTATTATTGTTTGTTATGAGTTTTACGGATTGCATCTTTGATGCTTTCAACTGTCGGAATCATTGCATTTTCAAGATTTTGTGCATAAGGCATTGGTACATCCTCACCTGCACAACGGCGAATAGGTGCATCTAAATAATCGAACGCTTCTGATTCTGAAATAATAGCTGAGATTTCACCGATAAAACCACTTGTCTTGTGGGCATCGTTGACAAGAACTACTTTTCCAGTCTTCTTAACTGAATTAATAATGATGTCTTTATCAAGTGGAACCAAAGTACGTGGGTCTACTACTTCTACTGAGATGCCTTCTTCGGCCAATTCTTCAGCTGCTTGCATAACACGACGAAGCATTTTTCCGTATGTTACTACTGTTACATCAGTTCCTTCACGTTTGATTTCTCCGACACCAAGTGGGATAGTATAGTCTGGGTCAACAGGTACTTCACCTTTTTGGTTAAATTCTGATTTGTATTCAAGAATGATAACAGGGTTGTTGTCACGGATAGAAGACTTAAGAAGTCCCTTCATATCAGCTGGTGTACCTGGAGCTACAACCTTCAATCCTGGGATATGCGTAAACCAAGATTCCAATGATTGTGAGTGTTGAGCTGCAGAACCAACTCCATTACCGGCCGCACAGCGGATTGTCATTGGTACTTGCCCTTTTCCACCAAACATGTAACGAGTTTTAGCTGCTTGGTTGACGATATTATCCATGGCAATAACTGAAAAGTCCATGAAAGTCATATCAACGATTGGACGAAGTCCAGTCATAGCAGCACCAGCAGCAGCACCAGAAATTGCAGCTTCTGAAATTGGACAGTCACGTACACGTTCTGGTCCAAATTCTTCAAGCATACCTACAGATGTACCAAAGTCTCCACCAAAGACACCGACATCTTCACCCATCAAGAGTACATTTTCATCACGACGCATTTCCTCAGACATTGCAAGGATAATGGTATCGCGGAAAGACATTAATTTTGTTTCCATATTTCTCTACTTCTCCTTAGTCTGCGTAAATATCTTCAAAAGCTGATTCTAGTGGAGGGAATGGACTTTCTTCTGCAAACTTAACAGATGCTTCCACTGCTTCCTTGACTTGAGCCTGAATTTCTTCAAGTTCTTCTGCACTAGCAATTTTATTTTCGACTAGGTACTTGCGGAGGTTTTCGATTGGATCTTTTTCCTTCCACTCATCGACTTCTTCACGTGTACGGTATTTACCAGGGTCTGATGATGAGTGACCAAGCCAACGGTAAGTTACGCTTTCGATTAAGACAGGGCCTTTACCAGAACGAACATGGTCAACTGCTTTCTTAAATCCTTCATATACATCAATTACATTGTTTCCGTCAGGAATAAACATACCAGGAATACCGTAAGCAGCGCTACGCTCGTGAATATGCTGAACATTAGTCATTTTCTTGATGTCAGCAGAAATTCCATAACCGTTATTGATACAGTAGAAAATAACTGGAAGATTCCAAATTGAGGCCATATTAACAGCTTCGTGGAATACACCTTCGTTAGTCGCTCCATCACCAAAGAAGCAGACAACGATTTTACCAGTATTTTTCATTTGTTGAGTAAGGGCAGCACCTACTGCAATCCCCATACCACCACCAACAATACCGTTGGCACCAAGGTTACCTGCATCAAGGTCAGCGATGTGCATTGATCCACCTTTACCTTTACAAGTTCCAGTATACTTACCAAGGATTTCAGCCATCATACCATTAAGGTCGATTCCTTTAGCAATGGCTTGACCGTGACCACGGTGGTTTGATGTGATAAGGTCATCTTCATTAAGAGCTAACATAGCCCCAACGTTAGCAGCCTCCTCACCAACAGAAAAGTGCGTCATTCCTGGCACTTTCCCTTTTTTTACTAATTGAGCAATTTTTAAATCCATACGACGAATTTCTTCCATCTTACGGAACATCTCAAGCAAAAGATTTTTATCTAAAGTTGACATAATCTTGCCTTTCTATGTTTAATTTCTTACATTTCTATTCTAACTTATAGGTTAATGAGAGTCAAAGAATATGCTTGCTATTTTTTCACAATATAAAAAAAGAAAAGTCAATGAAATCAAGACTTTTCTTTACATAAAATGACTATTTCACAAAGTGATTTTCAAGGATACTTTCAACGAATTATTTGAATCTTTTCATAATAACTTGTAAACGCCACTGATAGAGTAAACCACTGATTACTAAACTTATGATAAGACCAATCCAGTACGAATAAGCGCCTAGATTTGTCGAATAGTCCAAAAGCCATCCAAGAGGAATAGCTACCCCCCAGTAACCAAGGAGACCGAGATAGAAAGGTATGCCTGTATCTTTATAGCCTCGTAAAATACCTTGTAACGGAGCAGCAAATGTATCAGCCAACTGGAAAAATAGGCTATAGGTCATAAAACTTGCAGTTAATTGAATAAATTCAGGATCATAACCGTAAAGTCTCGCAACATTTTCTCGGAAAATATACAAAAAGGAGAGAGTCAAAACTGCGAATACCATAGCAGATAAACGCCCAATTTTGATGTATTTCTTAGCATCTTCTAGCCTTTTGGCTCCAACTTCGTAAGACACCACAATCGCCATTGCTGTTGAAATACTCATAGGAAAGGCGTACATGAGAGATGAAAAGTTCATAGCAGACTGATGACTAGCTATTATCAATGATGAAAACTTCGCCATAATCAAGCCAACTGATGAAAAAATAGCAACCTCTGCAAATACGGTTCCACCTATCGGTAGTCCTAATCTAATTGCTTCTTTTATCTTAGCCTTATCTAAGGGTAAACGTTTCTCTAAATGCAGCTCTTTCAGTTTTTCTTGTTTAAGAAGAACTAGTATAGAAATTAACAACAAAGCCCAATAAGCCAAGGAAGTCCCAAGTCCTGCTCCTGCACCTCCTAACTCAGGTAAACCAAAGGCTCCATAGATTAGTAAATAGTTAAAACCACTATTGAGAGGTAGCAATAAAAGCATTAAATACATGGATAGTTTGGTCAGTCCCAGCGCATCAAGTAATGAACGAATAACACTAAAGAGTAAAAGTGGAATAATCCCGATTGCTAAAAACCATAGATAGCGTACTGCTATATCAGCTACTGCTGCTTCTAAACCCATATTGTTTAGAATTAGTGGCGCAGCAAGAAAAACTAAAGCAAATAGAACAATTGATAAACCAAGTGAAAGATAAAGAAATTGATAAAAATCAGAAGCCACTTCATTTTTCTTTCCTCGACCCAAATGATGTCCAACTATAGGAACCAAGGCTGAGACAATACCAGTTAGGAAGGTGAAAAAGGGATTCCATAGACTTGTCGCCATTGATACCCCAGCCAAATCTATAGTATTATACTGGCCAGTCATGGTCGTATCGACAAAAGAAGCGGAATAATTGGCAAATTGATAGACTAGAATTGGAAAGAAAATCTTAAGAAATAAGATAAATTTGTCTTTAAAATGATGGGTTGGGTACATATCGTCTCTCTCTAATTAATGATTCGAAAGAGCAGATTTCACCTAGTTCTTATAGACAATCTGTCCATTACAGATTGTGTATTTGACCTGCCCTTTCAAAGATTCACCGATAAATGGTGAATTCGCTGCTTTAGAAGCAAAATGACTATCCACGATTCGGTCCGCTTTATCATCAAAAATTGTAATATCCGCTGGACCGTTTTCTGATAGATAACCTGCTTCAAAGTTATAAAGTTTTGCTGGGTTGTAGGACATTTTTTCTAACAATTGCATTAAACTCAACTCGCCAGCTTCCACCAAATAGGTTAAACCTAGTGACAAAGAAGTTTCCAAGCCTGTCATACCTGATGGCGCTTTGGTAATATCCTCAACATTTTTCTCGTCAGCATGGTGAGGCGCGTGGTCAGTAGCAATGACAGAAATGACTCCAGATTTTAAACCTTCAATGACAGCACGACGGTCTGATTCCAAACGAAGAGGTGGATTCATCTTAGCGTTACTTCCTTTAGTCAAAAGCAGAGCTTCAGTCTTCGAAAAATGCTGTGGAGCAACTTCTGCAGTTACGTTTGCTCCCATATTTTGAGCAAACTCTACAACTTTAACACTCTCTTCCTTAGACAAATGCTGGATATGAACATGGGCTTTTGTTGCATAGGCGATCATGACATCACGTGCAATCATTGCATACTCTGCAACCCCTGTAGCGCCACAAATATGGAAGTGTTCTTTAGCAATGTTTTCATTAAAACCTAGCGTACCATTAAGACCAGGATCTTCTTCGTGCAGACTGATAAAAGTGTTGAGTTTTTTAGCCTCTTCCATAGCTTCTTTAACTACTTTACTACTTTCAAGAGGAATTCCGTCATCAGAAAAACCAACTGCCCCTGCTTCTAAAAGGGCTTTAAAATCAGTTAAGTCTTGACCATTAAAGTTTTTGGTAATTGTAGCCACAGACTTAACGTTAATTTTTTCCTTGGCTGCTGATTGAAGAACTTCCTCTAAAGTCTCAACATCGGAGATAGTTGGATTGGTATTAGCCATCATAACGACAGTTGTAAAACCACCTGCAGCTGCTGCTAAAGCACCTGTATGAATGTCTTCTTTATGTGTTTGACCTGGTTCACGGAAATGAACATGGATATCTACCAATCCAGGTGCTACAACTAAGCCTGTTGCATCAATGACTTCTGCACCTTCTTCACTAATTTGTGATGCAATTTTTATAATTTTCCCTTCATCAACCAAAACATCACAAACTTGATCCAAACCAGACTTTGGATCCATTACACGGCCATTTTTGATTAGTAACATATCTATACTCCTTTACTCGTAGAAATCCACTTGTGTGTCCAATAATTTATCACCATCATAGACAAACTTGGCTGAAAAGAAGGGTTTATCCTCTAAGAGCCACTCAACAAAGGTGTGGTCACCTTCCCAGGTCGGCTTGCTAAGAACTTCATCATAAGGAACCCATTCTAAGGTACCTTCATTACAATCAATCAATTCACCCTCAAATTCAGTCACCTTAAATACATAGGTGTACCAGTCTAAATCTGGTGTGAATTCAGGAAAAGTGATAACTCCCTTTAAAACCGGCTTAGCCTTCAACCCTGTTTCTTCTAATATCTCACGTGCAGCACATTCTTGTGGAGTTTCCCCGCGTTCTAACTTACCACCTACACCGATCCATTTCCTTCATGAACATCATTAGGCTTTTTATTGCGATGAAGCATGAGCAATTCTTTTCCATTATCAATATAGCAAATTGTCGCTAACTGAGGCATTTTCTCTCCTTATCTAAGCCATTCGATTGGCTCTTGTCCTGTCTCTTTTAAAAATGCATTGGCCTTAGAAAAAGGCTTGGAACCCCAAAATCCTCTGTAAACAGAAAGAGGACTTGGATGGGCTGATTCGATAATCAAGTGGTGAGGGTTGGTAACCAAGGCCTTCTTTTTACGTGCATATGCTCCCCAGAGTACAAAGACCACTGACCTATCTAGATCATTGACAACCCGAATCACGGCATCAGTAAAAGGCTCCCATATCTGCCCAGCATGACCATTGGCCTGCCCAGCAGGAACCGTCAAGCAAGCATTGAGAAGTAAGACACCTTGCTCAGCCCAAGACGTTAAATCATGGGACTTCTTAGCTCCGATGTCATCCGACAATTCTTTCAAGATATTTTGCAAGGACGGCGGCGCTGGGATAGCATCGGGTACAGAAAAACTCAAACCCTGCGCTTGATCTGGCCCGTGATAGGGGTCTTGCCCTAGAATCACCACCTTCACTTCTTCAAGCGGTGTTGTCAAGAGAGCCTGAAAAACCTTCTCCTTAGGTGGATAAACAGTTCCCTGAGCATAGACCTGTTCCATAAATTGATTGATTTTCCCAAAATAACCTTCAGGTAATTGCTCCTTAATCAAAGCATGCCAAGATGAGTGTTGCATCGCCAACTCCTTTATCGTATCCATCTAAAGGCACGTCTTAATTCATCCGTACCATTTTTAAAAAAGCATAAACCATGTGCAAGAATGATCTTATCCGGTTTCCAGTTTAACATACGGGCAAAGGAAACCTTTGCTTCCCTTTGCCTTCCTATAAAAGTCATCCGATAGTCAATAGGAGTTTGACCATCAGGAGCTGTTACACGAGCTAAACGATAGAATCTTCTGCGAATTGGACTAGCTATTTTTTCAGGTTCAAAATTCTCTATAAGGTCTGTTAAAATAAGTGTTTTAGTTGATTTATGAAAAAACACCACCTCTTCGATGACAGAACTTCCCTTAAAAATAAGCTGTTCAATCTCATCAGACCATAGGTCGGGAGCCATATCTGTTAAAGGAGCATCAAATTTTACCTTGACATTCTGACTTTTCGCTCTCTCTTCAACTCCTGGACTAGACCATGCTTGTGCATGAGGATATCTTTTTCTCCAATCTGAAATATAGGCGTAGTGAATCTTATTTGGTGAAATCAGGTAAGCGACTTTGCCCAAAGCGTCCAGTTCAGTAAACAGTCCCTCATTTGGCGCAATCGGAGAGTGAATCCAAAGTTTGCCATCATTTAACTTAACCACCGTCATACGTGTCTGAAAAGGAAGTTTGAAGATCTTCACGTCCATTTGAATCAAATCACCATCTACTATCCAGATATTTTGATCAACTTCCTTTAGTGAATACAACGGTTCATAAAGAGAAAGAATTGGCCTAGACATCATTTACTGCTACCGCTCCTTCATTTATACTGCCTCTATTATAGCAAAAAGTGGCTATCTAAACCACTTTTTACAGTTTATCTAAGATTTCTAGCAAAGCCTGATAAGAGTCGACTTCATAAGTTGGATGAGCTTGGGTCATATTTTCCAGATGATGAGGATTGTACCAGATAGTATCGATGCCAGCATTATTCCCCCCCTGAATATCAGCTGATAAGGAGTCGCCAATCATAAGGGCATGATCTTTATCAAAGTTAGGGATTCGAGCTCCAATTTTCTCATAAAATGCTGCATCTGGTTTTTGGGTATGGAGTTGCTCTGAAATGAAGATTTCCTTGAAAAATGGTGCAATACCAGATTGTTCCAAACGTCCTGTCTGAATAAAGGTAATTCCATTTGTAGCACCATAGAGTTCATAGCCCTTTCTTATCAATTTTTTTAATAAATCTTCTACACCTGGGAAAGTCTGCCCCTGTTTCGATAGGAAAAACTGGTAGCGCCCTGCTAAGTAGGCCCCATCTTTTTCAATACCAAAATGAGCAAACAATTTTGCAAAACGTGTATTGACCAATTCTTTTTTTGTAATCTTTTTTAGCTCCAAGTCCTTCCAAAGTAATTTGTTCATAGGTACATAATAATTCTTGTACGCTTGGATATCCTCTACTCCTTCTTCTTCTAAGAGTTGCGTCAGAGCTATATCCTCACCAGCATCAAAATCGAGTAGTGTGTGATCTAGGTCGAAAAGTAAAAATTTATAATACAATTTAGAAATTTTCCTTTCTAAAAATACATTTAAAATATTATAGCATAATTGCATATCTATAGACAAATAGCTATTGCAATTAGCAATGATTACATAAAATAAGTTTTTTTGTTAAACGAATATCAACTTTTTAAAGCTATAGAAATTATTTAAAAAAATTTCTTAAAAAAATATATACTCAACTTCCATTTCACATATTTAAATTTGCTGTTAATATTATTTTTGTGCTTTTAATTCACTATGTAGGAATTTTTTTAGTTCTAGACTAGAAGGAGGAGTGTTAAAAAAAGTCTATAAAATTAAACTACAAGATATTTAATCAACTATTGCTTAAAGTTAGAAAAATACAATTTCTTAACTTTTTAAATTTATTATTATTTATAAGAGGGAAGATTATAATGAGTAATAAGAAAAAATTTAGTATTTTCTCATTTTTGATTTGCGTTCTGACAACTATTTTCGTTTTTAGTTTTAATAAAACTTTTGCTGAAACTCCTGAGGTTTCAGTATCTGGAAAATTCGTAGATACAATCAAAAATGTTAAAGTATCAAATAATGAAGGCGGAGACCTCAACTGGGACTTGCAACAGTGGGCAACCTTCCGAATTAATGCCGATTATGATTTATCTGGGAAGAATGTTAAAGCTGGAGATTCAACTGTCGTTACAGTTCCGGATGCTTTAATGATTACTTCAACTTCGTTTAAGATTCGTGATATCAATACAAATGAAATCATTGCGAACGCTGATGTAAACCCAGATAATAAATCCATTACAATTACCTATACAGATTATGTTGAAAAACACTCAGATACAAGTGGAAATTTCTTCTTCTATGCTCGTATAGATTTCAAAAAACACCCACAAAAAGGTGAGGTACCGGTAGAAATCACCATTAACAAAGAAACAAAAGTTGCTGGTAAAGTTTCATTTACAGGTATCGGAGACGGCAACCCAAGACTTTTAACAAAGACTAGCTGGGTTAATAGTGGAAATCATAAAGAAGTTCAATACACAATTTCTGTCAATCGTAACAAACAAAATATCAAGGGTGTAACAATTGAAGATCACTTGAGATTTACTAATGCATCCTATGTAAAAGATAGTATCAAAGTTATCAAAGGTAAGTTTTCTTACGAAACTGGTGAGTGGGTATTCTCTAATCGCGTCGACGTAACTGATCAACACAAGATAACAATCAGTGAAGATGGACAATCATTTGTTATTGATTTAGGTGATATTACTGATCAAGATCAATACCGTATCGATTATAAAGTACAATTGAATTATGAACCTATAGATGGTGAACTTTTGAAAAACGAGGCAACTCTTAAAGGTAAAGAGATTGAGAGCAAAGATGTAACTAACATTGCTGCAGTTCAAATTGCTGGTGGTGCTGGTGTTGGTTATGTGTACTCAATCAATATTCATAAAGTAGATGATGCAAATCAACCTCTTAAAGGTGCTAAGTTTAGAGTTGTTCGTCAAGCAAATAATCAAGTTATTGGTGAGTTTGAGTCAGATGAAAATGGTAACATTGCAGTTAACAAATTGTTAAAAGATAAGTATATCTTAACTGAAATTGAAGCTCCTTCTGGTCACGTTATTAAAGACGCTGATACTGTAGTTAATGTTGAAGATTTTGGAACAGATCACGCAGTTACAAAAACAATCGTGAATCCGAAAGAAGAAACCACTACTACTGAAGCAACTACGACTTCTACAACTACAACAACAGAAGCTCCTACAACAACAGAAGCTCCTACAACAACAGAAGCTCCTACAACAACAGAAGCTCCTACAACGACAGAAGCTCCTACAACGACAGAAGCTCCTACAACGACAGAAGCTCCTACAACAACAGAAGCTCCTACAACAACAGAAGCTCCTACAACAACAGAAGCTCCTACAACGACAGAAGCTCCTACAACAACAGAAGCTCCTACAACAACAGAAGCTCCTACAACGACAGAAGCTCCTACAACGACAGAAGCTCCTACAACGACAGAAGCTCCTACAACAACAGAAGCTCCTACAACGACAGAAGCTCCTACAACAACAGAAGCTCCTACAACAACAGAAGCTCCTACAACAACAGAAGCTCCTACAACAACAGAAGCTCCTACAACGACAGAAGCTCCTACAACAACAGAAGCTCCTACAACGACAGAAGCTCCTACAACGACAGAAGCTCCTACAACAACAGAAGCTCCTACAACAACAGAAGCTCCTACAACGACAGAAGCTCCTACAACGACAGAAGCTCCTACAACGACAGAAGCTCCTACAACGACAGAAGCTCCTACAACGACAGAAGCTCCTACAACAACAGAAGCTCCTACAACGACAGAAGCTCCTACAACGACAGAAGCTCCTACAACAACAGAAGCTCCTACAACAACAGAAGCTCCTACAACAACAGAAGCTCCTACAACGACAGAAGCTCCTACAACGACAGAAGCTCCTACAACGACAGAAGCTCCTACAACGACAGAAGCTCCTACAACTTCGGTAACTACTACTGAAGCAACTACAACTCCTTCATCAACTTCCGAAACAACAACTAAGGAAGACAAGCCAGGGCTTCCAAATACAGGTGAAAGTAAAGGAACATTGATTACAATCATTGGAGCTGTAACTCTAATTTCATCAATCGTTGCCATTGCATTTTTTCGAAATAAAGGAAAAAAATAAAAGTAAGATAAAATAAAAGTTGATTGATTATCTAAAAGGACTATTTAACAAAAATAGTCCTTTTTCTTTTCCAAATTAATGAATCATTTTCTACAAACATTGTTAAAATAAATGTTTTAATTTTTTCAGTGAATTTAATATTATTTTATACTTAAAAACAGTTAATTGTTTGAAATTTTTATTTATTTGTGATACAATTCACTTTTATAGGATATTTTTTTGATAATTGACTAGTAGGAGGTGTTTTTTTAATAGTGTTGTCTTGAAAAAGTAACCTATAAAGTTATGCATATATTTGTAAGTTTTGGTAATAACATACAAATATATGTGAAAATTTGGAGACAAATAGGAGAAGAAGATGAAAAAAAATAATCTAAGTAGACTTGCAAAAGTCTTCTTTCTTGTATTTTTACCATTATTATTCATAGTATTTTCGCAATCTGATGTGGTAAAAGCTGGAGATGTCAGTAACAACATTAGTTCGCTGACTGTTTCATCAAATGAAATTACAGATGGAGGACAAACATCTGTTAAATTTACATTTGACGAACACGTACAAAAAATCCAACCAGGTGATACATTAAAAGTTAATTGGACTAGTTCTGGTACAGTCTTTGGGGTTGGTTTTAAAAAGACTATTCCTCTAAGTATTGACGGAACTTACGTTGGAGACATGGTCATTACTGATGGCTCTGCAACTGTTACTTTCAATGAAGCTATCAAAAACCTTCAAAACATCCGTGGTTGGGGTGAATTTGAGATTGAAGGTCATAACAATACAGCAACTGATAAAGAACATGTTGGTAAATTTACTATTATCAGTGGAGTTAAGACCGTAGATTTAAACGTTAAAAAAATGGCTACTGGTGTTAATAGCGCTCCATTCTATCTCAAAGCAGGTGATATGCACGCTGACGATCCTGAACACATTCTTTGGGTATTAACCATCAATGCAATGAACTTAGAAGTGGACGGCGACGTTCGTGTCGAAGACGAAGTTCAAGGCGGACACAAATTAGTGCCAGACAGCTTTAAAATTACAACAACAGGAAACAAACCTGGCTACTATTCTGGCGCTACAGCGATTGAAGATTTCAAAGCAGCGTTCCCTGGATCAACATTTACAGTGGATGCTTCAGGAAAATTTGTAGTTACGATTCCTAAAGACCTTATCAACAAGACCGGCGTTCTTATTTTCTACCAAACTAAAGTAGAGAATGAAAATCAAAAGAAATTCTTGAACAATACTAAAGTATGGTATCAAGTCAAAGGTGAACAAGCAGTTATTGCCAAGGTAGTGAACGCTTCGGTAGCTAATATTAACGCAAACGGTGGTGTGGATGGCGATCAGACTTCAACTATAACAACTACTACTGAAACAACTACGACTTCTACAACTACAACAACAGAAGCTCCTACAACAACAGAAGCTCCTACAACAACAGAAGCTCCTACAACGACAGAAGCTCCTACAACGACAGAAGCTCCTACAACGACAGAAGCTCCTACAACGACAGAAGCTCCTACAACGACAGAAGCTCCTACAACAACAGAAGCTCCTACAACAACAGAAGCTCCTACAACAACAGAAGCTCCTACAACGACAGAAGCTCCTACAACAACAGAAGCTCCTACAACAACAGAAGCTCCTACAACGACAGAAGCTCCTACAACGACAGAAGCTCCTACAACGACAGAAGCTCCTACAACAACAGAAGCTCCTACAACGACAGAAGCTCCTACAACAACAGAAGCTCCTACAACAACAGAAGCTCCTACAACAACAGAAGCTCCTACAACAACAGAAGCTCCTACAACGACAGAAGCTCCTACAACAACAGAAGCTCCTACAACGACAGAAGCTCCTACAACGACAGAAGCTCCTACAACAACAGAAGCTCCTACAACAACAGAAGCTCCTACAACGACAGAAGCTCCTACAACAACAGAAGCTCCTACAACAACAGAAGCTCCTACAACAACAGAAGCTCCTACAACAACAGAAGCTCCTACAACAACAGAAGCTCCTACAACGACAGAAGCTCCTACAACAACAGAAGCTCCTACAACGACAGAAGCTCCTACAACAACAGAAGCTCCTACAACGACAGAAGCTCCTACAACGACAGAAGCTCCTACAACAACAGAAGCTCCTACAACAACAGAAGCTCCTACAACGACAGAAGCTCCTACAACTTCGGTAACTACTACTGAAGCAACTACAACTCCTTCATCAACTTCCGAAACAACAACTACAGAAGACAAGCCAGGGCTTCCAAATACAGGTGAAAGTAAAGGAACATTGATTACAATCATTGGGGCTGTAACTCTAATTTCATCAATCGTCCTAGTAGCATTCTTGCATAAGTCAAAAAAGATTAATATAAATTAGGAACTTAAAGAGGATTTACTTTTAATGAGTAAATTCTTTTTTATATTTCTGATTAACAATAAAAAATCGATAACTGTTTATAGTTATCGATTTTAAAATATTTAATCTTTTTCACCAAGTTTACTATTGATTGTCATCATAATGCTTGCAATTTTTTCTCCCCAATATGGATCTGAAGCATAAAGGACATTCATACCTGATGATTTATTTCCTAGGTGTGTTCTCCCATTATCAATGTAATTTTCGCGAATCCACTTGGCTGCACCTAAGATACCCTTATCAACATCGTCAAAGCTTTTAGCTGAATCATATGGTGTTGTATCATAAGCAGCGATACCAAAGAAGTTATTTTTATCCTTAGCAATCTGACTACGTCCCCATGCGCTTTCTAGAGCGCTGTGAGCTATAAGGTAGAGTGCATTTATTTGATAGCGTTCTTCAGCTTCTTTAAAGATAGCTCCCTTACCTGCCAAACGACTTCCTTTGATATTCATAAGAGAATATACTTTATCTAATTCTTCAGCTGTGTAATTAGTTGGTTTTCTTAAATCCCTGAATAAGAAAGGATTTTCAACTGTAAAGTTTTCAAAGTTAATACCATCAGCTGAATAATATTTTTTACCAATAGCCATTGATGAACTATGAGGGGCTACACGGATACTTGCGTATGGTGATAATTCATGATAAAGATAATTACCATCAGATGCATAGTGAGGAATGAAGTCACTATCTGAGCTAACCGCTACTAGATCACTCTTGTTCATATATCCTGAAAGACCTGAAATTTTGACTGGAAGTCGACCGTCTTTGGTCTCGGATCCATCAATCGATACAATACTTCCTTGCGAAATATAGCTGAGTTTTTCACCAGAAGCACTATATACATTTGCTGTAATTGGTTTTACTTTATAGTATGCTGCTGTATCGGAAATCCATTTTCCATTGCTTTGGAAAGAATAGTCTTTACCGTTAATGGTGAAATTACCAGTTACATATGCCCCATCTTCTTTGAGATAATACCAGGCGTTATAACTTTTATCAAAAATCCACTCATTCTTGGCCATATAACCATAAGATTTGAGATAGTAAGAGCCTTGCCATTGGTTTTCAGCATAAGCACCATCAGATTTTAAGTAGAACCAACTATCGTACTTCTTATCAAAGAACCATTCACTTTGAGCCATGGCCCCACTATCTTTTAGATAATATTTCTCTTTCCATTGGCTACTTAACATGTCACCATCTTTATGAAAAGAGTACCATGAACCATTGATTTTTTCCCATTTATCGCGGATAGCTTTTCCTGAATCAGTAGCATAATACCACTTATCTTCGAGTTTTGCCCAGGCATTTTCCGCCATAGCTCCACTAGTCTTGAGAAGATAGTCTTTATAAATAGTAGCACTTAGCATGACACCAGATTCATCAAATCGATACCATAGGCCATCAATCTTTGCCCACTTGTCACGATTGATTTTTCCTTCTTGATTACCGTAGTACCATTTATCACCAATTTTTACCCAGCTATTTTCAGCTAAGACACCACTTGCTTTGAATAGATAATTATCGTAAACAGCATTGCTAATCATGATACCATTTTCATCGAATCGATACCAAACACCAGCTATCTTTTTCCAATTATTACGAGTAACTTTCCCGTCCTCAGTGGCATAATACCATTGGTTGTCAATTTTAACCCAAGAATCCTCAACCATAGCACCACTTTTACTTAAGAGGTAGTCATCATAAACAGTATCACTAAGCATCACACCATCCTGGTTAAAATAGTACCAGCGACCTGCTATTTTTTTCCAATTTGTGACAGCCTTTTTATTCTCATAATAACGCCATTGGCCATTTTCTTTTTGCCAGCCATCTTTATTAACTTCCTCAACTTTGTTTCAGTTGTTGTTTTTTCCTTATTTTCAGGTGTTTCTTTCTTCGGCGTAATTTGCGAAGATTCTTTGTTTAGATCTTCTTTTGAATTTTGGTTTCTATCCTTATCTTGGCTTATTGATTGTTTTTGATCTTCTTTTCCAATATCATTAGGTACAACCTGTTCTGAAGTTTGAGCTTTATTTCTAGTTTGTGAATCCTCGGCATAAACAGTAGATTTTGCAAAGCCAGCAATCGAGAGAGCAACTGTACTTGCCAGTAAAATCCTTTTCATTGTATTCTCCTTATCATTATATAAATGATGTATTTGTTTTTGATACATAATGTTTAAAAAACAGCAATTATCCATTATATTATACAATATTCTATTAAAGATAAAAGTAGAATAATTAAGAAGAAAGAAAGTTGTAATATTGTTAAAACAATTTAGAAATAAAAGTCAACAAAAAGTAGTCGAACAATATCTGAACGACTACTTATTTTATTCTAATAATTAACCTTCTATTACTTTGGTACTTTTATTAGTTAGAAGCGGATTTATAAATATAGATAGAATAGCTATGATTGCAAAACTAATACCTACATACCAATATGGTGCATCAAGCGTGGTTGAACGACCAGATAGATTGACAATACCTCGGAATAGTGTCCCTGTTGTAACAATAGCTACTGCCGAATTCCATAAATTAAGGCTAATTCTTGAAAAATACGGAAGAGATTTGAGCAAGATTGCTAGTATTATCCCACCAACCAGAGGTACAACGAACAAGTAATGCATATGAAGTGATGTCTCTCCAAAACTAAATGCTTCATAAATTCTAGAAAAAGCAAAGAAGAAAAAGCGTAATTAGTGTATAAGAGATGACAGTTTTTTTAAAGAGTTTTTTTGTTAGGATTAATAACCGATGTAGACAATATCACTCACCGCCCTTTTCTGAAATTTTTGTTTCCTCCAGTCGTTGGCTTGTTAATAACCTGACCGTTGAAGTAAAGCGTAGATGATCCACCACCATCAAGATTGTAGGCCGTTTTTTACACCATAGGATTTCATAACTTCAGCTAGCTGGTAAAGAGAGAGTCCTTCACTTTCAGAAGTACGTCCGTCAGAAACTACAATAATGTAGTGGTTTTCATCGATAATACCAATAGCTGTACGTGGATTCGAAGCCATAGCTTGTCCAACTTCTTGGTTTTTTCCTACTGCTATTTCACCATTTTCTACCAAAGCTGGGCCAAAAGCCAAAAGATTGACAACCCCATCTTTAACTAGTTGGTCAGCTGAAATTTGATCTTCGTAAATAATCTTGAAAGAACCATCTTTATAAATGGCTAAATCACCATTATTAGAATTTTCACGGACAGTATCACGATAGACGACTCCATTACGGATAACATATCCTGTAGAGTTAGCTCCGTAGTAATCTCCGTTGACCGCTAGAATAGCATTGTTAGCAGCAGCGGTTTCAGAAGTTTTTGCAGTTACGTTGGTCCCAAAGGCATTTTGGGCGAATGCTGTTTTCAGATAATCTGATGAGCTTACTGTAACATCTGCAAGGTAGACTTGCGTACTATTAACTGTCGTTTCAGACAAATTTACGGAGATATTATCGTCCTTATAACTTGAGTCTGTTACTGTTGCTGTTTTTGCTGCCTGACTTGCCATCGCAGTATTTGTACTAGTGCTAGTTGTTGCTACTGTCGAAATAGTCTCAGCAAGAACAAAAGTCTTCAACATAGAGTAGCTAAAGGATCCTGTCAAAAGTAATCCGACAACCGAAGCATAAGCATATCGTTTCTTTAAAAATTTCATAGTACAGTTGATGTCCTTTCCTTAAAAATGAATTTCTTCTGAATGGTCCAAGAAACAGCAAAGAGAAGAATTCCAACAATTATCTTAACAATTAAGAGATTCATTCCAAATACTGCATAGAATAGACGAATAAGTAGCGTATCAAGAATAAAGAGTCCAAGTGCTAGCCCAAAGTATCCCATTCCTGTTTTTACAAGACTATCCTCATTCTTAAAAACTAATTTTTTATTGGTTGAATAGTTGAAAATTGAGCTAGTCACACGAGCGATACCGTTAGCAAGAAAAATTCGTATACCAGTTAGAACTGTTGGTAAAAATAAAATCGCTAGAGCATAGACGATATAATCAACAACAAAGCTACTAAGAGATGACAAGGCGAATTTAAAGATATTCTTATAAATCATGAGACCATCTTTTATTGGTCGGAAGTGTGAGCCCTCATTATCATTAATATAGACCGTTTCGATTGGCACTTCTAAGATTTCATATTCTCTGCTTGCTTCCAGAAGCATGTTCATTTCGTATTCATAACGTTGACCTTCTATTTTCAACATGAAAGAAATGAGATTTGTTGTAAAAGCGCGAAGTCCTGTTTGTGTATCTGTCACTCCTACTCCTGTTTGTAATTTAAAGAGTGCTTTTGTCAAGCTATTCCCAAAACGGCTACGGAGGGGGACTTTACCTGTGAAGGCACGCACACCCAAGATTAGTTTGTTAGGATTTTCAGAAGCTTTGTTAGCCGTACGGAAAATATCCCAAATCTTATGTTGACCATCTGCGTCTGCTGTGACTACTGTTCCATAACTATTTTGTTCTTTGATAAATTGGAAGGCAGTTTTTAGTGCTTGCCCTTTCCCTTGATTCACTTGGTGACGGAGTATCGTAGCATATTGCTCAGCTTTATCAAAGATTTTTTGACACTTTGATGAACTGCCGTCGTCGATAACTAGAATATGAAAATCACTCTTTTCATGGATTTTTTCGATGAGTTTGATAAGTTTATTATCAGGTTGATAAGCTGGAATTACTATATAGTTCATACCGGCACTCCTTTCTTAGTAATAGTATAACTATACAGAATATCGCTTAAAGATAACTTTTATCAGTTTTCTTTAAGAAAAAGTTAAAGAAATTTTAAGACAAGGACAGGTTTTATCTAGCAAGTAAAAATAATCAAGGTTAATAAATATACAAAAAGTCCTCAAACAGCAAGTCTACTTGAGGATAAAATTTATTATAAAAGAGGAAATTTACTCTATTTTTTCTCTTAATTTCTCAACGAAGAGATAGGCCGCAGGGCAGGTTAAAGTGTTTTTGATAGTCAGATTATTGATTTGATAAATCTTTTTTCGGTCAGTATGAGGAAATTCTCGACAAGCCTTGGGACGAACATCGTATATAGAACATAGATTATCGCCACCTAGAAATGGACAAGGCATAGATTTAAAAACCTTATCTCCATCTTCATCAACTTGTAAGAATTCGGCTTCGAAGGCAGGAAGTTTCATCTTAAAATACTTAGCAATGCGTGTGATATCAGCTTCTTTAAAGTCGGGACCAAGAGTTTTACAACAGTTAGCACAAGCTGTACAATCAATCTCTTCAAACACTTCTTGGTGAATCTCTAGAGCAATCTTATCCAAATTTTTAGGAGCTTTTTTCTTTAGGTTTCCTAGAAATTTTCTGTGTTCCTTTTGTTTTTGTAGTGCTAATTGATGATAGTATTCAATATCGATTTCTTTTGGCATAAATTCTTTTACATCCTTTTCTGAAACTAGTATACCATAACTGAAAACAAATAAAAACTACTGCCAAAAAGGCAATAGTTTTAATAGGTTAGTTAACCTCGACTACTTCTACAGTATCCTTGCCAAGTAAAATTAGATGTTTCTCAATTCTGTCTATCTGATAAGAACGAGATAGAGCCTCGGCATATAGTTCTAACTGACCACGGTAACGTTCAATAAGTTGACTTGAAAACTCGTATCTGTCGGTCTTATAGTCAAATAGAACAATCTTATCGTCATAAAGCAAATAACCATCTAAAATACCACGGACAACAAAGTCTTCCTGACTCTTCTCGTCTCTTTTTAACATAGAGAAGGGTTGTTCACGATAAAGCTTGTCCTGATTTGCAAGAATCTCTTGACCAAGAGCTGTATCAAAGAAAGACAAGATTTTTTTAAGATTAACTTTATCTTTAACAGCAGAGCTTGCTTGCACTTGCTCTAAAGCCTCTGTCAAAGTCTCTAAAGTAGGTTTCTTATCGAGATTAATTCGTTGCATGAGTTCGTGAGTTGCACTTCCAATCTCAGTCCCTGTAACTTTTTCAGTTTTTGAAAAATCTGGAAGCTCAAACTGAACAGTAGGATCTTTTGGTTTACTTTGACCAGCTACTACGACTCCTTCCATATCCATGACCGGTTCATAGAACTTTAATCTGACTCGGTGTCTGAACACTTGGAAGATTGATTGCTGCACGGTGGATTTCGTTATACACTTCCACTTCTTTTAGCATTTCCAACGCATCTTTGATGGTTTCTGACTGGCGGTTGTCTGCTTGGGATAGGTCTTGAAGTTGACTTTTATGTTCCAATTCTCCCATAGCTTCTTTGGTTAGGTCTTCTTCACCTTCAAAGCGCACACTAAAGTGTAAATCCTCTTTAGAAAATGCTTGATAGATTGCCCAAATCCAATCCTGGAAATTTTGAGCATCTAGTCTAGTTTCTTTCGTCAAAAGACCTTTTCCATTTGTCGGATATTCTTTAGACTCTAATTTTTCACGTGATCCTTTTCCGACTAGATAGAGTTTCTTCTCAGCACGTGTCATGGCTACATAGAGCAAACGCATGAGTTCAGAATAACTTGCTAATTGGAGTTCTTCCTCATTTTGAGTATATGTCAAGCTTGGAATAGATAATTTAATGGTAGATGGAACATATTCCTCTTTGGCATTTGTAGCAACTCTAGCAACATACTTGAGACCAAGGCCATTTCTTCGACTCAGGATAACCTCAGCCATGGAATCTTGCTTGTTAAATTGCTGATCAATATTAAGGATAAAGACATAAGGAAATTCAAGACCCTTACTTTTATGAATACTCATAAGTTCTACAGCATCCTTGGGTGGTGCTACAGCGACATTGGCAAGATCATGCTGGGCTTCCAAGACTTGGTCAATCATTCGAATAAAGCGAGATAATCCCTTGAAATTACTCTTTTCAAACTGATCTGCTCTTAAAGCAAGGGCATAGAGATTTGCCTGTCTGGCCTGTCCATTTGGCAAGGCACCGACATAGTCATAGTAAAAGCGGTCGCTATAGATTTTCCAAATGAGGTCATAAAGAGAATGTGTTTTAGAATAAAAGCGCCATGAATGGACTGTTTCCATGAAAAATTCTAATTTTTTATGAAGTTCAGACTTAATTAAATCCTTATGAATACTAGTTTTCGCTTGAGCATTGACTAGTTTCTCATAAAAGTTCTCTTGAACTTTATCCTCAGATTTTTGGAGAGCGAGACGAGCCAATTCATCCTCATCGAAGCTAAACATCGGAGATTTCATTAGAGCAACCAAAGCAAAGTCTTGCAGAGGATTATGGATGACACGAAGAGTATCCAACATAACCTGCACTTCTAGGGATTGCAAATAGTTTGCTTGAGCACCGTCTGTCTTGACAGGGATACCATACTCTGACAATGCTAGTAGAACTTGATCATTACGACTTCTGCTGGCAGTTAAGAGAGCCATGTCCTTGAAAGGTACACCCTTATCATTATGAAGGTGAATTATCTCCTTAAGCACCATCCGCATTTCACCAGTCAGTTTGTTAGTTGCAAGTTCCTCCTCATCATCAGAATCGCCATCATCAGCCTTATCATACAAGAGAACTTCTGCCTTGTTTTCTGGATTTGATTGAATATCAGTATTTCCAAAAACAAGCTGGTGCATACCGTCATAAGATATCTCTCCAACTTCCTCGTCCATGAGGTGTTTAAAGACATCGTTCGTAGCATCAAGAACCTCTGAACCGCTCCGGAAGTTTTCCTTAAGCAGAATTAACTGACCTTCTTTGTCATCTTGAGCAAATCTATGAAATTTTTCGTTGAAAATTTGGGGATCTGCCTGTCTAAAACGATAAATAGACTGCTTAATGTCACCCACCATAAAACGATTATGACCGTTTGAGAGGAGTTCTAGCATTCTTTCCTGGATGTGATTGGTATCCTGATATTCATCGACCATGACTTCATGGAAGCGTTCCTGATACTCTTGTCGAACCTGAGGGAAGTTTTCCAAAATCTCAATGGTATAGTGGCTAATATCAGCAAATTCGAAGGCATTTTCTTCGCGTTTTCGTTGTCGATAAGCATCAACAAAATCTCTCATGAAGACTTGAAATGTCTTTGCCAAGTCCCAAGAATCTTGATGATAATCTTCTTGGAATTTTAGTAAAGTGATTTGATCATTGAGTGCAATCAGCTTTTCAAATTTTGCTTTTCTCTCTTGGTTGTAAGCTTCTTTCAAGTCTTGCAGTTCGGCCTTGCGACTGGCATTTGTGAGAGCTTTACCATTCTTAGCTTTAGAAATATTTACAACTCGCTCTAAAACTTCTTGGTATTGTTCAAAAGTAGATTCGTTGGTTAAAGCTCCGATTTCATCAAGAACTTGTTGGACAGACTCTAAATAAGCTGCTTTACCAAATTCCTTGGCATCATTATCCAAATGGTAACGGAAAAAGCTTTCTAAATCCCAGAGTTTCTCCTTTATATCGTCTACAGTGTTTTCTTTAGCAACTGTAAAATCAGTCTTTTCAAAACCTTTTAGGAAAGATTCCTCTAGCCAAGCCTGAGGATTGCTAGTGGATTGCAAAAAGTCATAAATCATATAGACCTGTTTACGTAGTCCACGCGCGTCTTTGCTTCTACCTGCAAAGTTTTTGACCAATCGACTAAAATTGTCTTTATCCTTGCCTTGGTAGTGCTGTTCAAAAACTTGTCGAAAAACCTCATTTTTTAAGAGAAGTTGTTCACTTTCGTTCTGAAGGATACGAAAGTTTGGGGCAAGATCAAGGAGGTAGCCGTGCTTAGCCAGGAACTTCTGGGTAAAAGAGTCCATGGTTCCAATAGCAGAATTGGGTAAATCGGCTAATTGTCTACCAAGATGTTTTTTTAGTTCCACATCTTGCGTTTCTTGGATCTGTTGGCTGATTTTCTTCTCCAAGCGTTCTTTTAACTCGGTTGCTGCCTTAACGGTAAAGGTTGAGATAAAGAGTTGGCGAATTTCTACACCACGCGCTAGTTGGTCAAGAATCCGTTCAGCCATGACAAAGGTTTTCCCTGAACCAGCAGAAGCTGAGACTAGAATATTTTGACCAGAACTATAGATCGCTTGAATTTGTTCAGCCGTTTTCTTAGGTTTCTTGTTAGACTGAGCTTCTGCTATTTGTAACTCTTTAATCTCTTCTTGAGATAAAAATTTCATCGCTCCAACTCCTCTCTGATTTTATTAAACCATGCTTCCTTGTCATTGCTCTTAGCTACCTTATCTAACAATCTAGCCTGACCTAGATGATAATTAGCTTCAAAACCTGTAATAGATTGATATTGCTGGACATAGGGCGCAATGCTTCTACCATTTTCTGTATATGGATTGATAGCAAATTGACCAGATAAAATCTTCTCTGCTGCCTTTTTGTAGATAAGGGCATTATAGTCTAGTAATAATTGGAATTCTTCATCAGATAACTGATACGTCTTGTTTTTATTGTAAAACTCTCCGAGGTGTTGCATCTCTTTTTCGAGAAAGAAACCTTGGTATTTCATGCTCTTATTGGTTTCTGTTACTGCCTTTGAAAGAGTTTTAGCAGTTTGTAATGACTGAATAGGTTCAGCCATCTCTAAATACATGGCACCAAAGAAGTCTCTATTCCCTTCTTGCTTGAGGGCGGCAAGATAAGTCGGCAATTGCGAATTAAGACCGTTATAAAAGAGAGGAAACTTGAACTGAGTCAAAGAAGACTTATAATCTACAACACCGATAGCATCAGAAGTTTTCAAACGGTCAATTCGGTCAACCTTCCCACGAATATAGACATTACGACCATTATCTAACTGTACAAAAGCTTGTTCCTTGCCACCAAAAACAGCCTCCTCTTGAATTGTTTCGACATCAGCATTGTGACGAAGAATATGTCCAGTAGCACGTGCCACATCTAAGAGAACTTCCTTAGCAAATTGAGATTCTAAACTTTCTTGATAAATAGCTTGAAACTCTCTTTCTTGACTAGTTTCAGAGATGGCCTGTTTTAAACGGCGATCAAAAGATGTATCAGCAGGAAGTTTCATCGCACGTTCAAAAATACGATGCAAGAAATTCCCGTGACTTCTAGCGTCAGGTTTCAAACGCAATTCTTCCTGTAGGCCCAATACATACCGAAGGTAATAGCTGTATTCATTTCGATAGAATTCTGTTAGACCAGATGTTGATAGATAAAAATCTTGATTTTGAGGATACAAGGCATCTAAAGTATCTGCAGCTAAAGTCTTACTGCGAGGACTTGTAGGCAGGACTGGATTTCTAAACCTTGGTCTTCCAACTTTTTCCCCATGACACGAGCCAGAACTTTTATAAAAGTTAAGTCTTGGTCACTTGTCTCACTCTCACCTTGCTGATGATAGGCAACAAGACTAGACAAAAGACTGTGATAAGAACCAATATCATCTTTCGATAGATTTTTTCTGTCGATTCTTTTTTCGATCTTGGTAAAACCTAAGTTTTGCAATTCCTTCAAATAAATGGACTCTTCACTCTCGTCTTCATTGAACAAACTTGGTGCTGACAAGACTAACTGTTTACGGGCAGAATTGACCAAAGAAAGCATGGTATAGCGGTTTTTCTTAAGGTTTTCTTGACTTGCAATCAGTAATTGAGAACCTTCTTGGGTTGCTTGGTTCAGTACTTCCCTTTCTTCATCGCTCAAAAGACTAGTATTTTGGGTGATTTTAGGTAGATGATCCTGGGTTAAGCCAAGTGCATAGATGTAATCAGAAGTCAAAGGTGAAATCAAATCATAACTTTGCACCAGAACCGTATCTACCGTTGCTGGTATTGTGCGATAGTTCGTCAAGGACATCCCAGAATGAAGTAAAGATAAGAAATCATCTAAATTAACCAGTGAACCTTCAAATACGGTTGCAAATTGCTCCATAACATGGCAAAAAGCCTTCCAGACTTCTTCTTGTCTTTCTTGTTCAGATACCTCCAATGTTTCTGTTAAGACTTGTAACTGCTTGGTCAAATGAGCTTCCTTCAAAAAGTTGTTCCATTTTGCAAGAATATTTTCAGCCTTTTGCTTGCGACTTCCTAGTAAATTTTCTAAAGGTGTAATGATACGAAGTCGAAGTTCATTTAATTTTTCTAGATCAAACTTTCCGTGATGTGACTTTGTAAACTCTTGTTTAAAATTAGAAAGACCATCAATCCCCAGATAGCGGAGATATTGTTCAAGGCTATCAATTTCCTCTTGACTAAGGTCCGTATACAAGTTAGTTCGTAAGAGATTAATCAAATCTTCTTGACGGAAATTGTATCGTTTCAAACGTCCAATGGATTCTACAAATTGAGTCAAAGGATGATGAGCCATGGACTCACTCTTGCCCAGATAAAATGGAATCTGGTATTGATTAAATATTGTCTGCAAAGACAGTTTATAAGACTCTACATCTCCTAGCAGGATTCGAAAATTCTTATAACTAAGTTCTGAATCTTGATGCAATTTCTGGCGAATACTACGAGCAACTAACTCCACCTCTTCTTTTTGTGTTAGACAAGACCAGATTTGAAAGTCCTTTCTATCTTCGTCATTCACATCTAAACTAATTTCGGAATAATCATAGGCACTTTCGAGAAGTTTGAGGCTTTAGCAAAGGCATCAAGATTTCCGTGTTCTTGACATGCATTTTCTGCCTTGGTCTGATATTTAAAAGCTAAATGGCGTAGAAACTCAACACTGGCTTGGTAGAGGTTCCCTTCACTAAATGGGCTAGTATAAGATTTCTTAGACGCATATACACCAATAACAATCTCAACACCCTTACGATAAAGTAGATCCACTAGGTGTTCTTCTTCTGAAGAGAAACGAGTAAAACCATCAATAACTAAGGCAATCTGGCTAAAATCACTACTTACTTTGTTTTCTTCTATAGCATTGATCAGATAGGATAATTGACTCCCTTGCGAAACTTGACCTTGATTCAGATAAGCTGTTACCTTTTCAAAAATCAAGAGTAAATCAGAACGTTTATCAGCGTCAGATAGACTTTCTAAATCCAAAAAGCTCATCTTCGCAGTTGTCATTTCGTGATAAATCTCAATCAGTTGTTGGATAAATTGCGGATCTTGCTTAATAGCTCCGTAAACACGTAAATCCTTAGCGTCTATCTCAGACAAACATTTATAGAAAGCCATACCAAGACCGATATCATCGAGACTAGACTTCGCTGGTATATCGTTTAAAACCAGATAACGAGCCATTTGAGCAAAGCGCGTGACTGTGATCGCAAAAGAAGCCTGCTGACTCAAGCACTCCAGCACGGCACGTTCCTTTTCAAAAGAAAGAGAGTTAGGGGCGATATAAAAGACTCGTTTACCTTGGTCAACTAGTCCTTGAGCCTCCTTGGTTAGGATTTCTGTTAAAGAAGTCCGAGTATCGGTATACAGTAGTTTCATATCTGCCTCATTTGTTTTTGTCATTACCTTTTATTATATCATTTTTTAAGTCAAAACAGATTGATATAAAGCCCTAATTTTAACCTGTCCCATATCAAAAAAGTCGGAATAAACTCCGACTTTTTAGTATTTACCTACCAGAAAACAAGAGTACCCATAATTCCCAAAATGCAGCAATGTTGATCATGATGTGAAGTAAAATGGGATAATAGAGAGAGTGAGTTTTTCGGTAGAGGAATGCTACAATCGCTCCTCCGCTTGCATAGGTGAAAGGCAAGTGGTGTTATACCATCAGAAACATGCACATAGCCAAAGACACAGGCTGATAGTAAAACATCTCCATACCAAGGTGAATCTTTCAAAAATGTATTCATCAGAACTCCTCGATAAACCAATTCTTCTGTAATTGGTCCTAGCAGACAAGTAATAAGCAATAAATATAGTAACTCTTGTCTCCCTGTCATCTCAACTAATTCATTTAAAGCCATTTGATTGGACGTTGCTGGGGTTAAAAAGGAAAACACAATACCTGAAAGATGATTGACTCCATAAGCAAGAAGCAAATAAACTGGATATCTCCATTTCCACTTCAACTCAAGAATTCTTCTACCTTCGAATACTAGTAAATAAAGAATAGCTAGAAAAGTAACGCTAAACTCTAAAAAAGAAAGAATTTGAAAAAATTCTCTACTAGCAGGCACAAGTCTACCTGCAAAATGATTAAAAATCCACCAAAACCATGTCTTTCTATAAATGATTACCAACAAGGCTAGTAAAATCTGTACTACTCTTTTTTTCATGCCAAGTCCTCTGCTTTTTTATCCATTATCAGTACAACATTAAATATATTACTAATTTAGTATATCATATTTTTGTTATCTATCTACTAAAAACCTAAATAGAAATGGCATTTCACTTAGCTTTAGAATTATTTGCCTCAAAATATGCTATAATATAAGCAAAACTCGTGAAAAGGAACTACTATGATTAAACTACTTGCTCTGGATATGGACGGAACTCTGCTCAACGAAGCCAAGGAAATCCCTCAGGCTCATATTGATGCCGTTCATAAGGCTATCGAAAAGGGCGTCAAACTAGTTCTATGTACTGGTCGTCCTCTCTTTGGAGTTCTTCCCTATTACAAAAAACTCGGTCTTGATTTACAGAATGAATATGTCATCGTCAATAATGGTTGTTCTACCCACCAAACCAGTGACTGGGGCCTTGTTGACTGGCGAGAACTTAGCAAATCTGATATTGAATACCTGAATGACCTTGCTGAAAAGAGCGAGGTTCAGTTGACTCTCTTTGACGAGGAACACTACTTCGTTCTCGGAGGCAAACCAAATCCTATCGTTCAATATGATGCGACACTTGTCTTTGCTGACCTGACTGAAATCTCCCTTGAGGAAGCCACTAGCGGTAAGTACCGTATGTTCCAAGGCATGTTCTTAGGTACAAAAGAACAAACAGATGATTTTGAACAACGATTTGCGGATGAACTTTGTCAGAGATTTAGCGGTGTTCGTTCTCAACCTGTTATCTATGAAGCAATGCCACTCGGTACAACTAAAGCTTCTGCCCTTTCTCGTTTGGCTGAGATTTAGATATCCAACCTTCTGAAATCATGGCAATGGGTGATGCAAATAACGATATTGAGATGTTAGAGTTTGCTGGTCTTGGGATTGCCATGGGAAACGCTAGCGACCACGTCAAATCTCTCGCGGATGCCGTAACTGCCAGCAATGATGAAGATGGTGTTGCACGCGCTATTGAGAAATATATTTTGTAAACAAATAAAAGCAACCAGCAGAACATTCTGCTAGTTGCTTTTTATTTTTAGAATAAAGCTGTCAAAGCTGTGATAATCCCAAAAACGATACCTGGTGCATTGGCTGCTGCCAAAGGAATATCACGTTCTTTTTTAAAGAGTCCGTAGTAAACCCAAAGACTGCAGTTAATTGCAGCTACTGCTGGCTGGATAAAGTTTCCTTTTTGACCCGCAAGGTTGTTCATAATTTGTGGAATATATGAGATATACATCATAACAGACATAAAGGTTGCAATCCAACCCAATGTTTTCATTTGTTTTTCAGTCATTTTCTTCTCCTTTCAAAAACATTTTCAATTATACACTATTTTTTTAGATGGTGAAGTTTAAAAAGCTATTTGTTAAAAACTTGTAAATTATCACAATCTTGTGATAAGAGAATCAAAAAAATACCCTCTTGCTATTTCAAGAGGATATTTTATTCGTTTAGAAACTTACTTTTTCTCAATCGGTGCTACACTAGCCAAAAGTTTTTTCAAACCGACTTCTGGGAAATTGATTTTCAATTCCTGAGTTGATCCGCTACCTGAAACTTCAAGCACAGTTCCTTCACCCCATTTTTTATGAAGAGCAATATCTCCGATAGACCAGCTAGTTTCACTAGATGACGATTTACTATTAGATGCAAATTGTCCAAATGGTAAACCACTTGATTGGATCGATGTAGGAGCAGCATTCCGTTTTCGTTCTTGAAGCGCCTGAGCCAAACTCATTCCTTTACAAAATGCTGTTCCTCCGCCACTATAAGACGCTTTAAAACTTGTATTAGCCGGACGTGCTAATCCTTGATAAGTCAACAAATCTGAACTAATCTCGTTGATAAAACGGGTCGGACGATTGTAGCTTGTACGCCCGAAAAGCAAGCGAGAGTTAGCGTTGGTTAGATAGAGAATCTTCTCGGCGCGCGTAATTCCTACATAGGCCAAACGACGTTCTTCTTCTAATTCATCTGGATCTTCAGCAGCACGACTAAGTGGAAAGACATTCTCCTCCATCCCGATGATAAAGACAACAGGAAACTCAAGCCCTTTGGCAGCGTGTAAGGTCATTAAGGTTACTTCTGACGTTTCTTGGCTATCAGAGTCCGTATCTGCTATCAAAGCCAAGTCGTTCAGGAATCGACTAAGTTTATCTAGTCCTATTTCCTCTTCTTGACTCTCAGGATTGTCGTCGAAGTTTCGTAACAGAGAGGAACTCCTCAATATTTTCAACCCGAGCCTTACTTTCCAAGGTTGCTTGGGCCTTAAGTAAATCAACGTAACCTGTTTTTTCTAATACTGCTTCTACTAGCTCTGTGAGAGTTAGTCGGTCCAGTTGTTCACGCAAATCGAGAATCATATTAGCGAAGTCCCATATAGATTGAGCAGCTTTCCCCTTGATACCAGACAACATGATATTTGCAGAGGCATCTAACATAGACATTTCTTGCATGTTCGCAAGTCACGAATCTTCTCAACAGTTCCTGGGCCAATTCCACGCTTGGGTTCATTGATGATACGCTCAAAACTGATATTATCACTTAGGTTGGCAATAAGATTGAGGTAAGCAATGATATCACGGATTTCTTTTCGGCTGTAGAATTTTGTCCCACCAACCATGGTATAAGGAATATTAGACTTGAGCAAGGCCTCCTCTATTGTACGTGACTGCGCATTGGTACGGTAAAGCACTGCAAAGTCTTTGTGTAGGAAGTTTTGACTTCGACCAAGTTCATCGATGGTTTTGGCTACAAAAACAGCCTCATCTTGTTCGTCATTGGCACGATAGTAGACAATTTGTTCCCCATCTGCATTTTGAGTCCAAAGGTTCTTAGGACGACGGTTTTTATTATTTTTGATAACATCGTTGGCAGCTTGTAGGATTGTTTTAGTGGAACGATAATTTTCCTCTAACAAGACTACCTTAGCATCTGGATAATCCTTCTCAAAATCAAGGATATTCTGCATATCAGCGCCACGCCAACCATAGATAGACTGGTCTGCATCCCCAACCACACAGATATTTTTGAAGCGTGAAGCTAAAAGTTTAACGAGTTGATACTGGGCATGGTTGGTATCTTGGTACTCATCAACATGGATGTACTGGAACTTTTGCTGGTAGTATGTCAAGACATCTGGATTCTGATCAAAAAGTCGCAGCGTCAACATGATCAAATCATCAAAGTCTACAGATTCAGATTGACGAAGTTCCTTTTGGTATGCAGTATAACATTTAGCCACAATATCAGTATACAAATCTCCAGCTTGAGCAGCATAAGCCACATCATCAATCAGGTCATTCTTAGCATTAGAAATAGTTCCTAAAATAGAGCGTTCATTCCATTTTTTAGGATCTAAGTTTAATTGTTTTAAAATGCGCTTCATCAGGGTTCGTTGCTCACCTGGATCGATGATAGTAAAATTGCGATTATAGCCAATATGATCTGCGTCACGACGTAAGATACGAACACACATAGAGTGAAAGGTCGCAATCAAACAATCCTGAGTAGCTGGATTTAAACCATAGGCACGCTCCTTCATTTCACGAGCGGCCTTATTGGTAAAGGTAATTGCAAGGATATTCCATGGATTGACCATCTTTTCATCAATCAAGTAAGCAATACGATGGGTCAAAACTCGTGTTTTACCAGAACCAGCCCCTGCCATGATTAGCAGTGGACCTTCTGTAGTCTGTACCGCTTCTGCTTGGCGGTCATTCATACCGTTTAATAAAGGGTTCATTTTCTCTTCCTATTCTTCAAATCAATGTTTCTATTATATCAAAAAAGACGGAAAATAACTCGAACTTGGACAAGCTTATTTTACAAAAAAAGAACACCAAGCAGTGTTCTTTTTATTTTAATCATGAATTGATTCCAAGAGTGTCAAGAGTGCTTGAGCAGAGCGACGACCTGCTTCTACGATAAATTCATCAAAAGAAATAGAAGCTTCGTGGTTGGCATTATCACTCATGGCACGAACAACCAAGAATGGTAGTTTCAAGGCATTTGCTGCCTGAGCAATAGCTGCCCCTTCCATCTCGACTGCAAGAACCTGAGGAAAATGCTCTTTAATCACCGCAATCTTATCATCACCAGCTACAAAACTGTCTCCAGTCGCAATCAAACCTAAATGCCAATTTTGATCAAGTTTAGATAAGCTCTCCTGAATCAAAGTAACAAACTTTTTGTCTGATTCAAAGTAAAGTGGTTGTTGGGCCATTTGACCGTATTCATAACCAAAAGCAGTCACATCAACATCATGATAAGCTAGTTTTTCAGCAATCACGACATCTCCTACTGAGATACCTTCAGCAAGAGCACCGGCCGATCCTGTATTGATGACAGCATCCACTTTAAAGTGATCAGCTAAGATTGCGACACTCATGGCAGCCATGACTTTTCCAATACCACTTTCGACTAATACAAGCTCAACAGCCCCAATTCTTCCAGTGTGATAAGTATTGCCCAATACCATTTCTTCACTGGCATTCTCCAAGTGTTGAATCAGGTAGGCAAGTTCTTCTGGCATCGCTGCAATAATACCGATTTTCATGACATCCCCCATTAAATAAATCTCATTGCTAAAACTAGCAAAATCAAGAGAAGGATAACAGCAAATAGAATCTTATTCAATTTAGAGTTAAAGACATTTCTCTTGGTATTTTCGATTCGACGACTCTTATGGATTTGAGGTTCAACCTCAATCATTAAAGTATCCTGACTAAATCCATGGTCACTTGAACTTGAAGCTCTATAATGTTGAGATGAAGTAGAAAGTATCTTTGTCTCTTGATCATCTACTAAAGTGGGACCAGAGATGTCTTCACCACGATTAGCGCGTTCAATCATTTCGTCTGTTAATAAAGGTTTTCCCATGGGTTCCTCCACTATTTTTCTTGTAATTCCCAGTACTGGATGGCCATGATAGTTTTGGCATCACAAATATCTCCAGACTGGATGAGTTGTTTTGCTTGTTCAAGGCTAACTTCTAGTAATTCTAAAGTTTCATCTTCATCTTGTGGACGTGGATTTTCGACTTTGGATAGGTTGCTTGCCAAGTACAGTTTCAATCTTTCATTACAAAATCCAATAGCTGAATAGAAATCATATAAAAGAGTCAAATCACCTGTATAGGCAGCTTCTTCTTCTAATTCACGAAGAGCTGCTGCTTCTGGATCTGCATTTTCGCCGACTTCTAATTTTCCAGCAGGTATTTCGTAAGAAACTTTTTCAATCGCCTTGCGATATTGCTTCACTAAGACAATTTTGTTTTCTTGAGTAACTGCAAGAACACATACTGCACCGTTATGGAAAATCAAATCGCGTTGAGCCGTCCCTTTTCCTGAAGGCAGTTCAACCTGGTCTTGAACCAATTGGAAAATAGGACCTTTATAGATTTCTTTTCGACTAATCGTCTTCTCTTCAAATTCCATGGTTAGCTCCTATTTGTTTTTAGGATGGTGAGGGAGACGAGTTGCATATTCGTCCTTATTAACTTGACGACCTCGTCCTATGGCAATAGCGTCAGCAGGCACATCTTTAGTAATTGTTGAACCTGCACCAACAAGAGAGTTATCCCCTAGTTCTACCGGAGCGATAATCGTTGAATTTGATCCGACAAAGACATTGTTACCGATGACAGTTTTAAACTTGTGTTGACCATCGTAGTTCACAGTGATGGTTCCAGCACCAAAGTTAACATCGCTTCCAACTTCACAGTTTCCAATGTATGTTAAATGGCCTGCTTTAGTATTTTCGCCAATAGAAGAACCTTTCACCTCAACAAAGTTTCCGATATGAACATCCTTAGCTAAGCTAGATCCAGGACGTATATGAGCGTAAGGGCCGACTGTAACTCCATCAGCAACTGTGCTTTCCTCAATCATAGAGTTGGTAATTACTGCACCTGATCCAATAGTACTATCAACAATATATGTTCCATTTGTCAAAACAGTCTCTGAACCAATCTTACTAGAACCTTTGAGGGTTACATTCGCTTCAATTTGAACATCTGGAGCAATCTCAACATCCACATCAATATAAGTCGCATCTGGATTTACAAAACTTACCCCATTGACCATGTGTGCTTGGTTAATACGACGACGCATTACAGCTTCTGCTGTAGCAAGTGCGACACGGTCATTTACACCGAGACTTTCATCAAAGTCTTTCAGAGTATAAGCTCCCACCTTCTCACCAGCTTCACGGAAAATACCAATCACATCTGTGATATAATATTCACCTTGAGCATTGTTAGTATTGATATTCTTAAGTGCCTCAAAAAGACGAGCATTATCAAAAACATAAGTTCCTGTATTGATTTCTTTGATTTGTTTCTCAAAGTCAGTCGCGTCTTTTTGTTCAACAATACGGAGCACTTCAGCGTTGTCATTACGAACAATACGTCCATAACCAAATGGGTCGTCAGCTTCTGCAGTTAAGATTGTTGCTACATTCTTGTGGTTTACATGGAAATCAATCAAGTTCTTTAGACTTTCACCAGTGATTAAAGGTGTATCTCCAGCGATAACCAATGTTTGTCCAGAAAGACCTTCAAGAATTGGCTCAGCCATCATTACTGCATGACCAGTTCCCAATTGCTCAGACTGTCTCACAAAATCAGTTTGTCCGGCTAAAACTTGTTCAACTAGCTCTGCCTTATGCCCAACAACTGTAACAGTTTTTTCAGGGTTAATTGCACCTACACTACGAAAAACATGCTCAAGCATTGAAATTCCCGCAACCTTGTGCATAACCTTCGGTAAATCTGATTTCATACGGGTACCCTTACCCGCTGCTAAAATAATTGCATAATTTGCCATATTTTTCTCTTTTCTATAGAAATTCTTTATTATTATACCACATTTTAGTTCATGGTACACAAATTTGATGAACTCAATACCACTCAAAAGACTGTCATTACTCAATTTTGAGTAAATATTTTGATTTTTTTCATTATTTACGATAAACTATAGAGGTATGAGAAAAAAAATTCATCCAGCTTTTATAGTTACTATATTTGCTGTTTTTATAGGACTCTTATTTCTCAACCGGCCTCGGTTTGAAGAACACCCTGTAAAAACTAAACAAAATCCAGTACAAATAGAAACACAAGCTCTACATAACTTGGATAAGCCTATCATCGATATCTCTGGTTGGCAGAGACCATCAGAAATTAATTATGATATTTTATCTCAAAATATATCTGGTGTCATTGTTCGAGTCCACGGAGGAAATCAGATCACCACTGAGAACGATGCATCTTATACAAACGGTATTGATAAAGCTTATAAAAGTCATATCGCTGAGTTTCAAAAGAGAAATGTTCCAGTTGCTGTCTATGCCTATATATCTGGTAAAAGTGTAGAGGATATGGAAAAAGCGGCTGAATCATTTTATAATTCAGCTTCGCCGTACAACCCAAGTTACTATTGGTTAGATGTCGAAGAAAAAACCATGTCTGATATGAACAAAGGGGTTGAAGCTTTCCGTGCTAAACTAGAATCACTTGGTGCTAAAAACATCGGTATCTATATTGGTGTTTACTTCATGCAAGAACATAGCATCAGTACAGATAAGTTCTCTGCTATTTGGATTCCATCCTACGGACTTGATTCAGGCTACTTTGAAAGTTCACCAAATACAGAACTTGACTTTGACCTTCACCAATATACCTCAAAAGGAAAAATAGTAGGGTTTGAACACCATCTAGACCTAAATCTTATTTCTTTATCAAAAGATAAGGAAGAGACGTTTAGAAAATTATTCTTAAAACCTTAAATTTATTTAGCAAGTCAGATATTACTTCTGCTTGCTTTTTTATTTCTCTTACTTTGTGATATAATACAAGAAGAGAATTTTAGAGAAAAAATACGGAGAGAGTTTATGTTATCTTGGATTTCAAAAATTATTAAAGGAATTGTTATTGCGTTAGGCTTTATTTTACCAGGAATTTCTGGTGGTGTTCTAGCAGCAATCTTGGGTATTTACGAGAGAATGATTCGATTCTTAGCTCACCCATTTAAAAATTTTAAAGAAGATGTTCTTTATTTTTTACCAGTTGCAATTGGTATGTTACTAGGTATTGGACTATTTTCATATCCTATTGAATATCTCCTTGAACACTATCAGGTTTATGTATTATGGAGCTTTGCGGGTGCCATTATTGGAACGGTTCCAAGCCTTGTAAGGGAAGCTACTAAGGACTCCGAAAGAGATAAGATAGATATGATTTGGTTTTGGGCAACCTTCATCATTTCAGGGATTGGACTTTATGCTTTAAACTTTGTAGTAGGTTCACTAAATGCAAGTTTTACAAGCTTTATCTTAGCTGGTGCCCTTCTTGCTTTAGGAGTTTTAGTTCCAGGATTAAGTCCTTCAAACCTTCTCTTAATTTTAGGACTATATAGTCCAATGTTGACTGGTTTCAAGACTTTTGATTTAATCGGAACTTTTCTTCCAATTGCAATTGGAGCTGGAGCAACTCTGATTATTTTCTCAAAATTAATGGATTATGCTCTTCGTGTCTACCACTCTCGTGTCTATCACTTTATCATTGGGATCGTCCTTTCAAGCACTCTCTTGATTTTGATTCCAAACGCTGGTAATGCTGAGAGCATCAGCTATAGCGGCTTATCTCTTGTTTCCTATGTCATCATCGCCTTCTTCTTCGCCCTTGGCATTTGGTTAGGGATCTGGATGAGTCAATTGGAGGATAAGTACAAATAATGGCAAAAAAAACTAAAGTAAAGAAGACCTTAGTCGAGCAAATATTAGCTAAGGCAGGTGTTGAACACCAAGGGATTCAAATCAATGCTTTAGAGGGAGAGCTTCCTTCTGAGTATGAGAGAAATCACATTTTTAAAACACTAGCTCTTTTAGGGAACAAGACTGGTCCAGTTATTGGGATTATTCCTATTACTGAACATCTTTCTGAAAAGAAATTAGCAAAGATTTCCGGTAACAAAAAAAGTGAGTATGATTCCGCAAAAAGGATTTAGAAAAAAACAACTGGATATATTCATGGTGCAAATAACCCTGTCGGTATCCGTCAAAAACACAACTACCCTATCTTTATCGACCAAACTGCTCTTCAACTGAATGAAATGATTGTTTCCTCGGGGGAAGTTGGTCACAGTATCATTATCAATCCTCAAGATCTAGCATCCTTTGTTAAAGCGAACTTTGTAGATATTTTGGAGGAAAGCAAATCATGAAACTTTACTTTGTCCGTCACGGTCGAACAGTCTGGAATCTAGAAGGTCGCTTTCAAGGTGCAGGTGGAGATTCTCCACTTCTTCCTGAGTCCATTGAGACCTTAAAGGAACTCGGTCAATATCTTAAAGATGTTTCATTCGATAAAATTTATTCAAGTGATTTACCAAGGGCTGTAAAATCTGCTGAGATTATCCAAAGTCAGCTAACAAACCCGTGCCCGCTAGAAAGTGTACCTGAACTAAGAGAATGGCACCTTGGAAAACTAGAAGGGTTAAAAATTGCTACTTTAAATGCAATCTATCCGCAGCAAATTCAAGCCTTTAAAACGAACTTAGCTAAGTTTGATACGAGTATGTTTGAAGCTGAATCACTCTACAGCACAACTCAGCGCACCATTCAATTTATTAAATCTTTGAAAAACACTAAGGTAGAACAACTCTTACTGGTAGGCCACGGAGCAAATCTCACTGCAAGTCTTCGAACACTTTTAGGATTTAATGAAGCGCATCTTCGAAAAAATGGTGGTTTGGCCAATGCAAGTCTAACAATTATAGAGACTGACGACTTCGAAAAATTTAATCTTAAGACTTGGAATGATACTTCCTATCAGAAAAATTAATTGAACTTGATTTACTGCGTCAAGTTCTTTTTAGTTTTTATAGAATATCCGTGAATTTCTTGACTATTTATGATAAAATGGGAGTATCGTGAAAAATTGATTTAATATTTCAAAATTTGATTAAAAATTAGGAGGACCCCATGTCAACAGAACATATGGAAGAATTGAATGATCAGCAGATCGTTCGCCGTGAAAAAATGGCTGCGCTCCGTGAACAAGGAATTGATCCTTTCGGTAAACGTTTTGAACGTACTGCTAACTCTCAAGAACTAAAAGATAAATTTGCTGACCTTGATAAAGAACAACTACACGAATTAAACGAGACTGCTACTATTGCTGGACGTTTAGTCACAAAACGTGGGAAAGGTAAAGTCGGTTTTGCTCACCTTCAAGACCGCGAAGGCCAAATTCAAATCTACGTTCGTAAAGATGCTGTCGGTGAAGAAAACTACGAAATCTTAAGAAAGCTGACCTTGGTGACTTCCTTGGTGTTGAAGGTGAAGTGATGCGTACAGATATGGGAGAGCTCTCTATCAAAGCTACTCACATCACACACTTGTCTAAAGCACTTCGTCCCCTTCCAGAGAAATTCCATGGACTAACTGACGTTGAAACAATCTACCGTAAACGTTACCTTGATTTGATTTCTAATCGCGAAAGCTTTGAGCGTTTTGTCACTCGTTCAAAAATCATCTCTGAAATCCGTCGTTACCTAGACCAAAAAGGATTCCTTGAAGTAGAAACACCTGTTCTTCACAACGAAGCTGGTGGTGCTGCTGCTCGCCCATTCATCACACACCACAATGCACAGAACATCGACATGGTACTTCGTATCGCGACTGAGCTTCACTTGAAACGCCTTATCGTTGGTGGTATGGAACGTGTGTATGAAATTGGTCGTATCTTCCGTAACGAAGGAATGGATGCTACACATAACCCTGAGTTTACTTCTATCGAGGTTTACCAAGCTTATGCAGACTTCCACGATATCATGGACTTGACTGAAGGAATTATCCAACACGTAGCTAAAGCTGTTAAAGGTGATGGTCCAGTTATCTATCAAGGAACTGAAATCAAGATCAACGAACCATTTAAACGTGTACACATGGTTGATGCAATCAAGGAAATTACAGGTGTTGATTTCTGGAAAGATATGACTTTTGAAGAAGCTAAAGCTATCGCAGCTGAAAAGAAAGTTCCAGTTGAAAAACACTACACAGAAGTTGGTCATATCATCAATGCCTTCTTTGAAGAATTTGTTGAAGAAACATTGATTCAACCAACATTTGTATACGGACACCCAGTAGCTGTATCACCACTTGCTAAGAAAAATCCTGAAGATGAGCGCTTTACTGATCGTTTCGAACTCTTCATCATGACTAAAGAATACGGTAATGCCTTTACTGAGTTGAATGACCCAATCGACCAGCTCAGCCGTTTCGAAGCTCAAGCTAAAGCCAAAGAACTTGGTGATGATGAAGCAACAGGCATTGACTACGATTACATCGAAGCCCTTGAATACGGTATGCCACCAACAGGTGGTTTGGGAATCGGTATCGACCGTCTCTGCATGCTCCTCACAGATACTACTACTATCCGTGATGTATTGCTCTTCCCAACTATGAAATAACAATAAAACTCCTAGAAAATTTCTAGGAGTTTTAAATAACTAGAAAGACAACCTTACATTTGAAGGTTGTCTTTTTTGTTTACTTAGAATAAACCGAGAACTGTTCCATCGCTTTCAACATCCATATTGAGAGCAGCTGGTCGTTTTGGAAGACCAGGCATAGTCATAACGTCACCAGTAAGAGCAACGATAAAGCCTGCGCCAAGTTTCGGTACCAATTCACGAATAGTAATTTCAAAGTTTTCAGGTGCACCAAGCGCATTTGGATTGTCTGAGAAACTGTATTGAGTTTTCGCCATACAGATTGGCAATTTGTCCCAACCGTTTTGTACGATTTGTGCGATTTGAGTTTGAGCTTTCTTCTCGAAGTTTACTTTGCTACCACGATAGATTTCAGTAACAATCTTTTCAATCTTTTCTTGAACTGAAAGGTCATTATCATACAAACGTTTATAGTTAGCTGGGTGTTCGTCAATTGTCTTGACAAGAGTTTCAGCTAGAGCCACTCCACCTTCTGCTCCATCAGCCCATACGCTAGCTAACTCAACCGGAACATCAATGGAAGCACAAAGTTCTTTTAAAGCTGCGATTTCTGCTTCTGTATCAGATACAAATTCGTTAATAGCAACAACTGCTGGAATACCAAACTTACGGATATTTTCAACGTGACGTTTCAAGTTTGCAATCCTTCACGAACTGCTTCTACATTTTCTTCTGTCAATGCATCCTTAGCAACTCCACCATTCATCTTAAGGGCACGAAGGGTTGCGACAATGACTACTGCATCTGGAGAAGTCGGCAAGTTTGGAGTCTTGATATCCAGGAACTTCTCTGCACCAAGGTCTGCACCAAAACCAGCCTCAGTTACTGTGTAATCAGCTAAGCGAAGAGCTGTTTTTGTCGCCAATACAGAGTTACATCCGTGAGCAATATTGGCAAATGGGCCACCGTGTACGAATGCAGGTGTACCATAAATTGTTTGAACAAGGTTTGGTTTAATAGCATCTTTCAAAATCAATGCCAAGGCTCCCTCAACCTGTAAATCACCAACTGAAACTGGTGTGCGATCATAACGGTAGCCAATGACGATATTAGCCAAACGACGTTTCAAATCTTCAATATCAGTTGCCAGCAAAGGATAGCCATGATCTCTGAAGCAACTGTGATATCAAAACCATCTTCACGTGGAATACCATTAAGTGGACCACCAAGACCAACAGTTACGTGACGAAGAGCACGATCATTCAAGTCAACAACACGTTTCCAGAGAATACGACGTTGGTCGATTCCTAGCTCATTTCCTTGGTGTAAGTGATTGTCAATCAAGGCAGAGAGAGCATTGTTGGCAGTTGTGATAGCGTGCATATCACCAGTAAAGTGAAGGTTGATATCTTCCATTGGTAACACTTGGGCATAACCACCCCCAGCAGCTCCACCTTTAATCCCCATAACAGGGCCAAGTGAAGGTTCGCGGATGGCAATCATAGTTTTCTTGCCAATCTTGTTCAAAGCATCAGCAAGACCAATGGTAATGGTTGACTTTCCTTCACCTGCTGGCGTTGGGTTGATAGCTGTAACAAGAATCAACTTACCAACTGGGTTTGCCTCAACTTCACGAATCTTATCAAAGCTTAGTTTAGCCTTGTACTTTCCATACAACTCCAAATCATCGTATGAAATACCGAGTTTCTCAACAACATCAACGATCGGTTTTAACTCAATACTCTGTGCAATTTCAATATCTGTTTTCATAAAAAACTCCTCTAGCCTCTAATGTGTTAATTCATTATATCATAAAACAAGATTTTTAACAGTCATTATGATTAGTAACGTTCGTAAATATCGCTAAATAACAGACTTTCTTTATCTCTATTTAAATTTTTATATGCCTTTATAGATTTTAACTATGGATTAACATCCTATTTTCGGCCCTTGTTACATCGCTTTCATTTTACTTAATGCTCATTTTTTTGTACAATAGTTCTATGAAAATTTTAGTTACTTCTGGTGGTACAAGTGAAAAAATAGATCGAGTTCGTTCTATTACCAATCACTCCTCCGGTAAACTTGGAAAAATTATCACTGAGACTCTTCTAAAGGCTGGTCATGAAGTTTGTTTGATTACCACTCTTCAGGCAGTTAAGCCAGTTAGTCATCCAAACTTGACCATCATCGAAATTAAAAATACTGCTGATTTGCTGCAAGTCATGAAAGATAAGGTTATGGACTACCAGGTCTTAATCCATTCTATGGCTGTATCAGATTACACTCCTGTCTATATGGCTGGTTTTGATGAGGTTGAAGCTAGTCAAGATTTAACAGAGTTTTTAGATAAGAAAAATCAGGAAACAAAAATCTCATCTAAGGAAGACGTTCAGGTTCTATTTCTCAAGAAAAATCCAAAAATCATATCTCTGGTTAAAGAATGGAATCCTAACATTCACCTGATTGGATTTAAATTACTGGTTGATGTCAGCCAGGAACATCTGATTCAAATTGCTCGGGAAAGTCTTGAAAAGAACCAGGCTGATTTAATTGTCGCAAACGACCTCACTCAGATTAACAGCGAGCAACATAAGGCTTATTTAGTTGAGAAAAACAGTTTTCAAACTGCTACTACTAAACAAGAAATTGCTGATTTACTCCTCGAGAAAATCAAAAGTTATGACTAAAAGAAAGGAATTTTATGGCCCGTATTACACTCGCTATTACAGGTTCTATTGCTGCATACAAGACAGTTGACCTAGTTAGTTCTTTAAAAAAACAGGGGCATTCTGTTACTGTTCTTATGACTCAGTCAGCAACAGAATTCATTCAGCCATTAACTTTACAAGTACTATCACAAAATACTGTACATCTCGATGTCATGCACGAACCTTTTCCAGATCAAGTGAATCACATTCAAATAGGAAAAGAAACAGATTTATTTATCGTAGTTCCTGCGACAGCCAATACAATCGCTAAATTAGCTCACGGTTTTGCTGACAATATGGTGACTGCTACTGCTCTTGCTTTGCCACACTTTGTACCTAAACTATTGGCTCCAGCTATGAACACAAAGATGTATGACCACCCTGCGACCCAAGCTAATCTTAAAACTTTAGAAGATTATGGTTATACTATTATTTCTCCCAAAGATTCTCTACTGGCCTGTGGGGATACAGGTCGTGGTGCTCTCGCTGATCTCGAAACTATTTTACAAGAAATAAAGGATAAAATTCATGAACAAACGCTCTAATATTGCTCCAATCGCTATCTTTTTTGCCATTATGATTGTTATTCATTTACTAAGCTCAATTTTATTTAATGTACTTCCCTTTCCAATCAAACCAACTATCGTTCACATTCCAGTAATTATTGCAAGTATTATCTACGGACCAAGAATCGGTGCAACCTTAGGTTTCTTGATGGGAATGCTTAGCTTAACGGTTAATACTCTCACAATCCTTCCAACAAGCTATCTCTTCTCACCATTTGTACCAAATGGTAACTTCTATTCAGTTGTGATCGCAATTGTTCCTCGTATCTTAATCGGTTTGACACCTTATTTCGTCTATAAACTACTAAAGGGAAGAGCTGGACTCATCTTTGCAGGTGCACTTGGCTCACTCACTAATACAGTATTTGTCTTAGGTGGTATCTTCTTCCTCTTTGGAAATGTTATAACGGGGACATCCAACTGCTACTCGCATCTGTAATTTCGACAAATTCGATAGCAGAGTTGATTATCTCGGCTGCCTTAACTCTCGTCATTGTTCCGAGACTTGAAAAAATTAAACAATAAAAACTGTATCAAGAGATACAGTTTTTTATTTCTATTACTGGGCTAAACGAGCCTCTTCTAAAATCTTTTCAATCTTTGTTGTCAGTAAATCAATAGCTACTGTATTTGTCACTCCTTCTGGAATAACGATATCTGCATAACGCTTTGTTGGCTCGATAAATTGATGATACATAGGTTTTACGACACCAAGATACTGATCAATGACGCTATCCAAACTACGACCACGTTCTTCCATATCGCGTTTAATACGACGGATGATACGAACATCATCATCAGTGTCCACAAAAATCTTTATATCCATCAAATCACGAAGACGTTTGTCTTCTAAAACCAAAATTCCTTCTACAATAAAGACGTCTTGAGGTTCTTGACGATAGGTTTTCGAGCTTCTTGTATGGGCAGCATAATCATAGGTAGGAATATCAACAGGACGCCCCGCCAACAATTCTTTGATTTGCGCAATCATCAAGTCAGTATCAAAAGCAAAAGGATGATCATAGTTGGTTTTGATACGCTCCTCAAAGGTTAGATGAGATTGATCTTTATAGTAGGAATCATGCTCAATCATGGCAATTTTTTCGTTGGGAAAATGCGATAAAATCGCTTTAGAAACACTGGTTTTTCCTCCACCAGATCCCCCTGTTACTCCGATAATGATTGGTCTGTTTTGCATAGTTGCCTCCGTATTTTTCCTTTGTCTATTTTACCATATTTTTAGAAAATTTTACAGGATGACTTTTTAAATTATAGTACAAAAAACCTTGTAGTTTAGTTCTACAAGGTTTTAATGTTTTTAATCAAAGTTAACGTATTCTTTAGAAAGTTCAAGAACTTCTTCCATTGTTGAACATTCAGTAAGAGCACGGTTAGCGTATTCTTGCATCTTAGCTGTGTCAAGTTTCTTCATCAAGCTACGTGTACGAAGTACTGAAGTAGCTGACATTGAGAACTCATCCAAGCCCATTCCGACAAGAAGTGGAACAGCTGTTTGGTCACCAGCCATCTCACCACACATACCAGCCCATTTACCTTCAGCGTGAGCTGCTTTGATAACATTGTTGATCAAGCGAAGGATTGATGGATTGTATGGTTGGTAAAGGTATGAAACTTGTTCGTTCATACGGTCAGCAGCCATTGTGTATTGGATCAAGTCGTTTGTACCGATTGAGAAGAAATCAACTTCTTTGGCAAATTGGTCTGTAAGCATAGCTGCAGCTGGGATTTCAATCATGATACCAACTTGGATATCATCTGCAACTGCGACACCTTCAGCAACCAATTTTGCTTTTTCTTCTTCAAGAATAGCTTTAGCAGTACGGAACTCTTTCAACAAAGCAACCATTGGGAACATGATACGCAATTTACCGTGAACAGATGCACGAAGCAATGCACGCAATTGCGTACGGAACATTTGGTTACCAGTTTCTGAGATAGAGATACGCAAAGCACGGTAGCCCAAGAATGGGTTCATTTCTTTAGGAAGATCGAAGTAAGGAAGTTCTTTATCCCCACCGATATCCATTGTACGAACGACAACAGGTTTACCGTTCATACCTTCAAGAACTGCTTTGTAAGCTTCGTATTGGTCGTCTTCCGTTGGGAAATCTTGAGAATCCATGTACAAGAATTCTGTACGGTAGAGACCAACAGCTTCCGCACCATTTTCGTTCACACCTTCAACATCTTTAGGTGTACCGATATTAGCTGCCAACTCAAAGTGTTTACCATCAGCAGTAACAGTTTTAGCATCTTTCAAAAGAGCCCATTCAGCTTTTTGTTTAGCGTAAGCTTCACCAGCTGCTTTGAATTCTGCAATTTGTTCTTCAGTTGGGTTGATAACAACTTCACCTGAAATACCTGAAACAGCCAAAATGTCACCATCTTTTACAAGTTCAGTGATGTTGTTTGTACCCAATACAGCTGCAATTTCAAGTGTACGAGCCATGATAGCTGAGTGACTTGTACGTCCACCAATGTTTGTCACAAAAGCTTTTACAAAGTTTTTGTCCAATTGAGCAGTATCAGATGGAGTCAAGTCATGTGCAATCACGATTAGTTCTTCATTGATTGAAGCTGGGTTTGGTAATTTCTTACCAAGAAGATTTGCCAAAACACGTTTTGTAACGTCGCGAATATCCGCTGCACGTTCTTGCATGTATGGGTTGTCTTCCATGCCTTCAAAGATTGTGATAAACATGTCTGTAACTTCTTTCAGACCTGCTTCTGCATTTACTTTCTTAGCACGAATTGTTTCTTTAATCTGACCGATCAATTCAGGGTCAGCAAGAACCATCAAGTGAGCGTCAAATACTTGCGCCGCTTCTTCACCAAGCGTACCTACAGCCTTCTCGCGGATAAGAGAAAGCTCGTTTTGAGAAGCTTCAAGAGCAACATCCAAACGAGCCTCTTCTGCATTTGTATCTTCGACTGTAATAGTCTCGAATGATAAATCCGGTTGAACGAGTAGATATGCTTTAGCAACTGCAACACCATCAGATGCTGCGATTCCTTTAAGCATTTCTGTCATATCCTTATGCCAATCCTTCTTTTTCCATTGTTTCTGAGATAGCAGCGATAGCGTCATCAGCGTCTGCACCTTCAGCAGTGATTGTAACGTCAGCACCTTGACCAACACCAAGGCTCATAACACCCATGATAGATTTAAGGTTAACTGATTTACCTTTGTACTCAAGAGTAATATCTGAAGCAAATTTGCTAGCAGTTTGTACCAACAATGTTGCTGGACGTGCGTGAATACCTGTTTCTGCCACTACGTGGAAATCTTTAGAAGCCATAATTTGACTCTCCTTTAAATGTTTTCTTTTTGAGTTATATCTGATAACCCTTACAATTTGATATTATATCACCTTCTAGGATTTTTTTCAAGTATTTTTATGGGATTTCTTCTTTTTCCTTTCAGATAACTTGCTGAAAATCTTCTATTTTATGTATCAAAATACATCATGTAGTTTTTTATAATTTTAACATTTAGAAAACGCTGTTATTTATGGGTTTTATTTTTTGTAATCACTATATATTGTGTTTAGATAACTCTCATCTAAAAAAATCTACAATATTTAGTTTTTCTTCGTTGACAAAGATTTTTTTTCTGATATACTTAAGAAGTAATTAAATTTTGAAAGAGGAGTTACAGAATGGTAACCGTTTATTCTAAAAACAATTGTGTTCAATGTAAAATGACCAAACGATTCTTAGATAGTAACAAAATTGCATATCGCGAAATCAATCTTGATGAACAACCTGAATTTATTGAACAAGTTAAAGAGCTAGGCTTCAATGCTGCTCCTATCATTCAAACACCAACTGAAGTTTTCTCTGGTTTCCAACCAGCAAAACTTAAAGAACTTGCTTAAGTATCAGGATTAAAAGCTTCTATGTCAATCTTAGAAGCCTTTCTTTTGTAATGAATTAAAGGAAATTTTATGGGATTAAAACAACTTGAGGACGTAACTTACTTCCGTCTAAATAATGAAATCAACCGTCCTGTTAATGGACAAATCATGCTCCACAAAGATAAAGAAGCCTTGGACGCTTTCTTTAAAGAAAATGTTGTGCCAAATTCTATGGTTTTTGATTCTATCACTGATAAAATCGATTACCTTATTAAACAAGACTATATCGAAACAGCGTTTATCAAGAAATATCGTCCAGAATTCTTAGAAGAGCTTTACCAATTTATTAAGGATCAAAACTTCCAATTCAAGTCTTTCATGGCAGCATACAAGTTTTACAATCAATATGCCTTGAAAACTAATGACGGAGAGTACTATCTTGAGAGCATGGAAGACCGTGTCTTCTTTAACGCTCTTTACTTTGCTGATGGTGACGAAGCTATCGCAATTGATATTGCCAATGAAATCATCCACCAGCGTTACCAGCCAGCTACACCTTCTTTCTTGAATGCGGGCCGTGCACGTCGTGGTGAATTGGTATCCTGTTTCTTGATTCAGGTAACAGATGATATGAACTCTATTGGACGTTCTATCAACTCAGCTCTTCAACTTTCACGTATCGGTGGTGGTGTCGGAATTTCCCTCAGCAACCTTCGTGAAGCTGGAGCACCTATCAAAGGGTATGAAGGTGCTGCTTCTGGTGTCGTACCAGTTATGAAGCTTTCGAAGACAGCTTCTCTTACTCTAACCAATTGGGTCAACGTCAAGGGGCTGGGGTTGTTTACCTTAACGTCTTCCACCCAGACATTATTGCTTTCCTTTCTACTAAGAAAGAAAATGCTGATGAAAAAGTTCGTGTCAAGACTCTTTCACTTGGTGTTGTGGTACCAGATAAATTCTACGAATTAGCACGTAAGAACGAGGAAATGTACCTCTTCAGTCCTTATTCTGTTGAAAAAGAGTATGGCGTACCTTTCAACTATATCGATATCACAGAAAAATACGATGAATTGGTAGCAAATCCAAACATCCGTAAGACAAAAATCAAGGCTCGTGATTTGGAAACTGAAATTTCTAAATTGCAACAAGAATCTGGATATCCTTATGTAGTCAACATCGATACTGCTAACCGTGCAAATCCTGTCGATGGTAAGATTATCATGAGTAACTTGTGTTCAGAGATTCTCCAAATCCAAGAACCAAGTTTGATCAACGATGCGCAAGAATTCCTTAAAATGGGTACTGACGTTTCATGTAACCTTGGTTCAACAAACGTGGTCAACATGATGACTTCACCTGACTTTGGTCGTTCTATCCGAGCTATGGTACGTGCTTTGACTTTCGTTACAGATAGTTCTCACATCGTCGCTGTTCCTACAATCGACCACGGAAATAGCCAAGCTCATACATTTGGACTTGGTGCTATGGGGCTTCACAGCTATCTTGCTCAGCAATTAATCGAATATGGATCTCCTGAGTCTATTGAATTTACAAGCATCTACTTTATGCTTTTGAATTACTGGACTTTGGTAGAATCAAACAATATTGCGCGTGAACGTGGCATTACCTTCCATAACTTTGAGAAATCAGACTACGCAAATGGTACTTATTTCGATAAGTATACGTCTGGTCAATTTGTTCCAAAATCTGATCGTGTTAAAGAACTCTTTGAAGGAATCTTTATCCCGTCTGCAGCTGATTGGGCTGAACTTCGTGATAAAGTTAAAGCAGATGGACTTTACCACCAAAATCGTCTTGCTGTAGCTCCGAATGGTTCTATCAGCTACATCAATGACGTATCTGCTTCTATCCACCCAATTACCCAACGTATTGAAGAACGTCAAGAGAAGAAAATTGGTAAGATTTACTATCCTGCTGCAGGATTATCAACTGAAACTATTCCTTACTACACTTCTGCCTATGACATGGATATGCGTAAAGTTATCGATGTCTATGCTGCTGCAACTGAGCACGTAGACCAAGGGCTTTCACTCACTCTCTTCATGCGTAGTGATATCCCAACAGGTCTTTACGAATGGAAGAAAGAGAACAAACAAACAACACGTGACCTATCTATCCTTCGTAACTACGCCTTTAATAGGGTATCAAGTCTATTTACTATGTTCGTACTTACACAGATGACGGTGGTGAAGTTGGCGCTAACCAATGTGAGAGTTGCGTGATTTAAGAACTCGCTAAACCTTATTACTGGGATTCATTATTATTTTATTGATTAAAATTAAAGAAAGAGATTTGTAATGGAAACTTACTACAAAGCCATTAACTGGAATGCCATCGAAGATGTCATCGATAAATCAACATGGGAAAAACTAACTGAACAATTTTGGTTGGATACACGTATTCCCTTATCTAATGACTTAGATGACTGGAGAAAGTTATCAAATCAAGAAAAAGACTTGGTAGGAAAAGTCTTTGGCGGTTTGACACTTTTGGATACCATGCAGTCTGAAACAGGGGTAAATGCTCTTCGCGCTGATATTCGTACTCCTCACGAAGAAGCTGTTTTTAACAATATCCAATTTATGGAATCTGTTCACGCTAAGTCTTATTCTTCAATCTTTTCAACCTTGAATACTAAGTCTGAAATTGAAGAAATCTTTGAGTGGACTAATACGAATCCATATCTTCAGAAAAAAGCACAAATCATCAATGAAATTTACCTCAATGGTACTCCTCTGGAAAAGAAAGTAGCCAGTGTATTCCTTGAAACCTTCCTCTTCTATTCTGGTTTCTTTACACCACTCTACTACCTTGGAAATAACAAATTGGCTAACGTTGCTGAAATCATTAAGTTGATCATTCGTGATGAGTCTGTTCACGGTACTTATATCGGTTATAAATTCCAACTTGGTTTCAACGAATTACCTGAAGAAGAGCAAGAAAAATTAAAAGATTGGATGTACGACCTTCTCTACACACTGTATGAAAATGAAGAAGGTTATACCGAAAGCCTTTATGATGGTGTTGGATGGACTGAAGAAGTTAAAACCTTCTTACGTTACAACGCCAACAAAGCTCTTATGAATCTGGGGCAAGACCCTCTCTTCCCTGATTCAGCTGATGATGTCAACCCTATCGTTATGAACGGGATTTCAACCGGTACATCTAACCACGACTTCTTCTCTCAAGTTGGTAACGGATATCTACTTGGTGAAGTCGAAGCCATGCAAGACAATGATTATAACTACGGATTAGATTAATTTTTAAACAAAAGAACATCTCTGTTTGTTTTGGACTAAGATGTTCTTTTGTTTTTGTTTATTTTTGTTTCCTTTAAGTTGCTTCAGTGTTTAAAATATGATAAAATGATATTAGATACAGGGGGTGATTCAATGCTAAAACAAGAAAAACTTGATTTGATTTTAGATATTGTCAATACCAAAGGAACAATCACTGTCAAAGAAATTATGAGTCGTTTAGATATCTCAGATATGACAGCTCGGCGTTATCTACAAGAGCTAGCTGACAAGGATTTACTTGTTCGAGTGCACGGAGGTGCTGAAAAGCTTCGTTCAGGCTCCCTATTAGCAAACGAACGCTCTAATATCGAAAAACAAGGCTTGCAAATCGCCGAAAAGCAAGAGATTGCTCGCTTTGCTGGACATTTAGTTGAAGAAAGAGAAACCATTTTCATTGGTCCTGGAACTACTCTTGAGTTCTTTGCTCGTGAACTTCCAATTGATAATATTCGTGTGGTTACCAATAGCCTACCTGTTTTCATTATCTTGAATGAACGAAAACTCACAGATTTAATTCTAATTGGTGGAAATTATCGAGAAATCACTGGGGCTTTTGTTGGTACTTTGACTCTCCAAGACATCGAAAGTCTTCAATTTTCTAAAGCTTTTGTTAGTTGTAATGGTATAAAAGATCATGCGATTGCTACTTTTAGTGAAGATGAAGGTGACGTTCAAAAACTAGCATTAAATAATGCTAATAAGAAGATTCTTCTTGCTGACCATAGTAAATTTGATAAATTTGATTTTTACACCTTTTATAATATTGCAGATATCGATACCATTATCTCCGATTCAAAACTTAGCGATGAAAACCTAAAAGCTTTGTCCAAACAAACAAAAATTATTAAATCAACACCTTAAAAAGTCTCACCATTGGTGAGACTTTTTTTATTTCTAAAATGCTTTCGAAGATAATCTTATACGCGTTCAGTCCATGAAGTAGCTGTTTTTTGAAGTACTTTATTGAGTTCATCGATGTTTTCAAAACCAGTTGTACGAAGCCATTCGCGTGCCGCTGCTTCACCATCTTTGATGTAAGCTTCAACTGATCCAGCCCATGTTGCACGTCCACAAAGAACACCATTGAAGTTTGCACCTGATTCGTGGGCAAATACAAGTGTTTCTTGGAAGAGTTTAGCGGATACACCCGCACTCAAGTAGATGTATGGAAGATTTGTAGCTTCGTCTTGTGCTTTGAAGAATGCTGCTGCTTCTTCACGAGTGTGAACAACTTCACCTTCAGCAAAGCCTTCAACGTATTTAACGTTAACTGGAACTTCCACTTTCAAAACATCAATGTTAAAGCGTGGGTCTGAGAAGACTTTCATAGCACCTATAACTTTGTGTGGTTTTACTTTAGCGTATTCAGCAGAACCTGCATCAGCAATTCTTTCATCGTAAGCAAGAATTTCAAGGAAGAATGGAATGTCTTCTGCCACACATTCAGAACCAATACGTTCGATGTATGCTTGTTTTTGTTGGTTAAGTTCGTCAGAGCTATCTACATCATAGTAAAGCAAGAACTTAACAGCATCTGCACCTTGTTCTTTAATGCGTTTTGCAGACCAAACATCCAAGCAGTCTGGCAAACGTTTTGTACTTGTTGTGTCATATCCTGTTTTTTCATAAGCAAGGAGAAGACCTGCATTTGGAGCAAGTGCTTTTGTAGCTGGAAGACCATATTCAGGGTCAAGAAGCATTGATGAAGCGTATTTAGTCAATTCATCTGCTACCAAAACTTTGAGTTCTTCCATTTGAGCTACTGTAGGCTCTTCTGTTTGGTATTGAGCCATCAAACGTTTCAAAGCACCACGTTGGTCAAAAGCAAGAGCTGAGATGATTCCATTTTCATCTGAGAGTTTTTTCAAACAAGCACGTTTATTTTCTGTTAAAGTCATTTTATACCTCTTTCACAATTAATTGATCAAATAAATTTTGATAGTTAGCCATATTGACATGACCAGTCATTTTATCTTGAGCATTTAGCATACCAAGGACATTCGCCTTAGTCAACAATTCTTGATCAGATTCTTTATGGAAAAGACCTGAAGCAATACCTGCCACTGTAGAATCGCCAGAACCGACTGGATTTACTACTTGAATCCTTGGAATATCTACTTTGTAGAAAGTGTTACCGTGTTAGCAAATGCTCCGTTAGCACCTAAGGAAACGATAAGCCACTCAATTCCATCAAATAGTGGTTCTTGAAGGACCTCTTTTAATTCATCCAAGTCTTTAGAAATTTCTCTTCCCAAAAGTTGAGATAATTCTTCATTATTTGGTTTAATAACTGTTGGTTTATGTGGAGAATCAAGAACAGCCTGAAGAGCAGCTCCTGAGCAGTCCAATACAACAGGTTTCCCAGCTTGATTAGCAAGTTCAACCAAACTAGCATAGTAATCAACAGGAAGTCCTGCTGGTAGGCTTCCTGAAATAGCCACTACTTCAACACTTTCTAAAAGTTCCTTAAAGTAATGAAGAAAACCTTGTCCCTCTTTTTCTTGAACCTCAGGGCCTTTTTCAAGAATTTCTGTTTGGTTTTCTCCATGTAGAATTGCGATACAGTTACGTGTTTCTCCTTGGATTGTGAAGAAACGTTTGGTGACTTTATCGTCAATATTTTCAACTAGAAAATCACCCAGTTTACCTCCAACTAGACCAGTTGCGACTACAGAGTCACCGAATTCTGATAGAACGCGTGTAACATTGAGACCTTTACCACCAGCTGTTTTCGTAACATCAACAACACGGTTGACAGTGTCAATTTTTAATTCATCCAAAGGATAAGAAATATCAATGGATGGATTCATTGTGACTGTTAAAATCATAAGTCACCTCTTAGTCGTGGTATTCACCACGATCCCATTTTTCAAGGAATTCTGTAAAGAAGTTAGCATCAGTTTGGTGATCGTTATGAGTTTCAACGTGTTGGATTTTAGCGATCAATTTTTTGTTTTCTTCAGATGGCTTATATTCTGCATTGATGAAAGCTTCAATGATATCACACATGAGCAATTCACCAGTGATTTTACCACCAAATCCGATAACGTTAGCATTCAATTGTTCTTTTGCATAAAGAGCTGTTGTCATATCACGAACCAAGGCAGAACGAACACCTGGAACTTTGTTAACAGCATTATTAATACCTACACCTGTACCACAGATACATACACCAAGGTCAGCTTGACCACTAACTACTGCTTCACCAACTTTTTTACCAAAGATTGGGTAGTGTGTACGTGCATGGTCATATGTGCCAAAGTCAATGACTTCATGCCCTTTTGATTTCAAAAATTCTGAAACCGCCATTTTTTCATTAGTTACGATGTGGTCACATCCGATTGCAATTCTCATTTTTTTCTTACCTTTCTTTCAATATCAAAAATTAGCACATTTTGTTCAACATGTCGACACGGATTTGGTGACGACCGCCGTCGTACTTACCGTTTACAAAGCCTTTAGCAATGTTTTTAGCCAATTCATCACCAACGAGTTGAGCACCCATAGTAATCATACGTGAGTTGTTGTGGCCACGAGTCATATAAGCTGAACGTTCGTCAGATACTTCTGCAGCAACCATTCCTTTGATTTTAGTAGCAACCATGAATGGACCAGCACCGTAAGCATCAATAACAATACCAAGATTTTGTTCCTCTTTTTTAACTTCTTCTGCAACTGCAAGAGTTACGTCAACGAAGTCTTGACCTTCAGCAGTAACATCCACCACGTGGAAGTTTTCTTTTTCCAGGAAGTCTTTAACAACTTCTTTCAATCTTAAACCTGCAGTATCTGCACCAATAACAATAGACATATTGTATACTCCTTTTTTAATAATAGACCAGTAAACTTTTGAATTCAGATATCATCATCCTCAAAAAGCTACCAGTAGTTTTGTTGACAATAATTTTAATTAAGAACGAATACCGTATTCCGTTCTTAATAAGTTTTCTTCATAGAAAAACTAGAACAGTCACTTTGTTAAAATAAACACAAATTGTTCTTTATAAACATAATATACTACTTTTTAGTTGGAAAAGTCAACAATTTATGTTTGTTTTTTGTTTATTTTTTATAAAATTTCGATATCAAATCCAACGTGATCAAAATCGCCAGGTTTCAAAATTCGAACATCTTTCTTTTCTTCAAGTCGATCGCCTTCTTCAAGTGAAGTAGACAAGCCAGACCATGGTTCTAAGGCAATAAAAGGGCCTTTATTAAGAGTTGACCATACAATTAAATTTGGAAATTCTTCAAAGTGTAGTCTCAAACCTTTATCATGTTTTCTTGAGCGTAAAGCTACTTTGCGGGATTCTAACTCATCTAATGTCACTGCATCATAGCTAAACAAATCATAATTTAGGTCCAATTCTTTTTGATTGTCTAACCAAGAACTTCTATCTTTGAAATCTAACATTCCTGTTTCTGGGAAAGGTTTCGGAACTGAGCACGTTTCAGGTTCTTCAAATTCAAGATAGTAATCTTCATAAACTTCATCAGTTAAGAGTGGACAATTAAAGCCAGGATGCCCTCCAATAAAGTACGGCATACTCTTTTCAGATTCTTTATTGTATATCTTATACTGGGTACGTATCGTTTTACCTGTCACAATATAAGTGATTTCTAGTCGGAAATGATAAGGATAATTCTCATACATTTTTTCTGTATCTTCAATAGCAAAAGTAACAGAATTATCTGTTTGAGCAACTAAATCAAATTCCTTTTTTCTTACCAAACCATGACGCGGAATTTTTCCTATTTCATGACTTCCGTCTTTATTCTCATAAACGACGGTATCATTTCTAACTGATCCGCAAATTGGGAATAAAACAGGTGCTTGTCCACTCCAATAAGTTGGATCACCTTGCCACAAATACTCTACATCATCTTTATCTTTTATAGAGGATAGCGCTCCTCCAAAAGTTTGAAACTGTACTTGCAATTGATCTGATTTAATTCAATCACAACTTAAACCTCCATTTTTTCAAAAAAACTAGGCTGACTGCTCCATAGTGGAAACTGTCAACCTAGTTTTTACAATTTACATTTTTAGGAGCAAATTATTTTGCGTTTGCTGCGTATTCTTCGTTACGTTTAATCATTTGTTTTCTGTACCATGCAAAGATACCAACGTAGAATACAAGGAATACTACTGCTCCAAGGATAGCTTTGATATCACCAGTTGTAGCGTTACCAATTGCCCAACCAAATAGTTTTTCGATTGGTCCTTCAAGAGTTGAGTGAGTAATCAATTGTGATTGGTTCACACCTTCTGGGAAGGCACCTACACCTTTTGCAAGTTCAGTTGCGAATGGTGCGATAAGTGTACCTGAAAGAAGAAAGAGTGGCAACAAGAGAGTTCCGAAGATGATCATACGGAGCAATTTACCACGAGTAACTACCAAGAGAGCTGGAGTTACACCCATTGCGATGATACCAGCAAGTGGCAAGATACCATTTCCGACATTTGAAAGAAGCACTGCTTCAACCAACATGATTGGTGCAAGTACGTTGGCACAAGCCCAGATTTCAGCACGACCAGCGATGAATGGCCAGTCAAGACCGATGTTGAATTTACGTCCTTGAAGACGTTTAGTAGCAACGTTTGTAATACCTTGTGAAAGTGGTTCTACGGCTGCGATGAACCATGAACCGATAAGTGAGAAGAGCTCCAAGCAGACACCGGCAGTCAAACCAAGTGACAACCAACCTTTAATAACAAGTTCCCATGAAGATGCATCTTCTACTCCAGCAACTGGATGTGGAGTTCCCATCAAACCGATAACGATACCAAGGATGAATCCGATGAAGAATTTAGATCCCCAGAAACCGATTCGTTTGTTCAATTTAGCTGCGTCAAAGTCGTATTTATCAAGACCTGGGAAGAATTTATCAAAAATCTTATCCAAAACCATGATAACTGGGTTCATCATGTAGTTCATGTGAGTTGAAGTCATTGGTGATGAACTTGGTGCATTAAGAAGGTCGTCAAATGTTGGTTTCATCAAGTCAGAGTTGATGATTTTAAGAACCCCAACAAGTACAACTGCTGCAGTCGCGATGAAGAGTGAAACTCCTTGGCTAACTCCATTGTTGTCAGCGTACCATTTGATCAAAAGACCTGTGATAGACAAGTGCCAGATATCGAAGATATCAACGTCAAGTGTATCAGTTTTCTTAATTGCAAGCATCACAACGTTGACAATCAACATGATGAGCAAGAAGTAAAGTGTCCAGGCAGAACCCCAAGTGATTGTAGCAAGTGGTGCCCAACCAACGTCGGTGATGTTCAATTGAATACCAGTGTTTTCAACGAATTTTGCAAGAGAAGCAGAGAAAGCTCCGTTAAGCATTCCGATGATAGCACCGATACCAGTAAGTGCGATGGCAAGTTTGATACCACCTTCAAGCGCTTTGGAGAATTTTACTCCGAAAAGCAAGGCCAATACTGTCAAAATGATCAGCATGATGATTGGGCCACCCATAGCCAAGATAGGTTTAAAGATATCGTTGGCCAAATTGATAATGAAATCCATAATTTTTCCTCCCTTTATTTTTATGGAAAATTACAAAATAATAATTAACTTAATCCGTGTTCTTTGATTGCTGCTTCAATATTGTCATAGACTGGAGCACTCATGGCTGGAATACGGAACAAAATTGGTCCAGCTTCAACTACTGGAATACCAGGGTCAAAACCTAAGTCAGTTGCAGCGATTGGCGTGAAGATATCATAACCTTTAATCAAGTCTTCATTGACATCTTTGACCATAACTGCGTCACACTGTACATCGTATCCGCGATTTGAAAGCTCTTCTTCTAGAGCACTTTTAATTTGGTGGCTTGAGTTAACACCTGCACCACAAGCAGCAAGAATTTTAATCATTTGGATTTCCTCCGTTTTTTAATTTCTATATATTTATAAATTTAAGCAGTTGCTTCTGAGATATACTGGTACAGAGCTTCTGGTTCTGTAATCTTAGAAAGCGCCTCTAGATGACCGTTACCTGTAAAGAAGTCCATCAATTGAGCAAGAATGTTTGTTTGACTTGAACTTGAATTATTGATGATAAAGAAAAGTAATGATACTTCTACTTCCTTGTCAGGTGCAATCATATTGTGGAATGTTACTGGTTTTGGTAAGCGAACCACAACAACATTTTCAGTTAAATTATGAATCGTATCTGTGTGAGGGATTGCTACGTTTGGCAAGTCCTTCCCTAGAAATTCCATATCTAAACCGGTTGAAACATTTTTTCACGTTCAATCAAAGCCGATCGATAGGTATCCGTAACAACTTTCTTTTCTTCCAATAGGGTTGCAACTTGATCAAATAGTTGCTCTTGATTATCTGCTTCTAGACAATAGACTAAGTCTTTGCTGAAGAAATGATCTAATCCCATGACCTTCTCCCTTCATATTTAACTTTTATGATACAAGTATATCACTATATGAAACCGTTGTCAATAATATTTGTTGCATTTTGTTTGATTTTATTTTTTTTGTTTGATTTCAAACAAAATTTTTACATCCATATTCTTTAAAGGTAAAGTTGAATATAAAAAACAGGATAAATATCCTGTTTTTAGTTTTAATTCTTTTTCACTGTCCAGCTTTCTTCTATCAATGGAAGCATATCTTTCAATACTTCAGGTGTTCCTTCTAGAGAAACATATCTAAATTTACCATCATCTGATTTAAAGATCCAGATGACCAGATATTTCCCGTTTTTAGCTATACAATTTACCACATAGGCATCATAACCACCAATTTTTGACTTAGAACCCCATACTTTTGAGAAGTCCTTGCTTTGTTGTTTGGTTTGATAGACACTAGTAGAAACTTGAACAGCATCAAGAGCAGCATATTCACTTTCACTAACACCAAGGTGCTCTGGTTTAAAAGTATTTAGGGTTACGATATTGATGTCAGTACCATCACAGTACTGAATATCATCCCCACCCTCAACTTCTGTAAAGTGAATCCATGATTTTGGAACCTTTACATAGCCATAATCATCCGATCCGATTACCTGCGTATCTTTAATCGTTGATTCAGCTACAGTTGTTGTTTCTTGAACTATGGTAGTTTCCTGGATTGTTGTTGTATCTGTGGCTGCTTCTTTCTTAGTTTTTGAAGTATTACAAGCAGCAAGAGTTAAGCAACACACTAAAAGCGTAGATAAGCTAATGATTTTTTTCATAATCCTTCTCCTTTCACTTCTATTTTAAAGTATGAAGGGAAAAGTGTCAAAAAATTTCTGTATTTTGAAAGTTTAAAAAATACAGTAATTAATCTCTTATACTAGATGCCATTCTCACATAGCGACTATTCTTCATCCATGCTCAAGACGCTGAGGAAAGCTTCTTGAGGAACTTCAACTGAACCGATAGCTTTCATACGTTTCTTACCAGCTTTTTGTTTTTCGAGGAGTTTACGTTTACGTGAAACGTCACCACCGTAGCACTTGGCAAGCACATTCTTACGAAGGGCTTTGATATCAGTACGAGCCACAATCTTATGTCCAATAGCTGCTTGGATCGGTACTTCAAACTGTTGACGAGGAATGATTCTCTTAAGTTTCTCTACGATAAGTTTCCCACGTTCATAAGCAAAATCTTTGTGAACGATAAAGCTAAGAGCATCCACTTTGTCACCATTAAGAAGGATATCCATCTTAACTAACTTAGATGGTCTATACTCTGACAATTCATAATCAAAGCTTGCATAACCACGTGTCGAAGACTTGAGCTTATCAAAGAAGTCAAAGACAATCTCAGCAAGGGGAATTTGATAGATGACATTGACACGATTATCATCAATATAATCCATCGTCACAAAATCACCCCGTTTGCGCTGAGCTAGCTCCATTACTGCTCCAACGAATTCTTGTGGTACCATGATTTGTGCCTTTACATATGGTTCTTCAATGGTCGCAATCTTCGTAGGATCAGGAAACTCAGATGGGTTCGATACATCCATAGATTCACCATCTGTCTGATTAACCTTGTAGATAACGGATGGTGAAGTCATGATAAGGTCGATGTTAAACTCACGTTCCAAACGTTCCTGAATAACATCCATATGAAGTAATCCAAGGAAACCACAACGGAAACCAAATCCGAGTGCTTGAGAAGTTTCTGGTTCAAACTGCAAACTAGCATCATTGAGTTGCAATTTTTCAAGGGCTTCACGAAGATCGTTATATTTATTTGACTCAATTGGATAGAGACCTGCGAAAACCATCGGATTCATCTGCTTGTATCCAGATAGTGGCTCTGAAGCAGGATTTGTTGCCAAGGTTACTGTATCACCGACACGGGTGTCCTGAACAGTTTTGATAGATGCTGCAATATATCCAACGTCACCTGTCGCAAGGAAGTCTCGTCCAACTGCTTTAGGTGTGAAGATTCCAACTTCAGTAACATCAAAGGTTTTACCATTACTCATCAGCTGAATCTTATCACCTGGTTTGACCACTCCATCCATGACACGAACTTGGAGAATAACCCCGCGATAAGCATCGTACACAGAGTCAAAAATCAAGGCCTTCAGTGGTGCTGTAACATCACCTGTTGGAGCAGGAACTTTCTCTACGATTTGCTCGAGAATTTCTTCGATACCAATACCAGCTTTGGCTGATGCTAAAACTGCTTCACTAGCATCTAGACCAATAACATCTTCAATTTCCGTACGCACGCGCTCCGGATCTGCTGCAGGCAAATCAATCTTATTGATAACTGGAAGGATTTCTAAATCATTATCCAAAGCAAGATAGACGTTTGCCAGAGTTTGAGCCTCAATTCCTTGGGCAGCATCAACAACCAAAATTGCTCCCTCGCAGGCAGCTAGAGAACGTGATACCTCATAAGTGAAGTCCACGTGTCCTGGTGTATCAATCAAGTGGAAATATAAGTCTCACCGTCTTTAGCAGTATAATTCAACTCAATGGCGTTGAGTTTAATAGTAATCCCACGTTCACGTTCAAGGTCCATACTATCTAAAAGTTGGGCCTGCATTTCACGGCTAGAAACTGTTTCTGTCTTCTCTAAAATACGGTCTGCTAACGTTGATTTCCCATGGTCAATATGGGCAATAATTGAGAAGTTACGAATCTTCTCCTGTCGTTTTTTCAATTTTTCTACGTTCATGATTCTCTTCCTTTCAGGGTATCTATTAATTATAAAATGTTTTTAATATTTTGACAAGACCATACCCTGCTAGGAGTACTAATCTTCGGCAACAAAGCCGTCATTTTCGATGAAATAGTGGTCAGTCATACCTTGGTCAGTAAAGACAATTCCATGAAGGACACCGCCATAGACAGCTCCTCCATCCATTCCGATTTTCCCGTCTTCTGTCATCCAAAGTTCTTCAGTTCCTGGTTCTTGATCCAAAAGTCCATAGACTGGTGTATGTCCAAAGACAATTGTTTTCCCTGTATGATTAGCTGCTTCGTGGAATGGTTTTCTGAGCCAAACTTTCTTGTAATCTGTAGTATCATGCCAGTCATCCAAAGTCAAATCAATACCAGCATGAACGAATATATACTTATCTGTTTCGATGACAAAAGGCATCTGACGGATAAACTCCACTAAGTCGGCTGCTTCAGTTTCAACACGCTTAGCATCTGCTACACCATCTACCGGTGCATCCAATGGGCGACCTAGAATAGAATTAATAGTTGTATCCCCACCATTACGACGATAGTGGTCATAGCTTTCTTCAGGGTTATCCAACCAAGTTAAAAACATATACTCATGGTTCCCTGACAAGCAAATAGCTCTCTGATTGTCAACCAAGTCTTTGACCATTTCTAGAACTCGGCGACTATCTTCACCTCTATCAATCAAATCTCCAAGAAAGAGTAATTGAGTCTTACCATCCCATGATTTTAGAAGGTCCTCGAGCATTCCTGCTTTCCCGTGGACATCTCCAATAACATAATAGTCTGTCATTTATTTCTCCTTACTTTGCAACAATTCTCTCGCTTGACTAAGTGCTGCTTCAGTTACATTCTCACCAGCCAACATTTTAGCAACTTCTTCCACTCTTTCATCAACTGTTAACAAGCGAACGGTTGAAACGGTTGAATGCTCATTGCTAATTTTTTCAATAAAGAACTGATAATCAGCGATAGCGATGACTTGAGGAAGATGCGAAATAGCTAGAACTTGGCCATGCTGACCAATCTTATGAATTTTCTGTGCGATTGCCTGAGCTACGCGACCTGAAACTCCTGTATCTACCTCATCAAATACAATGCTAGTCTTACCTTCCTTACGAGAAAAGGCAGACTTAATAGCCAACATCAAACGAGATAACTCACCACCAGAAGCTACTTTTACTAATGGTTTAAAGTCTTCTCCAGGGTTAGTTGAAATATAAAATTCAACACTCTCATTCCCTTCACGACTGAATTTTCCTATAGTAAACTGAACCTGAAATCGAGCCTTGTCCATATAAAGGTCTTTAAGCTCTTGTTGAATCTCAATTTCTAATTGTTGAGCTAAGTTGTGGCGAGCAGATGCAAGTTTACTTGCTAAATCAACCAGACTTACTTCTAATTGTTTGAGTTCTGCTTCCATATCTTCTGAAGAAAGATTATTACCAGTGAGTAAATTGTATTCTTCAGTTATTTTTTCAAAGTATAACAAGACATCATCTACATTTCCACCATACTTACGTGTAATGGCATGTATGAGATCTAAACGACTCTCAATCTGCATCAAGCGATTGCCGTCAAAATCTAAATCTTCGATAATATCCTCTAAACGTTTGGTGACATCTTCTAATGCATAATAAGACTCTGATAAAGAAGCTGATATTTCACGGTACTCAGCATCATACTCTTCTAAACTTTCCATGTCATTCATAGCAGAACGGACGTTAGCCAGGCTTGAAAATTCTTCATTATCTAGCATGGTATAGGCATTAGTTAGCGTATCAGCAATATTTTTATAATTCAGAAGTTTATCGCGTTCTTGGTTGAGTTTGAGGTCTTCACTTGGCTGTAATGCTGCAGATTCAATCTCTGCCATTTGAAATTCCAACATCTCAATACGAGCCTTATGTTCTTCTTGGTTTTTCTTAACTTCAAGAAGTTGCTTGCGCATTTGACGGTAGGCATCAAAGTTGGTCTGATAAGATTGCTTCAGTTCAAGAAAATCTGTATCACCAAATTCATCCAGCATCTGAATATGTAATTGTGGACGCATTAACTCTTCTTGGTCATGCTGACCATGAATATCGACTAGATGTTGTCCAATTGCTCGTAGAACAGAAAGATTGACCATCTGTCCATTAACTCGACTAACACTGCGCCCGTTTTGTAAAATTTCACGACGAATGATGATTTCATCACCTAAATCGATACCTTGCTCATCAAAAATCTCTTGAAGGGGGAGACTATTTTCAATTGAGAAAAGACCCTCGATTTCCGCTTTGAGTGCACCATGACGAATGACATCTGTTGTTGCTCTTGCTCCCAGCATCATGTTCATAGCATCGATGATGATAGACTTCCCGGCACCAGTTTCCCCAGTAAGAACTGTCATTCCTTTCTCAAAATTAAGTGAAATAGCCTCAATGATGGCAAAGTTTTTAATTGAAATTTCAAGTAACATAAGGTCCTACCACTTTTTAACTTGCTCTACAATTTCTACAGCTGCATCTTCAGTTCGCGCTACAATTAAAATGGAATTATCATCTGCTAAACAGCTAAAAATCTTATCTGAAAATGTTTGGGTTAATTGGCTTTTAACAAAAATTGTATTTCCAGGAATAACATCTAAATTGATGAGATTTCCCATTCTCTCAAAACTTTCAATATTGTTCTCAGCCAACTGTAAACTTTTGACTACTGACTTTGGTAATTCATAGACATAAGTATTGTCTTTCAATGGAATTTTTACAATCCCTAGTTCTTTGATATCTCGTGAAACAGTTGCTTGAGTAGCAGTGATTCCTGCTTCTTTTAAATGTTCAACGATTTCTTCCTGAGTACCGATTTGATAATCAGTCACAAATCTTCTAATCTTCTCAAGTCTCTCTTTTTTATTCATCTTTAAACTCTCTATGTGCTTTTTCTACTAGTGGTTCTATTTCAGAAACCACCTGATTGCTTGCGTGTTCTTCCTTACGTAAATAAGCAAGAAACTCAATATTACCGTGGCCGCCTTGTATAGGTGAAAAATCCAATCCTATGACGGAAAATCCTTCTGTGACCGCCATTTCTGTTACCGATTCTAAAACATTTTTGTGAACCTTAGCATCTCTAATAATCCCATTTTTCCCAATTTGTTCTCGACCGGCTTCGAACTGTGGTTTTATGAGGGCAACAACTTGTCCTTGATCAGCTAAGACTCTATGTAGAGCTGGAAGGATGAGACTCAATGATATAAAACTCACGTCGATACTTGCAAAACTAGGTTCTTGTTCAAAATCAGTCTTTTCAGCATAACGAAAATTAAACTGCTCCATACTAACAACACGTGAGTCTTGGCGCAATTTCCAAGCAAGCTGATTGGTCCCGACATCAACTGCATAAACTAATTTGCTCCATTTTGAAGCATGACATCCGTAAAGCCTCCTGTTGAAGCTCCAATATCAATGGCCGTTTTACCTTCAACTGATATGCCAAAGTTTTCCAAAGCTTTCTCAAGTTTCAAACCTCCTCGGCTCACATACTTAAGCTTTTCACCCTTGAGTTTTAATTCAGTATCATCTGGGATTTTTTCTCCTGGTTTATCAAAACGCTCACCATTTAGAACCGCAACAACCAAACCAGCCATAACGCCACGCTTAGCTTGTTCTCTCGTTTCAAATAAACCTTGTTTGTAGGCAAGTAAATCTACTCTTTCCTTAGCCATTGATTCTCAAACTTTCTACTATTTTTACAATTGGTTCCTTATCAAAGGTAACTAACTGACTAATCTCTTCCAGCTTTGCATTAGCCTGATCCAAAGTTTGGTTACAAAAAGCTTTTGCTTCGTCTAAGCCTAACAAGGCAGGATAGGTCGATTTTTCAGCTTGCAAATCTTTCTGGGGTGTTTTACCAATTTCTTCAAAGCTAGCTGTAACATCAAGAATATCATCTCTCACTTGAAAGGCAAGACCAATCAACTCTCCAACAGTTTTAAGTGCTGTTTGAATAGTTGTATCCAATCCAGCGATGATTCCAGCCGCATGAAAAGGAAAGACTAATAGTTTACCAGTCTTATTAGCATGGATAGTCTGAAGTTCCTCTACATTCAAGTGTTCTCCTTCACCTTCCATATCCAAAACTTGACCCGCTACCATTCCATACTTCCAGAAGCAAGAGATAGATTTGCTATTAAGTCTACCTTGATTTCGTTTGGCAAGTCTGACAGAGCTATGAGAGCATACGGGTCTAGAAAAAGAGCATCACCTGCCAAGATAGCTAAATCCTCTCCATAGACTTTATGATTGGTCAAACGTCCTCGGCGATAATCATCATTATCCATAGCAGGTAGATCATCATGAATCAAACTACCTGTGTGAATCATCTCAAGCGCTGCCGCAACTTGCGCATGAGCTGGAGTAATTGGTACCTGCAAAGACTCCAAAACTTCTAAGAGAAGATAAGGACGAATCCTCTTGCCACCAGCATGAATGGAATAGAGAACCGCTTCTCTAAGATTTGAAGCTATTTGTTGTTCCCCATAAAACTCCTCAAGCGCTGACTCAACTAAGTCTAGTTTTTCTTGCTTGTTCATACGAGTTCGCTCTCTGTTCCATCTTCTTGCATGACTTTAACTAAGGTCTTTTCTGCTTTATCCAGTGTTGCCTGCAATTCCTTTGATAAGAGCATCCCTTTTTGAAAAGCTGCAATGGCATCTTCTAAAGCAATTTCACCATTTTCTAAGCTCTGAACAATAGTCTCAAGTTCTGCTAAATTTTCCTCAAAATTCTTCTGTTTTGACATCTTTAACCTCTAATTCTACCTGACCATCTCGCATCAATAACGTTACTTGATCAGTTTTTTTCAAATCTTTTGCTGACGATACTACGGCATCCTCTTTTTTCACAATCGCATAACCTCTGGCTACGATACGACTAGTATCTAACATAAGTAGCGCTTCTGACAAACGTTTGACTTCGGCAACCTTGGCATCATAAACTACTGCCATCTGACTACGAAGCAACTTTTCAAATTGGAGTAGACGATCCTGATAACGATGAACCTTATTGATTGGTGATAACTGCTCTAATCGATGAACTAGTTTTAATACTCTTTGCTCCTGTCTAACAAGTTCTGAATTTACACTTTGTTTGAGACGAAGCTGTAACTGATCCAATCGTTGTAAATAACCATCATATAAGCGTTCAGGTTGCCTGAAAATAACGGATTGACTTAGTACTTTTAATGCTTTTTCTTTCTTAGATAAAGTGTTTTGTACAGATGTAGCCATACGTCTCTCTTGATTCTTCAGATAAGTCAAAAGATCTAACTTAGTAACAGGAGTCGCTAGTTCTGCTGCAGCAGTTGGAGTTGCTGCTCTCTTATCTGCTACAAAATCTGACAAAGTAACATCCGTCTCGTGACCAACACTTGAAATAATCGGTAAACGCGATTCAAAAATAGCACGAACAACTATTTCCTCGTTAAAAGCCCAGAGATCCTCTATCGAGCCACCACCACGACCAATGATAAGTACATCTAGGTCATCACGTTCATTAGCTTTAGCAATGTTAAGGGCAATCTCCTCTGCCGCTCCTTCACCTTGAACCTTGGTAGGATATAAGATAATTTCCACACCAGGAAAGCGTCTGCTAACGGTTGTAATGATATCCTGGATAACAGCTCCACTACGACTTGTCACTACCCCGATACGGTTGCAAACTGCGGAATTACTTGCTTAAAGCGGTCTTGAAAAAGCCCTTCCTCTGAAAGCTTCTTTTTCAGTTGCTCAAACTGAAGGGCAAGTGTGCCGACACCATCCGGCTCTGCCTTTTCAATAATAATTGAATAACTCCCACTTGGCTCATAGACTTGAACTCGGCCGACTACATTAATCTTCATGCCTTCTTCCAAGTCGAATCCAAGTTTCTGATAGATACCAGACCATATGGTTGCTTGGATAACAGCGCGATCATCTTTTAGAGAAAAGTATTGGTGAGTTGGACGCTTTCGAAAGTTAGAAACCTGACCAGTTAAATAAACCCTCTCCAAGTATGGGTCTTTATCGAATTTCATTTTTAAATACTTGGTCAAAGTTGTTACCGATAAATACTTTTCCATCTCAACCTCCTTCTTTCTCTAGTTTTTCCTGGGTATTATTATACCAAAAATATGCTTAAAAATCTCTATTTCCACTTGGAATGGCAAAAATACAGCTTGTTTGTACAAAAGTTTTGTCCCTTTCATATCCCTTGAATAAAGAAAAAACCCTTTGGATAAAATCCAAGGGGCTAAAAACGTTGTTAAATCAACGATTATTTTTTAAGGTTGTAGAATGATTTCAATCCACGGTATTCAGCTACTTCACCAAGTTGATCTTCGATACGAAGCAATTGGTTGTATTTAGCGATACGGTCAGTACGTGAAAGTGAACCAGTCTTGATTTGTCCTGCGTTTGTTGCAACTGCGATGTCAGCGATTGTTGAATCTTCAGTTTCACCTGAACGGTGTGATACAACAGCAGTGTAACCAGCTTCTTTCGCCATTTCGATAGCGTCGAATGTTTCAGTAAGAGTACCGATTTGGTTTACTTTGATAAGGATTGAGTTAGCAGCACCTTCTGCGATACCTTTTTCAAGGTATGAAGTGTTTGTTACGAAGAAGTCGTCACCAACCAATTGAACTTTACCACCAAGACGTTCAGTAAGAGCTTTCCAACCGTCCCAGTCGTTTTCGTCCATACCATCTTCGATAGTGATGATTGGGTATTTGTTTACCAATTCTTCAAGGTAGTCGATTTGTTCTGCAGCAGTACGTACAGCAGCTCCTTCACCTTCAAATTTAGTGTAGTCGTATACTTGACGTTCTTTATCGTAGAATTCTGATGAAGCACAGTCAAATCCGATAAATACGTCTTTACCTGGAACATAACCAGCAGCTTCGATAGCAGCAAGGATAGTTTCAACACCATCTTCAGTTCCTTCGAAACGAGGAGCAAATCCACCTTCGTCACCTACGGCTGTTTCAAGACCACGAGATTTAAGGATTTTCTTAAGAGCGTGGAAGATTTCAGCACCCCAACGAAGAGCTTCTTTGAATGTAGGTGCACCAGCAGGTACGATCATGAATTCTTGGAAAGCAATTGGAGCATCTGAGTGAGAACCACCGTTGATGATGTTCATCATTGGAGTTGGAAGAACTTTAGTGTTAAATCCACCAAGGTAGCTGTAAAGTGGGATTTCAAGGTAGTCAGCAGCAGCGCGAGCTACAGCGATAGACACACCAAGGATTGCGTTAGCACCCAATTTACCTTTGTTAGGAGTACCGTCAAGTGCGATCATAGCACGGTCGATAGCTTGTTGGTCACGTACATCGTAGCCGATGATTGCTTCAGCGATGATGTTGTTTACGTTGTCAACAGCTTTGTGTACCAAGACCACCGTAACGAGATTTGTCACCATCACGAAGTTCAACTGCTTCGTGTTCACCAGTAGAAGCTCCTGATGGAACCATACCACGTCCGAAAGCACCTGATTCAGTGTAAACTTCTACTTCAAGTGTTGGGTTACCGCGTGAGTCTAGGACTTCGCGAGCGTAAACATCAGTAATAATTGACATTTTTTACTCTCCTTTGAGTTAAATTTTTTACACCTCTATGATACATTAAAAAGAGACCTTTTTCAAGAAAAAACGTTATCTTTGTGCAAATTTTCCTTAAGTTGATAAAGTAATCGCTTTCTTTTTCCTTTTATCTTGAGACTTTTGTGATATACTATATTTATGACTGATCTATCTAAACAAATCCTAGAAAAGGCCAATGGTGGTCTTAAATTAAATCCTGATGAACAAAGACGTTTTCTCGGAACATTTGAAGAACGTGTCCTTGGCTATGCAGACCTTGAAACTGCCGATGATGATAAATTTCAAAAAGGATTTTCAACAATTTTAGAAACCTTTAAAAAAGAGACTGAACCTCTATTTGTCAAAATTTCTCCTCAGGTTGAATTTGACAAACAAGTCTTTTTATCTAAAACATGCCAAAGATGACAATTGCCAAGCAACTATCGTTTCTGAAGATCATAACTCTTCTCCTTTCGGCATGGTCATACACAGTGATAGTCCTGTTCAAACCCAAGAAAAAGACCTTAAAAAGGCCTTTTCTGACTTATGGCAAGAGAAAGAGACGAAAGCTCCTACTTCTTTTTGGAAAAAATGGTTTGGTTAACTCTATCTCAAAGACATGATTCGAGCAATACTTGCAGCTGTATTTTCTAAATAAACAGCTGCTTTTTTTAAACTATCTGCTAACGGTTCACTTTTTTCAAGTATGGAAAAAGCTGCGACTATATTCTCAAATGGTAAAGGTGGTAAATCCTCTGATAAACTACCACAAATAGCAAGAACTGGAACACCCCTAGGTGTTCTTTTTGCTACACCGATTGGAGCCTTGCCTGAAAAACTTTGAGAGTCTAATCTACCTTCACCAACAATAACTAGATCTGCATCTGCGACCTGTTCATTGAAGTTTATCAAATCCAAACAAGTTTGTATTCCAGAAACAATCTCTGCATCAGCAAAGGCACACAAACCCGCAGCAATTCCACCACCAGCACCACTACCTTCTAATTTTAAAATTTCAGGTGCAACTTTGTTGTAAAAGTTTTCAATAGCAATATCAACATCTTGGAATTTAGCTGGTTCCAACCCTTTTTGCTTCCCGAATGTATAGGTGGCGCCGTGAGGTCCACATAGGGGATTAGTTACATCTGCAAGTATTTTTATATGTACATCAGAAGGAATTTGAAGCACTCCCTCCTTCGAAATTTTCCTGATATCAAATAGAGATTGACCATTTGCTTGAACTACATTTCCGTTTTCATCATAAAACTGATAACCAAGTCCAGAAGCAATACCAATGCCTCCATCGTTACTAGCAGTTCCACCGACACCGATGTAGATATCTTTTATACCTTGCTCTATTAAATATAGAATCAGCTGTCCAATTCCCTTTGTTTGAATCTCAAGTGGATTTCGTTTTTCATAAGGTATCTTAGCAAGGCCCACCAAATCAGCAACTTCAAATAGAGCTAGTTGACCTTTTTGAAAATAGGGCATTTGAATCTCATCACCAAAAGGTCCTGTTACCTGACTTGTATGTTCTTCAAGACCTAAAGAATTATTTATAGCAGCAACGGTTCCTTCTCCTCCATCGCCTACAGGCAAAAGTACACATTCTGAATCAGGCAGAGCTTTTTTAAAGCCCCGTTTTATAGCTTCAGCCACTTGGTTAGCAGGGAGACTCTCCTTAAAAGAGTCAGGTGCAATAATAATTTTCATCTTGATTTCTCTTTCTATCTAAAGGAAGTCTATCATTTCCAAAACTTTCCCAAAATCTCTCTCATCTACCTGAAGATTTATTTCCTTTTTCACAATATCCTTGGCACAAAAGGCTATACCAAGTCCTGCACTTTTAAGCATTTAAGTCATTAGCTCCATCACCGATAGCTATCGTACTCTCGAAAGGTACCTCTAATTGATCAGCCCATCTTACTAGAGTTTCTTCTTTAACTTCTCTAGTGATGACTGGACTAGACAGATTTCCAGTTAAATACCCATCTTTGGTTTCTAGTTGATTAGCAGCAAATAATGATATTCCTAAATCCTTTGCTAATCTATCTACGATAGTGGTAAATCCACCTGATACTAAACCGACTTCTATCTGGTTTTCTTGAAGAACTTTAATAAACTTAGCAGCGTTTTTACTAAGGTGAAGTTCATGATAAATCTTATCAAAAACATTGATAGAGAGTCCTTTAAGAAGGGAAACACGTTTTTTCAAACTTGATTCAAAGTCTAATTCCCCTCTCATCGCTTGAGCTGTTAGCTGAGCTACTTCTTTTTCACAATCTGCCTCTTTCCCTAATAAATCAATAACCTCTTCTTCTATCAGAGTTCCATCAACATCGAGCACACAGAGTCCTCTAGCTTTATTCATTTATTCCCCATACTTTCTTCATCTCAAAAAATCGTATGAAACCATCATACGATTTTATTTATTTAATTTGCTAAGCTGTGATACAAATCAAGATAAGACTGACAAGCTGTATCCCAAGAGAAGTCACATTCCATTGCTTGGACTTGAAGTTTCTTCCAAACGTCAGGATGATTATAGTAAACATCCAAGGCTGTTTGAAGAGCCCAGTTAAGCCAGTATGACGTCAAGTTGTCAAAACTAAATCCTGTACCCGTTCCTTCAATTGGATTAAACGGTTGAACAGTATCTCTCAACCCGCCTACCTCATGAACAAGTGGTAATGTTCCATAACGCATAGCCATCATTTGAGAAAGTCCACAAGGTTCAAAACGACTTGGCATGAGGAAAATATCACAGGCTGCATAAATTTCCTGTGCTAGCTTGACATCAAAGGTAATATTGGCAGATAGTTTATCTGGGAATACTTGACCAAACCATGAGAAAGCTTCTTCGAAACCAGGGTCTCCTGTACCTAAGAGAACGATTTGAACATCTTCTTGAAGCATACGATGAAGACCTTCAACAACGACATCAAAACCTTTCTGTCTTGTCAAACGTGACACTATACCAATCATTGGAACATCAGGTCTTACCGGAAGACCAAGCTTCTCTTGCAATTTAGCTTTATTCTGAGCTTTTCCTGATAGGTCTGATTTATTAAAATGATAATCCAACAGTGGATCCGTTTCTGGATTATAAAGATCCGTATCGATTCCATTTACAATACCAGAAACCTTACCAGACTCCATTCGAAGAATTTGATCCAAACCACATCCAAACTCTGTTGTCATGATTTCATAAGCATAGCTTGGCGATACAGTAGATACACGGTCTGCATAGAGAATACCAGCCTTCATCCAGTTTAGGCAGTCATTCCAGCGAACTGTACCATCCGCATAGCGTTCGAATCCAACTCTAAACAAGTCCCAAAGCATACCTTCAGAGAATTGCCCTTGGAATTCCAGGTTGTGGATAGTTAAAACAGTCTTAATGTTTTGATAGGCTTGAATCCATCTGTATTTTTCCTTCAACAAGAAAGGAATCATAGCTGTATGATAATCATGAGCATGGAGAATATCAGGAATAAATCCAATACGCTCCATAGCTTCTAAGGCTGCAAGTTGGAAGAAAGCAAAGCGTTCACCGTCATCGAAATCACCATACACATGACCACGGAAGAAATAATATTGATTGTCAATAAAGTAGAAGGTAACACCGTTTAAAACTGTTTTCTTAATTCCACAAAATTGTCTTCGCCAACCAACATACACTTCAAATTGAAGAACATCTTCAATCTGGTCGCCAAACTTAGCTTCTACCATGTCATAGTAGGGTAAGATAACAGCAACTTCATGACCAGCTTTAACTAATGATTTTGGAAGAGCCCCGATAACATCTCCCAAGCCACCTGTTTAGAGAAAGGGGCTCCTTCGGCTGCTACAAATAAAATTTTCATGAAAGAATGTCCTCTGTTATTTTTTCACCTTTTTTGATGACAACAGGATTTTCTGCTGTACCACGAATAACAACTCCATCAGCTACTTCAGCACCCTTATCAATAATTGCATACTCAACTTGAGCGCCTTCACCAATGACAACACGAGGGAAAATAATAGACTCTTTAACTAAGCTATCTTTATGAATTTGAACATTACGAGAAATAACTGAACGAACAACTTTACCTTCGACAATACTACCAGAAGCAAACTGCGAAGTATTTACTTCACAACCAGGTGCATAATAAGTTGGTTCTTCGTTTTTCACCTTTGTATGAATCTTTTGATTTGGAGAGAACAAAGAGTAGAATTTATGCTGATCAAGCATATCAATATTGGCTTGGTAGTAGGTTTCTACAGAATGAATATTTGCCAAATAGCCAGTATACTCGTAGGCAAAAGCACCTTCTTTAGCTGCCAAATCACGAAGAACATAGCGAAGTTTTTCTGGATGTTCTTTTTGAGCTTCTTCTTCAAGACGTTCAATCAACCATGGGGTATCAACGACAAATATATCGGTAGACATGTTGTAAAGATTTTGGTCTGATTTTTTATCAAAGAGCTTGTGAGAAAGCACATGGTCAGTTTCATCGATATCAAGGATTGCATTTACTTCTGAAATATCCTTCTTAGGTAGTTTCTTGTAAACAACTGTGATAGGAGATTTTGTAGTATTATGCAAATGGAAAACCTGAGCAAGATCAATATTTACCAAAACGTCACAGTTCAAGGAAACAGTTTGGTTAGATCCAGAACGTTTTAAATAAGTCAAGAGTTGTTGATAATACTCTTTACCGACTGTGCTGCTTTCTACACGTGTATTGTAAATACCTAAATAGTAGTGACTAAGTAGTGTATTCAAGCCCCACTCGCGACCTGAACGAATGTGATCGAAAACTGAGCTGATATTATCTTGTTGGAAGATTCCAAAGACACTACGAACACCAGCATTTGCTAAACTTGAGAGTGGGAAGTCAATCAAGCGATACTTTCCTCCGAATGGCAAACTCGCCACAGGACGATTACTCGTCAAGGTTGACATATCATGAAAACCAACAGTGTTTCCTAAAATCGCTGAATATTTATCAATCTTCATCTGTTGCTACCCCCACTACTTCGTTATATCCGACTACTTCTACTTCTTCCGTTCCATCAATTTCTACACCATCAGCAATGATAGCACCTTCACCAATAATGGCACGTTTAATCTTAGCACCTTTTCCGACTACTGCTCCACTCATGATAACAGAATCAACAACTTCTGCTCCTTCACGAACTTGTGCTGCTGTAGATAAGATAGAGTGCTTCACAGTACCATCCACATAACATCCATCTACTACGAGAGAATCTTCTACATGAGCATGTTCTCCAATAAAGTTTGGTGGAGAGATCAGGTTACGAGAATAGATTTTCCATTGACGATTACGGCTATCTAGAGCGTTTTCTGGAGAAATATATTCCATATTTGCTTCCCAAAGCGATTCGATAGTGCCGACATCCTTCCAGTATCCACTGAATTCATAGGCATAAACACTTTCTCCAGACTCTAGGTAGTTAGGAATAACATTCTTACCAAAGTCTGACATGTCAATATTATTCTTTTCAGCTGCAACGAGCATATTGCGTAGACGTTTCCAATCGAAAATATAAATTCCCATTGATGCCTTAGTTGATTTTGGTTGAGCAGGTTTTTCTTCGAATTCAACAATGCGATTATTAGCATCTGTATTCATGATACCGAAACGACTAGCTTCTTTTAATGGTACATCCAAGACAGCTACAGTCAAGCTGGCATTGTTATCCTTGTGTGATTGGAGCATATCATCATAGTCCATTTTGTAGATATGGTCTCCTGAAAGAATCAAAACATACTCAGGATTAATGCTGTCGATATAGTCGATGTTTTGGTAAATAGCGTGACTTGTACCTTCGAACCAACGATTTCCTTCACTTGCAGAGTATGGTTGAAGGATAGAAACACCTGAATCAATTACATCTAGACCCCAGCTCGAACCGTTCCCGATGTGATTGTTAAGAGCAAGAGGTTGATACTGTGTGATAACCCCAACATTGTGGATACCAGAGTTGGCACAGTTAGAAAGAGCAAAGTCAATGATACGGTAGCGCCCACCAAATTGCACAGCTGGTTTTGCAATGCTTTGGGTAAGTTTACCGAGACGAGTCCCTTGCCCACCGGCAAGGATTAAAGCTAGCATTTCATTCTTCATTTTCTACTCCTTTTTGAGATTTATTTGATTCTTTTTTTGTAGGTTTCAAGCGGCGTTTGATTTTCCAGATACTTGCACCCATAGCTGGCAAAGTAAAGGTCAATGTCTGCTCATAATCCTTCCATAACCCTTCTTGAGTTTGAACAGTTTGGTTGTGTTCTTTCCAAACTCCACCCCATTGTTCCAACTCTGTATTCCAAATTTCTTCGTAAATACCTGCAACTGGTAATCCAATTGTAAATCAGGACGTTCAACCGGTGCCATGTTGAAGACACAGACTAGCATCTCGCCTTTTTTACCCTTACGAATAAAGGATAGAACACTTTGATCTCTATTATCAGCATCGATGATTTCAATTCCATCATAACTTGTATCAATTTCCCAAAGACAACGATGGTCTTTGTAAAGTTGATTCAGTTGAGAAGTGAAGTATTTCATCTTAGCATTCATTGGGTCTTCAAGGTTTGACCACTCTAATTGCTCTTCTGATTTCCACTCTAAAAATTGACCGAATTCGCTACCCATAAAGAGTAATTTCTTACCAGGGTGAAAAATTTGATAAGTATAAAGGTTTCTCAAGCCTGCAAACTGATTGTAGCGATCTCCCCACATCTTATGCATCATACTCTTCTTACCATGAACCACCTCATCATGTGAGAATGGTAGAAGATAATTTTCATTAAAGACATACATAAAACTGAATGTTACAAGGTTAAAATCATACTTGCGGTAAATTGGATCTTCTTCGTAAAAACGGAGAATGTCATTCATCCAGCCCATGTTCCACTTGTAGTCAAACCCAAGACCACCAATCTCTTTTGGACCTGTTATTTTAGTAGCTGAAGAGCTCTCTTCTGCAATCATCATGACATCAGGGTGAGCTAGCTTAATAACAGTATTTAAACGCTGAAGGAAATAATAGCCTTCATAGTTGAGATTGCCACCATCTTTATTTGGTGTCCAAGGTGCATTATCATAATCAAGATAAAGGATGTTACTTACAGCATCTACACGGATACCATCTAAATGATAAAAATCAATCCAGAACTTAATGCTAGAAATCAAGAAGGATTGCACTTCGTTTTTCCCTAAGTCGAAGTTTAATGCTCCCCAACCATAGTTATGAGCTTTGTTATGGTCTTGATATTCAAAAGTTGGTGTTCCGTCATAATAAGCTAGAGCATCATCATTGATTGTAAAGTGACCAGGAACCCAGTCCACAATAACTCCGATATTGTTTAAATGACACTCTTCAACAAAGTCTTGAAACTCTTCTGGTCTTCCGTAAGAATGTTCCAAACCAAAATATCCCATCAGTTGATAGCCCCAGCTCAAACCAAGCGGATGCGCCATCAAAGGCATAAACTCAATATGAGTGTAGTTCATCTCAACTAAGTAAGGAATCAACTCTTCTTTTAATTGAGCAAAACTGTATGGAGTTCCATCTGGATTTCGTTTCCACGAACCAGCATGTGCTTCGTAAATATTAACTGGTCTTTCAAAGAATCCCAAACGTTTTCTACGAGCTAACCAAAGTCCATCCTTCCATTTCTTTTCTGGAATTTCTGTTAACACAGCCCCTGTGCCTGGACGTGCCTCATACCGAACAGCTAAAGGATCAATCTTCATAAGCTGATGACCGTTAGCACGTGTGATATGATATTTATAAATCTGACCTTCTTGGGCTAAAGTTGTAAAAACTTCCCAAACTCCAGATTCATTTCGAACCATAGGGATTTGATTTTCAACCCAATTCGTGAAATCACCAACTAGATGAACAGCTTGCGCATTTGGAGCCCAAACACGGAATGTGTAACCCCATTCCCCATCTTTCTCCTCACGATGAGCGCCCAAATAGTGTTGAAGATGGAAATTTTCGCCTGTTGTAAAAGTTCTTAAAGCTTCTAATGTATCCATAAATCCCCCTTTATATTGTAAGCGTTTTCTATATTTCTATTATACAATCTTTTAAGAAAACTTTCAACCAATTTCCGAATTATCATAAATATTTTTTAGAAAATCTTCAAATAATTATCTTGACATTTCTTATATTTTTCACTATTTAATGATATTCTACCTTGATTTCAGTTCTTGTAGCATTAAATTGCTTACAATATTTTTTTCAATCCTAATTTTTGCAAAACAGACACCACAAAAAAACTTAACATTATTTTTCATAAATTAATATTTTTTTGTTCGGATAAAGTATCTTAAGTACAATTTTATCAAATTTTCTGAAATTTTTCAACTATTTTTTTAGTAATATTTCCATATTTTTTTATTAGGACAAATTTATATATAAAAAAACTCAAGATTAATCTTGAGTTTCATTTTTTTAAACTAAAACATTCATGACTGCTACACTCACATTATCAAGAGTGTTTTCTTGGTTTGAACGACTATTAGTGATTCGCATTTCAAGGTTTCCCGCATTTTCATAATAGTGGGATTCTCCTTTAGCATTAAAGACCACTAAGTAATGCTCGTCATCTTCCTGAATTTCATAGACAATCCAGCCACTATTTTCAATAGCTGTGTGAACAAAGACGTGACGGTATACTTCCTCGTATGTAGGGTATGAAAAGGCACTACTCTTTGTTTTAAGACCTATAATCTGACGAATAAATTCAATACTATCCTGACGCTCATTGATTAAGTCCCAGTCCACCTGGTTAACAGCGTCTGGAGCATTGTAACTGTTCATGGCACGTTCGCGATCATCATGAGTCAACTCACCGTTTCACCTGTAGGAACCAGTTTAGTACGTCCAAACTCTTGACCAAGTTCCATAAAGGAGATGCCTTGCATGAGTAGATTCATTGCAGTTGCTGTTTCTACCTTTTTCATGATACTTGCTTGGTCTTCTGTTGGATGAAGTGTTGCTAATAAATCATGCAAGTTATAGTTATCATGGGCTTCTACATAGTTGACAACCTGGTTAGGGCTTAGATAAGAGCCCAGTTCACGACTACCAAGGATAGCTTTGGCAACAATTGGTTCAGTGACAGCACCACTTACGAAGCCTGATTTGATATCACCATAAACTTCAGCACCCTTAATCGCATTACGTTGATCATCATTGAAAAAGCCAATATTAGGTAATTGATAGGCATTGTCTTTCTTAGCCTTATCATAAGGAGCAAGACCAGTTCCCATATCCCAGCCTTCTCCATAAAGGATAATTTTAGGATCGACTTCATCCATCGCCCAACGAATCATCTGCATCGTTTTAACATCATGAATTCCCATCAAATCAAAACGGAAACCATCGACATTAAATTCGTTTACCCAGTAGAGAAGTGAATCAATCATGTACTTACGAAACATTTCATGTTCACTCGCAGTCTCGTTTCCTACACCTGTACCATTTTGATAACTTCCATCGCGATTCATTCGGTAATAATAGTCTGGAACGGTTGTTTGGAATGGGGCATCAACAGTTGAAAACGTATGGTTGTATACCACATCCATAATGACGCCAATTCCAGCATTATGATAAGCTTGAATCATCGTCTTCAAATCTCGGATGACTTGACCTGGATCGTTTGGATTCGTAGACATGCTGGTTTCTGGTGCATTGTAGTTTTGTGGATCATAACCCCAGTTGTAGGTCACATTTCCATCTGCATCATACTCTTTGTGACGATCAGCAATTGGTTGCAGTTGAACATAGTTAACACCAAGTTCCTTGATGTAGTCAAATGCAGTAGATTGACCGAAGTGATTGACTGTTCCAGTTTGGGCAGCACCCAAGAATGTTCCTCTTAATTCTGGAGCAACACCAGAAGTTTCAGACTTGGTCAAGTCACGAATATGCATTTCGTAAACAACCGCTTGACAAGAATTTTCCAATCGCCAAGTAGCTTCCGTTCCATTCTTAACTTCAAAACCTTCAACTTGACGTTCTTTTTCTGAAAGAATCGCTGAACGTTTGCCATCTGGACTTGTCGCAATGGTATATGGATCTCGTGTCAATGATTGATGATGTGGAAAATTAATCTGATATTGATAGGCACGACCAGCAAGACTTTCAGGAACTGTCAAATTCCAAACGCCAATTGTATTATCCTTGTGACTATATGAATAACTGTTACCACGTTGCATTTCATAAGTCTTTAGGATAGGCGCATCATTACTTGCTGATTCATAGACTACAACTTGTACAGTTGTTGCTGTTGGCGACCAAAGTTTAAAGCTTGTTTCTTCTTCGGAAACCTGGCATCCCAACTCTCCTTGGTAACCCCAGTGGTGATCAAAACTAGCACTGTTAATCGCTTTATCAAAAGCAAATGGATTTTGATCTTTATAGTGTGGACTTGCAATGGCTGGATTTTCAGAATAATAAACGGTGTCATCTCCGTCTAAAATCCAAACTTCTGTTAGAAGTGGATAATGATTGAATCGGATAGGATATTCTTTGCTTACTCCATCTTTATCAACTGTAAACACCATTTGTTCAAGAGGTGTTTCACTTGATTGGGTAAATGAAAATTTTTCTCCAAAGTATTCTTGCTCTTTAACAAATTCTATTGAATCAGCTAGGCTTTTACTAAAGTTGCAACTCTGATATGCTTCATCCTTACGATGATAATGAATAAGTACAGGATAGTTGTACATGTTTTTCCCTAATTTCTAATTATTAATTTATATAGTAACATTTCTTGATTCACTTATTTGGATAGAAGCAAGAAATGATAGATGATTATTCTAGACTGTGTATTCCTTACAAACTCTCAAGCCAAGCTTCATCTCGAATTTCAATTCCCAGTTCTTGTGCTTTTTGGAGTTTGCTTCCTGCATCTGCTCCTGCTACTACAAGGTCAGTCTTCTTCGATACGCTACCCGTTACTTTGGCGCCAAGATTTCGAGCTTACTTTTGGCTTCCGAGCGAGTAAGACGTTCGAGTTTCCCTGTCAATACAACAGTTAGACCTGATAAGGCAGCATCTGCTGCAACGACCTGTCCTTTATAGTCTAGATTAACATCTAATTCTTTCAATTCTCTTAAAAGGATTTTAGCGCCCTCAGTCTCAAAATAAGATTGGAGACTTTGAGCAATGACACTTCCTAAACTTTCAATGCCTGCAACTTCTTCAGGACTTGCTTGAGCCAGTGTTTCGATTGAGTGGAAATGTTGTAAGAGTAACTGACTTGCCTTGCTTCCTACATGTCGAATTCCCAAACCAAATAAGAGTTTTTCGGCAGAATTTTCTTTAGAAGCTTGAATAGCCTGATAAAGTTTTTGAGCCGATTTCTCCTTGATGCCGTCTAACAGGAGAAAATCTTCAATCGTCAATCGATATATATCTGCAACATCCTTGACCAATTGTGCATCAAAAAGTTTTTCAACGACTGATGGACCGAGGCCAGAGATATTCATGGCATCACGGGATGCGAAGTGAATTAGACCTTCCTTGATTTGAGCTGGACAACGTGGGTTTATACAACGAAGAGCCACCTCATCTTCAAAGTGTAATAGCTTGCTCTCACAACTTGGACAGTTTGTTGGAATATCTAGTTTCTCCCCAGACACACGCTTAGATTCCACCACTCGTAAAACGGCTGGAATGATATCTCCTGCCTTATAAACGATGACAGTATCATCCTTGCGGATATCCTTTTCAGCAATATAGTCAACATTATGAAGGGTTGCACGACTAACTGTTGTACCTGCCAACTGCACCGGAGTAAGATTAGCAGTCGGAGTTACAACTCCTGTTCGTCCTACTGTCCAGTCAACAGAAAGAAGTTTTGCTTCTTTTTCTTCTGCAGGGAACTTATAAGCGACTGCCCACTTTGGTGCTTTGACTGTAAATCCAAGTTGCTCTTGACCAGCTAGGTCGTTGACCTTAATCACGACACCGTCGATATCATAAGGCAACTGGTCTCTTTCTTGACCTACTTCTTGGATAAACTCCCAAACCTCATCCATGCTGTGGGCTAATAGGCGTCTTGGATTGACAACAAAGCCCAATTGTTTCAAATGGTCCAAAACCTTCTCTTGACTATCTCGTGTTGAAGGACTAGCTTCCTGATAGAGGAAGGTTGCAAGATTACGCTTAGCTACTACTGCTGTGTCTAACTGGCGAAGAGTTCCTGCAGCAGCATTTCGTGGATTAGCAAACTCTGGCTCCCCGTTTCTTGACGCGTTTGATTGACCTGATCAAATGATGCCCTCGGCATATAGCATTCACCACGAACAGTGATATCTAATTTTTCTGGTAAAGTTAAAGGAATATCTTTCACTCGTTTAAGATTTTCAGTGATATTTTCACCAAAAGAGCCATCACCACGAGTTGCTCCAGCAACAAAAAGTCCTTGCTCATAAGTCAAGGAAATCGATAATCCATCAATTTTCAACTCACAGATATAAGTAACATCATCCAATTCCTTACGAACACGCGCATCAAAGGCATCGAGTTCTTCACGTGAAAAAGCATCCTGCAAACTATAGAGAGGATACTGATGACTATATTTTTCAAATCCATCTAGAATCTTACCGCCAACACGGTGGGTTGGACTATCTGGCAAGACTTGCTCTGGGTGAGCTTTTTCTAACTCTACCAGTTCACGATAGAGACGATCATACTCACTATCAGATACAGATGGGTTATCACTTGTATAATACTCTGTCGCATAGCGATTGAGCAACTCAACGAGCTCTTTCATTCTTTCATTCATAGAACCATTTTACCATAAAAAGGACTATAGAAACAATACAGAAGCTCTAAAAAACAAAATGAGAAGGATATTTCTATCCTTCTCACTTATTTTTATTTTTTACGATTCAAAATAGCGTTCAAAATGATGGCCACTGTACTTGCAATGACGATACCATTTGAGAAGAACATTTGTAATTCAGTCGGTAAAGTATTGAAGAGGTTACTTCCGTTTAATCCTACCCCAGCCGAGATAGACACTGCTGCAATGAGGAAGTTGTGTTCATTGTGCTCAAAGTCCACACGAGACAAGATTTGCATCCCTTGTAGAGAAACAAAACCGAACATGACGAGCATGGCTCCACCTAGAACAGGGCTAGGAATAATCTGTGCCAAGGCACCAAACTTAGGCAAGAGACCAAGTAAAATGAGGAATCCTGCTGCATAGTAGATTGGCAAACGTGTACGAATACCTGAAAGTTTCACCAAACCTACGTTTTGTGAAAAACCTGTATAAGGGAAGGTATTGAAAAGTCCACCAAGTAAAACAGCAAGACCTTCAGCACGATAACCATTACGGAGACGAGTGCTATCAATTGGATCTTTAGTAATATCAGAAAGGGCAAGATATACACCAGTTGATTCTACCATTGATACAGTAGCGATAATACACATCATTACAATAGAAGAAATCTCAAATTGTGGAGCACCGAAGTAGAATGGAGTTGGAATATGAACAAGTGGAGCTTCTGCTACTGGAGAGAAATCAACCAAGCCCATAGTCGCAGCGATGATAGTACCTGCAATCAAACCAATCAAAATTGAAATAGATTTAATGAATCCTTTTGTAAAGATATTAACCAAAAGAATGATGAGAATGGTGATTGTTGCTAATGCTAAACTTTGTCCCGTTGGTTTTTCGACGTTATTTCCCATATTTCCGATAGCTACAGGAATCAAAGTTAAACCGATTGTTGTAATGACAGAACCTGTTACGATTGAAGGAAACAGATTTGCAACCTTAGAAAATACGCCAGCTACAAGAACGACATAAATACCAGAAGCAATCAAGGCACCAAACATAGCACCACTACCGTGACTTTGTCCAATCATAATAAGTGGAGCAACAGACTGGAAGGCTACCCCAAGAACAATAGGTAAACCGACACCAAAATATTTATTAAGTTGCAATTGTAAGAGAGTTGCGACCCCACACATAAAGATATCTGTAGAGATAAGGTATGTCAGTTGTTGAGGTGAGTAACCTAGGGCACCTGCAATCATGATTGGTACCAGGATTGAACCTGAGTACATGGCAAGTAAGTGTTGCAAGCCCAATACGGCCGCTTTTGAGTGGTTTTCTTTTTGATTCATTAGATGTCTGCCTCCTTGAAGATAACTCTTCCATTTTCAAAACGCTCTAAACGAGCAAGTGATACGACTTGATGACCTGATTTTTCTAACAGTTCACGACCATATTGGAAAGATTTTTCAATCACAATTCCGACGGCCTCGACTGTAGCACCAGCTTGTTCGATAATCTGAATCAAACCATTAGCTGCTTGACCATTAGCCAAGAAATCATCAATAATTAATACTTTATCTCCAGGAGATAAGAACTTCCCTGCAATGGATACGGTACTAGTAACTTGTTTAGTGAAAGAATAAACCTCAGCAGTCAAAATTCCTTCATTCATGGTAATATTTTTTGCCTTCTTAGCAAAAATCATGGGTACATCCAACTGCTCAGCTACATAAAGAGCTGGTGCAATTCCAGATGCTTCAATGGTTACGACTTTGGTAATACCTGCATTTTTAAAAAATTCTGCAAAGGTGCGACCAATCTCGCGCATTAAGGAAAAATCCACTTGGTGAGTCAAGAATGAATCCACCTTAAGAATATTCTCACCTAGAATATTCCCATCTTTTAAAATACGTTCCTCTAGTAATTTCACAATAACCTCCGAAATAAAAAGGGACTCACAAAGTAAGCCCCTTAGAGAGATTGAAACAGATAGCTCTGCTTCTTGTATCTCTCTTCGACTTACTCATTGTTAGGTATTTACGGTACCTTGTAGAAACGCCACGCCTATTCATGGCATAAATAAGTAATGATATTTTTTAGTGAGCATCTCCATTCCAGATAGAGTTCTTCACAATTACATAATCTACATGTCTAAGATCAGCTACTTTACGACCTCCAGCATAAGAAATCGAACTTTGCAAATCTTGTTCCATTTCAGTTAGGGTATCTTGTAAGTGCCCTTTAGCTGGAAGAAGGATTTTCTTTCCTTCAACATTCTTATAAGCACCTTTTTGGTATTCAGAAGCTGATCCATAGTATTCTTTGAATTGTTTACCATCGACTTCAACTGTTTTACCAGGGCTTTCGATATGACCTGCAAATAGTGAGCCAATCATAACCATACTTGCACCAAAGCGAATTGACTTAGCAATATCTCCGTGTGTACGGATACCACCATCGGCAATAATTGGTTTACGGGCAGCCTTAGCACACCAGCGAAGAGCCGCTAACTGCCAACCACCAGTACCAAAACCAGTTTTAACCTTAGTAATACATACTTTACCTGGACCAATTCCGACCTTAGTAGCGTCTGCTCCAGCATTTTCAAGTTCACGAACTGCCTCGGGAGTACCAACGTTACCAGCGATGACAAAGGTATCTGGCAATTCTTTCTTGATGTGCTGAATCATTGAAATGACACTGTCTGCATGACCATGAGCAATATCAATCGTGATGTACTCAGGAGCATCTTCCTTTAATTGACTAACAAAGTCATACTCATAATCTTTAACACCAACAGAAATAGAAGCAATCAAGCCCTTATCATGCATGCGTTTCACAAAAGGAATGCGTCCAGCTTCATCGAATCGATGCATGATATAGAAATAACCACCTTTTGCAAGCTGTTCTGCAACATCTTCATCTAGGATTGTTTGCATATTTGAAGGAACAACTGGTAATTTAAAGGTGTGCTTCCCAAGTGTCACGTGTGTGTCAGCTTCTGCACGACTTTTAAGAACACACTTGTTAGGGATTAGCTGAATATCTTCATAGTCAAAGATCGGAAATTCGTTTAACATTTCGATGTCTCGTTTCTTTTATAATGACCTACCTATGCTTTCGCATCACTACGTCTTTTCCGACGTTTCCTCTAACGATTATAAACTAAGGTAAAGTTTTTGTCAATTATTTTGAAACCTAAAATTTATAACGTTCGGATTTTGCTTATTTTTCTATAAAAAAATAGAGAGATTATGAGCTCTCTAATTTTTACTGTCTTAATAATACTCACCTTGACGGTAATCCCATGAGTTAAAGGTATCTGATAAGTGCATCATGATTTTATCAATATCAAGTCCTTTACGAATCACAACTGGAGCTGGTGAGATTGAACGTGCTCCACCTTGTTCTGGGATGAGTTTTCCATCCTTATCAACCATAGAGACCATCACACCTTGCTCGTAACGAGTTTCAATCGTTTTGTCTGGTTGGATAGATGCAACATAGTCGTCAGCTTCGATGACAAGATCCACTGCTCCTTCGATACGTTCTCCGATACCTTCAACCTTACCTCGGTTTCCTTTCCCAGATGGGTTAGCTGATGAGGCGTAAACCATCTTGCCTTCTTCCCAAAGTTTGGCAGCTAATTGTTCACCAGCTTTCCCAAACTTGATAACGAAACAGCTCGTTCCACGCACATCGGTCATGAGTTCTTCACGACTATCACCGTATGCTTTCAATTTTTTTCCAAAAGCTTCTGGTTTCCATGGAAGAATACAACCGAGAAGAATGTCTTCATCCCAATGTTTTTTTGATAGAAGGCTTCAATTTCTGGGTTGAGTTGTGCTAAAGCGCGAAGCTCGTCCATGCTACCACAGAGGACTACTCCTGGTTTATTACGATTACGTTCTTTGGCTTTCAAACTTGCGCTCAAGTCCTGCCTTATCGCTAGTCATGATAATGTAACCAACTTTTGTAGGGCAAACGATACATCCGCCCTCACCTTTTAAAATTTCATAGCCTTCTTGCGAAAGTGTTCCGTTCCATTGAATGTGTTTTGTCATAGTTCTATTTCCTTTTCTATTTTTTATTCTTGCCAGTAGGCTGGTCGTTGTTTTTCATAAGCAGCAATCAAGTCTTCATACTGCAAGGTAATACCGATATCATCTAAACCATTTAAGAGCTTGTGTTTCCATTCGCTATCGATTTCAAAGAAGAATTCTCCAACTGGTGTGATGATTGTTTGTTGTTCCAAGTTCACAGTTACCTGGTCAGTCGGTTTAAGTTGGGCTAGCTTTTCTCTGATTTCCCTAGGCTGAACAATAGGCAACATACCATTATTGAGCTCATTATTGTAATGAATATCTCCAAAAGAGCCAGCAATCACGACCTTAAAACCATAGTCTGCTAATGCCCAAGCTGCGTGTTCCCTCGAAGAACCAGCCCCAAAATTATCTCCTGTGATGAGAATAGTGGCTTTGCGATATTTAGGTCGGTTAAAGACAAAGTCTGGATCCTCAGTATACTGATCATCCACATAACGCCAAGCATACATAAGGTATTTCCCAAAACCTTTCTTATCAATTAACTTCAGAAACTGTTTGGGAAGAATTTGGTCGGTATCGATATTGTCATTCATAAGAGGAACTGTTGTTCCCGTATAAACAGTAAATTTTTCCATATCCTCTCCTTACTGGGCTTCAGGCATTTGCCGTACATCTACGAAACGTCCTGCGATTGCTGCTGCTGCTGCCATGGCAGGACTACAGAGATGGGTCTTAGCACCAAATCCCTGCCGATCTTCAAAGTTACGGTTGCTTGTCGAGGCACAGTGAACACCATCTGGTACCTTGTCAGGGTTCATTCCTAGGCACATGGAGCATCCAGGGTCTCTCCACTCAAAGCCCGCATCTAGAAACACCTTATCCAAACCTAACCTCTCAGCTGCTCGCTTGACTGGTCGAGAACCAGGTACTACAATTGCAGTTAGATTTGGAGCGATTTTCTTCCCTTCTACAAACCGAGCTGCTAGTTGTAAATCGCTGAGTCGAGCATTGGTACAAGAACCTATAAAAACATAGCCAAGTTCGATATCTGCTGGTTTCTGACCTGGTTGTAAATCCATGTAATGATAAGCACGTTCATCATTCATATCTTTTATTTCTGGGAAGCTAGTCTCAAAGTCAACTCCCATGGCTGGATTGGTGCCCCAAGTCACCATAGGAGCCAATTCAGAGACATCCATTCGGATAACCTTGTCATAAACAGCATCGTCATCACTAACAAGCCTTTTCCAATCAGCAACTGCTACATCAAAATCCTTGGGAACACACTCACGTCCCTCAAGATAGTCATAAGTTGTCTGATCTGGGTTCATGATTCCCATCTTGGATCCAAACTCGATGGACATATTGCAGATGGTCATTCGCTCTTCCAAGCTAAGTGCATCAATGGCCTGACCTCGATACTCCACCACGTATCCTACACCACAGGCAACGCCGTACTTTGCAATCAAGGCTAGGATGAAATCTTTGGCATAAACTCCTTTTTGAGGAACTCCTGTGAATTCCACCAACATTTTCTTGGGTTTAACCTGCCAAATAGTTTGAGTAGCAAATACGTGCTCGACCTCACTAGTCCCAATTCCGAAGGCGATGGCTCCAAAAGCTCCATGGGTCGCTGTATGGCTATCTCCGCAGACGATAAATTTTCCTGGTTGTGTTCGTCCTGTTTCTGGACCAACCATGTGAACGATGCCTTGTTTTTCAGAACCGTGGGCCGCATGTTCAATCCCGAATTCCTCAACATTTTCTGCCAACTTATCAATTTGAGCCTTGGATATTACATCTCGAATATCATAAATATTAACCGTCGGGACATTGTGGTCAAAGGTACCAAATGTTAAATCTGGTCTCCTCAATCTTCTCCCTGAATCTCGTAATCCTTGAAAAGCTTGAGGACTGGTCACCTCATGGATGTAGTGCTGATCCACATACATGAGTTGCGGTTGTCCCTCTTCTCCTGTGATTACATGGAGGTCCCATAATTTATCAAAAATCGATTTTCCTACCATTCATTACCTCCATAACAAATACAAAGTTACTAGTGTAGTCACTATTCCTAGGAACCAAATCGTTTTAAAATACCATTTTCTAGTCTTGTGGTGAAAGGTAACACCTGCCAACCAAGCACCAAAACCACCACATAAGAATGCAAATGATAATAAATATTTTTCAGGGATGCGCCAAGCACCTCTTTTGGCTTTGGATTTATCAATGCCATAAATCATAAATACCAATAGATTCCAAATCAAGAGAGCAAAAGTAATTCCTTCGTTTAGTTTCATAGTCTTGCGATAATGGCTTCTGTCATTTCCCTAGTCGAAGCCTGTCCTCCTATATCTCTCGTTAAAATGCCAGCAGCTAGACTTGCCTCAACAGCACGCTCGATACGCTCCGCATCCTCATAACGTCCAAAACTATCACGCAACATCATTGCAACTGATAAAATCATAGAAATGGGATTGGCAATGCCTTGACCTGCTATATCAGGTGCTGAACCATGAATTGGTTCATAAAGGCTCGGTCCATTTTCAGAGTGACTAGCCGATGGCATAACTCCAAGTGTACCAGATAGAACGCTTGATTCATCAGATAAGATATCTCCGAAAAGATTCTCTGTCACAATAACATCAAACTTGGCTGGATTTGTAATCATGAGCATGGCAGCTGAGTCAACTAGCTGATGCTCCAAGGTTACATCCGGAAAATCTTTTGCAACTTCTTCAGCCACTTTCCTCCAGAGTTTTGAAGTTGCTAACACATTTTGCTTATCGATACTAGTAACAATTTTATTTCGACCTTTTGCAATTTCGAAGGCCTTGCGTATAATCCGCTCTACTTCCTCATAGCTATAGTCGTTGATATCACGCGCTTTGCGCTCTTCAAGGATATGATCTCCAAAGTAAATCCCACCTGTCAACTCACGCACTACTACAAAGTCAACACCAGCAATTCTCTCTGGTTTAAGCGGTGACAAGTGCTTGAGACTCTCAAATATCTTTACCGGACGAATATTAGCATAGAGATTGAGTTCCTTACGAAGAGCCAGAAGCCCTTGTTCAGGTCTAACTGGAGCATCATCATAATGAGGACTACCAATTGCAGCTAGGAGAATAGCATCTGCTTCTCTAGCAGCCTTGAGTGTTTCATCTGGTAAAGGATGCCCTGTAGCATCAATACTTGCACCTCCAAATGGTCGTCTGTCTATCTCAAAGTCAAATCCTGTTTTTCGGCTATCGATGCAAGAACTTCTAAACCAGCTTCCATGATTTCTGGTCCAATTCCGTCGCCTGCTAGGGCAACTATTTTCTTTGTCATAGAATTCTCCTTTAAACACTAGGCATGTCACGGTAGGAAAGATTTGGGCCGATCTCGCCAGTATTCTCTTTTTGAACAAAAGTATTGGCATTGATATAAGCAATAGCTGATGCTTTCAACACATCAAAATCAAGACCTGCTGCGTTAAAGATTGTTTCAGTATCTCTGTTTTCAACAGTAACCAAGACACGTGCCTGAGCATCAATCCCGTCTGTTACTGCATCAATTGTGTAGGATACCAAGCGAACAGATTGATTAAAGAATTTGTCGATAGCGTTAAAGATTGCCTCAACCGAACCTTGTCCTGTTGCATTAAATTCAACCTTTTCACCATCTAAATTAGCCAAGCTAACAGTCGCTTCAATATCATTTTCCGCATGAGTTTGGAGTTGTAGATCATCGAAGTGGAACCCTTCTGGATTTTCAACCATGGTACCAGCTACTAGAGCTCGAATATCTGCATCAGTGACTTCTTGCTTCTTATCAGCCAAAGCTTTAAACTTAGCAAAAAGTGGCTTGATATCTTCGTCTGTAAAGTCTAGAGCCAAATCTCTTAGTTTCTCAACAAAAGCATGGCGACCAGACAATTTCCCAAGCGGAAGACTGTTGCTCTTGACACCCACCAGTTCAGGTGTGATGATTTCATAAGTGAGAGGATTTTTAAGAACACCATCTTGGTGAATACCTGATTCGTGAGAGAAGGCATTTCCACCGACAACTGCCTTATTTTTTGGAACTGGAATTCCTGAGAAGCGAGAGACCATTTCGGACGTATTAATCGTTTCGTTTAGAACAATACTTGTCTCTGCTTGATAATAATCTTGGCGAATATTGAGAGCTACTGCTATTTCTTCTAAAGCAGCATTCCCAGCTCGTTCTCCGATTCCGTTAATGGTTCCTTCAACGCGTCCTGCTCCATTCTTTACAGCAGCAAGGCTATTTGCAACCGCCATTCCAAGGTCATCGTGACAGTGAGGCGAATAGATAATCTGACGATCCGTTTGAACATTGTCAATCAGATATTTAAAGATACTTCCATATTCCTCTGGAGTTATAAAACCTACTGTATCAGGAATATTGATATAAGTCGCACCTGCGTCTACCGCTGTTTGAACGACTTGTAAGAGGAAATCTAGCTCAGTTCTAGTCGCATCTTCAGGAGAGAATTCTACCACTTCAAATTTAGAACGTGCATAGGAAACATGCTCTTTAATAGCTTCCAATATTTCCTCTTTACTCTTATTCAACTTAAATTCACGATGAATAGGACTAGTAGCGATAAAAACATGGATTTGTGGATACTTGGCATCCTTCAGTGCCTCATAACAAGCGTCAATGTCAGATTTAACAGAACGAGCTAACCCTGTCACTGCTGTTTTTTTCATAGCCTTAGCAATTTCTTGGACAGCTGTGAATGAATCTGGACTAGCTGCCGGAAAACCAGCTTCGATTGCTGAAATACCCCATTTCTCTAGCTGTTTGCTATAGCAACCTTTTCCTTTATTGAAAAATTGACACCTGGTGTCTGCTCACCATCTCGGAGGCTGGTATCTAAAAACTCAACTACACACATGAGAATTCTCCCTTCACATTTTCGTTATAGAAAAAAACATCTCGCTCGGAGTTCCAAGCGAGATGTTGATTTACTCCCGCTTGGTAAGCCAAACAGGACTAATGCTTTTGCACTAGTCCGAGTATCTCAACAACAAAGCAAATTGATTAAACTTAGCTGTTTTCATGTTTGGCTTTCTCCTTTGTTTGATGTCTTGTTTAGTATTCTAGCATAGGAAAAATCACTTGTCAAGAAAAAATCCAATATTTTCTGAAAATTTCTTCAATAAAGAATATTTTGCCGATTGAAAGTATTTGAAAACTCAAATATGTTCCTTCACTTCTTAGAGGTTAAAAACCAGCTTCTCTCAAATAGTTCAAGAATCTGTTCATCCGATAAAGTATCATCAAGTGGCAGACTTATCCAATAACGTTTATTCATATGAAAAGCTGGGTAAATGCCTTTTTCTACTAATAAATCAGCTACTTGATCATGCTTAAGATTTACGACTTCTACTTGTCCTTCCCGTGACTTATCTAGTTTTTCCCAGGAAATCTTCATTAATACTGCGTACCACTTCTGATTGTCATCATGACGTAAAACTGCCGTATCAGGCGATTTCTCCCATAAGTATTCTAATTGATTTTCATACTTTTCTTGGACTAGAGTCATAATTCTCTCTGTCTGCGGACAGAGAAATTCCTGTACCTCAAAACAAGCCTTTCGAATGCCATAAAGAACTTCTAAACAAGCCTCTCGAACGCTTCCGACAAAAGTACCTCTCATACTTTCCATATGAACTTGAGGATAGAGGTCACCAGTTTCTTGGTCATAAACTTGAATATTTAAGTCTCCATTCTTAACTGTAAGCATCATGAGAAAATCTCCCTGCAAGATAGTCGAATTATAGGTCCATACACCTTGGTTTTCTACAAATCCATACTCTTTAGCCTTTTTACTATTAAACTGATAGGCTTTAAAAATTTCAAACATAAGCGAAAACTGCTACCATAAGCTAGCAGTTCCTTTCTATTTTTTAAAAGACAACCTTAGTTCCATGCAATTGTGTCACACCCAGTTGGTCAATAAAGGTTTGTCGGTTGTCCATGTCAATCCCACCACCAGGTAATATTTCAATTTTACCTGCAGCTTGTTCTAGAATTCTGCGGTAGTGAGCAAAACGTTTCTCTAACGAATCACCAGATACACCAGCACGAGTCAGGATGCGTGTCACTCCAGCTTGACTAAGCCAATCAATAGCTTCCAACTGATCTTCATCGCTTAATTCATCAAAAGCCATATGGAAAACAATTTCCATGCCTTTAGAGGCAGCAATCAATTTTTCAAGGTTGAATTTATTCAGCTTCTTATCCGCTGTCAATGCACCAAAGACAACCCCTTGACTACCTGCCTGAGCAGTTACACGAATGTCCTCAAGCATAATGGAAATTTCTAGATCATTGTAAACAAAATCACCACCACGTGGACGAATCATAGTCATGATAGTCGTATCGTAGTTAGATGCCAGTTCTACAGCTGCCTTAGTTACTCCATAACTCGGTGTCGTTCCACCAACAGCAAGATTGTCACAGAGCTCAATACGGCGAGCTCCTGCCTGCATAGCTTTTTCAAGCAAGGTTACATTTTCAGCACAAAATTCGTATATCATTTGATACTCCTTGATGATTCATTTGATATTATTATATCATATTGTTTTAAGTAACCCCTACTTTTTATCAAGGAAAAACGCTACTTATTAAAGCTATTCCTTATCTGGAATCACCTTAAAGAGGTAATAGGTTATAAATATTGTTAAACAACCTAAAGCAATTTTTACGGGTAAAAGCGGAGCGAAATAAATGGAGATTCCCATCAAGATATAGATCGAAACAATAATCTTCTTCTTGCGTTCACGTGCGATAGACTTTGTTTCTCTAAAATCAGCCACATATGTTTGATAAAGTTTGGTATGATAGAGCCAATCTTCAAAACGCTTAGAAGATTTAGAAAAACAGGCAATTGATAATAAGAGGAAGGGAGTTGTTGGCAATAGCGGTAAGACTACACCAACGATAGCCAAAGCTAATGAAATAAAGCCAATACTGAGATAAATGATACGCATGTCTACTCCTAGTTAAGAATAATCTTCTTCTAGTTTCGCATAAAAAGATGAAATCTGTCAAGTTTAAATTAGAAAAAGGCCTGAAGTATCTACTTCAGCCCTCTCACTATTATTTAATCTTTTCTTCTTCGTAGTCACCATTGCTACATACAATTTGTTTGCCACCACCACGGATTTTCTTCTCCATCAGGAAGTGGCCACACTTAGGACAATCACGTCCAACCGGTTTATCCCAAGAAGTAAAGTCACATTCTGGATAACGATTGCATCCATAAAAAATGCGATTACGTTTAGTTTTGCGTTCGATGATTTGCCCTTGATGGCATTTTGGACATGTGACACCAACTTCTTTAACAATGGCCTGTGTGTGTCGACAATCTGGGAAATTACTACATGCGTAAAACTTACCAAATCGTCCAATCTTAATCACCATCGGACTACCACAGACTTCACAGTCAAATCCAGCTGGTTCATCCTTGATTTGAATTTTTTCCATCTCTTCTTCAGCTTTTGCAACCTCTTTAGAGAATGGTTTATAAAACTCATCGATGACTCTTTGCCATTGTTCTTTTCCGACTTCGACATCATCTAGCTTCCCTTCCATTTCAGCAGTAAATTTCACATTAACAATGTCAGGGAAGTATTCGACAATCAGCTTGTTCACGACTTGTCCCAAATCAGTCGGTTCAAAACGTTTAGATGCGAGTCTTACATAGTAACGTTTTTGAATGGTTTCAATGGTTGGAGCATAGGTAGATGGGCGACCAACTCCGTTTTCTTCCAAAGTTTTAATCAATGTTGCTTCTGAATATCGTGCAGGAGGTTGTGTGAAATGCTGTTCAGGTTTGCTATTGACCTGTTTCACTACATCTCCTACTTTCATATCGGGTAGCATCTTATTCTTATCAGAATCGTTGTAAATGGCCAAATAACCATCAAACTTAACTTGACTACCATTAGCAGCGAATTGAACCCCATTTTGCGAAAGCTTAACAGCCATGGTATCAAAGATAGCACCAGTCATCTGACTCGCCACAAAGCGGTTCCAGATGAGGGTATACAGTTTAAGCTGGTCTTTATCCAAATACTTAGCAATTTTTTCAGGTGTATTGAAAACACTTGAAGGACGGATAGCTTCGTGGGCATCCTGAGCACCAGAAGCATTTTTTACCCGACTACCATGCTTAGAATAATTACTACCAAAACGTTCATTGATGTAGCTTGCTGCTTCATTCTGGGCAACCGGACTGATACGAGTAGAATCCGTACGCATATAGGTAATCAAACCTTGAACACCTGTACCAATATTGATACCTTCATAGAGTTGTTGGGCGACCATCATGGTTTTGCGTGTACGGAAGTTGATCTTGTTAGCAGCATCCATCTGCATAGAAGACGTTGTATATGGTAGAGGAGCATTGCGCTTTCTTTCCTTTTTATCTACTTGATCAACAGTAAAGTCTTTACTGCTAAGGTGAGATAAAACTTCTTTGACTTCTTCATTGGTAGTCAACTTCATCTTCTTGCCATTCATTCCATAAAAAGAAGCTTGGAATTGCTTGGTACCTTTTTTAAAGACACCATCAATAGTCCAATATTCTTCTGGTTGGAAGGCATTGATTTCATTTTCGCGATCAATGATTAGCTTAAGAGCAACAGACTGAACACGTCCTGCCGATAAGCCTTTTTTTACTTTTTTCCAAAGAATTGGTGAAATTGAATACCCTACTAAACGGTCCAAAACACGACGGGCCTGTTGGGCATCGACCAAATCCATATTGATTTTACGAGGTTCTTTAAAGGCATTTTTAACTGCATCCTTGGTAATCTCGTTGAAAACAACACGGTTGGTGTCATTCTCGTCAAGATTTAAAATATGAGCCAAATGCCATGAAATAGCCTCCCCTTCCCGGTCCGGGTCACTTGCAAGAAAGACTTTATCGGCTTTCTTAGCTTCTTTTTTCAAATCATTGATGAGAGGACCTTTCCCACGAATATTGATGTATTGCGGCTCGTAATTATTTTCAACGTCAACTGACATACTTGACTTTTTCAAATCACGGATATGACCGACGCTAGCTAAAACCTTATAATTACGCCCTAGATATTTTTCAATCGTCTTCGCCTTAGCAGGTGACTCCACGATTACAAGATTCTTTTTACTTGTTGATTTTTTCTTTTTGGTTGCCGTTACCACAGTATCACACCTTCTCAAAGTAATTAAACTTTATAAAGTGTAAACCATTTTTAAAAACCTGTCAAGACTTAACACCCATACAATAGAAGAAAAGTTTGCTAAATGAAATGATTCTATGTCTAAAACTCAAACTCAGCGAGAATATCCTGCCCACATGTTGCTAGTTTTGCTCCTTCTTGGATCAAATGATGACAGCCGTCTGAGCGTCCATCTAAAATGGAACCTGGAATCGCAAAGACATCTCTACCTTCCTCCATAGCACGCTCACAAGTGATTAAGCTACCAGATCTCATTTTAGCTTCTGCAACGATAACTCCTCGACACAATCCTGCAATAATGCGATTTCTGGCAGGAAAATGAAATTTCAAGGGTTCTTCCCCTGGTCCGTACTCACTTAGTATTAAATGATTGTCTCCAATGTATTCTTGAAGACGTTTATTGGAGCGGGGATAATAGACGTCTAAACCAGTCCCGATCACTGCAATCGTTTTGCCACCAGTTTGAAGAATTGACATATGGGCTGCTGTGTCAATTCCTCTAGCAAGTCCGCTCACCACAACTAATTCATTCTCCAGTTCTTCGATGACTTTCCGGACTGATTTGGTTCCGGTTTGACTACAAGAGCGACTCCCTACAACTGCTATCTTTGGTAATTTTAAGAGATTTAAATCTCCTTTATAAAAAAGCAATACAGGTGCATCGTAAATTTCACTAAGCGAAATGGGATAAACATCATCCAGAATCGAAAATGATGGGAACTTTTCAAAATCTTTCTTTAATCGTTCCATGCTTTCAAAAGTCAGTTTATGATATCGCTCCATAAAAACTACTGGATTACGACACTCTGAGGCTTCAGCAATTGTCTCTAAACTCAATTCCTGATCATAAATTTCTCCGTATTGAAGTACTTTCAGAACCTGCTGATTACTTAAACCTGCTTGCTTTAACTTATAAATCTCGAAATTATCAATCTTAATTTTCATGATCGACTCCTTTTTCTCTCTCTATTTATCTATTCGTAGAAAAAGAAAAAAACTCCCAACAATTTTACTTGTTAGGAAGTTTCTATTTATCTTTGTTATGTTAGTAATCAGGTCGAAGAACACCAGTGACAGTCTCTTTAGTCGCTTCATAGTCTCCGTCAATAACAACCTTGATAATGCGTTTAGCATCCTCTTCAGGCGCAGGGACCAATGGGAGGCGAGTTGGACCAGCTTCAAATCCCATATAGTTAAGGACTGCCTTGACAGGAGCAGGACTTGGATAAGAGAAAAGAGCATTAACTTTAGGAATAAATTTACGTTGAATCGCTGCCGCCTTCTTCATATCACTCTCTTCAATCGCAGTGAACATTTCATGCATTTCATCACCATTGGTATGAGAAGCAACAGAGATAACCCCGTCAGCACCCAAGTTCATAGCATGGAAGGCGTCTCCGTCTTCTCCGGTGTATATCAAGAATTCTTCTGGTTTGTGCTCAATCAAATAGGCCATATTTGCAAGGCTGGTACATTCTTTAACTCCGATGATATTTGGATGTTCCGCTAAGCGAAGCATGGTTTCCGGAGTCAATTCAACTACTACACGACCTGGGATGTTATAGATAATAATTGGCAAATCAGATGCGTCTGCAATGGCTTTAAAGTGTTGGTACATACCTTCTTGAGATGGTTTATTGTAGTAAGGAACAATCGCTAGACCGGCTGCAAAACCACCAAACTCCGCTACTTCCTTGACGAACTCGATAGAGTCGCGAGTATCGTTAGTACCAACACCCGCAATTAAAGGAACACGGCCGTTAACAACCTTCTGAACAGCTGCAAACAACTGCAACTCCTCATCGTGAGTTAGAGTTGGACTCTCAGCAGTCGTCCCCGCCAAGAGAATTCCATCTGTATGATGTGCCAATAAGTGTTCAATTAATTTTGGAATCGCATCGAAATTGATAGAGCCATCTTCATGAAAAGGAGTAATAAAAGCTGTAATAATTTTACAATCTTTTAAATCTTGATAAGACATACAATAATTCCTCTCTATTTTAAAGAAGGAGTTCAAACGAACTCCTACATGTTATTTCAATTCAAATTTTAATTCAGCTGTTGGGCGAACCAAACCACGTTCGTGAAGTGTTTCTGCGATTTGGACTGAGTTCCAAGCGGCACCTTTAAGGAGGTTATCAGAAACCACCCACATATGGATTCCTTTTTCTGCATCCAGGTCTTTGCGGATACGTCCAACGAATGTATCACGTGAACCTACAGCATTGACTGCTTGAGGATAGATTTGATGGGCAACATCGTCTTCAAGGACGGCACCTGGGAAGGCAGCAATAGCTGCTTTCACTTCTTCAATTGGGGCTACTTCTTTTGTTTCAATATAGACTGACTCTGAGTGAGCTGACAAGACGGGAATACGAACACATGTTGCTGAAACAGCAATACTATCGTCTTCCATGATTTTCTTAGTTTCGTTTGTCATCTTCATTTCTTCGTATGTGTAGTCATTATCTGTGAAGACATCAATTTGTGGAAGAGCGTTGAAGGCGATCGGATAGTGTTTCTTATCTCCACCTGAAGGCAAGATTTCTGCTTTTACATCACGTGGATTAACACCATCATTCAAGACTTCACGAAGCTCACGTTGAGTTTCAAGAATTGCTCCCATACCAGCACCTGATACTGCTTGATAAGTTGATACGATGATACGGTCCAACCCCCATTTTTTACGAACAGGCTCAAGAGCAACCATCATTTGAATCGTTGAACAGTTTGGACAAGAGATGATTCCGTTGTGAGCATCAAGAGCGTGGGCGTTCACTTCAGGTACTACCAAAGGTACATCAGGATTTTGACGGAAGTAAGAAGTGTTATCTACAACGACAGCACCTGCTTTAACAGCATAAGGTGCGTATTTTGCAGAAGTTGAACCACCAGCTGAGAAGAGAGCAATATCAACCCCTTCAAAAGCGTCTTCTGTTGTTTCTTCAATCGTCACATCTTGACCTTTAAATTGCAAGACCTTTCCTGCAGAACGTGCAGACGCAAGGTAGCGAATTTTATCGATCGGAAGAGTTGATTCTTCCAACATTTTGATCATTTGAGCACCAACGGCACCTGTAGCACCGACAACAGCAACTGTGTATCCCATAACAAACCTCTTTTGGAATTTTCTAAAAATTTCTATAATAGAAACATTATACTACTTTTTGGAGGAATTGAAAAGTCTTTACCTAATCTATTTTCTGAAATTGACAAGAAAAGGCGGTGGGACAGAAATCGATAGACAAAGTCTCGATTTCGTAGTCTCAGCCCTGCGAGGATGATTAGAAGCTTTTTGGAGTCTAAAAGACAAACAAAAAGTTCAATCAACTACCGCGTCAAAGTTTGATTGCTAATAAAAAGTGAGGTCGGGATCTTTTGTCCCAACCTCTTCTACTATTCATAAAATTGTTTATATGGTTTATTAAAAGCATCTAAAATATTTGATGGAGTATCTGAATAAGATTTTGTCTCAGTCCAATGTCCTTTAACAATAATTCTTTCAGCCGCATTAGCATCTTCACAGGTCACTAGGGTGATTTCATTAATCCCCTCACGATCCTCAATTAAATCTACTCGGTCAGGAGTAACAATTTTAACTTCATCTATCTCATACGTATAGACTTTTTCTTTATCTGTTAGATGAATTTTCATCCCTTTCTCAGCTCGAGCTAGAGGTGAAAATAATTTCTTGTCTGCATTATTACCAGTAAATATACGGTGACTTGCTAAAGAATAATTGCCTTCCCCCATTACCTGATTGGCTTTCATTGTCCCAGCACCATAAAAGAGGTTAACATTATCGAGTCCCTTAAATATTGGTAGATTCATTTCAAGATCTGGAATAGCAATTCCTCCAATAACCGGGAGCTGCTGAGAATTCCATTGAGCTGAAAGCACTGCCTCTGATGAAAGTGCTTTGACAGAGTCGAAGTCAAAATTTCCTTCTGTTTCTTGATTCTTCTCAATATTTTCCTTCGTTACTTGACTAACCTGATACTTATTAGTATTAAAAATCATAAAAATATCACGTATCTTCGAATTAAAAATCAAGGCTAGAGACAAAAGGATTAGAAAGCCCGCCAAAATATTAATCAGCAGATTCTTACGCTTATTCTTTTTATTTTTTCTTCTTTTTTGAGACATTATTCTTCACTTTCTGTTTCGTTTTCTGCCTCAACTTCTTCCTTATCTGCTGCTGCAACTGTTGTAAAGGTTACAATTTTAGCATTTTCATCTAGACGCATTACTTTTACTCCCATAGTAGAGCGCCCAGTTTGTGAAATATTGGCAACATTTGTTCGAATCATAACACCAGTATCTGTGATGACCATCAAGTCTTCGTCACCTTTTACTGTGAGTAGGCCAGCAAGTTGACCATTTTTATCAGTAATATTAGCGGTTTTCATACCTTTACCAGCACGACCTTTAGTTGGATATTCAGTAGCAACTGTACGCTTACCGTATCCTTTTTCAGTGATGATAAGAACCTCGTCCTGATCAGTTATCACTCGTGCTCCAACTACTGCATCACCTTCACGAAGGTTTACCCCTTTAACACCTGTGGCGCTACGGCTCATACTACGAACTGAAGATTGATTGAATCGAACAGCATAGCCTAATTTGGTTCCGATGATGATATCGGTATCTTTTTCTGTTAGCAAGACATTAATCAATTCGTCCTCATCTTTCAAATTCAAGGCTTTGAGACCATTTGACGAATATTTGCAAATTCTTTAACGCTGGTTCTCTTAACGATACCTGCTCGAGTTGTAAAGAAGAGGTAAGCATCATCACTACGTTCTGATTCGACATTAATGATTGTTTGGATACTCTCACCTTCATCTAGTTTCAAGAGGTTTACTACAGGTAATCCTTTAGCTGTACGACCATATTCAGGAATTTCATAACCTTTAAGGCGATAGACACGTCCCTTATTGGTGAAGAAAAGCAAGTGATCATGAGTGCTAGTAGATACCAACTCACGAACAAAATCATCATCCTTAACACCAGTACCTTGAACACCACGTCCACCACGTTTTTGAGCGGTGAACTCATCTTGGTCCAAACGTTTAATATACCCTTTGTTTGATAGAGTGATGAGAACATCAGACTCTTCAATCAAATCTTCATCTTCAAGTGTCAAGACTTCACCAACCATCAATTCAGTACGACGTTTATCATTAAACTTACGTTTGACTTCATCTAGTTCTTCTTTGATAATTTGTGCTACGCGTTCTGGTTTTGCAAGAATATCAGCTAAATCAGCAATCAAAGCAATCAATTCGTCATACTCTGACTGAATCTTATCACGTTCCAAACCTGTCAAACGACGGAGACGCATGTCAAGAATGGCTTGACTTTGACGTTCAGAAAGCTTGAACTTGCTCATCAATTCTGCTTGAGCCTCTTCATCAGTATCACTGGCACGGATAATACGAATAACTTCGTCGATGTGGTCTAGTGCAATTAGCAAACCTTCCAAGATATGAGCACGTGCTTCAGCTTTTCTTTATCAAATTGAGTGCGTCGAGTCACCACTTCTTTTTGGTGCTCAATATAAGCATCTAAGATTTGACGAAGAGAGAGAATCTTTGGAACACCATTTTGGATGGCCAACATGTTAAAACCAAAGCTAGTTTGCATCTGAGTCATCTTGAACAAGTTATTCAAAATAACATTGGCAGAAGCATCACGTTTCACTTCGATAATAAAGCGAACACCTTCACGGTTTGATTCATCACGTACAGCTGTAATGCCTTCGATACGTTTTTCTTGAACCAAACGCACAATATGCTCATGCACTTTAGTCTTGTTAACCATGTATGGGAATTCAGTAACAACAATACGTTCACGACCAGTTTTTGTTTCTTCGATTTCTGTACGAGAACGAAGAACAATTGAACCTTTTCCTGTTTCATAAGCCTTATGAATACCTGATTTCCCCATAACCAGAGCACCAGTTGGGAAATCTGGACCAGGAAGTACTTCCATCAATTCTTTGGTTGTAACTTCTGGATTGTCCATAACTAGTTTAACGGCATCAATTGTTTCACCCAAGTTGTGTGGTGGAATATTGGTTGCCATACCAACAGCGATACCTGTAGCTCCATTGACCAAAAGATTTGGGAATCGAGCTGGCAAAACTAAGGGTTCACGTTCATTGGCATCATAGTTATCAGCGAAATCTACCGTATTTATTGATATCACGAAGCATTTCAAGAGTAATTTTGCTCATACGTGCTTCAGTATAACGTTGAGCCGCAGCTCCATCACCATCCATGGACCCAAAGTTTCCATGCCCGTCAACAAGCATGTAACGATAACTCCACCATTGCGCCATACGAACCATGGCTTCGTAGATTGAAGAGTCTCCATGTGGGTGATATTTACCCATGACATCCCCGGTAATACGGGCAGATTTCTTATGAGGTTTATCAGGTGTAACACCTAATTCATTCATCCCGTATAAAATACGACGATGAACTGGCTTCAATCCATCTCGAACATCAGGAAGAGCTCGCGATACGATAACGCTCATCGCATAGTCGATAAAGCTGGTTTTCATCTCCTTAGTCAGATTGACATTCACTAAATTTATCTTGCATTAAAAAATGCCTCATTTCACTATTTGTAACTAGATATATTATACCATAGTTCAACCTAAATTTCAGGCTTTCAGTACACCTAAAACGTTTACATTGGCAACTGGATGTTATATCCGTGACAAAGCTATTTAAAAGTGATAGAATGAAATCAAACAGGGAATTCCCCTTAATAAAACAAAGGAGATGTTTAGACTAATGACAGCAACTAAACAACACAAAAAAGTTATCCTCGTTGGTGACGGTGCCGTAGGTTCATCTTACGCTTTTGCCCTCGTTACACAAGGAATTGCACAAGAACTTGGTATCATTGAAATTCCTCAATTGTTTGAAAAAGCAGTTGGTGATGCAGAAGACCTTAGCCACGCGCTTGCTTTTACTTCACCTAAGAAAATCTACGCAGCTAAGTATGAAGACTGTGCGGACGCTGACCTTGTAGTTATCACTGCTGGTGCTCCACAAAAACCAGGTGAAACTCGTCTTGACCTTGTTGGTAAAAACCTTGCTATCAACAAATCAATCGTTGAACAAGTTGTTGCGTCTGGTTTCGACGGTATCTTCCTTGTCGCAGCTAACCCAGTTGACGTTTTGACTTACTCAACTTGGAAATTCTCAGGCTTCCCTAAAGAACGTGTTATTGGTTCAGGTACTTCACTTGACTCAGCTCGTTTCCGTCAAGCTCTTGCTGAAAAAATCGGTGTTGATGCACGTTCAGTTCACGCTTACATCATGGGTGAACACGGTGACTCTGAGTTTGCCGTTTGGTCACACGCTAACGTTGCCGGTGTAAAATTGGAACAATGGTTGCAAGCTAACCGTGACTTGGATGAAGCTGACCTTGTAGAACTCTTCATCTCAGTTCGTGATGCTGCTTACTCAATCATCAACAAAAAAGGTGCAACATACTACGGTATCGCGGTAGCTCTTGCTCGTATCACAAAAGCTATTCTGGATGATGAAAATGCAGTTCTTCCACTTTCAGTATTCCAAGAAGGTCAATACGGTGTTGAAAACGTCTTTATCGGTCAACCAGCTATCGTTGGTGCTCACGGTATCGTTCGTCCAGTTAATATCCCATTGAATGATGCTGAAACTCAAAAAATGCAAGCATCTGCTCGTGAATTACAAGAAATTATCGATGAAGCATGGAAAAATCCAGAATTCCAAGCTGCTTCTAAAAACTAATTATATTAAACTAAAAAAAGAAATGTCTAGATAAAATTGTCTAGACATTTTTTATAACTCTAATTCATTTGAGCAAAAGCTGCTTCAGCATCTGCGTTACTAATTGCCCCTAATTGAATCTTAGCAATTTTACCCTGTGAATCAATTAAATACTCTGTAGGGATACTACGAATTTGATAGGCTTGAAAAACAGATCCTTTTGTATCATATAAAACGGGAATGTCTTTATAGCCTTGATCCTCAAACCACTTTGGAAATTGATCTACAGTTTTTTCACCTTGAAGCCCTGGCGCAATGACAGATAAAATTTCGAAATCACGATCTTCCTTAGCAGCAAGCTCCATCAATTCTGGCATACTCTTCTTACATGGTCCACACCAAGATGCCCAAAATTTAAGATAAACTTTTTTACCTTTATAATCAGATAATTTCACTTCTTTTCCATCCATCGATTGAAGGCTAAAGTCAGGTGCCTCTGCTCCTACAGCCACTTGCTTCACAGTTGTTTGCTGTTGTGGCTGACTTGTTTGATTTTGTTGACTTGATTTTTTTTCTTCCTTGCCACAAGCAATCAAAAGAAAGATAGATAAGAAACTAAGTCCAAAATAGATAATTTTTTTCATGAATAACTCCTTTTATCCTAATATTCCAGATAAGATATTTAATTGTCCCAACATTAATAAAATTCCCATGAGGATAATCAGTAAACCACCAATTCTCTTCAATAAGAGGAGGTGAGATTTGATTTTATTAAAATAGGGCATAATAAGACCTGATGCCAAGGCAAGAACTAAAAATGGAAGCGCCATTCCGAGAGTATAGATAAGGGTTAATAAAGCCCCCTGAAGAGCTCCATTTCCTCCCGAGGCAGCCAATGCTAAAACAGAACTTAAAACTGGACCAATACATGGAGTCCAACCAAAGCTAAAGCTGATACCAAGTAAAAAGGCCGACAGATATTTACTAGACTGTTTTTGCTTAAATGTTACTGTTTTTTGGAACTCTAATTTACGTAGATGAAGGATTTCCATCTGATGCAACCCCAATATGATAATCATGATTCCCATGACATAACGGAACCAGTCAGCATAAAGTAAATTCCCAAGGAATCCTGCTCCAAATCCAAGAATAAAGAAAATGAGAGAGATACCAGCAATAAAACAGAGGGTACGAATCAATCCTGACCAGGCAACATCTTTACCCAAAAAACGAAATGTCTTTGACTCCTCTTGATCATCTAATAGAACACCTGCATATACTGGTAGCAGGGGAAAGATACAGGGAGAAAAGAACGATAAAACCCCAGCAAAAAATACAGAAATAAAAAATAAAATACTTTCCAATTAAGAACCTACTTTCATTTAGTTATATTTTATTTTACTATAAAAGAAAACGTTTGTAAGATATCTGCTACGCAAATTTATTTTCAACTTGAAAGAATCAAAAAAGGAGCTCAGCTCCTTTTTGATTAATAAGTTCCCTCTTCACCTTGACTGGTCAAGATTACAGGGCCATCTTTGGTAATAACAAACTGATGCTCGTACTGACAAGATAGACCGCCGTCAATCGTTTATGAGCCCATCCTGTTTTCATATCTGTATCGATTTCCCAATCACCTGTATTAATCATTGGTTCAATCGTCAAAACCATACCTTCACGTAAGCGGAGACCACGACCTGCGATACCATAGTTAGGAACCATTGGCTCTTCATGCATAGTTGGACCAACACCATGTCCTACAAGATCGCGAACAACTCCATAGCCACGACTTTCAGCATATTCCTGAATAGCAGCTCCAATATCACCGATACGGTTTCCTACAACAGCCTGTTCAATTCCCTTATACATAGCTTCCTTGGTCACGTCCATTAAGTTTTTAACTTCTTCTGACGGTTTACCAACAGCGTATGCCCAACAAGAATCAGCTAATCCACCTGTAAAGTTTTGAGTATATTTTTTCATCTTCTCAACGTTGTTAAAATTGAGTTTAGAAACATTGAGGTCAGACTTAGCGATTGGTCCTCCAAGAACCATATCAACCTTGAGTAAATCACCTTCTTTTAAAATATAGTGGCGTGGAAAAGCATGGGCTACTTCGTCATTGAGTGAGCAGCATGTTGCATAAGGATAATCCATGATGGCTCCATCGACACCGATCTGTAGTGGAAGGAAATTTTCTTCTTTACAACGACGGCGCACATATTCTTCTACTTCCCACATGTCTACACCTGGTTTGATGATATCGCGCAAGCCAATGTGGATGCTTGCAAGAAATCACCAGCCTTGTCCATAGCTTCAATCTCTCTAGCTGATTTTAATGTAATCATGTTCTCTCCTAGATTCTAATTAATTTTTACAGTAACATTTGCTTTTGATACAATTTGATGATTGAGATAAATGTCATAATCAATAATAGCCGATCGTCTCGTATGATGAATAATTCTAGCCTGAATACGTAGAACATCATCAATCTGAACAGCCTGTAAGAAGTAAATCAACATTTGTTCAATGATGAGGTTACGCCCACTATTAACGACCAAGTCTTGCGTCATATGAGTCAAGATTTCTGAAAGAACACCATTTGCAAGGACACCATTTTTCTCAAGCATGAAAGGTTCTACTGTAATGACAACCTCATCATGATGATAAGACAACTTTTGCCCAATCTGCTCAGAAAATGTTGGTAGAGCTGAAACCTGAGAACGACTCATTTTTTCCATGACATCCCGTCTAGTAATGACACCAAGTAAGGTTTGATTGCTCCTCACAACGGGTACCATTTCAAAGTCTTCAGCAATCATTCTCTGACTAACGTTAGCGATATTTGTTGCTAATCCAGTCATGTAGACAGTTCTAGTCATAACCTTATCAATGGTTGTTCCTGGAGATTTATCTCCTGCATCTCGCATGGTGACTACCCCAACAACGACCTGATGCTGATTGATGACAGGGAAACGACTATATCTATTCTTTCGAACCAAGTCTAAATAATCCTTTACAGTATCTGTTTCCTGTAAAAAACCATATTCATGACTAGTACGATAAATCTTTTCAACTGTTAAAATATCGGTTTTGATTTGAACATTTGACAAAGCACGGTTAATCATCGTCGCTATTGTAAATGTATCATGCTTGCTTCGTAATACTGGAATATTCTTCTTATCAGCTGCATTCAAAACATCTTTATGAACTTCAAATCCACCTGTTACCAAGACAGCATTCTCATTTTCAAGTGCCAACAATTGGATACGTGTTCGGTCACCAACAATGACTAATCCACCATCATGAAGGTATGAAAGTATATTTTTCTCAGTCATCGCCCCGATGGAAAATTTACTAAATTCTCTATTCAAACCAGCTTGTCCGGCTAAAACTTCTGAACCAGTAACTTCTGCAATTTCTGCAAATGTTAGCTTTTCGATGGCAACTTTTTTAGACTTAACACGAACAGTCCCACTTCGAGGACGTGTTTCAACTAAACCTCTATTTTCAGCCTCTTTGATAGCACGATAAGCCGTACCATCACTAACACCCAGGCGATTGGATATACTTCGAACACTGACCCGTTTTCCAACTGGTAATTCTTCCAAGTAGGCTAATATTTCTTGGTGTTTACTCATTTAGTTCCCCTTTTGTATAGCGAAATTCTAGATAATCTCGCATCTTACGAGTATAGCGATCGCTACCTTTGAAACGACGTGATAAAACAAAGCCTGATTTTTGTGCAACCTTTTGGCTGGCAGTATTTTCCAGATGCGTCACAATCAATAATTGCTTTATGTCGAATTCGGTCATGGATAAATCCCGCAATTTGCTAACAGCTTCAGTCATATATCCCTGAGACCAAAATTCTTTCCTTAAAAAATAGCCAATTTCTGCTTCTTTCCTAATTTCATCCAACTTCTCAAACTTGATTGCTCCAATCATTTTTTCTTCTTTTTTATCACAAATGGCCCAGATTCCCAATGGAGATTTCATGAAATAGTTAGCAAGGGCATATTGGCTTTCTTCAATACTTGCTTGCGTTGGAAAAATAAACTGGAGATTTTCAGGGTCTGAAGCTAACTGGTGGAAGTCTTCTACGTCCGTAAAAAAGAATGGACGGAAATACAATCGTTCCGTCTCATAGAAAGAAAACATTGCTAATTTTGTCCAGATATTCATACTTATCCTCAAATTACTAATCTTCGATTAGCTCAATATCTGCTCCAAGATTACGCAATTTTTCGATAATATTTGAGTAGCCTCGAAGGATAAATTCAACATTGGTAATCTCTGTTTTGCCTTCAGCCATTAAACCAGCAATAACCAAGGCGGCTCCAGCACGTAGGTCTGTCGCCTTAACTTTTGCACCCTGTAAAGGATTTCCGCCCTTATAAAGGATGTGGTCGTTTGTAGTTGAAATATCTGCATTCATTTTGGCTAATTCAAAAACATGGTTAACACGTTTTTCATAAATTGTATCAATCAATGTTCCACGACCTTCTGCTTTTAATAGCAAAGGAGTAATTGGCTGTTGAAGATCTGTAGCAAATCCCGGATATGGTGCTGTTTTGATATTAACAGCCTTTAAATTTGTTTGCTCTTCGACAAAAATACTGTCTTCAGAAACAGTCATGTGAACTCCCATCTCTTCAAGTTTAGCAATAAAAGCTTCTAAATGCTCATAGAGTACATTATTGATACGTATCCCTTGGCCAACTGCAGCAGCCATTGAAATATATGTACCAGCTTCAATACGATCAGGAATAACTTGATGACGAGTTCCATGTAAAGACTCAACTCCATCTATGGTAATCATATCTGTACCAGCCCCACGAATGTGAGCTCCCATATTATTTAATAATGTAGCCACATCAATGATTTCAGGCTCTCGAGCAGCGTTCTCAATGACTGTACGACCTTGAGCCTTTACCGCTGCAAGCATCGTATTAATAGTTGCTCCGACACTGACAGTGTCCAGATAGATGTGTGCACCTTGCAATTTAGAACCATTTGTTGAGAGATTCATATTGTCTCCCTCATAGGATGTGTTAGCTCCCATAGCTTCAAAGGCTTTTAAGTGCAAATCAATCGGACGAGGACCTAAGTCACATCCACCAGGTAAACCAACTGTTGCTTCACCGAAACGTCCAAGCAGACTACCGTAGAAATAATAGGATGCGCGAAGACTATTAATCTTACCATATGGCATTGGTTTATTTTGAACACCACGAGGATCAATTTCTAAAACGTCATCATAGCGCTTAACACTAGCTCCCATGATTTCCATAATTTCAATTAAACTGGCTACGTCTGAGATGTCTGGTACACAGTCCAAGATAACAACATCATCTGACAAAATAATAGCCGGAATCAGAGCTACCACACTATTTTTTGCTCCGCTTATAGTTAACTCACCCTTTAATGGACGGCCACCGTTAATGACAATTTTTTTCATTAATTACTATATACTCTTTCACTATTTATTCATAAGGTCTCACCCTATATTATACCATATTTCTTTCTTATTATCTATCAGTATAAATGAAATATATTGCTAATCTCTCAAGTAATTTCTACTAGTTTTAGGTTAAATTTTATCAGTTCGTCTATCACTGCTTTTTATTTATAAAAAAAGCTTCCCGAAAACTCGGAAAGCTTTATTTAATGCTACTTAGAGCTTCCTCGCCTTTTTATTTCAAGGCTCGGGATAAAAAGGTTCACTGGACCTTTTTATTTTGCGATTGGATAAACAGAAACTTGTTTCTTATCGCGACCTTTACGTTCAAAGCGTACTACGCCTTCAACTTTAGCGAACAAAGTATCGTCTCCACCACGACCAACGTTTACACCTGGATAGATGTGTGTACCACGTTGACGGTAAAGGATTGATCCACCAGTTACAGTTTGTCCGTCAGCTGCTTTAGCTCCAAGACGTTTAGCTTGTGAATCGCGTCCGTTTGATGTAGAACCTCCACCTTTTTTGTGGGCGAAAAGTTGCAAGTTGCTAAGAGTCATTTTTAACATAATGTTTTCCTCCGTGTTAGTTTTCTGTGATAACTCTGGTTTGGACGAACTCAGAAGAGTTCTCCGATAAGTTTGCCATACCTAAGAAAAATGATTCGAAGAATAACTGCGTCATTTCTCTCTGGTGTGAAGGAAGATCAGTTGGAATTTCAACCATCAGATAACCACCTTCATTTTCGTTTAATTCTAAGATTGGTTCGTAGCCTGCAAATTTCTCAATGGAATTGATGAAGTTTATGGCAAGCGTAGAAACCGATGCACACACGACATCTAGGCCGTATTCGCCACTCTCGGCGTGTCCAGTAATCTCCGCACTCCTCAGCTCGCCATCTTCGGCTCTCTCAAAGACTGCTTGTATCATGTGTTCTCCTTAAAATTAAGCGTTGATTGCGTTGATGACAACTTTTGTATATGGTTGACGGTGACCTTGTTTACGATGGCTACCTTTTTTAGGTTTGTACTTGTATGTAACAACTTTCTTTTGTTTTCCTTGTTTTTCAACAGTTCCAACAACAGTAGCTCCAGAAACAAGTGGAGTTCCAACAACAGTGTTTTCACCACCAACAAGAACAACTTCGTTAAAAGTAACTTCTTGACCAGCTTCAACGTTCAATTTTTCAACGTAGATAGCTTGACCAACTTCAACTTTAACTTGTTTTCCGCCAGTTTTGATAATTGCGTATGTGCTCATCATGCACCTCCTATGAATTTTATGGGTTTCCCCGTATTTTTTGTGAAGACTCGCCTAGCATCGTGGGACGAACCACTTATACTTGAAAATCAAGCAACGATGTTCGTGCGGTTGCACAGGAATGTGCATAGTCAACTCTAAAAGTATAACATGTTTCTAATTTTTTGACAAGTATTTTCAATCAAAATGATGTGTTTTCTGGTACTTTTTTTGCAGAGAAGATAAAAGCATACTTAGATAAAAAATGCTCATCATGATTGGAATGCCTAAAATCGTTTTCTCAGTGAAAAAAATTGTCAAGTAAGCCGAGAACACTACTCCAAAAACAAAACTACTAAGCAAGCTTACAAAGATAAGACCTTCTAGTAAAAAAGGTGTATGTTTGGTCCTGACATATTCTCCAAAAGCAAGCATAGTCCGTTTGATATTTCCTGTCATAAATGCATTGTTGTAGGCAATACCAGAAACCTGACCAAAAGCCGTTGTTACAAGTCCCATACAAAAGGCAAGAGGCGGTACAATGTAGATATTGTCAACCGTTAAGGGAACAAAGCCAATTATTAAGGACAAGATAGCAAGTGGAATTAACGATAAAATCGGTTTTTTTACCACACGTAATTTTTCCTTATAGACAGTCAATAGAAAGACGCCCATCATGAAGGAAAGCAAGGTCATGACTTTTGTACTTGCATCTGACACATTATCTTGAATGATTCCAACGGAAAGAAATACAACGTTCCCCGTTTGCCCAGCAACCAAGGTATTCCCTCTTACAATAAACGTATAGGCATCTACATAACCTGCACAGAAAGTCAAAAAAAGCGCCAATCTTTTTGAATGACGAGAAATTTTTCTCATAGGTAATAATCTCATACTAATCTCCTAAATATACTGTGACTATTGTACCATTTTTTCTAGAAATTTCGAAGCATCAAAGCAAAAGAATTATCTCAAGGTAACGAGTTGACTCTTTCTATGTTATAATGAAATCAATCATTACTTGTGGAAAAGGAGTAACTATGCTAAAACTTGGTATCATAGGAACTAGTTCAATCAGCCATCATTTTCTAGAGGCTGCCCATACTAGCGGGAAATTTCAACTGGGTGCAGTTTATTCAAGAAAAATAGAAACTGCAAAAAAGTTTGTTGAACAGTATCAGGGCGTTAAGCTATTTGATCAGCTAAATGATTTCTTGAATGATTCATTCGATGTGGTATACATTGTTAGTCCAAATTCCCTGCATTTTAGTCAGGCAAAGATGGCCTTATCTGCTGGGAAACATGTTATCCTTGAAAAACCAGCTGTCACTCAACCACAAGAATGGCAGGAATTAGTTCAAACGGCTAAAGATAATAAATGTTTTATCTTTGAAGCAGCACGTAACTACCACGAAGATGCTTTTGCCACAATTAAAGACTTTCTTGCAGACAAGCAAATTCTTGGTGCAGATTTTAACTATGCTAAATACTCTTCTAAGATGCCTAACCTCCTTGCTGGCGATACTCCTAATGTTTTCTCAGACCGTTTTGCAGGTGGTGCACTTATGGATCTTGGTATTTATCCGATTTATGCAGCTGTTCGCTTATTTGGAAAACCGACTCATGCAACCTATCAAGCTCAGAAACTAGATAATAGCATTGATTTAAATGGGGATGGTATTCTCTCCTATCCTAACTATCAAGTACACATCAAAGCAGGAAAGAATATCACTTCTAATCTTCCTTGTGAGATTTATACGACTGATGGAACATTGACTCTCAATACAATCGAGCATATTCAATCAGCTATTTCACAGACCATCAAGGAAAAGAACTTCAACTTCCTATCCAGCAAGCTCCTCACAATATGACTGAGGAAGTCACTAATTTTGCAAACATGATTAAACAAGCAGACCCAACTCTCTACCAATCTTGGATTGATGATGCGACACACGTCCACAACCTACTTTACACTATGCGCCAGGATGCTGGCATTAGATTTGAGGCAGAAAAATGAAAAGCAAACTACCTACCGAATGGCAAGAATTGATTGACCAACTGGGATTCCAAGAATTTACTCCCATTCAGACTCAACTTTTTGAACCTATAACAGAAGGTGAAAACCTACTTGGAGTCAGTCCAACTGGTACAGGGAAGACTTTAGCCTATCTCCTACCTAGTTTACTTAAACTCCAAAAGAAAAAAGCCCAGCAACTGTTGATTTTAGCTCCTAACACTGAACTTGCTGGCCAAATTTTCGATGTTACCAAAACTTGGGGCGAAGCTATCGGCTTAACCGCTCAGCTATTCCTTTCAGGTTCAAGTCAGAAACGTCAGATTGAACGTCTTAAAAAAGGACCAGAAATTCTGATTGGAACACCTGGTCGTATCTTTGAACTCATCAAATTGAAAAAAATCAAGATGATGAATGTAGAAACCATCATTCTGGATGAATTAGACCAACTGCTAGATGATTCTCAGATTCATTTTGTTGAAAAGATTACCCACTACGCTCCTCGTGACCACCAACTCATCTATATGAGTGCGACTACCAAATTTGACCAAGATAAGATTGCACCTAGCACGCGCACCATTGATCTATCAGACCAAAAGTTAGACAACATCCAACACTTCTACATGCAAGTAGACCAACGTCACAGAGTAGATATGCTTCGGAAACTAGCACACGTCGATGATTTCCGCGGCCTCGTATTCTTTAATAGCTTGTCAGACCTTGGAAGCGCTGAAGAAAAATTGCAATATCGCGATGTTTTAGCAGTTTCACTTGCGAGCGATGTCAACGTTAAATTTAGAAAAGTTATCTTAGAAAAGTTCAAAGATAATCAACTGACACTACTTCTTGCGACAGACCTTCTAGCTCGTGGTATCGACATTGATAGCCTGGAATGCGTGGTAAACTTTGATGTCCCTAGAGATATGGAAACTTACACTCACCGCGCTGGACGTACTGGACGTATGGGCAAAGAAGGCTATGTGATTACTCTTGTAACCCATCCAGAAGACCTCAAAAAACTGAAGAAATTTGCAAGTATACGGGAGATCGTCTTAAAAAATCAAGAACTCTATATCAAATAAGGTTGGCTTTTGCCAACCTTATTCTTATCCCCAAGTAATTTCTAAACGGTAATCCGCAAATGGAACTCCTTCTTTGTTTTGCAACTGATAGGCTAGCTCAATCTTCTCTACACCAACTTCATAGTGGCTAGTTTGAATGATAAACTCCTGCATACCCATAGGTGTTGGAATATAGGCTAAACTATCGGAATCCTTCAGAAAACGCATGATAGTCTTGGGATTTGAGAAGCGCGTCATGACGAGCTCTTCTTTCTGAAACTTAATCACAACCTTTTCTTGCTCTTCATTGTAGAAAAGGAGATAAGAAAAATCTCCCTTTTCACGTAGTTCTACATCATAAAGTTGGTCGATTACTTCCAATTGTTCATCGAACTGGATAGTATTTCTCATTCTAATCTTCACAAGAGTTCCTCTTTCTTCTCACTTATCCCTACTATTTTACCAAAAAGGCAAGGAATTTGCTATAATGGTCTTATGAATGAAAAAGTATTTCGTGACCCTGTTCACAACTATATCCACGTTAACAATCAAGTCATTTATGACTTGATCAATACCAAAGAATTTCAACGGCTCCGTCGTATCAAACAGTTAGGGACATCTAGCTATACCTTCCATGGCGGAGAGCATAGTCGTTTTTCTCACTGTTTGGGTGTCTATGAAATTGCCCGTCTAATCACTGAAATTTTCGAAGAAAAATACCCTGAAGAATGGGATTCCAATGAGTCTCTCTTAACCATGACTGCAGCGCTTCTCCACGACCTTGGACATGGTGCCTACTCTCATACTTTTGAGAATCTCTTTGATACTGACCATGAGGCAATTACTCAGGAAATAATCCAAAGCCCTGAGACAGAGATTCACCAGGTTCTTTTGCAGGTCGCACCAGATTTTCCTAAAAAGGTTGCTAGCGTTATCGACCACACTTATCCCAACAAACAGGTGGTTCAGCTGATTTCTAGTCAGATCGATGCGGATCGCATGGACTATCTCCTGCGCGACTCCTACTTCACCGGTGCTTTTTATGGCCAGTTCGATCTGACACGGATTCTTCGTGTCATTCGCCCTGTTGAAAATGGTATCGCCTTTCAACGTAATGGAATGCACGCTATCGAGGATTATGTCCTCAGCCGTTACCAGATGTATATGCAGGTTTATTTCCACCCAGCTACACGGGCCATGGAGGTTCTTCTGCAAAATCTTTTGAAACGTGCCAAAGAACTCTATCCAGAAAACAAGGACTTCTTTGCACTAACATCACCCCATCTACTACCATTCTTTGAGAAAAACGTTAGCTTGTCTGACTATCTTGCTCTAGACGATGGTGTCATGAATACCTACTTCCAGCTCTGGATGACTAGTACAGACAAGATATTGGCTGACCTGTCCCAACGTTTCATCAATCGGAAGGTCTTTAAATCTATTACTTTCTCAGGAAGACCAAAATCAACTTGAAATCATGCGAGGTTTAGTAGAGGAAATTGGTTTTGATCCCAACTACTACACTGCTATTCATAAGAATTTTGACCTTCCATACGATATTTACCGACCAGAGTCCGAAAATCCAAGAACGCAAATTGAGATTGTGCAGAAAAATGGTGAGTTAGCTGAACTTTCTAGTCTTTCACCTATCGTCCAATCTCTTGCAGGAAGTCGTCATGGTGACAACCGTTTCTACTTCCCTAAAGAAATGCTCAATCCAAACAATATTTTTGCTTCTACCATTCAACAATTTTCACATTTGATTGAAAATGATCATTTCGCTCCAGATAAGAAATAAAAGAGGAAATTTATGAGTATTAAACTAATCGCCGTCGATATCGATGGTACCCTAGTCAATAGCAAGAAAGAAATTACCCCAGAAGTCTTTGTAGCTATCCAAGATGCCAAACAAGCTGGTGTTAAGGTTGTGATTGCAACAGGTCGTCCTATTGCTGGTGTTGCTAAACTTCTTGACGACTTACAGTTGAGAGATGAAGGCGACTATGTTGTAACCTTCAACGGTGCCCTTGTTCAAGAAACTGCTACAGGACATGAGATTATCAGTGAATCCTTGTCCTACGAAGACTATCTAGATATGGAATTTCTCAGTCGAAAACTAGGCGTTCACATGCATGCCATCACTAAGGATGGTATCTATACAGCCAATCGCAATATCGGAAAATATACCGTACACGAATCAACCCTCGTCAGCATGCCAATTTTCTATCGTACACCAGAAGAAATGGCTGACAAGGAAATCGTCAAGTGTATGTTTATCGATGAACCAGAAATTCTCGATGCTGCTATTGAAAAAATCCCAGCGGAATTTTATGAACGTTACTCTATCAATAAGTCTGCACCATTCTACCTCGAACTTCTCAAAAAAGGTGTAGATAAGGGCTCAGCTATTACACATCTGGCTGAAAAACTAGGATTAACAAAAGATGAGACTATGGCTATCGGAGATGAAGAAAATGACCGTGCTATGCTCGAAGTCGTTGGAAATCCAGTTGTTATGGAAAATGGAAATCCAGAACTCAAAAAAATCGCCAAATACATCACCAAAACAAATGATGAATCTGGTGTAGCCCATGCTATTCGTACTTGGGTCTTGTAAATTTATTAGAATATAAAAAAGCACCTCAGAAGTTAGAGATAAAAAACTAACTCCTGGGGTGTTTTAACTTATGGATTATTCTTCCTCATCAAACATAAGTGCGTCTAATTCTTCTCTTTCAGCCGCAATCTCTTCATAGGTAGTAATAATATTATTTAATATTTTTAAGGTGATAACACCAGTCGAATCTTTCATAGTAACCATGGTTCCAATGCCACTCAAGTCATGAATAAGAACCCTTACTTTTTTTAATTCGTCCAAATCTAGAATATCCACATCCATAACTGAATCATGATTTTTTATTCTTGATTGAATTAAGGAAAGAGTCAAGGATGAAAAGTTTCTTAACAACTTATAGGTCGCTGACTTATCCCCTATAGAATCAATATAAATGGCTAACATCGTCCTTACTCCTTTACTCACACTTTAGCACTCTGAATATTCTACCTTCAATCTCATATCATTGTGTTATAAGACTTTATAAACAGCATTAGCATAGTAACTCCTACTGTAAATCTTTGATAAATGCCACAACTTGACTGTTTGCTATTCTCACATAATATCCACCGCTATTATTAACAAGTTTATCCCCTTCATATTTATCAATCTTTACAGCATAAAGACCGCTAGGTAAGGGTTGATTGTAAAAGAATTCCTTCATTTGCGATTCGAGATCTTTAAGATAAGCATCATATAACTGATCCTTCTTGTCTTCTGGAGTATAGTATCGAAATTGAAATTCTGGTATAAAAATATCTTTTTGGAAAAGCTTTTGAGCATCCATGGGATACATCCCTTGTAATGCTTGTCCATTTTTTTGATTTTCCTCTAAGATTTCATCATAAAGATTCATGTTACCAGAATTACTGTTAAATTGAAAACTGATTCCTTCATACTTCAAATATGTCATTTTTGGGTCTGTTATTGAATTCTCCAATGTTTTTAAAAATTCGCTGGTGCCTGGACTAATCTCAATCCCTAGATAGGCTAGTTCTGGAAAAGTTCGATAAATTTTTTTGTTTTGTTTATAATCTACTTCCGCATCAGTCTTTCTATACGTTTCTTTTTCAGAAGGACGAGTATAGTATTCAAAACGAGAATTAACCTGATAGGTTTTACCATCTATATTTTCAGTGTATGTTCCATGAATTACAAATCCACCAACGCTTGTATAGTTTTTTTCATATTTTTCTAACTCAAACTGACCTGTAAGACCATAGTTCTCATAAGAGCGATGTACAGCTTGCTCAAGTTCATTCCGACTTGCATGGGCAAATAGACCCCACATATCCATCATGGCAATAATAGGACTCAGTACTATGAACATTGCAAATAGTATAACTATGGATAAACAGCCGATTAATAAGCCTTTTTTCATCTCTTTCTCCTAAACATGTTATGTCTATTATAACACGCCATCGATATCTTATGAGTGGTTCAAAATTTGATCAAAGAAAAACACTCAAAATCCAGTGTCCGCAAGGACGTGCCGGTTCGACCCCGGCCGCCGGTATAGTATTAAAGACAAGGTTTTCGGACCTTGTCTTTTTCTTTTATTTGTTGAATTTGTAACGCTGAGTTACTTAAAATTACTAGTTTTATAACAAATCATCTAATTTATCCGCTAATTTTTGTTGCTTGCTTGGATACAAATGAGAGTATGTATCTATTGTTGTAGTTATAGAAGCATGTCCTAATCTTTCTTTTACGACAAGATAATCTTCTCCTTGGTTTATTAGTAGGGAAGCATGTGAATGCCTGAAGTCATGAATTCTTATTTTTTTTAAAGAACTATCTCTTTGTAATATTTTTTTATATTGTTTTTCGATTGAATCCTTAGTTATCGTAATCGGGCTATTTTGAAATATCTGTAGATCATCTAGGTTGGTTGTAAATTCTTTTAATCTTTCATGCTGTGTTTGCCTCCATTCTTCTAGTGTCTCCACTAGTTTGGTGTTCATGATGATTCTTCGGGTTCCAGCTTTTGTCTTTGTACTACTAATGTGTTCTTCACCTTTTTTAACGTATATTGATTTACTTACATGGATTGTATTTGTAGAAAACTCTATGTCCTTCCACGTTAGAGCAAGAGCTTCTCCGAGTCTTAGACCAGTAAAAAATAGAACTGTGAATAGTAATTTTATATTGTATTCATCGTTGCTAAATAGTGTTAAGAAATGCTTAAATTCTTTTACTGTCCAGAAATTTAATTTTACTTTTTCTATGGGTAATTTTTTCAGTAATCCTACGGGATGTTCCTTGTAAAATCCCTTTCTTAATCCAACATCCAGAATTTTTCTTTAGTAAAATTATAATTTTATTAATAGTGTTTGGACTTAGCTTCTTTTTCTGAGTTTTTGAGTATTTTTTTATCTCTTAGATGTTCTCTGAATTGATAGATATCTTCATAAGTTAATTTAGCTACATCATCAACTTTTTTTCAAAAATAGTTTTTTTATATGCCTGTTATAGTTGTTTTCTTGTGTATCTATATAGCTTTGTTTTTCTGTTGTTTATTCTATCCTCTTCTTTTTAAGAGATCATAAAGGATATCAATTGATATTTTTGAGTTGAAACTTTTTTCTTTAAGTTCGACACTTCGTAAGTATTGTTCGGCCTCCAATGCTTCTTTTTTAGTTTTGAATCCTTTTCTTACAATTCTACGTTGTTTTAGAGATATTGGATTTATACCATTGGAAACATCAACAATCCAAGTTCCGTCTCTACTTTTACGTAAAGCCATAAGCTACGCTTCTTTCTGGAGTTCAATTCCTAATAGTTCTTCTGCGACACTGGCTGGAATTGTACCAATCCTTTTGTTATCGTAGATGTTAAAACCACGATTCACTAATAGTAATTTGCCGGTATGGATAATCTTTCTTGCAGTTCCTGGAGCAAATCCAAGTTCGATAAGGTCATCTTTTGTTACAGTTTTAATCATGTGATCTCCTTTTCTAATTAGATTAAGTAAGGGGAGGATTAACTCCCCTTGTCTGATATTTATTTTTGTTTTACATCTACTAAATGGATAGCATCTGCCTTGTAATACATTGTCGAACTAATCATAGTAGCTTGTAAATTGTCAAATGTAACTGGTACTTCATCCATTGCTTGGATATAGTCATTATCAACCAAGGCATCTGGATTGTCTACTGAGACTTGGGTTGATTTCTTTTTGAATTGTCCATCCTTAATTGTTACATTGTATTTCCAACCAATGATTCTATCGGTATTAAAACGTCTTTCGCTACCATCTCGGTTTGATAATTTCTCCGTTTGCATCTGCTCGGACTTCCGTTTCAAATTTTGGAATAACTTCATCCAATTCAAATTTTGTTCCAATGTTATTAAAATTCCAGTCATTTTGTGAAAGCATTTTTGCCATAATTAATTTCTCCTTTTGATATTTTCTTTGATTGTGGGGATCAAATCCTCTCTTTTAAAGAGAATTGCCCTTTCTATTAATCCACTTGCTAAATCTGGTGGATATTCCATATTGTTGAGTGCGAGATAGTTAGATTTCTCATACTCATGCAGTAAGTTATTGTCGTATAGAAATTTATACGCTTTTAGAATAGCTCCAGAACCTTTATAGGTAAACCATTCTAATTTTTGTTCTAGTTCTGTTTTTGGTTTTGAAATAATGATAGAGACAGGTTTTGAGTGACCTAAAAACTTTTCCCAAGATCTCAAGGGTTTTGAGAAGTGACTATCACTATAGAACCTCACTTTTTCTTTGAGATATCCCTTGGTAAAGTTGAGAAGATCTATTTCTGAATGCAACCATTCTTGAATGAAGTAGTGAGCTTTTTCTTTCCTAAGTTCTAACTCAGTTCTTATCCAATTTTCTATATACCGCTTGCTGATACCGAGCTTCTCAGCTCGTTCTAAGCGTTTATCGTAAATTCTAAGTCTTTCATCATCATTGGGTTTTCTCAAATATAAGGTCTGGCCGATTGTTTCATCTCCGTAGGTATTGTAGTAGGTACTTTTTCCATATATAAAGCGTTTCTTCTGACAAATCTTTAGAAGCTGATTAGGAGTGAAATAGGGTGTTTCATTAAAATCATCTATTGCAATATCAATTCGTCTTACTGAAAATTGATTGTAATTGTAGTAGAGGTTGTTCAGAAACTGTCTTTCGGACAGACTATTTGGATCTAATACCATATCTCTATAGAACTCGAGTGCCTGTCCTGACATGACAAGCATGTAGACGACTCTTTCGCTCCATAGTAGATACGGATATTTCCATAATGAAGCTGGCTATCATAGTTATAGTATTTAAGGCTCCCTATATTCTCAATAAATAGGTCATAGTCAAGAAATAGAATGTCTTCGATTATTTCTCTTGGCGAAAATTCAGTCTTGTCAAACTGAATTTGAATCCAGTCAAATACAGAACGTAAATGTTCATTTTTTGCCATAGATTTTGATTCAACTTTTTGCCTAATTTTGCCACCCTTAAAATCTGCGAAACCCTTGGCAATACTGAATTCTTTCGATGGTACACCTAACTTGCAGAGGGTGGTGTTACTACACACCCTATCGGTCAAAAATGGTCCGTCCGCATCTACGCTCATTTTCGGCTTTCTGCCTCATGGCTCAGCCGAAAACTCGCTATTAGCCGAACCTATTTTTTGACCTCTTGTTAACAAACCCTAGTAAGCCGGTTTGCATCGACTCTTCAATATCTTGGATTTTCTTTTTTAGGTTGGAATTCTCAATTTTTATCAGTCGCATTTCTCGCTTAAATTCCTGTTTTAAGGCGCTCAGTTCATCGTAGAGCTCATCTATTACTTGGTTTAGGGATTCATGCTCATTGTCTGCTAGACTCCCAAATACGGCTTGTATAGCCTCTTTTAGACCTATTTCAAGTTTTAGTTTAGCTAACTTTTGAAATTGTCTAAGGTCTTCGTCTGTAAAATCATAGGCAACTGTATAACTTAATTGATGAGTTCTGGGATTTCTACTGATAGGAACTTTAATTTTCTTAAATTCCTTGCCACTTATCTCTTTAATCAGTTGAATCCAATTTTTAAGAGTAGAGGTAGAGTTTAGGCCAGAAATTTGATTGACTAACTCTTTATTGGTCATCTTTTTGTGAAACCTCCGAAATTTTCTTGTGCAACTGAAGAGTTTTCTGTGGTATAATTGTTACATAATATGTTTTGATCTTGGAACGAACGGCACATTTGTTTCAAGATTTTTTATTTTGTCGAATCCTACCTCCTTTATTAAAATTTTTTAAATCGACTACTAGTTACATACGCTTTTACCTCCTTTTATGCTATAATATTCTCAATGGAATATTCAATCTCAAAATAAATATTCCTTATGGAATAATTCTATTTTATACCGTTTGGAATATTTTGTCAAGCTGAAATATACGAATAAGAATATCTATAGGAGAATTATGTATACAGAGGATTATAAATTTCAGAGAGGTTAAAAACTCTCAGAAAATCAAAAAAGTTAACTCAAGTACAAATATCGGAATTAATTGGAGTTCAACAAGGGACATATTCTCGGTGGGAGAATGGAACGTTAGAACCAGGATTAGAATTCGTTGTGAAATTGGCAAATATCTTTGGGACTACTACAGATTATTTGCTGGGACAAAAACCTTATTCAATTATCAGTAGTTTACCTCTAGAACAATTAGATCTTACCAATATTGCAAACTTTTCAAAGGATGAGTTTGATATTTTGAAACATTCAATAGCAGTTTCGGTGGCAAGAAATAAAATAAAGGCAACAGAACTAAAAGATAGAGTTATAGAAAAAAATCAGTTGTCAGAAAAAGATGCAGAACTTTTGAATAAGATTTTTGAAGAAGTTAAAACTTATTGGGAAAATTAGGAGGACGCTAGTCTTCAAAATTCCCTCCCAAAATGTGTCCAAAATATTGACAGAATTCTAGCTTTTCATTATAGTTCTTATGGAACTTTTTTTCTACAACAAAATAGGCTCCATAATATCCATAGGGGATTTACCCACTACAAATAGTATAGAGCCGGTTTTATTAATGTCCTGCATTTCCTAATAAGTTAACCATGACAACACCAATGATAATCAAAATTAAACCGATAATGCTATAAACATTTAGTGTTTCTTTGAAAATCATTACTGAGATAGAGGCTATCAAAACTAAACCGACAGCTGACCATGTTGCATAAGCTATTCCTACAGGAATTTTTTGCATTGCTAGTGATAAGAAATAGAAACAAACGCCATAGCTAAGTAGGGCAGAAACGGTTGGAATAGGCTTTGTAAAACCGTCTGATAATTTCAAAAGGTTAGTTCCCAATATCTCTCCTACAATGGCGATAAAAAGATAAAAGTATGACATGTCTTTAACCTCCTATATGTCATGTTTTTGCTCTAAGAGCTATTATAGCTATCCGTTTTTTATAAATCTTGGCACAAGTCATGAGAATTTGTAGTAAAACTGTGGCAGACACTTTTTCAGAACCAATAGCTGATAAGTTTAGTATATCATAAGATAAATTTTTAAATAAAGTCTTGATTTATTTCAATGTCTTGCGTGGTCTCGATTTTTACTGGTAAAAATTACTTTTTAAGAACTTTAAAAAAAGAGGCTTCTATATTTGACAAAAACAATGACTTGTTGTCCCGAATGTGGGCATCCTTTGGAGAAAAAAATTTTTTTAAAAGATGAGGGAGATATTCCTTATTGTTCACAATGTGCGAGTTTTTCGTTTTTCCAGTCTTTAATACAGCAATTAGTGCGATTTTTATTTAATGAAAAACATGATAAGATTCTCTTGATTAAGCAATATGACATGGCTGAGCATATTTTTGCTAGCTGGTTATGTGTCTAATGATATTCACAACCAATTTCTACAATCATTAAAGGCAATTAATTTAGCCTCTCTTATTACGGATATGGGTAATAAAATTGCACAAAAACTAGTCCAAAAACTCTTTTTAATAAGGAGTATACTTTCTAGCATTTTTATAGTTACTAAAAAAAGTATCTAAACTTTGGAAGTGATACTAAGTTTTTAAAAAAAATATTATGGAAAAAGCTTATAAAATCAATATTTCTGAGATTTAAAAACTAATAATATTAGACTGCTTATCCAGTGTTTTTGTGGCTAGTACTACTTATAAAATACGCTCAGAAAGCCTATTCTAATAGGATTTAGGATAAACTTGGTCAAAAGTTTGTCTAAATTATTTTAGGATTAACCTTCATATTTTTGTAAGAAATGAAATTTAGCGAGACATTTTAAAGATTAAAAATTATCAACACCTTTGTAAAATGACTCTAATTATTTGTACAATGCATAGACTTCGAATCTATAATCAAACTAGACAGAAAGCCCAAAAAGTTTACAAATAAACATAACTTTTGGAGGCTGGAGATTATCAGATGAATCTGACTTACTCCTTCAACACTCCTACTTTTATATCTGTATAGAATTTTTCATTAATTGCTGTTGTAAAAAAGAAGGAAGGGGTCAACTCTTTATAATCTCGAAAACGAATATAGCCTGCTAAAAAGTCGATTCCTTCTCTCACTGATTCATCATATGGTTCCAAAATTCTAGTTGAAACAGTATTTAAAACTTTAGACATACTGTGATACAAAAGACTTTCGACAAAGAATCTTCGATATACTCTTCTTCAACTGAATATACTGTGTAATTCTTTAAGATAACATTCCTATACTGTTTATCTAAGTATTATATAACGTTTTTAAATAATATCTGAAATCTCATTAATGGGATGCTTTTTCACATAAATAGCTGCATAAACTGCATCTACCATGACAGCAGGCAAAGTCAAGGTCAACAAAATTCCCAATAAAATTCCAAAGGCATTCTGAATATAGCCCGTTAAGAGGGAAGGAATAATTGTTGCCCCAGCAAAAGCTATTGCAAAATTATTCCACCACGTTTTCTTTCTATCTCCTTCTTTTACTTGATTGAAAGCCCAGACTTTACCCTGGTTCTTTGGAAGATAATACCAAGTATAGAGGGTACAAACAAATATAAAAAGAAAAAGCATCAACACTACATAAAATGGAGTGAGAGGGGACTGATATATTCCCTCTATACTATTTGAATCTCCTACTGTTATAAACATTAACATTCCGATAAAATTGGTCCAAACTAATGTCGTCCAAGTAAGTAAAGCAATCATTATATATGTTAAAAATTTAAATCGATTGATTAAAAACTTAGAAAAACCAAACAACATACTGACAACATTAAGAATGATACAAGTCAAGAATAGAACTTTAATCCCTCCCTGACGACTTCCTGTTTCACCTATAAGTCCCCAGTAAAAGAAAAAGGAACAAAATGGTAAATTAATCCATGGATATAGCTTAATATAACCTAAACTAACGCCATGTGTGATCAAAGGACCGTGGTATCTCTCGTCTTCTATGCTAGTAATCTTTGATTTATTTTTTCTATTTATCTTTGCCATTAGCTAAACCACCCTTCTATTGCTTTTAAGCCATTGCCAATTGCATCCTTAGCAACATCCGCTACAGATTAATTATTTAATTCCTTAAATTAAAAGTCATTCATAAACCATCCAATGGCTGCACCTAGTCCTAAACCTACAACTATTCCTTCAACTGATGATTTGGCAAGACGTATCATTTTTCATCTCGAAAATAAAGATATAAATATGTGCCAGACAATAAAATTATGGATAAAAGAATAACAACTGTAGCAAATAAAAATAACATGGTTTCTGTTGTCACATTCTTCTCCTAACTTAGTCAACACTCTTCGCATCTGACATCGAAAGTTTCATCTTGGAAAGATCTGACATCGAGTCAACAATCTCCAATTGCTCTGAATTTAATGGTAACAAAATTAACGTGGTTGTATAAGAAGGTAATTCTCCGCTATCCTTGATAGCATAACTTATTTTTTGATTGTCAAAAATAATTTTTCCATCGTAAGACCAACTCAGTGAAAACTCTAAATCTTTTTTGATATCTACATCTGTCTTGTTAACCAACATTAGCGCTGCTCTACCATCTGAGACAGCACCTGTAAAATAGATAGCCATATTTCCTTTACTACCAATTTCTGGATGTTCTTCGGTTAATTTTTTTCCAAGTTCAATCAATTCAGATGTTTTACCTTCATATTGGGGTGCTACAACAAATTTCAATTTTTTATCCTCAGTTATAACTGTATTACTTTTACTAGTCTCATTTTTTCCAGTTTTATTCCCGTTTGAGCAACCTCCAAGGATTAGCAACAAAATTATAAAAAGTACTTTCTTCATTTCTCTCTCCCAAAAACAACAAAATCTATGCCTATTATACCACAAAAAGAGAGCGGTTTCGCTCTTTATCTATTTCCATATACTCTTATAACATACAACTAGCATCTTGTGAGCTAGAAGAAAAAATAAAGGTAAAGAAAAAGCAAGCACAATAGCTTGCTTGATAGTTATGGAATTAAGAATTGATTTTCATAATCTTTTGGGAGATCATAAGATATTTCTCCATTGCCATTACCAAATCGACTTTGATTAAAAATAGGAAATAGTTTGGAGTCATACTCAGTTTTTTCAGTTTTTATAGAAAAACGTTCTCTATCAAAACTAATAGTTGCAGCTACTGAGGGATCCTTAAAAACCGTTTGTTTCCCTTGGGAATACAAACTACAGTTTATAATAGCTACTTCTTCAGGATATTTCTCAAATCGAACATCAAAACGAATGTCTCTACCTATCGAAGGAGTGTATATTTGATGTTTACTTACACTTACACTGATACTTTGAATCTTTCCTAATTTCTGTTCCAATTCTGGGTCGTTTCTATACAGGTTGGTTTGGATAGCTAGTTTGAAATTTTCCTCATGTTCTTGTAGCCATCTGTTAAGTAAACCAATCATAATCTCTTTTTGAACTTTCCAGGATACATCCTTGCCTTTGTTAACAGAGGCATTCAAAAGATTATTCATCGTTTCATTCAATTTATCATACTCTCTCTTCCAATCCCATGAGGGATCACTTGATACCTCTACTACTGATAAGTACCATCTCCTCATAGTTTCAGGAGATTTATAAGGATTTGGTTTTATAAATGTAAAAGGACCTATACCAGCATCAGGAAAGACTAATTCTACTTTCATTGACTGCTTGCGATTATTATTAGCATAGGCTGTAAAGGAAATATGATAATTTCCACTACATCTCCACCATTATCAAAGCCTCCACTGGCAGAACCTGGTAAAAGCGTCACTGACTTTATATATTGCCCTTGACTGTCTATGTCTGCAATAATTTCTCTCTTGATAGAATCCTCGTGATCATGAATAAACTTACCAGTGTTCCCAATCGGTACCCTAATAAACAAATAAGACAAAGCAAGAATCATAAAGGGAACGGAAATCGCAAAGAATATCCACTTGTTCGATTTTAACATACTATCTCCTGATGCTCATTAAAAATTAGCTATAAAACAGCGTTTATATTGTTTTTTAACTTATAACTTCTCTATTTTTTCAAAAATAATCTCTTGTTTTTCGTAACTTTCTCGGAGTGGTAACATACCTAAGATAACCGTAAAGAAACCGAAAAATAAAATACCGTTAATGATAAGGATAGAGGCCTCTGTCCCATTATCAGTAAATATATAAAATGCTAAGCATCCTATAACTGCAACAAAAAGAATAGGCAGAAGTTTATACAGTTTTAACTGACGTTGTGAGCTTGCTAATTTGAAAACTATTTGATACTTCGTTTCTTTACTTGAAAGCTTTTGTTGAAGATTACGTCGAACCACAAAAGCAATGAACCTGAAAGTAAGATAAGCTAAGACAATAGAGAGGAAAAACAATCCTAATTTAAAAGAAATATTATGGCTAATGTCATAACTCTTAAAAGCATTCGTAACAATCCCATAACCAGCTCCTCCTATTGCTACACCTATTCCAATACCAAGAGATTTGCTCATAGTTGGAGCTAAGCTCTCAAAACTCGTATCTCTTTTATCTAACTTTAAGCATTTAGCTGTGATTTCACTAGGAAGAGAACCCCAGAAATAAGTTTTAGGACTAATGCTGGTCATATCCAAAAGATATTTATCACCTTTAAATTCTACAATTTTATGAAACGTTTTATTTGTTTCTTTAAATTTTAATTCCATATTTACAACTCTTCGATTTCAGTTAATATTAGTGTCTTATAATATGAGGGAACTTGTGGCATTCTCATCATTACAAAGTAAAACCAAGAAATTATACCATTAATAATCAACAAGACTCCTTCTGAGCCATCATTAATTCCCATAAAAAACATTAAACAAACAATATTAATTGCTAAAATCACATACCAATCAATCATTCGTTTACCTTTGGGTTCAAAAACAAGTCGACAGCGTTTACTATTTTGGGGAATTCTTGATTCAAACTTTCCAATCGCACTTTTTTCATAGAAGACAGCCATAAGATAAGACAAGAATAAGGAGAATGCAAACACACCTAATTTCAAAAAAAACTGTTGACTTATACCCCAATAAATGAATGCATCTTTTATAAGTCTATATGAGATAGCTACGAATGGCTGAACCATGATGACTAAAGCAGTAGACGATCCTATTGGTGTCTTAGATTTTATTCTAAAACTATCATTTGATGGAGATAGTTCAACCATTTCAGCACTAACTTCTTTAGGAAGTAAACCGAAAAAATAGGATTTGCCTTTTATGGAAGTAGGATCTAAGATATAATCTTTGTTCTTAAACTCAACGATTCTAAAAACTGCTATATTCGAATATTTAAATTTTAATTCCACATTTACCACCCAAACTACACCTATTCAGCGCAAAAGTGTCGAAAGTATTATCATAACACTAATAACCCAAAATAAGGCTTTTTTCATCTCTTTCTCCTAGACTTTCTATGTCCATTATACCACACCATGGATATCTTATGAAGTTGTTCAAAATTTGGTCAAAGAAAAAACACTGATGATTCAGTGTTTTTATGGCTAGTACTACTCCCTGCAGGAATCGAACCTGCAACTACTCCTTAGGAGGGAGTTGTTATATCCATTGAACTAAGGGAGCTAGAGAAAAACCCTGCCGTATGAGCAGAGTTTTTGTTCATCGAATTAACGACGGATTTCTTTGATACGAGCTGCCTTACCTTGAAGAGCACGCAAGTAGTACAATTTCGCACGACGTACTTTACCGTAACGAACAACTTCGATCTTTTCAACACGTGGAGTGTGGATTGGGAAGATACGTTCAACACCTACACCGTTAGAGATTTTACGAACTGTGTAGTTTTCTGAGATGCCAGCACCTTTACGTGCAATAACAACACCTTCAAAAATCTGGATACGTTCACGGTTTCCTTCGACAACTTTCGCGTGTACACGAACAGTGTCACCAGGACGGAATGAAGGGATATCTGTACGAAGTTGACCTTCAGTCAAGCTTTGGATTAATGGATTCATTTTATTCTCCTATCTTTGTCAATCTTGAGGAAACTTCCTCAGCGGATAAACTGTATTTTTGTGCGTCCATTACACACAAGATACAGTTTATCAAATTTCCTAGAAAAAGTAAAGAAATTTAAAGCAAAATTCCCAAAAAAATCGCAAGCAAACCACCCAAGTAAGTCACAAGTAAATAACTATAAAATGTCTTCTTGTCATTGAGCAGTCTTTGGAGTTCATCATTCAAGGTTGAAAATGTCGTCAAGCCTCCACAAAAACCTGTTGCAAGAATAAGATAGACTTCTTTCGACTCCACATGATTGTAAAATAAGCCAATCAGAAAACAGCCCAGAATATTGGCTATGAGAGTTCCTAGAGGCAGTACTGAACCCTGATTATAGCGAGAAAAGAAATAACGCACAAGGGCGCCCAGTCCACAAGCCAGTGCTAGATAGATTACTACCATTTCTTCCTCCCTAGACAATAAGCAAATAGAAGCCCACCACCGATGCTCAAAAGTAAATAGATGACTAAGCTCAGATAGCGCCCTGTGTCCACTAATTTCACAGCGTCTAATAGTAGACTAGAAAATGTCGTTAAGCCACCACAGAACCCTGTTCCAAGCGCTAAAATGATGCCCTTACTAGTTCCTTTAGAAACCAGATAACCTTTTACAAGATAGACTAGGCAGAAAATCCCTAGATAATTGACAATCAATGTTCCCCAAGGGAAGTCTGGACTAGCTGGTAAGTATTTTGTAATCTGAAAACGAACTAGTCCTCCTAACATGGCGGCTAGAAAGATGCCTAGCGGATAGAATTGTTCTTTTTTCATTTGATTGTTTTATCCTGATAATCACGCGAACGTTTGAGAATATCTGAAAAAGTCTCAACAATTGTTTCTTCGTATTTTTTATTGCTGACGCGATTTCTAACCTTTTCAAAGATAGCTTCTTCTCTTTTAGTATCCAAAATTGGTTTTCCTGTAGACTTTTTATAAGCAACTACACCCTCAACTAGATGCATTCTTTCTTCTAAAAGTTGAACGATTTGGTCATCAATTTGATCAATTTCTTGTCTAATAATATCTAAATCCATTGAGTCTCCTTCCTTATTTGAATCATTGTTTAAAAAGCTACTAAATAGGCAAGTTTTTCTCAGGCATATCTAATAAAAAACTGCACTGACATCTATCATCAGTGCAACTACATGCTTATCCCACTTTGGAAGCCAATTCTTCTGCAAATTGCTCTAAACGTTCAATATCTTCTTCTTCTGCAGATAGGTCTACTTTGACGCACTCTGAACCCTTTTCAGCTCCTGTCGCCACAAATACTCGGTCAAAGTCATCAACAGCTTTACAGAATTCATCGTAGAAAGTATCACCTGAACCAACTACACCATAGATTTTACCACTTAAGTTAAGGTCTGCTAGGTCTTCGTAGAAGTCCATCATTTCGTCTGGTAATTCTCCATCACCATAAGTATAGGTTGCTACAATGGCGATGTCTGCTTCTAAAAAGTCAGAAGCGTCAACTGTTGTACACTCATCAACATCGACATCTAATCCACATTCTCTTAATTTATCTGCTACAATATCTGCGATTTCTTCAGTATTACCGGTCATACTGGCAAATACAATTTTTGCTAATGCCATAAGGTCCTCCTCAATTAATCTTTCTCCATTATATCACATCTTTTTCATTTTAAAAATAAAAACTCTTATGCTACAATGAAATGAGAAAGAATTGAGGTTCAATATGGAAATTTGTCACCAAATTTTAGAAAAAATCAAAGCATACGATACTATTATCATTCACCGCCATATGAAACCAGATCCAGACGCCTTGGGTAGTCAGGTAGGATTAAAAGCCTTACTTGAGCATCATTTTCCTGAAAAAACTATCAAAGCCGTGGGTTTCAATGAACCAACCTTATCTTGGTTAGCTGAAATGGATCAAGTAGATGACACAGACTATCAAGATGCCCTTGCCATTATCTGTGACACAGCAAATACAGCTCGTATCGATGATAAACGATATACTCAAGCTGAGACTATTATTAAGATTGACCACCATCCAAACGACGAAGTCTACGGTGATTTAGTTTGGGTAGATACTAATTCAAGCAGTGCGAGTGAAATGATTGCGCTCTTTGCTGAAGCAACTAACTTAGAATTGTCCGACTACGCTGCCAAAATGCTCTGCGCTGGAATTATTGGTGATACCGGCCGTTTCCTCTACCCTTCTACTTCTGCACGTACGCTTCGTATTGCAAGTAAACTCAGAGAACATAACTTTGACTACGCTGAATTAACTCGCAAAATGGATACTATGAGCTTTAAGATTGCCAAACTCCAAGGTTATGTCTATGATCACTTAGAAGTTGATGAAAGGGTGCCGCTCGTGTCATTCTTACTCAAGAAATTTTGAAGAAATATGACGTTACTGATGCTGAAACAGCTGCTATCGTCGGAGCTCCAGGCCGTATCGATACTGTTAGCCTTTGGGGAATCTTTGTGGAGCAATCAGATGGTCACTATCGTGTACGTCTTCGCAGTAAATTTGTCCCAATCAATGAAGTCGCAAAAGAACATGACGGCGGTGGACATCCACTTGCTAGCGGAGCAAATTCTTATAGTGTAGAAGAGAATGAGCTCATCTACCAAAAATTAAAAAACTTACTGAAAAATAGATAAAAAGCTTGCCAAACTTTTCAGAATCTGATAGACTAGTATAGTAACAATCTATGGCTCGCAAAGAGACCATGGCAGAAAGGAAATATTGCAAAATGAAAAAAGATATCCATCCAGAATATCGCCCAGTTGTCTTCATGGACACAACTACTGGTTACCAATTCCTTAGCGGTTCAACAAAACGCTCTAATGAAACAGTTGAGTTCGAAGGCGAAACTTACCCATTGATCCGTGTGGAAATTTCATCAGACTCACACCCATTCTACACTGGACGTCAAAAGTTCACTCAAGCAGATGGACGCGTGGATCGTTTCAACAAAAAATACGGTCTCAAATAATCAACCGCATCACTTGCATAAGGTTGAACGAAAACAACTCCGATTCGGAGTTGTTTTTTTGTTTCTTTTATTTTCTAGGCTTTAATTTTATTATAGCTTATAATACTCCCAATTCTTATTTCTACTTCTCCTTTCGTAACAAGTCCTCTATAAAACAAAAAAACCTACTAACCAAGCTTGACGCTTGATTAATAGGTTTTTTATAAAATCATTATTTAACGGCTTCTTTAAGAGCTTTACCAGCTTTGAATGCTGGAACTTTAGAAGCTTTGATTTTGATTTCTTTACCAGTTTGTGGGTTGCGACCTTTACGAGCTGCACGTTTACGAACTTCGAAGTTACCAAAACCGATCAATTGAACTTTTTCACCAGCTGAAAGGAATTCAGTTACTGCTGCAAATACAGCGTCAACTGCTGCTGCTGAATCTTTCTTAGTCAATTCTGTAGCTTCTGCTACTTTAGCGATCAAATCTTGTTTGTTTGCCATGTTAATGAATCCTCCAAATAATTTCTAATTAACACTTATAATCATAACCTAAAATTCCTTTTAGGTCAAGTCAAAAACACCTTTTCTTTGATTTTTCTCAATTTTTTTAGGAATTATAATGAATTAAGATAGCCCAGGCGTTTTCTCCGGTATGAGTTTGGATAATAGAGCCTGTTTCTAGGACTGAAATTGGCTTTTCAACGTATGGTTGAAGCACCGCTTTCATCTCATTTGCCCATTCGTTAGTACCAGCATATGAAATGCCAATCTCGGCAACTGAACGTTGTGACAAAGTCTCTACTAACTCATCCAACCATTTTTTAAAGGTTTTAGCTCCACGTCCCTTAACAATTGGTTGAAGCTCATGGTCTTTCATTTGCATAACTACTCGAATATTCAGTAAAGAGCTCAACAACCCAGTAACACGGCCAATACGACCACCTTTTACAAGATTTTCTAAAGTTGAAACACCGATGTAGAGTTCAGTGTGATTTTTTACGTCCTCTACATGGGTTAGAATAGTTTCAAGGTCTTTTCCTTCTTGAGCTAGTTTGGCAGCTTCCACAACTTGGAACTTCAAGGCCTGATCTGTGAATGAACTATCCAAAACAGTGACATCTGCTGTTGACAAACTTGCTCCTTGACGAGCCGCTTCAACAGTTCCTGATAAAGCATGGGACATGTGAATAGCTAGAATCTGACTACCATCCTTACCCAAATCATCAAAAATTTCTGCAAAGAGTCCCACTGGTGGTTGACTAGTCTTAGGAAGATTTTTACTAGCTTGCATCAAGCGAAGAAATTCACCTTCTTCAAAATCTGCATCTGAATAGAGGACACTATCAATCATTACAGATAAAGGAACAATCGTAATATCTAATTCTTTGACCACTTCTGGTTCAATGGTAACAGACGAATCCGTTACAATTTTTACTTTTGACATAATTCAAATCTTTCTATTTTTCAAATTTTTGTGATTATTCTACTTAACTATAACAATTATATCAAAAAAACTAAAAAAATTCATACTGTATTTATCTATTTTAGTGCGATTCTTGATTTATTTTTTTGATGTGTATATAAAAAAAATAACCGCCCCTTTTCAGGCGATTATTATGGATATCTTACATTAAACGATTATATAATTCCTGCATCTGCATATCGTCTGGTACTAAGTGAAGATAAGATAGGATATATGTTTTTGCCTCTTCTAACTTCCCTAGTTCTCTTAATAAATAAATGTATTGTTCCAAGAACTCAGGATTATCCTTCAATTCTGTAGCGAGGTCTTTATAAAGCTCGTAAGCTGCGTCCAATTCCTCAGTCTCTTGGTAGCTACGGGCAATCATCCATTTTGTTAAGAGATTTTCAGGTTCATGCGCTTCTAAGGCTAAAATATCTTCATATCTCTCTTGTTCTTGGTAGATGGTCGCTAAGCGCAATAAAATCTCTTCTTGATCTTCAGCATTCTCTTGTGCTTGCAAAAGATAAGCTTCGGCTTGCTCTGGTTGATGCAATTCGTAAGATAACTGAGATGCGAGGAGCAATAAACGGGTTTCAAAAGGATTTTTTGCCAAACCCTGTTGAGCAATTTTAAGAGCTTCTTCCGTTTGATGTTCCTTATGAAGTGCCTGGCTATAGCCATACTCATATCCTTCGAAATCTGGAGAAATCGTATCTAATTGTTTAAAATATAAAGCTGCTTTTTGATAATCCTCTTGGTCAAAATAGAGACTCGCAAGTTCATAGGCTGTTTGATCATCATATTCTAACTCTAAGGCTTTTTCTAAAAACTCAACAGCTGATTCGAACTTTCCAAGTCTTGCATATGCTAGACCAATTCTCTGATAAGTCGAAATTCCTGTTTGATCATAGATAGCACGATTATCTAATTGAGCATAGCCTTTAATAGCCTCTAAATCGTTTCCTAGCTCGCTATCTAGTTCTGCTAGTCCAAATATCAAGAGTGGATCATCGGAGTAGCTACGAGCTTCTAAGAGCTTCTCACGCGCAACATCTGTCAATCCTTCCATCTGATATAAATCAGCCTTAAGGCAAGAGCTGATACATACCATTCGCTCTCCGGACCAATATTCTCTAGATAGTCAAAAGCTTCTTCAATCAGTCCATCTTCGCCAGCGATTGCAGCTAGATTGATATAGACTTCTGGGAATTTCGGTGCTAATTTCTCATAAATTTGCCCTGCTTGTGGGTAGAAACCTATTCCTTCGAGATATGCAGCAAGTTCAAGAAGCATTTCATCTGAGTCTTCTTCTATTGCTTTTTGAAAATAGGAATCTGCTTTGGGCAAATCTTGTTGTTCTAAAGCCTCGAGCATTTGTTGACTATTGTTCACAATCAGTCTCCTCTACTGGTTCATAAAGTCCACTAACTCCTTTATACCAATCAAAAATTTCTGAGATCACTACTTTTGCAGAAGCGTAGATTGGAATACCTAGCAATACACCCCAAATACCAAACATAGATCCTGAAGTTAATAGAACAAACAGAATGGTGATTGGGTGAATATTGAGTTGGCTTCCTAGAATCAATGGCGATACGAAGCGTCCTTCAATGGTTTGCTCAACAATAAAGACGATAATAACCTTTAGGAGCATGACAGGACCAGCAATCAGTCCCAAAACAAGCGCTGGAATCATAGCAAGGAAACTACCTAGATAAGGAACTAGATTGAGAATACCAGCAGTAATACCTAAAGTAACAGCATACCGAAGTCCAATAATCTTGAACAAGATAATAAACATGATGGCCACGATAACGGCTACGGTAATTTGACCTCGCACATAATTAGCAAGTTGTTGGTTGACATCTGAAAGAACTTTACCGACTGGTTCTCTCAATTTATTTGGTAGAAATTGAGTAATATAGTCTCTTAGCCCTTTACCGTCTCGGAGGAGGTAAAAGAGCATAAATGGCATGATAATCAAAGCGACGATTACTTGAGAAGTTCCACTAATAAGAGCACTCACCCAGTTAACAGCTTTAGAAGAAATATTACTTGCCCATGCAGTTGCCTGAGTTGAAAATTGCGCTAAAACCTGCTCCAATTGAGGTCTAAAGTCATCTGGCAAACGCTTGGTTACGAGATCATCAATAACTTTATCAGCATCTTCGAGATAACTTGGGACATTTTGTGCAAAAACAACTACTTGACGTTGAAGGTTTGGAATCGCAACAGCTAGACCAATAATCAATAGTACGGCAATAATGACGAAGATAATACTAATGGCTAAGACGCGGTTAATTTTGTACTTCTCCATCAAATCTACTAGTGGATTCAAGAGGTAGAAAAGTAGACCCGATAAAATAACTGGCAACATGACTACTGATAAAAAGTCGATAACAGGGATAAATAAGAAGCTGATTTTACTGAGAATAAAAATATTGAGACCTAGTAACAAAGCTACCAAAAATACAGTAACAGCCTTATTATCTAAAAACCATTTAAAAAACCAAGATAAGGTAAAGTGTTTCTCTTTTTGTTCCATTTTTTCTTCCTTTCCTTTGTCCTAACATTATACCATGTTTTAAGAAAAATAAGGGGTTTTTATAGTGTTTTAAAAAAGGATAAATTTAGCCTTTGGGCAAGAGTACAGGAGCGTTTTATGAATTAGAATTTTCATCTAGTAGACCTTTTTATGTTATAATTGAAGTATATTTTTCTAGAGGTATGAATATGAAAGAAACAGTCTATTTTGGAACTTATACACGCCGTATTTCCCATGGGATTTACAAGGCTGATTTTGATACGGAAACAGGCAAACTCTCAAATCTAGAGCTCTTTGCAGCAGAACCAAGTCCAACCTATTTAGCCTTTGATCAAGACCAGCATTTATACACGGTTGGAAGCCATGATGGCAAAGGGGGAATTGCGGCATACAAAACTGATGGTGTCCTACTGAATCACGTCGTTGAAGAAGGGGCACCTCACTGCTATGTTGCAGTTGATGAGAAACGAGGGCTAGTCTATGGCGCTAACTATCATAAAGGTCAAGTTCTAGTCTATAAACGTAAAGAAGATGGCAGTCTTGAACTGGCAGACATTGACCAACATACTGGCCACGGACCACATGAAAACCAAGCTTCTCCTCACGTACACTACACAGATTTAACACCAGACCAATATTTAGTAACTTGTGACTTAGGTACTGACCAAGTTACTACCTACGATGTTAGTCCAGAAGGACAATTAAAGAAATTAGCAACCTACAATTCTAATCCTGGTGCTGGGGCTCGTCACCTTGTTTCCACCACCACTACAAGATTGCTTATCTCATTTGCGAACTCAACAGTACGATTGAAGTATTGATTTACGATGGTGTTGGAGAATTTGAACAAATGCAGGTCATCTCAACCCTACCAGATGACTATGATGGTTTCAATGGAACTGCCGCTATTCGTCTCTCTAAAGATGGTAAATTCCTCTACGCTTCTAATCGAGGCCATGATTCTATCGCTGTTTATAGCATTTTAGCAGATGGAAGCTTAGAATTATTAGAGATTGTTCCAACGCATGGGAAAAATCCACGTGATTTTGATTTATCACCTGACCAAGAATTCCTTATCGCTGTTCACCAGGATTCTGATAATGCTACCGTTTTTAAACGCAATCCTGAAACTGGTAGACTTGCTGAACTTTCTAATGAATTCCAGGTACCTGAAGCAGTCTGCATTAGTTTTACTAAATAAGGCATAATAAAAAATGAACTTGATTAAACAAGTTCATTTTTTTTTTATAATTTATTTCCGACATTAATACGGTTAATAGCACGTTGCAATGCAATTTTAGCACGGCGCTCTTGGTCGATTAAGTGTTTGTCTTGTGCTTCTTCGATTTCACGTTCTGCACGAAGTTTAGCACGTTCTGCACGACTAACATCAATATCGCGCGCACGTTCAGCTGAGTCAGCAATAATGGTAATGACATTATTAGCAATCTCAATGATTCCTCCGTTTACTGCTATCCAGTTCACATGAGTATCATCATCGATGCGTTTAACCTTTACTTCATCAACTGCTAGAACCGCAATCATATTTTCATGTCGTGGCAAGATCCCCATCTCACCATCCAGAGTTCGTACCGATACAAAGCTGGCATGGTGATCATAGACGAGGCCATCTGGTGTCACGATCTGGACAGTTAAATGAGCCATAGATCACCTCTTAAAATCCCATTTTTTCAGCCTTAGCAATAACATCTTCGATTGAACCTACTCCACGGAAGGCATCTTCTGGAAGGTGATCGTGTTTACCGTCAAGAATTTCCTTAAATCCACGAACTGTTTCAGCTACTGGAACATAAGATCCTGGTTGACCAGTAAATTGTTCCGCAACGTTGAAGTTTTGTGACAAGAAGAACTGAATACGGCGCGCACGAGCAACCAAAGTCTTTTCTTCATCAGAAAGTTCATCCATACCAAGGATGGCGATGATATCTTGCAACTCATGGTAACGTTGAAGCACACGTTTCACTTCTGCAGCTACTGCATAGTGCTCTTCTCCAACGATTTCAGGTGCCAAGGCACGTGAACTTGAAGCAAGTGGGTCAACGGCTGGGTAAATCCCCAATTGAACCAATTTACGTTCCAAGTTTGTTGTAGAATCCAAGTGAGCAAAAGCTGTTGCTGGCGCTGGGTCAGTATAGTCATCCGCTGGCACGTAGATGGCCTGGATAGAGGTTACAGACCCCTTCTTAGTTGAAGTGATACGTTCTTGCAATTGACCCATTTCAGTTGCGAGTGTTGGCTGGTAACCAACGGCTGATGGCATACGACCCAAAAGGGCAGATACTTCTGAACCAGCTTGTGTGAAACGGAAAATGTTGTCAATGAAGAGAAGAACGTCTTGACCTTCTACATCACGGAAGTATTCAGCGATTGTCAAACCAGTAAGGGCAACACGCATACGGGCTCCTGGTGGCTCATTCATCTGACCAAATACCATGGCTGTTTTTTCGATAACGCCTGATTCTTTCATTTCCCAGTAGAGGTCGTTCCCTTCACGAGTACGTTCCCCAACACCAGTAAATACTGAGATCCCACCGTGTTCTTGGGCAATGTTGTGAATCAATTCTTGGATCAATACGGTCTTACCAACTCCGGCACCACCGAAGAGTCCGACCTTACCACCTTTAAGGTAAGGGGCAAGAAGGTCGATAACCTTGATCCCTGTTTCTAGAATTTCTGAAGAGGTTGACAATTCATCAAAAGTTGGTGCTTTTTATGAATTGGCTGACACTCTGCATCTTCACCAAAAGGAGCTTCCAAGTCAATGGTATCTCCCAAAACGTTGAAGACACGTCCTAGAGTTTCTTTCCCAACTGGTACTGAGATTGGACGACCTGTGTCCAATACTTCCAAACCACGGGTCAAGCCATCAGTTGATTCCATAGCGATAGTACGAACCATACCATCTCCCAACTCCAAAGCTACTTCAAGGACGATTTTTGTTTTTCTTTCGTCATTTTTGTAGACGACAAGTGCATTATTAATCTCTGGTAGTTTCTCACCTGCTGCAAACATGACGTCTACAACGGGACCGATAACCTGAGCAATTTTACCTGAACTCATCTACTTCTCCTATTCTGTATAAGATACTGTCGGTTCCTAGCTCAACTAGGTCCTAATACTCTTCGAAAATCAAATTCAAACCACGTCAGCGTCGCCTTACCGTACTTAAGTACAGCCTGCGGCTAGCTTCCTAGTTTGCTCTTTGATTTTCATTGAGTATAAGTTCATTTTCATACGAGCTGGACTAGAGCCTATTCTAAAGCACTAGCTCCTGCTACGATTTCTGTAATTTCTTGTGTAATCGCCGCCTGTCTGGCACGGTTATACTGGATAGTCAAATCATTGATAACTTTTTTAGCATTATCTGTTGCTGTCTGCATTGCCGTCATCCCTGCCGCATTTTCAGCTGTCTTGGCATCAATTATAGCACCGTAAATCATACTTTCTGCAAACTGTGGCAATAGTTGATCCAAGATTTCTTCACGACTTGTTTCAAGCTCAAAAGTCAAGCTGTAGTTATCATCTGCTTCATTTGGGTCCAAATCGACAATTGGAAGCATCTGCTCAACACGCATTTGACTTGTCAGTGTATTCACATGGTGGTTGTAGCAAACATAGAGCTCATCGAAAAGTTCATTTGATACATTTCAATGGTTTTTGAGATAATCTTACGAACTTCATCGAAGCTTGGTTGACTTGCTAAACCACGCAATTCATAAATTGGCTGAATACCACGAGCTTTAAAGAAGTCTGCTCCCATACCACCGATACAGATGACTTCAAAATCATCACCTGAAGGATGGTATTCTTGTTGCAGTTCCATGACAGCCTTCAAGATTGAAGAGTTATATCCTCCAACAAGACCACGGTCAGATGTGATAACGATATAGCCTGTTTTTTTGACAGGGCGACTAATCAACATTGGATTCGTTGATCCGCCAGCGCCATCTCCGTGAAGGATATCTGTAAGGAGTTTGCGAACTTTTTGAGCATAGATTTGGAAGTTGCGTGCAGCTTCTTCAGAACGACCTAACTTAGCTGCAGAAACCATCTGCATCGCGTTAGTAATTTGACTAGTATTTTTCGTTGAGGCGATTTTTGTTTTAATATCATTTAGAGATACTGCCATCTGACACCTCTATTCTTATTGGAAGCTGGATTGGTTGAGAAACTCAGTAATCGCAGCATCCAAGACTGCTTCTTCTGGCAAGTCTTTTGTTTCACGAATAGTTTCCAAAATCTCTGGATGTTGCGCATCAAAGAAGGCATGGAATTCTTCCTCAAAACGAACAATATCATCAACTGATATAGTATCCAAGAATCCATGAGTCAAGGCATACAGAATGGTTACTTGTTTCTCAACAGGTAGTGGTTTATGAACAGGTTGTTTCAATACTTCTACAGTACGACGACCACGGTTCAATTTAGCCTGTGTCGCTGCATCCAAGTCTGAACCAAATTTGGTGAAGGCTTCCAACTCTCGGTATGAAGCAAGGTCGATACGAAGAGTACCAGCAACCTTCTTCATGGCTTTAATCTGAGCAGAACCACCAACACGAGATACAGAAGAACCTGCATCAATAGCCGGACGAATACCCGCATTAAAGAGACTATCACTTAGGAAGATTTGTCCATCCGTAATAGAGATTACGTTTGTGGCGATATAAGCTGAGATATCTCCAGCTTGTGTCTCGATAAATGGAAGAGCTGTGATAGATCCACCACCAAGCTCATCTGAAACCTTAGCAGAACGCTCAAGTAGACGGCTGTGAAGGTAGAAGACATCCCCTGGGAAGGCTTCACGACCTGGAGGACGACGAAGCAAGAGAGAAAGTTCACGATAAGCTACCGCTTGTTTAGATAAGTCATCATAAACGATCAACACATGTTTCCCTTGGTACATGAACTCTTCTGCAATAGCGACCCCTGCATAAGGTGCAAGGAAGAGCAATGGAGAAGGTTGTGAAGCTGAGGCTGTCACAACGATTGTGTAATCCAAGGCTCCGTACTGGCGAAGTGTTTCTACTTGTGTACGAACTGTTGATTCTTTTTGACCAATCGCTACATAGATACAGATCATATCTTGACCTTTTTGGTTCAAGATAGCGTCAATAGCGATAGTTGTCTTCCCTGTTTGACGGTCACCGATGATCAACTCACGTTGGCCACGACCGATTGGAACAAGGGCGTCAATAGCTTTCAAACCTGTTTGCAACGGTTCTGATACAGACTTACGTTGCATAACACCAGGAGCTGGTGCTTCAACTGGACGAGTTTGTTTGTGTCGATTGGACCAAGTCCGTCTACAGGACGACCAAGTGGATCGACAACACGTCCAATTAAGCTATCGCCAACTGGAACTTCCATGATTTTCCCTGTACGACGAATAGTGTCGCCTTCACGGATATCTGTAAAGTCCCCGAGGATGATAATACCGACGTCTGTTGATTCCAAGTTTTGCGCCATACCATAAGAGCCATTTTCAAAAATCAACAGCTCACCACTCATAGCATTTTCGAGACCATGTGCACGTGCAATCCCGTCACCGATGTAGGTTACAACACCTGTTTCAGTTACATCAAAATTGGGTTTGAAATTTTCAATTTGTTGCTTAATTAAAGCGCTGATTTCTTGTGCGTTAATTGCCAAAAGAACACCACTTTCTATTTCAAATTTTCCTTAACAACTTTAAGTTGTTGTTTAATACTCACATCAATTGTCTTGTGATTGGCAAAAATAACAAAACCACCGATTAAACTATCGTCAATTTTTTCCTTAATGCTACGAACTTTTAGAGACATCTTTTTCTCGATTAGAGGAATTAGTCGTTCTTTCTGTTCATTAGTCAAAGGATGTGTAGACAAAATAGTCACTTCAAAACGATTGGTTTCTTTTTCAAGACGATTCAAGCAATCTACTATCACATCATAAAATAGGTTTGATCTGTGATTGTAAAGTAGAACCTCGATAAAGTTTTGCACTAAAGGTGACACAGAGTCTTGGAAAAAACGAACCGTTTTTTCTTTATCCGACTCATCTACTGCCACCTGAGCTAAAAAAGAAGGTAAGCCTGTTTCTTCAGCTACTTGCTTGATTTGAGACAAGTCTGAAAAAATAGAATCTTCTTCTCCTTTTTCAATCACTAATTGGACAAAAGGCATGCTGTATTTTTCAATTACCTTTAGAGTCTTTTTGTCCATTAAGCTTCTCCTAGCTGATCGATATACTGATCAATGAGTTCTTTATGGGCTTGACTGTCAAGGTTTTGAGAGATGATTTTTCCAGCTAGACTAATTGTTAAATCAGCTACATCTCCCTTAACGCTTTGTAAAGCTTCAGCTTTATTTTGAGCAATTTCTTGGTTGGCTTTTTCTTTTAAGCGCCCTGCTTCAAGTTTAGCTTCAGCCAAAATATCAGCTTTACTTTTCTCAGCTGTTTCCTTTGCATTCTCGATAATAGTTTTAGCTTCGGTACGGCTACCTGCTAACTCAGCTTCGCGTTTGCTAGCAAGTTCCTCTGCCTTTTTACGGGCTTCCTCGGCACCATCAATATCTGAAGAAATCTTTTCAGCGCGTTCATCTAAGACACTGGTAATATTTCCCCAAGCATATTTCTTCACTAAAAAGATCAATAAAAGGAAGGAACCAGCGATCAGAATAAAGTCACCAATAATGGTACTAATAGTTAAATCCATCTTCTAATCCTCCTCTACTTACTCTTCCCCTTCATTTATTTTTTTACCAATGTACATAGATGACAACATGGTAAATACATAAGCTTGAATACATGAAATGAAAATCGAAAAGGCTGTCCATAACATGTTTGCAATAAAGGCAAAAGGATACCAATACAAGGCATGTTGTGACAAGGCCAATAGCAATCCTGCTAAAACCTCACCGGCAAAAATATTTCCGTATATCCGAATCGCCAAGGAGGCAAAATTGGTGAACTCTTCTAAAATGTTCATCGGAGTCATGAAGCCAGGTGTAACAAATGCTCTCAAATATTCTTTAACGCCTCTACGACGAACTCCTTCTACATGCGCGATCAAAGTGATCAATAATGAGAGGGATAAATCGTATCCAAGGTTGGCTGTTGGAGAAGTCCACAAGTTATAACCGTTTGTTGTTTGTACCTTTGCCATTAAGCCAATATTATTGGCTACCAAGATAAACAAGAATAGAGAAAATAGGAACAAGGAATAGTCCTTGATGTATGAATCTCCAATGTTTGGTTTTGCAAAACTAACCACAAAGTCATAAATCATCTCAAGAGCATTTTGTTTGCCCTTTGGACGGATGGTCATTTTTCGACTTGCCCAGTAGACAAAGGCAAAAACCATCAAAACAGTTACAAGAGACATGGCAAGCAGGGTCAAATCAAAGGATATTGGTCCAATATTAACGGTTGGATTCAAACTTTCTTCCATGGTTTGACACCTCCATTTCTAAATAGAGTTGTCTATTTAATGACAAATGCCATCGCTAGGGTTACAAAGAAGGTACCTTCTACAAAGGCAACACCAAGAATTAAAAGGCTACGTAATTGGTTAATAATTTCAGGTTGACGAGCTGCAGACTTGAAGAGATTACTCATAATCATTCCTTCAGCAATAGATACACCCATACAGGCAAGACAAAGTCCGAAAAATGTTAAATTCATGACGAATTCTCCTTTTTTAAATTAAATTTACCTCCCTAGTTTAGTCCTAAAATTTGCTTTTGTCAACTTTTTACTAGTAATGAAAGCGTTTCGAATCATTTATTTCTAATTTTACGATTTTCAAGACAGTATATAGAAAATTTTATTGTTATTTCATACCACTTTCACTACCTCTCCTTGTTTTCTGAAAACAAAAAACCGAGTTTTACAACTCGGTTTTGTCAGTTCTTATCTGAAATAAATTGAGTAATGATTTTGACAAGCTGGATTAAAGAGTGCTGCACAATAAGGACAAGTGCCCGTCTCTGTATACTCTTCATACGTTAGTGTTTTCCCACAGGATCCACATAAGATAGGTTTATCCTCTTTCAGCCTTAAAGGATAGGGAGAAAATACGTGCGACTCTAGTTCATCATGACACTGATAACAGGCATAGTATTTCTTACACTCATAGCACTGCAGGGCTACGATATCCTTATCAGTATGGTAATGAACACATCTGCTTTCATGATCTACTAGTAATCCCTGAGCTTGAACCATTCTTTTTCCTTATCTAGGCACGAACTGTGACACTTGTTCCATCTTCTTTGTAAAGATTGATCAGGCCTTCTTTCAAAGCACGGACCATATCACCTGCTTCTACTGGTTGAGGAACCTTGATGGTCAAGAGTTCCATTGGGTTTGGTGCACGGTCGATTTTATTTCCTTTGGCATCATGAAGGTCTTCGATGTAGGTTTCAAAATGACGGAAACCTGGACCGTAAAACTCAACTTGGTCACCTTCGTTAATAACGTTACGTTGGCGAATAGTTGCTGTTTGTGTCGCATCATCATAAGCTACTACTTCAGCAACAAACTTGTATTCTGGAATCTTGCGACGAGCACCGAAAAGCTGTTCATTTTCAGATGGTGTTCCGTAGTAGAAACCTGTAGCCAATTCACGTTGGGCAACCTTCCACATTTCATCAATCAAGTCTTGCTTGATCGCTTCAAACTTTTCAGGGCTCTCGAGATAGGCATCAACAGCAGCCTTGTAGCAGTTTGTTACTGTTGAAACGTAGTGAATGGACTTCATACGACCTTCAATCTTAAGACTGTCTACGCCATTTTCAATCATATCTGGGATATGGTCAATCATAGACATATCAACAGCTGACATTGAGAATTCTTCAGGAATTTCTCCCTTGAGACTCTTACGTTCCTTACCAAATGGCATGTCGTAAAGATCGTATTTCCAACGACAAGATTGTGAACATCCACCACGGTTGGCATCGCGCATACTCATGTGGTTAGAAAGAGTACAACGACCAGAGTAGGAGATACACATAGCTCCATGTACGAAGGCTTCGATTTCAACATCTGTACGTTTGCGAATCTCTGCCAATTCTTCCATAGAAACCTCACGCGCCAAAACGACACGCGTCAAGCCAAGTTCTTTCCAGAATTCAAGGGTTTCGTAGTTAGTCGCACTAGCCTGGGTTGAAAGGTGGATTTCAAGTCCTGGTGCTTCTGTTGCAGCAATCATGATCAAGGCAGGGTCAGACACGATAACAGCCGCAATACCTATGTCACGCAACTTACGGAACCATTCACCGGCCCCTTCTTCGTTTCCTTCGTGCATGACCATATTAGCAGCTACATAAACCTTAGCACCGTACTTAGCTGCGAACTGTACTCCTTCTTCCATTTGTTCGAAAGTAAAGTTCCCTGCACGGCTACGAAGACCATAGGCTTGACCACCGATAAAGACAGCATCTGCTCCATATTGAACAGCTACTTTTAGTTTTTCAAGTGTTCCTGCAGGTGATAGAACCTCAGGACGTTTCAAAGTTTTTGTCATGTTTTCTCCTATTTGCAATATAAAAGTTTGACACTAATCTTTACCATTTTATAGCAAAAAGGTTCTAAAATCAAGTTTTGATTGATTGTTTAGACAATTCTAATTTTCTTGAAACTCTAAGTTCATCGAACTGTTTCTATTTGCCAGGTACTCCAACCTTTAAAACGAATGGCTCCCTTTTGGTCCGTTTTGTAAATCGAATTCCCAAGTTCATGGTTATTCTCCCCATTTTTTTCTTTAAATTTTTTCTTCTTGTCTACTGAAATGACCGTGATTTTAGGTTGTAAGGTTTTGAAGACTTCGACATCATTCTTTTTCTTAGCTGTTTCCTGATGAGTTATCACTACATCTGTTTGGAGTTTTGGATAAGAGTTTGCTAAGAACTTCTCCTCTGTATTTCCAGTAACTAGAAAGGTTTGATCTAGTAACTTTCCATACAAGACCATTGAATCCTTTTTATCGCTATTTTGGCTAGTGAATGCTTCCAAACTACTCCCAAAAATAAACAACTGCTGCCCTGTTTTAATAGCAGCTACCTTGATTTTGGTTTCCTTCAGTTTATCCATAAATTCTCTCTTAGATAAAGTTTCTTCAGTTACTAGAATCTCTCCAAGCTCGACGGCTTTACTAATTTCTAACACATGATCTAGTTGCTTAGGTTCACTTTTCGTTAAAACAAGTTGATCAATCTTGGCCACTCCTCGACTTTTCAGATAAGGGATTAAACTCCGTTTGACATTGCTAGAGGAAACCCTCTCCTGCCAGGTTTCTTTCTTTTCAGTTTCAGACTTTTCTCCGACATCCAGTAGTATGGTCTTTCCTGTCATGTCTCTTAGGAAAATACTTCGTCCCTGTTCCATATCTAGGACTGTGATTTCATTTTCTAGTGGATGCTTGGTTACTAAAAAGAATGAGATGGCAACTATGACAAGCATAGGTATTTTTTTCAAATTCTTTCGATAGTCATAGATGAGAGCTAAAGTAATCAAAAGAAGGATTAAAATCCAAAGACTCGGCTGACCAAAAACAAGAGGCCTTGTAGATAGCTGAGAAATGTAGCGTATGATATTTTCTAGCCATTCAAAGAGAAAGTTGAACTGGGTGTTGGGATATATAAATGACAGACAGAAGAGAATCGATAAAAGTGGCAATAAGACCATGTCAAACAAGAAAGAAAAGGCAAAAGTTAGGAGAATAGACCACGGTTGAAATTCAGAAAAGTAGAAAGATAAAATTGACAAAATTCCCAAAGAAATAATGCAACTCTCTCTAACCAGACCTTTTATCCCTGCTACTTCCTCACCAGTCATTGTCAGAATAAAGGCATAAGCACAGGAAAGAACTCCCCCAGCAGTTAAGAAAAAGTTCGGCATGATAAGAAATAGAACAAGAATCGTTAAAGCAAAATTATCCAATGATTTGAAGCCATGCTGAGCCACTAGCTTTTGTAGAAGACTACGAATAACTGAAGCTGAAAATCCTGTCAAGCCTGCATAAAACAAAGAAAATGGATAAGCTAGCCATTTTAACTTCTCTTGCGTCAAGCCCAATCGCAAGAGTGACTTTTTAAAAGCATTCATGAAAAATCCGACCTGCATTCCAGACAAAGCAAAAAGATGAATAATCCCTAAGCTGGAATAAAGTTCATTCATTTCCTCAAAGTCTGTGTCTAAATGTCCCAATAAAAGACCGGTCATATAGTTACGCATAGGATCAGGAAAATTTCGTTTAACCCAGACAACTGCCTTTCTCCTCAAACTTGATAGATTTTCTCCGATATCCCAACTACTTGTTTGCTTTAATTCAACAATTTCGGATATAGTTAAGGTCTGATAAATTCCTTGCGTTTTGAGATAGTTTCGATAATCAAAACCAGCAAAATTGTTTGCCCCTTGAGGACTAGCTAACTTGCCTTTCATAACCATTTCATGCAGATCAGACAACTGCTGAAATTTTTCTTTTTCAGATTCTGATTGGAGCTTATAATAGACCTGAAAGAGTCTACCATCAGCCTTGCCACGAAAAGACAAGCTATCACCATTTACCTTGATGGTGTCCGGTAAGACTCGGACTGTATCAACTGTATTGACTAGATGTTGACTAGCTTCTTCTTGCTGCCATTTTTGAAATACAAACCAGCTCCCAAATAGGCTACAAACCAATAGGACCTTGACCACAGTCTTCCATGGAAATTGGAAAAAGAGGCATACTAGTAAAAAGACAAAGCCCAAAAGTGCTAAGAAATTTGCTGAAAATATTGCATAGTAGAGCCATAGCAAAAGAAAACTAAGATAGATTTTTGGGATGGGAAAACGATTAATCCACTGTGACATACTCTTTTAACTTTTCTATCGTTTTTGCACCAATACCAGAAACCTTTTTAAGCTCATCAACTGACTTAAACTTACCGTTGGATTCACGATGGTCAATGATATCCTGAGCACGTTTAGCACCTAATCCTTTAACTTGTTTAAGTTCCTCTAAACTGGCTTTATTGAGATTGACTTTCTTACTTTCCTTGTTGTTAGAGGTATTTGATTGTGATTCTTGACTGGTAGCTTCTTCCTTGGTCGGAACATAGACTAGTGCTTCGTCACTAATTCTCTGGGCTAGATTGATAGACTTACTATCGGCATTATCTGTCAAGCCACCAGCTTTCTGGACAGCATCATTGATGCGACTACCTACTGGCAAATCATAAATCCCTGGCAATTTAACAGCCCCTTTGACATCAACAGTAATTAAATCTTGCTCCACTGCTTCTTCCTTATGATTCCCATCCTCCTTTTCATCCGTCGAATCCTTCGAAACATTTGTAAGTTCTGTTTGCACCTTTGTTTCTTTAGCAGGGGCTTGAGCGACTGGCTTGAGGAGAAAAAATCCACCCAAGACCAAGCCCAAACTAACACAGATAACAATGATTTTATATTCTTTGATTTTCTCAATAAGTACTTCCATATTTTCTCCTCTCTTAACTTATTCGTAAGAGAAAGAAAAAAACAGCTAAAAAATCTTTTCAACTGCTTACTTATTTGCAAAATAGTCTTCCTTGGTCAAGATTTCTGAAAATAAGTTTACAAGTTTTTCTTGCAATTTAAAGCGGTTTCATATACAATAAAATCATCACAAAAAATCAAAAAAATGTGATATAAAACTGAAACTGTCTGATAGAAAGTGAGTTATATCTATGTTAATTGGAATTCCTAAGGAAATTAAAAATAATGAAAATCGTGTTGCTTTGACACCAGCTGGTGTACAGAGTCTCGTTGGTCGTGGCCACCGTGTCCTCATCGAAACAAATGCTGGGCTTGGTTCAGGATTTACAGATGCCAACTATGAAAAACAAGGTGCTGAGATTGTTGCTACAGCTGCTGAGGCTTGGGCTGCAGAGTTAGTTGTTAAAGTGAAAGAACCACTTGCTAGTGAATATCAATATTTGCGTGAGGATTTACTTCTCTTCACCTACTTGCACATGGCCGCCGCTCCAGAATTAGCAGATGCTATGCTTGCATCTAAAACAACTGGTGTCGCTTATGAAACTGTTCGTGATACTGAAGGACAACTTCCTCTCCTCGTCCCAATGAGTGAGGTTGCAGGTCGTATGGCTGTACAAATCGGAGCTCACTTCTTGACGAAACAAGCTGGTGGTTCAGGGGTCTTACTCGGTGGTGTACCAGGTGTTCCAAAAGGAAAAGTAACCATCATTGGTGGTGGTGTGGTTGGTACACATGCAGCTCGTATCGCTCTTGGTTTGGGAGCGCAAGTAACTATTCTTGATATCAGCGCCAAACGCCTAGCAGTCCTAGAAGACGTCTTTGGTCACCAAATTCAAACTCTGATGTCTAACCCATTTAATATCGAAGCAAGTGTTCGTGAAGCAGATGTTGTGATTGGTGCTGTCTTGATTCCTGGTGCCAAAGCTCCGAAATTGGTAACAGATGACATGGTTCAACAAATGCGTCCTGGTTCTGTCATCGTTGACGTCGCTGTCGACCAAGGTGGTGTTATTGCAACAGCTGATCGCGTTACAACTCACGATGAACCTGTCTATGAAAAACATGGGGTTCTTCACTATGCTGTTGCCAACATTCCTGGTGCAGTTGCACGTACATCTACCATCGCCCTCACAAATGTGACACTTCCTTATATTGAAGCCTTGGCAGAAAAAGGCTTTAAGAAAGCGATTCTTGAAGATGATGGTTTGCGTGAAGGGGTTACAACTTATCAAGGTCAACTAACTAGTCAACCAGTTGCGGAAGGTTTAGAACGTGACTATACACCTATTAGTGAACTTGTTTAATAAGATATTCAAAAAAATAAGAGCAGTTTTTCAACTGCTCTTTTTCTTATTCAGTTTCTTCTTGGTTTTCTTCAGCCTTAGCAGCTAGCGGTTCATATGCTCTAATAATCTGAGCAACGACTGGATGTCGGACCACATCCTTGGCCGAGAAGTGTACAAAGTCAATCTGGTGAATGTTCTTGAGTTTTTCCTGAGCATCAATCAAACCTGACTTAACATTCCGCGGCAAGTCAATCTGACTGATATCTCCATTGACAATCATTTTAGAATTGAATCCTAAACGTGTCAAAAACATCTTCATCTGCATGATGGTCGTATTTTGCGCCTCATCCAAGATGACAAAGGCATCATCCAAAGTACGTCCACGCATATAGGCAAGTGGAGCGATTTCAATGATTTCACGTTCCATGAGACGAGTCGTTTGGTCTTTTCCTAGAATCTGGTACAAGGCATCATAGACAGGTCGAAGATAAGGATCTACCTTTTCCTTGAGATCACCTGGAAGAAATCCTAGACTCTCGCCCGCTTCCACTGCTGGTCGAGTCAAGATAATACGCTTGACCTGTCCACGCTTGAGAGCTGTCACAGCCAAAGTCACTGCAAGGAAGGTCTTCCCTGTACCAGCAGGGCCAATTCCAAAGGTTACATCATGGTGCTTCACACTATCGACATAGAGTTTTTGCCCCAAGGTCTTCACACGAATTGGTTTACCAGTATTATCCTTGATAATTTCTTCTTCGTAAAGGGCGACAAATTTATCAATTTCATGGTTTCGAACCATATTGATAGCTGTCACCACGTCAGGAGTTCCGACAGTCATCCCACGATTCACCAAAACCATCAAGGCTTGAATAACTTGCCGTGCTTCCTCACACGCAGACTCCCCCTCCCAAGACTTGGACAATCTCTGTACGGGCATGGATGATGACATCTAACTCATCCTCCATCAAGCGAAGATGGCGTTCATTAGAACCAAAAAGGTGAAACAAGTCATCTGGATGACTCAGCTGAATATCTATTGAATGTTCCTTCAAATAAAGAACCTCTCTCATACTTTAATTTCTTTTTATTATAACAAAGGCTTTTAGAAATTGCTATCCCTAACATCCCTAGCAGGTTTAATGTTCTAAATATTCCTGCCAGATACGGTCAAAATCACCTAAGTTAAAGGAAAAACTAGCATGTTCCTCTAAAAAACGACTCACTTGATCGAAATCATCTGTATGTTTTGGAAAGGCGGACTCCTCAAAAGCCAGATCCGCTAAAATTGCTTTGGGACTATTGCTTTTAGGATTGCGCTCGGTCATGAGCCAAGTATAAAATGATTTTCTCATAAGCCTCCCTAAATTAATTCGGTACCAAACTGATCTTGCTTGATTTTGCCAGCCTTCATCAAACCACCAAGAGCTTTTTTAAACTGACCTTTTGAAATACCAAAAGTAGCCTTGATATCATCAGGTGATGACTTATCGTTCAGGGTCATGAAACCGCCATTGCTTTCCAAGTAAGTCAGGATCATTTGGGCATCATTTTCTAACATCTCAAAAGATCGTGGTTTTAAAGAAAGATTAAGCGTTCGGTCAACCTCACGGAATCCAATGACACGCGCATCTAAAACTTGTCCCAAACGTGGTTCTGCATAGCGCTCACTTGGATGGATAAATCCAAGCATGTTGTTCTCTGGTAAATAAACGAAGGTTCCTGATAATTTGAGACGGTAAACAATGGCAGGCCAATTTTGATTCTGCATGTTATTGTAGGCAGGACGTGCCAATCGTTGGAAATCTTCCTGATAAGCTAAGATTCCCCAGATACGGTCCTTCTTATCCACTTCTAGGCGAATATAAAGACGATCACCCTTCTTAGGCCAGAGCTCTTTCAGTTCAGGCAGGATATCAAGTGACACAACGATTTCCTTGTCAGGAAGTCCTGTATCAACAAACACCCAAATCCTTACGAACCTCTGTTACTGTACCCCAGCCAAATTGGTCCTGAGTTGCAGTCACTTCTTGAGTTGTCAAGCGAAGTTTTTGCTTCATGTCTGTGTAAGCAAAACCTTTGACCGTATCACCAACCGCATGCTGACCTTCTTCCTTAGCAAGAGCGTATGTTTGACCATCCTTTTGAACAAAGTAAAAACAGTCATTTTCATCGATGATAAGTCCAACGATAAAACTTGCAAGATTTGTATTCATGTTTCCTTCTTTCGAATAAAACTCAGCCAGCAATGCCAACTGAGTTTTTCTGTTTATTTCTTAGACTTCCAAGATTTCTTTTTCTTTATTGGCAGTCATCTCGTCGATGTGTTTAACAGCATCGTCTGTCGCTTTTTGAATATCTTTTTCAAGAGTCTTCAATTCATCTTCAGTGATTTCTTTAGCTTTTTCTTGTTTCTTAGCTTCATCCATAGCATCACGACGGATATTACGGATAGCTACTTTAGCATTTTCACCAACTTTTTTCACTTCTTTAGCGAGATCGCGACGAGTTTCTTCTGTAAGAGCTGGGATAACCAAGCGAATAACAGAACCATCGTTAGCTGGTGTAATTCCAAGATCTGAAGCGTTCAAAGCACGCTCGATATCCTTCAATGAAGATTTATCAAATGGTGTTACCAATAAAACACGCGCTTCAGGAATCGTGATAGAAGCGATTTGATTCAGAGGTGTTTCGACACCATAGTATTCAACAGTAATACGGTCAAGCAAGCTAGCGTTAGCACGACCTGCACGGATACCACCAAATTCACGAGCAAGTGAGTGGTGAGATTGAGTCATTCTCTCTTTAGCTTTTTCTACAATTGCGTTAGCCATAATTTTTCTTATTCCTTTTCTTCGATATTATTTGAAACAGTTGTTCCGATATTTTCACCAAATACAACACGTTTGATATTGCCCGATTGGTTCATATTAAAGACTACCAAGTCAATATCGTTATCCATAGATAGAGTTGAAGCTGTTGAATCCATGATACGGAGTCCTTTATTAATGACATCACGGTGAGTCAATTCTTCAAATTTAACAGCAGTTTTATCTTTCTTAGGATCGGCATTGTAGACACCGTCTACACCATTCTTAGCCATCAAAATAGCGTCTGCTTCAATTTCAGCTGCACGAAGAGCTGCTGTTGTATCTGTAGAGAAGTAAGGTGAACCAATTCCTGCACCAAAGATAACGATACGTCCTTTTTCAAGGTGGCGAAGGGCACGTCCACGAATATAAGGCTCCGCTACTTGTTGCATGGCAATAGCTGTTTGTACGCGAGTATCAACCCCTACTTGTTGCAATGAATCTGCCATCACAAGAGCATTCATGACTGTCCCAAGCATTCCAGTGTAATCCGCTTGAACACGATCCATACCAGCTTCTGCTGCAGTTCTCCACGCCAAAGGTTTCCACCACCGATAACCAAGGCAACTTCAATTCCTAACTCGTGAACTTCCTTGATTTCTTGAGCCATACTTTGAACAGTTTTGATATCAATCCCGACACCACGTTCGCCAGCAAGGGCTTCACCAGATAGCTTGATTAAGATACGTTTATACTTAGGTTCTACCATTTTCTCTCTCCTTTTTTTATCCTACCTATTTTATCACAATTTCAAAGATTTTTATAGTATCATGAGCAATTCTTTCAAAAAAATTAGACAGATAAAAATTTCTCTAAATCAGACAAGGCACGCTCTGCGATTTTCTCATAACGAGTCTTTTTATCACGGATTCGTTCACCTTCTAATTCTTTGATAATTCCGAAATTGACATTCATAGGTTGGAAGTGTTTGCTATCAGCATGGGTGATATAATGAGCTAAACTTCCGATTGCAGTTGTCTCTGGGAAAATAGCTTCGCTTTCTCCCTTGAAAAGACGAGCTGCGTTAATACCTGCTACTAACCCTGAAGCTGCTGATTCAACATATCCTTCCACACCTGTCATTTGCCCAGCAAAGAATAGATTTGGTTGTTTCTTAGAACGATAAGTCTGCTCAAGGAGATTTGGAGAGTCCATATAGGAATTGCGGTGCATAACGCCATAACGGACAAACTCGGCGTTTTCAAGACCTGGAATCATTTGGAAGACACGCTTCTGCTCTCCCCATTTGAGGTGAGTCTGGAATCCTACGATATTGTAGAGACTTCCAGCTGCATTGTCCTGACGAAGCTGAACGACTGCATAAGGAGTTTAAAGTCTCCATCACGAGGTCCCTTGTAATCTTCTGGATATTCTAGTCCAACTGGTTTCATAGGACCATAGAGCATAGTTTTAATGCCACGTTTGGCCATGACTTCAATTGGCATACAGCCTTCAAAGTACTTTTCTTTTTCAAAAGAGTTAAGAGGTGCTTCTTCTGCATTGACCAAGGCTTCATGGAAATCCATAAACTCTTGTTTGGTCATCGGAGCATTGAGATAGGCAGCTTCTCCTTTATCATAACGAGACTTAAGGTAGACCTTATTCATATCAATGGTATTGACATCAACAATAGGTGCTGCAGCATCGTAGAAATAGAAACCATCTCCTCCATTGAGTGCATGAATTTTCTCAGCAAGAGCATCACTTGTTAAAGGACCAGTTGCTACAACTGTAATAGCATCTGTTGGCAATTCTGTGATTTCGTCACGAACTACTTCAATCAATGAATGATTAGCAATTTTTTCAGTGACCATTTGAGAGAAACCATCACGGTCAACCGCGAGAGCACCACCAGCAGGAACACGTGTTGCTTCTGCCGATTCCAAGATAAGAGAACCTAGGCGACGCATTTCTTCCTTGAGGAGACCTACAGCATTTGTAAGAGAATCTCCACGCAAAGAGTTTGAGCAAACCAACTCAGCAAAATTGTCTGTTTTATGTTGAGGTGTTGATTTGACACCACGCATTTCATAAAGTTTAACTGGAATACCACGCTCTGCAATTTGGTAGGCTGCTTCCGAACCTGCCAAACCAGCACCAATAACATTGATATAAGATTGAGACATGACACTAATACCTCTTTGGGTGCAAACTAAGTCCAAATTAAAACAAGCTACTAGACTGTTTGATACCCACAAATCTTTCTATTTTTTCTTTTACTAGTATAACAAAAAAAGGGAAGAAGGCAAACTTCCCTGTTTAGTCATTAGATTGATTCTCTTCCCACTCATGGTAGGCAGCGTAGAGCTGGCTTTTGTTCCACTGATAAATTTTAGCGACTTCCTTAATAGCTTGATTTTTCTTGATTCCTTGTTGGATACGTTCTTGGATTTCTGAGAACAAGTCCTCCTCATCCTTATCTTCTACTTCTTGACTAGCACCTTCTACAATGAGAAGGCATTCGCCTTTGAGCGGTGTTTGAGAAATATTTTCTAATAATTCAGTAATACTTCCACGTTGGTATTCTTCATAAATCTTAGTCAATTCTCGAACTAGAACCACTGAACGATCACCGTAGACCTCTAGCATATTTTCTAGAGTATCAGCCACGCGATGTGGAGATTCATAGAAAATCTGGGTCTCAGGATACTCTTTTTTTGATTCGAAAAATTGCTTTTGTTGTCCCGATTTTCGAGGTAAGAATCCATAAAAGATATGAGGTTGGGGGGCTAAACCACTGGCAATCAAGGCAGAAATTCCTGCGCTAGCACCTGGAACTGTGACAACTGCTATATCCTCTTCAATTGCAGCCTTAACCAAATCGTGACCTGGATCTGAAATGCTAGGAAGTCCTGCATCAGAAACTTGAGCAATACTTTGACCTTGTTTCAACAAATCAATCAAATCAGGAATCTTTTCCTTGGCATTGTGCTCATGAAAACTGATTTGTTTGGTCGGAATATCAAAATGCTTGAGTAAAAGCCCAGTATTTCGAGTATCCTCGGCAGCAATCCAGTCCACTTCTTTCAAAGTCTGAATGGCACGATAGGTCATATCCTCAAGATTTCCAATCGGCGTTGCAACAAGATATAGCTTACCATAAGGTGACTGACCTTTAAAACTTTTTTGAATCTGCATGCTTACTCCCTAAACAACAACTCATCACAGAACATACATTCTGCATCTTGTTCACGACGCTGTCCATAAAAATCACGACACACATGAAAGCCATCTTCATAGATTCGACGAACATTTTCTCGAACATGCTTGGTCTTTGCAGGAGCAGAATCCTCTTCCTCTCCTAAGCGCTCTCTCAGTTTATCATTTTCCAAGCGAAGAGCTGTATTCTCTTCTACTACACTTTTGAGATTTTTTTTGATGGCTTCGACATCTGCCAAGGTCGCCAACAACTGTTGAGAAAAATCATCTAAGGCATCAAATAATTCTTTCTTGTTCATAGACAGCCCTTTCTTTTTTCTGTTTTCATCTTTATATTATTGTAAAACGAGGTATTCCAAAGCATTTTGGAAAGACACATTTGCCTTCCACATTCTTCTAGCTTCGACAAGATTTTGCAAGATTCTACGAGCTGAATTTTTTAGAATCTCTTGTCCAGCGATTACTTCTAGAATTCTAAATACCTGGTCTTGCTTTTCTTTGTCGTCTGCTAAACTAGCTAATTTTGCCACCTGCAAATACGCTTCCTTTTTCCCAGTTTCTAACCATGCAAAGAAACGCTCACTTTCTTCTACCAAAGTCCAAAAACTAGGTTGATTGATCAGTTTTTCGGCTTCTGCTTGCGATTGGCTAAACTCAGCTAAAAGCCTTGCTTTATTTTTGACCAATCCTGCTTTCTCGAGTTCAACCATAAGATTTGCCACTTGTTTCTTAAATTGGAAAATCTGTGTCCGACTTCGAATGGTTGGCAAAATTTGTTCTTGATCATTGGTTAAGAAGAAAATATAGATTTCACTTTGAGGTTCTTCGATAATCTTTAGAAGTGAATTAGCAGCATTAACATGCATTTTTCAGCTTGTTCAATGATAAAAACCTGACGTTGATTTTCAATCCCTGATTGAGAAAACTGACTAACTAGTTCTCTAATTCTTTCTGTTTTTATAATCTGATTAATGGGACGAATAATTGTGACATCAGGAAATTCTTCTTGGTCAATCAACTTACAATTTCGACAAGACTCGCAGGGTAAGACCCCCTGTTTTTCAGTACAAAACAAACTCTTAGACAGAAATAAAGCCATCTCCATACTTCCAAAAAAGCCTGAAAAGAGATAGGCATGATTGAGCTGTTTTTGTTCTAAGATATGAACAAAACGTTCAAATTGTTGTGGTTGACAAGCTTTTAATTCCTCTTGATTCATTCTTGCAGCCCCATTCTGTCAAATAAGACTTTCTTAGTATTCTCAACAACTTGATCTAGTGGTAAGCTGGCATCAATCTTAACAATGCGATCACCTTCTTTTTCAAGAAGGGGAGAGATATCCCTGACGGACTTTGCGATGCAAGTCTAAACCTTCCAAGTCCAAACGATTGACTTCGCGATCACTGTTTGCCGCAATTCGTTCAAGCCCCTTCTCTACTTCGATATCAAAATAAAGTGTCAAATCTGGTTTGAGACCATCTGTCGCAAATTGGTTGAGCCAATCAATAGCTTCAATATCTAAACCACGACCAAAACCTTGATAAGCAACGGAACTATCAATAAAACGATCCATGATGACCAGTTTCCCTGCTGCAAGTGCTGGTAAGACCTTTTCCACTAGGTGTTGTCTACGACTAGCAATATAGAGTAGAAGCTCTGTCTTAGCATCCATTTGAGTATGACTAGGGTCCAGAATAACTTCTCGAATCTTTTTCACCAATCAATACACCACCTGGTTCACGTGTCGTTAAGACCTCAATATTTTTTTCTTCTAACATAGGAAGGATAGCTTCAAGAATACTCGTTTTACCAGCTCCCTCTGGCCCCTCAGAGAGACTAAAAATCCTTTTGACATGACTAACTCATTTCTTTTTTTCTTCCTTCTATTTTTATCAAAAAAATAGGCATTTGTGAAAAAGCTTTTTTTATTCACTAATCATAAAAAGAGGCCGGAAAGTATTCCGACCTCTTATTTACCAAGTTCTTGTGTTCGTTTATAGGATTGATAGACTGCATCCATAACTGTTCCCCTAAAAGAATGTTCTTCCAAACTTGCTACACCAGCAATAGTAGAACCTCCTGGGCTACAAACTTGATCTTTCAAAACTCCAGGATGTTGTTGAGTCTTAAGAACCATCTGACCTGCACCTACTACTGTTTGTGCTGCCATTTCCAATGCTGTATCGCGTGGTAAACCTGTTTGCACACCAGCATCTGCCAAAGCTTCGATAAAAAGATAGACAAAGGCTGGTCCACAGCCTGCAAGACCTGTCGCAGCATCGATTAATTGTTCATTTATTTCAACTAATTGGCCTGCCTTACTTAAGAGTCGACAAAAAAGCTCATTATCTTTTGGATGACAGTTTGTAGACTTCGCAAAACTAATCACTCCTTGTCCAATAGCAACAGGGGTATTTGGCATGATACGAATCATGCGATGTTGACTTGGAATCAAATTCTCTAGTTTTTCCAAGGTTAAGCCAGCAGCCATGGAGATCAATAGAAGACTGTCTCTTTTTTCAAGGATTGATTGATATTGTGAAAGCAGTTCAGAGAATTGGGCTGGCTTGACTCCTAAAAAAATCACATCTGCTACTGCAAAAATTTCTTCATTACTAGAAGTCTGTCCGCCGTAGTTGGCTACAAAAGAATCTACTTTAGCTTGACTCCGGTTAGCCAGTAGAACTTGGTTTTCAGATGTTGCAGCTATAACTGCTTTTGCCAAACTAGAACCCATATTACCTAGTCCAATAAATCCAATCTTCATACCTTACTCCCTTATCTGTCCAGAACCATTAACTACATACTTGTAGCTGGTTAATTCTTTTAATCCCATTGGTCCACGCGCATGCAATTTCTGAGTAGAAATACCCATTTCACAGCCAAGTCCAAACTGACCACCATCCGTAAAACGTGTTGAAGCATTAACATAAACCGCTGCTGAATCCACTTGTTCTACAAAATAAGCAGCTGCGACTGGATTTTCTGTTACAATTGCATCCGAATGATGGGTGCTGTGAGCTTCGATATGCTCTACCGCTTCCTCGAGACTCGAAACGACCTTAACAGCAAGGACATAATCTAAAAACTCAGTGTCAAAATCTTGAGACTTAGCTACTTCACCGGAAATGAACTGTCTAGCTTTCTCATCTAGACGCAGTTGAATTGGTTCAAGTCCAGCTTCTTCACGTTCATTCACAAGAACTTGCTCCAAGCGAGGAAGAAAAGTCGCTGCTATATTTTCATGAACCAGCAAAACCTCCATTGCATTACATACAGAAGGGCGACTAGTTTTAGCATTATTGACAATAGAGAGCGCCTTATCCTCATCAGCATCCTTATCCACGTACACATGGACGATACCAGTACCTGTCTCAATAACTGGTACAATAGCATTTTCTACTACTGCACTAATCAAGCCCGCACCTCCACGAGGAATAAGGAGATCTAGGTAGCCTTTCGCCTTCATCATAGCATAGCTACTTTCACGGCTGGTATCCTGCACCAACTGAATGACGTCTGGGTGGATTTCAGTTTCCTCTAATCCTTTTTTCAAAGCAACAACAATAGCATGAGCGGTTTGAAAGGCGTCCTTACCACTACGAAGGACAACTGCATTTCCACTTTTTATAGCTAAAGCAGCCGCATCGGAGGTTACATTGGGACGACTTTCATAGATAATACCAATAACTCCCATAGCTACACGTTTCTTAGTAATCACCAATCCATTTTCAAGATGATTTGTTTCTAGGGTTTCACCAATTGGGTCTGGAAGAGCAACCACCTCACGAATGCCAGTTGCCATATCTTGAATACGACCTGCATCCAAATAAAGACGATCCAACATAACTTCTGAGATTTTACCTTTAGCCTCTTCCATATCACGAGCATTGGCTGTTAAAATCTCCTCAGTAGTTGCTACTAAGTGATCAGCCATAGCTAGCAAGGCTTGGTTTTTAAGCTCTTCACTAGCTGTGTTGATCGACTTTTTTACAGCCTGTACTTGTTCAAATTGTTCTTGTGTACTTACCATAGTTTACCTCTAAAATTCTGTAAAGAGCAGTTGAATTTCAGGAGTAATAGAAATCCAATCATTACGGTGAATCAAGACTCCCTTAGCTTTTTGCGAACGCATCATATCTTCCACGGCAGAAACTCCAAATTGAACACGTCCCTTTCCAAGTGATTGACCAGTTTCTTTATCAGCCACCGTTACAATATCGTGGTAAGAGAAATTACCTTCTACATCTACTACACCAGATAAAAGGAGACTTTTTTCGTTCTTTGTTAATGCTTCTGCCGCTCCACTATCTACCCAAATAATGCCCTGACTTTTTGCATAAAAAGCCAACCATTGTTTCTGGGTACGAAGTCCCTTTTCTTGTGCAAAAAAGAAAGAACCATCATGAGTCTCTTCAGCTGCTTCAATTAAAGCATCAGGTTTCAAGGAAGAACAGATATAAACGGGAACACCTGACTCAGTTGCAATGGTAGCAGCTTTTATTTTCGTTAACATACCACCTGTTCCATTTGAAGATCCAGCACCACCAGCCATATCAATAATCTCACGGTTAATAGACTCAATTTTATCCAAGCGTTTAGCCTTTGGATCTGTGTTAGGATTTCCTGTATAAAGTCCATCCACATCTGTCAAAAGAACTAGCAAATCTGCCTGAACCATAGCAGCCACCTGAGCACTCAGTGTATCATTATCTCCAACTTTCAGTTCATCAATCACTACACTGTCATTCTCATTGATGATGGGGATTGCTCCACGATTAAGGAGAACTGTTAAAGCTTGATGCGCATTTTTATAACGTCTTTTGTCTACAAAATCATCCTGAGTAAGTAAGATTTGTGCAGAGACAATTTGGCGCATGAGGAGGTTGGTTGTATATTCCTCTAAAAGCAAACCCTGACCAACAGCTGCTGCAGCTTGTTTATCAGCAATTTTTGTCGGTCTTTTCTTAAATCCAAGTGGACCAAAACCAGCTGCAACAGCCCCAGAAGATACAAGAATTAATTCATGACCTGACTCGTGTAACATTGAGAGTTGTTGAGTAATTGCCTTCACTTTACTTCGAGATAAACTTCCATCCTTGTGTGTCAATGATGATGTTCCAACTTTAAATACGATTCGTTTATACTTCATATTCATACCTCGTTTTTTATATTTATCCATTTTACCATGAATTTGTGAAAATGTAAAAAAGCTAGTCTAATACCTTCAAAATTACAAAAAAAGAACCTTGCTTAGCAAGATTCTTTTAGTGTCTGACTTAAATAATTGTTCTTCTGGGAACTAAATCGAATTAAGCTTCGATTTCTGTAACCATACCTGAACCAACAGTACGTCCACCCTCACGGATAGAGAATGTAGTACCTTGTTCTACGGCGATTGGGTGGATCAACTCAACGTCGATTGTCACGTTATCACCTGGCATTACCATTTCAGTACCTGCTGGAAGTTCGATTGAACCTGTAACGTCAGTAGTACGGAAGTAGAATTGTGGGCGGTAGTTGTTGAAGAATGGAGTGTGACGTCCACCTTCTTCTTTAGTAAGGATGTAAACTTCACCTTTGAATTTAGTGTGTGGGTTGATTGAACCTGGTTTAGCAATAACTTGTCCACGTTCGATTTCGTCACGTTGAACACCACGAAGAAGGACACCTACGTTATCTCCTGCAAGACCTTCGTCAAGTTGTTTACGGAACATTTCAACACCAGTAACAACTGCTTTTGAAGTTTCTTCTTTGATACCAACGATTTCGATTTCGTCGTTGACACGAACAGTACCACGGTCGATACGTCCTGAAGCAACTGTACCACGTCCAGTGATTGAGAATACGTCTTCGACTGGAAGAAGCAATGGTTTATCAGTGTCACGTTCTGGTTCTGGAATGTACTCATCAACAGTGTTCATCAATTCCATGATGATGTCTTCGTATTTAGAGTCACCTTCAAGAGCTTTAAGAGCTGAACCTTGGATAACTGGAAGATCGTCACCTGGGAAGTCGTATTCTGAAAGAAGGTCACGGATTTCCATTTCAACCAATTCAAGCAATTCTTCGTCGTCAACCAAGTCGATCTTGTTCATGAAGACGATAAGGTGTTTAACACCAACCTGACGTGAAAGAAGGATGTGCTCACGAGTTTGTGGCATTGGTCCGTCAGTTGAAGCTACTACAAGGATAGCTCCGTCCATTTGAGCGGCACCAGTGATCATGTTTAACGTAGTCCGCGTGTCCTGGAGCGTCGATGTGAGCGTAGTGACGTTTTTCAGTTTCGTACTCAACGTGCGCAGTGTTGATAGTGATACCGCGTTCGCGTTCTTCTGGAGCAGCATCGATAGACGCATAGTCTTTAGGTTGGTTAACTGATGAAGGCAAGCGACGTGCCAAAACAGTTGTGATAGCTGCAGTTAGGGTAGTTTTACCGTGGTCAACGTGTCCGATAGTACCAATGTTAACGTGTGGTTTACTACGATCGTATTTTTCTTTTGCCATTTGAGTAAAAGCCTCCAATAAAATATATTTTATAGATAGACAGTAGGCAATACAGTCTAACTTTCCTTACTATTTTATCAAATTTTAGCTAAATTGCAAGTGTTTTACAAAGATTTTGTGAATTATTCTTATTCTTCTTCTCGGTACTCGATTTATTGATAAAAAAAGAAACAGATGAATCTGTTTCTTTTTGAAAATCTTTATTTTTCTTGTACTTCTTTATGTTTTTCATAAAGTCGAACTAGGAATTTGGATATTTCTTTGAGAATAGAGTAGGTAGGAACGGCAACAATCATACCAACGACACCATAGATATTACTTGATAGCAATAATAGGACGAGAATTGTAATCGGATGAACCTTCATGACACCACCCACAATTCGAGGGTATAGGATATTCCCATCTACTTGTTGGATAATCAGCATATAGATAACTGCTATTATCATCTTTTGAGGATCCGTAAACAGATTTGAAATAATCATCGGTATTAGTCCAATACTCGGTCCAACATAAGGAATCAAATTGGCTAAACCAGAGAAAATAGCAAAAACTAATGCATATTTCAAGCCAATCACACTATAGCCGATAAAGGCCAAACATCCAATAATAAACGCATCAATGGATACTCCACTTATGTAACGGGAAATAGTAGCATTCAAGTTTGTTATCAAACCAGATATATTGAGTTTGTCTCGTTTTAAAATAGTTCTTTCTAACATCGGCAAAAATTTATGCCCATCTAAAAGAAAATAAATCAAGAAAACTGGTGTCATAATGATAATTAAAACAGTGCTAACCAAAGCTGAAAGAACACTTCCAACACTGTTTGTTACACTATTTAAGATATTCTGTAAAATATCGATGTAAGAAAGATTTAATTGTCGGATTGTTTGTTGGACATCTAGCTCTTGGAAAGCAGGATATTTTGATAATTCTATTACTAAATCTTGAAGTCGACCATAAATACCTTGGCTAGAATTAATCAAACTACTCAACTGATTGATTAAAATCGGTAAAAGATATACTACACCTATCACCAGAGAACCAATGAGAACAAAAAGTGTCAACAAAATCCCGATAATTCGGTTGATTTTACACTCTTTCTCTAAAAAGATAACAATTGGGTTGGTTAGGTAATACAGAAATCCTCCTAATAAGAAGGGAATCATGATGGTATTTACGACACTTACAAATGGTGTAATAATAGCACCCATTTCTCTCCATAAGTAGAAAATAAGGGTTATTAATAATATCTCAGTGGTCCAGAAGAATAATTTATTTCTCCGAAACATAAGCCACCTCCTCTTTTTCCTATTTTACCATATTTCGAAAAAGATTGATAACCTACATTATAAAAACAAGATTATTTTTTGTCTTTATGATAGAATACAATTACTATGAAGAAATTATTTTTAACACTACTAACACTTATTTCATTTGGTTCTGCTACTACGGTTTTTGCCCAGGATTTTGATGTTGCTGCAAAACATGCCATTGCTGTTGAAGCTAATACTGGTAAGATTTTATATGAAAAAGAGGCAAATCAACCTGTTGAAATTGCCTCTATTAGTAAGCTACTTACTGTTTACCTAGTCTATGAAGCACTGGAACAAGGAAAAATCACTCTTTCCACTCCGGTAGAAATTTCAGATTACCCATATCAGCTCACAACCAACTCCGAAGCAAGTAACGTTCCTATGGAAGCTCGTAACTATACTGTTGAAGAGTTACTAGAAGCAACATTGGTATCTAGTGCCAATAGTGCAGCTATCGCCTTAGCAGAAAAGGTTGCTGGATCTGAAAAAGACTTTGTCGATCTGATGAAGGCTAAGCTTCTTGAATGGGGAATCCAAGATGCTACCCTAGTCAATACAACCGGCCTTAACAACGAAACCCTTGGTAACAACATCTACCCAGGTTCTAAAAAGACGATGAAAATAAATTGAGCGCCTATGATGTGGCTGTCGTCGCTCGTAATCTTATCCTAAAAGTATCCTCAGGTTTTAGAAATTACCAAGAAACCTTCTTCTACTTTTGCAGGTATGACAATTCATTCTACCAACTATATGTTAGAGGGGTTACCAGCCTATCGTGGTGGAATTGATGGACTCAAGACTGGAACAACTGATAAAGCAGGAGCATCCTTTGTCGGTACAACTGTTGAAAAAGGCATGCGTATCATTACTGTTGTCCTTAACGCTGACAACCAAGATAACAACCCTTATGCTCGTTTCACAGCAACTTCAGCTCTTTTAGATTATATCTCATCCAATTTTGCTCTTCAAACAATCGTCAATCAAGGGGAAAGCTACCAAGAAAGTAAAGCTCCAGTTTATGACGGAAAGCAAGATACTGTTACAGCAGTCGCTAAAGAAGATATAAAAATTGTCCAACGTCTCGGTAGTCGCGCACAGTCATCTATTACTTACACACCTGATAGTACTGAGCATGCTGCACCACTTGAGGCAGGCACAGTGGTTGGACATCTGACTTACGAAGACAAAGACTTAGTTGGTCAAGGTTATATTACCTCTGACAAACCACGCTTTGATATGGTTGCTGAAAAAAATGTTGAAAAAGCCTTTTTCTTGAAAGTTTGGTGGAATCGTTTCGTTCGATTTGTAAATGAAAAATTATAAAAAAATCGCGAGTAATCGCGATTTTTTCTTTATTCATTTTCGGCTACAGTCGAATGGTTATATCCATAAACAAAGTAAATAATAACTCCTATTAATAAAGCAAGGCCAAATGCCATCCATGTTTCAAGGGAATACTGAAGCATGAATGAGAGGCAAATCAAAATAGAAAAGATTGGTAAAAAAGGAACCAATGGTGTTTTAAATTCTCCCTCTTTGGGCATCCCCTTATCTTTTCTCAGTTTAATAATCCCATAGGCTAATAAAATAAGATAAGCCAAGGTACAGATATTGAGAAAGGCTGCAATACTTGCTAGTGGGAAAATTCCCGCTGCAATCGCTGAAACAATACCTGTTAAAATGGTTGCATTCTTAGGGACACGACTGGTCTTGGTTACTTGTTTGAAACTCTGAGGCAAGAGGCCATCACGAGCCAAGCTATAAATCATTCGTGACAAGGCATAGGTCATTGAAATACATACCGTAATCAAGGTAAAAATCGCAACGAGTGAAACATAATTAGCTGCCCAACCAATACCGATACTTCTCAGAGCAAAAGCCACTGCATCATCAACATTGAGCTTACTATAGTGAACAATACCAGTTAATATCAAGGTAACCATGGCATAAAGGATGGTTACGATCATCAAGGATAAGACAATTCCACGAGGGATGTTCTTTTGCGGTCGTTGAATTTCATCAACTGCCATAGAAATGGACTCAAAACCTAAGAATCCAAAGAACATGAGTGAAGCTCCAGCCATAATCCCTGTGCTTCCACCATAAATCTGACCAAAACCAAATGGAGCAAAATTCGACCAGTTCTCAGGTTTGATATACCAAATTCCAACTAAGATAAATAAGGCAAGAGCAGAAAATTTTAAAACAACAAGAATCGAATTAAAACGAAGAGCAGTTTTCGAATTCATGAGGACGACTGCAGTAACAAGCATAATCACTAAAATTGGCAAAAGATCAATATAAGTACCATGCTCAGGATTAAAAATTCCATTCAAGGCTTGGGGCAGAGAAATTCCATAATGACTAAGCAAACCTTTAAAGTAAGCAGCCCAACCTGAAGCGACACCAGAAACAGCTGTCATAAATTCCATAATGGTTAACCAACCAGCTATCCAGGCTGGGAATTCACCCAAAATTGCATATAAATAACTATAGGCTCCACCCGTTGCAGGAACACGAGAAGCAAATTCTGCAAAAAAGAGTGCAGATAAGGATACGCAGATAGCAGAAATTACAATCGATACCACAAGGGCAGGTCCTGCTAATGTTGCTGCAGCAGTTCCTGTAATCGTAAAAATACCTGTTCCCACCATAGCACCAATTCCCAAGAGAATTAAATCCCATAGTTTTAAATGGCGATGCATTTCTGTTTTACCTAGACTAACGTCTTTGGTTCTAAAAATATTCATCATTCATCTCCCAATTTATAAGATTGTATTATTTTATCATATATAAGTATTTTTGTGAATATTTATTAGCATTTATCATCAAAAAAACTGAGAGTGGGACAGAAATCGGTAATTCGTTAGAATACGATTTCGTCGTCCCACCTCCGCACAGTTGAGTAGGGCTGTAAAAGCTGATGAAATCAGCGTAGTAGAGCCCACTCAACCACTGCGTCTTGCTCGACAATCCAAAGACAATTGAGAGGCTAGGACTTTTGTCCCAGCCTCAGTTTCTGTTCATAAAGTTTATCCGACTGATCCTTCCATCTCGTAGCTAATCAAACGGTTAAGCTCAACTGCGTATTCCATTGGAAGTTCTTTAGTGAAGGGTTCGACAAATCCCATGACAATCATCTCAGTTGCTTCAGTCTCTGACAAACCACGACTCATGAGATAATAGAGTTGTTCTTCTGAAATCTTAGATACTTTGGCTTCGTGTTCCAAAGCTACTTGTGAGTTGTGAATTTCATTAAACGGAATAGTATCTGATGCTGACAAGTCATCCATGATAATGGTATCACACTCGATGTGAGAAACAGATTTCTTAGAGTTCTTGTTAAAGGTTACTTGTCCACGATAGTCAACCTTCCCTCCACCTTTGGCGATAGATTTTGAAACGATTGATGAACTTGTATGCGGTGCATTGTGGATCATCTTAGCACCAGTATCTTGGTGTTGCCCTGCATTAGCAAAGGCGATAGAAAGCATGGTACCACGCGCTCCTTCTCCATCAAGATATACAGATGGATATTTCATAGTTGTTTTGGCACCCAAGTTCCCATCAATCCACTCAACAGTCGCATCTTTTTGAGCCTTAGCGCGTTTTGTAACCAAGTTATAGACGTTATCAGACCAGTTTTGGATAGTCGTATAACGCATGTAAGCTCCATCCAAAGCAAAGATTTCTACAATAGCAGCATGTAAGCTATTGCTTGAATAAGTAGGTGCTGTACATCCTTCAACATAGTGGACACTTGCTCCCTCATCAACGATAATCAAGGTACGTTCAAACTGTCCTGTATTTTCGTTGTTGATACGGAAGTAAGTTTGAAGTGGAATATCCACTTTAACTCCTTTTGGTACATAGATAAAGGTTCCACCTGACCATACTGCTGAGTTGAGGGCAGCTAACTTGTTATCTGTCGGCGGTACTAACTTAGCAAAGTATTGTTTAAACAAATCTGGGTATTCCTTGAGGGCAGAATCTGTATCTGTAAAGATAATTCCTAACTTCTCAAATTCTTCCTTCATGTTATGGTAAACCACTTCTGACTCATACTGGGCAGAAGCTCCAGCTAGATAAGCACGCTCAGCTTCAGGAATCCCAATACGTTCAAAGGTTTCTTTGATTTTTTCAGGAACTTCATCCCAAGAACGAGCTGGTTTATCAGATGGTTTTTGGTAGTAAATCAAGTCATCAAAATCAATTTCTGACAAGTCTGCTCCCCATGTTTGCATGGGCATTTTTTTGAAGGTTTCATAAGACTTCAAACGGAATTCCAACATCCACTCAGGCTCACCCTTAGCAGCTGATAGTTCACGAATGACATCTTCATTCAATCCTTTTCCTGTCGATAGGACAGGCTCTACATCGTCATGGAAACCAAATTTATATTCACCAAGGTCAATTGGTTTTGGTTCTACTCTTTCTTCAGCCATAATATCCTTTCTTTCATTCTTCATTACTTATGATTAATAAAACAAAGAAACTTTGTCTTATTTGTTTTATTGGTCTTCAATTGTTTTTTTAAGGGCGTTCCAAGCTAGGGTTGCGCATTTGATTCGTTGAGGAAACTTGGCAACTCCTGATAAGAAAGCTGCATCTCCAAGTTGATCTTGACGCTCATCCTTTTGACCTTGAACCATTTCAGAAAAGATAGTTGCAAGCTCAAGGATTTCTTGCTTGGTCTTTCCTAAGACTGCATCTGTCATCATACTAGCAGAGGCAGTTGAAATCGTACAACCAGAGTTTAGAAAAGCAATATCTTCCAAACGATTATCTGCATTAAACTTAACAGAGAGATTAATCACATCACCACAGGTTGGATTGTTAAGACTGATTTGTTCAGCATCTTCTAGCTTCCCTTGGTGATGGGGATTTTTCGAATGGTCCGCCACCACTGCCATATAAAGGCTATCTAGTTTAGAAAGTGCCATTGAAAAACTCCTTTGTCTTTTGTAAAGCATCGACTAACTTGTCGCAATCTGCCTTGGTATTGTAGATATAAAAGCTTGCACGAGCTGTTGCTGGAACGTCCAAATACTGGAGCAAGGGTTGAGCGCAATGATGACCAGCGCGAACAGCCACTCCTTCATAATCAAGTGCTGTAGCTAAATCATGAGGATGAAGATCCCCTAGGTTAAAGGCAATGACACCTGAACGTTGAGCCAAATCTTGCGAACCGTAAATGGTCAATCCCTCAATTGCCTGCAATTTTGGAAAGACATATGCGATCAATTCCTGTTCATGAGCTTCAATGGCATCCATACCAAGATTTTCAAGATAATCTACTGCAGCAGCTAGTCCAATCGCACCTGCCATATTGGGAGTTCCGGCCTCGAATTTCCAAGGTAATTCTTTCCAACTAGCAGATTGCTCATATACGAAATCAATCATCTCGCCGCCAAACTCAATTGGTGACATTTGTTCCAGATACTTTTCTTTGCCATAAAGAACACCGATGCCTGTCGGACCAGCCATCTTGTGACCTGAGAAGACAAAGAAATCTACATCCAAGTCCTGGACATCAATCTTCATATGAGGTGTAGATTGAGCTCCATCCACCACCATAATAGCACCAACTTTATGAGCCATTTGCGTGATTTCTTTGATTGGATTAACTACTCCAAGAACGTTTGATGCATGGGCTAGCGAAACAAACTTAACCTTGTCCGTCAATTTAGCCCGAAGGTCATCCATATCAAGAGCTCCATCCTTGAGATAGACATAAACAAGCTCAGCTCCGGTCTTGCGACAAGCTTCCTGCCATGGGATAATATTGGAATGGTGTTCCATGATTGAAATCAAGACCTGGTCCCCCTCGGTCAAGACCTCCTCAGCGAAGCGCGCTACCCAGTTGAGACTAGTTGTGGTACCTCTGGTAAAGAGAACTTCCTTTGTCGACTTAGCATTAATGAATTTGCGAATGGTTTCACGAGAAGCTTCATAGGATGCTGTCGCACGCTCTGCCAAGGTATGAACACCACGGTGGACATTGGCATTATCCTGCTTATAGTAGCGATTAATGGCTTCTAGAACAGCTAGTGGTTTGTGTCGTCGCAGCATTGTCCAAATAAACCAGAGGTTCGTCATTGACAATCTGGTCTAAAATCGGAAAATCCTTGCGAATCACTTCTGCATCTAACATAGGCTTCCCCTTAGCGTTTTGACAATTTTTCTTCGATCGTCGCAATCATTTCATCACGAACTTCCTTGACAGGGATCTCAACGATAACAGATCCAAGGAAACCACGTACAACCAAGCGTTCCGCAGTCGCTTTATCCAAACCACGACTCATGAGGTAGTACATGTCTTCTGGATCAACTTGACCAATAGAAGCCGCGTGACCTGCAGTGACATCATTTTCATCAATCAAAAGAATTGGGTTAGCATCTGAACGCGCTTGGTCTGAAAGCATAAGAACTCGGCTCTCTTGTTGAGCGTCTGCTCCTTTGGCACCCTTGATGATGTGGCCAATACCATTGAAGGTCAAGGTTGCTTTTTCAAGGATAACGCCATGTTGAAGGATATTACCGATAGAGTTGCAACCATAGTTAGTCACTCGAGTATCAATCCCTTGAACCTGACGGCCACTTGAAAGTGCTACGACCTTGAGATCTGCATGGCTACCATTACCAATCAAGTCACTATCAAAGTCAGCAACAACATTTCCTTCGTTCATGACACCGATAGCCCAGTCAATACTTGCATCGTTGCCCAATTTACCACGGCGGCTAATGTAGGCTGTGACGTTCTCACTAGACGGTCAATCGCCGCAAACTTCACTTGCGCGCCTGAACGAGCAATCACTTCTACTGTGATATTAGCAGTTGCTTTGGCACTACCTCCACCACGTGACTCCAAGCGTTCAAGGTAACTAATCTTACTGTTCTTACCAGCGATAATGAGGATATGCTTGTTAAATGGTACATCGCTATCGCTGTCTTGGTAGAAAATACCTTCAATTGGTTCTGTGATTTCTACGTTATCTGGAATGTAGAGAACAGCACCACTGTTAAAGTAAGCAGTGTGATAAGCTGCCAACTTGTCATCGTCGTACTTAACAGATGACATGAAAAATTCTTCTACGAGTTCTGGAATTTCTTCTAAAGCTGAATGGAAGTCTGTGAAGACCACTCCTTGTTCAGCCAACTCAACTGGAATTTGTTCGAAAACAGTTTGAGTTCCAACCTGCACCAATTTCAAGTGATTGTCTAAAGTAGTGAAATCAGGAACATTTGCTGACGGTTCACTTTCTGTAATAGTTCCATCACCAAGATTCCAACGGTGAAATTTTACACGCTCAATGACTGGCAATTCCAAACTCTCAATCTTATCAAACGCTTTTTGACGGAGGTCTGACAACCAGCTTGGTTCAGCGTGCATTTCTGAAAAAAGTTTAATAGTTTCTTTAGTCATTTACTTCTCCTAAAAGATACGAGGGAATTACAATTCTTCCTTGTAGTCATAGCCAAGTTCTTCAGCTAGTTTCGCGTATCCTTCACGTTCCAAGCGTGCAGCCAATTCTGGACCACCAGAAAGAACAACACGACCTTCCATCATCACGTGTACCACATCTGGTGTGATATAGTTCAAAAGACGTTGGTAGTGAGTAATGATCATAGCACCAAAACTTTCACCACGCATAGCATTCACACCTTTTGAGACAACTTTAAGGGCATCGATATCAAGACCTGAGTCAATCTCATCAAGAAGGGCAAAAGTTGGTTCCAACATCAAGAGTTGTAGAATTTCATTACGTTTTTTCTCACCACCAGAGAAACCTTCGTTAAGGTAACGCTCTGCCATTTCTTCTTTCATGTTGAGCAATTCCATTTTTTCGTCTAACTTAGTGATAAATTCACGAACTGAAATCTTCTCATCATCTTCTTTACCAGCATTCATAGCTGCACGAAGAAACTCAGCATTTGTAATCCCAGGAATTTCTGATGGATATTGCATGGCAAGGAAAAGTCCCATACGCGCACGCTCATCCACTTCCAATTTAAGGATGTTTACACCGTCAAACAAGACTTCCCCTTTAGTGACTTCATAATTCGGGTTTCCCATAATTGCAGCTGAAAGAGTAGACTTACCTGTACCATTTGGTCCCATGATAGCTGCAATTTCCCCTGTTTTAAGAGTCAGATTGACCCCTTTTAAAATTTCTTTTCCTTCAATTTCAACGTGAAGATCTTTGATCTCTAATACTGACATGATTGTTCCTTTCTTTTCATCCTTTTTACTGTATTTACCTGAAACTTAACCTTTTTAAATCCCTAGAAAATACGGTAAAATGTCAATAAATATACCTTTATAGTATAACAAAAAAAAGCCTAAAAGGCTTTGATTTTGTCTAGAAGCTAGGAGCTACTTCTTCCCTTGAAAATGATCATCTATAGCGCTCACAATTTTACCCATGATATAGCTCACGCGAAAATTTCTCAGGATCAAAATAGCCCAAAGTAAGGCCACGATATACCGTTGCTCCATGATGGATTCATTAAAGAAATAAGTCTCAGCAGCAGTAAATAAGGCCATGATAATGAATTGTTGTCTGTTCATAGTCTTTTACCACAACTTCCTATTAGTCTTCTGCTATGGTCACTTTATCTGCTAAATTCAAAGCCTTGAGGAAGTATGGACTCTTCGGGTTCTTCCTTATTGACCTGTTCTTGAGAACCTTTAGCTCTGCTTGAAAATGCAGCTCGAACTTCCTTCCATTCTTCCATAGAAATAGCAAGAATCTCTGGAGAAAATCCAGCAGCACGACTAAGAATATTGCCAAACATGGTGTTAAGATTGTCTCGTTTCATGGTTTGACCAGCATTGAAATTCGATTCAAAAGCCAAAATCGCATGGTGTTCATTAGCAGCAACTGGTTGAGAACCAGCCAAGAGTGCCTTATCTGGTCCTGATAAGCTTTCGATGACTTCTCCCCAAGCATTCTGAAGACGGATTAAGTTTTGACGGGCTAAGTCTGGATTTTCTACTGCTTCTTGAAGAATAGACTGCACCTTATTTCGGTCTACACGATAGATGGACTTACTGTTCGTCGGACGACTTGGTGTAGAAACAGTTTGTTTGGAATTAGAACCAACATTGGCAAGAGCTTGTTTCAAAAGTGCAACTTCTTCTCGAAGAGAAGACAGTTCCTCAGTCACTTCACCTGAAAGTTCTGGTTGGGTATCAATTTCTGCTAAACGAATGGTCATCATTTCAGCATAAATCTTAGGCTGTAGGCTAGCCTTAATATCAGCTAGACTTTTAGTAGCAAGACTAATCATCTCAAACAAGACATCCTGCGGAAGTTCTAAGTTTCTCTCAAATACATCACTATGGTGAGTATTTCTCCACCTGCTTGAACAATTAAGATATCACGTAGGTATTGTAGTAAATCGACTACAAAACGTGTCATACTCTTCCCATTCTCAAAGATTAAGTCCAGATTTTCTAAGGCAGCTGTTACATCCTTTTGAGCTAAAGCAGCTACGTAATGATCCAAAGCACTTAAACTAATGGTACCCGTAATTTCTTCTGAAACAGCTGTTGTAAGAGTAGTTTCTTGTGTTAAGCTTAATGCTTGGTCTAGAATTGACAAGGCATCCCGCATCCCGCCTTCAGCTCGTCGAGCAATAATTTCAACAGCTTCTGTTTCGTAATCAATCCCTTCCTTTTCCAAAATCTGGAAGATATGATCACGAATATCCTGAGTCTTAATAGACTTAAACTCGAAGCGTTGAACACGAGACAAGATAGTAGAAGGAATTTTATGCAACTCTGTCGTTGCCAGAATAAAAACGACATTTGGAGTAGGTTCTTCCAGTGTTTTCAAAAGTGCGTTAAAGGCACCTGTTGAAAGCATATGGACCTCGTCAATGATATAGACCTTATACTGAGCTATACTTGGAGCATAGGTTGATTTATCACGGATATCACGAATTTCATCAACCCCATTATTAGAAGCAGCATCCATTTCGATAACGTCTTCTAAACTTCCTTCCGTTACAGCTTGACAGATATAACAGTTATTACAAGGTTCTCCCCCTACTTGATTGGGGCAGTTCATAGCCTTGGCAAATATTTTGGCTACACTGGTTTTACCAGTTCCACGAGGCCCTGAAAATAGGTAGGCGTGACTAATCTTATCCTGCTCCACAGCCTGTTTAAGTGTTCGAGCAATAACATCCTGGCCCACTAACTGTGAAAAATTTTGACTTCTATATTTTCGATAAAGCGCCTGATACATTATGCTTTCTCCTCAAACATTGAAAATTTCCATTCTGTCTTATCTAGTAAAATGGACACAAACTCTTCTAAATAGCGTTGATCAATTTCATCATAATCATCTACATGAGATGAGTCCAAATCTAATACACCCAGAAGCTGTCCATTTTTTACCATCGGAAGTACGATCTCGCTACGAGCACTACTATCACAAGAAATATAATTTGGATAGGTCTTTACATCTCCAACAATGACCGTTTGACGGCTAGCCGCAGACTCTCCACATACTCCTTTTCCAAGTGGGATTCTAACACATGAAACTCCACCTTGAAAAGGCCCTAAAATAAGCTCATTTCCGTCATATAAATAGAAACCTGCAAAGACAGTACGAGGAAAGTTCATTTTTAAGAGAGCACTGGCATTTGATAGATTAGCCAACACATTGGTCTCACCTTCTAAAAATCCAGTGAGCTGAGCATTGACCATTTGATAAATTGATTCTTTTTCGGAATATAACATAAAACCATTATATCAAAAAATACTAGTTGAAAAAAAGAAAAAAATCCCTTGTTTTAACAACAAAGGATTTGTAATTAAATCTGATTGATTAAAGTTCGATGTCTCCGAACAAGTCAGCCATTGAGAATCCAGTTTGTGTTTCTGGAAGTTCAAAGTCACGTTTTTCTTGACGTTTTGGACGACGTGGACGTGGAGCACGTTTTTTTCTTCGTTTTGTCCTTCTTCTTGAGCTGGACGTTCTTCAAGAGCCTTGATAGAAAGTGAAACGCGTTCTGCGTCAGCGTTAACATCAAGAACTTTAACAGTAACTTCTGACCAACTGTAAGAGCTTCTTTTTGGATTTTTCAATACGTTTGTGTGAAATTTGTGATACGTGAACAAGTCCATCGATACCTGGCAATACTTCAACAAATGCACCGAAGTCAGTCAAACGTTTAACTGTTCCTTCTACAACGTCACCTTTTAGCCAATTTTTTTGCTCAACGCCATCCCATGGTCCAGGTGTTGTTGCTTTAAGTGAAAGTGATACACGTCCTTCTTCTTCGTTAAGATCAAGGATTTTCACTTCAACTTCTTCACCAACAGTTACAACTGATTTAGGTGAAACGTTACGTTCGTGTGACAATTCAGTCAAGTGAACCAATCCATCAACACCACCAAGGTCGATGAAAGCACCGAAGCTTGTGATACGAGCAACTTTACCAGTTACTACATCACCAGCAGCCAATTTACCGAAAACTTCTGCACGAGCTGCTGCAGTAGCTGCTTCTACAACTTCACGACGTGAAAGGATGAAGCGGTTTTCTTTAGGGTCAACTTCTTTGATTTTAGCTTCAAATTCTTGACCTACAAAACGCTCAGTGTTACGTACGAAACGAGTATCCAACATTGAAGCTGGGATAAATCCACGCAAACCTTCAAATTCTACTGAAAGTCCACCTTTAACAGCGCGAGTTCCTTTAACTGTAACAACTTCTTCTTCGCGTCCTACAAGTTTGTCCCATGCTTTGCGAGCTTCAAGGCGTTTTTTAGATACAAGGTATGTTACTGTATCAGTATCTTTACCAACTACTTGACGAAGTACAAGAACGTCAAATACTTCACCTACTTTTACAAAGTCATTGATATCTGCATCGCGATCGTTTGTCAATTCGCGAAGAGTCAAGACACCTTCAACACCAGTTCCTGAGATTGCAACGTTAGCTTGATTAGCATCAACTGTCAATACTTCAGCACTAACAACATCACCAGGTTCAACTTGGCTAACGCTATTTAGCAAATCTTCAAATTCGTTCATCTAAAAAATCCTCCAACGATCAAGTTTTTTCAACTTGACATACTTATAATTTTTTTCCTAAGCACCCGCAACGACATGAATATCTCGAACGTCCTTCAATTATAAAAATAAAATACCCTAAGATATTTTTCTTTTTATCTTGAATTTATTACCTAGAAACTGGGGTAGCTGGATTCGAACCAACGCATGAGGGAGTCAAAGTCCCTTGCCTTACCGCTTGGCTATACCCCAAAAGTGAAATGGAGAGAGAGGGATTCGAACCCCCGAACCCGAAGGAGCGGATTTACAGTCCGCCGCGTTTAGCCTCTTCGCTATCTCTCCGATAATGAACAAAATCTATTATATCATGAAAAATTGCAAAAAACAAGCACTATTTTGCTAAATTATAGTTTTCAATCAATATTTCCACAGCTTTTTCAAGATTTTTGTAAAAACTATCGACATTTCCATTCTTTATAATAGCAAATTGGTTATCTAGTTCGGCAATTTCACCAATCAATTTTTTGCCAATCGTTAATGTATAACCATCATAGTTATCTTTTCCAACTACTACTTTAGCATCTGACAACTGAATCTCAATTTTTTTATCTTTTTTACTCATACGATACCTCTTTTCACTTTTTTCTATTTTACAAGAAATTCCCCAATCTCGCAAGAAAAAACTCTCTACCAAGCTATTCTTGGTAAAGAGTTCCTTGAATCGTCTAGAGAAATTTTTTCCTTGAATTTTAGTCAATTAATGGGTTGCTCCACCAACTATTTTCAAGTCCTTATCTTTGTAGTCCACGATAGCACCAATCGCAGCTTCAATTCCTTTGACGATATCAGCTAAATTCATAGATGCAGTATTCGGTTTGTTTATCACCTGTTCTGTCATATAAGGAATATGCATAAATCCTGCTCTCATATTCAGAAACTTTTTATCCGCTAAATAGAGAGCCTGATACATCAAATGGTTGCAAACAAAGGTTCCAGCTGTATTGGATACTGTAGCTGGCAGCCCTACCTCTTTTATGGCTTGTACCATTGCTTTGATAGGGAGGGTGCTAAAATAGGCAGCTTCTCCATCTAGGCGAATAGGTGTATCAATCGGCTGATTTCCATCGTTATCTGGAATTCTAGCATCATCTTGGTTGATGGCAACTCGTTCAGGAGTTAAACTAGCTCTACCTCCTGCTTGTCCGATGCAGAGTACCACATCTGGTTGATAACGGACAATTTCTGTTTCTAAAACCTCTGCTGATTGATAAAAGACTGTTGGAATCTCTACCCAGCGTATCTCCGCTCCATGAATTACAGACGGCAATGATTTAACTGCTTCCAGAGCTGGATTGACCTTTTTCACCACCGAAAGGATCAAAACCTGTAACTAATATTTTTCATTTTATTTCCTTTTGCTAAAACGCCAAATAGTACATTAAAAAAATACATGTAGGATTATCATGATAACAGCCACTCCTACTTGCGCTTTGATAACGCCATTTGGATCTTTCATCTCCAAAAAGTGCTGCCGGTAATGCATTAAAGTTAGCAGCCATTGGAGTCAGTAAGGTCCCACAGCAACCTGCTGTCATTGCAAGTGCAGCGGCTACGATTGGATCAGCTCCCAAGGTAAATACAAAGGGAACACCAATTCCAGCAGTAATGACTGTGAAAGCCGCAAAGACATTCCCCATTATCATGGAAAATAGAACCATCCCAAGGACATAAGCTACCACTCCCATAAAACGACTACCAGAAGGTACTAGACCGCTTATCAAATGCGAAATCAAGTCTCCCACTCCTGCTACGGTAAAAATCGCACCCAAAGCTCCTAAAAGCTGAGGAACAATCCCACTGGTTGAAACTTGTTGGACCATGCGATTGTTTTCTGCTAATAAGCTCTTAGGAGAACTCTTAGTAATCAAAAGGAGAGACAGGGTTGCAAAAAATGCTGCAAGACTGATAGCAATCTTACTAAACTCAGGAATTACTTTTGCTAATACTAAAGCAATCAAAGCCATTAACATGACTGGGATAAAAATTTTATTCTTTAATCGTTTGGCTTCAATATTTGCCTTGACTTCATCAAGTGACGACAAGGTCCCTATACGAACCTGTTTAAAAAGAGTCAGTAGGGCCAATAACACTACAATAACACCAATCAAGATCGATGGTAAATAGGAACCACCAATAAAACTGATTCCCAATAAAGCCCAAAACCCAGCTGTTCCAAAGCGAACTGGGTTTGTTTTATCTTTATAGCTACAATAAGCCGTATGAAGGAATTGACAACCAATCACAATATAGGTCAACTCTAATAACTGTCTTGCTAGATTGGTCATTCTTCTTTCCCTTTACTAAGCTTATTAGCTAGCAGTTTTTTATCAAACAAGTAATTGTAAATCCCTACTACAAGAAGGGCAACTCCTGCAATAATAAGTGAAGCCGAAGCGATGCCTGCATAATTACTTTCGTAACCTAATTGGTCCAGAGTGCCCCCAACTAAGAGGACACCACCTGCACCAACGAAAGTATTCTGAGCAAAGAAATTTGCAAAATTATCATTTGCTGCTGCACGCGCTTTTAGCGCTTCGCTCTCCTGCTCCGTTAATTTTCTACCTAATTGTGACTCCGCTGCTGCTTGTCCCATGGGTTGAACCAAAGGCCTTACAAACTGCGGATGTCCTCCTAGACGAATGGCAAAGAAACCATCGAGTTCCCGAAAAAAGAAATACACTGTATAAAAACTTCCTACAGTCAGTCCTTTAATCTTTTGAATCAAGTCAATCGAACGTTGCTTGAGCCCAAAAGTTTCAGATAAACCTACCAGTGGCAAAGTCACTATAAAAATCGTCAGAACTCGTTGATTACTAAATTCTTTTCCCAAAATTTCCAAGAACTCAACAAGAGAAACTCCAGAAACTAGAGCTGTAACTAAACTAGCTAAGACTACCGTTGCAATGGTATCTAATTTATAGATAAAACCAATCACAATGATAACTATTCCTATTAGTTTAATCCATTCCATATAGGCCCCTTTATTCCAAAAATTCTAGTCTGTTTTATTTGACATGACTTTCTAGCTCTTTTTGGTATTTACCGTTTGATTCCAATTTTTCTTTTTGCCATTTTTCAAGAGCTGCTTGATATTCTTTAGCAGATACAATCTCTTTTTGCAATTTCATTCCCTTGAAGATATATGGATCACCCTTGATACCTACTTGTGAGTAAGGTTTAGAGAATGGAACAACGTTGCTGACAACTGGTGAACCACCTGATGAAGCTGTTGGCATCAAGAGAGAGCTATCAGTGAGCCATGCTTGCGCTTTGGCATATTTTTCATATCTCTTGTCCAAGTCATTTGTCTCAGAAACTGCATCATCCAAGAGTTTCTTATATTCATCCAAACCAAGTTGAGCTACTACTTCCTTGTCTTTACCTTTCGTAATACCAAGGTGTTTCATAGCAGAACCTGTTTTAGGATCCATGATATTTAGATAACTTGCTGGGTCTTGATAGCTTGGAGCCCAACCAGTGCTATTCAAGTCATAGTCTTTCTGAGCAGGAACACGTGCTTGAGATGTAATACTTTCCTTCTCGTTATCAGTCATCTGAAGAACATCGATAACGACATTTTCAGAACCAAGAGTTGACTCGATTGATTGTTTAAAGGAATTGCTTTGTTGAACAGCAATTGTATCTGTTTGTTCAACTGGGACATCCAAATGAATTGGGAAAGTCACACCTTTTGCTTCCAATTCTTTCTTAGCTTTCTCAAACGAAGCTTTGGCTTTATCAGGATTGTAGATGGTATCTTTTCCATCTACAAGCTCAACGCCTTTCCATTGGTCACCGTAGTTAACCAATTCTGCTTGAGCGATGTCACCAAAGTTTTTACCACCAGATTGGACAAAGTTATCTGGAACTAGACTATTACGAATAATCTTGTCCGCACCATCTTCACCATTAAGTTGTGCGGCATAAGAATGACGGTTGAAGGCAAAGTTGATTGCTTGACGGAAATCCTTGTTCAACATTGCTTCTTTTGTGGAAGTTTTTTGTTCTTCACTTGTTTTTGCTGTCTTATTGTATGATTGACGGTTTACGTTAAACGTGAAGTAATAACTAGTTGAATCCTGTGGACTGTAGGTGATTTTGTCTCCGTATTGTTCTAAAGTAGAAGCAAAGTTGGAGCTACTTGGGAAGATACGAGCTGTTGTATAAACACCTGAAGAGAAACTACGGATCAATGATTCTTGGTCTGACCCATCATAGTAGGTCAATTTAACCTTCTCGATTTTAACTTTCTCTTTATCCCAATAATTTGGATTCTTTTTCGTATTCGATTAACGATTTTTGAAGTCAATGTCTTCAAGATATACGGACCGTTATAAAGGATACCAGATGGGCTGACAGCTCCGTAGTTCTTACCAGAAGCTTTTGAGGAATTCTTCGTTTACCGGCAACATAGTTGCTGAAGTCACTTTTGAATTCCAGAAACTTTCAGGTGCATTAAGAGTGTACTGGACTGTGTAATCGTCCAACGCCTTAACTCCAACTGTTGAGAAGTCATTAGTCTCACCAGTCATATATTCATTCAAGCCCTTGATGGAGTTTTGAATAAGAGTGACACCGTCTGATTTACCATCTGCAACGTGTTTCAATCCTGTAACAAAGTCATGCGCAGTTACTTCAGCGTATTCTTCACCCTCTGAAGTATACCATTTAACCCCTTTTCGAAGTTTATAAGTATAAGTCAAACCGTCTTGTGAGACGCTCCAATCCTCAGCTAGAGATGGAACCAAATTTCCGTATTCGTCATTTTCCAACAAACCATCAACGACGTTACCGATGATATCCGTTGTTGAAGTACGAGTTGCGATACTGTAGTCCAAAGATGATGGGTCTACTCCATAGACGTAAGAGAAGGTAGTAGGTGCGTCTGCTTCCTTGTCAGCTTTACCACAAGCCACAAGAAGAACTGCTGTACTCAGGACAACTCCTGCTGTTAACATCCACTTTTTCGTTTTCATAAAGATCTCCTTTAATAATGTTTAATCTACTTTTACAATCCAGCCTTCTGGTGCTTCAATGTCACCAAATTGGATACCTGTCAATTCATCGTATAGTTTACGAGTCACTGGACCAACCTCTGTTTCACTGTAGAAAACATGGAAGTCATCACCGTGTTGGATTCCCCCAATAGGTGAAATTACGGCTGCAGTACCACAGGCACCTGCTTCTACAAATCGATCCAGACTATCAATTGGCACATCCCCCTCAACAGGTTTCAAGCCCAAACGATGCTCTGCCAAGTAAAGTAATGAGTACTTGGTAATGGATGGCAAGATTGATGGACTCAATGGGGTTACAAACTCATTGTCAGCTGTAATCCCAAAGAAGTTTGCTGAACCGACTTCTTCAATCTTGGTGTGGGTTGAGGGATCTAGATAAATAACATCTGAGAAATGACGGGATTTAGCCATTTTTCCTGGTAAAAGACTGGCTGCATAGTTACCACCGACCTTAGCAGCCCCTGTTCCATTTGGTGCAGCACGGTCATACTCATCTTGAATCAAGAAGTTTGTTGGAACCAATCCACCCTTAAAGTAATTTCCAACTGGCATCGCAAAGATGGTAAAGATATACTCCTCTGCTGGTTTTACACCAATGATATCTCCGACACCAATCAAGAGTGGACGGAGGTAGAGGGTTCCACCAGTTCCATAAGGTGGTACGTATTCTTCATTGGCACGAACAACTGCTTTACATGCTTCTACAAACATTTCTGTTGGAACTTGAGGCATCAAAAGGCGATCACAAGTACGTTGTAGACGTTTAGCATTTCATCTGGACGGAAGAGTTGTACGCTACCATCCTTTGTACGATAGGCTTTCAATCCTTCAAATGCTTGCTGTCCATAGTGAAGACTTGGAGATGATTCTGAAATATGCAAGGTTGCATCTTCTGTTAATTCCCCTTGTGTCCATTGTCCATCTTTAAAATAAGCGATATAACGATAAGGTAGTTTCATATAGGAAAAACCGAGATTTTCCCAATCAATCGTAACTGTCATGATAATCTCCTTTATTCTAATCAGGCTTTGTGTTCTATTCTACACTATTCTCCTAAAAATTCAAGTATTATTTGTAATTTTCTGAAAATTTTGCTCATAAAAAATCAGTCCATAGGACTGATTTCTAATTTTCTTTGTCTTCTCTAAAGATTTCTTTAAGGTAGGCATCGAAAACTTCCTCGTCTGAAATAGTATCTGAGATAAAGCTTCCATTACTTGTACGCTCTGATAGATTCAAATCTTGTAGGATTGCTTCGTAAATCGTTCCATTATTTGATTGAATGACAAGAGTTTGTTCGCCATCTTCTACTTCTGTACTAAAGAGATCTCCGATAAATCCTTGTTCTGAGACTGCTCCAGCCAGGAAGACACGATGTGGCTTGTTCTTCAATTCTCTAAGAACTTGAAGACCACGCTTAGCACGACTGGTTGCTGGAATTTCCTCTGTTGAAACACGTTTCAAACTTCCACGTTGCGTTAACAGATAGAAGGATGAAGTATTGCAGATAAAGGCAGATTGAAGTTCATCATCTGCTTTCAGATTCATAGCTTTGACCCCTGCAGCCTTAGATCCAACAACTGGAACTTCTTCGATATTAAATCTAAGGGCATAACCATTTTTACTAATCAATAAAACGTCATCAAGCTTGATTGGTGCAACAGCTACAACCTGGTTACTATCGTCTTTCAACTTAGCGAACTTAACAGATTTAGAACGGTAGGTTCTCCATGGAGAAAATTCTTTACGTTCAACACGTTTGATTTGTCCAAGGCGAGTCGCTGCAAAGTAGGTTGTCGCATCCTCAAACTGATCCACAACTTCAACATAGAGCACTTCTTCATTGGTTTCAAAGTTTGTAATTGTTTGACTCAAGTGCTCCCCGATATCCTTCCAACGAATATCTGCTAATTCATGGACTGGTCGGTAAATGACATTTCCAAGCGTTGTAAAGATTAAGAGATGCTGAGTGGTTTTAACTGATTGGACAAATAGCAAACGGTCATCATCTCGTTTCCCAATTTCTTCTATGGTCGAAGCTGCGAAAGAACGAGGACTAGTACGCTTGATGTAACCTGCCTTAGTCACGCTGACGTAAGTATCTTCTTCAGCGATTAGACTAGCTGTATCAATCTCGATAATTTGCTGTATCTTCTAAAGTACTCAAACGTGGAGTCGCAAATTTCTTCTTGACCTCACGGAGTTCTTTCTTCATGAGATTGTACATAGTTCGTTCGTCACCGATGATAGCCGCAAGCATAGCAATCTTCTCACGAAGTTCTGCTTCTTCTTCCTGCAATACAACCACGTCTGTATTAGTTAAACGATAAAGTTGCAAGGTAACAATAGCTTCAGCCTGTTCTTCGGTAAATTCATAGCTGACCTTGAGATTTTCCTTGGCATCAGCCTTATTCTCAGAAGCACGGATAAGGGCAATGACTTCATCCAAAATCGAGATAACGCGAATCAAACCTTCCACGATATGGAGACGTTTTTCAGCCTTTTCCTTGTCAAAGCTAGAACGCGCCAAGATGACTTCACGACGGTGGGCGATATAACTAGACAAGATTGGCACAATCCCAACCTGACGAGGTGTGAAATTGTCAATCGCCACCATGTTGAAGTTGTAGTTGATTTGCAAGTCAGTGTATTTGAAAAGGTAGTTGAGAACAAGTTCCGTGTTCGCATCTTTTTTGAGTTCTATAGCGATGCGAAGACCATCACGGTCAGACTCATCACGAACCTCAGCGATACCTGACACCTTGTTATTGACACGGACTTCATCGATTTTCTTGACCAAGTTAGCCTTATTGATTTCATAAGGAATCTCAGTAATAACGATTTGTTCCTTACCACCTTTAAGATTCTCAATTTCTGTCTTAGAACGAACAACCACGCGCCCTTTACCAGTTTCATAGGCCTTTTTGATTTCATCACGACCTTGGATAATGGCACCAGTAGGGAAATCTGGCCCAGGCAAGAATTCCATGAGCTTTCAACCTTAGCAGTTGGGTGATCAATCATATAGACTGTCGCATCGATAACCTCTGCCAAATTATGCGGTGGAATATCTGTGGCATAACCAGCTGAAATACCTGTTGAACCATTGACTAAAAGGTTTGGAAAGGCTGCTGGTAAGACAGTTGGCTCTTTCTCAGTATCGTCAAAGTTCCAAGCAAAGGGAACTGTCTTTTTATCGATATCTTGAAGAAGGTAGCCTGCAATCTCTGATAAACGAGCTTCCGTATAACGCATAGCCGCAGGTGGATCTCCGTCCATTGAACCGTTGTTTCCGTGCATTTCAACTAGAATCTCACGGTTTTTCCAGTCCTGAGACATACGGACCATGGCGTCATAGATCGAAGAATCCCCGTGTGGGTGAAAATTACCCATGATGTTCCCGACAGACTTGGCCGACTTACGGTAGCTCTTGTCAAAAGTATTGCCATCCTTATTCATAGAATAAAGAATACGACGTTGAACCGGCTTCAATCCATCCCGAATGTCTGGCAAAGCCCGGTCTTGAATGATGTACTTGGAGTAGCGACCAAAGCGCTCTCCCATGATGTCCTCAAGGGACATATTTTGGATATTAGTCATATAGGATACAAAGCCCGTGAAATACAAAGTGAAAATAGGAAATTCTTGCAGTGAGCGATGCTCACAAGAGAATTTATCTTTTTCACACAGTATTTAGGGCGTGTTCAACTCCTTTCAAAGAATATAGAGTAGTTTTTTATAGACGAAAGTGTTCAGTTACTTTATATAACTAAACTATCCTTTCTGTAGTTTAAATTGATAAATAGAGTTCTTTCTTTCTTAGTAATTAGGAAGTTTTGACTCAGCATACTCAATCATCTTCTCAGCTACTTCCCTATCGTAGTCAAAGCTCATCTTTTGGGCAAGTCTTTGAGCTTCTTGGTGGAAAAGTTACATCGTAGCAAATAAAGATTGAATGATTTTGTCTAAACTTGAGAAATCAAGTAGATTTGAGAATTCCTTCTCCTTCTCAGCAGGCAGGTAGTTAAAGAGGTACTTGTAGTTCTTACCGATGTCGACTACTCCTCTATCTCTTGCGACCTGCCAAGCCAAGATTTTCAAGAGTTCTTGCTGGCAAATACCGTAGAGATGGTCCGTTGTATAAATGAGCTGATCTCTTCGAATTCCCTTGACGACATAAGCCGATACCCACCAAAATTCATTGCAAGATGCTGCAAATTCCTCTTCGGTAGGTAGAGTAGTCCAATAGCGCTTCAGATTAGGCTGATACACTTCAAACAAACCTTTGTTGTCCTTTAAGACTTTAAAATCTGCCTCACTATCCACCCATTCTTGCATATGTTCTTTAGGACAGAGGGTTAGATCAATGCGATTACCATCCTCAAAGAGCATGAGAAATAGACGGCGATGTCCAAGAGTCACTTCTTGCTCTACGATACGTTTGCCGAACTGGTCCAACCAAGATAAATCCGAAATCAAATCTTCTAGATTATCAACAATATAGACCACATCATAGTCTTGAAATTTATCTGTTTGAATCTTTTGGTTTGTACGCGAACCAGATAGAGCCACAGCATCAACCTGTAACTTTTTAGCTATTTGTAAAATCAGGTCAAGCATTTCCTGGTCAGTTCTCATGTGGTTCATCCTCAGTTGCTTCTATGTTCTGAATAACAGGATCTTCTTTTCTTTGCTTAAGAAGCTTCTGAACTCTTTTTCTCTCTAACTCTCCGACTATAAATTGGATAGTCGAACCAATTCCTAAAACGATTAAAATAAAATAAAACAAATTAATATCGTTTCTATGGTATGTATTAAAGCTTCTAAATAATACAAAAGTATTTACTAATGAAAGAAGGAAAAGTAAAATAGCATTGAATCGAAGTATTATAGCGAACTTACTCTTAAAATACCTATAATGTTTTCCAATCCGATAGAGAGTATATAGTGAGAAAACAATCATCAAAGGGGTAAAAGCAAGTACATAAAATAGGATAAACCCTGTTCCTGAGTATGGTTTACTTTCCATGGGTAGATCTATTAGACAGATACCAATAGTGAGGATGTTCAATATAAACAAAGATACTGTGCGAGCACACTCTTTCTACCTTTATTGGTCATTAAATCATATATAATTCCAAAAATAGCTAGGAGAACAAGGAAAAAAGGCAACATTAACAACGTAATCAATACCGCACCTCCAATAGTTTTAGCGATTGTTTACATACAAAAGATGATCGTCACCTTTACTTGAACTTCATAACTCCCCTGTCTGGTAAAGGTTATACCCTTCGTAATTATATGAAGCATCCACACCCTTAAAGAAACTGACCTGAGTAAGGTCATCCGTCAGATTATTGAGGAGGAGATACTTGAGTTCTTGCCAGCATCAACTTGTAACTTTTTAGCTATTTGTAAAATCAGGTCAAGTATTTCCTGGTCAGTCCTCATGCGGTTCATCCTCAGTGGTCTCTAAGTTCTGAATAACAGGATCTTCATTTCTTTGCTTAAGAAGCTTCTGAACTCTTTTTCTTTCAAGTATCCAAAGTAGGAATTGAATTCCTGAAAAAAGGCCTTGCAAGAAAATAAGTATATAAATTTCTTTCGTTTCTCTAAAAAATACAAAAACATTTACAATTGAGAGGAGAAATATAATCGTCACGTTGCATATTAATATCCGAGCGAACTTACTAGGAAAATACTTGATGTGTTTGATACTTTTATAAAGAGTAGTAATCGCATAAGTTAAACTTAAAGGTATATGGGTTAGTAAATAAAATATCCTTAAAAATACTTCTAAGTAGGGATCGTCTATAGACGGATTAAATAATACGAATACACCAATATTACACGCCATAAATACTAAGGAACTTAATGAGTTTGAATATTCTATTTCCTCTCTATTGGAGATTGCATCAAGAATTATACCAGCGATAACAATGATTTCGAAAAAGAAAAATATCATTATTAAAGAACTGTTCACTATTCACCCTCCTTTGTCTTCTGAACTCTTTTTCTTTCAAGCTCTCCGACTATAAATTGAATGATAGAACTAATTCCAAAAAAAGGTAGCAGCAACATAATTCCCATTTCTTCCGTCAGCATTAAAAATAGGAAATTAATAACTGAAAATATTTCTAAAAACCAGGCATTTAGCCTAAGAAGTTTTGAGTAACTACTAGGATAATGTTTGAGATGTTTATTGCTCTTATAAATAGCTGTGAATCCAAAAGCTAAGCTAGCTGGTGTGAAAATAAAAATGTCAAAAGTATAGAATAGCAAACCTGCATAAGGATTAGACCTTAAAGGGTTATCAAATAAAAAGACACAGGCGGTTACTATAGCTAATAGTAAGAATTCAAGAAAGCGAATTTTCTCAGGTTTTCCTTGTTTAGCTGTTATAAACATAACTGCACCTATAGCTAAAACTATCGCAAGAAAAGGAGTATGATACAATAAACTTATCATGATGTATACCTCTTTTAGATAGCTAAGATTTTGAAGAAGGAAGATTTACTTAAAATACTGTTGCTTCTTCCAGCGTAAACTTAACATTGTCCTCAATCCACTTACGGCGTGGTTCGACCTTGTCTCCCATTAGGACGTTTACGCGGCGTTCAGCGCGTGCTAGGTCTTCGATTGTGACACGGATAAGAGTGCGGGTTTCTGGATTCATGGTTGTTTCCCAAAGTTGATCCGCGTTCATCTCACCGAGCCCCTTATAGCGTTGGAGGGTAGCGCCTTACCAAACTGCTTACGTAGTTCTTCTAGCTCACCATCTGTCCAAGCGTAGGCCACTTCTTCTTTCTTGCCTTTGCCTTTAGACATCTTGTAAAGAGGCGGAAGGGCAATATAAACATGACCTGCCTCAACTAGTGGACGCATATAGCGGTAAAAGAAGGTTAAGAGAAGAGTTTGAATGTGGGCACCGTCGGTGTCGGCATCGGTCATGATAATGATCTTGTCATAGTTGGCATCTTCAAGTGAGAAGTCTGCCCCTACACCAGCACCGATGGTATAAATCATGGTATTGATTTCTTCGTTTTTGAGGATATCTGCCATCTTAGCCTTGGCTGTATTGATAACTTTACCGCGAAGCGGCAAGATAGCCTGGAACTTGCGGTCACGTCCTTGCTTAGCAGAACCACCGGCAGAATCCCCCTCGACTAGGTAAAGTTCATTCTTAGCTGGATTTTTAGACTGGGCTGGGGTTAATTTCCCAGATAGCAAGCCCTTGTCTTTCTTATTTTTCTTACCATTACGACTCTCATCGCGCGCCTTACGTGCTGCTTCACGGGCATCGCGAGCCTTGATGGCTTTGCGAATCAGGTTAGAAGCTAATTCTCCATTTTCCATAAGGAAAAAGGTCAACTTATCAGCCACAATCCCATCTACAACTGGACGAGCAAGGGGACTTCCTAATTTATCCTTAGTCTGTCCCTCAAACTGCAAGTGTTCTTCAGGGACTAGAATAGAAAGAACGGCCGCTAATCCTTCACGGTAATCAGACCCTTCAAGATTTTTATCTTTTTCCTTGAGAAGTCCTGTCTTACGAGCATAGTCATTCATAACCTTGGTAATGGCAGACTTGAGTCCTGTCTCATGCGTTCCACCGTCCTTAGTGCGAACATTATTGACAAAGGACAGGATGTTATCTGAAAATCCATCGTTATACTGGAGGGCTACTTCCACTTGAAAACCATTGTCTTCCCCTTCAAAGTAGAGAACTGGTGTCAAGGTTTCCTTGTCCTCGTTAAGGTAGGAAACAAAGTCCTGAACTCCATTCTCATAGTGGAACTCTATTGACTCGTCTGTTCGCTTATCCGTTAATGACAAGGTTACATTTTTCAAGAGAAAGGCAGACTCATTGAGACGCTCTGAAATGGTATTGTACTTGAAGTCTGTCGTAGAAAAGATACTAGCATCCGGCATGAAGGTCACTTTTGTACCGGTCTTAGACTTAGGTGCTGTGCCAACCTTTTCAAGAGTTGTTACGGGTTTCCCACCATTTTCAAAACGCTGTCTATAAACTGTTCCATCACGAGTAATTTCTACTTCCAGCCAACTAGAGAGGGCATTGACGACAGAAGATCCAACCCCGTGGAGACCACCAGATGTCTTGTAACCACCTTGTCCAAATTTTCCCCCAGCATGAAGGATGGTAAAGATAACCTCAACTGTCGGAATCCCCATAGCGTGCATACCAGTTGGCATCCCACGCCCATGGTCTTGAACCGTTAAACTTCCATCTTTATTAATCGTTACATCAATACGATCACCAAATCCAGATAAGGCTTCATCGACTGCATTATCGACAATTTCCCAGACTAGGTGATGGAGACCAGCACCATCGGTGGAGCCGATATACATTCCTGGACGTTTACGGACCGCATCCAACCCTTCTAGCACCTGAATGGCGTCATCATTATAATTGTTAATATTGATTTCCTTTTTTGACACAAGGAACCTCCTATTTGTTCATCTTTTCTATTTTACAGGTTTTCTAGGGATTTTGCAAAGTTTTTCTAGCTAAAAAACCTATTCCCAAGTCATTTTTAGCAAAACATCCCCCACCTCAATCCAAAAAAGAAACTAAGATATACATCTTAGTTTTCTTTTCCTTTAACCTGGTTTGTAGCCACATTTTCACCAAACCATTTCTTGCTTATTTCTTGGAATTTACCTTCTTGGTATAGTTCTTTAAAAGCTTTATTCAAATTTGCTAACAAGGTCTTATCAGCTGGTCTTACTCCAACTGCAAAGGACTCACTCTCAAAACCAGCTGGAAAAATCTCATACTGGTCTATGATTCCTTCAGTTTTAAGATAATAATTGGCATAAACACGGTCAATTAAAAGAGCATCTATCCGGTCATTTTGTAAGTCAATCAAGGCTTCATTAAAACTTTGATATTGGTTAGCCTTTTGATCTTTTACAATATTTTTCAAGAGTTCAGGCTGAGCTTCAAAGTCTAGATAGCCAGAAGAACCGGCCTGAGCACCTAAAACTTTCCCTGCCATATCAGACACTGATTGGATATTTTGTGATTTTTTTGAGACTAGAACCTGCTGATTTTCCATGTAGGGAATGGTAAAAGCTACCTTCTCACGACGTTCATCTGTCGCAGAATAGCCGTTCCAAATAGCATCAATAGTTCCATTTTGAAGCTCTGTTTCCTTCATATCCCAATCAATGGGTTGAAACTGGACCTTAAAGCCAAGTTTCTCAGAAACAGCTTGGGCTAGATCAATATCGAATCCAACATATTGCCCATTCTTTTCTTCAAAACCCATGGGAACAAAAGTATTGTCAAATCCTATGGTAATTGTTCCCTGTTGTTGATATTTTTCCCAATTATCTACTTTAGGATTGCTAGCTTTTTGCGTGCATCCTACAAGGAAAAAAGCCAGAAAGAATACCAAAACAAGGCTGATTTTCTTTCGATTCATAGACACCTCCTACTTAGGCTCTACTTTGAGAATTTGGTCAGCGATATTCTCTGCAAACTGGAGATCGTGGGTTACGACAATTTGAGTCATGCCTAATTCTCGATTTGTAAAATCAGTTTCTCAACTTCGAGACGCAACTCTGGATCAAGGGCAGAAGTTGGTTCATCATACCCAATCACTTCTGGATCTATCATCATTGCACGTGCTAAGGCAACCCGTTGCTTCTGACCACCAGATAAAGAGTATGGATAAGCATCCGCGTGTGCTTCAAGACCTAGACGAGTTAGTAATTCTACCGCCTTCTTCTTAGCATCTGATCCAGACATACCCATAGTCTTGATTGGCGACAAAATCAAGTTCTCCATAACGGAAAGGTGCGGAAACAGCTGAAAATCTTGAAAAACAAATCCTAACAAGTGTCGTTTTTCAAGTTCATCCAAAGGTAGGGATTCTCCATTATAAAAAATCTCACCTGAATCAATGGTTTCAAGTCCAGCTAACATTCTAAGCAAGGTAGTCTTCCCACCACCAGAAGGTCCAACGATGGCCAAAATCTGCTTTTCAGGAATTGTTAAACTGAAATTGGATAAAATTTCTTTTTTTCCAAATTTTTTGCTGATATTTCTTAACTCTAACATGGATAACCTCCTATCTATAGTAGCTGAACTTTTTCTCAAGTTTCTTAGCTAGGATTGTAACAACACCAATCATTAGAAGATAGATAGCTCCCGCTAGAAACATCGGAATCAAACTAGCATCACGATTGGCCGCAGTTCGACTGGCTAGGATTAAATCTGAAATACCGAGTGCATATACCAAAGAAGTATCCTTAACCAAACTCATAACCTCGTTAAATACACTTGGTAGGACAATCTTGGTCACCTGTGGCAAGATAATGTAGCGAACGGTATCGATAGGATTAAATTTCAAAACCTTGGCTGCTTCGTATTGCCCCTGAGGAATGGTTGCAATCCCTCCACGGAATATTTCTGCAAAATAAGCTGCATAATTAAGCGTGAAGGCAATAATAGCCGCTGGTACTCGGTCAAGTCGAATTCCGATACTTGGCAGGACATAATAAATAAATCAACTGCAAAAGTAAGGGTGTTCCACGCATCACCCAGATATAAACATCAATCATGTAATGGAGGGGTTTCCAATGAACCTGTAAGCAAAAGGCAACCAAAATGCCTAAAGGGATTGAAAAGAGTAAGACCAGTGCAAAAACTTGTAAAGTCATTGTCGCACCGCTCAATAAACTTGGTAATATCTCGAATAAGTAAGACATACTCCACCTCCTAAAAATAATTGTTCCTATTATAGCATAAATAAACACAAAAGCAAGGATTTTCAGATATTTTCATGAATTTTTAAAACTTTTCATTGATTTCTAATAACAAAAGTACTCATAAGTATCTTTTTCTACTTATCTCAAGTATCAGATGTCACAGTTTGAGAAAAAATTTAGTTCGGATTCTCTTTCATTTCATGGTATAATAGAAACATGATGACAATAGTATTATTAATTTTAGCTTATTTATTAGGTTCAATCCCTTCAGGACTTTGGATTGGACAAGCCTTCTTTAATATCAATCTAAGAGAACATGGGTCCGGTAATACAGGAACGACCAATACTTTTCGAATCCTTGGGAAGAAAGCTGGTATGGCAACCTTTGCCATTGATTTCTTCAAAGGTACTTTGGCGACTCTACTTCCACTCATCTTCCAAGTGCAGGGAGTTTCACCTATCGTCTTTGGACTCTTAGCAGTAATTGGGCATACCTTTCCAATATTTGCCAAATTCAAGGGTGGCAAGGCTGTCGCTACTAGCGCTGGAGTCATTTTCGGATTTGCTCCTCTCTTTTGCCTTTACCTTGCAGTCATTTTCTTTGGAATCCTTTATCTGGGAAGTATGATTTCTCTCTCTAGTATTTCAGCTGCTATTGCTGCAATTATTGGCGTCCTTCTGTTTCCTCTATTTGGATTTATTTTAACTAGTTATAACCTACTCTTCACATTGATTATTATCGCTCTTGCAAGTCTAGTAATTGTACGACACAAGGACAACATTAAACGGATCCAAAGTAAAACAGAAAATCTCATTCCTTGGGGACTTAACATAACACACCAAGAACCAAAAAAATAAAACGTCAGTTGAAACTGACGTTTTTTTATATTATTTAGATTTGATATAGTTGATACCATCTGCCTTCGGTGCAACTGCTTTACCAAAGAAGGCTGCTAGTACGACAATGGTCAAAAGATATGGTGCAATTTGCAAGTAAACGGCTGGAACTCCTTGCAAGAAAGGAAGTTGAGAACCGATAACTGCTAAACTTTGTGATAGCCCAAAGAAGAGACTTGAAAGCATAGCACCAACAGGATTCCATTTACCGAAGATCATAGCAGCAAGTGCGATAAATCCAGGTCCGACGATAGTTGTAACTGAGAAGTTAACAGAAATTGACTGAGCGTAAATAGCTCCACCGATTCCTCCAAGGAATCCTGAAATCACAACTCCCAGATATCTCATCTTGTAGACATTAATCCCCAAAGTATCTGCTGCTTGTGGGTGTTCACCAACTGAACGAAGACGAAGTCCAAAGCGAGTCTTAAAGAGGATAAACCATGCTAAGAATGAGAAGGCAATTGCTAGATAACCAAGTAAACTTGTTGACTTAAAGAAGATATCTCCGATAACTGGGATATTAGCCAAAACAGGGAAATCAAAACGTCCAAAAGTTTGCGTTAAGTTGTCCGTTTGGCCCTTGTTATAAAGTACCTTCACCAAGAAAACTGCCAAGGCTGGCGCCATCAAGTTAAGTACGGTACCACTGACAACATGGTCTGCACGGAAATGAACTGTAGCTACTGCGTGAATGAGCGAGAAGATAGCTCCAACTAATCCACCAACTAAGAGAGCCAACCAAGGAGTTAGTGCTCCCAAATCTTGAGCAAATTCAAGGTTAAAAACAACTCCAGAAAAGGCACCCATGACCATGATTCCTTCAAGACCAACGTTAACAACTCCACCACGTTCGGAGAAAACTCCTCCGATACTTGTGAAAATAAGTGGTGCTGCATAAATCAACATTGAAGAAACCATAAGGGTTAACATTGTTGTAATCGACATCCTTATTTACCCCCTTTAAGTTGTTTTCTTGGTTTGACAAAGCGTTCGATGATGTAGTGAACGCTGACAAAGAAGATAATTGAGGCTGTAACGATACTTACAAGCTCAGATGGTACTTGTGCAGCATTCATACCAGGAGCACCTACTTGAAGAACACTGAAAAGGAAGGCTGCAAATAGAATTCCAACTGGTGAGTTTGAAGCAAGCAGACTTACCGCCATACCATTAAATCCAACTGCCAATGATGAACCTTGAACGTAGACGTTTTGGAAGGTACCAAGTCCTTCTACTGCTCCACCAAGTCCTGCAAGGGCACCAGAAATAATCATTGATAGAATAATGGTACGTTTGGCAGAAATACCTGCGTATTCAGAAGCATTCGGATTGAGACCAACTGCACGGATTTCAAAACCAAGAGTTGTTTCTTGAGCAAGAACCATATAACCGCAACTGCTATGATAGCAAAGAAAATCCCTATGTTCATACGAGAGTTTCCTGTTAACTCAGCAAGCCAAGGTGTTTGATATGTTGCATTTGCACTTACTCGGATTGATGAGTCAGTACTTTGCATGATTTCTTTAGGGAAGTGGTGGATAAAGGCATTTCCCACATAAAGAACTATGTAGTTCATCATAATGGTTACGATAACTTCAGATGTTCCAAGATAGGCTCTTAAAACACCAGGAATGGCTCCAACGATTCCTCCAGCCACCAACGCAATGACAACTGTCGCAAGAATCAACAATGGACGTGGCAAATCTGGATTTGAAAGAGCGAACCAGCCACTCATAACCCAACCAGCGAGTGCTTGTCCTGGAAGCCCGACGTTAAAGAAACCAGCACGACTCGCAACTGCAAATCCGAGAGCAATCAAAATCAAAGGTCCCATGGCACGGAAGATTTCACCGATTCCTCGAACACTACCAAAGGCTGTGTAGAACAGTTCTTCATAACCCCAGATAGCATCGTAACCGAAAATCCACATGACGATGGCTCCGAGTAGAATTCCTAAAATAACAGAAATCAAGGGAACCGAAATTTGTTGTAATTTTTTAGACATCACTCTTCTCCTTTTCCAATTCACCACCAGCCATCAAGACTCCAAGCTCTTGCTTGTTGGTTGTTTCTGGCGTTACAATCCCTTGAATCTTACCATCATGGATAACGGCAATTCTATCTGAAACATTTAATATCTCATCTAGTTCAAAGCTGACTACAAGGACAGCTTTCCATTATCACGTTCTTGAATCAAGCGTTTGTGAATGTACTCAATGGCACCGACGTCCAAACCACGAGTTGGTTGGCTGACGATGAGGAGATCAGGATTTCGATCAACTTCACGAGCGATAATTGCTTTTTGTTGATTTCCTCCAGAAAGAGCTGAGGCTGGAACAATCTCACTAGCAGCACGCACATCGAATTCTTGCATTAATTGCTTAGCGTACCCGATGATATTGGTATAATTTAAAATTCCCTTCTTACTAAGAGGTTCCTTATAGTAGGTTTGAAGAGCGATATTTTCAGAAATCATCATTTCCAAGACCAAACCATCACGGTGACGGTCTTCAGGAACGTGGCCCACACTCATTTCTGTAATTTGGCGAGGGTGTAAACCTACGATAGACTGGCCTTTCAACTCCACACTACCAGACTCAATCTTACGGAGTCCAGTGATAGCTTGGATCAATTCTGACTGTCCATTACCATCAATCCCAGCAATTCCGACAATCTCACCAGCTCGAACATCGAGTGAAAGATTTTTAACAGCAGGAACACCACGGTTTTCATTTACAACCAAGTCCTTAATAGAAAGAACAACTTCTTTTGGATGTGATGCTTCTTTAGCAGTTTTGAAAGAAACAGAACGTCCCACCATCATTTCTGCCAAGTCAGCATTAGTTGCACCAGCAATTTCAACTGTTTCGATAGATTTACCACGACGGATAACTGTAACACGGTCAGATACAGCACGAATCTCATCCAACTTATGGGTAATCAAGATAATTGATTTACCTTCTTTGACCAAGTTCTTCATGATAGCCATCAATTCATCAATTTCTGATGGTGTTAAAACAGCAGTCGGTTCGTCAAAGATAAGAATGTCTGCTCCACGATAGAGAGTCTTCAAAATCTCAACACGTTGTTGAGCTCCGACAGAGATATCCGCTACCTTAGCAGAGGGATCTACCGCCAAACCATAGCGTTCAGACAATTCATTGATTTCTCGAGTTGCGCGAGCAATATCTAGCACACCGTTTGGTCAATTCACTTCCCAAAATGATATTTTCAGCAACAGTGAAAGCTTCTACCAACATAAAGTGCTGGTGAACCATTCCAATTCCTAGGCTAGCTGCTTTTGACGGAGAGTCTAGTTTCACAGCTTGACCGTTAACCACAATTTCACCACTAGTTGGTTCAAGTAGCCCCGCTAGCATATTCATAAGCGTAGACTTCCCAGCTCCATTTTCTCCTAAAAGTGCATGAATCTCACCTTTGCGAAGTTCTAGGTTGATCTTGTCGTTAGCGACAAACTCGCCAAAAACCTTGGTAATTTCACGCATCTCAATGACATTTTCGTGTGCCATGTGCTCTTCCTTTCAGAGTTTTATTTTATTTCAATAAAACTTGTTAAAATGAAATCTTAACAAGCTCTATTGAGACAAAATTAATTTGCCCCAATTCTTAAAGAAGCGGCCCAAGGCCGCTTCCTAAGAAATGACTTCCATCAATTATTTTTCAGGAACTTTGATGCTACCATCAAGGATTTTAGCTTTTGCATCTTCAACAGCTTTTTTACCTTCTTCAGAAAGGTTAGTTACTGCCAAGTCAACACCTTTATCCTTCAACGAGTAAACGATAACTTGACCACCAGGGAATTCACCTTTTTCAGCCTTGTTTGAGATATCTTGAACGGTTGTTCCAACTTGTTTCAATGTAGAAGCAAGCACGAAGTTAGCTTCTTTACCGTCTTTAGAAGTATATTTACCTTCTTCAACTTGGTCACGGTCTACACCGATAACCCAAACTTTATCGCCTTCGTTTGCTTTCATTCAAAGATTTAGCTTCTGAGAAGACACCTGCACCAGTACCACCAGCTGCTTGATAGATTACGTCTGCTCCTGCAGCGTATTGAGCTGCAGCGATTGTTTTACCTTTAGCGGCATCACCAAATGAACCAGCGTAGTCTACTTGTACTTTGATAGATGGGTCAACTGACTCAACACCAGCTTTGAAACCAGCTGCGAAACGAGAAATAACTTCAGATTCCATACCACCTACAAAACCAACTTGTTTAGTTTTTGTAGTTTTAGCAGCTGCTACACCAGCAAGGTAAGCTGCTTCGTTGTCAGCAAATGTTACGCTGGCAACGTTCTTTTGATCTTTAATGACATCGTCAATCAAAACATAGTTTTTATCTGCGTGTTCTTTTGCTGCTTCTTCAACAGCGTTGTGAAGGGCAAAACCAACACCAAAAATCAAGTTGTAGCTTCCAGCTGCTTGGTTCAAGTTGTTAGCGTAGTCAGCTTCACTTGTTGATTGGAAGTAAGTAAAGCCATTATCTTTTGAAAGATTGTGCTCTTTACCCCAAGCTTGAAGCCCTTCCCAAGCTGATTGGTTGAATGATTTATCATCAACACCACCAGTATCTGTAACGATAGCTGCTTTTGTCTTCAAATCAGAAGATGAAGCTGCGTTACGAGAAGAGCGATTACCACATGCAGCAAGTCCAAATGCTGCTACTGCAACTAGACCAAGGCCTAGCCATTGTTTCTTGTTCATTACTGAACCTCCTAAATAAGATGCGCAACTAAGTTGCAAGTATGGATAGATTGGTCACAAGGACCTTGTCACTCAAGGAGTGACGCAGACTAATGCAAGTCTGTAAACGAATATGGAAGTAATTCCCCGACCGTCATCTCGACCGTCGTTTATCTTTGGCGACTAGAGTCACCTTTAGATCTGGTTTAAAAAATTCGACCATGACTTGGCGACAAGCACCGCAAGGCGAAATAGGTTTCTCAGTTTCCCCATAGACAATCAATTCTGAAAACTCTCGTTGTCCTTCAGAAACTGCCTTGAAGATAGCAGTCCTTTCGCCACAGTTGGTCAAGGGATAGCTAGCATTTTCAATGTTAACCCCTGTATAGATACTTCCGTCCTTGGCTACCAAAACAGCGCCAATCGGAAAATGTGAGTAGGGGACATAAGCCTCTTTACTAGTCTCAATCGCTAAATCAATCAACTCAGTAGTCGCCATCAGCCAATTCTCCTTTGAGGATTGCGACACCAGAAGATGTTCCGATTCGTGTAGCCCCCGCTTCAACAAAGGCAACTGCATCTGCATAAGAACGAGCGCCACCAGCTGCCTTAACACCCATATCAGGTCCAACTGTCTGACGCATTAATTTTACATCTGGTAGTGTTGCGCCACCAGTTGAGAAGCCGGTAGAAGTTTTGACAAAGTCCGCTCCTGCTTTCTGAGCCAGTTGGCAAGCCAGAATTTTTTCCTCCTCTGTTAACAAACAAGCCTCAATAATGACCTTAACAAGTTTGTCTCCACTCGCTTCAACAACTGCTCGAATATCTGATTCAACCAAGTCCGCATAGCCTGATTTGAGTGCACCAACATTGATAACCATATCAATTTCATCTGCACCATTCTGAATAGCTTCTTTAGTTTCAAATGCTTTAACAGCTGACGTAGTTGCACCAAGAGGAAAGCCGACAACTGTACAAACCTTCACATCTGTATCTTCAAGTCCTGCCTTTGAGTGAGAAACCCAGCAAGGATTTACACAGACACTGGCAAAATCATAGTCTCTAGCTTCAGACAACAAACGATCGATTTGTTGTTCTGTCGCATCTTGCTTTAAAAGCGTATGATCAATGTATTTATTTAATTTCATTTCGGATTTTCCTTAAATCAGGAGATAATTTCTATAATTTCTCGTGTTTTTATCACTTCGTCACTTATTTTAATTTTAACATATTTTTGAAAATCTGTAACTAGTTCAGGAGAAATTTTGCCATTAGCATATACTTTTGCGACAATTTCACCCTTTTTGACTGAATCACCAATTTTCTTCTCAAAAACAATCCCAGTCTCATAGTCAAGAGCATCAGTTTTAACAGCACGACCAGCACCTAATCTCATGGCAAAAAGGCCGAACTCCATAGCTGGAAGAACTTCAATAATACCGTCTTCCTGGGCAGGAATTTCTACTATATGGTCCACTTTTACCGGTCGATAAAGATCGTCTAAATCCCCACCTTGAGCGATGACCATCTCTTCAAACTTCTTAAGTGCCTGACCATTTTCAAGATGTTGCCTTACTTCCTCGACTGTTTTTTCAACATTTGCCAGAGAAAGCATAATCTGAGCTAACTCACAGATAAAGTGGCTAATATCCTCGCGTCCTTTACCCTGAAGAATTTCTAGTGCTTCTAGAATTTCCAAGCGGTTCCCAATGGCACGTCCTAAAGGTTGACTCATATCCGTAATGACTGCTACTGTCTTACGGCCAACAGCCTTACCAAGGTTTACCATGGTTTGAGCCAATTCACGTGCCTCAGCAACTGTCTTCATAAAGGCACCCTCACCAACTGTAACATCCAGCAAAATAGCATCGGCTCCAGCAGCGATTTTTTTACTCATGACAGAACTAGCAATCAAAGGAATCGTATCAACTGTCGCAGTGACATCTCGTAGTGCATAGAGCAACTTATCCGCTTTGACTAGTTGGTCTGATTGACCGATAACTGAAACTCCAATATTCTGAACTTGTTTGATAAAGTAATCCTGACTGCGTTCGACTTGGAATCCTTTGATAGATTCTAGTTTATCAATCGTACCGCCAGTATGTCCTAGACCTCTACCACTCATCTTAGCTACTGGAACACCAAAACTAGCTACTAAGGGAGCTAAAATCAAAGTAACTTTATCTCCCACTCCACCAGTAGAGTGTTTATCAACCTTTATACCCTTAATAGCTGATAAATCAAATTCTTGACCTGTCTTCACCATATTCATGGTCAAGTCAGAAATCTCTCTAGTGGTCATGCCTTTAAAATAAACAGCCATGGCAAAAGCTGACATCTGGTAGTCAGGAACAGTTCCCGCGACATAACCTTCAATCAGCCATTGAATTTCGCTTGAGCTAAGTTCTTGCCCATCTCTTTTTTTCTGGATTAGGTCTACTGCTCTCATTCTTTCACACTTCTAAGGATATAATATCCCTTATCTTTCTTTACAACTTCGCAATTGCCAAAAACTTCTTCCATCTTGTTTTTGGTACTTGGAGCTCCTTGTTTTTTTTGAATAACGATGGTCAAATCACCACTATCTACGAGATAGTTAATACTCTTCTCGATAATTTCATGGACGACTTGCTTCCCTGCACGAATAGGCGGATTCGAAATGACATGATCAAATTGTCCTTCTACTTGCTCATAAATATTGGACTGAAAAATAGTCGCTTGAACCTTGTTCTTTACTGCATTTTGTTGCGCCAAATCCAGAGCACGATTATTGATATCAACCATGGTCGCTTGGACACCATAAGCCTTGACTAAAGACAAGCCAATAGGACCGTAGCCACAACCAACATCCAGAATTTTTTCACCTTTTTCGACATCGAGACATCTTAACAACAACTGACTTCCGAAATCAATCATTTTTTTACTAAAGACACCAGCATCTGTCAAAAATATCATCTTTTGCCCAAGTAGCTCAACTCTAAGTTCATGAACATCATGGGCCGCATCTGGATTTTCTGCATAATACATTTTACTCATAGTTTCATTTTACCACATAAATAAGTTAATTGTAAATCGTTTACATGACAACAAAGGCTTTTGTTTGCCATTGATTTATTAAAAAATAGTATAAGTTACCTAATCCCTTAGGGGCCAAGCAAGTAAGAACCCAATGCCATAGTGATAGCAAAGGAAAAAATACAGGCTAGACCAAAGAAGAAAAGCCACCATTTTCTTGTTAAAATGGCGAGAATCAAGTAAATAAAACCAATAATTGGTAGCAAGAATAACAAGACAAAGGCAGACCAACTATAGGTTTGACTTCCTAAAGTCACAGTAAACTCAATCAAAGTCGGAGATAACCACAGAATCACAACCAGTAAGCTAGCCAGTTTTATAAATTTATCACTCACTACTAGTCTCATAACATCACCTCTTTTGATTGCTATACTACTTATATTTTAACAAAGAAAGCGCTTTTTCTCAAATGATTCAGATGTCTTTCTCTGTAAATTATGGTATACTGAGATATCAAACGAGGAAATTTTATGACCAACGAATTTTTACATTATGAAAAAATCAGCCGAGGAACTTGGCAATCATTACATCGTAAGACAACACCTCCTTTAACCGAGGAGGAATTAGATTCGATTAAGAGTTTCAATGACCAGATCAGTCTCCAAGATGTAACAGATATTTATCTACCGCTGGCTCACCTTATTCAAATCTACAAACGTTCCAAGGAAGATCTAGCCTTTTCAAAAGGAATTTTTCTCCAAAGAGAGAGTAAAAATCAGCCTTTTATTATCGGGATTTCAGGTAGTGTAGCAGTCGGAAAGTCAACTACTAGTCGACTCTTACAAATTCTGCTTTCTCGTATTTCCAGAAGCAAGTGTTGAATTAGTTACGACTGATGGTTTTCTCTATCCTAATAGCATCTTAAATGAGCGCAACATTCTAAATAGAAAAGGGTTCCCTGAGAGCTATGATATGGAAGCTCTACTTAATTTTCTTGACCAACTTAAAAACGGGCAAGATGTTGACATTCCTGTTTATTCTCACGAAATCTATGATATCGTACCTGATAAAACACAAAGAGTTCAAGCAGCGGATTTTGTCATCGTAGAGGGTATCAACGTCTTTCAAACCCCTCATAACAGCCGTCTTTACATTACAGACTTCTTTGATTTTTCAATCTACGTAGATGCTGCAGTTGAGGATATCGAGAGTTGGTATTTGGACCGTTTCTTAAAACTTCTCAGTTTTGCACAAGATGATCCAAGCAACTATTACTATCGCTTCACCCAACAACCAATCAGCGAAGTCAAAGATTTTGCTCATCAGGTTTGGACTAGTATTAATTTAACCAATCTACAAAACTATATTGAACCGACTAGAAATCGGGCAGAAGTCATTCTTCATAAATCTAAAAATCATGAAATTGATGAAATTTATTTAAAAAAGTGATTTCCCCTTGTCAAAATAATAGTTTTCAGATATAATGGTATAGTTAGTAAATATGGAGGTAAGAACATTGGCAAACATTAAATCAGCTATCAAACGCGCTGAATTGAACGTTAAACAAAACGAAAAGAACTCAGCTCAAATCAGCTATGCGTACTGCTATCAAAGCTTTTGAAGCAAACCCATCTGAAGAACTTTACCGTGCTGCTAGCTCAGCCATCGATAAAGCAGAAACTAAAGGTTTGATCCACAAGAATAAAGCTAACCGTGATAAAGCACGTCTTGCAGCTAAACTTGGTTAATCAAGAACCGCATACGAAATGAGCTCTTCGGAGCTTTTTTTGTGCCATATTTTGGGAGCATATCATGAAAATAGCAATTATCGGATATTCTGGTTCAGGCAAATCTACCCTGACTGAAAAACTTTCCAACTACTACTCCATCCCAAAACTCCACATGGATACCCTACAATTTCAACCTGGATGGAATGATAGCGACCACGATTGGATGTTAAATGAAATGGAGACTTTCCTTACTGAACATGAGGATTGGGTCATTGATGGTAACTACTCTTGGTGTTGCTATGAGGAAAGAATGAAGCAGGCTGACCAGATTATCTTTCTAAACTTTTCAGCTTGGAACTGCTTGTATAGAGCCTTTATGCGTTATCTTAAATATAGAGGAAAAGTTAGAGAGAGTATGGCAGACGGTTGTCCTGAACAATTTAACTGGGAATTTATCCGATGGATTCTTTGGGACGGTCGTAGTCCCTCTCACAAGGCACATTATCAAAAAATCTGCCTTGACTATGCGGATAAAATCACGATTATTAACAATCAAAAAGAACTTGACCGTTTTCTTCATAAAAAAGAGGTTTCCCTTTAAAGGAAACCTTTTTTCTTATTCTGCAATCAAGGTCTCTAAACCAACCTTCATCATATCTGTGAAAGTATTTTGACGTTCTTCAGCAGTTGTGTCCTCATCTGGATTGACCAAGCTATCAGAAATGGTCATAATGGCAAGGGCATCCACATGGTGTTGAGCAGCAAGGTAGAATAGTGCTGCCGCTTCCATTTCCACAGCTTTTACACCCCATTTACCAAGTTCAATGTTCTTTTCAAAGTAGTTTGAATAGAAGACATCAGAAGACAAGACATTTCCGACATGGGTCGTCATACCGAGGTCTTTGGCAATGTGGTAAGCTTTATCTAGCAAATCAAAGCTAGCGATTTGTGGGAAATCGTATTGAGGCCAGTCGTTTCGGATGATGTTTGAGTTGGTTGCAGCTGCTTGTGCCAAGACCAATTCACGAACATGCACATTCTCATTCAAAGAACCAGCAGTCCCCACACGGATCAATTTCTTCACACCGTAGTCAACAATAAGCTCACGCGCATAGATAGAGATCGATGGCATTCCCATTCCAGTACCCATGACAGATACACGCTGACCTTTGTAAGTCCCTGTGTAACCAAACATGTTACGGACTTCATTGAAGCATACAGCATCTTCAAGGAAGTTCTCAGCGATAAATTTCGCACGAAGAGGATCTCCAGGAAGAAGAATTTTATCAGCAATTTCACCTTGCTTAGCAGCAATATGGATAGACATAATATAAGATACCAAACCCGTCAAAAAGCGAATGGAAAATAAGAGTTAGGCGCAGTGAGCGATGCTCGCTAGACCAACTATCTTTTTACCACTGCTTTTAGGGTGGGTTCAATTCCTTTCTTTCTTAATTTTGATGATTTAGAGGAGAGTAACCATTATTCAGTTCAGCGAATACGGTTAACCCATCCTCTCATTTTTATTTAATTTGTTAATGAATCCAAAAATGCATAGAGTTTTGCATTCATTTCTCGATAAGCATAGTTACGAATAGCTTTAGGCTTTTGAACAAAGGTTAATTTTGAACTTTGTTCTTTTAAAACTTCTTCACCGTCAGTAGCAATCAAGAGATCAACTGCTTCTGAATCAAATTCCAAGTGGGCTTGGAAGGCATAGTGTTTAGGACTGAAGCGAATAATCTGACGTGGACACCCTTGACTGGTCGCAAGAACAACAGCATCTTCTGTCAATCCTGGCATATCGCCATGCCAGTGTCCTGTATTTAGAGTCGGTCCAAGAACTTTGACATGTTCATCTTTTAAACCAGCTTCAGTAAGCGTTATTGGATAAACCCCAATCTCACGTTCTGGACTGTGCTCATACTTTGCACCATAGGCAACAGATAAGAGCTGGGCACCAAGACAGACCCCAACAATATAGATATCTGCAGCTATCGCTTCTTTCATAAAAGCAAGCTCAGACTTAGGATCGTAGTATGGAAAAGCTTCTCGATCTTCATCTGGCGATTGAGGTCCTCCCATCACAATCAGAAAATCAATTCCGTCAATAGTTTCCGGAAGAAGTTCTTTTTCGTAAACCTTGGTTGTGGTCACCTGATGACCACGCTCCTGCGCCCATTTTAGATAAGCGCCCGGCACTTCAAAGGTTTCATGTAAAATAAAGTGAACTCTCATGGCATTACAATTCAGCAAGAATCGCTTTTAGCAAGCCCTTGAAGTCGCCTTTGACACGTTCTGTCACTTCTACTACTTCTTCATGGTTAAGCTCTTCTTGGAAACCAGCCGCAAAGTTGGTAATACATGAAATACCAAGAACCTTCAAGCCAGAGTGTGCTGCAACGATGACTTCTGGAACAGTTGACATTCCGACAGCATCTGCCCCAAGTGTCTTATACGCACGAATTTCAGCTGGAGTTTCATAAGTTGGACCAGTCACACCAATATAGACACCATCATCCAATTTAATACCAAGATTGTCAGCCACTTGATGAGCAGTCTTACGGTATTCTGGAGTGTAGGCTTTTGACATATCTGGGAAACGTGGACCGAAGTCATCCAAGTTTTCACCAATCAATGGGTTTTGACCAGTCATGTTAATGTGGTCAGTGATAGCCATCAAGGTACCAGGTCCAAAGCCGATACCACCAGCAGCGTTGGTTACAAGAACCCCTGCACATCCCAACACTTTCATGACACGAACTGGGAAAGTAACAACTTCAAGCGGATTTCCTTCGTAGAAGTGGAAACGTCCTTGTAGAGCCAAGACCTTACGTCCTGCAAGCTCTCCGTAGACCAATTTACCAGCGTGTCCAACAACTGTTGAACGACCCCAGTTTGGAATTTCAGCGTAGTCTACAACAACTGGATTTTCGATTTCTTCAGCTAATTCACCAAGTCCTGAACCAAGGATTAAACTGAACTCTGGCGCCTCTACTCCCTTTTCTTTCAAGAAAGCAGCTGTTTCATTGATTTTTGCTAATAATGTCATTATCTGTCTCCTTCATAATTTTTTAGCAATTGACCGATTTTGTCAAAGGTATTCGCGTTACGAATAGTAATCTTGCGATAGAAAGGCAGCTTCAGCAGTTGCTTGTGGTAGGCTGTTTTAGCGTAGGTTTCTTCTGACAATTTACCCCAGAAGATTCCATGCTTTCCGAAATGAAGAACTTCATCTAGAAGTTGTAGAGTTTTCACTTTCTCTACAACTGTTTCTACATGTAATCCTTCTGTATAAAAGAGAACATCCTTTCGAGCCATTTCTTGGAACCACCAATCCGGAAGAGTTCTAATCTCCTCTTCATAGTCTTCTTGAGACACCAAGGAAAAACTTTTGATAAATGGATAATATTCTTCAAAGAAGCCCTGCAGACTCTCAACTAACTGAGTTCTAGCCTTACTGCTATCAAAGAAAACATTGCCACTATTAATGTAAGTTTCAACATTTTCTAATCCCAACTCTGCCAATTCCTGACGTAGTTGAGCCATCACTACCTTATTCTTTCCACCAACATTGATTCCTCTTACGAGAAGAGCGTAGCGAGTCATATTAAACTAATTGATCTAGGAAGCTCTTACCAATCATGGCAGTTTCAACGCCAAAATTATCAGCAATAGTTGCTGAGATATCAGCGAAGTTTCCGACTGGAATTAGACCACTTCCTTTAAAGGATGGGCTGTATGCCAAGAGTGGGATATATTCACGAGTATGGTCAGTACCAGCATAGGTTGGATCGTTCCCATGGTCAGCAGTAATCAAAAGAAGATCATCTTCTCTCATTGCTGCCATAATTTCTGGCAATCGCTCATCAAACTCATGCAAGCAATCACGGTACCCGTGTGGATCACGACGGTGTCCATATAGGGCATCGAAGTCAACCAAGTTAGTGAATGAGAAGCCATGTTTAAAGTCTTCTGATTTCATAGCCTTGATCAAGTTGTCAATTCCGTGGCTGTTTGATTTGTTGTGACCCATATCGTGGTTGATACCTGCACCATTGAAGATATCATTAATCTTACCAACCGCATAAGTATCAATACCGGCTTCATTCAATTTGTCCAAAACAGTTGGCGCAAATGGTGATACAGCCAAGTCACGACGATTGGCAGTACGTGTGAAGTTTCCTGGCTCCCCAACGTATGGGCGAGCAATGATACGTCCTAGAAGAGCCGGACGTTCCAACGTAATGGAACGAGCGTATTCACAAATACGGTACAATTCATCCAAAGGAATGATGTCTTCGTGGGCTGCAATTTGAAGAACTGGGTCAGCTGAAGTATAGATAATCAACTCACCAGTTTCCATTTGGCGTGGTCCGAAATCATCAATAACAGCTGTACCAGAATAAGGTTTGTTAGCTTCACGAATAACCTTACGGCCTGAAAATTCTTCAATCTTTATGATAATTTCTTCAGGGAAGCCATTCCAGAAAGTATCAAATGGTTCTGTGATATTAAGTCCCATGATTTCCCAGTGACCGGTCATGGTATCTTTTCCAAGAGAAACTTCCTCTAGCTTAGTCGCATAACCAGTAGGGTTGCTTTCAGCTGGAACAGTCTTCAATGGTGTTTCACGAGGGATGTTTCCAAGACCAAGTTTTGCCATATTTGGTACATCCAAACCTACAGCTTTTGAAATGTGTCCAAGTGTGTCTGCAGCCCCGTCTGGCACTCCTGCATTGACAAAGTTATTAGCATCTGGCGCTGCACCAATCCCTACAGAATCCAATACTACCAAGTGAATACGATTAAATTTTGTCATAGTGTGTCTCCTTATTGTTTTAATTATTTTGCTTTTGTTGAAGTTAAAATCTGAACGCCATTTTGTCCAGCAACGATGACCTTATCCACCATTTGGTTAAACAAGCCGTGTTCTACAACACCAACGATATGGTCTAACTCTTTCCCAAAAGCGGTTGGTTCTTCAATCACTTTCAAGTCTAAATCAATGATAAAGTTCTGCATATCTGTCACAAAACGTTGACCATCTTTTTCACGGTAGCTCGGTCTATAGCCAGCTCGCTCAAATAGACGAAAGACCTGTTCAGCACCGTATTGAACTACCTCTACAGGCAATTTAAAGCACCCAGTTTCTCTACCAGTTTGCTTTCATCGACCACCCAAATGTATTCTTTTGAGGGCGTTGCTACTACCTTCTCCATGAGAAGGGCACCGCCACCACCTTTGATACCATTAAACTGACTGTCTACTTCATCAGCACCATCCACGGTTAGATCTACAAAATCCACTTGGTCGATTGATTTAAGGGGAATATTGAGTTCTTCTGCCTGTTTGCTGGTCACACTAGAAGTCGTTACAGCTGTAATCTGTAAACCTTCTTCCTTGATACGACGACCTATTTCTTCTACGAAATAGTAGGCAGTTGATCCCGTTCCAAGCCCGACAACCATACCATTTTTGACGAACTCAGCAGCCTTGATACCCGCCATTTTTTTCAGATTTTCCACTTATATACCTCCAAATAGAGCTACTTCTATTATATCATGAATACGCTTCAAATTCATCCAAATATCAGAAAAACCCGAACATTTTATTTCGGGTTTTTGATTCTTATTTAACCATGTCAGGGTCATAGTCGTAAAATCCAGTATCCAAGAAACGATTTTTAGGGTGAAGTTTGCGAACTTCTTCATCGAGCAAGAAGGCTTGGTCATGTGTAAAGTTACCTTCTTGAATTAAATTGCGCGCTTGGATAAAGAGTTTTGCAATTTCTACAAAATTTTGGCCTGGAGTGTAGAGACCTTCAAGTTTCCAATGAGTGAATCCATGCTCAACTAATTCTGTTAACTTGGTCATCAAATCAAGGTCATTGTTAGCAAAGATATGAGTCCCATGATTGTCTTCAAAAATAGAATAATGGCTCTCTGGGTCACTTGGCTCAGCCAAGAACAAGTCACGTTGACGAGATTTTTCATCATCAATCTGTGTGAAGTTATAGTAGTTTTGCAAGAGCGGACGCTTAGAATGGTGGATAACACTAGCACCATAAACCAAAACTTCTGCTGGAATTTCTAAAATTTCAGGCATTTTGAAAAGTTCAGCAGACGGGATTTCACGCGCCAAAACAGCTTCTGACGCTCCTGCTTTTTGTCCCCAGAAGTTGATCTGACGACTGCTAGTGACCATGGTTGACGCATCATAAATGGTTTTGAAAGAATAGCCGTCACGGTTGACCACATAAAAAACACCAGCGTCTCCAACAGTGATGTAGTCGGTCTTGATTTCCTCTAGAAAATCCAAGAATGGCTTGATACGGTCCATCATGTCTTGGTGCATAAGAGCATTAACCGCGACGATTAATTCCTTACCTGCATCATGAACGATTTTTGCGATTTCACGCAATTCTTCATGACTAAAGATTGTCGGTAGACGAAGTCCAAAATCCTTCTCCCCAACATAAATACGGTCGACACCAGCCTCGAGTAGCTGTTTCACTTGTTCAATACTTTCAGCAGTTGCTGTAATGATAATCTTTTCCATAGAAAAAATTATACCACATTTCTAAAAAATCAGCTATATAGAAAAGTGGGTCTTGTTAGTTCAAATTTTTAAAAAAAGTGAACCGTATCAATAACAGTTCACTTTTTCGTTTTATACTTGTGTCTTTTCAACTAGTCGTCCGTCATTCATAACATAAATACGGTCAACCTTATCTAGCAAGCGAGTATCATGCGTAATCATGACAACACCCCTGCCTTGCTCATGGGCAATTGAAGCCAGCATATCCGTAACTTGATAAGCTCGTTGCGTATCTAAGCTAGCTGTAGGCTCGTCTGCAAGCACGATACTCGGATTATTGTATAGGGCTCTAGCAATTGCAGCTCGTTGGCGTTCTCCACCTGAGAGAGCTTTGGGATAGTGATTTTGGACCTTGTCCAAATCCAATAAACTAAATAGCTCTTGTCGGTCACTTTTTATAGATTTCTTTTTGTCTAAACGGTCAATTAAATCTAATTGCTCCTTAACCGTTAAAAAGGGAATCAGATTTGAAGCCTGGAGGATAAAACCAAATTCACTAAAGCGCAAATCCGTTTTTTCTTTTTCAGATAAATGCCCTGTCTCTTTTCCCTTTACTAGAATCTTTCCACTTGAAGCTTCCTGAAGTTGGCCTAGAGTCGTTAAAAAGGTTGTTTTACCTGACCCAGAAGGCCCCACAATCGCTACAAACTCCCCAGCATTCAGCTGAAAATTGGTCTCATGAAGAGCTGTCACTTTCATATTGCCTTCGCCATAAGTTTTTGTCACTTGAATCATCTCAATTAATGTCGTCATGTCATTCTCCTTATCATTCTGCAATGGCTGTAATTGGATCTACTTTTAGCAGACGAGGAAGCGAAATGACGCCACCTAGAAGTGCCATCAAGCAGATGACCAGGCTTAACACAAAGTATGCCAGCCAACTAGGGTAGAAAAAGAAGGTTGCAGGTAAGACTAGAATAACAGCCCAAATGGTTAATAAAGCCAATCCTATACCCAAACCAGATAAAAGAAAGATTTGACAGAAAAGGGACCATACGATGGATTTTATCTGAATCCCTTGCGCTCGCATAATGCCATAGAGGCCTAATTTTTGAATAGTAATGATGTAGATAAAAATTCCTACAATCAGACCTGTAATGACAATCATAGCTAGAATCATTCCTGAGAATACATTGACCTGAGGGGTATAGCCAGGAATTTTTGAAATCATTTTTTGAATAGAAATCTGCTTCAAGCCATCGCCAGTCACTTCTACATCATTTTGCAATACCAATGCAGAGATAGAGCGATTAGCTTTTGTTGTTCCTTGCAAATTCCAATACGTTGTCAGGCTCGTAAAAACAACAGGTTCCGTGAAAAATTTATTTCCTTTGGTCAAGCCTACAATCTTAAAACTTGTCTCACTCCCGTTGAGTTGAATTGCGTCCCCAAGTTTGATGCCATAATTTTCAAAAGACTGATCCACTACCACTTCTTGGTCATTTTCTGGATAATGCCCTTCAATCAAGGTTGGCGAGATAAAACTGTCCCACTCTTGACCAAAAATAGAGACATTAATCTTATCACTACTATTGACTAAGTTTGTTACAGCAAACATATAGCTTAGGGGAACAGCATCCTCAGAAACCTTATCCTTGTAGTCTTTTTCAGGTATAAAGGATGCAGTCAAATTGTCATTTGCATAATCGGATAGCACAACTCCTGTTGCTTGCCAATTATCGATAGCAACCCTATTATTTCGAACGAGTCCTAAAGCCAAACTGGTCATAAAAAAGACCATAAAAGCAATGAGAAAAATGGTAGTTAGAATTAAACTGTATCGCAGTTTATTCTGTAAAATTTCTTTGATAGCAAGATACATGCCAATCTCCTTTAAGTATTCTGTTGTCGAGGGAACAAATCTCCTCTTCACCATAGCACTAAAGATAGAAACTATCTCGTCATGAACAACTAGAATCAATTTAAAAGAATCCTGTCCTTACTTCAAAATTGAATTTATTTGCATCTGTGTATGATTTTTATTCGTTTTAACCATCAAATTCCCCCTCGTTGAAATAAGAGAAAAATAATAAAGTTTAAACGGTTTACTCATCCTATCATTTTCTCATCAGCATGTCAAGAAAACCGAAATTAGCCCTGATAACAGATTTTATGCAATTTGTAACCATTCTGTAATAATTCTCTCTTTAAAAAATGATAAAATAGTAACGTACTGTTAAGGAGAGAAACATGCCTGTTAGAAAATTACACCCGTATGAGTTAGAACAAGAAAGTGTAAAAACCGCTCAGTTCCAAGAATATGTTCCAGAAAGTGCTTCTGTCGCTAGTGTAAAGGAAGTCCTATTTTTTGTGAACATTGCTTGCTTCTGCGTCTTTTTAGCTATCTTTAGCTTTTTGTTCTTATCACTAAAAGTCAATACTGTTTTATCATTTGCTTTGGCTATCGGTCTCAGTCTTGTAGCATTGCAATTTCAGCGTACTTTTATCAAGAAAAAATTCAAATAAAAACCTTCGATGAATCGAAGGTTTTTTTATTTATTTTTACGTTTAGATGGTGTTGAGATAGCTAGCTTGACTTCAAAAATAGTTCCATTTGGTTTGTTGTCCTTAACATTGATAGTTCCCTTAAGGGCATCAACGATTTGCTTGGCTAATGACAAACCAAGACCAAAACCTCCCTTTTGACGTGTACGAGCCTTATCAACGCGATAAAAACGATCAAAGATTTTCTTTTTATCTGCTGCAGAGATACCGATTCCATTATCTGCTACAGTTAAATATAGACTGCGTTCTGTCGCTGAAATCTCAAAATAAATATCTCCTTCTTCTTCTGTGTATTTGACAGCATTGTCAAACAAAATCGTCATCAGTTGTTTAAGAAGGAGTTTATCAGTGATGATAGTGCGATGAACACGGTTTTCAAAACGAAAGACGCGATTATTTTCAGATGCAATCATTTCATAGTTGGTAAAGGTCGTATTAAAGAAATCAGGTTCTACTTCACAAAGATCTGGCTTAATCCCATCATCTCTACGTGCGAGATTGAGAAGGTTAGTCGTCAAAAACTTCATATTTCGGACTTCTTCCAAACTCGAAGCAATGCTCTCACTTGACTCCATAATAGTCGCTTCTGGTTTTCTAAAAAGTGTTTCCAGACGATTTTGAAGAACTGCTAGTGGAGTGCGTAATTCATGACTAGCATTTTCCACAAAGCTCTGCTGCTTTTGCATACTTTCGAGCAAGGGCTTAACACTGACACGAGCAAGGTAGAGACTAGCCAAAATAGATAGAATCCAAAAACTTGCCATGACCACCACAATTAACTGCTCGTGATTTTTACTGGTTTGTTCTAGCTGGCTGGTATTTATTAGAACGGCAGCATACTTAATGTTACTTGATACAGAATCAATTTTCATTTCTGTCAAGACGACACGATAAACCTCATCCTGACCATAGCTATTTACAATATGAAGCTGACGAATATGGTTTAAATCCTTTTTATTGAAGGTTATTCTATCTAATCCTAAAAAGCGATTTCCAGTCACTAATTGATTCAGATTTGAATCCAGTAAAATTACTTCCGTATTGGAGCTAATTGTGACTCTTTTATCCGAATTTGAGGTAACATTTCCACCATCTAAATCCTTAACATCTTCTGTTGCACGATTGACCGCCAATTGAATAATATCCTGAGGATTATTGCTCAGTGCTAGAAGTTTCTCATCTACAGACGTGTATAGACTGGAGTGCATAACCTGCAGGATAATCAAGGTCATGGCAGAGAAAATCAGCGTGAATACTCCAAAATTACGGATAAAGTAGCTGAAATCTTCTGCATACCAATTCTTTTTTATTTTATTAAACATGTTTTAAAATATACCCAACACTGCGTAATGTTTGGAGATTCTCAGCAAAGGCTGTCCCCTTTAATTTCTTACGAACTTTTGATACATAGACTTCTACTACGGAGATGGTTGTGTCACTGTCAAATCCCCATAAACGGTCAAAGATTTGGGTTTTTGGTAAGATGACATTTTGGTTTTGGAGGAAATAGACCAATAGTTCAAATTCTTTACCAAGCAGCTCAACAGAGGCATCTTGAACCTTAACTTCATTAGTAGATAGATTGACTGTCAAATCACCATACGTTAAGGTATTTTCGTTAAATTTCCCTGAACGTTTGAGAAGAGCCTGGATACGCATCTTGAGTTCTTCTAAGTAGAAAGGTTTGGTCAGATAATCATCTGCCCCAAGTTCAAATCCGTGTCCCTTATCATCCAAGCTTTCCTTAGCCGTCATGATCAGAACTGGAGTTGAAATACCTTTCACGCAATTCTTTTAAAACTTGGAAACCATTTTTTTCTGGTAACATCAAGTCCAACAGAATCAAATCATATACGCCACTTTCAGCCTCATAAAGACCTTCTTCTCCATCAAAAACCTGCATGACATCAGCAAAATCATCCAAAAAATCAAAAACTGAATTTGATAGGCCTAGGTCATCTTCCACTAATAGAATTTTGATCATCAAAAATTCCTCCTTATTAAGCTTATTATAACAAAAATATCTTAAAAAAAACTCAACTTTCCTTGTTTTTCTAGGAAAAGTTGAGTTTTTATCATCTATTTAGACTTGAATGTGTTAAGCCTTGCTATATTGTGCGACTGATGCTTCAACTGCTGCTTTTTCCTCTCTTAATCAATTCAACGCGAGCTGCGATATCCTTGATACCCATACGGATATTACGGCTAAGGGCTAGGTCAGAAACTTGTGGCTCAAAGAAAGCTTTGTATTCTGCCAAGCGTTCTTCCGTTTTAAAGACGTTTGAAGGGTAGATAACAAATCGATCAAAGCTCATATCTCCACCAAGAGCACCTTTAATCCAATCCCAGTTTTCACGCGCCCATGTCCAGACGGTTTCTTGAGTAGCCTTGTGTCCAAGGAAGTGGAGGTACCACAATGCAAGGTCTTGTGGTTTGACGATAAATTTATCTTTCCAAGTTGCAAGAAGTGTTTGGATATTTTCAGCATCTGTGCTGTATGATAGGGCTGCAGCTAACTGACGTTTAAAGACTGCATCTGTAGCATGAGTATATAGATCAAGATAAAGAGCTACCAAGTCTTTAGTCTCATGGTGTTTCATTTCATTGATGAGAACTTGAGAGCGAATAGCTGCTGGAAGACCTGCAAGATTGTCCTTATGAGCTGCAAAGATTTGACTAGCAACTTGGCTGGCTTCCTCATCGTTTGAGCGAATCATCATTGAGATTGTCAATTGACGAACCAATTCGTCCTCATCTGCTTCTCCGTCTTTTGCTTCAAATCCAAGGCGATCATAGTTGTAACGAGCGAGCTTAGCAACAAGTGCTTTAAAGGCTTTCTCAGTTTCAGTTCCTTCATCAATAAAGCGCTCAAGAGCTGAAATAACTTGAGAAACCGCAGCAACAACTAGATAAGATTCTTCTTGTGCCAATTGATCCACAACTGGAAGCAAGTCCGCAAATGAAATGTGACCAGCTTCAGCCAACAAACGACGTTCTTGGACGATTTGAAGTTTGCTTGTATTATCAAGTTCTACTAATTCTGAAAGGATAGCATCCAGCAACTCACCTTGATAATCTGTAATGTAGTGTGCTGTGTTTTCGGTATTGAGTCGAAGAGCTGTCTTATTTCAGCAAGCAAAGCAGCGTAGCCAGGAATTTCAATACTTTCAGTTTCAAGAGTATCTGGTAAACCTTTCCAGTTGCTGTTGAGTGGCACTACCCAGAGACGGTTCTTGTCTTCGTGCTCACCGATGAAGAATTGTTTTTGTGAAATCTTCAAGACATCATTTTCAACTTTTACAGTCAAGACTGGATAACCAGGTTGTTCCAACCAAGAATCCATAAAGGCTGCTACATCACGCCCTGAAGCTTGACCAAGAGCATTCCATAGGTCACGACCAATAGTATTTCCATATTGGTGTTTTTCAAAGTAGGCATGCAATCCTTTCGCAAAATCAGCATCTCCTAACCAACGACGAAGCATGTGCATGAGACGGCTACCTTTAGCATAAACAATAGCAGGGTCAAAGAGAGTATTGATTTCGTCCGGATGAGTTACTTCTACGTGAACTGACTGAACACCATCTGTCGCATCACGTTTAAGAGCTGAAGGAACACCACTTGTTTGGAAATCTTCAAAAATATTCCAGCTTGGCTCGATGGCATCCACACAGACATATTCCATCATGTTTGCGAAGCTTTCATTGAGCCAAAGATCATCCCACCACTTCATAGTTACAAGGTTACCAAACCATTGGTGAGCAAGCTCATGGGCAATGACAAGAGCAACTTGTTGACGGCTGGCAAAGGTTGAGTTTTCGTCCACAACCAAGTAAACTTCACGGTAAGTGACAAGACCCCAGTTTTCCATAGCACCTGATGAGAAGTCAGGAAGGGCGATATGAAGAGATTGAGGAATTGGATATTTGACACCATAGTAGTCTTCGTAAAATTCGATGGAACGAACAGCGATGTCTAGTGAGAATTCAAGGTTAGAAAGTGGATGTGCTTTGGTTGAGTAGACACCTACCAAAGTACCATTTTTAGTTTTTGCGGTAACGCCTTGCAAGTCTCCAGCCGCGAAAGCTAACAAGTAAGAAGACATACGTGGTGTTGTCTCAAACTTCCAGATACCAGTTTCCTTGCGGTTTTCTACGTCAATCTCTGGCATGTTTGACAAGGCCAATTCGCCTTCTGCTTGGTCAAAGCGAAGAGCTAGGTCGAAGGTTGCTTTAGCTTCTGGCTCATCCACACATGGGAAGGCTTCACGAGCAAAGTGACTTTCAAACTGAGTTGACAAAACTTCCTTCTTAACACCATCAACTGTATAGTATGATGGGTAGATTCCTGTCATGTTATCTGTGATTTTACCTGAAAAAGCGATAACTAATTCAACTGAACCTGCTTGCGCAAGTTCGATATGAAGGGCTTCGTTTTCGTTATCTACTGTAAATGGACGAGCTTGGCCTGCTACTTCAACAGAAGCAATCTCTAGGTCTTTTTGGTGAAGGGAAATACGGTCACTTTTAGCTTGACCAGTGATAGACACTTTTCCTGAAAAAGTCTTGGTCTCACGACTCAAGTCTAAAAATAAATCATAATGTTCAGGAACAAATTTTTCAATATAATGTTCTACTGCTTGCATCATTTTCTCCTATTCTAAATTTCTGAGCAAATGCTCTAGTTCAAACATACCTATTTTATCATATTTTAAGTCAGAAAAAAGCTTTGGACGGTGATTTCCAAAACTTTCTTCCTTCTAGTAGTCTACAGAGGGTAGACCTTGCGAAATTCTTCCAAAACAATCTTGCTGTCAGGTGTAAAAGCCAAACCTGCTTCTCCTAACCAGTCTTTGAAAAAGTCTTCATGAACCTGACGCCAGTAGGCCAGTGATTTGTCTCCTTCACCTTCCTTGTAGGCATGGTCGGCTGAAACCTGATGGAAAGGCTGAACGGAAACCTTGGTAATTTCGACGATGCAAACAGCTTGATCTTGACTGTCTAAAATGACATCAAAGGTCCCTTCTTGGGGAAGGGGTTCGTCCTCTACTGCGTAGAGGTCGTAAGCTGAGGCTGTTGCTGTTTTTTCGCCTCTTAGAACCAAGTCAGCCAAGAGATCTGCCTCTACTCCAAAAGCCCAGGCATCTATCTCATCTCCGATAGAGGGGTTAATTTGCTTGTAGGCATTCCACATTTCTTGCGGTGTCATGGGTTCTCCTTTGTAATTTTTTACTTTCTTTTTTTATATGTTTAAGATGGTCTGGATGGTCAATTTCTAAATCAAAAATCTCTGGAATAGAGCTGTAATGGAGAATACATTCGATACCCATCTGATTCATTTTTTGTATGAAAGAAGTATTCAGATAGCCTGCTACAGCAAAATCAATCTTGTTCTTCCTTGCTTTATCCTGCATCTGTCTCAACATATCTAACATAATTGGACTTTCCATATCATGCCATTGGCTGTTTCTCACAGTCGCAAAAATAAAAGAAGTTAAATCATTCATTCCAACTACAATCTTTGAAATACCAGTTTCCAGTATCCTGTCCAAGTCGAAATAAGCTGATGGTAATTCAATCATCGTGCCGACTTTCCCGGTAAACCATACTGACGCAATACTGTAATAGCTTGTTTTAATTGTTCGGCATCATTGACAAAAGGAAAAATAATAGACAGATTGGGATTGGTTTGAAAAACTTCTGTAACAACATTTGTCTCAGCCTGAAATTCATCTGGACACGCCAACAAACGCCTGATACCTCTGTATCCAAATAAGGGGTGACGTTCGTCAAAATACTCTTTAGTCCCGTCTAGAATATTTGCTTCTGCATTTGTTAACTCTGAAAAGCGATACCAGACTTCTTCATCTGAGTACAAATGACAAATAGTGTCTAGATAATCTTTCACAAATTGCTGACAATTTGGTAATAGTATGTTTTTGTTAAGTTCTCTCAACAAGTATTCCCCACGAATCAAGCCGACGTGGTGCAATAAATGGGGATAAACTTTTTCAACAATTTTTTCGCCACTAAGAGCTAGTTGATTTTGCATGTTCATTCACCTCGTCTTAAAAGATACAATATCAGATATCATTATACGACACTTTCCTTTAGTTCAAAAGCTTCATAAGGTTCAACTAACTCATATCCTAAAAATTCTGCTACTTTTTTGGAAGCCTCGTTATGAGCATCCCAAAGTAGAAACATATCTCTATTTAAACTCTCTAGAATCATTGCAGCACCAAGTTTTTTAGCAAATCCATTTCCTTGTTTGTCTGGTCTAGTTGCAACTTCCACTTCAACTGCTCCGTGGTAAACTAACCCTGAGGAAATCCCAGCAATCACTTCATTATTTTTAAGAATCACAAAGCCAAATCCACCTTTTAAAGCAAAATCCTGGTAGGACTCAAAATCCCCCCTGTAAATCTTGTGACCATTCTTCCTCAGAAAGGCAGTTATAAATACGATTATCAATAGGCACAATATTGTAACCTTCCTCTATATGAGTAACTAGATCATTTAGAAGTTCAACTTGAAAATTTGCCTTATCCTTAAAAGAATAGCGAGTAAAAGAAATTAACCCACCTTGCCGATGCAGAAAATCTTGCCACTTAGTGTCTTCTGAAATAATAATCTTATAATCTAAACCATATTGCCTAACAAAATCTTCCCAAAATCTGGAATCCAACTCCCCTGCTAGGTATAGAAAATTCCCAATATCATAAAAGCTCGTTGTCCTATCACTGTTTCGATAAACAGTACCGATTTGAGATTTAAGTCCATAGAGAACCATATATTTCTTCCATGTTTTAAATAGTTCCATTATCCCTCTATTTCACCTTCCAATTTCTATAGCTTGTCCGTTCTAATTCTGGAAATCCTCGTAACTCTGCCTCCACCTTCAATACTAAGGGTGAGGCATTTTCTAGGGTAATCTGCTCAATAGGGACCCAAATTGCATTTGCTGAATCATTTCTTCCATCAAGAACCTCCTGAGGAAGAGATTGTTGAGAGCTCTCGAAATCGAGTACGATATCATAAAAGGCCATGATATGATGCACAGCGAAATCTTGCCCTTCTTCTTGAACCAGCACATCATACATCCTAGGATTTAAATAACAGCTAAGCGTATAGCCTGTCTCCTCCAGAACCTCTCTCTTGAGGGTTTCAGTCAACCCTTCACCTGCTTCCTGACTACCACCCGGTAGATCAAAACGACGCTGATAAGGCCCTCTCGTTTTCTCAATGCAGAGTAATTTTCCTTTCTCATAGCAAATGCCATAGACACCAAAGTGATTTTTGATTTCCATATTCCATTCTTTCTAAAAGTCAAAGATTGCTAGCTCACCTTATCCCTTAAAAGGAAAGAGGCTATAGATTTCATGTTCCTTGATATACTTCTTCAGTATCTCCATATTCTCTTCAATTTTTGCCTGAATATCTGTCTCTTCACACATTGACTCAGCAATAAAGAGGTGAATCTTCAATAAATCTGTCAAGTATAGCAGACGACGTTCCATTTCTGATTCAAGACTTGAAGCTTGCTCGATTTTTGCAAGCTTTTGCTCCAAGCTATCACAATTCAAAAATCTCTGATGAACTTTCCTTCTTATGTTTTGAGTGGATTCCTCCCCTTGTTCTAATGGGGATAAAAGAAGCTTTTTATAGACGAATACCTGATTTTCTGCCTCTCTTTCCAGATAGGCCAATAAAACCAGAGAACTATCAATAAAGGTCCAAGTGTTATAATTTCCTTCAAATGGGACTTGTATGACACTCTCCAACAATTTCTTAGCCATTTCCTCTTGATCATCCAGATAAAGTAAATAGGCCAGATGATTTAGCGATTCGAGATAGCTAGCTTGGGTCTTCTTATTCTTTTTGGGGACCCAGTTTAAATACGATACTAACTCAAGATCATTTTCAACCTCTTCGATGAGTTCTTTCACATCCATTTCTTTCTCCTATCCAATTCACTTTGTGTTACTAAGAAAGGCTTTTCTCAGATTAATTTTACCGAAATAGATATTCTTTTGCTGTTGTTTGGACGCTTGGAGAAAGGTAGCTCTCTATCAAGTCACCTGTCCCAGCAATATATTCCTCCAGAGGGACATCTTCTCTTTGGCCCCAGAAATTTGAAAAAGCAAAATAGAACTCAAAAAACTCCGTCAAACTTTCACTGAGTTTGTAATAATTACATTCTCCAGGTATCCAAGCGTAAACAGGAGATTTTTCATCACTTATATCGCAGAAAAGAATGTCATCTATATCTGTAACAGCGAATATCTGGTATTGCCCCTCAGTAAACTGAGGATCATCTTGTAAGGCCCAGCATTCAACCGTCCTTGCATGAGAATCTAATGGCAACAAAATGATATTAAAACTATCATTAGCAAAATACAAATTCTTTTCAAATGCTATGTGTTGATAATAATCAAGTAATTCTCCTGTCAAATCTGATGACTGGATCCTCAATTTTTCATCTGAAAAACTCACCGATTGGGGGATAAACGTTGTTTCCTCATAGAGTTTAATGATCTTTTTTTAATACAGTAACTACTGTCATTTTTCTCTCCTCGGTCATTCGTATTACGTCTCCTTTAAGAATTCCAGCCATATCTTCACATCTGGATTTATCTCATGTGCTACCTCAGCATGCTTTCTATAATCCATATCCAAATAACCTCCATCATTACGGAAAATAATACCTTGGTCATAACATACTTTAAAGGTTGTGAGCATGGATTTCAATGACCGATATTCGACCTGGGCCTCTTCTTCAAATACATAAAAACCAAGAATTTGTCCCTGAGCTTCTGGAGCCAGGATCATGGCATAAAAATCTCCCCCTCCACTGGCAAAAATTGGGAACCAAAATTTGTTCCAAACATCCCTTGCTCTTAGTTCCATGTAGGTCTGGATACTTTCTTCCAGAGACATCAAATAAAAACCAGGAAAAAATGCCAGCTCACCGAGTGTGACTCCCTCACTGTTTTTTGATCCATTTCTCCAAGCATAAAGGGCATGCAAGTCTTGGTTTGGTTGCAATGGGATTTCCTCAAATAATTCTTGAATTTTTTGAGAAGATAGTCCCGGATTTAGATGATCTACACAAGGATGATCTAGCTGTTGGAGACTTTTTTCAATCTCATTTAATAATTAGGTAATCGTTTCCATTTGTTCTCCTTACCTTGTAGTTCAGTACCTTCGCCCCTAACAAAGAGCTTGCGATTATTCAATCCCATCCTCTTTATTATAGTCTATCATGCATTTTACCGCATATTCTACCCATTCCCAAATCGTTAAATTCTTTTCGTTGCTCCCATCCTTCGGCAGCAAAATCATGAATGAGTTGGACCTTATTGCCCTTTCCTATTTCAAAACAAGCTGTATCATCACAATCTCCTCTTTTAGCAAATGGAATCAACTTTCTGCTTGGATACCTTTCCTGCAATCCCTTGTACAGAGATAGGGCCCATTCTGAATCCAACAGATACCAACAATCAAAATCAACTAAATTGAGTTCAATCAATTTTTTAAACGATTCAGGATACTGAAATATCCTTTCGTCCAGTAAATAGTTCTTCATCTCTTATTTCCTTTTTGGTACAAGACTGACATAGAATGCCAGCTCAAGATTATTATCAAGGTCTTAGATTAGTTCATTAAGATACATCTATTTTCCCCTACCGGTTTCTTTCGTCAGGATATTGATCAGTAAATCTTCACTTTCACTCCACCCTAATAAGTAGTTTTAATTATTTCTCCCGAACGAATATAGGTTTTAAAGAAGTTTTTAGGAACAGAAGCAATCTTAGGTGTAATGGATAAGCCATAGTTTGCAAAATCTAAAGCCAACTTCTTAGAATCGATTGAATCATAATACTCAACATACAATCTGCATAAGTTCACTTTGGTGATAGAGAATTGTTTTAACAACCAATCCTTCTCAAGATCCTTCTCGGGATCTATGCTCGAAAATACGGTAGGATACGACGCATACTGAGCAGTAAAATCAATGGCCTCTTGGACAGCCTTTTCCAATTCAGCTTGATCCATGCCATTTCTATAATCGATAGAACCTAATCGCGTCCGTAAAGCACAATCCACTTCTTCTAACAGTCCCGCGTCCAGAAAGAGGGGGTGAAGGCCAACATTCACAAAATAGGCACTACCATCTGATTTTCGTTGAAAATAGATGACCGTATAAAAATCATGATCAATTTTATAATAGTTATGGGTTCGCTTTAGTCGCGAAAAGCCATTTTTTACGAAGAGTTCTTTGGCCTCTTTCATTTTTTTACCTCTCTTCTAACAGGATGTGGAGAGTTCCTCATTGCACTTTACTAGGAATCTAAATGGATATAGGTGATTCCTATAATTCCTTGCGATTGCATGGGTTATTGACGATTTCCATCCATTCTACACAACTAGTCTAAAATCGTTCCTAAAATCATCTTATTTTGCTCGGATAGCTGAAAGTTATCCATGAAATAGGGCAAAAAGTCATCAAGCAAGGGATGCCTAAGCCCGTCGATTGGGAGGCCTCTTTTCTGACGTTCTTTTAGTAAAACTAAGATTTCAATTGGGAAATATTGCCATAGTAAGGTATTGAAGTCTACTAAATGACTATCTCTGGTGTTCGCTAAATGATAATCACACATGGATAAAATTGTTTCTCTAAAAACATCAACATCCTCTGAAAAAATAGTATCCATAACCTGTTTATAGACATCATTCACATTTTGATAAGGATTCGTGTCCAAGGGTTGATATTTGGCATCACAAGCATTCTCCAGTAGGTTAGTAAGTCGATTACTCTTCCCATTTCCATAAAGAAAAACGACTAAAGGCAATAAACTCTTGGCTGAAAAGAAAATAACTTTTTTCCCTTTTTCAACTTAGGCTTCTTTAAAATAGGCTAATTTATCAATTAAAAACTCTACATAAGTATCATCTAGATAGGCAAGGGCAAATAAGATATTCAAACAAATATCTGTATCAAAGTTTGAGCCCCCTTTAGCCAAGTATTTAGCAGAAGCCATATCTGCCATTACAGAACAAAAACAGCCATTCAATAATAACTGGTAGTTTTCAGATGTTTTACTTTCTATAAAATTAGAGACTAGAGGATACGGACTTATAGAATCAATCATATCTATATGATCATACAGATATGATCTCATCTCACCATTTTCTTCATAGTTAACTTTAACGCTTTTCTTATCAGATTTTAGAGCTGTTAAAATGGCTTCAGTATTAGATAGGTTTTCTGCCTCTAAGTGAAAATCTCTTGCCTTCAGTATTTTATTTTTTATAGCAGTTAATTTTCTTTTTTGATTTGAAAGTGTTTTATTCATATTGACCTCTAACATTTCATTACTTACACTTAGACTACCACTGTCTTTTGAAACACATTTCTTCCTGTCTTCCTACATTCTTCAGTATATCACAAAGAAGAATTGATCCACTTCCCATCACCAAGCCATTCTTTCTTATCAATCCACCATCGTCCTTCTTGAAACACCATTCGAAAACGATAGAGAGTTTCTAAACCAGAACGATTCTCCTTGATATAGAAGTAAGTTTGATTCCCGTCATGCTCTTCATCAATGATGGGATGCGTTTCTAATTTATAGTCAAATGGAAATCGAACAGATAAAGATACTTCCCTTTCTCTGAGTGTTTTTTTAGATTTACAAAACTGATCAAATATAGCAGCTAATTCATCTTTCAACATCTCTTTATCGGCTTGGTTTCTTAGGCTCCTAGTGGCTTTCCTCTCCCAAGAATACATGGCCTGCATAAACTGGAGGAAGGTTTCTTTTGCTAGATTCGTATGGCTCATATATCCTCCTACTTAAACAACGGGACTAATAGTTTATTTATTCTGAAAACATAGGTTATAAAAACCTGTATTGAAGTCGTTTTTAACCCTCTCGCATGCAAACATGTGGTAACTCGCTTCTAAGAAGATCCCTTTGCTTTTGATTCGTTCTTCCCGTTGTTAAAAATCGAAGATGTTTCAGACACTTCAGGTAGCTAACTGTTGATGCGTAGTTAAAAATAGACGTATCGACAAAATCTAAAAAACGGAGCTCACTAGATGGATGGATAAAATCCAATTCTGGTAATTTTTTATTTGCCGTAAATGAAAGATAGAGCAACTGATTTAAATCCCTAATAAAAGAAAAGTTTGGCAACTTTACACCATAATCAAAGTGCAGATAACGCATACCTGTATGAAAAGAGATGTTCTCTATCGTTTCCAAATTTGTCATAGAAGATATCCCTAGAGCTTTCACACAATCATTCTGGGGTAAGATGATCTTTCTTACTTTTCTAGCCCCAACTAATAAAATCTTTTCTACTTGTTCATATTTTGAAAAGTCTAGCACATCAGATTTACTTCCCATCAAGTAAATCACCCTCGTATTGCTAGGTAAAGTAAGCTGGTTAAAATCTACATCTTTTAGCATATCCTCTGGGTTTTCGACAATGTACTTTTGTCTTAATAAGCGATTGATATCGATAAATTCTTTATAAGTCAATGTTTCATCCAATAATGGTGCAATCTCTTCAATAGTACGCAGAGGCTCCATTGCCATTAAATTCTCTCTTTCGGAAAATCCTTTTTTAATGATCTCTAAATATTTATCTAAACTGGTCATCATTCACCTCTTTGCATGAATAAAATGCTTCGTTTTCTATTTTCAACCTAAATAATTTTACAATGACACCTTAACTAAAAGACTAAATCATCTCTTGTCGCAAAAAGGTTAAAATCACGAATATTCAGAGTATTTTTTCTAAATAAACTTTATCCTGCTTGCTCAATCTTGATCAAAAATGACCTTGACTCTGGCTCTACCCGAAGCGTCTAGATATTGCTCTAGTTTCGTAATCGACTCCTCCAAATCAGATAATTGAACAAGCAAATCCCCATTGATAGTCATGACATCCTTTGTCGGTAAAAGCATGAGATTCTCAACGCTTGGATCATTCACAATCATTAAGGAAGGGGAATAAATACAGCTTGTGGAGAGGTCTAGATTTCCGAATCGTTCCCTAGCAGAAACAAAAATAGATTCCATCCCACCTTGGGCTTTCAGAACAAATTCCCTCTCGAAAAATGCTTCAAAACTGTCATAGATTTCGATGACATCCATAGTAATCCCATCTAAATAATAAACTTGATGACTTTGAATGTTCCCATCCTTCAATCTATAAGCGAATTGATCTCCAATAGCAGACATACCAAAAAAATAGTAGTCTGATGTATAATCTCTCCAGACATCTTTCCATAGCCTATCCGAATTCCAAGAGTCCAGTGTGATGGCTTGAGCAGAATCTGTACCAAACAAACGATAATAGCCACCATAAAATTCCAAGCCGTTGGTTATGGAGAGCAAATCCAAGTGAGCTTGAGGAAACTGTCTGGCTTTGAGTTTTTCTAGTTCAAGAGCTGAGGCCCCACTTTCTTGTATGACCAGATCCTCACAACATTTTAAAAAATTCTTCATTTTCATTTGCTTCTCATCTCTCCATTTTTGGCTTTAGCCCAGCATAAATTCAATAAAGTCTTTTCGATAGGCTTCAGGAAGTTGCTCCTCGATAATAGCCATGATTCCTGTTAAAAAACCTTCTTTATAGTCCGACAAGTCCTCATCAATGTAGATGTCATTCTCAAATTTGGTGATTTCTAGCTCTTTCATCTGACTATAGGTAGACAAGAAAGTAGATAAAGAGGGGCTTAAGCTATAGAGCTTGGAATTTCCAGGAATCTTGCCAAATACAGGACTAAGCTCGCTCGTTAGGTCACAAAAGATTGGCTCATCTCCCATCATGTGAGCAAAAACCACATAACTCTCTTTCCAGCTAGTATCCTGCCATCCTTCTGATGCAGCTTCACATAGAGGGAGAGGAATTAGAGCAAGATCATAGGGAGCTCCTCTAAAATAAGCTTCCTCATCAAAGTCTAAATGCTGGTAAAAGTCTTTTACTTGACCAGTCAAAGAAAGCTTCTCTACAGTCAGACAGTCACTAGTAAATACAAGCTCTCCTAAGCCCTTATTTCTATGATAGACTTCTACGAATTCCTTTAACAAATTGAACATCATTATTAGACTCCTCTCACATTTTTGGGATTATATTTGGCTATTTTCAACTGACGATTACGTATCATTCTGACCGCTAGCGACAGCATGAGCCCAAATTCGTTCAAATTCCTCTTGACTAATCTTGATGGAGTCTGATAAATCCAACTCATCTTTTCGACCATCATAGAGTAGAAACCCTACTTCTGGAACATAATCCTGTAGGCAAGAAGAAGCATAAGAGTGCCCATTCAAAACGTTAATTTGTCGACTTGCACGCTGACCAGTAAACTCTGTATAAATAACTCCTAAGCCTGACATAAACTCACTATTGCCATAATAATAATATTCTTTTTCACACATTAGAATCTTCCTTTACCATTTGTCTCTCCAAGAATGGCATTCTTTCCTCTTTGCCTCTTTCATCGACTAATTCTATGTTCATTTTCAATTTATAGAATTTACCGGTTCTTAGCCTTATTCTCCAAGACTCTCACTTCTACTTTATCCTCCGCTAAATGGAGATCCAGTACTTTTTCATGATTTCGAAGAAAAGCGTCAGGTCCTTAGTAGAAAATTCAGTAAAATAAGAGGGCAAAAAGTTATCCAGAGACTCCATTTGAAACAAGACGTAAACTGGTGAAAACTCCCAAAAAACTAGGATAAACTGACTACTATTGCCAACTAGACTTTGAATTGACTTACTTAGATCTTTAGTCGCAAGGTCAACAGGAACCTCATAAAGGCAAGGAAGCGGAGAGTCTATAGGATTTAACTCCCCAGCATACCAAGCAATTTCTTTAGGTTTATCGGTCAGAAAATGGACATCCTTAATCCCCTTCAACTGATTGATTCGTTTTTCTACTTTTAATAAAGATAATCTCTTTTTTAACTCACTCATTGTTCGTGCTCTCTCGTTAGCTAAAGGGTGCTTGCTTCATGAAAAACATTTGATAGGTCAGAATAAATCTCTAGCAAAGCCTCATACTTTTGTATTTACTTTTAATCATGTTATCTTAAATAGCAAACAGAATCCCTTCATAATACCCTATCGGCCAATGTTCCATATAATACAAGTTAACAATATTTTCCCAATAAGACCCTAACGACAAGGACTTTTCTACTAAATATTGTCTAAAAGCAAAGGACATTTCCATTTTAGCAACATTTGAAAAATCATGCGCTCCGGATACAAACAGGCTTTTATCCATCTCTCTTGCCTTTTGGAATATAATTTGACTAACCCTTTTCCTATAATCTACAAGTTCCTCTGGAACTTTAAGATCCCCATAAAATGGATCTTTATCACTCAGCGACGACGGAAGCCAATTCATTTTTTTATATAGATTCTCAAAAGCTTCTTCCGTAGGATTTATAAAAGCTTCATTGACGTTTTTTATAAAGATAACATGATCTATTTGTTCAGTTTCTCCCATTTTAAAAAAGAAATCACTTTTTATAAGACGTTCTATCTCATCATCCCAATTCATCCAGTCTACCTCAATTCTGTCATTTAAAAAAATTATCTGATTTCATAACTAAATGTTGATTCCTCTTGCTTTTAAACTTTCAATAATTCTTTTTTCTAAATGAGAAGAAAGCCAAACTGTCCATTCTTCATAATCCTTGCTCTCCTCAAAAGAAATAAACTTTTCTTGACCATTCTGCCATAGTCTAGGATTTTCATGCGGTAAGGCAGGAAGAACTAACTGTATTTGAGAAAAATGAGAATCTATTTCGCAGTCATACTTCTCTTGTTGTCCGACTTTCGGCCAGCGTTTTTTATATATTCCCAGACCATTTATGGCAATTGGCGGAAATAACCTTCCTGATTGGATGATGTCCTCTATTTCAGGAGACAATCCATCGATTAAAGTAAAAACCTCTATGAGTATACCGCCACCACCTAGATCTCTGATGATTCTACAATAGGCGAATTTTTTATTTTTCCCAGAGAAATCAGATTTTTTAAATCTCTCTAAATCAGATCTATCCGATAAAAACAATGGAATTGCGAAAATTTCTCCTTCACGAACATTTGCTAATTTATTCACCATAGTTTTTGACCCTTAATCTTTTGTATTCTATTTTGTTATATGGCCATTTCCTACTATCTTGCTTACTTTCTATTGATAAGTGTTTTATGGACAATGGCTAGTTTTTTGGGGTTCATTCAGCTATTGTTTCCAGCTCTAGCTTGCTCACAACCTCATTCTCTTTATCCAACAGATAAAGGAAGTTCCCTTTTGTTTCCAGTTTACCTAGCTTAGCCCCATAGTCCATCTCGTGAGCAGGGCAGGATTGAATCAACTGACGGATGCTCTTGTCCTTGTGCTCTATCTCCCAAAACAAATCCACCTTATCCAGCTGATGCTCCACTTGAATGGAATAGCTCGTGGATTGGATCTTCTTCCTTTTCCACTCCCAGCTATTTTCGTAATCGTTTTTCTCTATTTCATTGACTACATCCTCTATCAAGGAGCATGGAATAGAGAGCTCCTGAAACACGCGCTTTACCCCTTTTAGAAAGGCCTCTAAGAGCTTTTTTTTCTGATTCAATGGACTCAAACTTTCATAGCTAGAAAAATCAAATAAGACCTGAACAGTATAGACGCCAAGGAGGTTCATGATAGCTGGATTGCTAATCGTATCTACACATTCTACGATGATTTTCCAACAATCCTGGGTTATAACTGGTTTGAAAAGCCGTTCTACCATAGAGGTCATACATTTGGATTCATATACGAACGCTCTTCTAAGGTCTTTCCAATTCTGTCGATAGTCCTTAATTCTAGCTTCCTCGTAAGTTAGCGTAGCTGAGTCCATCAGCTCCTCAATCCTCTGTTGATTTTCCACATAGGGCTTATCTAATTCAAAATACTGTAACTTCATATTCGTGGTCTCGTAGTTTTTTTCTTGTAGAAAGGTTTAGCCTTAGGTCAAGGTCTAATGTTTGTGCTCTTCCTTCACTATTTTCCCATAGTCGTGGTGTCCCTCCTAGCAATGGAGGATTGTTTGATCATCCTGAATCACCGCAAATAAGCTAGAAATTCATCTTTAAGTATCAATCTTCACAGGACCAATCTCAGCAATTCTAACAAGGTCAGAAGATCCTGATAACATCACATCATTTTGGTTTATAAAATTGAATTCAACCTTATTCTCTAAAAAGAGCAGCTCCAGTTGTCCCTTCACCTTATTAATACCCTTGGAATAAAAATGGATTTCATCTAAATTAAAAAACTCTAAATTAATTTTTATGGCATTGAATGAACTTTTCTGCCACTTTTCAGGGAAGTTAGTTGGTAAATCATATAAATAAAGGACAAGATCTAATTTGTAATCATAACATAACACAGTATCAAGAAATACATTATTCAAGTCCAAATCACCATCAAATAAATGAATAATTTTTTCCTTCCCCACTGCTTTTTCAAACCATTTCAAAATATGAACTCCTTTTTTAAAAATGAATATAAGTCTTCTTTTTAAGAGTAATGTTATCGCTCTTTAAGGAGATGGTAACTTCTCTCTAAGTGGGTCTTAGAATAGCCTAATCCTCCTGCCGTCCTTTCCTTTCGATACATCCTCAATGATTGTATTTATATGTACTTCATTAAATTGACGGGAAAAGTCTACAATTTTCTGGCGATTCTGTTCTGGATATAGATAAGAAGCAGCTAAAATGAACATAAACGGAGCGATTGTTCCTCTTATATTTTCCAAATAAACATCCTTGGTGATAAAGGACATGATCTTCTCAAAATCGTCATCTTTCAGCACAATCTTTCTTAGATAGAGCGCTGCACAAGCACCTGCCGCTTGCAATAAGTTATTCGATTCCAAGGACTCATAAACAAAAGACAAGTTCTCTGTTTCTATATTTTCTAGATAAGCAATCGCCACTGCTAGAGAGCGGTAGGTCACAGGAGTTGGAATATCTCTCAGCAGCAATGACTTGAGATAGGGGACTTCTTCTGTGCAATCCGTTGCGGCCATGGCGTAGAGCAAGTACATTTGTGATTCCCATGATTTAGGCTTTTCCATCTCCCCTTCTAAGGCCTGATGCAGGAATGGTCCATATCCTTTTAGTCTGCCCTTTAAAATTTTTTTCGCTGTCTTTTTTACCAAGGGCGTACGTCCTGAAGTTAACTCATCTACATAGTCCATCTCAAACTCCTTTATTTCCTCTGCTTGCCAGTTCTTCTTCCAAGATTCTGTTATAAACTATACTTCCGACACAGGCTTCCCAGTCTAGTTCCTCAACTTCTTCCCTAGAAAAATCTTAGGTTCCCGCCTACCATCTAGCCAGACCTTCCCAAAGTGAAGACCATTTGGATCTCCCCACTTAAAGGCTAAATTCTTAAAAGAGCTTGGATCAAAATCCGCTTGGTGACCAATTATCTGCCAAGACCATACTGGACTTCGATCAAACAAGGTGTAGGAATCTATAATGATGGACTTCCCTATAAATTGAGCACGACTTAACTCCTCAACTGTTATAGTAGAACTTGCTTGAAAGATATCGAAAAATTGAATGACATGACCAACATTCACTTTTCCAAGGATTTGACCAAATACAAATATTTCCTCCGAAAATTGATAGCAAAAAATATCACCATTTTTAATAAATCGAAGTTTTGTTCTTGGCTTTTCATTCCACTCACGAATCTTTATCTGGGTCATTTGTTCTCCATTATTTATATAATTCCAAGTCCTACTGCTCTTTATTTAAGATATGAAAGAGACCATCTCTTAGAACAATTCCATCGTCTTCTATCAAATAGGCCATGTGCTCCCAGAAGGGCAATTCTTGTTCAAGGGGCTTTTCCAAGGCAAGTACTTGATCCTTCAAGTTTACTGCAATTTCTTCAACTTCTTCTTGCTCAATCTCATAAAACTTTGCTTTCAAAAGAAAGATGCTTGATAGAAAGAGCGAATAAGAGGAAACAAAAGTATGCAAGGAAGAATTGACATAGATTCTCTCTTCTTGAAAAACTTCCCTTCCTTCTTGATTGCAAAGCAAGAAGACCTGCCCCTCTTCTCCAATCACAAAGACACCTAAAAAACACTGTCCGAAAAGCCTATAGCTCTCCTGATTTTTCCTTAGTTCGACTAGTTCGTCGCCTGCTTTGACAAAAGAAAATCCCATTTTAGAATAATCCTCTAAATATGCCAAAAGGTTAAAACGGGCCTCATCCAGACTAAATGGTTTCTCCTCTGTAGGCACCACACAAAAACCTTGCTCCTTCACTAATTCATCGATATTGACTGTCATTTCTCTATCCGATCTCCTAGGTTATTTTCACCCAATTTTTTCAACTTCCAAAGCTTGATAGCCGCATCTTTTCTGAGTCCCATAAAGAGGCTTGCTAAGGTTACTGCTTCCTCTTTTTTATAGACCTGAGAACTAATACTGGCCCATCCATCTTGCAGGCATTCCATTTTTATATAGAAATCGCGCTCATGTCCAAGTTTCACTGTTACATCGTCTATTTCAAAAGAAGCAGATAACAAAGACACTGAGATAAAGTCCCCCGGTCTTCGATACATCCGCATGACGGCTTCTTTTTGATTGATAGAGTAGATATCCTCCTTTGTTTCAGTCCTATCACGATCGGATAAAATCACCCAATCCCTATCATCCTCTGATGAATAAAAACGCCATTCTTTCTCAACCATATCCTGCTCCATCTTCTAGTGCTTCTCTTGTCATCGACTACACCTAATAGTATGCCACTTCGCCTATACCATATTCTAAAATTTCAAAACTATTGAGGGAGAATTTAAGTCCTCTACCATGCTCCGAATCCTCTCTCAGTCCAAATTCCAAGCCGAAAATTAAGTCAACGTCACTTTGTTCAGATAAGATAAAAATGGATAGGAGTCTGGCGTGCGGTAGTTCTGGAAATTCCTCCTGGATTTTTGCCAAAGCTTTTGGATACCAGACTGATGATTGATCCAGTAGATGATCGAGTTTTGCTTTATAAGACGGAGTCAACTCCTCATTGATAACCTCTAAAAAATCACTTAAAGCAAGGCAGACCTTTTCCTTTTCCTCTGGAATTGCTACATACATCTCGTTATGGATATCAAATTTATATTCTCTCATCACTATCTTTCTTCCTTTCGGATGCCAGTTCTCTAATCGGCCTAGCTAATCTTCAAATGGCATAAAGCTATCATGCTGCTGATAATAATTTAAAGCATCGACCAAGTCTTGGGGACTTGCATCTGGTTTTTCCTCAAGTGCGACTGCAAGAACATCAATCAACTGCTCTCCATAGTAGACTAGTTGCAGATCTTGCTCCGCTACATCCGTCGGGTAGACATCAAAGTCTTCCACGACATCCGGATAATCGGATACCCAATAGAGGCTATCCAGTTTCAGTTCTCCATCCTCCTTGCCATAGAGGCAAAAATCATCTGAAGATAATTGGTCCGCTATGACCTGCTCGATTATCTGCTCTAGTGAAAGTTCTTGGTATTTTCGCATCCCTTCTCCTTTTTAATCTCACTCTTCAACAAAAGAGTTCAAAAATTCCTCAAAAGAAGCCCATTGACCGTAGATCTCAGCTTTTTCTTCTAAGACATAGAAATAAACCTTGCCATAATCCTCTGCCCTTAGAGAAAGAGCATAGTTGCCAGAACCAGGATCATAGGCGAAATGAAGAAGGTCTGCCGCCTTAAATCCCGCAGGAACTACCTCATCGTCAAACCAGGTAAGAGACTTCCTCATCTCCTCCAGTGAATCAAAGGAATTAAAAGGAAAGAGGTGACGGTCATCGTGGACACCCCTTACTTGGGGCTGGCCACCATTGCGCTTGAGATAAAAAGTCCATCATAGCCTCCGGTAATTTCTTCCCAAGAATCTCCTCAAATTGTAAAAAGGTCTTCTTTTTGAAATCGGTGAATCTTCATCAAGCATCCTAAACATGATTACTCCCTCCCAGTTTTACAACTCTCCCTCTAAAATCTTATCAATAAAGTCATAGACTGTAGTAGCAACTATTTTTCATTTCTAAAGAACCTAAAGCACCCAAGTCATTTTTCATAAATGCAATCATCAGAATTTCTCTTGATAAAGTAAGCCAAATCTCCTTCCTGTCCAATCATAAAGTAATCTGGCTCTACTTCCTCGATCTGATAAGTCTCATTACGCTCTTGAAGATCCTCCTTAGCATACAAACAGATACCTGAATCTCCAATTTCATAGGGGTCAATATCTTCCCACTCTGATAAAAAAACTGATAGTAGAGATTGGGCAAGACAAATCCAAACTCATCTCTTTTCATAGTTTACCTCCACATATTCACAGAATACCAACTATGCTACTTCAAAGACCACCCACCATCAATAGTCAGGATCTGTCCTTGCATGGCAGACGCCTTCCCACAGGCCAAAAAGAGGCTGACTTCCGCCACTTCTTCTGGCTCTATCCAGCGCTTGATGGGCGTCTCACTAGCTACCCAGTCTGCTAAGCCACCTGGTTCAAAGTCCGCTGCGGCCATGCCTGTTTTGACAGCTCCCGGCGCGATGCCAAAGACTTGAATACCAGCTTCAGCATAGTCTAAAGCCAACTGCTTGGAAAAGCCTGCCAAGGCATGTTTGGACGAGGTATAGGCGTGGCCTCCTCCACCAGCTAAACTTGAAGCAATGGAACACATATTAATGATGATTCCCTTCTTATTCTCCAGCATTTGTGTCAAATAATGTCGAGTCAGCTCAACTGGAGTCACATAGTTGATTTCAAAAATCTCTTGAATTTCTTGGGCTGATTGTTCTAGTAAAGGTTTGTAGTCATCCAAAACACCTGCCGTATTACAAAGAATATCGACTCGAGGGCACCAATCAAAAATAGGTTCTAAGTCAAGTGTTAAATCACGTTGTAAAAAGTGAAAGTCGCCTTGTAAATCAGGATTTTCACCCTGATCCACTCCGAAAACCTGATAACCTTTTTCTAAAAAGAGTCGAGCCTGTGCTAGGCCAATCCCTGAGCTAACACCCGTAATGAGTACACGTTTAGTCATGGACTTCCACCCAATCCGTCGCTAGGACATCACAAGGAGTCGGACTCCACATGGAAAAACCTTCCCCTTCTCCAGATACGTTGATGAGGAAATAGGGTGTCACTTCAAGAGCGACCCCGTTTTGCTCGATAGTGTCAAAAAGTTGGACATAGTTTTCAGCTCCACCCCAGCCAGTACGCACATATTTTTTCTTAGCCTTTAGTCCAGGCAAAATTTCTTCAAATGTCATGTTTTTCTCCTTAATAGTTCTCTTGTTTTATTATAACAAAAAACCGCTTTCCAACGGCTTTTTGACTGTGATTTCTGAATTGCAAATTCCACTTACGGTAAATCATTTCCTGCTGCTAGGTAAATTTCATACCATTCTTTTCGTGTTAGAGTCAAGTTACTTGCTTTGCTTGCCTCTAATAGATGTTTGGGGTTTGTAGTTCCTACTACTGCTTGCATCCTAGCTGGGTAACGCAACACCCAAGCGATGGCAATAGCTGATGGGCTTACTCCATATTTTAGGGCTAGTCGATTTAGAACTTGATTTAGTTGTTGGAATTGTTTATTGCCAACAAAATTACCTTTGAAATAACCAAACTGCAAGACTGACCAAGCCTGAATGACCATGTCATTTAGTTTGCAGTATTCAAAGACGCTACCATCACGCACAGCTGCCTTGTCACCTTCCATATTGACATGGAAACCAGCGTCAAAACCAGGCGTGAAAGTTGCACTTAGTTGTAACTGATTGATCGCTAGGGGCTGTTTGACTTCTTTCTTCAGTAATTCCATCATCATGGGATTTTGATTGGACACACCAAAGTCTCGAACCTTACCTGATTTTTGTAGAATATCAAAGGCTTGAGCCACTTGGTCAGCTTCCATCAAGGCATCTGGACGATGGAGAAGCAAGCTATCTAAATAATCGACCTGCAATCGTTGTAGAATCCAATCAACTGACTCTAAAATATGGTCTTTTGAAAAATCAAAATAGGTAAATTCTTCTATGCGAATGCCACACTTGGATTGTATCCACATCTTTTCTCGCAGGTCAGGACGATTGTTTAACACTTGACCCAGTAATTCTTCACAACGACCTCCACCATAGATATCAGCTAGGTCAAAGGCATTGATTCCGACAGATAGGGCTGTCTCAACCAACTCCTCCACTTCTTTGACCGACTTGTCACTGATTCGCATCATGCCAAGGACGATTTCGGATAGTTCTTTTTTCTCTTGACCAAATGGGATGTATTTCATGGCTTCTTCCTCCGTTTTCTTCATTATAATGCAGAATGCCTCTTTTATCAACTATCGTCATACAAAAGAAAAGAACCAGTTCAAACTGGTCCTTTTAAATCTTATCCAATCACACTTCCGTTTGGTACAGCTGGATCAACTGTGAGAAGGGTTAATTTGCCATCATGTTCAGCTGAGAGGATCATCCCTTGGCTGACATATTTTTTCATCATTTTACGTGGTTTAAGGTTAGCAACGATTTGAACTTTCTTCCCGACCAATTCTTGTTCGTTTGGATAGTATTTTGCAATTCCTGAGAGGATTTGACGATCTTCACCATCACCAGCAGCCAAGCGGAATTGAAGCAACTTATCAGAACCTTCCACTTTAGAAACTTCTTTGACTTCAGCAACACGGATTTCAACCTTGTCAAAGTCTTCAAACTTAATTTCTTCCTTGTTCAGTTTGAGTTCAACTTCATCTGGATTCCATTCTTTTTCGACGGCTGGCTTGTTACCTTCCATTTGTTCCTTGATATAGGCGATTTCTTCTTCCATATCGAGACGTGGGAAAATAGGTGTTCCTTTGGCAACTACCGTTACACCTGCAGGTAAATCAGCCAAGCTCAAGTTTTCAAGGCTAGAAACTTCTGCGAGTCCAAGTTGAGTCAAGACTGCACGACTGGTTTCCATCATAAATGGCTCAATCAAGTGAGCTACGACACGAAGGCTAGCTGCCAAGTGGCTCATCACACTTGCCAATTGGTCACGGTGTGCTTCGTCCTTAGCCAAGACCCAAGGAGCTGTCTCATCGATGTATTTATTAGTACGTGAGATAAGTGTCCAGACTGCTTCAAGCGCACGAGGATAGTCAACTGCTTCCATGTAGGTGTGGTAGTCAGCGATTGATTGTTCTGCAACGTCAGCAAGAGCCTTATCAAAGTCTGTCACGCCTTCTACGTAGGCAGGAATTTTACCATCAAATACTTGTTAATCATTGAAACCGTGCGGTTAAGAAGGTTTCCAAGGTCATTGGCCAATTCATAGTTGATACGACCTACATAGTCCTCTGGAGTGAAGGTTCCGTCTGAACCAACTGGAAGGCTACGCATGAGGTAGTAACGAAGCGGATCTAGACCATAACGTTCTACTAGCATTTCAGGATATACGACATTCCCTTTAGACTTAGACATCTTGCCATCTTTCATGACAAACCAACCATGGGCAATCAAACGATCAGGCAATTTGATATCCAACATCATAAGAAGGATTGGCCAGTAGATTGAGTGGAAACGAAGAATATCCTTTCCTACCATATGGAAGACAGTTCCATTCCAGAATTTATCGTAGTTAGCATGATCCTCTTGACCATAACCAAGAGCTGTCGCATAATTGAGAAGGGCATCAATCCACACATAGACAACGTGTTTTGGATTCGATGGGACTGGTACACCCCAGGTAAAGGTTGTACGAGAAACCGCCAAGTCTTCCAATCCAGGCTCGATAAAGTTTTTCAACATTTCATTGAGACGTCCATCAGGAGTGATGAAATCAGGATGTGATTTGAAAAATTCAACTAAACGATCTTGGTATTTGCTGAGGCGAAGGAAGTAAGACTCTTCTGAAACCCATTCCACTTCGTGGCCTGATGGAGCGATACCACCAGTTACATTTCCAGCTTCATCACGGAAAACTTCTGCAAGTTGACTTTCTGTAAAGAATTCCTCATCTGAAACTGAATACCAACCAGAGTATTCACCCAAGTAAATATCATCTTGAGCAAGCAAGCGTTCAAAGACTTGAGCTACTACTTTTTCATGGTAGTCATCAGTTGTACGGATAAATTTATCGTATGAGATATCCAATAATTTCCAGAGTTCTTTGACGCCAACTACCATACCATCAACATAGGCTTGAGGTGTGATGCCAGCTTCTTCTGCTTTTTGTTGAATCTTTTGACCATGCTCATCCAGACCTGTCAAATAAAAGACATCGTAGCCCATAAGGCGTTTGTAGCGAGCTAAGACATCACAAGCGATGGTAGTGTAGGCAGAACCGATATGAAGTTTACCAGATGGATAGTAAATCGGTGTTGTAATATAAAAATTCTTTTCAGACATAATATTTCCTTTCCAGGCTAATGAAACCTGTTTCTAACACTTCATTATATCATATTTTTAGTGATTTTCGAAATGGAAATCCATACAAAAAACAAGATAGACAAGTGTCCATCTTGTTTTTCCTGTTGTTTATTTTATTCATATCGAAGGGCTTCGATAGGATCTAGTTTAGAAGCTTTATTGGCTGGTAGAACACCAAATATCATACCGATGCCAGCTGAGACAGCTAAACTAAAGAGAGCAATTGGAATGGATACGCCAACTTCGATTCCTGCAATCATGTTTTGAAGAAGGACACCCGCAAGCATGGTCACTCCTGCAGCCAGCACAAGACCGATGAACCCTCCTAACAAGGTTAAAATCATGGATTCAATCAAAAATTGAACCAGAATATTAGCCCGTGTAGCTCCCAGTGCTTTTCGTAGACCAATCTCGCGAGTACGCTCTGTCACTGAAACAAGCATAATATTCATAACACCAGTACCACCGACAAAAAGGGAAATCCCCGCAATAGCACTAATAATCGTTGTTATGAAGCCAAATAGTTGTTGAACTTCTTGGAAGGCAGCAGACGCATCTGCAACTTGATATTCCCCTTGTTGAAGACCTGCAATCTCTGTCATTCTTCTTGCCAACTCTGGTCCCAAAGTCTGGGTTAAGCTAGTATCATTGACACGGAAGACAATATTTGAAATCTCATCTGTATTAAAATTAGCTGCAAGAGAAATATTGGTCGTAATTGGTAGTCCTCCGACTCCAAAGGCTTTGGCAGCCTTAGCTTCTTTACTTGCATAAACACCAATAACACGGTAACTAATTTCGTTTACTTCAATAATCTGATTGAGGGCATCCTGTGCGGAACCAAAAAGGCTATTGGCTAGTTCTTCATCTAGGATAATCACACTTGCGAATCCTTATAATCTTGCGCTCTAAGGCCACGACCTGCAATGATTTCATTTTCGACCGCATCCATATAGGTGATATTCCCACCCGTCATGTTAGCGTGTTCGACCTTTTTATCCTTATATGTCAAGGTCACATTGGCTGAGTTGGTCACATAGTAGCTATCCACTCCCTTGAGCTTAGCAGCTTCCTTGACCCATGCTTCTTGAGGTTTTGGTGGTTCAACAAAATTTTCTTCTTGACCACCAGACAAGGTCAATGCAGATTGTCTTTGTGTAAAGGAACCGTCCTTACTCTTTGTAGGTGAGAAAAAGACATGGATGTCTTTCTGGGACTTGGTCATATTTTTATTGACCTGACGAGACATGGAATCTCCCAAAGCCATGATCACTACAACAGAGGAAACACCTATGATAATACCGATCATGGTCAAGAAGGAGCGCATCTTGTGGGCCATGATAGATGAAAAGGCAAATTTCAGATTCTGCATCTTAGTTTTCCTCCTTTTCTACTTGAACACTGTCAGACGAAATGACACCATCTCGGATGACGATTTGACGTTTCGCATAGGCAGCAATTTCAGGCTCATGCGTAACCATGATAATGGTTTTTCCTTCTTTATTTAATTCAACCAAGAGTTGCATGATTTGATTTCCTGTTTTGGTATCAAGTGCCCCAGTCGGTTCGTCTGCTAGAATGATTGAAGGATTGTTGACTAGAGCACGCGCAATGGCAACCCTTTGCTTCTGACCACCTGACAACTCCGAAGGTAAGTGATGGCTACGTTCTGTCAACTCAACCTTTTCCAGATATTCTGCTGCTAATTTACGACGTTTTGAAGCCGCAACTCCCGCATAAATCAATGGAAGTTCTACATTCTGGAGAGCATTCATCTTGGACAAGAGAAAGAATTGTTGAAAGACAAAGCCGATTTCTTGATTTCGAACCTTTGCTAATTGTTTTTCTCCCAAACCAGCTACTTCTTTTCCGTCTAGAAAATACTGACCACTTGTAGGTGTATCTAGCATACCAATGGTATTCATGAGGGTAGACTTACCAGAACCAGATGGTCCCATGATAGCCACGAATTCTCCCTCATGAACTTCTAGGTTAATGTTTTTAAGAACTTGAAGTTCTTGGTCACCATTACGATAGCTACGGCAGATATTTTTGAGGCTAATTAGTTGCTTCATCAGTCTTCACCTCTTTTCCTTCTTGCAAGGAAGCTGTCGGATTACTGATGACTTTTGCTCCATCTGTCAGACCAGATGTAATTTCTTGGTTTTCTGCATCTGCATTGCCCAATCCAACTTCAACTTTTTTGGCCTTTTGATTTTCGTCAAGAATCCAAACGTAGTTTTTATCTTCTTCCATCACAATGCTGGTAATCGGTACAAGCAATGCTTTGCTAGTGCTTTTCACTTCGACACTGACTGTAAAGCCCTGTTTCAAATCACCAATTTCGCTAGTTACATCGACTGTATATGGGTATTTAGAACCAGTGTTGGAACCAGCTAAGCTACTACTTGCTTCACTATTATTTTTTGGATAATTTGAAATATAGCTAATCTTACCATTCCAAGTTTTATCTGGATAGACCTTAGAAGTAAAGGTGACTTCTTGGCCAACAGAAAGGTTTGCAAGATTGTACTCAGAAAGCTCTCCCTTGACCTGCAAGTTATCGTTACTTACGATATGAACCAAAACTTGACTATTTCCTGTTGGAGATTTTGAAACATTACGATTCACTTCAACAACTGTTCCCTCTACAGTACTCAATACAGTAGCAGAATTCAATTGGGCTTGAGCTTTTTCGAGTTGCGCTTCTGCATCTGCACGCACATCACGTGCATCGCTGATTTGAGAATCAATAGCAGCTGTGGCAGAACCGGATGACTGAGCTGGTGCTTGTCCAGTTGCTCCTTCTAGACCTGCTTGAGGAATACTTGGTGTTGCTGCGGCGGTATTACGTGAATCGTTTAATTCATTGATATGACGGTCAGCTTTAGCTACAGCACGGCTTGCAGCATCATAGGCAGCCTGGGCTTCTGTACTACTATACTTGACTAGTGCCTGCCCCTCGCTGACCTTATCTCCTACAGAAACCAAGACCTCATCCAAGTCACCCTTACTAGCATCATAATAAACATATTGTTCATTCTGAGCCGTCACAGTACCGGATAAGAGAACTGATGAAGCTACTGAACCCTCTTTTGCAAGAGTAATCTTTGCAGTTTCATCTTTTGTTGCAGCTTGATTTGGTTGTCTTAATAGAAGAACGGCAGCCGCTCCCACTACAAGAACTGATGCAACACCGATAGCTGTAAATAAAGGCCATTTCTTGGCTTTTGACTTTCTTTTCATATCAATACTCCTTTTTAATTGCATATATTAAGATTATAGCACATATCTTAAAAATGGACAATTTATTTCTAACTATCCAAAAACATTTGCTAAATCTTTTATTGTTGTGTTAGTTATATAATACAACTTCTTTTTTATTTTTGCAAGCATTTTCTTAAGAAATTTAAGCGTAGCAGATTTTTGCATTGACTTTCAAAAAAAGATAGAATATGACTAGAAAACAACTAAAGGAGCTTTCAATGAGAGAATATGATATTATCGCCATCGGTGGAGGTAGCGGAGGTATTGCTACCATGAATCGTGCTGGCGAACATGGTGCTAAAGCCGCAGTTATTGAGGAAAAGAAATTAGGAGGAACTTGTGTCAATATAGGGTGCGTTCCTAAGAAAATCATGTGGTATGGAGCACAAATTGCAGAGAGTATCCACAAATATGGACCTGACTATGGTTTCACAAGCACTGACAACGAATTTGATTACACAACACTTCGTAAGAATCGTGAAGCTTATATTGACCGTGCTCGCTCGTCTTACGATGGAAGCTTCAAGCGCAACGGAGTTGATTTGATTGAAGGTCGCGCCGAGTTCGTTGATGCTCATACAGTCAGCGTCAATGGTGAGTTAATCCGCGCTAAGCACATCGTGATTGCGACTGGTGCACATCCTCAAATCCCTGCCATTCCTGGTGCAGAACTAGGTGGTAGTTCTGATGATGTCTTTGCCTGGGAAGAGTTGCCTGAATCTGTAGCTATTCTGGGTGCTGGTTACATTGCTGTCGAACTGGCTGGCGTTCTTCATACACTAGGTGTAAAGACAGATCTATTTGTACGTCGTGAACGTCCGCTACGTGGATTTGATAGCTATATTGTTGAGAGCTTGGTTCAAGAAATGGAAAATACTGGATTAAACCTCCACACCCATAAGGTTCCAGCAAAACTTGAAAAAACGGAAGAAGGCATTAGGATTCATTTTGAAGATGGTAGTACTCATACTGCCAGTCAAGTTATCTGGGCAACAGGCCGCCGTCCAAACGTTGAAGGACTTCAACTTGAAAAAGCTGGTGTCACCCTCAATGAACGTGGTTTCATCCAGGTTGATGAATACCAGAACACAGTTGTTGACGGAATCTCCGCTCTTGGGGATGTAACAGGTGAAAAAGAATTGACTCCTGTCGCTATCAAGGCTGGTCGTACTTTATCCGAAAGACTTTTCAACGGTAAAACCAATGCTAAAATGGATTATACAACCATTCCAACTGTTGTCTTTTCACATCCAGCTATCGGAACTGTCGGTCTGACTGAGGAAGAAGCTATCAAAGAGTATGGACAAGAAAACATCAAAGTCTATACTTCAAAATTTGCTTCTATGTATTCATCAGTGACTAGTCACCGTCAAGAAGCTCGCTTCAAGCTAGTTACAGCAGGTGACGATGAAAAGGTAGTTGGTCTTCATGGTATCGGCTACGGTGTTGACGAAATGATTCAAGGTTTTGCAGTTGCTATCAAAATGGGAGCTACAAAAGCTGACTTTGATGCTACCGTCGCTATCCATCCAACTGGTTCAGAAGAGTTTGTTACGATGCGTTAAAAGAAAAGAGAGACCCCTTGGTCTCTTTTTTTATCTCAATCGGCCGTTACAAGTTTGTAACCTTTGTTTTTAAAATAGGTTGACATTTATATCTCTTCCAGTATAATAGTTACTATAAATTATAAAAGAGGTTAACTATTATGAAAAAAGCACACATCTATGCTATTCCTGCTATTGGGGCCGCTCTGATTGCAGTATTAGCCCAAATTAGCATTCCAATTGGACCTGTTCCATTTACTCTGCAAAACTTTGCTATTGGTCTCATTGCTACTGTTTTTAGACCAAGGGAAGCTGTTCTCTCTGTTGGACTTTACCTCTTACTAGGTGCTATTGGACTACCAGTCTTTGCTAGTGGTGGAGCTGGTTTTCATGTTCTGGTTGGTCCAAGCGCGGGTTATCTTTGGTTTGACCTAGTCTATGCAGGGATTACTTCCTACCTAACTCACACAAATAGTGGTGTTGTACGTATTTTCCTAGCTAATCTCTTGGGGGATTCACTTGTTTTTGTTGGTGGTATCCTCAGCCTCCACTTCCTTGCTGGTATGCCTATTGATAAGGCTCTCGCTGTCGGTGTCCTTCCTTTTATTATTCCTGATCTTGCAAAAATTATTGCCATCAGTTTTATCGGACGACCACTCCTTCAACGACTTAGTAGCCAACCTTACTTTTCACAAAAATAAAAAAGAGGCCGGGATTTACTTCCCGTCTCTTTTTATTTATTTATCTATGAACCCTTATTGATTTTTAAAGGCATCTACCATCACTTGGAACTCCTCGTTTGAGAGCGTGATTCCTTTCCCCATCTTTGTGTGATCAGGACTCCAGCTACGAATGTCAAACTTTGCTGGAGCTCCATTAAAGCTGACACGATTGATTTCCTTGGTCCATCCTTTATCGTTTTCAGATAAAGTGAGTAAGTGTTCTTCAATTTCAAAAGTAAATTCTGCCATGTCCTTCTCCTTTTTGTTCTCAATTGATAATTCGAAAAATCTTGTAGATTTCATAAAATTTTTATATAATGAATAAAAGAAGGGAGGCCGGAATGAAAGATTTCTTGAAACAAGCTTTACAAAAAGTCCATGATTTTGTGAATGGTCATGAAGATCCCATTCCTGAAAAAAGCGATCCCCTCATTGCTAGACTTGAAGAAGCACTAGCCAAAAAAACGGCTGTCCATATCATCTTTGCTGAAACGAGTTTTACAGGCAATATTATCAAGTATGATACTGACCGCCAACAAATTATCGTTAAAAATTTCGCCAAAAACGTCAGCCGTATTATTCGAGTATCGGATATCCGGAGAGTAACATTTGTTCCTTCTACTATCCAAACTGCTCAAAAAAGAAGATTTAAGAAAGAGTGAGATGAGTTCATCATCTCACTCTTTTTCTATTAACGAATTTGTTCAAAATGTAGTGAACCGCGATGTGGTCGCCATACCCACTTCTTTCCAAATCACGTTGCAAACGATAAGAGATATAGTGTTCTGCGATGGTAATGTATCCTGCTCCAAGCAAGCGGTGTTCAACCATTGATTGGATCATGCTGATGGTTGCACGCTCTACTTTTGCTTCTTCCAAATCCAAAACAACCTTTTTAGTCACTTGAGCTAGGTTTTGGCGCAAATCGTCCGTCAATACATAGACTGTTTGAGCTGCTTTAAGAATAGCTTGGTAGATTTTATCTGGATCAAAATCAGCGACTTGTCCATCACGTTTAATTACTTGCATAGGTTTCTCCTTTTAATTGTTATTTTCTTTTATTTCTGCTAACATTTTCTCTTCTTCTGCTGTCAACTGATAATGTTCCAGCAAATCAGGTCTGCGTTGGTAGGTTTTCTTCAGACTCTCATAGAGACGCCATTGACGGATATTTTCATGGTGGCCACTCATGAGAACATCTGGGACTACCATACCACGAAAATCATATGGTCTTGTGTACTGAGGATACTCCAAGAGACCGGATGAGAAGCTGTCATCTTGATGACTAGTTTCCTTTCCAATAACTTCTGGAATCAAGCGAACCGTCGCATCAATCATGGTCATTGCTGCTAGCTCTCCACCAGTCAGGACATAATCTCCTAACGAGATCTCATCCGTCACCAAGGTCTTAATCCGTTCATCATACCCTTCGTAGTGACCACAGATAAAGATGAGTTCTTCTTCCCTGGCTAAATCTTTCGCATAGGCTTGGTCAAACTGTTTCCAGCTGGGTCTAAGAGAATCACGCGCGGATTCTTTTTTTCAATGGCATCAAAGGCATCAAAGATGGGTTGCGCTCGGAGCAACATTCCTTGACCACCACCATAGGGTTCATCATCTACATGACGCGCCTTCTCCGCATATTCACGAAAATTATGATATTGGATATCTAAGAGTCCTTTTTCACGTGCCTTTCCAACGATGGAATGCTCTAAGGGTGAGAACATTTCAGGAAAGAGGGTTAAAATATCAATCTTCATCGTCTAACCCTTCTAAGAGTTCTACATCCACACGATTATTTGGAATATCCACATTCAGCACTACTGGTGGGATATAAGGTAAGAGTAGGTCACGTTTACCCTTTCGTTTAACTACCCAGACATCATTGGCACCTGGTTGAAGGATTTCCTTGATGGTTCCAATCAAGTTATCTCCCTCATAGACCTCTAGGCCGATAATTTCGTGGTAGTAAAACTCGCCGTCATCTAGATCATTGAGATTCTCCTCTGCAACCTTTAGACTATAACCCTTGTATTTTTCGATATCATTGATATGGTACATATCTTTAAACTTGATAATATCGAAATTCTTATGCTTCCGGTGGCTCGCGATGACCACTGTTCGAACAAATTGATCTTTATCATCAAATAAGGCAAGTTCTGCCCCTTTTTTAAAGCGTTCTTCAGTAAAATCTGTCACTGACAAGACTCGCATCTCACCTTGCAAACCCTGAGTGTTGACAATTTTCCCAACGTTAAAATAGTTCATCTGATCTCCTGTATCTATTTCTCCCTTTATTTTATCATGTTATAGGGATTTTCTCAAGTTGGAGAAAAGAATCATTATTCTGCAATGATGAAGTTTATTCTTGTTTTTTCTAACAAAAAAACGAGACCATGTCTCGCTTTTCTTATTTTTCGTCAATAACGATTCTTACTTTTTTGTCTTCAGTTGGGACAGAGTAGACAATCGTTCTTATCGCAGAAATAGTGCGACCCTTACGACCGATTACACGACCCACATCGCTTTGGTCAAGATCCAAATGATATTCCAAAAATTCTGGTGTATCTTCAATCTTGATAGTTAGGGCATCTGGTTGTGAAATCAAAGGTTTCACAATTGCAATAATAAGATTTTCAATCGTATCCATCTGTCAACCTACTTTAAACTTATTTTGAGAATTTAGAATCGTGGAATTTCTTCAAAACGCCTTCTTTTGAAAGGATGTTGCGAACTGTATCTGAAGGTTGAGCTCCATCAGCCAACCATGCAAGAATACGGTCTTCTTTCAAAGTTACTTGGTTTTCTTCAACAAGTGGGTTGTAAGTTCCAACTGTTTCGATGAAACGTCCGTCACGTGGTGAACGTGAATCTGCTACGTTAATACGGTAGAAAGGTTTTTTCTTAGAACCCATACGAGTCAAACGGATTTTAACTGCCATTTTTAATATCTCTTTTCTTTTATTTTTTATTTCGGTGAAATAGCTAAGCTATTTAGCACATGTTCTATTATATCAGATTTCTGAGAGGTGTCAAGAAAAAAACTTGACAGAGTTTAAAATTTTTAGAAATTTGTTAGACTAAGAAGAAAAAATATAAAAAGAAAGCTTATGAGTACTACTTTAGATACCATCTATAAAGACTATCCCGTCAAACCCTATATCTCTCCAAATCGTGATGTGGAAGCTTGGCTCCTAAATCCTAAACCTGTACCAAAACGTAATATGGAACTACTAGAGGACGATCTTCTTGCAGGTGATATCATCCTTCTCTGGAGAATCAACTTCGGAACATTCACCACTGAAACTTGGTTTCCAAAATATTTCGAGTACACATATGGCGTTGATGCCCCAAAACATCTAGAAAAGCTCGTTGAAAAAGGCTATGCTCTTATCGAAACTGCTTTTGACTCGCTTGACCATCTAAATGCTACTATGAAAAAGAATATCCTTAAAAATAAGGGTGTTACTGGGCTCTCCAAGATGAAGGCTTCTGACCTGAATCAGGCTCTTCATGACCATTTTTCAGAAGAAGAATTGGCTGCTTGCTTCTCGATTCGTAGCTATAAACTAACTCCCAAAGGTGAACAAGCACTCAAGGATCATCAAGCGATCATTGACCGCCATCCTAAAAAGAATCTTTAATCAACCAATACTGGTTGATTTTTTTGACTGTAGAAACTTCCTTCCATTATTTTATCAGAGCCCTATAAGGATACCGACCATTTACATTTGAAATCCACTTCTTTTTAGGGTACAATGGTAAAAATGATTTTTGAAAGGACTAATATGAAAAAATTAGCTACACTACTACTCATTTCAACATTTGCTCTTGGTGGATGTACAAGCATTCAACGTACACTTCGTGGTGACGATTACGTGGATTCTAAGATTGCTGCTGAAGAAAGTTCTAAAGCTGCTACCCAAGCAGAGAAGGATTTGAAAGACGCCTTAACAAATGAAAATGCTAACTTCCCTCAACTTTCTAAGGAAGTAGCTGAAGACGAAGCTGAAGCTATCCTTCACACAAGTTTGGGTGATATTCGTATCAAACTTTTTCCAAATCTAGCCCCTCTTGCAGTTGAAAACTTCCTTACTCATGCTAAAGAAGGTTACTACAATGGTGTGACTTTCCACCGTGTGATTGATGGATTTATGGTACAAACTGGAGATCCTAAGGGAGATGGAACAGGTGGGGAATCTATCTGGCACGATAAAGACAAAACCAAGGACAAGGGAACAGGTTTCAAAAACGAAATTTCTCCATACCTCTATAATATCCGTGGTTCTTTATCAATGGCTAATACTGGTCAACCAAATTCAAATGGTAGCCAATTCTTTATCAACCAAAGTACAACAGATTATTCTGCTAAACTTCCAACAAGTAGCTATCCTAAGAAAATTATCGAAGCCTATAAAGAAGGTGGAAATCCTACTCTCGATGGGAAACACCCCGTCTTTGGTCAAGTCATTGATGGGATGGATGTAGTAGATAAAATTGCCAAGGCTGAAAAAGACGAAAAAGATAAACCAACTACTGCTATCACTATCGATAGTATCGAAATTGTTAAAGACTACGATTTCAGTAAACAATAACACCATTAACTATAAGGAGATGTAAAAATGATTCTATTTTGGGGGTCAAAAGGTTACCAAAAAGTATTGGGACATACACAGACTACTATCGAATGCGGTCATTGTAACAATGTTGATACTTGGGAAATTACAGAATACGGACGTAAGTTTACTCTTTACTGGATTCCACTCTTTCCTTACGGAAAAACTTATTTCGTTTCTTGCCCGATTTGTCACTACGGTAAAGAAATCCAAAAATCTGAGATTGAAACCTATTTGAATTACTAGCCAAAAAGCCAAGTCACACAGACTTGGCTTTCCTATTCTAGTTTTATGGAATTCTCTTTTTATGTTAGCTCATTGAAATCCCAGATTTGGTCCATCCAACCTTCATAGAAGTCTGGTTCATGGCAAACCATGAGGATAGAACCCTTGTATTCCTTCAAAGCACGTTTGAGTTCGTCCTTGGCATCCACATCCAAGTGGTTGGTAGGTTCGTCTAGAACAAGGACATTGTTCTCACGGTTCATCAAGAGACAGAAACGTACCTTGGCTTGCTCTCCACCTGACAAGACTTGGATTTGACTCTCGATATGTTTAGTCGTCAGACCACAACGGGCAAGGGCAGCACGAACTTCGGCTTGGTTAAGCGCTGGAAAGGCATTCCAAACTGCTTCTAGTGGTGTCTGGCGATTTCCTCCTTCCACTTCCTGTTCAAAGTAGCCAAGTTCAAGATAATCACCACGTTCTACTTCACCAGCGATTGGTGGAATAATGCCCAAGAGACTCTTCAAGAGTGTTGTTTTCCCGATACCATTGGCACCAATGATGGCAACCTTTTGATTGCGCTCAAAGGTAAGATTTAATGGTTTAGTAAGAGGACGGTCATACCCAATCTGCAAGTCCTTAACTTGGAAGATAAAGCGTCCAGGTGTACGAGCCGTTTTGAATTCAAAGGATGGCTTTGGTTTCTCACTTTGAAGTTCGATGATATCCATCTTGTCCAATTTTTTCTGACGAGACATGGCCATGTTACGAGTTGCAACACGTGCTTTGTTTCGAGCCACAAAGTCCTTGAGATCAGCAATTTCTTTCTGTTGACGCTCATAGGCTGCCTCCAGCTGCGATTTCTTCATAGCATAGACTTCTTGGAACTGGTAGTAATCGCCTGAATAACGAGTCAACTGCTGATTCTCTACATGATAGACGATATTGATAACGTCGTTGAGGAAAGGAATATCGTGTGAAATAAGAACAAAGGCATTCTCATAGTTCTGAAGATAACGCTTGAGCCAGTCAATATGTTCGGCATCGAGATAGTTGGTCGGCTCGTCAAGAAGCAAGATATCTGGTTTTTCAAGAAGAAGTTTGGCTAAAAGCACCTTGGTTCTTTGCCCACCTGACAAGGCTGTTACGTCTGTATCCATCCCAAAGTCCATGACACCAAGGGCACGCGCCACTTCATCAATCTTTGCATCTAAGGTATAGAAATCACGGCTTTCCAAACGGTCCTGAAGCTCTCCAACTTCCTCCATCAGGGCCTCAATATCAGCACCATCTTCTGCCATTTCCATGTAAAGATCATTGATACGCGCTTCTGCTTTGAATAATTCGTCAAATGCTGTACGAAGAACGTCACGAACAGTTTGGCCTTCTTTGAGCACCGCATGCTGATCTAGGTAGCCAGCTGTCACATATTTAGACCATTCCACCTTACCTTCATCAGGTAACATTTTACCAGTTACGATGCTCATGAAAGTTGATTTCCCTTCACCATTAGCACCAACTAGACCGATATGTTCACCTTTTAAAAGACGGAAGGATACGTCTTCAAAAAAATCGCACGATCACCAAAACCGTGACTTAAATTTTTTTACTTCTAAGATACTCATTTTAATTCCTTATCTTGTTTTTTTATGTAGTAGTTTATAAAGGACCCAAGCCAGGTAGCCACCCAAAGTATTGGTCCACAAATCATCAATCTCAAAGACCCGATTAAAATCAAAGAAAAAGTCTAAAATTAGCTGTGTACATTCGATTCCTAAACTCAATAGAAAACTGAGAAGAATCACTTTCTTCGTTTTTCTAAGACTAGGGATGAGATAGAGAAGTTGGAAAATCAGAGGGAAGAGCAAGAGGACATTTAAAGCATTTTGCAAAAAGATCCAAAATAGCTGTGTGATACTTGTTACTTCTCCCAATTTCCAAAGGGAGTTAAAAGGCGTCAAAAGAAAAACCAGGCGTCCAATAGTTTGAATACCTGGAGTTTCCACTCCTATCGGAAGTTTTGGCTGAGGAGTAAAACAAAAACAGATAATACAGATACTGTATAGCAGGACTCCCAAGCTAAGTATTTTTTTTCGTTTCATCTTATGGATTTACTTCCGCTACTGCTTTTTGGCGATCACGCTTCATGGTATTTGAACGCAATTGTCCACAAGCTGCATCGATATCAGTTCCGTGTTCCTGACGAACGACACAGTTGATTCCTTTTTTCTTAAGGGTATCATAGAAGGCCATGACACGCTCTTTAGGACTTCGACTGTATTGGTCATGTTCACTAACTGGATTATAAGGAATCAAGTTGACATAAGACAATTTCTTGATATTTTTAAGCAATTCAGCCAATTCAAGTGCTTGTTCAACTCCATCATTGACTTCATTTAGCATGATATATTCAAAAGTTACGCGACGGTTAGTTGTTTCAATATAATACTCGATAGCTGCAAAGAGTTTTTCAATTGGAAAGGCACGGTTAATCTTCATGATGCTTGAACGAAGTTCATTGTTTGGTGCATGAAGAGAAACAGCAAGGTTAACCTGAACACCTTCATTGGCAAAATCACGAATCTTGTGAGCCAAACCTGAAGTTGATACGGTGATATGGCGAGCACCGATAGCCATTCCCTTATCGTCATTGATGGTACGGATAAAGTTCAAAACGTTATTGTAGTTGTCAAACGGTTCTCCAATACCCATAACAACGATATGGCTAACACGTTCATCTTGTCCACGTTCGTCAAAATATTTTTGAACCAACATAATCTGTGCAACAATTTCTCCGTTATTGAGGTCACGTTGCTTCTTAATCAAGCCTGAAGCACAGAAGGTACAACCGATATTGCAGCCTACTTGAGTCGTTACACAGACTGACAAACCATAATGTTGACGCATCAAGACAGTCTCAATCAGCATCCCATCTGGTAACTCAAAGAGGTACTTTACAGTTCCATCGGCTGACTCTTGAACGATACGTTGTTTCAAGGGATTGACAACAAACTGCTCGTTGAGCTTGGCAATCAAATCCTTAGACAAGTTGGTCATTTCTTCAAATGTCTGAACACGTTTACGGTAGAGCCACTCCCAGATTTGATCCGCACGGAATTTCTTTCGCCCTGTTCCAAGACCCATTCTTGCATGCCTTGGCGTGTTAAACTATAAATTGAAGGTTTCATGTTTTCTCCTTATTCTCTAAACTTTTTCTCTAATCTTTCTGACGGATGACGAAATGACGTTGTCCTTTTTCTTCGTTCTGAGGTTTTTGTTCTTTACGACGACGTCTATTTCTCTTGTCCGTGTTATTTCTTTTTTTATTTTGTGATGTTTTCTTGCCTTTTCGAGTATCTTTTTCTTCCTCTTTTTTGCGCATTTTTTGGTCAAATGGTGCTCGTTTAGGAGTTTCATTTTCTAGGACAAAATAGGCACAACCATAGCTGCAATACTCGAGTAGGTAATCTTGTAAACGGCTGATTTTCTCGAGAGACTCTTCAGCTCGATCATTCTTGTAGAAACCACGTAAGCGCAACTGCTCATTACTCCAGTCACCTACTATATAATCATACTTGTTTAAAACTTCGGAAAAACGTTGAGTAAAAGCCGTTGCATCAAAAGCATCCTTGCTATTTTCAACCAAGATAAAAGAAAAACCTTCAGCTTCAACCTTAGTATCATTCAGATGAAATTCCGGACCAGGGAATTTATTGTAATTGTATAATTCAGGTGCAATTTCTTTACGCATAATCTTCCTTTTTAACGTTTACTTAATACTTTATTTTACCATATTTTTGCCATATTTACAGCTTTTGATTTAAAATGAAAAAAGTCTGACTATTTCAATATTCAATTCTAAAAGACACAACTGTACAAAAAAGAAAAAACTGGGAAAACCCAGTTTTTAAATATTATAGGTAAAGTAATTTGAAAAGTGCTACAGCGGCAATAGCAGCAGCAATCGGTGCAACTACTGGTACCCAAGCATACCACCATTTTGAATCACCCTTGTGTGCACCAAGGATTGATTTAGGAAGTAATGCGTGAAGAAGACGTGGTCCAAAGTCACGAGCTGGATTCAAACCTGGTCCTGAAGGTCCACCAAGTGAAGTAACCAAAGCCATTACCAAGAAACCAAGTGCCAAGTGTGCAATACCAAGACCTGGTGACAAGAATGGAGCTACTTGTGTTTTTCGCTTGTTCAAGATATGTAGCGACTTGTTCTTGAGGAATTGTTTGACCTTGAGCAGTCGCTTGTGCCACTTGTTCATTAATCAATGCTTGAGCTTTTGTAACTAACTCAGCACCAAAGAAGTTCTTTGTTAAACCAAGTGCTGCAAAGAAAAGAACAAATGATCCAATAAACTCATTGATAAATCCGTTCACAGTTGCTGCATAACGTGATTCTTTTGTACCATGATCCAAACTTGAAATAGTTGAGAAAGATCCCAGGATGTTATTTGGATTTTCCGTCTTCAAGTAGTAGGGACGGTGAGTCGCAACAACCAAGGCTTGTCCGAAGATTGCTCCCAAAACTTGCGCGATGATGTATTGTGCTACTTGTGACCAAGGGAAGAGACCGCTAACTGCAAGTCCAAGAGTGAAGGCTGGGTTGATGTGGTTTCCAGAAACGTTACCAAACATCAAAGCTGGAATCATAACCCCCATACCGTAACCAACAGCGATAACGAGCCAGCCACTTTGGTGACCTTTCGTACCTTTAAGTTCAACGTTGGCAACCGCACCATTTCCCAAGATAATCAAGATGGCTGTTCCCAAAAATTCTGTGGCATATTTAATAGCCCATGTGAAATCCATTGATAGATTCTCCTTATTATTTTTTAGACAATCCCTATTCTATCAATTTTTAAACCTTTTAGCAACAGATTTTCTAAAAGAATCCTATGGAAAACGCTTTTATTCAGGGCTTTAAAAAAAGACTTAACAAAGAGAGTTTGTTAAGCCCTGATTTCGATTATTCTTGACGCTGACCAAAGTCCTTAATCATCTGCTCCATTTCCTCACGACTTGGTGTCGTAAGCATATAGAGATAGTCTCCTTGCAGTTCAGCAAAGGCAGCTGGCATGATTTTCTTGACCTTGAACTGGTTTCCATATTTAGCGAGCAAGTCTTCTTCTGAATAAACATAGTTAGCATTGGCGCGACGAGATGTTGCCAAGCAATACTGAGTTTCAAACGGAGACTCTGGGAAGGGTTCACCTGCAACGATCGCTGCATAGCCCTTGTACAAATCCAAGGAATGAGCATAGTTATAGACATCAATAGTGAAGCCACCCGCTGGACGGTTATTGTACTCAATGGCAATATAATCATCACCCTCACGGAAGAACTCGATATGGAAGAAACGTTCTTTCATACCAAATTCCTTGACAATAGCCTCACCATACTTGCGCAATTTTGGATCCATATCTTTAAGAACATAATAAGAATTGTCCATCTTGTAAATCATGAGATCAAGCGGTGTATGGGCATAGTCAAAGGTCGTAGAAAAGACGATATTTCCATTTCTATCTACCAAACCGTCGAAGGTACAGATTTCACTTGAGGTTACAAATTTTTCAAAGAAATAAATGGTTGAATGGTCCCATTCAGCCTTAAAGTGGTTTACATCATCTTCTGTTTCAAGTTTGAAGGTTGCTGCTGCACCTACTCCATTATCAGGTTTCGCAATCATTGGAAGTCCAATTTCTTTCACAGCTTTATCAACGTCTGCTTCTGTTTCAATGACTGCACCTGGCACAACTGGAACCCCAGCTTTTTTGAAGAGTTTTTTCATCTCAGATTTGAACTTAGTCTTCTTGAGGTCTTCTGGTTTGGCACCAAAAACATTGAATTGTTCACGAAGGGCAGCATCCAACTCTAGCCAGTATTCATTGTGAGACTCGATACGATCAATTGGACCATGCTTATAAAAAGAAAGGCGACGGCGCGTTTAACCTCATCGATGTTTTCAAGATTATCAACTCGGAAATACTCCGTCAAGCTATTGCGCAATGGTTCATCTAGTTGTTCGTAGGGTTCTTGCCCAATCCCTAGAACGGTAATTCCTTTATTGGCTAATTCAATACTAAACTGTTGGAAATTTTGTGGGTAATAGGGTGAAATTACAAGATAATTCATAAGCGACTCCTTTTATAGACTCATGTGACCGAGAAAATAAGGCATTTGTTTGCGCCACCATTCCCAATCGTGGGCAACATCGTGTCCCCATTCTGCAAACCAAGCAGGAATTTGTTTTTGATCGAAGGCTTCTTTGAGCTTGTAGTAAGAAGGTAGCCCATCATGTTCCCAAGCTCCTAGGCCTGTACAGATAACAATCTCAGCTTGACGATAACGGTCAATAAACCAACCATCATTTTGATTCCAGATATAATCTACTGGTGAGTTTTGATAGATGGCATCATCATTGTAGTAATCACCGACAAAGAAACGTGCATCGTAGACACCACTAAGGGCAATTACTTTGGTGAAGACATCCGGATGTTGCAAGAAGAAGTTGAGAGCATGGTAAGCACCCATAGAGCAACCTGTCGTCATCATGCCATCAAACCAGCCCGTCTTATGCTTGATAAAAGGAATAGCTTCTTCAATCACATATCGTTCATAGGCACGGTGCATCTCAGCTTGATCATGACTATTTTTCCAAGTAGCAAGCCAGCTCTCGCTATCGACACTTGAAAGGGTAAAGAACTGCACGCGACCTTCTTCAATAAAGGATGCACAAGCATCAATCATTCCAAAATCATAGTACTCATTGTGGCTACCACCTGAAGAAGCAAAGACAACAACTGGGATGCCTCCATGTCCGTATCGATTGACATACATTTCACGGTTAAGATGACCACTCCAGTGGCTAAGATGTTCAATATGCATATCCTGTCTCCTTTATACTATTTACCAATTTTCTGCAAAAAAGCGTAAGCAAGCTGGAAGATTTTCTGCCCATGGAATTTCATGGTGGATAGCCCCGGCTTGAACCTTGAGTGAGAGATTTTCCAACTCAACTCCTCCTGCTATCAAATCATGATAATAGCGAAGAGAAGAGTCAATATAGGCCTGCTTAATATTACCAGCCATGAGGGTCTTATCCGTGTCATCTGCTTCTTCCGTCCCAACATAGATAAAGACTCGTTGATCAGGTAATAGTTTTTTACGCTCCATATAGCGATCAAAGGCCTCTTGGTGAAGCCAGTTAGCTGATGAAAAGACACCCAAGCAGCCAATCTGGTCTTGATACTCCAAGCCAATAAACTGTGTAATATTGCCACCTAGAGAAGATCCAACCATAGCAGTGTGCTTGCGATCAGACTTTGTCCGATAGTTTTCGTCGATAAAGGGTTTGACCACTTCCATGACAAACTCAGCGTACTCGACTCCCTTACCACCAAATTGTTGACCAGGGATGTTAGACTCTTGGAATTTCCAAGCTGCATACTCATTCATCCGTCCAAGTCCATCATTGTCAATGGCCACTATAATCATGCGGCTGATATCTGGATTTCGCTTGATGGCTGGGATAATCTTCCAGGAATGGCCTACGTAGGATTCCTTACTATAAAAGACGTTTTGTCCATCATGGAAATACACCACAGGATAACTTCTATCCGTATCTTTCTCATAGTTTTTAGGGAGGAGAACACGTACGCGACGCTCCTTACCTGTGTAGGGAACCACCAATTTATGCTCTCGCATTTAAATAAAAATAAGATTGATTCATTGTCAGAAAACTCTCTATATTCAAAATTTTATCTAATTATATCATAAAAATAGAAAAAAAGTCAGTTTCCGTCCAAATTTAGGACAATAAACTAACTTTTTTTACTTATTTTATCTTTTCCTCTGGTTTTTCTGATTAAAGGAGATCATCGATCAACTCATCGACCGCATCCTTCTCAGCCTGAGGTGTAATTTCAGTAATCATGATTCCCGCTACTGCACGTTCAACCAATCCTTCAACATCCATTCGAGCTTCATACTGCTCTGCATTCTTAATCTTAGGATTTGTCTTCGGACGATCTGGTGCAAAAATGGTACAACAGTCTTCAAAGGGCTGTATAGAGATTTCAAAGGTATCAATTTCTTGCGCAATATCAATGATTTCTAGCTTGTCCATAGTTACAACTGGACGAATGATTGGTGTGTTGGTCACAGCATTGATAGCCTGCATACTTTCAAGGGTTTGACTAGCCACCTGACCAAGACTTTCCCCATTGATGATAACCAAGCCATTTCGTACCTCACGGATACGATCTGTAATGCGCATCATAAAGCGACGAGTCAGCGTCATCAGATAGGCTTCTGGCGCCTTGGCTTTAATTTCTTCTTGAATCTCCGTGAATGGCACTTCGATAAACTGGATATTACCACCGAATTTGGTCAATTTACGGGTCAAATCCTGTGCTTTCTTGAGGGCACCTGGACTTGTGTAGGGAGGGCTCGCAAAGTGAACAGCCTCGATATCCACTCCACGTTTTAGAGCTAGATATCCAGCAACTGGTGAGTCAATCCCTCCTGACAACATGAGCATACCTTTTCCAGAAGTTCCTACCGGCAAACCACCTGCACCACGAATGGTTTCATATGAAAGGTAGGCTGCTTCTTCACGAATCTCCACTTGAAGGTTAATGTCAGGATTTTTCATTTGTGCTTGCACATTTGGAATAGCATCAAATACTGCTCCACCGAGAGTTTGGTTGAGTTCTCGACTGTCTAGCTCAAAGTTGTGGTCGCTACGCTTACTTGAGATTTTAAAGGTCATCCCTTCCTTGTAGATGTCTTTCATAATCTCTTGAACAGCAGACTTAAGAACTTCTACGGATTTTTCAACCTTATATACTGGAGAAAAATTTTGAATCCCGAAAACTTGCTTGAGAGATTCTGCCACAGGTTCATAATCTGCCCCATTCAGATAAGCATGGGCACGATCGCGGTCTGCTGTCACTTTAACTTGAGGATAGATGGATAAAACGTCCGAAATATTATTGCGAAGTTTATTGATGAAACGCATACGGTTTTTACCTTTGGTTGAAAGTTCCCCGTAGCGAATCATAATTTCTGAATATTGCATGAATACTCCTATCTTACTTTTCTAGTTTGATTGTAAATTAATTTTAGTTTGGTCAAGAACTGCTCCACTTGACTCATGTCATTTTCTAGGTCTAGACTGACGCGTACTGCTGACTGAGCCTTATCTTTTTCAACCCCCATGGCAATCAAGGTGCCTGCAGGTTTTCCTGCCTTGGACGAGCAAGCAGAGGTTGTGGAGATGAAAATATCATAGTCCTCAAATGCATGAACGATGACTTCACCACGGACACCCTTAATCCCAAAGGTCAGAATATGAGGAGCAAAATCTTCTTCTCCTGAGAAAACAAAAATATCAGGATAATTAAGAAGGGCTTGACGGATAACCTCTTTCATCTGACTTGTTTTGCTAGCAAATAAGTCCAATCTCTCCATAGCCAAACGTAGGGCCTTGGCAGTCGCAGCAATTCCTGCTACATTCTCAGTTGTGGAACGATAGTCGCGCTCCTGGCCACCACCGGTTAATAGGGGGGTGATTTTCTTGCCAGACTTAATGTAGACAAAGCCAACACCCCGAACTCCGTGGAACTTATGACTGGAGAAGGTCGCAAAATCAACTCGGTCTGCCAAATACTTTTCTGTTGGTATTTTTGCCAAAGCCTGAACAGCATCAACATGGAAAGAAATGGTTGGTTTATCTGCTAAAAGCTCTGAAATAGCTTGGATGGGCTGGATGGAACCAATTTCATTGTTAACTGCCATGATGGAAACTAGTGTGGTATCAGGACGAAGTAAACCTGCTAAGGCTTTTACATCTACAAATCCTTTTTCATCAACTGGTGCAAAATCCACTTCAAACCCTTGAGTTTTGAGCCAGAGAGCTGACTCCTTGACTGCTGGGTGCTCAATGTCAGACACAATGATATGTTTGCCAAATTGCGCTTTTTCAAATGCAACCCCTTTGATAACCCAATTATCCCCTTCAGTACCACCAGATGTAAAGAAGATTTCCTCGCATTTCTTGCCAATTAAATCTGCAATCTGCTGACGAGAAGCTTCTAAAATTCTGGTAGACTGATCACCCAAACGATGAAGGCTAGATGGGTTACCAATAATTTTTGCAGACACCTGCATGTAAGTTTCAAGTACTTCAGGATAAGGCTTGGTCGTAGCCGAATTATCAAAGTAAATCATTGTTTCTCACACTTTCTAAATCACTCCTTCTATTGTAACACGAAACAGTTCAGGCGACAAGAAATGCCGTTCAGGTTCATTTAAGTTTTTTTTAAAGATTTTGGGTATAATGAATCATGGTAAAGGAGAGAAATTATGTCTAACTATCGCAGAAAATCAAAACCTAAAACTGAACATATCAAAAAAGGCTTTACCGTCTTTCAAAAAACAATTGCAACTTTAGCCAGTATCCTTGGTTTGATTACAGCTAGTATCACTATCATGAATGCTTTAGATAAAAACAAGGATCATAAAGATACGACTACACAAACAACCATAATAAAGGAAGTTCAAAAGGAAGCTCCAGCTGAATCCAATGCACCTGCACAGAATCAAGGAAGCAACCAAGAAACTAATTCTGCAAATGGTGGAGTTGACGAAAAAAATAATAATGTTCAATCAGAAGAGACTACTCAAGCTTCTAACAACGTCCCAAAAAATCAAACTGATGGAGTTGCTCAATCTGATACAGTTGCGACAGACAATAAAACAAACCCTTAACAATAAAGCTTCTCTCCAGTTTCGGAAAGAAGCTATTTTTTTATTGTTGTAAGACTTTTCGAGGTTTTGTTCCTTCAGCAGGACCGATAACACCAGCCATCTCTAATTCTTCCATCAATCGAGTTGCACGGTTAAAACCAACTGATAAACGACGCTGAATCATAGAAGCACTCGCCTTTTGTGTCTCGATGACAAGGGCTTTTGCTTCTTCAAAGAGTGGATCACCAGCATCATCGCTAGAACCAAAGTCGCCTTCAGTCTCGGACACTTCTCCAGGGTCAAAGCTTTCATCATAGTCAGCATCTGCTTGGGACTTGATGAAGTTCACAATACGCTCGACATCATCATCTGAGATAAAGGAACCTTGAAGACGAACTGGATGGTTTTCATCGATTGGCTTAAAGAGCATATCTCCTCGACCAAGCAATTTCTCAGCGCCATTTTCATCCAAAATCGTCCGTGAGTCTGTTCCTGATGAAACAGCGAAGGCTACACGAGACGGAACATTGGCCTTAATCAAACCAGAGATAACATCTACTGAAGGACGTTGGGTTGCAAGGATCATATGGATACCAGCTGCACGCGCCTTTTGTCCTAGACGGATAATAGCATCTTCTACTTCCTTGCTGGCAACCATCATGAGGTCAGCTAACTCATCGACAATCACAACGATTAAAGGTAGCGGTACTTGTTTGTATTCGGACTGAGCGTTAAACTCTTCTACCTTAGCATTGAAACCAGCGATATTTCGAACGCCGACTTTAGCAAAGAGCTCATAGCGGTTTTCCATCTCGTCAACAACCTTTTGCAATGCCTTGCTAGCCTTACGAGGATTGGTCACAACTGGAATCAAGAGATGAGGGATATCGTTGTAGACTGAAAGCTCAACCATCTTTGGATCGACCATCATGAATTTGACTTGGTCTGGGCGTGCTTTCATCAGAATACTTGCAATAATGCCGTTAACCGCAACAGATTTACCAGAACCTGTAGAACCGGCCACTAGCAAATGAGGCATTTTAGCTAAGTCAAAACTACGAGCTGTTCCGTTAACTGCTTTCCCAAGAGGAATTTCTAAAAGATTTCAGGTTTTGTTTGTGATTGTTCCCAAAGTTCACGGAAGGATACAGTTGCAATTTCAGAGTTTGGAACTTCGATACCAACCAAAGATTTCCCTGGAATTGGAGCCTCAATACGGACATCCTTGGCAGCCAAAGCAAGAGCCAAGTCATCTGCTAGGTTGGAAATGCGATTGACACGAACACCTACAGCAGGTTTTACTTCGTACTTGGTAACGGATGGCCCAATTTCTGCTCTTTCAACCGTTACTTTAATACCAAAACTTGCGAAGGTTTCTTCCAAAATCTTGATATTCTCCCGAACGATTTTCTTTTCTTTAGACTGGTCTTTTGGTTTATCTGGGGCGAAAAGTTGCAAGCTTGGGAGTTTATACTCTAAGGCTTTTTTAGCAGAAAAATCGACTTCTACTTCTTCGTCATCCTCTTCTGGGAAAACTTCTTCCTCTGGAAAATCCACTTCCTCAGGATATTCAAAATCAGCTTGAGGGAGAATAATCTCTGGTTCTACCCATTCTTCTTCTGGAAGTGGAGGAAAATCGTGCAGTAGCTCTTCTGATAATATTTCTCCAGTTTCCATATCTACAGGAGTCATGTCAAGCAAAGCCTGCTCTTCTCTTTCTTTTTCAAGTCTTGCTTGCTCTTCCGCTTCTCTTCGTGCCTTTTCCTCTTCACGCTTGATAAAGCGCTCTTGTTTTTTTCTGTTCACGGCGCTCCATCCAGATAGCAAATCGAGCCGAAAGAAAATCAGCGATATCGTAGATTGACCATGGACTAATCAATAGTGCACCGATTAAGACTAAGATTGCTCCGATGAAGTAAGTTCCAATATTTGAGAACAAAAAAGCTACCGGAATGTAGAGGATAACCCCTAGCAAACCTCCACCGGCAAAACTAGTCACTTTAAAGCTAGTTAAATCTTTAAAAATTTGACCGGCAGTCCCTTGGAAAACAGCGTTTGCCATGCTAAATTTCCAGACAAGATATGCTTGAAAGATGAGAAGCAAGCCTGCAAAAATGAAGAAGAAACCTGCTAATAAACCTTCTTGCTTATGAATCCATTTAAATAAAAATAGATAGATTAGCAGAGAAAAAATAGCTAGATAAGCCAAACTCCCCACGAGTAAGCGGATTAGGTTATAAACAGTGATTCCGACTGCTCCCCATTTGAGAGCCGCAAAAATTAAACAAATAGCCAAAGCTAAGGAAATCAACATTCGTTGAATCGCTTGTTTTCTTTCTAATTCTGCTTTAGACGGTCTGCGTCTTGTTTTACTTGTATTCTTGTTTGCCATGATTCTATTATACCATATTTCAGAAACATCTAGAGAAGAGAAAATAGGCTGTAAATAAGCCTTTTAAATGAGTTAAATCCATAATCTTAAGAATTTAGAAATCTTGATAATATGGATTTTATGTTCAAATGACTTTTTTACTAGACTATTTTGAATTTATTGTAATTACTTCATCTTTTTTTACATAAAGTTCGTAAGATAGGATTTTTTTACAAATCCCATTTGATTTTTTTAATTTTTGGAATTTTTTTCTAATTCTCTTATCTGCAACTTCCCAAATACAATCAAAATGGTCTTCCATCATAGAAATAAAATCAACCTCATTTTTTTATTAGTTTTAAAAATCTTCAAGTTTCTTTTAGAGTTTCACGTTCACCTATCAATGCGAAATTTGTCTTCCAATTATATGGAGGAAGGGTAACTCTTAAAAAAAGCCTTTGTTATCTTCACATTTTTTTCTCATCTTTATATACTAACATAAAAGGGAGACGATATTCTGTTGAATAGTAACGAATTTCCATTTTCCCTTCTTTTTATATATTCACTATATCTTTTTGTAATATCTTCAATTCCAGAACTAATATTTGTACCAGGCTTACGTAAATTTTTTTTTATTTCAAGTTTCTCTAGGTCGGACAAAAATGGAGTATAGACCTGAGAACACAAAAAACGAATCTTAGTTCCACGATCCATAGCCAATTTTAAAATATACTCATTATTAGAAAAGAATTGGCTTCCTGATATAAATAATAAATCTAATCTTTCAGCATTCTCGCACAAGTCCATAATTTCTCTAGTTGAATGTGTTTTCATAGCTGCTATACCTTTAAACCATAAGACTTAATTTCTTGAGAAACTCGCATTTGTTCTAGTAGTTTATCTTTAAATAAATAAGTGAAACCACCAATTATCAGCGCAACAACTAGCGAAGATAAGGAAGACTCCGCAATACGTGTCCAATCTAAATTTACAAAAATAACATACATATTCATTTAAAACACTCCAATACTATTTTCAATTATTTGAATTACATATTTAGAATATCATCCTAACATTACCTTGTCAATCACTACAAAAAATGACTGACCACTTTTGTGTTCAGTCATTTGAATCTATTGTAATTATTTTTCTAATGGTTTACGAAGGTAACCATAAACCACACCACTGACAAGTGCTCCTACCAAGACAGAGACAAGATAGAGAAGAGCATTTGAAGTAAGGGCAATAACGAAGATTCCTCCGTGAGGAGCCATGAGTTTGATATTTGCAAGACCAACGAGTCCACCTGCTACCGCTGAACCAAGGATGAAGCTTGGGATAGCACGAGCTGGGTCTGCTGCACCAAATGGAATCGCACCTTCAGTGATGAATGACAAGCCCATAACGATGTTCGTCAAACCAGAGTTACGTTCTTCTTTGGTAAATTTATTCTTGAAGAGAAGTGTTGCCACAAAGATTGCAAGTGGTGGAACCATTCCTCCAGCCATAACTGCTGCCATGGCTACTGAACCACCTGTTGCCACTGTTGCTGCAAGAGTACCAGTACCAAAGACGTAGGCTGCTTTATTGACAGGTCCACCCATGTCGACAGCCATCATTCCTCCAAGAACGACTCCAAGAAGGACAGCTGATCCACCTTCAAGACCACCAAGGAAGTTGTTCATACCAGTGTTGATTGCGGCCATTGGGATATTAACAGCTAGCATGACAAGCCTGTCAAGATTGTTCCAAAAAGTGGCAAGAGAAGGATTGATTTAGCACCTTCAAGGGAGCGAGGAACCTTCACGTATTTCTTAACCAAGAGCACCAAGGCACCTGCGATAAATCCACCTACGAGGGCTCCAAGGAAACCTGATGATACTCCTGCAAGGGCTGAAGTTGCTTCGCCGCCCTGAGCGTAAGGAATTTTACCAAAGGCATAACCTTCTTTAGCGATAGCACCAGCTACGAAACCGGCTACCAAACCTGGTTTTTCAGCGATTGAGTAGGCAACATATCCTGCAAATACTGGCAACATCAAACCAAAGGCAGAACCACCGATTTTCATGAACATAGAAGCGAGTTCATGGTAAGAACCAAGATTTCCAAGGCTCTCATTAGGCACACCCAAAGCCCCATCAATCAAGAAGGCGAGGGCAATCATGATACCACCACCAATAACGAATGGCAACATTTGTGATACACCACTCATCAAGTGTTTGTAGAAAGCACCACCTAGACTTTGTTTTTCATTAGAGGCTGTTGCAGCTTGCGCTCCATTAGCAGCACGATATACTTCAGCATTACCAGAAAGAGCCAAGTTGATCAACTCTTCTGTCTTACGAATACCATCTGCAACTGGACGGTTCACCAATGGTTTACCATCGAAACGATCCATCTCAACTGCTTTATCTGCAGCGATGATAACAGCTTTGGCATTGCGGATATCTTCTGCTGTCAATTTGTTGCCAACACCGCTAGCACCATTAGTTTCAACCTTGATACCAACACCCATTTCAGCAGCCACTTTTTGAAGAGCTTCTTGAGCCATATAAGTGTGAGCAATTCCTGTTGTACAAGCAGTTACAGCAACGATAAAGTCATCAGAACTATTTGCAGGTGTTTGAACTGGCTCTTGAGCTTTTTCTGAAGCTTGGTCAAAGAGTTCAATGACTTGATCAGCTGATGTTACTTGACGAAGTTTATCAGCAAAACCGTCTTTCATTAAGTATTGAGATAATTCTGCCAAGGCAGCCAAGTGAGTATCATTGGCACCTTCTGGAGCAGCAATCATAAAGAAGAGGTCAGTTGGTTGTCCATCTAAACTTTCATAGTCAACACCCTTGTTTGACTTAGCAAAGAGAACTGTTGCTTCTTTAACTGCAGCGTTCTTGCTATGAGGCATTGCGATACCATCACCCAAACCTGTAGAAGTCAAAGCTTCACGCGCCAAGATTCCTTCTTTAAAGTTTCGAAATCTGTCACATATCCGTGCTCTACCAAGCTATGAATCATTTCTTCGATAGCTGCTGTTTTTTCAGTTGCTTGCAAATCAAGCAACATCACATCTTTTCTCAGTAAATCCTGAATTTTCATCTTTTTTCTACCTCAACTTTTTCATAAGTTTCTTTAATAAATGCTGCAGTTGCCAAGTCATCAGAGAAGGTAGTTGCTGTTCCACAAGCCACACCCCATTTGAAGGCTTCTACTGCGTCTTTTGATTTGACAAACTCACCCGTAAATCCAGCAACCATAGAGTCACCAGCCCCCACTGAGTTTTTCACTGTTCCCTTGATCGGTTTAGCAAAGTAGGCTCCATCTGATGTTACCAGAAGAGCTCCATCTCCAGCCATAGAGATAATAACGTTTTGAGCACCCTTAGCTAGCAATTCTCGAGCGTATTTTTCTATTTCATCAAGGCTTTCAAGCTTGACTCCAAAGATAGCTCCCAGTTCATGATTATTTGGTTTGACCAAAAGTGGATGATAATCCAAACTATCGATCAAGGTCTGACCTTCAAAGTCACAGACTACTTGTGCGCCTGTCTGACGCGTCAAAGCAATTAATTCTTTGTAAACAACATTACCCAAGTTTTTAGCACTCGAACCCGCAAATACAACTGTATCTTCTGCTGTTAAACTTGAAAGAATGGCTTTTAACTCTTCAAGTTGATCGGGCTCAACATTAGGACCTGTCCCATTGATTTCAGTTTCTTGGTCGGCTTTAATCTTAACATTGATACGCGTATCTTCTGCCACTTGGACAAAGCGTGTTTCGATTTGCTCTTCAGCCAAAGTGTCACTGATAAACTTACCAGTAAAGCCTCCGATGAAACCTGTCGCTGTATTCGGAATATCCAAACGCTTCAAGACACGGCTAACATTGATACCTTTACCACCAGCAAACGTATCATCACTATCCATACGATTGACACTACCAACTTCTACTTTGTCCAAACGGACAATGTAGTCTATAGATGGATTGAGTGTGACTGTATAAATCATACTTCTATTACCTCCGTTTTCTCTTTGATAGCTGACAAGAGCTCATGACCCTTGCTTGTAATGACAATAGCACGTTTTATAGGAGCTACCTTAGCAAAACAAGACTGACCAATCTTGGATGAATCTGCTAGAACATATGTCTGTTTAGCATTTCTAAGATAGCTCGCTTGACGGCTCCCTCCTCCATATCTGGAGTTGTAAAGTAACCTTCATCTACACCATTCATTCCAATAAAGGCACGATCAAAGTGTAATTGGTTAATTTGGTTAAGAGCCACTCCTCCGATACTAGCATCCGTTGTCATCTTGACTCCACCACCGATAATCACCGTTGGGATTTGCTTATCCACTAACTGCACCGCATGGTGAATGGAATTGGTTACCACTGTAATGTCTTTTCGCTCCAATTCTTTAATGAGAAAGGCTGTCGTACTTCCTGCATCTACAAAGATAACATCTTTTTCTTTGATGAGGGAAGCTGCCTTTTGAGCAATCAACTTTTTCTCTTGAAGGTTTTTGACAGATTTTTCTTGAATGGTTTCTTCTTCTTGCAAGGAGTGAGGCAACTCTGCTCCTCCATGCACTCGACGAAGTTTATTTTCAGACTCCAATTCATCCAAATCACGTCTAACTGTTGATTCTGAAGTATCTAGCAAGCCCACTAATTTCTCTAGCGAGACAATTTTATGCTTACTCAATTCTTCTAAAATCACCTGTTTTCGTTCACTTTTTAGCACTAACCCACCTCCTGTTAACGATTACATTATTCATTCTATCATAAAAAATATCAAAGTCAAGCATTTTTTGTCATTTTCTTTCATTTTCTGTCACTAGCTCCTCATCTTCAAATAAATTTGCAAGAAAGAAGGCTTTATGGTAGACTAGGTTAGTAAACAATGGAAGATTACTCAAGAGGCTTAAGAGGCCGTGTTGGAAACGCGGTAGGCGTGTTAAAGCGTGCGTGGGTTCGAATCCCATGTCTTCCGTTTATTTTCAAAAAGATACCCAAGAAATCTTGGGTATCTTTTTTCTTATATACTTGTTTTATAACTCGGGTGAAGTTCTTAGAAAATATCAAATAACAATTTCACATTGAGAATTGTTAAGATAATGGAAACGATATAGCCAAGGATGGTATTCCATTTAGCATTGGTAAATTCGCCCATCAGTGATTTCTTAGAAGTTAGATAAATCAAAGGGAAGATTGAAAACGGAAGAGCGATTGAAAGAAAGACCTGCGAATAGACCAATAACTGATCCAAGGTTTTTTCCTGATGACCAAAAAGAATGGCTACAATCATGACAGGCAACAAGGCAAAGAGACGAGTTGCCAAACGAATGAACCACTGAGGCAATCGCATATGCAAGAATCCTTCCATAACGATTTGTCCTGTCAAGGTACCTGTAATTGTCGAATTTTGACCACTGGCTAATAAAGCCAAGGCAAACAAGGTTGATAAGGTCGAGCTAGCTATAGCTCCTGCAATAGTAGAATCCTGCAAGGCATTATACATTTGAGAGAAGGCAGAAATCTCAGATGCATGGCCGAAAAAGAGAGCCGCCCCGAGAATTAATAGAAGGGAGTTAACCACAAAGGCCAAGGATAATTGGAGATTTGAATCCCAGGTCATAAAGCGCACGGCTTTCGAACATCATTCTTGTCCTTGTGATTGATTTTCCGAGTTTGAGACAAGGAAGAATGCAAATAGAGGTTATGGGGCATCACTGTCGCACCCACGATACCTAACGCCAAGGTTAATTGACTTTCATGCCCTGGCAAGGGACTTTCAAATAAGGTTGCATTCGGTAGATAACCCTCAACGATTCCTTGGAAGCTTGGATGTGACAAAGCTACCAGATAGGTAAAAATTGCTAGAATGGTTAAAATCAGTGTTGTCACAATAGCTTCAATCTTCTTAAAGCCAAATTTCATCAGAAGCAATAAGAGAAAAACATCCAACACGGTCAAGAGAATTGCTATCATAATCGGAATCTTAAAGAGAAGATTGAGAGCAATCGCTGAACCTAGAACTTCTGCCAGATCTGTCGCCATCAAGGCTAATTCTAAAATCACCCATAGACTATAACGAAGCCATTTAGGTGAATGATGAGCCGTTGCTTGAGCCAGGTCCATCTGGGTTACAATACCAAGCTTTCCTGCCATCTGCTGAAGTTGCATGGCAATGAGAGATGAAATCAAGATAACAAACAAGAGACTATACTTATAGGAAGCACCACCGACTACACTGGTAATCCAGTTTCCTGGATCCATATAACCAACTGCGACAAGAGCACCCGGACCTAAAAAGGCCTTTAAATTTTGCCAGAAATGATTGTTATTTGGAGTATCGATAGATTGATTAATCTCAGAGAGTGACACTTTTTTATGAGAAGACATAGATACTTACCTCTTTCTAAACCTACTTTTTCATTATTTTCTATTAGAGAAAAATAAGATTGACTTTAAACTATTAAAACAATGAAAACTATATGAAAAACATTTAGTTTTTTCATTATTTTTCTTAAGGCACCTTAATTATAACAGAAAATATGATAAAAACTTAAGAAAATTCAGGACTTGATTTAATATTTAGGATACAACTGAAAATTGTATCCTTTTTGTATAAAAGAATACCAAGGAATACTAAAGAATAAAACAAAAAACGTTGTAAAAACAACGTTTTAGAAAGATTTACAAAACAATGTAAATTATTAATGGAGCCGGTGGGAGTCGAACCCACGTCCAAACACCTGCTAACATATTTGTCTACAACCATAGGTTATGTATTGTTTTAACAGCTCCTCGACACATAACTCAAGCCTAGGAACTGCGAGCCTATAAATCTCTTACCAAACTGCTAGACAAAGTTTGATCGTATCTCGCTAATAATAAGACCTATCATCAGACACGAGCAATCCGAATCGGGTCACGCCTGCTGGTTTTTAGGCAGCTAGAGCGTAAGATGTGTTATTTTTGCAGTTATATTTAACTGAGCGTTAACGTCGCCACACGAGTTGCAAAATATGCCTCATAATGCCTGTCGAATCCGTAACGACCCCAAAAGACAACAGAACTATTATACCTTATCTGAGGGGAAATTGCAAAAATGTAAGCAAATACCTAGAAAACACCTATTTTCAAGGCATCTGATAGGGCCTGATAGCCAGAGACGCTAAGATGAAGACCATCTGTTGTATAGTCTGATTTGAGTTGTCCTTCCTGATCAAGTAGTTTGTCAAAAACAGATACATATTCTACCTGCATATAGGCTGATGCCAGTTCTTGGTAGGCTTGGTTCCACGCCTTGATTGTATCATTCTTACGAATATAAACAGTCTGTTTGAAATTCTCACTCTCATTGACCGGCAAGATGGAAACAAGCTTTATTTGTGACAGCGGATAGTCACGTGAAATGGTTTGAATCACACTCTCAAGATTGTTTAGTGCTTCCATCATTGGAACATCTTTTCCAATGTCATTTGTCCCAATCAATAATACAATTTGATCTACTGCATCACCATAGAGGTGGGCATCAAGATTCTTCAATAAAAGGCCAGTCTGATAGCCTCGAATGCCTCGATTCACAATCGTCTTTGACGTTCCTAGTAATTCTTGTAAAGGATAATACTCAATAATTGAATCACCAATAAAGATGATAGAGGGTTCAATTACCGAGATACGATTGAGTTCACGATACTTGGTTTGAATTTTCTCCTGCTCTTTTAAGAGCCAATTTTCTAAAAGTTGTACTGCCAAGTTATTCTCCTTTTTCTAGCCAATTTTCTAAAACTTGGTAAACACCTGCCTGACTGTTGGCTGGCGCCACTTTTGTCGCAACTTCCTTAACAGACTCCTCAGCATTTTCCATTGCGTAAGAAATTCCTGCCAACTCTAACATTTCGATGTCATTTTCACTGTCTCCAAAAGCCATGATTTGTTCTGGTTTTAAGTTCCAACGTTTGAGCAATTCCTCTAAGCCCCAAGCCTTATGAATCCCGTCCTGTAAGATATCAATACAGCCATATCCACTAGAAACAGCACGAACATGACCATCAAACAAGTCATTGATTTCCTGCAAAACTGCATCTGATCGTTCTTCACCAACAACCATACTCATCTTTAGAACACCACCGAATAAGCTGGAGTCAAATTCATCAACAAGTGCATTCGTTGATAGAGCTTTTCAATCATCTCTGGAGTCATAAATTTATCCAGTTCTGTAAAAACAGTGCCTTCCTTAACAAAACCACCATTCATACCAGTGACGACAAACTGATCCTGGCATTCCCTACCTTTAAAATGGTCTAAAGCCCTATCAACCATGACATCATCCCAAGTTTGTGCCTGTAGCAATTTATCATTTTCGAATATACGAGCACCATTAGCAACCACGAGAACGACTCTATCTGCTAGATGTCCCAATAATTGTCGCATACGATGAACTTCATTTCCCGTAGCAATGACAAAACGAACGCCACGTTGATCGAAACGATCCAAGATTTTTTCAAGCCGTGGTAGATCCAGTTGTCCTTTTGGGTCTAACAAAGTACCGTCCATATCCGTTGCTATTATCTTAATTTCCATTGTGTCTCCTTGAGGTTCGAATCACTACCATTTCAAACCTACATGCTCATTCATTTCTTTATAGGCTGTATCAATCCGTTCCTTGGTCGCCTCGTCTAACTGACTACGGTATTTCCCACCCTCTATAAAATCTTCCAAGATATAGGTTTGGTATAGATAGAGTGGGTATCCTTCTGGAGAATAACCTCCCTTAGGAGTCCGACTCACCCAACTTGGATGTGCTTGAGCCGTCTCGATAGTTGTTTTACCAGATTTTTTCTTAATGGTCACATCCATGAGGACTCCACGTTCCGTCCACTTAGCATTTTCAACATCCTGCATGGTTTCAATTCGTTGATTTGAGATAAAATTCCCCATAGAGTAGATGATAAGCTTTTTATCACCATTTTTTTCAACCGTTTCAGCTGGTTCAACAACGTGAGGGTGACCACCAAAGATAATATCTGCTCCCCAATCAATCATTTTATGGTAAAGTTTCTTTTGCTCCTCAGTCGGCTCAATTTGATACTCAACTCCCATCTGAGGCATGATAATTGTAATATCCGCCTCCTTTTCTGCTCGTTCAATTTCAGCCTTCATTTTATCTTCATCTAAGTCTGAAAGATAACGATTATAATCCTCTTGAGAAATGCTTTGTTCAATTCCGTTAAAACCATAGGAATAAGCTAAAATAGCAACTTTAATACCATTAACTTCCTTGATAAGTAAAGGTGCCTTGTCTCGTGATTCATGGGTATAGACCCCGACCGGCGTCATTCCTGCCTTTTCAATAGCCTCTGCAGTTGAAACCACTCCCTCAATCTGAGAATCTAAGATATGATTGTGAGCCAAGTCTAGCACTTGATAGCCCGCATCTTTTATAGCATCCATGACTTCACCAGGCGCATTAAACAAAGGATAACCTGCAAGATAGTGGTCTTTATTTACGGTTCCTTCAAAATCACCAATGACTAAGTCAGCTTTCTTAAGCCAAGGCTTCACGTATTCAAAATTTCATGAAAATCGTAGGTGCCATCTGACTTTTTTGCTGAGATGTAAATAATATCATGGTAGAGCAAATCACCATTTGCCATGATACGAGCACTTGTTTCCTGATCTGTTACAGTATTCTTCTCCTTATAATTAGAGCTCTGACTCACTGTAGTTGCACTACTATTTTCTAAAGGAATTCCCTTTAGCCCTTCAGCTAATAAGGTCAATACCATCGAAATAGCAACTACAATCAACAAAACCACAATAAAGGTTTTATTACTCCATTGGCGATAGTTTCTAAAAAATCGAATCAATTTCTCGACAAGCCGTAAGATAGGACCATTTTGATTTCTACTACTGCGTTTTTCCATCTTTTTTCTCCTTGCTTTTTGATGCAAGTCTCCTTATCTTATTATACCACAGACAAATAGGTATTTCCTTTTATTCTATTATTTTTTAACGGCTTCTGTCACTTTCTTTCTCATCTGTTTTGTGTTATCATGTAATTGTAATGGAAGGAAGGAGAGAACATGTCTGCTATAGAACGTATTACAAAAGCTTCTCATTTAATCGATATGAAAGATATTATTCGCGAGGGCAATCCAACCCTACGTGCTGTTGCTGAGGAGGTCACTTTCCCATTGAGTGATCAAGATATTATCCTCGGTGAGAAAATGATGCAATTTTTGAAACATTCACAAGATCCAGTTATGGCTGAAAAACTTGGACTACGTGGAGGAGTTGGACTTGCAGCACCACAATTGGACATCTCAAAACGCATCATCGCTGTTTTGGTTCCAAATATCACTGAGGATGGTGAAACACCTCAGGAAGCCTATGATTTACAAGCTGTTATGTACAATCCTAAGATTGTTTCACACTCAGTTCAAGATGCTGCTCTAGGCGAAGGAGAAGGTTGTCTATCAGTCGATCGAGCTGTACCTGGTTATGTTATCCGTCATGCTCGAGTGACTGTTGACTACTTTGACAAGGATGGCGAAAAACATCGTATCAAGCTAAAAGGCTACAACTCAATCGTTGTCCAACATGAAATTGACCACTTAAATGGTATTATGTTTTACGATCGAATTAACGAAAAAGATCCCTTTGAAATCAAAGAAGGCCTACTCATTCTCGAATAAAGAAAATCCCGTTGAAAGACGGGGTTTTATGTTATAATAGAGCCATGAAAACAAATGATATTGTCTATGGCGTTCACGCCGTTACGGAAGCACTTTTAGCAAACACAGGAAATAAACTCTATCTCCAAGATGATCTACGAGGAAAAAATGTAGAAAAAGTAAAAGAACTAGCTACTGAAAAGAAAGTATCCATCTCTTGGACTTCAAAAAAGACTCTTTCTGAAATGACTGAAGGTGCTGTCCACCAAGGTTTTGTTTTGCGTGTTTCTGAATTTGCCTATACAGAACTTGAGCAGATTCTTGAAAAAACACGCCAAGAAGAAAACCCACTACTATTGATTCTCGATGGACTAACTGACCCTCACAACCTAGGTTCTATCCTAAGAACAGCCGATGCAACCAATGTTTCAGGTGTCATTATCCCTAAGCATCGAGCTGTTGGTGTTACTCCTGTCGTTGCTAAAACAGCAACGGGTGCCATCGAACATGTTCCCATTGCCCGCGTGACCAACCTCAGCCAAACCTTGGATAAACTTAAAGAAGAAGGCTTTTGGACATTTGGGACTGATATGAATGGAACTCCTTGCCATAAATGGAACACCAGTGGAAAGGTCGCCCTCATTATCGGAAATGAAGGAAAAGGTATCTCAAGTAACATCAAGAAGCAAGTGGACGAGATGATTACTATTCCAATGAATGGTCACGTACAAAGTCTCAATGCCAGTGTTGCTGCTGCTATTCTTATGTACGAAGTCTTTCGAAATCGATTATAAAAAAGTTTCCAATCGTTTGATTGGAAACTTTTTTAATTATGTTCAGTGATATATTTATAGGCTTCTTGACCTGCAATGGCGCCATCTCCAACTGCTGTTGTAACTTGACGAAGGTCCTTTTGACGAACATCCCCAACTGCAAAGACTCCTGCAACCCTTGTTTTCATATGGTCATCTGTCACAATCCAACCTGATTCATCTTGGATTTGTAAATCCTTTGTAAAATCACTAACTGGATCTAAACCAACGTAGATAAATACACCACCAAAGGCATGTTCAGTCACTTGATTTGTTTTAACATTTTCAATGACAACTGACTCCACACGGTTTTCACCCTTGATTTCTTTGACAACAGAATCCCAAATGAAGTTGATTTTTCATTGGCAAAGGCGCGATCTTGCAAAACCTTTTGAGCACGAAGCTCATCACGACGGTGAACGATGGTTACAGATTTGGCAAACTGGGTTAAGAAGATTGCCTCCTCAACTGCTGAGTCACCACCACCTACAACCAACAAATCTTGGTCACGGAAAAAGGCTCCATCACAAACCGCACAGTAGGAAACTCCACGACTATTGAGTTCTTCTTCACCTGGAACTCCTAAAAGTCGGTGCTTAGAACCAGTCGCCACAATAACTGTGCGAGTTTCAAATTCTTCATCGTCTGTGATTACTTTCTTAACATCACCATGGTTCTCAATATTTTTTACAAAGCCATAGAGATGTTCAACACCTAGATTTTCAAGAGGTTCAAACATCTTTTCTGCTAACTCAGGTCCACTAATGTTAGCATAACCTGGATAGTTTTCAATGTCAGAAGTATTGTTCATCTGACCGCCAGGAAGACCACCTTCAATCAAAGCTACTTTGAGATTGCTGCGAGCTGCATACAAGGCTGCAGTCATCCCAGCAGGACCTGCACCGATAATAATCGTATCGTACATTCTATTTCCTTCTTTCTTGTTGTAACTATTCTTATTCTAACGGATAAAATCCTATTTGACAACTATTAAGCCTTGAGAACCAACAAGATGCTCATGGTTGCAAAAGACAATACTGGAATTGTTAGAACTCCAATCATAATCATATCATAGAGGTGAGCCTGACGCTCCTTAGCAGTTTTATCCACACCTGATAGAGCTCTTAAACCAATCCAAATCCCTAAGACAACCAAGACTAGTAAAACCGTCAAAACCAAACTCTCTAAATACAAAGCAAATAGCTGAACTAGCATGCTCTCTCTCATTTCTATTATTTTTAAAGAGCAAACCCAGTTAGCTTAGCCAACTGAGTTTTTCTTATCTTCTATTATATCAGATATAGGTCCGTTTGTAACTAGCAAAGAACTCTTTTGTTCGTTCTTCTTTAGGATGGTTGATAATCTCATCAGGTGTTCCAGATTCAATAATCTTTCCTTTATCCAAGAATAAAACCTTATCAGCCACTTGAGCAACAAATGACATATCATGACTAACCAAAACCATGGTTTGACCTGATTTTGCAGCATTGGCAATCGATCTTTCTACCTCACCAACCAATTCTGGATCCAGTGCTGAAGTCGGTTCATCCAAAAGTAAGACGTCTGGTTTCATGGCTAGGGCACGCGCTATAGCTACCCGTTGTTTTTGCCCCCCTGACAAGTGACGCGGATAATGCTGCTCACGATCAGAAAGTCCAACCTTAGCTAGCTCTTCCTTAGCAATTTCAGTCGCTTCTTCGTCCGATAGTTTTTTAACGACCACCAAGCCTTCTTTAACATTGTCTAGCGCTGTTCTACGCTCAAATAAATTAAACTGTTGGAAAACCATCGATAGTTTGCGACGAAGAGTTAGAATTTCTTCTTGCGTAATTTGAGAAAAATCAACTTTGAAATCATCAATCTGAATACTTCCACTATCAGGAGTTTCTAGATAGTTTAGGCTACGAAGAAAAGTTGATTTCCCAGCTCCTGAAGAACCAATTAAGGCAACAACTTCTCCTTTTTGAATATCTAAGTTCAGATGATCCAGAACGGTTTGACCTGAAAAGGATTTGCTTAAATTTGAAATTTTAATCATTAGCGAAGCTCTCCTTTCACATCTGTCTCAACATTATCTGGTGCTGTAATAGCCATTTTTCTTTCAATGAAACGGCCAAGATTTTCAATAACGATATTTACCACCCAGTAGACAAGGGCAACTGAGATAAAACGTTCAAAGTAACGATAGTCTGCACCACCCAAAATCTGAGCTTGAGCAAAGACTTCTACAACACCTGCACTGAAGGCTAGGGAAGTCCCCTTGGTCAAGCCAATCAAAGAGTTAATCAAGGTTGGTGTTGCAACTACTGCTGCATTGGGAATAATCACACGACGATAAACTTGCGCACGTGTCATACCAAGACTACGAGCAGCTTCAATCTCACCTGGATTTACAGAAAGAATTGCCGCACGAAGAGTTTCGCTGGCATAGGCCGCCTCGTTAAAAGCAAAAGCCACAATCGCAAATGTTGCTGCTGGAATAGCATTAATGTTCAGAGAAGTTCCCCATTGTTGATTCAAGGCTTTCAAAGCTAATGGAATCCCGTAATAGGTCAACATCAGTTGAACTAAAATTGGAGTTCCTTTTAAGAAACTTACAAAAAAGGCTTGTAATGGGTAAATAAATCTAACTCGGTTGATTTTCACGATAGCAAAGATTAGGGCTAGCATGATACCAAAAAAGGCACCAAATACCGTTAACATCAATGTTGTAGGTAATTGCTGTACAATTCTTGGAATCCCATCAAAGACAGAACGCCAACTAAAAAGTTTGCCATCTGGAATATATTGCATCAAATTTTGATACCAATCAGATGCTAAAATCGTTGTAACATTCATAGAAACATCCTCTCAAGATAATGATTCATTCTATCATACTTATGCTCTAATTAAAAATATTTGCTACGAGCATATCAGACTTCATCTACCTTCTAGTGTATCATACTTTAAAAGTGGGAGGTTATATATTTTATCTATCAAGGAGATAGAAAAAAACTAATTCAAATCCAAGTTATTGTATGATTTACGATAGCCAATTTGTTTTACAAGACCATTTTCAACTAGTATCGGACGTTTTAACAGCATACCATCACTAGCCAAGAGTTTGGCTGCTTCTTTGTTAGACAATGTTCCAACCTTATCTTTCAATCCGAGTTCACGATATTTGATTCCACTAGTATTGAAAAATTGCTTCAATTCAAATCCCGAAGTTTCGAGCCAGTTTAAAATGACCTTTTCACTCGGAGTCTCTTCAACGATATGAACGTCTTTATATTCTAGTCCGAGTTGATCTAATTCTTTCTTAGCTTTTTACAAGTTGTACATTTTGGATATTCGATAAATTCTAACATTTTTTCTCTTTCTATTTTTTATTTTCTTGATAACTTGCACCTTCATGCCTCAAGAGCCAAGCCTTCTTTTCGAGTCCCCAAGCATAGCCTGTCAGACGACCTCCAGCACCTAGCACACGGTGACAAGGTACAAGGATAGACCAGGGATTGCGACCTACTGCTCCTCCGACTGCTTGGGCAGAAGCCACCTGCAAGTCCTTAGCTATTTGCCCATAAGTAACTGTCTGACCAAAAGGAATTCCTCGCAAGTAGTTCCAGACTCTTTTTTCAAAGTCACTACCGACAGGAGCTAAAGGTAATCCAGATAAGTCTTGATCTTGCCCCTTAAAATAAGTCTCTAAATAGGAAGTAATTTGATTTAAAATGGGATGACTTTCAACAGCAGTCATATCATTTTCAGATAATCCCTTCTCAAAATCGCTCTCTTCTTCAATCCATATCCCAAACAAATAGTGGTCATCTGCTACCAGAGATAGGGGACCAATCGGTGACTTGTATAGCATTTTTACATACTTCTTAGACATTTGATTTTAATTTTTGATAGGCCAAGCGTTCCCCGTCTACTGGAACTTTACCAACCTGTTTGAAGCCAAGTTTTTCAAAGATATGCTGCATGGCTATGTTTTTAGCGTGCGTGTCTGAACGAAAATCTAGGTAATCGAAGCCTTCAATCAAGCCTTCTAAAAAGGTCTGAGCAACACCTTGACCTTGCGCGTCTCTAGCAACAGCAATACGGTGAAATACTAAGTATTCTGCTTCATTTCCCTCCCAGTTGCCATCATAAATTGCTTCATAAGCTTTTTTTCTGGGCTCTTAGTCACTGCTGCATAGGCTAAGAGGTCGCCTTCGTCTAGGGCTACATAAGCTTGACCAGAGATGATATCTTCAATAATGGTATCTGCATCTGGGTAGCCGTTTTGCCACTGAGTGCTACCAGCTTCTGCCAAATATTTCTTGGCTCCCTCAATCACTTGCATAATTGCATCAACTTCGTTTGGAAAGGCTAAGCGAATCTCCATCATTTATCCTCTTTTCATACTATTTCTCTCATCATAGCATAAATTATTTCTTTCTACAAGCACTTGAAACTTGACTTATTATTTATAATATTTTATAATCTAGTTATTAAAACTAGATAAAAAAAGGAGTTGGAAATGAATACTACTTTTTTTCCTATCCAAAATGGGAAGAAATTCCAAGTATCAATCTCTATCTGGACCAGGTTCTGCTTTATGTCAATCAAATCTGTCCTCCTGCTTCTCCTGACAAGGAGAAAGGTTTGACAGCATCCATGGTGAACAACTATGTCAAACACGGTTATATCAGTAAACCTGAAAAGAAAAAATATCAACGCAAACAAATCGCACGATTGATTGCTATTACCACTCTCAAGTCTGTTTTTTCTATCCAAGAAATTGCTCAAACCCTTAATACCCTGCACACAGACACTAATTCAGAAGAACTTTACAATGCTTTTGTGGACTATATGAATGAAGATATTGATCCAGCTAATCCCATTATCCAGGCAAGCTGCCAAACGGTCAAACTCTATCATCAAACACTTGCACTAGTCTATACAGAAATCGAAGAGGAGGAAACAAATGAATACTAGTTTCAAACTTAGTAAACGACTTAGTTTTGGAGAAGAAATTGCCAACAGTGTCACCCATGCTGTAGGAGCATTTATCATGCTCATCCTACTTCCCATTTCATCTACTTACAGTTATGAGGCACATGGCTTATTATCGTCTATCGGTGTTTCCATCTTCGTCATCAGCCTCTTTCTCATGTTCTTATCATCAACTATTTATCATTCTATGGCTTATGGTTCAACTCATAAATATGTGTTACGAATTATTGACCATTCTATGATTTATGTTGCCATTGCAGGTTCTTATACCCCGGTGGTTTTAACCCTGATGAATAATTGGTTTGGTTATCTCATTATTGCTATCCAATGGGGGACAACTATTTTCGGTATTCTTTATAAAATTTTTGCCAAGAAGGTCAATGAAAAATTCAGTCTCATCCTTTACCTCATCATGGGATGGCTTGTATTGGCTATCTTACCAGCAATCATCAGTCAGACAAGTCCAATGTTTTGGAGTCTTATGGTATCAGGTGGCCTTTGCTATACAGTTGGCGCTGGATTCTACGCTAAAAAGAAACCATACTTCCATATGATTTGGCATCTCTTTATCCTAGCAGCCTCTGCTCTCCAATATATTGCTATTGTTTATTACATGTAAAAAAGAAGTTGGAAAATCCCAACCTCTTTTTTTATTTACACATATTCATAAAGTACTGATGCAGGCGAAGATCATTTGTCAATTCAGGATGAAAGGAGGTTACCAGCATATTTTTTTCTTGTGCCGCAACGATTTGATTGTCCACAATCGCTAGAACATCAACACCATCACCAACACTACTGATAATCGGGCCACGGATAAAAGTCATTGGAATTTTACCAACGTCCTTACAGTCAGATTCTGTATAAAAGCTTCCTAGCTGACGTCCATAGGCATTGCGCTCCACTACTATGTCCATAGTCGATAGATGGCTCTCTTCCTGAGAAGTGATTTGTTTTGCTAGCAAAATTAAACCCGCACAAGTTCCAAAGACTGGTAAACCATTGAGAATAGCCTCTCTTAGAGGAATGAGCATCTGCTGATCTCGCAACAGTTTCCCCATGGCCGTTGACTCACCGCCTGGCAAAATTAAACCTGATAACTCACTTCGATGCTGCTGAAAATCTTCTAGGTTTCGCAGTTCAATACTTTCAACTCCTAGTTGAGCAAGCATTTTCTCGTGTTCTACAAAGGCACCTTGCAAGGCCAAGATTCCGATTTTCATCTATTTTCCTCGCTCAGCCATGAGAATTTGGATTTCATTCTCATTGATACCAACCATGGCTTCCCCGAGATCTTCAGAAATTTCAGCTAGGATTTTTGGGTTATGATAATTAGTAACTGCCTTGACAATAGCGCTTGCTCGTTTCACTGGATCTCCTGATTTGAAAATGCCTGACCCAACAAAGACACCTTCTGCCCCTAGTTGCATCATGAGCGCTGCATCTGCTGGCGTCGCAACGCCTCCAGCCGCAAAATTGACAACTGGCAATTTTCCATGCTCATGGACATATTGAACCAATTCTACAGGGACTTGCAAGTCCTTGGCAGCAACATACAGTTCGTCCTCACGTAGATTTTGAATGCGACGAATTTCCTGATTCATCATACGCATATGACGTACAGCTTGGACGATATCCCCCGTACCCGGTTCTCCTTTAGTACGAATCATAGAAGCACCTTCAGCTATACGACGCAAAGCTTCACCCAAGTCTTTAGCACCACAAACAAAAGGAACTTGAAATTCTTTCTTGTCCACATGGAAACGATCGTCAGCTGGAGATAGAACTTCGCTCTCATCAATATAGTCAATCTCGATAGCTTCTAAAATCTGAGCTTCAACAAAATGCCCAATTCGAACCTTAGCCATAACTGGAATGCTGACTGCTTCTTGGATTTCCTTAATCATCTTTGGATCACTCATGCGAGAGACACCACCCACTGCACGAATATCAGCTGGGATTCGCTCCAAAGCCATAACTGCTGCCGCACCAGCTGCCTCTGCAATTCTTGCCTGTTCAGGATTTTGGACATCCATGATGACGCCACCTTTAAGCATCTGTGCTAAATTCTTATTTAATTCATAACGATTTCAGTCATTTTTTTCATCCTCAATAGTTGTATTGGTAGCTACAGTTTTATTGTAAGGTATAAAAGACTGCATAACAAGATAAAATAAATCGATTTGTCCGGGTACAATTATCTCTATCACAAAAAAAGCACCCACATTGGGTACTTTTTATTTCTTAGTTTTTTTAATACTTTTCACAAGATAAAAGAGATATCCTGAAACCATGTAGGCAACAAAGATAGTTGCCGCCCATTTAAAGACAAAGCCCCAACCATGTTTGGTAGCATTCAAAAAGAAATAAGGGAAGGGACTATCCTTAGCATTAGGGACATCCATCTTTAGAACAAAACCGTTTAAGAGGGCAAAAATCATATAAAGCAAAGGAAGGCTAGTCCAAAGCATGGGATCAACTAACTTATATTGACGACTCTTATCAAAAATAATTGTATCTGCTAAAAACCAGAGAGGGACAATATAATGACAAAGGAAATTTTCCAAACGGTAAAAATCTGTCGTCAAGGGAGCTAGCATGAAATGATAGATGACACAAGTAATCATAATACTCATAGTGACGCCACCTTTGAGACGTAGAATACCAGGACTCTGCCAACTATCACCACCACTACGCATCTTTAACAAAAGATAACCTGTAAAAAGTACAACCAAAAGGTTAGAAAGTACAGTGTAGTAAAGCAACATCCCTAAACCACCGCGCTTGGTAATCTCCAAGTATACACCGGTAAAGGCTGCTATAAATAAAAAGATACGACTATAAAATATTACTTTTTCATTTTTAATCATGATTAAATCTTCTTCACAAATTCTGATTTAAGCTTCATAGCACCAAAACCATCGATCTTACAGTCAATGTTGTGGTCACCCTCTACAATACGGATGTTTTTCACACGAGTTCCTTGTTTGAGGTCTTTAGGAGCCCCTTTAACCTTCAAATCTTTAATCAAGGTTACTGTATCTCCATCAGCTAGTTTGTTCCCATTTGCATCGATGGCAACAATGCCTTCTTCTGCTTCTGCTTGCTCAGCAGGATTCCACTCGTAAGCACATTCTGGACAAACTAGAAGTGCGCCATCTTCATATACATATTCTGAATTACATTTGGGCAATTTGGTAATTGACTCATGTTATCTCCTTAAAAAATTTATGATTATTTGATTGTCAAATTTTCTTCAACAGCAACTATTATACCTTAAAACAGACTATTTGACAAATTATGATAAAAAACGACAAACCGAAATTCAGTTCATCGTTTTTATAGTTCTTATAAATGTTTTTGAGCTTCTGATTTAATTCTTTCAACAACTTCTAAAATAGAGAGTCCAGTCGTATCCAAATAGATTGCATCCTCAGCTTGCTTGAGAGGTGAAGTTTCACGATGACTATCTTTATAATCACGCGCAGCAATCTCTTCTTTCAAAGTTTCCAAATTCGTTTCAATTCCCTTTGAAAGATTTTCTTTGTAACGACGTTCTGCACGTTCATCTACAGATGCTACAAGAAAAATCTTCAATTCAGCCTTGGGCAAGACCACTGTACCAATATCACGACCATCCATGACAATACCACCTTGCTGGGCAATCTCTTGCTGAAGGGCTACCAATTTTTCACGAACAGCTGGAATCGCCGCAAAAGCAGAAACAGCATTGGTTACTTCATTTTCACGGATTGGATTTGTCACATCAACATCTCCAACAAAAACAAGCTGTTCTCCTGTTTCGGCGCGACCAAAGCTAATCGGATATTGTTCCAATAATTCAAGAAGTCGAGAAGACTCTTCTGGGTTTACTTGGTTGTTTAAAGCAATATAAGTAGCAGCACGATACATAGCACCCGTATCCAGATACGTATAGCCAAAGTCTTTAGCAATAATCTTAGCAACCGTACTCTTACCACTGGAAGCTGGCCCATCAATAGCAATCTGAATTGTTCTCATCGTCACTCCTATCTTATCTTAAGGACATCACCAGGATTTGCAAACCAAGTTCCAGTAGACATATGACCAGGGTTTAAAGCTTCAAGTTGAGCAATGGAGATTCCAGCTCGAGCAGCAATGGCTGCTTCACCCTCTCCTGGCAAGACTGTAATTGTTCCTTCAGAATCAGTATGCGCTTCTGTATGTTCTTGTTGGGTTGTCTCTCCTTCAGTTACCTCTGTAGTCTGAGTAGTAGTAGCTACTGTTGTAACTTCTTCTACTTTTGGTGCTGAAGAATCATAAAAATCTTTCAGTGTCGAAGTGCGGTCACTTCCGCCAGATGACAAGTAGATCAATACAACTATCATTCCAACAACAATCACAAAGAAAAGAATCGCTAAAACAGTTAAAATGCGATTAGCCAAGATACCTGAATCATCTTGATTACGATGGCGACGTTCTGATCTTGTTTCTTCTTCCTGGCTTTCATAAATATCTTCTTGCCACGGTTCCTTTTCCATACCTTACTCCTTGAGTTTTTTTTAGTTTCTTATTACAATATAAATATGAAGATTAGACTTATACCTGAACGTTGCATTGCCTGTGGGCTCTGCCAAACCTACTCAGAATTATTTGATTACCATGATAATGGCATCGTCCGTTTTTTCGATGATCCTGAACAATTAGAGAGAGAGATTACTTGCACCGACGACATTTTAGAAGCCGTTAAAAATTGCCCTACCCGCGCTCTAATCACAGAAGAATCTTGAATTTTGGTGGAGCATAGACTTCTATTTTCCACTCCCTCTAGTTTAGCATATTTTTATAGAAATTTATAGTCTTTTTACAGACTTATTTTATTCTATTTTTATTTGTTTATTGGATTTTTCTGTAACTGATAGATTTTTTAGTTAGTGTTTTCTATCGACTATTAAAAAAGAGGAAATTCTTCCTCTTTTTTCTATAATATCGCTTTTATTTAATCTTCAAATCCGTTTGGATGTTGACTTTGCCAACGCCATGCATCTTCACACATCTCTATAATACCAAGTTCTGCTTCCCAACCGAGCTCTGCTTTGGCTTTTGCTGGATCTGAGTAGCAAGCTGCGATATCACCCGAACGACGTTCAACGATACGGTAAGGAATTGGACGTCCGACTGCTTTCTCCATATTTTGGATAATTTCAAGGACAGAATAGCCTTTTCCTGTACCAAGGTTATAAATGTTTAGTCCTGAACCTTTTTGAAGTTTCTTAAGTGCTGCAACGTGCCCTTTTGCAAGGTCAACGACGTGGATATAGTCACGGACACCTGTTCCATCTACTGTATCGTAATCATCTCCAAAGACTTGAACTTGTTCTAACTTACCAACTGCAACTTGTGTAACATATGGCAAGAGGTTGTTTGGAATACCGTTTGGATTTTCTCCTAGGTCTCCACTCTTATGTGCTCCGATCGGGTTGAAATAACGAAGTAACACAACGTTCCATTCTGAATCGGCTTTATAGATATCTGTCAAGATTTCTTCAAGCATCAGTTTTGTACGACCGTAAGGGTTGGTAGCTGAAAGAGGGAAATCTTCTAGGATTGGAACTGTATGTGGATCTCCATAAACTGTTGCTGATGAGCTGAAGATGATGTTCTTACAGTTTGTCTCTTCCATAACTTTCAAGAGACTAACAGTTCCAGCGATATTGTTATCATAGTAGGCAAGCGGGATACGTGTAGATTCTCCTACAGCCTTCAAACCAGCAAAATGGATGACTCCTGTTGGTTCTTCATGTTTGAAATATCACGAAGTGTATCTGTATCACGAATATCTGCTTCGTAGAAAGGAATTTCTACTCCTGTAATTTTTTCAACTACTTCTAGGCTTTTACGACTACTATTTACCAAATTATCCACGACAACTACTTGGTGTCCAGCTTGGACCAGTTCGATGACAGTGTGAGTTCCGATAAAACCTGCTCCACCTGTTACCAGAATTTTTTCTTGCATTTTATTTCCTCAATTCTTGGATTATTTTTTTTCATTTTACCATTTTTGATAGGGAAAGTCATTTACTTTCCTAATACTACCGTAAAAACTAGGTAAAAGATTTACGATTGTTTCTTTTTAATATATCTTTCAGTTAGATAATCTGCCGGATTTAATACTCCACTTCTCCCCTGAAGCATTTGGGCTAGATGATAACCGATAATAGGACCCGTCGTTAACCCTGAAGATCCTAGACCACTTGCTGTATAGACTCCTGATAAGGCTGGTACTTGACCAAAGAATGGAGAAAAGTCACTTGTATAAGCACGAATACCCACACGTTCTCCAGATGAAATCGCCTCAGCCAGGGCTGGGTAAAATGGACTCGCTGCCTCAGCCATTTGATCGAGCAAGGTTTCATCCACTGTCAAGTCAAAGCCCATGTCATTTTCATGGGTAGCTCCTAGAGATAATTTACCTTCTGGAAATGGGATCAAATCCCACTCTCCTTCTGGCATAACCACAGGGTAGGTTCCCATGTCTTGTGGCACTTGATAATCTCGGAGTTGGCCTTTTTGAGGACGAACATCAACCTCATAGCCTAAAGGCTCTAACATGTGTCCAAGCCAAGCTCCTGTGGACAAGATAACTTGGTCAAACATTTGGTTGTCTATTTGATAACCCGATGCTAAGGGTTTTAGACTGACCTCTTTCTTTATCACCTTCACTTGACTGGCTTCAAGCAAGCGACTAACTAAAAGTTGTCCATCTACTCGAGCCCCTCCAGAAGCATAGAGCAATCTCTCAAATCCCTCTAATCCAGGGAATAGGCTGCTTGCAGCAGCTTGGTCCAAAATGGCTAATTCGCCAATTAAGGGAGATTCATCCCTACGTTGCAAGGCTAAGTCATAGAGTTCTTCGAGCTTGGAATCATCTTTTTTGAGAAGTAAGACTCCTGAGCACTGGTAGAAATCAACCTTTTGACCAGATTTTTCTAAATCAGCCAATAAATCCACATAGAAATCAGCTCCCAAGCGCGCCATCTTGTACCAAGCTTTATTACGTCGTTTAGAGAACCAAGGACTGATGATTCCTGCAGCTGCCTTGGTCGCTTGTCCGTGCTCATGATCAAAGACAGTTACTTCGACATCTGCTTCTTTATAGAGATAGTAGGCGGCTGTTGCCCCTACAATTCCTGCGCCAACAATGGCTACTTTTTTCATTGTCTTTACCTTCTAATTAGATATGGTGGAAAGGATTGGTCGATGCCTGACTTGCGATAACTTCGAGAGACCAAGCATTCTCTTTCTTCCATTCGTTCAAGAGTTCTGCTATTTTTTCGATAAAAAGTACTTCGATATAATGTCCCGGATCTAGAGATAACAAACCATCTGACAGCATATCTTGGGCAGTGTGGTAGTATATGTCTCCAGTAATGTAGACATCCGCTCCTTTTGCTAAAGCATCAGGATAGAATGATTGACCACTTCCACCACAGATAGCCACTCTTGAGATTGTTTTTTGCAAATCACTCTCATGATAATACACCATACGGAGACTATCTAGACCAAAGACTTCCTTAACATGGTCAGCAAGTTCTTTAAATGTTTGAGGTCTAATAGTTCCAATACGGCCAATCCCACGTTCAGGACCTGTCTCCTGCAGATAAGTTGTATCCTCAATACCCAATAGTTGGCAGAACCAATCATTAAGACCATTTTCAACAATATCGATATTAGTATGACTGACGTAGACGGCGATATCATGCTTGATGAGATTGATGTAAATCTGATTTTGAGGACGACTAGCTACCAAATCCTTGATCGGACGAAAGATAGGGGCATGCTTAACGATAATCAAATCAACACCCATTTCAATAGCTTCAGCGACTGTCTCTTCACGGATATCAAGAGCAACCATGACTTTTTGGATATCCTTATCTAGAGTGCCAATTTGCAGACCACGACTATCACCTTCCATAGAAAATTCTTGTGAGCAATAGGCTTCATAACGCTTAATCACTTCACTTGCTTTCATGGAGCACCTCCTTGATGGCTTGAATTTTATCTGCTAGAACCTGACGTTCTTCTTGATTTTTTTCTGGAATTTGACTAAGGGCAAACTCAAGCTTAGCAGCTTCTTTTCGCCATTTGTGGATGAAGACTGGACTGCCTTCTTTGGACAAGAAGGGGCCAAAGCGGACATCAGTAGCTGATAGCTCCATTTCACCAGCTTCTACAACTATGATTTCGTAGAATTTCCCAGCTTCTTCTAGGATACTTTCTGCTATGATTTGAAAACCATGCTCTTGTAACCAACTACGTAACTCGTCTTCACGATTATTCGGTTGAAGAATCAAACGCTCAACATTGGCTAGTTTGTCCAATCCCTCTTCTAATATCGCAGCAATCAAGCGGCCACCCATTCCAGCAATAGTGATGACAGAAACTTGATCTCCTTCTTCAAAAGACGCCAAACCATTAGCTAAACGAACCTGAATTTTCTCAGTCAAACCATGACTTTTAACATTTGTAACTGCAGATTGATAGGGACCTTCTACAACCTCTCCTGCAATAGCACGTTCGATATGACCTTTTTCAACTAATTCAATCGGTAAATAAGCATGGTCGCTTCCTACATCTAGCAAAACGGCTCCTTGAGGTACAAAGGAAGCTACCGTTTCTAATCTCTTTGAAATCATCTTCTCTCACTTTCCAAAACTCTATTTCCCTTTATTATACCATATTTTATCTAGCAATCCTGTACCCAAAAAGACCGCAATCTAGGATTGCAGCCTTTCTTTATTTTTTAGCTTGATAACGACTTGTCAGGATGAAAATGACAGCAAAGATGACCATCATAATACCATAGACAGGTAATGTTTGTCCTGTCAATGTTGAAATTTCAAGCAATTTTTGAATTCTTGGAAATAGAGCTGTTCCAAGGAAGCCACCAACTGACCAAATAATCAAGAGGACACGCCATAGACTAAATGGCAAGCAAGCTCTAACTACAGACATGAAACCAATAGATGCCAATAGATAATACAGAAGTGTCGAAATTTCAATAGCTGACCAGCCTTGACTTGTTCCAAAAATTTTAACAAAGAGAACACTAAAGACTACCATCAAGGCACTTGGTAGTGCACGAAGCATGGATTTTCTGAGGAAGTTTTGTTCCACAGGTTTGATATTTCGTTCAAAGGTCAATACAAACGGCGGGAATCCTTCGACAAACTGGTCAATCATGGTAATCTGAATCGGAATAAATGGGAAAATCAAAATCCATTCAGTACGACCTAACAATGCACTCGAAATACAGATGACTGCTAGCAAGAAGGAATAGATGGTCTTAATTAAGAAAATCGGAGCGATGTGGGCAATGTTATTGACCACACGACGACCTTCGAAGAGAATCTCAGGAACATCATTGAAATCTGAATTCAAGAGGACCAGATTTGCAATCTGACGAGTCGCTGGATCTCCTTCAGCCATAACGATGGAACAGTCTGCCTCACGAAGAGCAAGGATATCATTGACACCATCTCCTGTCATGGCAGTCGTATGACCTGCTTTTTTCAAAGTTTGGATGATTAGTTTCTTTTGATGAGGAGAAACACGTCCAAAAATCGCTGTCTCCTCAGCCATAGAAATCAATTCCTCGTCCGTGATTTTTGAACAATCTACATAGCTATGATAATCTGCAAAACCTGCTTTTTGAGCAATACTTGAAACGGTAACTGGATTATCACCAGAAATAATTTTCAACCCTACTTCCTGAGAACGTAGATAGTCTAAAGTTTCAGCAGCCCCTTCTCGTATGGGATCTAGAATCTCAAGCAGAGCCAAGGCTTGCATATCCGATGGTTTCTGCGGTTTGTGGTGATCAAGTTTTTCTTGACTTAGTGCCAGAACTAAGACACGAGACCCTCGTTCAAGAGCTTCTCTAGCCTCAGGAACTTCAGCATCCAACAACATCTCTGGTGCGCCTAGGAAAACAGTTCCTAGACCTTCCAATTCCATCGCTCCCCATTTTCGATCACTAGAAAATGGAAGATTAGAAATCATCGGATAAACTACCTCTCCCGCAAAACGCTTTCGAATAGCTTGGGCAGTTGGATTTTTATCCTCACTGTGTGCTATATAGCTGGTTAATATTTTGTCAATGGCATCTTTATCATAAGCCTGGGTCAGAGGAAGAACTGTCTCAACCTGCATCTTTCCTTGAGTAATGGTTCCTGTCTTATCCAAACAGAGCATATCCACACGTGCCAAGGTCTCAACAGAATACATCTCCTGCACCAAGACCTTCTTCAAACCTAGCTTGATAACAGCGGTTAAAAGAGAGGTAATGGTCAAGAGTGCGATTCCCTTAGGCAACATCCCCAAAAGAGCTGTAGAGGAATTCACCACAGAAGATTTAAGGGGTAAACCTTTTAAGACCAAAGCTTCAAGCAAGAGGGCAATTCCAAATGGGATAATGATTTTCCCAGTAAAGCCTGCAAGTTGATCAAGTGATTTCATGATACGGGAATTGATTGGTTTAACGGTCTTAGCTTCAAGCATGAGTTTAGCAGCATAGTTGTCTGCTCCAACATGATGGACCTGTGCTAAGACAGACCCACTTGCAAGAAAGCTACCTGACAACATCAAGTCTTCTACTTCTTTTTGTACCAAGTCACTCTCACCTGTTAACATGGCCTCATTGACTTCAGCAAAGCCTTCTAATACAACTGCATCGCTTGGAATCTGATCCCCTGCAGACAAGCGAATCACATCATCCAAAACAAGCTCTTCAGGGTCTAAAGCAATCTCCTGTCCATCACGAATAGTCGTAATCTTTTCTTTATTCAAGAGATTGAGTTTATCAACCATATGTTTAGCACGTAATTCAGTTACAATTCCTGAAAAAGCATTAAAACAGATAACCGCAAAGAAGACCAAGTTGCTCCAGGCTTGAACAAAAGCGAGTGCTAAGGCGATGGCAAAGTTTAATGCATTGAATAAAGTAAAGACATTTCGCTTTACAATCTGCCAGGTACTCGTACTAGCTGAAGCTTTGAAATCATTGACCTGTCCCTGTTTCTGACGATCTTTAACTTCTGATTGGCTTAAGCCCATAATTTTATTTTTATCCATAAATTCTATCATATCATTTTTTTTTGAATAATTCTAATTTCAAATAAAAAGCTTTTCCGCCTTAACAAAAAACATTTGCCTGTCCTAGTATGATAAGGTATAATAAAAGAAAGAAAACTGAAGGAGACACCATGTTTTATACTTATCTACGTGGGCTAGTTATGTTGATTTTATGGTCGATCAATGGAAATGCCCACTTTCACAATACTGAAAAAATTCAAAGTTTAGATGAAAATTATATCCTTGTAGCACCACACCGTACTTGGTGGGATCCAGTCTACATGGCCTTTGCGACCAAACCGAAACAATTTGTCTTTATGGCCAAAAAAGAACTCTTTTCAAATCGTATCTTTGGTTGGTGGATTCGCATGTGTGGTGCCTTCCCGATTGACCGTGATAACCCAAATTCTTCTGCCATCAAGTATCCAATCAATGTTCTTAAAAAAAGTAATCGTTCACTGATTATGTTTCCAAGCGGTAGTCGTCATTCCAATGATGTTAAGGGTGGTGTAGCTCTCATTGCAAAGATGGCCAAGGTTCGCATCATGCCTGTTACCTATACTGGTCCTATGACTCTAAAAGGGCTTGTCAGCCGTGAACGTATTGATATGAACTTCGGAAATCCGATTGATATCTCTGATATTAAAAAGATGAATGATGAAGGAATTGAGATGGTTGCAGACCGTATCCAATCTGAATTTCAACGTTTAGATGAAGAAACAAAACAATGGCACAATAACAAAAACCAAATCCACTCTGGTGGTTCATCCGCATCCCTGCACTACTTCTCGCAATTATTATCGGAATTCTGACAATTCTCTTTACCTTTGTAGCAAGTTTTGTTTGGGACCCAGATAAAAAGAGAAAACAACTACAATAATCCAATCTTCACAAGCCTAAGTGGATTACTTGGGCTTTTTCTAGTTGTTTAGAGACTCATTCACATATTGACAAAAGGCTAAATCTATAGTATACTTTCTAGGTAAGCTGATTTAGCTCAGTAGGCAGAGCGCATCCATGGTAAGGATGAGGTCGCCGGTTCGATCCCGGCAATTAGCATCATTCATCAGTTCCTTTTTAGGGACTGTTTTTTTTCTTGACAAACTATCGCCCCTGTAGTAAAATAAAGTCTGCGATGAGTCGATATGTAGCGAGAGCTACAATTGCGCAAAGGAGGTCATTAACGCAGGAGCGGACCTTGAGAAATTGTGTGAACCGGTTTCTCACATGGAGATGCCTCTCATGCTTTCTGGTTTTCCAGAAAGCTTTTTATTTTTTAAAAAATCATTTTTAATTCCAATAACAAAAAAAGCCTATCACCCAAGCTCGAAAGCTTGATGTGATAGGTTTTCATTTTTTGATTAACGTACAGTACGGATACGCATTGTGTTTGTACGAACTGCTTCTCCAAGTGGCACACCAGCTACGATGATGATATCGTCACCAGATTGAACCAAACCTTGTTCAACAGCAATTTTTTCAGCAAGTTCAAACATATCATCAGTGTTTGAAGGACGTTCAGTAGTTACTGGAATAACACCCCAGTTCAACATCAATCCACGTTCAGTCAATTCATCGAAAGTAATTGCCAAAATGTCAGCATTTGGACGGTATTTAGAGATCAAACGTGCTGTGTGACCAGTCTTAGTCAATGTAACAACCAATTTGATATCCATTGAGTTTGCTGCATCTTTAACTGCTGATGCCATAACTTCTGTCTTAGAGTTACGTTCAAATGTATCTGAGTTCAAACGTCCGTATTCGTTAAGAAGAGTTTGAGCGTTCTTGTCGATTGTAGCCATTGTACGAACAGACTCAAGTGGGTATTTACCGTTTGCAGACTCACCTGAAAGCATTGTAGCGTCAGTTCCGTCGATAACAGCGTTAAATACGTCTGATACTTCTGAACGAGTCGCACGTGGTTTTTTTCAGTCATTGTTTCAAGCATGTTTGTTGCAGTGATAACAACTTTACCAGCAGCGTTAACTTTAGTGATGATCATTTTTTGGTAAACTGGAACCATTTCGAATGGTACTTCGATACCCATGTCACCACGAGCAATCATGATACCGTCAGCAGCTTCAATGATTTCGTCCAAGTTATCGATACCTTGTTGGTTTTTCGATCTTAGCGAACAATTGAACGTGACCGTTACCAGTTTCTTCACAGATAGCACGAACTTCGTTAACGTCTTTTGCAGTACGAACGAATGAGATCGCGATGAAGTTGATACCTTGTTCAAGACCGAAGCGGATATCAGCGTTATCGCGTTCAGCAAGAGCTGGGAAAGGAATTTTTAGTGTTAGGGATGTTTACACCTTTTTTTGTTTAGCGATAACACCGTCGTTTTCAACTTCAACGATGAATTCACGATTTGCGTCGTCTTTTTCTACAACGCGAAGACCAAGCTTACCATCGTCAACCAATACTTGGCGACCAACTTCAACGTCATCATAGATATCAAGAGCACCAGCAACGTTCAATGCAATCACTTCACGAGTTGATTTGATACCTTGTTTAGTTGCAACACGGATTTTTTCACCAGTTTTGTATGAGTACTCTTTAGCTTCACCTTCGAACAATTCAGTACGGATTTCTGGACCTTTAGTGTCAAGAAGGAAACCAACTTTTTTTACCTGCAAGTTTTTTTCTGCAAGTTTAACAGTTGCCATACGGTCACCTTGTTCTTGGTGGTCACCGTGTGAGAAGTTGAAACGGAAAGTGTTAGCTCCTGCTTCAATCAATTGAGCAATGTTTTTAGCTGAAGCTTCAACGTCAAGTTTTTCACCCCAGTATCCGTCATCACCGAATTTTTTACCACCACGGATTTCTACCGCAGGACCCAAAGTTGCAACGATTTTTACACGTTTGTTCATGATTTTTGTGACTCCTTTATATAATTCGACCTTTTATGGTCATTCTACCAGATTAGTTAAAGTTGATTATGACAAGCTCTTATTCAAGTCAGATAGTTCAAGGTCAGCTTTGTGAGGGTTATTAACAACGATCTTACCATCAGCTGTTAGGCTAAACAAAGCTCCTTCTTCTGCAGTTCCAAGAATTGGATTTTTCAACCATTTTTCTCATTGCGAATACCAACAGCGACACCACCGATTCCTTGTTTAAGAAGTTTAACAGCGTGTGCTCCCATACGTGACGCCAATACACGGTCACGAGCAGTTGGTGAACCACCACGTTGGATGTGACCAAGTTCTGTTACACGAAGGTCACTTGTATCTCCAGCTTCTTTTAGTTTTTGACCAAATTCAGCCGCTGACATAACACCTTCTGCCAAAACGATAATGTTGTGTTTTTTACCGTGTTCATAACCAGCTTTGATGCTTGCTACGATATCTTCAAATTTGAAGCCTTCTTCAGGGATGATGATTTCGTCAGCACCAGTTGCGATACCTGCCCAAAGAGCGATATCTCCAGCGTTACGTCCCATTACTTCAACTACGAAAGTACGACGGTGACTTGATGATGTATCACGAATCTTATCAATCGCGTCCATTGCAGTCGTAACTGCAGTATCAAATCCGATTGTAAAATCAGTACCTACGATATCGTTATCGATTGTACCTGGAAGTCCAATAGCTGGGAATCCATGCTCAGTCAAGCGCATAGCTCCATGATAAGAACCATCACCACCGATAACTACGACACCTTCGATACCATGTTTTTTCAACTGCTCAATCCCTTTTAAGTTGACCTTCAAGCTGTGCAAACTCAGGGTAACGAGCAGAGTGAAGGAAAGTACCACCACGTGAAATGATGTCTCCCACTGAAGCAGCATCAAGTGGATAAATCTCACCAGCAACCATACCAGCATATCCATCATAGATACCAAATACTTCCATTCCTTCTGAGATTGCTTGACGAACAACTGCACGGATAGCAGCATTCATACCAGGGGCGTCTCCACCACTAGTCAAAAACAGCAATACGTTTCATTTGGTTTTTGCTCCTTTTTTTCTTTTTAACATTCTAACTGATTATACCATATTTAAAGTTAAAAATTCTTTTATTTTTCATTGATTTTTTTAACGATAAATCGTTTTTCATTGTGATTTGATTTAAAGATTCTTGTAAGCTTGCGTCTTTTTGTTACAAAAATAACCTGGCAAAAGGACATTTTTTTGTTCATCCTCATAGCGAATGACAACAGGAATTTGTCCCTTGTATTGCTCTAAAATATGATAAATTTCAGAATCATGGTTATGATTAGCAACTTGAATCCAAAAACGTTCACTCACTGCTTCTTTTAGATTATTTAACACTAATTGAAGGCGACCATCTCTTGCCTGTACTTTTCCATTTAGGTAGTAAAATCTTCCTTCATGTAAGAGATTTTTAAATTGGCGATACTGATCAGAAAAAACAGTAACTTCCAGATTTGTTTTACTATCACTTACTTTCAAAAAAGCCATATTTTCACCTTTTTTAGTTCGAATCACCCGGATAGATTGAACCTCAACAAGCACTGTAGCTGTCTGTCCCTCGGAAAGCTCAGATAAACTCGCAATTGGATACAAAGGATTCTTCGCTAAAACCAGCAATGGATGTTGGCTAATTCCAACACCTAACCAATCCTGCTCTTTTTGGAATTTTTCAATATTTGAAATGTCCTCTGTTTCTGTCCAACTATAGCTAGAATCCGCAAAGAGGCTACCTAATTCTTCTACAAAAATAAATAGAGTTGGTAGATTGGCTAAAATCTTTTGCCGATTTTTATCAAATCCATCAAAGAGGCCAACTTCTACTAAAGGAGTTAGGAGGCTAAGCTTCTGATAATTTTTGGGTAAGCGTGTGATAAAATCTTCAACACTACTAAAAGGACGATTCTCGATTATCCAATAAGCAAAGTCGCGAGGCATTCCCTTAATACTCTTAAGTCCCAAATAAACCGTCTTATCCGTTAATTTATCCTGATATGGAATTGTATTGATTGAAAGCGGAGCTAGTTCAAATCCCATTTCAAGTGCATCTAGAATATAATCTCCGATAGCATAATTGAGCATGACTTGATAAAAGATAGATGGGTAATGTGTTTTAAAGTAGGCAAGCTGAAAAGCTAACGCTGCATAAGCATAAGCATGCGAACGGTTGAAGCCGTAACCAGCGAATTTCTCCATTACGGCAAAAACTTCTTGCGCCTGTTCTTTGCTATGTCCTTTTTCGAGTGCACCTTGGATAAAACTTTCTTCCATTCGGTGCATCTCAGCTACGTTCTTTTTCCCCATGGCACGACGTAACATATCGGCTTTCCCAAGGCTAAAACCAGCATATCGCTGAGCTACTTGCATCACCTGTTCTTGGTAAAGCATAATACCATAAGTCGGAGTTAGAATATCTTCTAAAACAGGGTCCAGAACCGTCACCTTTTCTTTACCATGTTTTCGAGCTACAAAGTTGTCGATATAGTCACTCGCACCAGGTCGGTTCAGGGAGGTCGTTGCCACTACTTCTTCAAAGCTTTCTGGTTTCACGCGCTTTAATAAGCGAATGGCACCAGGTTGTTCAAACTGAAAGACCCCCTTAGTCTTGCCAGCTGCAAAGAGAGCTAAAGTTTCTTTATCCTCAAGGTCTATATCCTCAATTCTTAGCTGAATTCCTTGAGTTTCATATAAGAGCTCCTGCATTTTTTGAGCGAAGGTTAGGTTTCGAAGACCCAAGAAGTCCATTTTGAGCAAACCATTTCCTTCAACTCCATGCGCATCATACTGGGTAATCAGCATGTCCTCACCATACTTAAGAGGGATATAATCTGTTAGATTTTTATCACTGATTACAACTCCAGCAGCGTGGATGGAAGTTTGTCGAGGATAGCCTTCTATCTTTTTGGCAATTTCAAAAGCTTTTTGATACTCAATCTTACTTTGAATCAGTTGTCTAAATCCTAGATTACCTTCATAGGCAGATGTTAAGGTATCTTTGGTTCCTATCTTTTTGGTAATGGCCGTCAACTCATATTCAGGGACACCGTACCGTTTAAAAATATCACGGATAGCTTGCTTGGCACCAAATGTCGAGTAGGTAACAATCTGAGCAGCATGGATACTACCATATCGATCACGAACATAACGAATAAACTCAGGTCGATAGATATCTGGAATATCAATATCGATATCTGGCATGGTATAACGTTCTCGATTCAAGAAACGTTCAAAGATGAGATTCTTAGCCACAGGGTCAATACCAGTGATATCTAAGGCATAGGCCACTAGACTTCCAACCGCAGATCCACGTCCCATACCCATATAATAGTCTTGAGAACGACCAAAACGTAAGAGATCCCAGACAACTAAGAAATAGTCATCAAACCCCATATCATGAATCACAGATAACTCATCTTCTAAACGAACCTGATAATCTTGATTCCATAACCCTTTCTGCTTCAGCCCCTGAATAGCTCGTTCCCGAAGTTCTTCAACAGCAGGTCTCTCTGGATTGAAACGTGGAAGTTTGAGACTACTATCAATCTCGTAGGAAGTATACTTGGTCAATTTTGCAAGATTTTTCCAGAGCGATTGGGAACTTTTTCAAGAAAAGCCTGTTCTAGACGGTTAGCTGGTAAAAAAACAAGCCCTGTTGAGATTGAACATCAACCTCTCTCAAGGTCACGTTTTCCTTAATCGCTTTAAGCATCTGTAGGGCTTCCAAATCCTCAGGTTCGAAAGAATTAACTCGATAAAGCGGGAGGATGGCTTGAGAAAAATTCGATTGAGGTGTATCTGGATATACCCCGATATAGTAGTCATGTCCCAAATCTAAGCCAACAATTTCAGGATAGTAGGGAACAATAACACAGATATCCTCTAGGTAAGAAGAAAAATCAGTCCATTCTTTTTTACCTGTCATCTTTAGAGACGACAACTTCATCAGGTTTTGATAACCTCGGTTTGACAGGGCTAGAAAACGTAGATTGATCCATTCATCTTGATGATGAAGTGTCATCTCAAGACCTAATAAAGGCTGAATCCCCTGTTTTTGGCATTCTTTGATAAAATAATAGGCTCCATAGAGATTATCTTCATCCGTGATTCCAAGTGTTGAATATCCATATTCCTTCCCTAGACTAACATATCTCTTGATTGAAACCATGCTCTCCATAAAACTATAGACAGTTTTTGTATCCAGTTGGGCAATCATTCTTTCTCACCTCCCTTATTCTTTCTCTATTATACCATTTAAAAAATAGAAAAACAGATACTTTTGTTCTTATCAAACTAAAAAACCACAGCCTTAAAGTCTATGGTTTTATGATATGAAATAAGTTCGAAGAAGAGACGCGCCTAGCTTTTTTAATTTAGTTACTTGTATCTTTCGTTAAAAATATCCCGATTAAAACTAGAACTAAGGAGAGAAAAGGAAAAATCCTAAAAATCTGCCAATCCGGGTCGAATGCCAAAAGTCCTGAAAGCAAATAAAATCCTGCACTCGCATACAAGAAATTTCTATTTACTTTCTTGATTCCTATCTGTGTTAAGACAGTTGCTATAGCGTAAGCAATTAAATTAGGACCTAGAAAAATCAAGAATACAATTCCCCATGGACCAGCAACTAAAGCAAGAGATATAAATAGAAGAATATAGGTAAGCGCCAAATAAAATGAGAAAGATAGAAGAGCCGAGGGTTTCTTGACTGCTTTTGGACCATTCTTCATATCTTCCACCGAATTATTTTCTACAATTAGTTTATCTTCTTCTTTGTTTAGCTCTACATTTGGATTTTGGTCTGACATTTTTTTCTCCCACTAATTTGTTTAATTACCTTTATTATAGCCCAATTTGTCACATTAAGCTAGATAGAAAAAAGCCATCTATGTTAGTCTCAGACAAACGCTCACATTTGTCTGAAAGAAACTAACATAAATGACCTACACTACTCCGTATCAAGTTTTTCTGAGTCAGGTGAAATTGTCTAACTCAATTTGACAAATGAGGAGTTTTTATTATTTTTCACGAATCACTTCTACCTTGTATCCATCTGGATCTTTGATAAAGTAATAGTTTGGTTGAGTACCTGGAAGTCCTTTAGGTTCCGTTACTTCATAACCTTTTTCGCTATGTTCTTTGTGAAGAGCTTCAAGGTCAGGTGTACTTAGAGCGATGTGAGCAAAGCCGTCACCCACAACATAAGGCCCATGATCATAGTTGTAAGTCAACTCCAATTCATAATCATCACCGTCAAGACCTAGATAAACAATCGTAAAAGCATAGTCTGGAAAATCCTTGCGACGTAATTCCTTAAATCCAAAAGCATCTTGGTAAAAAGCAATTGATTTTTCAAGATTTTCTACTCGCAAGCAAGTATGTAACATTTTTGAAGCCATCTTCATTACCTCTTTCATTTTATTAGTACTATTATACCCTTTAATTAGGAAAAAAGTTACTAGGAACTTGAACGGATAATTCTTTGCTCTTTGCTTTCAATGCTATCCAATGTTCTTCACGATTTTCCTTACGAATATTTCGTATAAGTAATAGTAACATAAGGACAAAAGAGCACTTCTAGGAAAGTAGAAAGCAAACTCATTGTTCATAATTAGAAGGTCCTTTTCAAAACAAAGACTTTTTGCTAAAAAAATCTGGTATAGGTGACAAATAAGATTCTAAATAAACGTCTTAGGAAAAATAAAATATCTGCAGATCCATAAATCATAAATATATTCTTAACACTAGCTACTAAACTCTGATCCTTTGTAAAATAAGACAATGCGATTCCATTTAATAAGAGGAAGAATGTTAGCTCAGAGTTTCATTCCTTAGAATAACTGGATTAAAGAGGTTTATACGACTGTGAGTAAATGGTAATAATTGAAAGAATAAAATACCCACTATTGTCGGAAAGATAATTTCCTTCAGCGAGATGGAAAATCCTACTTTTTAAATCTTTGTAAAGTATAGAATACTCAATAACTAACATCACAATAAAAAGATGTAAAGATATCACAACATCTGAAATCTTTTTCACTTCGGTTTGCCAAAGCAACTAGAAAAGCCAGCTGATAGAAAACAGTCCAAGTGGAACTAACTTGTTTAAAGAAACAGTCACTCTCAAACCGTGACGTACATGGAAACCATCAATAAAAGAAAAAATGCTTATAAATAATAGACAAGAGATGAGTCCAAGCGGAACAACTGGAACAAAAGGAAAGCAGTATTACTGCTAAAACCCAAAGATTTCTATTGTAATAAAATTTTATTTTTTCCCCTCGGGCATTGAGTCCTTCTTTGATTGGTTGGTCTAGTCTCCTATACATGTAGTAATTACAGAGAGAAACCATCCCTATATAAAGCCATCTATTTAAACCAGGTTCATCATAGACACTTAGAAGCAAACTTATAATGGTTAAAATCGCAAAGATAAAAGCTAAGAGCCTATTCTTAAACACCTCTCTTTTTATCCAGCTAAGATAGGATACTTTAGAACTTGGATGACAGAGTTGATAAGCATAGCTGGTCATTTCTTCTAATTTCTGGTCTGTCTCCTCTGTCATCAAATGTGGAGCGTTATTAGAGGTATGAAATTGACTCAAGATAAACTTCAACACTTCTCCGTCTGTAAAACGGTGATACTCCTTATAAATTTGTTCAAAAAAGATAGGATAAATACGAGGTTTCTCTTTATAGACTTGTTTCCAAAGCATCAAATCATTCATGTGTTTATCATCTTTTAACAAGCTGTCGATATAGAGATAACCTTCGTAATACCAGTAATCAAATTTCTCTTTTTTATTGAACTCATATTTCTTGATAGCCCAAGGATAGGAATGCACATCTTTCCAGAAAGTCAATTTCTTCAGATAAGGATTTTCTTCATCATTGATACGATTCTTCACAAATTCAAAAACAAGATCTAGGACCTTTTGATTTGTAAATGGATAAACATCGATTTCCTCTAATAATTGAAGCAAGAGAGATTTATCCTGAGTTGTTTCAAGGAGGTAATTCCAAGCGTCTACCAGTCTATCATCGTCTTGATATGGACTGTAGACTAAGAGATATAATGCCTCCTCAACATCTGAAGGATTTAGCAAATTGTAACGATGAATATCAACTGGTTCAGTTGTTTCTACCTTCAATTCCTCCAAGTAAGCCACAAGCTCGTCATAGGCTTTTTGTTCCTCTTCCCCCACCTCAGGTTTAATCTTCTCCAAGATATAAGCCAAAACTGGAATGCTAGTAATCATTTGTTTACTGCTTTTCAATAGAAAAAGAACCGTACTAGGAGAAAAAGATTGTTTGAAAAACCTGATCCAAACTCGAATTTGATTGGCTTTTTGAGAATCCTTAAGGATAGCTTGGCATAAACAATAAGAAGCATACAATTTCGAAATTTCTTTTTTTGCCTCTTCAGGAGACTCTCCATTTTTGTAGGCAGTAGCTCTTTTAACCTTCCAATGCTTTAGTTTATAGTAGTATCCCCAGTACTTATAGTCAGGAATATAGTCTTCCAGCAAGGGAATGATAATAGAGAATTGCTCAGGTTTGTTAAAAATATAAACATCCATTTCCTCTAAAACAGACTGAACAGTGCTCATATCATATCGATATTGACTAAAAAACTGTTGCCACAGATGTTCTTGTTCTTCTACGGTATAGTCAGGGTTCCCTACAATACTTTCAATCGCATTGCGAATCATATACTCTGACTCTAGATAATCACTAAAATCTAAGACATGACTAGAAGCATTCGACTCGTAAGCAGTTGACTCTTCACTTAAAGTTTCAAAATTAAGCGGAGAAGCAACTATTTTTTCTTCTTGATTACTGAAATGCTGATAGGAACTAGCTCCACTTCCAACAGTTTCTTGTCTCGTACTATTAGACCGTGCTTCTCTCAAAGCAGACTGGTAGGCTTCTACAATTTGTTGATAGATTTCTGGTTGGTCCTCAGGATGGTAAAGTTTCACTAACTCAGAATATCGTTTTCGAATATCCTTAACATCATGAGTTGGCTCAATCCCTAAGATTTCCCATTTGTCCATACAATCCCCTCTCATAGGCCTCGCTCTAGAAACTCTAGATAGTTAGAAAATGATTGATAAATTTTTGGTAAATGATACATAGATGCCTGTCTAACTTCTTCTTCAAAACGTCTAGTCTCTGCCATCAACTCATCTCTTCTTCTACCTAAAAGCATGCTGTATACACGATTGGCCTTTTCAATCAAGAAACGGTAAACCTCAGTTTCTTGAGCATTAATCTTATAACGTGTTAGCTCTACTTGTTTTTCCTTGATTTCATCTTCAGTTAAGGTAATACTCTCTTGAAGAATAACATGATTAAATACTTTCTTTGTTGAATCGATGGTTACTTCTACATCCAAAAATCCCATTTAGGTCATAGGTAAATCGAATAGTAAAGCCTTCATGAGCCTTTTTATTAACAGGGACTGGAACTTCCAACTCCCCAAGAAATAAGTTTTGGGAAGCCTTCATCATTTCTCCTTGGTAGACCTCTACCTTCACTTGGCTTTGCCCTAATTCTGCGGTGTAATACTGTTCTGTTCGTGAAGCAGGTAAAGGAGAATTACGCTCTATAATTGGAGAAAAACGATCACCAACAACTGCAGTTCCAAGTGTGAAAGGACAAATATCCGACAACAGTAAATCACGAACCTCTCCTTGACGTTCCTTTATTCCTGCGAGAAGAGCACAGCCTTTTGCAATCATTTTATCAGGATCATCAGCTACCTGTACTGCTTGGTCGATACAGTAAGATAGAAAATCTTGGACTAAACGCAACTTAGAAGTACCACCAACAAGAACAAAATTTTCGGAGGATACATAACTATAGCGCGCATCCATCAAGGCTCTATCTAGTACTAACTTAAGTCGAGCCAGCAATGGCTGGCACAGCTCATAAAATCGTTGATAAGTCAGATTCAAGGAATATTCTTTGTCCTGATCCATCACTAACATCTGCACTTCTTCATTGGTATTCAGATTCAATTTTGCCTTCTCAGATTGAACCAAAATCTTACTGTAAAACTCACGAGAAATAGATTTCTTAGACAATTGATTAGATGCTAAAAATTCCTCAGCAATAGCTGCAGTAAAATCTTCTCCTCCCAAGCGATTATCACCCGCAATAGACACAATCTCAACAACGTTATCAAACAACTCTACGACTGAGATATCCAGCGTTCCACCACCAAAATCGACGACCACAAATGACTGGTCTTCTTGATTGCCCATAGATTTTTTTGCCAGAGCAGCTGCGGAAGGTTCATTGATGATACGCTCTATCTTAACTCCTGCAAATTGTCCTGCTAATTTTGTAGCATATCGTTGGGCATCATTAAAATAAGCTGGTACGCTGACGATCACCTCATCTATCTTTTCACCAAGAAAAGTCTCTGCATCATCCACTAGTTTTCGAATAATAAAAAGAACTTAGTTCCTCTGCTTTTATAAGTTCTACCCCCTAGAACCAATTCATGTTTACTTCCCATAAAACGTTTGAATTGGGAAAGAGTTTTGTCAGGATGTGTTACCAAACGTTCCTTAGCAATTTTCCCTACAATGATTTCATCGTTATCGTCCAAAGCAACAACAGATGGCGTTAAAAATTCTCCAAAAGCATTTGGAATCAGTTTTACTTGACCCTCTTGATAAACACCTACCAATGAATTAGTCGTCCCTAAATCAATACCTACTATCATTTTTAAACTCCATTTTTTTAGACATACTTCTATTATACAGGAAAAGCCCTATTTTCTTAAACTAAAAATGCAGTTCACGAATCATTCCATGAAAATAAAAAAAGCTTCATTCTCACCAGCAGCTTAAACTACGAGTGTAGAAATGAAACTTTTAAAATTATTTACCAAGTTTTGCTTTAGCTGCATCTGCAAGAGCTGTGAAAGCTGCTGCGTCGTTAACAGCCAAGTCAGCAAGCATTTTACGGTTAACTTCGATCTCAGCCAATTTCAAACCATGCATCAATTGTGAGTATGAAAGTCCGTTCATACGAGCTGCCGCATTGATACGTGTGATCCACAATTTGCGGAAGTCACGTTTCTTTTGACGACGGTCACGGTATGCATAGTAGTAAGAGTTCATTACTTGTTCTTTTGCAGTACGGAACAAGATGTGTTTAGCTCCATAGTAACCTTTAGCTAATTTAAGAATACGTTTACGACGTTTGCGTGATACAACGCCACCTTTAACACGTGCCATTTATATTTCCTCCAAATATTTCCTAGAATTGTTTACTTACAAATACGCGATTATTTCAAGCGAGTAAGCATTGCTTTGATACGTTTGAAATCTCCTGCATGCACCATAGATGCTTTACGAAGATGACGACGTTGTTTTTTAGTTTTTCCGTGGAAACGGTGAGATGTATAAGCACGGAAACGTTTAAGTCCACCAGAACCTGTACGTTTGAAACGTTTAGCTGATGCGCGGTGTGTTTTTTGTTTTGGCATGATTTTTTCTCCTTTTTTTAACTTTCTGACAGATTATTTCTTGTCAGTTGCTGGTGCCAACTGCATAAACATTTGACGACCATCCATTTTAGCACGTTGTTCGATGATAGCAATATCTTGAGTTGCTTCAGCGAAGTCTGCTAAAACTTTTGCACCAATTTCTTTATGGGTAATCATACGTCCCTTAAAGCGAATAGATACCTTTACTTTGTTTCCCTTTTTCAAGGAACTTACGAGCATTGCGAAGTTTAGTTTCGAAGTCACCCTTGTCGATAACTGGGCTCAAACGAACTTCTTTTCACGGTCACAACGCTTTGTTTTTTTGCGTTGTTCTTTTTGTTTTCTTCTGGTACTCAAATTTGAACTTACCGTAGTCCATAATTTTTCGCAACAGGAGGTTTAGCTTGAGGCTGAATGAGAACCAAGTCCACGTTAGCTTCATCCGCAAGTGCTTGCGCTTCGCTTAGTGGTTTGATACCCAATTGCTCACCTTCAAGACCGATTAAGCGAACTTCGCGTACACGAATTTCATCATTGATGAATAAGTCTTGCTTTGCTATGGTTTTCACCTCTTTTTTTAGTTTAGAGAAAAACAAGAGCGGACTTGCTAACGCAAATCCGCACTACATGATTATATTTCATTTCCTGAAACTTGATCTGTAGGGGCCAGACAACGTTAGTCGCAAGGCGAGAAGTTCTCACTTCTGCTTTTTCTCATCTTGTATATGATATCAAGTTTTTCCCCTACTTGTCAAGATAAAAATTTATCTTTTTTATTTTTTCTCAATGGAATTTTGATTCAAGTCAGATCCTTAGGTATTGACTCTACTGATTCCGTGAATAGTAAATCTCATGTGGTTTCACATGGTTACCTAGCAATTCAGATACTGTAACAAAGCTATATCCTTGTCCTTGCAGATACTCAATAACTTTTGGCAATGAGTTAACGGATGTTTGATGGATATCATGCATGAGGATGATAGATCCATTTGTCGCTTGACGTTGAATCTCAGTTAAAATAGCAGCCTCATTCTTGCTCTTCCAGTCCAAACTATCAACATCCCACATAATAAAGCTCAAATCCAGGCTGTTGCGGATATCATCTGAAACAGCACCATATGGAGGTCGCATCAATTTTGAACTTGTTCCAAGTACACTAGTAATTGCTGATTCTGTATCCGTAATTTGCTTCTTAGCATCTTCCAATGATAGCTTGGTTAGAACTGGGTGGTTCCAACTGTGATTTCCGACCTCATGCCCCTCAGATTTCATCCTTTTTAGAAGAGCTTCATTCCCACTAATATTTTGGCCTTGTACAAAGAAGGTAGCTTTTATCTTTGTACTTAGCTAGAATATCTAAAAGCTTGTGGTGTTGTTGTTGCATTTGGACCATCGTCGAAGGTGAGAGCTACAACTTTTTTATGTTTTTCCTCTTGAACTTTTTTATAAAGTTCAGCATCTTTTTCTGTTAGATATGATGTTTGAATAAAATCAAAGAAATTTGAAATAGGCATTGCTATTTCTTCTATATTGTTAGTTGCTTTGACTGGATAAAGAACCAATTGGCTATCTTTATAGGCAAACTTCCAAGTTGATAATTCTGCCGCTGATAAATCAGCTGAAACTTGATCAACCACTGATTGCTCAACTTGTTTATCCTGAAGAGTAGACTTAAGATCTTCGAGTAATTTTTCCTTAGCTTTGCTTGTATCTGTGAAAAGTTGGTCCAGTGTAAAGACAGAACCATCTTCTTTTTAGATAAAGCTGACTGAGTGTGGTATTTTCTAATTCGACAACATTCGAATTTACCAAATTAAAAGCTTGCTTTTTAATCAATCGATTTTCAACCCCAGTTAAAGATGAGTCCCCTTTTTCTGGGTAATAAAAAATCAACTGTTCTTTTCCTTCTACTTTGTCAGTGATATCCTTTACAATCTCATTCTTAACAGAGGAGATAACACTATCTCCAACCATTGGATAATAGGTGATAATCTCTGATTTTTCCTTGCGAAAATGTTCCTTTTGAGTGCCTTGTGAGTAGACTTCATCTTTTTCCTTCTTGAGACTTTCAATCTTTTGTTCGAAAGCATGTTTACTCATCACTTTATAGGTAATTACACTGCCAAGTGCTAACATTGTTATAAATAAAAGCAAGACAAGAGTGCCAAGCTTTTTATTATTTTTCTTCTTTACTTTATTCTGGGGTAATCTCTTTTTTGTCATAGTTTTATCATATCAAATCAGAGCTATAATTTCAATGAAAACACAGAAGAAAGTCATTTTTAATAGGAAAGGAAAAGTAAAAGAACCCTGGCACATTCTAGGGTTCTTTTTAAAATTAGAAGCGAATACTTTCTCTTGTTTTCTCATAAGAAGTAACAAAACGGTTGGTTACTCCTGGCTCAGCAACTTCTAATGCTTGAGAGATTTTTTCGAAAGATGCTTGGTAATCAAAGGTCGTTTCAAAGATATTCAAAGCTTCTTGGAAAGCTTGTTGAATACGATCATCAAATGATCTGTAACGGTTAGAATATTGAAGCAATTGTTCTGTCAATGTTGCATTTTGAACAATACTGTATGTTTCTTCTTCCAACATATTCATATCATTTGTCGCAATCTCAAGAATACGATTGACAGATTCGATATTCACTTGTACTTGTTCCAACTCAGCCATCAAGTCTTCTGTACTATGACTTGCATCAAAGAATAGTTTCAAGAATTTTTGTGGAATTCCTGGAAGATTTCTCTTTTCCATATAGCGTTTAATGGTATGTAGACGGTTGACATATACATTTGCTTTTTGGCGAGCATTGATATCGTCTTTTTCAATCTGAACAAGACGTTCGCTGACACCGATTTGGTCATCTTCAATATCTTTCAAAGTAGATTGGAGATTTTCCAAACGTTCTTGCAAGACTGAGTATGCTTCTGAAACTTCTGATTGGTCGTTTGTCAATTCTTCAATTGTAGTATTCAAGGCAGAAATATCTGCTTGAAGGCGACGAACTCGATTCACATCGCTTTCTGAAATCAAATAAGTTTTACCAAGACGTTCGATATCTTTAACCAAGACTTGATTGTTTTCTTTCAAGTGTTGAAGATATGTAGGTAGGGTTGTTACCAATTTCTCGAAAGCTTTATGAGCGTTAATTTCACGAGTGAAAATATCATAAAGCGCATTGATTTCTTCTTGGATTTGAGTATTTTCATACTCTGCGTTATCCAATTCTAACTTACGAATATTCTCGTGATTGTTTTTCAAGGCTTCATATAGAAGTTGAAGTCGTGATTCGATATCAGTTTCTACAAAATGGTAGTTCTCATCTAAGAGTTTACGATATCCTGCTTCTAAATCTTCAAGTTGATCTGGCAACTCAGTAGTAAGTTTAGCCACAATCGCTGGAATTCTTTCAACGATATGTGTCAACGCAAGAATATGATTTTCTGCGTTATCCAAAATACCTGCTGCTTCAACTGGGTCACCTGAAGAGTTCAAGGTTACAAATTGAGAAAACTCAGATTGGATATTCTCCAATTGTTTTTCAATTTCTGGAAGAGCTTGACCATATTTTTTTCAGAATCTTCGGCTACAGTATTTTTGTAGTTTTTCAAACAAGTCTAAGGCATGCAATACGCGTCCGCTATTTTTTGATTCTTGTTTTTCCAAATCTGACAAAGCATTACGGATGGCTGCGATGTCCTCTTCTACGAGTTCGATTTGACTCTCAATTTGATCAATTTGGTGTTTAGCCTTTCAAGAAACGGAATGAGCTATTGTAACCTTCAGCTTCAAAGAGGTTATTCTCAATATCCGCAAATGAGTTAAGAGATAAATCAACCCATTTTTGGTTCCATTCTCTAAAAGCAACCTGACTTTGACCAATCAGATGCATGTTTTTAACAACCTCTACCTCATCATTAACGGGGAGATTATATAGTTCTTCTTTTCTTTCTTCTAAAGTTGCAAGTCTACTCTCATTACGTTTACGAAGCAAAATTGCTACTGCAAAGGCAATAAGAAGCAGAACTGCGATTCCAATCAAGGTAATAATCAACTGATTATCTGTCATATCTAACTCCTTTTATACTTGACACAATTGTAATGATTATATCATATTTTTAAAGCCTTGGGAACTATTTCCAATTTTTTTAAACGTCAAGAGTACTGTACACAGCGTTTTCTTCGATAAATTCTCGACGTGGTTCTACTCGATCACCCATGAGCATATCAAAAATCTTATCTGCTTCAGCAGCATCATCTACTGATACACGGGCCATAAGGCGATGTTCAGGATTCATAGTAGTTTCCCAAAGTTGGTGGTCATCCATTTCTCCAAGACCTTTATAACGTTGAATGGTTGGTTTTGAACGACCTTCACTGTAGCGAGCCAAAGCTTCTTGTAAGCGAGTTTCTTGGTCTGCTCCTGGTTGAATATATTCTTTAATCTCACTACCAACTTTAACACCGTAAATAGGTGGTTGAGCGATATAAACATAACCCGCCTCTAAAACAGGTTTCATATAGCGATAAATCAGAGTTAACAAGAGGGTACGGATGTGAGCTCCATCGACATCGGCATCCGTCATAATAACCAGTTTTTGGTATCGAGCCTTGCTGACATCAAATTCTGCACCAAATCCTGTTCCCATTGCTGTGAAGAGACTACGAATTTCTTCATTAGCAAGGATTTTATCCATACTTGCCTTTTCAACGTTAAGGATTTTCCCACGAATAGGCAAGATAGCTTGAAATTCACGGTCACGCCCTGATTTTGCAGAACCTCCCGCTGAGTCTCCTTCGACGATAAAGAGTTCCGTTTCAGCTGGATTATTTGATGAACAGTCAGCTAGTTTCCCTGGTAGATTTGAAATTTCTAAACCTGATTTCTTACGAGTCACTTCTCGTGCACGTTTTGCTGCCACACGAGCCTTAGCTGCTAGGATACCTTTTTCTACGATGCGCTTAGCAATCTGTGGATTTTCCAAAAGGAAATCAGAAAATGCATCACTGAACAAGCGGTTGGTAATCTTGACAACTTCACTATTCCCAAGTTTAGTTTTCGTTTGCCCTTCAAACTGAGGGTTTGGATGCTTCACAGAGATAACCGCTGTCAATCCTTCACGGACATCCTCACCTGTTAGGTTATCTTCGTTATCTTTTAGAAGTTTGTTTTTACGAGCATAGTCATTGATAACACGAGTTAAGGCTGTACGGAAACCTTGTTCATGTGTTCCACCTTCATGGGTATGAATATTGTTGGCGAAACTCATGACATTCTCGTGGTAACCCGTTGTGTACTGCATGGCGACTTCCACTGTAATATCATCCATTTCACCATCTGTGTAGATTGGTGTATCAAAGATAACATCCTTATTTTCGTTGAGGTACTCAACGTAGCTCGCAATCCCACCTTCATAGTGATAATGCTTAGTCTGCTCTAGTCCTTCACGTTTGTCAGTGATAGAGATTTGAAGCCCACGATTCAAGAAGGCTAACTCTTGAATCCGTTTATTTAATTTGTCAAAATCAAATGTTGTTGTCTCTGTAAAAATTTCTGGGTCTGGAGTAAAGTGAACGATTGTTCCTGTTTTATCTGTATCCCCAATTACCTCTAGGTCAGCCACAACATGTCCACGACGGTATTCTTGGTAATGAATTTTTCCGTTTTTGTGAACGCGAACATCCAACTGAGTTGAAAGAGCATTTACAACGGATGAACCTACACCGTGGAGACCACCAGATACCTTGTATCCGCCACCGCCGAATTTACCTCCGGCGTGAAGAACAGTAAAGACTGTTTCAACGGCAGGACGACCTGTTTTTTCCTGGATATCAACTGGAATCCCACGACCATCGTCAATAACTGTAATTGAATCATCTGGCTCAATAAAAACTTCGATATGACTAGCGAATCCAGCCAAGGCTTCGTCGATAGAGTTATCTACGATTTCCCAGACTAGGTGGTGAAGACCTTCCTTCGAAGTTGAACCGATGTACATACCTGGACGCATACGAACAGCTTCCAGACCTTCCAAAACTTGAATTTGACTGGCATCATAATCTTGTGCCTGTTGGTTTTTAATATCTTCTGTCATGTTTCCCCTTTTTCTTACATGTCTATTGCTTGTTTTAACGCTACAACGTTCTCAAAGAGATAGGCATCTAAGCCTGCAGCAAGTCCTGCCTCTACATCAATAGCACGGTCACCAATGACCAGACCAGATGTAATTTGATACTTATCACGTAAATAAATCATCGATTCAGGATTTGGTTTACGTTTAAATCCTGAACTAGCTGTCACTACTTCTGTAAAGTATGGTGCTATCTTTGTTTTTGAAAGAATCTCCAATACCTGATCATTTCGATGAGAAACCAAGAAATTACGTCCACCTTGGTCTGATATTTCTTCCAAGAGCGCAGGAATCCCATCAAACAATACCGGGTGTTCAAGATCACGGGCTTCATTTTCTTTATATTTCTCAAGAAAGTTTTCAATATCTGGAGCATACTTTTCGATGGCAAAGGCAGTCGAAACCTTCAAAGCTTCGTAGACACTGTCGTGCTCCTGATCAATCCCAAACTCTGCTAATGTTTCTACAAAAGCTGCTGTAGAAGTTTCATAATTATCAAGCAGGGTTCCACCTAAATCCCAGATGTAATCGTGATATTTCATACCCTTCATTATACCATTTTTTTATAAAAAAAGCGATGTTTACCTTGGTTTTTGCCTTTAAAAAAGAGAAGAATCTTCTCCATCAAGAAAGATTCTCCTCAATTTGTTCATTATTTTTCAAATAGGTCTGTGTAGAGCATGCCATTTCTTAGAGATTCAGCATCTCCGCCCAGTGTTTCAACCAAGTGGTAAGCAAAGGCTAAAGCTGTTGCTGGCCCACGGCTAGTGATAACATTCCCATCCACTACTACTGTTTCTTTATGGTAGTGACTGTTAGCAATTTGTTCCTGGACTCCATCATAGCAGGTGAAGTTTCTACCTTCTAGTAGACCTGCCTGATTCAATGCAATTGGAGCCGCACAGATGGCTGCTACCTTTTTACCGATTTTCTCAAATTTTTGAAGTTCAGTGATCAATTGTTCATTGTCCCGCAAGTGGGCAGAACCAGGCATACCTCCTGGAAGGACAATCATATCATACTCTGATAAATTTCCATCAAACACTCGATCGGCTTGAACTTGAATGGCATGTGAACCTGTCACTTTTTCAGCAAATCCGACCATATGGCAGGTGATATTTGCGCGACGCAAGACGTCTACGACAGTCAAGGCTTCAATTTCTTCAAAGCCATTTGCTAGGATAACTGCAACTTTAGGCATAGCGACCTCCTTATTTCACTTTCTTCAGTACAACTTTTTACGTTTAAATCTTGTTCGACCACTCTTTTCATCGGCGAGATGTGTTTGGTAGCTCATCGATAAAAGAAGACCGACACCGATGAGATTACTGATAATGGCTGATCCCCCTTGGGAAATAAAGGGCAAAGGAATCCCCGTAAGAGGAAGGAGTCCTGTGACGGCACCGATGTTCTCAAAAATGTGGAACAAGAGCATCATGATAAATCCTGTAGAGATATAGGTGTAAAATTGATTGTTAGATTTGAGAGTAATCTTTAACATACGATAGATGAGGAGCAGATAGAGTGCAATCACTACAACTGAACCAATAAAACCAAAATCTTCAGCGATAACTGTAAAAATCATGTCACTCTCACGGACTGGAATGAGGAGATTGGACACGTTAAAACCTTGACCAAATACTCCACCACTACCGATGGCAATTTGACCCTGCGCCTGTTGATAGGTAGTTGTTTGAGCATAATCAAAGGGATTGAGCCAAGCCAAGATACGGTTAATCTGATAAGTCGGCATGCCAAGTTGGTGCATAAAGGCACGCCCATCCTTTGTAATGAAGATGGCTAAAAATCCTGTAATGGCTGATACAACTGTTACAAAGACTGGAATGATAATCTTCCAAGAAACACCTGACAACAAGACAAGACCTGCAAAGATCGCAACAAAAACCATTGCCGTTCCAAGGTCACTTTGTAAGGCTAGCAACACTAGAACTGGAATCGTGAAAACGATCATCCAAAGAATCAAAAGAAAATCTAAACCGATGGTCCGTGCTTGGTCCTTGTATTTTTTAGTGAAAGTTACAATCACATAGGCCAACATCAAGATATAAGATATCTTCATGAATTCGGAAGGTTGAAAAAGTGTATAACCACCGATTGATACCCAGTTTTTTGCACCTGTTGCAGCAACTAAACTTGGATTATAGAAGACCAAGGGTAAGACCATCAAGGCTAGACCAAGACCATATAGATAGGGGGTGGACTGCCATAAAAAAACTTGGTGTTAAAAAAACATAACTACAAAACTAAAGATAATCCCAAGTGCTATCCAAGCCAGTTGTTGTCCAAGTATGGGCCAAACATTGTTTGGGTAGTCATGACTAACTGCTATATAAATCGCTACAACTCCTATTACCAATAGACAAAACACTGGTAATATTAAACTATAATCGACCCTAGAGTCGAATGAACGTTTCATAACGGCCTCCTTCATTCTTTCTGATATTCAATTCATTGTTTATTTAAAAATTCTTGAACGTTGACAAACACTTGCTCTCGGCTAATATTCCTTACTCGACTAGTGCGAGACAAGGCCTTGCTGATTTGCTTGCCATATCGTTTGCTTGACATGCGGCTGTCTAAAATCAAAACTGCGGAGCGTTGACCAACTCGGCGCATGGTCCTACCTATCGCTTGCTTGAGACGAATAATCGCCATAGGAAGTTGGTAATCATAAAAAGGGTTCTTCCCTTCAAGACGGAGTTCTTGATTCATCTTTTTGGTAAATGGATCCTCTGGATTTTGGAAAGGCAAACGTGTCACCACTTCAATCACCCGAGGATGTCTGGAAAAATCGACTCCTTCCCAGAAACTCCCCGCACCAAGTAAGAGCTCACGCTCTCCTTTTTCAAAGCGTTTTTTCAATTGAGCTGGTTCCCCATGCTTATATTGAGCTAAATGGGGAATTCTTAAAGTATCAGATACCTGCAGCAATAAATCTTTTGCAGTAAATAAGACTAAAATCGGTTCTTCAAGGTAGGACAAATCTTCTAGAACTTCCACAACTGCTTGTGCATATTCCTCAAGCGAAACTTCAGTCACCAATGGAAAATCATTCACCAAGAAAATTTCCTGATTTTTCCTGAAACTGTTCATCTAGGTAATAAATATTTGCTTGCAGGGAATCCTAACAATTCTGGCAAAGAAACTCTGCTACTAATTTCTAGGGTTGCAGAGATTCCGAGAAGCTGGCAGGATTCTGGAAATATCTGAGAAAATAACAAACGCTGATCGCGACTAGAAGTAATCTCGATTTTTTTACTAGAGAGTTCTGAAACTGATAACCAAAATTCTCCTTCAGACGAGAAAAATCTCTGATAGTCTTTAAATTCTGGAAGATTCAACTCTGAAAAATCCTGTTGGAGCTTATCAATGCTACTAGCTGGGCACATCTTACGTTTGCCAGATAGAAACTGCTCCAGCAGATAAGAAAGCTCAAAACGAATACTCTCTAGCAAGCGTCTTTCAAGCATGCCTTCTTCTTTAGATAGAGCTTGATCTAATTGTTCTAGCAAATCTGTAAGCAAATAAGATTTTCGAGAAAGATTTTCCAAGGTCAACAAGATTTTCTGGGCTTCATCCAAAATCAAGAAACGTCCCTCTAAAAGACTCGGATCATCTTCAAGTCGAGTAACGAGGTAAGCATGATTGGTCACTAGCAACTTACAAGAACGCGCTTTTTCCTGACCACGTCTCCAAAAATCCTCTAACCAAAAGAGAGAGTCTTTATGAAGATTTCCATCATGTACCAAGTTAGGTAAGAATTGCTGGTAGCGATAAAGCTGACCAATTTCGTCTAAGTCTCCAGTATCTGTCTCAGTCAGCCAAACTAGGAGTTGCATCTTGAAACGCGTATACAAACGATTTGATTCTTCTTCCTCTAGCACTGCATGAAAGGCATCTAACTTCAAGTAATTCTGTGGTCCTTTGAGACTGTGAATAGAGATATGAAAAATCTCTTCGAGTTTTTTTAGCCTCCTCATGCATTACCTGATTTTGAAGGATTTTAGTTGGAACACTAAGTAGGATCCCCCCTTCATTCTCAAGAGACAAGGCTGGCAGGAGATAGCCATAGGTTTTTCCAATCCCAGTTTGAGCCTGAATAAAAGAAATGTCTTCCCCTTGCAAGCACTCTTGAACCTTTTGTGCGAAGCGTTCTTGCAAGTTTCTCTCCTCCAACCCCAACAAGGCAATATTGGTTTGGAAATCTTTAGATAGTTTTCGTGGAGAAAGGGCTGATTTTTCTTTTCTCAAAAATAGACCTTGCACCTCGACCAAGTCATGTTCAACTAAGAGAGACTGTTTCTGATAAACTTCCTCGATGACCATGTATGATTCGTACAATAAGCTATCAGCCAGACTTAATAAGCGCTCCAACAAACCTTTTGGAAGTTGAAACATCTTTTGTCTCATACAAAGAAAGAGTTCTGCCGTTGCTTGGGCATCTGATAAGGCTGTGTGAGCTTGCTCCAAGGGAATTCCCAACTCTTGGCAGAGAATTCCAAGATTATACTTTTCAAGCTGAGGATAAAAGACTTGAGCCAACTCAACCGTATCGATACGAGGGGTGCGTAATTCATAACCTTCAAAAAACAGGAATTCTGCCAACAAATTGGCATCGAACTGAACATTGTGCGCAACAAAAATACCGTCTTTGACCAGTTCAAAAATCTTTCCAGCTACCTGGGAAAACTCTGGAGCCTTTGCTAAACGCTTATCAGTCAAACCCGTTAATTCTTTGATATGAGAATCCAAGTGTTCATGCGGATTGACATCAGTGGCATATTGCTCAACAATCTCACCATCTTCAATGACTACAATTCCCACTTGGATGATTTTTGCCTTGCTTCCGGTACTTGTTGCTTCTAAATCTACAACCACATACCGATCATTTCTAAAATTCATCACTAAAAATTATATCAAAATTTACACCATTTGACACCCCTGAACTTTATTTGAAGAGTCAAGTTTCTTGCAAGATTTCAAAAAAATGATTGAATAAAATGGTAGAAAAGGAGGAAATTCATGAACCCATTGGATTTGTTTAATCAAGTAAAAGAACTCGTCGAGAAAAAAGATTTTTCTGCAGCAAAAACATTTGTTGAAGAAAACAAGGATCAACTAGGGGACTACCTTAGCCAAGCGCAAGCATTGGTTTCAGGCTCAGAAGGGCTTGACGGTCTTGTAGATAAGGTCAAAGGCCTCTTCTAATAGTCAAAAGACACCTGAAAAATTCAGGTGTCTTTTTGTATTTTCTTCATGAATGCAGGAATATGTTGACTAATCGTGGTTGGCAGAACTACATAATTGTCCTCAGCTAGTTCTTGGGCAATTGCTGAATGCAGATATGTCGCTACTGTCACTCTTTCATAGAGACTAACTTGGTGAAATTGACCTACAAAGCCAGCGATCATCCCAGCCAGAGTATCCCCCATACCCCCAGTCGCCTGATAAGGACCCCCAACCTCTAACTGATAAAAATCATCTTGACCAGCTTGCCAGATTCGAGTCGCAGGACCTTTTTGAACTAGAATCGTCCCTGAAGGAAAACTCTTCAAAGCCTCTCCTGTTTCCTCAGCTCCTTGAGAAGTCAAATCTAAGCCTGATAAGACTTGCCATTCCCTTTGATGTGGAGTTAAAACAAGGTGGGCTTTAGGAAATTTCAACCCCGACTTAGCAAAAATAGATAGGGCACCACCATCCAGTATGAGAGTCTGGTCTTGGTCTAAATGATCAAAAACTGTTTGGAGAAGCTCTTCTCCACGCCCATCATCCACTAGTCCAGGTCCAACCAAGACAATGTTAGCCTTCTGCAACTGTTGCTCAAGTAATTGCTTATCGTCAAGAGCAAAAGCCATAGCCTCTGGAAGATGGCTATGCAGAGCTGGAATATTCTCTTTATCCGTAGCTACTGTCACTAAGCCTGCACCACTTCTAACAGCCCCTAAGGCAGCCATAATAATCGCTCCACCATAAGGATACGTTCCACCAATCAAGAGAAGACGACTGTAGTCTCCCTTATGACTAGAACGAGGACGCTCGATGATCACTTTTTTTAGTAAAGCTTTCTTAATATCCTTCATTATTACTTCCTTACTACTTCTTGTCTCTCATTATACTACAAAATAATAGATAGAAGTATCATTACAGAAAATAAAAAGTCGAGATATTACTATCTCAACTATTTTTCATAGTAAACTTAGTCTTTATCCAGCGTTCTTAAAGCAGCCTGATAAGTTTGCTCCATCAGCATGGTAATCGTCATAGGCCCAACTCCACCAGGTACAGGTGTGATATGGCTAGCGACTGGTGCAACAGCATCGTAGTCAACATCTCCACAGAGCTTGCCATTTTCATCTCGGTTCATTCCCACATCAATGACAACTGCACCAGCTTTGACAAAATCAGCAGTCACGAACTTAGCACGGCCGATTGCTACTACAAGAATGTCGGCTTTAGATGCTACTTGGGCTAGATTGTGGGTGCGAGAGTGGGTCAAGGTGACAGTTGCATTTTTAGCCAAGAGCAACTGAGCCATGGGTTTGCCAACAATATTTGAACGACCAATTACGACCGCATTTTTACCTTCTAAATCAATCCCATACTCATGAAACATCTCCATAATTCCTGCTGGAGTTGAAGGAATCATCACTGGATGACCAGACCAAAGACGCCCCATGTTGAGCGGATGAAAACCATCTACATCCTTTTCAGGGTCAATGGCCAATAAAACTGCCTCTTCATCGATGTGTTTTGGCAATGGCAACTGGACCAAAATCCCATGCCATGCTGGATCTTGATTGTATTTGGCAATCAACTCCAACAATTCATCTTGAGTAATGGTCTCCGGAACACGTACAACTTCACTATGGAAACCCGCTGCGATTGCTGAACGTTCCTTGTTACGAACGTAAACCTGGCTAGCAGGATTGCCCCCAACCAAAATAACCACCAAACCAGGAACCAAGCCTGTCTCTTCCTTTAGTTTGGCTGTTTTTTCAGCCAGTTGTCCTTGTAGCTTGGCTGCTAAAGCCTTCCCATCAATAATCTGTGTCATGTATTTTCTCTTTTCTAACAAATATCCTCTATTATAACAAAAAATCGCTCGACCTTCTAACACTTCTTACCTAAGATTCCCTATAGTCTGAAACTATAAGAAAAAGCCCCCTTGGAGCTTTTCTGATAAACAATGTTTTACAAAACCTTACTCAAGAAATCCTTGGTTCTTTGTTCTTGTGTTTGGTCAAAAACTTGCTCAGGTGTTCCATCCTCGACAACTACACCGTCAGCCATAAAAATAACACGGTCTGCCACTTCACGCGCAAAACCCATCTCATGTGTTACGATGACCATGGTCATACCTGACTTGGCAAGTTCTTGCATAACTGCTAGTACTTCCCCTACCATTTCTGGGTCTAGGGCAGAAGTCGGTTCATCAAAAAGTAGGACATCTGGTTCCATGGCAAGACCACGCGCGATAGCAATACGCTGTTGCTGACCTCCAGACAAACTTTGTGGATAGGCATCAGCCTTATCTGGCAAACCAACCTTCTCCAAGAGCTCATGCGCTCTCTTTTCAGCCACTTCTTTATTTTCTCCCTTAGTCTTAATTGGAGAAAGTGTAATGTTTCCCATAACTGTCATATTTGGGAAGAGATTGAATTGTTGGAAAACCATTCCCATCTTTTCACGCATAGCAAAGAGGTCATTTTTCTTATCCGTAATGTCTACACCTTCAAAGATAACCTTTCCTTTTGTAGCCTCTTCGAGGAGATTCATGGAACGAAGGAGGGTTGACTTACCGCTTCCAGAAGGGCCGATAATGACCACTACTTCCCCTTTTTTGATTTCAAGATCAATCCCTTTTAAAACTTCATTCTTTCCAAAGCTTTTATGAAGGTTTTCAATTTTAATTAGCGTTTCAGTCATTATTTCTTATCTCCTTGTCCCATACGATTTTCAAAAGCTTTCAAGGCTACTGTCAAGATAGATGTCATAATTAAGTAGTAAAAAGCTGCAAATAGAAGTGGAGTCAATGGTAGATATGTGGTTGTTGACACTGTAGTTGCTCCATTCCACAATTCCATAACCCCGATAGCTGACAAGAGCGAGCTATCCTTGATAATGGTAATAAACTCATTCCCCAAGGCTGGTAAAATATTCTTGATAGCCTGTGGCAAAATAACATAGCGCATAGCATTTTTAGGACGAATACCTAGTGAATAAGCTGCTTCTAGTTGTCCTTTTGGCACTGCATTAATTCCAGCACGAACAGTTTCTGATACATAGGCACCACTATTCATAGAGATAATGATAATCCCTGGAATCAAACGAGTGAGATCGACATCCAAAAATCCAATTTGAATCGTTGGAGCACTAATATGCATCAATGCATAGGCAATCATAATCTGTACCATCATCGGAGTTCCTCGGAAAATCCAGATATAAAGATTAGCAAACCAAGCAAGTGGCTTAATCTTTGAACGTTGTGCAAAGGCCAACAGTACCCCTAAAATGGTTCCCAAAAAGACAACTAAGATCGAGATAATAATCGTAACAACAGCACCATAGTTAAAATATGGCAAGATATTTCGGTAAAAAAAGAAAAAAATTCATGGACACTCTACTTTCTATATTTAAACTTAAAACTTGTATAAGGATAACATATTCTGCATAAAAATGCAACATTTTCATCTAAGATTTTCAATAAATTTTCAAAGACGATAGAAATAGCGAGAAATCTTAGTTTTTTTCTAGTCAAGTGGAGTCTGTTTATGGTAAAATAGTAAAGATAAGAAATGGAGGAGAATCAAAATGGAATCACATTTGGTTAGAATCATCAATCGCTTAGAAGCAATGACAAAAGATGGTGGTAACTTAAAACGTAACTTTGAACGCGAAGGAGTTGTTGTCGCAGAGGTTGCTTTTAACCACGACGAAGAAAACGGACCACTTTTCACACTTCGTGACGTTGAAGCTCGTGAGACTTATACATTTGATAGCATCGACCTTATTGCGATGGAAATTTACGAACTTTTATACTAATCGTTAAATAAAGGCAGAGAATACTTCTGCTTTGACCAAGAAAATCCTTTTTGTACGACAAATAGGATTTTTCTTTTTACCCTATAAAGGTTTGACTATAATAGACTCGCAACATCAACTTTAATACTCAATCTTTTTTACTTGCTTTCCCCTTCAATCATGATATAATGAGACTAAAGAACTTTTGACTATTTTTTTGACCTTTTCGGTTTTAGTCAAGGCCAAGAAAGAAACGAGGTAGAGGTATGCTCTGTCAAAATTGTAAAATCAATGACTCAACAATCCATCTTTACACTAATCTGAATGGGCAACAAAAGCAAATCGATCTTTGCCAAAATTGCTACAAAATTATCAAAACAGATCCTAACAATAGCTTATTTAAAGGAATTACAGATTTAAACAATCGTGATTTCGATCCATTTGGAGATTTCTTTAACGACCTGAACAACTTTAGACCTTCTTCTAATAGCAATACTCCTCCTACCCAGTCAGGTGGTGGATACGGCGGTAATGGTGGCTATGGTTCCCAAAATCGTGGACCGGCTCAAACTCCTCCTCCTAGTCAGGAAAAAGGACTCTTGGATGAATATGGTATCAATGTTACTGAGATTGCCCGTCGTGGAAATATCGACCCTGTGATTGGTCGTGACGAAGAAATCATCCGCGTTATTGAAATTCTCAACCGTAGAACCAAAAACAACCCTGTCCTTATCGGTGAGCCTGGTGTTGGTAAGACAGCCGTTGTCGAGGGCTTAGCTCAGAAAATTGTTGATGGTGATGTTCCCCATAAACTTCAAGGGAAAGAAGTCATTCGCCTAGATGTTGTCAGCCTTGTCCAAGGTACAGGAATTCGTGGACAGTTCGAAGAACGCATGCAAAAACTCATGGAAGAAATTCGTAAGCGTAAAGATGTCATCCTCTTCATTGACGAAATTCACGAAATCGTCGGTGCTGGTTCTGCTGGAGAAGGAAATATGGATGCAGGAAATATCCTCAAACCAGCTCTTGCTCGCGGCGAACTCCAACTAGTTGGTGCTACTACCCTCAATGAATATCGCATCATCGAAAAAGATGCAGCCCTTGAGCGCCGTATGCAACCTGTCAAAGTTGATGAACCAACTGTGGAAGAGACTATTATTATTCTTAAAGGTATTCAAAAGAAATACGAAGATTACCACCACGTTCATTATACTGACGGAGCTATCGAAGCAGCTGCTACTCTCTCTAACCGCTATATCCAAGATCGTTTCTTGCCGGATAAGGCCATTGACCTCCTAGATGAAGCTGGTTCTAAAATGAACTTAACCTTAAATTTTGTGGATCCAAAGGTCATCGACCAACGTTTAATCGAAGCAGAAAAATCTCAAGGCACAAGCAACCCGCGATGAAGACTTTTGAAAAAGCAGCCTACTTCCGTGACCAGATTGCTAAATATAAGGAAATGCAAAAGACCAAGGTAACGGATCAGGATACCCCAATCATCAGTGAAAAAGACAATCGAACACATCATCGAACAAAAGACCAATATCCCAGTTGGTGATTTGAAAGAAAAAGAACAGTCTCAACTGATCAACCTAGCAGATGACCTCAAGGCTCATGTTATTGGTCAAGATGATGCTGTCGATAAGATTGCTAAGGCTATCCGTCGTAACCGTGTTGGGCTTGGAACACCAAACCGTCCAATTGGTAGCTTCCTCTTTGTTGGTCCTACAGGTGTCGGTAAAACAGAACTCTCTAAACAACTGGCCATCGAACTCTTTGGTTCTGCTGATAGCATGATTCGCTTTGATATGAGTGAATACATGGAAAAAAACACAGCGTTGCTAAACTCGTCGGTGCTCCTCCAGGATACGTCGGCTATGATGAGGCTGGACAATTGACTGAAAAAGGTTCGTCGTAACCCCTACTCACTGATCCTCTTGGATGAAGTTGAAAAAGCCCATCCAGATGTTATGCATATGTTCCTTCAAGTCTTGGATGATGGTCGTTTAACAGATGGTCAAGGTCGGACTGTTAGCTTTAAGGATGCCATCATTATCATGACCTCAAATGCAGGTACAGGTAAGGCAGAAGCTAGCGTTGGTTTTGGTGCTGCTAGAGAAGGTCGTACCAACTCTGTTCTTGGAGAATTAGGCAACTTCTTTAGTCCAGAATTCATGAACCGTTTTGACGGCATTATCGAATTCAAGGCTCTCAGCAAGGAAAATCTCCTTCAAATCGTTGACCTCATGCTAGATGATGTGAATAAGCGACTTTCCAGCAATAATATCCATCTCGATGTCACAGAAAAGGTCAAAGAAAAACTTGTAGACCTTGGTTACGATCCAAAAATGGGAGCTCGTCCACTCCGTCGTACCATCCAAGACTATATCGAAGATGCCATTACAGACTACTACCTTGAAAATCCTAGTGAAAAAGACCTCAAGGCAGTCATGACAAGTAAAGGTAAAATCGTGATTAAGTCCAAAAATAAAACGGAAACGGTCGAGTCAAACGACTAGTTCCTCACATACAAAAGAATGTTCTTGCTTGACAGTGAGAACATTCTTTACTATTATAGAAAGAAAGCGCACTCACGAAGGAGAAATTTATGGCAAATCCAACATTTGGAGAAAAAAAGAGGGAGTAACCTACAAAAATAGATATGGCGTTTATGCAGTCATACCTGATGCAAACCACGAAAAGATTATCCTCGTCCAAGCTCCAAATGGTGCATGGTTCTTACCTGGTGGGGAGATTGAAGCAGGCGAAAACCATCTCGAAGCTCTCAAACGAGAACTAATTGAAGAGTTGGGTTTTACTGCTGAAATCGGCACCTATTATGGACAAGCGGATGAGTATTTCTATTCTAGTCATCGTGATACCTACTACTATAACCCAGCCTATCTCTATGAAGCCACTTCTTATCAAGAAATTCAAAAACCTTTAGAAGATTTTAATCATCTAGCTTGGTTCCCAATTGATGAAGCTATTGCAAACTTGAAACGTGGCAGTCATAAATGGGCAATCGAAGCTTGGAAAAAACAGCATCAAATTTAAGCTAACTTTTCCAATTTCCCTAAAAAGTGCTATAATAGACATAGAAACACAGGAGGAAACCTTATGAAGCTCATCAATACTACAAACTCACACTCGCTTCTTGTTAAAAATCAGTTAGAAAGTACTGACGCAACGCTTGTAGAAGTTTATTCTGCAGGTAATACAGATGTTATTTTTACTCAGTCACCGCTTCATTACGAAATCCTCATTTCCAATAAACACCGTGCAATCCGTGAAAAAGAAATTGAGAAAATCCAAGAATTCTTCTTAAATCGTAAAATTGATAAACAAGTTATTGATGAAGCAAATATCAAAAACCCTCTATTCTGATAAATTGATTGAAATTTCAATTCCAACAAAATAGATTCTAACTAGACTTTTAAATCTACCCCTGCAAGGTTAAAACCGTGTGGGGTCTTTTTCATACCTACTTTTTCTAATAGAAATTTCTAGAAAAAAACTGCATTTTTCTTATACTTTTTGTGAATATTTCACATTAAAATCGAAAAAAAGAAGAAATTTAGTTATAATAGTTAGAGAGATTTTTATGAAGGAGTGTGAAATGAAAGAAATAGTATATAGAGAAGCCAAGCTAGATGAATACCAAAAAATTGGAAAAGTATTGGCTGGAGCCTTTATGGACTATCCTTTTATGACTCTTATCAAAGATGATTTAAAGAAACCAGAATACTACCCATCCTTTCTAGAATTGTTGGATAGCCTTTTGACCAGACTCTACATCAAAGGAGAGACTTGTCTAGTCGCTGAACGAGACGGAGAAATCCTAGCAGTCGCCCTTTTACAACAGAAGGATTTTTCTATTCTATCTTATTTATTAAATGGTATTATCAAGCTTTTCCGTTTTATTACACCACGGAACCTCTTGAAATATCTAGATTTGGTCGAACGTTCTGAACAGCATTTAAAAAGATCGGGCAATTTTGACTGGTATTTGATGATGCTAGGAGTCAATGCTTCTAGTCAACATCAAGGTATCGGTAGTGCTTTTCTACAAGAAGGTGTCGAGCCCTATCTTAAAGCTAAGGGCTGCAAACGCTTGGGCTTAATCACCAGCACTGAGAAAAATGTGTGCTTCTATGAAAAAAACAAGTATGAATTACTGGATTCGATGATGTTGGAATATGGAGCAAAATCTATTGGAAACTGGGCTTTTGTAAAAATACTGGATAAGTAATTGTAAACTAAAAAAGATTGGTCATTACACCAATCTTTTTTGATTTTATTTAACTGCTTCTTTCAAGGCTTCTACCTTGTCTAAACGTTCCCATGGAAGATCGATATCTGTACGTCCCATATGTCCATAAGCCGCTGTTTGACGGTAGATTGGACGTTTGAGGTCAAGCATTTGGATGATTCCTGCTGGGCGAAGGTCAAAGATTTGACGCGCTGCTGCTTCTAATTTGCTTTCAGCAACTGTTCCTGTACCGAAAGTATCGATACGAACAGATACTGGATGAGCCACCCCAATCGCGTAAGCTAATTGCACTTCTGCTTTCTTAGCAAGCCCTGCTGCCACGATGTTTTTTGCAATATAGCGAGCTGCATAAGAAGCGGAACGGTCAACCTTAGTCGCATCCTTACCAGAGAAGGCACCACCACCGTGACGTGAGTAACCACCATAGGTATCTACGATAATCTTGCGACCAGTCAAACCAGAGTCACCTTGAGGTCCACCGATAACAAAACGACCGGTTGGATTGATGAAGAATTTTGTCTCATCATCTAGGTAAGATGCTGGAATCACTTCCTTGATGACCTTGTTAATCACATCTTCATGGATTTGTTCATTGCTGACTTCTGGATCATGTTGAGTTGAAATAACAACTGTATCCACGCGCACTGGTTGGTCATTTTCATCATACTCAACCGTGACTTGTGATTTGGCATCTGGACGAAGATAGCTAATTTCACCAGACTTACGAAGCTCTGCTAAACGACGAACCAACTTGTGGCTGAGTGAAATTGGCAAGGGCATGAGTTCTTCTGTCTCATCCACCGCAAAACCAAACATGAGACCTTGGTCTCCTGCTCCGATCAAATCAAGTGGATCTTGGTCTGCATTTCCACGAACTTCTAGGGCTTCATTAACCCCTTGAGCGATATCAGGAGATTGTTCCACCAATGATGGGTGTACCCCTACTGTCTCCGCAGAAATCCATACTCTGTATTGGTATAACCAATTTCTGCAATCGTATCACGAACTACACGGTTAATATCGACATAAGCATTTGTAGAAATCTCACCAAAGACATGGACTGAACCAGTATAAACAGCTGTTTCAGCAGCCACGTGTGCTTCTGGATCTTGCTCTAAAATAGCATCCAAGATAGCATCTGAAATTTGGTCTGCAATCTTATCTGGATGCCCCTCAGATACAGATTCAGACGTGAATAATTTACGTTCTGACATAAAAATGTCCCCCCTTAAAAAATATTCGTTATAGAGTTACAAAGAACTGGTAGGAAGAGTGTTTACAATCAAACCTACCACCTTATCGGGACCATATAACCTATCTATTATAACACGAATCTTGTAAAAATACTCGTATGATTACTATTTTTCTCAACGGGAAAATGTTTTCTACTTTAAAGCAAATAAAAAACTCTTAAAGTAGATATGATTTCCTACTTTAAGAGAGATGTTACACTTAATTATTTTCTAGATAAAACTCAAAACGTTCCCCAACATATTGGCTTTTCACATACTCAAAAGCTGTCCCGTCATCAAAGTAGGAAACTTGAGTCAGACCTAAAATGGCATGCCCTTTTTCTACTTCCAGATAATGAGCAATTTTTTTCCTTGGCTAAGCGAGCATAAATGGTCTGGTGCGATTTCCCAATTCGATAACCATGTTTCTGTAAAGTTTGGAAAAAGTGCTTGGTTACTTCTTCTTTTTTGAAATTTTTGATAAATTTCTCAGGAATCGATGCCACTTCATAGACAACAGGAACTTTATCTGCATAACGAACACGTTCCATACGAATAATATTGTCAGTTGGCAGTATACCTAGTTTAGCCACTTCTTGCTCATTTGGAATCGTACGACGGTAGGAAATCAGATGACTAGATGGCGTTTTCCCTTGAGCTTTAACAATTTCCGTAAAACTAGTTGTTCCACGCATTCTTTCCTGAACTCGTGTACTTGAAACGAAGGTCCCACTACCAACACGCCGTTCCAAAACCCCTTCTTCAACCAAAAGAGAGATTGCTTGACGCAGGGTCATGCGGCTAACGGCAAATTCCTCAGCTAGATCTCGCTCGCTAGGAAGTCTCTCTCCAATTTTCCAATTTCCCTCATCAATGTCTTTTTTGATTTGGTCATGGATTTTCATATAAGCTGGTAACATGCTTGCTCACTTCTTTTCTTTATTTTTTCCATTGTACCGTATCTCATATGTAAAAAGTCAAACATCACTTGTTTAGTTGGTAATTACGATTCATTTATGATAGAATATTCAAGAAGATATTTCTTTTAAGAAAGGGAAAAGATGACCAACATTTCAACTGATTTGCAAGATGTCGAAAAGATCATCGTACTGGACTACGGAAGCCAGTATAACCAACTTATCTCCCGTCGAATTCGCGAGATTGGTGTCTTTTCAGAACTAAAAAGTCACAAGATTTCGGCTGACGAAGTCCGTGCTATCAATCCTATCGGGATTGTACTTTCAGGTGGTCCAAACTCTGTTTACGAAGAAGGATCGTTTGATATTGATCCAGAAATTTTCGAACTGGGAATTCCAATTTTAGGAATCTGCTATGGTATGCAGCTTTTGACTCACAAGCTTGGTGGTAAGGTTGTTCCTGCAAGCGATGCTGGTAACCGTGAATACGGTCAATCAACATTGACTCACACAGAATCTGCTCTTTTTGCTGGAACTCCAGAAGAACAACTTGTCTTGATGAGCCACGGAGATGCTGTTACAGAAATTCCTGCTGATTTCATTCGTACTGGTACATCAGCTGACTGTCCTTATGCATCAATCGAAAATCCAGACAAGAAAATCTATGGTATCCAATTCCATCCAGAGGTTCGTCATTCAGTTCACGGCTATGATATCCTTCGTAACTTTGCCTTGAATATCTGTGGTGCCAAAGGTGACTGGACTATGGATAACTTTATCGAGATGCAAATCAAACAAATCCGTGAAAGGTTGGAGACAAACGTGTTCTCCTTGGTCTTTCAGGTGGTGTTGACTCTTCTGTTGTTGGGGTTCTTCTCCAAAAAGCCATCGGCGATCAATTGATCTGTATCTTTGTAGACCACGGTCTTCTCCGTAAAGGGGAAGCTGACCAAGTTATGGATATGCTTGGTGGTAAGTTTGGTTTGAACATTGTCAAAGCAGACGCTGCCAAACGTTTCTTGGATAAATTGGCAGGTGTTTCTGATCCTGAACAAAAACGTAAGATTATCGGTAACGAGTTTGTCTATGTCTTTGATGATGAAGCAAGCAAACTGAAAGATGTGAAATTCCTTGCCCAAGGAACTCTTTATACAGACGTTATCGAGTCAGGTACTGATACTGCTCAAACCATCAAGTCTCACCACAACGTTGGTGGACTTCCAGAAGACATGCAGTTTGAACTCATCGAGCCACTTAACACTCTTTACAAAGATGAAGTTCGTGCCCTCGGTACTGAGCTTGGTATGCCAGATAATATCGTATGGCGCCAACCATTCCCAGGTCCAGGTCTTGCCATCCGTGTCATGGGTGAAATCACTGAAGAAAAACTTGAAACAGTTCGTGAATCAGATGCTATCCTTCGTGAAGAAATCGCTAAAGCAGGTCTTGACCGCGACATCTGGCAATACTTCACTGTTAACACTGGCGTTCGTTCAGTAGGTGTTATGGGAGATGGTCGTACTTATGACTACACTATCGCTATCCGCGCTATCACTTCTATCGATGGAATGACAGCTGATTTTGCGAAGATTCCATGGGAAGTACTCCAAAAAATCTCAGTTCGTATCGTAAACGAAGTTGATCACGTCAACCGCATCGTCTACGATATCACAAGTAAACCACCTGCAACTGTAGAGTGGGAATAGAATTAATGAACTTAAAAAAGCCTAGAAATATTGATTTCTAGGACTTTTTATTTTATTTAGACAACAATTTAACTACAAAAGTCTTAAATACTTTATCAAAAAAACAGTAAAACCAACTGGTTCTACTGTTCTAATTTTTAAAAAGGTTTGACGCTTGGCCTTACGTTCTGCACGCCCGCGAGCACGACTTTCTGCTCGCTTAGCTTTTGCGACGTTTTTTTCATCTACTGCCCATTTAATTTTTTTCTTATAGCCTGGTTTAACTTTTTTTCTTTTTCTTTTTTAACCAAGCCAATCATTTCGATGTCCAGTTTTTTTCCTGTTTTTTTCTCACGATTAGCACGGCGATCTCGATCATAGGTATCTTGAAATTCTCCATCTTTGACGACTTTCGGAGTAAACTTGATCCCCAATTTCTCCAATTCGCGAATATCTGAGTCATCACTAGGCTGGTAGAGGGTAATGGCTGTACCTGGCAAACCATTACGTCCAGTTCGTCCGACACGGTGGACAAAGAAAGACAAATCCTGTGGAATAGCATCATTGATAACGTGGCTGACACCTTCAATATCAATCCCACGCGCAGCTAGGTCAGTCGCAACGATGTACTCAAAATCAAGATTTTTCACCTGATTCATGATCCGTTTGCGTTCACGAGGAGCAATATCTCCATGAATCTTAGCTACTTTTAGACCTTGTGCAGTCAGGTAAGCATGCAATTCATCTGCACGTGTTTTTGTATTCACAAAAATCATGGCAAGATACGGTTGCATGACTTGAGTCAATTCATAAATCTGGGCATTCTTGTCACGTCCCTTAGTAGAAATCAACCAGTTATCAATGGTATCAGAGATGACTGTTTTGGTCTTGATTTTTTCCATGACAGGATTTGACAAGTATTTTTTCAAGAACGGTTGCAGTTTTTGTGGAATAGTCGCTGAGAAGACCATAAATTGCAAGTCCTTGGGAAGACTTCCTGCAATCTTATCAACTGTTTCCAAGAATCCCATATCCAAGGTCATATCTGCTTCATCGACTACAAAGGTCTTAGCCTTATGAATAGCCAAATCACCAGATTTTACCAAGTCATAAATACGCCCAGGAGTTCCAATAACGATATGTGGCTGATTGCTGGCAAGTTTTTCAATCTGACGCGCCTTGTCTGTACCACCAACATAGTTGGCAACACGAATTTCTACTTCAGAATGTTCCGCAATCTGGCGAGCTGCCTGGTAAATCTGAGTTGCCAACTCACGACTAGGAGCTGTGATAACGGCTTGTACACTATCACTCTCTTCATCTAGCTGTTGGAAAATTGGTAACAAGAAGGTATGGGTCTTTCCTGAACCTGTTTTTGATTCACCGACCAAGTCACGACCTGCCAAAACAATAGGAATCAACTTTTCTTGCACTTCGGTAGGCGTCGTAAACTTCAACTCTTCCAAAGCTTTTTCTATATACTTCTTAAATTTAAATTGTGTAAATGACATAATTTCCTCGATTCTATCTATCTTCTCATTATACCATAATTTAGTTTATTACAGGGAGGTATTTCCGTCAAGGGTAATCGCTTGAAAATTCCAAGGACAAGCATACAAGAGAAACACTCCTAGTTGCGATGAACAAGGAGTGTTATAAGATCACTTGAGAACCCACTGCTCTCTTAGCCAATCACAAAACTGATGATAGCGTTCGTTAAGAGCTTCATGATGCCCATAAGCATCAAATGTAGAATATGTTGTGGGAACTGCTTCTGAAATCAGGTTATGTATCTCCCTTGCAAACATCGGAGCCTTAGACAGGCGATTGGAATGATTGGCACCTTCTATCTGACCATTTTGCAGATAAATAAGACTTTGACTCTGTATCAGGTCATGTTCCCTACAAAATTCTGTAAAGTCTGGATACCAGAAAGAACCACAGACAGAAAAGATACAGGTCACAGGAAGATAACTACTATAGAGACTATAGATAGCAGCAAGACCACCAAGTGAATAACCACCATATGCAATCCTATTTTCATCAATCAAGTAGGCTTTTTTTAGAGTTGTTAGAATTCCTTGAAAGAGCTTCTCATGATAGGCTTCTACCTTCCCACCAAAATCCGGAGCCCCTTCTTTTAAAGCACTAGCTTTCCAAGGTGTAAAGTCATTCAGACGGCTTTCTGGAATCAAACCCACCAAAATCACAGATTGAGATAGGTCTGACAAATAGTCCAGTTCCCCATCGTTTAGAAGTACAATTGGGTAGGCTTGTTTAGAGTCATAGTTTGAAGGAAGGCTGACCCTAACCTGAATTCTTTCCCAGTTAAACTCCTTATTTCTTGATAAAGTCATTGATTTTTTCAAGTGAATCAATCACTGCAGGACCGTAGTCCATCAACTCATCGTAAGAGATGGTCATGATTTTTTGATTCTTGATTGCTGGGACATTTTCCAAAACAGTGTTTGCCTTCATCAAATCCACTGCTTTTTCATCCAATTTTTGTTGCGATCGCTAGTTACATAGATAATCAACTCTGGATCCATTGATACTAGATTTTCCAAGGTCAAGCCAGATGTTCCTGTTGCAACATTGGTATAACCAAGTTGGTTAAGCAAACTTTCTTGAAGGGCTGACTTGTAGGCACCAAAGGTTTCGTCATTGTAGGCAACCATAATTAAAGCTTTTTTCTTTTCACCCTGTGTTTCTGGGTTGGCTTTTTTAACCGCATCGATTTTAGCTTGCAATTGCTCTGCGTATTGATTCGCCTTGTCTTGAACATTGAAAATAGTACCAAGATTCTTTACATCTTCTACGATATTTCCCAAATCCTGTTGAATATTTGATAGTGAGGCTTTTTGCGTATAAACAGGGATTTTATTTTCATTCCAAGCACTAATCGTTCCCATTGACTTTTCAGAGAACATCATGTTGCGCCCCATCAAGGCATCAGGTTCATAAGAAAGAACCGTTTCTTGTGAGACTGATTTCTTATCCCCGATATGAGGGATGGCTTCAATGGCATCCTTGTATTTACCAGTTACGGCATTATCAGGATTGAGCATGCCGGCAATTTTATGTTTCAAACCAAGTTCAAGTAGAATTTCAGTTGTTGAAAGGTTGTTGGTGATAACCTTTTCAGGAGCCTTTTCAAAGACTTGCTCGACTTCGTTTCCTTTGGCATCGTATGTTTTGATGGTTACAGGATAGCTTGTTTCTGTAGTAGCTTTTTGACTAACTTCTGTTGTAGCTGGTGCAGTTGCTGTTTCTTTAGATGTGTTGCTACAAGCCGCCAAAGATAAGGTAGCTACTGTTACGAGCAAAATACTGAGTGATTTTTTCATGTCAATTTCCTTTAAATCTTATAAATAGTGAATCATGGCTTGCTGGTCTTCCGTCCAAGTAACCTTACTTTGGACACCATAGACAACCTGCAAAGACTCAGGAGTGATGGTCTCTTTTGGAGTACCTTGGTAAACTATCTCTCCCTCTTTCATCAGATAGAGATAGTCTGAATAGCGACAAGCTAGCTGAATATCATGCAAGACGGCTAACACATTGATCTTGAGATTTAACAATGGTCAACAAGTCCAGCTGGTATTTGATATCTAGATGATTGGTCGGTTCGTCTAAGAGCAAGAGTGAAGGTTCTTGAGCTAAGGCACGTGCTAACAAAACTCGCTGTCTCTCTCCTCCTGATAGAGAAGAGTAAAGGCGATTTCTCTTTTCGAGCATATCTACCTTGGCTAGAGCATCCTCAACCAAGGCAAAGTCTTTTTCTTTTTCCTTTTGTAAGAAAGAGAGATGGGGTGTTCTGCCCAGCATAACGATTTCTTCAACCGTACAATCAAATTGGAGTTGATTGAACTGGGTGATGACTGCCATCTGTTTTGCCGTTTCCTTAACGCTCATTTGTTCCAAGGGTTTCCCATCAAGGGAAATCAGGCCCTGATCAGGCTTTTCCTGTCGATAGAGGAGTTTCAACAAACTAGTCTTCCCACTTCCATTGGGTCCCAAAATCGTATGAAATTGGTTGCCCTCCAGTTTGAGTGAGACTCCTTTGAGAATCTTTTTTTCTCCGATTCCAAAGTGAATATCCTGACACATTAAGTCCATATCAGACCTTCACCTCCCTTCGTCTACTTGCAACCATGTAGATAAAGAAAGGTGCACCTACTAGGGCCGTGAAAATACCAATCGGCAGCTCAGCATTTTGGATTAAAACACGAGCAAGAACATCTGCCCAGATAACAAAGAGGGCGCCGAGCAAGGTTGCTATCGGAAAAAGCCTTCTGTAGTTTGTACCCACCAAACTTCTCGCCAAATGTGGGGTAATAAGACCAACGAAGCCGATAATTCCACAGGTTGATACCAAGATAGCTGTCAGCACAGCCACAATAGCCACATAGAGATACCAGTAAAAACGTAGAGGAATCCCCAAGGTCAAGGCTGCCTCATCTCCCATCATCATGGCATTAAAAACACGATATTGGGTAGAGAAAAATAAAAAGGCTATTCCCACGACTACTGCTGGCAGGGTTAAGTGAGCCCATGAGATCCCTGCTAGAGAACCCATGGTCCAAAACTTGATGCTCATGACACTGTCAGCATTAGCGCCAATTGAGATAATAAAAGTTTGAAAAAGCCAAAAAGAGTGCATTGACCACCGTTCCTGATAAAATGAGGCTAGAAGTTGTCATTTTTCCTTGCATGGAAGCAATGACTAAGACTGCAACTGTTGCCACAAGCGCTCCAAGGAAAGAGCCGAGACCAATCATGACTTTAAACCCAAGAATGATGCTCAACGTAGCGCCAAAGGTTGCCCCAGCTGAAATCCCTAACACATAAGGTTCAGCAATGGGGTTATTGACTGTTGACTGCATCACGCTTCCACACATAGAAAGACCCGCGCCAACTATCAAACCTAGAAAGACCCGTGGCAATCTCATATTCCAAACAATAGCAAGTGTCGACTTCGAAATGTCTCCTATATCCAACGGAGCTCCCATCTTACTGAATATAATCCGATAGGTATCACTCAAACTAATTTGAACAGAACCCATAGAAACAGCAAAAAATAGAGAGATTCCCAATGCTCCTAGCAAAAATAGCAAGGAGAAAAAAATATCGCAGGTTTTGATGGCTTCCAGAAAATTTGGAAAGCATGAAACCCTCCCTTTATCAAAGATTAAAAATTTAGACAATTTTCATAATTAGTATACCACATTTCCAAATCAGGAACAAGACTAGAAAAATACACAAAAAAGCCCTCTGAAATCAGAGAGCTAATTTGAGATTGGGCTAAAATCCTAGTGAAAAAGATGAAACTCCTTGTGTTCATCGAACACTGTGTCCTTTTCCCTATTTTTCATACGGATTTTTTTAACGCCCTTAGCATCATGATTCTTGCTGGATAAAAACGTTTATAGACTGACTAGGTGGCAAGCCGAAGATCGAACAAGAATTTTTAGTGAAACAAAAAAATCTCCCCAAAGGGAGATCTTTCTGGTTTATTTTACCTTACAGTGCTAGGAACCGTAACCGAAGATAATACTTGAGTATATCGAGGTAAGGTGACAACGCAATGTAAGTGGAAAATAAAGCAGATTAGCGACGAAGTCCAAGAGAGTTGATCAACTCACGGTAACGGTTAACGTCGTTTTTACGCAAGTATGCAAGCAAATTACGACGGCGACCGATTTTCTTCATCAAACCACGGTAAGTAGCGTGGTCTTTTTTGTGTTGTTTGATGTGTTCGTTAAGGTGGTTGATTTCCCAAGTAAGGACAGCAACTTGAACCTCTACTGAACCAGTGTCACCTTCGTGACGTGCATATTGTGCGATGATTTCATTTTTTTTCTCTTTTGAGATTGCCATGATGTTTCTCCTTTTTATTTGGCTTCATCCGAGTGACAGGTTGGCATGCCTGTAACCAAGAAGAAGTTATTTGTCTTTACGACAGTTCTTATTCTACCAAGAACTAGCTTCTTTGTCAACTGATTTACTATTCTTACCGCAAAAGTGCTATAATAGTTATAGGAAGGATATCTAAGGTGATAGCTTGAAAAAAATGAGGTGATTACCATGCGTAAATTCTTCAAATATCTCCCCTACTATCTGGTCATATTTTTCTTTTATTGGCCACTTTATGGATTATTTATACTACTATTACAGAATCCAAAACTAACGGAGCTCTATCTTTTAAATATATTCATCATTTCGCCTGTTGTAGTTTTTATAGTCTCTCTTCTTTATAGCTACCGATTTGGTTTTTCACTGCGTTGGCTTTTAGGTAGTTGCTTACTCTATGGATTTACTATCATTCCTTTCAGAGAATTTATCATTGTTTATTTCCTAGCCTATGAAATTCTTATTTTGCTAGGTATGGCTATCGGTATCATTATCAAGTATTTAGTGCAAAAACTGAAAAACAAAAAACTTTCACAAAATCCTTGAAAAATCTCGCAATCATGCTATAATAATGCATAGAGACAAGTCACTTAGAATCTTTCTTTTAGAGAGTGCGTGGTTGCTGAGAACGCATAGGAAGTCTAAACTGATACTACTCTACTAACTTTTATGCAAACATAAAACGGTGGCCACGTTAGAGCCAATCAGAGGTGTCCCTCTTTTTTGAGGAACATAAATGAAGGTGGAACCACGTTGCGACGTCCTTTCGAGGAGGTCGCTTTTTGTTTTTCTTGATTTAAGAATGCAAAATAGGGAAACACTTCTGCTATAAAACAATTGATAACTAATAAATATAAGGAGAAGATTATGATTAAAATTACATTCCCAGATGGCGCTGTTCGTGAATTCGAATCTGGCGTTACTACTTTTGAAATTGCCCAATCTATCAGCAATTCCCTAGCTAAAAAGGCTCTTGCTGGTAAATTCAACGGCAAATTGATCGACACTACTCGTGCTATTACTGAAGACGGAAGCATCGAAATCGTGACACCTGATCACGAAGATGCTCTTCCAATCTTGCGTCACTCAGCAGCTCACTTATTTGCTCAAGCAGCTCGTCGCCTCTTCCCAGATATTCATTTGGGTGTCGGCCCAGCTATCGAAGATGGTTTCTACTACGATACAGATAACCAAGCTGGTCAAATCTCTAACGAAGACCTTCCTCGTATCGAAGAAGAAATGAAGAAAATCGTTAAGGAAAACTTCCCATCTATTCGTGAAGAAGTGACCAAAGATGAAGCGCGTGAAATATTCAAAAACGATCCATACAAATTGGAATTGATTGAAGAACACTCAGAAGACGAAGGTGGCTTGACCATCTACCGTCAAGGTGAATATGTAGACCTTTGCCGTGGCCCACACGTCCCATCAACTGGTCGCATCCAAATCTTCCACCTTCTCAACGTAGCTGGTGCTTACTGGCGTGGAAATAGCGACAATGCTATGATGCAACGTATTTACGGTACAGCTTGGTTCGACAAGAAAGACTTGAAAAACTACCTTCAAATGCGTGAGGAAGCCAAAGAACGTGACCACCGTAAACTTGGTAAAGAGCTTGACCTCTTCATGATTTCTCAAGAGGTCGGTCAAGGGCTTCCATTCTGGTTGCCAAATGGGGCTACTATCCGTCGTGAATTGGAACGCTACATCGTCGACAAGGAAATCGCTGCTGGTTACCAACACGTTTACACTCCACCAATTGCCTCAGTAGAACTTTACAAGACTTCAGGTCACTGGGATCACTACCGTGAAGATATGTTCCCAACTATGGATATGGGTGATGGTGAAGAATTCGTTCTTCGTCCAATGAACTGTCCTCACCATATCGAAGTCTTTAAACACCACGTTCACTCTTACCGTGAATTACCAATCCGTATTGCTGAAATCGGTATGATGCACCGCTATGAAATCTGGTGCTCTCACAGGGCTTCAACGTGTACGTGAAATGTCACTTAATGATGGTCATACTTTCGTAACACCTGAACAAATCAAAGATGAGTTCCAACGTACGCTTCAATTGATTATCGATGTTTACGAAGATTTCAACTTGACTGACTATCGTTTCCGTTTGTCATACCGCGACCCTAAAGATACTCACAAGTACTTCGATAACGATGAAATGTGGGAAAATGCTCAACGTATGTTGAAATCAGCTATGGATGACATGGGACTTGACTACTTTGAAGCTGAAGGTGAAGCTGCCTTCTACGGACCAAAATTGGATATCCAAGTCAAGACAGCTCTCGGTAAAGAAGAAACACTTTCTACGATTCAGCTTGACTTCTTGCTTCCAGAACGCTTCGACCTTAAATACATCGGAGCTGATGGTGAAGAGCATCGTCCAGTTATGATCCACCGTGGGGTTATCTCAACTATGGAACGCTTTACAGCTATCTTGATTGAAAACTACAAGGGTGCCTTCCCAACATGGCTTGCACCACACCAAGTAACTCTCATCCCAGTATCTAACGAGAAACACGTTGACTACGCTTGGGAAGTAGCGAAGAAACTCCGTGACCGTGGTGTCCGTGCAGACGTGGATGAACGTAATGAGAAAATGCAATTCAAGATCCGTGCTTCACAAACTAGCAAGATTCCTTACCAATTGATCGTTGGTGACAAGGAAATGGAAGACGGTACTGTTAATGTCCGCCGCTACGGCCAAAAAGAAACACAAACTGTCTCAGTTGATGACTTTGTAGAAGCTATCCTAGCTGATATTGCCAACAAATCACGTGTTGAGAAATAAAACGATCACTGTCTGAGAAACATTTTTCAGAGCCAGAAAAAGCAACAACTATTTCAGCTGTTGCTTTTTATATTTTATTTAATCTGAGCTAGTAGTGATTGGTCAACTCACTAAAAATGCTATCCTCATCAACAATCCTTTCTATCCACTAGATTTTGAATATAAGATCTCTTCCCAAGATTTGCTCTCATGAATTAGACAAGTCAATATCCTCAATCCTTGTCTGCTTCATTGTCTGCTTCATTTTCTTTTGCGCGATCGTTTTGTAAATTTTTTTCAGAGAGTTTTTGATCGATATACTTGTCAATGTTTTCGTAAAATTCCTTGATCGTCTCACTATCTGATTTTTCCGAATTATGGAATTGCTTGACTTTCAATTGAACAGATTCAATACCGTAAGAGGCTTGTTTTTGGCGAATGGTTTCTAATTCTTCTTCTGAAATCGGATCTCCAACAACAGTCAAGACCAATTCATTATTACTTGACTTGTAAACTTGATTAATGACCGTATAATTGGCGAACTCTTTTCCTACGAACTGTTTGATCTCTTGTTTTCGTTTTTCATTCATCGTCAGAGTGACTGCTGAATAGCTGGCTGGAAGGACCAATAATACAATCAAGGATATCAACCCAATTCTAATTTTAATGTTTAGCTCATTAAATGAACTTAAGGCAGATTTTTTCATCATAATTCTTGTTCCAACAATGTTGATTAGCATGATAAAGCCACAGTTGATCAAGAAAAGATAAAGGGCCCCAAATAAAAATCGAACATTTCCATTAGCTAAACCATATCCTGCAGTGCAGATAGGTGGCATCAGAGCTGTTGCGATGGCTACTCCTGGTACGATATTGTTTGCTTCTTTTTTCCTTGAACCAATGACACCTGCTATCCCACCAGCGATAGCAATGAGAACATCCCAAATGGTTGGAGAGGTTCGTGCAATCAACTGGCTACTTGCATAAGATAAGGGAGAAATCCAGAAATACAGAGCCGATACAAGCAAACTGACCAATACTTGAGTAAATAAAACCTTTAGAGATTGCTCAATTAAACGCGTATCAAAAATAGCTAAACCAAATCCCAGTCCAGCAATCGGTGTCATAAGAGGGGAAATCAGCATAGCTCCAATAACGACAGCTGTTGAATTCATATTTAGGCCTATAGAGGCAATAAAAATCGAACACATTAAAATCAATATATTACTTAATCGAACATGAAGGTCATCATATAGTTTCTCGCGGAATTCACGTGTTGAATAGTTTCCGGACATTGGTTACTCCTTTTATTTCATATAATCTTGTTTCTGCATGGATGATGGTAGAGAGACTTCTGTCCAAACTGACATGTTTTTAATTCTTACCTGTGATTCTTTTGAACATTATCATTTAAATATCCATCAGTCCATCCTACATATTATATCAAAAATTTTACAGTCTTTCTCTGAAGAACTCAATCAATTTAAAAGATAGCGAACGGAAAAAATTCCAGTTACCTTTTTCTTTGTTCTATCCTATTTTCTCACTACATAGAAATCTAAAGAAGAGCTTGAAAGATTTCTTCCAAGCTCTTAGCATTTCTTTTTACTCAATAAGTAGGTTCACTTCCGCAAACTTAATTCGCACGGTTGTTCCTTGACCAAGTTCAGATTCGATACGGATTTGATGACCTAATTCTTGGCTAATTTTCTGGGTTAAATAGAGACCAAGTCCAGATGACTGCTGGGTCATACGACCATTGTAACCTGAAAATCCGCGTTCAAAGACTCGAAGAACATCACTATTTTTAATGCCGATTCCTGTATCCTTGATACAAAGGTCCTGACCGTCCATATAGATTTCAATTCCACCTTCATTAGTGTACTTGAGGCTATTTGAGAGAATTTGTTCAATGACCACCAACAACCATTTTTTATCCGTCACAATGCTTCTATCCAAGTCATGCATATTAATACTTAGGCTTTTCTGGATAAAGAAAATAGCATATTTGCGAATGACTTCCTTGACCAGATTTTCTATATTTTCTTTTTTCAAAACCAAATCATCATGGAAACTTTCTAAGCGTAGATATTGGAGCACGAGATTGGTATAGGAATCAATTTTGAAAATTTCTTGTTCCAATTGTCGCTTAAGCTCTCGTTCAGAAACTTCTGCCACCAATAGACGGGTTGCTGCTATGGGGGTCTTGATTTGATGCACCCACAAGGTATAGTAGTCTAGTAAATCTGTTAGCTTGCTTTCCGCTTCTGATTTCTTTTGATAAAGCTCAGCTTCGCGTTCGTCCAATTTTTCTGCTAGAGCACATTCCAAAGGAGATTTTGGTTCTCTCTCAGAATAAAGCATTTCCTTACGATAAACTTCTGCTTCTACTAGGATATCCCAGATGAAAAAAATAAAAAGGGTTAGAAAACTACAAAGCAGAAAGAAGTAAAGAAAGTAAGAACCTAGATTTGTAAATAAAATGTGAAAGGCGAGGGCAAGGCAGCTAATCAAAAAAATGAAAACCAGAAGGCGAATCCGTGAGCGCAGATAAGCCAGAAAAAATTGTCTCCAATTAAGCATGTTTCAACCCGTATCCGATACCTTTCTTGGTCTCAATAAATCCTACCAAACCTTGCTCTTCCAGTTTTTTACGCAATCGCGCAACATTGACAGAAAGAGTATTATCGTCGATGAAAAAGTCACTATTCCAGAGTTCTCGCATCAGATCATCACGCGCCACGATATTTCCTGCGTGTTCAAAAAGAACACGTAAGATTTGAAATTCATTCTTTGTCAGCGTGATTGCTTGTCCCTCAACATGCAAATCCATAGACTTGGTATTGAGGATCACTCCTGCATACTCCAAGAGACTTTCATCCCGCCCAAACTCATAAGAGCGACGCAATAATCCCTGTACCTTGGCTAAAAGGACCTGTTGATCAAAAGGTTTGGTCACAAAATCATCTGCTCCCATATTGATAGCCATCACGATATCCATAGCCTGGTCTCTGGAAGACAGAAACATAATAGGAACTTTTGAAATCTTGCGAATTTCCTGGCACCAATGATAGCCATTAAACAAGGGAAGACCAATATCCATAAGAACCAGATGTGGCTCAGACTGAACAAATAGCGTTAGAACTTCCATAAAGTCTTCTACCATGACTACTTCAAAACCCCATTCGGAGAGCATTTTCCCAACTTGCTGACGGATTACTGGATCATCTTCTACTAGTAAAATCTTATGCATCTGCTCCTCCTTTTTCTATATTATAGCAAAATTTTTCTCACTACTAGCGAAATTGATGTAAATCTGATATGATAAAAGTTAAGAAAGGAATTCCCATGGCCAATATTTTTGACTACCTAACTGATGTTCAATACGATTCTTTTTATGATGTTCCCTTAAATGAACTAGATGTACTAGCTTTAACAGAGCTGACTTATCTTCCTTTTGATGACTTATTGGGCCAGCCTGTCAATCGTTTAAGCGATGTCGCAACCCGTGTTCCTCGAGAGAGCACCATGTTGACCAATAAAGAACGTCTCCAGCTTCTAGATCAGCTTGCCCAACACAAACGTTTTAGAAATTGCAAGCTATCAAACTTTATTAACGAGATTGATGTGGAACTTCAAAAGCAATTTGCTGCTATGACCTATCGCCTGAATCTAGATACTTATCTCATTGTATTTCGAGGTACAGACGATAGTATTATTGGCTGGAAAGAAGATTTCCATATGACCTACATGAAGGAAATCCCTGCCCAAAAGCATGCTCTTGAATACTTGGAAAATTTCTTTGCTCAACATCCAAAACAAAAAGTGATGGTAGCTGGACATTCTAAAGGTGGCAATCTAGCTGTCTACGCTGCTAGCCAAATTCAACTTGAATTGCAAGAAAAAAAATATCCGCAGTTTATACCTATGATGCCCCTGGTCTCCAAGCTGAACTGACTAAAAGCACCGGCTATCAAGATGTCATTCCAAAAATTCATCGTTATGTCCCACAAGGTTCTGTCATCGGAATGATGCTGGAAGCTCCTGATACTCCTATTGTTGTCAAGTCTACCGCACTTGGAGGAATCGCTCAACACAATACTTTCAGCTGGCTAACTGAAGGACACCACTTCGTCCAACTAGAGGCAATCAGTAGCGAAAGTTTACAAATCAAAGACACTCTTAAAGAATGGGTGGATAGTGTTCCCGATGAGGAATTAGAGCTCTACTTTGATCTCTTCTTTGGAACCATCCTAGAGTCTGGAATTGGCTCCATTAATGAACTATCTTCAAAAAACGCGATCGAACATGTTCGACAACTAGTTTCCCAGGCACAAACTCTAGAGCCCAAGCAAGTTGAAACCTTAAAAAATCTAACACAACTCCTACTGGATGCCCGTTTCCAAGCATGGAAAAATCATTTTTAATGTATTAAAAAGTCCCTTCTTTTATGGAGGGACTTTCTTGTTGATTGATTTCTTATTTTGTCCTTCTGTGTTATACTAGAAACTGTAAATTCTTTGAAAGAGGAAATCCTATGAAAATCCATAAAACCGTAAATCCTGTTGCCTATGAAAACACTTATTATCTCGAAGGAGACCAACACCTGATCGTGGTCGATCCTGGTAGCAACTGGGATGCTATTCGCAAGACTATCGAGAACATCAACAAACCAGTCTGTGCGATTCTATTGACCCATACTCACTACGATCATATCTTGAGTCTTGACTTGGTCAGAGATACTTTTGGAAATCCTCCAGTCTATGTGGCTGAGAGTGAAGCTTCTTGGCTTTATACTCCTGTTGATAATCTTTCTGGGCTTCCTAGACACGATGATATGGCAGATGTTCTATGTAGACCAGCTGAACATACCTTCGTTTTTCATGAAGAATACCAAATCGAGGAGTTTCGTTTTACGGTACTTCCAACTCCAGGTCACTCTATCGGTGGCGTTTCACTCGTTTTCCCAGACGGACACTTGGTCTTAACGGGAGATGCCCTTTTCCGAGAAACCATTGGTCGAACAGACTTGCCAACTGGTAGTATGGAACAACTCCTTCATAGTATCCAAAGCCAGCTCTTCACCCTTCCTAACTACGATGTCTATCCTGGACATGGTCCTGCTACGACCATCGCTCACGAAAAAACCTTTAATCCATTTTTCTAAAACATAAAAACCAAGGACAATCATCCTTGGTTTTTTGATTACCAAATAATCACACGGTCTTCTGGTGAGCGCCACATGCCGTCGCCTTCTTTGACATCATAGGTTGTAAAGAAGTCATCAAAGTTTGGCACTTGGACATTGACACGGAGTTTAGCTGGCGCGTGCACATCAACGCTGGCCATGAGTTTCATCAACTCTGGACGACCTTTCATTCGCCAGATACGAGCAAAGTTGTTGAAGAACTCTTCAGCTGAGAAGTCTGGCTCTCTCTTAGCAGCTTCTAGCGCTGCGGCGATTCCTCCAAGGTCAGCAACGTTTTCGGATACGGTTAATTTACCATTGATTTTTGCACCGTAAGATTCTTGACCATCAAACTGGTCGATAACCTTCTGAGTTTTCTCTTTGAAGGCTGCATAGTCGCTTTCTGTCCACCAATCCTTAAGGCTACCATTTTCATCAAAGGAAGCTCCGTTGGTATCAAAAGCGTGAGAGATTTCATGGGCGATAACTGCTCCGATACCACCATAGTTGGCAGAAGATGACTGGTGCAAGTCATAGAATGGAGCCTGCAAGATAGCCGCTGGGAAGACAATCAAGTTCTTTTGTGGATTGTAGTAAGCATTGACCATGTGAGCAGGCATTCCCCACTCCTTATAGTCAACTGGCTGGTTCCACTTGCTCCAGCTGTGCTTGATTTCCACACGCGCAAAGGCTAGAGCATTCTCAAAGAGACTAGCGTTTTCGTCTACTACTTTATCCTTGTAGCGAGCTGGGAGCTCTTCTGGATAACCGATATAAGGCTTGATGACATTGAGTTTGACGATAGCTTTTTCTCGCGTTTCAGGAGTTAACCAGTCATTCTTAGCCAAGCGTTCCTTATAAACATCAATCATAGTTGCCACTTTTTCTCAACGTCTGCCTTAGCTTCCGGAGAGAATTTTTCATGTGCATACCAAAGACCGAGCGCTTGTTTGAATGGTCCTTGGGCCAAGTGGTAAGCAGCCTTGCGCTTATCTTGGGCTTCTGGAACACCTGAAAGAGCACGGCCATAGGCACCTGACAAAATGCGAATCTCATCTGTCAGATAGCTAGTTGAAAGATTGACCACACTCAAGATCAAGCTTGCCTTGAGCAAAGGCCAAGCTTCTTCACTATAGAATTGCTCTGCTGCTTGCCAGAAACGTTCCTCATCTACGATAACCTTATCTGGAGTTTGACCAATCACAGTTTGGAAGAAGTCATCGAGAGGTAGAGCAGGTGCAAACTTCTTGAAATCTTCATAAGAGTATGGATGGTAGAGTTTGGCATATTCTGAACTCTCTTCGTTTGAAAGTACGACTGCTGCGATACGGCGATCCAACTCCAATCGTTTCTCTAAAAGATCTTCGATTTCTTCATCTGAGAAGTCATAGGCTTTGAGGAGATTCGCAGTACTTTCTTTCCAAAGGTTCAATAATTCCTCGCGCTGTGGATGGTCTTCCGCATAGTAGGTTGTGTCAGGCAAGATTGTTCCTGGAGCACTAGCCCAGAGAACATTGGTTCTAGCATCCATAAAGTCTGGTGATACTCCAAATGGAAGGAAGTTTGGTTTCCCTGCTAGCTCAAACTCTGCTAGCTTGCTTGTAAAGTCTGCGAAGCTCTCCAAATCTTGGTATTCCTTAAGCATAGGAAGGACTGGCTTGATGCCATCAGCTTCTCGCTTATCGAAATCTCTGACCATACGATGGTATTTGACAAAGTTTGCTAAGATGGTATCTTCTGGAACATCTTCTCCAACCAACCATTTGTCAGTTGTCGTTAGCATGAGGTCTTCGATTTCTTCGTCAAGGTCGATAAAACCACCTGTTCGTGATTTGTCAGCTGGAATGACTGCAGTCTTTTCCCATTCACCATTTATAGCATCATAAAAATCATCTTGATAACGTGTCATCTTGTTCTCACTTTCCTAATTTCACTTATTCCTAGCTTAGCAAAATTCCCTGGGGAATGCAATTAAAAATGCCTTCTCCTCCTATTTGATTTCATTATTAATATTTTTAATTTTTTTACCAAAATTAACTTGACTTAAAAATAAAATTAAGGTATATTAAAAATAAGGAGGAATACAACTGTATGATACGTATCGAAAACCTCAGTGTCTCCTACAAAGAAACTTTGGCACTAAAGGATATTTCACTAGTGCTCCAAGGACCAACGATTACCGGGATTATTGGTCCAAACGGCGCTGGAAAATCAACCTTATTAAAAAGTATGCTGGGCATTATCCCACATGAAGGACATGCTTTTATCGACGATAAAGAAATGAACAAATCTCTTAAGAAAATTGCCTATGTCGAGCAAAAAATTCATATCGACTACAACTTTCCTATCAAGGTAAAAGAATGTGTCTCTCTGGGACTCTACCCATCCATCCCACTCTTTCACACTTTAAAAGCAAACCACTGGAAAAAGGTAGCTGAAGCACTCGAAATCGTAGGTCTTTCTGACTATGCAGATCGTCAGATTAGTCAACTATCTGGAGGACAATTCCAGCGTGTTTTAATTGCCCGCTGTCTAGTTCAAGAGGCTGACTATATTCTCTTAGACGAGCCCTTTGTTGGGATTGACTCAGTCAGTGAAGAAATTATCATGAACACGCTGAGAGATCTTAAAAAGGCTGGTAAGACGGTTCTTATCGTCCACCACGATCTCGGTAAGGTTCCCCATTATTTTGACCAGGTACTCCTTCTCAACAAGGAGCTAATAGCCCTAGGTCCTACCAAGGAAACATTTACCAAAGCCAATCTCAAACAAGCTTATGGTGACCGACTCTTTTTCAATGGAGGTGACCTATGATTGGAGAATTTATAGATGGATTGCAGAATTTCCACTTTCTACAAAATGCCTTGATTACAGCAGTTGTCATCGGTGTTGTAGCCGGAGCTGTTGGCTGCTTTATCATTCTACGTGGGATGTCTCTCATGGGCGATGCCATCTCGCACGCTGTTTTACCTGGTGTAGCTCTTTCTTTTATTTTAGGAATTGACTTCTTTATCGGGGCTATTATCTTTGGACTACTTGCTTCTGTCATCATCACCTACATCAAGGGGAATTCTATCATCAAGAGCGACACTGCCATAGGGATTACATTTTCTTCCTTCTTGGCTCTGGGTATCATCCTGATTAGTGTGGCTAAAAGCTCGACTGACCTCTTCCATATCCTCTTTGGGAATATCTTAGCTGTGCAAGACTTAGACATGTATATTACCATCGGTGTGGGAGCTCTCATTCTATTGATTATCGGAATTTTCTTCAAACAACTCTTGATTACATCCTTTGATGAACTCCTAGCCAAGGCTATGGGCATGCCAGTTAATTTCTACCACTATCTACTCATGGTACTCTTGACTCTGGTGTCAGTGACTGCTATGCAAAGTGTCGGGACCATCCTTATCGTAGCCATGCTGATTACCCCAGCTTCGACAGCTTATCTTTACGCTAATAGTCTTAAGAGCATGATTTTTCTTTCATCAGGCTTGGGAGCTCTAGCTTCTGTCTTGGGACTTTTTATCGGTTATAGCTTTAACTTGGCTGCAGGTTCAAGTATCGTGCTGACATCTGCCAGTTTCTTTCTTATCAGTTTCTTTATCGCACCAAAACAACGCTATCTGAAGCTGAAAAATAAAAAAATCAAACAATAACGAGGGAATCCCCTCTGGAGGAATCTAATGAAAAAATTAGGTGCATTGCTGGTTCTTTGCCTTTCTGTCATTGCTCTTGTAGCATGTTCTACTGGAAAGAAAGATGCAGCTTCTGGACAAAAATTAAAAGTCGTTGCTACAAACTCAATTATCGCTGATATCACTAAAAATATCGCTGGAGATAAGATTGATCTTCATAGTATCGTGCCTGTTGGACAAGATCCACACGAGTACGAACCTCTTCCTGAAGACGTCAAGAAAACGTCTCAAGCCGACTTAATATTCTACAACGGCATCAACCTTGAAACAGGTGGAAATGCCTGGTTTACAAAATTAGTTGAGAATGCTAAGAAGACCGAAAACAAGGACTACTTTGCTGTCAGTGAAGGCGTTGATGTCATCTACCTAGAAGGCCAAAATGAAAAAGGGAAAGAAGACCCACATGCCTGGCTCAACCTTGAAAATGGGATTATTTATGCGCAAAACATTGCTAAGCAACTAATCGCTAAAGACCCTAACAACAAGGAATTCTACGAAAAGAATCTCAAAGAATACACTGAAAAACTAGACAAGCTTGACAAGGAAGCCAAAGAGAAATTTAACGCTATTGATGCTGACAAGAAACTCATCGTAACCAGCGAAGGATGCTTCAAATACTTCTCTAAAGCTTACGGTGTCCCAAGTGCTTACATCTGGGAAATCAATACTGAAGAAGAAGGAACACCTGACCAAATCAAGACTTTGGTTGAAAAACTTCGCCAAATGAAAGTTCCATCACTCTTTGTTGAATCCAGTGTCGATGATCGTCCAATGAAGACTGTTTCTAAAGACACAAACATCCCAATCTATGCTCAAATCTTTACTGACTCAATCGCTGAAGAAGGTAAAGAAGGCGATAGCTACTACAACATGATGAAATATAACCTTGACAAGATTGCTGAAGGTTTGTCTAAATAATTATTTTAAAAACGTCAGTCACCACGAATTGGCGTTTTTTATCTATTTAAATTTCGGTCAAATTATTGGAAGAGTCTGAACATTTAATGTAAAATGAAAGAAAAAAAGATTGGAGTAGCTTATGACTACATTCCTTGGAAATCCTGTAACTTTTACAGGAAAACAACTACAAGTAGGAGACAAGGCTCTTGACTTCTCTCTAACAACAACTGACCTTTCTAAAAAATCACTGGCTGACTTTGATGGTAAGAAAAAGATTTTGAGTGTCATTCCTTCTATTGACACCGGCATCTGCTCACTTCAGACTCGTCGATTTAACCAAGAATTGGCCAGCTTAGAAAACACTGTTGTCCTCACTGTTTCTATGGATCTTCCATTCGCTCAAAAACGTTGGTGTGGGGCAGAAGGAATTGAAAATGCTATCATGCTTTCAGACTACTTCGACCACTCCTTTGGACGAGATTACGCCCTCTTAATCAATGAATGGCATCTGCTCGCACGCGCGGTTTTTGTTCTCGATACTGACAATATCATACGCTATGTAGAGTACGTGGATAATATCAACAGCGAACCAAACTTTGAAGCAGCCATCGAAGCAGCTAAGTCTCTTAACTAAAGTAACAAGGCAATAAGCTAGAGAAATCTAGCTTTTTTTGGTATACTAGATACAGATAATAGACAAGGAAATGCGAATGACACCAAATAAAGAAGACTATTTGAAATGTATTTATGAGATTGGCATGGAATTTCCGAAGGTTACCAATAAGGAAATTGCTGCTCGAATGCAGGTATCTCCTCCAGCTGTAACCGAGATGATCAAGCGCATGCAAGCTGAAAATCTCATTCTTAAAGACAAGAAAAAAGGCTATTTAGTCACTGATATTGGTTTAAAACTGGTCTCTGAGCTGTATCGTAAACATCGCTTGATTGAGGTTTTCCTGGTACATCATTTAGACTATACCAGTGATCAGATTCATGAGGAAGCTGAAGTATTAGAACATACCGTTTCAGACTTTTTTGTGGAAAGATTAGAAAGTATGCTAGGATTTCCAAAAACCTGTCCACATGGTGGAACCATACCAGCTAAGGGAGAGCTTTTAGTGGAAATCAATAACCTTCCTCTGGCGGAAACTAAAGAAGCTGGAACTTATCTTCTGACTCGGGTTCATGATAGCTTTGACCTCCTCAAATATCTGGAAAAACATGACATCAATATCGGAGACAAGCTTCAAGTTCAACAGTTTGATGACTTCTCTAACACCTTTACTTTGATTCATAAAAATGAAGAACTCTTGGTAAGTCTAGAAATCGCCAAACAGCTCTATGTTGAAAAACTGAACTAAATACGTCACAAAAAAACCAAGCATACAAGCTTGGTTTTTTCTTATCTATTTTTAGTATCTAGGATAATGGTGACTGGGCCATCATTGACCAGTCCCACCTGCATATCTGCTCCAAAAACTCCCGTCTCAACAGGAACTTCCTTGGCTAGCTTTTGGTTAAATTCTTGATAGAAGGCCTCAGCCATATCCGGTTTGGCTGCACCTGTAAAGGCTGGACGATTTCCTTTTTTGGTATCCGCAAACAGAGTAAACTGTGAGATGGAGAGAATTTCTCCTTGGATATCCTTGACAGATAGGTTCATCTTGCCTTCGGCATCTGAGAAAATCCGCATATTGACAAGTTTTTTAACTGCATAATCCAAATCTTCTTGCTGGTCTTCAGGTCCAACACCCACTAAGAGCAGGAGCCCCTGTTTGATCTGACCATGAATTCGCCCATCAATAGAAACCTGAGCTTCCTTGACGCGCTGAACGATAATTCTCATAGAAATCCTTTCTGACTATCTCAACCAATTTAGCCGTTGGTACGTTTGACTGAATAGACTTCTGGTACACTCTTAATCTTATCAACCACAGTTGTCAACATTGAAAGGTTAGAAATCCCAAAGGATACATGGATATTAGCAAATTTCATATCCTTGGTTGGTTGGGCATTAACTGACGAGATATTCTTAGTTGTATTGGATAGGACTTGCAAGATATCATTCAAAAGACCAGAACGGTTGAGTCCATAGATATCGATATGAGCCATATATTCCTTGCTTGAGAATTGGTCTTCCCATTCAACATCTAGCAAACGTTGCTCATAGTTTTCCTGTGAACGAAGGTTCATACAGTCCACACGATGGATGGCAACACCACGACCTTTGGTAATATAACCAACGATATCATCACCTGGAACAGGGTTACAACATTTAGCAATCCGGACCAAGAGCCCAGAAGCACCTTGGATGACAACTCCACCCTCATGCTTCACCTTAAGCGTATCCTTGTTCTCTACTTTTACTTCGCCACCCTTGACCAGTTCTTCTGCTTCTGCCTTAGCCTTGGCACGCTCTTCTTCACGACGTTCTTTCCGTCAAACGGTTAAAGACGGTAATGGCTCCGATTTCTCCAAAACCAATGGCTGCAAAAAGGGCTTCTTCTGTCTTGTAGCTGGTTTTTTGAAGGACTTCATCCATGTGGCGCTTGTCCATGAATTTATTAGCCACATAGCCATTTTCTTGGAGCTGACTAATCAGCATTTCACGGCCTTTATTGATGGACAATTCTTTATCTTGGTTTTTAAAGAACTGACGAATTTTGTTACGGGCCTTGCTGGTTTTAACCATGTTGAGCCAGTCACGGCTTGGTCCAAATGAATTTGGATTGGTGATGATTTCAACCTGGTCACCCGTTTTTAACTTAGTCGTCAACGGAACCATACGGCCATTAACCTTGGCACCAGTTGCTTTTTCCCCGATCTTTGTATGAATCTCATAAGCAAAGTCAATCGGTCCAGAATCCTTTGGAAGAGAACGAACCGCTCCATCTGGAGTAAAGACATAAATCTCCTCAGCCAGATAGTTTTCTTTGACAGTATCTACAAATTCCTTGGCATCATCCGCCTGGTCTTGGAGTTCCATCATCTCCTTGATCCAGTTCATCCCGATAGCAGATTCCTTGCTATTAACCTGACCTTTGATTCCTTTTTTGTAGGCCCAGTGAGCCGCAACCCCGTACTCAGCAACCTCGTGCATTTCCTTGGTACGAATCTGGAACTCAATCGGCCCTTTTGGTCCATAAACAGTCGTATGGATAGACTGGTAACCATTGGCCTTACGATTGGCAATATAATCCTTGAAACGGCCTGGCATTGGTTTCCATAGTTCATGAACGTAACCCAACATGGCGTAAACATCACTCTGAGTGTCTAAGATACAGCGAATGGCAATCAGGTCATAGATTTCCTCAAATCGTTTTTTCTTGTCCTGCATCTTGCGATAGATAGAGTAGATATGCTTTGGACGGCCATAGATTTTTCCTGTAAGGTGGCGCTCAGATGAATATTCCTCAAGCTTCGTCACAACTTCATCGACCAAGGCTTCACGTTCTTGACGTTTCCTTCATCATGTGACTAATCTTGTAAAATTCAGTTGGATTGAGATAGCGGAAAGAGAGATCTTCCAGTTCCCACTTCACACTTGAAATCCCCAAACGATGAGCAAGTGGTGCATAGATTTCCATTGTTTCTCTAGAAATACGCTCTTGCTTGTCCTTACGAAGATGCTTGAGAGTGCGCATATTGTGCAGGCGGTCAGAGAGTTTTACCAAGATAACACGGATATCCTCAGACATGGCCATGAGCATCTTGCGGTGATTCTCGGCCAATTGCTCCTCAAAAGATTTATACTCGACCTTACCAAGTTTGGTAACACCGTCTACAATCACTCGAACATCATGTCCAAACTCACGCTCTAAGTCATCCAAAGTAGCATCTGTGTCTTCTACCACGTCATGCAAAAAACCACAGGCAACAGTGACAGCGTCCAGCTTGAGCTTGGCTAAAATACCTGCTACCTGAATAGGGTGGATAATGTAGGGCTCGCCCGATTTACGATACTGCCCACTATGACATTCTACAGCGTAAACCAAGGCCTTGTGTACAAAAGCCACATCTTCTTTCGATAAATATTGTTGCGTTAAAGCGACGACTTCATCGCCTGAATAAATTACTTCTTTTGGCATGCATACTCTCCAGTTCTTCCTACCATTTTAACACTTTTTGGTCAATATGAAAACTAGAAGAACCTAGAGCTTTATAAGAAAAACACTGCTAGAAAATTTCTAGCAGTGTTTGATCATTTCTTATATCTTAGTAAACTGTTTTTTCAGTTTCTACATCGAAGAAGTGTGCTTTGTTTAGGTCAAATCCAAGTTCAACTGTTGCACCTGCTTGCAAGTAGTCACGTGCATCAACTTTAGCAACGAATTCATCTTTACCAACTTGGCAGTATAGGTGAGATTCTGAACCAAGCAATTCTGATACAGAGATAGTTGCTTTCACAACTGATTCTGGGAATGTTTCAAGGAAAGCAGGTTCTGCGTTCACGTCTTCTGGACGGATACCGAAGATCAATTCTTTACCTTCGTAACCTTTTTCACGAAGAACTTTCAAAGCACCTTCTGGAACTTTCAAGTTAAAGGCGTCACCAACGATGTGGTCACCGATCAATTTTACGTTGATGAAGTTCATAGCTGGGCTTCCGATGAATCCTGCTACGAATTTGTTAACTGGGTTTTTGTAAACTTCTTGAGGAGTACCGATTTGTTCAACACGTCCGATAGTACCAGTACCAGCAGGGTTTTTAGTTGCTGACATGATAACGATACGGTCTGCAAGTGTCATCGCTTCAGTTTGGTCGTGAGTTACGTAGATAGTTGTAGCTCCGATACGACGGTGGATTTTAGCGATTTCAGCACGCATAGATACACGAAGTTTAGCATCCAAGTTTGACAAAGGCTCGTCCATCAAGAATACTTTTGCATCACGGACGATCGCACGACCCATGGCAACACGTTGACGTTGACCACCTGAAAGGTCAGCTGGTTTACGATCCAAGAATTCTTTCAATCCAAGAATTTCTGCTGCTTCTTGTACACGTTTGTCGATGTCTTCTTTGCTGTATTTACGCAATTTCAAACCGAAAGCCATGTTATCGTATACAGTCATGTGTGGGTAAAGAGCGTAGTTTTTGGAATACCATGGCGATGTCACGGTCTTTTGGAGCTACGTCATTGACAACAACGCCATCGATAGATGCAGTACCTTCTGTGATATCTTCAAGACCTGCAATCATACGGAGAGTAGTTGATTTACCACATCCTGAAGGTCCTACGAAAACGATAAATTCTTTGTCTTTGATGTCCAAGTTGAAGTCTTCAACTGAATAGTGCTCACTGTTTGGATATTTTTTTGTAAATATTTTTTTAAGATTTAATTCTACCATTTCGGTGAACTCCTTTAATTTTTTTGATAGTTTTTATTATAAATGAAAACGCTTTTACATTTCTATGGCAAGTTGACCAAAAAAATAAAAAAAGTTCTGTGCAACTTGCACAAAACTTTAAATAATATCTGGTAATATCAATTGGTAACACAAGGTCAAATCTGTCAATTCTTTTAACTGCAGTCCGGTTAATTCTTCCCATTTGTCAATCTTGTATTGGAGAGAATTTCGGTGCAAATACAGTTGTTGTGCTGTTTTAGTTAGGACTGCACTATTTTCCCACAATGAGAGAATGATTTCCTGAATTTGATCCTGTTCCAAAATCATCTGGTGTAGATACTCTTTTATGATTCCGAGATCCATCATTTGTTCACCCAGACTCCAAAGGTAGAGCTGAGAAAAAGTATGGAAGCCTTGATGTCCATGACGCCACCAATTTTTAAACAAGTCACGTTCTGCTTTGATTAAGTCTATCAAACTTTGATTTCCTGTTTGCGACCAAACCTGTCCCAGCATGATAGACAGACGAACCCCAAAATCGTACTCTACTGCTTCCAAGGTATCTGTTAAGATCGAGCGAACAGAAGTATATTTATCCTGTTGGAGAACAAAAAGATAGTCCTGGGCTCCAACCTGAAGCACTGTTTCACAATTCGGAAAGAGGGTTTTCATCATATCCAACCAAGAAGTTAGGTTTTCCTGTTGGTAATAAGAAAGGTGACAATAGACAACTTGTAGCTTTTTAAAGCTTTGCGGTGCTTGTCCCTTGCCCTCAATCAAATAACTATACCAGGGATTTTGAGAGATGGTTTGTTCCTGCTGCGTTAAAAGAGCCACCAACTGTTTCTCGCGTTCACTTAGTCCAGCTTCCTCCAGTAAAATCCACTGTTGAGAAGAGACCGGAAGCGTAAGAAAACCTGCTTTATCAATTGGCTGGTCTACAATTTGAGCTTGTGGAAACCAGTCTAGTAATTCTTTTGCAATCATTTCCTAGCCCTCCACTTTTTGGATACACCAAGAAATCAAGGTTTCTAGGCGCTCCACATTTTCGGTCATATGAAGATAACCCATGACCGCTTCAAAACCTGTAGACATACGGTAGGTCACTACATCTGCGTTCTTTGCCTTGGTATGACTATTTGTATTGCGACCACGTTTATAGATTTCTTCTTCCTTTTTCCGTTAGGACTTCTTCTTCCAGCATGAGGGAAATCAAGCGTGCCTGAGCCTTGGCCGATACATACTTGGTTGCCTCTTGGTGGAGTTTATTGGGTTTGGTCATGCCTTTGAGAATGAGATGGCGACGAATATACATAGAGTAAACTGCATCTCCTTCAAAGGCTAGCGCAATCCCGTTAATGAGATTGACATCAATCACGTGTCCACCTCACTCCATCCTTGGTATCCAGTAGCTTAATCCCTTGAGCAGCCAATTGATCACGAATCTGGTCAGCTGTCGCAAAATCACGATTGGCACGCGCTTCTTGACGTTTTTGAATTAAGGCTTCGATTTCTTCATCCAAAACTTCTTCAACAAAGACAATACCAAAGACCTCTAACATAGCCGTAAGAGCTTCCTTAACCGCTGCATCATAGTTGCCTGAGTTGATCCACTTAGCCATTTCAAAGACGACTGTGATCCCATTTGCTGTATTAAAATCCTCATCCATAGCAACCACAAACTTATCTTTAAAAGCTTGCAACTCCCCTGCATCTACAGTTCCAGTAAATGGTTGCTCATAGGTATTCTTTAGATACTTGAGATTGGTCTCGGCATCACGCACTGCCTTTTCCGTAAAGTTGATTGGCTTGCGGTAGTGCTGGGTCGCAAAGAAGAAACGAAGCACTTGGCCGTCAATAGTCTTCAATGCATCATGAACGGTGATAAAGTTACCCAAGGACTTAGACATCTTGACATTGTCGATATTGACAAAACCATTGTGCATCCAGTAGTTGGCAAAAGTCTTACCTGTCTTAGCTTCTGACTGGGCAATTTCGTTGGTGTGGTGTGGAAACTCAAGGTCAGCTCCACCACCGTGGATATCGATGGTATCGCCCAAAATCTCTGTTGACATAACAGAGCATTCGATATGCCAGCCTGGGCGACCTGGTCCCCATGGACTATTCCAAGAAATCTCACCTGGTTTGGCAGCTTTCCAAAGGGCAAAGTCTACAGGATTTTCCTTGCGAACTGTTTCTTCGTCTGTCCGACCTGAAGCACCTAACTCCAAGTCTTCTAGGGTTTTATTGGCTAACTTAGCATAGTTGTGAGATTTTTCCACACGGAAATAGACATCCCCTTGACTCTCATAGGCAAAGCCTTTTTCGATTAAATCTTCCACAAAGCGGATGATATCAGCCATAAACTCGACTACACGAGGATGGCGAGTTGCAGGTTTCACACCAAGAGCCGTCACGTCTTCACGAAAAGCCGCGATGTACTTGTCCGCTACTTCTTGAGGTGTGATGCCTTCTTCCTTGGCACGATTGATAATCTTATCATCCACATCCGTGAAATTTGAAATATAGGCAACTTCATAACCACGGTACTCAAAATAGCGACGAATGGTATCAAAGGCTACTGTTGAACGGGCATTTCCTACGTGGATGTAGTTATACACGGTTGGCCCACAGACATACATCTTGACCTTGCCGTCCTCTATAGGGACAAAATCCCGCAAATCACGAGACATGGTGTCATAGATTTTAATCATAAAATAATAGTCAGGAAAGCTAAAATTCAAGAACAGTTAGTCTCATCACTAAGAGTTCAAGTGAATTTCAGTCCGATTGCATATCACAAATCGGATTCCCTTGCTCCTTTCTAAACATAAAAGAAGAATGAAATAAAAATATGAAGGGAGTCACTACGGAAGTTTTACTGCTAAGTTTTCCGTTAGGCTCCCTTCCTTTCTTGTTTTGAATTTATCGTAAAGACTAGTCTACACTAGCTCTCGAGCAATGACTAGGGCAATTTCAAAGAAGGTCATAGCATCTGCTTTTCTTTCCTCACGTCTGGCATCCCATTCATGCTTGTGATGATCAACATAATCAGCCGTGTAGAAAAACTGATAAACCTTGGCTTGTCGATATTGGGCCCAGGCCATGATAGCCGAGGCTTCCATATCTACAACTGTCGCTCCTGCTGCTAATCTACGTTTTACCTTTGCAGCTGTTTCACGATAGAAGGCATCTGTCGTCCAAGCCTTGGTCCGAATGTGCTCAATATCAGCTTTGTTCAATGCGTTCTCCATGGTTAAGAGCAAATTTTCATCATAAGCTATCTCATCACTTGCAGGAGCGTAATGGTAACTTGTACCCTCATCCCGTAAAGCCGAGCTTGGTAGGATGATCTTATCTGCTTGAATAGACTGATCAAGAACTCCGCAAGAGCCTAAAACGATAAAGTTTAAAGCCTCTCGCTTTGAGTTCTTCTAAGAAACCCACAACCATTGGGGCTCCAATAGTAGCCATTGCAACTGCGAGTTTAAGTCCATCTACTTCATAGATATACCATGGAAATTTACCATTTAGGTTAGTGAGGTAACCACCTTCATAGACACCGTCTAACTGTTTTACTCGCTCAAGGATTTCTCCATTAAAAGACAAGATAATAGTATCACAGATTTCTCCAGCACTAAGAAAGCTTCGATCAGTTGGCTCGATAACAGCAGGTACATTTTCGAATTCTTCTAATAGCATCTACATTACCTCCTACTTAAAGAGTTACTTCTCCTCACAAACCAGACGACCTGTGACTGGCTTCTCTTGCCTGCTCAAGTTTATTGACGTAGTATTCACGTTTTCCTTCAACTTCATGAATGGTTGGTTCGTCCTTTTGCCCATGCACTCGAACAATCTTAGCAGGAATTCCAACAACCGTCACATCGCTAGGAACATCTGCTACAACGACCGCTGCAGCACCAACCTTAGCATTTTCACCGATTTCTACAGGTCCGATGACTTGGGCATGAGCAGAGATGAGAGCTCCTTTACGAACAGTCGGATGGCGTTTGCCACTATCCTTACCTGTCCCACCAAGAGTAACCCCATGGTAGAGAAGAACACCTTTTTCAATGATAGCTGTCTCCCCAATCACAAGTCCTGCCCCATGGTCAATAAAGACACCTGATTCGATCTGAGCTCCAGGGTGAATCTCTATCTGCGTCCAAAAACGCCAAAACTGGCTGTGCATACGAGCTAAAAGCTTAAAGCCATGTTTCCAGAGAAAATGAGAGAGACGGTGAGCAGCCAAGGCTTTGACTCCCGGATAGGTCAGCAAGACTTCCAAGGTAGTGCGAGCCGCTGGATCATTTTCTTTTACGATATCAATGGTTTCACGCCACCATCCCATACATTTCTCCTTTCTTATTCTGAGTCTTTCGGTGTTTCTGTAGTTTCTTTCTTAGGTTTGTGGTCCTTGTGGTGGTGACGAGGACGATCGCCATGACGATGACCTTTATCACCTTTTTCTTCTGAATGTTCAGGTTTTGGCGGACGTGGCAAGAGTGCCTTCATAGAAGCATCTACACGACCTTTTTCATCGATCTTAATAACCTTCACATCTACAAAATCACCAATTTGAACTAAATCTTCTACATTATTAGTACGAGTCCAAGCCATTTCAGAGATGTGTACGAGGGCATCTGTCTTGTCAAAGAGGTTGACAAAGGCACCGAATTTCTCGATACGAACAACTTTGGCATGGTAGACTTCGTCCACTTTCGCTTCACGAACCAAACCAGCAATGATTTCTTTAGCACGGTTGATGGCATCTTGGTCGCTAGAGTAGATAGATACGTTACCTTCTTCGTCGATATCGATCTTAACGCCTGTTTCAGCGATGATCTTGTCGATGGTTTCTCCACCCTTACCGATGACAATCTTGATCTTGTCCACATCAATCTTGATGGTATCAATTTTCGGAGCAGTTGGAGCCAATTCTGGACGAACTTCTGGAATGGTTGCTTCAATCACATCAAGGATTTCAAAACGGGCTTTCTTGGCTTGAGCAAGAGCTTCCGTCAAGATTTCTGCAGTAATCCCTTGGATCTTGATATCCATTTGAAGGGCTGTAATGCCGTCACGAGTACCTGCAACCTTGAAGTCCATATCTCCAAAGTGGTCTTCCAAACCTTGGATATCGGTCAATACTGTATAGTTATTTCCATCAGAAATGAGACCCATTGCAATACCCGCTACTGGCGCCTTGATTGGCACACCACCAGCCATAAGGGCAAGAGTTCCCGCACAGATAGAGGCTTGAGATGAAGAACCGTTTGATTCCAATACTTCTGCTACCAAGCGGATAGCATATGGGAATTCTTCCAAGCTTGGCAAGACTTGCGCAAGGGCACGTTCACCAAGAGCACCGTGACCAATTTCACGACGACCAGGAGCACCATAACGACCTGTTTCACCAACAGAGTATTGAGGGAAGTTATAGTGGTGCATAAAGCGTTTCTTGTATTCTGGATCCAAACCATCGATGATTTGCGTTTCACCCATTGGCGCCAAGGTCAAGACTGAAAGAGCCTGAGTTTGTCCACGAGTAAAGAGACCTGAACCGTGTACACGAGGAAGGTAGTCGACTTGTGCATCCAAAGGACGGATTTCATCAACCTTACGACCGTCAGGACGAACCTTGTCTTCTGTGATCAAACGGCGCACTTCTGCGTGTTCCATTTGTTCCAAGATTTCAGCCACATCCCGCATGATACGGTCAAATTCTTCGTGGTCTGCATATTTTTCTTCGTAAACTGCTGTGACTTGGTCTTTGACTGCTTGAGTTGCAGCTTCACGAGCCAATTTTTCTTCTACTTGGACTGCTTTTTGAAGGTCATTGTTGTAGGCTGCGATGATTTCAGCTTGCAATTCCTCATCTACATGAAGCAATTCTACTTCTGCTTTTTCCTTACCAACTGCCGCAACGATTTCTTCTTGGAAAGCAATCAATTCTTTAACGGCTTCATGCCCTTTGAGAAGAGCTTCCAACATGATTTCTTCTGACAATTCTTTGGCACCAGACTCTACCATGTTGATAGCGTGCTTCGTACCTGCTACTGTCAATTCAAGAAGCGATTGCTCTGCTTGTTCTTGAGTTGGGTTGATGACGATTTCTCCATCAACATAGCCCACTTGTACCCCAGCGATTGGTCCATCAAATGGAATATCTGAGATAGAAAGTGCCAATGATGAACCAAACATGGCTGCCATTGGTGCAGATGCATTTTCATCATAAGAAAGGACTGTGTTGATGACTTGCACTTCATTACGGAAACCTTCCGCAAACATAGGACGGATTGGACGGTCAATCAAACGCGCTGTCAAAGTCGCATCTGTTGAAGGACGTCCTTCACGTTTCATAAAGCCACCAGGAAACTTCCCAGCTGCATACATTTTTTCTTCGTAGTTGACTTGAAGTGGGAAGAAATCCCCAGTTGCCATCTTCTTAGACATAACAGCAGCAGTCAAGACAGTTGACTCACCGTAACGTACCACAACAGAGCCATTTGCTTGCTTAGCAACCTGACCAGTCTCTACGATCAACTCACGACCCGCAAAAGTCGTTTGAAACACATGTTTTGTCATTTTAATCCCCTTTGGATTGTTAATATTATACGCCTTGCCTACAAAAATCAAGATATTTTTGGACGGTTCGGCCTGCCGAACATTTCTGTGGAAAAAAATAGGAAGGTGACGCCGCACTCGATGAGTGCTAGGAAGCTTATCTTTTTTTCCTAAGAAATGAGGCCAAAATTCAATTATGAATCTTTTTACACTCACTTCGTTCGTATTTTTTTATAGACACCAATTATCAGATTTTTGATTAAAAAAATAATTGACTATTAAAAAAACCTTTATAACCTAAATACCCTCATCTTTGTATCAAGTACGTACAGAGTCTATTTTATCATATTTTTCTTAAAAAGTACGGTCTTTTCTATCAAAAAGGAACCATTCCTCTATGAAAAGAAGAATGGTTTGCTTTTTAATATTTTAAGATTGGTGATTGAACAAGGCATGGGTTGCTTGGTGGATGTACTGAGCAGTGTCTGCATTGTTCATGGTGTAGAGATGTACCCCTGCTACGTCTTGCGTTACCAAGTCCACGATTTGGTCTACGGCATAGGCAAGTCCTGCTGCTCTGAGTGACTCAGGGTCATTCTCATACTTGTCCAAGATAGCCTTAAATTTACGTGGGAGATGGATATTCTCACAAGTCTTCAAGAGACGAAGAGCTTGGTTACGGTTAAGGATTGGCATGATCCCTGCATGAATAGGAACATCAATCCCTGCCAAGGTACACTTGTCTTGGAAATCGTAGAAACGCTCATTGTCAAAGAAAAGTTGCGTTACTAGACTAGAGCATCCTGCATCCACTTTTTTCTTGAGATTTTGGATATCTGAGATTTGGTTTGGCGAATCCGGGTGCCCTTCTGGGTAACAAGCCCCAACAATATCAAAGTGTGGTGCCTGTTCAGTGATAAACTCAATCAAGTCTGTGGCGTAACGGAAATCTTTTTGAGGCTCAACACCTGGAATGATATCTCCACGAAGAGCCAAGATTTCTGAACACCAACTTTATCCAAATCCGCAATGGTCTCAGCCACCTTATCCTTAGTCAAATAGATAGCTGGCAAGTGAGCAATGGTTGGGATCTCCAAGTCATTTTGGATATAGTCTGCCAAACGAACCGTCGTCTCTTTGATATTAAATTTATTATTACTAGCAGTCACACTGATGAAGTGTGGTGCCAAGCCCTGCATGTCTTTCAGGGCTGCGATAATTTTGTCATTGCCTACTTCTGGGTTTGGAGGGAAAACTTCAAATGAGAGGGACGGTGTTTGACGTGACATATGTATGAACCTTTTCTAGTTGATTTCTTACTGATCAACCGTGTAGAGAGAATTGTCTTTTCTTACAATTTTTCACGCGCAGCTTTCGCAGCGTCTACAAGGCGGATCAAGCTTTCTTTCGTTTCTGGGATACCACGTGTTTTCAAACCACAGTCAGGGTTGATCCAAACTTTCTTGCTAGGTACTTTCGCAAGGATAGCTTCGATGGTGTGGTCGATTTCGCCTTCGTTAGGCACACGAGGTGAGTGGATATCGTAAACCCCAGGTCCAACTTCTGTTTGGAAGTTTTTCGCTTTGAGTTCGTCCAAGATTTCAAGGTTTGAACGGCTAGCTTCAAATGAGATAACGTCTGCATCCATGTTGTCGATAGCTGGGATGATATCTGTAAATTCTGAGTAACACATGTGAGTGTGGATTTGTGTGTCTGGCGCTACTGTTGAGTGTACCAAGCGGAAGGCTGGAATAGCCCAGTCAAGGTAGTCTTCGTACCAGTCGCTACGACGGAGTGGCAATTTCTCACGAAGGGCAGCCTCGTCGATTTGGATGATTTTCACGCCTGCAGCTTCAAGGTCAAGAACTTCATCCTTGATAGCAAGAGCGATTTGAAGAGTAGAATCCTTGATAGAGATGTCTTCACGTGGGAATGACCAGTTAAGGATGGTAACAGGTCCAGTCAACATACCTTTAACAGGTTTGTCAGTACGGCTTTGTGCGTAGCTAGACCATTTAACAGTGATAGGGTTGAGACGAGTCACATCACCCCAGATGATTGGTGGTTTAACCCCACGCATACCATATGATTGTACCCAACCATTCTTAGAGAAGAGGTAACCTGACAAGTTTTGACCGAAGTACTCAACCATGTCGTTACGCTCGAATTCACCGTGTACAAGCACGTCAAATCCAACTTCTTCTTGCCATTTGATCCATTCGTCGATAGTCTCAGCAAGGAAGGCATCGTATTCTTCTTGTGACAATTCACCCTTACGGAAGGCCAAACGTTTAGCACGAACTTCCTTAGTTTGAGGGAATGAACCGATGGTAGTTGTTGGAAGAGCTGGAAGTTTGAAAGCTTCTTCTTGGATTGCTTCACGTTCTGCAAAGGCTGGCAAACGAGTGTAGTCTGCGTCTGTCAATCCAGCGATACGCGCACGAAGTTCAGCATTTTCACCAACACGTTCAGTCGCAAAGAGTTCTTTGTTAGCTGCAAGAGCTTCTGCACCTTGACCGTTGCGGATAGCATCCAAGTCACGGATTTCATCCAATTTTTCAACTGCAAATGCAAAGTGGTTCAAGATAGCTGGTTCAAAATCTTCATTAGCAGTTGTAAATGGCACGTGAAGAAGTGAGCATGAGCTTGTCAAAACGATGTTTTCAGCTGGGATTTGCTCAAGAATAGCCAAGCTCTTTTCGTAGTTGTTGCGCCAGATGTTCTTACCATTGACAATACCTGCATAAAGAGTCTTGTCAGCTGGGAAGCCACCTTTAACGAGTTCAAGAGTTTTCTTACCTTCAACGAAGTCAAGACCGATTGCATCTACTGGCAATTTCACAAGGTCAGCGTAGACGTCACGAACGTCACCGAAGTAAGTTTGAAGCAAGACTTCAAGACCTTTTTTATCAGCCAAGAGTTTGTTGTAGATGTTCAAGAAGAGTGCTTTTTCTTCTTCTGTCAAGTCTTTGACAAGAGCAGCTTCATCGAGTTGGATACGAGTTGCACCAAGTTCAGCCAATTTCGCAAAAACATCTTGGTAAGCAGCTACTAAGCTATCTACGAAGTCTTCTGCTTTCACACCTTCTTCAAAGTCTGACAATTGAAGGAACGTGAATGGACCTACAAGGACAGGACGAGTGTTAAGACCAAGTTCTTTTGCTTCTTGGAACTCATCGAAAATCTTGTGACCAGCCAATTTTACTTGAGTGTCTTTTTCAAATTTAGGAACGATGTAGTGGTAGTTAGTGTTGAACCATTTCTTCATCGGAAGGGCACGAACATCCCCTTTTTCTCCTTGGTAACCACGTCCCAAAGCAAAGTAACGTTCAAGGTCTGACAATTCCAAGTTTTGCACTGAAGCAGGAACTACGTTGAAAAGGAAGGCAGCATCAAGGAAGTTGTCATAGTGAGAAAAAGTCATTTGATGGGATTTCAGTGATGCCTTTTTCTTTGACGATGTTCCAGTGTTTTGCACGCAATTCTTTAGCCGCAGCCAAGAGTTCTTCTTCTGAGATTTCTTTTTCTAAAGTATTTTTTTCAGTTGTAAATTTTAATTCGCGGAATTCACCCAAACGTGGGAAACCGATAATTGTAGTTGACATGTTTTGTCCTCCAAAAAAATTGTTGTTGAAACTATCTTAACAGAAAAGAAATCATCTGTATAATTGTAAAAAATTAGGCTTTGATATAGTTTGAAACTATATCTCTGTTTGGAGCATAAAAAAAGATTTGGAGAAGATTTCCCAAATCCTTTGATAGATATAGATTAGTAGCCTTTCAAGCTTGCTAGATTCATCGCGAAATGGCAGTACATTGAAAGCTACCTATGGCTTGTTATTAGAAAAGACTATAGGCACTGATTCTCACTATTTTTCCTGTTCAAGCGGTACAACCGCTAGTGTCTTTCCTAAACTGGCTAAAACTTTTAAGACGGTATCTAACTGAGGGCTAGTCTTACCTGTTTCCATCCTAGCAATAACAGGCTGACTCACTCCACTGAGTTCTTCTAGCTTTTTCTGACTAATTCCTTGCGCACGTCTAGCTTCAATCAATTCACTCATGATAGCCACTCGCATATCACTTTCAAGGATTTCCTCCTTGGTGAAGAGTTCTGACCGGACATCCTTCCAATTACTCCCAATGGCTCTATTTTTCATCACTTAACCCTCTTTCTTTTAAGTCCTTCAGTTCACGCTTGGCTTTTTCAATTTCTCTTCTAGGAGTCTTTTGAGTCTTTTTGACAAAATGATGTAAAAGAACAAAACTCCCATCAAGCCAAGCGACAAATAAAATCCTATCCCGAAGAGGTCTTAGTTCCCATACCTCATCTTCTAAATGTTTAATATAGGGTTCACCAGCTCTAGTCCCATGCTGACTAAGCAACTCAATATAGTCGTTTAGTTTATTCAGTTTAATGAGACTATCTTTACTTTTACGACTAGCCAATTCTCTCATATAATCCAAGACTGGCTCATTTCCATTTTTGTCCTTATAGAAGTAAATTGTGTGCACCAAGCAACCTCTTTTTCAATTAAATTATAACTTAAAAAGTTATTAAAAGTAAATACAAATACTTATAAAAAAAGAAGACCTTAGAATCATTCTAAAGGTCTCATTTTAATTATTCGAAAAAAATACGAAAAGAGTTCTAAATTAGAGGTTATACTGACTCTTACTCCAGCTCGATCCCCTTCTCACGGAGATTAGCCAGACACTCCTCATAGTAGGCATGGTCATGCTCACTATAGATAGGACTTTTCAGCTTTTCCTCTGCTGAGTCTTCATAAGGCGGGCAGGTCTTACCACGGTAGTTCTTATCCAGCCACTCTGGACTGACATTGTAGCCACGGTCAGCCATCTCCTCCATGATCAAACGATGATAAGCATAGAGACGATAGGGCGAGTGGGTAAAGACATAGTCAACCGTCGCATGCTTTCTGCCCCAGCCATTGCCACGCAGGGCACAGCACTCTCGATGTTGCCCCAAGAGCTGAGGACGGGGAAGTTGTGAAATCAAAGCCTCATGCCAAAGTCTCAAGGGAGTCTCCTTTCAGCAAGGTAGAATGTTGCAGATAAGCATTTGGGTATCGTTCAAGCAAGTCTCTCGTCTTTGCAATCAAGTCTTCCTTGGAAGCTTGACCAAAGCGGTAGCAATCCAGCAAAAGCATATAGTCTTTGCGCTCATCAAGGCTGGCTTGCTTTTTTAAAATAGCCCCAAATATGCTGAAAGGCGTTGCAAACCTGACCCCTGTGTTCTGGAATCTGGCAGGCACGGTCAATCATCTCTTGAACCTGACTCACCTCCACCACTTCTTGCTTGAGATACTGGCGAATGTCCTTGTAAATATTGCTGGAATGGCTCAAAACAAGGTATTTATTTTCCGCCCAGAGTTGCTGACAAAGGGCACGTTGGTTGTTGTTTTCCATATTTCTCCTAACTTTCTACTAGTTCCCAGGAAATACGGAAACAAAGTTATTACTAAAAAATGAGCGAATAGATTTTTTGATAAATGTAACGTTCACTTCGTTAAATACCAGAGTAAATTTCAACTAGTAATTGAATCTGGTGTAAAACTTCTTGTTTCTTACGTTCACGAGCTCCTTGTCTACGAGAAGTCGGTGGAATAATCGAATCCAAGTCAGCTCCACTATTCTCAGCATACCCACGTTGAATAGATCGATCAATGAATAATTGATAATCTTTTACAAGATTTTCAGACTCTGCTAATTCACGAATAGCGACTGCTTTACGTTCTTTACCATAAGCATAAAATGCATTGATAATTTCATCATGGTCTTTCAGACTCGCTAAATCAGTATCATTGATAAAGCCAATCACCAACTCTTCCTTAGCACGAATATCAATACTTGAGCGAATGACACGACTAACTTCAGCTTTCATTGCTTCTTTAGACTCAGAGTTCTTCGATTTTTTTCAACAATTAAAAGCAAGGATATAATCTAGATTAATCTCATCCGTTTTTAAGAGTTCAATCTCAAATTCAATATCTGAAAGGTCAACACCTAGGTCTTTCGTTCTTTCATAATTTTTAAGGTTTAAGAATTCATCTCGAATTTCCACGTAAGAACTTCTTAAATCTTGGAGATAGCCTTCCGAGATAGGCTTTTTCGATTTCCTGAAATTCATCATAATTTCGAAGAACGTTATCAAGTTTCAGAAACTCACCAAATAATTTAACAAATTCTTTTTTATCATGTTCTGTTTCAATTTCTTGTGGATTAGGGAATCTTTCCAGAATTTCTTGACAAACTTCTGTATAACCTTTGACCTTAATACCCGTTACCTGATCCACGAAACCATCCATGTATTCGCTAAAACTTTTTTTCTAAGATAATATCAAGTTTATTGGTATCCCCAAAGGTTCTAATGGCTTCTTGAGTAGCTTTCTCTAAATCACGGAAACATACGATATTCCCAAAAGGTTTAACTTTGTTAAAAATTCGATTGGTTCTAGAAAAAGCCTGAATCAAACCATGATAACGTAGGTTTTTATCGACAAAGAGAGTATTCATGGTCGGCGCATCAAAACCTGTCAAGAACATACCCACTACAATCAGCAAATCCACTTCCTTGGACTTAACTCGTTTAGAAAGGTCACGATAGTAATTTTGAAACTCTTTCCCATCAGTCGAAAAGTTGGTCTTGAACATTTGATTATAGTCGTAGATTGCCTTAGCCAGAAACTCTTTAGATGAGAGAGGCATGGCTGTATCTTGAGGGTCTAGCTCTTCATCTTGAATCTCTCCATAAGCTGACTGTTCTTCGTTAGGCGCAAAGCTAAAGATAGTAGCGACCTTCAAACGCTTAGCTTCTGGTAATGCTGCTTGTTGTCGCTGAAGTTCTTCATAGTATAATTTCGCAGCTTCAATACTTTGTACAGCCAGCATGGCATTAAATCCAGACAGTTGTTTTTGTTTGTGAGTGTAGTGTTGATTTCGGTGCGTCTTGTCGTTATAGACTCTCAACAGGTACTCTGTGATGGTTGCAATCCGTTCAGGATGCAAAAGGAGTTCCTTCTCCATCTTTTTGAGTTTCTTTTCATCAAGCTCTCGGCCGACTGCCTTTTCCGCTTCTCTATACTTATTGATTTCAGGCTTGATATAGTTGTAATCAACCTTGAACTTCAACACTTTTTTATCTCGAATAGCATCTGTAATAACGTAGTTATGAAGTTGCTCTCCAAAAACTTCCTGTGTCGTTTCTCCTGTTAAACTATTTTCTGGAAAAATCGGGGTCCCTGTAAATCCAAATAAAGCATACTGCTTAAAGGCTTTTTTAATACGTTTTTGAGCCTTTCCAAACTGGGAACGGTGACATTCATCAAAAATTAGAACACATTTTTTACTATAGATTTCATGGTTTGGATTCGCAGTGATGAATTTATTTAACTTTTGAATCGTTGTGACAACAATTCGATCATCATTTTCTTCAATACTACGTTGGAGTTCTTTTGTATTGTTACTACCGTTGACTGAGTTTGGCTGGAATTTTTGATATTCCTTCATGGTTTGATAGTCTAGGTCTTTTCTATCCACCACAAAAATCACTTTATCAATATAGTCCAACTCTGTTGCCAAACGAGCAGTTTTAAAACTAGTCAAAGTTTTCCCAGAACCCGTCGTATGCCAGATATAGCCACAAGCATTGATTGTACCAAAATTCTTCATTTCATTTGTGGAATGAATCTTTCGTAAAATACTCTCCGTTGCTGCTATCTGATAAGGGCGCATGATGAGTAAGGTATTATCAGCATCAAAGACACAATACTTGGTCAAGACTTCCAAGAGGACTCGCTTACTCAAGAAAGTGACAGTAAAGTCTTCTAAATCGTGAATGGTTTTATTTTTACGGTCTGCCCATTCACAGGTGAATTCATAATGATTTTTATTTTGAGCTGTCGTATTTTGCAAAGTAGCGCGTATAAGTCCCATTAGAAATAACAAAGATCTGAATATATTTGTATAAAGAATTTTCGCTATTGAAGCTTTCCTTACTATATCTATGAATTTGTTCAAAAAGCTTCTTTAAGACTAACTCCTCGTCTCTTCAATTCAATCTGAACTAATGGAAGACCATTGACTAAAATAGTGACATCATAACGGTTGGTATGACTGCCTACTTGAGTCACTTGGTTAATGACCTGCATGCTGTTGTTATGAATATTTTTTTCTTATCAAGGATGAAAATATTTTTAATACGTCCATCATCAAAGACAAAATCATAGATATAATTCTCTTGGATTTTTTTCTAGTTTTTTTCAACTAATCCTTCATTTGGACAATCTAGATACTCTACTACAAATCGATTCCACTCAGCATTCGTAAACGTTACCTTATTGAGTTTTTTTCTATTTGGACTTTAGCATTTGCTAAGAGCTCTTCCGGTGTATGAATATTTAAGCGTTCATAGTTGAGATGATTCACCAAATCAGAAATCAACTGATTTTCTAAATCAGCCTCTGACTGATACTCTCTATCCGTGCGATACTCTGGTTGATACTCAGCCAAGAGAATCCCTTCATTTGTTTCCGCAATTACTTCATGTATTTTTGAATAATCAACCATTGCATGCTTCCTTTTTTGTTTTAATTGAGATTCTATCTCAAAATGATTAAAGAGTTTGTCTAGTAAAGTTTAATAATTGTTCTCGCCAGTATTCATACTGTTTCTGTCTTAGTTCAATTTCCTTTGGAAGACCTTCAGAAAGAGAGTTGGTTAAAGTGTTAAAATTATCAAGAATGGAGACGATTCTTTCTTGTTCAGCAAGGGATGGTAGATAAAAAGCAACTTTATCAATAGCATCCTTAGATAATCTCGGAATACTTGCCTTTCGAACTTGCGATTTGAGTCTATCTTGCTTACTTATCAAGACATAGTACATAAATTTATCAGAAATATTTTCAGACGTCTCTAATGTGTACACATCATCTGCTGCCCAAAAGTCCATAGCGCTATACCCAATGTCACCAGCCGCCCCTGCACAAATTACAAAGCTAGTATTTTTCACTCTGTTTGATTCAGTATAATATCCTAAGGGTGCTAAACTGTTTTGATAAACTGGAATACTTCCTAAAGTAGTTAGTTGCTTTCTAACAAGACGTTTCCCACGTTGCAAATTGACAACTTGTCCCACCTTCACTCGAATTGGACCAAATACCCACTGTAAAAGCTTGATAATTGCAGAGTTGTCCCACTCCTCTACTCTACTCTCAGTGTACTCGCCTTCGGCGACGAATGTCAAGAGTTTTTCTCTAAAATATTCGTACTGTTTTTGACGCAGTTCAATCTCCTTGGGCAGTCCGATGTTTAGGTCATTACAAACCATGTCAAAGTTGTCTAGAACTTGAACAATTCGAGACTGGATTTCGAGAGATGGGACTGGGATTCTAATTTTATCAAGAATTGCTTGGGTTAAACTAGGTCTTGTTGGATTAGTTGCCATTTCTTCCAATTTGACAGTTGTTAAATAATAATAAAAAAATATTTTTGGAATAACCAGTTTTTCATCAATTTCAGTGTAGTAAATGGTGTCAACGTTCCAAAACGCTTTTTCTAAATAGAACAAATTAGAAATAGAACCCTTTCTAGGAATTAAAACAGTTGGTTTATCATAAGAATAGTCTGAAACAAACTTTCCAATTCCCCCACCACTTCCATATACTGGTATTTCTCCACTTGAAAGAGCTTTCCAATCTTTCCCATTTTTTTCAATGTAGCAACATCTTTAAGAACTTTCCACTCTGCCTTATAAACATCATCTTCAAAAGATAAAAAGTTTATCTAGATAATAAGAATATTGCTTTTTTTACGTGAAGTCAATTCTGAGGTCAGTTCTGAGGTCAACTCTGTAACATACTTTGTCATTTTGTCAAGTTTTTTTGCACGATTTTTTTCTTGAATTTCTAGAGGAGGAATTGGGATTTTAAAACTCCTCATTTTTTTGATAAAGAAACTATTGGAAAGCTCCCCTCATTTATCCCTTTCTTCATGTCACTACTTAGAATTTGTAAGTAGTAAAATAAAAACTTAATATCTAAATCTTTCTCATATTTCTGTTTTTTTCATAACAGCAGTTATCTGTTGATTACATAAAAAAAGGAACTGTAATTAAAGCAACTTCTCCTATAGTAGCAGTTGTGGAAATAATTAAAGAGTTAGCAGTAAAAACTTTACCACCTTTAATTGCATTTCTAGAGACATGCTGCAGCGAATTAGATAATACTCGTCCGTTTTTACGTATATCTTCTAATCTAAACCATGGTATAGTTCCATTTTCCCAAAATTCTTTATTAGTTTTTCGAAGGTGTATATCCATTTTTTAATTCACAAATTTCCCCCAACTCTTTCCACTCAACGGGACAGTTCTGGATTTCTTCTAGGATGTTCATGATTTACCTCCTAGTTCCTCTACAATCTTATCGATTTCAGCACGTAAGTAGTCAATCTTAGTAACGGTCTCAGCAATTTCTTTGTTAAGAACATCAATATCAATCTTTTCACGTGTATCTTCTTGTTCAACATAGGTTGAGACTGAAAGATTATAGTCCTGTTCTGAGCCAATTACTTCATTATCGACAAGAGCAGCTTTATAGTCTACACTTTGATAATTAGTGAATAATTCAACGATATGGTCGATATTGTCATCCATCAAGACATTGTTATTGGTCTCTTTTTTGAATTCCTTGCTGGCATCAATAAAGAGCGTTTTATTTTCTAGTTTATTCTTCGCTAAAACTAAAATCGTTGTAGCGATAGAAGTTCCAAAGAAGAGATTATCAGGCAGAGCAATAACTGCTTCAACAAAGTTGTTATCTACTAGATACTGACGAATGGTCTTTTCAGCACCTCCACGATAAAAAATGCCTGGAAAACATACAATGGCTGCTCGACCTCTGTTAGACAAGTGATTGAGACTATGCATGATAAAGGCAAAGTCAGCTTTTGACTTAGGAGCTAGTTTACCCGCTGGTGCAAAACGGTCATCGTTTATAAGAGTTGGATCTCCATCTCCCACCCATTTGACAGAGTACGGAGGGTTAGAAACAATAGCATCAAACGGTTTTTCATCTAAATGCTGAGGATTTAAAAGGGTGTCTCCTCGCTTGATATCAAAGTTATTGTAGTTGATATTATGCAAGAACATATTCATACGAGCCAAGTTATAGTTGGTCATATTGATTTCTTGACCAAAGAAACCATCTTCTAGGATATGGTCTTCGTATTGTTTTTTCATTTGAAGCAAGAGCGAACCCGAACCACATGTTGGGTCATAGACCTTGTTAATCTTGTCCTTACCAACCATTACTATACGAGCAAGTAATTTAGAAACTGTCTGTGGAGTGAAAAATTCACCACCACTTTTACCAGCATTACTCGCATAATTTGAAATCAAGAACTCATAGGCATCCCCAAAGGCATCAATGTCATTTTCCTCAAAGTTGCCAAAGTTAATACTATTGATACCATTAAGAATATCAGAAAGACGTTTATTTTTTTCTGAAACAGTTCCACCAAGGATATTGCTTCGTGTGTCCAAGTTATCAAACAAGCCTTTGATATCATCTTCTGATTTGAACCCAATTGCTGATTTTTCAATATCTTGGAATATCTTGGCTAAGTCCTCGTTTAAATTTTCATTTTGTGAAGCATTCTTGACCACATTTTCAAACAACTGACTAGGAAGAATAAAGAAACCTTTATCTTCAACTGTCCCTGGTTTAAAATCTCGCTCAGCTTCTTGGTCACTCAAATCGGTATAACGGAATTCTAAATCTCCAGCTTCGTGCTCAGCGTGATCAAAAATAGTCTGCCATATGCTCAGAAATAAAGCGATAGAATAGGATTCCCAATATGTATTGCTTGAAATCCCAACCGTCCACAGCCCCACGAACATCGTCCGCAATCGCCCAAATTTTACGGTGAAGTTCCTTGCGCTCTGCACTTTCTTTATTTGCCATTTTTATTTTCCTTAATTAATGTATTATCCCTTCTATTTTTATCATATTTTTAAGAAAACCCACTCGACCTGAATAGGTCGAGTGGGCTATAAACTATTCTTAACTTTATTAAGGTAGTAGAACCTCTTTCATACCATCCTTATCATCACTTTTAACAAATACAACATTCCGACTCCCTGTTAACTGTATTAGCTTTTCTTTACCAAGGATAATTGCTAGATTCTTAACGATTGAATGTTTTGCTGACTCATCAAAATAAGTGAAAATAAATCTGTATGGATACTCACCTTCCTCTGCTAATGCAAAACATTTTTGGAATATCTCTTTATCCAAAGGGTCTACAGAATGACCAAAAATAATTATATTTTTAGCCACTTTACGTTCGTGAGGGAAACTTTTTTCTATGCCCGATGCATGTAATTTTTCAACAAAATATTTTGAGAGAAAAAACATCTCAAATTTTATTCCGGTCTCTTTAACAACTCTTTGGTAATACTTCTGATAAGGAATTAGATCGCTGTTGACATCATTTTCCTTATCCTCGATTCCAAAGACCATGGTATTTATCCTATTAAACGTTCTATCTAAATCAATCCGACCATGTATAAAATGAGTTTTCTCCTCAAAAGTTCCAAAGAGATGGCCCGATGTATTGGTGTAATTAAAATTTAGGACATAGGAATTTGATATATTCGATACTGCATCTAAAGCTGTTGGCTTAGCTTTAATCTTGCTAACTTCAAAATCTAAATAATCTAAATACGATAGATAGATTTCTAGTAGTTCAATTAGTAAATCAAGTTGCCGGATAAATTCGTTATTTAATTTATCCAATGCAACTTCTCTTTCTAAAGAACTCCAACCTTTTTCATGAAAAAAAGTGATAAAAAAACATATCTGCAATATATAATTTTTGACCTATATTTTTTTCGTTTGATATATTCTCTTCCAATAACCAATTTCGTCCTGTAGTCGCAACTTTGAATAGTACTTCATTATTCTCTTTAAAATACATTATTGCATCTGAAAGTTGAGAAATCATAATTTCAAGATTAGACCAATTTTTCTCCAAGTTTTTTTCTTTGTTTGCATTAATAAATTTTAAATATAAATTATCTCTGTATTCCTCAATCCTTATATTTTTTTATCTTTTAGAAACTTTAGCAATTCCTCATCAGGATTAGAAAATAATTGTTTTTTTCAAATTCAATAAAAATCTGTATATTTCGTTTTTTCGTCCCATTGCAATATCAAATCCATTGCCTAAAAATTAGAATTGTCTCTGCCATATTTATTTCCTTTTTTTATTTATATAAATATTAAAATAGTGTTCTCCCTACTTCAAAAGCACTTTTTGACCTTTTTTTGGTGATGATGCGGTCGTTTTTTTGTTGGCTAGGGATTTGAGTCTGGCTTCGAGCAGGATTTTTCGGCCTGCTTCGTTGCGGGTGTAGACCAGCTGGTAGTTGCCTATGTGTGGTGCGACGGCATTTTGGAAAAGCTGGGCATCTTCCTTGCGTTTTTCAAAGAGGCTAGGAACTACGAAATATTTGGACTGGCCGGCTGGTGCTTTTTGAGCTACTAAGAGGTAGCGTTGATTGTCCACTGGCGCAAAGAATTCTCCTAAAACCTTGGAAAAGAGCTCCTTGTCTCGCATGCTTCCACCTTTTAGATAGGCAAAGACATTAAAGCTTTCCTTGTCCTCATCGACCTGCACGCGCGACTGGTCATCTGACAAATATCCCGCAGTTACCATGACCTTGCGAATAGCTTCACCGATTTGGCGCAAGCGTTTATATGGACTCTTGTAGTTATAATAACGAAAGGCTGTGATAGCTAGGATGATAACACAAAGAGCTGTCAGCCATGGCAAGGTAAAGAAGGTTAGTCTAAAGACATAGGCTAGGAAACTAATGGCAGATACCATCAGAACATAGCGAAGCCACTTTTCAGCATCTGCTAGGGCAAGCAGAGGGATTCGTTTGCTGCCGGTCGCTACTTCATTGACAATCTCAATCTTGTCAGCAACGATGAGAGATTCCTGCCATTTTTACGAAGGGAGGCACGATCCTTGGATAGTTCCATGATCTTCTCGTTGTAGTCTTCGAGTTTCTTTTTCTTAAATGGGAACTCAGGAAAGTTCAAGCGATCCAGACCTGTTTCGATGGTATCTTCCTTATAGGACAAGCCAAGGAAGTGGTCCATACGACGGGCTAGGGTTTGCAGGTCCTGATATGGATTGAGGTCTTGTTCTTCTTGATTTTCATTTGAAAAGGCTGAATTTTTGTAAGGTTTGATGGCTACTAGGTGCCAGATATTGCTGGTCTTATCTGGATGTCCCGGCCAGATACGGATAGCTCGGCCTCGCATCTGATTACTTAGCATAAAGCTTCCGACAAAACTTCCTAGGATGAGAGAGTTGACACAAGGTGCATCCCATCCTTCTCCCAAGAGAGACTTGGTTCCGACCAGGACCTGGATAGAACCACGTTGGAAGAGCTCGGTCACTGCTGCGACCATTCCCTTAAAGCTGGATGGAAATCCTACTTGGAGATAGGCATCTTGGTCAAGTTTTCCAATGGCTGAGAAGGTCAAGTTGGTATTTGGGATGAGGGCTTCGAGTTCTGTTTTGACACTGGTCGGTATGATCACGACACTACCTGAAAGGACTGCTATAGGGACAGAAAGACCTTGTTTTTGCGCACTGCGGCGAATGGTTTCAAAGTAAGGGAGGACACCTAATTGCGTGATTGGTGCTTGGTCATCCCCCAGATAACTGGCAAAATCCTTGCGGATATAGTCCGCCAAGACTAACTGTCTCAAGTCCTGACCTAGACTGGCATACTCGGTTTCAAAGATAGATGCTATGCCAGCCAGTTTTCCTAGAGATTGGTTGAGAATTTGGTCATTGGCCTTGGATTTGACCAAGAAGACCTGACGTTTTTCAATCAACCCTCTTGATTTCAGTTCAGCTTCTATCTTTTTCTTTGTCTCCTGCGGATCCTCATACCAGTCAGGAGTCTGATAGAGGAAGACCTTGCAAGAGAACTTCTAGCCAATAGTAATTAAGGGCAGGCAAGCCTTCAGCTCCTAATAAATCTCGTAGATGCTTGGGGATTTCCAGCTTTTGAGCTTGTAGATAAATGAGGAGCGCTGAGAGATATTTTGGATCCTCAAGGAGCATATCCGCAGAAATTTCCCCTTTGAGAACCTTGGAAGTCAGGATCAACTCTTGGAAGTCAGGATCAACGACTAGTTGGCTGACATATTGCCACTTCGTGTCTTCAAACTCTTCCAAGCGCTTGTCCTCTTCCTTAGTCAGAAACAGATATAGACAAAGTCCTGATGAGGGCAAAGAGTGTCTTCCTTGACCAGTTCTGGCACTGTGATTTCTTGGTCAATCTCGCCACACATCTGGAGATAGCGATCCCAGAGTTCTGGTTCACTGTCATAAGGCGGTGTCGCAGTAAGAGAGATGACTTGCAGTTGCTGGTAGTTTTTACGGAAATCTTCTAGACTTTTCCACCATTCATTTCTCAAGTGATGGCATTCGTCCAGACAGAGGGTTTCGACACCCCTTTCCTTGAGTCTGGCAAGCAGGTCAAAGCCGACAAAGTCTTCAACCTCACCATTATCCTCTTGAGATTGTACCTGTTGCATAGCACTGTGAAAAGCTTGGTAGGTGGCGATGGTGATTTGCTTCATATCCTTGAGATTTTGAGACACGAGACTTGTGACCTGGTTCTCATCCTCTAAAAAGGCCTGTCGAATCCTATCCACCCATTGTTCCCGGATGGTCACCGTCGGTACCAAAACCAGAGCTGGCTTATCAAAGCGAGCGATCAACTCGATTCCTATGGTTGTTTTCCCTGAACCAGGCGCTGCAACCAAGTGGACATGACCATCTGCTTGGTATTCTTGGAAATTATCCAATACCTGTTTTTGGTAGTTGCGCCAAGTGCCATTAAACTTCAATCCTAACATGATTTTCCTCATTCTAAGCTGTCATTGTCTTATTCCCATTTTACCATACTTGAGGCAAAGTCACACGAAGTATCCCATCTAGTCTTTCTCCTCAAAATATGGTATAGTAGATTTATACTATTTAAGAGGAGCTTACATGTCATCCGATAAACAAATGAAGGCTATTTCTCCCCTTCTGCAGCAAGTCATCCATTTTTCATCCATAGTGGGTGGAGTTGGTACGATTATCTTTTGTATTTGGGCCTATCAAGCTGGGATTTTACATTCCAAGGAAACCCTCTCTGACTTTATCCAACAGGCAGGTATCTGGGGGCCTCCACTCTTTATCTTTTTACAGATTTTACAGACAGTTGTTCCCATTATCCCTGGTGCTCTGACATCTGTTGCGGGTGTTTTCATCTATGGGCATATCGTGGGTACTATCTATAACTACATTGGCATCGTCATTGGTTGTGCTATTATCTTTTACCTAGTAAGGCTCTATGGTGCGCCTTTTGTCCAATCAGTCGTCAGCAAACGGACCTATGATAAGTATATCGGTTGGTTAGATAAGGGCAATCGCTTTGACCGTTTCTTTATCTTTATGATGATTTGGCCGGTTAGTCCAGCGGACTTTCTCTGTATGTTGGCTGCTTTGACCAAGATGAGCTTCAAACGTTACATGACCATTATCATCCTGACCAAGCCCTTTACCCTAGTCGTATACACTTATGGTTTGACCTATATTATCGATTACTTTGGCAAATGGTTGGCTGATAGACAAAAAACTCAAGGATTCATCCTTGAGTTTTTCTTTGTTAGGCTTCTTTTTTTAATAAAAGGGAAACAATAACTGATGTAGCAATCATCCATGCTCCTAGAATGATGAAGGTCAGTCGACCATCTGTGGTCACCAAGCCAATCCCTGAAAGAACGAAGGGTGTTAATGATGCTCCAAAAGAACATCCCAAAACAGCAAATGAAGTTGCTTTGTTGAGGAGTTTTGCTGGGATTCGCTCAGATATCAACTGAAAGACTGTCGTCAGAGCGATACTATAGGCAAATCCTCCTAAAACAGAACCGGCAACGACCACCCAGAGTGAAGGGGAGAGAGCAATGATGATTTGCCCGATTCCGAAGGTGACTCCAGCGACCAATAAAAGTTTTTCCTTGAAGGCAGAAATCAGGAAAGAAAAGCTGATTCCCGCTAAAATCCCAATCAACTGCATGGCACTAAGGACCAAACTGGACAACTGAGCATCTCCAAAACCTGCCTCAATCATGAGACTAGGGATGCGGAAGGTAATGGCCGTATTGGTACATACAATCACTGCGGCTGCAATAGCAAGGAAGAAAATGAGCTTTTTCATAGAAGCAGTCAATCTTACTGCTTCTTCTGTCTGATGCTTGGACTCATGAACTTCTGCGTTTCCATAAGGGACAAAGAGAAGGAAGAGTACGAGAACTACTAGACCAGCTGCATAGGCTAGGAAGGTTGCTGTCCAGCCAAAGGCCAAGAGCTGACCGACTGCCAGAGTCAAGATAGATGCTCCTACGACTTCGGCCGATCCACGAAAACCAAGCATTTGAATACGGGTTTTCCCGTGGTAACGTTCACTGATGATCGAAATGGCCTTGGCATTGAGCATTCCTACTCCAAGCCCAAATAGCAAGCGTGTCGCAAAGACAAAGTAATAACCCTGATACCAGAACGGTGCAGTTCCGCTGATTGACAAGATTAAAAGTCCCAAGGTCAACTGGAGGCGTTCAGGAAAAATACGCTCTAAAACTCCATTCAATAAAAGCATGGCCATAATCCCAAAGGATGGGAGACTGACCAAGAGTTCGACCTGACCAGTCGAATAGCCCTGATAATAGTCAAACATAGCAGGCAGGGCACTCGAAATAGAAAACGATGTGATCAATACTAACGATAGGGAGAGTATGCTCACTTTTTCCAAAAATTGTTTCATCTTTTCCTCATTCATTGTTCATTTTTCATATTAGTAAAAAGGTCCTTTCCTATCATACACTCTTTACCCAAAATTGGCAAGCGACTGAGCACCAAGACCAAAAAGAAAAAAAGTGGGGCATCAAGAGCTGTGAAGTCTTGATGACATCCCACTTTTTTTATGTGTTTTTATCCAGTTATGTGACTTAGATTTTCAAGAATCGACGCATTGAGATTCCTGAACCAAGTGAACCGATACAGATTCCGATGAGGAACAAGAGACCGATCATCAATGGAATAAAGGTATTCGGTGTAATCAAAGATAGGTTTTGACCAACCAAGGATGGGTTGACAGATTGGAACACTCGATTATAGATAAAGTAAACCAATGCTGATGGAAGAGCTGCTCCAAACAATCCGATAAAGGCACCTTCTAGCAAGAATGGGCCACGGATATAACCGTTCTTGGCACCAACCAAACGCATGATTTGGATTTCACGGCTACGTGAAATGATGGTAATACGGATGGTATTTGAAATCAAGAAGACTGCGATGAAGATCAAGAGTCCTGCGATGACCAATCCCCATACACGGATAAAGGAAGCCAACTTGAAGAGACGTTCGGTATTGGCACCACCGTCTTGAACTTCAGAGACACCTTCGATTTTCTTAGCTTCTTCAGCTACAGGTTTTACATCACTTGGTGAATTGGTATCTACGATGTAGGCATCATGAAGAGGATTTGCATCTCCTTCAAATACCTTCCACTCGTCACCCATAGTTTCAGTCAGCTTTTGGTACTGCTCTTCTTTACTTGAGAAGGTTACATTTTTAACAGCTGGCAAAGCTTTTAGGGCATCGTAGACCTTGTGGTAGTCATTGTTCGTGACTGTTTGGCCTTCTTTTACAATGGTTTCACTGTTGTCCTCAACGTCTTTACGAACATAAACCATGACGCGGACGTTGTTTTCAATATCAGTTGCTAATTTCGCAGTATTGAAGATAACTGAAGCAAAGATAGCAACCAAGGTCAAGGTAATCATTACTGAACTGATAGCAGCAATGGTCATCCATCCATTACGCTTTAAACTTTTTAAAGCTTCGAACAGATGGCGGAAAAATCTACTAATCATCGTATCCGTACTCTCCTTTCGCTTCATCACGTACCACGCGACCATTCTCGATGGCAATAACGCGGTGGCGCAAGGTATTTACGATTTGGCTGTTGTGGGTCGCCATCAAAACAGTTGTCCCTTGAAGATTGATTCGTTCCAAGAGGTTCATGATTTCCCATGAGTTATCTGGGTCCAAGTTACCTGTTGGTTCGTCGGCAATCAAGACCTTAGGATTGTTTACGATAGCACGCGCAATAGCGATACGTTGTTGCTCACCACCTGAAAGCTCATTTGGGAATGAACGAACCTTGTGCTTCAAACCGACAAGGTCCAAGACTTCCATAACACGTTTTTTGATGTTACGACGACTTTCACCGACAACCTCCATTGCGTAGGCAATGTTCTCATAAACGGTTTTCTTTGGCAAAAGTTTGTAATCCTGAAAGACTACTCCGACATTTCTACGCAAGAACGGAATATCTTTCTTTTTGATCTTAACCAGGTTATAACCTGCAACTTGCAAGCTTCCTTTGTCGATTTTGACCTCACGATACAAGGCACGGATGAAGGTTGATTTACCAGCACCTGAAGGTCCTACGATGTAGGCAAATTCTCCTGCATCGATATTTACAGTGATGCCACGTAGGGCTGTTGTCCCGTTGTCATATTTTTTGACAACATCTCTCATTTCAATGATTGACATGTGACTTCCTTTCTTTTAACTGATACGCCATTTCAGATAAGCATCGATGAAACCATCTAGGTCTCCATCCATAACCTTATCGACTTGCGCTACTTCAAAGTTTGTACGATGGTCTTTTACCATTGTATAAGGCGTAAATACATAGGAGCGGATTTGGCTTCCCCATGTAATTTCCTTTTTTTCTCACCCTTGAGCGAGTCTACCTCAGCAGCTTTCTTTTCCTGCTCCATCTGGTAGAGTTTTTGCCTGAAGCATCTTCATAGCACGGTCACGGTTTCCGTACTGAGTACGGTCAACGGTTGATGCTACGACAATCCCTGTCGGAATGTGAGTCAAGCGGACACCTGTTGAAACCTTGTTGACGTTTTGTCCACCTGCTCCACCTGAACGGAAGGTATCCATCTTGATATCATCCTCACGGATTTCAACTTCGATGGTATCATCCAACTCTGGCATGACTTCTACAGAAGTAAATGAGGTGTGGCGACGTTTAGCAGAGTCAAATGGTGAGATTCGGACCAAACGGTGAACCCCCATCTCTGACTTGAGAAGACCATAAGCATTTGGTCCTTCAAAAGACAAGGTTACTGACTTGATTCCTGCTTCATCACCGGCTTGGTAGTCCAAGACCTCAACCTTGAAGCCTTTGGCATTTCCATAGCGAGTATACATACGAAGGAGCATATCGCCCCAGTCTTGAGCCTCTGTTCCCCCTGAACCCGGATGGATTTCAAGGATAGCATTGTTGTGATCATAGGGTTCTGACAAGAGAAGGGTCATTTCGTAGCTAGTCATCATCTGATCTAACTCATCGAGTTTTTCAACCAACTCATCCTTAACGGATTCATCCTCTGCCAAAAAGTCCAGTAAAATCTCAACTTCATCCTGCAACTCATCCATCTTGTGGAAGGTATTATAGGTATTTTTAAGTTCGTTTAATTCTTGCGACGTTTTTTGGGCCGCAATATTATCGTTCCAAAAATCAGGTTCTGTCATTTTGTTTTCCAAAATGGCAATTTCTTCCTCTAAACCTTCGAGGTCAAAGAGACCCCCTGAAAGAAGCTAATTTTTCACGATTTGCGTCAATTTTTTGACGAATTTCTGAAATGTCCATACATACTCCTTTTTTTGCATCTTTTTATTATACCATAATTTTTATTTATCTAATTTGCTTTTTTTGAAAATTTCTAAATACAAGACTTGAACACCTAGCAAAAATCCTTGATATTACTAGTAAAAATAAGAAAATCTCATAAGATTTTTTTCCATGAGATTTAGAGAATTTATACTACTTTTTACAAGTTAACAGTCAACACTTGACCGTCTTTCACGACTTGCTCACCAGCAATATAGACATGATCAACATCACTGGATTTGACAGCATAGACTAGGTGAGACAGCATGTTTTCTTGAGGTTGGAGATGGATTTTCCCTTGGGGTTGGATAACGAGAAAATCTGCTTGCTTGCCGACTTCTAGGCTACCAATCTCATCTTCCATTCCTAGTACCTTAGCTCCTTCAATAGTCAGAGCCTTGAGAGCAGTCTCGATTGGAAATTGGCTGGCATCGCCACTCTTCATCTTCTGCAAGAGTGCTGCAGTCCGCCCTTCTTCAAACATATCAAGGTTATTGTTAGAAGCAACAGAGTCTGTCGCAATACCAACTGCTACTCCTGCTTGTTGAAGTTGAACGACTGGTGCAATCCCTGAAGCTAGTTTGAGGTTGCTGATAGGATTGTGGGCGATGGCGACTTGTGAATCTGCCAAACGGGTAATTTCTGCTTCATTTAACTCTACACCGTGAGCAAAGACAGCCTGATGATCTAAATAGCCAAGTTCATCTAAAAAGGCTATTGGACGTTTGCCATAACGCTTCAGGATAATGCCTGACTCTTCTTTTGTTTCTGCAACGTGGATATGAAGCGGAATATCTTCTTCTTTTGCTAGTTCTAAGCTAGCTTCCAGCAATTCTCGACTACAACTGTAGGGCGAATGCGGAGCCACCATCACCTTGAAATTGGGATCCTGATAGCCTTTGATTGTCTCGATAACAGCACGCGTTCTTGCAACAGTTTCATCTGTCGTCTCCACGTCTGAAGAAAAGAGGGTTGGAGAAAAATAGCAACGCATCTTGGATGCCTTGACTGCTTCATAAATCTTCTCTATCTCTACTCCATTCGGATTGTACATATCGTTGAATGTTGTCGTTTCCTGACTGAAGCATCTCTGTTAGAGCCTCTTTGACAGCTTTTTGTAGTCATCTCTGGTGTGAACTCTGCCTCAGCTGGCCAGATATAGTCCTCTAGCCATTCGTGGAGATTGCTATCATCACGAATCCCCCTCAAGCCTGTCATGGCAGAGTGAGTATGGCAGTTAACCAAACCAGGCATAATCCAAGTACCCTGATAGTCTATGATTTGATCTGCTTGATTGAGAATTTCTTGATTTTCCTGACCGACATAGACGATTTGGGATTCTTTAACAGCTAAAATCCCATCCAGGTAAACGTGGAAATCTTGGTCACAAGTCACGATATTTACATGCTGAAAGACTTTCATCAATAAGCTCCTTTTCTAAATAGGAATTCATACTGGATAATTTTTCTAGCTATTGTAACAAAAAAGTCACCCGAAGGCAACTTTTCTTGTTGTTTATTGGATTAAAAACGTTTTACGATTTACTCTGGACTAAAGGCTGCCGCTTCTTGCATTTGATAGTATTTGCCTTTTCTCGCCATGAGTTCCTGATGGCTACCATGTTCGACAATATCTCCATCCACCAAGACAAGAATCAAGTCAGCATCCTGAATGGTCGACAAACGGTGGGCGATGATAAAGCTTGTCCGCCCTTTCATGAGTTTGGCAAAGGCATCCTGAACCAATACCTCAGTACGGGTATCGATGGATGAAGTTGCTTCATCTAAGATAAGAATCTTAGGAATGGCTAGAAAAACACGGGCAATGGTCAAGAGCTGAGCTTGACCAACAGACAAGGATTCACCTGCATTTTCAAGCTTAGTATCGTAGCCCTGGGGCAACTGGTGGATAAAGAAATCTGCGTTGGCTGCCTTAGCTGCTGCAATAACCTGCTCTCGACTTGCTTCAGGATTTCCAAAAGCAATATTGTCATGAATGGTTCCTTGCTTGAGCCAGGTTTCTTGAAGCACCATCCCAAACTGCTGTCGAAGAGAAGCTCGAGTATAGTCATAAATCGAATGACCATCCAATAAAATATCTCCAGAGTTAATCGGGTAAAAACGCATGAGGAGATTGATAAGGGTCGACTTCCCAGCACCCGTTGGCCCAACGATGGCAACCTTACTACCAGCTGGAATATCAATAGACAAGTCCTTGATTAAGATTTTTTCTGGAGTGTAGCCAAAGGAGACATGCTTAAAGGAAATAGCCCCCTTGACTTGGTCGCTAGTCAAGACTTCCTGACCAGTTTCTGTAACCTCAGGGCTTTCTAAAACTGCATAAACACGTTCTGCACAAGCTAAGGCGCTTTGCAATTCGGCTAAGACAGATGAAATATCGTTAAAAGGCTTAGTGTACTGCTGCACATAGTTCAAAAAGGTTACCAAACGTCCAACTGTCAAAGTGGAACCTGCCATGATACGTAAAGCCCCTACTCCAGCAAGAAGGGCATAAATGAGGGCATTGACGAAACGAGTCGAAGGATTGACTGTTGATGAATAAAAGATGGCCGACTGAGAATAACCTGCGTAGTTATCATTTGCCTCATGAAGTCTCTCGATAAATTCTTCCTGAGCATTGAAGGACTGGATAATGGTCTGTTGGGTGAGGGATTCTTCTACCAGCTGGGTTTGAATACCCCTAGACTCTGTCTGCTTTTGAAAGAGATGGAAGGATCTCTTAGCGATAAAGCGTGAAATGACAATAGACAGAGGTGTTAAGAGCAAGACCAAGAGAGTCATCAAGAGATGGATTTGGAGCATGGCAAGGATGCTGACCAAAATCATCAGAATTCCGATGAAAAATTGATTAAATATCATGTTTAGTCCAGCTGCCAACTGTTCAATATCTGTCGTCACACGGCTGACCATTTCCCCACTACCCTGTCTGTCTACCAAAGCAATCGGGAGACGATGGAGTTTATCGATGATTTTTTCACGTAAATCTCTAGTATAGTTGAAAATGAGGCGGTTGTAGAGGAGGGGATTGGCCCATTGTACCAGTGTATTTCCTATGACCACCAAAATCATCTGGAGGAAAATCTGCCAAAATACCTGAGATGAGCCCGTCACTAAGACTTGGTCAATCACCTGTCCAATCAAGATGGGTAGATAGATTGATAGGGCCACTTGGACGATGGTTCCCAAGAAAGCTAGGAAAAGAAGGACGGGATGACTTGCTAAATCTTTTGCCAAACGCTTGAGGGTTTGACTTGCATGTTTGCCTTTCATTCTAGTCCTCCTTTCCATGTTGGGATGCATTGATTTCACGATAGACTTGACTAGTCTTCATCAATTCCCTCATGATTTCCGAGTGCTAACTGCTGACCTTTTTCTAAAAGGAGAATCTGCTCTGCAATCTTCAAGGTTGAAGTCCGTTGGGAAATCAAGATTAAGCTCGTATTTGGCAAGTTCTCCTGAACAGCCTTTTTAGAAGATTGGACTCAGTGATGGTATCAAGGGCTGAAGTCGCATCATCCAAGATGAGAAATGGTGCTTGGTGCAAGACTGCTCGGGCGATAGACAAACGTTGCTTTTGTCCACCTGAGAAATTTCGGCCGCCCGCTTGGACCTCTGCGTCCAGCTGACCATCCTTGTCACTGACAAAGTCCTTGGCCTGGGCAATTTCTAAAGCCTGCCAGAGTTCTTGGTCCGAGACAGGATTTTCCATACCTAAAGTCAAATTGGAACGAATCGTTCCCTTAAAAAGTTCAACTTTTTGAGGAACATAGGCTATCCAGGACCGCCATTGAGCAAGATTTTGAGGACTATTCCCAGCCTGATAGAAGGCCACTGTTCCTTTATCTGGTTTGTACAAACCAAGTAAAACCTGTACCAAGGTTGACTTACCAGAACCAGTACCCCCGATGATTCCAAGAATTTCCCCTTTTTTCATTCCAAAAGAAATATCTCTCAGAGAAGGTTGGGCAGCATCTGGGTAGGTAAAGGTTAAATGTTCAACTCGTAAGGACTGGTTCATTGAACCTTCCCTTTGCGCAATTTCTGCCAGTATATCCTCAGGTTCTTCAGCGAAGACTTCCTCAATCCGCTTGGCAGATATATAAGACTGGTTGAGTGAATTAATCAGCATGGCTAGTTTGATCAACTCTACCAAGATTTGCAGGAGATAGTTGATCAGGGCAATCAAGGCTCCCTGACTGAGCCAGCCTCCCTGAATAGAAATATAACCATTCCAGATAATCACCAGCAAAGTTCCGTTGACGATCAAATAGGTCAATGGGGTCAAGAGACTAGACCAGTATCCTGTTTTCATTTGGATAGCCGTATAGATTTGGTTGAGTACTTGGAAATGTTCAATCTCTCGTTTTTCTTGGCCAAAGGCACGAATCACGCGCATACCTTGTATCTGTTGGCGCGTTTCCTGAACCAGCTGGTCTGTTTTCTTTCTCAAACTACTGTAGAGAGGATTGACCAAGCGTGATAAAACGACAATGACAAGGGTCAAAATGGCAACCATGACCAAGAACCAGAAGGTCAATTCAGGCGAGAGGCGATAAGCCATGAAAATGGCACCAAAAACAATAATAGGCGCTCTTAAAAAGAGGCGTAAGAATTGATTAATCCCTGTCTGAATCTGATAGGTATCTGAAGTCAAACGCGTCACCAAACTCGAAGTCGTCAAACGGTCTCTACTATCCTTTGGCAAGGAAAGAATATGACGATAAAGGTCATTGGTCAACTCCTTGGTGAAGCCGACTGCTGCCTTGGCTGAGTAAAACTGGGCAACTAGGGCAACTAGGACGCCAATAACTGCAAACACAAAGAGGAGTCCCATTTGCATCCACAGATGGCCCTGATCTTTTTGAGGGATAGATTGGTCAACAATACCTGCTATCACCATGGGAACCAAGAGTTCAAAAACAGCTTCTAGCAGCTTAAACAAGGGTGCTAGGAAAGACTCCTTGAGGTAGGGTTTAAAGTAAGAAAAGTAATTGTTTTCATATGTCCCTTCTATTTCCAAAATGAAGAAGGTGGAAAAACCACCATCTTTTTTTACTTGTTCAAATATGGAAGTAGATAGCCATAACCAGCCTCTTCCATCCCATCCTTCGCAATGAATCGTAAAGAAGCAGAATTGATGCAATAGCGTAAGCCACCTAGTTCCTGAGGCCCGTCTGTAAAGACATGACCCAAGTGGGCATTACCCGAACGTGACCGAACTTCAATACGCTCCATACCGTGACTCAAGTCACTATAGTAATGGATCAGCTCTTTAGAAATCGGTCTACTAAAACTTGGCCAACCACAGCCTGAGGCAAACTTATCCTTGGCAAAGAAGAGGGGCTCCCCAGTCGTGATATCGACATAAATTCCTTCCTCAAAAGTTTGGTCGTAAGCATTTCTAAATGGAGCTTCCGTTGCTGCTTCTTGGGTAACTCTATAAGATTCTTCTGACAAATTTTCTCTTAAAGCTGCCTGACTAGGTTTTTCATAGTTGGCCGCATCAATCAGTGGTTTCTCAGCATCTCTCACATCGATATGGCAATAGCCTCCAGGATTTTTCTTGAGGTAGTCTTGGTGATAGTCTTCAGCCAGGATATAGTGACGAAGCTTCTCCACTTCTACCGCTATTTTACGACCGATGAGAAGCTCTTGTTCTCGAACGACCGTATGGATGGTTGGCAAATCCTCTTCATCTTGATAATAAATCCCTGTGCGGTACTGACGACCACGGTCGTTTCCTTGTTGGTTGACAGAAAGGGGATCGATAACTCGGAAATAATAGAGTAAAATCTCACGGAGCGAGACTGCTTTTTCATCATAGATAACTTGCACAGTCTCAGCATGATCTGTTTCTTTGATTAATTGATAATTGGTAGTTTCAACTTGACCATTAGCGTAACCAACACTAGTTTGCAACACTCCAGAAATACGTGAAAAGTACTCTTCCAAGCCCCAAAAACAACCGCCTGCTAGATATATTTCTGCCATTTCAAATCCTCCTTGACCGTCTGTCGGTCGCTAAACACGGGGAATCATTTCATATCCCATCTTTCATTTTCAAAAAAAGGACAGGAAGCCCTCTAATAGAGAGTTTCCCCATCCTATTGCTATATTTATTTTGCTTCGACGCGAACGCCTTCTGTGTCTACTTGCAAGTCATGAAGCTTGCCTTTGAAAGGTTGCTTTTCAAGCTCTGCCTTAATCTTTGGCATCTTGTCAGGCTCAGCAAGAACCATGACAGTAGGACCAGCACCAGAGAGGTAGGTCGCATAAGCACCGTTTCTCTTGGCAACTTTTTTGATGGTCGCAAATTCTCGCACCAGTTCTTGACGGTAACGCTCGTGGAAGAGGTCACTCTCAATAGCTTGGCCTGCTTTGACCATATCTCCAGTCAGTAGGCCTGCAATAGCCACATTGGCGATAGAACTTGCTGCAACAGCTTCCTTGTAAGAAAGTTTCTTAGGCAAGACACCGCGACTATCGCGAGTACGCAATTCATAGTTTGGAATATAAGCTAAGAAAGCACACTCTGGGAAGGGCGCCACAACTGCTGAAACCTGGCCTTCGACTGAGCTTGCAATGACGAGATTTCCATAGATAGCAGGTGCAACATTATCAGGGTGTCCCTCAATCTTAGTCGCCAACTGTAATTTTTTCATGTTTGCTTAGCTTCAAGTTTCGAGTTGATTTTGCTAGTTCGATTCCTGCAACGATGACAGAGCTCGATGAACCTAGTCCACGCGCAAGTGGAATATCACTAATCATTTTCAGACGTCTTGGTTGTAGGTCTGGAACAATTTGTAGAGCAATCTTCAGCAAAAGATTACGTTCGTCACGTGGAATCCATTTACCTAGTTGGTGCTCAATCATCCATTCTTCACGTTCTTCACAAACCTGAATCTCTAGATATTTGGTTACAGCTACACCAACAGAGTCAAAACCTGGACCCACATTGGCACTTGTAGGTACAATAATCTTCATCTTAGTCTCCTAAAACCTTGAAGGTATTGAGAAGTTCAAACTCAGATACACCCTTCAAAGATGCTGTAATATTTTCAAGCTGTGCCTTGTTGATTTTATGAGTGATGATAACGACACGAGCCTTGCCTTCTTGCTTGCCATCTTGAAGGATTTGCTTGAAGGAAATATCTTCTGCGTTAAAGAGTTCAGCCAATTTCAAGACTTGACCTTTTGAATCTGGTGCCAAGATTGAGAAATAGTAGTTGGCTTTGACATCTTCTGGCTGAGCCAAAACAAGGTCACGATGGTATTCGTTAAAGGCTTTTCCAATGGTACCGTCATTCAAACGACGAACGATACGAACAATATCAGCTACGACACTCGTTGCTGTTGGTTTTTGTCCAGCCCCTGGTCCGTAGTACATAGATTCGCCGATCCCGATAGACTCTACAAAGACTGCATTCATAACACCATTGACACTTGCAAGTGGATGAGCTTTAGGAAGGAAGGTTGGAGTAACCTCAGCAGCGATTCCAGAAGCTGTTTCTTCGATAGAACCTACTAATTTAACCACATACCCAAGATCTTGGGCAACTGCCACATCCTCTGGAGTGATATTGCGGATTCCTTGATGGGCAACATCTTCAAACTTAACATTCATCCCAAAAGCAAACTGGCTAAGGATGACCATTTTGTAGGCTGCATCAATCCCGTCAACGTCATTAGTTGGATCACTTTCAGCAAAGCCAAGTCGTTGGGCTTCAGCAAGGGCATCTGCATAGGACCAGCCTTCTTCTACCATTTTGGTCATCATGAAGTTAGATGTTCCATTGACAACACCAAGAACACGTGTGATTTGTCTGATGCTAGTGAGTTAACCAAGGTACGAAGGATTGGAATTCCTCCCGCAACAGCTGCTTCATAGTAAAGAGCAACATTATGAGCTTTAGCAATCTCAAGCAATTCTGCACCATGAACAGCCAAAAGGTCCTTGTTGGCTGTCACGACATGCTTCCCTGCTTCTAAGGCACGAGTAATAAAAGTTTTAGCAGGCTCGATACGTCCCATCAACTCAACAACGATGGTGATGTCTTTGTCTGACAAGATTTCATCGATATTTGTTACAAAATTAAAATCATTTCCTGCTTCAAGCAAGCGTGCTTTTTCTTCATCGTCTTTAACCAAAACCTTGGCTACTTCAATTTCTGAATGTGCTGCTTGAACGATTTTTTCTCCATTTTCCTTTAGCAAGAATGGTACACCACTGGCTACTGTACCAAATCCAAGTAAAGCAATCTTAACTGACATGTTTGTCTCCTCGAAATTTTCTAATAGTCCTATTATACCAAAATTGTACGAAAATTCCTACCATTCTAAACTAAAAATAGGAGCACCAAATCACAAAAAGCCTGCCCTGATACAATTTAGGACAGACTCTATTTTCTATCTATTTCACAAAAGCCAATTCCTTGTCACTAGACAAGTCTTCTCGATAATTGAAATCCGCAAAGCTGAGTTTTTTAATCTCTTCAACCGAAGTGACCTGACCTTCCATCAAGGCTGTTAAGAAGGCTCCTCTGGCTTTTTTAGAAATAGTTGAGTGGATTTTTAGTTTTTCATCTCTATCTTCCATGAACTTGAAGGTCACCATCTTTTCACGGATTTCTTTAGGAAAGACAGTTTCAAATTCCGAAGACAAGAGTGAAAAGATTAGTTCTTCACCATTCAGCGACTCTTCATAGGCTGACTGCCAGTGACTTTTCAGGCTTTTTCCAGCGATTTTAAGTTTCATCAAAAAGTCCAGTCTGTGGGGAGCAATGGGTGCAAAAGGCCGGGATCACACCATAGAGAGCTGACGTTATCATGAGGTGTTTCTCCAGATAGGCTTGCTCCGCTTGGGTTAGATTGTCCCGTTTGATGTTGCGATACATAAGTCCATCAAAGAGATGCAAGGCTGGATAGTTTGTCGCAGTTCCTTTTTTTAAAGCTTGGATGCGTTCATACTCCTCTTGCGCTTTTTCGGCAGAAATTTTGTAAAAACTCTCTAGTTCTTGGACCGAGTATGTTGCTAACTCCTCTAGTATAGCCTGACTCTCAGGACACAAGGAATTTGCTTCTAAACTAGGGACATTTGTGTTCATTTCTTTTGCAGTTGGGATTAAAATTTTCATAGTGTTAGTGTAGCATATTTTTCTAGGAGCACCAAGGATTTGAGCCTAAATGATACGTCCTTCCAAATGATCCAATTCATGCTGACAAATCTGAGCAGGAAAGCCTGTCAGGGTAATGGTCTGCTCTTGCCATTGGATGTCTCTGTAGCTTACTGTAATCTTTTCATATCTGGTTGTTGGTCTTACTCCTGTCAGAGACAAGCAACCTTCCTCGGTCTCGTAAGACCCTTCAAAAGACTTGAGAACGGGATTAAACATAACCATAGGAATCATGCCGATATTAAAAATAATGACACGTTTTTGCACCCCAATCATATTAGCTGCTAGTCCAACACAGGTTTCACGATTAGCCAGCAAAGTTTCTTGCAAATCCTTTGCTAGAGGCAAATCCTCTTGACTCGCAGGCTGGGATACCTGCGACATAAAAACATCATATCTTTTACAATTTTCTTTTCCAACTACTATTCCTCCACCTTTATCATTCTACTTGATTATAGCATAAAATCTTTGTCAATTTATCATATATAAAAGCAAAAAAGCCATCCGAAGATGACTTTTCAATGTTTAAATGGCGTTTTTATCTTTTCCGAGTGCTCGTTGGATTGCCTTAACAATCTCAACAAGGACAACAATCATAAGTGCTCCTACAGCAACCACTATCCATTGAGTCAAGCTCAAATGTGAAACGTGGAAGAGGCTGTTAAATCCTGGAACCACAATTGTAGCCATCAAGAGGATGAAGGCAACTGGGATTGACCAGTTAAAGGTCTTGTTCTTGAAGAGTCCAACCGTAAAGATTGATTGGTAAACAGACTTAACGTTAAAGGCATGGAGCAATTGGATCAAACCAAGAGTTGCAAAGGCCATGGTAAGGGCATCTGCGTGGATCTCAGTTTGAACTTGATGCTCTGGGAAGAGAATTGCCCAGCCATAGACACCAAGAACGAGCATGGTTTGGAAGATACCTTGATAAAGGATAGCTCCGAAGACACCACCGTCAAAAAGTTTGACTGACGACCACGAGGTTTGTGGGTCATAACGCCTGGCTCAGCTGGTTCAACACCAAGAGCGATGGCTGGTAGCGTATCTGTTACCAAGTTAATCCAAAGAAGATGCACTGGTTGTAACACATCCCAACCGAAGAGGGTTGCAAAGAAAATAGTGAAGACTTCAGCCATATTGGCAGACAGGAGGTATTGGATTGATTTTTTTGGATATTTGAGAAGACCTTACGTCCTTCTTCAACTGCTACGATAATGGTTGCGAAGTTGTCATCAGCAAGGACCATATCAGAAGCTCCCTTAGAAACCTCCGTACCAGTAATCCCCATACCGATACCGATATCAGCTGTCTTAAGTGATGGTGCATCATTGACTCCATCACCTGTCATGGCAACAACTTTACCTTCTTTTTGCCATGCTTTTCACGATACGAACCTTGTGTTCAGGTGATACACGAGCGTAAACAGAGTATTGCTTGAAGACTTTTTGGAATTCTTCATCAGAGAGTTCGTTCAACTCCAGCCCCTGTAAAGACGTGGTCTTCTGTATCATTTGGATCGATGATTCCAAGACGTTTGGCAATGGCTTCAGCTGTATCTTGGTGGTCACCCGTAATCATGATTGGGCGGATACCTGCTTCCTTAGCGACACGGACAGCTTCTGCAGCTTCTGGACGCTCAGGGTCAATCATGCCGACCAAACCAGAGAAGATAAGGTCAGACTCAACGATTTCAGATTCCAAGGTTGGAATTTCGTTACTTGTCTTATAAGCCATCATCAAGACACGAAGGGCTTGTTTTGGCCAAATCTTTGTTGGTAGCAAGGATAGCATTCTTGTCTTCTTCTGTGATTGGACGAACTTCCCCATTAACTTCAATACGAGTCACACGCTTGAGCAATTGGTCAGGAGCACCCTTAACAGCGATAAAGTAAGTACCGTCTGCTTCCTTATGGATGGTAGACATAAGTTTACGCTCTGAGTCAAATGGCAATTCTGCTACACGTGGCTCATCCTTCAAAACTTCACGAACGTCAAAGTTGTGATCCAAACCAAACTGTACAAGGGCTGTCTCCGTTGGATCCCCAATCAATTTGCCAGATGGATCTACCTTGGTATCATTAGCAAAGTTCATGATACGAAGGGTATTGTTGCTAGGAGCAATCTCAGCTGCAGAGCTTTGCAATTGACCGTTTGTATAGACTTTTTCAACCGTCATTTGGTTCATGGTCAAGGTACCTGTTTTATCAGATGCGATGATTTCTGTTGAACCAAGTGTTTCAACGGCTGGCAATTTACGAACGATTGAATTGCGTTTAGCCAGAGTTGTCGTTCCCAAAGAGAGAACGATGGTTACAATAGCAGGGAGACCTTCTGGAATCGCCGCAACTGCAAGAGCAACTGCTACCATCAAACCTTCTAATGGATGTTCCCCACGGACGAAGACACCAACCAAGAAAGTGATAATCGCAATCACAACGATTAAGTAAGTCAAGGCTTTAGATAATTGTTCCAAGCTTTGCTTCAATGGTGTTTCTGTCTCATCGGCATTGGCCAACATATCTGCAATCTTACCAACTTCAGTATACATACCAGTGTTGGTCACGACACCAATACCACGACCATAAGTTACATTTGAGTTTTTGGTAACCCATATTAACGCGGTCCCCCAATACCAGCATCTGCTTCAACAAGTCCTGTCACGTCTTTTTCAACTGGGACAGATTCCCCTGTAAGAGCTGCTTCTTCGATTTTAAGAGAAGCTGCTTCAAACAAGCGCATATCAGCAGGTACGACATCTCCCGCTTCAAGCAAGACGATATCTCCTGGTACCAATTCTTTTGAGTCAATCTCAATAACATGGCCATCACGACGAACACGAGCCATGGGGCTAGACATATTTTTCAGAGCTTCAATGGCTGCTTCTGCTTGACCTTCTTGGTAAACACCAAAGGCAGCATTCAAGACAACAACGGCCAAGATGATAATGGCATCCGTTAGACCGTCCATTCCTTCTGTAATCACAGAAAGTGCCGCTGCCGCAAGCAAGATGATAATCATCAAATCCTTAAATTGATCAAGGAATTTAGCTAGTAGGCTACGTTTCTCTCCCTCTTCCAACTCATTACGACCATAAGTCGCTAAGCGTTCTTGAGCCTGGGCAGTTGACAAACCTTCGACAGATGAGTCCAAGTTCTTTAGGACTTCCTCAGAAGATTGCGTGTAAAACAAATCTTTATTTTGTTCTTTTGACAAAACAGTCTCCTCCTTTTCGGCCTCTTTTTACAAAAAAAGAGACCTGTTTTTTAAAAAAACAAGTCTCGCTGTTTAATATAGTGCCGGAAATAATTCGGAATGACGACACTATCGCGGTTAACCGCCAGCTACTCCCTTGAGTAGTTCTATTATATCAGAATTTCAAAAGTTTTCAAGTTTTGAGGTGTAGTTAACTTACTTCCCACATTTGAATTTTCCTTGGAAAACCAGTATAATGATAGAATACAAAAATTCTAGGAAGAGAGTCAGATGAATCAATCCGTTTCAAATTTGAAATTAGCTGAACGTGGTGCTATCATTAGCATCTTGACCTACCTTTTCTTGTCAGCAGCTAAGCTAGCGACCGGACACCTCCTCCATTCATCCAGTTTGGTGGCTGATGGTTTTAACAACGTTTCAGATATTGTTGGAAATGTTGCCCTCCTCATAGGGATTCGATTGGCCCGACAGCCAGCAGATAGAGACCATCGTTTTGGTCACTGGAAAATCGAGGACTTGGCAAGTCTCATCACTTCCATCATCATGTTTTACGTTGGCTTTGATGTTCTACGTGACACCATCCAAAAAATACTCAGCCGAGAGCAAACCGTCATTGACCCACTTGGTGCGACGTTGGGAGTCATCTCTGCAGTGATTATGTTTGGAGTCTATCTCTACAACACTCACCTCAGCAAGCAGTCTAAGTCCAAGGCCCTCAAGGCTGCAGCTAAGGACAATCTGTCAGATGCCGTGACATCTCTTGGAACTTCTATTGCTATCCTGGCTAGTAGCTTCAACTATCCAATCGTGGATAAGTTGGTCGCTATTATCATTACTTTCTTTATTCTTAAAACTGCTTATGACATCTTTATCGAGTCATCCTTCAGCCTTTCTGATGGTTTTGATGAACACTTGCTAGAAGATTACCAAAAGGCTATCATGGAAATTCCTAAGATTAGCAAGGTCAAATCACAACGCGGTCGTACCTACGGAAGCAATATTTATCTGGATATCACACTTGAGATGAACCCAGATCTGTCTGTTTTTGAAAGTCACGAAATTGCGGACCAGGTCGAATCCATGTTATCAGAACGCTTTGGTGTCTTTGATACAGACATTCATATCGAACCAGCACCAATCCCTGAGGATGAAATCCTAGATAATGTCTATAAAAAATTGCTCATGAGAGAGCAACTAATCGACCAAGGAAATCAACTGGAAGAGTTACTTGCAGAAGATTTCATTTATATCCGCCAGGACGGACAAGAACTGGACAAGGATGCCTATAAGGCTGAAAAAGAATTAACCTCTGCCATTAAAGAGCTTCATTTAACCTCTATCAGCCAGAAAACAAAGCTCATCCGCTACCAAGTCGGTGATACCATTCATACCAGCATCTGGCGTCGCCACGAAACTTGGCAAAATATTTTCCATCAGGAAACAAAAATAGAAAAAGACTAAAGCAAAACTCCCAACTGAGAAAGTTGGGAGTTTTTTATATTCTTATTTTGCAACGCTCTTAGCAAGAACGAAGTTTCCTAGTGTAGCTGAACCATTGCCAGCAACAGCTGGAGTCACGATATAGTCACGTACATCTGGAACTGGTAGGTAGCCATTGAGTAGGGCTGTGAATTTCTCACGTACACGGTCAAGCATATGTTGTTGAGCCATAACCCCACCACCAAAGACGATGACATCTGGACGGAAAGTTACAGTCGCATTCACTGCGGCTTGAGCAATGTAGTAGGCTTGAACATCCCAGACAGAGTTATTCAGTTCAATGTTTTCCCCACGAACACCTGTACGAGCTTCCAAACTTGGACCAGCTGCATAACCTTCCAAACATCCATTATGGAAAGGACAAACACCATTAAATTCTTTTTCAATATCCATTGGGTGTCTAGCCACATAATAGTGACCCATCTCAGGGTGACCAACACCGCCAATAAACTCGCCACGCTGGATAACACCAGCTCCGATACCTGTACCGATTGTGTAATAAACCAAGTTTTCGATACGACCGCCGGCATTATTACGAGCAACCACTTCACCGTATGCAGAACTGTTTACGTCTGTCGTGAAATACATAGGCACGTTTAGAGCGCGACGAAGTGCACCAAGCAAGTCAACATTTGCCCAGTTAGGTTTTGGAGTTGTTGTGATAAATCCGTAAGTTTTTGAGTTTTTATCGATATCGATTGGACCAAATGAACCAATGGCAAGTCCTGCAAGATTATCGAATTTTGAGAAGAACTCGATGGTTTTATCGATTGTTTCAATAGGTGTTGTTGTAGGAAATTGTACCTTTTCTACAACGTTATAGTTTTCATCTCCGACAGCACAGACAAATTTTGTACCGCCCGCTTCCAAGCTTCCGTATAGTTTTGTCATGATTAACCTCTTGTATTTATTTTCTTTATTATAGCATATTTCCAGACTGAAAATTGCTCAATATTTTAGATTTTCCTCTGTAAATTTAATCATTCAAGCAAAAACGAACAAACATGACATTTGTTCGTTTTTTGATTTATTAAGCTTTAACTTCGATGATTGCATCACCCTTAGCAACTGATCCAGAAGCTACTGGATTTACTGAAGCAAAGTCTGCAGTGTTTGTTACGATAACCATAGTAGTGTTATCAAGTCCTGCAGCAGCAATCTTAGCTGAGTCAAATGTTCCAAGAACATCTCCAGCTTTAACCTTGTCACCTTGAGCAACTTTATGGTTGAAAGCCTTCACCGTTCATTGAAACAGTATCGATACCAACGTGGATCAAGATTTCAGCTCCGTTAGCTGTTCTTAGGCCATAAGCATGTCCTGTTGGGAAGACAATTGTCACTTCAGCATCAGCTGGTGCGTAAACGACATCTTCACTAGGTTTTACAGCGATACCTTGTCCCATAGCTCCACTTGAGAAGACTGGATCATTCACATTTGAAAGAGCAACGACATCACCAACGATTGGTGTTTGGATAACACCTTCGCTAGGTGAAACCACAGTACCAGTTACTGCTTCTTCTGTTAAACGGTCAGTTTCAGCTTCAGAAATTGCTCCTGAAACTTCTTCTACTTCATCTTCGTAACCAAACATGTAAGTAAGAGCAAAACCAAGTACAAATGATACAGCTACCATAAGAAGGTATTGTAGAAGTTGTCCGTTACCAATGTAAAGCATTGTACCAGGGATGACTGTGATACCATTACCAGTACCAGCAAGTCCAAGGATAGATGCCAATCCACCACCGATTGCACCAGCAATCAATGAAAGGAAGAATGGCTTACGGAAACGCAAGTTAACCCCGAAGATAGCAGGCTCAGTAATACCTAGGAAGGCAGAAAGAGCAGCTGGGAAAGCAAGTGTTTTAAGTTTAGGATTTTTAGTTTTCACACCAACGGCTACTGTCGCAGCACCTTGAGCAGTCATGGCAGCTGTGATGATAGCGTTGAATGGGTTAGCATGGTCAGCAGCAAGCAATTGAACTTCAAGCAAGTTGAAGATGTGATGAACACCTGATACGACGATTAATTGGTGAACTCCACCAATCAAGAAACCACCAAGTCCGAATGGCAAGTTAAGAATAGCTTTTGTTCCAATGAGGATGTAACTTTCAACAACGTGGAAGACTGGTCCGATAACAAACAATCCAAGGATTGACATTACAAGGAGTGTTACAAACGGTGTTACCAAGAGGTCAAGTACATCTGGAACAACCTTACGAACTGCTTTTTCAAACTTAGCTCCGACAACCCCGATGATGAAGGCTGGAAGAACTGAACCTTGCAAACCTACAACTGGGATAAATCCGAAGAACTGCATTGCAGTTACTTCCCCACCAGAAGCAACAGCCCAGGCATTTGGAAGTGAGTCAGATACGAGCATCATACCAAGGACGATACCAACGGCTGGGTTACCACCGAATACACGGAAGGTTGACCAAACAACCAATCCTGGCAAAATGATAAAGGCTGTGTCAGTCAAGATTTGAGTGTAAGTTGTCACATCTTGTGGAAGTGTCATTCCGAGAGCAGTCAAGAGACCACGAACACCCATGAAGAGACCAGTTGCTACGATAACTGGAATGATTGGAACGAAGACGTCACCGAATGTACGGATAGCACGTTGGAACCAATTTCCTTGTTTTGCAGCTTCTGCTTTCATTTCAGATTTTGTAGAAGTTGGCAAACCAAGAGCTACGACTTCATCGTACATCTTGTTTACTGTACCAGTACCAAAGATGATTTGGTATTGACCTGAGTTAAAGAAAGCACCTTGAACTTTTTCCAAGTTCTCGATAGCATCTTTGTTAATTTTCGCTTCATCTTTAACCATAACGCGAAGACGAGTCGCACAGTGAGCTACACTATTAACGTTCTCACGTCCACCCAAGGCTTCGATGACTTTTTGCAATTTCTGTATTGGTCATTTGCAAAAATCTCCTTATAAAAATTTGTTCTTATTTGAAAGCGATTTTACTCGCCCTACGAGTATTATTTTATCATCTTTCAAAAATATGTCAAGCGTTTTGCAGAAAAAAATTTTAGCATTTTTGAATTTTTTTGATTGTTTTTTTGATGTTTTTGAAATAAAACAAGCAATATTTTACCTATTATTGTGAGGTTTTTTAAAGATTTTTTGCAAATTCTTTCATTTTTCATTTATTTTCATAAAATCCTTCAATCTGTTTCTGTCAATCGTTTGACATTTTTTTCTTAATTTTTATGATAAAAGACTTGCTTTTTTTAAAAGGAAACGTTTACTATAAAGATAGTAGAATTTATGGAGGGAATATAAATGGAATGGACTACTGAACGTCGTTACAGACGTTATGAAGATTGGACTCAAGAAGAAAGAAAAGAAATCCAAGAAAAGATGGCACAATCCCCATGGCATGTCAGCTATCATATAGAACCAAAGGAAGGACTCCTTAACGACCCAAACGGTTTTTCTTACTTTGATGGCAAGTGGGTTGTCTTTTACCAAAACTTCCCCTTTGGTGCAGCTCATGGATTAAAATCTTGGGTTCAGCTTGAAAGCGACGACTTGGTTCACTTTACTGAAACAGGTGTAAAAATCTTACCTGACACTCCACTTGATAGCCACGGCGCTTACTCTGGATCTGCTATGCAGTTTGGTGATCAATTGTTCCTATTCTATACAGGAAATGTCCGTGATGAAAACTGGGTGCGTCACCCTTATCAAATCGGTGCCTTAATGGATAAGGACGGTAAAGATTGAAAAAATTGATAAGGTCTTAATTGATCAACCAGCTGATGTTACCGACCACTTCCGAGATCCACAGATTTTTAACTTTAAAGGACAATACTACGCAATCGTTGGTGGACAAGACTTGGAGAAAAAAGGATTTGTCCGTCTCTACAAAGCAGTCGATAACGATTATACAAACTGGCAAGAAGTTGGTGATTTGGACTTCAACAACGACCGTACCGCTTATATGATGGAGTGCCCAAATCTTGTCTTTGTCGGAGAACAACCTGTCCTTCTCTACTGCCCACAAGGTTTGGATAAAAAGGTTCTTGACTATGACAATATCTATCCAAATATGTATAAAATTGGTGCTTCCTTCGATCCTGAAAATGCTCGTTTGGTAGATGTGTCTGAACTACACAATCTAGACTATGGTTTCGAAGCATATGCTACTCAGGCCTTCAATGCTCCTGATGGACGTGCCTTAGCAGTAAGTTGGCTTGGTTTACCAGATGTTTCTTATCCATCTGATCGCTTTGATCACCAAGGAACTTTCTCATTAGTCAAAGAACTTACCATTAAAGATGGCAAACTCTATCAGTATCCTGTAGCAGCCATCAAGGAACTCCGTGCTTCAAAAGAGGAATTTTCAAATCGTTCTGAAACTAAGAACACCTACGAACTTGAACTGAACTTAGAGGCTAATAGTCAAAGTGAAATCATACTTCTTGCTGATAAAGACGGCAAGGGGCTCTCTATCAATTTCGATCTTGTCAATGGCCAAGTAACCGTTGACCGCAGTCAGGCAGGTGAGCAATACGCTCAAGAATTTGGAACTACTCGCTCATGTCCAATTAATAACCAAGCAACTACCGTAAATATCTTCATCGATAATTCAGTCTTTGAAATTTTCATTAATAAAGGAGAAAAAGTATTTTTCTGGTCGTGTCTTCCCACATGAGAACCAAAATGGAATCATGATTAAATCTGGAAACCCAACTGGAACTTACTACGAATTAGAATATGGTCGCAAAAACTAACTGATGTCGCAAAAATTGGCTGGCGTCAGCCCCTACTACCGTTTCACGTGTCATCAATAAAAAGGCTATCTGTCTGAAAAAACCATTCAAAAAGTCAATGAAGCTATGCGTGAGCTGGGATATAAACCTAATAACTTAGCTCGAAGTCTTCAAGGAAAATCAGCCAAGTTAATCGGTTTGATTTTCCCAAAAATCAGCCATGTTTTCTATGCTGAATTGATTGACAAATTGGAACACGAACTCTTCAAAAAGGTTACAAGACAATCATCTGTAACAGTGAGCACGATTCGGAAAAAGAACGTGAGTATCTTGAAATGCTAGAAGCCAACCAAGTGGATGGCATCATCTCTGGTAGCCATAACTTAGGGATCGAAGACTACAATCGCGTCACAGCACCAATTATCTCTTTTGACCGTAACCTATCACCGGACATTCCTGTTGTTTCCTCTGATAACTATGCTGGTGGAGTCCTTGCAGCTCAAACTTTAGAGAAAACTGGAGCTAAGTCTGTTATTATGATTACAGGTAATGACAACTCCAATTCACCAACTGGACTTCGGCATGCAGGCTTTGCTTCTATCTTCCCTAAAGCTCCCATCATCAATATTTCCAGTGACTTTTCACCCCTCCGCAAGGAAATGGAAATCAAAACTATCCTAACTAAACAAAAACCAGATGCTATTTTCGCATCGGATGATTTGACAGCCATCTTAGTGATGAAGATCGCTCAGGAACTTGCTATTTCTGTTCCAGAACAACTTAAGGTTATTGGATACGACGGAACTTATTTTATCGAGAATTTCTATCCTCACCTTACTACCATTAAACAACCCTTGGAAGAAATTGCTCGCCTGACAGTTGATTTACTACTCCAAAAAATCGAGGGGAAAGAAGTTGCCACGACTGGTTATTTCTTACCAGTTAGTCTCTTACCAGGTAAAAGTATTTAATACTCTTCGAAAATCTCTTCAAACCACGTCAGCTTCCATCTACAACCTCAAAACAGTGTTTTGAGCAACCTGCGGCTAGCTTCCTAGTTTGTTCATTGATTTTCATTGAGTATAAAAAAAACTCAGACTAGTTTCGTCTGAGTTTTTCTTATGATCTTAATTTTTCAAAAAGAGTCTGTGCTTTTTCTAGATTAAAAGTTTTTTCTGCAATCAAGCTTTCTACCAACTTAGGCACTTCTGCCTCAGTCGCACCTGCTAAAAGCGCTAACGATTTTGCCTGAAGTTTCATGTGTCCATGCTGAATACCTGTACTGACCAAAGCCTTAAGGGCTGCAAAATTCTGTGCAAGACCAATCGAAACGATAATTTGAGCCAATTCTTTGGCAGATGGATGACCTAGCAACTCATGGCTGAGCACGACTCGAGGATTGAGACCAATTGATCCACCCTTGGTAGCAACCGGCATCGGCATGGTCATCTCTCCAATTAGCTCTTCTGTTTTCAAATCCATAGTCCAACGACTGAGACCTCGATAGGCGCCATCATGGCTCGCATAGGCATGCGCTCCCGCTTCAATAGCACGCCAATCATTTCCAGTAGCAATCAAGAGAGCATCAATCCCATTAAAGATACCCTTGTTATGAGTTGCTGCTCGATAAGGATCTGCTTGGGCAAACTGACTAGCTAAAACTATTTTTTCAGCTAGTTCGCGCGCTTCATCTTTTTGGTGATTCAAATAACGAAAAGCGATGCGACAAGTTGCAGTTACTAGAGAATCTGTGGCGTAGTTGGATAAGATTCCCATTAAACTTTGCCCTTGACTGATAGTTTCTAGACTAGGTTTTAGGGCCTCAAGCATGGTATTGAGCATATTGGCGCCCATGGCTTCCTGAGTATCTACATGGAGATAAACTACTAAAAAGTCCGTCTCACCAGAAATTTTCTCCACTCTTAAATCACGAGCACCACCGCCTCGCTTGACAATGGAGGGATAGGCTTGATTTGCTAGTTCCAGTAATTCCGCCTTTTGACTCAAAATAGTCTGACAAGCTCGGTCCCTATCTGGAATTTGATAGAGGGCTACCTGACCTATCATTTGACGTTGGTGAACATGTGCAGTAAAAACCTCCCGCACGTTTGATAATCTTACTAGCAAAACTAGCTGCTGCAACTACAGATGGTTCTTCGGTCACATAGGGAACTGTATATTCTTGACCATTTACCAGAACTTCTGGAACGATTGAGTATGGAAGCGAGAAGGTTCCTACCACATTTTCACTCAATTGGTCCGCTACTGCTAGACTGAGATTTTCATTCTGTTCAAGACTTTCTTGGGCTTCGATAGAAGCAAGTGCCTGAGACTTAACGAACTCTAGACGCTCTTGAATTGATTTTTTAGCAAATCCATTCCAATCATTATTTTTCAACCTTGCTGTAGCGACGTTGGTGGTCTACAATCTCAACAAGGGCATAGTCTTGCCCTTCATAACCTGACATCGTTGCAGATCCAGACTCATCTAATTGGGCTTCCTCAAAGAACATTCGTTCATAGTCAGCAACACTCAAAGCTTGACGTTGGTCTAGCAACTCTAAGCGATTATTCTGCAATTGTTTTTCATAGCCTTCAACCAATTCTACACTAAAGAACTCAGATACAGCACCACTACCATAGCTGTAGAGGGCAATCTTATCTCCAGCTTTCAGGCTATCAGAATTTTCAAGAAGAGATAAGAGACCTAAGAAGAGTGAACCTGTATAAATGTTCCCAACTTTTTGGCTATAAATAATGGACTCATCAAAGTGTTTTTGAAGTAAATCCTTTTTCTCTTGAGGTAGAGATTTATCAAGAATTTTTTTCAATCCCTTGAGAGCTAGCTTTGGATAAGGTAAGTGGAAACATACAGCTTCAAAATCGTCCAAGTTACAGTTATAACGCTTTTTATACTCTTCCCAAGTCGTTTTTAAACTATCAAGATATTGTTGCGTTGAGTAAACCCCATTTACAAATGGTGTTGTCGAATAGTTTGGACGCCAAAAGTCCATGATGTCACGAGTTTGTGCAACGTTATCATTGTTGAAAATCATCACACGTGGATTTTGGCTAATCAACATAGCAACACATCCTGCACCTTGAGTTGGTTCTCCAGGAGTTTCGACACCATATCTTGCAATATCGCTAGCCAGCACTAAAACTTTTGATTTAGGAGAATTTTCTACGTGTAACTTAGCATAGTGAAGAGCCGCAGTTGCACCATAGCAAGCTTCCTTGATTTCAAAACTACGAGCAAAAGGTTGAATTCCAAGCAAACCGTGTACAAAAACCGCAGCTGCCTTACTTTGATCGACTCCAGACTCTGTCGCTACGATAACCATATCAATCTCTTGCTTATCTTCTTCAGTCAGGATAGAATTTCCTGCACTAGCAGCCAAGGTAACAATATCCTCTGTTAAAGGAGCGATACTCAATTCTTTTAAAAGGAGTCCTTTACTCAATTTTTCAGAATCAATTCCTCGGGTTTCTGCTAAATCTTGTAATTTCAAAACGTATTGACTGGTCGCAAAACCAATCTTATCAATACCGATTGTCATATTTACCTCTATTTTTATCATTCATTATAAAAATTTGTACACCTCTATTTTATCATAATTGAGGTCAAATGAGCGAAAAAAGACTTGATTCCCCAAATCAAGTTCATTTTTAAAAGTTTATCTCATTTTAGGATACTCTAACAAACTGAACTGAAGAGCCATAAAAAATCGAGTCTTAGCTAGCTCGATTCTTTTTGAGATAATGATACAATTTCAACAAAACTGTTCCACTGGCCATTCCAATGGAGATAACAAGGGCCAACATCATGACTAGCATGGAACTAGAAATGGCATGACCGTAGTCACCTGTAACGAAGAAGGAAGTTGTTCGATAGGGACAGGTAACCTGGAACTAGTGGAGCCAAGATGGCTAAAGCAAAAACAACGGCTGGTGTTTTGTAGAGAATACTCATAATCTGGCTGACACAAGAACCAATCACCGCGGCAATAAAGGTAGCCAAAAATAACATTGGTTGGTTCCTTGAGTAGCAGATAGAGTAGCCAGATAGACATTCCCAAAAACCCCACCAGGGATGAGCATGGAACGCTGGACATTTAAAACGATTAAAAAGGTGATAATGGCAAAGCAAACTTGCCAGAGCTTGCAATAAAAAAATGTTGATAGTGTCATATTAGTTCATGAGTACGAGGGCGACTGATGTTCCAGCCCCTAAGGCAAGGGTAATTAGCAAGGATTCAAACATCTTGCTCATACCAGAGTTAATGTGATTGGTCATAATATCTCGAACAGCATTTGTCAGAGCAATTCCAGGTACAAAAGGCATTACCGCACCTGCAATCACTAAATCCGCCGTCGACGGCAAACCAGAATAGCGTGCCCAAAATTGTGCAATCAAACCGAAGACAAGAGCACCTGCAAAAGCTGTCATAAAAGGAATACGAATAAACTTCTCTACATAGAGAGAGAAAGTAAAGGCAAATAAAGTTGCCACTCCTGCTCCGATGGCATCGTAGACATTCCCACCAAACATAATAGAGAAGAAAGGAGCACTGAGAGTCGCTGCAGCAGTCAGTTGAACATTGGTGTAGGGAGACGGCTTGGCATTTAATTCCTTTAGTTGGATAAAGGCTGTTTCCAAATCAAGTTGTCCTGATACGAGTCGCCGTGAAATCTGGTTGACATCACACACCTTCTCAATATTATAAGCAGAAGAGGTTACTCGCTTCATACGAGAGATATTTGTATTTTCTATGGAGAAAAAAATAGCTGCAGGCATGGCCAAAACATTACAATCCATGATGCCTTGTGAATGAGCAATCCGAATCATGGTATCTTCAACACGATAAATTTCAGATCCATTACGAAGCAGAATCGTTCCTGCTAGCATAATGACATCGATCACTGCATTCAGTTGTTTGACTTCGTCCATGTTTCCCTCCTTTTAAAACTCCTTACTATTTTATCATAAATTTGAAGGAAAAAAAATCTTTGTCACAAAAACTGTGACAAAGATTGACTAGTTATCCCCTCGATGCAAATCTGACGTTGTAGTGTTTTGATTAGCCTGTGGTTCTCTAATCTGTGGAGATGTTTCTGCACGACTAGGATTGCTTATTGTAGGATTTGTTGTTGTAGTTATTTTCGGTTTATAGATAGAAATCTTGATACGAGTTGTATTCAAATCTACACTTTCACCTGGTTTTGGACTTTGGTTAACAACTGTACCCTCGGCAGTTCCTTCTAGAGCTGTAGAAACCTCTACCACTTCAATATTGGCTTCTTTAACACCGACTATCTGAATCAAGTTATTCTTGGTGAATTCAAGACTAGAACCAATATAACTTGGCATTGAAACACTAGTTACCTTTTTAGCTACAGTCAAGACAATTTCTGTCGCCTTACTAAGATCATATGTAGTTCCTTCTGGCAAGCTTTGTTTCATAACGAGACCTGCCTCTGTTTCACTTGATTCTTCTTCAACAACCTTGATGAGATTTTCAGGAACCTTTTTCCCTTTCAATTCTGCTATGACATCTGTTGATTTATGACCAACATAATTTCCAAGCTTGAAGGATTGTTGACCTGAAGAAATAATGAGATTAACCTTAGTTCCTTCTTTGCGAGCTGAACCAGCATCTGGATCTGTTCGGATAACCCGACCTTCCTCTACGGTATCACTAGCTTCAGTTTTTTCCTCACCAATTTCAAAATTCGCTTTTTTCAAGTTTTCCTTAGCTTCAGCAACAGTTTGACCTGCAACTTTTGGAATCTCAACAGTAGCTGGTGTTTTTCGATACAATCCAGAAAAGGGAAGCTAAAAACAAGTATAAAGCTGGCCAAAAAGTACCAAATATCTTGCTTTTGAAACGGCGTTTCTTGACTGGTTTTTGGAGCAGTTTCTTTACCCGCTACCTTTTTATTTGGCTTTTGAGTCTGAGGATTTTCTTCCTTCGGTTGTACTTTAGGAATCGCTGTCAAAGTAGACTGAGACATCTTTGGTAAGGTTTTTGTGTCAACCTTACTTGTGTCGTCAAATACTAGCTTTGGTTCATTACGACGATTGTAAGAAAGACTGCTCAATAAGTCAACGTACATCTCAGAAACCGTTTGGTAACGGTCTGTTAACTTTTTGGCTGTCGCTTTAATGACCACATTTCCAATGACTGTGGTACTGAAGGATTTTCAGCAATGACCGATGGGAGAGGTTTTTGGAAATGTTGCAGTGCAATCGTAACAGCACTGTCTCCATCATAAGGAATATGACCGGTCAACATTTCAAAGAAAATAATTCCCATCGCATAAATATCACTCTGTATAGTTGCCTTAGAACCACGCGCCTGCTCAGGTGATAGATAGTGGACAGAACCCAACATAGAGTTGGTCTGTGTCAAACTGGTTTCTGCGAAGGCTACTGCAATCCCAAAGTCTGTAACTTTCGCAGTACCATCAGGAGTCAAGAGAATATTTTGAGGTTTCAAATCACGGTGAACAATCCCCTTTGCATGTGCCAAACGCATAGCCAAGAGAATTTGCCCCATGATACGAACAGCTTCCTCGTTTGAAAGAGGGTAGTGTTCTTTGATATAGCGTTTGAGGTCAAGACCAGCTACATATTCCATAGCTAAGTACTGTTGACCATCTTCTTCACCGATATCCGTAATTCGAACGATATGAGGATGATCTAGGTCTGCCATCGCACGCGCTTCACGCTGAAAACGTGCAACAGCGATTGGGTCCGTCTGGTAGTTGGTCCTAAGAACCTTCACTGCCACTTCTTCCCCATCCAGAATCAAATCTTTAGCCAGGTAGACATCTGCCATCCCTCCGCGGCCAATTTGTTTGATAATCCGATATCGTCCGGCAAATATCTTGCCGATCTGGATCATTCTGATTCCTCCTCAATCGCAATCAAAGCAACAGTAATGTTATCAAGCCCTCCGGCATTGTTTGCAAAACGTACTAAAGTTGCCGCCTTGTCGTCAAGTGAGATATCACTTGTCACGATGTCATAGATTTCGCTACCTGAAATCATGTTAGTTAGACCATCACTATTCATAACAAGATAATCACCCGGTTCCAAACTTACAATCCCTAAATCTGGTTGAATCTCATCTTTTTGTCCAATAGACTGGGTGATGATATTCTTTTGTGGATGTGCTTCAGCTTCTTCAGGTGTTAATTGACCTGCCTTAAGCAATTCATTCACCAAAGAATGATCACTCGTTAATTGATGGTATTCTTCACCACGAATCAAGCCGATACGAGAATCTCCAATGTGGGCATAAATAGCTTGATTATCAATAATTGCAAGGGCTTCTAAAGTTGTTCCCATTCCCTTGTAAGCATCATCACGCCCCATTTGATAAATTTTTTGATTTCGATTTCTAGATGTTCTGCAAACCATTCACGAACTTCATTTACGGTATCGATATGAGTATCAACCCAGGCTACACCTAAATCTGTTACTGCCATCTCACTGGCAATATTCCCTGCTCGGTGTCCTCCCATCCCGTCTGCTAAGATAATCAATGTACGACCGGCACGGTTGACAAAAAGATTAACATAGTCTTGATTATTTGTACGTTTCTGACCAACATCTGTTAATAATGAAATCTCCATTGTGTCAGTTCCTCCCTAATCGGATATCTTGCGAAATTGGCTGATAAAGAATCCATCACTTCCATACAATTCTGGAGTAATGAGGATGCAGCCATCTTTCAGGATATCCTTACATTCGTGTTCTAGTTTAACCTGCTCGAACTCTGGATGACTTTCTAAAAATGCTTGAACAACTTGAAAGTTCTCTTCAGAGACAATAGTACAGGTACTATAAGTTATTATACCACCTTTACGTAGTGTTTGACAAACACTACCTAATATTTCCAACTGAATTTCCTGTAATGACGCGAAATCAGCAGTGTCTTTATTGTATTTGATATCTGGTTTTCGACGTAAGAGTCCAATACCAGAACAAGGGGCATCGACTAAAATTTTATCAAATCGATCCTTGCCAAAAAACTCATGCACTTTTCGTGCATCCAGTTTTTGCGTTTGAACACGGTCCGATACACCTAAACGCTCCGCATTCTCTTGTATCAAAGTGAGTTTATGGTCGTAGAGATCCAGTGCCGTCACCTGTCCCGTAGTTAGATAAGACGCCATATGGGCTGTCTTGCCACCTGGAGCCGCACAAGCATCTAAAACCTGCTCATCTCCTTGTAAATCTAGTGTCGGTGCAACCAACTGACTAGACTCATCCTGGATGGTAATAGCCCCCTCAGTAAATAAGTCATGACTAGCAAAATGTCCCTGCTCCTTGACTAGACCAGTGGGTGCCAAGAGCGAATCACTTGCACCAAGCAGAGCTTTTATTTCATCTTTTCGACCCAAATCTGTCACACGGATACTAGCTTTATTGCGTTGCAAAAGACTTTCAAAAACAGCTTGAGCTCGCTCTTCTCCATACTCTTCCTTGAGCTTTGAAACTAACCAAACTGGAAGAGAGTAAGCAATGGAATCACGCTTATTTTTACGTTTGATAGTGGTGATATCTGGCAAACCTTCTCGCAAAATACGGCGCAAAACAGCATTGACTAGTTTTTCACTGCCTTTCTTACGAGATTTTGCAATTTCTACCGCTTCATGGACCACTGCATGATCAGGAAGCTTATCCAAGTATTGAAGTTGATAGACGCTCATGAGAAGCAAAACATAGAGCCAGCTGTCTAGCTTGTCTCTATCCTCGATAAAGTGAGAAACGTACCACTCTAGTATAAGTTTTCGCGTTACAGTCCCATAAACAATCTCTGTCACCAAGCCCTTATCTGCTGCTGACAGTTGACTTCCCTTGAGGTGTTTATTTAAGGCGATATTGGAGTATGCTTGATTGACAAAGACGTCTTCTAGCACCTCTAAGGCTAAACTTCTAGCCGTTTCTACTTTAGTCACCAAATCGTTCTCCTACTGTCAAAGTTCGTCCCACACCGTTGAGGAAGGAAGCAATGTCCATCTTAGGCTTACCTGCTGGCTGCACTTGCTTAAGAGATAGAGCTCCTTCTGCCGTAGCGACGATCAATTCTTTCTTGCCAATAGAGAGGATCTCACCTGGAGTTCCCTGACCTTCTTCTGGCAGGGCTTCATAAATCTTAAAACGATCTCCCTTGAGAAATGTATGAGCAACAGGCCATGGATTCATCCCACGAATTTGGTTAAAGAGTTGACGGTTGGTCTTGTTCCAATCCAACTTTTCTTCCTCAGGTTTGATATTTGGAGAAAATGTAACCTGGTTTGGATCTTGTGGTTCTGGCTGAATTTCACCAGCTATATAAGCAGGAAGAGTATCCAAAAAGCAAATCACGACCAACAATCGCCAATTTTTCAAACAAGGTTCCGACATTGTCCTCATCTGTAATCGGAATGCTACGACGAGAAATCATATCACCAGCATCCATTTCCTTGACCATTTCCATAATGGTCACTCCTGCTTCCTTATCACCTTGAATCAAGGCATAATGAATGGGAGCACCACCACGGTGTTTAGGAAGGAGTGAAGCATGGACATTGACTGCAAAATCCATACTATCAAGGAGTTTACTTGGGAGAAATTGTCCAAAAGCTGCAGTCACAATCCCATCAACCCCCAAATTCATGATAGCTTCCATCTCTGGACTACCTGATAATTTTTCTGGTTGGTAGATAGGAAGCCCTGCTTCTTTAGCTGCTTGTTTTACCGGGGTTTCTTGGATGACTTTTTTACGTCCGACAGCACGATCTGGCTGAGTTACAACTGCTAGAATCTCATAGCGATCATCTGATAAAAGTCCCTTCAAAACGGTCGCTGAAAAATCGGGCGTTCCCATAAAGATTAGTTTTGTCATCTTTTCTCCTTTTTACAAAAATTGCTGCGGTTCGTGATCAATACTGAGACGAAGCTCACTATTTTCACGTTCTTGAGTTAGGGCCAAGACCTGATTAAGAGTCGAAGCCAACTCATCTTCTAAACGGTATTTAATCAGTATTTGGTAGTGATAGAGGTTATGCGTACGAGCGATAGGTTTAGGCGTTGGACCAAGGATGATACTAGCATCCGACAAACCTGACCGCAAAATTTCCATTACCTCATAAGCTCTTCTAAGAACCTCTTCTTCTTTCTTATGAGACAAGGTAATCCCAATAGTGAAATAATAAGGTGGATAGCCAAGTTGACGTCTGATGCCCATTTCATAGGCATAAACCTTCGTAGTCCTGTTCCTTGGCAAAACGAATGGCATAATGATTAGGATTATAGGACTGAATCAAGACCTGACCTGCCTTTTCAGCACGACCGGCACGACCGGCTACCTGGGTCAAGAGTTGGAAAGTCCTCTCAGAAGAACGGAAATCAGGCAGATTCAAGGCTGTATCCGCATTAAGAACTCCGACAAGGGTTACATTTGGAAAATCCAAGCCCTTTGCAATCATCTGGGTTCCCAACAGGATATCTGCCTCCCCTTTGCCAAACTGCTCAAGTAAAGCTTGGTGACTGCCCTTTTTACGAGTTGTATCCACATCCATACGTAGAATGCGTGCCTCTGGAAAGAGTTCTGCTAGCTCATCATAGGCCTTTTGAGTCCCTGTCCCGTAATAACGAATACTGCGACTCTGACAGTTTGGACAGACATGAGGAATTTCTTTCGAAAAGCCACAGTAATGGCAGTTCATAGTTTTGGTATCCATGTGGAGAGTCAAGGAAATATCACAATTCGGACAGGTATCCACGGTTCCACATTCTCGACACATGACAAAACTTGAATAACCACGGCGATTGAGCATGAGAACAACCTGCTCTTTTTTATCCAATCGATCTTGAATGGCCTCAATCAGTGGTGGTGTAAAGTTTGATGTTTCATTCTGCCCGATATAATCTCGGAAGTCAATCACTTGAACTTCAGGAATACTTGCTAAAAGGATTGGCCCTTTGCGTCAGGCGCAGATGTTGATAAACACCCTTGCTAGCACGCGCACGGCTTTCTAGACTCGGTGTTGCAGAACCAAGGACTAGAGCAGCTTGATTGTACTGAGCTCTTAAAATGGCCACATCTCTAGCATGATAACGAGGATTGCTGTCTTGCTTGTAGCTGGCCTCGTGCTCCTCATCGATAATGATTACCCCTAGATTTTTCAAAGGTGCAAAAATGGCAGACCTAGCACCAACAACTACCTGTGCTTCTCCTCGCTCCACCTTGCGCCATTCATCATACTTTTTCACCATTAGACAAACCTGAATGGAGAATGGCTACTTTATCACCAAAACGAGCAATGAAACGCTCTGTCATTTGAGGTGTCAGAGAGATTTCTGGAACTAAAATGATAGCTGTTTTCCCCATATCCAAGGCTCCTTGGATAATCTGCAAGTACACCTCCGTTTTCCCACTTCCTGTAATTCCTTGTAGAAGAAATGGAGGATGTTCTTTCCCAATTGCTCCAACAACCGCCTCACAGGCTTCTTTTTGTTCTGGATTTAACTCTAGGGCTTGATTCGATTCAATTCCTTCAAAGTAGGCAGCTGAACGTTGGACTTCCTTTTGCACGATGGTAACAGCACCACGTCCCACAAAGAAGTTAACTTGCTCGCGTGAGTAATGTTCTAACAAATCAGCCAAAGGAACTGTTTCAGGATGTGCTAATAAATATTCTCGCAGTTCCAATTTCTTCTTGGCACGATTTGAGATTTCTAGTTTTTCTAATTTGTCAGGATTCACTTCAACCCAAGACTGTGTTTTGACCTTCTTCTGGTCTATAGCCTGGTACTCTAGTTTTAAAAGACCCTTTCGAGTCAAGCGCATCATCTCAGCCTGCTTTTCTAGGTCAAGTGATGAAAAAGCTAGGGATTCCTGCGAACCAAACAAACGATGTCTGTCTTCTTGACTCAAGCCTTCCAGAGGATAGAGGATCTTATCATAGCTAGAATTTAAAAATCCAGGAAGCATAGCTTTTAGAATAGAAATCTTGTATGAAAAAACTGACTTACGTAGTTCTTCAGCTAGCCAGAGTTGTTCCTCCGTTAAGACAGGAGAAAAGTCCAGTACCTCAGCAATCTCTTTCAAGTCCTCGTCTGCCACTTCCGTATCATTTTCTTGTTCCATTCCAAGTACTATCCCTTGAATCAAGCGATTGGCCTTTCCAAATGGAACGTGGACTCGCATGCCGACTTCCAACATATCTTTAAATTCTTCAGGAATCTTGTAACTATAGGGTTGGTCCGTCTGCATCAAAGGAACATCGACAATAATTTTTGCAATAGCCATATCCTCACCTCCTTCTCTTCTTAAATCGTTTCAATTGATTGAGTATTCTTGCAATAGAAAAAATAAGATTGAGTCCCCCCAACCTTAAATTTTTTCACCTTCTTCTTTTTCTTTCGCGATTTGCTCTTTGATTTTCTTTTCTTCTTCTTCTCTCAATCGTCTTTCTTCTTCGATACGACGACGAACAGCTTCGCGTTTTTCCTTCTGGATCTGGGTGGATGGTTACATTCCCTGATTCAATTTCTTCCAAAGCACGAAGTGTAGATTTTTCAGATTTGAATTCTTGTGTTGGAGTTGCTCCAGCTTCTAATTCGTGAGCACGTTTTGCTAACAAGATTACGAGTGAATATTTTGATGGTACCTTGTCAAGTAAGGTATCAATAGAGGGTTTAAGCATCATTTGTTTGTACCTGTTTTCTATAGTTTATCGAATAGTCGGAGACTTTGGTAGCATATCCTGATAGTGACCGATAACTCGATCTACACGGAAATGTTCAGCTTCAATCACACGTTTGACACGTTCTGCAGCAAGAGGAACATGGTCATTGACAATAGCATAGTCATACTCACGCATCAAAGCAATTTCTTCTTTGGCTTTTTCAATACGCTGTGCAATCACTTCTGCGCTATCTGTACCACGACCAACGAGACGGTCTTGCAATTCTTCCAAATCTGGTGGTGTCAAAAAGATAAAGACTGCATCTGGAACTTTTTTCTTGACCTGGAGAGCTCCCTGAACTTCGATTTCAAGGAAAACATCAATGCCCTTATCAAGGGTTTCATTGACATAAGTCAGAGGAGTACCGTAGTAGTTGCCCACATACTCTGCATACTCTAACATCTGTCCTTGACGGATCAATTCTTCAAATTCTGCACGCGTACGGAAGAAATAATCAACACCGTCTACTTCACCTGGACGTTGAGCCCGTGTTGTCATAGATACAGAATATTGGAATTGATTTTCAGAACTCTCAAAAATTTCTCGTCTAACCGTTCCTTTTCCGACTCCAGAAGGACCTGAAAAAACGATTAGTAAGCCACGGTCTGCCATGATGTCTCCTTTGGATAGTTTGTGAAATGACTTGAAAATTCATCTGAATTCACTATGTAAAGCCATTTCTGCTTACTACAATCTTTCTATCTAGTGTAACAAAAAAGCAGTAATTTTTCAACTGCTCTTTCTTATTTATTTTGCATAATCAACTGCACGAAGTTCACGAATCACGGTCACCTTGATATTTCCTGGATAATCGAGGTTGCTTTCGATTTTTCTCACGAACTTTATGAGCCAAGATTGTGACCTTGTCGTCTTTGATTTGGCCTGGATTTACCATGATACGAATTTCACGTCCTGCTTGAAGGGCAAAGCTGTTTTGAACACCTTCAAAGCTATTAGCGATTTCTTCCAAATCATGGAGACGTTTGATGTAGCTTTCAAGTGATTCGCTACGAGCTCCTGGACGGGCTGCACTTAAGGCGTCCGCTGCAGCAACGAGAACTGCAATCACACTTTCAGGCTCTACATCACCGTGGTGACTAGCAATTGTGTTAATCACGACTGGATGCTCTTTGTACTTGCGAGCCAATTCAGTACCAATCTCAACGTGGCTACCTTCCACTTCACGGTCAATGGCTTTACCGATATCGTGAAGGAATCCTGCGCGACGGGCAAGGGCTGCATTTTCACCAAGTTCGCTAGCCATGATACCAGCCAACTTAGCCACTTCGATTGAGTGTCGCAAGACATTTTGTCCGTACGAAGTACGGAACTGTAAGCGACCCATGATCTTCATCAAGTCTGGGTGAAGGTTAGGTGCACCGATTTCATAGGCTGCTGCTTCACCATATTCACGAATACGGTTATCAATTTCTTGACGGTTTTTCTCAACCAACTCTTCGATGCGAGCTGGGTGAATACGTCCATCCTTGAGCAAGGTTTCCATCGTCATACGGGCAATCTCACGGCGGATAGGATCAAAACCTGACAAGGTTACCACTTCTGGCGTATCATCAATGATGACATCAACCCCTGTCAAACTTTCAAAGGTACGGATGTTACGCCCTTCACGACCAATGATACGACCTTTCATGGTATCATCAGGCAGATGAACTGTTGAGTTGGTAGACTCAGCTACATACTCACCAGCAATTCTCTGCATGGCTTGGGACAAAATATCCTTAGCAAGCTTATCAGAACGTTCCTTAACTTCTTGCTCTGCCTCACGAATGCGACTAGCAATTTCCTTGGTCAAGTCTTCCTCTGTTTGAGCTAAGATAATGTCTTTTGCCTCTGACTGAGTCAGACTTCCGACACGCTCAAGTTCAGCTTGCTTTTGCTTTTCAATTTCCTCTAGTTGCTCTTCACGTGCATCAAGGTTTTTTTGCTCTATCAGAAATACTTTTGTTCTTTTTTTGTTCAAGTGTTTTTTTCTTTGTTCGTCAAATTATCGTCTTTACGGTCAAGGCTCGTAGCTCTCTCCGTCAAACGACTTTCGATTTGCTTTGAGTTCTTGACGCTCTGACTTAAATTCAGCGTCCACTTCTTCGCGGTATTTTCTGGCTTCCTCTTTAGCCTCCAATAGTGCTTCTTTTTTAAGGGATTTGCTTTCGCTTTTAGCTTCATTGAGTAATAAATCCGCTTCGCGCTCAGCTTGTCCTCGTAAATTAGTTGCTTCTTGTTCAGCATTTAAAAAGCATCAACTCTGCAGCCTCTTGTGATGATTTCATCTTGACTGAGATGCTGACATATCCAATGACTAAACCAATGATGACGGCAAAAAAACAACTATAACAATTGTCATAATTTCCATGTTTTTTTACCTCAATTTATTTGTTTATCCGAATGACATGCATTCTTATACATTCTACCACAAAAAACTATTTTTAACAAACCTTAAATGGAAGATATTTTGGTCATTTTTTGAGTTGAAATTGTTATTTTCCCTAGTAAAATAGGCTTCTTTAACGAACCCAATTTTTTTATAGAATTTTTTTACAAAAAAAATAAGTAAAAAGCCTACCTTTCAGTAGACTTAGTAATGATCTTTAAAGGACAAGAAAGCGATGCTATCACCATCCATCATATAGATTACGCGGTTTTCTGCATCAATGCGTCGTGACCAAGCTCCTTGGTAATCATATTTGAGTGGTTCTGGTTTCCCTATACCTGTGAAAGGATCGCGTTGAATATCCTTAATTAGTTTGTTGATTCTTTTTAACGTTTTCTTGTCCTGAGTTTGCCAGTAGCAATAATCCACCCAGGCATCTTCTGTAAACTTGAGTAGCATTCATCACTCCTCAATCACATGCACCTGAGTTCGTCCTGCACGAACTTGGGACATCCCTCGCAAGACCTTGTCAGAAAGTTCCTTATTCTGAGCAATCCTCAAGGTTTCCTGAATACTATCCCACTCGCTCTTTGAAAGAACTACGATATCTTCATCAGGATTTTTATTGACCACCGTCAAAGGTTCAAACTCATCGTTTACCTTCTTCATATAGTCCTTTAAATGATTTCGGAATGTTGAGTAAAGAACTGCTTCCATAACCATACCTCGTTTTACCTCTTTTCCACTATTATACACGAAAAGAAAAAAATTGTCAGGAACTTGTACAAGCTTTTTCTTTCCCATCTATTCATTCGAAAAAAATATAAAAAAGCCTACCTTTCAGTAGACTTAGTTTGTTTCGATTCTGATTGGAACTCTGCCAAAATTTTGTTCTGCGATACTTGGGTGTCCTAGTTGGTAAATCTGGTCTGCCTTTTTGAGTCATGGCATCCCAGGGCTCTTTGCCGATTCGACTGACTAGATGGACCTGCTCTTTCAGAGGCTTGAGATGTTGCCTGCCTTTTTCGGTGAAACCAAGGACGTGAATGCCTTCTGGCAAGGCATTTTCTCTGGCTTGTACCAAGATATAAGTCAAGAGGCGACGTACACGCGCTTTGGTGTAACGTTTAGTCGCAACTGCCTCGACCAACTCTTCCATAGACTGAGCTGTCTTGATTGCATCCTTGATACGAACAGCCATTTCTTGATTGACCTGATAGATAGTGGTTAAGTCAGGGTTTGACAAGATTTGGTAGCGAAGCAAAGGGTAATAATCTTCCCAGCTTACCTTGCTAGCATTTGCAAAAAGGGCAACAGAAGGCATAAAGCGCTCTAGAAAATTCTGGTCTGATTGGTGCTGACGAAGAGCTGTCGCTGAGGCAAAGTCCACATTCTTGTCCACAGAATGGTAACCTGCTCCCTGACGTTGAATTGGATGAAGCTTGATCTTTCGCCCTGCTACCGCTTTAGCATAGGCAAGTGCAAGGACATGATTGGGCGTATCACCAGAAAAATCAAGACCTGCAAATTCCTTCCACATGGCTTGGGTTTTCTGAGGGTAGGAAAGAGAATCCGGTAAGTTTTCCATGAAGAGTTCCATCTCTTGACCACGTTCTGTATATAGGTTAGCAATTTGCTGGTAATCCAGAACTTCTTCTGTCCCAAAGGCTAGGGTATCAATGCCCAAACGAGCCAAGATATCTACTGAACCTTGACCAAAGAAATCCGCTGCTTGTACACTGACTAAAAAGGGTAATTCTACGACCAAATCCGCACCATTTTCCAGCGCCATTTGAGCCCTTATCCACTTGTCAACGATAGCCGGCTCGCCACGCTGCATGAAATTTCCAGACATGGCAACGATTTCAGGCCATCTGTCTGTTCCAGCAGGTATTTGTGGCCATTATGAAAAGGATTGAACTCCGCGATAATACCTGTAATGGTCATGATATTCTCCTACTTCTGTGCGACGAAAAACCAACGGGTACTAGTCTCTGTTGGCTCCTTGTCTTCAAAGTCCGCAAAGAGTTTGAAGGATTTGAATCCAGCCTGTTCTAGTAAAATATCATAAGTCAAGACCTCATAAGTGCGCTCCTCATGCACTTCATCATGACGACTAAAGGAACCGTCTGCTTCCTTGACAAAGAAAGTCAACTCATGGACGATAGAATGTGGTGCTGCATCCTCATAGGTATCCCAGAGCATGGCAAAATCTTCCGCATTTTCATGATAAGAATAACCTGGGAAAACCTCATCAGTTTGGTAGGTCGAATGCACATCAAAGATAAAGACTCCGTCCTCATTAAGAGCATCATAAACTTCTTTAAAGACATCCCCTACTTCCACCTCGTCCTGCATATAGCAGATAGAGTCCGAATAGCAAGTCACAAAGTCGTATTTACCAGCCTTGGATAAATCCAGCATATTGCCTTCAATAAAATCAATCTTTTGTTTGGCTGAAGCCGCTCTCTTCTCAGCAATTTTCAGCATATCAGCACTCAGGTCTAATCCTGTCACATCAAAACCAGCTTGAGAAAAGCGCACAGACTGAATCCCTGTCCCACAAGCCAATTCCAAGAGTCTCTTTCTCTCCTTAGTCTTAGGCAAATGACGGAGGGAAAAGTCCGTCCATTTGTCGTATAAACTATCATCCATGACTGCATCGTAAACAGCCGCAAAAGTTTCATAAGTAGCCATAATTAAGATATAAAGAGCGTTAAAAGCAAGGAGAAAATAGGAAACTTTCTGCTGTATCGTCAGATACAAAGAAAGTTTATCTTTTTCTCGCAGCTTTTAGCTCGTGTTCATTTTCGAGATGAACAAAACACGACGCTCTTACCTTTCAATCAATTTTTCTAAAATAAGCAAATAAAACCCAGTTGACTGCAACTGAGTTCAATTGTAACGCTATAGTCTTTTCGTTTGCTTTTAGTACTAGGCAACGAATTGCAGGCATAACTAGAGTTAGGCAAAATGAGTTAACGCAGTAATAAAAGATAAAGGAAAAGACTATAAAGTTTCTGAGAGGTCTACTGACTCTGCCTCATGCCAAAGTTTTTCTAGATTATAGTGGGCACGCATTTCTTCTGAAAAGATATGCACAACGACACTCCCGAGATCTAGCAAGACCCAGCCTCCAGCTGCATCACCTTCGACATGACTGCCTTTAAAGCCTGCTTCCGCTACTTTTTCACGAATATTGTCAGCGATAGCATCTAACTGACGGCTATTCATTGAGCTAGTGATAACAAAATAGTCTGTCACACTGGTCAATTCTTGTACGTCAAGCGCGAGGATATCCTCCGCGCGTTTCTCATCAGCCGCTTTAACGACTAGTTCTAATAATTCTCTTTCGTTCATTTAATCCTCTTTCAAATAGTGCACATAGGCGTTATAGGTTTCAAGGGTTTGGGGATAGATGGGGAATCCCTGATGAGCTAAATGCTCTACTGTATGAGCTGTCTCGTAAGCTACTGCTTTGTTAAGCGATAGACCTGCAATTTCACGCGCCTCATCTACTCCTGGAAAGGCACGATTATGCTCGATGTAGTCTGCGACATAGATAACTTTGTCAAGATCTGTCATCTGAATCGCTCCTACTGTATGAATTTCAATAGCTCGTAGGATTTCAGGATCTTGTAAATCCAAATCTTCCTGAATTTTGTAAATACCGACCATACCATGCCAGACATTATTGCCCCAGTCTTTGAGGTCAGGATCTAGCTGATAACGGTCAATCAAGTCTAGAAATTCCTGGTCTGACAACTTTTTAGCATAGTCATGAAGGAGACCTGCTAGACCTGCTTTCTCGGCATCCACTCCGAAGCGTTCTGCAAGTTCAATGGCTGCGCGCTCTACACCCAAACAATGGGTCAAACGCTTCTCAGGTAGAAGCTCTGCCATTTTTTTCAATAATTCCTCACGGGAACAGTTGATATAGTCCTGGTATGCCATTAGTAAAGTCCTTCTTTCTCGATATAGTCTAATACAGGCTTAGGTAGGAGAAAGTTAGGTGTGCGTCCTTGGGCAATGAAATCACGCACCATGCTAGATGAAATATCCATGAGAGGTACATCCACCCAGATAACTGGATAAGAAGTCCCTGCCTTGTAACGCGGACGTTGAACCCCTACAAACTGAATTAGTTCCACCAACTCATCAATTCGGTACCACTTAGGCAAATAGTCTACCATATCGGCACCGATAATGAAATAGTAATCTGTGTCTGGATTCTTCTCTGTTAGAAGCTTCATGGTGTCGTAGGTGTAGGAAATCCCCTTACGCTCTAGCTCGATGGTCTCAATAGCTATACCTTCGATTCCATCAATCGCCAATTCTAACATCTTGAGGCGATGGTGTTCAGGAATGGTTTCCTTTTTATCTACGTGAGGTGGTTGGTATTCGGGCATGAGCAGAACCTGATCCAATCCCAACTGTTGGCGCACTTGATCTGCAACAATCAGATGGGCATTATGAACGGGATTAAAATTCCCTCCTAAAATACCGACTTGTTTGCGTTTTTTATCCTTGATTTCTGGCTCTAACTCCACTTTCGTAAAGGGAGTTAATAATTCGATTGCCATAGGTTAATCTCCTTTACTCTTCTGTAAAAACAGTTTTTGGGAGTGTCATTCTTAGATTTCTTTAACTTTTTTAGAAATCTTGCGATTTTCTTTCTTGCTTGATTTTTTATACAAAATCAAGATGCGTCCGATTTTTTGAACTGTATCCACACCGATTTCTTCTTCCAAGATTTCAGCTACTTCGTGGATATTCTCATCTGTGTTTTGCAAGAGAGTAACCTTGATCAATTCACGAGCGTCAAGTGCTTGACGTACGCTGGTTTTAATTTGGTCGTTGAGACCATTTTTCCCGATTTGGATGATGGGTTTGAGGGTGTGTGCCTGGCTGTTGAGGAAGGCACGTTGTTTTCGATGTTAATGACATATTTTTCTTCCTTTTTTGATAGTTATTTTAGGTGGTGGGGGACGGTCGGAACTAATTTCCCAAAGATTTCATCTTTGAAAAATGGATTTCCTGACCTCACAATTGAGCCTAGGTCTCAATTGCGCCCCTTGCCAATCTATAGATTGGCAAGCACACCACGGCAATAACTATCTTCTACATGAGCTCACTTTGTTCGCTCAGTGATTTTTATTTTTAAATAATTGCTTTTCGTGTGACCACTGCGACGCCTTCTGGTGCCCAGACGGCTACTTTGGCAGTTCCTGTTACACGAATCCAGCCTAGTCCTGAGATAACTAAGTCTGTCTTATTCTTGATAGTAAAGACATGTTGGACCAGTTTGGAAAAGTCTTCTTTTTCCTTGCTATTCGGTGGTGTAAGGAGGGTTCCAAGGTGCTTGTCGTAAAAGTCACTAGCTCCTTCAAGCTTGGTACGATGAAGTTTGAGTTCATTGTCAAAGAAGGCTGTGAAACCTTGCTTTTTCTCCTGCAATAAAGTCAAAGCGTCCCAATCCACCTAAAAACAGAGTTTGTTCAGGGTTTAGCTGATAGGTTTTTGGTTTGATTTCCTTTTTAGGACTGACATACTTGAGATTTTTAGCCGTCAAGTAGTGAGCCATCTGATGACGGTGAATAATCCCCGGTGTATCATAGATATAAGATCCGTCATCAAGCGGAATCTCAATCTTGTCCAAGGTTGTACCCGGGAATCGAGACGTCGTGATGACATTCTGGTCACCAGTGATTTCCTGGATGATGGCATTGATAAGGGTTGATTTCCCAACATTGGTCACGCCGACCACATAGACGTCACGTCCCTTACGGTATTGCTCAATCTTGTCGATTACTTCTCTAATAGCATTCTTGTTTTGTGCTGAAGTCAGGACAACATCCACAGGACGAAGACCTTCTTCGTGAGCGCGCTCCATCAGCCAGTGTGTTACCTTGCTGTCCTTAACAGACTTAGGCAAGATGTCTTTTTTATTTCCAACCAAAAGCACATCATTACCTGACACAAAGCGTGGCAAACCTGGGATAACAGAGCCATTGAAGTCAAAAATATCAATGACATTGACCACCAAGGCATCACTATCTCCTACCTCGTGCAAAAGTTTGAGGAAATCATCATCTGTCAACTGCACATCTGTAATTTCATTATAGTGACGGAGACGGAAACAACGCTGGCAATAAACTTCTCCAGTTTCCAAACCTTTTTCCAATGCTGACTGAGGTGTAAAACCCAAACCAGTCTTATCTTCCGTCTGAATGGTTGCTCCACAACCAATACAGAGAATTTCTTCCATAGTTAAATTCCTTTTTTATAAGTAATAGGTCCGTACTTTTCAGTGATTTGCTTCATAACACGACGTTCACGAGCTCGGTTGATTTGCGTTTTGATGGAATCGTGCTGCACCAAGGGTTTAACCAAAATCGATCGAATTCCTGCACGGTGAGCTGCACGAATGTCTGTCATGAGCTGATCCCCAACCATGACCGCTTCGTTTTTCTCATAGTGGAATTCTTTCATCGCTCGATTAATCCCGAAAGTGAAAGGCTTCAAGGCCCAGTAAACATAATCAATTCCAAATTTTTCAACTGCTCGTTGAACACGTTTCTTAGAATTGTTTGAGACTACGATAATGCGAATCCCTGCATCACGAAGGTCGTGCAACCATCGTTTCATCTCTGGAGTCCCGTCAGGGTTATTCCAAGCAATGAGAGTGTTATCTAAATCCACCAAAACAGCTTTTATTCCCTGTTTTTGCAGGCTTTCTACTGTCAAATCATAAACTGCTTCCACAGCAAAATCTGGCATGTAATGTTCAATCGCCATTCTGGCTCCTTCTCTTTTATTTCCTAGTAATTTTCTTCAGCCATTGAGATAAGGCTGCCCATAAAATCAAGCTAGCCATTAAGATATAAATCCAAGCATTTGGCTCTTCTGTAAATGGTAGAGGAACATTCATTCCGAAGAAACCTGTAATAACCGCAAGTACTGCTAGTAAAACGGAGATAATAGTCAAAATTGTCAAACTATCATTCAGGTTATTGTTTAGGATGTTGTTGTAAGAAGAAGAGAGTTGTTGCAAGACTTGAGAAATCAAGTCTGTCATAGACACCAACTGATGGGCTTCAATCATCGCATCATCAAACTGCTCTCGTTCGACATCATTAAATCTCCGATAAAGAGCATGGCTCTGGATATGTTCCAAGAGGAGTCGATTTTGTTTTGCCGCTGCCGTTAAGTAAACCATACCAGTCTCCAAGTCGGAAAGAGCAAAGAGATTTTTCTTGGTTGTTCTCTGACGAAGTAAGCTGTTGACTTCATCTTTACTCTTATCCATCTTTTCAATGATTGGATAATAGGCGTTACTAATGATTTCTAGACTAGCAAAAAGAAATTTGTAAATAGAAATCGACTCATGGCTATCCAGATAAGCTAACATCTGATCAATGACATAAGCATTCTTATGGTTGCTGATGGTAATCATTCGTTTGTTTTCAACGATAAAGGTCATGGGAATCGCTTCATAGTAATCCTTGTCCTTTTCTAAGTCCAGAACATTGTAGATAAAGGTCACAGTCCCATTCTCACGGTTGTAATCCATGTGGGCACGTTCATTTTTATCCAGCGCATATTCGATGGTTTCCTTATCCAATCCGTAGATTTCAGATAAATCTTCAAGATTTTTAATTTTTTCTACATCTAGATTGATCCAAACACAACCATTTCCTAATTGCTCATCTAAAAACATCGTTTCTCCTTTACCAAACTCTTTCTATTGTACCATAAAAGAGGTAAAATTTCAGTTCTCTTCTTTCCTTGAAAAATTGCTGACAACCGTGATACTTCTATTGGGAACAAAGTGAAGGACTCCATCCTCACTGCGCAGTTGAGTCGTACGAATACCGACACTCACAACCTTACCAGAGATTGTAATGGGACCATTCGTAAACTCAACTTGATCTCCAACATCTAACTGGCGCTCAAAGAGGATGAAAAAGCCATTGACCACGTCTGACAAGAAGCCTTGAGCACCCATCCCGATTGCCACCCCAGCAATCCCAGCACCTGCCAGTAGACTTGATACAGGTAAGCCTAGAGTAGATAAAACAAAGTAGAGTAAAAAGAAATAGAGGGTGTAGTTCAAAATATTTTCAATCAATCTAGAAATTGTCTTTTGGCGAGCCTCATCTTTCTGGGAAAATTTTAAGGATGGTTTAACAACTCTTTTCACAACTTGATGGAGAATTATTTTAACGATATAAAAGACAATAAAAAGAAGGACTAGAGAGACTGATTTTTGAAAAACAACTCTTCTAGAATACTGCTGATATTTAACTTATCGATATAATTTTTGAATAAATGTTGGCATAGTAAGCTCCTTTCCTAACATTATACCATAAAACGATATCTGAACCAGTTTGGTAAATATTCTTTCTTCCTATACTATTATTAGATTCACTTGATTTCAAAACATATTTATACTATAATCAAACCACTACATGGAGAACAAATTAGTTTCTCAATAACTCTCTTGGAATAGACCTTTCTACCTCACCTACTACTAAGCTTTAAAGCATTTATCTCAAGGAAGTATTCTATGTCTATCACTCAACGTACTTTAAAACTTGTTTTGGCAACCTGCTTTGCCTGTTTTCTAGCCTACTTTTTTGATTTATCGTCAGCTGTATCAGCTGGTATCATTGCTATCTTGAGTCTTTCTGATACTCGAAGAAGCACGATCAAACTAGCCCGCAATAGACTTTTTTCAACTCTTCTAGCTCTCCTAGTTGGTGTCATAGCTTTCCAACTGACTGGTTATCATATCTGGAGTTTTGGACTCTACTTAGCAATCTATGTTCCCCTGGCCTATAAACTGGGTTGGGAAATTGGGATTACCCCTAGTAGCGTCTTGGTCAGCCATCTCTTAATCCAGCAATCAACCTCACCAGAACTTTTAGTGAACGAACTACTACTATTTCTAATCGGTACTGGCTTTGCACTGCTGGTCAATCTCTATATGCCTTCGCGTGAAAAAGAAATCCAACGCTATCATATTCTTGTTGAAGATAAACTCAGAAATGTCCTTCTACGCCTAGCTTACTATCTAAAAAGAGGAGACGGTCGTAATCAAGCACAACTCGTAAATGAACTTGACCAGCTGCTCGAGGAGGCGCTTAAACTGGTTACCTCGACCACTCTGATCATCTCTTTCATCAGACAGATTATCATATTCATTACTTTGAGATGCGACAAAGGCAAACTCGTATCTTGAGAAATATGGCTCAACAGATTAATACTTGCCAACTAGCCGCAAGTGAGAGCCTTATTGTCGCACAGCTCTTTTCAAAGACAGCTAGTCAGCTGAGTCAAACTAATCCAGCCTACGATTTATTGAATGATATCGAGAGCTACCTACAGGTATTTCGCAATCGTAGCCTTCCGAAAACTAGAGAAGAGTTTGAGACACGGGCGACTCTCTTGCAACTCTTCCGTGAATTAGAACACTTTATCCAGATAAAAGTCGATTTCTACAACCGTTATTCTGACAATAACAGTAACAAATAAAAACTTCTATCGGCAACTCAGTTGCTAATAGAAGTTTTTTTGTTATTAATAGATTTAATTTTCTCGCTTCTTTCGAATAGACATGAGACTGATATCTCTCAAACTAAAGTAGGTAAGAGCTAGCATCCCCAATGTAATAAAGATTTCTGCTGGAAGTTGGAAGATTTGTAGAGTTGACAGCATCAATAAAATCAAGAGAGCAACCAATCCGAAAACCAGAATAACAACGTTGACCGTTCCCTTAATACTTTGAGGAGTCGCAAAGATATAAAGTAAGAGTAATAAAATCCCTATGATTAGATAGACCATTTTTATCTCTTTCTAGCTCTTATTCAGCTGATTTTTTCTTTTTGTTTGCTTTTTCGCGCTCTGCCTTATTCAAGATTTGTTTACGCAAACGGATTGATTCAGGCGTTACTTCCATGTATTCATCATCGTTCAAGAACTCAAGTGATTCTTCAAGCGTCAAGATACGAGGAGTTTTGATAACCGCTGTTTGGTCTTTAGTAGCTGAACGAACGTTGGTCATTTGTTTAGCTTTCGTGATGTTAACAGTCAAGTCATTTTCACGAGAGTTTTCACCGATGATCATTCCTTCGTAAACCTCAGTACCTGGGTTAACAAAGATGGTTCCACGTTCTTCGATAGACATGATTGAGTATGTTGTTGCCTTACCAGTATCGATAGAAACAAGGGCACCACGGTGACGTCCACCGATTTCACCTGGAATCAATGGCAAGTATTGGTCGAAGGTATGGTTCATGATACCGTAACCACGAGTCATTGACAAGAACTCAGTTGAGTATCCAATCAAACCACGCGCAGGAACTAGGAAGACCAAACGAGTTTGACCGTTACCAGTTGAGATCATATCCAACATTTCACCTTTACGTTCAGAAAGACTTTGGATAACAGATCCTTGGTATTCTTCTGGTGTGTCAATTTGCACGCGTTCAAACGGCTCACATTTAACACCATCGATTTCTTTAATGATAACCTCTGGACGAGATACTTGAAGTTCGTATCCTTCACGACGCATAGTCTCGATCAAGATAGACAAGTGCAATTCCCCACGTCCTGAAACGGTCCATTTATCTGGTGAGTCCGTTGGGTCTACACGAAGAGAAACGTCTGTTTGCAATTCTGCTTGAAGGCGCTCTTCAACCTTACGAGAAGTCACCCATTTTCCTTCACGACCAGCAAATGGTGAGTTATTAACCAAGAAAGTCATTTGAAGAGTTGGTTCATCGATGTGAAGAACTGGAAGAGCTTCAACTGCGTCTGTAGGAGTGATGGTTTCCCCAACGAAAATGTCTTCCATACCTGATACGGCAATCAAGTCACCTGCTTTAGCTTCTTGGATTTCACGACGTTCCAAACCAAAGAAACCAAAGAGCTTCGTAACACGGAAGTTCTTCGTTGTGCCGTCTAGTTTAGAAAGGGTTACTTGGTCCCCAACTTTTACTGTACCACGGAAGATACGTCCGATACCGATACGTCCTACGAAGTCATTGTAGTCAAGAAGAGACACTTGGAATTGAAGCGGCTCATCTGAGTTATCAACTGGAGCTGGGATGTGATCGATAATGGTGTCAAAGATTGGCGCCATGGTCTTTTCTTGATCTGCTGGATCATCTGACAAGGAAGATGTTCCGTTGATCGCTGATGCATAAACAACTGGGAAGTCAAGTTGGTCATCATCCGCACCAAGCTCGATGAAGAGTTCCAAGACTTCGTCTACTACTTCTGCTGGACGAGCAGATGGCTTATCGATTTTGTTAACTACAACGATCGGCACAAGGTCTTGTTCCAAGGCTTTTTTCAATACGAAACGAGTCTGTGGCATGGTTCCTTCATAGGCATCTACGACCAAAACGACACCGTCAACCATTTTCATGATCCGCTCAACTTCTCCACCGAAGTCCGCGTGTCCTGGTGTGTCCATGATGTTGATACGAGTTCCATTGTAGGCAACGGCTGTATTTTTCGCAAGGATGGTGATTCCACGCTCTTTTTCGATATCGTTTGAGTCCATAGCACGCTCTGCCAACTCTGTACGTGCGTCAAGAGTTTCAGATTGTTTCAACAATTCGTCAACGAGGGTTGTTTTACCGTGGTCGACGTGGGCGATAATCGCGATATTACGGATATCTTCTCTTAATTTTGTCATGATTTCCTCTATTGTATTCAAAAAAATTTATTTTTCTAACTGAACGATTATACCACAATTTTAAGCAAATGGCATAACTCAAGTAAGTGTAAATGTTTTTCAAAGGAAAAATTCATTTCTTCTCTTTTCTTTTCAAAAAAATATCGACTTGTGATAAGATAGGCTGGTATGCGTTTAGATAAATTATTAGCCCAGGAAAAAAAATTAGTCGAAAAAAACCATGAAACAAGCTCTTCTCAAAAAAGAAATCTTAGTTGATGGACTCCCTGCTACTTCCCTTGCACACAATGTTGATACAGGGTTGCAAGAGTTGATTTTCAAAGATAGAAAAATCCAAGGATATGAACATACTTACCTCATGCTTCACAAACCAAATGGTGTCGTGACAGCAAGCAAAGACAAAAAACTTCCAACCGTCATGGACCTCCTTCCTCAACATCTCCAGTCAGACCAACTCTATGCTATTGGTCGGCTGGATCGAGATACGACAGGACTTCTCATCTTGACGGATAATGGACCTTTAGGTTTTCAACTCCTCCACCCTCAGTATCATGTGGATAAAACTTATCAAGTTGAGGTCAATGGACCACTGACTCCTAACCATATCCAAGAGTTCAAGGATGGAATAGTCTTTCTTGATGGAACTGTCTGTAAACCAGCTCAGCTTGAAATTCTAGCCTCAAGTCCTAGCCACAGTAGAGCCACCATCACCATATCGGAAGGAAAATTTCACCAGGTCAAGAAAATGTTCCTCTCAGTCGGTGTCAAGGTCACTGCCCTCAAACGAGTTCAGTTCGGGGATTTCCTATTAGACCCTGACCTAGCAGAAGGTCAATACAGGCACTTGAATCAAGAGGAATTGAAAATCATTAAAAACTACTTAGAGAAAAGTGAATAAAATAAAAAAGCTTTAAAACTAAAGCTTTTTAAAATCTTCTTTAGCGTATGAATAGCATGACACCTAAAATAAAGTGAAGAACAGAAATTACAATACCTACGATATTGAGAGTGCGTTCTTTTTTATAGTCTAGCTCAGGTTCTTTTTGAAGTGAGATAGCCAAGACTAGACCAACGATACCCAAAAACAGGCCTACGAATGGATTTAGTAATCCGAGGACAATAGATAGGATACCTGAAATGAGTGAGTGTTTTTTCTTTTGCTGCGCATTCATTTTATAAAAATTCCTTAATTTTGATACTCATTAATAATACCATTAAAATTGGATTTATTCAATTGGTAGCATTTTTGTACTATGTTAACCAATTTTTTGAAACAAGAAGAACTAGAAATGATTAAAATCCACTTAACGAAAAGTAGATAAAACAAAAAAGCTTTAAAACTAAAGCTCTTTTGTTTTAATTAATTCTCGAAAGTTGTGAGATAAGTACGATACAGATAAGTGCAGAAATCACAATCCCTAACACAATCCCTAAAATAGAGAGAATTTTTTCTGTCTTATAGTCTAGTCCAGACTCTTTTTGATGTGAATTAGCCAAGGCTAAACCAAAAATACCAAAAATAATACTGAACACTGGGAATCCAAAGGCAACTATGATAGATATGATACTCAAAACAATTGGGGCTTTTTTTCTTTTTTCTTCTGTATTCATATTATAAAAACTCCTTAAATTTATTACAGATTCATTATACCACACAAAGAGATTTTATCTAATGTGCAATAAATAACCTTTCCCTTGAGCCAGGAAATATTAGAAATGATTGATACCTACTTCGAGAAGATTGTATAAAATAAAAAAAGCTTTTAAATATAAAAGCTTTTTTTAGATTCTTGCTAAGCTATAAAAATAAAGCGATGTCCACAATCCAGCTAAGGACAGAAACTACGATCCCCACGATACTTAGGATTCTTTCTCTTTTAAAGTCTAGACCAGATTCTTTTTGACTTGAATTAGCCATGACTAGTCCACCGATACCTAGAATCAGTCCTACAATTGGAGATGGCAATCCAAGGACGATAGATAGGATACTCAAAACAAGTGAAGCTTTTTTCTTTTCTTGCATGCTCTAAAATCTCCTTAAACTAATTACGCAATCATTATACCATACAAATCGGCTTTATCTATTAGGTAACAAGTATTTCCTCTCTGTAACCATCCCTAACCAAAAGAATTAGAAATGATTAAAAACCACTTAACGAAAAATGGGTAAAACAAAAAAGCTTTAAAAATAAAGCTTTTTTTGTTAGAATCCTGATTAGTGCATCATCAAAATGAATCCTGCAATCCAGTTAAGGACTGAAATAACAATCCCTACGATATTGAGAATTTTTTCTGTTTTATAATTTAGTCCAGATTGATTTTGGTGTGAATTACCCAATACTAATCCAATGATACCCAAAATCAGACCTACGATTGGAGATAACAAACCAAGGACGATAGATAGGATACCTAAAACAAGCGATGCTTTTTTTCTTTTTCTTGCATAATAAAAACTCCTTAAAATTTATATTACCATTATACTATAAAAAGTCATATTTCTATATTAAACATATGTGACAAGTTGTTTTTCACATTGTTAATTAGATTTCACCTTCCCAGTCCAAGAATCCAATCCATAAGAGAGAATATAGATTTCTGAGAAACCTTGTTTTTTCAAGAAAAGTGCTGCATTGGTCACACGTTGCGCACGTTGATTTTCATAGAGAAGGACAGGCTTATCCTTGCGAAGCGCTGCGAGACTTGTCTTCAATTGATTTGAAGGGATATTACGAGCTCCGAGGATATGTTTTCTGTGGAAGTCAGCTGGATCACGCAAATCAATCAACTGACCGGTACGAATCAAAGACTCAAACTCTGCATTGTCTACGATTTTCGCTGCTCGACGAATGCGAAGATAGTTGTATCCCATCCAAGCTAACATTGCTACGACAAGTCCCCATAATACCCAAAGTTACCATAATACTTAATCTCCATTTTTTTCTAAATAGTCTAATTCTAGTTTGTGCTCTCTACGAAGAACAGCTTCCGCTTCTAAATAATCTAGCTTGTCCATCAAGCCTGCATCATAGATTCGAGATAGTTCAATCTTCATCAGCTCAATATCATAGAGACGTTTCCCCATGTAGACAATGATACCGAACTGTTTGAGAAATTGTTGCACATCGTAGAGTGTTTTCATAGCTTTCATTTTAGCAAATATTCAGAGTTTTTTCAATAGGTCCCGCAGAGGATTCCCTTTTTCACGATTATCTGAATTTCTTAACACTATGACAAAGAAGAAATCCTAAAGTCATTCCAACGATATTTTGCAGGAGATTTGGGATGATTTCTGGTATGGCTGCCCCCCAACCATTCATCCAAGCCGATGCTAGAGCATATCCAGCTACCATGAAAATAGTCGCCAAGACTAAGCCTAGCCATTGCCATTTCCCTTTAAAACCTGCGAAATAGCCTTGGAAACCATGATTAAGTAAGCTAAAAAACATCCACTGAGGATAACCTGAAATAAGGTCAATGAGAAATCCTGCTAAACCTCCGACAACGGCTCCTTCACGGCTGCCAAAGTAAAAGGCTGTAAAGAAGACACCGACGTCCAAAAGTGTAAAAATTCCGGTTGGGGTCGGGATTTTAATAAAATAACCTAATACAACCGAACTGGCTGCTAAGATGGATACTAGGGCGATTTTAGTTGTTTTGGTTTGCTTCATATTGTCTCACTCCATATTGATCTGCTTGAGCAATAGCTCGGTAAACAAAGGCCTTGGAACTTTCAATTGCTGGCAAGAGTTCCTCTCCCTTGACTAACTGGCTAGCAATGCTTGATGCAAAGGTACATCCTGCACCAGCATTTGTCCTTGAATGACTGGGTTTTCAAGAATGGTAAAATTCTCTCCATCATAAAAGACATCCACAGCCTTATCCTGACTAAGGCGATTTCCACCCTTGATAATCACTACTGGTGCACCCAAATCATGCAGTTTTTTGGCTGCAGTTTTCATGTCTTCCAGGCTTTCAATCTTTTGGTCTGCAAGCAACTCTGCCTCAGGAAGATTCGGAGTAATCACAGATACATAAGGGAAAAAGCGAATCAACTCTTGACAGAGCTCGCTGACTGCAACGTCGTGCGTTTCCTTACAAACCAATACGGGGTCCAAGACCACTGGAACTCCTGATCTTTCCTTAATGAAAATCAAGGCTTTCTCAGCAACACCGACCGTTGGCAAGAGACCAATCTTAATCCCTCCAAAGTCTACACTCTTGAGGCTATCCAACTGTTGTTGGAAAATAGTTTCATCTGTCGGAAAGACCTCAAAACCATTTTCTGTCAAGGCAGTCAAGCAGGTCATAGCTACAAATCCATGCAAACCATTCAAAGTATAGGTGGCAAGGTCAGCAGCTAATCCGCCACCACTAAAAATATCATTTCCTGAAAGTGCTAAAATACGATTATTCTTCATAACGAATCTCCTTCAAATACAAACCATTGGGTGCTGCAGTTGGGCCTGCCAACTGTCTGTCTTTTTTCTCCAAAATCAGGTCAATCTGCTCAATTGACATCCGATTGTTGCCAATTTTTAGCAGGGTTCCAACCATATTTCGAATCTGCTTATAGAGGAAGCCATTGCCAGAGAATGTAAAGGTCAAAAACTGCCCTGTTTCATCAACCCTAAGACTAGCTTCCGTAATCGTTCGAACCTTGTTCTCTACACTAGTCCCTGATGCTGTAAAACCAGTAAAATCATGTGTTCCCTCTAGTTTTTTTACAGCTTCTTGCATCCGCTCCACATCGAGTGAATAGGGATAATGAGTCGCATAATGGCGACGCATGGGATTTTTGGGACGCCCTCTATCTACGATAAACTCGTAGGTCTTGCTATGCTTGGCATAACGGCAATGAAAATCATCGGCCACAATCTCAATCGAAATCACATCGATGTCTTCAGGACTTTGGGTATCAAGAGCAAAGCGAAGTTTTTCCTCATCCATCTGATAGGGAAGATCAAAGTGGATGACCTGTCCTAATGCATGAACACCACTGTCCGTTCGCCCAGCACCATGAATGGTAATGGCCTGTCCTTTATTTAATTTGGCTAAAGTTTTTTCAATTTCCTCCTGAACACTACGCGCATGAGGTTGCCGCTGAAAACCGGCAAAAGCGTAGCCATCATAGGAAATTATAGCTTTATATCTAGTCATGTATCTATTTTTATCAAGAAAATTTCTCTGCAACAAGTTTGAGAATTAAAAATTGTAAGGGGACAGTTTTGGGTTTCATCTAGTTCTTACCTAGATTTTCTCATGATGTATTTTCGTATAGGTACTTCAACCATTTGAACGATTTCAAATCCTTCCTTTTGGTAAAGATTGTAAGCTGTTTGATTTGCCTCGTAGACATTTAGAGAAATAGTATCTATGTCTTCATTTTCAAAGGCCAAACTAACAAATTTCCTTAAAAGCCTGCCTACCTAACCCCTGCCCCTGTTTCTGAGGATTGATAAAAAATCTCCCGATATGAAGATTCCTGTCTTCTAACCTGATTTTCTGGATGACGCCTACAAACTCTTCTCCAACAAAAATGGGAAAAATCCCTTCCATCTTTTGCAAGGATTGGGTAATCAAGGGATAAAGAAATCTTTGGCCCCATCCATTGCTTCTGAAAACTTTCTCCCAAAGCATTAGACCAGCTGACAAATGAGTTTGGCATTTTCTAACTGAAGTCCTTTTTCAAAGTGAATTTTCATATTTGCTCCTATAACTTCTCCTATATCCAACTATTATACTCTTTCTCTTATTTTTTCCGAATAAATAAGTATGATTCATCTTTACTTTTTTCTTGTTGGAACGATTCTTGCTTCCTTTCTAGGCTTGGTCATTGATCGCTTTCCTGAACAATCCATCGTATTTCCTGCAAGTCACTGTGATTCTTGTCAGACTCCTTTGAGACCTCTGGATTTGATTCCAATTGTTTCTCAAGTAATTGGGCGCTTTCGCTGTCGCTATTGTAAGGTACGATATCCTTTCTGGTATGCTTTCTTTGAGTTAGGCTCGGGACTGCTCTTTCTAGCTTTTTCTTGGAAAATTCTAACCTTGAGTCAAGTCATCCTAATCACTGCCGGTTTAACTTTGGGAATCTATGACTTTCGACATCAAGAATACCCCTTAATCGTCTGGCTAATATTTCACTTAATTCTCATGGTTTGCTCTAGTTGGAATCTAATCATGGTTTTCTTCCTAGTTCTTGGAATCATTGCCCATGTTATCGATATCCGTATAGGAGCAGGTGATTTTCTCTTTCTAACTTCTTGTGCCCTTATTTTTAGCCTAACTGAAATGCTGATTCTCATTCAATTTGCTTCTACAATCGGCATTCTAGCCTTTCTCCTGCTAAGGAAAAAGGAAAGACTTCCTTTTGTGCCTTTCCTACTACTTGCTGCTTGCGTGATTATTTTTGGTAAGCTACTGCTTCTTGGATAAAGTCAGCGATTTCTGCTACTTGTCCTTCATGCAGAGCCTTAACAATCTTGGAACCGACGATGACGCCATCTGATACTGCATTGAAGCGTTCCACATCAGCCTGAGTGGATACACCAAATCCGGTCAATACTGGAATGTCAGCTACTTGATGAAGTTGAGCCAAGTGCTTGTCCAAGTCATCTCGGTAATTTCCTGATTTCCCTGTTACCCCATTGATAGCAACGGCATAGACAAAATCCTTCTGCCCCTTCAATGAGTTCCTTTTGACGCTCCATTCCTGTCGTCAAGCTGACAAGTGGAATCAAGGCAATGTCTGTATCCGCCAAATATGGCTCTACAAAGTTGGCATGTTCATGAGGAAGGTCTGGGATAATCAAACCCTTGACTGCTGTATCAGTAAGATCTTTAACCAATTTCTCCACACCGTACTGAAAGAGGGGGTTAAAGTAGGTCATGATGACAAGCGGAATTTCTGTTTCAATGGTTTTCAAGGTTTCAACCAAAGCCTGGGTAGAGGTTCCGCGAGCTAGACTGCGCAAGCCTGCTTCTTCGATAACAGGACCATCTGCAACCGGGTCTGAAAAGGGAACTCCTACCTCAATGGCAGACACACCCAAATCTTCTAAAAAGTGAATTGTTTCTCCGAGACCAGACAAACCTTTTTCATGGTCTCCAGCCATAATATAGGGGACAAAAATTCCCTTTCCGGTTGCCTTGATAGCGTTCAGTTTTTCTGTTAGTGTCTTAGGCATGAGCTACTCCCTTCTTTGTTGCTTCTGCTTCCAAGCGGTCTTTGACTTGAACCACATCCTTGTCTCCACGGCCCGATAGGCAGACAATTATAGACTTATCTGGTCCAAGTTCTTTGGCCAATTTCACTGCGAAAGCGATAGCATGACTAGACTCCAAGGCAGGGATAATTCCCTTCCACACGAGACAAGAGTTGGAATCCTTCCAAGGCTTCCTCATCTGTCACAGGAACATAGGTCGCACGCTTTGATGTCGTGGTAGTGAGAATGTTCTGGACCGATACCAGGATAGTCCAAACCTGCTGAGATTGAGAAAGCTTCTAGGATTTGACCATGAGCATCTTGGAGCACATCCATAAGCGAACCGTGAAGAACACCTGGACGACCCTTGGTCAAGGTAGCTGCGTGGTACTCTGTATCCACACCAAGTCCTGCTGCTTCAGCACCATACATAGCTACTGTCTCATCTTCCACAAATGGATGGAAGAGCCCGATGGCATTCGAACCACCACCAACACAGGCTACTAGGGCATCTGGCAGATTTTCACCTGTCAAATCACGGTACTGTTGCTTGGCTTCTCGTCCGATAACACTTTGGAAATCACGAACAATTTCTGGGAAAGGATGAGGGCCCCAAGGCAGAACCAAGGATATAGTGGGTATCATCGATATTTGCCACCCAAGAACGAAGGGCTGCATTGACTGCATCCTTGAGCACTCGCGAACCATCTGTCACTGCCTCTACCTTAGCTCCTAAAAGCTCCATGCGGAAAACATTGAGGGCTTGGCGTTTGACATCTTCCTCGCCCATGTAGATGGTACATTCCATATTAAAGAGTGCCGCAGCTGTTGCAGTTGCTACACCATGCTGACCAGCACCTGTTTCAGCGATAATTTTCTTCTTGCCCATGCGTTTAGCCAGAAGAACTTGTCCCAAGGCATTGTTAATCTTGTGGGCGCCTGTATGGTTGAGGTCTTCACGCTTAAGGTAAATCTTGGCTCCGCCGATATGCTGGGTCAAGTTTTTTGCGTAGTAAAGAGGAGTTTCGCGACCTACATACTGGCGTAAAAGTTGGTTTAACTCCTCTTGGAAACTTGGATCTGCCTGACTTTCACGATAAGCCTCTTCCAATTCCAATACTGCTGTCATCAATGTTTCTGGGACAAAACGTCCACCGAATTTCCCGTAAAATCCATCTTTATTTGGTTCTTGATATGCCATTCTTTACCCTCTCTATAAATCTTCTAATCTTTTCATGATCTTTTTGTCCGTCTGTTTCTACTCCGCTTGATACATCTACTGCAAAAGGAGAGAAATGCTGAATCGCTCTTGCTACATTGTCTTCATTTAGCCCGCCTGCGATGAAGAAAGGCTGAGCTAGTTCTGCCGTATCCAGTTGCCCCCAGTCAAATGTTTGACCACTTCCTGCGACAGGTGCATCAAAGAGTAGATAATCTGCCTGAGAATTGGGTACATGCCCATTCCCATCAACTTGTACAGCTTGAATACTGGCACAAGGTAAATTTTCAAATAGTTTATCTACTACTTGACCGTGAACTTGTACAAAGTCCAAACCAACTTTATCTACCGCTTCTAACAGTTCTGCCCGGCTGGGTGAAACAAATACTCCAACCTTTTTTACATCTGAAGGAATGAGCTTTGCTAGCTCAGCAGCCTGTTCCAAGGTCACCTGTCTTTTGCTAGGAGCAAAGACAAAACCGATGTAGTCTGCTCCAGCTGACACAGCCGTTTCTACCGCTTCTATATTCGATAGTCCACAAATCTTAACCTTTGTCAATCTGCAACTCCTTGATTCTCTGGGCTACATCTTCTGCCTGCATGAGGGCTGTTCCTACTAAAATTCCGTTAAAGTATGGTGCTACTCGTTTTGCATCCTCCTCTGTAAAAATAGCAGATTCGGAAATGTAGAAGCAATCATCCTTAAAGTGTTTGGCCAAGTCTACGCTTGTCTGCAAGTCGACTTCAAAGGTTGTTAAATTGCGATTGTTGACACCAATAATTTGAGCTCCAAGTCTATGAGCCACTTCCAGTTCAGCAAGAGTATGAGTTTCCACCAAAACTTCTAGACCCAGTTCTGTCGCGTAGTCGTAAAGCTCCTTCAGTCGTTTTTCAGATAAGGCCGCCACGATGAGTAAGATCACGGTCGCACCTGCATTGCGAGCACGAATGATTTGCTTTTCATCGATAATAAAATCCTTATTCAGTGTCGGGATCTGTACCTGACTAGAAATCTCTCGCAGATAATCCAAATGACCTTTAAAGAAAACCTCATCTGTCAGAACAGAAATCATAACCGCACCGTTAGTCTCGTAAGTCTGGGCCTGTTGTACGATATCCACATCAAGATTGATATCACCTAGACTTGGGCTTGCCTTCTTGACCTCCGCAATGATTTGCAAGCGGTCCTGATGGTTTTTCAAATATTCAGCTAAGCGATAGCTTTCACGCAAGGGATGAAGCTCCTCCCGCTCCATCTTTTCAACTTCACGCGCCTTTTGCTCTAGTATACGTGATAAAAATTCCTGACTCATCTTTGATACTCCTGTAATAGTCTGAGCTTTTCAAGGGCCTTACCACTGGCAATCACTTGACGTGCCAATTCAACTCCGTCCTTGATACTGTCTGCTTTACCATTGGCGTAGAATCCTAGACCTGCATTTAAGACTGTTGTTTCCAAGAATGGACTTGGTTCGTTATTAAGAACACTGACAAGAATTGCTGCATTCTCATGAGCATTTCCTCCACGAATGTCCTCAATGGCAATGCGTTCCATTCCCAAATCTTCTGGAGTAAAGGTTGATAAAGTAATTTCACCATTTTCAAGAAGGGCAATGCTGGTAGTTCCATTCAACCCAGCTTCATCCAACCCTTCTGGACCAGCTACTACAATAGCACGTTTGCGACCCATGTTTTTCAAAACCTGAGCAGTACTTTCCAGAAGTTCAGGACGACTGATTCCTAGAAGCTGTGTTTCCAAGACCATTGGATGGATGAGCGGTCCTGTCAAATTCATGATGGTTGGAATTCCCAACTCCAAACGAGCTGGCATGATGTATTTCATGGCTGGGTGCATGTTTTTGGCAAAGAGAAAAACGATTCCTGTTTGGTCAAATACCTTACCCAATTGTGATGGTTTAAGGTCAATATTGATTCCCAAAGCTTGCAAGACATCTGCTGACCCAGATTTAGAGGAAATTGAACGATTACCATGTTTGGCCATGTGGATTCCTCCACCTGCCAAGACAAAAGCTGCAGTTGTAGAAATGTTGAAGCTAAATGACTTATCTCCACCTGTACCGCAGTTATCCATAGCATCTTGAATATTTGTTGGAATGTGTTGAGCATGTCCTCTCATGACTTGAGCGAGGGCTGTTCTTTCTTCAGGTGTTTCTCCCTTCATCTTGAGGGCTAACAGTAGTGAAGCGATTTGTGCTTCTGTCACTCTCCCTGTTACGATGCGTTCGATCACATCTGTCATTTCAACACTTGATAAATCTTCAAAGTTGGCTAATTTTTCAATAATTTCTTTCATTTTGTGTTCCTCACTTTACAACTTTCTCGATAAAATTCTGAATAGAAGATAGGCCATCTGGCGTTCCAATACTTTCTGGATGATACTGCAAGCCATAAATCGGCAAGTTTTTGTGTTGAATCCCCATAATAGCTTGGTCATCTGTCGAACGAGCTGTCACTTCAAACTCTTCTGGCATCTCTTCAATTAAAATACTATGGTAACGCATGACTGGACGATTGTCCTCAATTCCTTGATAGAGAACGGATGGAGTCTCAAATCGAATCTGACTTTGTTTCCCGTGCATAACTTTAGGAGCCAAGCCCAACTTACCACCAAAGACTTCTGCGATGGCTTGGTGCCCCAAACAAATCCCTAGAATAGGTTTCTTACCTGCAAAATCACGAATCATTTCTTCCATTTTCCCAGCATCAGCTGGCCAACCTGGACCAGGAGAAAAGACCAGTCCATCTGCCTTTTCAGCATGTTCATAAAGATGTGGATCATCATTTCTCAAAACCTGAACTTCTGCGAAATTCCCGATATATTGAGCCAGGTTATAAGTAAATGAATCATAATTGTCAATCAATAAGATCATGGTCTTAGTTCTCCCATTCTAGTCATAGATTTAGCTTTGTTTATCGTTTCTTGGTATTCGTTCTGAGCGATGGAATCATAAACAATTCCTGCACCAGCCTGTACGTAGGCTCTTTTATTTTTAAGAATCATGGTTCGAATTGCAATGGCGAAATCCATATCTCCAGTCGCTGATAAGTAACCGATAGCTCCTGCATATACGCCTCGCTTCTCTGTTTCTAGTTCATAGATGCGTTTCATGGCCCGAATCTTTGGTGCTCCAGATACTGTTCCTGCTGGAAGTGTCGCCTTCAAGGCATCCATAGCAGTCAGTTCTGGTAACAAGCGACCTTTAACCACGCTGGTCAAATGCATGACATAGCGGAAAAGTTCCACTTCCATATACTTAGTTACTTGGACACTTGCTGTTTCAGCGATTCTACCGATATCATTTCGTCCCAAATCCACCAACATTCGGTGTTCTGCCGTTTCCTTTTCATCAGAAAGTAGATCACTTGCAAGTGCTGCATCTTCCTCGTAATTAGTGCCTCTAGGACGCGTACCTGCAATTGGATTGGTTGTCACAATGCCATTCTTGACGGAAACCAAGCTCTCAGGACTGGCACCGATAATTTGATAATTTCCAAAGTCGTAAAAGTAGAGATAATTTGATGGATTGGTCACTCGGAGATTTCTGTAGAAGTCAAAAGGATTTCCAGTTACCTCTGCGGAGAAGCGCTGGCTAAGCACACATTGGAACATATCTCCGTTGCGAATTAAGTTGCGCGCTGTTTCTACCATTTCTTCAAATTTCTGAGGTGCAATATGTGGTCTAAACTGAAGTGGAGAAACGTCCAAATCTTCAAATTCATTTGGAGCAGGGATTTTCAACTCTTCTAAAACCTGCTCTAAAGCCACTTCTAGTTCTTCATTACTACGTTCACTGTAGAGAGCATCCTCTATGATATGAATTTTTTCTTTCTTATGGTCAAAAACTATATAACTCTCATAGACGAAGAAATGCATATCTGGCGTCCCAATCGTATCCTCAGGGAGCTGGCCAATCTCTTCGTAGAGAGAAATCATATCGTAGCCAACAAAGCCAATAGCTCCACCACCAAAGGGTAGTTCTGAATGGTGCTGACTCTTATAAGTTATTTCATAAAGGAAATCCAAAGGATCACGATCAATCACCTGGCCATTTTGATAAAGGACTCCATTTTCGAACTTAATTTCAAAAACTGGGTTATAGGCTAAGATAGAAAATCGAGCATTTTCTTTTTCTCTTGGGATACTTTCAAGTATGACCTTGTGTTGTCCGTTCAAACGCATATAAGCCAAGATTGGTGATAAAACATCTCCATGAATGATTCTTTCCATTGTAATTTCCCTTTCGATTCGTATCTTTATAGAATTTTTAGTTTTAATTTATCTTTTTCTATTTCCCTTAAATAGTGCGGACGGGAGCAACTTTCTCCGAAATTTCATCCCTAATTTTTGAGCCATGTGTCTCAAAAATTCCGTCCTAGAGAAGCATCTTTGCTTCTCTAGGATACCACCATGGCGGGAAATAGCGGTTCGATGCTCACTTCGTTCGCAAATATTTTATGGAAATCTACCTATTGATGAAACATAATTTAAAACTGAATAGCCATATCTACGATAAATATAGAAAAATCCCCACGCAAAATAACTTGCGTGAGGACGAAATTCGCGGTGCCACCTCAATTATAGGATTTCTCCTATCTCTCATTCCTGTCTCAGATAGCTCCTGTAACAGGTTGTGCGATAAAGGGCACTCCCTTGAGAATTATGTTTTCTTCTCTCATTTCAGATGGACCCAACCTTACAGCTTTCTCTGCTTGTTTTCAGCAACCACAAGCTCTCTGTGAGAGAAATCTCTGTATATTTTCCATCTTTTATTTTTTAGCTTCAAGGTAGTCTGCAATGGCAGCTACGTCCTTGTCTCCACGACCAGAGACATTGATGATGATAATCTCATCTTTACTTAGTTTTGGTGCACGTTTGACTGCTTCAGCGATAGCATGTGAGCTTTCAATTGCAGGGATGATTCCTTCTGTTTTGCTTAATAAAAGCAAGGCTTGGACAGCTTCTTCGTCTGTCGCTGCTACATATTCTACTCGACCAGAGTCTTTAAAGAAGGCATGTTCTGGACCAACCCCTGGATAGTCCAAACCTGCTGAGATAGAGTAAACTGGCGCGAGCTCTCCATCTTCCTTAAAAACTGCATAGGTCTTCATTCCATCGACAATTCCGACACTACCCTTAGTCATAGTTGCTGCGTGTTTATCGGTATCTAGACCGTGACCAGCAGCTTCTACCCCAACCAATTTAACTTCTTCATCAGCTACATACTGTGAAAAAGCACCAATGGCATTCGAACCACCACCCACACAGGCAATGACGTAGTCTGGTAGTCGTCCTTCTTTTTCCAAGATTTGACGACGAGATTCTTCACTAATCACTTTTTGGAATTCATGAACAATCGTTGGGTAAGGGTGCGGACCTACAGCCGAACCTAAAACGTAGAAGGCTTCAAGGTCATTCATCCATGCTCCAAAGGCTGCGTCAACCGCATCTTTGAGGGTACGAGTACCAGTTTCAACTGCGTGAACAGTTGCTCCCATCATCTCCATGCGGAAGACATTGAGACGTTGACGTTCCACATCTTCTGCCCCCATGTAGACATCACATGCCATACCAAATTTGGCTGCCGCTGCAGCTGTCGCAACACCGTGCTGACCAGCTCCTGTCTCTGCAATGACACGCTTTTTACCCATGCGTTTAGCTAGAAGGATTTGTCCAAGGACATTGTTAAGTTTGTGTGACCCAAGATGGTTAAGATCTTCACGTTTGAGATAAATCTTAGCCCCACCTAGATAATCCGTCAAACTTTCTGCAAAATAGAGCGGAGTCTCACGACCTGAATAATCTTTCAAGAAATGACGATATTCTGCCAAAAATTCTGGATCATCCTTGTATTTATCAAAAGTCACTTCCAACTCATCTAATAAAGCCTGAATTGGTTCTGGTACAAAACTACCACCAAATTGTCCAAAATATCCTTTAGTTGTCATAAAATTTCCTCCTTCTATATGAATCCGACTTTTTGTTTGCTTTTAGTAGTAGGCAAGGAGCTGTAGATAGAACTCAAGTTCATCAAAGCGACTTAACGACCTAATAAAAGATAAACAAAATGACGGATAGAAAAAGCCCACACACGGAATCTATTTCCATGTGAGGGCGTTTGTAACGCGGTGCCACCTCAATTGTAAAGAAACTATCTTCTTTACATCTCTGCCTTGTCTAACAACAAGTTGCACTGTAAGGTGTGCCTACCGAATTTTCATTGTTTCAAATTCACTTTTCAAATCAGCCCAATTTCACTAGTTTCAACCACCTGTTCGCAGTAACCACAGGCTCCCTGAAGATTAAAAATAACTACTTTTCTGATTTGTTGAGTTAATTATATGTTATTGTTTTTTCTTTGTCAACCGTTTTCACTAATTTTTTACTAATTTTTTTAATTATTTTTGTGAAGCGCCTAGAACTTCTTCAGAAACTCTGACAAAAGTCTCAATGATATAATCTACTTCTTCATCCGTTAATTTCGTGTGAAGTGGTAATGTAATCTCGTTTACAAAGTAGGCATAGGCCTTAGGATAGTTTGCCATATCAAAACCAAGATTCTTGTAGGCTGTCAAAAGTGGAAGCGGTTTGTAGTGAACGTTACTTGCGATTCTAGCTTTGGCCAATTCTTGGATAATTTGATTGCGTTGCTCGAGACTAGCACCTTCTACATGGGTAACGTAAAGGTGACGGCAAGATTCAACAGTGTCTGTCTCATGAGCTAATGGATGGATACGAGTCCCAGAAAATCCATGGTCATAACGAGTCACGATTTCTTTACGACGTTGAAGCAAACCAGGATAACGATCCAATTGTACCAAACCAATTGAAGCCATGATATCCGTCATGTTGCACTTGTAGGCAGGGAGTTACGATATCGTATTCCCATGAACCCAGTTGCATCTTAGCAAGCGCATCCTTCGTTTGACCATGAAGAGATAGGATTTGGAATTCCTTGTACATTTCTTCATCATCAATAGCTGGATTAGCTTTCCAAGTAGCACTTCCTCCTTCAGCAGTTGTAAAGTTCTTGACAGCGTGGAAAGAGAAGGACGTAAAGTCTGCAATAGAGCCAGCTGGTTGTCCTTTGTAGGTTGAACCCAAAGCATGGGCACTATCAGATACTACAACAATACGATTAAAGACCTTTTGCCACTTGCTAGTAGCTGTAAAGAGGTCACGTTTCTTCTCAACAACTTGGAATAAACGGTCATAGTCACAGACAATCCCTGCAAGTTCAACCGGGATAATAACCTTTGTCTTCTCAGTAATTGCTTGCTCAAGCTTGTCATAGTCCATTTCAAAGGTATCACCTTGGATATCAACCATAACTGGTGTAGCACCTACGTGAGTGATAACGCTACATGATGCTGTATAGGTCATAGCTGGAACGATGACCTCATCGCCAGGGCCTACTTCAAGCACGCGCAAGATCAATTCAAGAGCTGCTGTTGCAGAGTTGAGGCAGACTGTCTTAGGTGTCTGAGTATAGGCAGATAGACGACGCTCCAATTCTTTTGTCTTTGGACCTGTTGTGATCCAACCAGAACGGAGGGTATCTGCTACTTCAGCAATTTCAGCTTCGGTAATATCAGGTGGTGAAAATGGAATATTATACTTTGTCATTGTTTTACTCCTTTGATCAGTTTTCAATCTTATGACTACTTTATTTTAAAACTTCAAATACAGTCTGGAACATGATCTTGATATCCCCAAAGAAATTAAAATCACGTAGGTAGGCTAGATTATAGTGCATCTTTTCTGGAAGGACTCTTTCGACATAAGCTTGGTCGACCGTCATACCTTTTGCAGTCATTTGACTGATAATGGCATCCTCGTCCTTATAGTTAATGCTGGCAAGCGATGTAATCCCTGCAGGCAAAAGCAAGGTAGCCATCATTTCAGGGCTGTACTGCTCTGTATAACGTGGTACTTCTGGACGAGTTCCCACAAAGGACATCTCCCCTTTGAGGACATTGACCAATTGCGGAAGTTCATCCAAACGAACACGGCGAATGAAATTTCCAACCTTGGTGATGCGACTATCATTTGCAGAAGTCACCAGACTTCCTTTTTTATCCGCATCTGTCACCATGGTCCGGAATTTCCAAATCTTGAAATGTCGGTTGTACTGGGTTACCCGCACCTGCTTGTAAATAACTGGACCTTTGCTATCTAGCTTGATCCAAATGCTTAGAATCAGAAATACGGGTGAAGTCAAGATTAACAAGACCAAGGCTAGAAACAAGTCTAGACAACGCTTGAGAATCAGTGAACCTTTTCTTCCAGAGACGAGCTGGTAGTATGGTTTTACCTCGCTCAATTGCATCTCCTGAGGTAGTTCATCCCATTTCAGCATGCACATTCTCCTCTGTTTTTTAATATGTAATCTTTAAACATTCTACATTATACCACAAAATGAAAGAGGCGGTGCAAGAAATCTGTGATTTAAAGGAATTCTTCCCTAGGAAAGAGCACCTGCCTGCAAACTATACATCTTGTGATAGGTTCCTCCCAAGGCCAAAAGTTCCTCGTGGGTTCCACTCTCAATGATTCGTCCCTTGTCTAGAACATAGATACAGTTAGCATCCTGAATGGTAGAAAGACGATGGGCGATGGCAATGGTCGTCCGTCCTTGTCTCATCTTGGCTAGAGAATTTTGAACCAAGGATTCGGTTTCAGAGTCAATATTAGCTGTCGCTTCATCCAAAATCAGAATTTTCGGTTGACTGGCAACGGTTCTAGCAAAAGCAAGAAGCTGACGTTGACCAGTTGAAAAACTCGAACCACGCTCAGATACTGGGGCATCATAGCCTAATGGAAGATCCCGAATGAAAGAATCTGCATCGACAAATTCTGCCGCAGCCTTAACCTGATCATCGCTGATATCTTGGTACATAGCGATATTGGACTTGATGGTCCCATGATAGAGGAAAGGTTCCTGTAGAACCAGACCGATATTTTTTCTCAATTCCTCTTGGCTATACTTACGAATATCCACACCATCTAGGAGAACTCGACCAGACTGAAATTCATAAAAGCGCATAAGAACATTGATGATAGAAGATTTCCCAGAGCCAGTATGCCCGACAAAGGCGATGGTTTCACCTTTATTGACTGTAAAGGAAATATCATCTAGAATCTGGTGTTTTCCATCATAAGAGAAGGACACATGTTCAAAACGGATATTTCCTTCTCTAATCTCCGCTTGTCCATTTTCTTGGGCCGGTTCATAGTTGGTCTCATCGATAAGTGCAAAGACACGACCTGCTGAAACCATGGATGTCTGAAGGGTAGAAAAGTTTTGTGTTACCTCGATGAGCGGATCAAAGAGACGGTTGATGTACTGGATAAAGGCATACATAGTTCCTGCCGTTATTCCTAGATAAAGTCCGCGATAGCCAAGTAAGCCATCAAAACCGCATATCCCAACAGCTTCAACAAACTCATGGCCGGCCGTAAGAAGAGGGAATCTAGGGCAACCGAACGGTTAGCGTAGACCAGGTGTTCCTGATTTATATCATCAAACTCTTCTTGCAGGCGCTTTTCTTGATTAAAGGCTTGAATGATGCGAATCCCTTCGATATTTTCTGCCAGCTTACTGTTAATATCTGACAAGAGACTTCTGGTTTTTTCAATGACCTTGACCGATTTTTTACGGTAGAGATTGACCAAAAGGAAAATCAAGGGTAGGAAGAGCAAGACTAAAGCAGTCAGACGATAGTCCAGAACAAGCATGGTATAAAGGGTTGTCACAAAGATAAAGACTGCTGAGATAAAGCTGGACAAGATCCCTGAGAACATATCACTAATAGTCTCAGTATCATTGGTCAAACGCGAGACGATAGAACCTGCAGGTATTTTATCAAAGAAAGACATGCCTAGCTTTTCCATATTGGCAAAGGCATCACGTCGAATATCTCTAACAATGCTGTAGGACACACGCGCAAAGAGAAGGTTTCCCACATATTGGACAATGGTTTGAAGAATGTAAAGTCCATAGTAGGCTAGCAAAACTGTAACAGCAAGCTGGTTGAGATTATGTAGATACTGGTCGATAAAGTGCGAAGCTACCAAGGGGATGATACTCTTGATAACAGTCGTCGTAAGGAGAAAGGCGAGTGCTAAAAAGGTGAGGAGACCGTAAGGCTTGAGATAGGACAACAAGCGTTTCAATACAGCCCATTGTTCTTGTTTATTGCGCATCATCTTCTCCTTTCATTTCTAACTGTTGGGATTGATAGGTTTGTGCATACCAACCATCCAAGGCAAGTAAGTCTTCATGTCTGCCTCGTTCAATGATTCGACCATTTTGCATGACCAAGATCAAATCCGCATGGACAACCGCACTGAGTCGATGGGCAGTGATGATAGTTGTCTTATCTCTGCGAGTTTCCTTGAGATTATCGATAATAGCGAACTCTGTCTTGGCATCCACAGCTGACAAGGAATCATCTAAAATCAAGATATCGGGATTTAGAATCATAGCCCGACTCATAGCCAGACGTTGCTTTTGTCCACCAGATAGACTGACACCTTTTTCGCCGATAACTGTGTCAAATCCCTGGGGCATGGCTTGAATATCTTGATAGACTTGAGCCAACTTAGTTGCTTTCTCTACTTCTGAGAAAGGTAGATCAGGATTCCCAAATCGAATATTGTCTAGTATAGAGCTAGCAAAGAGAAATTGGTCCTGTGGGACGTATCCCATCAAACTTCGTAAGTCAGCTAGTCGATAGGCGCGAATATCATGACCATTTAGATAAATAGCTCCTTGGTCAACGTCATACTCACGTAGGAGCAATTTAATCAAGGCAGTTTTCCCTGAACCAGTTTGCCCAACCAAGCCCAAGGTTTGCCCTTTTTCGAGACTAAAATGGATATCTATCAACGTCTCTTCGTCTTCAAAGGCAAAACGATCAATGGCATAGTCCAAGCGCCCATTTTCAATCCCGTCAAGTGGAGATTCTGGATCTTTGACAGGTGACTCTTGGGACAAGAGACTCTCAATCCGTTGATAAGAAACTTTCCCTCTTTGAGTAATATTAAAGAGAAAACCAATTGCCATCAAAGGCCAGACCAACATATCCAAGTAAGAGATAAAGGTGACAAGATTCCCAACAGTTACCTGTCCTGCTTGTACCATAAAGGCACCGACCAAGAGAGTTAAAGCATAGGAAGAACCAACAAAAAGCAGAACCATAGGGTCAAAGAGACTATCATATTTCATGGTTTGCAGATTCTTTTGGAAGGTCAAATCATTAACTTCCTGAAAAGATGCCAATTCATCAGACTGATAGCCAAAGGACTTGGTTACCTTGATACCTGATACAGACTCTTGAACCTTATTGTTGAGTTCAGAAAAGGCTGCTTGCGATTCACCAAAAGCTTTATGGGTCTTTCTCCCCAGACGACTAGTCGCATAGGCCATAAATGGCAAGGGTAGAATGGCAACCAAGGTCATCTGCCAAGAAATACTAAAGAGCATGGTTAGTAAAGTCACTAAGGCTGTGATAGAGGCATCCACCGCCGACATGACACCACCACCTGCTAGACGAGTCAGAGCATTGATATCATTGGTTGCGTGAGCCATCAAATCCCCAGTCCGATAATTCTGATAAAAAGCAGGCGACATTTTTGTAAAGTGCTCAAATAGTCTTGAACGCATGATTTGTCCCAGTCGGTAGGAGGTTCCTAGGATATACATGCGCCAAACGTAACGCAGATAATACATCCCGAAAGCTGCCAGCAGGAGATAAAAGAGATGAAGCAGGAGATCATCCTGTGTTAATCGTCCTGAAGTAATGGCATCGATCACGCGCCCCATAACCATAGGTGGGATGAGGTTGAGTACAGAAACCAAAACCAAAGCTACGATTCCAACGAGATAACGGCGTTTTTCTAACTTAAAAAACCACCAAAGTTTTTGGATGATGGACATAGTATTCCTTTCTAATAACAAATGGAAACCTGAGGCATGAACCCCAGGTTTTTCTTATTCATAGGTGACGACACTCACTTGAACTTTGTCATACTCAGTGATAAAGATATTCATAGGAGTAACATTTCATTTATTTTCAATCTTTTACATAAATCATTCTTTATTATATAGGAATGACCTTGATTTTTCAAACTATACGCTGGGGAAATACTTCTTTTTCTGGTATAATATTGTCTATAATCTGAATGAAAAGGTACACACTATGAAACTAATCTCATGGAACATTGATTCCCTCAATGCAGCGTTGACGAGTGACTCTGCGCGTGCGAAATTGTCTCAAGACGTTCTCCAAACCTTGGTTGCTGAGAATGCGGATATCATTGCCATTCAAGAAACCAAGTTATCCGCCAAAGGTCCTACTAAAAAACACCTTGAGGTACTAGAAGAACTCTTCCCTGGATATGAAAACACTTGGCGCTCTTCTCAAGAGCCTGCCCGTAAAGGCTATGCTGGAACCATGTTCCTCTATAAGAAAGAACTGACTCCAACTATCAGCTTCCCAGAAATTGGCGCACCTTCTACTATGGATTTGGAAGGCCGCATCATTACTTTGGAATTTGATAAATTTTTCGTGACTCAGGTCTACACACCGAATGCTGGGGATGGTCTCAAACGCTTGGAAGAACGTCAAGTTTGGGACGTCAAATATGCGGAATACTTGGCTGAGTTAGACAAGAAAAAACCAGTCCTTGCTACAGGTGACTACAACGTTGCCCATAAGGAAATTGACCTGGCCAACCCAGCCAGCAACCGTCGTTCACCAGGTTTCACAGACGAAGAACGTGAAGGATTTACAAACCTTTTAGCCAAAGGATTTACCGACACTTTCCGCCATGTTCACGGAGATGTTCCAGAACGCTACACTTGGTGGGCCCAACGCAGCAAAACTTCAAAAATCAACAACACAGGCTGGAGAATCGACTATTGGCTCACAAGTAACCGTGTAGCAGACAAAGTTACCAAGTCAGATATGATATATTCAGGCGCTCGCCAAGACCATACACCGATTGTCTTGGAGATTGAATTGTAAGGAGTTTCTTTATGAACTACAATGCAGTTATTCCCGAGTTTATAGTCTCAAATTTAGAACAGTCTCGTTCCTTCTACTGCGATTTACTGGGTTTTACAATCGAATACGAGCGACCAGAAGAAAACTTTCTCTTCCTGTCTCTTGAAGATTGCCAGCTAATGCTAGAAGAGGGGACAAAGGAGGAGCTAGCTGAACTGGCCTACCCCTTTGGTCGTGGAGTCAACATTTCCTTTGGCATAGAGGATGTCCCTCGACTCTATCAGAAAGTAATCGAGTCTAACTATCCTATTCATCGTCCTTTGACCAAAAGAGAATTTCGTGTTGGTGAACAATATATCTATCCTCATGAATTTGCAGTTTTAGATCAGATGGCTATTTTTTAAGATTTAGTGAATAGGATAATACAGCATTAGAGTGGGAAAATAATAAAAAAGAGGCATGTGCCTCTTTTTTATATTTCCTATATCCTCACCTGTCTATCTTCAGAACGTTGCCCTGTGACAAACATGGTAAAGGTTGCCTTGCAGACATTTCGGCCATCTTGGTTGGTGATATCAACATCGACGACACAAGTGGTACGTCCATGATGGACACATTCTCCTTTGATAGTGAGAACGTCCCCTAGATTTCCAGCTTTCAGATAGTTGATAGAGGACTGGAGCGTCACTACATCTAAGCCAAGCGAAATCACCACAAGACCACTGATTTGGTCACAAAGGGTAAATAGATAGCCTCCATGGGCATTCCCATAATAGTTGAGTGATGAGTCCACTACTTTTGTCGTCACTACAACGTGACCATCTCTCATTTTTTCAATTTCGTAATTTTCAAAGGCAGATATAGCGTCAAAGTGAAAATCTTTCATACTCTCCTCCTGATGTTTCAAACGACACTATGATACTACTTTTCAAGACTCTACGCAAGAGAGAAGCACTTATTTAGGTAAAACTCCAACCTGCTCCACAAAGCGCATAAAGGCTGCCTGTCCTTCTTCTGTTTGCTTGTAAACTCCTGCATCTTCCAATACCCGAGCGAAGATTTTACCAACAGATTCTTGGACAATTTCGAGAGCTTGGTCTTTATCAGTCAATCCAGGATGATTTTCTTTCAACTCATCTGCCCATTCTTGGTGATAAGTTGCGACTGATACTTCTTCTCCGACTAGATAAGCTGCTACTTGCTCTACTTCTTCCTTCAAGCGTGGGGGCAAGATTGCTAAGCCCATAACCTCAATCAAGCCGATATTTTCCTTCTTAATATGTTGAACATCCTTGTGGGGATGATAGATACCATCTGGATGCTCTGGAGATGTTTGATTGTCTCTCAAAACCAAGTCCAACTCAAACTGTCCATCTCGTTTACGGGCTATCGGTGTGATAGTATGGTGCGGAGTTCCATTGCTTTCCGCCAAGACCTGCACACTTGGATCGGAGTATTGACGCCAAGCCAGTAAGATTTTCTCAGCAAGATTGGTCAAATCGTCTTTTGAATCCGACGTCAATCGAATCACAGACATAGGCCACTGAACAATTCCTGCTTTGACAGATTCAAAACCATCAAAAGTAAAGCATTTCTGTAAAGGAGCCACTTCCATTGGGAAGACATGTCGCCCACCTTGATAATGATCGTGAGTCAGAATGGAACCACCCACGATTGGTAGATCAGCATTCGAACCAGCAAAGTAGCCTGGAAACTGCTCTACGATTGCTAGCAAACGTTCAAAACTTTGACGACTAATCGCCATAGGACGATGCTTGCTATCTAGGAAAATACAGTGCTCATTAAAGTAAGCGTAAGGCGAATACTGGAAGCCCCACTCCTGACCAGAAATATCAAAACGAATGATGCGATGATTGCTTCTAGCAGGATGATTGACACGACCATGGTAGCCTTCATTTTCCATACAGAGCTGACATTGAGGATAGTTACTGGACTTGACTAACTTGGCTGCCGCAATCTCTTTTGGATCCTTTTCAGGCTTAGACAGATTGATGGTAATCTCCAGTTCACCGTAGTCAGACGGAACACGATAAGCAATATTCTTTGCAATAGCCTTTAGTTTGATGTAGTCATTCTTCTGACTGAGTTGGTAGAAGTCCGCAATTGCCTGCTCTGGCGACTGGGCATAGGTAGACCAAAAATCACGATTAACCTGACTTGGACAAGGGGTTACTAAGTCCATGAGGTCAGCACCGAGAATTTCGCGCGCTGCCTGACTATCTTCAATCGTTTCCAAGCGAACCGCTTCTTCAACAAGCTGATCTTTAAGGTCAATCAAGTTATCTTGGTCAGTCTTAACTTCCAGAGCACCATCTCCCACCAGGGCTAAAACGCGATTGGTCAGATAGATACGATCCAACTCTTCAAAGGTACTTTCTGCAATGACTTTGGTAACAAATGTTTCCACTAAGGTCACTAGAAAACCTCCTTCTTACTTTCTAAATAGTCTCTAACAGCATCCAAATCCTGAAAAACTTGTTCTGTTTTATTTAAGAAAGACTGTGCTGGAATTTTTAAATCTGGAATACAAATAACTGGAATCCCAACTCTAGATGCCGCTTCAATCCCTGCTTCACTATCCTCTAGTACCAAGCAATTCTCTGGTAAAACGTTTAAATCACTGCAGGCCTTTAAAAATATATCAGGGTAAGGTTTGCTTCGCTTCACATCTTTTGCAAAAACTAGATGGTCAAATAGGGATAGTATCCCATTGCTTTCCAATATCATTCTAGCTCGAGATTCAACACTTGAAGTTGCTAAGCGATTGGAACGCCTTCTCTTTGCAAATAAGTAAGCAAATTTTTAGCACCTTTTTTTAAATTTACACCTTGAGCTAAGATTTGAGCTTCCAGCTCATAAACTTTAGCCAAGGTTTGGTCAAAGTTCCAGGGTAAATCATAGGTATCCAAAAATCGTTGAACATTCTCCTCTTCCCTATGTCCACTGTAGTCTCTAGAATAAGTTTCTTCTGTGAAAGGAATTCCAAAATCTCTAAGCAATTCTTGATAAACTTTTAAAGAAATGATTTCAGTATCGGCTAATAAGCCATCTAAATCAAATATTACAGCTTCCATATCCTTCTCTCCTAATCTAAGACGCGAGTTCCACCTGCAACTTCAGCGATATAGAAGCTTGGAGCATAGCCAACGATTTCTTCGTAGTGTTTGCCAACAGCTTCCTTGAAGGCCTCAACCGCATCTTTTTGAACCAGGGCAATGGCACAACCACCAAAACCTGCTCCTGTCATACGAGCACCAAGAACACCTTCTTGAGCCCAAGCCGTATGAACAAGGGTATCCAATTCCAAACCAGTCACTTCATAGTCATGCTCAAGTGAAACATGAGACGCATTCATCAAACGACCAAATTTTTCCAAATCTCCCGCTTGAAGTGCTGCTTGCGCTTTAAGAGTACGTTGGTTTTCAAGAACTGCGTGGCGAGCACGTTTCAAACGATTTGCGTCTTTGATCAGGTAACTGTATTCATCAAAAGCCCACTCATCTAATTCACCCAAGGTTTGGATATCCAAGGCAACTTGAAGTTCTTCCACTGCTTTTTCACACTCAGCACGACGTTCATTGTACTTAGAATCCGCAAGTTCACGACGTTTGTTAGTGTTCATGATAACAACAACATTGTCTTTCAAATCAAGAGGAACCAAGTCGTATTCTAACGTATTAGTATCTAGGTAAATAGCACGTTGGTCTGCCCCCATACCGATGGCAAATTGGTCCATAATCCCAGAGTTAACGCCGATAAAGTTATTCTCTGTTAGTTTTTCCGATTTTTAACCAAATCTAGACGATCCAATTTTAGGTCAAAGAGGTATTCTGCCACGACACCAGTCAAAAGCTCCAAGGATGCTGAAGAAGACAAACCAGCTCCATTTGGGATATTCCCAAAGACATAGAAATCAAACCCTTTGTCAATCACATGCCCAGCTTCTTGCAAGAAATGAAGGACACCTTTTGGATAGTTGGTCCAGTTGTGCTCCTTTTCAAACTTAAGGTCAGCTAGAGGAACTTCGATAATTCCCTTGTCCTCAAAGTTAGCTGAGTAAAAACGCAATACTTGGTCATCACGCTTGTGTGCGGCCCCATAAGTTCCTAGTGAGATAGCTGCTGGAAAAACATGGCCACCGTTATAGTCAGTATGTTCCCCAATCAAGTTGATGCGACCTGGTGAGAAGAAGGTTTGGTCTGCTTCTTGACCAAACAGCAAGAAAATCCTTGCGAAGTGCATCAGCAGTAAGATGTTGTGTCATATGAATTCTCCTTTGACGAATTGTTAGGTAAAAAAGTTTACCTTGTAATCGTTTTCTTCTATTGTACCCAAGGGTTTTGCTTAGGTCAACATTTTTACCGATATTTTACTAAACTATGAGTAAAAAGCAAGAAAAATATGTTATAATAACCTAAAAAGGAGGGGAATTATGGCTACACTCAAAGATATCGCTCAGCTAGCCTCTGTCTCGATCGCAACTGTATCCCGTGTCCTCAATCGCGATCAGAGTCTATCTGTTACGGAAGAAACCCGACATCGTATTTTAACAGTCGCCGAAGAACTAGGCTATACCAAACATCTCAAAACTGGCGAAAGTCATAAACTCAAACAGAAGATTGCTATCATTCAGTGGGTCAGTGAACAGGGAGAGTTGGAAGATCTCTACTACTACCAGATTCGACTAGGGATTGAAAATAGAGCTCAAGAATTAGATTACGAGATTTTGCGCTATTTCAATGACCAGCCTTTTACACTTAGTGAAGAAGTCATTGGTATCCTTTGTATTGGAAAATTTAGCCAAGCACAGATTGTCTCATTTGAAGAATATCACAAACCCCTAGTATTTTTAGATAGTGATACAATTGCCCTTGGTCATACCTGTGTTATTACGGATTTCTATAATGCAGTTAGACAGGTCGTTGATTACTTTACAAATCATGGGCTTAAAAAGATTGGTATCTTATCCGGTCTTGAAACTACTACTGACCAAGAAGAAGTCATCGCAGATAAACGTTTAGATTACTTTAAATCCTATATGCAAGAAAAGGGAATCTATAACGAAAAATTCGTTTTTCAAGGTCAATTTACTGCCAAATCTGGATACGACTTGATGAAGGAAGCTATCGAAAAATTAGGAGAGAAGCTTCCACAGGCCTTTTTTGCAGCTAGTGATAGCCTGGCAATTGGTGCCCTTCGAGCCCTTCAGGAAGCTAATATCAGCATACCTGAGCGCGTCAGCATTATTTCCTTTAATGATACTATTCTAACCAAGCAAGTGTTCCCACCACTTTCCAGTATTACAGTCTACACCGAAGAAATGGGACGAACAGGAATGGATATTTTGAACCGAGAAGTCCTTCACGGCCGTAAAATCCCAAGTCTGACCATGCTTGGAACCAAACTAACTTTAAGAGAAAGTACCTTGCACAAAGCACAATAGCTGAACATAAAAAATCCTAATAGAGATTTCCATACTCTATTAGGATTTTCTTTTTATACTCAATGAAAATCAAAGAGCAAACTAGAAAGCTAGCCACAGGTTGCTCAAAGCACTGCTTTGAGGTTGTAGATAAGACCGACGATGTCAGTTACCTATATCTACGGCAAGGTGAAGCTGACGTGGTTTGAAGAGATTTTCGAAGAGTATTAATCCATCACAATCATAGACTTAATAGACTTGCGTTCATCCATGTCTGTATAAGCTTGATTAATATCTTCCAATTTATAACTTGTGGTAAAGACACGTCCTGGATTGATATCGCCATTAAGAACCGCTTTTAACAAAACTTGTTTGTCATAAGTAGTAACTGAGGCTGCTCCACCTGCCACTGAAATATTTTGGGCAAAGGTCGAACCAAGGGCACGGTTATTGTAGTGAGGCACACCGACAAAACCTAAACGCCCGCCATTGTGAAGAACCCCAAGGGCCTGCTCAACGGCTGTCTCAGTACCAACGCACTCAAGAGCTGCATCTGCTCCACCACCGAGAATCTCACGGACTTTGGCAATTCCTTCTTCACCACGCTCTTCAACTACCGCTGTAGCACCTGACGCCAAGGCCATCTCCTGACGATCCTTGTAACGGCTCATGAGGACTATTTGCGAAGCGCCTCTCATCTTAGCAGCAATCACTGCACATTGACCAACTGCGCCGTCTCCAATTACGACAACCTTGTCTCCTGGTTTAACATCTGCCACACGCGCTGCATGGTAACCTGTTGGCATAACATCTGCTAGACTTAAGAAAGATTTGAGCATAGCCTCTGTATAGTCAGAAGGTTGCCCAGGAATTTTGACTAGGGACCAATTCGCATAATGGAAACGAATATATTCTGCTTGAACACCAGTAGACCAGTTGCTATTACCCAAATGACGATCACAAGTTCCATCAAAGCCATCATGACAGGCATCACATTCCCCACAACCATGTGTAAATGGAGCAATGACAAAATCCCCTGGTTTCACTGTCGTGATAGCCTCTCCAATTTCTTCGACAATTCCAATCGCCTCGTGACCACTGTTCAAACGGCCTTCTTTTATATTAGGATTACGATATGTCCATAAGTCCGAACCGCAGACACAAGTTCTCACGATACGGATAATAACATCATCTGCTTCCTTAATCTGGGGACGTTCCACTTCAACAAGACCAACCTGTCCTGCTTTACTATAAACTGCTGATTTCATAAAAACAATCCTCTCTGTTTCTTACTACTTCTAGTATACACTTTTTATCAAGCTTTCGCTCACTTATACTATAGCACATTAATGGTGATGATCATGCCCATGACTTTGACTGGCTTCCAGCTCTTCCATAATTCTCTTGTGGGCTTGATGAGTTTCTAGGTCTGCATCAACCTCAATGGTGATGTTTTGAAAGCCATAATCTTTGAGCATGGCACGGATTGCTTCTTTACAGACTTCCATGTGCTCCATCTTTTTGAGACAAACATGGACAATGGCGTTTTTTTCCAAACCATCCATGGTCCAAAGATTGAGCTGATTGATACTAGCCACATGGTCCAACTGCTCCAAATCACTCTTTACTTGCTTGATGTCTACCCCCTCTGGTACAGCGTCGAGGAAAATCTTAAGTGTAGACCAAAAACGTGGAATAGCTTTTGATAGAATAAAGAAGGAAATGACTAGGGATAGGAGGGGATCCAGGATATACCAGTCGGTAAATCGCAGAACAATGGCCATTAGGATAACAGCCACCCAACCCAAGGTATCTTCCAGAAAATGCAGGCTCAAAATAGACTCATTCTTGGTTTTTCCCTTACGAACTACTAGACTGGCTAGCACATTAATGCTAACAGCAATGATTCCTAGCCAGAGGATTCCCTCATCATTGACAGGTTGTGGGTGAACCAATTTCGTTATATTTTCCAAAATAACCAGAACAGACCCTGTCATGAGAATCACTGCCGTTACCATAGCCCCTAAAAGGCTAAAGCGCTTGTAACCCAAGGTATAGTGGCTGTCTTCTTCACGATTGGAAATACTCTCTAGAAAGGCGGAGATCCCAATAGCGATCGCATCCCCCAAGTCATGGACCGAATCCGCAAGGACAGCGCTGGACCCAAAAATCCCTCCTGCAATAAACTCAACAATGGCATAACTCAAATTCAAGAAAAAAGCTGTCCAGACCGCATGTTTTGACTTCATATTTCTCATTCCTTTGTTATAATAGATTAATGAACATCCTGTTCATTATCATTATCCAATAAAACTCAATGAAAGGATAGAGGCAAACTGTGCTCATTGTAAGATACTGAACAGTTTGTTCAAAGTGTCCATATGACTGCTCAAGATCGTCGCATTACCAAGACTCGAAAAGCTATCTATACTGCTTTTTTACAATTATTGAATCAAAAAGATTACGAAACCATCACAGTCCAAGAGATTATAGACCTGGCAGATGTGGGTCGCTCCACCTTTTACAGTCACTATGAGAGTAAAGAATTACTCCTAGATGAGCTTTGCCGTTATCTCTTTCATCATCTTTTTGAACGTGAGGAAGATATATCTACAGAAGCTTATTTGTCCCATATCTTTTCACATTTCAAGAAAAACCAGGACCATGTCACCAGCCTTCTTTTCTCTAAAAATGACTACTTCCTCCGCCAATTACAGAGAGAGTTAGAACACCATGTTTATCCTATGGTTGAGAAGGACTTACAAGTTTCCTATTCAAATATTCCTGCTTCCTATCTCAAGCATTTTGTCGTAACTAACTTTATCGAAACACTAACCTGGTGGCTCAAAAAAGGGAAATCTTATACGGAAGACCAAGTAGTAAGCTTTTACTTAGGCGTAATGGAAATGACAACCAAACAAAAATAAATCATCATCATTCTACCTAGAAAGGAAATCCTATGAACTTCGTTATTATTCTTGTTATTTTTATAATCTTCTTAGCTCTTGCTTTTTCCTCTTCTTCATTTATTGGCTAGCCTTTCAGAATTAAGAAAAGGCAGGAATCTCCTAGGAAATCGGCTTCTCCTTATCGGAAGTAGCCTTGCGACCTTATCTATCTTCCTCTACTTCTTTTTGCCGATTATCGCACTGTCTCTTTGGCTGATTGGCTGTGGATTAATTTGCTACGGAGCCTATTGGAATGGCAAACAAAAAGAAAACTTCCATCCAGCCCACCATCTGATTCGAATTGGAATTGCACTGGTGCTTACCATCTTGTTAGCCTTGGTACAATAAAAAAAGGATCTTTTGATCCTTTTTTGTATACTCATAAACTAATACTCCTTTGATTATTGCTTAAGTATTCCTTCTTGAAGGAGAAACTCATGCGCAACCTCTTCAGCTGATTTACCTTCCACACCAACCTGATAGTTCATCTGACTCATCTGGCTCTCGGTGATTTTCCCAGCTAGTTTATTAAGAACAGCTTCCAACTCAGGATGTTTTTCGAGTAATTCAGCTTTCATGAGTGGAGCGCCTTGATAAGGAGGGAAGAGTTGTTTATCATCCTCCAAAACCACTAAGTCATACCTAGCAATTTCAGCATCTGTTGAGTAAGCATCTGTAATTTGAATGTCACCTGACTGGATGGCTTGGTAGCGAAGAGCTGGTTCCATGGTTGCCACATTGAGATTCAATCCATAAACAGACTGCAAGCCCTTGTTTCCATCCTCACGGTCATTAAACTCCAGAGTGAATCCCGCCTTGAGCTGTCCTTCTACTTTTTTCAAGTCTGAAATCGTCTTAAGCCCATATTCTTGCGCAATTTTTTTGGGAACTGCTATAGCATAAGTATTTTGATAAGCCATGGGTTTAAGAAAGGCTAGTTGATCCTGTTTGGCAATGCCGTCACGAGCCACCTCGTAAACCTTTTCTGGATCATGCCCAATTTGTGGAGATGGTTGGAGGAGACTCTCTGTCACTGTTCCAGAAAATTCTGGATAGATATCAATGTCCCCTTTTTTCAGCGCTTGATAAAGGAAATCTGTCTTCCCAAAGTTAGGCTTGACCATCACCGTCATATCCGTATTTTCCTCAATGAGAAGCTTGTACATATTCATGAGAATCTCAGGTTCAGGTCCCAACTTCCCAGCTATAACCAGATTTTCTTTCTCTTTATTTAGAATCATGCTTGGAGCATAACTAGCTCCCAAACCAAGCATCATCACAGTAAACGCTGCAATAATCGTACGCAACTTTGCCTTTTCCAACCATTTGAGAACAACATTAAAGAGAATAGCCAAAATGGCTGATGAGATTGCACCGATTAAAATGAGACTAGCATTCCGACGATCAATTCCCAAAAGGATAAAGGAGCCCAATCCTCCAGCTCCCACAAGAGCGGCTAGAGTTGCTGTCCCAATGATCATAACGGTCGCTGTACGAATCCCCGATACAATGACAGGCATGGCAAGTGGAATTTCAAACTTCTTGAGTCGCTCCCACTTGGTCATTCCAAAAGCAATCCCTGCTTCCTCAAGACTAGGATCAATGCCGTTCAAGGCTGTGATTGTATTTTCCAAAATCGGGAAAATAGCGTAAATGACAAGGGCTGTGAGGGCTGGTAAGGTTCCAATTCCCATGAAAGGAATAAAGAGACCCAACAAAGCCATTGAGGGAATAGTCTGGAAGATACCCGCAACTTGTAGCACCCAATTCGCCACTTTTTTGTGGCTATTTAGATAAACCGCAAGTGGAATGATCAGAAAAATAGCAACCAATAAGGTCAAAAGAGACAATTGTAAGTGTTGTCCTAGAGCTGTTACCCATTCACTAAATCGCTCTTGAAAGGTTGAAATCAAATTAGACATGAAGGCTACCTCCAAACAAGTTTGCTACAAAGTCTGTCGCAGGTGCTTGTAAAATTGTTTCAGGTTCTGCCACCTGGCGAATTTTTCCATCCTGCAAAACTGCAATTCGATCCCCTAATTTCAAAGCCTCATCCGTATCATGAGTAACGAAGATGGTGGTCATCCCGAACTCCTTGTGCAAATCCTTGGTGAGAGCCTGCAACTGCTTGCGAGATATGGCATCCAAGGCTGAAAAAGGCTCATCCATCAATAGAATTTTTGGTTCCCCAATGATGGCGCGCACAATGCCAATCCGCTGTTGCTCGCCACCAGATAACTCGCTTGGTAAACGATGAGCATACTCTGCAGCAGGAAGGCCAACCTTGTTCAAGAGTTCTTCTGTTTTAGAAGCGATTTGTTCTTTACTCCATCCCTTCATCTCTGGAATGAGAGCTATATTTTCAGCAACGGTCAAGTTAGGAAATAGGGCAATGGCTTGAAGGACATAGCCGGTACTGAGACGTAATTCCCGTTCGTCATAGTCTTTGATGCGTTTCCCATCCATATAGATATTGCCATCTGTCGGTTCCAAAAGACGGTTAATCATCTTAATCATAGTGGTCTTTCCAGATCCTGAAGGACCCACTAACACCATAAATTCTCCATTTTTAATTCGGAGATTGACATCTTTTAAAATGTTTTTATCCGTGTAGCGCAAGGCTACGTGTTTGTATTCAATCATGTTTTTCCTCAATAAGTTTTCTATCTCTAAGAATATCCAAAAGGCTGCTTGCTGGATGCCTTAGAAGTTTTTCGATATCTGTTGAAACCCCAGCCTGTTCGCCAGCTTTAATCGCTGTATAGGTACTAACCCATGCATCGTACTCCCAAGTTTGTGCTGGCCATTTTTTTCGTGACTCATAGGCTTCTTCTACTGATTCATCTAGATACGTGATGTCCTTACCGGTCTCCTTTGAGAGAAGCGCTACAATTTCTTCCATGGAAAGATCCTCTGGCCCTGTCAGATTCAAGGCTTGATTTTCCCACTCCTTAGGATTTAAAAGAATCTCTGCTGCAACCCTAGATGTATCCTTACGGGCAACAGCTGACACAAAGCCACTGCCAGCAGGACCGCGAATTTCTCCATTTTCAAGAGCAATATCAATCAAGAAGTCCAAGTAAAAATTATCTCTCAAAAATGTATAGGTGAATCCTAACTTCTTGATATAGGCTTCCGTCTGGGCATGATCTCGAGACAAGGTAAAGGTTGCTTTTTCATCTGCTCCGTAAAAGGAGGTATAAACAATATGTTGCACCCCCGCTAGCTTTGCAGCATCTAAAAACTCCTTGTGCTCCTTGACACGCACTGGATTTTCCCGAGCAGATACCATCAACAAGGTATCGATACCCTTTAAGGCCTCAACCACCTCTGGAGTATTGGCATACACTATTTTACGGATTTCTGCAGACGCGTAGACTTTTCCACGCTCTGGGCTTCGTGCTAGATGGACGGAAGCGATTTCTTTTTTATCGACAAGATCAGCCACATAGGAGCCTAATTTCCCTGTTACACCTGTAATTCCGATCATAACTGTTACTTCCTTTCCCTAGATTTCATTTTCTTTAGCTTTTAGATTTGCGATAATACGTTCTTGATAGGCTTCAAATTCTCGGATTTCTTCATCTGAAAACCCTTGATAAAAAATCTCTCCCAGTTCTTTGCTGACACGGTCTCCAATTTCTTTTTGCGCCCAACCAAGGTCTGTCAAAGAGATATATTTTTTCCTTTTATCCTGCGTACAAGGTTGAATAGTGACCAAGCCTTGTTCTTCCAATTTCTTAACCATACTGGTCAATGTATTATTGGCTAGACCCGTCGCAAGAGCGATATCTGTCGCAGTAGCGCACCCCAACTCTTGGTTCCACAAAATCGTTAAAATTTTCCCTTGTTCACTTCTGTATTGAGCATCTGATTCCTTGCTCAGCAACTTTTGAAAGATACGTCCATTCAATAATCGAATCTGTAGAGCTTGGTAGCCCCCTAACATCTTGTCCGTTTTGTCTCCTTTTTTTATTCTATATCGAAGTTTTTTTAACTATTGTAGCTCTTTTTTTGTTACATCTGTCAACTATTTCGATATAGAAATGTTTTTTTAATAAGTCTGAATAAATCTCATAATTAAAATCCATAAAAAAATATTGAGTACAACTGTCATATCAGGGAGTTATTTCTGAAACTATATAACCGTCTCTTGGCTACCTCTTCATTTGAAAAGCCAAATTCTCCTGTTGAGAAACAACAAAAAGCTAAGCTTCTCAGACCATGTTCATAAGCTAAGGTCAAACACTCTTCATATGTCAATCCTAACTTCCGTCTTTCCAAATTCGTCACTTCTTCATAGATAATAGGCCCAACCGTGTGAAGGACATAGCGGAAATATAGGTTAAAGGCCTTTGTCCTAGCCTGTCTTGTGCTCCTGCATGAGCACAAGACAGGCTAAACAACTAAACCCTCATGACTATTTGAATTACATTGTCAAAGAAAACCTTCATCTATAAACTATTTTTCATATAGAAATAATAAAAAAACTTCCTACTAAAAAAAGCAGAAAGTCATTTTTTTAATAAAATTAAACATGAATCACATCTGAAGCATTTCTCTTAAAGAAATTGCTATGAGCCAGATAAGGACCGTACTTAGAATTTTTGACTAGAAACCAACCATTGAGGAATGATAAAAACTTTTTTTATAAAGTAGAGTAAGCAAAAAAAGTAAAAAGAACTATAACTAAGATCCTTTAACTCAAGAAAGTAAAGATAATAAAAAAAGCGACGAATTTAATAGAATATTTAATCCAGTAGCAAAACTAGCTGATAATATATTCGTCTTAATCTGAGGATTAAAGAATTTGACAGCAAATAAAGCCAATAAAGAAATATTATAGATACAAATTGGCTTGTAATCATGACGATAAAAAAACTAAACATTTACTGTTATAAAAAAATTAATCCCACTACTAAAATTACTCGCCTTGTTAATCCAAACATGCGATACTCCACTGATATCACTCCAAGGAACAAATAAAGCTAATCTTCTAAGGTAAATACCATCCTGTGTAATATAAAATTTCCAAGGAAAAAGAAAATGTATGCCGATACCAAGTAAAAAGCAATAAAAAGGAGGTAATACACTAACTGTGTTTGATCAAAACTAAAAGCGTAATCATAAAAATGTTATCGTTTGAAATCCTCGACCAACAATTTGATTAAAGCCTAGAAAAAAACAAAACAATTATAAATAAAAATATATCTATAAAAAAAATACTACGAAACTTTACACCTTTAGTCATAGATCATATTCTCCTAAATTATACTATCATCAAATAATACTTTATAATTTTTATGTAACCCTAGTATACCATTAAATACTCAAAGAATATAAAAAAATGATAGAAAGAGATATTAAAAAAAGTAGAGTCTAGTCAAAACTAAACTCTTTTTCTTTTTAATCTTCTTCTACCAAACGTTTAAACTCTGCTTGGATTTCTGTATTTTCTGTCGGTTTTAAGTACATGATTCCACCATTTGTTGTTGGTGAATGAAACACAATCGCTTCTCCTGTGTTAGTTAGCGTAAAAAAAAGTAACTATGAACATCCGGGTATTTATCCCAGTTACTATAGCGCTCTACGATGCGATACTTAGCAGTTCCTAACCCATTATCCGAGTATTCCGCATTTATTTTTTCACTCGGTCCATCCCCAAAGGTATAGAGATTATCTGCGCCGACATCGCCTCCAGCAATTCCTTTTTTGTAATTAGGTTGACCAAGTCTTTCTCCCCATCCTTTAATAAATTCTTCTAACTTAGCAGATTTACTAGCATTCCAAGAAGCTTTTTGCTTTTTCTCCCGAAATGGTCGTGCTAGTAGAGCTGTCAAATTTCTGCCAATCAAATCCCCTTAAATCAATTTGATCGGATGCATTTTTTCCAAAATCAGCGGCAAAATCATTTGCTTGTATATGAATCTCTTTTTCTTGAAGTATAGTCGCTTTCTCTTGCTTAGCATTAAACTGATAAAGAGTTCCATAACCTCGGTCCGTCCCAGAAAAACTAACTCAACTCAAGAATTTCACCACCTTGATAAAAAATCGTTGCTTTCCTATCACATCCATCAAGACCTGAAACAAATCCTTCCGCTAGAAGAACAGGTTTACCTTTTTGTAAATAGTAGAAACCAGTTAAAAAATATTTCCCGCTTAAATTAAGATCCGCTACAGGTAATTCCTCTATACCATCCTCATTTAAATCCACAAATGCATAACGCATATCATTTGAGCGATGAACAGCATACTCAACAGCCCAGCTATCAATTGGACTCTCAGTTCCTTGTAAACTCTTATAAAGAACAGCAATTGCATTAACATCCTTCGGTGTAGAAAGAATTTTTTTATAATTATCAAAAAAACAGGCTTGTAGAATTCTTTAAAAATTTTTTTCTTAGACTCTACGGATGTTAGTTCACTAGTATTTGATTGATTGACAGTTGTTGATAAACTAAGATCCTGACTTGAATTTTTCGGAACTTTGACTACTACAGCCAAACATAAAAAGACTTATGAAAAGAACTAGCAAGATACCTAAAAACTTCTTAGATTCTATAATGAACTCCTTTGTAGTTAACTAAGTATTGTAGTGATTTCACTTACATCATATCAAATGTTTAACAGTTTTAAAAAAAATAATATAAGATTAAGACAATAAAAAAAGAGCTATACAGCTCTTTAATTACGGAGAATAAGGGATTCGAACCCTTGCGCCGGTTACCCGACCTAACGATTTAGCAAACCGTCCTCTTCAGCCTCTTGAGTAATTCTCCTATTAATGGGCACGAGTGGACTCGAACCACCGACCTCACGCTTATCAGGCGTGCGCTCTAACCACCTGAGCTACGCGCCCAAGTAAAAAACTTGGTACTTGAACAAAGTTCAAAGCGGGTGACGAGAATCGAACTCGCGACAACAGCTTGGAAGGCTGTAGTTTTACCACTAAACTACACCCGCATAGTATCTTATTAAAAAAATGGCGCGAGACGGAATCGAACCGCCGACACATGGAGCTTCAATCCATTGCTCTACCAACTGAGCTACCGAGCCAATATTGCGGGAGCAGGATTTGAACCTACGACCTTCGGGTTATGAGCCCGACGAGCTACCGAGCTGCTCCATCCCGCGTTAATAATAAATAAAGGAGGATGTGGGATTCGAACCCACGCACGCTTTACACGCCTGACGGTTTTCAAGACCGTTCCCTTCAGCCGGACTTGGGTAATCCTCCATCATTACAATGGACCTTGTAGGACTTGAACCTACGACCACTCGGTTATGAGCCGAGAGCTCTAACCAGCTGAGCTAAAGGTCCAACAAGATCATTATAGCGGCGAAGGGGATCGAACCCCCGACCTCCCGGGTATGAACCGGACGCTCTAGCCAGCTGAGCTACACCGCCATCAATCGGGAAGACAGGATTCGAACCTGCGACACCTTGGTCCCAAACCAAGTACTCTACCAAGCTGAGCTACTTCCCGAATTAAATTGTTAATGCACCCTAGAGGAGTCGAACCTCTAACCGCCTGATTCGTAGTCAGGTACTCTATCCAGTTGAGCTAAGGGTGCTCATTTATGCCGAGGACCGGAATCGAACCGGTACGATCGTTACCAATCGCAGGATTTTAAGTCCTGTGCGTCTGCCAGTTCCGCCACCCCGGCCTCTCTAAGCGAACGACGGGATTCGAACCCGCGACCCCCACCTTGGCAAGGTGGTGTTCTACCACTGAACTACGTTCGCATTGACTCTGATTTAACTTAAAAAAAATGCCGGCTACATGACTTGAACACGCGACCCTCTGATTACAAATCAGATGCTCTACCAACTGAGCTAAGCCGGCTGATTTCTATTATGCGGGTTAAGGGACTTGAACCCCCACGCCGTTAAGCGCCAGATCCTAAATCTGGTGCGTCTGCCAATTCCGCCAAACCCGCATATATGACCCGTACTGGGCTCGAACCAGTGACCCATTGATTAAAAGTCAATTGCTCTACCAACTGAGCTAACGAGTCAAATAACTTTCGTTATTACGGTCCCGACGGGAATCGAACCCGCGATCTTCGCCGTGACAGGGCGACGTGATAACCGCTACACTACGGGACCTATGGGAGTTAACGGGATCGAACCGCTGACCCTCTGCTTGTAAGGCAGATGCTCTCCCAGCTGAGCTAAACTCCCAAAGGGTGGAGTCTAGCTCAGCCAACAGTAAGAAACTTCGTTTCTCTCATCCGCCGATTGTAATTTCGATTTCCTCTCAATTACTACTAAGCTAAACTCCCTAGAGCTAAGCGACTTCCATATCTCACAGGGGGCAACCCCCAACTACTTCCGGCGTTCTAGGGCTTAACTGCTGTGTTCGGCATGGGTACAGGTGTATCTCCTAGGCTATCGTCACTTAACTCTGAGTAATACCTACTCAAAATTGAATATCTATCAAATACTTTGAAACCTTCACACTTCGTATTCTCAGTTACTTTGGATAAGTCCTCGAGCTATTAGTATTAGTCCGCTACATGTGTCGCCACACTTCCACTTCTAACCTATCTACCTGATCATCTCTCAGGGCTCTTACTGATATAAAATCATGGGAAATCTCATCTTGAGGTGGGTTTCACACTTAGATGCTTTCAGCGTTTATCCCTTCCCTACATAGCTACCCAGCGATGCTCTTGGCAGAACAACTGGTACACCAGCGGTAAGTCCACTCTGGTCCTCTCGTACTAGGAGCAGATCCTCTCAAATTTCCTACGCCCGCGACGGATAGGGACCGAACTGTCTCACGACGTTCTGAACCCAGCTCGCGTGCCGCTTTAATGGGCGAACAGCCCAACCCTTGGGACCGACTACAGCCCCAGGATGCGACGAGCCGACATCGAGGTGCCAAACCTCCCCGTCGATGTGAACTCTTGGGGGAGATAAGCCTGTTATCCCCAGGGTAGCTTTTATCCGTTGAGCGATGGCCCTTCCATACGGAACCACCGGATCACTAAGCCCGACTTTCGTCCCTGCTCGAGTTGTAGCTCTCGCAGTCAAGCTCCCTTATACCTTTACACTCTGCGAATGATTTCCAACCATTCTGAGGGAACCTTTGGGCGCCTCCGTTACCTTTTAGGAGGCGACCGCCCCAGTCAAACTGCCCGTCAGACACTGTCTCCGATAGGGATCACCTATCCGGGTTAGAGTGGCCATAACACAAGGGTAGTATCCCAACAGCGTCTCCTTCGAAACTGGCGTCCCGATCTCATAGACTCCTACCTATCCTGTACATGTGGTACAGACACTCAATATCAAACTGCAGTAAAGCTCCATGGGGTCTTTCCGTCCTGTCGCGGGTAACCTGCATCTTCACAGGTACTAAAATTTCACCGAGTCTCTCGTTGAGACAGTGCCCAAATCATTACGCCTTTCGTGCGGGTCGGAACTTACCCGACAAGGAATTTCGCTACCTTAGGACCGTTATAGTTACGGCCGCCGTTTACTGGGGCTTCAATTCATACCTTCGCTTACGCTAAGCACTCCTCTTAACCTTCCAGCACCGGGCAGGCGTCACCCCCTATACATCATCTTACGATTTAGCAGAGAGCTGTGTTTTTGATAAACAGTTGCTTGGGCCTATTCACTGCGGCTGACGTAAAGTCAGCACCCCTTCTCCCGAAGTTACGGGGTCATTTTGCCGAGTTCCTTAACGAGAGTTCTCTCGCTCACCTGAGGCTACTCGCCTCGACTACCTGTGTCGGTTTGCGGTACGGGTAGAGTATGTTTAAACGCTAGAAGCTTTTCTTGGCAGTGTGACGTCACTAACTTCGCTACTAAACTTCGCTCCCCATCACAGCTCAATGTTATAGAACTAAGCATTTAACTCAGTTCACACCTCACTGCTTAGACAGACACTTCCAATCGTCTGCTTTAGTTAGCCTACTGCGTCCCTCCATCACTACATACTCTAGTACAGGAATATCAACCTGTTGTCCATCGGATACACCTTTCGGTCTCTCCTTAGGTCCCGACTAACCCAGGGCGGACGAGCCTTCCCCTGGAAACCTTAGTCTTACGGTGGACAGGATTCTCACCTGTCTTTCGCTACTCATACCGGCATTCTCACTTCTATGCGTTCCAGCACTCCTCACGGTACACCTTCATCACACATAGAACGCTCTCCTACCATACCTATAAAGGTATCCACAGCTTCGGTAAATTGTTTTAGCCCCGGTACATTTTCGGCGCAGGGTCACTCGACTAGTGAGCTATTACGCACTCTTTGAATGAATAGCTGCTTCTAAGCTAACATCCTAGTTGTCTGTGCAACCCCACATCCTTTTCCACTTAACAATTATTTTGGGACCTTAGCTGGTGGTCTGGGCTGTTTCCCTTTCGACTACGGATCTTAGCACTCGCAGTCTGACTGCCGACCATAATTCATTGGCATTCGGAGTTTATCTGAGATTGGTAATCCGGGATGGACCCCTCACCCAAACAGTGCTCTACCTCCAAGAATCTTTATGTCGACGCTAGCCCTAAAGCTATTTCGGAGAGAACCAGCTATCTCCAAGTTCGTTTGGAATTTCTCCGCTACCCACAAGTCATCCAAGCACTTTTCAACGTGCCCTGGTTCGGTCCTCCAGTGCGTCTTACCGCACCTTCAACCTGCTCATGGGTAGGTCACATGGTTTCGGGTCTACGACATAATACTAAAACGCCCTATTCAGACTCGGTTTCCCTACGGCTCCGTCTCTTCAACTTAACCTCGCATCATATCGTAACTCGCCGGTTCATTCTACAAAAGGCACGCTCTCACCCATTAACGGGCTCGAACTTGTTGTAGGCACACGGTTTCAGGTTCTATTTCACTCCCCTCCCGGGGTGCTTTTCACCTTTCCCTCACGGTACTGGTTCACTATCGGTCACTAGGGAGTATTTAGGGTTGGGAGATGGTCCTCCCAGATTCCGACGGGATTTCACGTGTCCCGCCGTACTCAGGATACTGCTAGGTACAAAGACTATTTAAAATACGAGGCTCTCACTCTCTTTGGCTGACCTTCCCATGTCATTCTTCTATAATCTTTGAGTCCACATTGCAGTCCTACAACCCGAAGAGTAAACTCTTCGGTTTGCCCTCCTGCCGTTTCGCTCGCCGCTACTAAGGCAATCGCTTTTGCTTTCTCTTCCTGCAGCTACTTAGATGTTTCAGTTCACTGCGTCTTCCTCCTCATATCCTTAACAGATATGGGTAACAGGTAGTACCTGTTGGGTTCCCCCATTCGGAAATCCCTGGATCATCGCTTACTTACAGCTACCCAAGGCATATCGTCGTTTGTCACGTCCTTCTTCGGCTCCTAGTGCCAAGGCATCCACCGTGCGCCCTTATTAACTTAACCTTATTTTTGACCTTTCAGTCATAAACTCTTATTAATACTACAGCGTTTTCGGTTTATTTTCTTGTTACTATTTGATATAGATATTCAATTTTCAATGTGCATTACTTGGTGATCTCTCACCAATGGAGCCTAGCGGGATCGAACCGCTGACCTCCTGCGTGCAAAGCAGGCGCTCTCCCAGCTGAGCTAAGGCCCCACAAGACCTCTCAAGACTAAACAAGACCAATGTGCATTCCTTATCCTTAGAAAGGAGGTGATCCAGCCGCACCTTCCGATACGGCTACCTTGTTACGACTTCACCCCAATCATCTATCCCACCTTAGGCGGCTGGCTCCAAATGGTTACCTCACCGACTTCGGGTGTTACAAACTCTCGTGGTGTGACGGGCGGTGTGTACAAGGCCCGGGAACGTATTCACCGCGGCGTGCTGATCCGCGATTACTAGCGATTCCGACTTCATGTAGGCGAGTTGCAGCCTACAATCCGAACTGAGACTGGCTTTAAGAGATTAGCTTGCCGTCACCGACTTGCGACTCGTTGTACCAGCCATTGTAGCACGTGTGTAGCCCAGGTCATAAGGGGCATGATGATTTGACGTCATCCCCACCTTCCTCCGGTTTATTACCGGCAGTCTCGCTAGAGTGCCCAACTGAATGATGGCAACTAACAATAGGGGTTGCGCTCGTTGCGGGACTTAACCCAACATCTCACGACACGAGCTGACGACAACCATGCACCACCTGTCACCTCTGTCCCGAAGGAAAACTCTATCTCTAGAGCGGTCAGAGGGATGTCAAGACCTGGTAAGGTTCTTCGCGTTGCTTCGAATTAAACCACATGCTCCACCGCTTGTGCGGGCCCCCGTCAATTCCTTTGAGTTTCAACCTTGCGGTCGTACTCCCCAGGCGGAGTGCTTAATGCGTTAGCTGCGGCACTGAGTCCCGGAAAGGACCCAACACCTAGCACTCATCGTTTACGGCGTGGACTACCAGGGTATCTAATCCTGTTTGCTCCCCACGCTTTCGAGCCTCAGCGTCAGTTACAAGCCAGAGAGCCGCTTTCGCCACCGGTGTTCCTCCATATATCTACGCATTTCACCGCTACACATGGAATTCCACTCTCCCCTTCTGCACTCAAGTTAAACAGTTTCCAAAGCGTACTATGGTTAAGCCACAGCCTTTAACTTCAGACTTATCTAACCGCCTGCGCTCGCTTTACGCCCAATAAATCCGGACAACGCTCGGGACCTACGTATTACCGCGGCTGCTGGCACGTAGTTAGCCGTCCCTTTCTGGTAAGATACCGTCACAGTGTGAACTTTCCACTCTCACACTCGTTCTTCTCTTACAACAGAGCTTTACGATCCGAAAACCTTCTTCACTCACGCGGCGTTGCTCGGTCAGACTTCCGTCCATTGCCGAAGATTCCCTACTGCTGCCTCCCGTAGGAGTCTGGGCCGTGTCTCAGTCCCAGTGTGGCCGATCACCCTCTCAGGTCGGCTATGTATCGTTGCCTTGGTGAGCCGTTACCTCACCAACTAGCTAATACAACGCAGGTCCATCTGGTAGTGATGCATTTGCACCTTTCAAGCACATATCATGCGATATCTACTGTTATGCGGTATTAGCTATCGTTTCCAATAGTTATCCCCCGCTACCAGGCAGGTTACCTACGCGTTACTCACCCGTTCGCAACTCATCCGGAAAGAGCAAGCTCCTTCCTTCAGCGTTCTACTTGCATGTATTAGGCACGCCGCCAGCGTTCGTCCTGAGCCAGGATCAAACTCTCATTAAAAGTTTGAGTTCTCACTCATTTCTGTCACTGACAGATTTATTGTTTTTTCATTGTTCAGTACTATAACCTTAAGTTATAGTGCCCTGCACATTGGTTCGTCTTGTTCAGTTTTCAAAGGTCTTTGTCTCTCGTTCTTATCGAGCGACAACTATATTAGTATATCACAGTCACTTTTCTCTGTCAACAGGTTTTTTTAATTTTTTTATTCCTATTAACCCAACCGCGATACACCCATAGTCCGTACGGGATTCGAACCCGTGTTACCGCCGTGAAAAGGCGGTGTCTTAACCCCTTGACCAACGGACCTTGAGCTTGTCAACTCTTTCTATTATACCTACTTTTAGATTCTTGTCAACTAGTTTTTTAAAAATTAGTTGAAAGGATTCTAGACTCACAAGTAGATTGGTAACTGATATTACAATTCAGCAATTTGATTTAAGTTTACTTCAGCTACTGTATCGTTACCAAACATTGAGATAGTCATTTTCACTTTGTTATTATCAATTTCAGTAATTTTTCCTGTGTAATCAGTAAAGGCACCATCAATGATTCGAACTGTTTGACCAACTTCAACATTGATATCGAACTCTTGAACCGTTTGTCCCATTGATACCAAGATATCTCTGATTTCTTGTTCCAAAAGTGGAGTTGGTTTAGATCTGTTCCCATGCGATCCGACAAATCCTGTAACGTTTGGAGTATTACGAACTACAAACCAAGCTTCATCAGTCATGACCATTTCTACAAGGACATACCCTGGGAATCGATTTTCTTCAACTTCTTTTTTCTTCCCGTTTTTTTCAACTTGTACAGTTTGAGTTGGGATTTCAACCCGCAAAATGTTATCTAACATATTGTATGTTTGCGCACGTTGCAAGAGATTTTCTTTTACTTTATTTTTCATAACCAGAATATGTTTGTAGGACAAACCATCCTTTATCAAAACTATCCATCTTTTTTTCCTTTCGTAACAGCGAACTTGTTTTTATCCAAATAAATTATACTGTTTTCTAAAAAAATATTAATAAATCGGATTAGTCCGCTAACGATTAATTGATCGAATATATATATAATGACGACAAAGAAAGCAGTATATTCCATAATAGATCTAAAATCTATCCAACTTTCTTTACGAGTCGGCCAAGTTGTGTTTCTAAGAAGCTTAAAAATATCCTTAATAAATCCCATTATATTCTCCTATCTCGTTTCTCTGTGTGTAGTGTATTTGCCACAATGCTTACAAAAATTTATTTACTTCTAAGCGAGTCAGTTTGGAGGTTCCACTGATTTTAATCGAGTAATTTCTAGAGCCACAAACCGCACTAGGCTAAACTTGCTTTTTTTATTGCCATAAAGCCTCCATATTATCTATTATAACAATTATCCCTAGCTTTGACAAGTTAAATCATACTATACATGTCACCTATTTTTAAAAATAAAAAAAGCCTAGGAATAATCCTAGACTCTATTTTACGTTATTTACCAAGATAGTATTCAGAAACTACGTTCAATTTTTCGTCAAATTCGAATACCAATGGTGGGAAGTTAGGGATTTCCACATCCATGATTTCGTCGTCTGACAATTGTTTGATGTGTTTTCACAAGGGCGCGGATTGAGTTACCGTGTGCACCTACGAATACGTTTTTACCATCTTTAAGAGCTGGAGCGATTTTGTCTTCCCAGAATGGAAGGGCACGTTCCAAAGTAACTTTCAAGTTTTCAGCATCTGGAATTACTGAGTCGTCAAGTGAAGCATAACGACGGTCAGTGTGAGCTGAGTACTCGTCATCACGAGGCATTGCTGGAGGCAATACATCGTATGAACGACGCCAGATGTGAACTTGTTCATCACCAAATTGTTCAGCAGCTTCAGCTTTGTTTTTACCAGTCAAACCACCGTAGTGACGTTCGTTCAAGCGCCATGATTTTTCAACTGGAACCCAAAGTTGGTCAGATGCTTCAAGTGCAAGGTTAGTTGTTTTGATAGCACGTTTCAATACTGAAGTGTATGCTTGGTCAAATTCAATACCAGCTTCCTTGATCAATTTACCAGCGTCAATCGCTTGTTGTGTTCCTTTTTCAGACAAATCAACATCAGCCCATCCTGTGAAAAGGTTAGCTTTGTTCCATTCAGACTCACCGTGGCGAGCGAAAACCAATTTTACCATTAGTTGGATTCTCCTTTTATTTTTCGAGGTTGCCCTCGTTTATCTATTCTATTTTACACAATTTTTCACAAAAAAGCTAGTTAAAATCAACGAAAAAGAGAAGAGCGTATCGACTCTTCTCTAAGAATGTATCTTATTCTTCAATTCTAAATTGTTTCAAGCTTGCTAAATACAAAGCTCCACCAATTACAAGGACGATTCCACCAATCCATCCAAAGAATGGGATCAAGGCAACAACAGAACCAACAATAAATAGAATTGATGGTGCTAGTGAAATACGTTTGTCATCTTTATAGTAGACAAGAGTAAGAATTCCAAGAATGAGGGTTGCAATTTTTCACCAAAGAGAAAACAATGAAAAATTATTCCCAATACAAGCCCCGCAACATCATCATCTTCAGAAATAGCTGCAAGAAAAATAATAAAAATTGGCAAGAAAGCTAAAAGAGCTCCTGCAATAATACCAATAATGCCATCTACTTGTGCTAGTGTTTTTTTGTCTTCATAAATATCTCCTTTTATTTTAATAAGGTATATTATACCATATTTTTTTAATAAAGTTTTTTTATTTTTTTAACAAAAATACAGGAATTTCTCCTGTATTTTTGTTAGATTATTTAGCTTCAAAGCCTTCTGCTACTGCGTCTGCAAAGTTTTCTTCAACGATGCTTGCACAGTGATCACAGATGGTTGCATTATAGCTACGTTCTGCAGTACTTGGATCGATGCGACGGCAACGATCACAAACTTCACCAGCTGCACGGTCAACTGTGAAGGCTACATCTTCAAAGGCCACCGCAGCTTCTGGAGCTGGTCCTTCTGCGATGGTCAATTCAGAAACAATCAAGAGTTGAGCAACATTGCTATCAACAGCTCCAAGAAGTGTTTTCACAACTTCATTTGGATAAACTGTCAAATGAGCTTCAAGTGATTTACCGATCACTTTTTCATTACGCGCTTCTTCCAAGGCTTTTTGAGCTTGACCACGGAAGTCCATGAAGGCTGACCAAGTATCCAAGATTTCTTCTTGGTTGACAAACTTTTCTGCTTCTGGCAATTCTGACAATTGAACGAAGTCTTCTGCTTCAAACTCAAGATAGGACCAGATTTCTTCAGCAGTGTGTGGAAGAATTGGTGTCAAGAGTTTTGTGATTTTCACAAGGATGTCATAGAAGACTGTTTGCATCTGACGGCGTTCAAGTGACTTAGCCCCTTCAATATAAACAACATCTTTGGCAAAGTCAAGGTAGAAAGCAGACAAGTCAACGTTGATAAAGTTCACCAATGCCTTGTAGATTGTCAAGAATTCAAAGTTAGCATAAGCATCACGAATGGTCTTGACAAGTTGGTTAAAGCGAATGGTCATGTACTTATCAACAGAACGAAGTTCTTCGTAAGCAACTGCATCCTCAGCTGGGTTAAAGTCAGATGTATTGGCTATTAAGAAACGAAGCGTGTTACGGATCTTACGGTAAGTCTCGGAGACTTGGCTCAAGATATCCATAGAGATACGCACGTCGTTGCTTGAGTCTACACTCGTTACCCAGAGACGCAAGATTTCAGCACCAAATTGTTTTTCAACGTCACTTGGAGCAATGGTATTCCCAAGAGATTTAGACATCTTTTCACCTTTACCGTCAAGGGCAAAACCTTGTGACAAGATTTGTTTGTATGGTGCGACACCATGGTTCGCCACAGAAGTGATGAGAGATGAGTTGAACCAACCACGGTACTGGTCAGAACCTTCTAGGTAGAGGTCTGCTGGGTATTTGAGTTCTGGACGGTTAACAACAACCCCATTCCATGATGAGCCTGAGTCAAACCAGACGTCCATGATATCTGTTTCTTTCTTGAACCCGCCATTTGGTGAACCCGGATGGGTAAATCCTTCTGGCAAGAGGTCCTTCGCTTCACGTTCCCACCAGATGATTGAACCATGGTCTTCAAAGAGTTGAGCCACTTGCTCGATGGTTTCAGCTGTCATGATTGGTGTTCCATCTTCAGCGTAGAAGATTGGGAGTGGCACACCCCAAGCACGCTGACGAGAGATAACCCAGTCACCACGGTCACGAATCATATTGTAAAGACGGACTTTACCCCACTCTGAGTGGAACTTGACTTTTTCAATTTCGTCCAAGATTTCTTGACGGAATTTAGATACAGAAGCAAACCATTGTGGCACAGCACGCCAGATGATTGGTTTTTTCGTACGCCAGTCAAATGGGTAGGAGTGAGAGATTTCTTCTTGAGCAAGGAGCAAGCTACCAAGTTTTTCAATAACTGTTGGAACAACCTTGTCATAGAATTGACCTTCGAATTCCTCACCCGCGTTGGCCATCATGATACCGCGTTCGTTGACAGTTACAGCAACTTCGAGACCATTGGCAACACCGACATTGTAGTCGTCCTCACCAAAACCAGGGGCTGTATGGACGATACCTGTACCAGAATCTGTTGTAACGTGGTCACCAAGAATAACGAGCTCATCTACAGCAGTGTCCCATGGGTGCTCTGTCACGATTTGGTTCAATTCTGAACCGCGGTAAGTCGCCAAAACTTGAACATCCACCCAACCGAATTTCTCAGATAAGCTGTTCAACAATTCTGAAGCGACCACAAACTTACGAGTTTCACCGGCTGGTTGCACCAATACATAATCAATATCTGCACCAACAGTCAAACCACGAGAAGCTGTGATAGTAAATGGAGTTGTTGTCCAGACAACGATGTAAGTGTCTGTATCTAGGACACCCTTTCCATCTTTAACTTTGTTAGCATAGTAAAGTGAAGTTGATACCAAATCATGGTATTCAATCTCTGCTTCAGCAAGGGCTGATTCAGAAGACCAAGACCAGTAAACCGGTTTAGCCCCACGGTAGATATAGCCTTTATTGGCCATTTCACCAAAGACGCGAATTTGCGCTGCTTCATAGTCAGGCGTCAAGGTTACATAAGGATGATCCCAATCACCTGAAACACCCAAGCGTTTGAAGTCTTCGCGTTGTTTATCTACTTGAGAAAGAGCATATTCACGACAAAGTTTCAAGTACTCAACCAAGTCCATTTCTTTGCGTTTAACACCTTGTTTAGCCAAGACTTGCTCGATTGGCAAACCATGGGTATCCCAACCTGGAATATAAGGGGCGTAAAATCCTGACATAGACTTAGAACGAACAATGATATCTTTGAAATCTTGTTCATGGCATGTCCTACGTGAATGTTTCCGTTGGCATAGGGAGGGCCATCATGAAGTGTAAAATGCGGTTTTCCTTCATTTAACTCTTGACGACGTTGATACAATTTTGCATCTTCCCATTCCTTTTGCCAAACTGGCTCTTTGGTCGGAAGACCTGCACGCATTGGAAATTCTGTTTTCCCAAGATTGAGGGTTTCTTTAAGTTTCATGTTTACTCCTTTAATGTAAATTGACAATATAAAAACCACGACTCGCAAAAAGGACGAAAATCGTGGTACCACCTTTGTTCGGAAAAAGACTTAGTCCCTTTCCCTCTTTTCCCGTAACGTGGGCAAACGTCAAATCTTACTATCTTCAGATTTGATGCTAAGAGAGGATAAATTTACCAACAGGGATTGTAGGACTTCCACCATCTCCTACTCGCTAGAAATGTGTTTGATAAATTCTTGTTCTCTAATGAGATTCTTATAAAATTAGAACTGACTCTTGTTGAGTGTTAGGATCGTCTTGAGGTCCTTCCTCATGCGATGGTTCAACAGGACTTTCAGCAGCTGGCTGAACTTCAACTTCAGTTTCAGTTGACTCTTCAGCAACTTGCTCTGCTTCCAACAATTCTTTGTTAGCTGCTTCAATACGTGCTTGAAGTTCTGCAACTTCTTCTGGAGAGAATTGACGAGTCATGTCAATCGGCTCTTCTTCATGGTATGACGATACATCTTCACCTAATACTTCTTCGACAACTTCCTTGAATGCCTCATCACTTGTTTGAAGATAAGTTGCAGTTGGGCGTAAAATTTCTTCCCAATCTGATGAATCAACAATAGCCAACTGACTTTCGATTGTTGATTTCAAACGTTGGTGGAAGACGCGACTCTTGTTCTTCAACTCTTCAGTTTCTACAGCAACTTTTTTAGCATTATCTGTAGCTTGTCGCAAAATTTCATTGGCTTTATACTTAGCTTCATCAAGTAAACGTTGAGCATCTTGCTCAGCCTGCTTAATGATGTTATTAGAACGGTCATTCATGGCTTGTTTTACACGTTCAGCTGTGTCTTGGGCAATCAAAACTGACTGACTCAGCGAATCTTTCATTTCATCAAAATACGATAAACGGTCCTCTAAATTTTTAATATGTTGCTCTTTTTCATGATTACTACGAACCAAATCTTCATAATCTCGAACAACAATATCTAAAAAAATTCATCAACTTCTTCACGATTAAAAACCTCTAAACTGAACACCAAAGGTTTTTATCCTTAATTTCTAACGATGTAATTGGCATATTTTTTTCCTCACTTATTTAATAAAAAATAGAATCATTTATTGCTTCTGGTTCTTGCTCTTGCTTTTTCGTCATTTGTTACTGTTCTCTTAGGAATATCATTCGTATAATAGGAAAGACGTTTTTTTCTAGTCTTTTTAATATAACATTCTGTCTCATCCTTGTATCGAACTAATTCCTCGTAATCAATATATATCTTATCTAAAAAAATTCGTCAACTTCTTCCTGATCGTAGCCTCGGAATTTTTGTTGAGAAAACTTTATCAACAATATCTTGTGGTGTAATCGACATGTTTCTTCTCACTTACGTAGTAGTAGCTGGACTGTTAATTTTTTCTTATCTTTTTTTGTTTGACCGTTTTCTTTAAGCAAAACAATTCGCCCAAAACGTCTGACACTGATCAAATCACCAATTTTTACCTGATAGTCCGACTTTTCAACTATATGATAATTGACCTGAACTAACTTCTTTTCAACCAGAGCTGAAGTTTGAGAACGTGATAATTTCAATATACTAGATAAGAAGGCATCCAGTCGCAGGCTTGAAACCAAGACTTCTTTTTCTTGATACTCGTCTTTAGATTCTATCCTATCTGAAAAAGGGCGTTCTACTAAACTTACAGGCAACTTGGAGATCTTTTGAATCCCATCCTGGAACAAGGTGATAAATCTCTGATCCACAATAATCTGAGCCTTTTCTTCAGTCACTAGGATATCACCGAACAACTTACGATCGATACCCAGACGATTGAGAACCGTTCCCAGAATTTTTGAATGGGTTAGTTGTTGAAACTTGCTGGGATACTCAATCTCAAGCAAGACCATTTCAAAATCTTCCAAACTTGGTGTAAAATAATCTGGCGCTAGAATCACTCTAGCATACTCCGAAGGGACATGACTAGTACTAGAAAAGGTTTTTATCCCTCTATTGTTTCCCAATGTCTCCAAGATAAATACTTGATGAGGATTGATAAAAGGAGATAAAATCGGTGCATAATGTTCATCTACCTGTCTTAACCACTCTAGCCCCTTGTCAATGAATGGAATATCTTCTGCTGCAAAATGTTGGTAAAGTTCTTTGCTCATAACATAACCAGCAAATTGATAAGATAGCGACTAATCGCACGGATGAGAATTAGAGCTATCCAAACCGAGAAATCCAAACCTGCAATTTGAAGAGGTAAACGTTTCAAAGGCTCAAGAATTGGCTTACACAAAGTCTCCAAGAATTTTCCCAACTGGGTGTTATAGGCATTTGGAAACCATGATAATAGTGCAAAAGCTACAAGTATCATTGAATAGATATCTGTAGCATTTTGGATAAAACGAATTATTAGAAACATTAACGTACTCTATTTCTCTTCATGTCAAAGTCGTACTCTTCGCTTTGAGCTTCTTCTGGCAAACGGATATCTTCAATGTTTACTACAACACCTACTGGCGTCAAAAGATACATTGTGTTCGCAACTTTTCTTAACTCACCAGCCAAGACATGACGTGCCCCATCCAAGTAATCCAAACAACGACGAGCTTGAACTTCTGTCATATATTGGAAGTCAATCAAAATACTTTCGTTACCAGCCAACAAATCTACAATATCTGTTGCATCTTCGTAACGACGGGGATAGCGAACATCGATGGTTACTTTTTCAGTAGAGCGATGGCTTTCAATCGCTAGTTGTTGTTGACGAGCATGAAGTTTGGTAATGTTTTTTTCTTTTGCTTCAACTGAAGAAGATTCTTGAGCAGTAGCTTGCTGTGGTAATTCTCTTTTTGGAGGAACCGAAGCTAGTGAACGCTCAGAACGTGCAGCTACAACTTCTGAAGCAACTTCATCTCCATCTTCTATAAAGTAATCTATAAATTTATCAAATTTATCTTTTAATGACATGATTATTTCCTATTTAAAAAATGCTGTACCAATTCGAACATAAGTTGAGCCACACTGAATCGCTTCTTTATAGTCACGACTCATTCCCATGCTTAGTTCTGTCATTGGCATATTGGGGAGTTGTTGTTCACGAATGTATCGTTGCAACTCTTGCGTTTCTTTAAAGATTTTTTGCAACTCTTCTGTTTGAGCTTCAAACGGAGCCATGGTCATGAGACCAACATACTCTATTTGATCCAAGCTTGACAAGTCTGGTAAGACAGTCAGTAGTTCATCTTTTGAAAAACCATGCTTGCTTTCCTCTCCAGAAATATTGACCTGCAAAAAACATTTAACCTTACGATTGGCACGTTTTTGAATTTCTTGAGCTAATTTCAAAGAATCTAAAGCGTGAAAATAATCTACATAAGGAATAACATCCTTCACTTTTCTTCTTTGTAAGCTACCAATCAAGTGCCAAGTAACATCTTTATCACTTAAAGCATGATACTTTTCAAGAAATTTGTCGACACGATTTTCACCAATGTGTTTGACTCCTTGGTCAATCAAATTTGCTGCAGTTGCAATATCAACATATTTTGTTACAGCAATTACAGAAACCGAACCGTCTTCACGGCCGGTTTCTTGAATTGCTTTAGTAACCTGTTGAAATACCTGATTTGTATTTTCTTTTAAATCCATCTCTATTAACGGTTTTTTTAAAGAATGGTGGTGTTTCCAACTCATCTTCGTCAGAAGATGGTGCTTCAAAAACGTTCAACTGGAGATACCACTGATTCACCTTGACGAACAATTGAATCACGTCTCAAGTCCCAATCACCGAAAGCTGATGCTTTAGGAGCTTCACTTTGACGTTGTGAAGGAGTTGGAAGTTCAGCTGTTTCAGCCAAATCAAAACGACGGTCATAAGTGTGAGTGTGACCAGTTCTTACTGGTTCACGGAATGCCGCTTGTCTTGGTTGTGGCGCTACAACTTTTTCAACTGCATCTTGACGAACTCCAGTTGCAACAACAGTTACACGGATTTCATCTTTCATTGATTCATCAATAGAAGTACCGAGCCAGATGTTTACCCCATGACCAGCGACTTGATTGACGATTTCTGAAGCTTCTTCTGCTTCAATCAAGGTCATATCCAAACCACCAGTTACGTTAACGATAACATCTTCTGCACCATCGATAGTTGTTTCAAGAAGTGGTGAGTAGATAGCTTTACGAGCCGCTTCAATAACACGCTCTTCTCCGCTACCAATACCGATACCCATGAGGGCATTTCCTTTGTTTGCCATTACAGTCTTCACGTCTGCGAAGTCCAAGTTGATCAAACCAGGATTTGTAATCAAATCTGTAATCCCTTGAACACCTTGGCGAAGAACGTTATCCGCTTCAGACAAAGCTTCAAGAAGTGGAGTTTTCTTGTCAACAATTTCTAATAAGTTGTTGTTTGAAATAATCAAGAGAGTATCAACGTGTTCGCGAAGTTCATTGATTCCTTCAACTGCGAATTGACCACGTTTGCTTCCTTCGAAACCAAATGGACGTGTCACGACACCGACAGTCAAAGCACCCAAACCTTTAGCGATACGAGCGATTACTGGTGCAGCACCTGTACCAGAACCACCGCCCATACCAGCAGTGATGAAGACCATATCTGCACCACTGATAGCTTCAGTAATTACTTCTTCGCTTTCTTCAGCAGCCTTGCGACCAACTTCAGGTTGTCCTCCAGCACCAAGTCCACGAGTTAATTTAGGACCAAGTTGGATAACTGTTTCAGCTTTTGTACTGCTCAAAGCTTGCACATCTGTGTTGGCTGCGATGAACTCAACACCTGAAACGCCTTCGTCAACCATGCGGTTAATGGCGTTTCCTCCGCCTCCACCGACACCAATTACTTTAATTACTGCACCTTGTGCTGCTGCTGTATCAAATGAAAATGTCATATTTTATTCCTCTATCCTATTCATCAAACATGCTTCCGATCAAGCTACGGAAACGTTCAGTTAACTTACCTTTTGGTTTTTCTTCTGATTGATTTGGAATTGTTGTTTCAGTTGTATAAGTCGATGGTTCCACTGACTCAGTCGAAGTTGTTCCAAATACTGAACGTTGAGAAGCCGCAGATTTTTCCTGACTTGAAGTTCTGAAGTCAATTGGTTGTTGACGCAAAACTTGATCTCCTCTGATAGCTCTTTGAGCCAAAACATTAATTTCTGTAAGACTTCCAGCAAATTCTGACAAACTAATCACATGAGCAAATGCAGGATTGCGGATACCTACTTGGTTTGGAACATAAAGTTTTACACGAACGCCAAGTACTTCTTGGGCAAGCTCAACGATGCCTGGCAGAATAGCATTTCCACCAATCAGAGCAATACCACCTGGCAAGTCCAACAAATGTCTTCTTTCCAAATCTTGTTTGATTTGTTCAAAGATGTGTTTCAATCTAGCTGAAATAATTTGAGCCAAGTATTCTTCTGTAACTTCAACCGGTTCTACTTCCCCGATAACTTCAACTTGGAAAGTTTCTTTGCTTGCAAGTTGCGGATAAGCTTCACCGTAGTTAAGCTTCAAACCTTCTGCGATCTTCTTAGAAGTTTTAAGAACTTTTGAAATATCTTTAGTGACGTAATCGCCACCTTCTTGGTAAACATTTGTGTATTGTAGCTCTTGGTTACGGATCGTAGCAACACTTGTTTGACCCCCACCCATATCGATAACAGTCGCTCCAAACTCACGTTCTCCCTCGTTAAGAACAGAGTTTACAATTGCAAGTGGTGAAATAATCACGTTATCAACTTGAACTCCAACACGTTCTACTGTTTTGCGAAGGTTGTGAAGAATGGTTCTTGGACCTGTATAGAGAAGTCCACGCATTTCCAAACGAACACCCATCATACCACGAGGGTCACGAATACCTTGGAAACCGTCTACTACAAATTCTTCTGGAACAAACGTAATCACTTCACGATCAGGTGTCATGCTCTTAGTCAACGCTGATTTGACAACATTCTCAACATCTTGATCTGTAATTTCTTTTGTATCTGACGTTACAGGAATCATTCCCTGAGTTGGTTCCACTTGCAACAAGTTTGCTGGAAGCCCAACGTTTACTGATTTGATTGAAATCCCTGCTTTTTCTTCTGCTTGAGAAATAGCAGATTTGATAGCCGTTGCTGCGGCTTCGATGTCAACGATAATCCCATCCTTGACACCTTTACTTTTGGCGTTGCTAACACCGATTACATTTACTTCACCATCTACAAGCTCAGCAACTAACACTTTAATTGAGCTTGTTCCAATATCTAAGCCTGTAAAGAAACCATTTCTAGTCATTACATTGCGTCCTCTCTATCTTCCAAGTTTCACACTTTGATTTTTTTAACAGCTACAAGAAGGCATAGCTATTCACAGAATATTATATCACAAAAAAAATCCGATTCGTGCCTATTTTTTGTGATTTTTATCGAAGGTTTTTTTCATTAAAATTTTTTTAATATTCCATTACAAGTGATTGTTTTTTTATCTTTTTTTCCAATAATTGGTGTAAAAGAGTCAGAAAAACTGAAAAAAATGCGTTGTAATTTGTTGTATTTTTTTCAAGCATTTTTCATTCCGTGCACATTTCAATTTTACATTGGAATGAGGTACTTAAATTTTCACTAACAATCAATCACTCCTTTACAAACTAATACACTAGTATGACCAACTTTGTAACAAAAATAAGAAGTCCAAAAAGACTTCTTATTCTGTTAATTTTTTAAGAGCACTGGTTAGATAAAAACCATCTCGTATTTTTTTACCAATATTTTTTGCATTTGCAACCAATTCTTGATAATCGGCATCCGATAGATTTTCAATCGTTTTCTTCAAATCATGAAGTGATTCCACTGCAATCCCACAGCCCTTCTCAAGCACAAAATGAGACAAGGCTGACTGTTTCCAAACCACAAGTGGGAATCCTGAGGCCAAGTACAGTGATGCTTTATGAGAGTTGTTATAGCGAAGGTACTCGCCAAAGACACCACTACAGGTTTCAGCACTATCACCATCCCAGACAAGACCAAAACCACCCTCAAGGGCCGCAGGAAGCTCATCCGGTAGGAAGGAGCCAAAGTAAGTTTCATTCTCTAAAGCTCTACTCTCATCAAAACCAACACCATAGAGATTATATGCAGGTTCTGCAGGAAGAGCATAGAGATAACCTGCTTTTTCTTGTGCCAAATTACCAGCCACAATAATTGGCTGATTCTTAGTTAGACCAGTCTTCTCTTGGAAATTTGGAATCAAGTAGTCGAAAATGCCAAGGCTAACAATCTTATCTTCCGCAATCCCTTTATCCACCAAAACAGATTTCATAACTGGATTGTGGGCGATGATCCCATCAGCTGCTTTGAGAAAACTTGCTTCTTGAAGGTACATCCGAATTCTGTGTTTTAAAGGTAGTGAAGTCATGTTGGCATGGCGAAGCACTTCTAGGTCATGAATCAGAAGATAGACTTTAATCCCTCTTTTTTGCGCTTTTTTGACTAAATGGGTGGAGAAAAAGCTATGGTGAAGCATTGGAAACTGGATCAACAACTCATCTCCTTGCTTTAGTTGATCCAAGGCTTGTCCAAAGGCCTTTGCCTTATGGCGTTGTGCCGCAAGGGTACTCATCTGATACCAATTGTCGACGGAAAGGACCAAGGGATGATAGCCTTCTTCTTTCACAATACTTTCTACGTCATTGCGTGCTTTATTTCCCGCGTTCTTTGCGTTGACATCATGCAGGAATTCTTCTTTTAAGTAGTATTTCATAAATTATCATTTCTATTAATCAAACTCATTTGCTACGACTTCTAGAGCACGCTCAATAACCACGTGCATGTCGTAGTATTTATAGTCTGCTAACCGCCCACAGAAGATGACCTTGTCATTTTTGGCTGCTTCTTCTTGGTACTTAGCAAACATGGCGTTGTTCTTTTCATCGTTGATTGGGTAGTATGGTTCATCTCCACGTTTCCAGTCAGCTGGATACTCACGGGTGATGACTGTCTTAGGCTGAGTTCCATACTCGAAGTGCTTGTGCTCAATGATCCGAGTATAAGGAATCTCACGCTCTGTGTAGTTGACCACCGCATTCCCTTGATGGTTTTCCTCATCCAAGACTTCGTGTTCAAAACGCAGGCTACGGTACTCCAACTCACCGTGTTTGTAGTCAAAGTACTGGTCAATCATTCCTGTAAAGACAACTTTATCAGCTGAAGCTTCAAGCTCTTCACGATTGGCAAAGAAATCAATGCCAAGCTCTACTTCTACATCACCCAGCATGTTTCAATGATGACGTTGTAACCACCGATTGGAATTCCTTGGTAACGGTCATTAAAGTAGTTGTTATCAAAGGTCAAACGAACTGGAAGACGTTTGATGATAAATGGTGGAAGGTCTGTTGCAGAACGTCCCCATTGTTTTTCAGTATAGCCCTTGATCAATTTTTCATAGATATCTGGACCGATCAACTTGATGGCTTGTTCTTCCAAGTTTTTCGGTTCAACATCCTTCATATCAGCCGTTTGCTCAGCAATCTTGTCCTTGACTTTTTGAGGAGTCTTGGTTCCCCACATAGCGTAGAAGGTATTCATGTTAAAGGGAAGATTGTAAAGACTGCCCTTATAGTTAGCCACTGGTGAGTTGATATAGTTATTAAATTCAGCGAATTGGTTAACATAGTCCCACACTTTTTTGTTAGACGTATGGAAAATGTGGGCACCATACTTGTGAACATTGATGCCTTCAACATTCTCACAGTAGATATTTCCACCAATGTGGTCCCGCTTGTCAATCACTTTTACTTTTTTACCACGTTTTGTAGCTTCGTGTGCGAAGATGGCTCCAGACAAACCTGCACCAACGATTAAATAGTCATACATATTAAAACTCCGTTAATAAACTCTACAATTTCTTATTAATGCTGACTCAGAATCAGCAAAAGTTAGTTGTTTTTTAGAAAGGTATCATATCATGCATTAGACCAGCCTAATATCTAGTACTAGAGCTAGGTCGCATTTAATGCAACAATATCATTTGATTCTTTTTTGATAAAAGTATTTGTCGTAAATAGTAAAAACATGAATATATTATATGTTGGAACAAACCAAAATGCTTCAATCATACAGTTAAAAGCAATCAATGATAAAATCGCAACGAATAAATATTGACCATCCTTATACTGTTTTCTCGAGGCGACAACATAAATTACGATCAATAGGACTACAGGAACTATTCCATATGTAAACAACATCTGCACATAAGAGGAATCTACATAGTTATACCCAATTACAGATTCTGTTTTTCCACCTGATCCGATAAATTGAACGTTTCTAGTCCCAAATAGATGCACTTCAAATGTAGCAAATGCATTCCTGCCTAGAGCCAGCCTTCCCGTAATTAATTTGTTTATCGATACTAAAAATGGATCAGACCATGAAAACTTGTATGATAAATAAGTAACAACTGAAGCGAAGACAACAACCGAATAAGGTAGTAAGGCAAAAATTTTTTTAATTTTTTTCCTTGCTATAATAAAAAAATAAGTGAAAAATAACCGTCGCTAACAAGATTGACAAAGCATTTAAACGTGCATCACAGTATTTTATAATAAAAGCTGATAGCAAGAAGCCAAACAGAGTTCTGGTCCATATCAATTTATCTTTTAAAAGATAAGAAATTGCTAAAAATAGATAGAAGCAATGTGATGCAAAGTCCGTAGGATAAATAAACCCAAACGAATTTCGAATAACACCTGCACGATTATACTGCAAGTTAGGAACCATGCCAACCAGCGATAAAAGAAAAACACCAACTACGAGAATACCAGCTACAACTACATAGTTCCTCAAAACTACTTTCATATCTACATTAACCAAGAGGACTAGTAGCATCGAATAGACTAGAAAATTAAGTCTGTTCGTTTGAAAATACACTAAAACCCCTGAGAGCAACAATAGAATAGAAAGTATTAGATATTTGTATGAGACCCGCATTTTATACAAAAAACGAAGCCCTAAAAGCAATACAACCAAAAATAGGAAATTTACTTTGACTTGAAAAAAAGTCCTATCCAGCATAGTAGTTGATATAGTATTAAAAAACACCACTACAGATACAACAATGCTGACTAGTAGGTTTTCAAATTTAATTTTTTTATCATATTTTTTTGAAAAAAAGAATTATACAGGGTGAATTATAAGAAAAAGAAATATGGAATTGAATGAGAAAAAAATAATATTTCTTTAATCTTCTAGTTCACTTATACTCTTCTATCCTCCCTTTCCTAACTATTTAATCAACCAAAGCGAATTTAATCTATACAAGAGTTCATTTTACAATAAGACTATAAGTTGCTGAAAATTTCTATTTATTCCTTTCAATTTCACTTATTCAATAACTGCTGTTTCAACTCTTTTTGGACTAATTACCTTTAAGAATAGTATTTGAAAAATGTAAAGTATCGCTCCTATTGTAGCAAATATCATAACATTTATAACAGGCGTAAAATTCACTGTAGTTTTTTTACAACGAATAGTACACCGTACATGAGAGCTGATGCTCCTATAATTTTTAACTGTCGAAGCTAGAAGAGGCACTTCCTTTAAATAGTTTCTTGTAAAATACAGTTGAATAGCCCATACTAAGGCTTCTGTTAATACAGAAACAATGGTCTGCTCCGATATAACCTAATTTAGGTAGTAATAATAAATTTAAACCGACACTCACAATAGCTGGAATAGTTGTCGAAATCATAAATTCTTTATTTTTTTATTATGTGGAATCAAGATTTGAATACCCATAATATTTGTCCAGCCAATAAAGAACATTCTAAAAATCATAATTGCTATCGCATATTTAGCATCTTGGAAATCCTGTCCTAAGAAAAATTGCACGAAATCATCATTAACAATTAACATTCCTGCTATTATAGGAAAAATGACTAAATTGTATATTAAGAAAGACATCTGATGCATTTTGTTTACAGCCTTGTGATCTCCAGTTGATAGGAGATTGGCAACACGAGGAAGCATTACGCTTCCTAACGAAGTCACTAGTGTAAGCAAAATATTGACCAATTTTAAGGCTTGGTCATAAATTCCGACGTCTTTAGTTGAGGCTAATGCCCCTAGCATAGTACGATCCAAAGTAACATATAGTGAAATAGCTATTTGCGGCAAAAACAAGAGAACAACTGGTTTCAAGTGTTGTTTAGCATAGGACCAATCAAAATGTGGTTTCCCGATAAATTCTCTAGCTGGCAACCACATACTAAACTGCCCCAATAATTCAAATATTGTTAGCAAAAACACATAAAGATATAAATCATTTGCTGATTTTACAAATAAGAAGATCGAAATAACACCAACAAGTTTGACAGTAATATTTCTAACTGTTATCTTGCGAAAATCCTCTAACCCTTGAAATAACCAAGAAATATCCATTCCTTTAGATACCAAACTCAAGCCCAATATATATGCAACTGGATTCTGCATAAATGAAAAGGATAAACACATGATAATGTATAAGGAAATCGAAAGGACAGTAGCACCAAGTTGCAAGGTGTATATGCCCCAAAAGTTTTTTCGGATATCTTTACGATGGCCTGAAATTTCTTTTGTACCATAATTAGCCACGCCCAATGTCGCCAATAAAATAAAGTAGGTTACAATTGAATTGAAATAACCATAAGTTCCTAAATCAGCTGAACTAAACACCCTGGTCACATAAGGTGTCGTTATAATAGGAAGAATTATCACTAGTAGCTGGTAAGAGAGATTATATGCATAATTTTTTTAAAACCTTCATTCTTACCTAACTCATCTTCTCTCTAATTTTTTCATACAGTTTTGGAGAAACCAAAAAGCATCAAGTATTTCACTTTATTTTTTTCCTTGTAACATTTGAATTCAAAATAACATCTTTGAAATATTGAATGTATTCTTTTTCTAATTTTTATTAACTTCAGCATACATATCTGAACCAAGCATTGCATGAACGATATGGAGTCCGTTGAACACATATCGAACATTTAAAGCTCTTCTCATTTCCTTATCATTAGGATAGTCTCGTTCGATATAACTTCTATTCCATTCCATCGCCTCGTAAAAGTCCATTAATTTATCACTATACTTTGAATTAACTATACTACCAGGTCTTCGATAATATTTATATAGATTAATGTCTCCTACCGCAATGTGTTTACAAGAAGCAATATGCTCGTAAGCTATTGCTAAGTCTTCGTAAAGCATCCCTTTAGGATAAGGGAAACGTGACAGAATCGTCTTCTTATAAAGTTTCCCACCCGAATGAGTCCCTACACGATTTCCATAGAACATCTCTTTTAAGGATGTATAGCGATCTAATTTTTCAGAAGATTTCTCCGTTAAAGAGCCAGAGAAATCTTTAGATTCATAATCTCGAACTTCAATCACTGGAGTTGCTACTAGTTCAACTCCGTATTTATCTCTAAGTCCTACTAAATATTCTACAGCTCTTTTATCGTAATAATCATCTGAATCAACAAAGATAATCCAATCAGTTGAGGCTTCTTTAACTCCTGTATTTCGAGCATTGGATATTCCTCCATTTTCAATATGGAGTACTCGTACACGCTCATCTTCTTGAGCATGTTGATCACAGATTTCTCCAGAAGCATCTGTCGAACCATCGTCTACCAATATAATCTCAATATTTGTGTACGTCTGCTGTCTGAGGCTATTGACGCAATAGTTTAAGTAAGTTTCGACATTATACACAGGTACAACAATAGAAACCTTTCCCATTATCCCTATCCTTCCAAAATGATATCAACGATTCGCTCACAAGCCTTCCCATCACCATATGGATTGCTCGCCTTGCTCATCTTGTTGTATTCTGCTTCATCTTTCAAAAGTAGTTTAAAATTCGTATAAATATTTTCTTCTTCTGTTCCTACCAATTTCAAAGTTCCTGCCGCAATCCCTTCAGGACGTTCTGTGGTATCACGCATGACTAAAACTGGTTTCCCTAAGGATGGAGCTTCTTCTTGAACTCCACCAGAATCTGTTAAAATCATGTAGCTTTGATTCATAAAATTATGAAAATCGATAACTTCTAAAGGTTCAATAATCTTCATACGTTCATTATCGCCGAATACTTTACTTGCTAATTCACGAACTTTAGGATTTTTATGAATTGGGTAAACGACTTTAACATCATCAAATTCATTTAAAATACGATTAACAGCATTAAACATATTTTCCATTGGTTGCCCAAGGTTTTCACGTCTGTGAGCTGTCAACATAATCAATTTGCTACCCTTGGCCCATTCTAAAATTGGATGGTCATAGTCTTCTTGAACAGTTGTTTTCAGAGCATCAATAACAGTATTCCCAGTTACAAAGATATTCTTTCTTCCTTCTTTTAAAAGATTTTCTTTGGCTACTTCAGTCGGTGCAAAATGATAATCCGCAATAATAGAAGTTGTTTGACGGTTAAACTCCTCAGGGAATGGACTTTGAAGATTGTATGTTCGCAACCCTGCTTCCACGTGCCCAACTTTTATTCCCATGTAAAAGGCAGCCAAGGCCGTTGCGAAAGTTGTCGTCGTGTCTCCGTGAACAAGTACAATATCTGGTTTTTCTTGTTCAAGCACCGCTTGAATTTTGTCTAGAATACTGGTCGTAATTGAAAATAGGGTTTGATTCGCCTTCATAATCCCCAGATCATAATCAGGAACGACTTTAAAGACATCCAAAACTTGCTCAAGCATCTCCTTATGTTGTCCAGTTACACAGACAATAGTCTTGATTGAATCATTTTCCTTCAACTCATTTACTAACGGACACATTTTTATTGCTTCTGGACGTGTCCCAAAAACCAACATTACTTTTTTCATTTTGGTTCTCCCTGTATTTCTCTATACAATGCTCGATAGTTTTCCAAAAACATAGGATAACTAAATCTGTTTTCATAGTCTTTTTTTGCTTGGCTAGCAAGTTCCTGTCTTAGTGTTGCATCTGTAGCTAATTTATCAATAGCAGATGCTAGAGCAGCAGGGTCTTTTGCTGGGACTAAAACCCCATTTTTATTTGTTACAACTTCGTTTAATCCCGGTATATCAGTCGCAACTAAGGTTTTACTATTCATAAATGCCTCAATGGCAACTAAACCAAATCCTTCAAATACTGAAGGCAAAACACAAAAATCAAAACTATTGATACATTCGACGATATCCTTGCGATATCCTAAAAAAATTACCGAATCTTGAAGATTTAGTTCTTTAACCTTGTTTTCCAACTCTTCTCGAAGCTCACCTTCACCAACGATAAATAATCGAATATCCTTAATAGTCAGTAAAGACATAGCATCAAGGAGATAAGTCAAGCCTTTTTGTTCAGATAATCTAGCAATACAGCCAAGTTTAATCCCATCATAACTTATGATCTCATCGACCTGCTCATCCGTTTCTTTTAAAACGACTCCATTATAAATAACCCGGCTATCAGTAATGCCTACGTCTTCTTTTAAGTTTTTATTTACAGCTTCTCCCACTGCTACACTTTTAGCATTTTTTAAAGCAAATCCATATAGAGGCAGTTTATCTTTAAAGACATTGTGGGCTGTATAAACGTGTATCAATTTTGGATGAACAAGTTTTAATAAACGGATATAAAAAGCAGCCATCCGATGATGAGTGTGGACTATTGTTATCCCTTTTTGTTTGATAATTTGGTGAATACTAAAGAGTAGCTTTAATACCGTCACGGGATTTTTACTATCGATATCTAAAATTTTATGATGTTGAATCCCTTGAGCAGCCAGTTCGCTCTCCCAAAGCCCACCCGTAGATGCGACATGAACACTGTCAAACTCATCTTTCAAATCTGAGCTCAATTGGTAAACAATACGCTCTGCACCACCTATATCCATGGTACGCGAAATATGTAAAATACTATTTTTTCGATTTTCGTTTTTCATCTAAAACTCGCTTAATAAAAGTGGCATTCCCTACAAAATAACGTTTAAAGAGGCGTCTAGGTTCATTTGCCACTCGGAACAGCCACTCAAGATGCGCATGTTGCATCCATAAAGGAGCTCGTTTAATATGGCCAGATAAAACGTCAAAACTACCTCCAACTCCCATAAAGACCGAGTTTACTCCATTGTCCATAAACTTCTGGATCAAGTACTCCTTTTTAGGAGAGGTAATGCCAACAAAGACAAAGTCAGGATTTTTCTCACGAATATCCTCTTGAATAGCCTCCTCCTCTTCTGCAGAGAAATAGCCATTGCGATGACCCTCTACTCGGAGATTCGGATAATCCTTTTTAAAGATGGTCAGCATATCGTTCAAGACTTCCTCTTTTGCGCCGAAAAAGTAGACAGAGTAGCCTTTTTCATTGGCCAAGCGAAGCAATTCCTGCATCAAATCAATCCCAGCGACTCTCTCAGGAACTTGATAACCCAAAAAACGGGAAGCAAGAACAACTGAAGCCCCATCTGCATTAATGATTTCAGAATCGTTAACAATCTTTTTAATAGATTCATCTGTTTGACATTGATTAATTTTGTCTGCATTCACTCCCATTAAGTGGAGTGGACGTTGCTCAAGAACAAATTTTTCAACAGCTTGGACAGTTTCGTCCATTGTTAAGGGGTCAATTCTGACCCCCATTAAATCAAAACTATTCAATTTAATCTCCCCACGTAGACTCAAAATGACCCTTACGCTCAGCTTCTTTTGGCAGTTGCATGTAATCACCATATATTTTTGTCAAATATTCATCGGGATTTGCATGACAACTAATTTTTAAGTTTTCAAACTCTAGTAATTGCGGTTCCCCGAACACTTCTTTTCTTGCGAGTTCTCGTTCGCGGTAAGAACCTAAGACATTTCCGACCATGCTACTAGTCTCGTAATCATATTGTTTAATGATACTTTGTAATTTTTTGTTAATTTTTGAAGTGTTTAAGAGTTTATTTAATTTTAAGGCTTTCGAAACTTTTACAATCGCATTTTCGAAAGAGCCTCTATCTCTCTCCTGCAAACGATCGATAACAGAAATTTTAGACAAGGCACGATAGAATTTTATTTTATTCGTATGCAACCAGTAATGGATTCCGGCTTCTGGGTAACCATCTAAGGGAAAGATATCAATAAAAGGACTACACCATTCATTGCCAAATTGAATTTGGATTGAAGTATCCATAATCGAAGTATTGCCTAGATTATCATCGTGAAGTCTTAAAATAACACTTTCAGGAAGCTCTTGCTCACAGATTGACAAGAATTTTTCGTAATCTTTCCTAGGCATCCCTAAATCCATATCGTCATCCCATGGGATAAAACCCTTATGACGAATAGCGCCGAGTAACGTCCCACCCAAGGCGTAATAACGCAAATCATGTTTTTTACAAAGATCGATATAACTTTCTAAAAGAGTTAACTCTCCTAATTGAATCTCTCTCACTTTATTCATTGAATCACTTTGCTCCATCTCTCGTCACAACTACTTTTATTGTTTTTAATAAAATTTCAAAATCTTTCCAGATTGTCCAATCATCGATATAGGCCACATCTAGTTTGACAACATCATCAAAGTTGGTAATTTCACTACGACCACTAATTTGCCACAAACCAGTAATTCCTGGTTTGAAACTCAAACGACGTTTTTGTTCAGGTGTGTATTTTTCGTATTCGTCCACTGTTGGAGGTCGAGTTCCTACTAGGCTCATATCACCAATCAACACATTCCAAAATTGCGGCAGTTCATCCAAACTTGTCTTTCGAATAAAGTGTCCAATTTTGGTAACGCGAGGGTCATTGTCCATCTTAAACATACCACCCTGCATGGTATTTTGGTCCATCAATTGCTGCTTGATTTCTTCCGCATCTACCCTCATAGAACGGAATTTATAAAAAGTGAAATGACGACCATTTTTTCCTATTCGGGTTTGAGAAAAAATTGCCGGCCCATCATCTTTTCGAATCATTGGAACAAGGACTATACTTACTAGTCCAAAGATGATTAGCCCAACAATTGATCCTAAAATATCAATGATTCGCTTTGCAATGATATGACTAGGTTTATATAAATTTGTAGAAAAAGTTACTACATTCAAACCAGCCATTTCATGAATTTGTTTATTTCTACCTAAATTTTTATTAAAGGCATTTAGATTGACTGTAACATCAATCCCCATTGTTTCAAATTGTGAAATAATGCTACCGATATCATAATCCTCACTCGGTAGATTTACAAACACTTCATCTACTACCTCATGAGTTGCATAATTAATGAGATTTTCTCGAGGAATAACCGTGACTTTATTGTGTTTAAAATCCGGTTTATCTAATACACTTACAGCAACAAGTTTTCCACCGACATCAGTTGCATTCAACAAACGGTCTAACACTTTCTCAATTCGAGATGTCGCAGTAATCAAAATGATTTTACGGCTCCCCTTTAAATTATGGTTAAAATAAACCCAATATTTTTTGATAACTAAACTCAGGAAATAATTAACTACTCCGTACAAAGATAGGAAGTAAATCATACCACGCCTTGAAATAACAAATTGGTCTTTCAGGAAAAAACTAGAAAAACTAATCAGCAATGCGAAAAAGATGATGTATTTTATTATCTCTATCAATTCGACGGATTGACTGCGTTTAAAAAAATCCTTACCGTAGCCACTGATATAGAAAGCTGCAAAATGAAGAAAATACAGAACAAAAACCGTTTTTGCAACAATTTCTGTTTCAGATACAGAGATTAGTATATAAGCTAATATACTGACCAGAATACTCTGTAAAAACGCTAAAGTTACGTTGTAGAAACCCCTTCCTTCCATACTTCCTCCCTAAACTTATTTTTTACCGTAGGCACCGTAATTCCCATATCCGCCATATGTACCGTAAGTACCATATTTTTCAAGTTTAATATTAAATTTATTCAGAATAACTCCTAAGAATGGTGTTCCTGTTTGCTCTAGCTGGTCTTTAGCTTTTTGAACTTCTCTCCGTTTTGTTGCAGAAGCTTCAGTCACCAGGATAGAGGCATCGCATTTTTGAGCAATAATCGCAGCATCAATAACTACTCCAATTGGAGCTGTATCTACAATGATGTAGTCAAAGTATTTGCGCAAGGTCTCAATCATTGCTTCAAATTTTTCACTTTGAAGAAGAGCAGTTGGGTTTGGTGAAACGGCTCCTGATTGAATGACAAACAAGTTTCTACGTTTGTTTCACACAAACCATGAGATAGATCTTTGGTTCCTGACAAGTAGTCTGTCAAACCTGTAATTTTTTCTCGAGACTTAAAGACACCTGACATAACTGAATTACGAATATCGGCATCGATAAGAAGCGTCTTGTAGCCTGCACGCGCGAAAGCCCAAGCTATATTGGTTGAAGTGGTAGATTTCCCTTCTCCAGGTCTAACCGAAGAAAGTGCAATTACTTTTAGACCATCTCCACTCAACTGGATGTTAGTCCGTAGTGCGTTATAATACTCCTCAGCTTTTTTTATAGAGTTTAATCGTTGTTCTGATAATTCTAACTTTGCCATATTTCCCTCTTTACTTTAATTTCTCAAGATTTGGAATAACACCTAAAAGCGAGAGGTGCATCACTTCTTCGATATCTTCTGGACGCTTCACTCGATCATCCAATAATTCAACCAAAAGTACGACAACCGTAACAAATCCTACACCTGCTATAGTAGCCATCATTGTATTACGACGAATATTAGGTGAAGACGGTGATGTTGCTGGTCTTGCTTCCTCAAGTGTGGTTACATCCGATACCCTTGTTACAGAAATGATTTTCTGAGGCGGCTACTTCTCTGAGTGCATTGGCAATACGACTTGCTTCCTCAGGATTGCCATCTCGAACCGAGATAGTTACAATACGAGTTTCTGCCGGAACTGTTACGGAAATTTTTTTCCCAAGAGTTCTCGCATCTATCGTCAAACTCTGGTCCTTAACTACTTTGTCAAGAACATCTTGAGAGAGAATAATCTCACGATAGTCTTTTACCAGGTAAGCACCAGCCTGCAAGTCTTGGTTGGTCAAGCCAGGCTTATCTGCTTGGTTACGATTGACAACGTAGATGCGGGTAGTACTGGTGTACTGAGGTTTTATCACAAACGAGCTATAGGCAAAAGCTGATAGACCTGCTATTATTGCAGTTAAGACGATGAGGAATTTTCGTTTCCAAATCACTTTTACCAATTGAAATACATCAATTTCAAATTTATCTTGTTCTTTCATCATTTCTCCTAAATTAGTTGGTCATTTATTATTTTTGATGGGTTTGTCTCAAAAAGTTCACGAGCTTTCTCTGCTCCATATTTTTTAGCAATAAGCTCATAAGCTTCTCTCATATAAGGTGGACGATTATCTAAATTGTGCATATCGCTAGCCACTACATGTACTAGGTCCTTGTCCAAGAAGTATCTAGCACGCTTTTTCATAAACTTGTAGTTGTCACCAAACAGTCGTGGTTTTAATACACTCGAACTATTAATCTGCATATAGCATCCCATATTAATGAGCTCTCTTACTTTTTTCTCATCGTTTTCCAAGGTGTGGTAGCGCTCAATATGAGCAACCACAGGCGTAATCCCTAACATGAGAACTTTGGTCAAAGCGTTATGAATATCTCTGTAGGGTGTATTCATGCTGAACTCAATCAAAGCATAACGACTTCCATTGAGTTTTGGTATGATACCCTGTTCAAGTTTTTCTAAAACATCACTTGAAAAATAAATTTCAGCCCCATAAACTATATTCAAATCTGGCGCAACTTCTCGAGCCAACTGTTTAACTTCGCTAAAATTAGCTGCAATTTTGTCTTCTGGCGTTTCAAACATCCCTTTTCTACGATGAGAGGTCGAAACAATGGTTCGAACACCTTGCGCATAAGCTTCCTCAAGGAGAGCCTTGCTCTCAGCTCTATTTTTAGGTCCATCGTCAACATCGAAAACAATATGTGAATGAATATCAATCATCTTATTTTCCTTCCATGGTAGCCTTAATGGCTGCTTTAACAGTTTCCAAGCTTGTTGGGTCGATTTCTAACATGTAAAGATTGCTATCAGGCATAGCGTAAGACGGAAGTCCCATACGACCAGTCCCTTTCAAATCTTGATTGGTAACGGTATATTTTCCTCCGCTTGCCAACTGAGTATTGACAAGACTGACCATTGTTTCTGGTGGCATATTGGTCTGAATTGAATCCTGCAAGCTCTGAATAATACTATCATAGTTTTTTAGAGATTCTGCTGAAGTCAATTTCTGGATAATAGCCGCAATGACTTTTTGTTGGTTACGACCGCGATCCCCATCACCATCCGCAAGCGAATAACGTTCACGTACAAATCCTAAGCTTGTTCGGAATCCAGATGGACATTGCCGACCGGGAAGTGGTATTGTCCATGACGCGATGTGAACTCTTGGTCGTTATAGACATCCACACCTCCGAGAAGATCAATCAACTTTAAGAAAGAAGTGAAATTGAGTCGGGCATAGTAGTTCAAGTTGATACCATAAAGATTTTCTAAGGTATGGATAGAGGCATCGACGCCATAGATACCTGCATGCGTCAACTTATCGTTTTGGTTGTTTCCACCATCTGCAATAGGGACATAGGCATCTCGAGGAGTTGTCGTCAAAAGAATCTTCTTAGTATCTTGATTCACCGTCATGATGATATTGACATCTGAGCGTGAAACAGAACTGATAGGACCATAGGTGTCAATCCCACTGATGTAGACATTGAAAGAATTTCCTGTAGCCACCTTAGGCGCTTCCACTTTCTTGGTCAAGTCCTTGGTATAGATTTTCTTAATCTTTTTAGCGTAGTCAGGATATTCCTGCTCAATCAGATTTTCAAAAACGCTGTTTAAGACGATTGCTTTGGTTTCTCCATTTATCAAACTCTTATAGGCCGCTAGGTAAGAAGATGCTTCTTCTACTGTCAATTCCTTGTTTTGAGTTGTTTTAATGTCATCTATCAATTTTTGAATATTCTCAGCATCTGTTCCGGTAGGAGCAGTTACACTAGAAAGTTGAGAAACATTCTCGATCTCACTGTCTGCTAGCACTGCTACACTTATAGAGTAGCTTGAATAATTTGATGTTGCATTGAATTGATTGGCAAGTCCTACAAATCGATTTACAGCTACCAAAGCTACAGAGCTAAATAAAACCGAGAGCAATAGGACTATCAAGGTAAACACCTTGGCTTTACGCTTAACTATCAACAACAGGGATAATAAAGCTATGAGCACTAAAACTACTGCCAAGATAATATTAAAATAGCTGACCGCTAAAATCTGATATTTAAAAATCAGAAACAATAAAAAAGAAGTTAGAACAGCATAGATTAGCAACAAACCCACATTTAAACTCTGCTGAAACTTACTAGATTTACCTTTTTTAATGCGTCTACCTTTCATGGAATACCTCTTCAAAAACATTTTTATTTTTAATTATATCATAAATTAGCTCTCAAGGCTATCTCCATCCGTCATGGAAGCGCTTGTTTTTAAAAAAATATTTTTTTAGTTAAAGTATATTTACTATCATCTTTTTTTCTATGTTTTGTGTTTCCAAAACACAACAAAAACAGAGCTCTTAACAAGCTCCATTTTTTATTATTTAACGTGACTTTCGAATTCTTTTTGATTCTTTTCAACTGAATTTTTACGTTCTTGTTCCCATTTGGCTTTAGCTTCGTCAAATTGAGCAGTTGTTACCACTTCTGTTTGCAATTTCATATACTTATAGTTGCTACCAGTCCCTTTGATTCCGACAAGTGAGTAAGCTCGTGTAAATGGTGTCACACGTGTTACTGAAGCTCCACCACCGTTTGAATTTACAGGGAGCAATAGCGAACTATCAATCAGCCAAGCTTGTGCGTCTGCATAATTTCATAACGTTTGGCTACGTCTGTATTTTCTGCATCTGCCGCTTTCAATTTTTGAGTATATTGGTCCAATCCGATATTTGTAATCTTATCAGTATCCTTGCTTGGATCAAGTCCTAAAATCTTGAGATAGAATCCATCCTCAGCGTTGAAAGGATTGAGATAAGTCGATGGATCTTGGTAGTCTGCAGACCAACCATCCAAGTTCAAGTCATAGTCATGATCAGCTGTGGTTGGCGCTTGGAATGTCGCATTGGCATAGTCTTCTGTTGAAATTTGAACGACATCAATGACTACATTTTCAGCTCCAAGAGTTGATTCGACCGATTGTTTAATCGAATTGATCTTAGGAAGCAGGGTTTTATTCACCTGATCCACTGGCAAGTCCAAATGAATCGGGAATGTCACACCTTGTGCTTCTAGTTCTTTTTTAGCCTCTGCAAACTGAGCTTGTGCTTTTTCTTTATTGAAGTAGCCGTCTTGAGCGTCTTCAAGATTCATATTTGACCACTGCGTACCATAGTTTACCAACTTAGATGAAACTGTCTCACCGAAAGTCTTGTCACCTACTTGCACGAAAGTTGGTGGCACAAGTGTGTTACGAAGAGTGTTTTTAGTGCTTCTTCTCCATTAGACTGAGCCGAATAAGCCGTACGGTCAATTGCAAAGTTGATTGCTTGACGGAAATTTTTTTATTTAAAAACAGCAGCTTGGGTAGCTTGTTTTTTTGCTCATCGCTAGTCTTAGCTGTATGATTGTATGTTTGGCGATTAACGTTAAAATTATAGTACCAAGAAGTCGCATCCTGCAAGCTATAGACGATATTATCCTTGTATTTCTCCTTTGTCTTAGCAAAGTTTGAACTATTTGGATAGACTCCTGCAGATGAATAAGCACCACTTTCAAAGTTACGAATCGTCATATCTTGGTCAGAACCATCCACATAAGCCAACTTAACTCTTTCAATTGTCACTTTTTTTCTTGGTCGTAGTAATGAGGGTTCTTCATGTACTCAAGTGATGATTTTGATGTGAATTCTTTTTAACAAATAAGGACCACTATAGAGAATACCATCTGGTTTTTAATTCTCCAAACTCTTTACCTTTAGAAGCCAAGAACTGTTCATTGACTGGAAAGAGGATACTATTGGTTGTTTTAGAGTTCCAAAATGGTTCTGGACGTGTCAAACTATATTGGACAGTGTAATCATCTATGGCTTTCACACCAACATTTGAAAAGTCAGTGTTTACTCCTGTCACATAATCATTTAATCCCTTAATTGAGTTCTGAATCAAATCGAGAGCTTGACTCTTGTTATCAGCTGCATACTTGATACCTGTGACGAAATCTTGTGCTTTAATTGGGGCGTACTCTTCCCCGTCAGCAGTGAACCATTTAGCATCTTGACGAAGTTTATAAGTGTAAGTCAAGCCATCCTTTGAAACACTCCAATCTTCTGCAAGAGCAGGAATGAGATTCCCATAATTGTCATTTTCAAGCAAACCATCTACCAAGTTGGTTACAACAGCGGTATTATCACCAGAGTAGTCCAACAGGTAGTTGAAGGTTGTCGGGTCGGCACCAAATGTTGACGAGTAGGTTTTAGCATCTGATGCTGACTTCCCACACGCTGTCAATAAGACCGCCGCGGCAAGCGTCAACCCCGCTCCAATCAGTCGTTTTTTGAGTTTCATGATTCATTTTCTCCTTATATGTTAGGTTTTATGACATACAGATACAACTATTCTATCAAATTTCACCCCAAAAGTAAAGTTATTTAATTATTTGCCCTCCCGTCAGTATATGAAAAAAAGAAAGAAATCCCGCATAAAATCAAGATTTCTTTCATCGTTGCTTAAGATTATTTAACGTGGTTGGCTAACTCTTTTTGATATTTAGCGTTTGTTTCAAGTTTCTCTTTTTGCCATTTCTTGAGAGCTTCTTCGTATTCTTTAGTGGTTACAATATCATTTTGCAACTCTAAACCTTTAAATACAAACGGATCTCCCTTGATACCAACTTGAGAGTAGGCTTTCGAGAATGGTACTGTACGACTCACGGTCGGAGAACCTCCTGAAGATGCTACAGGAATGAGAAGTGAACTATCAGATACCCAAGCCTGTGCTTTAGCATATTTTTCATAGCGTTTGTTAAGGTCGGTTGTTTCTGATGCTGCATCATCCAAGAGTTTCTTGTACTCATCAAGTCCAACTTGAGCCATGACTTCTGGATCTTTACCTTTTGTAATACCCAAGTGTTTAAGGGCAGAACCCTTCTTAGCATCCAAGATATTTAGATAGGTAGCTGGATCTTGATAGTCTGGTCCCCAACCAGTTCCATTCAAGTCATAGTCTTTTTGAGAAGGAACCTTGGCTTGAGATGTAATACTCATTTTCTCATTATCTGTCATTTGAAGCACATCGATGACAACATTTTCAGTTCCAAGCGCTGCTTCTACAGATTGTTTGAGGGAGTTGGTTTGTTGAACAGCAATGACATCTGTTTGTTCAACTGGAATATCCAAATGGATTGGGAAGGTTACACCTTTAGCTTGCAATTCTGATTTTTGCTTTTTCAAAGGCAGCTTTTGCTTTTGTTGGATTGTAAAGAGTGTCTTTACCATCTGTCAAAGCTACATCTTTCCACTGGTCTCCGTATGTGACCAATTGTTCTTGAGCCAGTTCTCCGAAGGTCTTTTCACCTACCTGAACATAGTCATAAGGTACAAGACTGGTACGGATAATCTTGTCTGCCCCTTCTTCACCATTCATCTGAGCAGAGTAAGAATGACGGTCAAGAGCAAAGTTGATTGCCTGGCGGAAGTTTTTGTTGAGAAGCGCTTCTTTTGTAGAAGTCTTTTGTGCTTCATCTGTCTTTGCTGTTTTATTGTAAGACTGACGATTCACGTTGAAAGTAAAGTAATAGCTGGTCGCTTCTTGCGGACTATAGACAATCTTATCCCCGTATTCTTGCTTAGTTGAATCAAAGTTTGAACTTGTTGGGAAGAGACGAGCTGTTGTATAAGCTCCTGATGAGAAACTACGAATCAATGATTCTTGGTCAGATCCATCGTAGAAAGTAAGTTTGACGTGGTCAATCTTAACATTGTCTTTATCCCAATAATTTGGATTTTTTTCGTACTCGATCACTGATTTTGAAGTGAAGTTCTTCAAAATATATGGTCCATTATAGAGAATACCTGAAGGTGTTGCTGCACCATAATCTTTACCTTGAGAATTCAGGAATTCTTCATTAACTGGGAGCATTGTCGCTGTTGTTACCTTAGAATTCCAGAAACTTTCTGGTTGGTTCAAGGTGTATTGAACAGTATAGTCGTCAATTGCTTTAACTCCAACTGTTGAGAAGTCATTGCTTTCACCACTGACGTATTCTGCCAAACCTTTGATAGAATCTTGGATCAGACTTAAGCCATCTGACTTACCATCAGCCGCATGTTTCAAACCAGTCACAAAGTCTTGAGCCTTGACCTCGGCGTACTCCTCACCTTCAGAAGTATACCATTTGACACCTTTACGTAGTTTGTAAGTATAGGTCAAACCGTCTTGTGAAACCGACCAGTCTTCAGCAAGAGATGGAATCAAGTTTCCGTACTTGTCATTTTCCAAGAGTCCGTCGACCAAGTTAGCGATGACGTCCGATGTTGAACTTTTACTTGTAACGCTATAATCCAATGTTGATGGATCGATGGCATATACGTATGAAAATGTTGTAGGAGCATCTGCTTTTTTCTCTGTCTTTCCACAAGCCGCTAAAAGAAGAGCTGCACTCATCGTTATCCCTGCTACTGCGAGCAACTTTTTCGATTTCATCGGTATTCTCCTTTAAAATACTATTTTTCACCATTATACCCTATTTTTTTATAAAAGCAAGGGTTTTCATGCAATTTTTTAGAAAATTCAAAATAATATTTTTTTAAGAAATTTCTACACTTATTTTAGAAAAAACTCAAGCATCTTGGATACTTGAGTTTTTTAGGTTTAATTAGCTAATTCGACGCAGAAGGCATCCCAAGGAGCTAGTGTTAATTGCTCGAGTTTGTCTGGAACATCAGTGTTGGCAACTAAGACTGAGTTGACGACTTCATCCAAGTGAAACTCTTGTTCTTGACTTGAAAGGTTTACCACTACTAAAAAGCGGCGTTCTCCGTCCTTACGGATATAGGCAAAGACCTTCTCAGTTGTTTCGAGAAGTTCAAAGTCAGCTTGGACTAACCAGCTATTTTCCTTGCGAAGCTGGACTAATTTTTGGTAAGTATAGAAGATAGAGTTTGGATCATCTAAAGCAGACTCAACATTGATAGCCTCATAGTTTGGATTGACTGCGAGCCACGGCTTAGCACTTGAAAAGCCAGCGTAGTCTGTAGTATCCCACTGCATTGGGGTACGCGCATTGTCACGTCCAATCACACGAATGCTATCCATAATTTGCTCTAACGGCACACCTTGTTCTAGCGCTTCTTTAGCATAGTTGATAGATTCGATATCTTCTACTTGCTCCAAGCTTTCAAACGGGAAATTGGTCATGCCAATTTCTTCACCTTGATAGATATAGGGAGTTCCTCTCATCAAATGAAGTAAAATCGCAAAAGCTTTAGCTGATTTCTCACGGTATTCGTCTTCATCGCCCCAGATGGAAACAATACGAGGGAGGTCATGGTTGTTCCAGAAGAGGGAATTCCAGCCATCCTCAACTCCTAATTCTGTCTGCCATTTGTTGAAAATCTCTTTTAATTTCCCAACATTTAGCTCTTTTTGGTACTGCCACTTAGGTTGACCTTCCCGATACTGAAGACAGATATGTTCAAACTGGAAGACCATAGACAACTCTTGACCTTCTGGGTTCGAATAGCGCTTAGCCTCTTCTGGATTTGCTCCCCAAGTCTCCCCTACTGTCAAAAGGTCTTTGCCGCCGAAAGTAGCCTGATTCATTTCCTTGAGGTAAGGATGAAGCATGGGACCATTGTTGACAACCTTCTGGTCAGGTATCTTCCCAATCATGTCAATAACGTCCATACGGAATCCACCAATCCCTTTATCAATCCAGAAATTCATCATCTCATAGATTTTATGACGGAGCTCTTCGTTTTCCCAATTGAGGTCTGGTTGTTTCTTACTGAAAAAGTGCAGATAATATTGACCAGACTTTTCATCGTATTCCCATGCAGAACCACTAAAAGTAGAGGTTAAATCATTGGGTTTATCTCGCCAAATATAGTAGTCACGTTCGGGACTTTGAGGATTTTCACGCGCTTCGATAAACCAAACATGCTCATCGGATGTATGATTGACAACCAAGTCCATAATGATTCGAATGTCTCGTTTTTTGGCTTCAGCAATCAGCTGGTCCATGTCTTCCATGGTTCCAAAGATAGAAGCGATGTCTTGGTAGTTGGCAATGTCATAACCATTATCATCCATTGGACTGTCATAAACTGGAGAAAGCCAAATTGCTGTAATTCCTAGCTTAGCAAGATAGTCTAGTTTACTGGTAATCCCTTTTAAATCTCCGATTCCATCCCCATTACTATCCTTGAAACTTTTTGGATAAACTTGATAGACAACTGCATTATGCCACCATTTTTCTTGCATCTTTTCACCTCTTTTAAATTAACTTTACTCCATCATAGACTTTTTTCATGATTTGTGCAAGCGTTTGCTTTATCTTTTTTCTTACTTTTATTACTCTGTAGTTTCTTATCTTCTTTTTTTTTTATATAATAGAAAACAGAGGTAAAAAAATGAAAAAACAAGCTTTTAGTTCTGAAAAATATCTAAACTTACAACGCGACCATATTTTGGAGCGTATTAACCAGTTTGACGGCAAGCTCTACTTGGAGTTTGGGGGAAAAATGTTGGAAGACTTCCACGCCGCCCGCGTCCTTCCTGGATATGAGCCAGATAACAAAATCAAACTCTTGCAAGAGTTGAAAGAACAAGTCGAGGTTGTTATTGCCATTAACGCTAGCAATATCGAGCACTCAAAGGCTCGTGGTGACTTGGGTATTTCTTACGACCAAGAAGTGCTTCGTTTGATTGATAAATTCAATGAACTTGGTATCTTTGTTGGCTCTGTCGTTATCACACAATACGCCGGTCAACCTGCTGCAGATACCTTCCGTAATCAATTAGCTAAAAATGGGATTGACTCTTATCTCCACTATCCAATCAAAGGGTATCCGACAGATATGGATCACATCATCTCACCTGAAGGTATGGGGAAAAACGACTATATCAAAACGAGTCGTAACTTGATTGTCGTGACAGCTCCTGGACCTGGTTCAGGTAAGTTGGCAACTTGTATGTCTAACATGTATCACGACCAACTGAATGGCATCAAATCTGGTTATGCTAAGTTTGAAACCTTCCCAGTTTGGAATCTACCTCTCCATCATCCGGTTAACTTAGCCTATGAAGCTGCTACTGCAGACCTTGACGATGTTAATATGATTGACCCATTCCATCTCCAAACTTACGGAGAAACTACAGTCAACTACAATCGGGATATCGAGATTTTCCCTGTTCTCAAACGTATGCTTGAACGTATCTTGGGTGAATCTCCTTATGCATCTCCAACCGACATGGGTGTAAATATGGTTGGTTTTGCAATCACTGATGACGATGCTGCAATTGAAGCATCAAAACAAGAGATTATCCGTCGCTACTACCAAACAGTTCTCGACTTTAAAGCCGAAAAAAAGTTACTGAGTCTGCTGTCAAGAAAATCGAACTTCTCATGAATGACCTCGGCATCACACCAGCTGATCGTAAGGTTGCTGTTGTCTGCTCGACAAAAAGCTGAAGAAACAAACGGACCAGCTCTAGCACTTGAGTTACCTTCTGGCGAAATTGTCACTGGTAAAAACTCGGAACTCTTTGGTCCAACAGCTGCTGCCGTAATCAATGCTATCAAAAAGTCAGCGAATATCGATGCTGAAACCAAGTTAATTGAACCAGAAGTGGTGAAACCAATCCAAGGTTTGAAAATCAATCACTTGGGTAGTCGCAATCCACGTCTGCATTCAAATGAAATTCTTATCGCACTTGCAATCACAGCTATGCAGAATCCTGATGCAGACCGTGCAATGAAAGAACTCGGAAATCTCAAAGGTAGCGAAGCTCATTCTACGATCATCTTAACGGACGAAGATAAGAATGTTCTCCGTAAATTGGGAATCAACGTAACCTTTGATCCTTACTATCAATACGATCGCTTGTATCGAAAATAAGCAATAGAAATCTTACTCATTTACAATTACCCCCAAGAAGTTGATTCTTCCCTATAACTTCTTGAGGGGTTATTTCTTATTTAAGAGATACAACATCATTCTCTATGTTTTTTTACAATCATATATTATCAAAAACGGATTATTTTTATTTATAATGTAGAAAAGTTATGGCCGTTAGAGTCTTTATTTTTTTATAAATAGGCATTTATTTTTGCCAATTTTTTTACAAAAATTCATATTAAATTTCATTGTTTTTTTAATATTCTAGTGATATAATTGTAAGAAATTGCAAATTATTTATAAGTAGATATTAGTTTATCGCAGGAGTTTATTTTTTTCATGAGAGAATTACTCAGCCCCCAAAGAACAACGGCAATTAAAGATCTTGGAATATTTATTTGAAAATCCAGACTGGATTTACCTTGATAATTTATCTAAAACCATTGGTCACAATGCTCGTATCATTAAAAGTGACATCAAGGAATTACGCGAGATCTTTCCCGACTTTGATATCAAACATTCAACTGCAGGGATTATGATGGTAAATATTCAAAATAATGGCATTGAGCGAATCTACCAATATTTTTTACAAACGTCTGATTATTTTCGAATTTTGAAGGCATTTTTTTCCTTTTTGGATAGTCCCTTCACCTATGAACACCTTGTCGAATCATTGGATATTTCTCTTCCTTCTTTGCGTAAGAAGGTTGCGGATATCAATAAGATTCTTGATGGAACCTACCGCTTTAAACTTAAGGTAACTCCTATTTCTATCATCGGGAACGAAAAAGATATTCGCTTTTTCTTCTCCCAATATTTCCACGAAGCTTATAGTTTTCTAGATTGGCCTTTTACAGAGGTCAAAGAAACAGATATTGATAACTTTGTTTCTTTCTTTCTCAAATTGACAAAATTTCCTGCAAAATATCAAAATCTTTATCAAATTAAAACACAGGCTACAGTCGATTTGCACCGAATGAAGAGAGGTTATTTTATTCAGTTATCTGAACAAGCTACTTCCTGGTTAAATCCAATCTTCAATAAACTTCCGAAATATCAAAATCAATTGCTAACCTTGGAAAAACAACTCAATATCACAATTACTCCTGAAACACTCAGTCAAATCTTTAGTCCTTTTGCTGAGCCTGGTCTTTTCTTTACAGTTGAGGAATTTCTAGAGGCTCGTCAAATCTATGAAGAGGTCAACCGTTCCTATCATGCTGCACGAGATATACTAGACAACTTAACTCGAAAATTTGGTGTTCAATTTTCAAATGCAGATGCATTGATTTGGAATTTACATAATACTGCTCTACTAGAACGAAGAGAAATTAACTCTGAATCTATTATTTCCAAAAAAATAAAGATTATACACTTGGAAAGATTAAAAAGTTTTTTTCCTAAATTTTTACGATCTTTGCTGTTTTTTTGAAATGGTTCGGTATAAGAACATTATAGGACAAAAGAAGAAGTCTCTTGCTCTTTCACATCTTATTTATACTCTTTTTTTACCCATGCCGATAGCCTTACAGAACAATTATTTGAACACAAAAAAAGACAAAAGTTCTTGTTCTTAGTGAGTATGACTTTTGCCCATCCACGATTCTTGATTTCATTTTATGAATTTCACACTTCTAACAATATTCAGTACGAGACATGGGACAAGGCAACTTTAAACATCAATGAAATCATAGAAAGTGACTATGATGCCATCATCACTAATTTTTGATATAAAAGGAATAGAAAACAAGAGAATTATCAATATTAGTCGAATGTCTATTATGCAGGTTGTTAATGAACTCAATAAAAATTTCTATACATAATCTCTAAAAAGTTACTTTGTCAACTAAACTGAGTTAATAATAAGTTATCAAATAGAGAGGACTATCCTTGTCCTCTCTATTTTTCTGCTCGGATTTATAAGAATTCATTTCTTTCATTGTTTTAATTTCTCTTTCATCCCTAAAATAAAAGGCAGATTCTTTTCGAACCTGCCTATATCCAAAGACTAATCTTCAAATTTTTCATGATTTTTTTATTGTAGAAATCAATTAAGCCGAGGGCTGTTTCAAAGGAAATGTTTTTTTAACTTTTGCACGTCCTTGAGCCAAAAGCAATGATAGACATCTCACGCGCATTCGTTTCCTTAGAAATACGATACCCTGTGATCTTCTTATCACGAACCCAGCTAACAACTGCTTCTACTTTTTCAAAGTTAGACTTAGCCATGTTATTCTCCTATTTTTTTCTTTACGCAACTTCATTCTATATGTTTTTATAATATTTGTCAATTAAAACACATATATTAACTAGATTATTGCGTTAAGATTGTAATTATTTAGCTTTCAAAGCTGATAATATATGGGTTCGAATATCTTCAACTCCATTAGGATTTGCTGGCAAGAATATTGTATTATTTCCTTGTTTATCTGCAAAATTATTCAATGTATCCAAATACTGATTGGTTAATAGGATTGACATAATTTGTTCTTCAGTTAATTCGACATTGGCTCCTTTTAACTCTTTAATAGAATCAGCAAGTCCATCAACAATTGCTTTCCGCTGCTCTGCGATCCCCACACCATGGAGGCGATCTTTTTCTGCCTCAGCTTCTGCCGCTGTAACGATCTTAATTTTATCTGCTTCAGCCAATTCTTGAGCTGCCACTCTCTTACGTTGGGCAGCATTAATCTCGTTCATTGATTGTTTGACTTCTGCATCCGGCTCAACTTTGGTAATGAGCGTCTTAACGATAATATACCCATACGTTGACATTTCTTCCGCCACTTGTTTTTGAACTTCTAATGCAATTTCATCTTTTTTCTCAAACAATTCATCCAAAGTTAACTTAGGAACAGATGAGCGCAATGCATCTTCAATATAAGATTTGATTTGAGCTTCAGGTCTCATCAATTTATAGTAAGCGTCTGTAACGTTTAACTCATTTACACGATACTGAGTTGCGACATTCATAGTCACAAAAACGTTATCTTGGGTTTTGGTTTCAACCACGATCTCACTTTGTAAAAGGCGTAGCTGCACACGAGCTGCAATTTTATCAATGCCAAATGGTGCCCGTAGATGAATACCACTATTACTTAACTTTTGATACTTACCAAATCGTTCGATAATTGCAACAGATTGTTGACGAACGACATAAACAGAGCTCACTAACACAGCTCCTACAATAAGCATTAGAATCACTAGAACAAGTAAAACTTGTAAAACCATGGGAATCTCCCCCTTTCTTCACTTACATTATAGCACTCGTATATAGGTTAGGCAAATGATATGATAAAAATTTTATAGGATATTAAACAAGCATATTATATAGGGTTTCATTCCCATTCAAATTAATATAAGACGGGTCAAATTTCTCCATTCGGTGAATCAAGCCCGCATAATCATGCTTGTTAGCAAGAGCAATCCCGATTAAGACTGGTCCTGTTCCCTTGCTAGCACGTTTAATATACTCAAAACGTGTGATGTCATCATTTGGCCCCAAGATATCATTTACAAACTCGCGAAGTGCACCTGGACGTTGTGGGAAGTTGACTACAAAGTAATGCTTGATTCCATCGTAAATCAAGGCACGCTCTTCCATCTCTGGCATACGGTTGATATCGTTATTTCCTCCAGAGATAATACAACAAATGGTCTTTCCTTTTATATAGTCTGACAGTACTTCCAGAGCCGCTACACTAGCAGCACCAGCAGGCTCAGCTACAATCCCTTGTTTAGAATAAAGATCAATCAAGGTTTCCGAGATTAAGCCTTCGTCCACTCCGATTAGCGTTTCAACATTTTTACGAGTTGCTTCATAGGTCAACTTTCCAACCTTCTGCACAGCGATTCCATCTGCAAACTTATCAATTTCTTTGAGTTTAACGGGACCTCCAGCCTCAAATGCCGCCTTCATGGAACGAGCTCCGTTAGCTTCTACACCAAGAACTTCAATAGCAGGATTCGTTTCCTTTATATAAGTAGAAACTCCTGCAATGAGTCCTCCACCTCCTACAGGCACCAAGATAGTATCAAAATCAATGGATTCTTTTCGCGCTTCTTCTAAAATTTCATAAGCTACTGTTCCTTGTCCTGCTTGAACATAAGGATCATCGAAAGGATCGATAAAGGTACGATTTTCAGCGACTGTAAACTCTTGAGCTGCCTTGGCTGACGCATCAAAGGTATCTCCTACCAACTTAATCGTCACAAAATCACCACCAAAGAAACGAACTTGACCAATTTTTTGTTGAGGTGTTGTAATGGGCATAAAGATTGTTGCAGGAATCTTCATCTCATTACATGTGTAAGCAACTCCTTGGGCGTGATTTCCCGCTGAAGCACACACTACACCGCGTTCACGTTCTTCTTTGTTTAATTGTGAAATCGCATAATAAGCACCACGAATCTTAAATGACCGAACACGTTGAGCATTTTCTTTCTTGAGATAAATTTTAGCTCCGTATTTCTCTGATAAGTAATGATCATATTCTAACGGTGTGTTGACTACTACACCACTCAATACTTTATGGGCTTTCACCACATCTTTTTGCACTAATCATAATCTTCTCCTTGATTCTTTTTCAAGATAAAAAGCGGGTTAGGTACCCCCAACTCGCCTTCTATTTTTATTCTCAAAAATTAGTTGTAGATTTTGAATGCGTCATCGTCGTTTTTACCAACAAACGGCATTGCTTTACGCAATTCTGCACCAACCTTTTTCAATTTCAAGGTTAGCAGCTTCTTCACGGTAAGCAGTAAGTTTTGGACGTCCAGCTTTGTAGTCGTTAACAAAGTCGTTAGCGAATGTACCAGTTTTGGATATCAGCAAGAACGGCTTTCATGTTTTCTTTCACTTGTTCAGTGATCACACGTGGACCTGACACGTAGTCACCGTATTCAGCAGTGTTAGAGATTGATTGACGCATTTTCTTGAATCCACCCTCGTAGATCAAGTCAACGATCAATTTCATTTCGTGAAGCACTTCGAAGTAAGCCAATTCTGGAGCATAACCAGCTTCAGTCAAGACTTCAAAACCAGCTTCGATAAGGGCAGTCAAACCACCACAAAGAACTGCTTGTTCACCAAACAAATCTTCTTCAGTTTCTTCTTTGTATGTTGTTTCAAGAAGACCTACGCGTGCTGCACCAACACCTTTACACCAGTCCATAGCTATGTCTTTGGCATTTCCTGTTGCATCTTGGTAGACAGCGTAAAGTGCTGGAACACCAAATCCCTCTTCATAAGTACGACGTACCAAGTGTCCTGGTCCTTTAGGAGCACACATGAAGACATCTACATCTGTAGGAACTTTGATGAATTCGAAGTGGATGTTGAAACCATGCGCAAACCAACTGCATTCCCAGCTTCCAAGTTTGGAGCAATTTCTGCTTCGTACAATTCTTGTTGGATTTCATCTGGTGCCAAAATCATGATAACATCAGCCAATTTAGTTGCTTCTGCTACTGTATAAGTATCAAAACCATCTTCTTTTGCCTTATCAAAAGATTTACCTGGACGAACACCGATAATCACATCGTGACCTGAATCACGCAAGTTTGAGCATGAGCATGACCTTGTGAACCATAACCGATAACAGCGATTTTTTTACCATCAAGTGCTGCTACTTTTACATCTTTTTCGTATTCCATTTGAACTGCCATAGTTTTTCTCTCTTTTCTATATTTATTGCCTGATAGGCTAGATTAACAAATTTAGGTTGGATTATTAGTCGCGGGTAAATCCAGTTGCACCTGTACGAGCAATATTCTTGATACCGTATGGTCGAATAACTCGAATCAAAGCTTCACTCTTTTCAGCATTCCCAGTCATCTGAACAGTAATGGAGCTCGGAGCCACATCAACAACAGTTGCACGGAAAGGCTGGATAATAGCTAAAATTTCTGCTCGCTTCTCAGCTGGTGCTGCAATCTTAACCAAGATAACTTCTCGCTCCAGATGAGGTTTATCAGTGATATCGCGAACACGAATCACATCGACTTGACGATTGAGTTGCTTAATGATTTGCTCCACTTCATCATTCGATGCAACATCAATGATAATGGTAATTCGTGATACATTAGGATTTTCTGTTGAACCCACAGAAATGCTTTCGATATTGACTTGACGTCTCGATAAGACACCAGTAAATCGATTGAGAACTCCTGACCGGTTTTGAAGTTTGGCTGTTAACATTCTACGCATTAAACTTCACCCCCAACATCTCATGATTACTCTTACCAGCTGGTACCATCGGCAAAACATGCTCTTTACGAGAAATATCTACCTCGATAAACATTGGTACATCTTCCAAGATGACTTCCAAATCCTTCTCTAAGGTTTCAGGATTATCAAATTTATAATTCTTAATCCCGTAAGCTTGAGCCATTAATTGGAAATCTGGAAGGCTATCAAAGACTGACTCTGATGTTCGACCATCATAGAAGGATTCTTGCCATTGACGAACCATCCCAAGTGAATGGTTATTAAGCATGATGACCTTGATTGGAATCTTGTAGATGTTCAAAATTGCCAATTCCTGATTGGTCATTTGGAAACCACCATCACCGACAAAGAGCACGACCTCCTTATCTGGATTAGCAATTTTTGCTCCAATAGCTGCAGGAACTCCAAATCCCATGGTTCCTAGACCACCTGAAGTTACAAGTTGACGCTCGTTTTGGTATGGATAGTATTGAGCTGTCCACATTTGGTGTTGGCCGACGTCAGTTACGACAATAGCATCACCCTTAGTCAATTCACCAATACGTTCAATAACTGCTTGTGGTTGGACGACACGTTCCTTCTTATCATAAGAACGAACACGATTCTTATCTTTGGTAACTTTTTCAATCCATTTTTCAGTATTGTTACAAACGATTGGCTCAGCTAGCAACTGCTGCAAGGCCCTTTTAGCATCTCCAACAACCGGGATATCAACCGCGATAATCTTGCCAATCTCTGCTGGATCAATATCAATATGCGCTACTTTGGCATTCTTCGCAAATGTCTTAGGATTACCAGTCAAACGGTCATCAAAACGACAACCAATAGAAATCATAAAATCAGCTTCAGTCATTGCGATATTGGCTACAAAGGAACCATGCATTCCACCCATTCCCAAAAATAGTGGATGGCTAGTTGCAATTGTTCCCTGTCCCAAAAGACTAGTAACAACAGGAATTTGATAACGCTCTGCAAATTCATTTAACTCCGTAGCAGCTTCAGCATAACTAATCCCACCACCAGCTAGTAAAACAGGTTTTTTAGCCTTAGAGAGTTGTTTCAAGATTTTCTTGATTTGCATCTCATTTGGCTCTAACGTTGGTTGATAACTTGGTAAATCTATTTCTGATGAATAGACGAAGTCCGTTTCAAGAGCCGAAACATCTTTTGGCAAGTCAATAACAACTGGTCCTGGACGACCAGTAGTCGCAATGTGCACAGCCTCTGTAATCACACGTGGAATATCTGCTGTCTCACGAACCTGATAGTTGTACTTGGTAATCGGCATGGTAATTCCGACAATATCTGCCTCCTGGAAAGCATCCTTACCGATTCCCGCTCTTGCTACCTGACCTGTGAAGACCAAAAGGGGAACACTGTCACTCATAGCATCTGCAATACCCGTAATAGCATTCGTAGCTCCTGGTCCACTTGTGACGACTGCGACACCAAGTTTCCCTGTTGATTTAGCATAACCTTCTGCTTCATGAAGACAACCTTGTTCATGCCGACCTAGAATATGGCGAATGCCTTTAAAATTATAAATAGCATCATATAAAGGCAGTACCGCCCCCACCTGGATAACCAAAAAAATCGTATCGATTCCTAGGTCACGGAGCGTTTCCAAAACGAGTTCTGAACCTGACTTTGGTGAATCTAAAATGATTTTCTCCATAGTTCCCCTTTCTCTTCTCAATAAAATGACTTGTTTCTATAATACCATTTTTTTCAAAAAAATTTTTCAAGACAAAAGAAACAATTTTTCTGAATTTTTCTATCTAGATACTTTACAATATCAAATTGATTTCGAAAAATTTATACGTATTCTTACCTTTTTTTATAGAAAAAAAGGTTGAGACAAAATGTCCCAACCTTTTTGATTATTTACTTATTAAAGTGAGTTAACGTCAACCTTGATACCAACACCTTGAGTAGTTGTGATTGTCAAGCTTTGTTACGTAAGTTCCTTTTAGCAGTAGCTGGTTTAGCTTTTTTTGGATAGTTTCGTTGAATGCTTTGAAGTTTTTCAACCAACTTGTCAGCTTCAAATGAAACTTTACCGATGATAGCTTGTACGATACCTGCACGGTCAGCACGGTAAGTGATCTTTACCACCTTTAGACTCTTCAACTGCTTTTAGCAACATCCATTGTTACAGTACCAGTTTTAGGGGTTTGGCATCAAGTTACGTGGTCCAGGACACGTCCAAGACGTCCAACAAGAGCCATCATATCAGGTGTAGCGATAACTACGTCGAAGTCCAACCAACCGTCGTTGATTTTTAGCAACAAGGTCGTCTTCACCAACGAAGTCTGCACCAGCAGCTTTAGCTTCTTCAGCTTTTGCACCACGTGCAAATACAAGAACGCGAGATGTTTTACCAGTACCGTTTGGCAATACCATTGCTCCACGGATTTGTTGGTCAGCTTTTTTTCACGTCGATGTTCAAGTTGTAAGCAACTTCTACAGTTGCGTCAAATTTTGCAAAGTTAGTTTCTTTTGCAAGAGCTACAGCTTCTTCTACGCTGTATGCTTTTGTGCTGTCGATTTTCTCAAGAGCAGCACGAAGTTGTTTGCTTTTTTTAGCCATTTTCTATTCTCCTTGTAAGTGGTTCAATCGATTTTCATCTCCCACGTCACTTCTCGAAATGATGAAGTCTTGCGGGTTATATAGGGAAGTTATTGATTAGTCAACAACAGTGAATCCCATAGAACGAGCAGTACCTTCGATCATACGCATTGCAGACTCAATGTTTGCAGCGTTCAAATCTGGCATCTTAGTTTCTGCAATTTCTTGTACTTGTGCACGAGTAACTGTAGCAACTTTTAGTTTTTGTTAGGTGTACCTGATCCTTTTTTTCAACACCTGCAGCTTTTTTTCAAAAGAACAGCAGCTGGTGGTGTTTTAGTAACGAAAGTAAATGATTTGTCTTCGTATACTGAGATAACAACTGGAATGATCATACCAGCTTGATCAGCTGTACGAGCGTTGAACTCTTTTGTGAATCCCATGATGTTGATACCAGCTTGACCAAGAGCAGGTCCAACCGGTGGAGCTGGTGTAGCTTTACCAGCAGGGATTTGCAATTTTACAAGTTTTTTTCGACTTTTTTTAGCCATTTTTTTAAATCCTCCTTTGTGGTTTTGGCGGTAATTTAGAGATTTTTTTACCTCCCACAAGTATGTTTTTACACATACCCTACTATTATACACTAATCTATCTCAAATGCAAGAGAAAAAAATTCTATTTTTTTAGAGAAATTTTTATAACTGAATTTGTCTATCATTTCGATCATAAAAGAGTTTGCAAACTACAAATTAAAAAAACCGCTCTGTTTTTGAGCGATTTATTTAGAAAAAAAGTTTAGCCTAGTTAGAGTCCAGTTTTATGAGAAAGCTAATCCCATTTTCAGTCCTTCTACTTTCCACAAATCCAAGAGACTCAAAACATCTTCTAGAGATAGGATTAAAAGTGTAGATTTCTTGAACTTTCAATTCTGTCCATCCCCTTTGACGAGCTAGATCAATCAAAGCCTTCAAAACTTTGCGTCCAAGTCCTTGATGCTGATAAGTTGGATTGCCAATCACAATAGGAAGATTCTCCTGAGATAAGGTGACATCACCAATTGGAAACCACTCCCCCTTTTCTCGAAACTCAATCCAGAACAAATCCCCGTTACTTTCTAAATAGGAATACATGGTATTTAATTTTTCCAAACTATAGGGTATTCTAATGCCGTCTACAAGTTCTACCAAATCCACATCTTGATACCAGCCCAAAGCTGCATCATGATGATCTGCTAAAAAATAGGGAACTAGACGTAAGGAATCATCTATCTGAATGATTTTTGTCATCATTTTCTACTCCTAATACTAGCTCCGCTGCTTGATTAAAACCATCACACCAGTTATACCATTTTGCTTCATACTCATCTTGAGGTAAGATACGATTTTTTAGATCTAAAATAGAGTAAATCTTTCTTTCCTCACAAGCTTGCGCATAAAGATGATAGATTTCATCACTGCCATCTCTATCCCACTCAGCAGAAATCGTATCCTGACCTAGCAACAATGCCTGATAAGCTCTGTGATGCCCGTCTGTAATTAGCAAGCGATCTCCAAATGCAAGAACACTGATTGGATTTATATTTGGCTTCTCTACCGAGTGATAAAGCATCTGGATATCTTGCAACTTCTTCTCTGATAAGTATAGTTGAGTCGGATGAAGATCTCTTATATTGACTTTCATTTTTTCTCCCCAAGAGAATTTGATGCCTACTTCTGCTTGCCAGTAAATCTCCATTGAAAACGGAGTTTGTCATAAAATGGAAATTCGATAAACAAGATTCCTAGACCTAGACTCAGGCTTGCCAGAACATCTGATGGGTAGTGGACTCCTAGATAGACTCTGGATATCAATAAACTGACTAAGTAGAGCCCGAGTAAGATTTGGACGATTCTTTTCCAAAGTTGATCTTTAATCCTTTGACTGAAAATCACAATCAAAGTTCCTACCATAATCGTTACTGCCAGAGAATGCCCGCTAGGAAACGAAAAACCTTTTTCTTCTACCAAGTGTAGAATTTCTGGCCGTGGTCTTTGGTAGATATTCTTAAAAGTTACGATTAAAATTCCAGCTAAAGCCAGATTTCCCAACATAAGATAGCTTTCCAGTTTCCATTGCTTACGGTAAAAAATAAAAGCTACAATGAGAACCCAAGTGATAATGACTGGGATATCAATTAAATGTGTGATTGTTCTGAAAAGGAAGGTCAGGGAAGCAGGTAAATCACCTCGAATAGCAGTCTGGATTGGTTGATCAAAGCCAATCAGCATATCAGGGTAAAACTTAACAATATATCCTAAAATCACAAAAAGCAAAAGGGCAAAAGAGCCCTTTGTTAAATATGTTTGTTTATCTTTCATAACGTTTTAAGGTTACCTTTAAGAAGACATAAATCAACCAAAATGCTAGTGCAAAGATAACACCTTCAATTAAGTTAAAAGGTAAAACCATTGTCAACAGATAGTTGCTTAGTCCTAGAATTTTCTCAATATCAAAATTAGCAAATTTAGCATATAATGGGACAGCATAAACATAGTTAAGAACTAGCATAGCCAAGGTCAAACCAATCGTACCAGCAAGAGAAGCTAGAGCAAAACGAATTGGCGTCCGATCTTTTTTCCAAATCAAACCAAATGCAAGAACAAAAACTCCTAAAGCCACAATATTCATCGGCAAACCGATATAGGTGCTGACTCCTTGATTGTTTAAAATTAACTTAAGCAAGGAACGGAGTAATATTATCACAAAAGCTGCAGGTAAATCGAGTACTATTAACCCTACCAAAACCGGTAAGATGCTGAACTCAATCCTTAAAAAGGGTGCCGCCGGTAGAAGCGGAAAGTCAAAGTACATCAACACAAATGAAAGTGCTGATAAAATAGCAACGGTCGAAAGTCGACGTGTGTTTGTCATAACAGGTTCCTCCAATTTTCTATAAAATCAGAAGAAGTTGGAAAGTCCCACTCTATCTATCCACTCAACTATATCAAAAACAATCTATTGGTCAAAACACCAAAAGAACTTCCTATATATTTAAGTTGAATAGATAAAATCATTCTTTCGTCTTCTCCCATCCAGACTATACTGTCGGTTGTGGAATCTCACCACATCAGCTTGCGCTCGCGGACTTCTTTTAGAGTAGGGAAATGGAAATTTTTCTTTTAGGCTAGGCGACAAGCTGTAGGCATAACTTTTGGTTAGGCAAAGCTTGGCAACAAAGTATAAAAGGAAAAGAACATTTCCGACTAAAAGTCACCGCCGGTCGGGAATCTCACCCAGCCCTGAAGACCCTTTTATCATAACAAAAAACGCTTGCAAGTGCAAGCATTAAGTATTCGTTTTCATGATTATTTTAACTTGTCAGTCTCATAGATATGAACCAAGTCCAAGCCAGCAAAATTCTGTTGACGTAGAGCTTCGTATACGATCATACAAACAGTATTCGAAACATTGAGACTGCGGACATGTTCATCATTCATAGGTATTCGAAGTGCCTTTTCTGGATGTTCTCGCATAAATTCCTCAGGCAAGCCTTTATCTTCTCTTCCAAACAGGAAATAGTGGTTCCCTTCCATTGTAAAATCAGCATCTGAATAGACCTTTTCTGCAAACTTGGAAATCAAGTAGAGTTGACCATCCATTTTATTCATAAATTCATCTAAACTGTCATAGAAATAAATGTCAAGTTTGTCCCAATAGTCCAGCCCAGCTCGCTTCATTTTACGGTCGTCAATAGGAAAGCCCATAGGTTTGATAATATGAAGGGGCGCATTCGTCGCTGCACAGGTACGTGCAATATTTCCCGTATTTTGTGGAATTTGTGGTTCAAACAATACAATATGATTGGTCATGCCTTGCTTCCTCTCACTAGTGCAAAAAAATAGCCACACTGCCCGGAGTCAAGCTCAGCAAACAGCGTGGTTAAGGCATCGTTAACTTACCTCACAACAGGTTTGAAGTAAATCAGCGAAACTACTTTCTTAGTATATCACTTTCAGATTGATTGTCAATAGAAATGTCTTGAATTTTTTTCACTTTTTTTCACAAACATATTTGCAAAAGTTCAAAATCTCCTACTAAGCCACTAATATCGAAGGATATGCATGGGTGAATAATTTCGAAACACGTGCTTTTTCATAATCATATTTTTGTTTAAAGTAGAATATTTCTAGAATTCATCTAATCCCTTTATTAAAGAAGGAAACAGTCGGTTGTTTGAGTGCATTTTTTTCTAAAAAAAGGTATGATAGAGACATATTGAAAAAGTAGGTTAACTAACTATGAAGATTATTCTTGTCGGAGGGGGAAAAGTCGGTTCTGCCCTTTGTCGTTCACTTGTTGCTGACAACCATGACGTTGTCTTGATTGAACAGAACGAAACTGTTTTAAATTACATGACAAGTCGCTTTGATATTATCGGTATCGCAGGAAACGGTGCTGACTTTGCTATGTTAGAGGCAGCCAATGTTCAAGACTGCGATATTTTTCATCGCCATGACACAGTATGATGAAGTTAACATGGTTTCAGCCGTTCTCGCTAAAAAAATGGGAGCCAAAGAAACCATCGTTCGTGTTCGTAATCCTGAATATTCTAATCCTTACTTTAAAGAAAAAAATATTCTCGGATTTTCACTGATTGTCAACCCAGAACTCCTAGCTGCTCGTGCTATTGCAAACATCATTGACTTCCCAAATGCTCTATCCGTTGAACGTTTCGTGGGTGGCTTGGTTAGCCTGATGGAATTCGTCGTTCGAGAAGATAGCAATATTTGTCAGATGTCCATTGCTGATTTTCGTAAAAAGTTCGGTAACGTTATCGTCTGTGCCATTGAACGTGATCATAAACTGATGATTCCTAGCGGAGATGTTGTTTTAGAAGATAAAGACCGCATCTTTGTAACAGGACATCGTGTCGATATGATGCTCTTCCACAATTATCTCAAGTCCAGAGTTGTTAAGAGCTTGCTTATCATTGGGGCTGGTAAGATTGCATACTACCTACTAGGTATTTTAAAAGACAGTCGAATCGACACAAAAGTAATCGAGGTCAACCCAGAAAGAGCTGCCTTCTTTAGTGAAAAATTCCCTAAACTCTATATCGTCCAAGGTGATGGAACAACTAAAGGACACGCTCTTAGAAGAAAGTGCTCAAAACTACGATGCTGTTGCCACTCTGACTGGAGTCGACGAGGAAAATATCATTACATCTATGTTCTTGGATAGTATTGGCGTTCAAAAGAATATTACTAAGGTAAACCGAACAAGCCTCTTGGAAATCATCCATGCGACAGATTTCTCAAGTATTATCACGCCTAAGACAATCGCTGTTGATACCATCATGCACTTTATTCACGGTCGTGTAAATGCCCAATATTCTGACCTTCAAGCTATGCACCACCTTGCAAATGGCCAGGTAGAAAGCCCTTCAGTTCCTAATTAAGGAAGCAAACAAGATGACAGGCAAACCCTTGTCTCAACTGAAGCTCAAAAAAGATGTCTTGATTGCCGCCATTATCCGGAACGGAAAAACAATCTTCCCAACTGGAGAAGATACGCTCCAAGTCGGTGATAAGCTAGTGGTCATCACTTTGCTATCAAACATCACCAAGATTTATGATTTGTTAGAGAGGTAAGCTATGAATAGAAGTATGGTACGCTTTCTTCTTGCAAAACTACTCTTAATCGAGGCTGCCCTTCTCTTGGTACCAGTCAGTATCGCTCTTTACTATCGAGAATCTAGCCAAGTGTTTACAGCACTTTTCTCTACCATTGGTATTCTTGTCGTCCTGGGCCTTCTTGGTATCATCAACAAAGCCAAAAAAACAACGAATTTATGCAAAAGGAAGGGGTCTTGATCGTTGCTCTATGTTGGATTCTCTGGTCTTTCTTTGGCGCTCTTCCCTTTGTCTTTTCAGGACAAATCCCCAATATTATCGATGCCTTCTTCGAAGTTAGCTCCGGTTTCACAACAACGGGTGCAACCATCCTAAATGACGTATCTGTCTTAAGCCGTTCACTTCTATTTTGGCGGAGTTTTACCCACCTCATTGGAGGGATGGGGGTACTGGTTTTTGCATTAGCTATCATGGACAATGCAAAAAACAGTCACTTAGAGGTTATGAAGGCTGAGGTTCCTGGACCAGTATTTGGCAAGGTTGTATCAAAACTTTAAAAAATACAGCCCAAATCCTCTACATCCTCTACTTAGCTATGTTCGCCCTCTTTGTAGTTATTTATTATCTTGCAGGGATGCCACTCTACGACAGCTTTGTTATCGCTATGGGAACAGCTGGAACTGGGGGATTCACTGTTTATAACGATGGTATTGCCCACTATCATAGTTCTCTCATCACTTATTTGACAAGTATTGGGGTTTTGATGTTCGGTGTCAATTTCAACCTCTACTACTATCTCATGCTTCGTCGAGTCAAGGAATTCTTTTTCGATGAGGAACTTCGAGCTTATCTCTTAATCGTGGCTATATCTACTGGCTTAATCACACTCAACACACTGCACCTTTATAGTGGTGTTTCACAAAGTTTTGAGATGGCCTTCTTCCAAGTTTCTAATATCATTACCACTACTGGTTTTGGTTATGGTGACATCACGAACTGGCCTTTGTTTTCTCAATACATCTTACTGATGCTAATGGCAATTGGTGGTTCTGCTGGATCTACTGCCGGTGGTCTAAAGGTCATCCGTGGAGTTATCCTCGCTAAAATTGCAAAAAACCAATTCTTGTCTACTATATCCCCTCACCGTGTCTTAACTCTTCATGTTAATAAAACGGTCATCGACAAGGATACCCAACACAAGATTTCTCAAGTATTTTGTAGTTTACATCATGATTCTACTCAGTTTAATCTTCATCGTCAGTTTAGATACTAACAATTTAATGGTTGTTACGAGTGCTGTTTTCAGTTGTTTTAACAATATCGGTCCAATTCTCGGAACAACTGCAAGTTTCTCAATATTTAGTCCATTTTCAAAACTCCTCCTATCCTTTGCAATGATTGCAGGACGTCTTGAAATTTATCCAATCATATTACTCTTTATGAAACGAACCTGGTCTAAACGTTAGAATTTTATCAACAAAAACACACCCTACACGAAATGGTTGTAGGGATGTGTTTTTTATCTGAAAAAAAATGGAAAAAAAAGACAGTTGAGAGTCAAAAAGAACACTTGGGAAAAAAAGCTGATATTTTTTTGTGAATCCCTTTTCGTTATAATATTAAAAAAACTAGAGGTTTATATATGGAAAAAAATGAATAAATCAATCCAGGTTCTCTTATTGATTTCCTTGGTCTACTTAGGGTTCTGTAGTTGCTTATTTTTGGACCGGTATCTCTTTAACTCTCAAAACAATCCTACTTTTTTACTTTTTTTTATTCCTTCTACTGATATTATCTAGTATCTGTACATTTTATCCACTATCTTTCAGGACATAATCACTGTGAGTAGTCATCTACGTAAATCCTAGCCGATCTTTCTTTTTTTATTGTATAGTAGTATGGTTATCATTAACGTTGCTGGAGTCATGTCTTTATTTTATTTGAAAGCATAAGCACTGACACTCTACTACAAAAAAAGAAATCGTTGATTTGTTACTCATCTCCTTCTTTTTTTCCTTTTTCGGACTTGATATTGCTACCTTTTTGCCCTTAAATAAATGGAAAAACTACCAACTCATAAATAAAGACAAGAAAACTAATTAGCCTAATGATCTTTCTTAGTTTATTTTTTTCTGCATAATCCTTTAACCATCCTTTCTGTCAGCTTTTTATATCCTTTTTGGGAGTCAGCTTTCTAAACTTTTTTTATTTCCCCTAAAACCTTAAGACAAGATTTATCCTTTCTATAGTCATTTAATTCGAAACATCTTACTTGTTTGTATCTACACTCATGTTTCTGGTAGTTTAATAGAATTCCTATCCAAAGTATGCTATAATGAAATAAATTTTTTTAGGAGATATTTGGATGAATTTTTTTAAAGATTATCGTAAAAAGACTGCTTTGGTTAGGAATCTTTCTTGTTGCTATGTGCCTATCGCAAGTTCCTATCGTAACTTTAATGTTACTTCAAAAAAACTCAACTTGGATCTATCTGGGTCATCTCTAATAGTGGGGCTTGTATCTACTGCTATTGTTACACTCTTTTTATATGGTGCTCACAAAAGCAAGCTCTTAAATCTAAAATCGAAACTCTTTAGCATTAACGATGCTCCTCGAATCGCTCTTAGTTATGTAGCCGTTGTCGCTGGAAATATGATTGGTGCGATTTGGTTGCAACTTCTGAAGCAAACAACTACTTCGAATCAAGAGGCTATCAATAGCCTCATGTCAGAAAGCTTCTAATTTCCAGCATTTTCGTGGTTGCAATAGTGGCACCTATTTGTGAGGAAGTTATCTGTCGAGGTATCATCCCTACTAAACTCTTCGAAGGATACGAGAAAATTGGATATATTTTCGGTTGGTTTCTCTTCACTATAGCCCATATACCAAATAATCTTCCTTCTTTCTTGATCTATGGCTGGATGTCTGTCGTCCTAACTTGGACTGCATATCGCACCAAACGTCTTGAGATGTCTATCTTATTACATTTTGTAATTAATGGAATGAGCATTCTCGCGCTTATCCTCCTTACAATTCTTATCAAGATTGTTGGTATAGATGTTATTCACTAACTGAAGGTGTACCACTACTAATAAAAAGACTAGAAATCTATTTAATTTCTAGTCTTTTTTGTCTATTTAAGATCGAAACACGAATTAAGTGTGAGATGTTTCAACACGGATTTGATGAGGTAGTCAGCTAGACCACTCCTAAATGTTACGACACGAAGAGGCGAAAACGATTATTTTTCGCCAACGAGTTAGTAAGGCAGTTAGCTAGTTTACTTCCTTTCTGTTACGACGGCAAAACCCACGAATCGACACCATTCGTGGGTTTTACCTAGTGAAGCGTTTAGGTAAACCGCCATATTGGAAACAGGTTCTTAGATTATTATACAATCTAAGAAATTTTCTGAACTACGACACGGAGTTTGGCAAATCGATTTCATTTGCCAAACGTAGTTAGTAAGGCAGTTAGCTAGTCCGCAAAATAGCGGCTAGCGTCCAACAATTAGGAACTTTAGTTCCAATTGTTGGAACTGAGTTACATCTTTTCTTCCAACTCCACATCTGGATACTTATCTGCAAACCAACGAAGAGCAAAGTCATTTTCGAAAAGAAAGACAGGTTGGTCAAAGCGATCCTTAGCCAAGATGTTTCGGCTTGAAGACATGCGCTCATCTAAGTCTTCTGGTTTGATCCAGCGAACGGTCTTTTTACCCATTGGGCTCATGACCACTTCGGCATTGTATTCATTTTCCATCCGGTGCTTAAAGACTTCAAACTGAAGTTGACCAACAGCACCAAGCATGTATTCACCTGTTTGGTAGTTGGTATAGAGCTGAATAGCTCCTTCTTGCACCAATTGCTCAATCCCTTTGTGGAAGGATTTTTGCTTCATGACGTTCTTAGCAGATACCTTCATGAAGATTTCAGGGGTAAAGGTTGGCAGTGGTTCAAATTCAAATTTGTTTTTGCCAACTGTCAAAGTATCTCCCACCTGATAAGTACCAGTATCGTAAACCCCGATAATATCTCCTGCTACGGCATTGGTCACATTCTCACGACTTTCTGCCATAAACTGGGTAACATTTGATAGTTTAGCACTCTTACCAGTACGAGGAAGATTAACACTCATACCACGCTCGAATTCACCCGATACGATTCGAACAAAGGCGATACGGTCACGGTGACGAGGGTCCATGTTGGCTTGGATTTTAAAGACAAAACCTGAGAAATCCTTATCATAAGGGTCGACAAGTTCACCGTCTGTTTTCTTGTGTCCATGAGGTTCTGGAGCAAACTTGAGGAAGGTTTCTAAGAAAGTCTGCACCCCAAAATTAGTCAAGGCCGAGCCAAAGAAGACTGGTGTCAAGTCTCCAGCAAGAATAGCTTCCTCTGAGAATTCATTTCCTGCTTCATTCAAGAGCTCAATATCATCTTTCACTTGCTCATAGAATGGGTTGCTAGCAAAGAGCTTGTCTCCATCTTCTAGACTGGCAAAGCGTTCGTCCCCTTTATAAAGTTCCAAACGTTGGTTATAAAGATCATAAAGTCCTTCAAAGGCTTTCCCCATCCCGATCGGCCAGTTCATTGGGTAACTTGCGATGCCCAAGACTTCTTCCAATTCTTGCAAGAGATCTAGTGGTTCACGACCGTCACGGTCCAGCTTGTTCATAAAGGTAAAGACTGGAATCCCACGGTGTTTAACAACCTCAAACAATTTCTTAGTTTGGGCCTCGATACCCTTGGCAGAGTCCACGACCATGACCGCAGCATCCACCGCCATCAAAGTCCGATAAGTATCTTCTGAGAAGTCCTCGTGCCCTGGTGTGTCAAGGATATTCACGCGTTTGCCATCGTAGTCGAACTGCATGACAGATGAGGTTACCGAAATCCCACGTTGCTTCTCGATATCCATCCAGTCAGACTTAGCAAAGTTTCCTGTTTTCTTTCCTTTTACGGTACCGGCTTCCCGAATCTCTCCCCCAAAGTAAAGCAACTGCTCTGTAATCGTCGTTTTACCAGCATCCGGGTGGGAGATAATGGCAAAGGTACGGCGTTTCTTAATTTCTTCTTGAATACTCATAACTTCTCTTTCTTTCTACTTTTTTAATTATTTCAATTTATAATCACTCTTTATTACATCGGACCCTAACATTCCTTTCAACACTCCATTATATCGGATTTTTAGGGAGTTTTTTTCAATCGCTTATAAAAGAAAAAGCAGGCCAAAATGATAGACCCTGCTTATAAGATTCTTTTTTTATTGACTATTATATTTATCACCCTTAATATCTCTTTGCAAATTAATTGTTTCGAGAGCAATTTTCTTTTGCCAACGCTTCTTAAACAAAATATCAAAGAGTACTAGAGCTGAAGATAGAATGATTGAAACCAACAGATATTTTATCCATATAGGAGCATCTGGGATAAAAGGTGTGGTATTCAAAAGCCCATAATTTCCACCTGTCACTTGATTGACTCCAACTAGAAAAAGATTAAGAATAAAAGTATAAGCGATGATTCGATACTTTTTCAGCAAGGTCTTATCATAGTGGTTCATGAGATAGACCAGGGAATTAACCAAGAGGGCATAATGACCAATGAGAAAAGAAAAACTGGTAATATGCGGGAAGTCATAGGGGTCAAAAACAGGGTAGCCCAAGGCAAATACTGCTCCACTGGCTCCCATAAGGGCAAAATACTGCTTAGTTTTCCATTTATCTGGTAAGAAAACAACTGCGAACATGGCCAAACGACAATGGTAAAGAGGCAGGCTGTTTGAAAACGGAATACTAAAACCTATATACCAGGTATAAAGAGCTAGCAGTTGCGCTATTTGAATCCACTTAAACAATCGAACAAATTTGGGATTTTTGTAGTAAGTAAGAGAAGCATAAATAGACAAGGCAAGAAGGCCTATCATGACTCCATACCAAAAAATGGGAATAGGAGGTGGTGTGGTTTGAGTTCTTGTAATAAAATGATGCATAAAATCTCCTTAAGGTAACGAATTCAGTTGTAAATTAACTATTCTTATGTTTATATTTAACGAGTTGATTGATGAGAATGAGGATTCCCGTCATCAAACTGGTTACTATCAAATAATTAACCAAGGCGCCATGATCCCCAATCACAGGGGGCTTACTCATAAAGCCATAATTTCCTCCTGTCAAAAGATTGGCTAGAAAGATAATGGCATTAACTCCAAGAGTCATCCAGCATATTTTCCAAATATCCCCTTTTTCAACTTTATAATATCTAACAAGATAAATCAAGCAGTTAGCCAAGAGGGCCCAATGTCCGAAAACATTGTTCACAGACGAAACATGAGGGAAGGGAAAAGGATAAAAGACTGGATAAACCAAAGCCATGATAGAACCAAAGACACCCAACAAGGCAAAATATTGCTTGAAAAAGGTCTTATTAGGGGCAAAAAGAATCATCCACATAGCCATGCGACTATGGTAAAAAGGGAGAGCCTCAGATAGGGGCAGACGTGCAGCAATATACCAAGCGTTGATAATGAGCAACTGAATCAATTGTCCCCAATACCAAAAGTTTCTGTAACCTTTAGATGATGCGAAACGAATCGATAAAACAGCTATGATTACCAAAGAAGTCGGTAATAAAAAGTACCATGTCCCCAAATGAGGAGGGACTGTCTTTTTACTGGTAAAAAGTAACTCCCAAAGCGTCATGTGTTATCCTTAACGTCTTCTAGTTGGGTTAATGATACATCCTTTTTACCAACTAAAAACGACTGTTATTCTTTCTTCTAATTTCAACCATTATATCGAAATAAAAAAAGTATTTTTTTCAATTTCTGTTTCTTTTTTCAGCTTTGACTTGCCTTTATTTATAGGAAAAATATGGTAAAATAGAACAGATAAAGAATCATCATTTCACGAAAGGATAAAAGATGAAAATTACGCAAGAAGAGGTGACTCACGTTGCCAATCTTTCTAAATTAAAATTCACTGAAAATGAAACAGCTGAGTTTGCGACAACCTTGTCTAAGATTGTTGATATGGTTGAGTTGCTGGGCGAAGTCGACACAACTGGTGTCGCACCTACTACGACCATGGCTGACCGTAAGACCGTACTCCGCCCTGATGTGGCCGAAGAAGGAACAGACCGTGACCGCTTGTTTAAAAACGTACCTGAAAAAGAAAACTACTATATCAAGGTACCAGCTATCCTAGATGATGGAGGAGATGCCTAATGACTTTTAATAACAAAACGATTGAAGACTTGCACAACCTCCTTGTATCTAAGGAGATTTCAGCTACTGAATTGACACAAGCCACGCTTGAAGATATCAAGTCTCGCGAGAAAGCTATCAATGCTTTTGTCACTATCGCTGAAGAACAAGCCCTTGCTAAAGCTAAAGTCATTGATGAAGCTGGAATTGACGCGGATAATGTCCTTTCTGGTATTCCCCTAGCTGTTAAGGATAACATTTCTACAGACGGCATCCTCACAACTGCAGCCTCAAAAATGCTTTATAACTACGAGCCAATCTTTGATGCGACAGCTGTTGCCAATGCAAAATCTAAGGGCATGATTGTTGTCGGAAAAACCAATATGGACGAGTTTGCCATGGGTGGTTCTGGTGAAACATCTTACTACGGTGCAACTAAAAATGCTTGGGACCAAAGCAAGGTTCCCGGTGGTTCATCTAGCGGTTCTGCTGCTTCTGTCGCTTCAGGGCAAGTCCGTTTGTCCCTTGGGTCTGATACTGGTGGTTCTATCCGTCAACCGGCTGCCTTTCAACGGAATCGTTGGTCTCAAACCAACCTACGGAACAGTTTCACGTTTTGGTCTGATTGCCTTTGGTAGCTCGCTAGACCAGATTGGTCCTTTCGCTCCCACTGTTAAAGAAAATGCGCTCTTGCTTAATGCGATTGCCAGCGAAGATGCTAAAGACTCTACTTCTGCTCCTGTCCGCATTGCTGACTTTACTTCTAAGATTGGTCAAGATATCAAGGGAATGAAAATTGCTTTGCCTAAAGAATATCTTGGTGAAGGGATTGATCCAGAGGTTAAGGAAACTATTCTGAGTGCTGCTAAGCACTTTGAAAAGCTAGGCGCTATCGTTGAAGAAGTTAGCCTTCCACACTCTAAATACGGGGTTGCTGTTTACTACATCATCGCTTCATCTGAAGCTTCATCAAACTTGCAACGCTTTGACGGTATTCGTTATGGCTACCGTGCAGAAGACGCTAAGAACTTGGATGATATCTATGTGAATACTCGCAGTCAAGGATTTGGTGACGAGGTCAAACGTCGTATTATGCTTGGTACTTTCAGTCTTTCATCAGGTTACTACGATGCTTATTATAAGAAGGCTGGTCAAGTTCGGACCCTCATTATCCAAGACTTCGAAAAAGTCTTTGCAGATTATGACCTCATCCTTGGTCCAACAGCTCCAAGCGTAGCCTTTGACTTGGATTCGCTCAACCACGATCCAGTTGCTATGTACTTGGCGGATCTTTTGACTATCCCTGTTAACTTGGCTGGTCTACCAGGAATTTCGATTCCTGCAGGATTTGCTCAAGGTCTACCAGTAGGTTTGCAATTGATTGGCCCTAAATATTCAGAAGAGACTATTTATCAAGTTGCTGCTGCTTTTGAAGCAACAACAGACTACCACAAACAACAACCCGTGATTTTTGGAGGTGATAACTAATGAACTTTGAAACAGTCATTGGACTTGAAGTCCACGTAGAGCTAAACACCAATTCAAAAATCTTCTCACCTACTTCTGCCCACTTTGGAAATGACCAAAATGCCAACACAAACGTGATTGACTGGTCTTTCCCAGGTGTTCTGCCAGTTCTCAATAAGGGTGTTGTTGATGCCGGTATCAAGGCCGCTCTTGCCCTCAACATGGACATCCACAAAAAGATGCACTTTGACCGCAAGAACTACTTCTACCCTGATAATCCAAAGGCTTACCAAATTTCGCAATTTGACGAGCCAATCGGTTACAACGGTTGGATTGAAGTGCAATTGGAGGACGGCTCAACTAAGAAATCGGGATTGAACGGGCCCACTTGGAAGAAGATGCCGGTAAGAACACGCACGGGACAGACGGCTTCTCTTATGTAGACCTCAACCGTCAAGGAGTACCGTTGATTGAGATCGTATCTGAAGCCGACATGCGTTCACCAGAAGAAGCCTACGCTTATCTAACAGCTCTTAAGGAAGTTATTCAGTACGCTGGTATTTCTGACGTTAAGATGGAAGAAGGTTCCATGCGTGTGGATGCCAACATCTCTCTTCGTCCTTATGGTCAAGAGAAATTCGGTACCAAGACTGAGTTGAAGAACCTCAACTCCTTCTCAAACGTTCGTAAGGGGCTTGAATACGAAGTGCAACGCCAAGCTGAAATCCTTCGCTCAGGTGGTCAAATCCGTCAAGAAACACGCCGTTATGATGAAGCCAACAAAGCAACTATCCTCATGCGTGTCAAGGAAGGCGCTGCAGACTACCGCTACTTCCCAGAACCAGACCTACCACTCTTTGAAATCTCTGATGAGTGGATTGAAGAAATGCGCACTGAGTTGCCAGAGTTTCCAAAAGAGCGCCGTGCTCGTTACGTTTCTCAACTTGGCTTATCAGACTACGATGCTAGCCAGTTGACTGCCAATAAAGTCACTTCTGACTTCTTTGAGAAATCTGTTGCCCTAGGTGGCGATGCTAAGCAAGTCTCTAATTGGCTCCAAGGTGAAGTCGCTCAGTTCTTGAACGCTGAAGGCAAGACACTTGAAGAAATCGAGTTAACTCCAGAAAACTTGGTAGAAATGATCGCTATCATCGAAGACGGCACTATTTCATCTAAGATTGCTAAGAAAGTCTTTGTCCACCTGGCTAAAAATGGCGGTGGCGCGCGTGAATACGTGGAAAAAGCAGGCTTGGTGCAAATCTCTGATCCAGATGTTTTGATTCCAATCATCCATCAAGTCTTTGCTGATAACGAAGCTGCCGTTGCCGACTTCAAGTCAGGAAAACGGAATGCAGACAAGGCCTTCACTGGTTTCCTCATGAAGGTAACCAAAGGTCAAGCCAACCCACAAGTAGCTCTTAAACTGCTTGCCCAAGAATTGGCTAAGTTGAAAGAAGATTCATTATAATATAACTGTCACAAGCTAATAAAAATTCTAGCTTGATGCCTTGCACTTTGTACTCACACAGTTAGGAGACATATGAAAAAGTTATATACTCTTATCGCTACTTGCTTGCTTCTTCTATTTGTGACCCCCCTACAATCAATCGATGCAGGTGTCGGCCATTCTCGAAGTGGTAGCTCTAGTCGCAGTAGCTCACGAAGCAGTAGTAGTTCTCGAAGTAGTAGCTCTAGCCGAAGTCGTTCGAGCGGTAGTTCTTCTTCTAGAAGCAACTATCGTTCTGGTGGTAGTTACTCAAGTTTAGATGATTCTTTAGGGACCGGAATGACCATTCTGATCATGTTTGGTGTCGGAGCTTTCTTACTCTTCATGCTTATCAAATATCTGAATAACCAGAATTCATCATCTGGTAAATCTTATGGAAACTCGCCTAGCTACAATGCTGAACCAACACTTCACCGTCGAGTGGTAAACAACACCTTGGCTATCGATCGTGTCCGCTCTGGTGACCCAAACTTTGATGCAGACACTTTTACTTCATGGGTTAAAGAAGTCTACATCCAGCTACAGGCAGCCTGGACTAAAGGATTGGAATTTGGTGCGTTCTATTGAAAGTGCCAGCCTCTACTCTCAACATAGTGCCCAACTGGAAGACTATATCCAATCTCAAACAACGAATATTTTGGAACGAGTTTATGTCGAGAATGTTCGAATCAAAGATTTTATTAGTAATCCAGATGGAAACGATACTTTAGTTGTTATCTTATCATCTACCTTGAGAGATTATGTCATCGAAGACAAGACTCGTAAGGTTATTGAGGGAGACTCTCAAAAAGATCTATTTACAGTTTATCAAATGAACTTCATCCGTAAACATGGCAGTCAAACTGAAAGCACTGTTCAAGATGAAGCCGTTAGCGACCGCTGTCCAAACTGTGGCGCTCCACTGAAAATATCAGCTATCAGCAAATGTGACTATTGCGGATCTGATATCACCCGTAGTCCAAACCAATGGGTTCTTGATACCTATGATGTTGTGGATGAAGACGAACTATATAATTAGGAGGAAATTATGGGATTTATTCGTGTTGCCAAAGAGCAAATTATGGGAGTTATTGATGTTGCCAAATCTGCTGGAATTAATAGTATTAATGATAGTAAATATAAGGAAGCCGTTGTGCTTCCAGAACACGTATCATCAGATGCGTTAGCTGTTAAAGGAACTCTTCTTACAAAAGACCCTGACGGAGTTTCTAGACAAAATAATCAAAATACTGGACTTCTTACAGATGGTTCTGTTGTCATTGTCCCTCAAGGCTACGTTGCTATCCTTGTAAATAACGGTACTTTCCTTGGTGATGTTTTAGAAGCTGGTAGTCATGAATGGCGCTCTGGAGACAACGCTTGGCTTTTAGAAAAAGGTGGAATAAGAGGAACTTGGGAAAACTTCAAGCATCGCTTTTCATTCGCTGGTCAAGTCGTTACTCAACAAGAAATCATCTTTGTCCGTGTCCAACCGATTACGGGTAACAAATTTGGTACGCAAAACGCTGTGGAATACTTCAGTGAACGTTACCAACAATTGCTCAACATCCGTTTCTACGGTTTGTATGATATTAAAATATCTGATCCAGTTCTTTTCTACGTTAGCTCTATCAGTCAACAAATTGACGAACATAAACCTTTTACTATTCAAGATATCGCTCAAGGTACTTTGCGTCAAAATATCTCTCCTAAAATTGCGATTGCGATTTCAAAATTCACCAATGAGTATCGAGTTGATATCTATAGCCTAAATGCTAATCAAGATGCTTTTAATGAAATCGCTAAACAAGAAGTCAATAAGGTATGGACTAGCCTTTATGGAATTGAAGCAACCAATATCCTTCTTGAAGACTTGAGCTACGACAAAGAAAGTCTTGAAATTGTTCGTAAGCTTGATAGCGAACTAGTTGCCATGAAATACAACACGATTGAAATTGAAGAACGTCGTGCTCGTAACGAAGCTCTTATCGCTGCAGCTAATAATGAAGGTAACGGCAATGGTATGAATATGATTATGGGGATGAATCTAGGACAAACACTCGGTGGCCAAATCAACCAACAAGCTCAACCTATGAATCCAAATCAAAGCTATACCCCAGCACAACCTGCTGATCCAAACCAACCTTTGACTCCAAGACAAACTATAAATTCTGAACAAGTTGCTAGCCCAGCCCAAACTGTTAGTCCTGAACAGACTGCTAACTCAGTAGAATCTACCAATCCCGAAGTGACAACTCCTACGGAAGAAACTACTAGTCAAGAAGTGACAACTCCTGTAGCAGAATCTACCAATCCTGAACAAGCTACCAACTCTGAAAAAACCGCTAACAAAAACTTTTACATTGAAGTCGATGGCAAGTACGTATTAGTTACTAAGGACGAAGATGGAAACATCGTTCCTGTCAACTAATCTCACTTCCCTGATATTTGAGAAATCTCACGACTTATGATACAATAAAGAGTAAATTATTTTATTAAAGAGGTAAAAACATGATTGAAGCAAGTAAATTAAAAGCTGGTATGACCTTTGAAACAGCTGACGGAAAATTGATCCGCGTTTTGGAAGCTAGCCACCACAAACCAGGTAAAGGAAACACGATTATGCGTATGAAATTGCGTGATGTCCGTACTGGTTCAACATTTGAAACAAGCTACCGTCCAGAGGAAAAATTTGAGCAAGCGATTATCGAAACTGTGCCAGCACAATACTTGTACAAAATGGATGAAACAGCTTATTTCATGAACACTGAAACATATGACCAGTATGAAATTCCAGTTGTAAATGTTGAAAATGAATTGCTTTATATTCTTGAGAACTCTGAAGTTAAAATTCAATTTTACGGAACTGAAGTAATCGGTGTGACAGTACCTACAACTGTCGAATTAACAGTTGCTGAAACTCAACCATCTATTAAAGGTGCTACTGTTACAGGTTCTGGTAAACCAGCTACAATGGAAACTGGACTTGTTGTCAACGTTCCAGACTTCATCGAAGCAGGACAAAAACTCGTTATCAACACTGCAGAAGGAACTTACGTTTCTCGTGCCTAATCTCTAGAAAGAGGTCATTCTATGGGAATTGAAGAACAATTAGGCGAAATCGTTATCGCCCCACGTGTACTTGAAAAAATCATTGCAATCGCTACTGCTAAAGTAGAAGGTGTCCACTCTTTTTCAAACAAATCAGTATCTGACACCCTTTCAAAACTTTCACTCGGTCGTGGCGTCTATCTAAAAGAATCTGAAGAAGAATTAACCGCTGATATCTATCTCTATCTTGAGTATGGTGTTAAGGTTCCTAAGGTTGCAATGGCTATTCAAAAAGCTGTAAAAGATGCCGTTCGTAATATGGCTGATGTTGAACTCAGTGCGGTGAATATTCACGTTGCTGGTATTGCACCAGATAAAACACCAAAACCAGCATTGAAAGATTTATTTGATGAGGACTTCCTCAATGACTAGTCCATTATTAGAATCTAGACGCGAACTACGAAAATG